>BNJT01001098.1_pt1 | contig 797002 bp, 1232 predicted proteins | sample 8540491 | NCBI WGS metagenome assembly BNJT01 (sample SAMD00202455, study PRJDB9452) | human saliva metagenome | host: Homo sapiens | reverse complement strand
AACACGTGGCCAGCTTAGCTGGTCTTTTTCTTTGTCGCAGAACGACTCAACCACTTTAATTGTGATTGTCTAATCTGTAACGAAGATTAGAACTACAATCTGCAGATGATTTTTGCAAAAGTATACTTGACAATAAATGCAAAGCGAACTATGCTAAAAAAATGCAAAGTAAACTTTGCTGAGTATATCTTTGACTAAAGGATAACAGAGGATGGAAAATGAAAAAAATAGAATTAAGGAGCTTCGCAAGGAGAATAAACTCTCCCAGATGGACCTCGCTGATATTGTCGGGACAACTAGGGCAAACTATAACATCGATAGAGGTGGGAAAGTATACGGCATCACTACCGCTAGCATATAAGATAGCTAGGCATTTTGGACTAAAGATAGAAGATATATTTGATTTTACAGATATAGACGAGGAGGTCTAAATCATGGAAAAAAAGACTAGAAAAAAAGCAAAAGAAAGAAATACAAAGACAAAAATTTAATGATGTCATTTATTACTATAGCTTCGTTACTAAGTCTTATAAATGTGGATAGACTGACAAGGGGATATAAAAAAACCATGATCTCGCTAGCATTATGACGTTTTTTTCTATCTTGGACTTATAGTAATAAGTAATATGATAATTCTATTTTACCTAGTGAGAAATCAAATGTATGCGAAAGATGAAAAAGGCTCTGCTTCGTATTTATAACGAAATGCATGACGAAAGAACGGCAAAGATAAAAGGAATAGTTGCCCAAAAATACACTTGCCATATCTATTTTACCTATGGTAACAGTTTCAATTTTACTTAGTTATATCAATGTATATATGTTTATAGGAGCGGTAATTATGCTCATACTTTTTGTCTTCGATATTTTTTTCATATGTAGAATTTATTATTACAGAAACTACTCCGAGAAAGCTTAGAAACATATTAATGTTTGAATTAACTCAATGATATTACCCTCCTACTGGGTGTCCAGTAAAGAGGGTACATATCAATTGCAGGGGATTTTTATGTGGATAAAGGACCTTATACATAATATAATAAGATCTAGATACTTTTGCATGACGCATAAGGAGACAAGTTATGACTAAAATCCTATTCATCTGCCACGGTAATATTTGCCGCTCACCAATGGCAGAGTTCATATTTAAGAAAAATGATTGCTGAAGCTGGACCTGAAAATGAATATATAGTAGATTCTGCAGCAACTAGCACAGAAGAAATCTGGAATGGCATAGGTAATCCAGTCTATCCGCCCGCACGAGAAAAATTAAAGGAACACGGAATATCGTGCGATGGTAAGAGAGCTCGCCAGATAACAAAGGAAGATGCATCAAAGTATGATCTTCTAATAGCAATGGACACGCGTAATCTAAAGAATATGGAGAAAGTGTTTGGAAATGAGGCTAAGCATAAGACACATCTCTTGCTAGAGTATACTGGAGATGCAAGAAGTATTTCAGATCCTTGGTATAGCAATGATTTTGATACAGCATATAATGAGATAGAGCAAGGTTGTAAGGCACTACTTGAGTCGTTAGAAAGATAGCGTAATCTATTAGGGTGAGGAATTTAAAAAGCATGAACGAATATCTAAAGGAATACATAGATCTTAAGAAAAAAATTTACTGAGCAAGATGAAGATAAGGATAGCGTACTAGCTCTTTATCAATTTGCCGATAGGCTAGCTTTGATAGACGAGAAGGATGCAAAGGAAGTGCTTGTTGATGTATATCAGCAGCTTTGTTTGATGGAAAGTGCATTTAAGCTTTTCGTAAATATCTGCGATAAGAATGATAGAAAGCAGATTAAGAAGCTTGCAAATCTACAGAACCTATCACAAAGTCATGGAGATAGATTTGCATTACCAAGACCTTTGACGGATGCTGAGAGGAGCGCAAGAAGGGAGCGCCTTAAGGATCTTCCGTTTTTTTAAGTACCATCCAGATCCACTTGAGACTGGTTCGTTTGAAGAGGGAGAGGAAAAGATTTGTCCTTGTTGCGGAAATAAAAGTAAGGTCTACTATTCATCATTTCCGTATTGCTCTGAGGATGTGGAGTATATCTGTCCAACATGCATATCAAAATGCAGCAGGCAACGCAAATGAAGTAATCAAACTAATAAACGGTGCAAAGCTCAATGTAAAGGCATCTAGTGGTGTAGCAAGAAGTGGAATAAGAAGAGCAAAAAAATCGTGGTAGATCAGAATAGTTCTTTGAATGTAGAAGGCTATGCGTACGCACTTGACGGAAGCATTCTAGTAGCAAACGATGTAGCTCATGTTACACTAAAAAGGAACTACCAGTGATAATGGCTCTGCAGTTGGCTTCACTGGAGGAACAAATGGATCTGTTATAACTGGCGGTTCTGTTTTACAAAAATCCTGCTACACATGTAGTTAACGGTGTAGAGGAGGCAGTTCCAACAGGCTCTGCGGTAAGTACAAAGGCTATAAATACAGCAGGAGAGGAACTGACACGTTTTGATATAGCGGGTTTTGCCAATGGGGCTATTAGTATCGCAGCAGATCCTAATGATTCGAGTCACCCTTCATACACATATTTTGTTGGGGAGAATCATAATGGAGTAGCATATGTTTGGGCACCTGCTGTAAAGATAAATTTCTGGGAAAAATAAGAATGCACTTGATAATAATGATGCAAATAAGATTGTTAAGGCACTAACGACAATACGCGGAAATACAGTTGGGCTAGTTAATGGAGTATTGCCTTCAGCGCCTCCAGCACCTACAGGAAAAAGTTTTCTCGCATTGGATAGATTCTAAAAACAGGACAGAAATATGATGAAAAATACTGCTCTAACAAAAGCCTATTACAAATGTATATCCGGAATATAAGGATGCACCTGTAAATCCGCCAGCAAAAGCCACCTGTAAAGGATGGTAATAAAGTTAAGCCTAATACAGGAGATAATTCACCTATGGCTCTATATGTGGTAATATTGACGAGCACAATGCTTGCATTCACCCTAGGCATAAGGTTAAGACGTAAATCATAGTTATCATGATTTAAGAATGATTTGACAAAGATTTTTTTATAATTAATTAAAAACAGTATCATAAAAAGCAAACGTGAAATTAAACGTTTGCTTTTATATCTTGAATTGTCAAGTCAAGTGCAACGAGGTTGAATAATAAACCTCATAAGGAGTTAGGTAGCCTAGGCATTTTTCGAGGTCGTCTGTTTAATTCATCCACTTTGCTTTGTATATATTCATCGCTGTACTTTGAAAGATCAGTTCCTTTTTGGAAAGTATTCGCGAATTAAGCCGTTAGTATTTTCGTTTGTTCCACGTTGCCATGGCTGATGTGGCTGTGGAAAGTAAAATTGCACATTGTTCAATGCTACCGAGGTTTCTGCATGCTTTTGCGAATTCCTTCCCACGATCTGGAGTAATGGAGAATAATGGTTGCTCTTTGAGGCATTTAATCATAACCTCACTCACAAGAGTGGCCGTTTTCTTTTCAGCCTTCATACATAGAAGAAATCGACTTTTTTTCGATCTGCAAGTGTAACGAGACAAGGACCATTTCTCTTTCCGGCAACAGTATCACCTTCCCAATCCCCAATACGTGACCGACTATCTGCCTCGGCAGGTCGCTCTGATAGATTGTTGCTAATAACTATTTTGCCACGTTTTTTTCAGTATGTTCCTTAGTATGACGAGTTTTTCCCTCTATGTCTGAGTTTCCGTATTGCACCTCGATTACCATTCGATTTGCGTTCGGCTTTTTGAGTCAAACATTCTTGCATAGATAGCTCTATAAATTGTCGAATAACTAATGCTAAAACTCGCATGTTCCAGTTTTTAGTCTCTCTGAAATCTGTTCCGGTGACCATTGATGATTAAGAAACTTTTTCTTGAACATATTTAAAAAAATCGTTGGATTCGAGAGTTTATGCTTAGGACGGCAGTTTTTTTCTGCGAACTTCGTATGCAGCTTGAGCTGAAATGGCAGAATACTTACTATCCACAGTATTACGAGATAACTCACGAGAAATTGTTGACTTATCTCTTCCAATGCTGTTAGCAATATATGTAATTGTGCAATTCTGTGAATGGAGAAGTAGTATCTTTTCACGCTCCTCTGGTGTAATATGTTTGTAATGACTCATTATTCCTCCTGGTATTTGGATGTCTTAGCAAACACCATTTTACCAGAAGTAATGAGTCATTATTCATTTGTTGCACTTAGATTGTAAATTCAAGATTGTATTGCTTTTAGCAGACGATTCATCGAACGAATGTGAGATGAATAATAAACCACAGGCTGAGCCGGTGGTCATAATTTTAATAAGTCATAATCTGGTTTTTTTCTTTACGAAGTACACAATAAAGATTCCTGTTTGACAAACGCTCATAATACTAGTAATCAAGATGACTGCGTCAGGATTCTTTGATAATAATAGACTTAGAATCAGGCCGCAAAGATATAGCACTATTTGAAATGCATAGTAACATTTTGGAAACTTAAAATCCTCTATATTATATTTGCTGTTTGCAAGAGTAGCTCCTTGAAAAATTGCAATTCCAAAATAGAAGAATGATGCAGCAAAGAGGTGATTTACGCTTGGCAAAAACGAGAAAAACTCATAGATACAGTTATTACAATCAGACCAACAATGATAGGTATGTGGCTATATATTAGGAATGATATATTGGCATCAGTTGCCTCGTCAATAGCATGGTCGAATTCGCCAAAAATAGAAGAGGAATAGCGAAGCCATAATAATAAAGAGAAGAACTGAGTTAATTGAAAAATCTTCGGTAGTGAAGAACTGGGCAAGTCCCATAACCATCTCTCCGAAGGTTATAATAACAAGAAGCGATAGCCTTTCAATCAAATGAGGTAGATTTGATATGAACTTGTCTCCTCTCATTTCCATAAATATTGGCATAGCAAAAGTAGATAAGAAACCTGCCAAGAAAAATGGGAACACCAAACTTAAGAGGCAGAAAAAGATGCTGTATAGACAGAGACTGCTCTAAAAACCTGTTAACCACAATAATCCGCGTATTGTTCTTAATGATCCGCATGAAGTGCGTTTTTTTCATATATTCGATCAAATACTGAACGAATAAAGTTAGGCTCAGTGTTCCTAGTGCTAAGCAGAACTTTTTGGAAAGCAAGTTCCCACTCCTGTGTAATCAGATTAGAAATGAAAAGTAGGATTACCATATTTAAGTAACTTACAAACATATTAAGAAGGGAATTCTTTCCGTGACGATTTGTAAATCCGGTTTGAATCAACCAATTGTTGAGTAGGATAATGAGAGTCAATAAAAAAATGTGAGCATGGATTCAAAGGTCACCATGCCATTATCTAAATGATGTATTAATGCCGTTGTTTTAGAAATAGCGTATACAAAGACCAAGTCATAAAAATAACTCAGTATATTCAACACGTTTATGTGTAATTGAAGTCATGATTTTCTCCTTAAATTTCAATATAATCCGAACGAAATAAGTGTATTATAGTTAAAAAAATAAAAAGTCAAGAAAAAGACCTTTTTAGCATTGAATTTAATAAGTTATATGCAGAAAAAAAGGTGAATCAGGTAGTCGCCTTTTTATTAGATAAAAATCTTGCAAACTTTTGAAATAGTTGTATAATTATATTGTCAAAAATAAAAATATCGCTTATGTCTTAAGAGAGGTGTATTATGTTAATATTGAAAGTAATCGCAGTTTCGTTAGGATTGACATTTACCTTGTTTGGCTATTTGATTCACTTTAAGAAGAAGTATGATCTCGTAAATGGATTTGATGCTGATTTTTAGAGCGGGACGTAAGACTGAAAGCTATGCTAGTCAGATTGGTTTAATTGAATTTGTGATAGGAGTAGTTATTTCGGTTGCAGCGATAGCTTTGATTGTATTTGAATAATTATTTTTTTATGGGGAAGATTATGAAAGCAAAAAGAATCAAATGAGATAAACAACAAGGAGCTAAAGGAAAACATTGCAAATTCTGCATTAAGCCTACTTGAAGAAGGAAGTGACTATGTAGATTTAGCATACACAACAGTTCAGTTTGGTTATCTATTTGATATAGAGGATCATGGCTTAGAGGCATTGCTTAAGGTTGTCACAGACAAGACTACAGCATATTTTGCAGTTCAGGGCACAAGTATGATGAGACTTAATTTCTCTGAGGAGTTATTTGAAACTGCAGTTGCTGGATTCTTAGATTTACATAGTTAATTTGGGAGAATTCATATGGGATTAAATATGGGCTTTTGGATATTTATGTTTATAATGACATTGCTAATACCTATATCATTAATTATGATTTGGTATATTTGTCCCAGAATTAAATCGCGTAATAGCTGGATGGGTTATAGAACCTCGCGCTCTATGAGAAATCAGAAGACTTGGGAATTTGCTCAAAGAGCTTGCTCTAGTATTTCTTTAAAGATGTTTTTTTCCCTACAGCAATTTTTAGCGATTGTAATCATGCCACTATGTATAACAAAGGATATTAATGTAATAGGGTGGGTAGGGTCTTGGAATTACGGTAGCGCAACTTATAAGCTATTTAATAATTATTTACTTAACAGAAAGAGCACTAAAAAAATGAATTTAAATAATAACCATGTAAAAAAATGTCGGTATAGTCAGCTTTATCCAGTGGAATTATAGGCGAAGATTCTGTGCAACATGAAGTCAAAAATAGGAATTGAACGTCTAAAAAAGTTTGGACTTAATGTAAAGTTTATGGAACATTCACGTAAGGGACTATCGTATATAAGCGAGCATCCTGAAAAAAAGGGCTGAGGACCTTATAAATGCATTCAAAGACGATTCAATAGATATGATTTTATGCGCAATAGGGTGGAGATGATACATATCGCCTGTTACCATATTTATTTGATAATGATGAATTAAAAGAGGCAGTTAAACAAAAGATTTTTTTGGGATTCTCAGATACTACGATGAATCACTTGATGCTTCATAAACTAGGTATAAAAACATTTTATGGGCAATCGTTCTTTGCAGATTTATGTGAGCTTGATGAATGTATGCTACCGTATACGAAAAAATATTTTTTAGAGCTGATAAGCACAGGTAAAATAGAAAAAATAGAGCCAAGTGACGTATGGTATGAAGAGCGTAAAGATTATAGTGTAGATGCAATAGGAACAAAAAGAGTCATGCATAATGATAATGGATTTGTGCTTCTACAGGGAAAATCAGTTTTTAGTGGAAAGATATTGGGAGGTTGTATAGAAAGCATATTTGATATCTTTGATTCAAGTTATCACAATGATTCAGTAGAGATGTGTCAAAAGTATCAGTTGTTTCCAAAACTTGATGATTGGAAAGATATGATACTTCTTATTGAGACAGCTGAAGGGGCATCAGCTCCAGATGAATATAGAAAGATGGTTAAAGCACTCAAAAAAAGTGGAATATTTGATGTGCTCAGTGGCGTTATTGTAGGTAAGCCTATAGACAATTTATATGCTGAGGAATACAAACAGATTCTTATTGAGGTAATTGATGACCCAAATCTGCCAATTGTATTCAATATCAATATAGGTCATGCGACACCAAGAGCAATCATTCCTTTCGGAGTTAAAGCAACTGTAGATACTGACAGACAAATAATTGAATTCGATGTATAAGAAAAACACCGTTATATAACGGTGTTTTCTAATTGTTTTTACTTTTGCGATGTATATATACAAATATAGCAATCATTGGTCCTATGCATAGGTATGAAATACCAAGTATTAGCGAATAGCTAAAGTCAGTATCCCATGCTGGAGGCAGTGTGCTTAGGAAGTTGTTTATTATGTGTACCATGATTACTAGGAATAGTGACCTTGTCTTCTTGTAGTAGTAGGCGAGTATCATTCCTAGAATTGCAGTGTAAACACCTTGAATAAAAGCTTCCGTGCCATGCACCAAACATTACGCCTGATATCACGATTGGAATCCAAGGTATTTCAATAGCCTTTTCTAAACTTCTGTAAATGAGCCCTCTAAACATTATCTCTTCGACAATCGGTCCTACAATGGCAATGGCTAGAAGTGTCCAAATATAAGGGCTTTGCTCCATATCGTCGTAAAGTGTAGAGAAGTCATCAACTTGTTCACTAAGAGTTTGAAAATGAGTTGATATATATTGAAATAGATCAAGCCAGATTGTTGAAACTCCACCAACACCAAATGAAATAATAATGGTAAATAAGGTTGATTGTGGCTTTGATAGTCTTACCTCTGGCTCAACTTTTTCTCTAAACATGAGCCTGTAGAGTACTAGATAAACTATAATTAGTGATATTGAAATGCTAGCATCAATAAAGCTTGCGCTTCTATTTACAAAGTCATCACTAAGTGGAAGGTAAGTTAAAAGCATTTTTAGGGATTATATAAAAATATATTAGTTAGATACTCATTTGCTATCCAAAGTGCGATTGGAAAAAAAGCAAAAAGAGGATTTTTTTCTTGTCAAATGGTTTTCTTTCAATTAAATCTCCTTTATTAAAAATAGTTACATAAAAATATTTTATATTATAGCACAAATTATTGATGTTCAAACATCGACTTACTTTATATAAATATAAGCATTTCCTTTATTAATTATCTCTTTTTTGATATAATATTATCATGGAAAGAATATATATAGCTGGTGGATGCCTTTGGGGCGTACAGCATTTTTTTAAAAGTATACCAGGTGTTTTGAACACAGAGGCTGGAAGGGCAAATGGTTGTACAAACTCTTTAGATGGTGAATACGATGGATATGCCGAGTGTGTAAGGGTGGATTTTGACGAGGAGACTTGCTCCGTATGCGCTTTGATGGAATGTCTATTTGAGATTATTGATCCATACAGCGTTAATAAACAGGGTGTAGATGAGGGACCAAAGTATAGGACGGGGATTTATAGTACTTTGGATAAGCATCTTGAGGAAGCTAGGAATTTCATCGCCTCTAGAGATGACTGCGACAGGATAGCTGTTGAGGTTAAGCCTTTGACTAATTATGTAAGGAGTGCTGATGAGCATCAGGATAGACTAGAGCACTATCCGAAGGATTATAGTTACTGCCATATTCCACTTGAGGTTATGAATAAGTACCGGATATAACAGGTGCTGGATACTAATTACGAGACGTAAATCATAAAATAAACGCTCTGATTTGCAAGAAAAGGACTATTCTTAAAATTGGATAGTATTGCAATTTGTGTATGATTGTTATACTATTAATTTACAGAATAATGTATTCAAAATTACAGAATTGTACTGATGGATACAAGCTTGTGATTCTATATACGATATCATGATTTATCTATATAGTTCACATTTGGGGGAGAATTTAAATAGATAGGGGATAACAACATGAGATTTAAGAAACTAATAGCTATGTCATTTGCAGCTGTTATGGTTTTTACCAGTGCAATGGCTAATATTATTCCTGCATATGCCGAATCGGGTAGCCAAAGTGGTATGGCAGCAATAAGTTCAATGAATTCAAATATTGATTTCGGTGCAAGTGGCACGCTAAAAAAATCAATTTAAAGCCTACATCTCAGACAGAGGTAAAGATAGAGGCAAATATTACTACAGGTATAGAAATCGATGCAACAGGGCTGACCAAGCCAGTTGATGGCCTATATCTTGAAATCGAAGTACCTACAAAGCAGACTTCTAAGAACCAAAATGATAGTACAAATATCGAAGCAGGAACATATTTAGATAATTTTTTTCTACACCTGCAGCAAATACACAACCTATTATAAAGTCTGAGCAGACAATCGTTACTCCAGACGGAAAGACGATTAAACGTATTTATCTAAACAAAGTTGATACAACAGTTAAGCTAGAACTACCTTATGTAATGAGTTTTTGCTGATAAAACTACACCTAAGGATTTCAAGTTGAATCCAGTTGTTCGAGTATACGATGCGAACGGAAACACGCTTGCAACACTAAATGATAATATATATGGTGTAATTTATGACAAGCCTTGGCTTATGAAGCAAGTTGCTGGTGAAGAAACTAATGACCAGCTTGTTTATGGTGGGGTTTAGCAGTAATACTGATCCAAAAATCTCTATCAACAGATAAAAACATCAGATGTAATTTTTTTAATTTCAATCTATATCAGTCTTCAAGAGCATATCGCTCAATTGTTATTACAGATACTTTTGCCAACATATAAGGATGAAGCGGGTAATACTTTGACTGCTCATTTTGATCAGGCGAAGAATCCTAATTGGACACTAAGCGCAGATGGAAAAATCTGTTACACTCAAATTTGATTTGCCAGCAGGTGTAAAGGGGATATAAGGGACTATATCAGAGATAATCTGCCAAGTCACTCGATTTTGAAGTTATCATTTCCAGGTGCAAAAATATGAATGGTACAAATCGTGTAAACTTCAGTAATACAGCAAGCCTTCAGGGAATTCCATATAATCCAAGCGTAGCGGAAGATACAATAGGACAGGTACCAGGAAATGAACATAACTTCGGAAGCAACACCAAGAATTTCCGTCTAGCTGGTGATGAGTATACTGGCGATGGTATGCTAGGTAAGAAGGGCCCTAGAACAATTCAATATGATAAGAACAGTCTCGCAGTTAAGGAAATAGAATATGCTATCAAGCTCGTAAATAAGCTCGATAAACCAATGACAGATATTGAAATCATAGAGGATGTAGCAAACACAGGTAATAGACTCTTTATGACAGGTTTAAATGGAAACCTTGTGGGAGTCGGATCTAGAGTTCCCCTAAATATGTCAAAAATTGAGCTAAGAGGATATAAAGTAGACGGAACTTACGATGTGCTGGCACTGCAAAATAATGGTGCGAGCTGGCTATATAAGGCTGACATTAATTCAGAGGGAAAGGCTAAGCTTCAGGAATACTTAGATAATATAAATCAGGGAACTATGAACGCAGATGACGCAGTCGCTATAGACCCTAAGTATAAGAAGGTTGGAATCTACTTCAGGGATCTAACTCTTGATCCAACAAAGAACATAGAGTTTAGTATCAAGATGATGTTTATAGATCCATTTAGAGAAAAGTATAATGCAGACCCTCTAACAAATGTGATTAAAGCAAATGTTAACAGAGTTAATGAAGATGGAAGTAAAGACCCGCTTAAGCTATCAGGTGATTGGAATACTTTCTATACACCATTTAGTGAAAAGGTTTGGCTATCAAAGGAATCACGCTATCAAAGAGTGGGAATGCCAAATGAACGCTTCACAGCTAGAGTTGGTTTCAGATTAGATACTTTATCAAGTGCGCGCTATCTCAAAAATCCAACCTTCATAGATCTTCTTCCTACTGGTGTTTCCTATGATAATCTAACAAATGTTACACCTGTACTTTCGAATATGCAACCACAGTCGGTAGAGTTCATTAAAAACTATAATGACACGGGACGCGATGCTGTTAAAATTGTTGCACCATCGGGATATGTATATCAGTATCAAAGTTTGGCGTTTGATATTGCAGATCTAATCATCAATGACAACATAATACCAAGCAAAGCTGAAAAATGATGAAATCAATAATGATAATGTTGTCTACTTTTATGCAGACAATTGGACTAAGGGAACACCAGAGGAGTTTTTCAGGTCTTTACAATGAGAATAACTTTGTAAAGGATGATTTAGATATTAACAAAAATGGCATAGATGATGAGATAATTCTTAAGGCGGTAGCTAAGGTATTAGGTAACAATGTAGAGAGCATTCAGTCAGATAAACATATTAGGAGTCTTGAACCAAGTGTTGCTGGTGGAGCTGCTGTTTTGAGTAGAACATTTACAAAGAATACCATAACTACCGATTTCTCAGGAGATGGTGAAAATAGTGGCCTATTCCAGTATCGCATGAGCGTTCGTAACTATTACAATACGCCTATGGACAGAATTTTGATGTATGATGTCCTTCCTCATGTTGGTGATGGAAGAGGCTCTAGCTTTAGCAATACTCTTCAGGGACCTATTGAACTTAAAATAGGAACAAATGATGTTAGTGGAGATTATAATATTTACTATCGCACTGACAAGTATCCTAATAAAGATGATGTTAATGAACTTAATAGCAGTGCTTGGAAGGAAAAACCCTGGTGATTACACCAAGGTTAAAGCTATCAAAATTGTAGGTAAGAATGGAACAATTCTAGAGCCATATAAGGTCCTTTCCGCATATTTAACTATGAAGAGTCCTGAATATAATCCAATGCTTTCGGAAACCTTTGCACATAATACTCTTAGTGTCATATATAATAATGAGACAAGATTACGTGAGACTGATAAGGTTTCAAATCAACTTATCGATACAATGTCAATTGAAGCAACAAAAGAAATGGTTAGATTCTGATGGTAACGCGATTAATGCACCAGAAGTTAACGAAATTACTGTTAAGCTTTTTGCTGATGGAGTAAATACAGAGAAGACCTTAAAAAAATTACAGCAGCAAATAATTGGAAGGCAACTTTTACGCATCTACGTAAGTATAATGTTGAGCAACATAACGATGGAACAGTAACTAAGACTGCCATCGTATACACGATTAAGGAAGCCAACCAAGACGAAAAACAATATTACCGTATATAACGGTAAGAGCTACGAAGTTACATCAACCAGCACTGAGGCTAATCAAGCAACTGTTGAAAACCAAGCTACTTTGACAATTACAAATAAACTTGTTCAAGAAAAAGGTATCAATACCAGTTAAGAAGAATTGGGTAAACGATGAAAACTCGCTTTCAAGTCGTCCAAACCAGATACATGTGAGACTCTTTGCAGATGGTGTAGAACTTACAGATGCCTATGTGAAAGCTACAGATAACTGGGAGTATACTTTTACAAATCTTCCAAAGTATAATGGGCTTGATGAAATTAAATATACAATCAAGGAAGATGTAATTGCTGGTTATAAGACGAAAAATAACAGATGGGGCACAAGGATATGAGATTACAAATAGCTTTTGAGCCTGTAATCCCACCTCTACCAAATGTGCCACCTACAAATGACAAGCCAACACCAAAGACACCGCCTAAAAACACCGAATACCGGTGATATTGCAAATACTATGATATATATATCTATGATGTTTCTGTCACTTGCAGCGATTATACTTATTGTAGTACGACTTAAAATTACTCATATGAATAGGAGATAAATATGAGGCTTTTTCTTAACACATCACATAAATATGAGAACAGGGCTGAGGAAATACTTATGCCACTTCTAGATTTACTAAAGAAGTTGACACTACTTGAAGAAGAAATCTTCGAAAGAGATGAATCTTTAGAAGCGGAGAAGAAGGAACTTAATATTCCTGAACATCAGGTTCACCCTAGATGGGAAGATTTGATGGACGAATACTATGATAGATACACTGATCTAATCGAGGGTAGGGTAAGTAGTAAACTTTTTTTCAAAGGGGTATGCTAGTTCATGTGGAGTTCCAAGCAATTACTCATATGCTAAAGGCGATGATTTTGATGCCACGTTCACAATGAAAAGAGAAAACCTTGCAACTGTGGTTATAGATTATATAGATGTCACAGAGATGAGGCATAAGTTTGTTCTTAGATCAAGCGAAAATAATTGGCTTATCGACGAGAAGTATTATGGCTTTGCTGGTGAAGATAAGTGGTATTCAGATAGAATTTAATCTAAAGGAACATCTAATTTATGATTGAATATAAACATGTAGCACTGCGCTATGGAGAAAAAAATCAGTTCTAGAAGATGTAAATCTAAAAAAATAAAGGATGGCGAGTTCATGGTTCTAGTTGGCCCTTCAGGTTCTGGTAAGACGACGATGTTAAAGATGATAAATCGCTTACTTGAACCGACAGATGGGAACATATACATGGATGATAAGCGCATCAAAGACTATAACCAGAGAGACTTACGTCTATCCACAGGCTATGTACTTCAGCAGATAGCTCTTTTTCCAAACCTTACAGTTGCAGAAAATATCGCAATAATCCCAGAGATGAAGGGATGGAATAAGGATAAAATCAAACAAAATACGGCTGAACTTTTTAGAAATGGTGGGACTTCCTGCAAAAAGAATATGCAGACCGTTTTCCAAGTATGCTTTCCGGAGGAGAGCAACAGAGAGTTGGAATAGTAAGGGCTATAATCGGCGAGCCGAGAATTTTACTTATGGATGAACCATTTTCTGCACTTGACGCAATATCGCGAAAGCAGCTTCAGGTTTTGACAAAAAAACTGCACAATGAGTTTGGTGTTACGATTATATTTGTTACTCACGATACAGATGAAGCCTTGCTTCTTGCAGATAGAATTGCAGTACTTCAGAACGGGCAAATTTGCCAAATTGATAAGCCTAATGCAATTTTAGAAAACCCAAGTAATGAATTTGTTGCAAATCTATTTGGAGGTGTTAGGAATGAATAATTTGATTTATACATTTCAAGATAGATTTGGGGAATGGCTCAAGGCACTTGGACAGCATCTTCAGTTATCGCTTTTGACATTGCTTATTGCTATACTTTTGACGATTCCGCTTGCAATTTACCTTAATACGCATAAGCGAGCATCAAAATGGGTATTGCAGCTAGCCGGTATTCTCCAAACAGTGCCATCAATGGCGCTTTTAGGTCTCTTCATTCCGCTTATGGGAATAGGAACAAAGCCAGCGCTTACAGCACTTGTTATATATGCCATATTTCCTATATTGGAAAACACGATTACTGCGCTTAATGGCATCGATCCAAGCCTGGAGGAGGCAGGAATAGCATTTGGCATGAACAAGTGGGAGAGACTTAAGACTTTTGAAATCCCGCTTGCTATGCCAGTTATAGTATCTGGTATTAGAACCGCAACTGTTATGATAATCGGTACAGCAACACTTGCTGCACTTGTTGGAGCTGGTGGACTTGGTTCTTTCATATTGCTAGGTATAGATAGAAGAAATGCTAGTTTGATTTTAATAGGTGCCATATCTTCAGCAGTGCTCGCTATAGTATTTAATATAGTGCTTAAATGGATGGAAAAAAAGCAAAGCTACGCGTTGTATTTCTTGCATTTTCTTTGATGTTCCTAGGAGTGGGTGCATCTTATGTTCCGAGGCTCATTCCAAAGCAAGAGAAAGCTCATATTGTCATTGCAGGAAAGCTAGGACCAGAGCCTGAGATTTTTGATGAATATGTATAAGATACTTATCGAGGAAAAACAGCGATATTTCTGTTGATATCAAGCCAAACTTCGGTAAGACGGATTTTTCTCTATCAGGCGCTCAAAAAGGAGATATGAGACATATATCCTGAGTTTACGGGTACTATTACTGGAAGCTTATTAAAGCCTGCTCCAGAGCTAAGTAATGACTCTAAAAAAAGGTATTTGAAGCTGCAAGAGACGGAATAAAAAAAGCAGGATAATCTAGTTTTACTTAAGCCGATGGCTTACCAAAACACATATGCTATCGCTGTTCCAAAAAATATTGCAAAGGAATATGGCCTTGAAACAATATCGGATCTTAAGAAAGTCGAGGATAAGCTCAAGGCTGGATTTACTTTAGAATTTAATGATAGAGATGATGGAAACAGAGGACTGAAGTCAGAGTATGGGCTAAATCTAAATGTTGCAACTATGGAGCCTGCACTTCGCTACAGTGCTATACAGTCAGGCGATATACAGATTATGGAGGTTTATTCAACAGATCCAGAAATCACAAAATATAAGCTTAAGATTTTGAAGGATGATAAGCATCTATTCCCACCTTACCAAGGAGCACCGCTTATGAAGGCGGAACTACTTAAGAAGTATCCAGAGCTTGAGGAAATACTTAACAAGCTTTCAGGTAAGATTACAGAAGAACAGATGAGTAAGATGAACTATGAGGTAGGAATAGAAGGAAAATCTGCAGAAACTGTAGCTAGAGATTTTCTTAAACAGCATGGATTTATAAGTAAATAAATAAGAATCAGAGGAGTGGATAAATGTGTCTACTCCTCATTTTGATTAAGTTAAGGTATTGAAATTTGATAGCCACAGTGTTAGGATGTTAGTGTAAACTAACGATTTGATAGATTACACTTTGGAGGCAATATGAAGGCTCTCGATCTAAATTCAGAAAACAAAAGGACTGTTTTATTTATTCATCCTATGCTATCTTCAGCAGAGGGAATGAAAGTTCAACTGGCAGATAACTTAGGTAGTGATTTGAGATATATAATTCCAGATCTTTCAGCTCACGGTAAGTCGATAGATAAAAACATACCATACATCAAAAGAGGAAGCTGAAGAAATTTACAAATATTTAAAATCACATGGAATAAAAGAACTCGAACTTGCGTACGGAGCATCTCTAGGAGGCGTAATACTCTTGCAACTACTTAGATACAAAGATCTCAAGATTAAAAAAAGTAATATTTGAGGGATGCAGTCTCTGGCAAAATTCATGGATTCAGGAGTTTTTTTTATAAGAAAAGTGTTTATAAAAAAACATAGAAAAGGCAGTTGAAAAATAGAGAGCTTGCAGTAAAAAAAGATGACGAAGCTATACGGTGAAAAAAAGCATCGGTTATGGCAGATACATTCATTGCAATGAATGAAGAAAGTATTTTAAATATAATTCATGACTGTGCATTTGTTGAACTTCCAGTTTTGACAGAAGCAGAACAGAGAAAGTGCCTCTTCACGTATGGATCAAAAAGAGTTTGATTTAAAGAGTGCAAAAAAATTCCTACCGAAGAACTATCCACATGCTAATTTAAAAATTATGGGATGGCTATGGTCACTGCACCAAGATTACTAGGGATAACGCAGCATATTGCGATTTTATAAGAAAGGAAATTGATTCTTAGTAGAGCTTTGATTAGCTTGATTTATCAATAAGGAGCATTTTGTGGGAACCATATATTTCTTTGATAAGCATGTAAAGAAACACCTAATGAAGGGAACAAAAAGCTGTAAATCCATCAAATTCAGGAATTTTTTTATGGTGGAATATCATGTATTCGGGAAGATGATGTAAATCTCTGGTTTTATACTAAAGAAGGGATGACTATCGCGTTTGATTCTGGTCACAGGAATTTTCCAAATGTTAAGAGGGAGTTTGAAAAGATAGGCATAAACGCAAATGATATTGAACATGTATTCATAACTCATGTTGATGTCGACCACGCCGGTGGTATTGACAAAAATGGAAATAACATTTTTCCACATGCTCAAGTATATATTGGCAAGGATGAAGAACAGTATATTACTGGTAAGATGCACAGAATGACCAAGCTAGGCTTCGTAAAGCTTAGTGTTGGAGTGAGTCTAAAACAAGGCTACATTTTACTTTCAGATGGGCAAGTTACCGATGTGAATGGAATAAAGGTTGAAGCTATTCACGTGCCAGGTCACACTTTTAGGTCATATGTGCTACCTTGTAGATGAAAGCATTTTGATTAGTGGAGACTGCCTTGCTATTAATAAAAATGGGGGATATCCTTTCTTTGATTTCTTTACTCAGTTTCCAGATATGAACAAGAAATCCTTGGTAAAGCTTAGAGAGACTCTTAAAAATAAGCCAGTTAAAGTCGTGTGCACAGGACATAGTGGATATAGAAAATATGGGCAAAGCACGTTTGCACATATAGATGAAACAGCTGTTTTTGATAAGAAAAATCCATTTTGACGAGTATGCACCAGAGGATTACACTAAGTACTAGGACAATCTATATTTCCTGTTTTTTTATTATAGCAACAGTATGTAAAAAAATAGAATAATAAAGAAGTCTGTAGCTAAGGCACTTAGCATCAAATGAACATATAATATAGGACAGAATATGAGCAATAATAAGCTTGAATTAAAAAGAAAAAGAGAGCAGAATATGGTCAATCAGATGATTAGGCTATATTGTAAGAAGAATCATAAGGATCAAAGTGCAGATGGATTATGCGAGGAATGCAAGGCTTTACTTGAGTATTCCAAGAAGCGAAGTGAAAGATGTCCTTTTATGGAAACGAAAACCTTTTGTAATAACTGTACTGTGCATTGTTATTCACCTGAAATGAAGGAAAAGATTCGTAATGTCATGAGATTTAGCGGACCACGCATGCTTATTTATCATCCGGTTACATGTATATGGCATGGAATAACAGGAATAATATACAAAAAAATAAATAAAAAAAGCAATATTTTGCAAGCCTGTAAAAGCATGAATTTACAAGGCTTGTTTTTATATGGGCTTAAAAAATATATTCATACACGAGATATACACATTTTATTGCTTCTTTCTGTATGCTTACTTCACATTTTCGCCAATCCTTCTACATTTGCATGGTGCATAATGCAGGTAAGTTAAATCACAAAATTAAATGCAGAAAGGAAGTGATGTCTTGAAAAAAGACGTATTAAATAAAAGATTAGCAGCATCGCTTTTAGCAGGTGTTCTAACTGTAACAAGTATTGGAGGAGCGTCGCTATTGACAAGTACCTCATACGCTGATGATTCAAATAAAGAAACCACACAGGTAAGTTCATCCAAAGAGGCTTCAACAAGCAAGTCAACCACTAAATCATCAAAAATCAAGTAAGAGCAATAAATCCTCCGAAAAATCTAAGACTACAAATGATAGATCGAAGGCTTCTAAGAATAAACAGAACGGAAGCCAAGGAGGTCAAAATGGACCGGGCGGCCAGCCACCACAGGGAGGCCCAGGCGGACAGCAGGGTCCAGGAAACTCACAGGGCCAGCCACCACAGGGAGGCCCAGGCGGACAGCAGGGTCCAGGAAACTCACAGGGCCAGCCACCACAGGGAGACCCAGGCGGACAGCAGGGTCCAGGAAACTCACAAGGCCAGCCACCGCAGGGAGGCCCAGGCGGACAGCAGGGTCCAGGAAACTTACAAGGCCAGCCACCGCAGGGAGGCCCAGGTGAGCAAAATGGATCAAGAAATTCAACCTCAAATAATGCAAAACAAGATACTAAAGCTCTTGAACAGGTATTAAAGCAGCTTGGACAGATGATTCAAAAACCTGACAAAGCAGCTGAAGCAGGTAGAAGCGAAAGCTTCAAAGTAAATAAATTAGTTATTTTTAAATTTTGATAAAAATTTTTATAGAAGGTGTAATACCACCTTTAAAAATCCCCAAGATATAAGTTAAATAAATAATACCCCCTTATAAATAGTGACCGTGAGCTGCGTTAATCATAAGCTTAGGTCACTTTTTTTCAATACATAGATATTGACAAGTGGGTTAGTCTTTGCTAATCTAAATTAGTTAATGCTTATTATTAAGAATTTTTAATGTGGTAAAATTAGTGTTGCAAATGCATCAGGACCTGTTAATACAGGCGATATAGGAAGCCTAGGATATGTATATACATTCCTAATTGCAGGTTCAATATTTATTGAAATCATGGCTATAAAAAAAGAAGAGCATAATAAAAATCTTTATAGATTAATTTAAACCCGTAATTCGAGGAGAGGCAATTCATTTATTTGCTAAACTCCTCGTTTTTATTTTTAGTATGATATATGTAAAATTATTAGCAAAATCTTTTTCAGAAATAAATCGGACTCAATATACACAATTGACCAAAAAATATTGCAATTCTAACGAAAAATATGATTTAATAAATTATATTGGTATACATGACACGGTGTCAAAAAACAAGGGGAACGAATATGCAAAGGAGACATGCAAAAACGTATGACTAGCTTGATGCTGCTCATCGTTTTTCATTGCAATTCTAATTATTGGTCAGAGCGCTAAATCAACTTATGCTGAAACAGCGACATCATCTAATATTGACATTCCAGTAGAAGTGGATTGGAAAGGAAGCTATAGAGTTCCTGTTAATGTTAATCTTATGGCAGACGGCGAACTCAAACAAACTATTACTATAACATACGACACAGACTGGAAATCCAAGTTTATAAATGTACCTAAGTACAATTCAGTCGGTGCAGAAATCAATTATACAATTACATATGAAGCAGCAGATTATGGTGTAAAAATACAAATATAGCCTAAGTGGAAATGCTACAAATGGCTTTTGTAATTAAGATTGTAGCACTTCGAGATATCTATGTAGGTAAGGTGTGGAACGTAATGCCTAACATAGTTATTCCAGGGCATCCTGACCCTGCGTGTCCTCCTACAATGGGCGGCATGGAAACTACAAGCTTAGATCCGGGGAATCCTGAACCTGCATGCTCGCATACAATGACTGGCATGATAGCTACAAACCTAGATTCTGTAATACCTGCTACGGCTCCAGAGTCTTTGCCTGAAGTTCCGGTAGCACAGGTTAGGGACGCAACAATAACAGAAGAAGTTATAGAAGAGGATGATCCGAATTTTTGATGCTTTGATATCAGCGCCAAAAGAGGCATCGAGCGTACCTATTCCAGATGCTATCACAGTACATCTACTTGCAGATGGGGTGGTTGTCGGAACAATGCAGCTAACAAAGGATGATGACTGGGAAGGTAGATTTGTTGATTATCCTAGATATGACGAGAATGATGGACACGAAATTAATTATACAACTAAAGAAGATCCGTTAGCTGGATATGAAACTAGCTATTTTTAATGGAAACATTATTTTTAAACAGATCTTTAATCGATGTATCTGTTGAAAAGAAATGGATAGGAAATAGTCAATCAAAAGCTGAACTCACATTACACAGAGCATGTGACTATATGAAATTTGACCATACATTAAATAAGCATGTGAGGGTAAAAAGTAGATGAAGAAGTAGCTACAGTAGAGCTTAATGCTGCAAATAACTGGAAGCATACATTTTCTAGCTTATATGAATTCTACACTCCAAAAAGGAGAAGATGGGGTTAAGTATAAGTACTACGTAACAGAGAAAAAAATATTCCAGGTTATAATACAGAAATAACTGGCAATCAGGACAGCGGTTTTTGTTGTTACAAATAAGGAAATCAATCCAAAAAAACTCCTGCTCCTAAGAACCCACCACAGCCTAGGACACCTAACACTGGTGATGGCAGTAATTTCAAGCTATATGCTTTGTTGCTTTTAAGTACATCGGCACTTATATCTGCGATGGCTTACAGACGCAAGAACATATAATTTTGATTTATAACTCCTTGTTTAATATAGCGAGGAGTTTTTTTCTTTGTAATAAAAATCAAACTTGATATAAAAATTTCACAAAGATTAATTAAAAAAATGTTTTATTTTCAGACTTTTTGGGTTAAAATATAAGAAATATATTGGGGTAAATAGAGATTATTATTAGGGGAATACAATGAAAGAAAGACAAAAATAAACGAAGGGCTAGCTTGTTTTTTTACTAGTCATATTATCGATAGTTCTAGTACTAGGACAAGCGATACAGTCTACTTATGCAGATTCAGAGCTGTATTCTGATACAGAGGATAAACAGTTAATATCTGATAATAAATCAAAGACGGATGAAACAAAGGCTAGTGATGATGAATCTAAGTCAGAAAATGAAGATGCGCTAAAGAAAAAGGATGCTAAGCTAGATCTTTCTAATTCAAGAGTTACAACAGATAGCTCGGACCTTAACTTGAGCAGTTTTCCCAAAGAGAAGAGTAGCAAGAGCGGTTTCTGGGACAGAGAAAATTTATATAAGTGTAAGAGTAGAGTGGAATGCTACCTATTATCCACCAACAACAGTTAATCTAATGGCAAACGGAGAACTGAAAGACACTGTAACTCTTAGAACTGCAGAAATACAGCAAGATTTATCAGAGTGGAGACATGTTTTTTTAGGAATCTTCCAAAGTATGATGATAATGGCAAGGAAATTGAGTATTCAATAACATATCATATAAATGACAACTGGTTAAAAATACAATACAGTGGTTTCCGGAAATGCACAAGAAGGTTTTGTGATAAAATCTGTCACGTCTAGAGATATTAACGTAAATAAAGCATGGAACATGATTATCGTAAGAGTTTCCCCAGGAACTCCTAGTCCAACTTCACTGGATTTTCTTGGACTTGCACTAGATGTGATGGATGATGCTAGTACCTATTATGATAACGAAAATGCTATCGGAAACGTTGATGCAGACGACGAGTCTATGAAATCTAAAAGAGAAATACCTGACTCAATAACAGTTTATCTTTATGCAGATGGCGTGAAAATAGATTCAAAAAAAATCTATAAAGCTGATAACTGGGAAGGTAAGTTTGAAAATGTTCCTCAGTATGCTGATGACGGTCATACAATAGATTATACCGTTAAGGAGGATCCAATTCCAGGATATATTGCAGAGTATCGTGACGATGGAATAATCATCAATAGATCGGTAATAGATATACCCGTAAAGAAGAAGTGGGTTGGCAAGAGAAAGGATAGCGTTGACATCACCTTATATAGAACCTGCGAGACCGAATCTTGGGATGACTATGGAAATCTCGTCAAAGAGACTATAAATGAAGAAGTAGCAACAGCAGAATTAAATGCTGCAAATAATTGGAAGCATACTTTTAAGGATGTCTATGAGTTTTACCTCTCGGAGAATGGTCAGCCATCTAAATACAAGTACTACGTAAAAGAGACTGAGATAGCAGGCTATGATTCAGTAATAACAGGAAATCAAGATGATGGCTTTGTAATTACAAATGAAAATACTGTAGATAAAAATCTCAATCCCAGTTGAGAAGAAGTGGAGTGGAGACACTTTAGAAAGTGTGACTGTAAAAGCTTCTTGCAAATGGTGAGGAAGTCCAGGCAATCGAACTAAACCAGGCAAACAGCTGGAAGCATATATTTGCAAATTTACATAAGTATGATAACGACAATAATGAAATAAAATACACCGTGAAGGAAGTCGGTGAAGATAATGGTTATCTAGAATTTGGAGACAAGCGCTTTAAGGTTTCGTATGATGGTAGTGAAGATAATGGATTCATAATATCAAATGAGAAGTTTATTCCACCAACACCTACACTAAATACACCGCCTGCCCCAAAGACTAATAAGCCGCCAGTGCCAAAAGCCTAACACAGGTGACGAAAGCAATCTATACCTGTACCTAGGGGTTAATAATCAGTGCAGGAGCATTGATTACAAGCATAAAAGTATAGATGCAAAAAAAGTTAAATAGACTTGGATGTGTAACTCCTTACCGTGTGGCAAGGAGTTTTTGTATTCAGTGTGATATTTTTTTAATTAATGAACGAAATATGAAATCATATATTATTATTGCGAAATGTATGAATTTATGGTTTAATTTACATGAAAGGGTTATTAAATTGAGATTAAATTAAGGGAGAATTTATGAAGATTAATAGAAAAAAACACTTACTTGGGCTGGCATTATTTGCTACATTAATTTCAATATTTGTCATAGGCAAAAAGCTTTTCATTTGCAGAAGATCCAGCAAACAACATGAATATATCTGTAGAAACTAAGTGGATTGGGTTTATAAGCAGTAACATGGAAGTTGATCTTGTCGCGGATGGACAAGTAAAGGAAACAGTTAGAATAAGAAGCTATGAAAAGGAGCATGTATTTACTAATCAGCCTAAATTCGATCCGTCAGGTAGAGAAATAAACTATAGTATAGCATTTAGATTAGAAGACGATGGGATAAAAATATAAAAGTAAGCTTTCTGGAAATACTGTAGATGGGTATGTAATTAAAAGCCTTGCTTTACGTGATATATATGTTGGAAAAGTATGGAATGTAATTCCAGTTACTCCATCACCTGCATCTTTAGCGTTTACACCAGTTCAGCTAAATTCATCTCCTCAACCAAGGGAAGAAGTAGGAAAAGCCATCAAGACCTCTTCCAGACTTTATCAGTGTGGAACTTTTACAAGACAGTAATGTTGTAGATACGATTCAGATTTCAAAGGCAACAAACTGGACTGGCGTGTTTAAAGATTATCCAATTTTTGATGAGAGTGATGGCCATCAATATGTTTACAAAGTTAGAGAAGTACCTATAGAGGGATTTGTCCCTGAATATACGATTGGATTTGCAAATGGTATACTTGGCGACATAATAGTAAATAAATCTTTGATAGATGTGCCAGTAGAGAAAAAAATGGATAGGTAAGAGGAAGGACAGTGTAGAAGTTACTATTTACAGGACATGTGATATTGAATATTACGATGTCAATACAGGTACACTTAGACAAAGACATATTGATGAATCTGTTGGAAATGTAATACTTAACAAGAATAATAATTGGAAATACATATTCAAAAATCTTCAAGAGTATTACGTAGCAGAATTCAGTGACCCTGTAAAGTATGAGTACTATGTAAAAGAGACGCCGCTAGAGGGCTATGAAACTAAAATTACCGGCAATCAGAACGAAGGTTTTGTAATTACAAATATAACGGATGAACCTGAGCCAGATCCAGAACCACAGAGTCCACCAAATCCAGATCCAAAGCCAAAAGAAACCTAACCCAAATACAGGGGATGAAAATGATTTTATGATGTTGATAGCATTAATGTTCAGTTCTGCAGCTCTTGCGTTAAGCATAAAGTATAGATATAAAATCTGAGATTATGAAACAAAAATCAGCCTGACCTAGATTTATTATAACAAAAAGCCTAAGTTGTTTTTGATATGTACCCTCTTTACTGGACACCCAGTAAAGAGGGTACATATAATTTACGCTTAGGCTTTTTATTATAAGCTTTTGATATAATAAGCAGGTTTAATTTTTTTAATGATTAGGAAAAATGTGATAAAAATATAGTACATATATAAAGCAAAAATTGCAAATCAAATTCGCTGAAGTGAGTAGCTAGGGAGGAAGATATGTTTAGAGAGATTAGAAGAAAGAAAAAAATATACTTGCAGATGAAACTGCTAGAGAGATTCTAAGAGAGTCTAGAAGAGGTGTTTTAGCCGTTATAGGTGATGATGCTTATCCTTATGCGATACCAGTTAATTACCTGTTCGATGAAGCAAACCTAAAAATATATTTCCATGGTGCGAGAAGTGGACATAAGTATGATTCAATCAATGCAAATGACAAGGTTTGCTTTACGGTTTTCGGTAGAGAGACGTTTAGGGATGAAGAATGGGCTCCTTATTTACAGAGTGTAGTTGTATTTGGCCGTTGCCATCTGCTTGATCAAGATGAAGCTTCAATAGAAGTACTAAAAAAGCTCGCAAGAAAGTACTATCCAACCGAAGAATTAATTACTGATGAGATAATGTCTTCTGGAAGAGCTGTGCAGATGTTCGAAATAGATATAGAGCATTTCAGTGGAAAAAGAAGTACAGGAAAAAGTAGATTATACAAATTCTTAAATTAACGTAACAAGAGGAAAAATAATGGGTTTAAAAATATTTGTTAACTGGCTTTAACGATATATTTCAAGTTGGATTTATTAGGAATATTACCATAGTATTAGCGCTCACATCTTTGATTATCATATATAGAAGACTTTCAATAAGCAAAAAAAGCGGAGGAAAGTTTTCATCATCATATAATATCAAAGATGGATATCTATATATACATAGCGGTTTAATGCCAGGCAAGAGGAAATTTCTCATAAAAAAACATTGAAAGTGTTACTATTAATTTGGTACGAGCACCAAGATGTAACGGAGATAGATATTTTATTTCAATCTCTATGCGTGTCGGACGAAACACAGCTTTTTCGTAGGCAAATCAAAGGGTAAAGAAGTAGAGATTGCAGAGCTAAGGAAAAAAATTAAAAAAAGAATTGTGTAAGGGTGTATTATTACGATTAAAGGACAAATGAGCATGAAGTTAAAAAAATAATTAAAAAAATTTCAAATTTGAAGGGACTAAGTTAATTGATAAATCATTTAAGTACAGTCCAGCTGCAGCAAAAAACATGATAGCACACGGGGAAAATGAAATCGTGTTTTTTACATCAGAGATAGAAGATATTGGTTGTGGTTTAGTATGGATAAAAAGATGATACATTTAGATATATATCAAGTCCGGAAGCGAAGGATGAGAGAGATATCTGGAAGGAACCTGTGGTTTTTATCGTGTGACGAAGGCGTTATGCTTTTATGCCCTGCAACAAAGAAGTTATGGATGTTGACTGACATAAATGCGGAGTGGAAAGAAATAGAAGTCGAAGATTGGCCAGTAAATGTAATACCTATGAAAAATAGCTGTATGTGGTGAAAATGGTAGATTTCCAATCGTGTGTAGGTGTGGAAATTCGCTAGAAGCTACAAATAGCTTTTGCTATTTTTAAGTGTTGATTTTGCAAGTAAAAAAAGGCTCAGTGGTTAGCTGATGCAACCTGTGTATATGCTAATGAAAGTATGAGACAAAAAAACATCTAGATGCAATAGAGCGTGCAGACGGTAAGTTTGATAAGGTAGATTTTAACTATCAGCCCCCAATGATAGGATCGATAATGGAAAAAAAGAGGGGAAAATATACGGTTTTCTTGAAGGAAACATTATTAATCCTGCAGGAATGGGAGTTATAGGATATTACTGGTTCCTTGAGATTTCTAAAACAGGAATATTTATAGAAAAGATATGGGGAAGAGATAATTTGAGTAGGCTCAAGGGAAAAACACGGTGTAAGAGGAAAGATATCAGGCGATAGAAAATGGCTGATAATATCACCTATATTTAAAACAGATGAATGGAAAGGAAAACAGAAACTTATCAAGATTGAAGATAATGAGGTTATAGATTTTACTATGCCACGAGGATGTTCTTCATACAGGCTAATTGATATATGGGGAAATCATGCGTTCATATGCGATGGGAATGAAGGTTTAGCAATATGCAACTTAGAATCATAACAAAGAAAGGTGATTTATGTATAAAGATGAACTACTAACTTTGTTTAATGGCATAAACTGGGAAGAAACCTCAGGGGGCATATATTTTACTAGCCACATGCTTTCAAAAAAAGTACAATTTAGCTTTACAGGTTACAATGAAGATAGCTTAAATAATATCAAGGAAAGCCTAATGACAAAACTATCTGCAGAGCTTGAGACTCTTGATAATTTTGCTCTTCAAACCATAAAAAGAAAAAAGCTTGATGATAAAGCAAAAGAACTTGAACTTACAAATGTAATGTTTGATATTAGTGGGTGTTATGGAACCTTTGCTTTAGGATACTATGCAGGTGAATCTCACGCAGGAGAATTATATTTGCTAGTTAAATTTGATGATGAATTTAATGCTGACAAAGATTTGATATACGAGGTTTATTAGAATTAATTTGGTGATTTGGATGATTAAAGAAAAAAACACTTGTTACGATAAAGGAAGATATACAAATTGAATATCCGTTTTCCGATGATTTACCTATGATTTTCTTAGGTGAAATCACTAATATGCCTGAGCATGGAATATTTATCGGAAAAATCCGGAAAAAGGCTATTTCGGATATCATGTAGATAACTTTAGAGAGCTTGGAGAAGAAGAAATATGAATCCTTTGATAGCATATCCCTTGACTTGGGACGACATTGAAATACGAGCAAATAATACTATAGGAATATATAAGATAAAGAATAAAAATCGCAGTGCTTAGCTGTGTATCTTATACTGCTCAGGTAGATGATACAAAAGACTATATGCATGGATTTATACTTACCAATTTTTTTCCACTAATTTTACGAATCATGGACAGATTCGTCTTATGGATCTAGACGATATCTCGGCTCTGGATTGCGAGCTTTATGAGAAAGATGGGAGATTCATAATTAATACAAAAGAAATATAAGGGGTATAGAAAGTCATTAGAGAAATTGATAGAGGTGACTGATACACAGCTCAAAGTTATAGGAGATGCACCTGAACCTTTAGATAATTTATACAGTGACAGTAAGGTGTATAAATTTGGAAATCTAGAGGTTTATATGCATTCAGCTTTTATAATGGCGTGTAGAGAGGCTGATTCAGGCAAAGTTGTTTGGAAGACTAATCTAGGTGCATATCTTTATACAGATGTTGATGAGAAAGACGGCGTATTGTATTTTGGAACGGATGGAAAAAGGCGGAAAGTTCTTTGCCCTGAACCTGGGTGATGGAAGTATAAAATATAGCTATAATACCAAGGGAACATCTAACTTTCTATATTACAAGGATTATGTGCTTTTGTCCGATGAGAAAAATAAACCGATTTTGATAGATCGGAAAGACGGAAGCCTATATAAAAGACTCGAATTTGACAAATTCGAGATGTCAGTATATCAACAAATGTTGATTGATGGTAACAAGCTTTTACGTTATTGCAGGAAAAGAAAAATATCCCATATGCAGTTTGTACAGATATTGAATAAACTAAGGAGAAAATATGCATATGTTTAAGATTAATATGAAACGTCACATTAGCATTATTGGAATTCTAGTTATGATTTTTGATTTCTTTTGCTGTAGTTCCTACATTCGCAGAGGGTGAATCAACAGAAGAGCTAAAAAAACATCATTTACCAATCTCCAAACAGCGAATATGCTGTTGATGAATTTATCACTCAGGGAGCAACGACTAGATATTTTAATGTTGAAATCAAGGTCAACAAGGATTATAGCTATGAGGTTACGGAGACTATTGATGCTTTGTTTAATTGGGGTAAGCATGGAATTATAAGGTATATACCTATCTCGGGAAACTATAAGATTGATAATATAAGTGTCGAAGGTGACGAATACGAAGTAAGAAAAAAAGAAGGTAACTATGTAATCAAAAATCGGAAATGCAGATAGAGAAGTCAAAGGCGAGAAAAGCTACAGAATCAAGTATACCATTCATAACTACCTTCAATCGAATGCAAAAATCATGTATATATTGACGTAATCCCAACAAACTGGGAAATGATTATCATGAGCGCGAATGTCAAAGTACAGCTGCCAGATGACTTTAAATACACCGATATGAAGAGCTATACTGGAGGCTACGGAAGCACAAGTGACTTTCGGAAGATGGGTATACGATGAGAAAAAAATAATACACTTTATTTTTTTCTGCGAACATGATCCCATCAAAAATACGGCATTACCTTACTAGCGTATGCTCCAGAAGGCTATTGGCAAGGCGCACCAAGCAAAGGCTGGACAAATCCACTAAATGTTGGAATCATCATTACCTGTTTAGCGGCTATAATTGTCATCAAACTTAGAAGTAAAAAAGGATAAGGAAATTGTTGTTCCGGTAATGTTTAATCCACCTGAGGGCATTACGCCTGCAGAACTTGGATATCTAGTAGATGAGCATGTTGATAGAGAAGATATAGTTTCACTTTATCTTTATCTTGCATCAAAGGAATACATAAAGATAATAGAGGGAGATAGCAGGAAGGATACTATCATAAGGGCTCTAAACACACCTTTGAATGAGCCAGAATACGTTAATGAATTTTTATGAAGCACTATTTGGATCAACTAAACATAATACAATTGGCAAAAGAAGTAGATATAGAGACGGCTGGTGAAAAATATAGGTGAATCATATAAACAGATAAAAAAAGCCAGATTGAATGGAAATTTGAAGGGAAAAAGAGTATATATTCTAAGAAGAGTAAAAAAACCTCGAATTTACGTCAATAATAATTGGATATATTGGATTTGTTACAACACTATTATTTACCATATACAAGTCACATTTAGTTTTTTTACGATAATCTAGTAACAGGAATATCGCTAATAGTGATGAGTATACTAATTGCTACCATGTGGGGTTCACTACTTGAAAGCTTGAGAATGAAAAATATTCTATAGAAAGTCAAATAAAGCATCGAAGAGTATGTTTGGTGTGCTATTTTCTGCTATTGCATATGTATTATTCATAATAGGACTAAATGTATTAATCTTATTTTTTTAAGCAAAAGTGATACACCTATTTATGTAAATATAGCAATCACAGTATATTCGCTAGTTTTGCCATTCTTTATAATAGGAATAAAGAGTAGAAGTGCATATAATCGTAAAAATCTATGGAGAGATCATCGGATTTAGAAACTTCATTGAACTAGCCGAGGTAGACAAGATAAATGAGCTTGTGGAGCAAAAATCCATCGTATTTCTATGATGTACTGCCATATGCATACGTATTTAAACTAACCAAAAAATGGGTCAAAAAGTTCGAAAATATAAAGCTACCATCTCATAAAGGTTACGCTGAATACGACAGGACTGCCTTTAATTACATGAATGTACACTGGATGATGCATGGCATTGAAAGAACTACCTTTGATGGAATCTCTGTATCAAATCCAGATGCCGGTGGTGGTATCTTCTCAGGCGGTGGTTTTCTCAGGCGGCGGTGCCGGTGGTGGCGGTGGCGGTGCCTGGTAAACTGTAAACTACCTGCACGTGTTGTGAAGTGATTCAATTATTTTAAAAAGGGATATTAAAGGAGGTATGTATGTGCATAATATAAATAAGAAACGGCATGTAAAGATAGTTATAGCATTACTTATGTTACTTATAGCTTTGAGCATCGTACCGGCATTTGCAGAAGAAGCAGAAGAAAGCGATATTTGGAACAGTGAATACTATGATTATAATAAATTATATTACGATGAAACCAATGAAACCAATGAAATCAATGAAATATTTGATAAAACACCAAACAGCGAAGCTGCAAGAGATGAGTTCAAGACTTATGGAGCAACGACAAACTATTTTTAATGTTGAAATCACGGTAAATAAGGACTATAGCTATAATGTTAAAGAGGAAATCGGTGTAATTTTAGATCGAAATAAACATGGTATTATAAGGTCTATTCCACTTACGGGCAATTACAAAAATAAATGATATACAAGTCCCATTTGAGACTTACAATGTGAATATTGTGAAAGGTAATAAGGTAATTACAATCGGAAGTCCCGATAGAACTGTATTTGGAAGAAAAAGATATGAAATTGAATACAAAATAGAAAATTACGTTACAACAAATGCAGATAAGCAGATAAATATCAATGTAATACCAACAAACTGGGAAATGATCATCATGAATGCAAATGTAACGGTTAAGTTACCTGATGACTTTCCGTATTCAAAGATGAAAAGCTATGTAGGCAAATTTGGAAGTACTAAGCAAACTACTAAGTGGAAATACGATAAGAAAAGCAATACGCTGAATTACAAGGCAACTATGCTTCCGGCAAATTACGGAGTGACACTTCAAGTAGATACACCTAAAAACTACTGGGTTGATGTTCCAAGTAATAGATTGAATATCAATTTTAACATGGCTTTACTTTTTAATAATTATAATTATTATTGCAGTATTTAAGTATGCAAAACCACAAAAAAATAAAGATCTTATAATACCTGTGATGTTTAATCCGCCGGATGGAATTACATCGGCAGAGCTCGGATATCTGGCAGACGAAGTAATCGATAATGAAGATATTGTTTCACTTTACTTATATTTAGCATCAAAAGGATACATAAAAAAATAGAGGATAACAAAGATAAACACAAGATTATGATTACATCTTTAAAGACTCCTGAGAATGAAGAAAAATTATGTAAATGATTTCTACGTAGCTTTATTTGATTCGACATATGAAAGAAGCGTAGGCATACAGATTAGCATAGACGATGCCGGTAAAAAAATTAGGAAAAATCTATTGATAAAAATTTGCACAAGTATTATAGAAAAAAATTTGAAGGAGATAAATCATTCTACTCTGAGAAATCTAAGGAACGTGAACTGACTGCTAAGATATTAGGAGGTGTCGGAATTGTATCAACCTTGCTATTTTACTTATATAGATTGCACACCGAAATTTGGGATATTCCTCCACGTGGAATTATTCTAATTACAGCTATCTGCATTTTATCGATTGGTTATATAGTAAAGAAAAATATCATACAGAAAAAAATGAGTAATGCATCAAAAAAATATACGTAATATAATATTGTTTGGTATACTTTTATGGAATATGTGCAATTGCACTAAATGTTTATTTTTTTCAATCTCCAGATACCTAACACCAATATATCTGTATTTAGCTTTTTATAATATATTTGATACTTCTTCCTTTTTTTAATAAACGGGATAAAAAGTCAGAAGCGATTATAACCGAAATATATTTGGTCAAATTGTCGGATTTAAGAACTTTATAGAAACTGTAGAGCTCGATAGGCTCAATGAGCTTGTAGATGAAAAATCCATCGTATTTCTATGATGTTTTACCTTATGCATATGTGTTTAAGTTAACAGATAAATGGATTTCAAAGTTTAATAATATATCGGTGCCTAACCATTGCTCTTACACTTCATTTGGACAAAAATGCTTTTAAACCCTATGATAGTTAATACGATGATAAGTAATATTGAACTAAGAACAGAAATTGAAGTGTCAAAGACATACCCTGGAAGATTTATGGGTCGCAGTAGAGGCAGCGGATTCACCGGTGGCGGTGGAGGATTCAGAGGTGGCGGCGGATTCTCAGGCGGCGGTGTCGGCGGTGGCGGTGGCGGTGCCTGGTAAGCGAAAGTAGCAAAATAAAAAGCCCAATATATTTGTACAAGCATCAATATGGTGCTATGATATATCAAAGATAGCAATAAGTTATTGCATTATATTAATAAGAAAAATGAGGTGTTGATATGTTACTTTATGTAATTATAGGAATAGTAGTATTGCTACTACTATGGTTGATTGTAAGTTACAATGGTTTTATTAAGTTGTCTGCAAACTGTGAAGAAGGTTTTGCAACCATGGACGTATATCTAAAGAAAAGATATGACTTAATTCCAAACCTTGTTGAAACAGTTAAGGGTTATGCTGCTCATGAATCAAAGACTCTAGAAGCTGTAGTAGCTGCAAGATCTGCCGTAGCAAGTTCATCAACAACAGAAGAAAAAAACTACAAAATGAAAAATATTCTTACTGGAACCTTAAGAAGCCTATTTGCGGTAGCTGAGGCTTACCCTGAGCTAAAGGCAAATGAAAACTTTAAGGAACTTATGAACCAGCTAAATCATGTTGAAGAAGACATTGCAAACTCACGTAAGTACTACAACGCTGTTGTTAAGAGATTTAATATCAAATGCAGAACCTTCCCATCAGCAATTGTAGCTAAGATATTTAATTTCTCTGCTAAGCCAATGTTTGAGGTGCAAAACCTAGCTGAGCGTGAAAATGTAAAGGTAAGTTTCTAGTTAGAGAATAGCAAGGATTAAAAAGATATACTATGATAGAAATAAAAAGACATAGGTAGTTATGATAGCATACCAGAGCTTGCTAGTTATGTTATAGATGAGAATATTAATATGCTTGATAAAGAACTATCAAAGGGTTTAGACCTAGATGAAGAAATCAAGTTTTCAAAAATATACAAGTCTTTTCGCCACTTGCCCTTGCTTTGATTATGAACAAGGAGAAGTCAGTAAAAATGGCTAGTAGATAAGGGAACCGATTTAAATGACGAGGACAATCCGTCATTTCTTCTAGCTGTACGCTATTGTGATGAGCCTATGATAAGATATTTGGTTTCAAAGGGTGCGAAAACCGATGTTTTTAACATGGTCGATACAGATGCCTTTGAGCAGGCTTTATATGGAGGCAAAATCGAAAAATCTGGCTTTGATAGACGAGCTTGGTCATAGTGTAAAAAAATATGGAGGTCCAGCCTTCAGAAAAAGCTGTAAGTGAAGGTAATTATGAGGCGGTTGATTTCTTTATTGATAGAGGTGTAGATATCAACTTCAATCGTCCTGATGATGTCTACTCTTTTTGTCCAACTCCGCTATGTGTTGCAGCTAGATATGTTGATTTAAAAAAATGTGTAAATATCTAGTAGAGCAAGGTGCTGATTTTACTAAGACAGAAAAAGGATGGAATGAGGCCGTACAGCATTGCCGTAGAAAAGGGCGATATGGAGATGGCTGATTACTTTAAGGCACTTGAGCCTGAGGATTTTTCATAGTATCAAAAATAAAGCTTGACGAACTTAAACCATACAAGATTCCAAAGTCTTTGCTTGAGTTTTTTTACAAGGTGATAAGCTTCGCTTTGAACTTAAAAAAATTGTGATTTTGATTATATTGAGTTTTTTTCCCTTTGATGGAAACTATTCCAATGAAAATCGGAAGAAAAAAAGCTTCTTAGGATTTCAAAGTCAACTGGTGATTATGATCACTTTTATATAGTTTGGAATCCTAAGAGCAAGAAGATTGCTGCATATGACCTTGAGCATGAGGAACTTTATGATCTTTGTAGCTTCAAGGATTTTTATGGAAGATATATCAACATACCTTCAGAAAGTTATAGACGGAGACATATAAGGAGATAAGCGCAATGGGAATGATTGAAAACATAAAAGCTAATTGAGAAGTATATCTGCGAGAACTTTGATGAATGGGATTTAGATGATCCTATTGAAGAAGAATATTATGATGAGTATCTTGAACTAGAAGGAGCTTCTGATGATGAACTTTCTAAATTTGAAGAAAGCTTAGGAATCAGCCTACCAGATGGATTCAAGGAGCTGTATAAGTACAAAAATGGAAGCAAGTACATGGGCATTTTGCCTTGTGAGATTGACGAACGCTATATGTGCTTCAATCTAATGAGCCTTTCAGAAATTGAAAAACTGCAAGAGCTATTTTCAAAATAAGAATGCTTTGCTAACAGATTATCCTGAGTATTTTTCTGATGAAGATATTGAGGAGATGCGCGATACTAGAATAAAGCCATATCTTTTTAACGAGAAATGGATTCCGTTTGCACAGTACTGTGATAGCTGTTATTTAATGCTAGACTTTGATCCTGACGAGGATGGTGACATAGCACAAGTAATCTGTTATATCCATGACCCAGATGAAATTCTCTATGCCTCAAAAGGATATCACTGAGCTTGTAGAAAACATAGTAGGGAGCTTATAGAACAGAATGGCGATTGATGGAGTAAAGATTATAGATAGCGACGATGGCTATGACATCTATAATTTTATAGTCGAAAGATATAAGGACGGTGAAAAATATAGATAATATAATTGCTGATATCTTAGATGAGGAGAGCAATTATTGCACAGATGATTTTTACACAGAAATTTATTGGACTGCGCTTGCTTATTCACTTTGGAAGATAGGACATCTTCCGGAAGATATAAAAGACTAAAGGCGCTTGAGCTAATTGAGAATGGGGCTGATGACTTTTTGGCTTGAAATTGACAGCAAGGCGAAGTCACAAAGGCAAAGGGCCCTTGATAAATTAGCTATACAGCTTCAAAGCGAAAATCCCAGACCTATCAAGGTGCCTAAGTTGAGAGTAAAAGCGCGAGCCTTACTTTTACGCAGGGAGATGTAATTAGCGTTGAATTTGAAGACGAATACGGTTTGCTATTTGTATCCGAAATAAATCAAACGCCGAGAAAAAAATCGAATATCACTTAGCATGTACTCGTTTATTGCAAAAAGATAAGCCGAGCGTGGATGACTTTTTTTAAATAGCGAGATTGCATGTTCACACTTATCTAAAAAAATGTCGGGGTAAATTTAGATGATAATTTCAGTCTTGATGATATTTTTGATATCAAAATTTCACATAACTCCGATGGTAAGGAGTTTGCTGTCGATACGGACTGTTGGTTTAACCATAAGGATTTAGGTCTAATACTCGATAAATTAGAAAAAAATAGCTGAAATCGAGCTTAATCCATATTCTCTTTGGACTCTCGCGCCGGCTAAAAACGCTCAATGATATATATGAAGAGATAACGAGGGATAAAGAGGCTTTTAATCTCAAGTTTATGGAAACATATAAACTTGTTAAGGATATAATCTGGGAAAAAAATAAATAGCAATCAAAATATGGGAGTGGCTACCAGCTTACTCCCACATTTCATATTGTGCTCCAACACTATAATTATCTAGTTTTTCCATCGGCATAGAACTTAGCTTCTATTCTGTATCTCTTCCATAGAGAATATTCGTTGGTTTGCATAACCAGAGTGTAGTCATCTTCAAGCCGAATTTCTTCTGAATTTAAAGGATCTAGAGAATAGATATTCTTTAAATCTTTGCTCTTAAAAATCACTAAGATTTAGTTTTTGATATATCAATATTGTTTATCTTAACCTCAGATAGCTGACTATTATCACCAGATATGCGGTAGTAGGTAATGACACAGTCTTTTAGTTTGTCTGTATCATTCCACTTTGGTGTTAAATAAACATAACCATAGGATTTTCCGTTGCGAATTAGTTGAACGCGTTCGCCATAAAAAGAAATGATCGTTATGTGAGTTTGTGATCTTGCTATCTGCTGTATTTCCTTCAAAGCTAAAGCCATTTGCTAAAAAGCTCAGAGGCTTGCGTGCTTCCAATGGTCACATTAACATTTGATATCTGTACATTAACAGGTTTTTTTCTGGATACCCTGAAAGACCTAGGCAAAAGCATGATGACAAAGGCTGTTATGAAGAATCCGCCGAGTATTGCATTTACTGGAGAATATAGGTGGATGTTCTTGTTAGATGACAGCTTTACATAAATTAATTTAATTATAAACATCACAATGCGGTGTACCAATACAATAAAGAACTGTAATTTTAGACATTTAAATATTGCAAAAATCCAGACTACCTGAGCTTTGATAAAAAAATATCCTAATACAAGGTTTGTCAGTATCAAAGTAATGATAGCAAAAACTTGCTTCGGCAAGAGCACCTAGATCAGTCACATTATCATATTTGATTGGCATTCGTCCCTGTAAAAGCTTGTCCAAGTTTGTAAATCCATCTTGGAACTTCTTTATGTCTTATAACGGAAAATACTAATCTAAAAATACATGAAAAAGCGTAACTGAAAGTGTCACAATGCCTATAAAATAAAAAAAGTAAAAACAAATACGAATGAAGCCATTAAAAACCCTCTCAACAAATAAAAATTGATTCAATATCTAAATACCATTATAACACTATATTTATTTAGATGTACGTTTTAAAATTCATTAGTATAAATGTATTGGTAAAAAAAGCTGAACTATGTTATATTGTAATTAGAAAAATTTTTATGAAAAAAATGATTTCTAGATACAAGTGAAATGATAAGACTACAATTCAGTGTATTTAATACAAAGGTCATTTTTTTGATAGAGTTTTTGGTTTAAGGGGGGACAAATATGAGAAAAACAAACTCAGGGCTTATTTTTGATTTAGCAAAACTTAGGATTTTGACAGCAATAATAAGCTCTATTTTAGTTGTTACGCTTGGGTTTAGTACATTTAATGCTTATGCAGGCGAGGGCGTGAATAATAGGATAGTTACAGGAAGGCTTTCACTGGCTGCTTTGCCAAGCTCGGCTACTGAAATCTACCTAAATGGTGATACAGGTGATGATACAAAGGATGCTAGCACGGCAGAAAATGCTGTTAAAACATTTGAGAAAGCTAAGGAGATTGCTGTGGCAAATCCGGGAGTCAAGACAATATGGGTTACAGGTACAGTTTTTGTTAGCGGAGATGTTTCATTAAGCGGAACTAATGCAATTCTTAAAAGAGATCCATCTTTCAGAGGAGATGTTCTTAGAATTGATAACGATGCTACACTTCATGATATAACTATCGATGGGAAATAAGACTGCTATGCAAGGCAGTAATTCTAACGTAGGAAATCTTGTATATATCAGAGGAGCCAATGTAGATATCAAAGATGGTACTGTTTTGCAAAAATAACATCGTAAAGGACAACAACATAGCTGTTGGAGGAGCTGTTTATATAGATCTATCCACAGTTAATATGACGGGTGGAACTATAAAAAAATAATCAGGCTACATGGGGTGGAGGAGTATACCTAAGTGGAAGTGCAAACTTCAACATGTCAGGAGGAGTTATTGAAAATAATAGTGCTCTGTCAAGTCCTGGTACATTTGCATCTGGAGGCGGTATTGCTACATGGTCTGGTCGTACGACTTTCAACAATCTGAATATAAGTGGCGATGCGGTTATTCGCAATAACTATTCAGAAGAAGTAGGTGGTGGAATTTCTGTAGGAACTTACACTAAGTCAAATGCACCAGAGAACATGACGATGACAGGTGGAACCATAAGTGGTAATAAATCTGGAGCATCAGGTGGTGGTATTTTTATACAGGCTGGTATTGGAGATGCACATGGTACAGCAACAATCTCAGGTGGTTCAATTATAAATAACGAAATGCTAGGATCAGGACTAGGAAGCAGTGCTTTTTGGAGGCGGTGGAATATACGTAAACGGCTTTGCAGAGAGTACTGGCTTCAATAATGGAGTTTTAAAGATAAAAAAATGCACTTATAACTGAAAAATATCGCGCAGCTCGAAGGAGGAGGCTATGCTTCTTGTCCAAGCTCAGATACGCATATTTACGTTAAAAAGCGGTGTAGCACTGTATAATAACAATGCTGCATCTGCAAATGAAGTGTACATTCTAGCAAGTACTGCCTTTGGTACACACAGCGGTGATCCAGCATATGAAATTTCACCATTTATGATGGGTGGAACAGCATATCTATGGAAGGACGAAAACGGCAATCCCGTGCCGCTGAATAAGCTATCCGGACGTCTGATGGCAATAAATAATGATTATGTTTCGCTAACTACAGATGTTAAGGATGACGCAAATGCAAAAGCGCTTGCAAGAGTCAAAAATCTCAGGAAACAAGTCTGCAACAAGAGGTGCAGGTATAGGATCAAATGGTACTGTTATCATGGGAGATAGTGATTTAACCTCAGTTGATGTTACGAAGAGATGGCAGGTATCATCAGCTACTGCTATTCCTACAAGCATTGAAGTAGAGCTTTATCGTGCAACTGAAGATAATAGAGATAATCCTTTATACATTGGATATGAAACAATGAGACCTAATCCTACAGGAGAATGGAAGCTAACTTTTAGTAATCTTCCTAAATATGATGAGAATGGTAAGCTTTTATATTTACACTGTAAAAGAAAGATTAACTGGAGATTTTTGTAATGCAGATAACAGGTGATCAGGTTAGTGGCTACGTTATTACAAACAAGGACAAACCGAAATTACCACCTCCACCAAATACTCCACCTAAACCTAAGACACCGCCTAAGACAGGTGACAGTTCAAATGCTTTTTCTGTATATGATGATTATAATTTTATCAGGCTCAACGATTGCTACAGTAGGGGTTATAAAGAGAAGAAGATAGTTTTTTTACCAACCAAAAAAATAATATTTAAAGATTTGACCCTTGGATTTAGTTTAATCTATTTTCCAAGGGTTATTTTTTTGATGCATATAATTATAAATTTATATTGAAAAATATAATCAAAATAGCTGATAATTTACTTATATCTTAAACGCTCTAAATGCATTAAATTAACTTATTTATTATGGGGGTCTGATACATGGATAATATGATTTTGATTGAAGGTAACAAGTTTACGCTGCAAGAGGATGGTATCTATAGCGGTGCATATCTTGGGAAAAATGAATATATGGGGTAGAGAAACTGATGTTATCTTCGAAAATGTAGATAAAAAGCGAAGAAGCAATAGAAAAGTTCATAGAAAAAGGTTTCATGGTTAAATGATAATAAGCTAGATGTAATCGATGCGTTCATGGAGGAAAAACTATGAATGCATAGAATTTGCCAGTGAAGAATTCGATACCGAAATTACTGAAGATGATTTTAGAGATGCTATGTTTGTAAATAACATATATTTTTTTATAAATGGAAGGAACAGTGAATTTTCATTTGATCTGGATGCTGAACCGGATTATCTGTGCGGACATCTTGCAAATATGATAGTAAGCAGTAACTATGAGATAGAATGCGATGGACTTAATGGATAAGTTTGTCTAAGCAAAGGAGTATATATGGAAAAGCTACAGCCATCAAAGGAATGGAATGCAAAATATGAAGAAATTAAGGAACTTCTTACTTCGCCGGTAAATTATGCAGAATGCTTTAAGATGAAAGAAATTCATGGTAAGGAATTGTTTGTATTAGATATGGGTGAAATAAAAATTTCCTACAGGGAGACATACTTGTAAGAGACCCATTAGTGTGGCTAGGTAGAAATGAGAAGCCGTATTTAACATCTGTACCAAAGGGAACTTTTCGCATTGAGACTTTAGTTGCAAAGATAAGCGAGGATAACTATAGGTATGTTCTCAGTAGAGTGAGATTCTCAGATAATACTCCTATCAAATATTATGAGGCCCTAAAGGGTGATGAAAAATCTTGATGATGTTGATGAAGATAGTATTTTCGGATTCAATGTAGATGCAGGACTTGCAACCATTGTTGATGTTGATACAAGAAATGCGTACTGTGATTTTTGAAGAAAAAGTGGAATGCAGCAAATCCAGGAAAGAATATATATGACGATTTCTTTGCAGAAATCTTTGCTAAAGAGCGCTAAAGAACATCCACTGTATCAAAGAGATGGTGGTGACTGGATTAACTTTAAGATTCCAAATTCTGAACTGTCAATTCCAATGATACAATCAGGCTTTGGGGATGGAAGATATCCTGTTTATTTTGGTTATGATGCAAATGGCGGACTATGCGACATAGTTTGCGAGTATATTTATTTAGGATAGTGAGGTATATATGTCTATTGAAAAAGTTTATGATTATTTTAGAAACTATGACCGTGATACATATCAGGTATTCGCATGTGGAGACAATTCACCATCAGAAGAAGATGTAAAGGCATATGAGGATGAGTTCAAGGTAAAGTTACCTGAAGACTTTAAGGAATTTACTATGTCTCCTCTAGGCGGTCTATATATGGAGGTTAGAGAAGAAATCTGGCCAATGGCAAAAAGAGTACGAAGTTGCTCCGTTTTGGGAGTTTTGCCGTGGAATCATGGTTTATGGTATATCTGACAACGTACCTGATTGGCTGGACATTCGTGTAAAGACCAAAGAACTTCATGATGAAGGCTTTACGGACTACATTCCTTTCTTTTTCGGTAATAGGAGATGGAGATCAAATTTTTTTGCTTTTGATAGAGAAGGAAAGATAGTTATCTTCAATTGGTATGAAACCATAGATGTTGAAGGTGACTTTGAGAGCTTCCTCCTAAATCAAATCTCAGAGCTAGAAGAACGCAAGAATGATAAAGTAGAAAAAGCTAAGAGAAAGAAATAACAAAGATAAGTAGAAATAGGAGACTTGCAAATGGGTTTTTGATATAACATATCATCCAGTTAGAATTGATGAGATGAACAGCTGGTTCTTTTGAGCCAGTAAAGGCAATGAAAGATGGAGATGAAAGTATACTAAAGAGTGTAATTGAAGCTCAGGGAGAGGGTTTCTTTGGTGAAAAAAATATGAATTTATTATCAAAGATATCGCATCAAGATACACAGAGTTTCCTAGTGAAAAAGGCATTCTCTACGCGATGGCAGCATGTATCGGCCTGTTTCGTAAATATCAATATGTCAGAGGCTCTTCTTTTTCATTTTTGATTGAAAGAACTCCAGAGATGGATAAATATCGCACGCCGTGGGCAGAGTTTATTCCAAGCTGGGTACCAGCACCAGGAAGCGATACAATTACTGAGAATTATTCATCAGGTGTTTTTTTATCGGTCCTGATAAGGTGAAGGAACTCCTAGCTGATATTGAGAATGATGAAAAAGTTCATAGCGCTATTTTTAGAGGCCTTTGGTGAAGCAAATCTTAGGGTATTTATTAAGGCTCTTCAAGATGCTGCTGGCACAGACAGTGGAGTCATGGAAGCTACTGAAATTATGGAGGTTAATCCATTTGATCTAAACAATTCAAGTTGTAATTCAGATATTATGAATTGCGATCCTGAGGGTGCGCTCATATATCAAGAAGTAGCTATGGAACAGGTGAAAGAAGCCACAGGAATGAATGAAAACGAAATTGCTGAGAATGTAGTTTATCAGAAGACAAATACTGAATTGCTAATTGGTAATTCAAATGATGAAAAATGTAAACAAACCTAAGAAGGGGCTCTTGTCACGTTTACTTAAGCGTAAATAACTATAATTGAGAGGACTTTATATGGGAATTTTTTTAGTAAGAAAAAAATAAAGAAAATAACAAAGTAAGTGAAGAAAAAAAGCTTGTTCTTTTCCATGCCGCTTTTTTTAGGGGTGAGGAAGGCTACTCATTAGATGCTATAGTTGATGATCTTAAAAATTACTGGAAGCTTGATGTTAAAGATGTGGATGGAAACGATGAGGTAGCTACCTTCAGTATAGATGGTGAGCTTGTTGCACTCGCATTTATGCCTGCACCCGTTCCATCTGAAGAGCTTGAGAGTCTTTGCCAGTTCTCATATATGTGGGATAACGCTGAGACAGAAGTTATGGAACATACTCATCATGCAATTTTATCTGTTATGAGCGGTGATGCTTCTACAGTAGATAAGTATTCTCTGCTTACAAAAATTAATGCTTCATTACTTAGAACTTGCGATACTGCAATAGGTGTATATCAGGGTTCTGCAACACTTCTAGTACCAAAGGCAGTTTACATTGACTTTGCCGATATGTTAAACGAAGACATGCTTCCAATACAGCTTTGGATATACATTGGCCTAATTCAAGAAAATGGTAAAACTAGCATGCACTCTTATGGACTTGAAGAATTTGGAAAACTTGAAATGGAAATCATAAATAGTGATATGGATGTCAACTATCTGTTTGATTTTCTAAAGCAATATCCTTTATTATATTATAGATCAAGATGTCACACTTCTTGATGGAGAAACTATAGGAATGTCTGAAGAACAGAAGCTTACAATTAGAGAGTCTAAGGCAGTCTATTTAGAAGGCGATTCTCTTAAGATCGAGATATAGTTGGTACTTATAAATACAAAAATATTGGGGATTAGGATATAAGTTGAACAAGAAATTTATGCCAATAGCTACGCTAATTTTATTTGAGATAATTGCATTTAGCTTATGGTTAACAAAAGACAATCTATTTTACTTAATGAATTTCAGCTATATAGGCCTGTCCATTAGTATTGGACAAGCCTTGTTTATTGCTAAGTATAAACATGCTCGGCGTGTAGTACAGCTTTTTAGTAGGTATATACATGCTTGTATATCTGGGGATTATTAATCAGGAAAAACATGCAGATAGAGGGCTTCTGGTACTATCTATTTATAGGTGTGTTTGAGGCTGCAACTATTCACTATGCGGTAGCAAAGATATTTGGACCTTTGCTATTTGGTAGAGGATGGTGTGGATACGCATGCTGGATCGCTATGATTTTAGATTTTCTACCATACAAGGTGACACAAAAATCATGAAAGAAGTAAGATAGGCTGGATTCGATACATAATGTTTCTATTGTCTTTAAGCTTTGTCATAATGCTATTCCTCGCACACATAGCAAATATAGAAAGAATAATGTTCATATCTTTTATAGTGGGGAACATAATTTACTATATAGTTGGAATTGCCTTGGCATTCATATTCAAAGATAATCGTGCATTTTGTAAATACTTATGTCCAATCACAGTGTTTTTTTAAAAACCAGCAAGCTATTTTTTTCAGTAGTAAGAATTAAGTGTGATACATCAAAGTGTATATCATGTGGAAAAATGTAAGCGTGTATGTCCTATGGATGTAGATGTAACAGATAATTCAAGAGGACGAAAGAATGGTACTGAATGCATACTATGCATGGAATGTGTAAAAAAGCTGTCCGGTAGATGCACTTTAAACATAAATAATCAATAATTATAAAAATATTCACAGTGTCAATTTAATGATTAATGTGTATAATAATAGAGCAATATTTAATTGTACAAGATTAATACACGAATGTTTTGTCAGTTTACTCACATGTATATATTGCAGTATGTGATTTTAAAGATATTTTATTAGGAGGGTTAAATGGATCGTTTTGAGATTTTTAGACAGTTAATTGAAGACAAGAAACGAAAAGGCGAAGAGAAGAAGCCACGCTATGGAACGAGAAAACTATCAGTTGGACTAGTATCATGTGTACTAGGCTTTATGATGTTTTTGACACCAATCACAGCAAGTGCTGAGGGTGGCCAGCCAAGATCAATCGTTAATGAGACCAACTACACTATCAGCGGTGAAACTGATGGTGTCTTGGATTATGCTAGAACAGATTACACCAAAGAAGATAGTGACGGAATACATCTAACTATAACAAAGTGGGCTAAGCTTCCAGGAACTTGGGGCGGTACTGATAAAGGCCCATACAACGGAAGATATATTCTTAACTTCTTTGATGACGAATTCTACACACAGATAGATTCTATTACAGTTAATGGCGTTCAGTTCGAGAAAGAAGCAAATGGTGCACTTTGGAAGGTTCCAATTAACAACCAGACTGTACAGTCAGGTCTAATTGGTGTTATTACAAACACAGATGTTGTAATTAAGCTAAAGAATGGAAAGACTCTTGATAGCCTAGGAATGGCATCAAAGAGAATTGACTTTACAACTCTTTGGGTTAGATCAGATGGTAAAAGCCGATAAGGCGGGATATGATAATGGATTTATCCTAAAGAACAACACTAATGTGCCAACACTTCCAAGTAATCCAAGCAACGGAAACGAGTACTACCTAGGAACAGGAGTAAATTGGCTTGGTTCTGATGGCACTAAGTCAAAGGATGGTAATTTCTCAGGTGGACACACAGGTAAAGCAGTAAGCTATGATGCTAAGAACAAAGTTATCAAGTCAACTGTATCATTTAAGCCTGATCAGAACTTCCTTCAGGCAAACACTGGATGGGTTCTATACATAAATGAAGTGATTCCTAAAGAGCTTCTAAAATATATTGATACTAATAATGTTAGACTTGGCGTATCAACACCTTCAGGAAATATAACTGCATCAAATCCAATTAATCTTGTAGTTGATCCTAATGGTAATGGTGTAATTTCAACTAAGGATACTCCATCACTAAGTATAGTAGGCGGAGACTGGAATAAAGTTACTCAGGTAAGAAGCACTCTAGACTCACAGGTTTTCTATGGAGTATTAGGCCAGAGAAGATCTTATACTATTGAATATAAACTTAAGAGCAATGTTTCTAATCAGGAATTTGCAAAGGCTCTTAATGAATATATTACTAATAATAATCAGCAGCTAAACTTTGAGTCATGGCTTACAGCTGACTTTGTAGATTCATCAAGTGCTTTTCCTAATATCAGAAAGCCAGACGGTGGAAAGCCTAACAAGATTGTTCAGAACACCTATTCAAATGCATTCCTAGAGGTACTAGATACTGATAAGGATGGACTTTATGACTTCCTAGAGGATGAGATTGATTCAAATAAGTTCAATGTTGATACAGATGGTGATGGTGTACCTGATGCACAGGAATATCTAACAGATAATACGAAAATCCTAGATCCAAAGTCGTATTTAGTTGTTAAGCCAAATGTGACAACAACAGACATAGAGTCAAATAAGGCTGAGGTAATCGAGGGAACAGTACCTAAGACAATATATGATAATCCTGCAGATACTACAAAGAAGCTAGAAGCTACAAATCAGAATGCAGGTAATGTTATCGTAAAAGCATATAAGTATGTTGCTGATGACACAGATTATACAACACAGCCAGTTAAGGCTCAGACAACAATACCTTTCTCTGATTTAAAGGAAGGAAAGTTTAAAGTTAATATCCCAGCTGGAACATTCCAGGATGGCGATAAGGTTATTTTAGTTGCTTATTCACCAGACGGAAAAAATCCAATGGTTTCAGACACAAAGGTTAACGTTGGTGCAATTAAGGTTACATTTGATCCTAATGATGGTAAGTGGGCTGATGGCACAAACACAGATAAGGTTGTTAATGCAGTAGGTGGTACAGCAACGCAGCCAGAAGAACCAACAAGAGATGGATACCAGTTCATGGGATGGGCTGCAACTGCAAGTGCAACAGAAGCTGACGCTAATATCCTCACAAATATTACATCTGCAAAAGAAGTTTATGCTGTTTGGAAGGATGTTAAGGCACCAGAAATCAATGCAATAGGTGATCAGACAGTAGTTGAGGGTAATGCAATTTCCGAAATTACTGTAACAACAGATGATCCAACAGCTACAGTAACGGTTTCAGGTCTTCCAAATGGAGTTACATATACAGGTGGCAAGATCAGTGGAACACCAGCTGTAAATAACTGGGGTCCAAATGAAGAAACAAGAGAGATTACAGTAACAGTTGAGGCTAAGGATCCTACAGGTAATACAACAACCAAGACATTTAAGATTACTGTTCAGAGAGATACTGATAGAGATGGAACACCAGATGTAACAGATACAGATGATGATGGCGATGGATACACAGATGCAGACGAGAGAACTAAAGGATCAGATCCTAAGAACTCTGGTTCAGTTCCTGCAGGTATAATCGCACCAGTAGAGCCTGTTTCTATCACAAACTCAAATCAGACAGTTATTGATAAACATGCAATAACTAATGTTCAGATTTCACCAGGCAATATAGATTCAACAGTTTCTGTTGACACAAGCAAACTTCAAATGGTGTTACATACAATCCTGCATCGCTAGTAATTAGTGGCACACCTAATGTTACAAACTGGGGTCCAAACGAAGAGACTAGAACATTTGAAGTACCAGTAGTAGTAACAAACCCAGATGGCTCTAAGGTAACAAAGACTGTTGAAATCACAGTACAAAGAGATACTGACGGAGATGGAACGCCTGATGTAACAGATACAGATGATGATGGCGATGGATACACAGATGCTGAGGAAACCGCAAAGGGTTCAGATCCTAAGGATGCTAACTCAATTCCTTCTATAGGAATTAATCCTATCGCAGATCAGACTGTGGTAGAGGGCAATCCTATTACTGAAATTGCAGTAACAACAGATACACCTAATGCAACTGTAATAGTTAAGGATCTTCCAACAGGTGTAACTTACAGCAATGGAAAGATTAATGGAACACCAGCTGTAAATGACTGGGGGTTCAAATGAGAAAACAAGAGAGTTTACAGTAACTGTTGAAGCTAAGGATGCTACTGGAAGGACTACAACAAAGACATTTAAGATTACTGTTCAGAGAGATACTGATAGAGATGGAACACCAGATGTAACAGATACAGATGATGATGGAGATGGATACACAGATGCTGAAGAAATTGCAAAGGGCTCAAATCCTAAGAATGCAAATTCAAGACCTGCAGCTGTAATTACACCTGTTCTTCCAACAACTGTGACAAATCCAAGACAGTCAATTATTGAAGGAAACCCAATCACAAATGTAGTGATTACACCTGGTAACAGCAACGCTACTGTAACAGTTGATACATCTAAGCTACCAAATGGAGTTACATATGACCCAATAACAAAGACAATTAGCGGAACACCAGATATTGATGATTGGGGGAATCAGAGAGGAATTCAAGAAGTTCGAGATTCCTGTAGTTGTTACAAATCCAGATGGCTCTAAGGTAACTAAGACTGTTGAAATCAGAGTAGAAAGAGATACTGATAGAGACGGAACACCAGATGTAACAGATACAGATGATGATGGAGATGGATATACAGATTCGGAAGAGAGAGCAAAGGGTTCAGATCCTAAGAATGCTAACTCAAGACCAGCTGCTGTAATTACACCAGTTGCCCCAACAACAGTATCAAACCCAACACAGACTATTGTTGAAGGAAATCCAATCTCAAACGTTGTAATTACACCTGGTAACAGCAATGCTACAGTAACCGTTGATACATCTAAGCTACCAAATGGAGTTACATATGACCCGGCTACAAAGACTATTAGCGGAACACCAGCAGTAACTAACTGGGGTCCAAACGAAGAGACTAAAACATTTGAAGTACCAGTAGTAGTAACAAACCCAGATGGATCTAAGGTAACAAAAGACTGTTGAAATAACAGTACAAAGAGATACAGATAGAGATGGAACACCTGATGTAACAGATACAGATGATGATGGAGATGGATACACAGATGCTGAAGAAATTGCAAAGGGTTCAGATCCTAAGAATGCAAATTCAAGACCTGCTGCAATAATCACACCTGTATCACCAACAACAATCTCAAATCCAACTCAGACAATAGTTGAAGGAAATCCAGTTACAAACATCGTGATTACACCAGGAAATAGCAATGCTACTGTAACAGTTGATGAGTCAAAGCTTCCAAATGGAGTAACATATGACCCAACTTCAAAGACAATTAGCGGAACACCAGCTGTAACGAACTGGGGTCCAAATGAGGAAACAAGAAAGTTTGAGATTCCTGTAGTTGTAACAAATCCAGATGGATCAAAGGTTACAAAGACAGTTGAAATTACTGTTCAGAGAGATACTGACAGAGACGGAACACCTGATGTAACAGATACAGATGATGATGGAGATGGATACACAGATGCTGAAGAAATTGCAAAGGGTTCAAATCCTAAGAATGCAAATTCAAGACCTGCTGCAATAATCACACCTGTATCACCAACAACAATCTCAAATCCAACTCAGACAATAGTTGAAGGAAATCCAGTTACAAACATTGTTATTACGCCAGGAAATAGTAATGCTACTGTAACAGTAGATGCGTCAAAGCTTCCAAATGGAGTTACATATGACCCAGCTACAAAGACTATTAGCGGTACACCAGCTGTAACTAACTGGGGTCCAAACGAAGAGACTAAAACATTTGAAGTACCAGTAGTAGTAACAAACCCAGATGGATCAAAGGTAACTAAGACTGTTGAAATCACAGTTCAGAGAGATACTGATAGAGATGGAACACCAGATGTAACAGATACAGATGATGATGGAGATGGATATACAGATGCTGAAGAAATTGCAAAGGGCTCAAATCCTAAGAATGCAAATTCAAGACCTGCTGCAATAATCACACCTGTATCACCAACAACAATCTCAAATCCAACTCAGACAATAGTTGAAGGAAATCCAGTTACAAACATCGTTATTACGCCAGGAAATAGTAATGCTACTGTAACAGTTGATACATCTAAGCTTCCAAATGGAGTTACATATGATCCAACTTCAAAGACTATTAGCGGAACACCAGCTGTAACTAACTGGGGTCCAAACGAAGAGACTAAAAACATTTGAAGTACCAGTAGTAGTAACAAACCCAGATGGATCAAAGGTTACAAAGACTATCGAAAATCACAGTTCAGAGAGATACTGATAGAGATGGAACACCTGATGTAACAGATACAGATGATGATGGAGATGGATATACAGATGCTGAAGAAATTGCAAAGGGTTCAGATCCTAAGAATGCAAATTCAAGACCAGCTGCAATAATCACACCTGTATCACCAACAACAGTATCAAACCCAACACAGACTATTGTTGAAGGAAACCCAATCTCAAACGTAGTAGTGACACCAGGTAACAGCAATGCTACTGTAACAGTGGATACATCTAAGCTTCCAAACGGAGTAACATATGACCCAGCTACAAAGACTATTAGCGGTACACCAGCTGTAACCAACTGGGGACCAAACGAAGAGACTAAAAACATTTGAAGTACCAGTAGTAGTAACAAACCCAGATGGATCAAAGGTTACAAAGACTATCGAAATCACAGTACAAAGAGACACTGATAGAGATGGAACACCTGATGTAACAGATACAGATGATGATGGAGATGGATATACAGATGCTGAAGAAATTGCAAAGGGTTCAGATCCTAAGAATGCAGGATCAAGACCTGCAGCTATAATCGTTCCTGTTGAGCCTGTAACTATTTCAAACAAGAATCAGACTGTAATCGATGAGAATCCAATAACACCAATCCTAATTGGAACTGGAAATATCGATTCTACTGTAACAGTTGATACAACCAAGCTTCCAAATGGAGTTACATATAATCCAGGAACACTCACAATAAGTGGCACGCCGGATGTAACAAACTGGGGTCCAAACGAAGAGACAAGAAAGTTTGAAATCCCTGTAGTTGTAACAAATCCAGATGGATCAAAGGTTACAAAGACAGTTGTAATTACAGTTCAAAGAGATACAGATAGAGACGGAAATCCAGACGTAACAGATCCAGATGACGATAATGATGGATACACAGATGTTGAGGAGAATGCAAAGGGTTCAAATCCTAAGAATGCAAACTCAATACCAGCAACTGTTATAACACCTATAGTACCAACAACAATTTCAAATCCAACTCAGACTGTAGTTGAAGGAAATCCTGTTACAAACATCGTGATCACACCTGGTAATAACAATGCTACAGTAACAGTAGATGAGAGCAAATTGCCAAATGGAGTTACATATGACCCAGCTACAAAGACTGTAAGCGGCACACCTGCTGTAACAGACTGGGGTCCAAATGAGGAAACAAGAAAGTTCGAGATTCCTGTAGTTGTAACAAATCCAGATGGATCAAAGGTTACAAAGACCATCGAAATCACAATTCAGAGAGATACAGATAGGGATGGAAATCCAGATGTAACAGATCCAGATGATGATAATGATGGTGTAACGGATATTGAAGAAAATGCAAAGGGTTCAAATCCTAAGGATGCAAATTCAAGACCTGCAGCTGTAATTACACCTATTGCACCTACAACAATCTCAAATCCAACACAGTCAGTTTTTGAAGGTAATCCTATTGCAAACATTGTAATCACGCCAGGAAACAGCAACGCTACAGTAACGGTTGATGAGAGTAAGCTTCCAAATGGAGTAACTTACGATCCAACAACTAAGACTATCAGTGGAACACCTGACGTTAATGACTGGGGTCCAAACGAAGAGACTAGAACATTCGAAATCTCTGTAGTAGTAACAAACCCAGATGGATCAAAGGTAACAAAGACCATTGAAATCACTCTTCAGAGAGATACTGATAGAGACGGAGATCCTGATGTAACAGATCTAGATGATGATAACGATGGAGTTACAGACGTTGAAGAGATAGCAAAGGGATCAAATCCTAAGGATGCTAATTCAAAAACCTGCAGTTGCTCCACCAGCAAACAATGGTGGTGCTAACGGATCAAGAGGAAGAGGACCTAATACAGGTGACGATTCAAATGTTCTTGGATATGCAGGATTCACAGCAATGTCTGGAGCAGCGCTAACACTTCTAGCTCTTAAGAAGAAAAAAGAAGAGGAAGAGGAATAAGCTCTCGCTCATAGCTAATATCTAAAACTAAATAGCATCAGTAGAAGACCTTTGCAAATGTAAGGGTCTTCTTTATTTTGGATGAAAAAGATTAATCTTTTGATTCAATATTTTTCATCAAAAATAAATTGAATAAAAATATCGATTAAAATATGAAAAATGGGGTATAATCATTGTGTAAAAATTAAATGACGCATCCAATAGGGTTAGGAGATGAAATGGAAAAAGAAGGATTTCACAGAAATTGAACAAAAACAAATAGAGAAGGGCCTATCATATGCTATTATAAGCGATAAAGAAGCAGCAAAAGAAAAATTCTAGCACTTGTACCAGAGGCATGGATGAAAAAAATACCATTCTTTGTTAGAAGACATGCTACGACTAAAAACAATTGAATTTATGGCAAAGGAATATCCTGAGCTTTTTGCAGTTGCAAAGAGAGAAGGAGAGATTCCAGAAAAGGAAAAAGAAGAACTTCGCAAGATTATTAATGACATCTACGAAGATAGGATGAAGAAACATAATATTAAATAAATCAAAGTAGTTGATTTTATCTACAATTTGATACATAATGCAAATAGTAAATTATTTGTATGACAATAAGTCAAACAAATTTTTTTATAATGATCTGTGGAGGTAGAAATATGACAGAGAAAAATGAAAGAAATAATGGGTTATTTACAGGAATGCAACAATTTTTTCCTTGCGACAGTAGAAGACGGTAAGCCTTTTGTTCGTCCTATCAGTGTGCTTTGCGAACATGATAACAAGATTTACTTCATTTCTTGCAACCATAAGCTTGTATATGACCAGATTAAACAGAATGGTAATGTTGAAATCTGTGGACTAAATACACATGGATCATGGATTCGAATAAATGGTAAGGTAGCTGAGGATGAAAGCCGTGAGGCAAGAATTGCTATCATGGATTCTGATATCGATGTTATTAGCTCAGTTTACTCAAAGGAAGATGATGTAATGCCAGCATTCTATTTTGAGACTGGCACAGTAATGCTTTGCTCAGCAAAGGGCGAGAACAAGGTTATAGAGCTATAAGCTATATATTATTTAAAGCCTCACCATTTAATGGTGAGGTATTTGTTTTTTTCAGTATCGGAGGTTATATTATGTCGCTAAAAAGGTATAATAAAAGCAAATTGAACTAGATAAAAGAAATGCCGAATATACAAATAAGAACATACCACCAATACTTCAAGTAGATAAGGAAGCTAGGATTCTAATCGTAGGGTCAGGCACCTGGAAAAAAAGGTGGAGGAATCACTTATTCCATTTAATGATAAATCTGGAGAAACCCTTATTTCTTGGATGGGTATAGATAAAGATACGTTTTATTCTAAAGAAATTGCAATAGTTCCAATGGATTTTTACTATCCTGGCAAGGCTAAAACAGGTGATTTGCCACCTAGAAAATTTATTGCTCAGGAATACCATGGACCTATACTTAAGGAGCTAAACAACATAGAACTTACAATTCTTATCGGTAAATATTCTATGGATTACTATCTCAAGGGTAGGACAAAGAAGAATCTTACAGAAACAGTCAGGTGCTTTGATGAGTATTTACCTAAGTATTTTCCAATCGTTCATCCAAGTCCCTTGAATTTTAGATGGCAGGCAAAGAATCCTTGGTTTGTTCAAGATGTTGTTCCAGTGCTAAAGAAAAACTGTGAAGAAAAATATTAAAATAAATTAAAAAGACCTTGCATTGTGCAAGGCCTTTTTGATATACATGTCTACTTATTTAAGTTTGATATGCATCTTCTTGAATAAATTAATGTTACCATAGCAAGTCCCGACATAATAACTACAGAAATAGCTATTGGCATATTGTTTGAATCACCGGTATTTGGAGCAGATGTTTTTAATTGACTGTGATGATATATTTGTAGTCGAAGGTGAAGCAGCGTTATTTGATGGAGATGTTGGATTGCTTGGATTCACTACAGGATTAGTTGGATTTACAACTGGATTAGTTGGATTTACAGGACTAGGTTGTGCAGCTGCAATATTGACATAGTATGGAATATTAAAACTGAATCCACCATTTGCTGCATTTCCATATACCAGAGCAACATTTACAATTCCGTTTGTAAGCTCAGCAGTTGGCGTGCCTTCAACAACTACACTATAACTACCGTTGCCATTATCGATAAGTCTTGCAGTAAGGCCAGCTATATTCGTATTCACAACTGCCTGTGTAGGGTCTAGCTGAATGCTTGATGCATTGTTTGTTGCAAGAGACTTGTTGAAATTAATTGTAGAACGATATGCTGTTCCTACTGTACCATTATCAAGTCTGTTAGTGGTAATCTCTAGCTTTGCTCCTGAATTAAGATTACCAAATTTACTGTTGTCTATAAAGTTGTATTTGAGTTATCACCTGTTTTAAGCTTTACTGTATATCCATTATTATCCTTATTGAAGTAAAGATTATCAAGAGTTGTACTTGAGTTATTAGCAGTTTTTATAGTAAGGGAATTGTTGTTATAGTAATATGGATTTAAAAACTGTTCCTTCTGTTTCATCACCATAACCCTTTATCGATGTAATATTTGATGGAATTTCAAATTCGGGATCTGAATTATTTGATGTTCCAACATTAATCTGTCTTTTTCCAAACTGCCATTCATTAGAGCTATCCATTGCAGTCTTGTTAGCATTGTAATAACTTTGAAGCGACTGGTAGGATGAATTATTTATAGTGTGTGACTCATCTGCAAAGGCAAGAGTAGTTCCTCCGATTACAAGAATTGTTGCAAGTGCAGTAGATATTACTGCAGAAAAATAGTTTTCTTTTTTTAATGTGGATGTTTTCATTTTTCCTCCTAAATTATAAATAACTTTATGTATGAGGAATACTTTAATTAATTTTTTTATATGTGATATAATTAGTCTGTCAATATTAAAATGGAAAGTGATATTCTGACTAATTTTTGTGCAATATAATATGTTTATATTTTTTTAACAAAGTGTATAAATGTATTGGCTCGATTTTTAGAAGTAAAAATGAGTCGCTATATCGTTTAAATGAGCCGGAAATACATTTTTGCTACACTGTTTAATATAGATATATGTAGCATTTTTTTATGGATGAAGATAATACTAAAAAAATTAAATGGAGGATTAGTATGAGAACAGAAACGCATGGTAAAAAACTCTTTGTGCTCGCAATTGCATTTGTTATGATTGTAAGCCAGTTATTAACTGCTATACCAGCTAGTGCCGCAACAGTACTACCTATAGCTCAGTATGTAAAAATCAGAAGGAACGGTAGAAAATGTTGCTGCTAACACAGCAAAATACAACGGAAAGCTTACTATAAATGTACCTATGACTAGAGTGCTAGGGGCAGTTGAAAGCGAGATGCAAACTGCTGCTAATTCTGGACTTTATCCTCATAGTAAGGATGGAAAGAATCAGATTGCATATATAGAGTATAATGTGACTTTCCCTGAGAATGTCGATATCGGTACTATCACAAAAAAACAAACACTGCTTCAATGATAGACGGAAATCGTATTGATTCAACTGTTAATGGAAGAACAGTTACCTTTAAGATACATCTAAAGGACGTTAACTGGGCAGGAATCTTAAATTTCTACAATGCGGATAAGGCTGACCCAGATGCTCATACAGTAAAAACTTGAGATACCATATTCAATTACTGCAAATAGCAAGGCAGAAGCCGAAAAAAATTTGAAAGTGAGAAAAATTACAGCAAAAGGTGATTTTTTTCAACATATCCAAATGGATTTGCAGCTATGCTTAAGTTTGGTCTTCAGACATATGTAACAGACATTGCAAATGTACCATTTACAGGTGGGCTTCCAGATTCACCAAGCTTTCCTGAAGATCACGGTACAAATAGTCTTCTAGAGGGTGACCTTACAATAGGTAGCGATACAGAGCATGACAGTGTAATGACAACATCTAAGGATGCAGTTTTTGATATGACAGGCGTACTTAATGTTAAGCCTGTTAAAGATGAGATGAGACGTCTTGAGACTACATTCCAGGCAGCATATGCAGCAGGGGTAACAATTGAGAATCTTGATACAGAGTTTGAAGCTTCTTTAACTCTTCCAAACGGACTAGAGTTTAAAGATGCTAATCCTACAGTTGAACTTACAGGTGCTAACGGAATATTTGAAATAAAGTCTCAGAATGTAAATAACGATAAGATTAATATAAAGCTAGGACTTAAGAATCCAGCAAGCTATACTACATATAACTTGCTTTCAACAGCGATTAATAGCGTGGATGACAATCTAAATGTTACAGTTAAGGGAATTAAGTTCTCTGATTCTGCAACACCTAATACCAACTATACTATGACAGGTTATTTAGGTGGAACATTTAAAGCTAAGGCTACAAATGCTGCTAATAAGACAATTAACTTTGATTATAAATGGACTGCAAAGCAGTCAGCAAATGGAGCTGATGCTATTGCACCAAACGATTTAGATCAGATTACATATACAGTTAAGTATTCACTTCCAGCAGAAGTTGTAATGCAGTCAGAAGAAGATTTGATGGGAGATATTCTCATCGGAAACGAAACAGAACACGATTCAGTTTATGTGAGCAAAAAGAATGCAAAAGCATGAATTTACAGGACTTCTTGATGTAAAGCCTATTAAGGATAAAATGACAGCTATAGAAAAATTTCTACAATAATCCTTTAGGAAATCAAGTAACGCTTAGCGATATCGACACAACATTTATATCAAGTCTTGAACTACCTGCAGAGATGGAATTTACTTCATCAAAACCAAGAGCTACTCTAGAGGGAGATAAGGGTGTATTCAAGATTACAAATGTACAGAAAACCGGAAATAAGGTTACTGTAACAATCAAACTGGCAAAGACTTATGTTAACTACGATGATCTGTCACGTGATATAAAAGTCAGTTGATGATAATCTAAAAAGTTAAGCTTGATGGTGCTGTATTTACTTCAGCTGCAAAACCAAATACTAACTATACAGTAAAGGGTGAAGTTAGCGGAGCATTTTCTGGTAAAGCTATCATGAACTCAAATGGCAAAGCTGTAAGATTTGATTTCAAATGGAATGGAAAAGCAGTTACCAGAGGGAGCAGATGCAATTGCGCCAACTGATTACAATAATATTACTTTCACACTAAAGTATACAGATAGTGTAAAAACCAAATAAGCCTAACACAGGTGATACTTCTAACCTTCCACTATACCTTGCAGTAGCAGGACTCGCTGGACTTGGAATCGTAGCTGGAATGATATATAGAAGAAAGAAACAGAAATAGTTTAAAAAAACGCTGACTTAGTTCAGCGTTTTTTTAATTTGATTTTATGTAGCTTTAGAGTAAAAATAATATATGATAGAATATAGTGTATATTTATTTTTCATATAAAGGAGAAGCCATGAGACGCAAGGATAGAGAGATAGTAGATATTAATGAAATAAAAGATATAGTTGATCGATGTGATATATGTCGCATAGCACTTAACAACGATGGCTATCCATATATTTTGCCACTTAATTTTGGTGTAGATGTTGAAAACGAAAGCTTAACCTTATATTTTCACAGCGCATTAGAAGGATATAAGCTAGAGCTTTTTAAAAAGGACAATAGAGCATCTTTTGAGATGGATTGTAATCATAAACTAGAGTATTTTTGAGGAAAGAGGATATTGTACCTATTCCTATGAAAGTGTAATAGGTAGAGGACATATAGTAATGATAGAGGATGAGCAGGAGAAGTTTAATGCCCTTGAGATTCTTATGGATCATTACCATCCAGGCAAGAAGGCTTGGTTTAATCCTGCAGCAATTCCACGTACAGCCGTATATAAGCTTGTAGTAGAGGAATTTACAGCTAAGAGAAAAGAAGTAAAAAAGAGGGAAGACCATTGAGTAAGCAAAAAAGAGCAGACTTACTTTTTCTATTAATAACAGGGTTTTGGGGAGCATCATACTATCTGACCGATCTATGTATGAAGGAAATGCCACCGATGTTTTTTTAAACGCGTTTCGATTTATATCTGCGTTTTTTTAGTTCTAGGAGTATTCTTCTTTAAAAAAATTATAAAAAAATTAATTTAATAACTATAAAAATATAGCATTTTGATAGGTATTGCTTTGACTGGAACCTATATTTTCTATGCATATGGAATATCTCGCACATCTCTATCTAACGCAGCTTTTTATTTGTGCACTTCCAGTTGTGTTTACACCACTACTAGAGTTTATCTTTAAAGGAATAAAGCCATCCCAGAAGCTATTTGCTTGTCTTGTGCTATGCGTATTTGGACTAGCTCTTCTGACACTGAGCGACAATTTAAAACCGGAAATCGGAGATATAATATGCCTTGGTGTGCCTTTGTGCTATGCCATAGACCTCATTTTAACGGAAAAAGGCTGTTAACACAGAAGGTGTCGATGCTCTTAACATGGGTGTATTTGAACTAGCCTTTGTTGGTATTGTAACTTTGATTTTGTCGTTTTTTTATTGAAGAACCAAGTTTACCACAGTCAACATCGGTATGGATAGCAGCACTTTTTCTAGGACTATTTTTGTACAGGAATTGCTTTTTGTTGTCCAAGCTATTCAGCAGAAGTATACTACGGCTAGTCATGTGGGATTAATATTCACTCTTGAGCCTGTATTTGCCTCTATAATCGCTTTTTATATTTGCAAATGAGATATTGAGAGCGCGAAGCTATGTGGGCATGATTTTTGATGATTATAAGCCTTATTTTGATGGAAGTTGATATTCCATTTTTTTAAAAATCTAAATCAAAAGGATGTACAGGATTAATTTAGGAGTTATCTCTATGAAGATTTTTGATTGAACTGTTTATATCGTTTATGCGAATAGGAGGTTTCACTTTTTGGCGGTGGCTATGCAATGCTACCTCTGATACAAAAAAAGAAATAGTTGAAAGAAGAGGATGGGCTAGTGATGAGGAAGTCCTAGACTATTTTACTATTGGTCAAATTACCCCAGGTGTTATTGCAGTTAATACCGCTGCTTTTATAGGATATAAAAAGGCAGGTATTTTAGGAGGTATGGTTGCTACACTTGGTGTCATATTTCCTTCGATAGTTATAATAAGCATAATTGCAGCTGTTTTAACTAATTTTTGCAGAGCTTCCGGTAGTCATACATGCTTTTAACGGAATCAGAGCCTGTGTATGCGTTCTGATTTTGATTGCTGTGTATAATATGGGTAAGAAGTCAGTTATAGATGTTTTTACAGCACTAATCTTTGTTGCGACAGCTATTTTGGCAATTCTTAAGATAACTTCACCAGTAATACTAGTTATTGTAGCCGGACTTATAGGTGTTGTTTTTCAGCTCATCAAAGCCAAAAGGCAGGTGAAGTAGATGAAACAGTTACCACTACTAATTTACTATTTCTTTACAACAGGCTTGTTTTTCAATAGGTGGAGGACTTGCAACTCTACCATTTCTATATGATATAGGACATAAAACTGGATGGTATACAGCAGAGGATGTTGCTAACATGGTAGCTATTGCACAAAGCACTCCAGGACCTACAGGAATCAATATGTCAACCTATGTAGGCTACACGCAATTTGGTATTCTAGGAGCTGTTCTTGGTCCTATAGCAATAGTTGCACCTTCGTTTATTGTCATCATAATCGTATCAAAGCTATTAAACAAGTTTAAGGAATCTAAGCTAGTTCAGGATTCAATGTATGGTCTAAGAGCGGCATCGACGGGACTTATATTTGCAGCAGCTTTCAGCGTCATAGAAATTTCAATATTTAACTTTGGTAATACAGGATCGATTACTGAATTTGTAAGGTGGCCATCTCTTGCATTAGCGGGATTTGTGCTTGCGCTTCATCTTTGGAAGAAACCACATCCAATAATATTAATTGTTTTATCAGGTTTTATAGGGGTTATATTTGAGCTATAGGGTTTAGAGTAAAAACCTTTGATGGAAAGGGGAAAACAATGTACGAAGTATTAAATAAGATAAATAGTCCAGAGGATGTCAAAAAATTAAACATCAAGGAGTTAGAGAATCTTGCAGAAGATATAAGAGAAGCTCTTTTCAATAGGCTAACAAAGATAGGCGGACACTGCGGACCCTAATTTCGGTATGGTTGAAGCTGAAATTGCACTACACTATGTCTTTAATTCGCCTAAGGATAAGATTGTTTTTTTGACGTATCTCACCAGTCGTATCCACATAAGATGTTAACTGGAAGAAGAGAAGGCTATATTTGTGATGAGCATTTTGGTGATGACTCTGGCTATACTAATCCAGAAGAAAGTGAGCATGACCTGTTTAATATAGGACATACATCGACTTCTATTTCACTTGCCACAGGGCTTGCTAAGGCTAGAGACATCCTCGGAAGGAAGGAAAAATGTTATAGCTATTATTGGAGATGGTTCTTTATCTGGAGGCGAAGCTTTAGAAGGTCTAAATGTTGCTGGCTCAGAGATTGAATCAAATCTAATTATTGTTGTAAATGATAACCAGCAGTCGATTTCTGAAACACACGGCGGTATATATAAGAGCCTAGCTGATTTGAGAGAGACCCGCGGTAAAACTGAAAACAATATATTTAAGGCTTTTTGGTCTAGACTATGTTTATATCGAGGAAGGTAATGACATAGCAAAAAAATGATAGAAGCATTTGAGAAGCTAAAGGATATAGACCATCCAATTGTTATGCACATAAATACTATAAAAGGAAAGGGATACGAGATAGCCGAAAAAGACCGCGAAAATTGGCATTGGACACTTCCTTTTGATAGAGAGACAGGAAAGCTTAAAGTTGAATGGAGCGATGAGCCAGAATATAGCGATTTAGCTAGAGAATACGTGATTAATAAGGCAAAGGCTGACAGTTCATTTATGGTTATTACACCTAATATGCCTGGTTGTTTAGATTTATCTAAGGAAGATAGAATTGCACTAGGAGATCAGTTTGTCGATGTAGGAATTGCTGAGGAACAGTCTATTGCAATGGCAGGTGGTGCAGCTAAGGCAGGTGCTAAGCCTTTAGTATTTACTAGTGTAACCTTTATGCAAAAGAGCATATGACCAGATTTCTCATGATATATGTATTAACAGTTTACCTATAACAATTCTCCTTACATCAGCTTCATTTGCTAGCATGAGGGATGTAACTCATCTTGGAATCTTTGGTATCGCAGAGTTTTCAAATATTCCAAACCTAGTAATAATCTCACCATCATCAAAGGAAGAGCTACTTTCTGCTCTTGATTGGTCGGTAGAACAAAGAGAGCATCCTGTAATGTTTTTGATGCCAGGAAATGAGGTCAACTCTAGGGAGCAGATATTAGGAATCGATGAGATAGAAAAATTCGAGACTACGCAGAAGGGTGAAAAAGCTTGCAATCATAGGGCTAGGGGGTTTCTATCAAAAGGGCGAAGGACTTGCTAAGGCTATAGAAGAGAAATACGGATTTAGACCTACTTTTGATAAATCCGAGATTTGCATCTGGTATTGATAAAGAACTATTAGACTCATTAGCAGAGAATCACAAGCTAGTTATAACGCTTGAAGATGGTATTCTTGCTGGTGGTTTTGGACAGAAGATAGCTTCGCATTTAGGAACCAGTAATCTTAAGGTTAAAAAAACTATGGACTAGAGAAAAAGTTCTACGATAGGGTACAATGCTAAAGCACTTTTGAAGGAGCTTAGCATGGATGATGAGTCAATTTTTAAATGACATAAAAGAGATGCTATCGCTTTAACGCTTGTATTTTTCAACAACGAGATTTTTGAGCCAAGTTTCTTGCAAAAAAACCTTGCAAAAACTTGGCTTTTATTTAAAAATAGTAGGCGACATTTTAGCATATATAGGGTATACTATTACGGTAACAACAATATATGTTGTATTTTTATGTATTCAATAGTCAGGGAGATTTTTTTGATGAAAACAATAATTAAAAGGAGTATGGCAGAGGAACGCTATTCAGGGGATAAGATTGTCAAGGCAATGGAAAAGGCGTTTATATCTGTCGGAGTTGAGCACGATGCTGATCTAATTGCAGATTTGCTTAGACAGGTTGAAGCAGAGTTTGCAGATAGAGAGCAGGCTGGCGTTGAGGAAATCCAGGACGCAGTTGAGCGTGTAATGATGGCTAATGGGTGCTTTGATGCAGCTAAGAGCTACATTCTTTATAGAGAGAAGAGAGCTGAGATGCGTAAGATCAGAGAAGCTCTCGTGGCAGAGATTGGTGACGAGAACCTTCTTCCAGTTCTTGCTTCAATCCAGTCAAGCTACGAGCATTATGACCTTACCAGACTTGAGGCTAAGTATATTGCTATGCAGAAGCCTGATAGCACTATAGATGCTAGACTAGAGCTTTTGACAAAGTCAGCAGCTGAGCTTACAACACAGGAGGAGCCTAATTGGGAGAAAATTGCAGGTAGACTTCTTTACTACACATTTAGCAGAGAACTTAAGAAGACTGAGGAAAAACTACGGTCTAACTTCATTCTATGAGAAGCTTCGCTATTTGACATCAGAGGGACTTTACGGAAAGTATATCCTAGATAGCTACAGCAAGAAAGAAATAGAAGAGGCGTTTGAATTCATTGATGATGAGCGCAATAACCTATATACATATGCAGGACTAGACCTTCTAATAAGCAGATATTTGATTCATAACCGTTCACATGTTGTTTTGGAATCACCACAGGAGATGTACCTAGGTATAGCTCTTCACCTTGCTCTGAAAGAAGGTGAAGATAGAATGACATGGGTTAGAAAGTTCTACGACATTATGAGTCTTCAGAAGGTTACAATGGCTACACCTACTCAGTCAAATGCAAGAAAGCCATATCATCAGCTTTCAAGCTGCTTTATCGATACAGTACCTGATTCACTTGACGGAATTTACAGCAGTGTATCCAAGTTCGCCGATGTTTCCAAGTTTGGCGGTGGCATGGGAATGTACTTTGGTAAGGTAAGATCTAGAGGTGGAAGCATCAGAGGATTCGAAGGAGCAAGCGGTGGAGTTATTCGCTGGATCAGAGTTGTTAACGACACAGCTGTTGCAGTAGATCAGCTAGGTATGAGACAGGGGGCTGTTGCAGTTTACCTAGATGCATGGCATAAGGATCTTCCTGAATTCTTGCAGCTAAGAACAAACAATGGTGATGACAGAATGAAGGCTCACGATGTATTTCCCAGCTGTTTGCTATCCAGACCTTTTCTGGAGACTTGCTAAGGAAAAACCTAAACCAGGACTGGTACCTAATGGACCCACATGACATCATGCAGATAAAGGGTTACTGCCTAGAGGATTCCTTTGGTGAAGAATGGGAGAAGCGTTACTGGGATTGCGTAAACGACGTTAGAATATCCAAGAGAGTAATTGGTCTTAAGGAGCTTGTAAAGCTAATTCTTAAGTCAGCGGTTGAGACTGGAACACCATTTGCTTTCTATCGTGATACAGTAAATAGAATGAATCCTAACAAGCACAAGGGTATGATTTACTGTTCAAACCTCTGTACTGAGATTGCTCAGAACATGAGCGAAGCTGAGATAGTAAGTACAACAGTAGAAACTCACGAGGGCGATGAGGTAATCGTAACAAGAACCAAGCCAGGAGACTTTGTAGTGTGCAACCTTGCATCACTTTGCCTAGGAAATATCAACGTTCACGACAATAAGGAGCTAGAGGACATTACTTCAACTGTAATCAGAGCTCTTGATAATGTAATAGATTTGAACTTCTATCCTATAAACGATGCTAAGCTTACAAACCAGAAATACAGAGCTATAGGTCTTGGAGTTTCCGGTTACCACCATATGCTAGCTAAGAATAGAATCAAGTGGGAATCAGAGGAACATCTCGCATTTGCAGATAAGGTATTTGAGGACATCGGATATGCTGCAGTAAAGGCGAGCAATGAGCTTGCTAAAGAGAGAGGTTTATATAGCCTATTTGAAGGAAGTGAGTGGCAGGACGGAAAGTACTTTGATCGCAGAGAATATAACTCAGAGAGATGGCAGGAGTTAAAGGCTAGCGTTGCTGAGAATGGAATCAGAAATGCATGGATAATGGCAACTGCTCCTACAAGCTCAACTTCAATTTTAATAGGTACAACAGCTGGACTTGACCCAGTTATGAATAGATTCTTCCTTGAGGAAAAAGAAGGGTGCTATCTTACCAAGAGTTGCTCCAGAACTTTCAATGGCTACATACTGGTACTACAAGCAGGCTCATTACATTGACCAGACATGGTCAGTAAGAGCTGCAGGTATACGCCAGAGACATATTGACCAGGCGCAGAGCTTTAACTTCTGGATAACTAATGACTATAAGATGAGTCAGCTTCTGAACCTATATATACTAGCATGGGAAGAGGGCGTTAAGACTGTTTACTACGTAAGATCTAAAGCGCTTGATCCAGAGGATTGCGATAGCTGTTCAGCATAATATAGAGAAAATCTAAAAAGAAGTCTATTTTAGAATGAGATTAGGAGAATCAAATGAGCGATATGATAATGAAAAAGCCTCTATTTAATCCAGAGGGCGATATTGATGTAAGAAATAGAAGTCTTATTAACTTTGATACAACAAATATCAATGACTTCAACAACATGAAATACGAGTGGGTTTCTGATTGGTACAGACAGGCTATGAACAACTTCTGGATTCCTGAGGAAATCAACATGCACCAGGATAAGAGCGATTATCCAAAGCTTCTGCCTGCGGAGAGAACTGCATATGATAAAATTCTGAGCTTTCTAGTTTACTTAGACTCAGTTCAGTCAGCAAATCTACCTAACATCTCACAGTATGTTACAGCAAATGAGATAAACCTATGCCTCTCAATCCAGACTTTTCCAGGAGTGCATACACAGCCAGAGCTATAGCTATATGCTAGACACAATCTGCAATCCTACTGAGAGGAACGATATTCTATACCAGTGGAAGACTGATGAACACTTACTTAACAGAAACCGTTTTATCGGTGACCTATATAATGAATTCGTTGATAATCCAAACAAGGATAGCTTCCTAAGAGTTTGCATAGCTAACTTCATTTTAGAGGGAATTTATTTCTACTCAGGATTCATGTTCTTTTATAATCTTGGAAGAAACGGCAAGATGCCAGGAAGTGTTCAGGAAATCAGATATATCAACAGAGATGAGAATACACATCTATGGTTATTCAGAAATATGCTCATGGAGCTTCGCAAAAGAAGAGCCAGGTCTATTCAATGATGAGAACCTAGCTGTTCTTCGTGAAATGATTATGGAAGGCGTAGATCAAGAAATCGCTTGGGGTAAGTATGTAATCGGAAATGAAATACCAGGTCTCAACGAGAATATGGTAGAGGATTACATCAAGTACCTCGGAAACCAGAGATATTCATCACTTGGACTTGGAACTCTATATGAGGGTTATGAAGAAGAGCCAGAAAGCATGAGATGGGTATCACAGTACGCTGATGCTAACATGGTTAAGACAGACTTCTTTGAGGCAAAGTCTACAGCTTATGCTAAGAGCAGTGCTATCGAAGACGATCTCTAAAAAATAAAAATTCCTCGCGTTTATGCGCGAGGATTTTTATCAAAGAATGAAACTTTTAGCTTCCTTCTTTATTACATTTTCTCAAAGTCTGAAGCTGGATGCTTGCAAAGAGGGCAGATATAGTCTTCTGGAAGTTCTTCTCCTTCATACTTATATCCACAAACCTTACATACCCAAACTGTCTTGTCAGACTCAGCAGGCTTTTCTGGCTTAGGCTTGATGTTGCTCTGGTAATAATCATATGTAGTAGATGGTACATCTGAAAGAATCTCTGCATCTGTAACCTTTGCAATGAATAGGGTGTGGCTACCGCTATCTAGAGTTTCTTCAACCTCAGCGCTAATAAATGCGTTTGTACCCTTTGTTACGTAAGCAAGGCCATTTTCGCTAATCTTGTATGAATCATAATCTGCAAACTTATCAACATCTCTACCGCTCTGGAATCCAAAGTGTTTGAATGTATCAAAATCTGCTTCCTGACTTAGGGCAGAAATATTGAATTTCTTGCTCTTCATAACAAGGTCATGAGTATAGTTAGCCTTGTTGATTGAAATACAGACTCTTAAAGGAGTTTCACTTATCTGCATCGCTGTATTGATGATGCATCCACTGTGCTTGTCGCCATCCTTTGATGTAAGAACGTACAAGCCGTATGAAATCTTAAATAGTGCGTTTTTTTATTCATTTTTAAACCTTTTTACCTTTTAATCATTATTATTTTATATAAAGAAACTTATAGTCTATTAATACCACGAATTTTGATTTTTTTAAAAAATCAAAAACATTATAGCGAAAAAAATTTAATTCCTACACATTTTGATAACAAAATTAGATTATAATATAGATAAAATGAATCGAAAGGAAAGTCATGTATATAAGTGAGAAACTACAGAAAAAGCTATTTACTAAGAACGGTGCTTATGTTAATCATAAGCCTTGCCATATGTGTACTTGTTTATAATAATTTTTTTCTATTTATCAAAAGCCTATAGCAAAGATAGAGAGTGTAAGCGAAGATAAATCTAAGGATAAGCAGCTTCAAAACATAGAGCTTAAACTTATGAACACCAGCGATAAAGGTAAGAGTGTAAGTGTCCATAATAAATACGATATATCTCGTGTCTATGATGAGAAGTACTGCAAAGGAGATATAGTTTTTCTTAATGCTAAGCATACAGAAATTATAGGGCTTAAAAAGAGATTATTTCATAGCCATCACATTTATGATATTGATGAGCCTTCTTGTTATATTCGGAAATAAGAAGGGGCTTCTTGCTTCGCTATGCCTTATTGTCAGTGTTATATTCTTTTATTTAATCATACTTGCTTATATGAAAGGAATGAACATCCTTGTACTTACTGTTCTTGGAAGCCTTGGTTTTACAATTATTGTTTTGAGTCTTATTAATGGAATAAATAAAAATATGTTAGTTTCACTTGCAGCTACTGTGGCTGTAAGCCTTATTGTTCTCGGACTAGCGTCTGCTTTGGTATATATGTCAAAGATAGATTACGATTTTTCTTGACTTCATACCTGAGCCTTATACAAGAAATCAAGCCAACCAGTTTTTTTCCTTGCTCAGATTATCATAGGCTGTCTAGGTGCAGTTATAGATGTAGCGGTTACAATTACTGTTGCAAGTTCAGAAGTAATAAATAAGAATCCTCACATACAAATAAACGAACTTATGAGGTCAGCAAAGGCCGTAGCTGATGATATAACAGGAACCATGATAAGCGTTGTACTTTTCACCAATATAGCTGCTATAATTCCGACGTTTATAATTTCAGTTGCAAACGATATAGAATATAAGACGGTTATGCGTTTTGATGCTTATTTTGATATAGTGAGATTTCTCATGGCTGCTAGTTGCAATTCTAATTGCAATTCCAGTATCTGTTTTGGTTTCTTCAATAATGCTAAAAAGAGGGGGTAAGAAGATATGATGATAATTATTCTTGCATTAGTTTTTCTTACATTGTCCCTTCTAACAGGAGGAGATAAAACAGCAAAATCGCTTATAACAGTGTGTATGGACTTTGTTGTATTGTTTATTTCGATAAAGCTTATGAACATGGGAATTTCACCTATAGGTATTTCTGTTTTAGCGGTTATTTTGATAACAGCGATAACAGTTTATTATCAAAATGAGGTGAATTTAAAGACTCACGCCGCATTTATTTCGGTTCTGCTAACTGTGCTTGCGATGTTTGGTCTAATCTGTCTTATAGTTAAATTAGCTCATCTTCAAGGATTCACTGCTATTGGTGGTGAGCATATAAATGAGACCAATGGATATAAGGGTAACATCGGAAGAAATATGTTCGCAGTACAGGTTGCAGTAGTAGTGTTTGCTCTTGCTGGATCTATAATAGATACAGCAGTTGCTATAAGTTCAGGCATGTATGAGGGTTTATAGACATGAGCAAAAAAACTCAGCTTGAGAGAACTTTTTGATTCAGGAATTAACATAGGAAAAGAGATATTAAATTCAACTGTTAATACACTGGTATTTATCTTCTTTGGTGAGTATATGCTTTTTGATGGTAAACTATCTTATGTTTTATTCATTTTCAACAATGATAAATTCTAAGGATTTTTGCTCAAGGTGTGACTACTATAAGTGTATGCGTGATTGGATGCGTTTTGATAATACCTATAATATCTTTTATTTCTGCCTATGCTTATACAGCATTTTCAAAGGAAAAAGAGAATTTAGTGATTAAATACACCCAAAAAAAGTGAATAAGTTCTAAGAGAGATATTCGGATTAGAGAATATAGAGAACAAATTTACTTTTTAGGAGATGTAATGAATAGAAGCGTAGTTAAGAAGGTAAAGGGCTTTAGAACTGAAGATGGAGCAGGGGTTAGTCTCGTCAGAGTTTTGAGCCATAAGGATATAGAGGCATTTGATCCAATTTTGATGCTAGATTCCTTTGATAGTGTGAATCCTGAGGATTACATTGCTGGCTTTCCTATGCACCCACATAGGGGTATTGAGACGGTAAGCTATGTATATAAGGGAGGAATGCAGCACAAGGATTCAATGGGGAAATGAAGATACCATTTCTGATGGTGAAGTTCAGTGGATGACAGCAGGATCAGGAATTCTTCATGAAGAAGCTCTTCCTGCAAGCGAGAGGATGCTAGGGGTTCAGCTATGGCTTAATCTTCCTGCTAAGGATAAGATGTGCAAGCCTGAATATCATAGCATTAAGAATGCTGACATCAAGGAATTTAATATAGAGGGTGGAAAGCTTAGGCTTTTTAGCAGGGCAATTTGGCGAGAATATAGGGTCACAAAGGAAATTACCTACCTTTTGATTATTATGATATACACATTGCTTCTGGTAAATCTGTAGAACTAGATATGGAAGAAAAAAATTCCGTTATGGTGTTTACTCTCATGGGTAGTGTTTCTATAGAAGGAGAGCATGTAGAAGAAAAGACTGCTGCTAAGCTTTCTGATGGTGATAAACTTAAGATTACAGCTAATAATGGAGATGCACAGGTCCTATTTATGAGTTCTAAGAAGCTTGAAGAGCCTGTTGTATGGGGTGGTCCTATTGTTATGAATACTAGGGATGAACTACTAGAAGCTTTTGATGAGCTAGATAAGGGTAGCTTTCTAAAGGAAAAAAATAGATTATTAATATTTGATTTTTTTTCATGCATATATAGCATAATTAGATAAAGGTTATTATTTAATGAATTTTTTTAGGAGGAAAGAGATGAAGTATCACAGATTTTTTTCGCATGGGCTGCAGTTGGATGTTTTGCTGCTGCAATGATTACAGGATATAAGAGAAAGTAGTTACTGTCGAGGTATTATGGCAAGGACATACGAAATCCAAAAAATATCCATAGATGAGGTTATCGATGATGTCCAAAAGGAACAGATTAGAAAGAGCATTGTAATAAACAAAATTCAAACTATCTGTATTGCTTTTTTTGGCATATCGTTTGCGATTGTAGCAGGAGCTTCTGTTTTTTTAAAAGCAAGAGATACCAAGTTCATTGAGACTGGTGCTGGTAAGATTTGTGGATTAATTTTGGCGCTCAGCATTATCGCCTATATAATAGTTCATTTTCTTGCTGGTGCAATTCCAAAGAAAAATTGGAAGTGCCCGCACTGTAAGGAGAGCTTATCTTACTTTGTACCTAGTGGAACAAAGGCTTCAGCAGGCAATAGGAGAGCTCAGATAATCTCAGAGAGAAAGGGACTTCGCATCGGAAGAGTTGACAAAAGTTTTCTGATGGTTCCGGAGAAATGTCCTTACTGTGATCAGAAATTGCTTACAGATAAGGAATAAGCTTTTCGGCTATTTCTTTTGGGCGATAATTTATTGGAATCTATGCTAATATCAGCTATGGATTCGTAGATTTTAACACGTTCATTAAGCATAAGGGATATTTCCTTTATGCTTTTTTTATTTCTAAGAAGAGGCCTGGACTCATCTTTCTCAAGCCTTGATATAACTGTTTCAGGGCTTACTTTTTAGATAAATGCATCTGCCACTTGCTTTGATGAGTTCTCTATTTAGGGGCATTTAATGGAAGGCCGCCGCCACAATCTACAATTTGTCCGTCGTTCTTTGATATATCACAAAGAAGCATATGCTCTTGCTTTCTGAAAAAAGCTTCGCCATGCCTATCAAAAATATCAGGTATACTCATACCAATACGATTCTCTATTAGTTCATCTGTGCTAATTAGTTTTTCTGCTATTAATTTTATCTAGCTCTAATGAAATACTAGACTTGCCGCTTCCCATGAACCCGATAATATATAAGTTATCCATTTATCCATACCTATTTTTCAATATAATTACTTTAGATTATAATGGTTATGTAATATAGCTTCAATAGTATGGAGAATTTAGATGAGAAATCTTGATGGTAGATCAAAGCTTTACGCATTATTTGCAAGCCCGTGTGAACATTCGCTTTCACCGCTTATACAAAAACAGTGCCTTTTGAACAATTGAATGTAAATGCTGCTTACATGGCTTTTTGATGTAGATGAAGAGCATATTGGTGAAGCTGTTTCATCTATGAGAACTTTAGGAATAGCAGGTGCAAACATTTCAATGCCTAATAAAACTGCTATTATAGATTATCTTGACTATGTCTCAGAAGAGGCAAGATTTTTGCAATGCAGTCAATACTGTTATAAATAAGGAAGGAAGACTATACGGCTATAATACAGATATCTTTGGTGCTGAAATGGCAATAAAAGACTTAGGTGTCGATGTTTCTACAAGCAAGGTGTGTATTCTTGGTCTTGGCGGTGCTGGACAGGCAGTTTTATACGCTCTTGCAAGAAATAATGTCAAGAAGGTCAGTGTATTTGTTAGAAAGCAAAAGCATGGAAACCAGAAAAAGCTTATATAGATAAAATAAGAAATAGTTTTAACATAGATGTGAAGATATATATTGAAGAAGACAAAGCACTTCTATCAAAGCTAGTAAATGAGGCTGATTTGTTAATAAATGCAACAAAAACTTGGAATGGGGCAAGACATAGATAAAAAAATCCATTAGATGACAAAATAAAAGCTTCCTAAGCATATATGCATTTTAGACTTAATATATAATCCTACTGAGACTAAACTTTTGGAAAAGAGCAAAGAGAGAGGCGTGCACTAAATATTCAAATGGTCTTCCTATGCTTGTATATCAAGGAGTAATGGCATTTGAGTATTTTTACTGATAAAGCAAATTGATATTTCTTATATTTTTCACTAGGCTTGAAAATGCTTTTTAAAAATTTGATATATTTTTGTGTATAAAAAAATTACTGAAGGGAGATAAACATGCTAAAAAAATAAATAATCTAAGCAAAAGTATACGGCGACAAAAAAGGCTGTAGATAACTTGACATTACATATACAGAAGGGTGAGATTTATGGCTTTATAGGGCATAATGGTGCAGGTAAGACAACTACTATCAAGTCATGTTGTGGAATTTTTAGAATTTGATGAAGGAGAAATCTTCATCGATGGAGTATCAATTAAAGAGAATCCTATGCTATGTAAGGAGAAAATTGCATATATCCCTGATAATCCAGATCTTTATGAATTTCTTTCAGGAATCAAATATATTAATTTGATTGCGGATGTCTTTAGAGTACCTGAAGAGGATAGAGCAGAAAGAACTCGTAGGTTTGCTGATTTATTTGGTTTAACATCAGACTTGGCACAGCCTATAAGCTCATATTCACATGGTATGAAGCAAAAGCTTGCTTTGATTGCAGCCTTTGTCCATGCGCCTAAAGCTTATCATCATGGATGAGCCTTTTTGTTGGACTTGACCCTAAAGGCGGCATTCCTGCTTAAGGAAGAGATGAGAAAGCACTGCGATAATGGTGGTGCAATATTCTTCTCAACCCATGTGCTTGAGGTTGCAGAAAAACTTTGTGATAAAGTCGCTATAATTAAGCAGGGCAAACTGATAGCATCTGGAACTATGGAAGAGGTTAAGGGAAGCACATCCTTAGAGAACGTATTCCTCGATTTGGAGGGAAGAGATGCTTAAGACATTGATAAAGCTGCGTTTTCTGGAGATTCTAAACCAGATGCAGGGCGGCAAAAAGAATAAGAAAAAAATAATATATTTGGTGTCATTGCGTTATACATAGTGGTATTTTTTTATCAGTGGGATTTTTGTTTTTCGCAAATCTTTCATTCAATATCCGTTCCATACCACATTATGGGACTTGACTGGCTTTTACTTTGCTTTTTAGCGGAATCGTAGTATTTACAGTTTGTTTTATAGGAAGCATCTTTCTAACGCAAAAGCAAATATATGAAGCAAATGACAATGAAATACTTCTTGCAATGCCGATAAAGCCAATACATATTATATTTTTCTCGTATAATATCATTGCTAGGTCTGAATTATTTATATGAGCTAGCAATAACAGCACCTGCTTTAATTGTCTATTTTTTTATGATGTTGGTTTTAATATAGGAATATTTGTCTTATCGGCTTTGATATTCCTCTTTTTGCCAATCTTATCAATGACGATTTCCGTGCTATTTGGCTGGTTTGTTGCTTGGATATCTAGTAAGGTTTCAAGGCCTAAGGTGCTAATTGTTGCATTTTCAATGATTTTGATGCTTGGATATTTCTATCTTTGCTTTGCATGGCAGGGGCTCATGGCCGAAATGGCAAAATCAGGAGCTGCAGTAGCTGAAGTATTTAAGAAATATCTAGCTGTTTTCTATGTTTATGGTATGGCAATAGCTGAAACGGATATCCTTTTCATTTTGCTTTTTCATACTAATTAGTGCTCTGCCATTTGCTCTGGTTTGCTATTTTATCAGCAAGAGCTTCATATCAATAGCAACTAGGAATAAGGGCGGAAAGAAAAATTGTATATCGTGAAAAGAAGGTTAAGGCAAAGAGCATTAAATTCGCTCTGATTAGTAAAGAATGCGCTATGTTTATAGGCTCGCCTACATATATTCTAAATGCAGGAGCAGGACTACTATTTATGCCACTTATCTGCATATACCTTATGTTTGGAGGGGATAATCTAAATAACATGATTAACATGTTAGGCATGGATTTAATGGGAGTATTTGTATGTATGGGTCTAGGATTTAGTACCGGAATGATTACAATATCTAGCCCAACTTTTTCGCTTGAGGCGAAGACTTTATGGATTTTAAAATCACTGCCAATAAAAAGCAATGATATTATATTTGCAAAGCTAATGCCACATATAATATTCAGTGTTCCATTTATAGTTTTAAGCGGTACAATCATACAGTTTGCAATAGATTTAAATCCTGTCGATAGAGTGATGGTATACCTAATTCCGATAACAGCAACTATATTTAATGCAATGATAGGCCTGTTCCTAGGCATGTGTTTTCCAAAGTTTAACTGGACTAATGAAGCCGTTGCAATCAAACAAGCAACAGCACCATTACTTTCGTTATTTATAGGACTTGCCATTGAAGGCGGAACTGTAGCTTTACTATTCTTATTAATAAGATCAGAGATGTTTAAGGTAAATCAGCTTACAAGCGTAGTTTTTAGTATTATACCTACTGTTTTCGTTAATAATGGCACTTATAATCAAAGCGAAGGGTGAAACACTTGTAAAGAATATGCAAGCATAATTATACAAAAGGCGATACCAATCTATGGTACCGCCTTTTAAAAATAGTATCTATTTAGTTTGCATCAACTATGAGCTGACATATTGATTTGCTAAATTCAACTGGATCATCAATCTGTATTCCAGATATGAGGAGAGCCTGATTGTATAGAAGGTTTGCGTAAACTTCTAGTTTCTTACTATCAGCATCTTTTGTTCTTAATTTTTATTTAATGTTTCAAATACGCTATGCTCAGGGTTAAGCTCTAGAACTCTTTCAGCCTTGATACCTTGGTCCATAGGCATTGCACTTAGAATTTTTTTCCATTTCTAGTGATATATCTCCCTTAGTAGTTAGGCATACTGCAGATGATTTTTAGACGAGGGAGAGCTTTACTTCGCTAACCTTGTCACCAAGAGCATTCTTGATATCCTCAAGAAGCTCCTTGTTGTCTTCCTCAAGCTTTTTTTCATATTTTCCTTAGCTTCAGCATCGTCTTCAGCAATGTCCTCAGCAGATACTGACTTGAAAGGCTTTTTCTTTATACTGACCAAGGATATTGAAAACAAATTCATCCATTTCATCTGTTAGATAGAGGATTTCATATCCCTTTGATTTCACAAATTCAGTCTGAGGCAGAAGATCTATCTTTTTGATGGATTCACCAGCTGCATAGTATATTGCATTTTGATCATCTTTCATTCTTTCAAGATATTCTGCAAGGGTTACATTTTTTTCTGCTCAGTAGAGGAATAGAATAGAACTAAATCCTCAAGAACCTCTCTATTCATACCATAAGATTCATAGAGCCCATACTTAAGTTGTTTACCGAAGTTTTCGAAGAACTTTTCATATCCATCTCTATCGTTCTTTAGGAAGTCCTCAAGGTCTCTTTTTATCTTTTTTTCAACATTTTTTGCAATGTTCTTAAGCTGTCTATCTTGTTGCAACATTTCTCTTGAAATATTGAGAGAAAAGGTCCTGGCTATCTACAAGTCCTTTGACAAAGTTGAAGTAATCAGGTAGTAGGTCCTTGCATTTATCCATAATCATTACGCCACTAGAGTAGAGCTGAAGTCCTTTTTCGTATTCCTTAGTGTAATAATCAAAAGGTGCATGTCCTGGAATGAACATCAAAAGCCGTAAAGCTTGAAACACCTTCAACATTTGTTCGAATCACTCTTGCAGGATCCATATAATCCATGTACTTGCTCTTATAGTAATCGTTATATTCTTCAGGCTTTACTTTGCTCTTTTGGCGTTTCCAAATAGGCTCCATTGAGTTTAGAGTCTCTAGCTCATTATACTTTTCAAATTCAGGTGCTTTGCCTTCCTCTGTCTCTCCTACAGGTCTTGATTTTTCGACCATCATACGAATAGGGTATCTGATATAGTCTGAGTATTTCTTGATTAGATTTCTAATCATGTACTCCTCAAGGAAACTAGAGTAGTTCTCACCATCTGTATCTTCTTTGATAGTTAGCACAATTTCTGTACCGTGACCATCTAGACTTGCTTCTTCGATAGTATATCCATCTGCACCGCGTGAAACCCAGCGATATGCGTCATCACTACCAAAAGCCTTTGATGTAACGCTGACGATATCAGAAACCATGAAAGCAGAATAGAATCCAACACCAAACTGTCCAATGATGTCGATATTCTTTGCTTTAGTATTCTCGTCTTTATTCTTTTCCTGTTCTTCCTTGAAGCCTAGCGATCCACTCTTTGCAATAGTACCAAGGTTATTTTCAAGCTCATCTTTACTCATTCCAATACCATTGTCTCTAATTGTAAGTGTTCTAAGCTCCTTATCAGGTGTTATCTGGATATAGAAATCATTTCTTTTGATTCCGAGCTCTCCAGATGTCAAGCTTTTGTAATATAGTTTATCTAAGGCGTCGCTTGAATTGCTGATAAGCTCACGTAAAAATATCTCCTTATTGGTATATATAGAGTGAATCATCAAATCAAGTAATTTCTTTGATTCTGCTTTTAAATTGTTTTTTTAGCCATGTTTGCCCTCCATAATAATTATTAGCACTCGATACACTAGAGTGCTAAAGTATAATTTAGCACTAATGATTGTCTTTGTAAAGTGATAATCAAATATTTATTCTAAGAATAAGAAAAAAATGGTATAATACCGTTATGAATAAGGTAGCAAAAAAAGAAAAAAATAGAAGGAAAAAAATAAAAATAGATAAGCAGAGGCTAATAATAGTTTTGAGCGCAATTCTTCTAGTATTAGCTATTTTTTTATATGGGTTAAGGCATATAGATATATAAATACTTATGATGGACTAGGTGAGATTAAGGAGTATCCAAAAATGGAATACAGCAGTGAAGGATTCTATAGGGATGAATATAATTTCCTTAACTATAATTACAATGGTATCAAAAGCCAAGAGAGGTATAGATGTATCTGTTCACCAGGGAGAAATAGATTGGGCCAGTGTAAAGAAATCTGGAGTTGAGTTCGCATATATTAGGCTTGGATTCAGCTCTTATGCAGATGGTAAAATCTATATGGATGACTACTTCGAAAAGAACATAGAACAAGCCCAAGAGAACGGAATAGATGTAGGTGTATACTTCTTTTCACAAGCAGTAACTACAGAAGAAGCTGTCAAGGAAGCAAAAGTACGTGCTCTCAAATATCAAAGGAAGAAATGTATCACTACCAATAGGATTTGATATGGAGCCAGTAACTGAAAAATGATAGAATAAAAAGCTCTGACAGTAGAGCAAAAACTGAAGTTGCAGATGCCTTTGGGTGCATTATGAAAAAAAGCACGGAAGGGAAACACTAATCTACGGAAACCCAGATTGGATAGCTAATAATATTGATTTAACTCTTTTAACTGATTATGAGATATGGCTTGCACACTATACTTCCATGAGCAGCTTCAAGTATGACTACGCCATGTGGCAGTATTCTTCAACAGGAAGAGTGGATGGCATAAATACAAATGTTGATTTAAATATAATGTTCGTCAAATAGTTTATAACAAAAATCAAGCATCAAAAAACCCGCTCTAGGCGGGTTTTGTTTTAGTTATCGTCATCTAGGGTTTTAATTTCCTTGTGAGTTTGATTCTTTAAAAAGTGTGATTATTGTACCTGTGTATACTTCTAGTTTATCCTTGTTGATAACAACATTGACAAGCTTTTACTTTGGAGTTCTTCTTAGCAATAAACACTGCAGGAGTTGTCTGCACACTGTTTTTTGAACTCTAAATTAGAGCGATCATATTCCTTATAAGCATCCATGACTTCCTTTTTGAAATTTAGAAACATTATTCTCATCAAATTTAGTTGAAAGTGGTTGAACTCTAGATATTCTATTATATGATATTCCTGCAAGGGAACATGTAGTAGCATACTGATTGTCAAGCTCTGTAAGATTGGCTTTATCAAGGCTATAGCCCTGTGCTGAAATTGTAAAGGCTTCCTCACTTGTTGCAATAGTGCCTATGTTTGAAATAGTAACTATCTCGTCGTCTGCATCCCTATAGAAGACGCCATCTGAAAGCGTGTAGAGGGAGCTTATAAGCGTGTTCTGGCTTTCTTTAGTATAAACTGTTGCTGGAAGGCTAACTGCCTCATACTTATAAGTTGCCTTTGGATAATCTTCCTTATATTTCTTGTCAAACTTTTCTATTGCTTTATCAAGCTTTGCTGTAAATTTTTCGACATCATCTTCACTTATAACAATAGTCATTTCGGCATTCTTTGGATATGAGCTTGAACTATTTCCGCCTGATATACTTGAAAGTTCAAATATCAAAGAGTTTGTCTTAAAAGATGCTAGTAGATCACCGAGCATTTTAACTGGATTTGGATATGATGAAATTCTTCCATCAGGTACTCCGCCTGTTAATCCACTTATCGAGATTTTTATATGCCGTGCTTAGTGTTGGAGCTTCAGCAGTCAAGCTACCTGAAAAAGAGGTAATTGCTGTTTCCGCCTGAGTTAACAGACCAAAGAGCTTTACGTCCACCAGAGAGGCTTATAACTTTGGTGTTATCTTTAAAATATTTCTTGCTCAATTTATCAAGTGCAGTGTAATTGCCGTTTGATATAGGTGAGAAGATGACATTTAGCTCGCCAGAATTCTCATTGTTCTTGATAATATAGAGGGCAGATGCAATAGCATCCATACTGTCAACAAAGCTATCGGCATCGTAGCTACATACAACTGTAACTGGAGCTGCATCTATATATGCCTCAGAAGCAGCCATCGACATTATAATGTTACCGTAGTCGTCTTTTTCATATTTTAGATTCTTTGATTTAGCCCAGTTGAGTAGATATTCCTGTATCTTATTATTATCTGTTAAAGTTTCGGCTGAATCTAGCAGGTCAGTTCTATATGCAAATGCCTTTGATTCTATTTTTTTTCATTCAATGGAATCTCGGTATCTGAAGATTTTTTTCCACATGCTGTTAATGCTAAGATTAAAAATTAGCATTGAAGAAATTAGCGTAATATATATTCTTTTTTTCAAATTTTCACCTCCATAAAACAATCGTGAAAAACTTTGTAAATTACCCTTTGATTTAAGCTAAAAATACTTTATAATAATAGCATATCAAAGGAGATACCGCAATGGAAACGAAGAACTTGATTATTAGGGAAAAGTACATTTAATGATTGCTCATATTTTGCTGATTGGGAATCCGATTTAGCAGTAACTGAGTTCTTTTCAATTGACGAAAGCAGGGACTACGAAGAGGTTGTTACTGAATTCATAGAGAATAGTAATGATGATACTAAGAGACAGTTTACCATACTGCAGAAGCCAAGCGATATTCCTATTGGCAGAATCTATCTTTCAAGGCTTGATAGTCATAGCGATTCAGTAGATGTAACAAGAATATACATAGCTGATCCAAAGCTAAGAAATCAAGGACTAGGCAGGGAAGCACTGCTTTCAATTCTTGAATATGCATTTATAAGTTTGCATATGGAGAGAGTGACTATTGATCACTTTGTTAAGAATGATGTAGCGGCTCATCTATATGATAAGCTTGGATTTAAAGTCAGAGGGTATACTCAGAAGTGCTACAAAGAAGAATGGTAAGTACTATGATTTACATCTGAAATCAATGATCAGAGCAGAATATATTGGTCTTGACCGCACGCTTGTATAAATCGCGGAATTCAAGCAAAAAAAGTACTTGTATTATACTTATTGGCTATGGTATAATGCTACTTGCGGTTATTCAATCTATAGCCTGCAAACATTTTAATGAGGTAATAAACCCGATATCGGGATATACAATTTTTAGCAAGGAGGTGCGGCAAATGTCAAGAAAGTGTGAGATTTGTGGAAAAGGTCAGGTTTCCGGAAATAATGTTTCCCATTCAATGAGACATACAAGAAGAAAATGGAATGCTAACATTCAGACCGTAAGAATCAATGACAACGGTACAGTAAGAAGAGCGAATGTATGCACAAGGTGCATGAGATCAAACAAGATTGACCGCGCCCTCTAATCAATAGGGACTAACTCCGCGAAGGCTTTTGCTTTCGCGGTTTTTTTATCGGAGAATATGGATATGTCTGTACATAAATATACTAATCAAGGTAGAATAAGCTTTTCAGATAGAGTTATCGCTACAGAAATCATAGATGTAATAGATACTAAGGAATATAATGAACTAATATGGCTATCTACTACTAAAGGCAGGTTTCTTCTAGAAGAAGATGTTATTTCGTCAAGCGATAGCCTTAAGAATATAGAGATCAGCTTTGATGATAAGCAATTCAGAATTAAGTACTATGCTATAGTAAGATTTGGTGAGAGTATCAAAAGTCTACTAAAAAAAGCTAAATCAAGAGATAGTTCATCATTTACAGGAAAGACTTACTGTAAGTCCTAGCGAAATTACGGTAGTAATAACAGGTGTTAAGTCTGAAAATGTCTCAGCAAGAAACATGGAGTTTAAGTTCAAATATGCAGATAAATGATAGCATAAGCGTGCTCAAAGGCGTAGAGTCCTAAGAAAGTAGAAATCTTCCGTGATATGGGAATTGAAACCATAGAAGATTTGGCTCTTTACTTTCCAAGATCATATGAAGATAGACGCACTGTAACACCTATATCTGAGCTTAAATCTGGTAGCGACTTTCTCATTCAGGCAAGGCTTGTGAATAAGAGGATGGGTGCGAATAGATTTAACAAAAAGACTCCGCTAGTGCTAAATGTAAGCGATGATAGCGGTATGCTTGAAGTTGTCTTTTTTTAATGGGTATTTTTTTGAACAAACTCTTTGACATTGGAAAAGAATATGTCTTTTACGGCAGAGTAACCGAAAACCTAGATAGACTCCAAATAGTACATCCAGAGTTTACACTTGCAGGAAGTAATGACGATGTTAGAGAAATCATTCCCGTGTATTCATTGAGACATGGGTATATCTCAAAAAAAGAAATGCGACGAATGCAAAGAGATATAAAGGATGTTTACTCAAGCATCAAAGAATGGATACCTGAGGATATAGTCGAGAAGAATAAACTTGCGTCGCTAGACTTTGCTATTTCAAATATGCATTTCCCAAGCAATGCAAAAAAAGTTTTACAAAGCAGATATAGGCTTGTCTTTGATGAATTATTCACTCTTGAAACTGGTCTTATGTACATGAAGAGTGATGACAGCGATGTTGCCGGAATCTCAATAGATGTAAGTAAAGGAGACGAATTTATATCAAAGCTTCCTTTTGAGCTTACAAGTGGCCAAAGAGAATCCTGGAATGAGATTAAAGATGACTTACATAAACCAAAAAAGATGAATAGACTCTTGCAGGGAGATGTTGGATCTGGTAAAACGATAATCGCAGAAGCTGCAATGCTTTCGGCTGCTGCTTGCGGATATCAAAGCGTAATAATGGCACCTACAGAGCTTCTTGCAAGGCAACATTTTGATACTTTTGTTAAGGACTTATCTGATCATGAAATCAGCCCGGTGATTTTGATAAGTTCTATGAAAGCCTCCGATAAGAGAATGGCAATCGAAAGCATAAGCTCTGGCAAGGCTAAGGTGATAATAGCAACACATGCTGTTTTAGAGGAAAAACATTGTATTTAAGAATCTAGGTCTTGTCATTACTGACGAGCAGCATAGATTTGGTGTCAATCAAAGAAGAAAACTTTCGGGTAAAGGTGAGGGTGTTAATATACTTGTAATGACTGCTACACCTATACCAAGGACAATTGCAGCTATATTATATGGTGATTTAGATATATCCCAAGATAAGAACCATGCCTAAGGGTCGTAAGGGAATACATACATATAAATGTTCTCAAGTAGAAAGAAATAGGGTTCTTAACTTTGTTGAAAAAGAGATGAAGGCAGGACGGCAAGCATATGTTGTTGCACCCCTCATTGAGGATTCTGAAAGCATAGATGCAAAATCAGCAAATGCTATATTTGATGAACTTCAGGATAGATTTGATGACTTTAATATCAAACTTGTACACGGTGCAATGAAGAGCGCCGATAAAGACAAAAATAATGCAGGATTTTTGCAAATGGCAAGGTGAATTTACTTGTTTCTACAACGGTGATAGAGGTTGGAATAAATGTACCAAATGCAAGCGTTATGGTGATAGAAAACGCTGAAAGATTTGGACTTGCCCAGCTTCACCAGCTCAGAGGTAGAGTCGGTAGAGGAAGTGATGATGCCTATTGCTTTTTGATGTGCTATACAGATAGTGAGCTTGCAAATGCGAGGATGGATATTATGACAGGATCGATGAGCGGCTTTTGATATAGCAGAAGAAGATCTTAAGCTTAGAGGACCTGGTGAAATCTTTTGGCACGAGGCAGCATGGGCTTCCGCAGTTAAAAAAATAAGCGATCTCTTAAGGCATAGAGATGTGCTAGAAGCTGCTATGAATTCAGCTAGGGAGCTTATTGAGCGAGATAGCAAGCTAGAAAAACCAGAGAGTGTCATGGTAAAGCAAAAAGTAAAGAAGATGTTCGGAAGTGATATAAGTATTGATTTATAGGAGATAAGATGAGAATTATAACTGGAAAATACAGGGGAGAAAGCTAGAAACACCTTTCGGTAACGAAATAAGACCAACTAGCGATAAAGTTAAGGAATCGATTTTTTTAACATTTTGATGTGTGATATCGAGGATGCTGTTTGTGTAGATTTATTTGCAGGGACAGGCAACCTTGGTCTAGAAGCTCTTTCTAGAGGTGCATCAAAGTGCTGGTTCTGTGACAATGAGAGAAACAGCGTTGATATTATCAAGCGTAACATTAAATATTGCAAGGCAGAAAATGAATCAATTGTGCTTGCTGGAGATTATCAAGAAGGCTCTTAAGACGAATTGATGAAAAAAAGTTGATATCGTTTTTCTTGATCCTCCATACCATGGTGGACACTATGAAAAAAAGCCATTGAACAGATAGATATGCTTGATTTATTAACAGATGTAGGTATAATAGTAGCAGAACACGAAAAAATGACGGATTTGCCTGAACATATTGGCGGGCTGAAACTTTTTAAACGTAAGAAGTATGGAAAAATATGCTTGTCTCTATACAAGAGGGCAGATTCGGATGATTTCTTTGACGATGAGGAGAAGATAAGTGACTAAGGCTCTATATTCGGGATCTTTTGATCCTATGACAAATGGACATCTTGATGTCATAGAACGTGCATCTAAGATGTTTGATCAGATCGTTGTGGGGGTCGTTTCCAATCCGAACAAGGTGCCACTTTTTGGACTTAAGGAGAGAAAGGAACTAATTAAGACTGCAATAGCGCATCTGCCTAATGTTACAGTAGACGACTTTGATGGACTGCTGGCAAATTACGTCAACCAGAATGGATTTAATGCTGTTATAAGAGGTCTCAGAGCTACATCTGATTTCGAATACGAGATTCAGATGGCCCAAAATGAACGCAAGGCTATTTAATGAGGGAATTGAGTCCATATTTTTTTGATGACAAGCCCTAAATATTCGTTTATAAGCTCAAGTATGATTAAAGAAGTTGTTTCATTAAATGGAAATATAGATGGTTTAGTACCAGAGAATATCTTAAACGAGATTAAGAAGAAATACTCATTATAGGCATAGGGAGGATTAGGGATGACAATCTACGAACTTTTAGAAGAATTGGAAGAAATTATTAATGTAGCACCAAAGCTACCTCTCACAGGCAAAAATCATGGTCGATGCAAACGAGATTTTGGATATAGCAAAGGACATTAGACTAAGCTTCCCAGATGACGTTCAGCAGGCGGAATGGATTAGAAGAGAGAAGAATACTATCTTGGATAATGCCAGAAATGAGTATGAGAAGATTATCATCGAGGCTAAGAAGCAAGCTGACATGATGGTCGAAAAGGATGTAATCACTGAGAGAGCAGTAGATGTTTCAGGTGAGATTTACAGAAGAGCTGATGAGTATTCTAAGAACATGAGACTTAGAACATATGCATACATGGATGATGTTTTGAATAACTTCCGTGTCAAGATGGATGAGCTCAATAGCAAGTATTTTGATGCTATGTATAACGACATAAATGCTCACTTTAGTGATATTTCAAAGAAGCTTGAGTCTGATATCAAGGATATCAGAAGCATTGCTGAGGAAACACAGAACACTGAAATTGAGAAGCACAGAATAGATATTCCTATTGGAGAATCCAAATCTGAGGAAGAATAGTACTGATGAAGACTATAGGAATAGTAACTGAATTTAATCCGTTTCACGATGGTCACAAGTATCTAATAGATAACGCCAGAAAAAAATCTGGATGCTGATTTTTGTGATTGCTATAATGAGCGGTAATTTTTATGCAGCGGGGATACCCCGCTCTTTTTGATAAGTGGCAAAGGGCGGAAAGAGCTGTAGAAGGCGGAGTGAATCTAGTTTTAGAGCTTCCGCTTGTATTTTCGTGCGCCAGTGCAGGGCAATTTGCCTATGGTGGAGTTAATATACTAGAAAAATCTTGGAGTGGTCGATGTACTTGTTTTTGGCAGCGAGTCGGGCAATATAAAGCAGCTCAAGAATACGGTTGAGTTAATAACTAAGATAGATATTGACTATTCGGATGAACTAAAGGATATTTTATCAAAGGGATATTCATATCCTGCAGCAAGAAGTATGCTTATATCATCTATGGATCCCTGATTTTTGATGGAAAAAAATTCTATCTGAGCCGAATAATATTTTAGCTTTAGAATATCTTAGACACATAGATAGTTTGGATGCTTATACGATAAAAAGGATAGGTAAGGGACATCTAGAGACCGCTAGTGATATTCGCAGAATTTGGAAAGAGGATAATCCCCAAAAAATCAGCTGAGTTTGAGCAAAGATATTTTGATCTTGTAAGAAGTAAGCTACTCTTGATGAGTGCAGAAGAAATTGATAAAAATAGCATCTGCAGGTGAGGGACTAGGAAATAAAGATTAAGGCCGAGATTAGATATGCCCATAGTCTTGAAGACTTAGTAATGCGTGTAAAATCAAAGAGATACACATATAGTCGTATAAATAGGCTATTTGTTCAGGCTTTGTTTGGATTGAATAACGAAATAATCAACGAAGCGAGTCTATATGCTAGGCCTCTTGCTTTTTGATAAAAAAAGGTGCAAGCTTGTTAAGGGCGATAAAGGAACTAGACGAGATACCTGTAATAGACAGTATTCCTAAGGCATTAATTGACAAAAGAATAGCAGAAACAATAAAGTACGACGTTTTAGCGAGCGATATGTATAATATAATTTACGGTAATGATTTGTATAAAAAAATAGTGATTTTTGTGCAAAAAACCAATTGCTCTTATATAAACACTAAGAGTTTATTGCTTTTGATTTAGATTTATAAAATTTCACTAAATATAGTCAATGTCTTGATTTTAAGGCATCCATATAGTATTATTTTATGGTAAAGTTTAATAAATATATGTACAGACATGGAGGAATATATGAAAGTATTAGTTATCAACTGTGGTAGTTCATCACTTAAGTATCAGGTTCTTGATATGACAGATGAAACTCTTCTTGCAAAGGGATTAGTTGAGAGAATTGGTATGGATGGATCAGTTATCAACCATACTAAGACAGGATGTGACAAGATTGTAATGGAAGTTCCTATGAAGGACCACAAGGATGCAATCGCTCAGGTTCTAGCAGCAGTTCAGGATAAGGAACACGGCGTTGTAAAGAGCATGGATGAAATCGGTGCTGTAGGACACAGAGTTGTACACGCTGGAGAAATGTATGCAGAATCAGTTCTAATTACAGAGTCAGTTATCCAGGCTCTTGAGGATTGTATCGAGCTTGCTCCACTTCACAACCCACCAAACCTACTTGGTATAGCTGCATGCAAGGAACTTATGCCTAAGACTCCGATGGTAGCGGTATTTGATACAGCTTTCCATCAGACAATGCCACCACAGTCATACCTATATGCTCTTCCATATGAATATTATGAGAAGTATCGTGTAAGAAGATACGGATTCCACGGAACATCACATAAGTATGTTGCTCAGAAGGCTGCACAGATGATGAGCGTTAACATTAACGATCTAAAAGCTTATCACATGCCACCTTGGTAATGGTGCTTCAGTTACAGCTATCAAGCACGGTAGAGTAATCAATACATCAATGGGATTCACACCACTTGAGGGTCTAGTAATGGGAACACGAAGCGGTGACATTGACCCAGCTATCGTTAACTACATCAAGGAGAAGGAAGGCCTAACAGATGCACAGGTAAACGATATACTTAACAAGAAGTCAGGTGTATATGGTATTTCAGGCGTTTCAAGTGACTTCAGAGACCTTGAGACTGCTGTTAATGACGGAAACGAAAGAGCAGCTCTTGCTCTAAGAATCTTTGCTCAGAAGGTTAGATTCTACATCGGCGCTTATATTGCAGAGATGAACGGTGTTGATGCTATCATCTTTACAGCTGGTGTAGGTGAGAACGATATCTCAATGAGAGAAATCATTTGTACAGACCTTGGAAACCTAGGAATCAAGCTAGATCCAATTAAGAACAAGGTAAGAGGACACGAGACAAAAATCTCAACAGATGACTCTAAGGTTCAGCTTCTACTTATCCCAACAAACGAAGAGCTTATGATTGCAAGAGATACATACGGTATCGCAAGAAAAATTAATAGATAATAGTTGACAAGATAGCTAGATATAGATATACTTTAATAGTTATTGCGTAATATTATATATTTTATATATAATTAGACTTCGAACGAGGAGGTGTAGAAATGGCAGTTCCAAAGAGGAAAACATCAAAGGCCAAAAGAGATATGAGAAGATCACCGAACATGAAGAAATCATTACCGGGAATTTCGATCTGCCCTCAATGTCATCAGCCAAAGCTTCCACACAGAGTTTGCCCAACATGTAACTATTATGATGGCAAAGAAATAGTGGCAACAGAAGAAGCTTAATAAGCGAATATATGGATTCAAAAGAGTAGTTTTTGACTACTCTTTTTGTTGTCTTTATGTTTTTTTCTAATTGGATAAAAATCAAAACGCAAGTTATTGTAATACGTGTATTTGAATTAATTTAGGAGAATGTAAAATGAATGGTAAACAACTAACCGTAAGGGGTATGGTTATCGGTGCTATAGGCTCAGTAATTATTACTTGCAGCTCTATGTTCATCGCACTGAAGCTAAGCTCGCTTCCATGGCCAATAATGTTTGTGGCTCTGTTTTCAATGGTTTGCCTTAAGGCGCTAGGGTAACACAAGTCTCAATGAGATAAATGTTACACATACTGCTATGTCAGCAGGTGCAATGGTTGCAGGTGGTGTGGCTTTCACCATACCGGGAATATTTATTCTTAATCCAAATGCGGAGATTTCCTTGTGCAACTTCTTGTAATCGCACTTGGAGGTACAGCCTTTAGGGCTTGATATTTACAGCTTTGATGCGTAAATATTTCATAGAGACTCAGGAGCTCCCATATGCTATGGGACAAGCTGCTGCAGACTTATTAGAAGTAGGAGATAAGGGAGGCAAAAATCGGTACTGCTCTTCACATCATTTGGCATAGCTGGCCTATTTGCTGTGTTAAGAGATTGGTTTACTAAGATACCTCAGACCTGGTTTAGTAAGGGAATGATGAAGTATGGATCTGTCGGAGGATTCTATATTTCACCTATGCTAGTGGCTATTGGATATATTGTAGGTCCTTTATTTATAGGCGTTTGGTTCTTAGGTGCTGTTGTAGGTGATTTTGGAATTCTAATCTTCGGACAAAAGTTTGGGTTCTTTACTTTACAGCAGGCTACTGACATCAAGCAGTCACTAGGACTTGGAATGATGGTCGGAACAGGAATAGGTATTTTTAATTAAGGGAATACTCCCTAATTTGAAGAAGATATTTGGAGCTATGTTTAGCAAAGAGAACACAGGTGATTCAATTCTCCCTATGAGATGGGCACCTATATTTCTCGTTTTGCTCGTATTTGTACTTACATACGTTTGCAATCTAGGTATAATAGCTTCGGTAATTACTATAATAGGTGTTTGGCTAACAACATCAATGTCATCACAGTGCGTAGGACAATCAGGAATTAATCCAATGGAAATCTTCGGTATATTTGTACTACTGGTTGTTAAGACAATAAGCTCAATCGGCCAAAATGAGGCGCTATTTGTAGCAGCAATTGTTGCAATTGCATGCGGTCTCACGGGCGATGTGATGAACGATTTTAAAGCTGGACACATACTTAAGACAAATGCTAAAAGCTCAGTGGATTGCTGAGGTCATTGGTGGTTTTATAGGTGCAATTGTATCTGTTTTTTTGTTTTTTTACTTCATGCTAAAGGCATATGGAGGAAATGCATTCAATGATGGTACATTTGCTGCAGCGCAGGCTCACGCAGTTTCTGCTATGATTACGGGTATTTCAAACTATCCTGTATTCATGTTCGGACTAGTTGCAGCAGCAATTTTATATTGTCTAAAGCTTCCAGTTATGACATTTGGTCTTGGTGTATATCTACCGTTTTATCTATCTGCTACTGCATTCATAGGTGGAGCGCTTAGATTCATAGTAGATAAATTCCTTCCTAACTTTGAGAAGGAAAGTAAAGGGACAGATTATAGCTTCCGGCGTTTTAGGAGGCGAAGGTGTAGTTGGTGTAGTAATCGCAATTATCGTTGCGGTTAAGGCTATAGCATAGCTTTGATGGTGACTTATATGTCAAATTTGGATATAAAACAAATAGATGTATGCGATATGAAGGATTTTCATATCGGATCAGCCGAAGACTTAGATAAGCTAACTGGTGTTACTGTAATTTCGTCAAAGGAAGGTGCTACAGCTTCTGTAGATGTGAGAGGTGGAGGCCCTGCAACTAGAGAAACTGACCTTTTAAGTCCCGAAAACATGGTGCAAGCTATCCATGCGGTTGTTCTCTCAGGAGGAAGTGCATATGGTCTTGAAGCCTCTAGTGGAGTAATGGACTATCTTGCATCAAAGGATATTGGCTTTGATGTAGGTGTAGGAAAGGTACCCATTGTTTGCGGAGCTTCATTATTTGATCTACAAATTGGCCAAAAATTCATATCCTAACAAAGATATGGGCTATAGTGCAGCTCGCGATGCCTATGAGGGAGGAAATACAGAATTTAAGCAGGGAAACTTCGGTGCCGGAACTGGGGCTACAGTTGGTAAATATAACGGCATAGAAGGCATGATGAAGAGTGGTATTGGCTCTTCTGCTGTACAGGCAGGTGAACTTCAAGTTGGAGCAATATCAGCTGTAAATGCAATGGGTGATGTGTTTGACTTTGATGGTAAAGAGATAGCAGGGCTCATGTCATCTGACGGAAAGCTCGTATCAACCTGCAAGGCAATGAAGGACAATATCTACCAGTCGAAGAATGTTTTCTCAGGTAACACAACGATAAGTTGCATTATAACAAATGCCGTTTTAACAAAGGCCCAGTGTAAAAAACTTGCTTCTATATGTCACGATGCGTATGCTAGGCGTATAATGCCTGTGCATACAAGCGTAGATGGTGATACAATATTTGTTATGTCATCTGGAACACTAAAAGCTTGATGATAATAGCTTTGATGCACTAGCTGTAATTGCAACTGAGGAGCTTGAGAAAGCAATAGTTTCAGGAGTAAAAATCAGCGAAGGGTATATTAGGAACAAAAATCATATTCAGATTTATGATCTTAATTGAGGAATAGAATTGATTGAAAGAAACTTTTTAACACCTAATGAGGTGGCAGGCGAATTAGTTACAATCGCAGAGAATAAGGCTAAATTAAGCCTACTTCAGAAGATAGTTTTGGGAATAATAGCAGGTGCTTACATCGCTTTTGCAGCAGTAGCATCTAATACGGCAGCTTTTCAGCTAATGAATAATCCAAGCACACTTGGAATATCAAAGCTCATAAGTGCTTTTTGTATTCTCGGGAGGACTCATTCTTGTAGTAGTATGTGGATCTGAACTTTTCACAGGAAACAATCTCATGCTTATGGGAGTTTATGAGAAGAGAATAAGCTTACAGAAGCTTCTTACAAGCTGGATCATTGTTTATGTAGCTAACTTTGTTGGATCAATACTCATAGCATTTTTGGTAGTTAAAGCAGGGCAACCTGATTTTGCGAATTCTATGCTAGGAGGAGCAACAATTAAGATAGCTTGTGCTAAGGTTTCTCTTTCAACATCAAAGGCTATATTGCTTGGTCTTATGTGTAACTGGCTTGTATGTCTTGCTGTCTGGGGATCTACAGCGGCTAGAGACATTGGTAGTAAAATAATGGCAATCTTTTTCCCAATAATGATGTTTGTCACGGCTGGATTTGAGCATAGCATCGCAAATATGTATTATATATCAGCGGGTCTTTTTCGCTAAAGAAAAATAGTCAGTATGTTGATGCAGCTTTGCAACTAGGAGTAAAAACAGAGCGATATTGCAAATCTTGATTGGAGCAGTTTCTTCCTAGGAAACCTTTTTCCTGTAACTCTAGGAAATATAATCGGCGGAGCGATATTCGTTGCAACGGCTTACTGGTTAGCATTTCTCAGAAAGAAATAATATGTTTAACTGAGGCGTATATGCGCCTCAGTTTTTGTGTATTAAATTTATAGTTATGGTGCTTATTAAATAAATTACATTAAACTTAATTAATGATTCTGAGCAATGTTGCAAAAGTATATAGTTAGGGTAATAATATAATATGCAAAGGACTGAAATCCTTGTATTTACAACTAAAAAAATGGTAAAAATATTTTATTAGCTTTAATAGATAGTTGAGGTGTAATGATATGAAAAAATTAGAAAAAAAATTAAGAGTAGGAATTCTAGGTGGAACAGGAATGGTTGGACAGAGATTTATAACTCTGTTAGAAGGCCATCCATGGTTTGAGGTAACTACAATCGCAGCAAGCTCAAGAAGCGCTGGTAAAAACATATGAAGAAGCTATGAGTGGAAGATGGAAGCTTGAGGACAAGATGCCAGAAGCTGTTAAGAATATCGTAGTTAAAGATGTTAAGGATATTGAGGAAATTTCAAACTCGGTAGACTTTGTTTTCAGTGCAGTTGATATGACTAAGGAAGAAATCAAGGCTATAGAGGACGAGTATGCAAAGTCAGAGACTCCTGTTGTTTCAAACAACAGTGCACATAGATGGACAGAGGATGTTCCTATGGTTGTTCCAGAAATTAATATTGATCATTTTGATATTATCGAGACTCAGAAAAAGAGACTTGGAACAAAGAGAGGTTTTTGTTGCGGTTAAGCCAAACTGCTCAATCCAGGGATATGTACCAGCTCTTGCAGCATGGAAGGAATTTGAACCATACGAAGTATGCGTTACAACATATCAGGCTATTTCAGGTGCCGGAAAGAACTTCTCAGATTGGCCAGAAATGGTTGGAAACATCATCCCTTACATTGGTGGAGAAGAAGAAAAAGAGTGAAATCGAACCACTTAAGATTTTGGGATCAATCAAGGACGGTAAGTTTGTAAAGGCGGATAATCTACTTATCACATCACAGTGCGTAAGAGTTCCTGTACTAGAGGGACATACTGCAGCTGTATTTGTTAAGTTCCGCAAGAACCCAAGCAAGGAAGAGCTTATCGATAGACTCAAAAACTTCTCAGGTTTCCCACAAGAAAAATGACCTTCCTAGTGCACCTAAGCCATTCATCAACTACCTTAGCGAAGATGATCGTCCACAGGTTGCTAAGGACGTATACTATGAGAATGGTTTTGGCGTATCAGTTGGAAGACTTCGTGAGGATACTTTGTTTGATTATAAGTTCATAGGTCTTGCTCATAACACTGTAAGAGGTGCAGCAGGTGGAGCTATCCTATGTGCAGAGAGCCTTGTAGAAAAGGGATACATCGCTCACAAGTAGTTTATTGAAAGGATGAGATAATTGGCAGGTAAAGCTAAGAAAAAAACCAAGTAATAAGAATACTAAGGCGAAAAAATCAGCTTCTGCTGAAAGAGGAGTCATTGATAACATCTGGGGGATAGTATATATAATTGCAGGTATATTTTTGATAGCTGCTGTATCTTTTCATGCGGCAGGTGAGTTTGGAAATATACTTGGAGATTTTCTCAAGGGTATATTCAGCCATGTTGGTGTAATATTACCAATCTACCTAATAGTTTTTGGAATTGTACTTATGGCAAACAAAGCTGTTAAGGTGACTAAGCTAAGCATTTCTATGTGCTTTGTCATTTTAGTTATGCTATGCCTTTTGAACTCGGGAAGATTCATACCACAAAATGGTATGGTATTTGATGTATCTGAATTCTATAAGAACGGCGTAAGTCTAAGTGGCGGCGGCGTTATTGGAATGAGCATAGATATGTTCCTTATCAAGTATATTGGAAGAGTTGGTCTATACAGCATTGCTATCGCAGTTATCTTAATTTGCGGAATGCTTGTCGTTAACACACCACTTTCAAGAGGATATTCTTCATACAAACAGAAGAAGCTTGATAAGCAAGCCGAAATAAAGGCAAAAGCGTGCTGAGGAAATGGCTTTACATCAAATGGAGCTTGAGACTAGAGAAAAGGAAAGAGCTAAGTTCCTAAAGGAACAAGAAAAAAACTCCAGAAAGAACGCTTGAGATACGAAAAGGCAAAGTATAAGGAAGAGCTCTATGCAAGTCCTGAGCTTCTATTTGAGACCGACAAAATGAAGATAGATAGAAATCCAGTTAGTTCCGCTCAAAATCCAAACGAACAACACTTCGTATCTATGATGAAGGATGATTCAATGTTTGAGCAGAGAGAGAAAAACTCCAGAACCTACCCCTATGGTTAAGACTTTTTGGATTAGAGGAGGAACGTAAAGCTGAGGATGGATTTGGTCTTGACGGAGGACTTAGCTATGCACAGGGTGCAACTGGACTTCAGCACGAAACAGAGCTTGATAATCAAGCTGAAGCAAATAACTTTGAAAAATATTTTTGATAACAAAAAGGATGAACCTTCTATCAAAGTTAGTACAATAAAGACAGCTCCCAGCGCTAGATGACGTTCCTAAGGAGGATTATCATCTTAGCGCAGACATAGATTCTGATTTTGATACTCAAGATACATCTGCAAATACCATGGAAAAAGCTGAAGAAGAGCCTGTCAAAATGAGTAACAAAGAGGCAAGAGAAGCAAAGCTTGAGCTTACAGATTTTGCCAATACTCCAAAAGCCAATTCAGTATAAGAAACCTAGTATTTCATTGCTTAAATCAGTCAGAAATACAACAAATCCTGCCCAGGTTAATGCTGAACTAAAGTCTAAAGCAGCTCTTCTTGAAAATACGCTTCAAAACTTTAAGGTTGATGCTAAGGTTGTTGAGGTAACTCAAGGACCTGCTGTAACACGATACGAAATTCAGCCTAATACTGGTGTTAAAAGTAAACAGCATTAAGGCTCTTGCAGATGATATTGCACTTAACTTAAGAGCAAAGAGCATTAGAATTGAAGCTCCAATTCCAGGTAAGGCCGCAGTAGGTATTGAGGTAGAAAACGAAAAGATCAACATGGTTACGCTTCGCGAAATCATTGATAGCGATGAATTCAAGCAGGCTAAATCGAAGATTTCTTTTTGCAGTTGGTAGGGATATCTCTGGCAAAAAGCATTGTGGCTGACCTAAAGAGCATGCCTCATCTTTTTAATTGCTGGATCAACTGGTTCCGGAAAGAGCGTATGCATAAATAGTATAATTACAAGCATTTTTATATAAGGCTAATCCAGATGAGGTTAAACTTGTTCTTGTTGACCCTAAGGTTGTTGAACTTGGAAATTACAATGGTATCCCACATCTTTTGATACCTGTAGTTACTGAGCCAACAAAAGGCAGCAGCTGCTCTTAACTGGGCTGTTGCTGAAATGACAGATAGATATAAGAAGTTCGCAGAAACTGGTGTTAGGGATTTAGAAGGATATAACAATTACCTAAAGGCAGAGGATGAAAATGCTGAAACCATGCCTCAGGTTGTAATTATTATAGATGAGCTTGCCGATCTTATGATGGCAGCACCATCTCAGGTTGAGGATTCCATTTGCCGTCTCGCTCAGATGGCTAGAGCAGCGGGAATGCACTTGATTGTTGCTACTCAGAGACCTTCTGTAGATATCATCACAGGCGTAATCAAGGCAAATATTCCTTCAAGAATTGCTTTTGCGGTTTCTTCGCAGTTCGACTCAAGAACTATACTTGATATGTCAGGTGCCGAAAAACTAGTGGGTAAGGGAGATATGCTCTTTAATCCGCTTGGATTGGGAAAACCAGTTAGAGTGCAGGGTTGCTTTGTTTCAGATGAAGAAGTACATAGCATCATTGAGTTTGTTAAGTCACAGGCTGAGGATGTTGAGTACGCAGGCGAAGTAATAGAAAGCATTGAGAAGGGTAATGTTTCAACTTCAAAGGCAGACGATGTTGATGAGCTACTCGAGGAAGCTATCGAATGCGTAGTTTCTGCAGGTCAAGCTTCGGTTTCCATGCTTCAAAGACGTTTCAGAATCGGATATAATCGAGCAGCAAGAATTGTCGATGAGATGGAGGCAAGGGGTATCGTCAGTGCCCAAGACGGTGCAAGACCAAGACAGGTTCTTTTTAACAGAAGAAGAACTAAACGAGATGAAAGAGAATTTAGATGAGCAATAAAAAAAGTATTTATAGATACGCTAGGATGTCCAAAGAACTTTAACGACAGTGAGTTTGCTGCGGGCATTCTAGAGGAAAAATGGATATGAAATTATAGATTCACCAGATGAGGCTGACATTATAATGGTCAATACCTGTGGGTTTATTAATGATGCAAAAAGAATCTATAGAGCATATTTTTCGAAATGAGCGAAAGACGTAAGGATGGCGGAAAAACTTGTGGTATCTGGCTGTCTTTCGCAGAGATATTCTGAGGAGCTCAGTAAGGAAATACCAGAGGCTGATTGTATCATAGGTGTCAACCAATATAACAATCTTCCAGAGATACTATCAGATATCGATAATAACCATGTTGCAGCTAATAGCTGCGACCTTGACTATCTAGAAAAAAACAGTAAGAAAGCTATCAGATAATCCTTATACTGCAACACTAAAAAAATTGCTGAGGGCTGCGATAACACATGTACATACTGCATAATTCCTATGATTAGAGGAAAATTCCGCAGTAAGAAGATGGAAGACATTATTGCAGAAGCCAAGGAGCTAGCAAATGCTGGTTGCAAAGAGCTGATTTTGATAGCTCAAGATGTTACATACTATGGCAAGGACCTGTATGGCAAATTTGTTTTACCAGAGCTTTTTGAGAAAGCTATGTAAGATAGATGGCATTGAGTGGATAAGACTTATGTATTGCTACGATGAAAGAATAACTGATGAGCTTATTCAGGTTATGGCTGAGGAAGATAAAATATGTAAATATATTGATATACCGCTTCAGCATGCATCAGATAATATTCTAAAATCCATGAGAAGGCAAACAACAAGAAAGTCTATCAAAGAAACTTTAGCTAAACTTAAGGCAGCTATGCCTGATATTCATGTTAGAACAACATTGATTGTTGGTTTCCCTGGCGAAACAGAAGACGACTATAATCAGCTTTTTAGAACTAGTTGAAAGTGAAAGATTCTCAAGACTAGGAGTCTTTACATATTCACAGGAAGAAAATACTGTAGCTGCGGAGATGGATAATCAGATTGATGAAGATATCAAACAGATTAGATTTGATGGTGTAATGAGAAGACAGATGCTCATTTCTTCTGAATTAAATCAAGAGAAAATAGGCAAGGTCTTTGAGGTTATTGTTGATAGCATGGATGAGGATGGAAGCTTCATTGGAAGAACAAGATTTGATGCACCTGAGATAGATAACTCTGTTATTTTTTTACATCAAAGAATGAACTACAGCCTGGAGATATAGTCAAAGTCAAAATTAACGATGCCTTTGATTACGATATTATAGGTGAAGAGCTTTAAGCTAGGAAAGGGATATTATGGCAGATAGAATCATTATAATAGATGGAAATAGCCTTATTAACAGGGCCTATTTTGCTATGCAGCGTCCGATGATTACATCGGAGGGAATATATACGCAAGGTATATATGGCTTCTTAAATATGCTGAATAAGATACTTGATGACTATACGCCAGAATATATTGCAGTTTGTTGGGACAAGAAATCACCAACATTTAGACACCTTGAATATAAAGATTACAAGGCCGGAAGACGAAAGATGCCGCCAGAGCTAGCTATGCAGATGCCTTTGATGAAAGAAATCTTAGAGGCAATGAATATTGCCAACTATGAAATTGATGGATTCGAAGCCGATGATATCATAGGAACAATATCTAGACTCGGTGAAGAAAAAAAGGTCTTGAACCTTTGATTATTACCGGGGATAAGGATGCTCTTCAACTAGCTTCAGATGTAACAAAGGTAATTATTACCAAAAAGGGAATTACCGAATTTGAGATATATGACAGGGCAAAGATGCTCGAAAGATATGAGCTTACTCCTGAGGAATTTATTGATCTAAAAAGGTCTTATGGGAGATAAATCAGACAATATTCCTGGTATTCCAGGAGTTGGAGAAAAAGACTGGAATTAAGTTGCTTAAACAATTTGGAAGCATAGCTAATATGGTCCAAAATGTCGATGAAATTGAAAATGCAAAACTAAGGGAGAAGGTTTCTGAAAATGTTAATATGGCTCTCATGAGTAGAAAGCTTGCTGAGATAAACAGAAACGTTCCTCTAGACTTTTGATTTTTTTCTTCAATGAAGTTAGGAAAAGCTGATGACAAAAAGACTTATAGATCTTTACGTTAAGCTAGAGTTCAATTCATTCCTAAAGAAGCTCAATATAGAAAATGATGTTAAAGAAGAAGTTCATTTCTTTGAGCCAGAGAATAGCTACGAAATCTCTGATGACTCGGATTTTAGCATTCTTGATAATATCGAAGAAGCTAGTGAAATCATCGTTAAGGTGTTCTCGGATTTCTCACACCTAGAAAAGCCTTATATCTCTGGTATATCAATGATTTCTGGTAAGGATTACTATTTTATAAGCGGAAGTGAAGAGTCTATAGAAGCATTCTGTAACAAAATCAAAGAAAAGCATTGTAAGATTATCGGTCACGACTTAATTAAGGATGTATACGCTTTGATGTATTATGGAATGTCTGATTTTGACATTTCATTTGATACTGCAGTAGCTGAGTATGTAATAGATCCATCAAGATCAAGTTATGATATAAAAAAACACAGGTACTAGAAAAATTTCCATATACAGATAGAAAGTGAAGAAGAATTTGCAAAGAGAACAGCACAGGTTGATCTTTTAGGAGATAACAAAGCTGAGGAAAGGGAATTTGGTCTTTCAATTTGCAAATATATATTCGAGCTTTATAGAATTCAGAAAGCAAAGATTGATGAACAGAATCTTGGCAGGGTACTATATGATGTTGAATTACCTCTTATCGAGGTTCTTGCCGGCATGGAAAAAAAGAGGGTTTTTAAGGTTGATAAATCTGTACTTTTAAGCTATGGAGAAGATCTATCTAAGGAAATAGATTCTTTGACAAATGCAATCTATGAAGCTGCTGGAATGGAATTTAATATAAATTCACCTGTTCAACTTGGAGAGGTTTTATTTACTAAGCTAGAATTGCCTTCAGGTAAGAAGACAAAGAGGGGCTATAGTACAAGTGCAGATGTATTAGAAAAGCTCAAGGACAAGCACCCTATAGTTTCTGATGTTCTAAAATACAGAACCTTAACTAAGCTAAAGAGCACATATGTTGATGGGCTAAGCACTTTGATTGCTTCAGATGGTAGAATCAGACCACATTTTCAGCAAACAGTTGCTGCAACAGGAAGAATATCATGTACTGAACCTAACCTACAGAACATTCCAATCCGAAATGAATATGGAAGATTACTTAGAAAAAGCATTTATGCCTACAGATGGAAATCTGCTTGTAGGAGCTGACTATTCACAGATTGAGCTAAGAGTATTAGCACATCTATCTGGTGATGCAGCTTTGCTTGAAGCATTTAATAACAATGATGACATCCACAGAGCTACTGCTTCTAGGGTGTTTGGAATAGAGTATGATAAGGTAAGTGATCTTGATAGAAGTAGAGCTAAGGCTGTTAATTTTGGTGTGATTTATGGTATGAGTGGATTTGGTTTATCTGATGAGCTTCATATCAGCATCAAAGAAGCTGAAAGCTACATAGCTGATTACTTTGATAAACATCAAGCAGTTAAAGAATACATGGATAATCAGGTTGAATTTTGTAAAAGCAAATGGATACACAGAGACAATCATAGGAAGAAGAAGGTATATCAAAGAGATTAATTCATCTAATTTCATGACCAGAAAAACTCGGTGAAAGACTTGCTATGAATAGTCCAATTCAGGGAAGTGCAGCTGATATTATTAAGCTTGCTATGATTTCTGTATATAAGGCTCTTAAAGATTTTAATCTTAAGTCTAAGCTTATACTTCAGATTCATGATGAACTAATAATAGATACCGAAATCGGTGAAGAAAAGCAGGTTAGTGAGCTTTTGGTTAACTGCATGCAAAAATGCTATGGATCTAAAAAGTTAAACTAATAAGCCAGCTAAACACAGGAAGAAATTGGTACGAACTCAAGTAGGTAGTATGATGAAGGTTATCGGTATTACAGGAGGTATTGGAAGCGGTAAATCAACAGTTTCTGATATCATAAAAAAACATAAATATCCACTAATAGATTGTGACGAGATATCTCGTGAGCTAACTCAAAAAGGATGAAACTGTTTTAAAAGAGATAAGAAAATGCTTTGGAGATGATATTTTTGATGCTAATGGCATGCTAATTAGGCAGGACCTTGCAAACATAATCTTCTCAGATAAATCAAAGAAAAAAATACTTGAAGACATTGTTATTACGAGGATATTTGAGATAGTCGAGGATGATCTATCAGAGCATAGAAGCGCAGGAACTAACATTGTTTTTTTATAGATGCACCGCTTCTCATAGAAACGGGACTGAATCGCTTGTGCGATGTTTGTATTTTAGTAACTGCAGACACCGAAACCAGACTTGATAGAGTCGAAAAAAACGTGATGGAATAAGCCGAAATAGAATACTCGAAAGAATAAATAATCAAATGTCAGAGTCAGAAAAAAAGAATTACTAGCTGACGATATTATCGACAATAGCGGATCAATAGAAGAATTAAATACGATAGTTGAAAGGTTAATCAATAAGTATGCTGAATACTAAAAAGAACAAGAAAATAAGAAGGAACAGAATCATATATCTTATTCAAGAAAAACTTTTTTTAGTTTCGGTTATAATTGCCGTAGCTATTCTTGCTATGGTTATTTCTGGCATTGTTGTAACTGTAAATTCAAGAGATAAAAAAATAAAGATGAAGAATCAAAAACAACTCTTGTAAAGGCAGATGTGATTAATCTAGCCATGTTTGAACCAAGGAAGTTTAATGTATATGAGTCAGCAGATGAAGATGTTTTTTTTATATTAACCAGCTTGTCTATAGCAGTCTTTTTAAAACTAGATAAAAAAATTTAAACATAAGTCCTGATGTTGTTTCGGAATATAGCGTTGATACATCTAGTGGAGAAGTAAATATAACGCTTAAAGACAATGTTAAGTTTTTCAGATGGGTCAGAGCTTGATTCATCTGATGTAAAAGTCTTCAGTTGAAAGAATTATTGCAGCAGAAAGCGGATCACCTTACTTTATATATGCGAGCAAAAATAAATCGTATTCGTATAAATGATAGCAGAAAGCCTTACTGTGGTTTTTGACAGTGCTAGCGACGCATCTTTAGATAATTTAACATTTCCAATAACATCAGCAGGAGAATACAAGAAGGGTGAGAACTTTGCAATTGGCAGCGGTCCATATGCATATGCTGGACATGAGAGTGGCAAAAACTCTAACGCTTGCTGCTAATAAATATTATTATGGTGGGTGTTGCAAAAGCTTCCTATCGTATTTAATATTGTTAAGGATAAATCAGTAATTCCAGGACTTATGACAATGGATGTTGTCACAGCTTATCTAAATAAAACTGTTGATGCAGATGCGATAGCTCAAGATAAGAAACTTAAATACAAGAAGATTGCAAGTGGCGAACTAGAATACCTAGGATTTAATCACGAAAAACAAATATTGTAGCAATAGTAAGTTTAGAATTGCTATAGCAAAAAGCAATCGATTCAAATAAAAATAATAAAAATATAACTACGCAGATGCAGGAGTAACATCTGATTCTATTTACTATCCTAATTTTTTTAGGTGCAAAAAGATGGCACATTTAACTACGAACCGAAAAAAAGCAACTCAGTTACTAAAAAGAACTAAAAATTAAAGGATAGGGATGAGGATGGAATCATAGAAGATGAAAAACAAAAATCCTGTTACCCTAAGAATTCTTGTTTTAAATACTAATAAACAGAGGCTCGAAGCGGCTGAGACTATTATCGAAAAATTTAAAAAGAAATAGGTATCAATGCAGATTTAATTAGTGCTGATGCAGAGGATTATGCCAAAATGCTTGATTCGAAAGAATACGATATCTATTTTTGGTGGAATAAAGTTAGACAAACAGTTTAATCTCACAGATTTATATACTACATATAACAAGATTGGATTTTCTGATTCAAAGCTTCTAGCTCAAATTTATTCGCTTGAGCAATCTCTAAGCAGAGAGGATCAGGCCAAGCAGTTTGCTGCACTTAAAAAGACGATAAACAAAGACGCAAGTTACATTCCTATATGCTATAGAGCTTACTGGTTTCTTACAGTTGAAACTCTAAAAAAATGCAGATAAAGTAAGCTTCTTCAGTCCGTATGAAGGAGCAGAAACTTGGGAGTGGTCAAAGCGTAAGACAGAATAAAAAAATACTTGCATTTTGCCGAATTTATGATAATATATTGAAGTGTAGTCGAAAGGCTACCAATACTTGCGGCCGTGGCGGAATGGCAGACGCGCACGTTTGAGGGGCGTGTGGGCAACCGTGCTGGTTCAAGTCCAGTCGGCCGCACCATTTCAGCTTACACTTGATGTAAGCTGTTTTTTTATAGTTCCTTGACGATAAATATCGTCTATGATAAAATTAAAGCGTTGTGTATGCCGGCGTGATGGAATTGGCAGACGTGCGGGATTCAAAAATCCCGTGGTGGCAACACCGTATGGGTTCGACCCCCATCGCCGGCACCATATTTTTTTGAGTTAATTAGGAGGCCCAAATGAAGAATTTTCCTTTTCAGATGATTATGCTCGTAGTATTCATCGGTTTGATGTATTTCCTACTAATCAAGCCACAGAAGAAGAAAGAGAAAGAAATCAAGAGCATGAGAGATAGCATCAGTGTAGGTGATGAGATCGTTACAATAGGTGGTATCTGTGGTAAGGTTGTAAAGACCAAGGAAGATACAATTGTAATCCAGGTTGGAGCAGACAAGGTTAAGTTTGAGATGAAGCGTTGGTCAGTTTCAACAATCGAAAGCAAGAAGAGTGATGCTAAAGTTAAGGATGCTGATACAGAAGAAGCACCAAGAAAGCCAAAGCGCCTTGTTAAGAAGAGTGTAGATGAGGCTGATGAAGCACCTGTTTCAGTAAATGAGGGTGACGAAGTAGTCAATGACGAAGAATAGTAATTAACAAAAATTCACTAAAGAACTTTGCTAAGTGCAGAGTTCTTTTTTTATTTAAAAAAATCGGCTATAAATCAGTGTTTATCTGTATTTTTTTATTGAAGAAATTGTCAAAAAAAGTAGTAAGATAGTAAGTAGAATGCCATATTTGTATACATTTATTTTTGAGTTATATCTACGGAGGAAAAAAATGAGCTCTAGATTAAGAAAGATTTTATCACTTTTTGATCATTCTAACAGTTATTGTTGGATGGTATGTAACTATCTTTGGTATAGGTAAGATTCACTCTATCAAAGATTTAATGAAGTTCGGTTTGGACATTAACGGTGGTGTATATGTCGTTATGGAAGCCGAGACTAAACAGGATGGAGAAGAACTCGCTAAGACCATGGATCAGACAAGGCAAGTTTTGAACAAGCGTGTTAACGAGATGGGAACATCCGAGGCTACTGTTTCACTTGAAGGTAAGAAGAGAATTCGAGTTGAGCTTCCAGGTGTCGAAGATGCTGACGAAGCTATTGAGAAGGTAGGGACAGACAGCTAAACTAAGCTTCCTACTTTCAGATGGAACTAAGGTCCTAGATGGTAAAGATGTTAAGAATGCAAGCATCGATACAGATAGCGAACACGGCGGATATAAAAATTAAGCTTGAGTTCACATCAGAAGGAACAAAGAAATTTACAGCAGCCACATCTAAGGCAGCATCAGGAAGCGTTAAGTCATCTAATAAGGATGTTCAGAACAATGCAATCATGATTGTTCTTGATAAAGAGGTTATCTCAGCTCCAACAGTTAATAGCACTATCAATTCAAGCTCATGCGAGATAACAAGAGGTGGCGGCTTTGATAGAGAAGAAGCATCTAATCTTGCTGCTCTCATCAGAGGTGGTGCACTACCTGTAGAGCTTAAGGAAGTTACTTCGTCAGTACAGACAGCTACAATAGGTGAGAACGCGCTTAAGATGAGTATCATCGCTGGTGCAATCGGACTTCTATGTGTATTCATACTGATGATACTTATGTACAACATTTTAGGTCTTATGGCAGATATCGCTTTACTGCTATATGTACTCTTAGAACTTTGGGCTATTTCGGCTATGGGAATAGTTTTAACTTTACCAGGTATAGCAGCTATTATCTTGTCTATAGGTATGGCCGTAGACGCCAATGTAATTATCTTCTCACGTATTAAGGAGGAGATTTCAAACGGTAAGACTATAAGAGTTGCTGTTTCTGAAGGCTTTAGACATGCAGTTGTAACTGTACTAGATGCCCAAATAACAACACTAATTGCCTCTGTAGTTCTATATCAAATTGGATCAACAACAGTTAAGGGATTTGCTATCACTTTGATGCTAGGTATCATTGTAAGTATCTTCACAGCTGTAGTTATATCACAGATACTAATTGGACTGATTGCAAACAGCAGAAAGTTCTCTAAGAATAAGTACTTTGGAGTTAACGAAGATGGTACACCAAAGAATCTTATCAAGAAAAGCTTTGGATTTATCAAAAAACGTAAGATATTCTACGGAATCAGCATTTGCGTTATTATTGTAGGTTTATCTGTAGGTCTTATCAGAGGATATAACTACGGTATCGACTTTACAGGTGGAACAATGCTACAGATAGATATGGGTAAGACCGTGGATACTGCAGAGCTTGCTGATACAATCAAGGAGTACAAGTTAAATCCATCGATTGTCCTAGCTGGCAAGAACCAGGATCAGGTTATCATCAAGACTATCAAGGCTCTCGATAACGAAAAGCGTGAAGAAGTAATTAAGACAATTAGCAAAAAGTATAATATCACTGATAAAGATGTTTTAGCTTCTGAGCAGTTTGGACCAACAGTAGGTAAGGAGCTTAAGAGCAACGCAATTAAGTCTGTTATCATAGCTTCAATAGGAATGCTAATCTATATCATTTTCCGATTCAAATCATGGAAATATGGTATATCATCAGTAGCAGGACTATTGCATGACGTACTGGTAATATTGGCTATATATGGACTATTTAACATTACAATTAACAACCCATTTATCGCCGGAATTCTAACGGTTGTCGGATACTCTATCAACGATACCATCGTTATCTTTGATAGAATCAGAGAAAATAGAGCTCTATATAAGAGAGAGCCACTTGGTGAAACTATCGATAAGAGTATCAACCAGACACTAAACCGTTCAGTTATGACATCTCTTACAACACTAATTTGTATGGTACCGCTTACAATCATGGTATCATCATCAATCAGAGAGTTCGTAATTCCGCTAATGGTCGGTGTACTTGTGGGTACATATTCATCGATATTCTTGTGCAGCCCAGTTCTATACGATTTGAGCAAGAACGACAATAAATCAAAAATATCAGCTCAGCAAAGAGCAAAAAGAGAAAAGAAAGGCATCAAAGTAATTAACTTTGATTAGTAAATAGCTAATGGAAACTAAAGCGCAGTTTTTAGAAGATCTAAAAAAATATAATGAGAATTACGACCTAGAAATAATAGGCGCTGCTTTTGATATGGCCTATAAACTTCATGAGGGTCAACTGCGCAAAAGTGGAGAATCATACTTCATCCATCCTATTGCTGTGTCTAAGATATTGGCGCAGCTTGGGATGGATGAGGCAACTATAGTTGGTGGACTGCTTCACGATGTAGTAGAGGATACTGAATATACTCGTGAAATGCTAGTGAAAGACTTTGGAGAAGAGGTTGCTGTACTAGTTGACGGAGTGACAAAGCTTGGTTCTATTAAGTTTGACACCAAAGAAGAGGCTCAGGCTGAAAACCTAAGAAAGATGTTCTTTGCTATGTCAAAGGACATTCGTGTTTTAATCATAAAGCTAGCTGATAGGCTCCACAATATGCGTACAGCTGAATATTGGAGCGAGAGCAAGCAGAAGGAAAAAGGCAAGAGAAACTTTAGATATCTATGCACCTTTAGCTAGTAGGCTTGGTATTTTTTTACGGTCAAATTTGAACTTGAAGATACAGCGCTTAAATACCTTCATCCTCAGGAATATGAGACACTTAAGAGTGAAGTAAGCGAGAAAAGAGAGCAGCGTGAGAAGGTAATTAACTCTGTTATAGAAAAAATAAGCGCAACTCTAGAACAACTAGATTTACATTTTGATATTGCAGGTCGCTCTAAGCATCTATATAGCATCTATAAGAAGATGGTTTTACAGAACAAGCAGCTTGATGAGATTTTCGATCTTACAGCAGTTAGAGTTATTGTTGACTCCGTTAAGGATTGCTATGCAGTTCTAGGTCTTGTGCATACGATGTGGAAACCTATTCCAAGGCGTTTTAAGGACTATATTGCAATGCCTAAGCCTAATATGTATCAGTCGCTACATACGACTGTTATAGGTGATAATGGCGAACCATTTGAAATCCAAATTAGAACATTTGAGATGCATAAGGTTGCTGAATACGGTATCGCAGCGCACTGGAAATACAAGGAAGGCAAGCACGATGCTAAGCAAAACAATGAAGATCTGAAGCTTGCTTGGCTAAGGCAAACACTAGAATGGCAACAAGAGCTAAATGATCCTAAGGAGTTCATGGAGACTCTCAAAATGGACTTGTTTTCTAGCCAGGTATTCGTATTTACTCCCAAAGGTGAGGTTATTGACCTTCCTGCAGGCTCTACGCCGCTTGATTTTGCCTTTAAGATTCATACAGATGTAGGTTGTAAATGTGTGGGTGCAAAGGTTAATGGCAAGATGGTTACAATAGATCATCAGCTAAATAATGGTGATATAGTAGAGATTGTAACATCGTCAAATTCAAGTGGACCTAGTGTTGACTGGCTTAAGATTGCAAAGAGCTCAACTGCAAGGACAAAGATTAGACAGTTCCTTCGTAAAGCAAACAAGCCTGATGACATAGCAAAAGGCAAGGAAGCCCTCGATAGATACGTTAGAAAGAAGGGCTATGATCCTCATGAGGTATGCAAGTCTGCATTCCTAAATAGAGCGCTCAAAGAATCAACCATAGCATCTAATTTAGATGAAATGTATATACAAATATCTAACAATCAGGTTTTGAGCAAATTTGCTAGTCTTTTGTTTAAGTACTATGATGAAGAGCAGAGACTTGCAGCTCAGAAGGAAGAAGAAAAAGTTCAAAGCTATAATAGCTGATGAGAACAAAAAAAGCTAAGAACAATCAAACTAGAAGAGATAACCCTGGCATCGTGGTTAAAGGTTCAGATAACCTAATGATAAGAATTTCAAGGTGTTGTAATCCGGTGCCTGGCGATGAAATTATTGGATTCATAACCAAGGGAAGAGGAATATCTGTTCACCGTAAGGATTGTTCTAATATGACATCGCTGCCAGAGAATGAACATGCTAGATTAATTGATGTTGAATGGGAAGACCTAAAGGTAGGAAAGTCATATGATGCTGATATTTGCATGGTGACTATCGATAGAAGACATATGTTTTCTGATATTTCTAGGGCCTGCGAGGACATGGATGTTCATATCTCAGGTGTAAATGCAAAAAGTGGCAAAAACGAAGAAGTAAACATTGTGCTTACTCTTTCACTCTCAAGTACTCAGCAGATGCAGAAGGTGCTTCGAACACTAAGAAATATAGAAGGCGTCCTGCATGTTTACAGAGCTAAGTCATAAATACATATAAATTATAGTTTTCAGATAAATAAGGATATATATTTTTGAAAATTAAACATTATTTTACAGGACCGTATGAAGTTAATGCATACATTGTCTACGATGATACAAAGAACGCTTATATAGTCGATCCAGGTGGATATAAGCCTGAATTAAACAGTTTTATCGTAGAAAAACGAACTCAACCTAGAGTACATAGTATTAACACATGGACATGGTGACCATATCGGAGGTGTTGAGCAGCTTAGGACCTTTATCCACAGGCAAAAGTTGTAGCTCATAGAAACGAGAAAGAAATGCTTGAGAGCCCATATCAGAACTCATCTATTGAAATTTATGGTAGACCTATAACCGTTACTGCTGATATCTGGGTAGAGGATGGTCAGGAACTTCAGTGTGGTGATATGACTATGAAATTCATCTACACTCCAGGCCATACAAAGGGCGGTATGTGCATACTATGTGGAAATATCCTATTCAGCGGAGATACACTATTTCAGATGTCGATTGGCAGAACAGATTTCTATGGCGGAGATTTTGATGAACTTATTAATTCCATCAAAACAAAGCTATTTGTACTCCCAGATGATACTATAGTTTGCCCTGGACATATGGGGGAAACATCTATAATAGCCGAAAAGAGGTACAATCCATTTGTACGCGTTTAAGGCATATAACTATCCAAAACCAGAGCTTTTTATATGAGCTTATAGATCAATTCATAATGCCTACTCAATATAAGCTTTTTGAAGACGGACTTGATAATGACAAGGAGATAATTGATCTTAAGAGTGCTTTGATGGGAGAATCAAAGGACGCTATTAAAAGAGAAATATTTCATAAGCTATCTACTTCTACTGGACTTAGGCCTGAATGGGGAATACTTACAGGAATAAGACCTGTAAAGCTTTTGCGGTGAACTTATTGATGCCCATGGACTTGATGAAGCTAGGCGAGTACTAAAAAATGAGTATCTGATTGACGATAGCAAGATAGATGTGATTGTCAAAATGTATGACTACCAAATAGCTTCATTTGGTAAGGCAAAAGAAAACTCAGTTGGAATGTATATTGGGATTCCATTTTGTCCGACTAGATGTCTATACTGCTCATTCATTTCAAGTCAAGCCGAAAAACGAAAAAAACTCGAGGCCTATGTTGATACTTTGATAGAAGAAATAAAGGCAATTGGGTTAAGACTTGATAACTCAGAGTTTCATATAGAATCGCTATATATTGGTGGAGGAACACCGACCACATTAAATGAAAAATCAGTTAAATAGACTTCTCGATGCTATAAATAAATATTTTGATATACATAGTATCAAAAGAATATACGATAGAAGCTGGAAGGCCTGATACCATTAATCTTGAAAAAAATTAAAGATAATCAAAGCTCATGGATGTGAGAGAATAAGCATTAATCCTCAGTCTATGAAGCCAGAGACACTTGTTACTATAGGACGCTCACACACGCCATTAGAGATTGAGAAAGCTTTTGAACTTGCTCATAGTCTTGATTTTAACAGCATAAATGCTGATTTGATAGCTGGACTACCAGGTGAAAAAAACTATCTGATTTTTGATGCTTCACTAGAGAAAAATTATTGGCTTAGGAGCTGATAATATTACAATTCATTCCTTGGCTGTAAAGCGTGCTTCAAGACTTAAGGATGAAGATCCTGCTTTTCATTATAAGCAGTCTAGCATAACTAATTCAATGACCGCTAAAGGCTTTGAAACTCTTTGTAATAGAGGATTTGAACCATATTATCTATATAGACAAAAGCACATGGCAGGAGCTGGTGAAAAATATTGGTTATTGTAAACCTGAAAAAGCTGGACTCTATAATATCAGAATTATGGATGAACACCAGAGCATTTTTGGCATTAGGTGCAGGTGCCATAAGCAAAAGATTTTATCCCGAGGAGAATAGACTCGAGAGAATTCCAAATGTATCAAACGTAGGACACTATATAAATAGATTAGATGAGATGATTGAAAGAAAAAGACAAGATGTTCTTCAATCAGAAGGGAGATGACATATGCTGACAAAGGCACCGAGAGGGACCAAAGATATAATGCCAGATCAAATTTACAAGTGGCATTTTATTGAGAGCAAATTTGCAGCTATATGCAGAAAATATGGCTTTGAGGAGATTAGAACTCCTATATTTGAGCATACAGAGCTCTTTCAGAGAGGTGTGGGTGATACTACAGACATCGTACAGAAAGAGATGTATACCTTTGAGGATAACGGACACAGAAGCATAACTCTTAAAACCAGAGGGCACTTCACCAACAGTTAGAGCCTTCCTCGAGAGCAAGCAGTATGCAGAATCGCAGCCTACTAAATATTACTATGAAACTCAGTGTTTTCAGATATGAAAAAGCCACAATCAGGTAGACTTAGAGAGTTTCATCAGTTTGGAATCGAAGTTTTCGGAAGCAAGAGCATGCTTGCCGATGCTGAAGTAATTGCACTGGCAAACGACTTCCTTACAGATATGGGCATTGAGGAAATCGAACTTAGAATCAATAGTGTCGGATGTCCTACATGTAGAGAAACCTATCGCAAAGCACTTCAGGACTTCCTTAAGCCAAATTATGAGAATCTCTGTGACACATGTAAGGATAGATATGAGAGAAATCCTATGAGAATTCTCGACTGTAAGAACGAAAACTGTCAAAAGATTGTTAAGGGTGCGCCTATGATGCTTGATTATCTATGTGACGATTGCAATGAATCATTTGAGCAGGTAAAAAGCTATCTAACTGCATCAGAAATAGAGTATACCATAGATCCTAAGATAGTTAGAGGCCTTGATTATTATACGAAGACGGCATTTGAGTTTGTATCAAAGAATATTGGTGCTCAAGGAACAGTTTGTGGTGGCGGAAGATATGATAACCTCATCAAAGAGGTCGGTGATATAGATGTACCAGGTGTAGGATTTGGTCTAGGTATTGAAAGACTCATTTTATTGTTAGATGCGCTAGGTATTGAAATTCCAAAGCCATCAGACGATAGCGTTTTAGTTGCTGTAATGGGTGATAAAGCGAAGCTATTTGGTCTTAAACTCGTTAGCGAGCTAAGGAAAAACGGCATAAATGCACAAATGGATTTGATGGAAAGAAACATCAAAGGGCAGTTTAAATATGCTAATAAAATTAATGCAAAAATACACCGTTGTCATCGGTGATAATGAACTTGAAACTGAGATGGCATCTGTTAAGAACATGGCAGATTCCAGCCAGAGACAGGTCAAATTTGACGATTTAGTACAGGAACTAAGTCACTAAGGAGGAAGAATGTCAAAGCTAATTAAAAGAACTCACTTTTGCGGAGTACTAAATAAGAATAATATTGGGGAAGAGGTTTCATTAAACGGTTGGGTTGCTAAACAAAGAAGCCTAGGAAGTCTAATATTTGTTGACCTTAGAGATAAGACAGGTATTGTACAAATCGTCTTTGATGATTCAATCCCACAGGAAATCTTTGATGTAGCTGACAGGCTTAGAAGTGAATTTGTAATAGGTCTTACAGGTGTAGTTAGAGAAAGAAGTTCCAAAAAAATCCCTGATCTTGCAACTGGAGAAATTGAAGTTGTGGCAAAGGATCTAGTACTTTATTCAGAATCTGAGACACCTCCAATCTATGTTAAAGATGACGATAATGTAGACTACAATCTTCGTATGAAGTATAGGTATCTTGAGCTCAGAAAGAATAAAATGCAGAGAATACTCAAGATGCGTCATGATATTACAAATGTTACAAGACAGTATTTCTATGGTGAAGGATTTACAGAGGTTGAGACACCAAATCTAATTAAATCGACACCTGAAGGTGCAAGAGACTATCTTGTTCCAAGTAGAGTAAATCCGGGAATGTTCTATGCGCTTCCACAGTCACCACAGCTCTTTAAACAGCTTCTTATGGTCAGTGGACTTGATAGGTATATTCAGATTGCTAGATGCTTCAGAGATGAAGATTTGAGATCAGATAGACAGCCTGAATTTACTCAGATAGACCTGGAGATGTCATTTGTGGATATGGATGATGTTTTTGGCTATTCAGGAAGGATATCTCAAGAAACTGTTCCATGATATTAAAGGCTTTGATATTAAACTTCCACTCAGAAGAATGAGTTATCAAGATGCAATGGAAAGATTTGGCTCTGATAAGCCAGACCTGCGCTTTGGATTTGAACTAAAAAGATATAAGCGAGCTTGTAAAGGGTACAGAGTTCCAAGTATTTAGCAATGCTTTATCAAGTGGCGGAAGCGTAAGAGGTATTTGCATTGACAACGCTTCTGATAAGTTCAGCCGTAAGGATATTGATAAGCTTACTGAGAATGCAAAAGCATTACGGAGCTAAAGGTCTTGTATGGATTCGTATTGAAGCAGATGAGATTAAGTCATCTGTTAACAAATTTTTTTCTCACAGGAAGAACTTGCAGAAATAGCTAAAGCTTTTGATGCAAAAAGCAAATGATTTGATTCTCATAGCTGCAGACAAAAAAACAAGGTTGTATTTGATACACTTGGCTTCCTAAGAAGACATGTAGCAGATATTTTGGGTCTGCTTGATGATAGCAAGTATGAACTTCTTTGGGTGACAGACTTTCCAATGTTTGAGAAAGATGAGGAGACAGGCGCGTTAAAAGCCAATGCATCATCCATTTACACATCCTAAGACAGATGAAATTCCAATGCTAGACGAGGATCCATCAAAGGTTAATGCTTATGCATACGACATCGTTATAAACGGATATGAAGCAGGTGGCGGAAGCATCAGAATTCACGAAGCAGACCTCCAGAATAAAAATGTTTAAAAATCCTAGGTCTAAGCGAAGAAGATTGCCAGCAGAAATTTGGCTTCCTAATGGATGCGTTTAAATACGGTGCACCACCTCATGGCGGAATTGCATACGGTCTTGATAGACTAGTTATGCTTCTAACTGAGGATCTTGATATTAGAGATGTTGTTGCATTCCCTAAGAATCAGAAAGCACAGTGTCTACTAAGCGGAGCACCTGCTGAAGTCGATTCCGAGCAGCTGAAGGAACTGAGCATAGCTACAGATATAGAAGAACAGTAATGAAAAAAATAGGTATACTTGGCGGGACGTTCGATCCTGTACATCTAGGGCATATAGGACTTGCAAAGGCAGCATTACATGAGCTTATGCTCGATGAGGTTTTGCTAATGCCTGCCAATAAACAGCCCTTTAAGAAAAAAACAAACATGTAGAAGATGCATCAAAGCGCCTTAGAATGATTGAGCTTGCAACATCAAATTGTGAGCGTATTGGTGTTACGGACATCGAACTACAAAGCGAAGGGCTATCGTATACTTACGACACCATGATAAAGTTAATGAAGATATACCCAGATACTGAAATCTGTTTCATCTTGGGAAGCGATTCACTTCTCAAAATTGAATCATGGTATAAAGGAAAGGGAGCTTCTCAAGCTTTGTTCGTTTGCAGTCGGCTTAAGGCCAGGCGATAATAGAACAATGCTAAGAGATGAAGCTGATAGATTAATGCATTATTATGGTTGTAAAATCGCTCTTTTAGAGGATTTAATGAAGCCTATAAGCTCTACAGCTATTAGAGAACATGTACATAATAAGGAAAGCATTTCTGGACTGGTTGGTTCGGAGGTAGAAGAATATATATATGAACAAGGATTATATACTTAAGTTTGTAGATGAAACCTTAACAGATAAGCGTAAAATTCATACAGCAGGTGTGAGGGATATGGCGCTAAAAACTCTGTGAAATATATGGAGCAGATAAGGAAAAGGTAGAAATTGCTGCTCTTTGCCACGATTTATACAGGGAAAGAGTATAGAAGAGCTTAATAATCTTGTTAGAAAGTATAATCTAGGTGATGAATATATAGACAATCCTAATCTCGCACATGGAAAAAAATCGCAGCTGCAGTTATGAAGGATATTTTAAAGATTGACGATGATGATATTTTAAATGCTGTAAGCTTTCATACGACTGGAAGACCAGCGATGTCTCAGATAGAGAAAAATCATTTATATATCTGATGCGATAGAGATTAATAGAAAGCCATATCCGAATCTAGAAAAGATAAGAGAACTCGCACTCACAGACCTTAATAAGGCATGTGAGATGTCTCTCAAAAAAATACGATTAATTTTCTGAATGAATTAAATAAAACTATAGATGAAGATACTTTTAGATGCATATAGGTATTTTCAAGAAAGGTAGAAAAATATGAGCAGTAAAGATATTGCAATGAAACTTGCTGAACTGTTGAACAATAAGAAGGCTGAGGATATTGTCGTAATAGACATAGCAGAAAAAGTCTTCTTTTGCTGATTTTCTTGTAGTTGCGAGCGGAACTTCTGATAGACATATAGAATCTTTGATTGATGACGTTGAAGATCTTGCGGCACAGGATGGTGTTCCAACAAAGGGAATAGAAGGAAAGAATGGTACAGGCTGGATATTACTAGACCTTGGCGATGTTATCGTCAATATTTTTCAGTCGTGAAATGAGATCTAAATATAATATAGAGAAAGTTTGGGCCGACTGTGAAATGACCCATGTGGAGGAATAGTATGGAACAAAGATATGATTTCAAAAAGATAGAAAAAAAATGGCAAAAATATTGGGATGAAAAGAACTCATTTAAGGTAGTAGAAGACAAGGATAAGGAAAAAAATATTATGTTCTTGAAATGTTTCCATACCCATCTGGCAAGCTTCATATGGGACATGTAAGAAACTATTCAATAGGTGATGTAATCGCTAGAACCAAGAAAAATGCAAGGATTTAACGTTCTTCATCCAATTGGATTTGACTCTTTTGGTCTCCCAGCAGAAAACGCTGCAATCAAGCATGGTGTTGCCCCAGATAAGTGGACATGGGAAAACATCCATGAAATGGAAGATAACCTAAAAGCACTAGGACTATCATATGACTGGGATAGAGAAGTACAGACATGTAGCCCAGATTACTATAAGTGGATGCAGTGGATTTTCATTCAGTTCTACAAAAAAGGGCTAGCATACAAGAAGGATAACCCAGTTAACTGGTGTCCTAGTTGCCAAACAGTACTTGCAAACGAGCAGGTAGTTGACGGATGCTGTGAAAGATGTGGAACTGTTGTAGGTAAGAAAAAAATCTATCACAGTGGTATCTAAAGATAACAGAATACGCTGACAAGCTTCTTGATAACCTAGATAAACTAGAAGGATGGCCTGAAAAAGTTAAAGTAATGCAGAAGAACTGGATTGGACGTTCAGAAGGTGCTTTAATTAGCTTTCCAATAAAGGATTCCGATAAAGTTCTTGATGTTTTCACAACTCGTGCAGATACTGTTTTTGGTGTAACATCAATGGTTGTTGCACCCGAGCACCCATATTTGCTAGAGCTTGTTGAGGGAACGGAACAGGAAGAAGCTGTAAAGGCCTATATTGAAGAAGTTTCACATAAGAACGATATTGAGAGAACTTCAACAACTAATGAAAAGACAGGTGTTTTCACCGGTAGATATACAATTAATCCACTAAATGGCAAAGAAGTTCCAATCTATGTATCTGACTATGTTCTCATCGGATATGGTACTGGTGCAATCATGGTTGTGCCAGCTCACGATCAGAGGGACTTCGATTTTGCAAAAGAAATTTGGAATAGAGATTATTCCTGTAGTTGAACCAGCTGATAAAGATGTAGATGTAAACAATCTAAAAGAAGCCTTCGCAGCAGAAGGAAAAAAATGATCAACTCAGGTAAATTTGATGGTCTAGACAATAAAGAAGCAATAGATGCGGTTATCGATTACCTAGAGAGCGAAAACAAAGGTCACAAGACTATAAACTTTAGATTAAGAGACTGGCTTATTTCACGTCAGCGATACTGGGGAACTCCTATACCAATGGTATACTGCGATTGCTGTGGATGGGTTCCAGAAAATGAAGAAAAACCTTCCAATACTTCTTCCTAAAGACGTTGAGTTTACAGGTAAGGGAGAATCGCCCCTATCAACTTCAAAGACTTTTGCTGACTGCAAGTGTCCTAAATGTGGAAAGGTCGCTAAGAGAGAGCTTGATACAATGGACACCTTCCTTGATTCATCATGGTATTTCTTAAGATATTGTGATGCAAAAGAATGACAAAGCAGCATTTGATAAGGATAAAAACAGATTATTGGATGAATGTCGATCAGTATATCGGTGGTGTTGAACATGCAATTCTTCACCTTATGTATGCTCGTTTCTTCCAGATGGCACTACATGACCTAGGTCTTGTAAAAGACGAAGAACCGTTCAAGAACCTTCTAACTCAGGGAATGGTTAACAAGGACGGATCAAAAAAATGAGTAAATCAAAGGGAAATGTTGTCAGCCCTGAGGAGATTATCAATAAATACGGAGCTGACACAGCTAGATTATTCATCCTGTTTGCTGCACCTCCTGAGAAGGAACTTGAATGGTCAGATCAGGGTGTAGAAGGCAGCTATAGGTTCCCTAAACCGTGTATATAGACTTGTAAGTGAGTTTGTCGAAAAATATGGTACAGACATTGACACATCAAAGGTTGAAGCAATTACAGATGAAGATAAGCAGCTTAACTTTGTTCTTAATTCAGCAATCAGCAAGGTAACAGAGGATACAAATGGTCGCTTTAATTTCAATACAGATATAAGTGCTATTATGGAGCTTGTTAATGAGCTTTATAAGTATAAAGAACTTAACAATATTAACAAAGAACTATTAGCATTTACTATTGAAAAAAACAGTAACTATACTTTTCACCATTTGCACCGCACCTATGCGAAGAGCTTTGGGAGGCTCTTGGACATGAAGGCTCAGTAGGCGACGAGACATGGCCAAGCTTTGATGAGTCAGCACTTGTAAAATCAACAGTTGAAATAGTTGTTCAGGTTAATGGAAAAACTTAAAAACAAAGATGGATATACCTGGAGATTTCGGCAAAGCTGAGATGGAAAAAGCTTGTTTCAGAGTCTGCTGAAATCAAAGAATTTATTGCAGATAAAAAAATGTTGTAAAGATAATTGCTGTACTGGGAAGACTTATCAACATCGTTGTTAAGTAGAGGTTTTATATGAAAAAAATACAAACGTATCAAAAATCTAACGGAAATAGCAAGGCAGGTTCTACTAAATCAAAGAAACGCACTGGTGAGCGAAGAGACGGTCAAAAAGAAAAAGGCTAACCTAGGCTCACATAAGCCTAAGAAAAAAATCAGCAAGCAGCTGCAAGCGCTAAACCAAAGAAATCTCAGGGTAAACAGAGCACGCCAGCTAAAAACCCAAAAATAATAAAAACTCAGCATCCGGCTAAGAAAAACAACTAGCAGCTCAAATTCTGCTGTTACTAAGCCATCTACTAGGTCAAATAGACCTAGTACAAATGCTGCAAAGAAATCTAGCAAAACCAGCTGGCATAAAAAACAAGAAAAAAACTAATGATTTTCTAAAAAAATCATACCTCTTGGTGGATTAAACGAAATAGGAAAGAATATTACTATTTTGGAGTACCGAGATCAAATTTTGATTATCGACTGCGGAATGTCATTTCCTGAAGACGATATGTACGGAATCGATGTAGTTATTCCTGATTTTAGCTATCTTGAGAAAAAATGCAAATAAGATTGTCGGACTTGTAATTACACATGGTCACGAAGATCATATAGGTGCAATACCTTACTTCCTAAGAAAAGTTAACGTGCCTATCTACGCAACAAGAATCACTCTTGGACTTATTGAAAATAAGCTAAAGGAAAGAGGAATTTCAGGAAATCTAAATGTAATAACCGCTGGAGATAAATTCCGAGTAGGTGATTTTACAGTTCAAACTATACGAACAACTCATTCAGTTGCTGATGCTATAAGCCTTAATATATCAACACCAGCAGCTACACTGTTCCATACAGGTGACTTTAAGATAGACTATACTCCTATTGATGGAGAGCCTATTGACCTTCAGAAGTTTGCAGAAATTGGAATGCAGGGCGTAGATATTATGCTTGCAGATAGTACAAATGCTACTAGAAAAGGCTTTACAAAATCCGAGAAATTTGTAGGTGAAGCTCTTGATAAAATATTTAGTAGAGCTAAAGGCCGTATCATTATTGCAACATTCTCTTCTAATGTACATCGTGTGCAAAAAGATAATAGAACTCGCAATCAAATACGGTAGAAAGTTTACTGTTTCTGGAAGAAGCATGGATAATGTTGTGAATCTTGCACAGGAGCTAGGATATATCAAATTTCCTAAGGGAAGCTATGTTGAGCTAAACAAAGCAAATAATATTCCTGATAGCGAGATGGTAATCATCACTACAGGAAGCCAAGGTGAGCCTATGTCAGCCTTGACACGTATGGCAAACGATGAGCATAGAAATGTAAAGCTCAAGAAGGGCGATATGGTAATTCTTTCATCTTCGCCTGTTCCAGGAAACGAGAAGAGCGTATCAAATGTTGTAAACAGACTATATGACAAGGAAGTAGATGTTATTTATAACGATATCGCAGACATCCATGTATCTGGACACGCTTGCCAGGAGGAGTTAAAGCTAATACAGTCACTTATTAAGCCGAAGTTCTTCATGCCTGTGCACGGTGAATCTAGACATCTTAAGGAGCACGCTAAACTAGCAGAAAGCCTAGGTCAAAAGCCTGAGAACATATTTATTTTATCAAATGGAGATCAGCTCAGCGTAAACAAGGAACGCGCTATAAAGTTTGAAAACGTTGTAAGCGCAGATGATATACTTGTTGATGGACTAGGAGTTGGAGATGTTGGAAACATCGTTCTAAAAGATAGAAAGCTACTTTCAGAGTCAGGACTTATTATAGTAGTTGCATCTGTAGATATAAAGGCAGGAATTTTTAGTTTCTGGACCAGAGATAGTATCTAGAGGGTTCATATATGTAAAGGAAAAACGAAGATATTATCAATAAAGCTAAGGAAATAGCAGAAAGAAGCATAAACGACAGCCTAAGCTATAGAAATGTAGATTGGAATGAAATGAAGACTTCTGTAATTGAAGATCTGAGAAAGTTTATCTACAAAAAAATACACATAGAAGCCCGCTAATACTTCCAATTTTTTTATGGATGTATAAAAAAATATTGTTAAACAGGCATAAATTTGCTATAATATACGGTATCGAAATCAGTATAAGAAAGAGAGAATAACATGATTACAGCAGGAGATTTTTAGAAAAGGTATAACTTTTTGAGATCAATGGTGAACCATACGTAATACTTGACTTCCAGCATGTAAAGCCAGGTAAGGGTGCTGCTTTTGTAAGAACAAAATATAAGAACATCATCACAGGTGCAACAAGAGAAGAAGCTTTCAACCCAAGTGATAAGTTTGAAAACGCTCGTATTGATACAAAGACAATGCAGTATCTATATAACGATGGAGATCTATATTACTTCATGGACACTGAGTCATATGAGCAGATTCCTATCGGTAAGGACCAGGTAGAAGAAGCTATGAAGTACCTCAGAGAGAACGATGAAGCCACAATTAAGTTCTATAACGAAAAAGCCGTTCCTAGTAGAGGCTCCAAACTTCGTTAACCTGACTGTAATAGAGACAGAGCCTGGCGTAAAGGGGCGATACTGCTACAAACGTAACAAAAGGCAGCTACAGTTGAAACAGGTGCTGTAATACAAGTTCCAATTTTCATAAACGAAGGCGAAAAGATTCAGATAGATACAAGAAGTGGCGAGTATCTAGGTAGAGCAAAATAATAACTATGAGAAGAGGGGGAACGCATATTGCGTTCCCCTTACATACATATAAAGGATAATATGAAAAGTAAATTTAAAAAAATTCATTTTGTCTGTAGTAATCTTGCTGGTTATAGCTTTAGGGATGCTCATTTTACTATGTGCATTCAGCTGGTAAAGCCATTTGATGCTAAGTCAGACAAGAGAATAAACATAGAGGTAGTTCAGGGAGCTACTGTAAAAAAACAATATCAGATGAGCTCGAGAAAAAAGGGTGTAATTAAGTCATCCTTTGCGTTTAGGCTATATTGTAAGGTACATGGGACTGGATAATGGATTTCAGGCCGGAAGCTATTTGTTCTCACCGTCAATGAGTGCAGAAGATATAGCAAAAGACCTTAAAAACCGGAAATGTAGATAATACGACTTTCACCATTCCAGAAGGATATACTACAAAAGCAAATCGCCAAAAAAATTATCCAAAGATGGTGTAGTTGATTACGATAAATTTATGAATGCTGTTGCTAACGAAAAATTTGACTATAGCTTTTTAGATGATTCTGTGCAAGGTGAAAGCAGACTAGAAGGCTTCTTGTTTCCAGATACTTATTCTGTTCCAAAGGGATCTAACGAGAAGTTTATAATAAACGAGATGCTTAAACGCTTTGATGAGATATACACACCTGACATGCGTAAAAAAAGCTAAAAAAAGATGGGATATACAGATAGAGAGATAGTCACAGTAGCTTCTATTATCGAAAGAGAGACTGTTTTTAGACGATGAGAGGGCAAAGGTTGCCAGCGTAATCTATAACAGATTAGATAAGAATATGAAGCTTCAGATGTGCTCTTGCGTGCAGTTTCTGCTTGGAAAACAGAAGCATTTCCTAGATGAAAACGATATATCAATTGAATCACCATATAACACATATATATATGAAGGGCTTCCACCTGGACCTATAGCTTGCCCAGGTAAAGCTTCACTTGAAGCAGCCCTAAATCCAGCAAAGACAGATTATATTTACTTTGTTGTGAGCGATAAGGGTGATGGATCTATGAAATTCTCTAAGGACTACGACGAATTCCTAAAAAAACAAGGAAGATTATTATGCTTCAGTTGAGGGTAAATAAGTATGGCAAATCTTAGAGATGATATTAGAGACTATATAAACAGCTTTTTACGAGCCTATATGCGATGAGCTTATGGGTCTTAGATTGATGTCAGAAGAGGAATATATTCCAGTTATCAGAAGAGATACTGAGATGTTTCTTAGAACTGTTTTTAGAGAGCAAGAGACCTAAGAAAAATACTAGAGATAGGCACTGCTATTGGGTATTCTGCAATGTATTTTTCTAGAATATGTAAAGATGCAGAGATATATTCTATAGAAAAGGATGAAGAAATACTTGAGATAGCAAAGAAAAATGTGGCTTCATTTGACAACTCGGGTAGAATTCATTTTATGCTCGGCGATGGTCAGGAGCAATGCGATAAGCTCTTTGATATGGGAATATCAGACTTTGATTTTGTATTAATAGATGCGGCAAAGAGTCATTACAGACGTTTCTTTGATGCAGCAGTTAGAGTCTGTGCAAATAATGCAATCATAATTTCTGATGATATTTGGCAAAGAGGTGTCACTGTTTCAGAGAAATACGATTGTAAAGCTAAACATCGCACAAACGGAAGAAGAATGAATGAGTTTTTGAGTTTTCTAACTCATTGCCCATATCTTCATACTACTTTGCTTGACATAGGTGATGGATTAGCATTAAGTGTTTATAAGGGGAATACATGCAAAGAATAGAATTATTAGCACCTGCGGGTGATTTAGAAAAGCTAAAAATAGCTATTGAATACGGTGCAGATGCCGTATATTTTTGGTGGTCAGATGTTCAGCCTTAGAGCTGGAGCTGGTGGCTTCACCAAGGAAGACATGATTGAGGGACTTGAGTTTGCTCATGAGAGAGGTAAGAAGTGCTACATGACGCTTAATATCTTTGCTCATAATGAAGACATCAAGCCTTTGACAGAATATCTTCATTCAATTAAGGAGCTTCCAATAGATGCATTCTTAATTTCTGATCCAGGAATCATGGCACTCATCAAGGATATTATTCCAAATGCTGAGATACATCTTTCAACTCAGGCTAACATGACAAACTATGCAACAGCAAATTTTTGGTACAATATGGGGCTTAAACGCCTTGTTTTAGCTAGAGAAATGTCTCTTGCAGAGATTGAAGAACTGATGAAAAACATTCCAGAAGATCTAGAAATTGAGGCTTTTCGTACACGGTGCAATGTGCATTTCATATTCAGGAAGATGCTTACTAAGTAACTTCATGGCTGATAGAGATTCAAATAGAGGAAGATGTGCACATCCTTGTCGCTGGAAATATGCACTTCAGGAGGAGAAGAGACCTGGAGAATATTATCCAATAGAAGAGGATGAGCGCGGTACATACATAATGAATTCCAAGGATCTATGTATGATAGAACATATTGAAGACCTTGCTAAGTCAAACATTGCTTCAGCTAAGATCGAAGGCAGAAATAAGAGCATTTTTTACCTAGCTATTGTAATTGGTGCATATAGAAGAGCTATTGATGCATACTATGAAGGCCGATACGATGATGCCGAAAAAAGAGCAGTGTCTAATTGAGCTAAGTAAGGCAAGCCATAGGGAGTTTACAACTGGATTCTACTATGAAAAAGCTGATGAGGATGCACAAAACTACAAGTCATCTTCATATGTCAGAGAATATTCCTTTGTCGGTATGATTAAGGGATACGATGAAGAAACATCTATGGCGATAGTAGAGCAGAGAAATAAGATGCTAATTGGCGATACAGTGGAGATATTTGGACCTGATTGCAGAGCTTTTGAACAAATCATCACAGAGATGTACGACCTAGAAACAGGGGAAGCACTAAAGAGCGCTCCTCATCCACAGCAAATGCTTAAGATTAAAGTAGATAGACCGGTTAAAGTCAATTATATGATGCGTAAGGAAACAAAATAAAGGAGATAACATGTCAAGTGACCCCATTAGTTTAAGTTTAGGAATATCGATAATAGCAGCTTTAATGTTGCTTCACGCTTTGATAATACTTTGCAATACTGCATTTAGCAATGTCAGCATTAATAGGGTTCTAATCCCAAATTCAGCAGGAAAAGACAAAAAGGGAATCCTTGTAGAGAAGATTCTTCAGAAACCTTTTAGATGCAGATATACAAATAGAATTGTGAATTACGCCTGTATAATAGCAGGTGCTGTTATCGTTTTGTTAATGCCTTGCAGAATCTACGTGGGATTGCCTGTATACTTTGCAGTGCTACTAATTTTAGGCGAGCTCTTTCCAAGAAAGCTCGCAATTCAGCATAGCGATATAATCGTATATAAATTTTCAGGTTTTCAGAATTTCATTTTGATAGTATTTTTATCCAATCGTTATAATTTCTAAGTTTTTTTACCGATATAGTACTTAAGATTTTCCGTCAAAAATACAAAGATTGAAATGAATAGATTCTCTGAGGAAGATGTAATGTCCATGCTTGAAGCTGGACAGCAAAAGCGGTGACATCAAAGAAGAGGGCAAGAAGATGATCAACAGTATCTTCGAATTCGATGATGAGCTAGCATATGAAATTATGACACCGAGAACTGATGTTTTTCTCATAGATTTAGACGATCCAGCAGAAGAGTACATGGATCAGCTCATGGAGCTTAGATATTCAAGAATTCCAGTATGTGAAGGTGAATCTGACAATATCATAGGTATTCTTCATATCAAAGACTATCTTATTAAGGCAAGAGAAGACGGCTTTGAAAAATGTAGATATCAAATCAATACTAAGAAAGCCTTATCTAGTTCCTGAAACTAAGAACATTGACTCTCTTTTCTTTGAATTACAAAAGGAGAGACAGCACATAGCCATTTTGATAGATGAATATGGTGGATTTAGCGGAATCGTTACCATGGAAGATATTATCGAAGAAGTAATGGGTGAAATTGACGACGAGTACGACGAAGAGGAATTCTCACTACATAAGGTAGATGATTCCACATATATTATCAACGGTAAGGCAAACCTAGATGACCTTAACGAAGAACTCAATATAGAGCTTGAATCGGATAATAGTGAGACCTTGGGCGGATTTCTCATCGATTTACTTGGAGAAATTCCAACAGAGGATGAGACTGACCGCGTAATTAAATTTAAGAACTTTGAATTTACAATTCTATCTGTTAAGGATAGACGAATAGAAAAGCATCAAAATGAGTATCTTGCCTGAGCAAGAGGAAGATATGGAAGATGAAGAGCAATAAACTCACTCTTGGCATATTTGCTTCGGCAGATGCAGGTAAAAACAACACTTTCAGAGAATATTCTATTTAACTCAGGCGTTACAAGACGCCTAGGGCCATGTAGATGATGGTGACACCTTGCTAGATAGCGATATCATGGAAAGAAAAACGTGGTATAACTATTTTCTCAAAGGAAGCAAGATTCAGTGCAGGTGATATGGATGTCGTGCTTATCGACACTCCAGGTCACATCGACTTTGCTGCGGAAGCCGAAAGGAGCCTAAACGTACTTGATGCTACGATTTTAATTATATCGTCTGATGGCGTAAATAAACGTACCAGGCAAATTTGGAGCAAGCTCGATAAATATGCTATTCCAAGAATTATCTTCGTTAATAAGTGTGATTTAGCATCTTTTGATAAAGAGAAGATAAGCACGCAGTTTCACAGTTTATCATCAGCTATTTTTGATGCATTTAAGTTACAAAACATCGATGAAGAACTTAACGAAAAAAATTGCTTTTAAGCAGTGATTATGCACTTGATATCTTTGAACAAAAAAGCATGCTTTTGATCAGCAAGACATAAAGATGCTTGTAAATAAAAGCTGCTCTTTTTCCATGCGTTTATGGTTCTGCACTAAGGGGCGATGGCGTAAAAAGAGCTTATTAGCTTGCTTTCATATTTTTGATGTGAAGCGGGAATACGATGATGCTTTTCAGCTGTTTTGTGTATAAGATTACAAGAGATAAAACTGGAAGCAGGCTTTCGCATGTAAAAATTACTGGCGGGAGTGTTTCACTAAAGCAAAGCATTAACGACGAGAAAATAAACGATATAAGATTTTATAACGGAGACAAGTTTATATCAATGCAAGAAGCCTCTGCAGGTGAAATTTGCGTACTTACAGGACTGGAAAAAACGCTTTCAGGTCAGCTTATTGACAGAAATAATATAGCCATCATGCCTAAAAGCGATGCCTCTGCAGTTAGTAGAAAATTAATATTACCAAACGGTGCAGATTTTCATAGTGCAGCTAAAGAACTTAATAAGATATTTGAAGAGCTACCTGAGATACAACTAGAAATTGAAAAACTCAGAGGATATAAGAATTTCAGTCTCTGGCGAACTACAGCTACAGACACTTTCTCAGCTTATCGAAAGAAGACTAGGATATTCAGTTGAATTTGGGGATGAATCCATAACATATTTAGAGACTATATCAAAAGAATGTTGAAGGCTATGGACATTTTGAGCCATTAAAAGCATTATGCTGAGGTTCATGTTAGATTAATTCCTCTGCCTCATGGTTCAGGAATAAAAAGTAAGCTCTTTGTGTAGTGAGACAGAGCTTCCGCTTGGAAAAGCAAAACAAGATTCTTAATATACTTCAGAATTATGATCACAGAGGTGTTCTCATAGGTGCAAGGCTTACCGATGTCGAAATCGTTTTTGCTTCATGCACGTGAACATGCAAGACATACAGAAGGTGGAGATTTTCTAGAAGCTTCAAGGCGCGCGGTAAGACAAGCGCTCATGAAAGCAAACTCTTTGCTTTTTAGAACCAGTTTATAGCTTTGAAATATCCGTCTCAAGTGATGACTTTGGCAAAAGTAAACTCTGAACTTGCTAAATTAGGTGCTGTAATAGATTCACACGTCTTAAATGGCGATGTAATCGAGCTAAAAAGGAAGCGCTCCAGTCGCTAGTTTAAAAACCTCATTTGGATGAAATACCAGACTTTAGTTTTGATGGATCAAGCTTTGATATAAGCATTAGTGGATATCTTCCATGTAGAAAATAGCGACGAAGTTATAAGTATCTATAGATATAATCCTGATGAAGACTTTGATAATCCATCTTCTTCAATTTTTACAAGAAACGGCAGCGGTGTATCTATTAGCTGGCAGGAATGTGAAGAGTTTATGCATATTAAACCTTATGTGAAGCGATCATCCTCTGGTTTTTGAAAAAAATACTAACTATCAAAGGCGAAGTCTAGATGAAATATTCGAACAGACCTATGGCAAGAGGGATGTAAGTCATAGTTAAGTACAAGAAAGTCATAAGACCTGAGCCTGATGAACATAAACATCCATCAAAACCACTTCGAAACAAAGTAAGTGCAAAGCATGTGCTCCTGGTAGATGCATACAACCTAATATATGCAAATACAGAACTAAAAAGAGCTAGCAAGACTTGATCTAGGAGCTGCTAGAGAAAAAAACTATCGGAAACTGTTGCAGAATACGCAGCTATGAAGGGATTTGAACCGATAATTGTCTTTGATGCATATAAAAAAATAAAGATAAACTTGCAAGTAAGGAAGAGACCTTGGGTGTTTCACTCATATTCACAGCAAGCAACGAAACGGCTGATAGCTATATAGAAAGATATGTATTTGAGCACATCAAAAGTGAAAAACATCACAGTTGTGACATCTGATAGACTTGAACAGATGACAATATTTCAAATGGGTGCAAACCGGCAGTCGGCAAGCGATTTCTTTAAGGAATTTGATATGTTAAAAGCCCAGCTGATGCCTCACTTATTGCACTGAATAAGTAAAAATGATATAATTTCAGTGTCTATGGAGGTAGTCTATAGTGAGTAACGAAAAGCATATATGGAGTTCGCTTATCCAATGATTTCATAGCAATTTGCATAGCTTCTTGCGTAAGATCAATTGAAGGCGTAATTGATTTTGATGATAGCATTCCTCAGAATTTAAGCATAAACATGCTTAAGCGTGAGGCAAAAGGCAAGCAGGGGAGTTAAGCTGTACAAAAAAACGATGCATTAGGGCATAGACCTATACATCATTGTGTCATACGGCGTGCAAATTCCACAGCTAGCATGGCAGATACAGAGAACTGTAAAAAGCTATGTCAAGGATGTTATTGGAATAAATGCAGAAGAGATAAATGTACATGTACAAGGTGTACGCATATTAGGAGAGAACTTATGACAAGACAGAATGCGCGTGAGATTATCATGCAAATCCTTTATCAACTCGATGTGAATAATGAATTCGATATTGATGAACAAGGAAAGTATTTAGAAAAATCTCGAGATGGGGAAACAAGAGGAGTATTGCAGAAATCTACTCTCACTTGTTTGCAATAAGAAGTCAGAAATCGACGAGAAGATTTCCGCTAACTGTCGTAACTGGACTGTAAGTAGAATGCCAAAGACAGATCTTGCAGTTCTAAGACTTGCTGTATGTGAGATTCTCTTTTTTAGACGAAATGCCTGATTCAGTTTCAATTAACGAGGCTGTAGAGCTCGCAAAGAAGTATGGAGAGGAAAAATCATCTTCATACATCAATGGAATCTTAGGTTCCATTTCAAGATCAAAGGAAAATTAGAACTAAATGAAGTATTCACTTGGCATAGATACAAGCAATTATAAGACTTCGATAGCGCTTACTAATATCGACGGTGATATAGTCTATGATAAGAGAATTCTGCTAAATGTGGATAAAGGAAAGCGCGGACTAAGACAGCAGGAAGCGCTTTTTCAGCATATCAATAATTTGCCGATTCTTTTTGATGATATGTTTAGAAACTTTGATGCATGTGATATAGCCTGTGTATCAGTCTCTGATAAGCCAAGGAACATATCTGGATCATACATGCCAGCATTTCTAGCTGGAGTATCACAGGCAAATGTACTTGCTAGCAGTCTTAAATGCCCTTTATATAGGTTTTCACACCAAGATGGACATGTACGCGCAGCATCAAGATTTACCGAGCTTAGCGATTCAAAGCACTACGTGAGTTTGCATTTTTCAGGAGGAACTACAGAGGTTCTTTTATATGAAGATGGAAAACTTAGCATTATAGGTGGAACAAAGGATATTTCATTCGGGCAGTTACTCGACCGTATAGGAACAGAGCTAGGCCTGGTTTTTTTCCATGTGGAGAAGAGCTCGATAACATTGCTTATGACTGCTTAAACCAGTCTAATCTATCAAAGGAAATTAATCTTCCAAAGATAAAAATCTAAATCAGGATATATCAATCTTTCTGGTATAGAATCTGCGGTTTTTTTAGATATATTGACGGAAGAACATTAGATAAAAAAATGATTTAAATCATCTTATACTAGGTGTTTTTTTTCTAGAATTAGTTCAGCTATTTTTGGATATGCTAGAAGACATATATGACGAATATAGAATTAATGATTTCTTGTTTGCAGGAGGGGTATCCTCGAGCAAGACATTAAGAAAAATGCTTGATGAAACAGATGCAAAGCATAATTTTGTATTTTGCGAGCCAATGCTTTCATCAGATAATGCAATAGGAATTTCTTTACTTGGAGGTGAAAAAATATGGCAATAAAAACCTGTTTCAGTTTCCATGCTGAACAAGTATATAGGCAAGGTTATTGCTACAGATCCTCTTCTTTGTAATGTAGTAGTCAAAGGAGAGATAACCTCAATCAAATATCACGGAACAGGACATGTTTATTTCAGCATTTCTGACCATAAGAGTAAAAATTAATTGCTTTTTAGCTAAGCAAAGAGCAATGCTACTCACCGAAATGCTAAGTGATGGTGATGAAGTAATTCTCACTGGACAAGTAAGTGTTTACCAAAAAGGTGGATACTACTCACTTAATGTCACTAGTGTAGAGATAGAAGGCGAGGGTGCTTTAGCTGCTGAATTTGCAAAGATAAAGGCAAGACTAGAAAAAGAAGGACTCTTTGATCCAAAGCACAAGAAACCACTTCCTGCATTTCCAAAGCATATTGGAGTAGTGACATCTGAAACGGGTGCTGCTGTAAAGGATATACTTGCAATAATTCAATCAAGAACAAGACTTACGGATGTCAGCATATTCCCAGTCGCGGTGCAAGGCGATAGAGCCCCATCAGAAATAAGTCAAATGATTAAATTTCTTTCTGATACTAGAAGTGACGACCTAGATCTTTTGATAGTCGGTAGAGGTGGAGGCTCTCCTGAAGACCTGATGGTTTTTAACAGTGAAGAGTTAGCAAGAAGCATATTCGACTGCAAGATACCTGTAATATCTGCAGTAGGACATGAGATTGACTTTACTATATCCGATTTTTGTTGCCGATGTAAGGGCGGAGACACCTACGGCTGCTGCTGAACTTGCAGTACCAGACATGAAACTTTTATATGAGAAAAATCAATAAATTGCACGAGGATATTTCCCTTAATCTAAGCAATAGACTCATGTACGATGAGATAAGGATAAATAATATCCATGACAGCATTTCTCACATTTTGACTAATAAAATTCAAAGCTATGAAAACACGCTCAATCAGCTCGCCATTTTGCTGAGCGAAAAATAATCCTAAGGCCATACTTGAGCGAGGATATAGCATACTTTCAGACGAAAACGGCATGCCGATAGCTAGTGTAAGCAGGCTCCAAAAACGAAGCAAGCTACAAGCTCAATCTTTCCGATGGAAGTGCAAATTGCAGGATTTATGACATATTGGAGGACGTAAAATATGGCAGATAATAAGCAGGATATAAGTTTTGAGGAAGCTCTTGCAAAAACTTAATGATATAGCAACGAAACTAAAGGCAAAGGACATATCCCTAGAGGATACAATAAAGTACTTCGAAGAAGGAAACGAATGCTATAAGCTTTGTAAGGATATCTTAGATAATGCAAAGCAGAAAATAGAGGTTTATCAAGGAGAGTAGGAATGAGAGAAGACTATAACGAATATAAATCGCTAGTTAATGACTATTTGCTAGACTATCTACCACGTGTAGATGCTATGAGTAACACTTTATATGAGTCCATGGTCTATTCGCTTACCGCTGGAGGAAAGCGTCTCAGGCCTGTTTTACTACTTGCAGCTTGTGAGTTTGCAGGTGGAAATTCTATGGAGGCGCTACCATTTGCATGTGCAATGGAATACATACACACATATTCCTTGATTCATGATGATCTACCAGCTATGGATGATGACGATCTTAGAAGGGGAAGACCAACAAACCATAAGGTTTATGGAGATGGAATGGCAACACTTGCAGGCGATGGACTTTTAAATACTGCATTTGAAGTTATGAATAAGAATCTTCTAATGTATTTTGATAAACCAGAGGAGCTAAAGAAACGCATAAATGCAATGTACTGCATTGCAAAGGCTGCAGGTGTAGGCGGAATGATAGCAGGTCAAGCATCTGATATAGAAAAACGAAAACACAGACTGTACTAATGAGATGCTAGAATATATTCACATAAATAAAACTGGTGCACTCCTTACCGCTGCTGTTAGAGCTGGGCTTTACCTAGGAAACGCTGATGATGAGATGGTAAAGAACATGACAAAGTATGCAGAGTGTCTTGGTCTAGCTTTCCAAATTGCCGATGATATTTTTAGATGTAAAAGGTAACCCTGAAATGCTAGGTAAGAACACTGGTACAGATGCAGCTAAGGCTAAGACAACATATATTTCAGTAAATGGGTTAGAGAACTCAATTAAACGCCTTGATGAGCTTACTAATGAAGCAGTTGAGGCTATTGCGCCTTACTACGATAATGCAGAGTTTTTTTCCGTGATCTTGTCAGAAAGCTAGCATCTAGAAACGATTAATCGAGGAATAAAATGTCGAATCATATTAAAGATTACAAGCTACCAGAGGATATAAAGTCAATGGATGAAAAATTCCCTTGAGCTTTTTAAGTACCGGAATAAGGGCATTTTTGATAGACACAATATCAAAGACAGGAGGACATCTTGCCTCAAATCTTGGCGTTGTTGAAATCAGTGTCGGATTACATAAGATTTTTTTGATTTTCCAAAGGATAAGCTTATCTGGGATGTCGGACATCAATCGTACATACATAAAATTTTGACAGGAAGAGCTGATCAGTTCAGTACTCTAAGACAAAACGATGGAATGTCAGGATTTCCAAAGCGTTCCGAAAGCGAGTACGATGTCTATGATACAGGACATTCGAGTACCTCTATTTCTGCAGCCATGGGACTTGCAGTAGCTAGAGATCTTAACAAGAGCGATGAAGAAGTTATCGCAGTAATTGGGGATGGTGCAATGACCGGAGGACCTTCTTTTGAGGCACTCAATAACCTTGGGAGCCTAGGGTCAAAAGTTATAATCGTTTTAAACGATAATGGAATGTCAATATCAGAGATAAACGGTGGACTTTCAGAGCACTTAAGTAAACTAAGAACCTCTTCAGAGTATCAAAATACAAAGAACAACATAAAAGAAAGCTATAAATAAAAATTCCTGATTTAGGAAAGCCACTAAGCAAGGGCATCGCTAGTCTCAAAAGAGCTGTTAAATATGCTATTTTCTCAGGTGGAGTTATCTTTGAGGAGCTAGGAATTACTTATCTAGGTCCTTTTGATGGCAACAATATGTCAGATGTTCTAAGAGGCTTAAATCAAGCGAAAAAAATGCTCCAGGACCCGTTTTAGTACACTTCATAACAAAGAAGGGCAAGGGGTACAAGCAGGCAGAGCAAAAATCCAGATAAATTCCATGGAATAGGTGCTTTTGATAAGGAGACAGGAGTTACTCTATCAAAGTCACAGAATAGCTACTCAGAAATCTTTGGAAAAAAAGATGTTTGAGCTTGCAGAGAAAAAAATGATAAACTCGTTGCGCTTACTGCTGCAATGTGTACGGCAACCGGTCTTGACCAAATGAGAGACAAGTATCCTAAAAGAGTATTTGATGTAGGCATAGCAGAAGCTCATGGATGCATCTTTGCCGCAGGACTTGCACTCGGCGGTATGCACCCTGTAGTTGCAATATATTCATCGTTTTTTTACAGAGAGCATATGACGAGATCATTGAAGATGTCTGTCTGCAGAAGCTTCCCGTTACTTTCGCAATAGATAGGGGCAGGTATAGTTGGAGCTGACGGCGAAACTCATCACGGTATCTTTGATCTATCGTATTTGCTTCCACTACCTAATATGACAGTGCTGGCACCTTGCGATTCACATCAACTAGAAGACATGCTCGAATATGCTACATCAAAGGATGCACCTTTTGCTATCAGATACCCAAGAGGAAGCGCTGATATGACAAGGCACATCGAAGGCTCTTTTTGAACTCAAAAAAACAATGTGATTTCAGAAGGTAAGGATGTAAATATAATAGCTGTTGGAACTATGTTAAATAAAGCTATTAAGGCTTCAGAAATTTTAAAAAGAACAGGGAATAGATGCTAAGGTGTGCAGTGCGTCTGTGCTAAAAACCTTTTGATGATAGCATCATTAACTCAAGTGATAAACTTATTGTGACATTAGAGGACAATCTGATTCGTGGTGGTTTTGGCGAATATATAGCTGCAAATTACACAAATAGAGTTGTTAATTTAGGATGGCCTGACAAGTTTATTGAACACGGTGACTGCGAATACTTATATAAAAAGTATGGTCTTGATGCTGAATCGATAGCGGAAAGGATAAGGCAAGAACTTGAAGGAAAGGCTTGATGTACTTCTTGTAAAGAAGGGATTTTACCCATCACGAGAAAAGGCAAAGGCCGCTATAATGGCGGGACTTGTATTTGTTGACGGTCAAATAAGCGACAAAGCTGGTATGTCTATAAATACCGACTGTGATATTACCGTTAAGCAAGATTTATGTCCATATGTAAGCCGAGGTGGTCTTAAGCTTGAGAAGGCTATAGACTTATTTGATATAGACCTAAAAGATAAGGTATGCATGGACATAGGTGCATCAACTGGTGGTTTTACAGACTGCATGCTTATAAATGGAGCAAGCAAGGTTTATGCTATTGATGTGGGTTATGGACAGCTTGCATGGAAGCTTAGAAGCGATAGCAGAGTTATAAATATTGAGAAATGTAATTTTAGGTATTTTGATCCGTCTCAGGTCGATGAAGAAATCGATTTTATGAGTATGGATGTATCATTTATTTCACTTAAACTTATCTTTCCTGTTGCTGCAAAAACTACTTAAAGATGGAGGCTCAATCCTATGCCTAGTTAAGCCCCAGTTTGAGGCCGGAAGGGAGCAGGTGGGAAAAAAATGGTATTGTTAGAGATAGAAAAGTCCATGAAGAAGTTATAGAAAAAGTAATTTCTTATGCGCAAGAAAATGATTTAATTGCCAAAAACTTAACATTTTCTCCAATTACAGGTGCAAAAGGCAATATAGAGTATCTTTTACATCTTAACAAACATAAAAAAATATAGGTTATAATAAATCATATATAGACAGTTTTAATGTCTCAGAAGTAGTCCAAATCTCTCATGCAGAGTTGGTATAAATTATCTTATATTATTAAAAAGGAGCTGTGAGTTATGAAATTTTTCTAACAGAGTGCAGGATATGCAATTTTTCACCAATAAGAAAAATTCAATCCTGTTGCCGCTAAGGTAAAAAGAGCAGGGCAAGAAAGTTTATCACTTTAACATCGGACAACCTGATGTTGCAACACCAGAATGCTTTTATGCAGGCAATTAAGAGCTTTGATGAGGCAGTAATCAAATACGCTGAGTCTGGCGGATTGACTTCACTACAGGATTCCGTAATCGATTATTTCAAGATGTACGACATGCATTACGACAGAAAAAGATATGATCGTTACAAATGGTGGTTCTGAAGCGCTAACAATGGCATTCCTAGCACTTGTTAACCCAGGTGAAGAAGTTCTTATTGCAGAACCATTCTACACAAACTACCATTCATTCTTGACAACAGCTGGTGGTAAGGTTGTACCTATCACAACAAAGGCTGAGGATGGATTCACCTACGCTACAAGAGAGCAGATTGAACCTTTGATCAACGAAAAGACAAGAGCAATTTGCTGCATCAGCCCAGGTAACCCAACAGGTAATGTTCTAACACTAGAAGAGATGAAGCTAATCGGCGAAATCGCTAAGGAGCACGACCTATTTATAATCGCAGACGAAGTATATAGAGAGTTTGCATATGATGATCGTGAAGTAACATCATTTGGTATGCTTCCTGAAATCGCTGATAGAGTTATCATCATTGACTCAGTATCAAAGAGATTCTCTGCATGTGGAGCAAGAATTGGTCTACTTATCTCAAAGAACGAAGAGTTCATGAGCAACGTAATGAAGATTGCACAGGCAAGACTTTGCGTTTCAACTGTAGATCAGGTTGGTTCAGCTGAGCTATTCAAGCTACCAAAGTCATACTACGATGAAGTTAAAGCTGAGTACTGCGGAAGAAGAGATGCTGCATACGAAGAAATCATGAAGATTCCAGGAGCTGTATGCCAGGTTCCAGGCGGAGCTTTCTACATGACAGTTAAGCTTCCAATAGAAGACGTTGAGGACTTCCTAATGTTCATGCTAGAAGAGTTCGAAGATAACGGTGAGACAACAATGTTTGCACCAGCTGAAGGATTCTACGCTACACCAGGACTAGGTAAGGACGAAATTCGTATCGCTTACGTACTAAACAAGGACGATATGAGAAGAGGTGCTGAGCTAATCAGACTCGGTATCGAAGCTTACAACAAGAAGCTTGGTAAATAATGATTACAGAGGGCAGCGAATCTTAGGTTCGCTGCCTAATTTGCTTATTAGACTATTTTTGAGAAAGGTAATTTATGCCGAAGAAACTATCTCCGATGATGGAGCAATATTTTCAAATAAAGGACAACTATCAGGATTGTATACTTTTTTTATAGAGTTGGCGATTTTTTTACGAGATGTTTTACGACGATGCTCTCGAGGCTTCGAGGGTGCTAGAAATTGCGCTCACAGGTAAGAACTGCGGACAAGAAGAACGTGCTCCCATGTGTGGAGTTCCTTTTCATTCTGCAGAAACTTACATTCACAAACTAGTCGATAAAGGATATAAAGTAGGTATTTGTGAGCAGGTTGAGGACCCAGCTACAGCAAAGGGTATAGTTAAGCGTGACGTTATTAAAATTATAACGCCGGGAACTCTAACCTCACAGATGATGCTAAATGAGAACGAAAACAACTACCTAGCAGCTATATATTGCGATAAGGCTGGAATTTCAATTTCCTATTGCGATATATCAACAGGTGAGCTTAGGACAACTGAGATGACTGCAGGTAATGACATATATAACGACATGATTAATGAAATCAGCCGTATTGGATGCAAGGAAATAATTGCAAATGAGGGCTTTGAGGAGATTTTTTCTAAAGAAAAACTCGCAGATGCTAGCGGTGCATATGTTCAGATAAAATCCGATAAATACTATTCATCAAAGGCAGCAAAAGACATACTAGAAGAACTCTTAGGCAAGGGAGCATTTCTCGTTTCAGGAATTGCAGATAGAGAGCTTTTGCCAAAAGAACTTAGGGTGCTCTTTTAAGCTATTTGATGGAAACGCAGAGGCAAGGATTAAACCAGATAACAAGCTGTGTTTATTTTGAGCTAAACGACCAAATGTCACTTGATAAGGCAAGTCTTAGAAATCTAGAAATAACAGAAACTCTCTACGATAAGAATATCAAAGGTTCATTGCTAGGCGTTTTAGATAAGACAAAGACAGCCATGGGCGCAAGACTTATCAAGAAAAATGCTCAGGGAGCCATTAAACGATGCAATAAAAAAATCAACGACAGACTAAATGCAGTAGAGGAAATCTACCTTGATCCGCTTCTTGAGAACGATTTAATAGAATCGCTTAAGAAAAATTTATGATTTTTGAAAGACTTGCAGCAAGGATAGCAACAGGAACTGCAAACGGCAAAGACCTAATTGCACTTAGAAATTCAATAGCAGTCCTTCCAAATATCAAAGCTGACTTATCAAGTTTCTGGTTCTAATCTTCTAAAAAGATATACACGATGGTATTTCAAATTTAGAAGATATAGCAGATTTAATAACTGAGTCCATATCCGAAAAATGCTGGATTCACAATCAAAGAGGGTGGCCTTATTATCGATGGTTACTCTGAGGATTTAGATAATCTAAAGGCATCAATCAAAGATGCTAAAGCATGGATAGCAGGACTAGAAGCGCACGAGAGAGAAAGAACAGGAATAAAAACTCTCAAAGTAGGCTATAACAAGGTATTTGGTTATTATATAGATGTTACGCGTGCAAATTCAGATTTAGTTCCAGAAGACTATATTCGTAAACAAACGCTTGTTAATAACGAAAGATATATAACTCCTGAACTTAAAGAAACAGAAAATCTAGTTTTTAATGCTGAAACCAAAATAAATAAACTAGAGTATGAAATATTCGTTTCTATTCGTACACAGATAGAGGCAAGAATTAAAGAAATACAGGACACATCAAAGGCAATTGCAGTCTTAGATGTAATTTGTTCTTTCGCCGCTGTAAGCCGAAATTATGGCTATACAAAGCCTATTGTAGATAACAGTAAGGAGCTTGTCATAGAAGCAGGACGCCATCCTGTCGTAGAGAGGATGGAAGGCGATGAGCAGTTCGTATCAAATGATACATATCTCAATGATACAGATTCTAGTCTAATGATAATCACAGGTCCTAATATGTCAGGTAAATCCACATATATGAGACAAAATGCTTTGATAGTTCTTATGGCTCAGGCCGGCTGCTTTGTTCCTTGTGAAAGGGCAAGGATAGGAGTGGTAGATAGAATATTTACTAGAATTGGAGCATCTGATAATCTCTCAGGTGGTCAGTCTACATTCTTTGTCGAAATGAGCGAGCTATCATACATTCTAAACTGTGCAAGTGACAGAAGCCTTATAATCCTTGATGAGATAGGTAGGGGAACAAGCACATATGACGGACTTTCAATAGCTTGGTCATGTGTAGAATACCTCTGCAATGATAAAACTCATATACGCACGCTCTTTGCAACACACTACCATGAGCTCACAGCACTAGAGGAGCAGATCGATGGCGTAAAGAATCTTAATGTAGATGTTTCAGAAGAGGATGGTAATATCGTATTCCTGCATAAGATTGTGCCTGGTGCAGCAAGCCGAAGCTACGGAATTCATGTTGCAAAACTAGCAGGAGTTCCAAAGATTCTTCTAGATAATGCCGAAAAATAAGTTAGCTGAGCTAGAAGAGTCAGCTAGCGAAATAAACATATCAACAAAAAGCTGCTTCAGTTAGCGAAGATCAATTGTCGCTATTTATACCTGGTCCATACGATGAACTAGCTCAGAAAAATAAAAAGAAATTGATATCATGCATTTGACGCCAGCAAAAAGCAATAGAAATAATTATGAAACTCAAGAATTCAATCAGCTAATAAAAATTATTTGATAAATAAAGTATTAAATTCAGAGGCGAATATGATAAATATACTCACTAAAAAAATGTTGCCGATAAGATAGCAGCAGGCGAGGTTGTAGATAGACCTGTCTCCATAATCAAAGAGCTCACCGAAAACTCTATAGATGCCGGTGCCTCTTCAATTACCGTAGAAATACGTAGTGGCGGCAAAGAATACATTAGAGTTACAGATAACGGCTCAGGAATCGATTTTGAAGATACCGAAAAAAAGCATTCCTCAGACATGCTACTAGTAAAAATATGCACAGCTGATGATTTAAGACACATAGAAACACTCGGTTTTTAGAGGTGAAGCCCTGGCTAGTATTGCAGCTGTAACAAGAACGGAAATGCTAACAAAAAAACAAGGGATTCCAAAACTGGAACAAAGGTAGTTATACATGGTGGTGATATAGTAACAAGAACAGCTGTAGGTTGCCCTGAAGGCACTAGCATAGTTGTAACTGATTTGTTCTATAATACGCCAGCTAGAGCAAAGTTCTTGAAGAGTGAATCTGCTGAAACATCACTAGTAGTAGATCTCATATCTAGAATGGCTCTCACGCGCCCAGAAATACGCTTTAGCCTTATTAGTAATGGAAAAATCGATATTCGTATCACCTGGACTAGGAGAAAGGCTCAAAACGATTATTTCCGTCTATAAGGAGAGAGATTTCAGGGATTTACTAGAACTTCACTTTGAAAGAGATGGAATTTCTGTAGAAGGATACATTTCTAAACCTTCACTATCAAAGAATAACAGAAGAAGCCAGTTCTTCTTTGTAAACGGCAGAGTTGTAAAGAGCAACACTATAGAAAAAGGGACTTAGTGCAGGCTATAAGGAAAGACTCTTTTGATGGACGCTATCCAGTAGCATTCATCTTTGTTCAAGTTGATCCCGAAAAAAACTTGATGTAAACATACATCCTAATAAGAAAGAAGTTAGATTTGACGATGAAATAGCTGTCAGCAGTGCAGTTTGTGAAGCTGTTATTCATGCACTTGCAAGCAATCAGGCCATGAGCGAGCCAAAGGATAGCCTTGTCAAGCTAGCAGATAAAAAAATAAATACACCAGAAGAAGAATTCAAAACAAGTCAAAAAGGCAAAGAAAAAAAGAAGATGACTCGAACAAATAAACATAAGAAGTTTATTGCAAAACCAAAAAGAGATTTTTGAGTCAAAGTTCATTATTCCAAACGAAATTTCAGATACAGTTATCAAAGATGGAGAAGATGACTATCAAAAAGAAAGCAAGTGATGATTCAATTCTTCCAGCAGAAATAAAACATATATCAGCCGAGCTGAAATCCTCTTCAGATAGTTCTAAGATCAGCTTCGGTACGCCAGATTTGAACTACAGTGCGAAGGCACCTTTTGATTTTGATAATCTTAAACTTGGAGACATAATCTTTGGTACCTACATAAGTGCAAGCGATGATGACAATTTCTATTTGATTGACCAGCACGCAGCTCATGAGCGTGTGAACTACGAGAGATTTATAAACGCATATTTTAGTAGTGAAAAAAACAGTCAAATTTTACTACTACCTTTTACCTTTGATGCACCTAACATTTTGACTACAGATGATGAGGAATGGCTAAGTGCACTAAGTGCCATGGGCTATTTTTATCGAAAGCTTTGGTGAAAAACACCTACATAGTAAAGGAAATACCTGAATTTGTAACTATTTCTGAAGCTGAAAGCTTTGTTAACGACTTCATAGATAGCTTTGCTGAAGGAGTAAAACTTAATAACACGATTGTAATTGATAAGCTAATTACAAAATCTTGCAAAAGCGCTATCAAAGCCCATGACATGATATCGAAAGAGGAGGCTGAAGAACTTCTAAGGTCACTCAAGCAATGTCGCAATCCGTTTTTCATGCCCGCATGGAAGACCTACTTTTGTGAGATTCAGTATTAGAGAAATAGAACGAATGTTCAAGAGAATAGTTTAACGAGGAAATATGAACAAGATAGTTGCAATTTGTGGGCCTACAGCCGTTGGAAAAACAGCATATTCGATTGAAATCGCAAAGAAATTTGATGGCGAGATTGTTTCGTGCGACTCTATGCAGCTATATAAATACATGGACATAGGTAGTGCAAAACCTAGTTCTGAGGAGCTAAATCAAGTCAAACATCATCTTATTGGCATCGTTGAGCCTAGCGAGATGTTTAGCGTAGCAAAATATAAGGAGCTTGCAAACGACGCAATTGATGACATTATCAGCAGAGGAAAGCTTCCCATCATTGCTGGTGGAACCGGACTATACCTTGATGCCTTGCTCTACGATCTTGACTTTGCAGCAGCACCAAGTGATGATAGCCTAAGAGACGAACTATATAAAATAGCTGAAGAAAAGGGAAATCTAGAGCTTCATGCTATTTTGCAGGAGTGTGATCCTTGCTCAGCACAGCGCATACATCCTAACAATGTTAGAAGGGTAGTAAGGGCTATAGAAAGCGCAAAGTCAGGAAATAAGCTTAAGGATTTTGCTAAAGACCTTAGCTTAAATGACAAATATGAATTCATACTTATTGGCCTTAGAAGAGACAGGGAAGAGCTATATGATCGAATTAACAGGAGAGTTGACGTTCTTGTAAAAGAGGGACTATTTGAAGAGGTTAAGATGCTTCGTGAGATGGGACTTTCTGAGTCAGACATATCTATGAAGGGCATAGGCTATAAGGAAGTATTAGCTTATTTTGACGGGGAATACGATTTAGAGACAGCAATAGACACGATCAAAAAAAACACGCGTCATTTTGCGAAAAGGCAAATCACTTGGCTTAAGCGCTACGATGATATGAAGTGGTTTGATCTATCAGAATCAAAGGATGATAAAAGATTCTATCAGGGAGATAATTACATGGCTGGAAAAAAAGCTTATAATCAGTAACAAGAGCAATAAACCAGATAACATAGTCATGCACGAGGCCGAAATCTACAGCAAATGCGAGGAATTTGAGGCTTTGATGCCTAGGTTTATGCGCAGTTTTTTTCATATACCTAAGAGGAAATGTTCTTCCTATGACAAGACTCGCTTATCTGAGAGACATTAACTTCTTCTTTGAGTATCTTATCAATCAGACCGATTTAACTAGTGCAGAAAAAAAGTCGCCGATATCAAAGCAAGTGAGCTTGCTGAGCTAAAAGGCTATGGATATAAATCTATTCATAGACTACTGCCGCCATTATTCTATCTTTTTGATGAAGAAAGCGGAAATACATATGTTTACGAAAAATAGTAACAAGACCTTGGCTAGAAAAAAATCTTCACTATCGGTTATGTTCAAACAGCTTTATAGGGACGAAATATTGCCAAAAGAACATCACAGATGGATTCGATCCTATAAGGGTGCAAAAAGCCGGAGAAAAAAAGAAATTAAAGCCCTTCAGGACGATGAGGTTATGCTAATGCTAGATGCTGTGACAAATGGCACTGGTCTAACAAAAACAGGAATATAATTTTTGGAAGAAAAACAAAGAAGAGGGATAAGGCAATTTTTGATGCTTTTTCATCACTTACGGACTTAGACTTTCTGAACTATGGCAGCTCAACATCGATTCCTTCAATTTTAATAGAGGAGAATTCATAATCTATCGTAAACGCGGTAAGGAGAGCACCATGCCGCTTAATAATTCGGTTAGCGATTGCCTCCACGATTATATAGATAATGAAAGACCAAAGGAAGACACTTTGATGCCAGAGCACAAATCCGCTCTATTTCTATCACTTCAAGGAAAAACGTATGACGGAAAGGCAGCTTAGGCAGCTTGTAAAAAAATATACATCGATAGCTCTGCACACTTCAAGAGATGGGGGATATAGCCCTCATAAGCTTTAGGGCAACTACAGCAACAAGCCTAATTGGAAGAGGGAATTCCATTTACGATGTAGCTGCTCTTTTTAGATCACGAGCAGGTTACGACAACCCAGCTTTATGCACAGCACAAGAAGAATGTGAAGAGAAATCTCGTAAATGAGATGGAATGGGAAGAAGAGCGAAAAAGAAGGCAGCATAGATCAAAAACAAAAAAACGAATAAGGACAATATTGTAAGAAAATGAACACAAAAAAACAACAAAAAGATTTTCTAATAGATAACTTTAAAAATAGACGAAAAATGTAATAGATTTCGTTAAAGAATGTGAGGATGAACTCAGAGATCAGTTTGTAGAGCTTGATGAAATCACAGAATACAACCAGCTAAAGGTTCTTAATGCCTTTCAGAAAAACAGAATATCCGATAATCATTTCAATTGGAACACAGGCTACGGATACGATGATATAGGCCGTGATGCGGTCGAAAGAGTCTATTCAGATATCTTCCACACAGAGAGTGCTCTTGTTAGAACCCAGATGGTCAACGGAACTCATGCTCTTGCAGTTACATTGTTTGGCATCCTAAGACCTGGAGATGAAATGATTTACTGTACTGGCGGTCCATACGATACACTCGAAGAAGTAATCGGAATTAGAGGCTCCGGCATGGGATCTTTGATAGAACACGGAATCAAATATAAGCAGGTCGAGCTATGTGTTGACAATAAAATTGATATGGAAACTCTACGCTCTGTAATTACAGATAAAAACCAAACTTGTCTGTATGCAGCGCTCAACTGGATATAGCTGGAGAAAAATCTATAGAGCTAGATCAAATGAAGGAAGTTTCCGAGCTTGTGCACGGCATAAACCCTGAAATTCTAGTCATGGCAGACAACTGCTATGGCGAATTTGTAAAGGAAATAGAGCCTACTGATATAGGTATTGATGTAATCGCTGGATCTTTGATAAAAAAACCCCTGGTGGCGGACTTGCACTTTCTGGCGGTTATGTATGCGCAAGCAAGGAAATCATCGATAGAATCGCATATAGACTCACATGTCCTGGAATTGGCTCTGAATGCGGACTTACATTTGGACAGACAAGAAGCGTGCTTCAAGGTATGTTCCTAGCTCCAAGAGTTGTAAATTCAGCTGTTAAAGCAGCTATGCTTTGCGCCAAGGTCTTTGAAAAGCTAGGCTTTGATGTATGCCCAGATTCAAGCGTTAAGAGAAATGATATCATACAAGCTATATGTCTCAGAAGCGAAGAAGGAGTAGTTGCATTCTGCCAAGGAATACAGGCTGCAGCACCTATAGATTCACACGTTGTACCACTTCCATGGGATATGCCAGGATATGAGGACAAGGTTGTCATGGCAGCAGGAGCCTTTTGTTCAGGGCTCTTCCATAGAGCTGAGCGCTGATGCGCCTATTAGAGAGCCTTATAACGTGTATTTCCAGGGTGGACTCACATATGAGCATGCAAGGTTTGGAATCCTAAAAGCCACTGATAGCATGTACAAAAAAAGGATTACTTAATTTATAATGAACAAAAAAAGATAAGATAAACAAAAATTATAGCCATTTTTAAAAGCTTATACTTCTGCTCGGTATTGTAATAGCAATTCCACTATATCTTTTTATATTTCAAAAGGATATGCTTAGAAGCTTCAAAAGTCTCAGCGATGTAACTGCATTTTTAAATGCGCATCGCTCAAAGACTGCGCTCTTTTACATTGGAATTCAAGTTGCTCAGATAGTTATTAGCGTTATCCCAGGTCAATTCTTCCAAATTGCTGCAGGATATATGTTTGGCTTTCCTAAAACTCTGCTATTTTTCAGTTATAGGTTCGTTTATCGGCTCTTTTATTTCATTTTATCTAGCAAAGATACTCGGAAGGGAATCTATCAAAGTTCTATTTAAAAATCACAAAATAGAGAGCTATCTTGATCATTTAAATAGCCAAAAAGGCTATACCATTGTATTTTTTTAATCTATTTAATCCCAGGCTTCCCTAAAGATATAGTAGGGTATATAGCTGGAATATCAAATATGAATTTCAAACCATTTGTTCTTTTTTTTCTTTACTTGGAAGAATTCCTGCTATGAGCATCAGCATCCTAGTAGGGACCTTATATTATTCTAAGAACTATACAGCACTTGTAATAGTAATTGCTGTAGTGCTTATAATCTCTGGACTTTGCGTTTTTCAAACGTAAGAAAAATCTCAGGCTATATGGAGAATCTCTATAAGAAAGTATCAAAAATAAAAAAACATATAAACATTTGTTCTTTTTTTATATTGACAACGAACATTCATTCTGATATTATATAGAAAAACAAACAAATATTCGTTTTTCTATGGAGGTATAGATGATGTTTAACAAATATAGAGTAAAAGCATAAGAGCAGATTCATAATTTTTACAGTAGTACTTATTTTTACTAGTTATGAGTGCGTTCAGCACAATAACCGGTGCTATCAATGCCAGCGGTTCATCAGCAAATGTTTATGAGACAGTTACTGTTCAGCCTGGCGATACACTTTGGAGTATCGCTGAGAAACATATGGACGATTCCAAAAGATATTCGCAAATTTATCTACGAGATCAAGAAATTAAACAATGTTTCTGCTGATACTCTCACAGCCGGTCAGAAACTAATGATTCCAGCATAAGGCTAAATAAGAGTAAAATAACGAGGCTCTAATTTGCGTTTTAAGCGATTTTTAATTAATAAGGGTATATCTTTATACCTTAGGAAAAAAACGCCTGAAATCGACTATATTCCTTAAACTCAGCAAATAAGGGATATGCTACTATAAATACAAGATTTAAAGGTTAGCAAGATACTCAGATGAACAGTAAGCCTAAATCTATAACAGGCATTAATCAAATGAGCACAGAAACCATATGGATATATAAATATCCTGGTATTATAAAGTATAAGGCTAGCAATAATATCAACAAGGTAGAGAATCACACTTGCAAATATATTTCTTTACATGACGAAGTGAGATACAGCCAATGTATCTCATTTTTGATTAACATAGATAAAAAGCTTAGAATATGGGTTTAGGTGTTGTAAAGGTACCAAAGCTAGTCCATATTTAAAATCATATCTTAATCTATTCCGTAAATTATGATTTTAGGAATAGATATATCAAATCCCTTTTCTCATATATGCCTGCCTATGGCGACGTCTAGCATTTTCGCAAAATAAAGAAAGCCCTATTGCTAAGGCTTTCTCGTTGGTAGAAATTTATATGTTTGTGATTAGATATGAATTGAATTTATTCCTTTTTGATTTATAAAAGTTTTATTTAAAGTATTCAACTGCTGACTCAAACATTCTCATATCGAAGTTTCCTGAAACATTCTTATAGAGATCTTTACCGATACGCTCTGAGTGAGCCATCTTTCCAAGTACCCTACCATCTGGAGATGTTATACCTTCAATCGACTGATATGAGCCGTTAGGATTGAACTGAATGTCTGCACTTACATTTCCATCTAAATCAACATACTGCGTTAATATTTGGCCATTTTCAGCAAGCTGCTTTATCAGTTCATTACTAGCTATAAATCTTCCTTCTCCGTGTGAAATTGGAGTTGTGAATATATCGCCAGGCTTTGTTTTTTTGACATCCAAGGAGACTTATTTGATGCAACTCTTGTGCGTATTAGCTTTGACTGATGTCTAGCTATCTCATTGAATGTAAGCGTTGGAAAAATCAGCATCTACGTCGCATATTTTGCCGTATGGAACAAGTCCAAGTTTAATCAGTGCCTGAAATCCATTGCATATACCTGCCATTAAACCTTCTCTTTATCTAGCAGTTCAGTAACAGCATCTTTAATTTCAGGGTTTCTGAAGAATGCAGTTATAAACTTACCTGAACCATCAGGTTCATCACCACCGGAGAATCCTCCAGGTATGAAATATCATCTGTGATTTCTTTACTTTCTCAGCGAAATCTTCTACTGAACGCATTACATGTTCTGCACTTAGATTCTTTGATTATAAAGATTTCGGGTTCTGCTCCTGCAGCTTCAAATGCCTTTGCTGTGTCATATTCACAGTTTGTCCCAGGAAATACCGGAATAAGAACCTTAGGTTTTTGCTATTCCCATGTTTTTTTATGAGTTCTCTCACCTACTGAGTAGTTAAATGTCTCAAGCTTTTGTTCCTTTGGCTCGATATTGCAAGGATAAATCGGCTCTAGCTTTCCTTCGTATATGCTTTCTAATTCGTCAAAAGTTAGGACTTTATCTTTCCAAGAAAGCTTATTTTCTGCAGTTGTTTCACCTATCAAAACTGCATTTTCAGGGATTTTAACGCCATCAGCAAGCTCTAGTACAAAAGCTACCATACTTTATATGAGAACATCTGTTCTAAATTCGAAATCTATCATCATATTTGAATCCTAGGCCATTACCTATACACATTTTGAAGATAGCTTCAGCTATGCCACCCATGCAAGGAGTGTATGCACTTAGTACTTTGCCCTCTTTCATCAAATCATTTACCTGAGAGTAGAGAGTCTTTAATGATTCTCCATTAGGGAGTGCATTATATCCACAGCATGGTGAAAGAAGCACAACCTTATGATCTGCACCCTTAAATTCAGGACTGATTATTTTATCTGTATTTTCTGTTGTTACGGCAAATGAAACAAGCGTTGGAGGTACATCAAGGTCCTCAAAGCTTCCGCTCATCGAGTCCTTACCGCCTATTGCTGCAATTCCTAGGTTTTTTTCTGAGCTGCAAATGAACCTAATAGAGCTGCAAGTGGCTTACCCCATCTGCTGCCATCTAGTCCAAGCTTTTCAAAGTATTCTTGGAAGCTCAAATATGTGTCATCTATGCTTGCACCTGTAGCAATAAGCTTTTGATACAGATTCTACGACAGCTAGGTATGCACCCTTTATATGGGCTTGCTTCAGATATCTTAGGGTTAAAGCCCCATGACATTAGCGAACAAGTGTTGCTGAATGACTTCTCTGTAGATATTAGATTTACCATTGCCTGAATAGGTGTTCTCTGTCTCTTTCCACCGAAAGGCATGAGCACGCTTCCAGCACCGATTGTGGAGTCAAAGCGCTCTGATAGTCCTCTCTTTGAGCAGATATTTAAATCTCCAAGAAGGTCCTTGTATGCTGTTTTCGAAGTCATCTGCATGCTCGAATACTATCTTTTTCTGAGGTGGAACAGTAATATCTATGTGCTTTTCTGCACCGTTTGTATCTAGGAACTCACGCGAGATGTTTACTATGCTCTTGCCATTCCAATTTATCTTTAGATATGGCTCTTCTGTGACTTCTGCAACTATGCTCGCTTCGAGGTTTTCCTGCTCAGCAAGCTCACAGAATCTCTTAGCATCTGCCTTATCAACTACTACAGCCATTCTCTCTTGAGATTCACTTATAGCTAGCTCAGTTCCGTCAAGTCCATCGTATTTTTTAGGTACATTATTTAGATTTATATCAAGTCCATCAGCAAGTTCACCGATAGCAACTGATACACCACCTGCACCAAAGTCGTTACAGCGCTTAATAAGCTTTGAGGCCTCAGCATTTCTAAATAATCTCTGAAGCTTTCTCTCCTCTGGAGCATTACCCTTTTGTACCTCAGCACCACATGACTCAAGTGAGCTTTCGGTGTGAGATTTTGATGAGCCTGTAGCTCCGCCGCAGCCCGTCTCTTCCTGTCTTACCACCAAGAAGAATTACAAGGTCGCCAGGAGCTGGCCTTTCTCTTCTAACATTTTCTGCAGGAGCTGCAGCTATAACTGCACCTATTTCCATTCTCTTAGCAGCATATCCAGGGTGATAAAGCTCGTCTACCATACCTGTTGCAAGGCCAATCTGGTTTCCGTATGAACTATAACCAGCAGCTGCTGTTGTAACGATTTTACGCTGAGGGAGCTTACCCTTTATTGTCTTTTCTATAGGCTGAAGAGGGTCAGCTGCACCAGTTACTCTCATTGCAGAGTAAACATAGCTTCTACCTGAAAGTGGATCTCTTATAGCACCACCAATACATGTTGCTGCGCCACCAAATGGCTCAATTTCTGTTGGGTGGTTATGTGTCTCGTTCTTAAAAAGAAGCAGCCCACTTTTCTGTTCTTCCATCGATTTCAACGTCCATCTTAACTGTACAAGCGTTGATTTCTTCGGATTCATCAAGCTTTGATAAAAGACCCTTTGACTTTAGGTACTTAGCAGCGATGGTACCCATGTCCATTAAAGTAATAGGCTTTGTTCTGCCAAGTTCCTTTCTTGTCTCTATATAGTCTGCATATGTCGTCTCCGCATCTCCGTCTTCGAACTTAATGCTATCAATTGTTGTGTTAAATGTTGTATGACGGCAGTGATCTGACCAATATGTATCGATTACCTTAATCTCAGTTACAGTAGGATTTCTCTTTTCTGATTCGAAGTACTTTGCGACACATCTCAAGGTCAGCGATGTCCATGGCTAGACCATTTTGACGAATGAAAATCCATAAGATTATTTCTGTTCATGTCTATGAAAACCATCTAAAACTTCAACCTCTGTTGGTATCTCGTATACTACCTTGAGAGTTTCAAATTCATCCATGGATGCAAGCCTTGATTCCACTGGATTTATGACGTATGACTTGATTTTATCTAGCTCTGCTTCACTTAGCTTTCCTTTGATGATATATACTTTTGCTGAGCGAACTAGAGGTCTTTCACCCTTGCTTGTAATCTGTATGCACTCAGATGCAGAGTTTGCTCTCTGATCAAATTGTCCTGGGAAGAAATTCAACTGCAAAAAAACGCTCTCGTCTTCACCATAGCATAGCTTACTTGATGCTGTATCAACCTGAGGTTCTGAAAAATACTGTGTTAATTGCTCCGTCAAAGATGTCCTTGCTGCAGCCTTCAACATCATAGCGATTTATAACTCTTACCTGCTCTACTGATTTTAGCTGAAGAATATCAACTAGCTCGCTACGCAAGCTTTCTGCTTCGTGGGCGAATTCGTTTTTCTTTTTCGACATATACTCTATATACCATCTTATTCCTCCAATGCTTTGAGCGCTCTTGCTCCAATGTCCTTGCGATAGTATGCGTCTTTAAAATCAACATGCTTTGCTTGCTCGTATGCCTTATCAATTGCACCTTTGAGACTGTCATCTATTGCTGTGATTCCTAGCACTCTGCCTCCAGATGTAAGAAGCTTACCATCCTTTAAAGCTGCACCTGCAAAGTATAAATTGTCGATATCACCTTTTATTTCGATTTCATAGCCCTTGCTATATCTAACTGGGTATCCGCCTGAAGCAATTACCAGGCAGCATGCGTTTTGATCTGAGAACTCTACCTCGCATTCCTCTAATCTTTCTTCAGTAACTGCCTGCATTATCTCAAGCAAATCTGACTTTAGAAGCGGAAGAACTACCTGTGTTTCTGGATCTCCGAATCTACAGTTATATTCGATAACCTTAGGTCCATCCTCTGTTAGCATGAGCCCAAAATATAGGCAGCCTTTGAAGCTTCTTCCCTCTGAATTCATAGCTTCAATACTTGGTATAAATATTTCCTTCATGCATCTATTTGCTATTTCATCTGTATAGTATGGATTTGGAGCAATTGTTCCCATTCCACCTGTATTAAGATCCCTAAATCGCCATCTAAAGCTCTCTTTATGGTCCATTGAGGAAATCATTGGCTTTACAGTCTTTCCATCCGTAAAGCTCAAAACTGACACCTCTGGACCTGTGAGAAATTCTTCAATAACAATATGATTTCCACTGTCTCCAAAGACCTTATCTTCCATCATGGATTTTATTGCAATTTTTGCTTCATCATATGTTTCAGCAATGATTACACCCTTTCCAAGAGCAAGACCGTCAGCCTTAATAACTATAGGCATCTTTTTCTGTTTGCTAACATACTCGAATGCCTTGTTCATATCACTGAATATCTCGTATTTTTGCTGTAGGGATATTGTACTTTTTCATTAATTCCTTAGAAAAAGCCTTGCTTCCTTCGATTATTGCAGCAGCTTTATTTGGGGCCAAAAACATGGAATTCCAAGGTCTGAAAGCAAATCAACAAGACCCAGCACAAGAGGATCATCAGGTGCAACAACAGCATAGTCAATTTTGTTTTCTTTCGCAAATCTCACTACACCATCAAGGTCAGTAGCTGCGATATCAACACAAGTTGCATCCTTTTGCAATTCCACCATTTCCAGGTAGTGCAAATATTTCTTCTACTGCTGGATTTTCTTTTAGTTTTTGATGATGGCATGTTCTCTGCCACCTCCACCTACAACTAACAGCTTCATTTCTATCTCCTTATTAGTGATGGAACAATCTCATTCCTGTAAATACTGTTACCATATTATATTTATTGCAAACTTCTATGACATTATCATCTCTGACAGATCCACCTGGTTCAGCAACATACTTAACGCCGCTCTTTGCTGCTCTTTCGATATTGTCTCCAAATGGGAAGAAGGCATCGCTTGCAAGTGAAACATCTTTGATGCTGTCTAGATACTCTCTCTGCTCTTCAAATGTAAATACCTCTGGTTTTTTTCTGTGAAAATGTCTTCCCATCTGCCATCAGCTAGTACATCTTCTGGATATTTACCAAGGTAAATGTCAATACTGTTATCGCGCTCTGGTCTTCCTATATCATCTCTGAAAGGAAGGTTTATAACCTTTGGTGACTGACGTAAATGCCAGAAATCAGCCTTTTTCTCCAGCTAGTCTTGTACAGTGAATTCTCGACTGCTGTCCAGCACCTATACCAATTGCCTGTCCATCCTTAGCAAATGCAACTGAATTTGACTGAGTATATTTTTAGACAAATCAAAGCAACTGTAAGATCGCGCTTTGCTTCATCACTTAGAACCTTGTTTTTCGGTAACAATCTTCTCAAAGCAGGAGTCATCAACCTTATAGTTATTTCTATTCTGGACAAAGCTGATTCCGTAAACCTGCTTAGTTTCTCTTTCCTGTGGTACGTAGTTTGGATCTATTTTGATGATGTTATAGTTACCATTCTTCTTTGTCTTTAGTATTTCAAGAGCCTCTTCTGAATATGAAGGTGCAATGATTCCATCTGAAACCTCTCTCTTTAGAAATGCGTGCAGTAACAGCATCACACTCATCAGAAAGTGCAACAAAATCTCCAAAAGGAACACATTCTTTCTGTTCCTCTTGCACGTGCATAAGCTGTAGCTATAGGAGAATCATCAAGTCCCTCTATATCATCAACAAAACAGGCTTTCTTTAGCACATCATCCATCTTTACTGCAACAGCTGCAGAGGTTGGGACTTACGTGCTTTAAACGAGGTTGCCGCTGGAAGTCCAATTGCTTCCTTTAGCTCTTTTACAAGCTGATAGCTATTAAAAAGCATCTAGAAAGTTTATATATCCTGGTCTTCCGTTTAGTATTTCTATAGGAAGATCACTTCCATCTTCCATGAAGATGCAAGCATCTGACTGATTTGGATTGCATCCGTATTTTTAGCTGAAAAAGACTTCATTGCTTACCTCCCAAACTTGTTGATTATGCGTTCTTCAACATTTCCACCATCAAAATCGGAATACCTTACATAAAGTGAAATCTTATTTTTCGCTATCAAGGCTTTCCCAAATTGAGCTAGCAAAAAGTGTCGATATCGTCTTTCAATTTCAATCTTTGTTGGCTCTCCCTCAAAGCTTGGAAGCGGATTGCCATCCTGCACATATGTGTGAATCAAGTGACCGATTCCTGGAACTGATGAATACTCAAAGAAGTTTCTTTGGCAAGCTTCATTATCTGCGTCTTCTCGCTTCAAAATGCTTAGTTTATACTTGAAACCCTTCCTTTGCATGCTCAACAATACCGCTGATTCTAGGAGTATAGTTTGGTGCATCTGGTTCATATTCCCTTGTTCTTAGTGCATCCTCAAAGCTCTTTCCATCAGCTAGGAAATCATAAATAGTATCAGTCTGATCACCATTTGTAACTATGAGATTCTGGCCGTGCTTTCTTACAGGATAGTATATTATCAAAGATGGATCAGTAACCTTGCTCTCATCAAAAAGGCTTTGATCATTAAATTCTCTCCGTCCTTGACAAATACTCTGTTACGGCTGTTATCAGAACGTCCCATTATAAAGTATGCACTTGCACATTTTTGATTGCTCGTAGTTCCGATTACTATGCCTCTTCCACAGTAGGAGTTTCCGCTAATAGCTTGCTTTACTCCGATTTTATTCATTTTATATTTCTCCATTTTTTTAATCATAAGCGCAACATTCTCAACTGCCTGAGGTAGTATTATATGTTCCGCCTCTGCCATAACTCTCTTTTTGTAAATCTTCAGCCGTATCGCCTTCGTGAACTCTTACAGCTTTTTGATCAATAATCTTTTCCACCATCTGGGATTTCATTAACAAAAATGAACAGTAGCTCCACTGACTTTTAACTCCGTATTCAAGAGCTTTTTTTCGTGAACCTTAAGCCCATAGAAACCCTTTGCCACAAAAATGATGGAATCAAAGAAGGATGAACATTTATAATTCTATTGCTATATCGCTTACAGAAAGTCTTCACTCAAAAATCCTTAGGTATCCTGCCAAAACAATAAAAATCAATTTCTAGGCTTTTTTTAGCTTTTTCAACAAGTCTTTGCTCATCTTCTATGATAAAAAGTCTCTATATCATGCTTTTTGCCCTCTCAAGTGCATATGCATCCTTGCTGCTAGATGCAACAAGATAAATCTCTGCGTTCTTAATGATTTCACCGCGACTATCAAGTATTGCCTGAAGATTCGTTCCTCCTCCGGATACAAAGACTGCCACCTTGCATTTTTCGGCTAGCATATCTCTACACCTTCATCCGATTTTGATATAGTTCCAAGAACATAGGCATCTTCACCGTTTTCTTTTAGGACTTTGATGGTTTTATCAGCATCTTCTTTTGATACTATGATTGTCATGCCAACACCCATATTGAAAGTATTGAACATATCGCGCTCAGGAATATTTCCTTCCTTTGCGATTAAATCAAAGATAGGAAGCACTTTGATGTCTTCTCTCTTTATTACTGCACCAAGTCCCTCTGGAAGGCTTCTTGGAATATTTTCATAAAACCCACCACCTGTTATGTGTGCAATTGACTTAACCTTAACTTCCTTGAGAAGTGCGAGAACTGGCTTAACATAGATTTTTGTTGGGGTCAAAAGTACCTCGCCTATTGACTTTCCTCCAAGCTCGGCAACAGGCTTTGATATGTCTGCACTTTCTACATCAAAAACCTTTCTCACAAGAGAAAAACCATTTGAATGAACTCCAGATGATGGAAGTGCAATCAGTACATCCCCTTCTTTAACATTGTTCTTATCTAGAACATTTTTCTTATCTACAATGCCTACTGCAAATCCAGCAAGGTCATACTCATCTTCTGGATAAAAACCTGGCATTTCAGCTGTCTCTCCTCCAACAAGAGCTGACTCAGATTGAACACATCCATCAGCCACACCCTTAACTATCATTGCTATCTTTTCAGGATTGTTCTTTCCACAAGCTATGTAATCGAGAAAGCAAAGAGGCTTTGCTCCAACGCATATAATATCGTTTACACACATAGCTACGCAGTCGATTCCAACTGTGTCGTGCTTATCTAGAAGAAAGGCCATCTTTAGCTTTGTTCCGACTCCATCAGTTCCACTAACCAAAACAGGCTTTTCCATACCTTCCGTATCTAGCTCCATAAGTCCGCCGAAACCACCTACATCAGATGTATTACCAAATATCATAGTTTTAGCTATATGCTGCTTCATCATTTCAACTGAACGGTACCCTGCAGTTATATCTACGCCTGCTTCCTTATAGCTATTGCTGAAACTCTTTGACATATCACACACTCCTATTGTTTGACCCTAAATATGTTCTTCATTATCGCTTATATGTTTCTCAAATATAAACTTTTCGTCTCCGTCTGGAATATTTGTTGGATACTCTCCATTGAAACAGCTGTAGCAGTATCCAGTGTTCTTCTGACTTCCTATCAGCATGTTAAGGTGATTAACATCAAGATATCCAACGCTATCAGCACCAACTACTGATGCAATCTCATCTAAACTGTGCTGACATGCTATCAGGTTTTCCTTTGAACTTACATCTGTTCCGTAGTAGCATGGATCTGTAAATGGAGGTGCAGAGGATCTAACATGAATTTCCTTTGCTCCTGCCTCACGGAGTAGTCCTATGATTCTAGCTATTGTAGTTCCTCTTACAATGGAGTCATCAACTAGTACGACTCTCTTGCCATCAACTGTATCCTTTACAACATTTAGCTTTTATTCTAACCTTATCCTCTCGGTTCTTTTGACCAGGAGCAATAAAGGTTCTTCCTATGTATTTGTTTTTGATAAATCCTATTCCATATGGAATTCCAGACTGCTGCGCATATCCAATAGCAGCATCTAATCCTGAATCGGGAACACCTATTACAACATCTGCCTGAACTGGATGTTCCATCGCAAGACATGCTCCTGCACGCTTACGAGCTTCGTGAACGCTAACACCTTCGATTACTGAATCTGGTCTTGCAAAGTATATGTATTCAAAAATGCATATTTTATGTGGTTCTTTGTTGCAGTGATCTTTGATGGATCTTATTCCATCCTTATCAAATACTAGGATTTCACCTGGCTCTATATCCCTGATATACTCAGCGTTTACAGTATTTAGCGCACATGTTTCTGAAGCAACTACATATGAACCATCGCTTCTCTGTCCGTAACAAAGAGGTCTGAATCCAAATGGGTCACGAACAGCAATTAGCTTGCCTGCAGACATGACAATTAAGGAGTAGGCTCCCTCTAGCTTATCCATAGTTCTATCTATCGCAGTTTCTATGGAATCGCAAGCGATTCTCTCCTTGGTTATTAGATATGCAATTACTTCTGTATCTGTTGTAGTGTGGAAAATAGAACCCTGTGTCTCAAGAGCTTTACGTAGCTCAAAAGAATTTACAAGATTTCCGTTGTGAGCAAGAGCCATACAGCCCTTGTGATGATTTATAACTATAGGCTGAGAGTTAAGTCTCTCATTTCCTCCTGTAGTACCATAGCGTACATGTCCAACTGCCATGTTTCCTTCGCCTAGGTCCTCTAGGATACTTTGAGTAAAGACATCGTTTACAAGACCGGTATCCTTATATGTCTTAAGAACACCGTCGTCATTAACTACAATTCCGCAGTTTTCCTGTCCTCTGTGTTGAAGGGCAAAAAGTCCGTAATATGTGGTCTTTGCAAGGTCACTTTTTTCTGGTGAATATACACCGAAAAGCCCGCATTCTTCCCTTTAATCCGCTCATTTATCTTCCTCCGAATTTTGGCTTCAATTGCAGCGTTTTTTTCTTAAGTACCTTTTTCCTTATCCTCTTCTCTCTTTTGGATAAGCATTTTGCTTAGATTATCATCGCTAAGTGCGAGGATTTCTATTGCTAGCAAAGCGGCGTTCTTTGAACCATCAATTGCTACTGTTGCAACAGGTATTCCACTAGGCATCTGTACTGTAGAAAATAGGGCATCTATTCCGTCTAAAGTACCTGATTTTACAGGAATTCCGATTACTGGAAGCGTTGTATTTGCGGCAATAGCTCCTGCTAGGTGAGCTGCCTTTTCCTGCAGCAGCGATAACTACTCCAAAATTGTTATCAATTGCATTCTTTTGTAAAAATCGTGAACTACCTCAGGTGTTCTGTGTGCTGACCAAACGTGAACCTCAAAAGGTACATTGAACTCGTTAAGTGTTGAAATTGCTGATTCGACTACTGGCAAATCGCTGTCAGAGCCCATGATTACTGCTACTTTTTTTCATTTAAACCACCTCATGCATAAAAATATCAAATTCATCTTTATAATAAAAAAATTTAGCACATTAAAAAAAGAGGCTTCAAGATTCGTTCAGATAATATGAAGTTTTTTTTCTAAGATTTTTGAAGTTTTAGGCCTTAAAACCCTAAATACACGAACATTAATGTCAATATAAACTGTATTGTATTCGTTTTTGATATGATTATCAAAGCTAGAGCATGCTTCCTTTACTATCTAGATAGCTCTGCATGATGATAACGGCAGCTTGCTTATCCACATATTTCTTTCTATCTTCTCTTCTTACATTTCCTGCTATCAAAACATTCTCTGCAAGCTTTTGTTGTAAATCTCTCATCCTGCCATACGATTTCAACATCTGCAAGAGCGCTACTTCTCATCTTATTCTCTAACTTTGTTCGAAACTCTCTAACCTTTCTCTGTCTGGATGCTATCAGTTCCATTTAAATTCAGAGGAAGTCCAATTACTACAGTGTCACAGTCATATTCCTTTATTAGTTCAACAACTTTTCCTGTATCTTTCTTTATTCCTATTCTTTCTATTGTCATAAGTCCTTGGCCTGTGATTCCTAGCTCGTCGCTTAAAGCTACTCCAATTGTCTTATCACCGACATCAAGCGCAATCTTTCTTCTCATTCTTTTCTCCTAACTCTTATGTCAAAAAAATACGGCGGGACAAAACCCGCCGAAAACATTATTATTTGTTTAGATACTCTTTTAGGATTTCTTCAACCAAATCGTCTCTATCGATACGGCTTATCATCATACGAGCATTGTTGTAGCTTGTTATATATGAAGGATCACCCGAAAGAATATAACCAACCATCTGGTCGATTCCATTATATCCTCTTTCTTCTAATGCTTCATAGACATCTTTCAAAACTTCCTTGGTAGTTTTTTTTCCTGTGCCTTATTTGTATCAAACATTATAGTCTTTCTTTCCATCGTGTGCCCTCCTATACTCCAATATCGTTATAATTTATTATACTACTTGAATAAATTTTCTGCAAGCGCAAAAGCTTCGTCAAGCTTTTGATATATCCTTTGCTCCAGCCTGAGCCATATTAGCTTTACCGCCGCCGCCACCGCCGCAAGCAGCTGCTACTTCCTTAACTATCTTACCAGCATGGAATCCAGCCTCTACAAGGTCATCGCTAAGTGAAACTAAAAAGCGCTGCCTTTTTCGCCATCTACTGCAGCAAATATCATAGCCACATTATTTGATTCCTTCTTTATGTCATCTGCTAGAGTTCTAAGCTCTCCTGCATCCATAGAATCAAATTTCTTTGTGATCACTTTGATCCCATTTACATCCTTTGCTTCTGCAAGAAGTGATGTTGCTGCATTTCGAGCTGTGCCTTTTTTTAAACTCGGCAAGTTCATGCCTTAGATTCTTTAGCTCCTCAGATAATGAAACTATCTTGTTCTTTAGCTGATCCTTATTGCACTTTAGTTCAGCTGAGCAGTCATCTATAACCTCAGCCTGCTTATTTGCAATATCATATACTGCACAGGCACTTACAGCCTCTATTCTTCTAACGCCTGATGCAACACCTGACTCAGAAAGAAGCTTAAAGCATCCGATTTCTCCGGTGTTATGTACGTGTGTGCCTCCACAAAGCTCAACGCTGAAATTACCACAGCTTACCATGCGAACTGTATCACCATACTTTTTCACCAAAGAGTGCTATAGCGCCCTTGCTCTTAGCTGTCTCTATATCAGTCTCTAGTGTTTCAACATCTTCAAATCTATTGATTTCTTCGTTTACTATTGCCTCAACTTCCTTGAGCTGTTCCTTTGTTAGGCCCTCAAAGTGGGTGAAGTCAAATCTTAGACTGTTCTCATTTACAAATGAACCTGCCTGCTGAATGTGCTCTCCGACAACCATACGAAGTGCCTTATGTAGCAAGTGAGTTGCCGTATGGTTTCTTGCAACCATGTTTCTTCTCACTCTATCAACAAAGCATGATACGTTATCGCCTACTGAGATCTTACCATCAAGAATCTCTACCTCATGGCAAAATGCTCCGTTTCTGCTTACTAACAGATTTAACACTAGCCTTAAATCCATCTGCTTCAATCACACCAGTATCGTAGATCTGTCCGCCGCCTTCAGCGTAGAATGGTGTCTGGTCGAGGTAAATTCTAACGGTTTCACCCTGATCAGCAAAATCAGCCATATCACCTGACTTAAGTATAGCTAAAACCTTAGATTCACTAGTCAAAGTATGATATCCAATAAACTTTGTCTCAGGAACATCTACTGCTGTAACAGCTTCCTTCCAACCTTCTTCATCTTCAGACTTACGGCCAGCTCTTGCCTGTTCCTTCTGCTTTTCCATATTAGCCTTGAAGCCATCTTTGTCAGCTGTGAAATCATTCTCTAAGAGTATTTCTTCTGTAAGTTCTGGTGGGAATCCGTACGTGTCATAGAGCTTAAACATCTTCTCTCCGTCAAGTACAGTCTTACCCTCCTGCTTCATCTCATCGACATAGCCCTGAATAATATCTATACCCTGCTGAATTGTAGAAGCGAAACTTCTCTTCTTCAACAGCTATAATCTTCTTAATGAACTGCTGCTTCTCAACTAGTTCAGGATAAGCTTCACCTGATACAGCGATAACTCTGTCAGCCATATCCGAAAGGAATCTACCATTAATACCGATTAGATTACCGTGTCTTGCAGCTCTTCTTATGATTCTTCTTAGAACGTAACCACGTCCTTCATTGGATGGAATGATACCATCAGCAATCATAAATACCATCGAGCGGAGGTGATCAGTAATAATTCTAACTGATATGTCTGTTTTTCTCAGTACCAGCTTCCTCGTATTTGATTCCTGAAAGCTCAAGAACGCCCTGAAGGATATACTGAATAGTATCTATATCAAATATGGATGTAACACCCTGCATAATACATGCAATTCTCTCAAGACCCATTCCTGTATCGATGTTTGGATGCTCAAGATTGCTGTAGCTACCATCCTCTTCCTTGGAGAACTGTGTGAAAACATGGTTCCAAAACTCAACATATCTATCGCAGTCACAACCCAGGCTTACAGTCTTCTCTATCGCATCCGTATTCTTCACCTCTATCAAAAATAGATTTCTGAACATGGATCGCATGGACCTAAGACCGATTTCCCAGAAAGTTATCTTCCTTGCCTAGTCTTACTATTCTCTCAGCAGGCATTCCAAGCTTTTCCCAAATTTTTTCAGCCTCTGTATCATCCTCGTATACTGTTGCCCAGATTTTATCAGTTGGGAGTTCCAGAACTTTAGTTATGAATTCCCATCCCCATGTTAGAGACTGCTCCTTGAAATAGTCACCAAAGGAGAAGTTACCTAGCATCTCAAAAAATGTACCATGTCTTGATGTGATACCAACATTTTTCGATATCACCTGTTCTGATACACTTCTGACATGTAGTCATTCTCTTAGCCGGTGGTGTATCAAGTCCCGCAAAAGTATCTCTTCAGAGGTGCCATACCTGAGTTTATAATAAGCAATGATTTATCGTTTTGGGGAACTAATGAAGCGCTCTTTTGCTGCATAGTGTCCCTTACTAACATAAAAATCCCTAAAAGATTTTCTTATCTCGTTGAGTCCTTTTTTCTGCAAGGTTCATTCCTCCTATCAAATCTATCCTTAAAGTATATCACTTTTTTGCATCTTAGTACACTGTAAAAACTATTTATGAGCCTTTCAAATTTCCTTGCAATTTTTTTAAATCCTTAGGCTCCAAATACATATACAGCTTAATCTTAGGTTCCGTGCCAGAAGGTCTAACAATGAAAGTGCTCTTAGATTCAGTTCTCATAAGTAAAACATCAGCCTTAGGCATTCCAGTCTCATCCTTCAAGAAATCTATACGCTCATTAAAACTTAGCTATCTCAGAAAGCTCATTTGTTCTAAAATAGTCCATTATCCTTGCAATCTGCTTTTCACCTTCTATGCCCTCAAAAACAAAGTTTTCTATACGCTCTATTAGCCTTCCATAGACAGTATTTATCTGATTTAGCCTTTCAAATAGATCAATGCCCTCAGCCTTGTACTGAGCAGCCATGCAAGCGATAAGTAAAGCTGTACTTACTCCATCCTTATCACATATAAATGGAGATATAAGAAATCCGTTACTCTCCTCGTAACCAAAGAAATACTTGTCCTCTACACCATCTTCTCTTAGTCCTGCAATAATCTCACCGATATATTTGAATCCAGTTAGAGTAAGCACAACCTCTATGCCATTTTCGTCAGCAATTTTATCTATCAAAGGTGAAGATACTATGCTTCTTATGCAGATTGAATCTGCATGTTTTTCCTTAAATCTGCAGAGGAAATCAAAGAGTAAAAATCCCTATTTGATTACCAGTTAGATTAACCTTCATACCATCACTTACAAGCGCGCATCCAATTCTATCACAATCAGGATCTGTTGCAATAATTATGTCCGCCTTGCACTCATCTAAGGTCTCAAAAAGCCTCTGTATATGCGCTCATCTTCTCAGGATTTGGAGATTTGCAAGTAGGAAAGTTAGAATCCGGTTTTTTTCCTGCGATTTAACAATGCTTATGTTATCAAAACCACTATCAGAAAGTGCCTTGCTTACATATTTAAGACCTGATCCATTTAAGGGAGTATAGACTATATGAAGATTCGATTTAGCATCCTTGCTTATTCCTTTAGGTTCAAGTGAATTAACCTTTGATAAAAAAATCGTTTTTAATCTCATCATCAAGCATGATTATCTTTTGAATCATCTACATCTACTTCATCAAAGTAATCAAAGCGCTCCTGCTCCTTCAGAATAGAGTCAAGCTCGCTTCCGATTATCTGATATCCATGCTTTCCGTAAACCTTATAGCCATTGTAAACTGCTGGATTATGACTTGCCGTAATCATAATTCCATAGTCACATGAAAGCTTAGTAATTGCATATACTAGTACAGAAACAGGCGTAAGTTCACTGAAGAGGTATGCCTTTATTCCCATTGCTGACATCAAAGCAGCTGTCTCACGTGCAAATCTAGATGAATTTTTTCGGCTATCATAGGAAATAACAACTGACTTACTAGCACAATTTTTTTATTGATATGGCTAGCTAAAGCAAGGTTACTTCTACGCAAAAACATAGGTGTTTAACCGATTTGTTCCAGCACCTAAAATGCCACGCATTCCAGATGTTCCAAAAATCAAGCTCCTTGTAAAAGCTTTCATTAATTTCTTCTAAATTATCCTTCATCAAAGCGAGTTCTTGCTTTATCTCTTCATCGCTTGCGCAGTCAATCCATCTTTTATATTCATTTAGAATATTAACTTGAATATCCATTTTCTTACCCATACAAAAATCACGGCAGTGCACCTGCACTGCCGCTAAATCTATACTAAAAATTTTATTCTTCTTCAATCTCGTGATCGTGCTCATCCTCATCAGCATTAGGGTCAAATCCCTCTAGTCCAGCGTATGTCTTGTTATTCTTCTGTGCATAATCATAGATAGCTGACTTAATAGCATGGTCAGCAAGAACTGAACAGTGAACCTTAACTGCTGGAAGACCACCTAGCTCATCAACTACATCCTTGTTTGTAATCTTTAGAGCTTCTTCTACTGTCTTACCAATAATCATCTGTGTTGCCATGCTTGATGAAGCGATAGCGCTTCCACATCCAAAGGTCTTGAACTTGCAATCTGTAATTACATCGTTCTCATCAACCTTAATCTGCATCTGCATCATATCTCCACATACAGGGCTTCCGTAAATACCTGTTCCTGATGGATTTTCTATTTCTCCAACGTTCTGTGGATTCATAAAGTTATTCATTACTGTATCGTTATATAGTGCCATAACTATTCTCCTTTCTTAGGGCTTAGAGGTGATAAATCTCTTAGCCATGCAACTATTTTCTTAGTGCATTCTACAGTGTAATCTATATCTTCCTTAGTGGTGAAATCTCCTACTGAAAATCTTACTGTTCCATGTATCAGCTCTACTGGTACGCCCAAAGCTGAAAGAACATGTGAAGGCTTTAGTGACTTTGATGAACATGCAGATCCAGTTGAAATACAAATTCCACAAGCATCAAGCTGGATTAGAATTGATTCTCCCTCGATGTACTTAAATGTCACATTTAGGTTTCCTGGATGTCTATCATCCATTGTTCCATTTATGATTACATCTGGAATCTCGGCTGTTAGTTTCTCTGCAAGGTAATTTCTCATCTCTGTGCTATGCTTGATATGCTCATCAAGGCTATTCAACGCAAGCTCAGCAGCCTTACCGAAGCCAACTATGCCAGCTACGTTCTCTGTTCCTGCTCTCTTGCCACTTTCCTGTCCGCCTCCAAAAATCAAAGTACCTAGCTTAGCGCCACGTCTGATATAAAGTCCGCCAACGCCCTTAGGTCCATATATTTTGTGTGCTGACATCGATAGAAAGTCAACGCCCAAATCCTTAACATCGATAGGAACATTTCCTACTGCCTGAACTGCGTCTGTATGGAACAAAAACGCCATGCTTCTTTGCAATAGCTGCAAGTTCCTTAATAGGATGAATAGTTCCAATCTCATTGTTAACCATCATTATGCTAACCAGAATAGTTGTATCCTTAATAGCTGCCTCAAGCTCTGCAGGATTAAGTCTACCCTGATCATCTATGCCAAGATATGTTACTTCATATCCGTTCTTCTCTAAATACTCACATGTACGAAGCATAGCTGGATGCTCAGTAACTGTTGTGATTATATGGTTTCCCTTGCTCTTAAGTGAGCTTGCTACGCCCTTAAGCACCCAGTTATCGGACTCAGAACCGCATCCTGTAAAGTAAACCTCATTAGCCTTTGCATTTATCAATGCTGCTACCTTTTCTCTAGCCTCATCTAGTGCACGTCTTGCTACTAGGCCTGGTGTATATAAGCTAGATGCATTTCCGAAATGTTCTGTGAGGAATGGTAGCATCTCCTTAAGAACATCTCCCTTAATAGGAGTAGTTGCGGAATTATCAAGATATACCTGTCTCATATATTTCAGCTCCTTCTGTCTGTTTTATCATTATCATTTACGATTTATTTATACCTATATCTTTTGAATTTTAAACAGCATACAATCTAATTAAAAATATGATAATCGACATTAGGATTTCTTATCATTATTCTCAGCATCTGGTTTAATCATATCCAGATGTGAACGTAGGTTACTCTTAAATGAATCGATATACTTGCGTCTTAGCTTATGTTGTTCTTTTTTTCATCTTCACTGAGCCCTTCATCAGTTTTTGATTTTTGGGCTAGCTCATTAATGCGTTTAATTTCATCTTCTGTAATCATTGTAATTCTCCTATCAATCAACTCTAATATTATAGCAAAAGCACAACGATTCAATCAAGATTATATGGTCACATAAGCTTTTAATTTTATCAAATTTTTTTAGTGCCTATGCCCTTTTACATTCATAAGTTCATCTATTGATCCAAAAATAGCCATTTGAACTGCGATATTCTATTATACGTTTTTGCCATAGATGGACTCTATTCCTGCTATGCTCTCTAATTGATTTTGGTCAGCTTGATTTATATTTACTAATCCACTTACATTACTTGAGATATCAGTATTATCTGTGGCCTGAGAGCCTTGTACACCCGTGATTTTGCTTGGAATTACAATCTTTTGCCCATCAGAAACCATAGATGCTCTGTTAATCACATCAGTATTTGCATTTTCGTTAAGACCACCAGCCTGCTCTATGAGTTCATAAATCCTAGTTCCTGGTCTAATCTTATATACACCTGGTTTATTTATTTCACCACTTATATCTACAATTAGAATCTCACCAGCTCTCAGAATCTTTACCTAGCTTATTTTTGGGATTTGTCCTTAGATGACATCTTTGATTTAGAAGATTTATTAGTAATACTTGTTTTTTTACTTTGTGATTCCTTTAGGCTACTTATAGACGGTGCTTTATCATTATTTACCTTAGGGGACTTTTCCCCATTCATCACAAAAAACAGCAAAGCGGCTATGATTGCAATAATCGTAACCGCTATTTGGACATATTTATTATTTCTTTTAATAAAAGCTTTAGCTGACTGCACATAGCATTCTATATTGCTTGGCACAAATTTTCCTCTTTGCAAAAATTCCCTCCGTTTAAACTTAATTTTCGTATATCAAGTCTAAACCCATTGTTTGGGGAATACAAGAGTCAAATCTCAAAAAATCCCTGCTTACTTCTATATCATATCTTTGGATATCAAGTCCGCTATGCTCTATGAATGTGGTGATAACGAGTTCTGGACTGAGATTTGATGCACTTCCGCAGTCAAGATCAAGCTTTAAAACTATATTTCCATTTACTTCTTCAGCATCTATTTTTACGGATTTTTGATCTAATATCAACCTCGCCCAGCTTTTTTTGTCTTCTTCATACGCTTTAGGGCTATGATAGATTCCTTAGCTAGATATGATTTTATATCATCTTTTATTTCGTCTAGCGACTTTTCTAGTGTATCAGGCAAGAAAACACTATAAACTGCCGAACTTACGGCTGCAGCAAGCGAACCTTGTGTTCCATCAATATAACCACATGCCAAGATACTAATTCCTTCAGGAAACTGCTCGTTTAACTTTAGCAAAATATCATCCTGAGTCGTTTCTTCGTAGGTGAAAAACTCTATCAGCTCCTGCTTTGATGTATATCCTAGTGAAAGTGGCTGAGCAAAGCTCATTCTAGGATGTGGATTAAAGCCCTTGGAATAGTCTAGCGGAATTCCTGCTCTTTTGAAAGTACGCTTAAAAAGCCTCAGCATATCAAGATGTGAGATATATTTGATGTATCCCTGCTTTGCTGAATTCTAAAACAAATCTATTCATAGATACCACCTAACTTACAAACTGTTCTTTTTGTTGATTCCACAGCCTGTACAGCCATTTCTGCAGTCTGGTGTAATCTGAGCAACATTAGCACGTTTCCATTCTAGCTTTAGATATTCGTCGCTTACAGAACTATCGATGATGTACCATGGCAAGACTTCGTCGATGTCCCTTTCTCTTTGAGTGTAGAACTCGATATCAAGACCGCTCTTTTCAATTGCAGTCCTCCATTTTTGTTCATCAAAGCACTCAGACCAGCTATCGCGAACGCAGCCTTCCTCATATGCCTTTAGAAGAAGCTCTCCTGTTCGTCTGTCTCCGCGAGCAAATACAGCCTCAAGCACGCTAGTAAAATCGTCATGGTAGTTAAAGGTTATTCCTTTTACATATAGAAGTCCTCTAAGGAAATCATGCTTACGCCTGAATTCTGCTAGGCTGTTTTGCCCCATCCACTGAAAAGGAGTAAATGCCTTTGGAACAAAGTTAGAAACGCTGACAGTCACATTGAACCTACCGCCCTTGCCAACTTCCTTCTTTATCTGTAAAATCTTCTTTGCTATATTTGCTATACCCTCTAGATCCTCATCAGTCTCTGTCGGATGACCTATCATAAAGTAAAGCTTGATATTGTTCCAACCAAGTTCTATGGCCTGACGAACTGCTGAGAAAATATCTTCCTCAGTAATACCTTTGTTTATTACGTCCCTAAGTCTTTGCGTTCCAGCTTCTGGTGCAAAGGTCAGACCTGATTTTCTGTATTTCTGTATTTCCTGAAGCACTTTAAACGAGAAGCTATCAAGTCTTAGGGATGGAAGTGAAAGCGCAACATTTCTATCTGCACACTTATCCATTACTGATGTAGCTAATGCCTCAAAAATCAGAATAATCACTTGTAGAAAGTGATAGAAGCGAAAGTTCATCATGTCCAGTTGTCTCTAGCTGTCTTTCTACGATACGTTCTATAGTTTCTTTTTGATCTTTCTCTGATAGGCCTATAAATCATGCCAGCCTGGCAGAATCTGCATCCTCTTGTACAGCCTCTAAACGTTTCAACGACAGCTCTATCGTGTACCGTATCGATAAACGGAACCATTGGGTCTTTCTGGGAAAACGGAATATCTTCGATCTCACTTATCAAAGCTCTCTTAACACGCTTTGGAGCGTCTTCTATCAAAGGGACATACTCTTTGACTGTATTGTCCTCGTTATAAACAACATCATAAAATGATGGAATGTAAACTCCATCTGTTTTAACTATTGATTTTAGAAATTCACTCTTGCTTACGCCCTTCTCTAGGGATTTCTTGTATTCCTTTAGGAAGTAAGGCAAAAAGCTCCTCGCCATCACCGATCAAAAATACATCGATAAAAATCACTTAGCGGTTCAGGGTTATATGCACACGGACCTCCTGCAATGATAAGCGGTTCATCTTCTGCTCTATCCTTTGATTTAAATGTGATTCCTGCAAGACTTAACATATCAAGTATATTCGTGTATGACATCTCGTACTGAAGCGTAAAACCTAGAACATCCATATCTCTTACACTTGTCTTTGTCTCAAGAGTAAATAGATCTAGTTTTTCCTCACGCATCAATGCAGACATATCCTGAGCAGGGGCAAAAACCCTCTCACAATAAATCTCATCTTCCTTATTTAAAATGTTATACAAAAATCTGAAGTCCCATATATGACATCCCGATTTCATATAAATCTGGGAAAAGCAAAAAGCAAACCTTAGCTTATTTCTGAGGGTTTTTTTCTTGCAAATATTCTTCTCTGATCCTATGTATCTTGCCGGTTTTTCTACTCGCTTTAGAAGTCTATCGATCTTCTTTGCGCTATCATCATTCCTGAAGAGGCTATCAATTTTTACGCCCATTCTTATCTCTAAAGCCTTGATAAATATCTTTGTCTCTTCCCTTTTTTCTATTAGGATTTTAGTTCTCTCAGCTGTTTTGCCTGGCTTATCTATAAGGTAATCAACACGCTCATCAATTCCAACATATTCATCTTCCTTGACAAGTCTATCAGCTAGGGCAGAAAATATCAGTCTCTGTTATATTTTTCAGGCGCGTTAAACTCATACCTCATATGGTTTCTCACTGCCTTTGCTTCCCTGCACATAACCAAGTGATTCAAGCAAATCAGCTGCAGCCTCTCCATGATTATCAGATATTCTCATCAAATCGTGGATAAGACCTGCAGCTCTTACTAAAGACACATCAAAAATTATAGCCAGCTTTATTTAGAGCACTTGCTATCCTTGCTCCTGTCTCACCAACTGCTCTGCAGTGTTTAATTACACGCTCTGGAGTTTCATATTTAGCATAAAGCTCCTTGCAGACTTTCTTCGCTGAGACGCTTTTTGTTTTTTTGATTCACTACTCATCGTATTCATCATAATATTCAAGCTCAAAGTCGCCAATCTTTACAATATCGCCTTCCTCAAGCCCCCATCTTTCGAAGTTTCTTAAGTGCTCCGCTCTTCTCTATATACTTATATAGATATCTCAGAGAACCCATATCATTAAAGTTGGTTGAATCAAATATCTTCTGAAGCTGCTGACCTTCCATAATGTACTGTCCGTTTTCACAGCGAACATCAACTCTTCTATAATCAGCATCGCTAAGCTTTTTCTGATTCAAAAATCAAAGTACTCATATTCCTCTTCTGGTGGTGGATTTAGCTCTGCCTTTGCCAGTTCCTCAGCAGCAGCTGAAAGCAGTTCCTTAACACCAAGATTTAGAGGTGCAGAGATAGGGAACACCCTATAGCCCTTGCCTTCTACATAAGCCTTAAACTTAAGGTAATTCTCATCATCTTCATCTATCATATCTATCTTGTTAGCAGCTACAAGCATAGGCTTTTGTGTTATCTTATCGCTATATGATTCTAGCTCCTTCATTATCTTATCAAAGTCATCTATAGGATCTCTGCCCTCACAGCCTGAAACATCGACAACATGAATCAAGACTTTGGTTCTCTCGATGTGTTTTAGGAACTTAAAACCAAGTCCAAGCCCCTGATGAGCACCCTCGATGATTCCAGCGATATCAGCCATTACATAGTCTGTATCGTATAGCCTTACTACACCGAGATTAGGATCTATAGTTGTAAAGTGATAGTTTTTCTATCTTAGGTCTTGCATTAGTAGCAACAGCAAGAAGACTTGACTTTCCTACATTAGGAAATCCAACAAGGCCTACGTCAGCAAGCATCTTAAGTTCAAGAATCACATCTCTTTCCTTAGCCTTATCTCCTGCTTCAGCAAAGTTGGGTGCCTGTCTTATTGAGTTCTTGAAGTGGATATTACCCTTACCGCCTCTGCCGCCTTGAGCAGCAACAAAGCTATCTCCATCCTCCTTAAGATCGTGCATCAAAAGACCAGACTCAGCATCAAAAACCATAGTTCCAACAGGAACCTTGATAACTAAATCTTCTCCTTTTTGCCATAGCACTTTTTTTCTTCATGCCGTTTTGACCATTCTCGGCTTCGTATTTTTTTTCTTGTATCTAAAGTCCATCAAAGTTCTAAGGTTTCTATCAGCAAGGAAAACTACATTTCCTCCGTTTCCACCATCTCCACCGTCTGGACCACCTTCAGGAACAAAGGGTTCTCTTCTAAAATGAAACGGCACCGTTTCCACCTTTACCTGAAACTATTGTTATTCTTGCTTTATCTACAAGCATATTAACCTCTTATCAATTAAATTAACAAAAAAGAGCCTCTTATGAGGCCCTATAGTTAAGCTTCTCTTGAATAAACACTGACCTGTTTTCTGGTTTTGTCGTATCTTTCGAACTTTACATTACCATCAATCTTAGCAAACAAAGTGTCATCTCCACCGATACCTACATTGTTACCTGGGTGGAATTTAGTACCTCTCTGTCTAACTAGGATACTGCCGGCGCTTACAAACTGTCCGTCACCAATCTTGACACCAAGTCTTTTCGATTCGGATTCGCGGCCATTCTTGGAGCTTCCTACACCTTTCTTACTTGCCATGTAAAGACACCTCCTCGTCGGTTAAACTTTATTACTTAGTTGCAGCTTCGATTTTCTCGATGATAACTGCCTTAGTAGCCTTAGCGTCAACTTCAACGCCCTTAGCTTCTGCATATGCAATCAATTCATCCTTCTTCATCGATGCTAGGGTTTTTTTACTTCTTCTTTTTGCTTCAGCAGCCTTAACTGCCTTAGCTGGAGCCTTGCCATCCAATGATGTAATCTTGATCATTGTGTATGGCTGTCTGTGACCCTGTTTCTTTCTGTAGTCCTTCTTAGCCTTGTACTTGAAGATGATAACCTTCTTTCCCTTGCCACTCTCAACTACTTCACCAAAGACCTTAGCGCCTTCGATGTATGGTGCGCCAACCTGAACATCACCATCTTTGCTTAGAAGCAATACTTTGTCTAGTTCAACCTGAGCTCCGTCTTCAACTGCTAGCTTTTCAACAGTTAGGACATCTCCTTCAGCAACTCTGTACTGCTTTCCGCCTGTTTCGATAATTGCGTACATGTTTTTCTACCTCCTCTATCCAGTCTCGCCTATTACAGGTAGCTTACGCTTTATAACCCGTTTCGTGCGGTCTAACCATGTAATAATAACATCAACGCATGATAATGTCAACAATTACATATTAAAAATCTTTGAAAATAGAGGAAACCGGCGCATTGCACCGGCTTAAAATATTATATATAAATTAATCCTCTAGGATTACTCCATCTTCATCGACTCTAAAATCAGCTACATCTTCTGGCATCTCTTCAGCAGAGTTGTTTGACTGCAATGCCACGAGAAGCTTTTTGCTCTATCTCCTGAGATACATCGCTATGCTCATCGAGATAAACCTTAACATTCTCACGACCCTGTCCAATCTTCTCGCCATTGTAGCTATACCATGAACCAGCCTTCTCAATAATGTTCTGTTCAACAGCACTATCTAAGATATCTCCTGACTTAGAAATACCCTCACCGAACATTATGTCAAATTCAGCGCGCTTGAATGGTGGGGCAACCTTGTTCTTAACAATCTTAACCTTGGTTCTGTTACCTAGGATATCGTCACCCTTCTTGATGCTCTCGCCCTTTCTTACATCAAATCTCATAGTTGAATAGAACTTGAGAGCACGTCCACCTGTAGTTGTCTCTGGGCTTCCGTACATTACGCCAATCTTCTCTCTAAGCTGGTTGATGAATATAACGCATGTCTTGGAACGGCTAACAGTACCAGCTAGCTTACGAAGTGCCTGTGACATCATTCTCGCCTGGAGACCTACGTGTGAATCTCCCATCTCGCCCTCAATCTCAGAGCTTGGTACAAGCGCTGCTACAGAGTCGATAACGATTACATCCAAAGCTCCACTTCTTGCAAGTGTATCGCAAATCTCAAGACCCTGCTCTCCTGTATCAGGCTGTGACACTAGTAGTGCATCCACATCTACGCCTATACTCTTAGCATAAACTGGATCAAGAGCATGCTCTGCATCAATAAATGCAGCTCTTCCTCCCTGCTTCTGAGCTTCTGCAACAATGTGAAGTGTGAGAGTTGTCTTACCTGATGATTCAGGTCCAAAAAAATCTCAATGATTCTTCCTCTTGGAACTCCGCCAACACCAGATGCGATGTCTAAGCTTATTGAACCAGTTGATATAACAGATAGATCCTTATTCTGTGCGTTCTCACCGAGTCTCATGATAGACCCGTCACCAAATTTCTTATGTATATGCTTCAGAGCTTCTTCTAAAGCTCTATCCCTATCATCGGGATTAGAAGCTGCAAATTTTTTCGTTGCCATCCTTACCTCCAAAATGAACATTCGTTCTTATTTTTTTATTCTACATTAGCTGTTAACAAAAATCAAGTCTAAGTTTTACTATAATTTTATATTTACAGTTTTACATTTTCCCCTTATCAATGTCAACGATTTCTAGATTTTCCCCTTATCAATGTCAACGATTTCTAGATTTTTCCCCTTATAATTGATAGCCTTTTTATTTGATTAAACATCTCAAGACAACAGAAGTTTCTATTCCAGTTTCTATCATTGCGATGTGTCTTTACCTCATGTACATGCTCATAGTCTCCAAATACTATTCCTATATACATGGTCCCCGCATCTATACCATGATAGGCATCAGGTCCTGCTACACCAGTTGATGAAATACAGAGCTTGCTACCAGTCTTTACCCTTAGGCCCTTTGCCATCTCAAGAGCCACTTCTTTGCTTTCTGCCGTATACTTTTCTAAAGTTTCTTTATTTACACCTAGCTCGTCCTGCTTTGCTCGTTCAGAGTATGTAACAAGGCCTCTGTCAAAGACCTTTGATATTCCCGCAACGCTAACAAGCATCTGCGAAAATGCCCCACCCGTGCATGACTCGCATGCAGAAATGCTTATATTCCTATCTATTAGAGCATTACCTATAGCATCGCAAAATTCTTCGCCATCAAAGCTATATATGTAGTCGCCTATTATATTTTCTATTTCCTTGCAAATCTTATCAACTGCATTCTTCGCCTCATCAAAAATTCTTACGCTTTGATGCAACCCTTATCATGCACTCGCCTTCCTTTGCATAGGTTGCAATAGTTGGGTCAGTTTGGACATCTATCAAAGGAAGAAGTTCCGTTTCGAGAAGTGATTCACCAATCCCAAAGGTCCTTATCATTCTATATACTATACTTTCGTCCTGCTTTTGATAGAAGGAATGGCTTTGCCTCATGTTCCCAAACATAATGCACTTCTCTAGGTGGCCCTGGCAGACTTATGACAATTTTGCCATCTTTTTTTCTAGTGCAAAGGCTGGAGCTGTTCCTGCCTCATTATCCAAAAATAACTGCATGATGTGGCATCATTGCCTGTTTGTAGTTATTTTCGGTGAGCTTGCGACCGCGCTTTTTGCATACCTTTCGAGCGCCGCAAAGCTTTCTGCATGCATTACAAGCTCTTCACCAAAGACATCTGCAATTGTCTCCTTTGTGATATCATCCTCTGTCGGCCCAAGACCTCCAGTTGTGATTATAAGATCACATTTTTTTCAAGTGCAGATTTTAGTGTTTCGCTGAGCCTTTCATCGTTATCACCTACAACAAAAATGATACATAACATCAAAACCAAGAAGATTTAGTTCCTTTGATAGATATGCAGCATTTGTGTTTATCGTGTCCAAATAAAAGCTCCGTACCAACTGATAAAAATACAACAACGCATAATTTCACTCCTAAAAAAACCGGCAAAGCTGCCGGCGAAAAATTCAAATCATCTTTTGCAAGATAATATAGTTTACATTGAGAATACTTTTCTGTTCTTGAGAACATATTCTATTCCTGACCATACAGTCATAATTAGTGAAGCCCATAGGAATATATTAGCAAGTAGCTCAAAAAGGTCCTAATAGCTTTTCGTTTGAAATGGTCTCAACTAGTAGAAGAAGCGGAACTGCTATCATCTGAAGAACTGTCTTAATCTTACCTGTAAGACCTGCTGCTATTACAATTCCTCTGCTGCTGCAACCATTCTCATACCACTTATTGTAAATTCTCTTGCTAGAATTATAATCAGCATCCACGCTGGAACTGCACCTGTTGTAATCAGCAAGCAAAATGCTGAATAAACGAGAATCTTATCCGCTAGTGGATCCATGATTTTTCCAAAGTTTGTAACCAAATTATATTTACGAGCAATCTTACCATCTAGCATATCTGTAAGAGAAGCTAAAATGAATATAACAAATGCTGTAAAAAAAGTGGTTCGTCATAAATGCCAAAAATAAAGAAAGGTACTGCTATCACTCTGGCAACCGTGAGTTTATTAGGTAAATTCATATATAATCTCCTTAAAATTGCCCTGAAACTCCGTCAAGGTATAATTGACGCCCTATCATCAGATAGGTGGGCATTCTATCATCCATTCTGTCTTCCACTCGAGGGAGGCTTGACATAGCGAATGAGTTCAAATTCCCTTGCAATTAGTGTAGGTTCAATTATGAACACTCAACGCAAGCTTCAGGCAACTCCATTATACTATAAACATACTAGCATTTCACTTATATTATAAATAAAGTTAAATGCAAAAGATTCTATATAGAATTATTCGTATAGATCGATTGCACAGTTTGTGTGCACCTTCTGAATATCATCGTTATCTTCAAGGACATCGATTAACTTTCTTAGCTTTGGAATGTCGTTTTCTGATGGAGTTGAATCAACTGATGGTACAAATTCTACATCAGACTCAATGAATGTATAACCTGCGTCTGTCAAAGCTTTATGAACATCTGGATATACTGATGGATCTGTATATACAGTGAAGGATTCCTCATCAGAAACGATATCATCTGCACCAGCCTCAAGTGCTGCTTCCATGATATCATCTTCGCTTATTTCGTCTGTTCTCTCGATTAAAAGAACACCCTTACGCGAGAACATGTATGAAACACATCCCGGAGTTCCAACGTTTCCACCGTGCTTATCAAAGCTAGACTTAACAAATGATGTTGTTCTATTTGTGTTGTCTGTCAAGCAGTCTACGATAAAAAGCAACTCCGCCAGCACCATAGCCCTCAAATGAAAGTTCCTCATAGGATACGCCTTCTAGCTCTCCTGTACCCTTCTTGATAGCTCTAGTAATGTTGTCATTAGGCATACTGATAGCCTTAGCTTTTTCTATTGCTACTCTTAGTCCTGCGTTATATTCTGGATCTCCGCCGTCCTTTGCTGCAACAGTGATAGCCTTTGCATACTTTGTGAAAAAGTGCAGCTCTCTTAGAGTCTTGTGCAGCCTTTCTACCGGCAATTGTACCGTGTCTTCCCATGGAGACACCTCCTTCTGATTTATATGATTTTCTGCGATAATAGTATACACCATTTAATTGCTAATTTCAATTTGCGTCTTTGAAATTCTTCCTAGCAGTAGTCATCATCAGCTTGATACGATTTAGCTGATTTACATCACTTGCACCTGGATCGTAATCGATAGCAGCAATATTTGCATATGGATTCATCTCTCAAGAGATTTCATTACGCCCTTTCCTGTTACATGGTTAGGGTAGACAAGCGAAAGGCTGAAGGCAGACGATATTAGGTGCTCCGCCATGTATAAGCTCTATCATCTCTCCAGTCAAAAGCCAGCCCTCACCACACTGGTTGCCAAGCGATATGACCTTTGTTGCAGCTTCAGCTGTTTCATGGATATAGCCAGGCTCTGTATAATGCTTACTCTCTCTTAGTGCTTTTCTCATAGGCTTTCTCAGCATCTCTATCACTTTGATAGCAAGCTGATTTATCTTTGCCTCAGCGAACTTACCAGATAGGTACTTTAGGTTATACTGCTTACTGTACATGCCGTATAGGAAGAAATCTAGTAGATCAAGCACAACTGCTTCTCCACCTTCGTCCTCAATAATATCAACGATTCCATTGTTTGCGTTAGGATGATATTTTACAAGAATCTCACCAACAACACCAACCTTTGGTTTTTTGATATCAAGTCGTTCAAGATTATCGAATTCTTCTACTATCTTTTTGAGATTAGCCTCATAATCCTTCTTTTTTTGAAGTTGAGTATATTATAAATTATTCTATCATGCCAGCTCTCTAGTAAAGCCTCTGTACTTCCCTTCTTTGCTTCATAAGGTCTTGTTGCATAAAGAAGCCTCATCATAAGGTCTCCATAGATTGCACCTAATAGGAGTTTGAAGCCCATGTTAAATGTAATCTTGAATCCCGGGTTCTTCTCTAGGCCTACCATATTGAATGATACAACCGGAACCTGTGGCATATCAAGGTCAGTCAAAGCCTTTCTAAGAAGCGATACATAGTTACTTGCTCTGCATCCTCCACCTGTCTGTGACATGAAGACAGCAGTCTTATTTAGGGTCATATTTACCTGATTTAAGCGCAGAAATTATCTGTCCTAAAGTAACAATGGTTGGATAGCAAGCATCGTTATTTATATATCTAAGTCCTTCATTTACAGCGTTTTTCGTCAACGGCTGGGAGAAGATCTACATTGTAACCGCATGACTTCATAGCTTCAGAGAAGTAAGTGAAGTGAATTGGTGACATCTGAGGTACGAGAATTGTGTAGTTCTCACGCATTTCCTCGGTGAACAAAACTCTCTCATAAGGCTCAAACTTAGCATCTGAGCGAACACCGTTCTTCTCACGCTCTTCCATAGCCGCCTTTAAGTGATCTAATTCTAATTTTTGATAGCACCAAGATTTGATACTTCATCAATCTTAAGTACTGTGTATATCTTGTTGTTGCTATTACAGATTTCTTCTATCTGATCTGTAGTAACTGCGTCAAGTCCACATCCAAATGAGTTGAGCTGTATGAGCTCGATATCATCGTTCTTTCCAACAAAAATCAGCTGCCTTATATAGACGTGAATGGTAAACCCACTGATCAAGAACTCTCAGAGGTCTTGGTAATTCTCAAGGTCTGATACAGAATCCTCGGTGATTACAACGAAATCAAAGCCAGTGATCAATCTATTTATTCCATGATTAATTTCAGGATCAAGATGATATGGTCTTCCTGCAAGACAAATTATCTTTTTCCCATGCTCTCTAGCATAATTTATTGCTCTTTGTCCTTCTGCACGCACATCCTCCTTAAACTGCTCTTGTTCCTGTCTAGCAAGGCGAAGCGCATTCTTAATTTCAGAACGTGAGATATTATATTCCTTAAATGTTTCAACCAAGGCATTAAGCAGTCTCTTGTCATTATCATATGGAAGAAATGGATGCATTAGCTTTGCTCCTGCTTCCTCAAACTGCTCAGTCATGTTGTTTTGCGATTACCTCAGCATAGGTAGCAACTATTGGACAGTTATAGTTTGACGGTGCGTTTTTGTCTTCCTTAACCTCGTAGTTTATACAAGGGTAGAAAACTGTTTTAACATCATGCTTTAGAAGCCATTTGATGTGTCCATGTACTATCTTTGCTGGATAACATGCTGTATCTGATGAAATAGTGTCCATTCCATCCTCATATAGCTTTTTGCCAGACTGAGGTGATACTAGAACTCTAAATCCCATCTCAGTGAGCAAGGTGAACCAGAATGGGAAGTCCTCGTACATATTGAGAACTCTTGGAATACCTATGGTTCCTCTACTTGCTTCTTCCTCACTCAAAGGAAGATATCCGAAAAGTCTCTGGGTTTTGTATTCGTAAAGGTCTGGAATCTCAGATTTTGTAACTTCAATACCCGCACCTCTTTCGCAACGGTTACCAGTTATGAACTTTGATCCATCACCAAACTTGTTTATAGTCAAAAATACAACGGTTTTCACATCGATTACATCTACCGTTGGTATGAACAACGTGGAAGTTTCTAAGCTCATCAGCCTTCATAATAGCTGATACATCACCTTCCTTGAAATTGCTCTGTGATATCAAAGCGCATCCATATGCTCCCATAAGTCCTGCAATATCAGGTCTTACAACATTTTTGCCCATTATTAACTCAAGGCTTCTGAGAACCGCATCATTAAGGAATGTACCACCCTGAACTACGATGTTTTCACCAGCTTCGCTTGCATTTCTAAGTTTTATAACCTTATAAAGCGCATTCTTTATAACTGAATATGAAAGACCTGCAGATATATCTCCTATACCTGCACCCTCCTTCTGAGCCTGCTTAACCTTGGAGTTCATGAAAACTGTGCATCTAGTACCAAGATCAACCGGCTTTTTCGGCAAATAGCGCCTCCTTGGCAAACTGTCTAGTATCAAGGTTTACTGACTTAGCATATGTCTCTAGGAACGAGCCACAACCCGATGAACATGCCTCATTAAGCATGATATTATAGATAGCATTATCCTTGATTTTCATGCACTTCATATCCTGACCACCTATGTCTAGTATGAAGTCTACATTTGGCAGGAAGTGCTGTGTTGCACGAAAATGAGCCATTGTTTCAATCTCACCATGGTCAGCATGGAAGGCAAACTTAATTAACTGCTCACCGTATCCTGTAGTTGTAGTTCCAGCAATATATGCAGTCTCAGGCAATAGATCATATAACTCAAGAAGCATGTTTCTTGTTGTCTCTGTAGGATTACCACCGTTACCTTGATAAAATGAGTAAAGTAAATTACCCTCATTGTCTATCAAAGCAGCTTTAGTCGTAGTTGAACCTGCATCAATTCCAAGGAATACTGGTCCACTTGCTTCCTTAATATCCTTGCGATTTACCTTGTCCTTATCATGTCTAGCCTTGAATTCGTCATATTCTTCCTGGCTATGGAACAAAGCATCTATATGCTTGCTATCTGCCATCAAAGATGGATTAAGTTTTTCTATCTTTCTTAGCAGTGTTGTAAGTGAAACAGCTTCCACCTCTTCTGCTAGCATCTCAGCACCTATAGCAACAAAAAACTTAGAGTCATCAGGGAATATTACCTGACTCTCCTCAAGACCAAGAGTTTCAACAAATCTCTTTCGTAGCTCTGACATAAATGAAAGAGGTCCGCCCAAAAATGCAACGTTTCCTCTTATGGTACGTCCGCAAGCAAGTCCACTTATCGTCTGATTTACGACAGCCTGAAATATCGATGCTGCAAGATCTCCTATAGCTGCACCGTCATTTATCAAAGGCTGTATATCTGTTTTAGCAAATACACCACATCTAGCCGCAATCGGATAGATGATATTATAGTTCTTTGCTGCTTCATTTAGACCATTTGCATCTGTATTCAACAGAATAGCCATCTGATCTATAAATGCACCTGTACCACCCGCACAGGAGCTGTTCATACGTTGCTCTACAGTTTTGCCGTAATATGTAATCTTGGCATCCTCACCGCCGAGCTCAATTGCTACATCTGTCTGAGGAATAAGCTCCTCGACAGCTCTACTACATGCTATTACCTCTTGCTCAAACTTTATTCCTAAAAGATTAGCTAGAGCAAGTCCTCCAGATCCTGTAATTACAGGTTTAATGTTGATTTCTCCAAACTGCTTATACAAATCAAGCATAAGCTCCTTAAGCTTATCCATTACATCAGACATATGTCTTTCGTAACGTGAATACAAGATTCTACCATCATTATCAGCTAGTATAAAGCTTGACGGTTGTAGAACCTATATCAATACCTAATTTCATTGTTATACCCCATGCATCTGATACAAATTCAGATACTTAATGTCTTAACTATAGTTGTTTAATCTGCTTGTTATACAAGTGTGTTAGCATGATTGCTGAATACGATAATCCGAGTATTTCTGCAAGTGGAAATGAAAAACCAAGATGCAGATACACCATAGAAATGATATAGCAAATATGCTAAAGGTAAAATGCCAAAAAGCTGTCTTATCAAAGACGCAAAAAGGCTGTAAATCCCATGTCCTGTGCCCTGAAAGAGCGTTGCAGTTATGATACCAAAGGCCGCCGGCAAGAAACATATGCTTATTCTCCTTAGTGCCGGTACACCGATGCTCATCATACTGTCATCAGCATTGAACATTCTGAGGAAAAAAACTCTGGAATAACCTGAAACAGGATAAAACCAATTCCCATTATAGTCAATGCTACAATTAGTGCTAACTTATATGTTTTCATCAACCTAGCTTTTGTTCCTTGCACCAAAGTTATACCCAAAAAGTGGCATAGCACCTTGGTTAAGTCCAAAAAAACTGGCATGAAGATAAATGACTGTATTTTTAAAGTAGATACCTAAGACAGCTACAGCTATTGGTTCTGCTGATAGAATATTATTATATCCAAGCAGCATTACAGAGCCTATAGCCTGCATTATGATAGAAGGAAGACCAACCGCATATATATCCCTAAAGATTTTCCAATCAATCTTAAAGCCGAAAAGCTTAATATTTACTGCATGCTCCTTCTTCTTAATAAATGTAGCTGAAACAATAAGGCTACATGCCTGTCCAATAACCGTAGCAATAGCAGCACCAGCAACTCCTAGCTTAGGAGCCCCTATTAATCCAAAAATCAAAATAGGATCTAGGATTAAATTAACGATAGCTCCTGTCAGCGAGCAAATCATCGGTATTATCATATTACCGGTGGACTGCAAAACCTTCTCTAAAAGAATCTCAACTGACATGAACATGCTGAAGCACATTACTATCCTCATATAGGTAGTACCTGCGCTTAAAATATCAGGATTACTCGTGTAGTGAGACATAAAAGGAACTGTCAAGAACACCCCTATGAAGAGGAATATCAAATAATTTAGTATTCCTATCCTGATACTCGTACATGCAGCTAAATCAGCTTCCTTTTGCCTCTTAGCCCCGAGTCTTCTCGCTATCAAAGAGTTTACTCCAACACCTGTTCCAACTGTAATTGCAATAACAAGAAGCTGTATAGGCATTACAAATGAAACCGCAGTCAGTGCCTCCTGGCTTATCTGCGCTACGAAAAATGCTATCTACGATATTGTAGAGCGCATTTATCGTCATGGATAATATTGCAGGCCAAGCCATGGACATTAGAAGCTTGCCAACAGGCATGGTTCCCATCTTATCGGCTTCTGATATGCTATTGTCTTTGATTTCTACTGTATTTTCCATATATTCTCCACATAAAAACTAAGGGGCAGATCTATAAGCCGGGTTCTGTATTAGACGATCATCTATCTAAGGCGTAACATTACTGCACGCTCATGCGGTCCACCTCCTGAGCTGCAACGGGCCGCTGCATTTGGTGCTCAATTTCGACCTTGCTCCGAATGGGGTTTACACGGCAGCCATGTCTCCATGACTCCGGTGAGCTCTTACCTCACCATTTCAACCTTACCACAGCCCTAACTGTTTCGGCGGAATGTTTCTGTTGCACTTTCCCTATAGTTACCTACGCCGGACGTTATCCGGCATTCTTGCCCTATGGAGCCCGGACTTTCCTCATGCCTATGGCACGCGACCGTCTGATCTTCCCTTAGCTAAGTAATTATACCACATTCGAAATTAAATAAAACCCTCGTATACCCACTAAAAACTAATAGATGGCCCTTTTGGACCATCCATTGTTTCATCTTATACATAAGTCAAAAATAATGACTTGTCAGCATGTTTTTTTTTGCTTTATTTTGATGCAATGCACTCGATTTCTACAAGTCCACCCTTTGGAAGCTTAGCAACCTCTACGCATGATCTTGCAGGCTTGCACTCACCAAAATACTTTGCATAAATCTCATTAACCTTAACAAAGTCATTCATATCATCGATAAAAAAACAGTTGTCTTTACTACATCTGTAAGCTCGTATCCAGCTTCGCTCAAAACTGCCTTCATATTCTCAAGAGCCTGAACAGCTTGCGCTTCTAGGCCTTCCTTAAGCTCACCACTTACCGGATCAAGTCCTAGCTGTCCTGAAACGAAAAGTAGACTACCTGCTTGAACTGCATGTACATATGGTCCCACTGCTGCTGGCGCATTCTTTGCTATTATTGCTTTGTTCATTTCTTCCTCCCTCAATCATGTATGATAGTTTCTGATTTTTTTAATACATTTATTGTATATGACATTTCACATTCGCTAAAAAAATCCTTAGCTCTCTGAGCTTTGAGTATACTCTTTGAACCAAGGATGTGTCAAGTTATGTACTTTTCCCTTGTTCATAGATAATAAATTTAAGACAAAGTATCAAGGTCAAATTCAGTTAGTTATTTTTTTTATCAATTAACTGTCCTGGACATATATGCTTAAATTCAACAGGAAAATCAATATCACAGCTACAAATTGAAATTTTATAATCACCTATTGTGTATGTCCAGAGCTTTGGTACTATGTCATACAGGCTATGTGGATCTAATATTTCTGCATGCATTCCTTTCGGTAAAACAGTATATGATGACAGTTTTCTATGAAATCCTGTGCCAAGCCATTTGACATAGCTTTTCTTTTAAGAGTCCAAATCGAAAAAAATAGTTCCTTTTTTTCTTTTCTGCACTCTCTAATGAAATTCTTCTTATCTCTTCATCGCTAAATACATCGCATGCAAAGCCAAAATCTATATCCTGCATTTTCTCAATATCAACACCTATGTTTATATCCGATACACCACAGATTATATAATCACCTGAGTGTGAAATATTGAAGTAATATGGAATACCAACAATATATGGTTTACCAAATTCTGAAACATTAAAGCTAAGTTTTGATGCATCAATTCCGAAACAATGACAAATCCCATACCTTGCAAGAAGCTCCCCTATTATTGTTCTCAACCTATCTGCCTCAAACCTAAAGCATTTGGCTTTGGATTTACAATTTTCTGAGACCATACTGTAGCTTTTTGTCTATAAATTGTAAATCGTTAACTTCACTGATTTTAGAAAAAAATACTTCTATCATAGTTTATCTCACATAATTTAATCAAAACTTTATATTCTAATATCCTTTATAATCACATGACAATTATTTTTATCCGTTAACTCGAGATGAAAGGATGTTTTGCGAGCTCATCAAGGCATTCGGCTTCATAAAAAAATCAGACATTATTAAGCCATCCTTATATTCATCTGTAAGATTATTAATTACACAAAATGCCTTAAATGAATTGCCACCAAGCTCGAAAAAAATCATCTTTTCCGCTTGGCATATCATCCAAATCTAAGTATTCTTTGACAAGTCCAAACAATACTTCGTACAGCCTTTTATCACCCTCATTATCATTCTCTTTATCAAGCTTAGAATTATTAATATCAGAACTTTCATTATGATAAATATCAGGTTTAGCATCATCTACCTGCAGTTCCTCTTGTTCTTGCGTCTGTTTTGATTCATCAATATTTAGATTAATTGTCTCTTCTATTTTAAGGAAATCTGGATTTTCACATAGCTTATCAAGCGTCATATCAGTATCCTCATATAGTTTATCTACATATGAAGATACAAGATGTTCTAGTCTTTCAAGCACGCCCTTGCTATATATGAGTGAACTTCCAAATGGGACTAGCATGATTTGCTCCTTCATTTCTATCCCCATTGCAATCATATAATTTCCGGAATCATAAGTTTTTGAAAGACTTAGTGTAAATGTTTCGCTAACTTCAAAACTCTCAAACGAAGGTGCCACTGCTGTTGAGTCCATGAGCAAGTATGACATTGAAAAAAATCATCTAAACGAACTATATCTGCAGTATCAACATGCTTCATATCCTCGTTAACTCGCATCTTGTGCTCATCCATCAGCTCAAGCCAATTCAATTTTGCACTAAATTTGGTTCGTTCGGTAATTCCATGTACTAACATTCCTATCATCTGTAGATCTGATGTAGTATTTCTACCTGCATAAGCATACCTAAGTACAATATCTGGCTGTGCACAAAGTTCTGCAAGAGCAAGCTTCCACAGCATGTACGTTACATTAAAGCTAGAAGTCTTACTATTCCTTGATATCTTACGTATCTTTTTCAGCAGAAAAGATAAGAGGTCTAAATGTTGGTTTTCCTTCCTCTACATCATTATCGATCTTTGGAATTTCAGGAGAACGATATCCATCTAGTCTATGTACCCAATACCTTGCTGAATCTTTACCAGCTTTACTATTATATAATGCATCACGACGCTTTTAAGAACTCTTCAAATCTACCTGGATTTGGAAGATCTGTCCTATCAGGATTTTGGTATAGCATCAAAAGTGCCATCTGTAAAACATTTACAGATGTACCGTCTGATATCATGTGATTAAGCATAAAGCACACTGCAATTTCATCTTCATCTATGACATATGCCCAAAATCTAGCCATACTATCTTTGTAATGTAGCGATGATACATTCATCCTTTCATGAGCATCCTTAATTGAAAAAGCATATCTGCTATCCCTATCATCACCTTTTTGCTTCGACTATTTCGATTCCTCTAGATATAGAATTATCTATAGTAAGATAAGCATCTCTTGAGGTCTTTTTTTATATGAAATACCATTCTCAAAGCATCATATCTTTCATACAGCTTTCTTACTGCACGCTCCAATCTATCTAAATCGTATTTTCCCTTTAGAACTACTCCATTACCCAGATTGAGAGCAGGTTCTGCTCGTCTATATGCAAGATCGATGTAATCTTTTTGAGTATATGTAAGTGGAATATATCCATCAATTGACTTAACATCTATTCTGACAGATTTTAAGTCGTTATCTATTGAAATTACACCTTCCTGCGATGATATTTCTCTATACTCTTCTGGCGTCATAACAAGGCTGTTAAGTATATCTGCCATTCGTAGATACAATCTATCAAAAAATGCATCCTTATATATTTTTTTATCTGCAACAATGCTTAGTTCTAAGCTTTCTTTTTTTCGTTACACATTAATATTAAATTTATATCATTTTTGATTGCATGTGCCTGGTATAGTATGCGTAATGCATTCGTATCCTTCTGGTTCAGGCATTTTCACTGTTTCTGACAGATATGACATAGTGAACGGTGAATTACAATAATTATCTGCCATAATATGCTTACCTAAATTTCGTTCAAATTCAGCTTTGCTCTCGACAAAAACATCATAACCTGATTTCCATTTTAATCCTTTGACAGTATGTGGAACATTGTGAGTTGTAAGTCCTATAGTATAACGTGCAGATTCATTAAATCTATTGCTAACCGTATAGTTAACACTTATTTCATCCCTATCAAATATTTGACCAAGCGCGTAGGTATAAAAAAATAAAGTAACATTAAATACGGATGTCTTATTATTTTTGCAGCTGTATTAAGTTTATCCATTGATAAATTACAAAAATTTCCATCTATATTTGTCGATTTGGTTTTTGCCAATATTTATATCTTTATATAGCTTATCTTCAGATTTAGCTATAGCAGATCTAACATCTTCATAATTTATAGCTGATGGCATATTCTTTTGATATGATTCCCAGTATTTCTTTTCAGCTAGCCCCTTGTTAGAAGATTCATATTCATGTTCTAATTTTACAAAAATCCTCCCAGGATAATGAAGTTACGGCATTTGTTTTATCATTTGCTGAGCTTTCCGAAATGGAATTGAGTATTGTTGCATATATTACGCGAAGCGATGGACCATCAATCAAAATATGATTTGACCTTACATATATGAGAATATTGTTTTCACCAAGGATGTACATATGAAATGCAATCATTGGATCAACGAAGATATCCATAGGTATCCTGTTCATTCGCTTTATTTCTTCAAGTGAATGTTCTAAGCCTTTTTCCCTTTGAATATCCTTGCATATCATGTATAATACAAGCATTTCCATCATCAGATAAAAACCTGTACAAGCTCTCCATTCATAGATACATCCAAATGTGTTCTTATTGCATCATGCTCTTTGCACAGCTTATTTATCGCTGAGATTATTTTTTTCTTTATTAATATTGCCTTTTTATTTCAAAATGCAAATCCAGTATTTTGCGATGATTTACTTTCTGACTTAAGCTCATATGGCAGTATTTTTTTATCTGTTGTTTTAGTAGTGGAAAAAGTATGTTTCATATCTTATCTCCCGATTAAATTTTTACAATTAGTTTCTTAATAATATTTTTTTCTTCGAAAAATTTTTTTATAAAAATCACTTACGTATTGTCTCAAGAAATTCTGTAATTTCATTTTTTTAATTAATTCCTTGTTACACGCATCATTAATAAAAATAATGTTCACCTGGATATTCACTGTACTTAACTTTTTCCGGTGAATTGATCTGACCAACCACGTATTTTTTTCTGGGTTAATCATCTTATCATCATGTCCATTCAATATAATAGCTGGAAAAATCAAACCTTTGGTTTGTTCTGCAAGTATATTTACTGAACATAGATAAATCAGCCCTATATATCGGTAAAAAAATATTTTTTTGAAAGATTGGGTCTAGCACCATATCTTCAGGCATTAAATTAAAATGTATAAGATCCCCAAGAATTCCCTCATCAGGAACTTCCGAAAAATCTTCATCTCTAAATTGTAATCTTTGCAATGCATACTCCGGTGCTTCACAACCGCTTATTATAAAAGCCAGCTGGTCTATTACCATTAGAAATATCAGCTACTGCAATCTCCATACCTATCAGAGCGCCCGAACAATGCCCCCATATAACATAAGGTTTATCTGTTAAATGTTTATTGTCAGTAAGAAAAAGAGGCGATTAGTTCTTCTACAGAGTCAGGCATATTTTCACTAGCCCTTTTTTTCTCTTTGTGGATATAACACAGGTATGAAATTAACCCACTCAGGTAAACTATTTTTTTCCATGGGGCAAAGAAGCTAGGACTCCCTCCTGCGAATACAAAAACAGAGCAAATTAATTTCACCCTTTATCTGTTATTCTTTGATGTGATATCCATTTGTTTTGACTACGTTTTTATCATCTATATTTCACCTCTTTCATAAAAAAATCATTTGCATTGCTCAGCTGGTTCAGACAATCGGCATCTTCATCGATACGCTTATGCGTACAAAGCTCTAAAAAGTCACTAGCGATAATATTATCAAAGGATTTATTAAGATCAAATATAAAGAAATGGTCCCCATCATAACTTTTTAAAGCTAAATTTTTTTACTTGTTACATGCTCCCATCTCTTCATCACGCTTACATCTGCGCCTGAGTCATCTTTTCCACAATATGCAAAAATCGGAATATCAAGTATTGTCCCATCGTGTATATAATCTTCAGCAAGCTTATAATCGCTATATATCATTGGTATGAAGAAATCTCTAAATTCTTTAACTTCAAGAAGTTCCTCTGGTGTATGACCAATATCGCGTAGTTCTTCAACCAAAGCTTCCACTCCTTGGCTAGTTCTATAAGGAGATGGATCCTCATCCATAGGTGCATGCCTTCCTGAAATTTGAATACACTTTGGTGAAATTTTATACTTATTCATTAATATTTTCGCCGTACAGAACGCCATGATTGCACCCATGCTATGTCCATACAATGAGAATTCAAAGTTTTTTAGGCTTTTTGCTTCTATAATTTCTGCAATTTCATTAGCTAGATTTTGGCACACATTATCTAAGCTTGTAATAAGCTCCTCACTTATTCGACGTCCATGACCAGGCAGTTCTACAGTGATATAATTTACTTTTTGAATTCTTCAGCCAATTATTAAATGCTCCAGCATTACCGCCAGCATAATGTAAACAGAAAATAAATGGTTTGCTTTTGATTTGCCTCATCAATTGCTTGTGAGTTTATATATAATGTCTTCAAATTTTTACTCATATAACATACTCCAATCTTCCATATTCGCAAGAAGTTTTACCCTTGAAGTATAATCAGCAAATATCCTATCCAAGATTTCATTATCAAAGGCCTGTTTCACGTAATCCAGAACTAACAGTAGCTTTCCATTCCTAACATATAGTTGATGATCTAGTACAACCTGCGGAGTCTGAGTCTGCGCAAATATCTCCTCAAATCCTATATTAGTCATTGTCTGCTCTGTTCCTTCTGCATCACTGTCTATTAGACTTGTGAAAACATATGGTGCAGCAACAGCATCGCAATGTTTTTTTCAGCTAATCTACCGAGTAAATTAATTACATTAAAGCTCCTGTATTCAATTGCATTCCAAAGTTGCATTTTCATCGATTCTACAATTTCCATAAAGTTAAAATCTTCTCGTGCGTAATATCCTAACAATGCAATATTAGTAAAGTCTCCAAGTATTTTATTTACATCTGGATGTATAGGGCTGCCTATTAAACATCGTGAGATTTAATGTAACATCTGGATTCTCACTCCATTTTGATAAACTCATCATGTATGCACTACAAAGCACAAGCGATGGTGTCATCTCATATGACTTAATTCTTTGAAATAGAGCTAGTGTCTCCTTTCTACTAAGTTCAAAAACGCTTTCGTCCAAATTCAGGATTATGGATTTCTGTAATAGCAGTTTTTCATTGGCAAATGTGGAGCTGGTGGCAGTTTCTCAATATTTTTCTTCCCAATATCTTTTAGCATCTCTATAATATTTTTTTTATCTCTAAGCCATCCTCTCTCCTCACAAAGATAATTTCTAAATGTATAATCGGTAACATCGTATGGTTCACCATTATATGCAGCTACTAATTGGTGTAAGAACATATTGATGCTCCAACCATCAAGAATGAGACAATCAATTCCAATATGCACAAAAGTTTGCTCTGCTTTCTTAGATACCTTTACATCAAGCATAGGTGATACACCAAATGGAAATTGATGGTTTTTCATCTCATCACGAAGATTTCTATTTTTCTAAATCTTCATTCACAATCTCAACCTTATATCCTGGATTTGCTCTAAGTACGCTTACCTTTCCTTCAGGACTGATCTTTGTTCTAAGGATTTCATTTCTTACTATTAGCTCATTTACTGCATCCTGCAATCTTTGTATATCTAGATTTTTAGCACGATATTCGACATAGTAGTGCGCACTTATATCTCCAAGTACATGATCTACTTGTCGTCCAAGCACGTATGCCATCTGTAAAGGTGTTAAATCCTGAGTCGTAATTGTATTTTTGATTGCTCAGGAAATCAAGAAGAATTGCTTTTTCTTTTTTTAATTCATCCTTTAGTTCAGGTGTAATTGTTCCATGCGGTGCCTTAAATCTAAGTTTATCTCCCTCTGGCCAAATTATAATATCAAGATCCTTACACCTATTATATAGGTCAACTGCTCTATTTCTTACCTGTGCCTCTTCGATATTTATATCTTCTTTCAGCTCCGCATCCTTATAGTAATTAATTAGTTCATTAAAGTTCTCAACGGTAGCTAACTCTTGCATCTTAGGCTTAAAGCCATACATAGCTTCTAGCTTATTTCCAATTCTAATAAGCTCAATTGAAGATGCTGCTAGCCTTATAAAGCTGTCATTTTTCATTTTATACTATGTATATTAAGCGTTTCTGAAATTGTTCTTATAACTGGATGTACATTGGTTAACTCTTCTTCTACATCACTATTATCATTAGCATTTGGGGTGTTGTTCTCATAGAATTCAATCAAATCTCGCAAAGTGCGATAACGAAGCATGTCATGAATAGAGGGTCTTACTCCAAAGATTGACTCTAATCTGTTAGCTATGCGTATTACCATTAAAGAAGAAAGTCCAAGAGCACTAATTTCCATATAAGAAGTAACATCAACAGCCTCTAGTTCTTCTCTAATCACCTCCATAACAGGATGCTTGTAAAAATTCGTCTTCTTTTTCGAATTTTTCTATTCGGATTTGATTTTCAGCATCTTCCTTGTTTATATCTAGCTTTTCGTTTTTAATGTCTGTATTTCTATAGTACTCAAGAATTTCGTTCACTTTTTGATATCGAATAAGATCATTTATACTAGCTCTGTAACCCATTTCGGACTCTAGTTTATTAGCGAGTCTTATCAATTCTAACGAGCTAAGCCCTAATCCACGTAGACTATCATCTGGTTTTAGATTTGTTACTTTCGTCTCCTCTTGAATTAATGACATTATTTTGAGGTCGTCATCGCTAAGCTCTGTTATTTCTTCACTCTCATAATTCGATTCACCTATATTTTTTTATAGATATTCAATAAAAGCCTTCCTGTCAAGTTTCGAATTAGATGTATATGGAAATTCTCTTATACATATAATTTTTATCTGGAATAAAAATATCCAGGAAGGATGTTTCCAACAGATGTCTTTAGCTCTTCCTCTTGAACATCTGTATCATTTTTTTATAAAAAGCGATAAGTTTTTTGCCGCGCTGCCCCTCATCAGATACTACGACTACATTCTTCGGATAACCTACTTTGTTAAATGCACTTTGAATTTCGCCTATTTCTATACGATATCCATTAATCTTTATTTGAGTATCTCGTCTACCTAGGAAAATGAGCATTCCGCTTTCATCATATTTACCATAGTCACCAGTATCATAAAGCCTTTCACCACTATCACGATGTACGAAGAATGCTTTATCGGTCAAATCAGGTTCATTGTAATATTCTTGAGCAAGGCCTCTTCCTCCAATATGAAGGCGTCCTGCGACACCGCAAGGGCATAATCTTCCTAAATCATCTAAGACATGGAATAATTGATTAGGAAGTGGATATCCATATGGTATTGATTGCCATTCGGGTTTGATTTCGTTGACTGTGAAATAATTGGACCAAATAGAGGCCTCTGTGGCTCCTCCCATGCTCGTCAGACGTGCACTAGGTATTATGCGCTTTAAGCGTTTATATAAGTCCATTGGAATCCAATCGCCCGAGAGAATAATATTTCTTATTTTAAGCTTGTCTGTCTTTGCTCCTACGGCATCGCAATAATCAAGAAAAACAGACATTAGTGCAGGAACTGAGTTCCAAAAAGTAACACCATAATCCTTGCAAAGTCTAAGAATACAATTTGGATCTATTCTTTCTTCTTCGCTTGGTAGCACTATAGCAGCGCCGACACTGATTGCACCAAAAATATCATAGACAGACAAATCAAAGCTAACAGAGGAAATACCTATCACTCTATCCATAGCTCCTAGATTAACATATTCATTGACAGCCAATATTGTGTTCATAGCTGCATCATGTCTAATTGCTACACCTTTAGGTGTTCCTGTTGAACCAGATGTATATATGATATATGCGAGCGATTCTGGATCCACATTTACTTCTGATGCGTCAGCTTCATATGCATCAGCTTCATAGGAATATATCGTAGGTATATTTGATGAAATACTACATATTCCATCTGTAAGCATCAGCTTTTGCACAAGCATTTTTCATAAATGTTTTTCCTGTCTAGTCTCTGGTTGGTCATGAGGCATTGGAATATAAATAGCTCCCATATCAACAACTGCTATTATCGAAGCAATTAGATCAAAGGATTTATTCATTTGTAGCATTACCAAATCAGCTTTGACTACACCTTTGTCTTTGAGTAAGGCTTTAAACTCACCCACTCTCTTACCTAGTTCAGCATAGCTATAGGATTTATCTTTATGAATTACTGCAATATTTTCAGAGTATTTTCTTATTGCTCTTCTATAACCATCTGTAAGATAGCTCTTTGGTATATCAAGACTAGTATCGTTTGCAGCAAATTGAATCTGTATATCTTTTTCAGTACGAATATCTCTAAGAGTATCCTTCCAAAATTCATTTGTAAGAGCACGATAAATAAGCTCACGATAGGATGCAAACATCTTGTCTAAAATATTTCCTTCAAAGGCATCGTCAACGGAATCCCAACAAAGCATTACACCATCAGATGTAGGAATGAGTTGATGGTCTAGCAATACTTGCGGAGTCGATGAACGAGAATAAGAATTTACATCAAATGGGGATTCTTCATCAGCATACTCATCAAGTCCTAGCATACTTGTAAATACAACAGGATATAGCTCATTATCCTCTCCCCTTGCGACATGCTCTTTCATCAAATCAAATGATGAGAATGCTCTATGTGATAAATCATGCAGTATATCATTTTGTATTCTCCTAGCTGCATCGGCCATGTTTTCATCATGAAGATTTACTTCAAATAGAATGATATCTGTAAAATCACCTATAACATTTAATGAATCATTCTCCCTCCCTGCAGAGGTTAGGCTAAGCGTAAAAATTTCTTCCAGCTCCAAATCCTGCTAAAATGTGTGAGAAAAGAGTTAAAAAAACATTGCAGTTGGACTGATTCCAATACCTTGCGATATTTTCTCTATTTTTTCCCATTCAGCTGTTTGAAAAGATATCATTCTTCTTGTAAAGCTTCTAGGAGATTTTTTTTCAGCCTTACTATTCCAAGGAAGCTCAGGAGCTTTCGGTATATCCTTATTAAGCCAGTATATCTTGTCAGATTCATAGCTAATACTATCTGGTATATTTGATCTAATTGCTTTTCCAGTAGAATTTTTGTAAAGGAAGCTTATTATACGCTTTCATAAGCTGAGACCAGAATATAAAAAAATACTTGTTGCATCAAAAAGCAATCATATCTAGATGAAGATGTATTCTCCATTCATTTGTATCTGGGTCAAGTTCCGTCAATGCAACTCTAAATAGCGGCTCCGATAAAGGCAATATTGTATTCTCCATCTCCGCTCTTATTTCGAATATTACTTTTTCCCTATCTTGCTCGCTAGGCCTATATACAGAAATTTGGGATATCTACACTATCTTTTTATAACAGCCTTTCCTTCATCTGTAATAATAGTTCTAAGAGCGTCTTGATTTATTGTTAAGTCTTTAATTGCTTCTGCAAATTTTTTTCTATGTCTAAACCTTTGATATCGCGTTCAATATAAAGTTTACACGCAGTACCACCCCATTCTATTTCCTCATTACGACCTGCAATATATGCCTTTTTGTAGCATACTTAACTCATTTTGATTGATAGAATTATTATTAGAATTTTTTTACACGTACAGGTTTTTAAATTACCTTTTTAAAATGCTTATATACTCGTATTGATAAAGCTTTTATGTTTGGGCATTCAACTATGGTTGATAATGGTAAATCAACACCAGTTTTTCTTTTTTTGATAAAGCCAAATAACATTTGCAACTTAAGTGAATTAATACCAAGCTTAATCAAGTCATCTTCGATAATATCATCACTTCTGTATAGATATTTCCCTATGAATTTCTGTAAATCTTCCTGGAGCTCTTCTTGTGACCTATATATCTTAGTATTTATACTATCAAAATTATTTGATGAAAAAAATCATAATGGAATGCTTCTCCCTCCCATGCACCATCAATATATAGGTTCTTCATCGCATAGCGCTTTAATTTACCAGTGTCTGAATAAACGAAGCTACCATAACTCGAAAAATACAATCTCCTGTATATTGATTCCTATTTGTGATATAACAGTATCAAATATGAGATTTGCAACTTCTTTTCTATTATCATCATTCAGCTTGTGTCGTTCTTCGAGGAGTAGGATAGCTGCTTCGCTATTTTCACTCTGCGTAGAAAATGCTGCTGCTTTGACTACACAAGGTGAAATTTGCTCAGCAAGTTCTTCAATTACAGCTGGAGAATAATTTTCGCCATGTATAATCAATACATCTTTGTTTCGGTTGCTGATGTAAAAATTCTTTATCTTCATCAACGATATCGAAAAATCCAATATCGCCAGTTCTAAAATATTTTTCACCATCTATGTTTATAAATACTTTTATCCATATCATTGTCACTATCTATATTACAATAGCAATCAATTATAGATGGTCCATTAATACAAAATTCTCCGAGCATCAATTTATCATTGATAATATCTTCATTTTCGTCAATAATAACAATCTTATAACCAGAGAAAGTTTTTTTCCTACGCTGAATACTTCACCTGCATCTAGTGTATTTATACGATTAAGAATTTTATCTGCATTGGTATGTGTGAATGTAGATGCACTTTCTGTAAGTCCGTATGAAATATTAAGAGCTTTGGCGTCAAAACCATATGGCTTAGCTACTTTTATAAATGCATCAATTGTAATTGGATTAACTCGTTCTCCTGCTAGAACTATACTTTTCATCGAAGAAAGCGATATTTTTTTTGTATCATAACTTTCATTCAAACTATCAATAGATGATGTGAGCATCGAAACCATGTAATTTGATATACAAGTATGGCTCACCTTGTAACGTGCTACATTTATACACCAAGCTAATGTATCTGTGTAAAACTCAGATACACTCATGCATACAACATGTGCACCAATATAAAGACCTGATAATGCCGACATCATAAGTCCCATTACATGGTAAAGAGGCATACAGCAAAGGACCACACTTTGTTCGGTTCTATTATCTGCATCATTATATGCCATGAATAGGTTCATAAGCGCATTATCGTCTATTTCTACAGCCTTTGGTGTAGTGGTTGTACCTGATGTATATAATATTATAAAAGGATAATCACTTGCTTCCTTGCTTACGGATGCAACATCATATTTTTTTATATTTTTTTGTTCGATATCTATCTGCATTTTCTATCTTAATATCACTAATGTGTTGCCTATATGATTCAATACAATTTTGATCTGTTATAATTAGCTTTGCAGAGCTTTCTAATGCAATCCTTTTTATTCTTAATGCATCATCTTTAGTGCTTCCCGACTTTAAGGGGATAGCATTACCTCCACAAAAACCTACAGCAAGAATTGCTATAATCATATCTACCGGATCAGAATCACACGCTATAATAACTTTGCTACCTGCATTTATTCCATACTCATCTCTTAATAACGCACCATAAGAAACTATAGCTTCATAAATTTCGCTATAACTAATCTTACAATTACGCTTAACGCTTTCGAGTGCTGTAGCATCACCACGATTGTGACTTAACTGAGCAATCTTATCAATCATCGATATAGTTTTATGCATTGTTATACTCCTTTTGCGTTCTTATAGTACACAGCGTAAGAAATCAGATTTCTTATTGTGATTTCCACAGTCATAAATATTAATTTCTCCTACACAACAATCACTCAAGATATCTCTAATTTCATCGCTCTCATCTAGTTTTGAATATACCAAACCATAATTAATATCACCTACATACAAAAGTCCACTTTCCATCTCGCTATCATTATCAGTTTCAACAATGTTTACAGAATTTGGAACGATGCCCTGTGTCATAAAATCAGAAGCAAGCTTTTATACATATATTCATATCACTATCTCCAGCTAAAAACGAAAGCTGTGTTTCATCAGATATGATTTTTCTTATGCTTAATTCTATTTCATCAGGACTAACATCTTTTCCTATTTTTATAATTCCTATTCCCTCTAAATTGTTTAGCTCGGTCATAGTTTCGGTATCAATACCAGACTCAAATACAACACAAATTTTTTTCCATTATCATCCACTTTTTTTCGATGATAAGATTGTTACAATTAGCTTCGTTTGAATTATCCTCACATGAATCTGTAAACTTGTTTTTCTGTCTCAGCAAAAAAATAGCTGCTTCTCTTGCAGTAGGAGAATTTAGGAGTTGTACTAGCCAGCTGTCAAAAGTTGCCTTACAATCAATTTCCTTATTCAAGTTTCCTGCTGCTCTTGCAAGCATCAACGAATTAGCTCCTGCCTCATAGAAATTCTGATCCAATCCAAGGCAATCAAAGCCGAAAAGAATTTCTTATTATTTCTAATATTTTTTTTCAAATTCACTTACTTCCTTATCCTCACCATGCTTTTTCACTGTTCTCAATAATAAATTTCTCTGCAAGTTTTTTTAATCTCTTTTCTGTCAACTTTTCCATTTTGCTGTAAGAGGCATTTTGCTATCAAACAAATAAACAGAAGGTATCATATATGCTGGAAGCCATTCACCAATTGACTTCTTAATTTTATCTACATCAGGATCTGCTTCAATTTCGATATTATCTTGTTGATTTTTTTATTATAAAAAAACAGCTATATTTTTTTCTCATTATCATCGCCATAAACCACTGCAACGCACTCAGAAAATCCCAGTTGCTTCTTTATAACCTCCTCTATCTCGCCCAGTTCAATTCTGTGACCACGTATTTTTTTACTTGATTATCCATACGTCCTAGGAATTCCATCTCTCCGTTAGAGTGCCAGCACCCCATATCTCCTGTACGATACATTCTCTGACCATTCCATACGATGAAAGATTTTTTTCGGTTAAATCAGGTCTACCGTAATAAGATGAAGCAAGGCTATCACCACTTATGCATAGTTCACCCGTGCTCCAGATAGGACTTTCATTATCAAATACATCAAGTATCCTAAATCCTTGATTAGGTAAAGGTTTTTCCATATGGTATGCTTTTTTTAAATGAATCATCTTCTTTATCTAAACATATGTGATAGTTTGACCAGATTCCTCCTTCTGTTGCACCACCCATGCTAACTACCAAAGCGTCTGGAAATATAGTTTTTATTTCTGAAGGCATAGATGTTGGAATCCAATCTCCAGAAAGAAATACCTTCTTTAGCATATTTATTTCAACATCGTTGTTATACTGCTTATAAATTAAAAAGTAACTGGAGTAGAGCTGGAACTGAATTCCATAAAGTAACATTGTATCTATTAATTAATTCAACCCACTTAGCTGGATTTTTTTATAATCCTTTTTCATTAGGTATAACTATTGACCCTCCTGCTCCAATAACACCAAATATATCATATACAGAAAGGTCAAAAATTCAGCTGTGATATCTGTAAAAACTCTGTCATTTTCTGTCACGCCAAATAACCTATTTACTGCTTCAATAGTGTTTACTGCTGCGCCGTGAGTCATCTCAACGCCCTTAGGCTCTCCGGTGGAACCCGAAGTGAAAAATAATATATGCAGTATCCTCAATTGTGATTTCATCTGAAAGTGCTAATAGGTCTGGTAAATCTTCCTGAATGTCATCCGTGTTTTCTCCAGTATTAGAATCAATATTTTCGATAAGTATAGTCTTTACATCATTTGAAAGTTCATTCTTGTTGTCCTTATCACTAATGGCAATTAATGCACCTGCCTCATCTATTATTGAACCTATTCTATTTCTTCCTTGTTCGGTATCTATAGGTACATAGATTGCACCCTAAGGACAGAATTCCTAGGCAGGCTGCTGTTTGCCATCGAGATTTAGGTAAAAAGCACAGCAATGCGATCTCCTTTTTTTAACACCATGTTTTTAAGAGATTCGATGTAATTTTTTTGAGATGCAAGATAAAGTTCTTTACCATTCCATTCTTGATTTTCTTCTGCGATAACTAATCTTTCAGGTCTATCAATTATATTTTTTAGTACCTGCGAATGTAGCAAATGTTTCTCCTCTGGATAAGCGGTGTCATTTGATTTTTTTCAATAATTCTTCTTTGCCAATCTGGTAATTTTATATCAAATAGCTTTTGAATTCCATTCTTTTTGACTATTAGATAGTTTCAGAATCTGCTCTTTCATAGATTGAGCAATATCTTCCGGCAAGCCTTTTGGAAATATTCCACATCTACAATCAAGATTAATATTTAATCCATCTTTTGAATCCATCGCCTGACAATCCATAAATACCTGTGCAGTTTGGCTTATTCCACGATTATTCATCTTCCCATGTAAATCACTCTTTTTCTATATCTATTAATCCAATTGCACCCGTGAAAACATAAGGCATCAATGTTGTCACATTGCCTCGATGTTGTAATTCTCTTAACACATTTACTCCGGTAAAACTACGATGATCTAGGTCATCAAACAATCTGCGATTTAATGACAAAGCAAAAGAAGCAAAAATCTTGCATTCTATCACTGTTAACCTCTAGTAAACTACTATTTGTAAAGTCACCGACTATGCTCCCAATTTCCGGATGTAAGTTCAGTCTATTTAATATGCTCAAATTTATACAGAAGTCTTTATTTCTGCTCCATCTTGCTAGCGTAGCTGCATATACAGCCATTACAGCTGCAGCAGGTGTTATCCCTGTAGCTCTCGCATAATCACAAAAATCTATCCCATTCATGTTTTTTTCTATCATGAATTGATTTCTTTCAAATCTTACATTATCATTACTAAAATTATCTAGCAGTGGAAGTTCTGGCGCAGAAGGAAGCGCGTCTAGTCTCTTCAACCAATATTCTCTATCTTTATTAAAACTGCTACCTCTACGCATCTTGCGTTCAGCGACAACATAATCACGAAATCTAACATTAAGAGCAGGAAGCTTAGCATTAGTATCAAAATATAAAGTTTCAAACTCTGATAGAATTGTCCATATGCTTGTCCAATCAGCTGTTATGAATTCAATAGATATGTGAAGAACTGCATTATTTGGCGCATTTGTTACTGCGACAGTAAATAATGGCCATTCATTTGTATCATATATTTTATGATCATATTTCGCCTTTAACTCATCGCGTCCTACCGCTGCTGAATTTATGTCATTATAAATTTGATGAATCACATGAAAATCAGGAGCCACCTCCATAACCTGCTGGTAACCATCAGCTGACATTGTAGCTCTTAGCATAGGATGTCGCTTAATTAATTTGTTCCATATTTTTCTCAACCCTTTCAGCATCAAGTGAGTCATACTCAAACTCAAGGTAAATATGGCACGCAGTACCTCCATATGGAAATGCAGGATTTCGCCCAAGTACATATGCTTGCTGTATTTCTGTAAGAGGAAATGGTTCAAACTGATTGGTATCATCACTTTCTATCTCTACATGGTCATCAAGAAGGCAAGCTATCACTGCTTCCTTATTATTTTTAAGATACTCTTTATCTTCTAATGTCATAAGCCCAGTCGCCGCACGAAACTTAAGCTTACCATCCTCTGTCCAGAGTTTAATATTTCTATTTGATAAATCTTCAATTTTCTTTAATATCTCTTGTCTTAATTCATCTGATTTCAATGTGAATGACTCTGTTAGATTCTCCATCATATTTTCCATCTCTTATATTCTCTCCTCTGGTAGTATTCCTGCTTCATATATTCCATCAGGTTTTATGGCTGCAGGTTCAAGTTTTTCATTCATGACTGCATATCCTAGTTTTGTAGTCATATCGTTCCAAAGTTTCGCTGAATTTTGTTCTTTTTGTGCGTTTATAAGGAATTTTTTTATTGTCATTAATCATTTCTAACATATGCAATAGGTCACGACCTATGCTATCTATCGCAATATTTCCAGCAAACGCAGAGTAAGGCTCTGTTAAATTATTTTCAGGTGTCAATAATCCAATGAACCTTTCCTGCATATGCTCTGGATACTCATCCGGTACCCCACCTTCACTCAAAATTGACCAAGGCATATTTAATCTCGGATACCATATTAACGGGCCCCTTGTATCCGAAAGCTCTAACCTTCCAGACTCGTAATATAATGTAAAAAGTATGTAAAATGTGCATATGGTTATCTGGATCATGAGGATTCATATCATTATTAAATTCAAAACTAAAAGGAGTTCCGCTTATATCTCCTATAGCCTCTTTAAAACTACCTCTTTGAGGGCTGACATATTCTAAATTAACATTACCTCCACGGACAAGTCTGTTTAATATATCAACAAAAGGATAGAATGCCTGTACACTGCTACCTGCTCTTATATATTCTAATTTGACACCCTTATTTCTAAGATAGTCTGTTACACTGAGCATTCTCCTTATTTCAGGCATATTTAGGTATAAATCCCCTGTCATAAAACAGCAATTATTACTCCTTGCAAACTTAAAACATTCTGCTATCTCCTTATGATGAACAGGTTGCTCTAAGATAACGCTTATACCTTTTTTTAGAAACTCAATGCTAATCTCGGTACCATTACCTCCCAATGCACCAGTACGTATTGCTACACATGCAATATCAATATCTGATGGAACCTGAGAAACTGATTCATACAAAGGAACACCGTAATGTTCAGCACATTTTTGAGATCTTTCGCTTCCACGTGCTACAATTCCAGCGAGCTTAAAATTTTTTTTATCTCTAAATACTGCTTCAGCATAAAAGGTTCCAAAACCGGTACCACATATGACAGTTTTTTTAATGGCATATTCATAGTTCACCTACCTCCTCTGTATCTGTATCAAATAAGTACGGATATATATTCCAGCTTTCAAATACACCTAATTTGTTAATATTTTCTAATAAGAGATCAATCATAGGAAAAAGTTGCAGGTCTATAATATCCATTCAATTCATAATCACAGCTAGTTCTATAAACAGCAGAAGAAGTAGCTGCTAAAAATCTTGCCTGATACTTCTGCAGGATTTCCACAAGAAGCGTACAAAAACTCTCACGCCGTCCTTTTTGATTTTTCGCGCAAGATTCCTTGTATTTTTTTAAATAAAAAAATGAATCCCTGGACGTATATCCTTAATAGCAAATTTACTCATCTTCGAAATTCTTGCTGCAAGTTCCTCCCTGTCTTTATACGGGCTTGCCAACAATTTTTTTCATATTCTGTATCTGGACGAACCATATTCCATGTGCTCTTGATAGGATTAATGATCTGCTCTACAGCTTCACACTCCTCATCATGATATGGATAGCGATAAACTGCCTCTCCCAAAAAGCGGTATGTTCTCCGGTTTAGTAAATGTTGTAGCATTAATTTCTGAGGTTGAAGAGGCATTCATTTTTGCAGCCATGTCAGTAGCTGCTGACATAGATATTTCTTCATCAATTCTATAGTTGACTTCAAGCTCTGATATCTTTGTGAAATCTCTTGATAAAATTATAGGAAGCACACCTATTAATCCAGGAATTGATCCGCATCCTGACATCACAAGCGAATTATTTGTTTTTTCTCCTAATGAATTTTCTTCAGCTTCATACTTTCTATAACACTCACTATCACCGACATCTACTAATGGTATTCCTCTAGCTCTTGTGGCATCCATAATAGGTGCACTGACTACCGATGATGGTCCTGCGGCATTTATAACAACTGAGACCCCATCTAATAAAAGCCTCTATACTTTCAATATCATTCACATCAAAAAATTTCCAAGTATAGCTGCTGGCCTCTCCATCAGTAGGTCTATGTCTACTTCCAATTATAATTTCAGTTTCCGGTTCCAATATATGTATTGCATTCAAAGTTTCTCTTCCAATTTTTCCAGTACCACCAAGAATAGCAATCATATCTCACCCTCATCCATCTTCTCTTCACTACGTTCATCAATAATGTCAGAGATATTTGCTACTGTTCTACTATCAAATAGCTCTCTCATCGTAATATCGACAGCAAATCTTGTTTTTTTATTGCATTTATCAATCTAACCGCTAAAAGACTGTCACCGCCTACCTCAAAGAAATCTGTGTCAGAAAAATACTTCACTTAGACCGATAAGCTCCACAAGAATATCTGCAATGCATTTTTCTGTCTCTGTTGATATTGCAAGTGATCCTGTTGAATTGCTTTTTCAAACCAGCTTGCAATCGTATTTCTATCAACCTTACCATTTTGTGTAAGAGGAAATATGGATGTAAATGCAAATTTTGATGGAACCATATATGGTAGAAGTTGAGATTTACAATGTTCTCGGATGTCTGATAATATATGTTCTCCCTGTTTTTGATTGATTATCTATTAATAGTATCGAGAAATTTTTTTCATAATAGATTTGTCGTAATCAATTATATGTAAACCAGATTTATTTATAGCATGAATCCAGCCATTCAATGTAAGCGTTGGACTAGCCGTATACACACGTTCATCAGTGTAGTTTGCAAATCCATCCTCAACAATAGCAGCAGATATTAGGCCCTAGAGGCTCAAGGCAAGTTGACTCACCTGCAACCATATATCCGTCCTCACTGAGCATAAGCCTTAAAAGTCTTAAGCCATCATGTATGTTTCTAAATAAATGCAAGCTGTTAAAAAGCAATTATTATATCGATAGTTCCTATTAATTCTTCATTTATATGGGTAAAGTCGCATTTAACATATGATGTCTTTAGCTTTAATTTTGAAAGGTTTAGTTCAGCTTTCTTAAGTAGGGCATCGCTGGTTTCTAAAAAAATATCAATTCAATATTCTCAATATCACTAGATATTTTTTTCTAAAAATTGGAACAATATTTTCGCCGTTACGCCCCATCAGTATTGCAATTTTTAAAAATTTTTTTACCTTTGGATATTGTTCCTTTTGAATAACTTGATATTTTTATCAGCAATTACTGATTGTAATAGTGGCAAATCACCTTGACCCATTAACTTTGTAGGAGAAAAGAACATCATCATCCAAAAATAGCAAATTTCGATTTTTTTACCAGTCAATATATCACGAATTACATCCTTGCGTTTAAACAACTCATTGCAAAATTCTATATTTCCTTCATTAGTTAATTTATCTAAGTTATTATTTACAACGTCTATGTCCGTTAACTTATTAGATTTAAGTATCGAATTCCATAGACCTACAATCCTGTGCCCTTCATCACTAATAGTTTCACATTTAAGAGGTTTAGCATCTGAATCTCCATTAAGCACTGATAACATAAGCTTCGCTGTGGCATAATCTTTAGCACTTTCAAAGCAAACTTGATCTGAGATATCTGATGAATGGTTGTATGTACACGATTTTTAGGCTATCTTTTTCATCTGGCACTTCGGAAGCGATATTAAGCTCTACTGCCGTTGCTAGATACTGCGAATTTCCTGATCCAGTAAGAATAGTTATAGAATTGTTAACATCTTCTAAATCTCTAATTTTGCCATCAATTTCACCGAGTTCAATTCGAAATCCATTTAATTTAACTTGGCTATCTTTACGCCCACAAAAATATAATATTTCCATCTGGATTTAAGTAGCCATAATCACCCGTACGATACCACCGTCTTCCATTTTCAGTGACAAATGAAATTGCGGTCTGTTCAGGCATAGATACATATCCCTTAGCAAGACCATCTCCACCAATCCAAAGTTCGCCTCGTTCTCCCACCGGCACATCTGCACCGTTCTCAACTATACGAAACTCTTGCTTTGATAAGGCTTTTCCGTATGGAACGGCATCCCATAACGGATCCACTCCTGTTACTTCAAACATATTCGACCATATTGAAGCTTCTGTTGCACCACCAAGGGCAATAAATCTACAATGATTGGATTTCTTGCGAAGTTCCTTGTAGAGATTAGGCTTAACCCAATCACCAGAAACGAGAACAAGTCGCAAATTTGCTAGTCCATCATCAGGATTACTGTATATCATAAGCATCTCAAACAGTGCAGGAACTGTATTCCAAACTGTTATATTATGCTCATCTATAAGCATCTTCCAATATTCTGGTTCTTTTCTCTTCTCATCAGGAATAATAGCTAAACTTCCTCCAGCGCTTAACATTCCAAATAAATCAAAAACTGAAAGATCAAAAATCAAGAGCTGATATTCCTATTGCTCTATCGTCTTCACATATATTAAAACGTTCTATAATATCATCAATCGTATTAACAGCACTACCATGTGCAATCTCAACACCTTTTGGGGTTCCTGTTGAACCAGATGTAAATATAATATATGCTGTATCATCTGCTTTTGATGGATACGGTAGTAGCTTTCGCATATATTCACTTGAATTATTAATACGATTAAATAGTTCTTTTTGATCTAAAGAAGACATCGAAGGAACTATAATATTTACACATTCCTCAACAGCTAATGCATTTGAATTTTTCGTGATTAAACAGAATCTGATTTCAGCCTGTTTATATATTAATTTTTCTTCTTTCTATAGGTTGATTCATATTGATTGGTACATATGCACCACCAATCCATACGACTGCAAGTATTGCGCATAAAGCTTCAGGCGATGGAGGAATACTAACAGATATATGATCTTTAGGCTTAGCTCCTGATAATATTAATTCATTTGCAATAATAGATACTCTGTTAGCTACATCTCCATATGTAAATTCTTTTCATTTCGCCATTATCACTCTCGTAAATAAATGCTATTCTTTCTGGATTAGTACAGCAATTTTTTTGACAAATAACCTTAACATATTTCCTTTCGTTAGTTCTATGAAAGGTTCCTTAGTTAAATCTTGTATAGTTTTTAAATAATTCAGCCATAATATTCCTTCCAATACTTCATATCATTTAAGTTAGTTAGCACTAACCTCGCACTAAAAAAATTTAGATTTCTCCACTTTCTTCATTTCCTAAATCAAACATGCTTTTGATTATATGTTTCATTAACATAGAATATACCTGATGAAATGACTTGTTCATAGATTTCTTTCCAATTACTGCATTCTGCTAATCTTTCAATCCTTGCCTTGCATCCATTCTTTAGTAAATTTGTAATTGTTGCAGCACAGGTACATCCACTTAAAAGCAGATTGTGATGGTCCCTCTAATACTATTGTCATTGATGAATGATCTGAAATAACCTCTGCAGCCATTCGAACAAACTGACTATCTGCTGCTAGCTTCTGATGCCTTGATAAAAATAGTTCGTTAGTCCATTTTTATCACCTGCATATCTTGCAGCTATGTTATATAAATCGCCATCCTCTCTAAGCATATATGTTTCACTGCTATTAATATTATAAATTTCATCCACAGCTGTAGCTTCAGCATCATAATATTGAAATGGATACACAATGTTACTAAACAGAGGCAATGATACTGCATTATTTTTCGATCGAAGCTATTTGATTTGTCGTGACTTTTTGAAGTGAATAAATCTGCCATATCCTCAGCAGCTGAACGAGATATACTTTCTCTTACCAAATACCATAGCTTTCTTGCTTTAACATTTTTCTTTATTTTTTTCTCAAGACAGTCTATCATAGCTCTTGATAACAAGCCTGTAAATCCAGGTGCCATACCCACTCCATATAAAAAAAGGATTTCTAGTTTCCTCTCTATTAAGAGTATCAAAAATATGATTCATTCCCAACTTCAATTAGAGGCATTTTATCAAGTATTGTTTTACGTATTGATCTAGAAAGATTTTGTGCACCTGATACATTAACAAACATATCTATTTCATCAATAAAGTCAAAAATACTTTTATCTACATTTAAATCAAGCTGTCTCCAAGAGAAATGGCTATTTTGATTTTCGAGTTCCTTTATGAACTGTGATTTATTCCTAGTTCCTCCTATAATCTCTACATCTGGCATAAACCGACTAAGATATTTGCATGTATAGGATCCGATTTTACCGCTTGCACCACTTATTCCAATTCGCATCTTTACTCCTTTTTTTGATGGAATAGGCTGCATTAAGCTGAATAACTGCAGCCTATTTTTTTCATCTTGAAACTAATTATTTATGGTCCAACCTGAAATTTCCTCTCTAGAACGTAAGAAATCTCTATATAGACCTTCTTGCTTTGCTAATTCATTAGGATTACCATCTTGTATTACTCTTCCATCCTTAATAGCAATGATATGGTCTGCGTTTCTTATTGATTTGATGCGATGCGCTATCATAATTACGGTCTTATTTTTGGGTAAGCGCTTCTATTGCAGCCAAGATTTCGTGTTCATTTTCTGCGTCGAGCGCTGCAGTAGCTTCGTCCATTATTATGATTGGAGAGTCTTTAAGAATTGCACGAGCAATTGATATTCTTTGTTTTTTTCTCCTCCTGAAAGGCTACTGCCTCCTTCATCTAACACAGTATTATATCCATTTGGAAGTGCCTCAATAAATTCATCACATCTAGCTGCCTTTGCCGCTGCACGTACCTCATCAATACTAGCATCTGGTTTTCCGAAAGCTATGTTGTTATATATACTGTCTTCAAACAGGTAGACTCTTTGGAACACTATGCTTATTCTTTTCATAAGTTCCTCATAGTCTGCATCTCTGATGTCTACGCCTCCTATTTTGATGCTTCCACTATCTATATCGTGAAATCTTGGTATTAGTTCACACAAGGTTGTCTTACCTGAGCCAGAAGGTCCAATTATTGCAGTCAAAGAGTTTTCTTTGATTGTTGCAGACACATTGTGTAATACTTCATTATTTCCGTATGAGAAACTTAACAGATTCAAGTGAAATTTCATTATTTCCCATAGGTAAAGGCTTGTCGCTCCAGCTCATCTGTTCAGATGCTTCCACTTCACCAATTGCCTTTAGTCCACTATCCAAAAGGCCTATCATTGAAAGTACTGATCCTGCCTGATTGAGTGAAACATACACTACAAAACTAAACACAAGTAGCATTATTGTTTTTACAAGGGATATATTCCCTTCATGATGCTGCCAAAGAGCGCATGCAATTATCAAAAATCTCAAATATTGCTATGACAAGCCTGCTCAAAAACTGTGATGGCATTGTCCTGTTTGTCAAATTAATATTGGCATCCTTGCTCCTTTGATAGCTTCATTAAGCTCGTCATTTCCTTCCTTTTACACTGAAGGTTTTTTTGTAACTTTTATTCCTTGAAGGAAGGTCAAGGTTGCTGCAGCTAATTTGCTCTGTGCTTTTTTTGCAAGAATGGAGCGTTCTTCTCAGATATTCTCATTTGAAAAATCCACGGTTAGAAGATATACAGCCATACCAATTCCTGTGATAATGCCTACATGCCACTCATAAAAGCAAACTGCAACAAGCATTGCAAATGAGCTAAAAATCCCCGATACCGTAGTAATCATGGCCATAGCAGCACCTGTCTCAATGCCGCTTAAGGTAGTTGTAAGTGTTGCTACAATTTCGCCTGATGTATTATCACTAAAGAAACCAAGCGGAAGTCTCTTCAAAAAATCACCTAGCCCAATACGCTTGTCTGATGTCATATAAAAGCCAACAGCCACACTTCCCGAATGCTCATAAAACGATGTAGCAAAGCTACCAACTGCACATAACACAGCTAAAAATAACAATTTTTTTGTAATCGCTGGTTCTGCTTTAGCATCATTTATTATAACGTCTACTGCAAGCATTATAGCTATAAACTGTGTAACACCAACAAATGCACGAACAAGAGACATTATCAAAGTGATAACAAATGTTTTTATGCTCATGCTCACTAAATGCCCAGAGTGTTTTAATCGTCTTAATCATTTCAGACCTCCTGCAATTGAGCTTTGATCTTCCTCTGAAAGTTCCCACATCATTCTGTAATCATCACACGATTCCATCAGCTCTTCATGCCTACCCATTTTTTTAATATGTCCGTCCTCTATATATGCTATTTGATCAGCATTTTTTTAACAGTCATAAGTCTATGGGCTATAACAATCAAAGTTTTACCCCTAGCTGCAGCAGACAATGACTCTTGTATGGATGCCTCATTTTCTGGATCAGAGCTAGATGTAGCCTCATCAAGGATCATCACTGGTGCATTCTTCATCATTGCTCTTGCAATTGTAATTCTCTGCCTTTCTCCGCCAGATAAGCTTCCTCCTGCTGCTCCTGCCATTGTTTCATATCCATTAGGAAGTGCCATAATAAATTCATGGCATCCAGCCTTCTTAGCAGCTTCTTCAACCTCATCATTTGTAGCACTTAGATTACCAAGGCGTATATTATCCCTTATCGATTTATCAAATAAGAAAGTGTCTTGGTCTACGAAAGCAATTTCAGCATTAAGAGCTTCTTGTGAATACTCTTTCATATCGTGACCACCTATTTCAATGCTACCTTCATTAGGATCCCAATACCCTGCAATTAGTTTTTCCTAGCGTAGATTTGCCACTTCCAGAAGGTCCAACAAAAAGCCATCATGCTTCCATCTTTTATTTTTTTAAAGAAACATTGTCAGCAGCCTTTTTATCTACTTCAACTACATTTATATCTGAAACATCGTGCGCTTTCTTACCATAGGAAAAAGCTAACATCCTTGAACTCAATATCGTTATTATCAAATTTTTGTTCTATCTCCTCTTTGAAGCTCGTGGTAATTAAGTAAATCTCTGATTTCCTTAGCATATGTTCCCATCTGAGCTGTCTGGTCAATATAAGTCATAGCAGTCATGAGTGGTGAAAAAAATTCCAAAGGATAATATCATTAGGAGAAAAAAACATTGGTGTTTCAAGGCTTCCTTTATTCCAGAATATCAATCCTGAGATAAGCACTGGAAATATCGAAAAATGGCGCAATTGCCATGCCTAATGATGAAAAATACCTGCGTTTCTTTCATCCAGTGCACATTGTAATCTGCATGACCCTTAATGGCATCTATATACTTTCTATAGCTCTCTTCAGTTCTTCCAAAAATTCTTTTATAACTTCAATACCGTTTACGAATTCTACAATTGCTTGGTTCATTGTCTTTGATGCTTTAATTTGGCCTTGAAATTTCTCTTCATAGCCTCGCATCATACCCATGGTGACAGAAAAATCCAATTAAAATCCATACAGTCATTGCAAGAGCAACTCTCCAATCAATGAAATACATCCATATAATTAGCACTATCGGACCTGCAAGATTACCCGTCATCTCAGGTAACATATGAGCGAGCGTTTTCTCTATTCCTTCAATGTTATCAACTAGCATAGTTTTTAATCTTCCACTACCATTTTTCCTCGAAGTATCCAAGTGGAAGTCTAAGCATCTTCTCTACAAGTGCATTACGAATATCTTTCAATGTATTAAATGCAGCTTTATGCGAAAGCCAAGTAGATAGATTCATTGCAATACCGCTTCCAAGCTTACATATAGCAAGTAGAACTCCAAGACTAACAATATTGCTCCAGTTAACTGTAGATGAAAACAGTTCAACTACTATGCTTCCCGCAAGCATATATGCTCCTATGTTAAGCAAAACAGAAAGCGTACTTATAAGCACAGATAGTGTATAGCCAAGCCTGTATGGACGCATGAAGCCCCCAAGCTCCTTAAAGAAAGATGCTGATTCTTTTCTTTTTATTATCTTCAGTTTTCATCCTCGCAAGCTCCTTCAGCTTTAATTATATGTTTCCTAACTACTCTCTTTCCCAGAAGCGAACCTACAAATGCTACAGCTGCTGTAGCTATCATCAAAACTATCCATCCCCAGTTCATTATTGAACTTCCCGCATGTGTCATAACATATTTTTAGATTTTCAGACTCTTTTACGCTCATCATTTCCATCGTCTTTTTGAGAGCAAAAACATAAGGATACACAGTGCTTCCAAAGCACAGTCCTACTTGCTGCAATATATAGCTTACTGTCAGCCCCTTAGTATTATCGTAACCAGTTTTTGAAAGAATGATTTCCGATATAATTCCCATCAAAAATATAAGTAAGCGTGTACGGAAGATAGAATCCGACAATTCCTTGAATTATGCAATAGATGAGCATAGCACCTCTCTTGCGTACTTTAACACCCTATTGTAAAAAAACTACCATACCTTCTAATAACGCATAATATATCGGCATTAGTAGCACCGTTATTGGTGTGGCATACAGGAAGGTTCCTGACATAAATATTACAATGTTAATTAATGACAAAAGTACAACTGTTATTATGTCCTTTGTCTTGAGCCTATTAGATTCCATAGCAAACTCCTCTCATAAATTAAAAATTAAAGTAATATGTGATTACGGCTACTAAACTGCTTAGAACAGATTAACTATTCTAGGGTAGAAAAAAAGCCAAAAACATATCAAAGAAAGTACAACTAGTAAAAATCAATATATCTGATATTTTTGATTTTTAAGAGATGTATACGACTGCCTGCGCCCTGATAATGATATTCCTCTAGTTTCTGCTGATGCAGAAAGCGATTCAGCGATTCGAATAATTCTTAGCATTAACGGCGCTATGATAATTTCCATATACTCTGGAAAAAGCCACAACTTTTTTTCTCTTAGAGTCTTAAAAAAATCCTCTAGTATGCACTGACTGCCTCATAAGCGAAAGATCTTTTACTCATCACTGGCACAAATCTAAACATAACAGCAAAAAAATCATTATCGCTCTTTCAGGCATATGCATATACCTGAATGCTGTTATCATCTTATCGCCTCCATCATTGCTTATTAAGGCAGAAACAAATTCTCCTATTACTAAAAAAACCTCGGTATGACATTTACTAGCAAAGCAGTCACTAGGTTTGGAAATCCAATAAACGCAAATAGTAAAAGCTGCATAAACTACACCATAACATAGCGAGGATTTGATATTGCGCTCATAAAGATTAATTAACATTCCAGCTACGAACATTGCAGTTACTAGTGGAGTGCTAACAAAGACACTTGTTGCGCAACAAAAATAAGGCAATTACAAGTTTAATACGCGGGTCAAAAACTATGTTTTTAAAACTAGACACCGCATATTCATTTTGTTACTGCCTTTTAATCTTTCATCTCTATATATGCAAAAATTTACGAAGTGATTCATCAGAATCAAGAGTAAAGTTATCACGCAAGCTTCCATCTTCTAGCCAAACGCAGCTTCTGCATGCACCTGCTATAAGCTCGATATCATGAGTAATTATAAGAACAATTTTTGTCCTTTTTCATCTCATTGATAATTTTTGTGCATGTTTGTAGCGAGCGGCCGTCAAGTCCTGCCGTTGGCTCATCAAGTACAATTATATTTTTTTATTTGAAAAAAATACGCTAAAAAGAAGAACAAGCTTTTGCATCTGACCTCCAGATAAGGTAAACGGATGTCTGTTCCTTAGCTCCCACAATCCTGAAAGTCTTAGCATTTTTTTCCATTTCAACTTCAAGGCTTGAATTTATCTTTTTGCCATATTTCAATTCATTCCATACAGAGTTTGTAAAGAATTGAAATTCTGCTTCCTGCATAATGAAAATACTCTTGCTCTGTAATTCCTTTGGGTTTTGTGCTAATCCATCAAAATAAATCTTTCCAGATGATGCTTTTATAAATTCCACATAAAAATCTTACCAAGCGTTGTCTTTCCGTTACCGTTCGGACCAGCAATAGCTACAGCTTCTCCTGCTTTAAGTTCAATGCTCGCAGATTTTTAATGTGTTATTTTTTTAGCACCTCTATATCTAAATGCTACATTCTCACATGTAAGCATATGTTCTTTATCATCATTTAGCTCATATTCATCATTATCATATTTAGAATCAATACGATTTATACTAAGATTTTTTTAGCTCTGGCATGCGAAGTCCCATACAAGCTAGTTCGTCTTCTGTTAGCTGAAGCATTTCTCTTGATTTATAGCATTTAACAATTTCTCCTGAGTCAATGTACCAATATTCATCAGCAAGATTTGCTAAATAATATAATCTATGTTCGCTTACAATAATTGTCTTACCCTCAGCCTTTAGCTCTGATAGCATATCTGAAAGCTTAGCTATCGCTCTTTGATCGAGGTTAGCTGTAGGTTCATCCATAACTATAATATTTGTATCAAGTGCCCAGGCAGATAGAATTGCTACAAGCTGTCTTTCTCCACTTGATAGTTCAAATACTGCCCTATCTTTTTAAATATTCTAAGCCAAATTTGCTAAACCCAGTGTTGACGCGATCAACGATTTCATCATGCGATAATCCAAAGTTTTCTAATCCAAATGCTACTTCTGATGAGCTATTTACTGTAAAAAACTGCGATCTTGGATCTTGAAATACAGATGCAACCTGTTTTCCAACATCTCCGATGCTTTGACCAGATATATCATTACCATCTATCAGGCAAACTCCAGCAAGCTCCCCTCATAGAATTCGGGAATTAAATGATTGATACATCTTAAAAAGTGTAGATTTACCACAACCGCTGCATCCACACAAAACAATAAATTGCCCCGCATCAATACATCCTTCCACATTTATAAGTGAAGGTCTGCGCCTCTCCTTATATGTAAAACCCAAGATTAAAAATCAATTTTTTTGTAAGCTGTTTCAAAACATTTCCTCTGCAATATTATAAAGTCTTCATCTTCGTCAATAAAATTTAATCTAAGATTATTTATTGTCAAACTTTAATATATGGTTTTGTGATAGTTAGTCAAGGCTAACCATCGATTAAAAAAATTGCTATGGCAACACAGCTTAGAATTTAACATTGATAATTCTTGCTTGATATTGTGTTGTTTATGCCTCTAACAATTTTCTAAATTCGAGTACTCTAAAAGTCTATCATATTATTTTTGAAAGTTCAAGACTATTTCGTTATTTCAAGTTATTTCTTTTGCTTTGAAAATAAGCTATTAAATTAAAATGTTGATTTCTATAATACCTTAAACGGACTTTTACATGTTGCACTAGCAATTATTTCGATTTTATCTTTTAGCTTTTCTATGACTAAATCAGCAAAGATGTATTCACTACCGTAGTGGCTTACATCTATCAAATTAAAAACCAGCAAGTTCAGCATCTCTAGCGCTATGATGCTTTTACATCTCCTGTGATATACGCATCAATATCTATCCTGTATGCGTCGAAAAACAAAGTCAGCCCCTGAGCCGGTGCACCAAGCTATTTTGTGAACCATATGTTTATCTTCTCCAGTGTACCTTACAATTTCTCTTGGAATAGATAATTTGATAGATAGGTACTCGCATAGTTCACTCAAAGTCATAGCATGAGTAAGCTCACCAAAGCGGCAGTACTTATTCAGCTCAGGCATAGACACTACATTCTCGGCATCAATGATTTTACCAAAGTAATCGTTAAGCCCTCCATCAGCTAAATCACAAGATGTATGTGCTGAATAGACACTGATATTATTTTGGATAAGCTTTATTATCATTCTACCCATAGGCTCGTCATTTGATAGCGATTTAAGGTTTGAGAAGAACAAAGGATGATGCGTAATAATCAGATCAACATCGCTTTCTATCGCCTCATCAACAAGACTTTCGGTTATCTCAATAACTGCCATAGCCTTATTACATTCATCACTCAAAAAAATAGCTGAGTTCCAGAATTATCCCATTCCTCAGCTACTTCTATAGGAAATATTTCATCCAAATATTTAAATATATCTTTAAGCTTCATCTGACACCTCTATTAGGCAAGCCTTAAGCTTCACAAGCCTCTTCTTTCGCTCAAGACGCCTCTCAAGATTAGGATTGTTCTTACAATCACTGCTCATTTTTATATTGTCTAAAAATAAAGTTTTCCTTTTGCAGATGCAAATCAATATACTCGAGACTGTATTTATTTTTTTGTGTTCGATTATAAGATCAGGAAAATCATATTCTGCGCTATCCAGTTCTAGTTCAGGCTCAGAATTACAAGAGCTTTTATCAAAATTTTCAACCACAGATTCTATGCATACAGTAAGAATTTCGCAGATGCGTTTTCCCTCTTTTTACAAGGTCATAATTAGTGATATCAAATCTATTGTCTTTTTAGCCATTTGACTAATTTACCAAGATTATTTCTCGGCTGAAGTATGAATTTCTTATAGCTTCTTGTTTTGATAATATCCCACTCGAGCATCTCTATTATCAAAAGAGCTCCCATTCCTGCCATTACAACAGTATCAACCTCGTGTGGCTGTAATACCTCAAGACCATCTCCAAGCCTGCAGTCAAAAATCAAAATCAGGCTGACTGAGCTTGCAGTTATCCTTTGCTTTCTGAAGAGAACCTTTGCTTATGTCTGCCATAATAACCTTTGGTGAAATTTTGTTTTCCCAAAGGTATATTGGGAAGGTAGCCATGATCGGTTCCAATATCAGCAACAGTCTCTCCCTTTATCTATCCTATTTGCTATACACTCAAGCCTTTCACTTAGCTTAATCATAGCTTACTCCAAGTAATCCTTTAGCTTCTTGCTTCTGCTAGGATGTCTTAGCTTACGAAGAGCTTTAGCCTCTATCTGTCTGATACGCTCACGTGTAACGTCAAATTCCTTACCAACCTCTTCTAGGGTTCTTGAACGACCATCATCTAGACCAAATCTAAGCTTTTAGGACCTTCTGCTCTCTATCTGTCAAAGTGTCAAGAACCTCAACGAGCTGCTCCTTTAGCATTGAAAATGCAGCAGCCTCTGCTGGTGCTGGAACATCGTCATCTGGAATAAAGTCACCAAGATGGCTATCCTCTTCCTCACCTATAGGAGTTTCTAGTGAAACTGGCTCCTGAGCAATTTTCTGAATTTCCCTTACCTTTATCAACAGTAATTCCCATTTCCTTTTGCAATTTCTTCAGGAGATGGTTCTCTTCCGTATGTCTGAAGTAGCTGTCTTGATACTCTTATGAGCTTGTTAATAGTCTCAACCATGTGAACAGGTATTCTTATTGTTCTTGCCTGGTCAGCAATAGATCTTGTTATAGCCTGACGAATCCACCATGTCGCATATGTTGAGAACTTATATCCCTTGCGGTAGTCAAACTTATCGACTGCCTTGATAAGTCCAAGATTACCCTCCTGAATCAAATCGAGGAAGAGCATGCCTCTGCCCACATATCTTTTTGCAATACTTACAACAAGCCTTAGATTAGCCTCACAAAGCTTCATCTTAGCGTACTCATCGCCTTCTTCCATGCGCTTAGCAAGTTCAATCTCCTCATCAGCTGTAAGTAGCGGAACCTTACCTATTTCCTTAAGATACATACGCACAGGGTCATCAACTGAAATTCCCTTTAGGAACTGTTGCATCAACATCAATGCTACCATCCTTATCGAGGACAACGCCATCATCTTCATCTTCTGCATCATCTTCGATGCTCATTATCATAGAAAAATCCTCGGTGAAATTTTCTATCTCAATGTCATTTGTAAGCAGAGTATCGTAGATTTCATCAATTACAGTCTTATCTAGGTCAAAATGTTCCAGATAGTCGGAAACATCTATATATGTCAAACGATTGTCGTTTGATTTGCCCTTTTCCTCAAGACGTTTAATAAGTTCAATTTTTAGTTGTTCTGGCGGAAGATTGCTTAGTTCTTCTGCTTTGAATTCCTGTGCTTTTAGTATCTTCGATTTCTTTAACGCTCATGTGCTTCTTGGTCCTTTCAAATTTCACTGATTTCGTCTTGAATTTGTTTTAGTCTTAGCATTAGCTCATGTTGCCTTTTCTGCGAGTTTTCCTCTTCATCTAGCATGCTAAGCATAGCAATAACCTGCTCCTGTTCACTTCGCAATTTTTTTCTTGCTTATATCGTCGCTGGCAGTCCTCAAATATCATTTCTTCCTCTCCATCTATTGGAATAGTTTCTATAAGATCCACCAGTGCTTTTTGTTTCATTATCATCGAGTGAGTCGATAAGTGAGTTGACATCTAGCTGTCCATTCTCAGCAAATTGTTGTTTTAATAGCCGAGAAAAATATTTAATGCTAAAGTAGTAGTTAACATCTCAATGTTATCGTCTACTCTATGGATATAGCTTTCATTTCGTGTGATCAATCTAAGACAATTCTTTTCTATAGAGCTTAGCTCCTCAAGTGGTTCTGCAGTATTTTTCGCTCCTGCGCTGCAGCTGCTCTGCATTACTTTTTGATTTATTTATCTCCATTCGCAATGCCGCCTCAGATACAGATAGCTCTTTTTGATACCTTTTTTTGATATATATATCCTGTTCTACAGCACCAAGTTTTTGATAGACTATCAGCAATTTCTTTGATGCATTCTATACGCGAGTCATCGTCATTAAGATTGTATTTGGATTTTTATGTAGTTTAACTTGTAGTCTCCAAAGGAAAGTGCATTTTCTACAAGCTTTTCTAAAGGCATCCCTTCCTTCGTTTCTAATCAGTTCATCAGGGTCTTTACCACCACTGATTTTTTTATGATTCTCACCTTGAGACCATCGTTATGAAGTATCTCCATTCCTCTTAGTGCTGCTGCAACGCCTGCGCTATCTGAGTCATATGAGAGAACAACGTCCTTAGTATATCTCTTTATTAGGTGTGATTGATTCTCTGTCAAAGCAGTCCCTAGCGATGCAACTACATTTGTTATTCCGCCTTGATAAAGACTTATAGTATCCATATACCCTTCTACAAGTATTATAAAACCTTCTTTTGCCCACTGAAGCCCTTGATAAATTGAGCCCGTAGAGATTATTCTTTTTACGAAAAAAACCTTACTTTCTGGTGAGTTTAAATACTTAGGATTGTCACTTGGATCTATGGCACGCCCTCCGAAGCCTATGACCTTGCCTGCCGTATTGATTATTGGAAAAAAATAACTCTGTTTCTAAACTTATCGTAATATCTTCCCTTAGATTCTGAAACAAGCCCGACTTCTATTAGTTTATCAACAGGATAACCCTTTTGTGTAAGATGCTCGTAAAGGCTATTCCATGACTCATCAGCATAACCTATTCCAAATTTCTTGAGTATCTCAGGCCTTATCCCTCGCCTCTTCATGTATGAATAACCTTTGTTAGCCTTCTCGGTAAAAGCCTTGTAGAAGAATAGTGCCGCATCTCTATTGATATTATAATAAATCTCTAGATCCTCGCCGTAACCTCTATTTTCTTCCATTTCAATTCCGTATTCACTAGCAAGTTGCCTTATAGCATCGTTGAACTCAAGATTATTATATCTTTTGACAAACTCTATCGCATCTCCTGAAGCCCCGCATCCAAAGCAGGTAAAAATCTGCTTGGCTTCTGAGACAACAAAAGAAGGCGTCTTTTCATTGTGAAATGGACAAACGCCTTTATAATTGCTTCCTGCCCGTTTCAGACTGATACGCCTTGAAATTACGTCAACAATATCGATGGAATCTTTTTAGATTTGCTATAGACCTTGCTGTAAAGGACATCTTCTGCCTCCAAAAACTTGCTCTACTAGTTATATTCTACATAAAAGCAAAATTTCCTTTTTATTTTTCAAAAATATTTTCATAAGTATTTATTGCGAACCTGTCGGTCATTCCTGCTATGTAGTCTTTAACTACAGTTTCTATGCCAAATTCTTCAATCAAAACTTGCTCGCCTATAGGTAGCATATCTGGATGATCTGTAAAAATATTTATATAAGGATGTGATAATCTTCTCTACCATTACAAGGTCCTCTTCATGCTTTACAAGTGGACTTAAGTAGACATTTTGGAACATATACTTTCTTAATGTATTAAGAGCATGCATATGCTCTTCATCCATAGATATATGCTTGCTATCTTCACTGTTTAAGATAACATTTAAAAACCATGTTATTTATACGCTCACTGTGTTTTTTTGCCGAATACATCGATGCCTTCTTTAGGTAAATCGCTTAGACTGATAACTCCGCTTCTTAGGGCATCATCAATATCGTGATTGATATATGCAATACGGTCCGAAAGCCTTACGACTTCAGCTTCAGGTGTAAGTGGCATAGTGTCACCAGAGTGATTTCTTATGCCATCTCTAACTTCAAAAGTTAGATTTAGACCTCGTCCTGTTGTGCGAGTTTCTAATACATCAACTACTCTTAGACTCTGGATATTATGTTTGAATCCCGATTTATGTACGCTATCTAAAATATACTCTCCATTGTGACCAAATGGAGTGTGTCCAAGATCATGGCCAAGTGCAATTGCCTCAGCTAAATCTTCATTTAGGCAAAGTGCTCTACAGATAGTTCTAGAAATCTGACTTACTTCAAGAGTATGCGTTAGCCTCGTTCTGTAATGATCTCCCTCGCTACCGAGAAAAAAACCTGAGTTTTATGCATTAAACGCCTAAAGGCCTTTGAATGTATTATTCGATCTCTATCCCTTTGAAATTCGGTTCTTAGCTCGCACTTAGGGCTCAAAGACAGCCCTGCCTTTGCTATCTGCTGACTTAGTTGCATGCTCTGAAAGCCAAATTTTCTCTCTGTTCTCCTGCTCTATACGATTTAGCATCTTATACTCCTGTATGACCGAAGCCTCCTGATCCTCTTTCCGTTTCACCTAGTTCTTCACATAGTTCAAACTCTGCTCTTTCGTGCTTTGCAATTACAACTTGAGCAATCCTATCTCCATCATTTATAGTAAAATCTTCATCACCCCAGTTAATCATAGGTACCTTGAGTTCACCGCGATAATCAGCATCCACAGTTCCCTATTCCGTTTACAAGGCCTATTCCGTTCTTGATTGCAAGACCTGATCTTGCGCGAACCTGAGCCTCATATCCACACGGTAGCTCTATGAATATGCCTGTTGGAACAAGCATTCTCTTTCCCTTTTTCTAAAACTATGCTTCCTTCAGGCAAGTATGCAGGAAGATCAAAAGCCTGCTGACTGTGACGTACCATATATAGGAGTTCTTCCTGATTTGCTAACTATCTTTATTTTCATATGTGGTTCTCCATCAATCTTCTTACATCAACTCTCTTATTTGAAACCAGTGCCAAGCTGTAATTTGAAAAGTCGCTTATCAGCTTCTTCACCTCTTTTTATGTCGTCATGGCTCACCTTATCAAAAGATGAGATTATCTCATCCTGCTCATATGTTCTTCCCTAACAGAAGCTGGTCCTTTTCCGTTTTTTTGAAACATTCTTCCTAGGCTGCTCTCTTGAGAGAATATATAGCTAGCTTTTTAGCTGCTCCCTAGATGACTCAAGTTCCTCATTAGTTAAACCGCTATCCTTTAGCTTATCGAGCTCTTCTTTTATTGCTGAAATAGCCCTATTGATATTTTTTTGACCAACTCCGGCATAAATTGCAAACACGCCGTCACTGCTTAGGCTTGAATTTGTAGCATAAACAGAATATGCTAGTCCCTTTTTGCTCTCTAACATTTTTGGAAAAAGCCTTGAGCTCATGCTTCCACCAAAGGAATTAACAAGAATTGAAAGTGCAAATGATCTTTCATCATCAAGTGAAATTGACTTTGTTGCAAGGCATATATGACTTTGTTCAATGTCTTTCTTTATAGATCTGTACTTTGCCTTGTACTCACCCTGCCTTTTTCTCTGTGTAGACCTGTTTTTTTTCTGCATGGAAACAAATGCATTTTCAAAGAAGTCTCTAACCTTCTCCTCATCGAACTTTACCGGCCACTGAAACAACCATTCTATCAAGTGTGTATTTATCTCTAACATAATTATGCATTACATTACTTGTAATTCTCTTAAGCGATGATGGGGGTGCCAAGTATTGAATTCCCAAGGCTTGAGTTCTCAAGGACAAGATGAAGTCCCTCATCTATAGCAAGATCATCTGGTGTATCGCTTGTCATTTTTATCTCTTCACATATTACAAGTCTCTCCCTGTCCATCTCCTCCTTATCAAAAACGAGAAGAAGTTATCATGTCAACAAGGACATCAGCTGCCTTAAGCAGGTTGTTTTCCGTTGTTTTTACATAGTAGCAAGTAGCCTCCTTGCCCGTAAAAGCATTTATCTGGCCACCTAGCTTATCTATATCTGAAGCAATCTCCTTGGCACTTCTCTTGTCAGTGCCCTTAAACATCATGTGCTCTGTAAAATGCGAAACACCTGAATGCTTAGCTATTTCCTCAGAAGAGCCAGTCCCAACCCATATTCCTACTGCAGCAGACTCAACATAAGGTATGTATTCAGTTACAAGTGTTATTCCGCAGTTTAGCTTACTTGTCTTTATCAAATTGATTCTCCTTTTTATACCCAAATTTCTCTACAAGGTGTCTTATTATATAATTTGCATTTTCTAAAAATGCCTCATATGGCTGAACCTTGCTCCTAGCAACAGTCCAGTTCATATCCTTGTAGCACTCTAATAGTTCATCAAAGCTTGCCCCTTTATTATAGAGGCTCACTATAGTTTCTTTTTTTCCTTTTCGGCAGTCTCAAGAAACAAATCATAATACCTGTCGTTATAATACTCTGGAAGCGTTCCAAAGTGACTAGGTATCAAAGTCTTAGCCCCTATCTTCTTGCACTCATGCGCTGATTCAATCGACTGATTATAGTCCTTTAGAATTGCAGTAGTTAGATATTCTGGTCCCCTTATAACTCCTGTTGACTCAGATAAAAACATAATGCTGTCTGGCAAAATGAGATAGCTTACTGAACAGTCAGTATGACCCTGGAGTAAATATAACTCTAATCGTCTTTTTCTCCTATACTTATATCCTGCATATCAGATGCAGATATATCAACTCTAAGAGGTGAAACTAGAATTTCCTGAGATTTTTGGTACTCGCTTCCATAGTCATCTCTTGCTGCATCGCCAAGCCTCTTCATGGTTTTCTTTGCTCCCTCGCTTAGGAAAACCTTCTCTGCCTTAGGTGCTGCAATAACCTTGATCTCTGGATAAGCCTTAATCACATAAGGAAGCGCTCCAATATGATCATAGTGAGTATGAGAAAGCAAAGCATAATCAAGCTTGTCATATCCCCATTCGCTAAGCTTTTAATCTTATATTCTTAAGAAGCTCATCATGACAATATGCCATACCACAGTCATATAGAGCTGTCTTACCATTACAATCTATGAGATAGGCTTCTCCACCACTTCCGGCAGTTACCCTTGCAACGCCCTCTGGCATGGAAAAATCTATCGTGATCCACAAAAATCTATATAGTGATCTATGTCTTGCATATTAAACCTTCTTCTGCTTGTTTCTGTTACTTATAAGTACCCTAAAAAAAGTTAATTGTTATCATGCTTATCACAATAAATCCGAAATAACCTTCGATCGGATACATGTAGGCAACTAGGAATTTGAAACCTAGGAGCCCTACGCAGAAAGCAATAATTGCAAGTACCATAGCGATATTAACCTTGTTAACACCTTTTGATGTTGATTCTAGAGTATAATCCATAGAATCCCGAAGTTGCAGCTGCATAAATTGCAATCATCAAAGCAATTGAAATCAAAAAGCTGAGCCCATGGTGCAATCTTACCTGCAAATGCTAGCATAGGAAGATCGGACTTATCAGAAAGCTTAGGGTCTGTTAACATCGCAAATATCAATACAACACCTAGAAGTGCAAGAAAGGATCCTCCCATAAAGCTTCCCATCAAAGCATGCTTCTTGCTCTTTGCCCTAAGGGCTGACTGTGAAACAAATGGAATAGTTGCCATGACATTATATGAAACGTAAATAGCTGCTGCAATTGGCCAAGATGAAGCCATCAAAGAAGGCTTAGTCTCTATGTTTAGATTCTCTGGAGTTTCGTAGCTAAATCCTATGTAAAGGCTCAAAGCCACAACCATGCACAAAAAGAATTGGCATTATGTATTTGAATACACCTAGAATTCTCTCAAAAATCTCCTATAACTGTAAAAAAACGATAGAAGCACAATTATTGCACCACCCTACCGCTCTATGAATTCCAAATAGCTGATTCAAAAGTGATCCACCTGCTGCAGACATAGAAATTGCAGCTGAGAAAACAAAGATGGAAACTATATTTCCTATAAGGCTTTCTAGAAATTTACTTTCGAACGGAATGATTATCTTGCCAATATCTGTCGTTTCTTTTTTTGATTGCTATATATGAAGTCATAAGTCCCTACAGCTACGAAAAAGAAAAAGCCTCAATAGCTACGCCGAAATAGGCCTGCTCTCCAAATATGCCAAAGTACTGCCAGGCTTCCCTTCCCGAAGCAAATCCAGCACCCATAACCGCTCCAATGAACATAAATCCGATTGATATAAAAACTCATGAAAGTTCTCCTACATTTATGATATATTCGCTGATTTCAAGCTGGTTACAATCCGAAAAAAATCAAACACCCAGTCTGTTTTTAGTTATCCCAGCCAGCTTGTTTTTCGTATATTGCATCTCTAATGCTAATCAGATTCTCTTTACCACTACTGAGATCTGTAGCATAGCATGACTGCGCATTAGAGTACCAATTGCGGAAGTTATATATCTCTACAAAAGCTTGTGACTTTGCTCCTCACCCTTTGCAATTGCCGTAGAAATTGAGACAATATTTCTCTAACTGCCTCCATAGTATTGTAAATATCTATAGCATTGTCAGGAAGATTCTCCATTACATCATAAAAAGTAACTTTCTGCTAGTTCAGAAAAATGTAATACAGTCAAGTTCCCTAAGGAGCATACCGATATCTTCTTCAGTCAAGTATTCATCCGCTTCCATTAGGTTAGCAAAGTTCTCAAAAATACGTGAAATCCTCGCCAGTCTCTATATCTACAAGTTCAAAAAGTTCTTCTTTAGTCATTTTTTCACTACCTTATTTTCTCATGTCTATCAAAAAAACAGTTATATATCTAAGTTCTTAAACTTAATATTAAGCTCGTCGCTATCTCGCCCTAGTATTCTCTCAATCATATTTACGAAGTTCTCTGAAAGGTCACTTGCATAAAAAATGCTCTTTGCATTCTCGTTTTGCGAGAGCATATCTGCAGCCTCAAGCTCCATCTTGACTGCTGTAGCAACCTCCTTTGACGAACTGAAATATCTTGATATTAGGATAAAGTCTCCTGAGATTCTTGGATATCAGCGGATAGTGAGTACAGCCCAAAATCAAAGTATTGATATCGTTTTCCCTTATGAAATCATCAAGGTAATACTTAAGAGTTAGATCCATTATCTCATTGTCGATAATTCCTTCTTCTATCAAAGGTACCAGCGCCGGACACGCTATGGATTCTATGAAAAAGCTCCTCGTTTAGCGACTTAATCTTCTCCTCATACACACCTGATTTAACTGTCGCCTTTGTTGCCATTATTCCTATCCTGCTATCCTTATCACATATCTTGACAACTTCTTTTGCTGTTGGTGTGATGCAACCAACGATAGGAATATCAGGATAAGTCTCTCTCAACAGCTCTAGAGCTGTTGAACTAACAGTGTTACAGGCTATGACAATCATCTTGACATCGTTATTTTTTTAAGAAATTTGCCTATCTGAAGTGTGAACTGCCTAATCGTCTTTTGCTGACTTTGGATCCATATGGAGTCCTTGCCGTATCTCCAAAAAAAGATAATGCTCTCATTTGGTAGCATTCTCATTATGTGCGGAATCGTCGTTACACCGCCAACTCCTGAATCAAAAAAACCTATCGGTCTATTGTCCATTTATGTTAATCCTTTCTGAAGTGTGATATACTGTCAATATTAAATATTATACTACAGCGGAGGAATATATGGAACGCAAAAAAAGTCAAAGACAGGTCTGAAATAGATCTTAAATATAAATGGGATTTGAGCACTATGTACGCAAGCGATGAGCTTTGGGAAGATGACTACAAGAAGGCTTCAGAGCTGGCTGATAAATTCACAAAATATCAAGGTAATGTAACAAGTTCAAGCAACACCCTTCTATCAGCACTTCGTGATATTGATAGCATAGATTTACTTCTTGGCAAAATGATATGCTACGCAAAGATGAAGCAGGATGAAGACAATACAAACAGCAAATACCAGGAGCTATTCGGTAGAGGCATGACACTGGCAACAGAAGTTTCATCAAAGATGAGCTACTTCACTCCAGAGCTTCTTAGCGCATCCGAAGAAACAATTCTTGGATTCTTAGAGGAGAACAAAGACCTCGCTCTTTACGAGTTCACCCTAAAAGAAATACTCTTCGTATGAAAAAGCATGTTCTATCTGCTGAAGAGGAAGGTATACTCGCTAAATTAAGCGCGGTTACACACGCACCTGATACAATATTTTTTTCCATGCTTAATGATGCAGATATGAGCTTTTGGTGAGATTTCTGGAGAGGACGGAGAAAGCTTTGAGCTAACTCACGGAAACTATATTCATGCTATGGAATCAAGCGATAGAACGCTCAGGAAAAAAACGCTTTTGAAGCAATGTACAAGCAGTATAAAGACCATATAAATACTATTACTGCAATATATAACACAAATGTAAAATCAGACTGCACCAAGGCAAGCATCCGTAACTATGAATCTGCAAGGCAAGCTGAACTTTACGGTCATGACATTCCTGAATCAGTTTACGATAATCTCATTTCTGTTGTGCATGAGTATCTCCCAGTTTTACACAAGTACACAGAGATACGCAAGAAAATTTTGGGTGTTGACGAACTAAAGATGTACGATATTTACACACCTTTGGTTGATGTTCCTAACAATAAGATAAGCTTTGATGAAGCAGTTGAAATAATGAAAAGCGCCCTATCTGTACTTGGAGACGACTACATAGAAACAGTTGACCAAGGCATAAATAATAGATGGATTGACATCTACGAGAATAAAGGTAAGACGAGCGGCGCGTACAGTTTCGGGTCATATGATAGCAATCCTTTTATACTGCTAAACTATGGCGATAAGCTTCAGGACGTTTTGACGCTTGTTCACGAGATGGGACACTCCATGCACTCCTACTATACAAGAAAGAATCAGCCACCTGTTTACGGTGATTATTCCATCTTTGTTGCAGAGGTTGCATCAACAGTTAACGAGTCTCTCCTTCTCAACTATCTTCTTGAGAATGAAAGCGATAAGACATCAAAGATGTACATCCTAAAACAAGTTCATCGAGGAATTCAGAGCTACAGTATTTCGTCAGACAATGTTTGCAGAATTTGAGAACTGGACTCACAAATATGTGGAAGAAGGTGGAAGTCTCACTGCAGAAAGACTTTGTGAAGAATATGAAAAGCTCAATTCAATGTACTTTGGCGATGCCCTATCAAAGGATGACTACATCAAATATGAATGGGCTAGAATCCCTCACTTCTATCGCTCCTTCTATGTATATCAGTATGCTACAGGATTTTTCAGCTGCAACAGCTATATCAAAGAAAAATTCTTAAAGAAGACGAAAAAAAGCCGTTAAGGATTATAGACGCTTCCTAACACTAGGTTCAAGCATGTTCCCTGTTGATGAGCTCAAAGTTGCAGGTGTAGACATGAGCAAACCAGAGCCTATAAGAGATGCAATGGAAATGTTTAGTTCCTTAGTAGACGAATTTGAAGCGATGATATAGTTTCACACGGAGAGATGAAATGCAAAGAAAGATTTTTGATCTATAACAGTCAAACAGAAAAATTCAATTTCAACAAAAGAAACTCCTTAGCGAAAAGCTTATAGCAAAGGATTTCACAATAGTTAGCGAGCTCGACAGCGAGGTTGAGCTCATAGTATGCATAGGTGGAGATGGAACTTTTTGGATCTAATTCATGAATTTGATTTTTCCGAAAAATCCCTATTATTGGAATTAATACAGGTCATCTAGGGTTTTTTTCCAAGAGATTATGCCAGATAGACTCGATGAATTCATCGACAACTACATCAATCAGAAGTACTCTATTCAGAGCATGCAGACTGTTATGGCTCATGTCTACCACGACGGTATCTGCGAAGAATTTAAAGGCTTAAACGAGATAATAATAGCAAGCAATGCCAACTATGCATATTCGGTGCATTTTGATATATCAATCGCCGGAAGTTTTATTGAAAGATTCAGTGAGACGGCCTTTTTGGTTTCTACCCCAGCAGGAAGTACAGCTTACAATTACTCTCTTGGCGGAAGCATTGTTGACCCAAGGCTTAAACTGCTTTCAAGCAACTCCAATTGCGCCAATGAATACGACTGCATATAGATCATTTACATCAAGCATCCTTCTGCCACCTGATCTCAGCATGGAGGTGAAGCCAGTTGATAACAGTAGTAAAGTCAAAATAACAATTGCCTATGATGGATTTTTCTAAGTTCTTTGATAATGTGAGCAATATTGAAGTATGTCTCTCTGAGACAAATGTTAAACTGCTCAGACTTGAATCCTATGACTTCTGGTCAAAGGTAAAGAGCAAGTTCCTATAAATTACGTGGAGGACATCCCCTAGATGCCAGATAAATATCAGTTTACCGTCTCCCTGAGGAAGCCGGTCAGCAGCTAAAAAGAATAATCAAGCAGAAGTACCATTTCTCTTCAAGGTTAATGACTAAAATCAAATTCGGGAATCTCCTAGTTTGTAACGGGTGAGTCAGTTCCTGGCTGGACTACAGCAAATGAAGGTGACAAAATAACCGTTTTGATGCCAGAAGAGCAAAGCCACTTCCCTGCTGAAGACATACCGATTTATCCAGTCTACGAAGACGATGATTTACTTTTTTTATTGATAAGCAGGCTGAGGTCACAGTCCACCCTACAAAGGGACATCCTGACCACACTATTGCAAACGGGCTTATGAACTATATGAACCAGACAGGCCAAAGCTTTTAAAATAAGATTCATAAACAGACTCGACATGGACACTACAGGGATTTTGATAATCGGAAAAACTCCTATGCACAGGCCGAACTTAACAAAGCAAATGTCAGCAAATACTACAGTCAAAAAAATACTATGCTGTAGTAGATGGAATTATAGAAGAAGATGAAATAGAAATCGACCTTCCCTATCGGTAGACCTATTGAGGGAAATATAGCGCGCAGAGTTTTTACCTGTGTCAGAAGGTGGTTACCCTTCTAGGACGTCTGTCAAAGTACTTCAGAGGTACAAAACAGCCACTCTCGTCGATTTAAGATTGCATACCGGAAGAACACACCAAATTAGAGTTCATATGGCTCATATCGGACATCCTCTTCTTGGAGACTGGCTATATAAAGGCCCTTGCGATATTTTTTTGATAAAAAGACAGGCTTTACACTCCTATTACTTTGAGTGTGATCACCCGGTCAAAAAGACAAGACTAAAAAAATCAAAACGGATATTCCAGCAGATATTAAAGAACTACTATCAAAGCTAGAATCTGAGCTATAGTAAAAAAATTAACCTTGCAAAGCTACTCAGCAATGCAAGGCTATTTTTATTGTCAGTATTAATACATTTGATTATCTATTTGCCTTAGATGCCCAGAAGCAATTTCATAAAAACAGTCCATTTGCTGTATTTATGTAAGACATAAGTATGTAGGTTGGTATTAGAAAGAAAAAAATTTGCATTATTGATGTGATATAGATATTCACATACGGCACAAAACAAAAATTACTGTATCAGTCATAAGTACTACTGCTAATATAGCTAGCAAAGCCCATCCAATGAATGATAAGTTTAGTCCGAATAAATATCCCTTGTTTCCCCTCATCATTATCTTAGAGCGTCTTAGGCATTCCATAGCACTTTAGCTCAGGATTATCTGCAAGTATGTAAAAATGCCAATGAATATCTAAAATAAGCTATAACTCCTGGTATAAAGAATAGCATCGACCAAAGGAATGCAAATACATTCATCAGAAAGAAAAAAAGCGTAAAAAGCCTTGAAAAAAATCTTTCGAATCCGCAAAAGAATAGATCATAAGCTGTCTTAGCTGTTCTTATAAAGTTCAGTACAAACATCGAAAAATCCCTAGAGTAAATGGACCCTGAATAGCTACCATATATATAAATGGAAAGCGAGAATACTCATAATACTCATCTTGAGATTCTATGTAAATCGATGCGTCAAATACATGTATAATCCTTCCTAAAAATGAAGGAATCAGCGCGCTAAGAAGCATGAATATGAACATACCGAAAGAAAAAATCATCCATTTACCAGATAGAACTTTTCTTGCCATAGCACGCATATTTGTATATGATTCTGTAACGATTATGTTGTTATACATGTTTTACCTTTCTGTGTCAAAAATTTTCATCAGAATCCACTTTGGGCTTTCACTTGAATTAACAGCATCCTGCTGCACATTCTGAGCATCTTTGTATCATCCGATTTCGCTAAAGCTAGCCTGATTTTTTTCATCTACTCCATGGTTAAAATCAGTCTGATTCTGTATGCCATATCCCTGATTGTCATTAGGCATATTCTGGTTATATCCCTGATTACTATTAGGCATATTTTGACCATATCCTGGGTTATTATTAGGCATATTCTGACCATATCCTGGGTTATTATTAGGCATATTCTGACCATATCCCTGATTGCTATCATATGTATTCTGATTGAAGCCTTGATTATCGTTAAATCCATTCTGATTCAGAGTTCCATACATATTTGCGTATGTAGGATTAACGACTGGGCGAATATGTCCTGATGCAAGCTCATAAAAAAATACCATTTGTTACCTGAAGATATGCAAAGCACAAAATACATAGGAATTTCCACTACTGTATGTACAAGCATACTTAACTAACTGGCGATGTAATTAATATGTCCTGCAATAATATATTCGACCAACCACAATTGATATTGCTGCAAGCAATGCCCATCCAATGAAGGAAAGTCTTAGGCCAAATAGATAACCCTTGTTGTCAATCATCATGATTCTAGATCTTTCTTAGACACTCAATTGCTCCAAGTTCAGGATTATCAGCTAAGATGTAGTAAGCCTGTGAATACATAAGTCCAAAAAAATAATTCCTGGAATTATAAATAACACTAGGCCTACAAATATAATTATGGACATTATAAGGTTTATCAAAAATGCTTTTAATAACTTTTTTTCAAAGCCAGAAAACAGCAGTTCCAAAGACAACTTACCCGCTCTTATAAAGTTAAGAACAAACATAGCAAGTCCTAGAGTAAAAGCTGCTTCAATAACAAAGCTATATAGTCCTGGGAATGTAGAATACTCATAATATCTATCCACAAAATTAAGGTATATAGTTCTTTTAAAAGCTGGGATCATAGCTCCTAGCATATTAGGAAGATTTGAACTCAAAAAAGTGTAAATCAACAAAGCTAGAGCAGACATAAACCACTTACGCCTCATCACATTGCGAGCCATAGCACGTACATCACTATACGCTTCAGACACTACTATATTATTATACATAACTACCTCCGTATAAATCGTTTCACTTTTACACTAGATATTATATAATATATTCAAATATATGAACAGAGGTTTATAATGAAAAAAAGGCTATTATAGTAACAGCATATGTAGATAACATTGAGGCAGTCAAAGGAATTAAGGATTTCACCTCATGTATAGCAGCAGATGGTGGCTATCTTAACGCTAGCAAAATAGGACTTACTCCCGATATAATAATTGGCGATTTTGATTCATCAAAAATCACCATGTACATCAAAAAGCAGAAATCATCTCCCTTCCAAAGGAGAAAGATTTGACAGATACAGAGGCAGCTCTTGAGCTTACCATAGAACGTGGATTTGATGAGGTAGTAATCATAGGTGGCCTAGGCCGAAGATTTGATCATACACTAGCAAATCTAGGCATCCTAGCTAAATACTATAAGAGACTCTCTCATCTTGCTTTCATGGATGGTTATAACTATGTATATATGCTGGCACCAGGCTTACACAAACTATCCAAAAAAATATACTTGGAACCGAATATAAATACCTTGGTGTAAATAGTTATAGTGACTGCTGCGAAAGATCTTTTTCATCAAAGGTTGCAAGTACCCTCTCGATAGCTTTCACGCTTCCCAAAAGGCAACAAGCCTTGGAGCAAGCAATGAAAGTAATATCAGATGATGCTGAGATAAGCTTTCAGTAAAGGCGAAATAATCATTACACATTCTAATGATTGATAAATGTCACGCTTATTCACTTGAAATAAAGTAGTGAAAAATGTTATATTATTAACAAATAGTTTATTGCATAGTCGAAAGGACGAAGTTATGTACGAAAATATTAAATATGAAGTAAATGAAGGTTTAGCTATTGTTACTATCAACAGACCTAAGGCTATGAACGCACTCAACATGGATGTGCTTTCAGAGCTACTTGATGCTTTCACAGCAATCGAAAAGGACGATGCAGTTAAGGGTGTTTTGCTAACAGGTGAAGGCCGTGCATTCGTTGCAGGTGCTGACATCGCTCAGATGTGCGGACTCAATGCTCTTGAGGGTCGTGAGATGATGATAGCAGGACATAATGTTATGAATAAGATTGAACAGCTTCCAAAGCCAGTAGTTGCTGCTGTTAACGGATTCGCACTAGGTGGCGGATGCGAGCTAGCTATGGCTTGTGACATCAGAATCGCTTCTGATAAGGCAAAAATTTGGTCAGCCAGAAGTTGGTCTAGGAATCATTCCTGGATTCGGTGGAACTCAGAGACTTTCCCGCCTTGTAGGAAAAGGAATGGCTGAGTACTTAGTTCTTACAGCAGAGATTATCGATGCTGCTGAGGCACACAGAATCGGTCTTGTAGAGAGACTAGTTCCAGCTGAAGAGCTTATGGAAGTTGCTGAAAAGACAATCAGAACAATCATGTCAAAGGCTCCTATCGCTGTTGCAACTGCAATCAGTGCAATCAACAATGGATTCGATATGGATATGAAGTCAGCTTCAATGTTTGAGATTGAGACATTTACAGCTGCATTTGCTTCAGAAGATAAGAAGGAAGGCATGACAGCATTCCTAGAGAAGCGCCCAGCTGAGTTCAAGAACAGATAAATCTGAAGGAACTATTACACTCCTTAGCTTGCTAAGGAGTGTTTTTTTGCGTAGTTACTCATTTACTACATATAAAACTGGGGCTATAGGACAAAAACTCCCCTTCACTTATGTGAAGAGGAGTTTATTTTGCTTATTTACTTTATCTTATAGGATTCCGCTTCCGAATAGTGGAGCAAATACAAGTGATACAATTGTCATAAGCTTGATAAGGATGTTGATTGATGGTCCTGATGTATCCTTGAATGGATCACCTACTGTGTCACCAACAACTGCAGCCTTATGTGGCTCTGAACCCTTGCCACCGAAGTGACCTGCTTCGATATACTTCTTAGCGTTATCCCAAGCACCACCAGCGTTTGCCATCATGATAGCAAGTAGTACACCTGATGAAAGCGCACCAGCAAGAGCACCTGCTAGAGCTTCCTTACCTAGAATGAATCCAACTAGTAGTGGAACTACGATAGCCATAACAGCTGGGATTACCATTTCCCTAAGAGCGGCACTTGTTGAAATGCTTACGCATCTTGCATAGTCTGGCTTAGAAGTTCCTTCCATGATTCCCTTTATCTTCTCTGAACTGACGTCTAACCTCTTCGATCATCTGGTTAGCAGCCTTACCTACTGAGTTCATTGTCATAGCTGAGAAGATAAATGGAAGCATAGCTCCTATGAATAGTCCGATGATTACGATTGGATCTAGCAAGCTTACGATCTCGATCTTAGCAACCTCAGCATATGCTACGAAATAGAGCAAGAGCTGTAAGTGCAGCAGAACCGATAGCAAATCCCTTACCGATAGCAGCTGTAGTGTTTCCTACTGAGTCAAGTGTATCTGTGATGTCTCTTACTTCGTGTGGAAGCTCTGACATTTCTGCGATACCACCAGCATTGTCAGATACAGGACCATAAGCGTCAACTGCAACTGTCATACCTGTTGTTGAAAGCATACCTACTGCTGAGAGTGCGATTCCGTATACTCCACCGAACTTGAAGGCTACGAAGATGCCTATTGCGATGAAGATGATTGGCATTAGAGTTGACATCATACCAACACCAAGACCTGAAATGATTGTTGTTGCAGCACCTGTCTGTGACTGATCTGCAATCTTCTTTACAAAGCCATAGTCTGCTGAAGTATAAATCTCAGTAAGCTTACCAATCAAGATACCGCAGAGTAGACCTGCTATAATAGCCCACGCATAGTCATATGTGTGAAGCATGTACTTACTTAGTAGAATTGAAGAAGCGATTACAATGATACCACTTACATAAGTACCCATGTTGAGTGCCTTAGCTGGGTTAACATTGTCTCCACCTCTTACCATCATAATTCCAAGGATTGAAGCAACGATACCAATTGCTGATAGAATTAGTGGGAAGAGAGCAGCTTCTAGCTCTGAGAATGGAGCATTAACTGCTGCAACTGTTGCAAGTGTAATTGCTGAAATGATTGAACCAACATATGATTCGAATAGGTCTGATCCCATTCCTGCAACGTCACCTACGTTGTCACCTACATTATCAGCGATAACTGCAGGGTTACGTGGATCGTCCTCAGGGATGCCTGCTTCTACCTTACCTACAAGGTCAGCACCTACGTCAGCAGCCTTTGTGTAGATACCACCACCAACTCTTCCGAAGAGAGCCATTGATGAAGCACCTAGACCAAAGCCTGTCAAGCACTGCTGTACTGTTGCGAAGTCTAGAAGACAGAAAACAATTCCAAGACCTAGTAGTCCAAGACCTGATACGCAAAGTCCCATAACAGCACCGCTTCGGAAAAGCGATCTTTAGGGCCTTAGGCATACCTGAATTCATAGCTGCGTTAGCAGTTCTTACGTTACCTCTTGTAGCAACGTTCATGCCGAAATATCCAGCTAAAACTGATAGACACGCACCAACTAGGGTAAAGAATAGCTGTTGTCCAGCTATTTAGACCAAAAGCCAAGTGCTAGGAACAAAACAGCGACTACGAAGACCATTGTCTTGTACTCTCTTGTTAGGAACGCCATCGCACCTTCTCTGATGTAGCTGGCAATTTCCCTCATTCTGTCTGTGCCCTCGTCTTCTTTTTTGATCCAGCTAGCAAGGCCAAAAAGCAACTAGTAGGCCTAATGCCGCTGCAACGGGAGTGATATAGCTCATCATAAATAATACCTCCTACTCACAAAACAACAACTTGAGAGGTACCGAATTAGCACCTCTCATATTTTGCGAAAAATAATAAACTACTTATTAACTGTGACTAGTACAAGCGACAACACAATAAATGCAATCGCTGCAACAACAGTCATTCTCTTGAGAAGCAAGTCATATCCTGAACTCTTCTTCTTTCCGAAAAAGCTGCTCTGCGCCACCTGCGATAGATCCTGACAATCCATCACTATTTCCTGACTGCAATAGTACACTTATTATCAGAAATACACTGACAATAGCTAGTATAACCATTAAAGCTGTATGCATAGTTAATCCTCCTTGCAATTTAACTATTAAACTCTACCATAAGAAGAGTGCAAAATCAAGTAAATTGCATTAGAAATTGACAATTTTAATGAATTTTGATGCGTCTAAACTAGCTCCACCTACAAGTGCGCCATCTATCTCGTCCATATTCATTATTTCGCTTGCATTTTCTGGCTTAACACTACCACCATACTGGATAATTACGCTGTCACATGTATCTTCATCATATAATTTCTCTACGATGTTTCTGATGTGTGCACACATCTCTCCTGCCTGCTCTGGTGTAGCAGTCTTTCCAGTACCTATGGCCCAGATTGGCTCGTATGCTATGACAAGCTTTTGATACATCTGCTTTATCGATTCCTTCTAGATCTGCCTTAAGCTGTCCTTCAACTACATCAAAGGCATTTCCTGCCTCTCTTTCGCTTAGATTTTCGCCTACGCAGAGAATAGGAATGATCTCACTTGATGAAAAAAAGTTTCTTTAGCTTGAGATTAACTGTTTCATCTGTCTCAGCAAAAGTATTCTCTTCTCTCTGAATGTCCGATAATGCAGTAGTCGACACCAATTTCCTTAAGCATCTCTACTGATATCTCACCTGTGAAAGCACCCTCATCCTCGAAGTGAACGTTCTGTGCCCCAAGCTTGACATTTGTTCCAGCAAATGCCTCTTTGAGTGCTACAAGCTGAGTAAATGGAGCACATATAGCGGCTCTAACATCAGTATCCTTGTATAGCTTAGAAAAACTCCTCAGCAAAAAGCCTTGGCCTCAGCTGTGGTTTTATACATCTTCCAGTTACCTGCAATCAAAGGTATCCTAATCATTTTATTTCTCCTCTATGATGCTTATACCTGGAAGAATCTTACCTTCCAAGAACTCGAGCGAAGCTCCTCCGCCCGTAGAAATATGACTCATTTTGTCGGCAAGTCCAAACTGCTCTACCGCAGCAGCTGAATCACCACCGCCTATAATTGTGGTCGCATCAGATGTTGCAAGTGCCTCTGCTATTGCCTTTGTGCCCTTTGCAAAGTTTTCCATCTCAAATACGCCCATAGGTCCATTCCAAATAACAGTTTTTGCCTTTGCAATTTCCTCGCTATAAAGTTTAACTGTTTCCTCACCTATATCAAGACCCATCATATTGCTTGGAATCTGATCTCTGCTATATGTCTGATACTTAGCGTCGTTGCTAAACTCATCTGCACATACTATGTCTACTGGTAGCAAGAGCTTTACATTTAGGGAAGTTGCCTTCTCAAGGAGCATTTTTGCTAGGTCTATATTGTCAGCATCTAGTATAGATGTTCCAATTTCTAGTCCCATTGCCTTGTAGAATGTATATGACATTCCTCCTCCTATTATCAAAGTATCAACCTTTGTTAGAAGATTTTCTATAACCTTAATCTTATCTCCAACCTTTGCGCCACCCATAATGGCAACGAAAGGTCTCTGAGGATTATGTAAGGCTGAACCTAGGAACTTAACTTCCTTCTCAATAAGGAACCCTGAAACACATGGAAGATAATCTGCAACACCAGCAGTTGATGCATGTGCTCTATGCGCAGTACCGAAAGCTTCCTGAACAAATACATCTCCTAGAGATGCTAGCTCTTTAGCAAAGCCAGGCTCATTGTCTGTCTCCTCTTTGCGGAATCTAACGTTCTGAAGAAGTAGCACATCTCCATCCTTTAGTGCAGCTACCTTTTCCTTAACTGAATCGTCTACAACGACATCACTATCTGCAAATTCAACTTGCTTACCTAAAAGCTCAGCAAGTCTTACAGCTACTGGAGCTAGGCTGAATTCAGCAGCAGCCTTGCCCTTAGGTCTACCAAGGTGAGACATTACAACAACCTTAGCACCCTGCGTAACCATGTACTCTAGAGTAGGAAGCGCAGCTCTTATTCTAGTGTCATCTGTTATGTTTTGATTGCTATCAAGAGGCACGTTGAAATCGCATCTGATTAGAACTCTTTTTGCCCTTTAACTCTATATCTCTTATTGTCTTTTTCATATCTATTTATTGTCGACAGCGCTCATATGCTCTATCAAATTGAGAATCTTGGAGGAATAACCGAATTCGTTGTCATAGTAAGCTAGGAACTTGAAAGAACTTTTCATCAAGCTGGATTCCCTGGCGTGCATCAAAGATTGATGTGTTTGCATCACCGATGAAATCGCTTGTTACGCACTCGTCATCCATGTACTCTAGGATGCCCTTCATGTATGTCTCTGAAGCTTCCTTAACAGCTGCCTTTTACTTCTTCTAGAGTTGTAGCTGTCTTAAGAACAACGTTTAGGTCAACAACAGATACGTCTGCTGTAGGAACACGGAATGCAAGACCAGTAAGTTTTCCTGCAACTTCAGGAATAACTAGTCCAACAGCCTTAGCTGCTCCGGTTGATGTAGGAATGATGTTTCCGAATACACTTCTGCCTATGCGCCAATCCTTTGTTGACTTTCCATCAACTGTTTTCTGCTTGGATGTAGCTGCGTGAATTGTTGACATAAGACCCTTTTCGATACCGAACTTATCTTCTAGAACCTTGCAAAGTGGAGCTAGACAGTTTGTTGTGCAAGATGCATTTGAAACAACTAGCATGTCCTTTGTGTACTTATCTGTGTTAACTCCGCAAACGAATGTTGGAGTATCCTTGTCCTTTGCAGGAGCTGAGATAACAACCTTCTTGGCACCAGCTTCTATATGTCCTAGAGCCTTTTCGGTAGTTGTGTATGCACCTGTTGACTCAACAACATACTCTGCACCGCATTCTCTCCATGGAATATTTTTGATTTCGGATTCCTTATAAACAGGTATCTTCTTACCTCCGATAATGATACCTCCGTCATAATATCCTACCTCAGCAGGGAATCTTCCGAATGTGGAATCATATTTTAGAAGATAAGCGAGATATTCCATATCCTCTGCACTTCTGTAGTTGATTCCTACAATTTCGATCTCCGGATGTTCTAGTGACGCTCTTAGTACAAGACGTCCGATTCTTCCGTATCCACTGATACCAACTTTAATTGACATAATAAACCTCCATGTCTCTTTATTTCTTAATTAAAAGCTATATTGTATGTTAAAAAGGTGTAAACCTAAAAACGTCTTCTTTTGGACGACGGCAGTATGCCTATATCGTCTCTATATTTTGCAACGGTTCTTCTTGAAATATCTATGCCCTTCTCGTGAAGCATCTCTGAAATCTTCGAATCGCTTAGAGGGCTTCTTATCATCCTCAGCATCTACAAATTCCTTAATCATAGATTTAATGCTATTTGATGAAACTCCGCTACCATCTTCATTAAGGATTCCGCCTGTAAAGAAAGTACTTAAGTTCAAAAAAACTCCTCTAGGGCATTGCATATACTTGCCATTTATTGCACGGCTCACAGTAGACTCATGAACTCCAACAGTTTCAGCAATTTGCTTGAGTGTCAAAGGCTTAAGGAACCTCTCTCCTTTAGCAAAAGAAGTCATTCTGAAACTGAACTATTGCGCTAGCAACATTATAAATAGTCTTCTTCCTCTGCTCAATGCTCTTCATAAGCCACATCGCAGAATTAAATCTATTATTTAGGTAGTTAGAAAGTTCCTTATCAGACTTTGCCTCTTCTGTAAGTGAATTATAGTATGAGCTAATATGTAAACTTGGAGTACTTCCGTCATTGGCGCTTACTACGTACTCACCATTTGTTTCTTCAACATATATATCTGGAATTATGTACTTGATGCTATTGTCAGAATCAAATCCTCTGCCTGGTTTAGGCTCAAGTGTCCTTATCAAATCAGCTATACCTTGGACTTCTGCAATGCTTATTCCTACTTCTTTAGAAATAAGGGCATATTTATTATCAGCTAAGTCCTTAAGTCTATTTGATATGATAAATTCAATCTCATCTGTTAACTCACCTAAAGAAGCAAGCTGTATAATGAGACATTCATTTAGGGTCCCTTGCTCCCACTCCAGAAGGTTCAAAGGTATGGATAAGATCTAGAACTCTTTCGCAGCTATCTAAATCAACATCTAAAAACACTGCAAATCTCTTCTAATGACATAGAAAGATAGCCGTTATCATCGATATTCTCAATTATGTAACGACCTATCTCAGCATCCTGACCCTTAAGACTCGAAAAAAATGTAATTGCTCTATCAGGAATTCCGTCAAGGTATAGTTAAAAAGCAACAAAGTTCTCGTATGAGTACTCATCACTTGTGCTATGACTTTCCCACTGCTTATATGCTTCTACATTCTCGTCTGCCTGAATTAGCTGATCTCTCAGGCTGTCTATATCTATCTCTGTATCGGACTCCTTGTGGTATTCCGACTCAAGTATCGGATTCTCAAGAAGCTCCTTGTCTATGTATTCATTAAGTTCCTGATTATTGTATTGCAAAAATCTGTATCGCTTGAATAAGCTCTGGTGTCATCGACAGCTTTTTGGGTCTGTTCAATTGTCAGTTCGTATCCTATCTTCAAAGCAAAAATCTCCAGCAATTCAACAATATTATGCAATTATTATACCATATTGAAAAAAACTATGGCAAATTATTTAAGCTCAGGAAAAACCTAGTTGACGCAAGGCCTCAAACAAAAATAATATTGGCAGAATTTGATAGATTAAATGACCTTAACCTAGTGTTTTTCACTCATAGGAATTCTTATAGCCATTTCTTCGTTTTTGGGCTATGAAATCACGCGGAAGCCCCTTTGTTTCTCTTCCGAACAAAAACATATCGTCGTCCATATATTCAAAATCTGTATATATACGCCCACCTTTAGTCGTTGCAAGAAATTTGCGCTTATCCTTATACTTCTCCATGAAATCATCTAGTGACTCGTGAATCTCAAGGTCCACATAAGGCCAGTAATCTAGACCTGCCCTCTTAACAGCCTTCTCACTTATATCAAATCCAAGTGGCTTCACAAGATGAAGCTTTGTATTAGTTGCGGCATATGTCCTTGCTATATTTCCGGTATTTGGTGGTATCTCTGGTTCAACAAAAAAACTATATGTAATGCCATTATCTACCTATATTCTCCTAAATACTCTCATAGCATTTAGATGACTGATTTTCTCAATTTCGTCATCGCTAAAATGCTTGCTCATTTTGTCCATCAAAGGCACATAGCCAGTGAAATCAACAAGCTCTCCATTATCATCTATTCCATCAAAGTCAGAACCTAAAGCAATTGCATCTATACCTGCTTTATCCTTCATGTACTTTAGATGATCTATTATTCTATCAAAGCTTGCCGCATCTCCATTTTCATTCAAAAATGCTCCGTAGAAGTTAATTCCAACTACACCGCCCTTTTTCTCCTAGAACGTGAAGCTGCTCATCGCTGAGATTTCTAGGATGGTCGCATAGAGCCCTTGCACATGAGTGCGATGCCATAAACGGCTTTTTGCTAAGCTTTGCTACATCAAAGAATCCGCCTTCATTTAAATGAGAGCAATCTATTACCATGCCAAGCTCGTTCATCCTTTCAATTACATCCATACCAAAGACCTTGAGTCCTCTCTCGTGAGCTGCTTTGTCCCTGTTATTTGGGTATGCCAAGCAGTTTTCATGATTCCAAATAAGTCCTATCATTCTAACGCCCATCTCATAGGCTTCATCAAGTCTCTCAATTTTGTTCTCTAAAAATGCCCCATCCTCTATGGTTAATATGGATGAAAGCATTCCATCTGCAGCGTTTTTCTCTATATCTGAAACACATAGGGCTGGTCTTATAGCATCCTTATTTAGTTCCATCTGCTCTTTATATGTCTCATAGACACCCTTAAGTATCTCATAAGGTCCTATGTTCATGCTCTTCCATGGAAGATACATGGCAAAGCACTGAGCAAGGCTTCCGCCTTCTCTTAGCTTTTCTATATTTATTGCAGTAGGACCATCTTTTAGTCCTTGGTCCTTGTGTTTCCAACATTCCAAAAGTGTATCGCAATGTAGATCTATAATCTTCATACTGTTTTTCATCTAGCGTTCCTCCTTAGCTTATAAATATATATTAAACCTTTTGCTGTAGAAAACAAGACGGAAAGAGCTAATTATTTTAATTTAATCAAAGACAAAACGAAAATTTTCGTTTATAATATTTTCTAATAAATTAAGGAGGCAAATTATGAAGAAGGTAAAGATTGGACTCTTAGGTTTCGGTACTGTTGCCGGAGGAACTTTTGATATATTGAAGAAAAAAACGCTGAGCTAATTTCAAAGCGCAGCGGTTGTGAAATAGAAGTAGCTAAGGTTTTCGCAAGAAATACAGAGAAAGCTTTGTCAAAGGGTCTTCCTGCAGAGATATCTACTACAAATGTAGATGATGTTTTGGCTGATGACAGCATAGATATAGTTGTTGAAGCCATTGGTGGAATTGAACCAGCAACCGAATATATGCTAAAAGGCTATGAAGGCTGGCAAGCATGTTGTAACACTCTAACAAGGCTGCTGTTGCTGCAAACTACAAGGAGCTAACAGAAACAGCTAAGGCAAACAATGTAAGCTTTTAGATTTGAAGCTAGCGTAGGTGGAGGAATACCTGCCCTTACTGCAATTCAGGAGGCTTTTGAGCGGAAATGAATTCCTAGAAGTTATGGGAATTGTAAACGGTACAACAAATTATATCCTAAGCTGTATGCAGGCTGATGGAATGGAATATAAGGATGCTCTTAAGGATGCACAGATTAAGGGATTTGCTGAAGCTGATCCTACTGCTGACGTTGAAGGCATTGATGCCGCAAACAAGCTTTCCATTTTGATGACGCTATGCTTTGACAAGTATGTTAAGCCAGATGATATTCCAACGACTGGAATCAGCAAGATTACAATGAAGGATATTGAAGACGCAGAAGCAAAGGATAGTAAGATTAAAGCTAATCGCATCTGCTAAGCTTTCTGGAGATCAGGTCGAATACAGTGTTAAGCCAGTTCTAATGCCTAACAGTCACCCACTTGCTTCAGTTTCAAGAGAGTATAACGCAATTTACGTTACAGGTGATGCAGTTGGCGAGCTTATGTTCTACGGTGCAGGCGCTGGTGCCTTCCCGACAGGAAGCGCAGTGGTAGGCGATGTAATAGCAATTGCAAAGACAGTATAATAAATGATAATTATTTGATGGAGGAATCAGAATGAGTTTATACAAAGATTGGGACAAGCTTCTCAACGGACAGACTAAGGAGACAATTGACGAGTTTTGGAAGGAGTATTCAGAGGCAGAAGCAAGAATATATGCTTACATCCTTTTCAAACCATAACGAACATCTTAAGGGCAAGGTTTCAGATCTTGCAGAGAAGTTCGAATGTGATAAAGTTATCTTCACTGGCTTTCTTGATGGAGTTACAACTAGCCTAAAAAATGAGTTAGATGTAACTAAAATTACGCTAGATAGTGAGATAGACCTTGACATTGACTTTGAAAAGCTGTATTTTAATATGCATAAGGCTGATGCCGATTATCTCTGGGGACTTGAGGAATGGAACGATGTTCTCAGCGAAGAGAGAAGAATAGAAATCTACAACGAATATAGACGTTCAAGAACAGTACATGTAGATAAGAAACCAGGCAGAAATGAACCATGTCCATGTGGAAGTGGTAAGAAATACAAAAACTGCTGCGGCAAGAGAGCCTAAAATTAGAATTTTAATAAGGCCAGAATACTATAATTAACATGCTAACAAGACAAATGACTTTTAGAAAGCAAACCCCTCGGGTGATTATATCACCTGAGGGGTTTGCTCATTTCTGTAGTTCAAAGTATTTAAATGTTTTTATCTTCACCAGTCTTTTTCATCTCCTTGCTGAGCATGACAAATGACGGCATGTTTTGATGAAAGCACTTTGCCACGACCTTTGATACAAGTCCGCTCTCAAGTGCCCAGTGAAGGACTCCATAAAAAAAGCTTCTGCTCCATAGCCATTGCCTGACTCACTTCGCAAAACCCTGCATCCAAGCTCAGCGACATCTATATCCCCTTCTTTTCTAAAAATCAAAAGAGAACGGCTTCTCCTATCATCTTTCCATCCTTTTCTAATGGCAAAGTTGATAGCTTCATGCGCATCAAAAATCCATGCGAGCAACCTTATAAAAAAACTATCGTATTCAGGTTCCCCGTCTATGCTGAGCATATCATCGTATCCCCAATATACGTTTCTATCTTTATCAAAGATAATCTCGTTATATATATCAAGGTCAGAGTATTTGATTTCATCTAAGATAAGCCTTGCAGTTTCAATAACTGGCATACTCTCCCAGTTCCATTTTTGGTATCTTTCATCTTATATTCTCTTCTTGCACATTGACTCTATCGGACATTCCTCACAGTTTTGGCTTTCTAGCACTACAGCACTGTCTTCCATGGAAAAATCAAAAGATGATGAGCCTTTGACCACCTATCCTTTGGAATCTTTTTCATCAGGGCCTTCTCAGTTGCTAGCTCGTTCTTTTCTTTTACAGATACCTATACGGTTTGCTACCCTGAAAACATGAGTATCTACTGCAATATGTGGCTCGCCAAAACCAACTGAAAGGACTACATTTTGCAGTCTTTCTACCAACTCCAGAAAGCTTTGTTAGCGCATCAAAATCCTGCGGAACAATACCATCGTGCTCAGCAACTAAGGATTTTTGCCATATTGATTATATTCTTTGACTTTGTCCTGTACATCCCAATCTTTTTAGGTATTCTTCAACTTCAGCTTGATCTGCCTTTGCTAGAGACTTTGCATCTGGGTAGGCCTCAAAAAGCTCAGGTGTAACCTTATTCACGCTCTTATCTGTTGTCTGCGCAGATAAAGCCACAGCAACAATAAGCTCAAAAACATTATTATGATTCAGCGCACAGTCTGCATCTGGATATGCTTCCTCTAATCTGTCTAAAATGCTGTTAACAGTTTTTCCTATCCATAACTTCCCTTTCTTGACAATATATACTCGAAAAAAAGTATAATTCACACATGGATATTATACAGCAACTAAGAAAAGAAACAAATAAAGAACTTCCACTTACTGATAGGATTTATGAGGAGCTTCTTAGGGATATCATGACTGGTAAGCTAGCTCGTGATTCTTGGCTCACAGAGACAAAGGTTTGCTCTATGTATGGAGCTAGTAGAACTCCTGTTAGAGAGGCTTTTAGACGCCTTGAGATGGATGGCCTTTTTGGAGTACATACCTAAGAGAGGCGAATATGTGCGTGGTTTTAGCTATGATGAATTAGTAGACATGCTTAATATACGCGCAGACCTTGAAGTTAGAGCTGTCAGCTGGAGTATAGAGCGCATCACAGATGATGAGATGGAGCAATTTGATGATATATTTCGCTATATGGAGTTTTATACAAAAAAGAATGATATTCACATGATGATGTATGCAAATTCAGCCTTTCACAGACATATTTACAAGACATCGCATGACAGAATGCTTGATAAGACTCTAACAACATACTTTAATTACTGTAAATACTCCTGCCCTCCAAATTACTTTTGCTCCAAAGTTTTTTTAGACAAGACACTTGAGGAAAGACGCAGAATCTATAGCGCCTATCTAAAAAAAGGATGTAACAAGTGGCGCAAGGGCTATGAAGCTTCATATGAGCAGTACGATTAAGCGCGCTATTGCAAACATAAATCTAAATATATACGAAAAAAATAAATCCCGTAGCAAGCAAATGCATTTTTATTGCAAATTGTCCCTACGGGATTTTTTTCTATACGTCTATAAATATTTAGCTTACTCGTTTTTTTATTATCAAAGAAAAATATTAACGATTCCAGCAAATATACCTGCAGCTACCCAAATTATCCATAGTTATGTCCCACGCACCTGTAAGGAACGAGAGAATAAAATATATAGCTGTAATTACAAGCCAATAAAGCTGTTCTAAAACACCTAGTTTTTTGCGACGTCTTTTTTTAGATATAGAATATTCATTGTTTTGCAGCAGCATATCATAGCTATCTTTTATTAAAAACCGTACGTACAATCATATTAACCGCTATACCTACTATAAAAAAAGTAGCAGTGCAACCATTGCAATCATGACCACATCTCTCTCCGTAAAAACAAAGCGCTATAAACATTGGCATAATCGACAAAATACATAAAAACAACTCCGGCAATAAGAAATGAAGTGTGACTTGGTGCATAAAGCTTCTTTCTTTTTCTTTTTACCATTCCGTCAACACCATAGGCTGTTTCAAATTCTTCGTTTTCAAGATACTTGAATTCACCAAGCTTGCTGCCTGATCTTATAAATAAAGCTACAGCAGCTGCAATCATCAAAATTAGAAAGATAGTTCCTAAACCACCTACAGCATTTTCTGATATATTTATTATCTTATCCTCTTGAAGGCCGCCGAGCAAAAATTATAGCAATAGGTGACCATATGCAAAGCATAACTCCAAATGCTATTTTAGGTGCATATTTTTCGCGAGTTCTGATGAACTGATTTGCTTCCTCAAGACTAAGCTTCCTTGCATTTCTCGGATGCTCTGCACTTTCTTTAACAGAATCACCTGCATCACGCACAGCATCATCCTTTAATAGGTAATCTGTTGTTACCCCAAAGATTTCTGCAAGCATTATTATTCTATTTATATCTGGGATTGACTGTGCGCCCTCCCATTTTGATACAGACTGTCTAGAAACATTTAGCTTTTCGGCAAGTTCCTCTTGACTTAGCCCGATTCGCTTTCTTTTCTTCAATAATCTTATCTGCTAATATCATCTTATTCCTCCATGAAAAATTGCGTATCTAGCTTTTCTTGTTCGAACAACTGTATTCTATGAAAAAAATAAGTTGCAAGCTATAAAGTCCGTTTGGCAATTTGTCAACTGGTGGTTGCGATATCTCCAAACCGTTGAAAATTCACTGTTTGTATTTTAATAGTATTTTTGATTTTTTTAGTCAAGTGGATCCGAATTTGAAGTTGTTTTTTTAAATGAAATACCCTCTAAACTCCTATGGCTTAGAGGGTATAACCAGCTTACGCTGTTTAATTATTTAATTTCAAGCTCAATGCCTTCACCTTTTGATGTAATCTCAACTGTGTTTCCATCAGAGATTTCACCCTTAATCAGAGCCTCTGCAAGCTTTAGTTTCAACATACTTTTTGCATGAATCTCTTTACAGGTCTAGCACCAAACTCTGGACTGTATGCATTGTCACAGATGTAGTCCTTTCCTGCTTCGCTTAGGATTAGCTTGATATTTCTCTCAGAAAGTCTCTTCTGAATAGATCCAAGAGCAATTTCTATGATTCTTCCAATCTGATCCTTATTTAGTGGAGTGAATACTATTGTGTCATCAATTCTGTTTATAAACTCTGGTCTGAAGAAGCTATGAAGCTTGCTTATTACATCTTCCTTTACGTCCTCAGAAATCTGACCACCTTCCTCGATTCTATCTATGAGCTCACGGCTACCGATATTTGATGTAAGGATGATGATTGTATTCTTGAAGTCTACAGTTCTTCCCTGATTATCAGTCAATCTTCCGTCGTCTAGAAGCTGAAGCAAGATGTTAAATACATCTGGATGCGCTTTTTCTATCTCATCAAAGAGTATTACGCTGTAAGGTCTTCTTCTAACTGCTTCAGTCAGCTGTCCTCCTTCATCGTATCCTACATATCCTGGAGGCGCTCCAACAAGTCTAGAAACGCTGTGTTTTTCCATGTACTCGGACATGTCTATTCTTATCATGTTCTTTTCGGTGTCAAAGAGTGCCTCGGAAAGTGCTTTTGCAAGCTCAGTCTTACCAACACCTGTAGGACCCATGAAAATGAACGAACCTATAGGTCTATTCTCATCCTTAAGACCGGCACGTGCTCTTAGTATAGCATCAGAAACTGCAACTACTGCCTCATCCTGACCTATAACTCTCTTGTGAAGGATTTCAGGAAGCTTTAGAAGTTTTTCTCTTTCGCTTTCAACAAGCTTTGATACAGGAATACCTGTCCACTGTGATACGACTTCTGCTATTTCCTCAACATCGACCTCTTCCTTTAGGAGTCTATCCTCACTCTTATCTGCAAGAGCCTGCTTTTCCTCCTCCAGCTTCTTCTCAAGTGCTGGAAGTTCACCATATTTCAGCTTTGCAAGTGTCTCAAGATCATATGCTCGCTCAGCTTCCTCGATGCGGTGCTTCAATTCCTCGATATCTTGCTTTGTTTGCTTAGAATCAGTGATTTTCTTCTTCTCAGTCTCCCACTGAGTTCTAAGAGTTGCACTTTCACTGTTGAGCTCACTTAATTCTTTCTCAAGTGCCTCAAGTCTTGCCTTTGATGCCTTATCAGTTTCCTTTAGAAGCGCCTGCTTTTTCAATCTGAAGCTGCATTATCTTTCTCGAAATCTGATCAAGTTCTGATGGCATGCTATCAATTTCTGTTCTGATGCGTGAAGCAGCCTCATCCATCAAATCTATAGCCTTATCTGGCAGGAATCTATCTGTGATATATCTATCTGATAGCGTTGCACATGCAATAAGTGCATTATCCGTAATTCTAACGCCGTGGTGAATTTCGAAGCGTTCCTTAAGTCCTCTCAAAATAGAAATAGTGTCATTGATATCTGGCTGATCAACCATTACCTTCTGGAATCTTCTCTCAAGCGCAGCATCCTTTTCTATGTACTTTCTGTACTCGGTCAAAGTAGTAGCACCTATGCAGTGAAGTTCCCCTCTTGCAAGCTTTGGCTTTAGAAGATTTCCGGCATCCATAGAGCCTTCAGTTTTTCCTGCGCCAACAATTGTATGAATCTCGTCTATAAATAGGATGATTCTTCCTTCTGATTTTTCCACCTCATTTTAGAACGGCCTTGAGTCTTTCCTCAAATTCACCTCTAAACTTAGCACCAGCAATAAGCGCACCCATATCAAGAGCGAATATTGTCTTGTCTTTTAGACCTTCTGGAACATCTCCCTTAAGGATTCTCTGTGCAAGTCCCTCGACAACTGCAGTCTTACCAACACCAGGCTCACCTATCAAAACAGGATTGTTCTTAGTACGGCGAGATAGAATCTGTATAGCATGTCTAATCTCGCTATCTCTTCCAATTACTGGGTCGAGCTTGCCCTTTCTTGCTAGCTCAACAAGGTCCTGACCGTATTTCTCTAGAGCCTCATAATTGTCCTCAGGATTTTTGGCTAGTAACTCGCTGATTCCCTCTGACCTTGGTCAAAGCCTCTAGAAAACCATCCTTACTTATTCCAAATCTCTTACATACATCTATGAAAGGACTCTTTCTCTCATTTAACAGAGCAAGATAAATATGTTCAACACTAACATAGTCATCCTTGAAACGCTCTGCTTCCTTTTCACTTTCGGCTAGTAGTGAATTTAAACGCTGTGAAGCATAAATCTGTCCTCCACTAACCTTTGGGAGCTTATCGACAAGCTCAGAAACAGCTTTCTCAACTGAATTAGCGTCTATCTCCATGTATTTTAGAAGCCTTGGGATTAGGCCATCGCTCTGCTGTAGCAAAGCTAGATTTATATGCTCAGGCTCAAGACTTGGATTCCCATTTTCGATCGCAATGCGCTGTCCTTCAACAATAGCAGCCTGCGCGTTCTGTGTGTATTTTTTTCGATATTCATGGTTATACCTCCTTGATTTTTTTATCTTCGTTATTTATATTGTATACCACTTTATTTTCAAAAACAACAAAAAAATATTAGCACTCTTTTACGATGAGTGCTAATTTTTTTCTCTTTATATTTAGCTTTTTAAATTATAGGCCTTTAGCGATTTACACTATGCCCATTATTGCATTAAACAATCCGTATATTAGTGGATTAATTACTATATCAAGTACATTTAGTAAAAATTAGTCCTAGCAATATGAATGTACCAAGACGGTAGAACTGATACCACCATGAGTATTTATCAAGTCTAAATATCTGCGTTACCAAATTAAATCCATCAAGTGGCGGAATTGGAAGCAAGTTGAATACCATGAGAATTATATTTACTAAAAATGCCATACTGCAGCATCATAGCTATTACATGTAAAGGCTCATTAGTACTTACAGCAATTCCACTTGAATACATAAGTTTAAGTATAAGTGCAAATACAAATGCTATGATTAGATTCATAGTTACACCTGCAACCGCTACAAGTGCCTCTCCCAATCTTCTCTTCTTATAATAGTTTGGATTTATCTGTACGGGCACACCCCATCCAAATCCTGCCATGATGAGTGCTACAAATCCAATTGGATCAATGTGCTTAAGCGGATTTACAGTTACTCTTCCTTGTTCCTTTGGAGTTGGATCACCAAGCTTATATGATACCATCGCATGGGAAAACTCATGTAGTGTAAGCCCAATAATTATTCCAGGAAGCATATATAGCTTTGTAACAATCATATCCATGCTAAATGCATTATTTCCATGTAAAAGATTAAGTACTACTACAAGTGCAACTAGCAGAATCGCTGAATTTAACTGGTTTTGATTTATCTTCATATTGTATCTCCATTTACTATTCTATAACTTCACCAAAGAGGCTAAAGGTCTTAGCATCTGTGATTTTTACATCTACTAAGCTTCCTATCAATTCCTTTTTGCCAGCGAAGTTTACTAACTTAAATCCATCTGTTCTTCCTGTGAGCGTTGATTTATCGTTCTTGCTTACACTATCTACTAGAACTTTTTCAACTCTGTCCTGATATGCCTTGTTCTTCTTTTCACTTATTTCGTTTACAGCATTTACAAGAAGGTCAAATCTCCTATGCTTTTCGCTTTCCTCAATCTGATCCTCAAACTTCTCTGCAGGAGTTCCCTTTCTTATAGAATAAATGAAGGTGAATGCTGAATCGTACTCAACTTCTTTGACAATGCTTAGAGTTTCCTCAAAGTCCTCGTTTGTCTCTCCAGGAAAAACCTATTATTATATCTGTAGAAAGCGTGATATCAGGAACCGTCTTTCTAAGCTTTTTCTATGAGCTTAAGATAATCTTCTCTGGTATACTTTCTGTTCATTCGCTTAAGAACTCTATTGCTTCCTGACTGAATAGGCAAATGCAAGTTACGGCAAAAGCTTATCACAGACTGCAAAAAGCTTCAATAAGCTCATCTGAAAGGTCTTTTTGGGTTTGATGTCATAAAGCGTATGCGCTCAAGCCCATCTACATCGTTTAGCATTTTGAGAAGTTCAGCAAAGCTAGTTCCATTACCATCATATGAGTTAACATTTTTGACCAAGGAGCATAATTTCCTTAACTCCATCTGCTACTAGACCTTTAACCTCATCTACTATAGCCTCTGGCGCTCTGCTCTTTTCACCTCCCTTGTGTATGGAACTATGCAGTAGGTACAGAAGTTATTACATCCAAACATGATGTTTACTAGTGCTTTTGTGATCAAATAGTCTCTTAGCTGGGAGTCCCTCGACTATTTCCTCTGTGTTTTCAATGATATCAACAACCTTCTCCTTCTCGATTGCAACCTTTTCGATTAACTCTGGAATATGGTGAATGCTGTTTGTACCAAAGATTACATCTACCCATGGGTACTTAGCTTTTATAGTATCGACAACCCTCTGCTGCTGCATCATGCATCCACAGACACATACGATAAAAGAAGGGTCGCTTTCTTTTTCTCTTTTTGAGCTGTCCTAGTGTTCCAAAGAATCGCTTATCAGCATTATCTCTGACACTACATGTATTTATAATTACTATAGAGGCATCTTTTTCGCTCTTTGACGCTTGAAAAGCCTCTTTCTGTTAGAAGACCGTCGATAACCTCAGAGTCATGCTCGTTCATCTGACAGCCAAATGTTGTTATATGAAATGTTCTGGACATCTGTCCTCCTAAGTTATTTTCTTTCGTCTTTTTGGGCTACGTGTCATTAAGACATCTATAGCTTCCTTTGCATTGATTTCGCTGCTTAAGCAGGCATGAATCATCTCAGTAATAGGCATATCTACACCCATAGATTTAGCAAGCTTATATGCAGCTTCACATGTACTTATTCCCTCAACAACCATTCCTATACTATCAGCAGCCTCTGTTGGACTCATTCCCTGACCAATCAAAAAGACCACAGCGTCTATTTCTTGAATGATTACTTGTACATGTAACGATGAGATCACCTATACCGCTAAGTCCTGCGAAAGTTTCTTGTTTTGCTCCGAGGCTCATTCCAAGTCTTGCAATTTCAGCGATTCCTCTAGTCATCATGGCTGCCTTTGCACTATCTCCATATCCTAGACCATCGGATATTCCTGCACCGATAGCCATAATATTCTTAAGTGCACCGCCAAGCTCAACACCGATAATATCATCGTGAGTATATACTCTGAATCTGTCGTTCATGAAAACTTCCTGAACCTTAAGCGCGGCCTCATTGTCCTTAGATGCTGCAACAACGCCAGCTGGCATATTTCTGCCAACCTCCTCTGCGTGTGATGGACCAGATAGAGCAACATAGCTATTATTTGGTGCAATCTCTTCAGCAAGCTCTGAAAGCCTCTTGAGGCTCTTCATATCTATACCCTTTTGCGACGTTTACAAGTATTGTATCCTCAGAAATCGAACTAATAGCTTTTCTTAGCGTGTTAGCAAAAATGCTGAGCCGGAACTGCAAATAGAATTATGTCTGCATCTTCAACTGCTGTATTTAGCACGTTTTCAAACTTTACGCTGTCCGGTATTCTAACCTGTGGCAAATATCTAATATTTGATCTAAGATACTCTACCTCAGCAATGTGGTCAGTATTTCTTGCTGTAACTTTGACATCGTAGCCTTTATTTGCTAAAAGAACTGTTAGCGCTGTTCCCCAGCTTCCAAATCCGACTACTGTAATCTTTGTATCGATTGTCTTATTCACCTTTTGTTCTCCTTTTTCTTAAAGCTTAGCTTTACTTTCGTTTCCAGATAGAATTCTAGCTATATTAGCTCTGTGCTTGAATATCAAAATCAGAGCCATGCAAATGCCAGCAGGAAGAAACTCTTTCTCCATAAAGTATGCTAAAAATGGAAATGCAATAGCTGCCGTTACAGAACCTAGTGAAACCATTCTTGTAACAAGTACTACTATCACTACTATACCTAGGCATATCAAAGCGAGCTGCCAATTGAGTGCTAGTAGCGCTCCAAATGCTGTAGCAACTCCTTTTCCTCCCTTGAATTTTTAGCAGCAAAGGCCAAACGATGTCCTAGAAATACTGCTAGTGCGCAAAATGATACCTGCATAGGGTTAAGAAACATACCTGCAAGAAAAAAACAGCGAGAAATCCCTTACCAATATCTATTACTAGAGTTATAACTGCTGCCTTTGCACCGAGAACTCTAAGAGCATTCTGTTGTACCTGCGTTTCCACTTCCCGCCTTTTTGATATCTATGCCCTTTGCCTTAGCAAGGATTGTAGACGGTGAAATGTTACCCTAGCATGTAAGCTATCAAAAAGTAAGATAACAAATTTTATGCTAATCATCCCTACTCCTTTTCTCCTCTTTCTCTAAACAAGAACTTTACAGAAGTTCCCTCAAAACCAAAGGCTGCTCTTATCTTATTCTCAAGATATCTAGCATATGAGAAGTGCATAAGTTCTCTATCGTTTATTGAAAAATGCAAATAGCGGTGGTTTTACACCAATCTGGCTCGCATAGTAGACCTTAAGTCTTCTACCCTTGTCAGCTGGCGGCTGATTCATCAAAACAGCGTCTGCAATCAAACTATTAAGCTGTCCTGTAGGAACTCTGAGAGCGCGTTTTTTTCGGCAACAAACTTAACCATTGCCATAACCTCACTGAGCCTTTCCCTCTTAAGCGCAGAAATAAAGACAACTGGCGCATAGGACATGAAAAAGAAGCTCTGCCTCTATCTTACGCCTATAATCGCGCATCGTATTTGTTTCCTTGTGAATAAGGTCCCACTTATTTACTACAACGACAATTCCCTTACCAGCCTCGTGAGCCTCACCTGCAATTTTCTTATCCTGCTCTGTGAGACCTTCCTCCGCGTCAATCAAAAGAAGACATACATCACATCTTTCTATCGCTGCTATGGATCTAATTACGCTGTAGCGCTCAATATCTTCGTTTACTCTGCTCTTTCTTCTGATACCCTGCAGTATCGATTAGAAGGTATTTATCGCCTTCCCACTCAAAAAGGGGTATCTATAGCATCTCTAGTTGTTCCTGCAATTGGCGAAACTATAACTCTATTATCGTCAACTAATGCATTTATCAGTGATGATTTACCTACATTTGGTTTTTCCAATCACAGAAACCTTGATATCATCGGTTTCTTCGTACTTATTATCCGGAAATGACTTAACTATATCGTCTAGAACATCACCTAGATTCAGCATATTTACTGAAGAAATAGGAATCGGCTCGCCAAGTCCTAAAGTATAGAAATCATAGAAGTTATCAGGAATCTTGCGAGGGTTATCTATCTTGTTTACGAGCAGAATAATCTTCTTTCCGGTTCTTCTAAGCATGGTTGCAACTTCTTCATCTGCCGTAGTAATTCCATCCTTACCATCTACGATAAAGAGAATTACATCTGCCATATCCATAGCCATCTGTGCCTGCTCACGCATCTGGGAAAGGATTATATCCTTGCTATCTGGCTCTATACCTCCAGTATCGATAAGATCAAAGCCAATTCCGTTCCACTCAGCTTCAGCATAAATACGGTCACGTGTTACGCCAGGAGTATCTTCAACAATTGAAACTCTTCTCCCTACTATCTTATTAAAGAACGTCGATTTACCAACATTTGGTCTGCCTACAACGGCAACAATAGGTCTACTCATCAAAAATACCTCCTGCAAACTCTCTCGCATCAAAAGGCTTAAGATCATCTAAACCTTCACCTACTCCAATAAACTTTATAGGCATCCTAAATTCATCTGTAATACTTATAGCAATGCCGCCCTTAGCTGTTCCATCAAGCTTTGTTATAATGAGACCTGTGATTTCAGCAACATCATTAAATTCCTTAGCCTGTGAAATAGCGTTCTTACCATTTGTAGCGTCAAGCACAAGCAGCGTCTCCCTATCTGCTTCAGGAAACTCTCTCGAAATAACCTTGTTCATTTTCTCAAGCTCATTCATGAGATTCTTCTTTGTCTGAAGTCTTCCAGCAGTATCGCAAATGAGAACATCTATATTTCTTGCCTTTTGCAGACTGAATAGCATCATATATAACTGCAGATGGATCTGCGCCTTCCTGATGCATAACGGTGTTTACACCGATTCTATCTCCCCAAATCTTTTAGCTGTTCAGAGGCAGCAGCTCTAAATGTATCTGCTGCTGCAAACATAACGCTCTTCCCCTGATTCTTGAGCATATTTCCAAGCTTAGCAATTGAGGTAGTCTTTCCTCCACCATTTATTCCAATTACAAGGATAATAAGCGGTGTCTTATCACTTAGCTTGCATCTATCTCCTTTGTTGAGAATAAGTGTCATTACATTTGTAAGTGCATCCTTAACTCTTTCAGGTCTAGTTATGTGGTTAATCTGGATATGGTCACGGAGGTCCTGCATTATCCTCATTGTCGTATCCATTCCGATATCTGAGGTTATGAGAATCTCTTCTAGCTCTTCTAGCATTTCCTCATCTACCGTTGCGCGCGACATCAGAGTATCGCTTATTCTCTCGGATAGTTTTTCCGAAAAAAACCTTTTTTTCTTTCCTCCTAAGATTGCCATATTTCCTCCTTACTCTATATCAAAAATCATCGCCCAGTCTCAGACTCAGCACCTTAGATATTCCGTGCTCTGGCATGGTTACGCCATATAGTACATCCGCATGCTCCATCGTCGCTTTTTGATGAGTTACTAGTGTAAACTGTATTTCTTTAAAGTTCTTCAGATATTCTGCAAATCTATCAATATTACTGTCGTCAAGCGCAGCTTCTACCTCATCAAGTATGCAAAATGGTGTAGGTTTTTGTCTTGAGTACAGCAAACATCAGTGCAATTGCTGTCATGGTCTTCTCACCACCTGACATCAAATTGATATTTTGAAGCTTCTTTCCTGGTGGCTGTGCAATAATCTCAATTCCACTTGTTAATGGATTATTCTCATCTTCTAGTCTTAACTCAGCATATCCACCGCCAAACAAAGACTTGAATATCTCCTCAAAGTTAATGACCACCTTATCAAAGTTATCTTTAAATCTTCTCCTTATGGTCTTATCCATATCTGAGATGATTTTTAGAAGTTCTTCCTTAGCTGCATTTATATCGTTTCTCTGAGATGTCAGGAATTCATAACGCTCTGAAACCTGTTCGTATTCGGCTATAGCTCCAATATTTACATCGCCTAGCTCTCTCATACGACTTTTGATTCTGCGTTCTTCCTTGGCTGCTTGTGAGTAAACAAAGTCTTCTTTTTTGAAGTCCATGGCCTGAGCATAGCTTATCTCAAACTCATCCCATAGTTTTTTTCCTTCAGTGATTCTAGCTGAGCCTCACTCTTGCTAATCTTTTAGATCTAGCTGATACTTGTTATCTCTTAGTCCATTGAGCTTATCTAAAGCATCCTTCTGTTTCTCATCAAACTCCTGAAGCTGAGTGATTACAGTCTGTCTATCCTCGCTTACTTCTGCAAGATTAGACTCTAGCTCAAGCTTTTCTCTCTCAAATATCTCAAGTACTTCACTGTTATCCCTGCTATTTAGCAGAAGATCCTTCTCTAGCTTAAGCTTATCAAGAGCCTCCATCTTATCCTTTAGCTGGCTTTCCATAGACTCAAGCTGTCTTTTTATCCTGCTCTTTTCCGATTCGCTATTTTCTAGCCTTGTCTCAAGCTCATTTAGTATGATTCTGTGCTTTGTTACGCCTTCGCTTGCCTTATCGGTTTCAGCTTTAATAGAATCGATTTCCTGAAGGACTAATTCGGTATTTGCCTGAATTTTACCGATTTCATTCTGCAGCTCTAAAGCTTGATTATTAAGATTTAGAATTAATTCATCAGCTTCCATGGTCTGCTTATCAATTTCAGCAAGCTCTGATTCTACACGCTTTAGGTTCTTTGACTGCTCCTCAGCTCTGATTTTTTTCTGACTCTACCAGGCTCTTTAATCTGTTAAGATTTAGGTCTGCTTCCCTATAGTCAGAACTTAAATCATTGAACATCTCTCTTTCGTCAGTCTGCTTAGCTTTGAGCTTTGATAACTCCTCGCCCATCTTCTCTATGCTGAGTTTGTATGCCTTAAGGCCCTTCTCAAGGTCACTTATCTCAGCCTTACGCTCAAGCAGATTAGCCGATTTATTCTTATATGCACCACCTGTGATAGCACCTGATGCATTTACGATTTCTCCTTCTGGAGTAACAAATCTTAGTCCCTGTGACACCTTTGATAGTCTAATAGCACTATCCATGTCTTTAACAATAGCAACTCTGCCTAACAGATAGCTATAGATATTTGCTAGCTCTTTATCAAAGCTTATAATATCAACAGCCATACCCAAAAAGCCCTTATCGTCTTTTAGTTTATCGCTTATAGCCTGCTTGCTAGCTCTAATTGATGCTATAGGAAGGAAGGTTATTCTTCCTACGCGATTTTCTTTTTAGGAACTTTACAGCACGCTTTGCATCCTCATCATTTTCACAAATTACATTCTGAAGCGATGCTCCCATTGCAGTTTCAATAGCAAGCTCATAGCCCTTTGGTACATCCATAAGCTCAGCTGTTACGCCTCTAATTCCGCTTAGATTCTGCTTCATCAAAGCTCTAACGCCTAGGTTATAGCCTTCATAATTGCTCTCCATCTCCTCGATAGTATGGAGCCTAGTCTGTATTCTTCCAGCTTCTAGACGCTCTCTAGCAAGCTGTTCTTCCTTATCTTTAATGTTTGCAGAGGTCTTTGCTATGCTAGTATCTAGCTCGGAAAGGTTTTAATTTTATCTTCTCTGCTCTTGCCTCACACTCTTCAATTTCCTGAAGATTACCACTTAGACTATCGCTTATCTGCCTATCTGCTTCGCTATTTTCATCTCTAAGTTCCTCTAACTCTTCTCTTCTTCTTAGAAGCGTCTTCTTGAGGTTCTCGTAACCCTTAGATTCACTTTCGCTTGCGCTAACTCTATTATGAAGCTCAAATACCTTACGTTTTCCATCATCAGCCTCTGCGAGTTTTTCTGCCTGACGTGATGCCAGCTCATTATACTTTGCAATTTTTCTCATTTAAAATTAGCTTTGCATTTTCGAGTTCTTTGCTTAAATAGTCAAATTCCTCGCTAGCGCTAGAAAGCAATTCCTCTTCTGCAAGCTTTCTCTCGTTAATTGAAACAATATCTGAGTTTATAATATTGCTCTCGTTTTTCAATTCCGACCAGTCTTTGCTCGCTGAGTTTTCCCTCGCTTATGGCAGAGTTAATTCTCTGGACCGCATCCATAATCTTATCGCGAGTCTCATCTGAAAGCTTGTCTAAGAGCTCTCTTCTGCTTGTGAGTTCCTCATATCTATTTATGAGAGCCTTGCTCTCTTCTTTTTACCTTTGATATCTCAGACTCAAATCCTGCAACATCAGCCCTATATATTTCGCTATTTTTTTCGATATTAGCGATGTTTCTTAAAATAAGATTTATCTCTAAATCCTTATACTTATCTCTAAGCTCTACAAATTCCTTGGCTTTTTTTCGCTATCTTCCTTCAGCTGGCCTATACGAGACTCGATTTCAGAAACAATGTCATCCACACGTTCGAGATTAGCCGATGTCGATTCCAGCTTTTTTTCTCAGCATCGCTTCGTCTATTTTTGTACATTACAACACCAGCCGCTTCTTCAAAGATTTCTCTTCTACTCTCCGGCTTGGTGCTCACGATATCTGCAATCTTACCCTGTCCAATCAAAGAGTAACCATCTACTCCTATACCTGTATCCATGATAAGCTCACGTATATCCCTTAGTCTGCAAGGATTGTTATTAATCAAATATTCGCTTTCACCTGAGCGATACATTCTTCTTGTTATCGCTACCTCGTTGTAGTCTACATTTAGGATCCCACTAGAATTATCTATGACAAGAACAACCTCTGCCATACCGCGCGATTTTCTACTTACAGTACCAGCAAAGATAACTTCTTCCATCTTGCCACCTCTTAGCGCTTTCGGACTTTGTTCTCCGAGTACCCATCTGATGGCATCACTTATATTGCTCTTGCCGCTTCCGTTAGGACCGACAACGCATGTTATTCCCTCGTGAAACTCAATAACAACAGGATCTGCAAATGATTTGAATCCATGCATTTCTAATCTTTTGAAGTACATTAAATCTCGCCTTTCTGAAGGGCATACTTTTGCAGCCGCCTTTTCTGCTTCTTTTTTGTATTACCCGTACCTATACCGTATATAAGATCGTTGATTTCCACCTGAACGCAAAACTCCTTGCAATGCTCAGGACCTCTTTCTGAAACAACGATGTATCTTATCGGCACGCTACCATATTTCTTCTGAACTAGTTCCTGTAGCCTTGTCTTATAATCTAAGTTAAGCTGCCCTGAAACCGCCTTATCAATAGTATCATTAAATAAAGATAAAATTAGCTTCTTTGCCTCTTCAAAGCCACCATCTATATAAACAGCACCTATTATCGCTTCTACTGCATCAGCAATTATATGCTTATTGCCTCTTCCCCTGTTTAGCTCCTCGCCGTTTCCAAGCAAAATTTCCTTGTCAATGCCTAGTTTTAGACCAATTTCTGCAAGGCTATCTGAGCAGACAATCTGCGCTCTTCTCTTTGACAAAGTGCCTTCGCTATTATCAGCTAGTCTTGTGAAAAGATCAAAGCCAATTACAGCATCGAGAAACCCGTCCCCAATAAATTCGAGTCTCTCGTTACTTTGCTTTGTTAAATTGTCCTGCGTATGAGCTGTGCGTAAGTGCTGTGGCTAGAAGATTCTTGTCTTTAAATTCGTATGAAATTTTTTTGCCTCTATATCCCCTATCAAGTGAATCTCCTATTCTGCCGTTACAATGTCTTCGATTTCTAGCACTGAACTTTCTATAATTTCTACAACTTTACCTTCTACATAAGGAATAGCTTTCATAATCGTCTGCTTAACAGCAAGTGCATCTGAGCTTCCATGCATCTTAAGTAGTGCGCCCTTAACTCCAAGAATTGGCGCACCGCCATATTCGGAATAATTCATTTCAGTCTTTATTCCCATAAGCTGTCTCTTTAGCAAAAAGTGCACCGAGCTTGCTCTTTGTATCAGCGAAAAAAATCTCTTCTTAAGCTCTCTTAGGAACATAAGTCCCATACCTTCTGTAAGCTTTTAGAATAGCGTTTCCTGTAAATCCATCTGCAACTATTACATCACAGGCGCCGTTTGGAAGTTCTCTAGCCTCTACATTGCCTATAAAGTTAAGATGGCTCTTCTTTAGCATCTCATGAGCTGCCTTTGTCAAAGTAGTACCCTTGTTCTCTTCGCTTCCGTTGTTTACCAGTCCTACGCTTGGATTAGCTCTTCCTATAACCTTTTCCATATATACAGAGCCCATGATACCAAACTCAAGTAGGTTGTTAGGCTTGCACTCTGCATTTGCACCTGCATCTGTCAAAAAGCGATGGCTCTGATCCTATAACAGGGTAAATTGTAGCAAGTGACGGTCTATCTATGCCTTGGATTCTTCCAAGAATAAATAGTCCACCTGCAAGTAGCGCTCCTGTGCTTCCTGCAGAGATAAATACATCTCCTTCACCAGCTTTGACCATGTTTATGCCCTTAACTATCGAAGAATCTTTCTTTGATCTAACTGCCCTTACAGGTGCTTCTTCGTTTGTAATAACTTCAGTCGCATTTACTACACTTATCTTGTCACCTGTATAACCTGTGTTCTTAAGGCATTCATTAATTGCATCTTCCTGTCCAACGATTACGATTTCGTGTGGCATTTCTTTTGTGGCTGCAACAGCTCCCTCAACTACTACCTGAGGTGCGTTATCTCCGCCCATTCCGTCTAAAACAATTCTCATTTTATTGCTCCTGGATCATTTCCTTAACAATTTCATCTATCTTTCGTGCAACTTCACGGAAGTCTTCTTCCTTGTAGCCTCTTGAAGTCATAGGTGCAGTACCTACACGCACACCGCTAGCTTCCTGTGGTGGACGCTTATCCCCTGGCACACAGTTCTTATTTAGTGTGATGTGATTCTCATCTAGTCTATCCTGAAGCTCCTTACCGCTAAATGGCTTATCAGAAAGATCTATTAGGAATACGTGATTTTCTGTGCCACCTGTAACCACCTTGTATCCAAGCTTTATGAACTCATCTGCAAAAGGCTGCACAGTTTAGCACAACCTGATGCTGATATTCCTTGAACTCTGGTTTTAGAGCCTCTTCTGCACAAATCGCCTTACCAGCAATAATGTGCTCTAGCGGACCACCCTGAGCATATGGGAATACCGCACTGTCAACCTTCTTTGCAAACTCTGGCTTGCAGAATATAAGGCCTCCACGTGGCCCTCTTAATGTCTTATGAGTTGTTGTAGTTACTATATCTGCATGCCCAAATGGTGACTCATGCTCGCCTGCTGCTACAAGACCAGCAATGTGAGCCATATCTACCATAAAGTATGCATCTACAGACTTTGCTATATCTGCAAAAAGCCTTGAAATCAATTCTTCTAGCGTATGCAGATGCACCAGCGAGAATCATCTTAGGCTTATGTTCCTCTGCCTTTCTGCGAACATCATCCATATCGATTATTCCATTTTCGTCTACATCATAAAACACAACATTGTAAAAGCTTACCACTGAAGTTAGCTGATGCACCATGAGTTAGGTGTCCACCATTGTCAAGTGACATAGCAAGTACAGTGTCTCCTGGTGAAACGAGTACCTTATATGATGAGAAATTTGCCTGAGATCCGCTATGTGGCTGTACATTAACGTGATAGTCTGTATTGAATACTTCACGCCACTTATTACAGCAGTATTCCTCTAGCTCATCTACGAACTTTGTTCCGCCGTAGTATCTGCCTTTGTTTCCGCTTGTTCTCTCGTATGGGTACCCCTCAGCATACTTCCAAGACAGGCAGCTTCCGCAAGCTGCTAGAACTGCTTCAGAACAGTAGTTTTCTGATGCGATGAGCTCAATGTTATCTCTTTGGCGCTCATACTCGCCTTTGATTAACTCAGCCACCTTAGGTGATGTTTTAGCTATAAAGCTCATAGTTGTCTATGTTATATCTATTGCTATCGTTTCCAAATTTATCGAACATTTTTTCTGTTCCTCCTGCTATTATAGCGATTTATAAACTTAAAAATAACTGTTATGAACACTATACCAAGCCCTATTGCTAAGGCTATTACGACTGCTGTCATTCCATTTATCCTAGCATTTACATAGTCCTCTGTAACTATGCCGTACATGCTTAGATATAGGTTTCTGCCTGGTATCAAAGGTATGGCAGCCGCTGTCAAAAATATCGTAGCTGGCGCTCTATTAACTCTAGCCATTATCTCTGCATAAAGTGCAACAAATACTGCTGCGACAAAGTTTGCTATGAAATAGCTTTCAGTAAACTGATATCCTAAAAGGTAAATTCCCCAGCTTACGATTCCGCCTATTCCTGCATATGCTACCTGCTTACCTCTCATGTTAAGAAGCATTGCGAATCCGACAGAACCGACAAAGGCAGCTAGAAGTTGTATAATCATAAAAATCTGCCTCCCAAGATAATCGAAAGTGCAAAGCCTGAAGCTATAGAAATAGCTATCATCACTGAGTTAAGAAGTCTCAGTGTACCAGTAGCAATATCTCCAGTTAGCATATCCCTAATTGCATTGGTCATAGCAATTCCTGGAATCAAAATCATTATGCCCGCAATCATTATGATATTCACATTGGAGCCTATTCGCGTAAGTACAAGCGCATATGCAGATACTCCTGATATAAAAGATACTGCAATGCTACTTACAAAGAGGTTCTTTTCTTTCTTAAACACGATATTATTTAGGAGCGAAATTATAACTCCTAATATTGCTGCGGAAATCACATCTCTAAAACTACCACTGAAAAATACAGCAAAGCCAGCACTGACTAAAATACTAGCAAATATGTTTCTGCAAAGTCCGCTAGAAGGCCTATTCATAACCTTCTCAAGCTCTACGTAAATCTGGTCCACTGAGTATCTTTCCCTGCAAATCTTTCTAGACAAATCATTTAGATAGTCAAGTCTATCAAAGTTAACTCCGTAATCATAAACTCGTCTTATCTGAGTACAGATTTTCCCTTGCGGAGTAATCATAGTCACCTGCATGTTAGAGGTAATTATAAATACATTGACCTTGTAGCAATCATAACTTTGACAGAGTCTTATTATGCTGTCCTCAACCCTGCTTACCTCTGCACCAGCAATAAGCATCTGTTCACCTATCTCAAGAATTGCTTGCAAGAGCTTGTCGTAATCTATATCTTGTGCATGCTGTACATCAACTTTTTCTTTGATTGAATTATCCATTCTACTTATTACCCATATCCTCTTCAGCTGTCATTATTCTCAGCTTCTTATGAAGAATACTAAATGTGAGTGGAAGCTTTTGACCATGCTCTCCATCTATATCCGTAGGTATGTCAAGGTCTGATTCTATCTTTAGGTACGATGTCTTAAAGTGTAGAACCTTTCTGCTAAGGCTATGCTTGCCCTGCAAGATCTTCATAAATACCTTTGGCATTTCGAAAACATTCATAGGTCTAAAGAGAATTACATCAAGAAGTCCGTCATTGATTTCAGAAGTAGGCGAAATCATCTTAAATCCACCTGCAGACTTTCCGTTCATTACAACCATGAAATACATCTTCTCATCATAAACCTTGTTATCAGTTGTAAAGCTTTAACCTTTATCGGCTTAAGATCTGTAAGTTCTGAGATTCCCTTTAGGTAGTATGCTAATACACCTATTGAATTTTTTAGAACTGGATCTGTCTTTTGGCTTACATCTACAACCTGTCCCATGGCAGCTACGTTGATGAAGTATCTTCCGTTTACTACACCAACATCCGCATATGTTGACTTGCCACCAAGGGTAATGTCTAGCATCTTATCTATATTGCTAGGTATTTCAAAGTAGTAAGCAAAGTCATTTGCTGTACCAGCCGGAAGGATTCCTAGCGGAAGGTCAATTTCGTTATTTATCATCGCATTGACGCAAATGTTTATAGTTCCATCTCCGCCAGCTACAAGAACCTGACAATACTCTTCTAGGTAAGTCTCCTTGTTCATACTCTCAAAAGAAATTTGTAAGGCTGTTATCAGCTGCTCTAATCGGAATAACCAGCTTGCCGTCATCCTGATACCTTGCGATTATCTTGTCAAGGTTATTCTTGAACATTCCGTTACCGGAGCGATGATTGTAAAATAGAATAACTTTATTCTTAATTGGCACTTAAAGCACCCCCTCACTGTAATTTATAATTACTTTAATTTGCTCATAACTATCTCTAGATTTGACTTAACCTTTGCAAGCTGCTGCTCATAATCAGCTAGCTTTTGCCTTCTCAGCATCTATTAGAGCTGCTGGTGCCTTTAGCCACAAAGCCTTCGTTTGATAGCTTTGATGAAGCTCTCTTAACCTCGCCCTCTAGCCTCTTTACTTCTTTCTTGAGTCTCTCAGCCTCAACGCTGTAGTCAATCAAGTCAGCCATAGGTATCAAAAATCTCAACGCCTGTGATAATTGCACTCATAGCATCGCTTGGTGCCTCAGCCTTGTTTGAAATAAATGTAATATCAGTTATGTTGGCAAGCTCTTTGATGTATCTTTCGCAAGACTTTATGTTCTCAAGTGCTTTACCTTCAGCAACCATAACAGCTGTAAGCTTACGACTAGGTGCCGCCTCTACCTCAGCTCTTACATTTCTGATTGCCTTAATAGCTTCCATTGCAAGCTCTACTCTTGTAGTTGCTTCTTCGTACTTAGGCTCATCTTCACTAGGCCAAGGGGCACTGATCAGCATTGATTTTCCTTCAAAGTCACATTCTCCATCTGTATGTGGCAAATATCCCCAAATTTCCTCTGTAATAAATGGCATAAATGGATGAAGAAGCTTGAGCATGTCCTTCATTGCCTTAACCAGTACTGCTCTTACAAGCATCTTGTCAGCTTCGTCATCAGCCCATAGTCTTCTCTTAACAAGCTCGATATACCAGTCACAGTATTCACTCCAAATTAGGGTCATATACTCTCTGGCCAGCTAGTGCAAGATCAAATCTATCAAAAGCATTGTTCACATAAGCAGTAGCTTCTACGAGCTTATCTAATATCCACTTATCTTCATCCTTTAGCTCAACCTTATCAAGGTCAGCCATAGGTAAGAAATCACCTTCATCATCTTTAATATTCATGATAACAAATCGAGATGCGTTCCAAAGCTTATTAGCAAAGTTTCTTGCTGCCTCGATCTTATCATCCTTAAATCTCATATCATTACCTGGCGTTATCCCAGTTGAAAGCATGAATCTTAGAGCGTCTGCACCATACTCATCAATCTTCTCTAGCGGATCGATTCCATTACCTAATGACTTACTCATCTTGCGGCCTTCAGCATCTCTAACAAGTCCATGTATATAAACATGCTTGAACGGACTATTTCCCATAGCCTCACATGCTGAAAAAAACCATTCTGATAACCCAGAAGAAAAATTATGTCGTATCCTGTTACAAGAACGCTTGTTGGATAGAAGGTCTTTAAATCATCTGTTTCATCTGGCCATCCAAGTGTTGAAAAAGGCCAAAGCGCAGATGAGAACCATGTATCAAGTACATCCTCATCCTGTACTAGATTATTGCTTCCGCACTTAGGGCAGCTGCAAACATCATCTTCGCTAACTACAATTTCTCCACAGTCCTGACAGTACCATGCCGGTATTCTATGACCCCACCATAGCTGTCTTGAGATACACCAGTCTCTGATTCCCTCTAGCCAGTGCATATAGATCTTATCAAATCTATCTGGTACAAGCTTAAGCTCACCGCTCTTGAGAACGTCGATAGCTGGCTTTGCAAGCTCATCCATCTTAACGAACCACTGATCCGAAAGCATAGGCTCTATAGGGTGTATGACATCTGTAGCATTCTCCTACCGGAATCTTGATATCTTCAGTCTTAACAAGGAAACCTGCCTCATCTAGATCCTTAACCCACTGCTTTCTGCACTCATATCTATCCATGCCAGCATACTTGCCTGCAGTCTCTGTCATGCAAGCCTTGCTGTCCATACATTCAATAATTTCTAGATTAGCACGCTCTCCAACCTCAAAGTCATTAGGATCATGAGCTGGGGTAATCTTAACTGCACCAGTTCCTTTTTCTGGATCTGGATATGGATCTGCGATGATAGGAATTTCTCTGTTTACAAGTGGTAAGAGAACCTTCTGTCCTATAACGTCCTTATATCTTTCGTCTTCTGGATTTACAGCAATAGCAACATCACCAAACATAGTTTCAGGTCTTGATGTAGCAACCGTTATGTCCATTCCACCCTCTTTTGCTGCAGGGTAACGGAAATACCAATACTTGCCGTCTCTATCAACATGCTCAACTTCTGCATCAGAAAGCGATGTTCCACACTGAGGACACCAGTTGATGAGTCTATGTCCACGATAAATCAGCCCTTTGTTATATAGCTCAACAAAGAAGTGTTTAACAGCCTTGTTACATCCTTCGTCCATAGTGAAACGCTCTCTTGACCAGTCACATGAATCACCGAGCCTACGACACTGCTGAGTAATGCGTCCACCGTATTCTTCCTTCCATGCCCATGCGCGCTTTAGGAATTCTTCTCTGCCAAGGTCTTCCTTCTCCTTATGTTCCTCCTCGCGAATCTTGTTCACAACCTTAACCTCAGTAGCAATGCTAGCATGGTCAGATCCCGGAAGCCAAAGTGTATTATATCCCTGCATTCTCTTATATCTAATCAAAACATCCTGGAGCGTGTGATCAAGTGCATGCCCCATGTGTAGCTGTCCAGTAATATTTGGTGGTGGCATAACTATAGTGAATGATTCCTTGTTCTTATCTTCACTTGGCTTAAATGCACCACTATTTTCCCACATATCGTAAATGCGTTTCTCAAACGATTTTTGGGTCATAAGTTTTAGATAAATTATGTTCCATATATTTAGAAATCCTTTCGTAAAAATAAAGATTAAAAATAGCTACAAAAAAATACATATATAATAATACAGCAAAAAGCTCATTTCTTCAAGCTTATTTAAGCATTTTCAAGCACTTTTAGCTTCATGAAAAAAACTGAATATTTTATCAACTAATTTATATCAAATTTACATTGATTTTATATCTCATTTTGATATGATATATTATGTACAATAATGAGAAAATCGAATGGAAATGGTGTAATAAATGAACAATAGATCAACCAGAAATAAGTTAAATTTGCGAGCTATTATCGTACTACTCGCAGTTCTAATACTAGCCTTCATGTTTGTTTTTAATCTTTTTAAATCAAATCGCAATGCCAAAATAGCTAAAGAAAAGGTCAAGGCCAATATAACAAAGGTTTCAAAGTTTAACTTTTCTACTGTTGTCGATGTTGAAGCTGAACTTCAGAAAATGAAAGAAGCCGAAAACGGGGGCTCAGAGGACGGCAAGAACTATAGAACAATTTTTGCAAACTGTGCAATTGTCGGAGACTCTATCACAGAAGGTCTCACAGTTTATGGCTTCCTAGGTGAAGAGCAAGTTTTCTCTGCTGTCGGTGGTGCAGTTAGCAAGGATGAGGCAATGTTTGATAAAGCTGCTGCAACCTACCCTAAGGCTGCTTTCTTCTCATACGGAATGAATGACATGGGTAACTTTAACGGAGATGCAGATAGTTTCATAGAGCAATATTCTAATCTCATAAATAAGTTCAAGAAAAAATCACCTAAAACAAAGATTTTTGTTAACGGCATCAGCACTCCTGATGAGTCTGCAATAAGTGCAAATAAAGTTCTAGGTAATTACAAGAATTTTAATAATAAGATCAAAGCCATGTGTAAGAAGCTTAAGGTTACATATATCGATACAGCTCACATTTTAGTAGATGATCCATCGCTTTTACGCTGGTGACGGCATACATGTTCAGCCTGCCTATTATGTTATTTGGCTTGATTTGATGCAGAAGAAAGCAGGTCTATAAAGTGAAGAAGAAATTAATCTTTCTGCTCATTTTAGTTGCTTTCCTTGGACTCGCCTATAGAATTCAAAGTGCTAAGAATGTTCCGGTTGAATCTATAGAGAAATCTATGGCAAAAAGAATTGAAATCGCAGAAACTTAACAAGTGTGTCGATCAGGATTTAGTCCATTTTATTGAGATAGATCCGTCTAGCACTAAAGGATATATTTATTATAAAAAGCCCTGAGGCCCTCAGCGTCGACGAACTTTTTGATTGTAAAAAGCAAGTGATAGAAACAAGCTAAATAACTTCAGAGATAGCGTCGATAAGAGGATTCAGTCACAGTTAAAGATTTTTTTGAGGGCTATGGTCCTAAGCAGGTAGCTGCTCTAAAGAACGCTTTAATCATCCAGAAAGGCACATATTTACTGTATTATGTCGGTGATGATGGACAAAAGATAGAGGAGGTATTCAGAAATGCTGTTCAGTAGCATCTTCTTTCTGTTCACATTCTTACCAGTTTTATTAATTATATACTTCGCTGTGCCTTTTTAAGTACAAGAACTACGTTTTACTTGCAGCCAGCTTGCTTTTTTTATGCCTGGGGCGAGCCAATATACGTATTTTTTTGATGATATTCAGCATTGTCTTTAACTGGGCAATGGCACTTGATATAGAAAAGGAACGAAGAATTGGCAAGAAGACAACTTTGATATTCACTATTGTTGTAAATCTGTTAATCCTCTCCTTCTTCAAATACTATGGTTTTGCACTTGACAGCGTAAATACTTTACTAGGCACAAACATCTCTTATACAGCCTTGCCACTTCCTATAGGTATATCATTTTATACCTTCCAAGCAATGTCTTACATAATAGATGTTTACAGAGGTGATACAGAAGCTCAGAAAAAGTCCGCTAAAGTTTGGGCTATATTTGTCGCTGTTTCCTCAGCTTATCGCAGGTCCTATCGTTAAATATAAAGACATCGCAGCTGAACTAGATAATAGAGAGATTTCGCCAGATCTAATCGGTGAAGGAAGTGCAAGATTTATAATTGGACTTGGAAAAAAAGTAATAGTTGCAAACAATATGGGTGCTCTACATACTTTGATTTTGTCGGATGGATCAAGTGCATCGGTTCTAACCTACTGGCTAGGAGCTATTGCTTATACTTTACAGATCTACTTTTGATTTCAGTGGATATTCAGATATGGCAATAGGCCTCGGCAAAGGTCTTCGGCTTCAATTTTATGGAGAACTTCAACTACCCATACATATCTAAATCTGTTACTGAGTTTTTGGCGTAGATGGCATATATCGCTCAGCACTTGGTTTAAGGAATACCTGTATATTCCACTAGGTGGTAACCGAGTAAATGCTAAGAGGCATATAATCAATCTTATCGTAGTATGGACGCTTACTGGACTTTGGCACGGAGCAAGCTGGAACTTTGTCGTTTGGGGATTATACTACGGAGTTTTCCTGATAGCCGAGAAATACTTTTTTGCAGAGCGTATGGAGAAGCTACCTAACGCCCTTCAGCATATAATTACTATGTTGATAGTTATAATAGCTTGGGTATTTTTCTTTAGTGATGACCTAGCAAGCGCTATGCACTATATCGGTAACATGTTCTTTATAGGCAAGCTACCATTTGCAAACATGCAGTTCCTATACCTACTAAAGTCAAATTTGATTTTGATGGTTATTGCCTGCGTACTATCTCATCCAAAGCCTTACAAGATGTACACACTTCTCAGTAAGAGTAGTACAGCATTTTTCGATTGCAAGCCTGCTGATTATATTTATTGTTTCGGTTTCATACCTGATATTCAGCACCTACAATCCTTTCTTATATTTTAGATTTTTAGATGGAGGAAAGATGAATCATAAGACAGCGAAAATATTCGGATTTGTATTTCCAGCCATATTGATTGCGGTCATGTTTTTTAATATTTTCTTGCCAGACAAGAAGTTTTCTGCTGAGGAAAATCGTCTGCTTCAAACCATGCCAAAAGCTAAGTATTAGCAGCATTTTTAGTGGAAGATTTGAAACAAAGGCAGAATCATATGCTGCAGATCAGTTTATGCTAAGGAATATGTTTATCAAAATAAAATCATCTTTTGATATCAGTCTTGGTTCCACTGAATCAAACAATGTATTTATGTGCAAGGATAACTATTTGATGGAAAATATAAGCAAGCTCGACACCAAAAAGATGGAGAATAATTATAATTCTCTTGCCAAACTCAAGCAGCTCTACCCTAACATAAATATGGATTTCATGCTCGTTCCAAATGCAGCAAATATAATGTCTGACAAACTTCCTCTGTTTGCAGTAACCGAGGACCAAAAACAAACAGATGGATGATTTCTTCAAGAAGATACAGTCAATCGGAATTAACCCAGTAGATGTCAGAGCTACGTTCAAAAAGAATAAGGAAAAAATTGAGCTCTACTATCACACGGACCATCACTGGACAACGGATGGCGCATATCTAGCATATCAAGACTTTGCTAAGAAGAATAAACTGAATAGCAATATAAAGTATGATGCCCTAGCGGTCAAAAATGACTTCCGTGGAACACTCGCATCTAAAAAGTGGATTCACCAACGGACTTAACGATATGATAAAGATTTACCTTCCTAAAGAAGGTCAAAATTACAAGAACAGCGTTATCTTCTACTCTGATACAAAGGAGAAGACAACCGAGTTCTACAAGCTAAATAATCTCAAGAAGAAGGATACATATACAGTATTTGGTGGAAGTAATCATCCAATTTACTCGATTAAAACTCCTGTAAGCTCACAGCGAAAGCTTCTTCTCATCAAAGATTCCTATGCCAATAGCTTCATCCCATTCCTATCGCAGGATTATAGGGAGATTATAGTCATAGACCCAAGATACTTCTTTGATGATATCAGCGAAATTATTAAAGCAAATGGCATAACAGACATACTTTTTTCTTGTATAACGCAAATACATTCTTTAATGACAATTCATTAGACATGATGATTAACGCATCAAAGGATATAAGCACAAAATCATAACCACTGGCTTAGCCAGTGGTTAATTTTTAATCTTTCTATCGTTCGAATCGCTGCTAAGCGAAAACAACACAAAAACCGGATGCATAATTAAATGCACCCGGTCCGTATAAATCTTGTATTTAGTGTGTATCGAGATTTTTTAGAAAGCTTTTTCTATGGATTTCTGTAATTCCAGCCTTCTTGATTCCCTCATAATGAGCCTTTGTTCCATATCCCTTATTGGATGCAAATCCGTATTCAGGATAAACTTTGTCATATTCCTTCATCAGTTTATCTCTCGTTACCTTTGCAAGAATAGATGCTGCTGCAACAGAGAAATATGTCTGATCACCTTTGATTACCGACATTTGTTCCTTCTTTAAATCATTGATCTTTACAGCGTCAAAGATTACAATTTGAATCCTATCTCTTCCCTTAGATTCCAGCATTTTATCAGCTTCATCTATCGCCCTTTTTCATGGCAAGTTTAGTTGCTTCTAAAATATTAATTTCATCGATGACTTCACACGAAGCTTCTCCAATACCATATGCTAGAGCCTTATCTTTAATTTCATCAAAGAACTGCTCCCTCTTCTTTTCGCTTAGTTTCTTGGAGTCGTCTATACCAACTATGTCTACATCTCTATCAAAAAAATGCAAGCGGCTGCAACTACCGGACCAGCAAGAGGACCTCTGCCAACCTCATCGACACCAGCAATTAGACTATATCCCTTGTCCATGAGCTCTATTTCCGGCCTTCTAAGCTCCTCAGTCCTTTTGATAGCAAGCTCAAGTCTTTCAGCTTTAGTCATATTACTTAGCCCTTTCTAAAGTGATTCTACCAATCTGAGCAGACCTAAATTCATCTAGGACAGTCTTTTGCACATCTGCTATAGTCTATTCTACCTTTTGATAGAATAAATCCTCTATTTAGCGCTATATTATCCATGTTCACAAGTCCCTCATCAGAAATTTCCTCAAGCTTATATCTATTTGCTAAGAGCTTAGGATACTCCTCCTGAAGAAGCTCAATGAGCCTAAGCGCAAGTGTCTCTAAATCAAGAATTTCATCCTTGATAGAGCCACAGAAAGCAAGTTTTAATTCCTACATTTTCATCTTCAAACTTAGGCCACAGGATGCCTGGAGTATCGAGAAGCTGCATTCCGTTTGAAAGAGTCAGCCACTGCTTTCCCTTAGTCACACCAGGCTTATCTCCCTGTCTTTTGCGCTCTTCTTTCCCGTTAGACGATTAATCAAAGATGACTTTCCAACATTAGGAACACCGACAATCATTAGTCTTAGGTTCTTCTTACGGACCCTATCCTTATTGATATCGTCCCTCAATTTTTAGACATCAAATTGAGAAGTTCCTTAATTCCAACGCCGTGCATAGAATCAAGAGTCATAACCTTGCTTCCATCCTTGCTAAGTTTTTTTCTATCCAGCGCTTATTTTTCCTGACCGTCTGATAGATCGCTCTTGTTTAGGATAATTATTCTCTGCTTACCTGCTGTAAGCTCATCGATTACTGGATTTCTGCTCGAAATAGGAATTCTAGCGTCTATAACCTCTATTACTATGTCAACAAGCTTGAGATTACTGGCAATAAGCTCTCTCGTCTTTTTCATGTGACCTGGATACCAGTTTATGTTTTGCAATGACATCTTGAACCTCTTTCAATTTCAACGCAACTATTAGTAAAAAGGACACCCATGCGGATGTCCTTTGTGACCGTTATTATTTAGTCTTAATCTTAGCAGCCTTACCTGTTCTGCCACGCATGTAGTGAAGTCTAGCTCTTCTAACCTTACCTTCTCTAACAACTTCGATTTTTCTCGACCCATGGAGAATGAAGTGGGAATGTCTTCTCAACACCTACACCAGAAGCAATCTTTCTAACTGTAAATGTAGCACCGATTCCACCGTTCTGCTTCTTAAGAACAAAACCTTCAAAAATCTGAATTCTTTCTCTTGCGCCTTCCTTAATTTTAACGTGGACCTTTACCTGGTCACCTACGTTAAATGCAGGGACATCCTTCTTGAGATAATCCTGAGCAACTGAATCTAAAAATATTCATTGATTGGGTTCCTCCTTTCCCTCCAAGGTGTTCTTGCCACTACTGTATGCAGAGGACCACCCGTACTAACTTAAATATATTATCATCTCAAAGAGACAAATGCAAGCAAAATTGTGCATTTTTGATAATTTATCGCCAATTATATAACAAATCTAGGCTCTTGGATGAGTTCTATCGTAAACATCCTTGATTCTACTCTTGGAAAAGCTGCATGAAAACCTGAAGTGCCTGCATGTCATCATAACCTAAAAAGTTCCTGCAAAGTCTTTTAGATCTGCACCGTTTTGTATCATATGAACAGTGAATGAATTTCTGAGTATATGAGGAGTAATTCTCTCCTCCATTCCAACAGCCTTACCATACTGCTTCATAAGCTTCCAAAGGCCCTGTCTAGTGAATCTCTCACCCATGTAATTTAGGAACAAAGGTGCACTTCCATCCTGATAGTTCTTATTCTTTGCTAGGCTTGGCATACTGCTATCAAAGTATTTCTTAATAGCATCCTTCGCATAACTTCCTAGAGGTACAATTCTTCCCTTGCCATTACCCTGACAGGTTATGAATCCCATGCGAAGATTTACATCATCAAGGTTTAGCTCAATCAGCTCATTAACTCTTATTCCAGTTCCATATAGAACCTCAAAAATGGCTCTATCTCTATAGCCCTTAACGCTTTCACCAGGCTGCTTTTAGAAGTTCCTCAACCTCTGCTATGCTTAGAAAATCAACTTCCTTACGCTCGGCTCTAGGAGTTTTAATATCATCTGCAGGGATTTGTCTTTAGCTCATTTTCCTTAATCTTAAATGTATAAAAAGCTCTGATTGAAGCAAGTTTTCTATTTGTTGTAGATATAGACTTCCCTGCCTTGCTAAGTTCCATAATGTATGAAAGTACATCTGTCTGAGTAGCCTCTAGAAGTTCTTTTTCCTTTTTTTTGCCTAAGTACTTTTTCGAAAGCTAGGATGTCTCTGCTATATGCTAGTATTGTATTTTCTGACGTATTTTTGCTGTCTCTTAGATAATCTGAAAAAAACTACGAATATTATCCATCGCTTCTCCTTCTCAGTACTTCTGCTGTCATCATAATAGCCACTATGCTCTTTGCATCTTCAATCTTTCCCGCCATAATCATATCAACGAGCTCATCAAGCGGAACCTCAAGCATGTCTATGGCTTCGTTATCATCAAAATCAGTCTCCCCAGCTGCAAGATCTTCAGCAAGATATATATCCAAGACCTCCTCCGAATAGCCAATTGCTGGGAATATTGAAGTCAGGTATGTCATGGACTTCGCAGAGTATCCAGTCTCCTCTTTTAGCTCTCGCCTTGCTACATCAAGTCCTGCTTCTTTACCGTCTCTTTTACCTGCTGGTACCTCTAGCATGACGCGATCAGATGGCTTTCTGAACTGCTTAACCATAACTAATTTTCTATCGTCTGTTAAAAGCTGCTATCGCTGCTCCTCCATTATGCTCAATTATCTCACGATGTGAAGTTCCATTGACTGTTGTAACCTCATCGCATCTCAAATTAAGTATTCTACCTTCGTAAATACGCTCTGAATTAAGCGTTTTTTTCTTCAAATGTCATAACAAAAACCTCCTCGCGGATTTTTAATATATTATATCATATTTTTATATAGGCATTATTAAATTAATTATATATGTTTTTTTATGTATTATTTATACATTTTATATGAATATATTATAAATCCGTCACTTTTTTTCACAAAATCGATGCTAAAATTCAGATATTTTTTTGATGAATCAAACAAATTTCAAACTTTTTAAGTATTTTTTTGCTATTTTTTTACCAAAAAGTTAAAAAAATAACAGTATATTTATGCAATTAGTACTTGCAATTCTAAGGATGAGTAGCTATAATGTAAACAAGGGTTATCCCCTGATAACCTCTTAATCTCTAATCCCAATACCCTCTTTTTAACAAAAAGAAACCTTTTCAGGTTTCTTTTTGTTTTTATGTTATAATACTTTCGGATATGGATACATATATATTAACGTGAGGTTAGTATGATAAATATAAAAAGATAAATTAGATATATATTGCGATTTTCCTGCATTCTTTAACATGTTCTTCGCTGGTAAAAAGCTTTGCAGTTTTAGATATTGAGACAACTGGCCTATCGCCAAACTTCAGTGCTGTCATTTTAATAGGTCTTGTTATCTTTGATGGAAAAAGAAGCTCGTCTTGAGCAGTTCTTTGCAGAAACACCTGCTGAAGAAAAGGAAATCATCGCTTTAGCAAACAAATCCCTTGAGGATGTCGACTATGTCGTAACATACAACGGCAAACTCTTTGATATTCCATTTTTGAATAAACGCTCTGAGAAATACGGTATCAAGTTCAGAGCTCTTTGCAACCTTGACCTTTTCATGATTATGAAGCACTACTCTGACCTTCCTAAACTACTTGGAAGCATGAGCCAAAAGTCGCTTGAAGTTTTTGCTGGTCTATCTACAGATAGGAGCGATAAAATCAGTGGTAAGGAGAGCGTAGAACTCTATTCTCAATATCAAACGACGGGTTCTAAGGATATGCTTTCTCAGATTTTTGCTTCATAATAGCGATGATATAAAGCAGCTCTTTCAACTTGTTAGTGTCATTAAACACGCAGATTTTTTTCGAGAGCTATATGTCATCAGGGCATGCCTCATGAAGGCGGTTTTATTGAAAAAAATTGACTTTAAGCATAGCGCGCTATTTTATAAAAGGGCATATGGAAGATGCTATTGACTACATCTCCTTCCCTTCCTTTGAGGCACCTTACAGTGTGAATATAAGCAAGATAGATTCTAAATATGTTATAGAGATTCCCGCAGAAACTATGACTGGATCAGCTTTCATAGATATAAAGAATATGGTAAGCATGGATGAACTCGGGAGATAATAAGTTTCCTGGCTTTGACAACAACTACCTGATAATCAAAGAAAAATAACCGCTTTAATTACACCGAGATTGCCATCTTTGCTCAGAAATTTACGTCAAAGATAATCTCAGAAATACAGAACAAGCTTTTAGGAGGAAAAAAATGCATACTGACCAGATTTATAGAGACACCAGAATTATTGTAGACTTAGATCAAATAGCTGCCAACATGCGCGCAATTAAAGGAAATGGTTGGCGATGAGGTTTCAGTAATGGCCGTAGTTAAGGCTAATGCATACGGGACTAGGCTCACTTGCAATTGCGCCTACTCTCATGGAAAAATGGCGCTAGCCATCTTGCTGTTGCAACTTTGACAGAAGCAATAAACCTTAGAGTAAAAATACCCAAGACTATCCCCTATTTATCTTAGGACATACTCCTGACAGATATCTGCATAAGGTAGCAGAACTAAACATCACTCAAACTGTCTTTTTCGCTCCATCAGGCGAGACTTTTTATCAGATATCTCAAAAGAGCTTGGTACAAGGACTAAAATCCATGTAAAGCTCGATACGGGCTTCCATAGGCTAGGTTCAGAGCCTACAGAGGACTTTGCACGCGATGTAGAAGAAATGTTTGGTCTTGAAGGAATCGAGGTTGAAGGTATCTTTTCACATCTTGCACTCGCTAGTGAAGAAGATGATGCAAAACAGTATGAACTTTTGACTGACTTCATAAACCGCATTGAGAAAAAAGGCTTTAAGTTCAAATATAAGCACATAGCCGATAGCATTGCCTGCGTCGATAGTCCAGAGCTTAGAATGAATATGATTAGACCAGGTGCTTTAATCTACGGAATGAAGGGCTTTCACAAAGGAAGCATAGACGTAGAAAGCGCTATAACATTTGAGACTGCAATATCTCAGATTCACAAAATAAACAAGGGCGATGGTGTTGGTTACGATTTCCTTTGGAGGGCCGAAAGAGATAGCATTGTCGCTACCCTACCTTTTGGGTATGCAGATGGCTACCCACGTCAGATGCGTGACAAGGGTTATGTTATCATCAAAGGTCAAAGAGCAAACATTGTCGGAGTCCTATGCATGGACCAGGTTGTTGCAGATGTAACAGATATCAAAGATGTAGCTGAGGGCGATAAAGCGATCATCTATGGTAACGGTAAAGATGGTTCCATGACAATCCAGGAAGCAAGCGAGCTTGTAGGAACAAACAAGAACGATATAATTTGCAGGCTTTCTGCAAGACCACCTAGGGTCTATATCAGAAAAATAAGGACTATATGTCAAAAACGCTGTAAGCAATTGCCTACAGCGTCTTTTTATTACACTAGTTTTTTGTCATTTAACCTGCCATCGTTATAGTGTTTTCTGCAAAGCGAGACGTACATCTCATTTCCGCCGACCATAACCTGTCTGCCGTGCTTAACTATCTTTACCATCTACAACTCTAGCAACCATAGTCGCCTTACGTCCGCACCAGCAAATAGTCTTGATTTCCTCTATCTTGTCTGCGTATATTAGTAAATAATATGATCCTTCAAACATCTCGTTTCTGAAATCATTCTTTAGTCCATATGCAAGTACTGGTACATCAAAGCTATCCACTATCTCAACGAGCTCTAGTACATGATGCTTCTTCAAAAACTGGCACTCATCAATGAGAAACACAATCTATCTTATGCTTCTCATTTTCTGACATGAAAAAGTTCCAAGATATTTGTATTATCATTAACAATTGTCGCTTCTCTCTGTACACCAATCCTAGATGTTATAACGCCCTGTCCATATCTATCATCTACTGATGGAACAAGTGTCATTACGTTCTTTCCACGCTCATCGTAGTTATATGCAACTTTGATAAGTTCAATCGATTTGCCTGCATTCATGGTGCTATATCTATAATATAATTGTGCCATAATTCACCTTTCTATATATAAGTTTCTAATGAAATTATATCATATTGATCTATCAAAATGTGATATTTTGCAATTGGTTTGAAAAGATAATTGGATTGGAGATGAAATGTGTTTGGTGCTGCAGTAGCTTATGATGAAGTTAAAGACAATTATATTTAGTTCACAGTAGTTTGCAGCCAACAGCAAAGCTGTTGGGCAAACCTTGTGTAAAGCCTACCACGAAATCAGAGATTTCTGTAGGCTATTAAGTCACTTGCTGCCAGTTGCTTTGACTGGACAAGTGTTGCATAAAGCCTACGACGAAGTCAGAGACTTCTGTAGGCTATTAAGTAGTTTGCAGCCAACAGCAAGGCTGTTGGGCAAACCTGCATAAAAGCCTACGACGAAATCAAAGACATTTATATTTAGTTCACAGTAGTTTGCAGCCAACAGCGTGGCTGTTGGGCAAACCTTGTGTAAAAGCCTACCACGAAATCAAAGATTTCTGTAGGCTATTAAGTCACTCACATCCAATCGCTTCGCTCTTGGGCGAGTGTTGCATAAAAGCCTACGACGAAGTCAGAGACTTCTGTAGGCTATTAAGTAGTTTGCAGCCAACAGCGTGGCTGTTGGGCAAACCTGTGTAAAGCCTACCACGAAATCAAAGACATTTATATTTAGTTCACAGTAGTTTGCAGCCAACAGCAAGGCTGTTGAGCAAACTGTGTAAAAGCTTACGACGAAGTCAGAGACTTCTGTAGCTATTAAGTCGCTTGTACCCAATAGCTTCACTATTGGACAAGCTTTTGCATAAAAGCCTACGACGAAATCAAAGACATTTATATTTAGTTCACAGTAGTTTGCAGCCAACAGCAAGGCTGTTGGGCAAACCTTGTGTAAAAGCTTACGACGAAGTTAGAGACTTCTGTAGCTATTGATCGTCTGCATCCCAATAGCTTCGCTATTGGACAAGCTTTGCATAAAAGCCTACAACGAAATTATATACAAATACATAATATATAATTTCTGTAGGCTATTAAAAAAACAGCTCTCCGAGCGCGAAGCATCGAAAAAAACTGCTTATTGATGGTGCTCAGACTCGGAATCGAACCAAGGACACGGGGATTTTTCAGTCCCCTGCTCTACCAACTGAGCTATCTGAGCACATAAACTAAATAAATAATGGTGGGCCATCGGGGACTTGAACCCAGGACCTGCCGGTTATGAGCCGGACGCTCTGACCAACTGAGCTAATGGCCCAAAAAGTGGTCGGGGTGGCAGGATTTGAACCCGCGGCCCACTGGTCCCAAAACCAGTTGCGCTACCAAACTGCGCTACACCCCGATATATGTATTAAATTGGCAGGGGCAGTAGGATTCGAACCCACGGCACGCGGTTTTGGAGACCGCTGCTCTACCAACTGAGCTATACCCCTATATTATATATTATGTGGCGGAGAAGATGGGATTCGAACCCATGCGGCCCTAATACGAACCCTAACGGTTTAGCAAACCGTCCTCTTCAGCCTCTTGAGTACTTCTCCAGGCTTGATCTACTACCTATAAATTATGTGGCGGAGAGGGTGGGATTCGAACCCACGGTCCCTTTTCGGAATCACTGGTTTTCAAGACCAGCTCCTTAAACCACTCGGACACCTCTCCATAAATGTGGATTCTTTTTAGTTATTAAATAATCAAATGGTGACCCATCGGAGATTCGAACTCCGGACACCTTGATTAAAAAGTCAAGTGCTCTGCCGACTGAGCTAATGGGTCATCTCTACTGGCTGGGGTAGCAGGACTCGAACCTACGAATGACGGAGTCAAAGTCCGTTGCCTTACCACTTGGCGATACCCCATCGTTCACCAAACAACAATGGTGAGTCCATAGGGATTCGAACCCCAGACACACGGCTTAGAAGGCCGTTGCTCTATCCAACTGAGCTATGGACCCACGCTTATCTGAAAAAAATGGAGCGGATGATGAGAATCGAACTCACGCCATCAGCTTGGAAGGCTGAGGTTCTACCATTGAACTACATCCGCATAAATTGGAGCGGAAGACGAGATTCGAACTCGCGACCCTCGCCTTGGCAAGGCGATGCTCTACCCTGAGCCACTTCCGCATATATATTTGTAAAATTGGTCGAGGGAGATGGATTCGAACCATCGAAAGCTCAGCTAACGGATTTACAGTCCGCCCCCTTTGGCCACTCGGGAATCCCTCGACGACCTCTTTCAAATTAAGCATATCCCAGCGCCAATATTCACCTGGATACCATATTATTGACTTGTATAGTTTCTTAAAATGGAGCTGGCGGAGGGAATCGAACTCCCCAACCTGCTGATTACAAATCAGCTGCTCTACCGTTGAGCCACGCCAGCATATTATATATATTTATTGTAATTGTGTCTTAAAAAAATCGATGGCGACCTGGAACGGGCTCGAACCGTCGACCTCCAGCGTGACAGGCTGGCATTCTAACCAACTGAACTACCAGGCCGCAATAATGGTGGGCGTTATAGGGGCTCGAACCTATGACCCCCTGCTTGTAAGGCAGGTGCTCTCCCAGCTGAGCTAAACGCCCTCAATTGCTTCCATCGTTGTCCGACGCACTTACATATTATAGAGTGTCGTCTTGACATTGTCAAGAACTTTTTCTCTTGAGTGCTAATTCGGATATTTCCTTGGATAACTCAGCTATATGAATTTACCATATTTTTATTATGCTTGTCAATAATAAAACCGACATTAATCGAATTTTTATTCATAATATATTCAATTTAATGCTCTAAGCCTATTATTTTACCCTTCAATCGGAATTGCTTTGATTTTTGTCCTCACATATTTTGATTGAAGCTTGTCCCCTGCTCAGGTTGTCTATCGCATCTTTTTAGTTCTTCGAGTCTTTCTGGATCAAAGTCCATTTCTACTGACACTGAATCTTGAAATTCAGTTGATACTATTTCCATATAAAATGGAAGGCTTAGTTTTATTAGCTTGCTATATGATGAATAGTCAACCCTAGCTTTGATGCTGGAAATCTTATATACCTCACAGAGCCCTGAAGCTTTGATTGCCTCAAGCGTGCTATCAGTATACGCTCTTACGAGTCCACCAGTGCCAAGTTTTTTTCCACCAAAAATAGCGGGTAACCACAACAACCGTATTAGTTATACCTTGCTCCTCTAAAAACCTTTAGAATCGGCATTCCGGCTGTTCCTTGAGGTTCTCCGTCGTCAGTTGCCCATTTGAGTTCCATTTTTCGGACCTATAACAAAGGAAGATACATTATGCGTCGCATCCTTGTATTCAGCTTTTATCATTTGAATAAAAGGCTTCTGCCTCTTCCCTATTGTTTGCGTGAGAAATGTGCGAAATGAACCTTGATTTTTTTCTATGTTTAGCTCAGCTTGTGCTGCATCTTTTATGGTTTTATACTCTGCTTCCATTTACAATAAATTCCTTATAGTAGAAAGACCGCAGATTAAAACCTGCAGTCCTTGAAATATCTAGTAAATTAAATTTCTACCTTCTCGATTTCTTCTCTCAAGAACTCGTTTGTGATCTTGATTCTTGTTCCCTTCATTCCGAGAGATCTTGACTCAATAACACCAGCACTTTCTAGCTTACGAAGAGCGTTTACAATTACTGAACGTGTGATTCCTGACATATCAGCAATCTTGCTTGCAACGAGAAGTCCTTCGTTTCCATTGAGTTCCTCAAAAATCTTAATAACAGCCTCAAGCTCGGAGTATGACAATGTCTCAAGTGCTACGCTTACTGCAGCCTTTTAGTCTGTTGTCTTCCTCTTCTTCAAGAGCGATTCCTCTTGTTACCTCAATACCAACTACTGTTGCACCATATTCGCAGATAGCTAAATCTTCGTCTGTAAATGCCTCACTTGCTCTTACATAGAGAAGTGTAGCAACTCTCTTACCACCAAAGATTACAGGTACGATTGTGTGATACTTAGATGATAGTGAGTATCCTTCTCCATAGATGTTCTTGATAGCATCGTTTGTTAGATTCTCACAAGCCTCTTTACGCTCAAGGAACTTGTCGTTGAACTCCTTAGGTAGCTCGAAGTGTCCTCCCTCTACCTTTACTAGTGGTGCTTCTTCACCGTTGTCAAATTTTGCTGCTAGCACCTTACCTCTCTTGTTCAGGATATATACATTTGCATTTAGCATGTCGTACAATATATTGCATAGTTCATCAAAAGATACAAATCCTGATGTACTCTCCGATAGTACATTGTTAAGTCTTCTGACTTTTGATAATAAATTACTCTTCATTTTTGAATCCACCTTTTTCCTTTTTCATTCAAAAATTCTATTACATTATAATATTTATAATATATATTTATCAATATCATCTTTATGAACTGTATCATTAAACTTACTTATGACATAATTCTTATCTATCACAATTGGCTCACCGTTAGTTTCTGGAATATCGAATGAAATGTCCTCTAAAAAGCTTTCTCCATTACTGTATATAGTCGTCTGGCACCAATATTTTCTGCCTGTTCATTCATAAGATACGACATTTTCAGCGATTTCGTCAATAGCATCTTCTGAAAATTCCAATTTTATTTTTCTCAGTTGCCATTAATTCTTGATTTTTGTTTAATGATAGCATTTTTCTGGTACAGTTAGAATTTTTTTCTGAAGATTTCTGTGGTCAAGTTCTCTAACTCTACTCTGATTGGGAAACGTCCCTGTAGTTCTGGAATTAGATCAGTTGGCTTTTGATACATGGAAGGCACCTGCTCCTATGAACAAAATGTGATCTGTCTTAACTGGTCCGTACTTTGTATTTACTACGCTACCTTCTACGATTGGAAGTATATCTCTCTGAACACCTTCTCTTGAAACAGATGCTCCGCTTGTAAACTCAGCTCCAGAAGCTATCTTATCGATTTCGTCGATAAAGATTATTCCGTTTTGCTCAGCATTTTCTATAGCATCATCTGTAACCTGCTCCATATCAAGCAGGTTCTGAGCTTCCTGTTCTCTGAGAATCTTGCGTGCTTCGCTGACACGTACGTGCTTTGTTCTCGTCTTATTAGGCATCATATCCCCAAAGATATTTCCAATTGCAATGCTCATGCCTTCGTTGCTCATGTCGAGCTGATTTCCCTTTGGAGCATCAATTACTTCTATATCGACATACTGATCTTCGAGAAGTCCTTGCCTTAGCTGCTGCCTCACCTGCTCTCTAGCCATTGCTACATCTGTAGTAGCTTCCTGTTCAGGTTCCTCTTCCTTCTTCTGTCCGTATGCTGTATTCATTAGCATCTCAAAAGGATTCTGAGGTTGCTTTTGGCGCTTCCTTCTTTTTTTCTTGCCAGGAACCATAGCCTCAACTATCTTATCCTCGGCAATTTTATCTGCAATGTCGTACTTTTCCTTAAGCCTTGACTGCTTAGTAATTCTGATAGAGCTCTCTACGAGATCCCTTACCATTGAATCGACATCTCTTCCTACATATCCCACTTCGGTAAACTTTGTTGCCTCTACTTTTTACAAAAGGGGCATCCATAAGCTTTAGCAAGTCTTCTTGCTATCTCTGTTTTACCACAGCCTGTAGGTCCTATCATCAAAAATGTTCTTAGGTGTAATTTCTTCTCTCATTTCTTCGGAAAGAAGATTTCTTCTATATCTATTTCTAAGTGCAATCGCTACAGAGCGCTTTGCTTTTATCCTGACCGATTATGTACTTATCGAGTTCTGCAACGATTTCCTTCGGAGTCAATTGTTGAAATTTGTTTGCCATAATAACCTCCTAAAGTCTCTCGACACTAATATTATCATTAGTGTATACACAAATCGAAGAAGCAATCTTCAGCGATTCCTCAACAACCTCTGCTGCGCTCATATCTGTGTGATTGAACAAAGCATTTGCTGCTGAATACGCAAAGTTGCCACCAGATCCGATAGCTACAAAATCCTGATCAGGTGCAATAACTTCACCTGTGCCAGAAATTACCAACATGTCATCCTTATCAACGACAATCATGAGAGCCTCAAGATTACGCATACCTCTGTCAGAACGCCACATCTGAGCTAGGTCTACAGCTGCTCTTTTTAGGTTTCCACTGTGCTCCTCAAGCTTCTTCTCAAACTTCTCAGTTAATGAAAAAGCATCGGCAACAGAACCGGCAAATCCTGTTAAAAACCTGGTTGTTATATATTTTTCTTTACCTTCTTAGCACCGTTCTTCATTATCGCTGTTTTTGCCCATAGTAACCTGTCCATCTCCACCGATGGCTATGTCATCTGGACCTCTTCTTACTGCGCAAATTGTCGTTGCGTGGAATTCGACCATGTCAATAACCTCCTAATGTTACTATTCTGTATACCCACACTTTTTCGTTTGAACAAACAAAAATTTTTTTATTCTTTGTCTTTTTTTCTAATAATATGCTATTGCATTCAGGACATCTTTTATCTGTTGGTTTGTTCCAAAAATACAGTTTTTACAATCAGGGTATCCGCTGCATCCGTAGAAAAATTCTTCCTCTCTTACTTTTTGCGCGATACTATATCTTTACCACAATTTGGACACTTTACACCAATTGTCTTAATAATTGGCTTGGTGTTCTTACATTCTGGATATCCGCTACAAGCGATAAAGTCTCCGAATCTTCCCGCCTTTATAACCATAGGCTTTCCGCAAAGCTCGCATAGTTCACCCGTTGGGACATCTTCTACTACTATCTTTTCAATTGCACTATCTGCAACATCAAGTTCTTTTTTTGAATGGACCATAGAATTCAGAAATAAGATCCTTCCACTTCTGACTGCCAACTTCAACATCATCTAGACGATTTTCCATATTAGCAGTGAAGCCTGCATCGACGATGTCCTTGAAATATTCCTCCATCAAATCGTTTACGAGGAATCCTAGTTCAGTTGGTTTAAGAGCCTTCTTTTCTCTTCCTACATACTTACGCTCCGTCAAAGTGCTTACTATAGGGTGCATATGTACTTGGACGTCCAATATCCTTATCTTCTAGTTCTTTTACAAGGCTGGCTTCAGTATATCTTGCAGGTGGCTGAGTAAATGACTGCTCTCCCTTTAGACTTTCTGCCTTAAGCTTTTCATCCTTTTTCTAGACTTGGGAAGAAGCTTTGCTCCTTCATCGTCTGCAGCATTATATAGTCTTCTGAAAACCGTCAAAGAGAAGTTCAGATCCATTAGCCTTTGAATCCGTAGATTCCGTTTGCAATGTTTACCTGCATGCTGTTTGACTTTGACTGTGACATCTGGCTTGCCATGAATCTATTCCAGATTAGCTTGTATAGCTTAAACTGGTCTGCTGTAAGTGAATCTTTAATAAGTTCTGGTTCAAGCTCTATGATTGCTGGTCTAATTGCTTCGTGTGCATCCTGTATGTCTTTCTTCTTATTTGAGAAAAATATTGTTTGCGCTGTATTCAGCACCAAACTTTGATACTATTAGCTCCTTTGCTGCCTGTTTTTGCTGCATCAGAAACACGCACAGAGTCTGTTCTGAGGTAAGTGATAAGACCGGTAGTTCCTCTACCTTTTACATCTACACCCTCATATAGCTGCTGTGCTATCATCATGGTTTTCTTTGCATTGAAATTCAATTTGTTTCCTGCATCCTGCTGTAAGCTACTTGTTGTAAAAAGGAGGATAAGGCTTTTTGCATTCTTATCTTTTTCCTTTACATCAGATACAATAAACTCACCTGAATTAAGTTCCTTTATTATATTGTCATTTTGTGCTTTGTTTTCGACAAGGATTTTCTTGCCGTTTGCCTCTGCAAGTTTTGCCTGAAACTTCTTGCCCTTCTTGAATTCAGCTGTAATATTCCAGAATTCTTTTGGCTCAAATTTCTCTATCTCGCGTTCTCTATCACAGATTATCTTAAGGGCTGCAGACTGAACTCTTCCGGCGGAAAGTCCCTTTCTTACCTTCCTCCAAAGAAGCGGGCTAATCTGATATCCCACAAGTCTATCTAGAACACGTCTTGCCTGCTGCGCATCAACAAGACCCATGTTTATCTTACGTGGGTGTTTAATTGCTTCTTTTATAGTGTCTTTTGTAATCTCATTGAATTCTATCCTGCAAGCTTCCTCTGGATCTAAATCCAAAAGGAATGCTAAATGCCAAGATATAGCTTCTCCCTCTCTATCAGGGTCAGTTGCAAGATAAACCTTGCTCGCCTTAGAAGCCTCTTTCTTGAGACTTTTGATGAGGTCACCCTTTCCTCTTATAGAAATGTACTGAGGCTCAAAGTTATCATCTATATCTATTCCAAGCTTGCTCTTTGGCAAATCTCTTACATGTCCAACGGAAGCAATTACGTTATACCTGCTGCCTAAATATTTTCCTATTGTCTTCGCCTTGGACGGAGATTCCACGATTACTAGAGTCTTGTTGCTCTTTGAACTCGGTGATTTCGCTTTGCTCTTTCCTGATTTGACAGCTGCCATTTAACTCTCCTAAAACTATCCCTATCTTTTTCTAAATATATTGCAATTATCGCAATAAACTATGTTTACAAATTCCTATTGTATAGTTTTTTTCTATAAATTTGCAATGCTTACTTTTCCCATTTCACAAAAAAATAAGCCCTTTCATCTCAAGAATCGTAATTATAGCATTAATTTCTGCTAAATCTATGTCAATTATGTGACGGATTTGTTCAATTGAGAGTTCTGAACCGCTTTTTGACTACCTCAAGTACCCTTGATTCTGTTTTTACTTAGAAAAAAATTTGATTTATTTTCTTGTTTGTTTTACTTAGTCCAAGGTCTTCAAATAATTCATCAAAATTTATAAGTGGAACTGCACCATCTCTGATAAGCTTTATTTGTACCAAGACTTCCTGGGCTTGTTATATTACCAGGTATTGAGTAAACCTCCTTACCTTGCTCCTGCGCACACTCAGCTGTGATAAGTGAACCACTGCGCGATCCTGCTTCAACAATGACGATTGCATCAGATATTGCACTTATTATTCTATTTCTTACGGGAAATGTGTATCTTTGTGCTCTTGTACCATCCTCATATTCACTAAGAAGAAGCCCAGTTTCTTCTATTCTTTTTTTGCAGTGCTTGATTTCTCTTTGGATAGAAGACATCGACTCCATTAGCAAGTACAGCAATTGTCTCTCCTCCATTTTCTAGACATGCACTATGAGCTTCAGAATCTATACCTAAAGCAAGGCCACTAACTACTACGGCGCCATACTCTACCGCACATTTTGCTAAAAGCTCTTGCACAGCTCTTTCCATATGATGAAGCCTTTCTACTTCCAACAATAGCAATGGAAGGTTTATCTAAAAAGTGATAAATTCCTCTATAATAAAGGGGCTTGTAATCTGGAAGACATTCCTTAATCTTGATTGGATAATTTTTCATTTTTTTCTTCTATCACATTAGTCATCTACCACCTCTGTCTGAATTGTATTGCTTCAGATATATGTTTAAGTTTAATTTCCTTGCTTTCGTCTAAATCTGCTACAGTTCTTGAAATCTTTCTGATTTTCACCATACTTCTTGGGCTTAGATTTAGCGCCTTATATGCTTTCTCTATAAATGCCTCGCCCTCTCTATCAAAGCTACAGTATTTAGCAATTTTATTATCATAAATACTAGAATTCAGATTGAATTCCTCCCTTGTATAACGCTCTGATTGAAGTTTTCTAACCTTTAATACCATACTTCTCATATCTGCACCACTTAGACCCTCACTAGATGTAAATTCGTCAAAATCAGGCTCGGTCACAAAAATATGGATATCTATTCTATCGCTTATGGGACCTGAAAGTCTTGCCTTATATGTAGCTAATTCGCTAGCTGTACAGGTGCACTCTTTTTTTGGGGGCTATGAAGATAACCACATTTACATGGATTAGCGCAAGATATCAAAAGAAAATCGGCTGGATAATTAAAAACTTCTCCTCGTTTGTTTAAGCAGACACTCTTTCTATCTAGTGGAACTCTAAGAGCATCAACAGCAAGCCTGTTCATTTCATTTATCTCTTCAAGAAAAAAAGAACGCCTTTATGTGCCATAGTAATCTCTCCCGGTCTTGGTGGATATCCAGAACCTAAAAGACTTGGTATACTTATATTTACCGATGGTCTTCTAAAAGGCGGAGTACTTGTAAACTCCTCATTTAATGATTCTCTTGAAACAGAGCGAATTACACCTGACTCTATAATTTCGTCCTGTTCTAAAGGTGGCATTATACCAGGAACTCGCTCAGCTAGCATGCTCTTTCCTACACCTGGGCTGCCAACCATCAAAAATAGGATGACCTCCAGCTACCGCAATTAGAATAGCTCTCTTTACCGCTTCCTGTCCTTTAATATCGCTGAAATCTTTACTGAAATTATTGCCACTTAAAAAAACCTACTTTTTGTGTTTGATTTTTGTCAGGTGTTTGCTTTTTTTGTTCACGAAATTCACTACGTCGGCTAACTTTCCAAACGTGTAGATATTTATGCCATCAACGAGCTCTGCTTCATGCACATTAGCCTTTGGAATTATCACGTTCTTGAACTTCTTCTCTTTTGCCTCAAGGAGAATTGCTAAAATACCTTTGCATGGATTAATCTTACCATCCAAAGATAACTCACCAACAAAGCATGTGTTCTCTAATTCCCCATCAAATACCTGACCACTTGCTGCAAGAAGTGAAATAGCCATGGCAAGCTCTAGCTGACTTCCCCTCTTAGGTATATCCGCCGGAGCAAGATTTATGGTTATTCTTGACATTGGATATTCTAGACCTGAGCTTTCTATGGCAGATCTAACTCTGAGAATAGCTTCTTTAACGATGGTATTTCCATAACCAATTACATTGCAGTGAGGTATGCCTCTAGAAATACTACTCTCTACCTCTATCTTTATAGCCTTAAGTCCGTGCACTATCATTCCATAGGCTTTCATCATCAAAGTACCCCCTCTATATGGTTTAGCTTCACTTCAATCACATCAAAAGAGTATCTGTAAAACTCGCACTTATTCTCTTTGATAAATACCTGCGCAAGTCTTAGCATCTTAGACATCTTCTCGCTATTTACAGCTTCTGCTGGCTTTCCAAATCTGTCCGTTGAACGAGTTTTCACCTCGATAAAATGAAGCGTTCCCTTGTGAAGTGCAACAAGATCTATCTCCCCGTATTTTTTTCCTATAATTTCGTGCTAAAAACCTCAAACTGCTTATTCTCTAAATAGGTGCAGGCAAGATCCTCACCTAGTTTCCCAAACTTTTGCTTATACAATGCTCCTCCATCAAAAAAATGTAATATATTTCCAATTTATCATCGTACGGTATAAATGTCAAATTTTTCCCATACAGGATTTTTGATTTTTGAACATCAAAAAAACCTGAGCTTCATCAAGCCCAGGTTTGTCTAATTTAATTTTTGTATAATCTAGGACGCTCCGAGGATTCCTCCAATGATAACACCAAGATATGTGCCGATAACATAACCGAATGTACCTATGAGCATTACAGGTCCTACAAGCTTGCTCCAGCCCTGTGAAATAGCCATTCCAGCCGCTGTTGTTGGTCCTCCAATATTTGCATTTGATGCGAGGATGCAGTCTTCTAAATTAAACTTGAGAAAGCTTACCGCCAACAAAGCAGAATATCATATTTACAAGCACCATTATCGCTGTAAATAGCAGCAGCGCTGGTGTATTTGTAATAATCTCTACGATTGATGCTGGAACACCGATTACAAAGAGGAACATGTAGATGAAATATGTACCGATTTCCTGTGCACCGTTCATCTTTTCAACCTTCTTTTCACCGTAGGTAGCAACTATCATTGAAAGTGTTGTAATCCAAACATACTGTGATCCAAAGAATATATTGCACATCTTTAGAACTGCATTATCTGTTGGAATTGCACCTGCAATAGCATGTGAAATTAGATTTGATAGGAAGACAATTGTAACTGCATATGCAATATTAAAGGCGATGTCTTTGAGCGAGATATCCTTGCGGCTCCAATAAGCTGCTGCCTGTGTTTTTGAGTCGTCTAGTCCATTTTGTTCAACCTCATCGATGTGTGGATGAGCAAAGTGCTTACGGAAGAAATTAAGTCCTGCAAACATGATTAATGCAAAGAAATACAATGCCATCAGTAGATTGTCTGCAACGGTTACTGCTCCTATTGTCTGTCCCGTAACCTTAAACTGAGTTGCAAGCGCTGCAAAGTTAACGCCTCCGCCTATGTATGAGCCGGTCATCATAGCCGCAACTCCAGATGCCTCTGGAATGTAATTATGCAAAAGTGTGTAAGCTAGCAAGGCACCTACGCATGTTCCCACAGCACCTATTAGAAATACGACCATCATTCGGCCGGTTTCTTTCCAGATTTTCTTCATATTGCACTGAAGAAGTAATAGCGGAATTCCTATTGGAACTGCATAGCCCCAGATGATATCATCGTACAGAGTACTATGAATAGGAATAACTCCTAGATTTGATAGCACAAGTGCCATAATAAGTGCAATGATTGCTCCTGAAATTTTTAGAAGCCCAAGCGTACTTCTGCTCCAAAAATTGCTGTAGCAACTGATGCAACGAGGATGAATAATAGTGTCCACGTATCATCTGCTGCCACAAGAGTATCTCTACCTAGAGCACTCTTGAAGAATGAACTTAACATAATCAGGTCTCCTTTCTGATGCTAGAATGAATAGTTAAAAATAATTATACATCTTCTTTTTTTGAATTAACAATGCAGTTAATATTTAAAAAAATCCCTTTATATAATGCAGATTTTCCTTGGATATCAGCCCAATTTTTTTATCTCCGTATTCGTAGTGCCACCATTCAGATGGTAGATTTCCAAAAGCCAGCTTCAATCATCAAATTGTATAAAAAAATCTTCGATTATCGCGTATTTCCTTTGATTTAGAATCACACTCAACATCTATGGTCTCGTAGTAGGCTGCTCTCGTTTTTTTCAGTAAATGCATCAAAGTCAGTTCCAAAATCTAGATATTTACCATCAGGTCCCATGATTGTCAAATCAATCGCTCCACCCGTCGTGTGAGCTGGCGGAAGCTCTTCATTTGGAATTGGATCAGCTATAAATTTTAGCGATTTCGTGTTCCTGTTCCTCAGAGGTCAAATCTTTCTAAATGGAAACTCTTTGATTATTTTACTACTATAAGAAATGAAAAGTTCCTTTTTGTAGGGGCAAATGGTCTCCATGCATCCCAGATTACAAATTTATACCCTGAAGGAAGATTCTCTGCTGCTCTATACAGCATTTCTACAACTTCCTTCCTTGCCATACAACGCTTTTTCAGCATTTTCGAATCCTAGAATTGGATACTGCATCTCTATCAAAAAGCTTGTCGTTTGGCTCTATATCAACTAGGGGAGAGTCGATAAAAGCCCTTCTTTCGCAATTTCCCTGGATCTGCGATTACCGGGATAGGATTATCAAGGTATTTATTCATATAGGCCTCCTTAAATTGTTATATATTAATTGCTTATATCCGAATTCATCATATCTTTTTGATAGATATATCAAGAGTAAGGCTGTTTAAATTTATAAGTAACTATGTATATTATACCACTATGAAATCCATATGCTAGATATAATCCGAAAAATTCTTATATATTTTTTTGATATTTGATATTAAATTTTTCCTAAGTCCTTGCAAATAAAAAAACTTCCTCGCTTTGATTTAAGCAAAGAAGCTTTTATTCATGTGTTTGATTCTTTAATTATATAGATTTTTAATGCGTATTTCTCTATTGCATAGGCTACGCCATCTTCCTCATTTGATAGAGTTGTAATATCTGCAGCATCCTTTACACAGTCATCTGCATTTTCCATAGCTATGCCTAGTCCTGCATGTTCTATCATTGCCATGTCGTTTCTGCTATCTCCACATACCATGAGATTATCTTTGTGAAGTCCAAAGCTCTGAAGTAGGAATTCTAACGCATCTCGCCTTGCTCGTAGTAGCACCACCGATTTCATTATTTAGTGGAAATGATGATGTGACTGTAATTCCTTCAATCTCAGCTAACTTCTTTTCACAAGCACGCTTTGCCTCATCATTTGGATAGTTCACACTGATATTTTCTATGTGATCCTCCCAGTCAATCATATGTGTAAATATATCGTCTATCGGGTTTCTCGTAGCAATCACATATCCCCTGCTTCTTGTTAAAATATCCCCAGAAACGATAGCATCGTATTCGCTTCTGCTTATGTAGGCTTTGCCATTTGCAAACATTTCAGCCCTTGCATTTTGCGATTTTAGAACTTCTATGACCTCGCGAACTTTTGTGGGGCTTAATGAAATTTTTTTATACACTACAGAACCATCGCTCAGCCTAAGGACTCTAGCTCCATTTGATGTAATTACATATTCTAGGCCTTCGATTTCTGCTATATTTTGGGGCAGTGAAAACTCAGCTCTACCTGTTGCAATCACAACATGTATGCCGTGTTCATGTGCTTTTTTAAAAGCCTGCCTTGTTCTCCTTGAAAACTCGCCACTATCATTTAGTGACGTGCCATCAAGGTCAAGACCTATCATCTTAATTTCCATCGCCAGCCCCTTGCATTATAGCCAGATATTCTGTGTTATATTTTCTTACCTGCTTCATTGTTGCACTAACATCATGACCTGGATAAATTGTGATTGAGTTATCCCACTTGCTGATTACATTTCTTATGCTGTCTTCCATTTCTTTCTGGCTTCCACAGTTTAAATCTGTGCGTCCAAGGTCGATATCAAAAAAATAGTATCACCTGTGAAGCATGCTTTTACTTTCCTCACACATTATGCATACTGAGCCATGGCTATGTCCTGGAGTATGAAGAATTTTTGATAGTCTCACCTTCCAAATCCAGCTCTTCTCCACCATACAATAGCACATCAATGTGTCCTTTATATTCCTGTGCATCCTGTGCATGCATATAGGTAGGTACATCAAATTTTGCCTTTATTCCATGGACTGCTCCAACATGATCATGGTGCATATGTGTCAAAAAGTATTCCCTTTGGCTTTAAATTCTTACTTTCTATATGCTTTATGATTTTTGCTGCATTGTATCCTGGATCTATGATATAGCATTCACCGCCCTCATTATGGTAAATAATGTAGCAATTGCTCTCAAGGCATCCCTGAACAATTCTCTCTATCTTCATATCTTACCTCATCAAATATGAAAAAACCGCAGAAAGCATAGCTTCCTGCGATTATAAATTCATCTGCGATTAAGCTTCTTCAGTAGCTTCAACTTCCTCTTCTACTACTTCTGGAGCTGGAGCAGCTGCCTTAATGCTTAGGCTGATACGCTTTCTATCTACATCGATATCAAGAATCTTTGTATCAACAAGCTGTCCAAGCTGAAGTTCTTCAGCAATGTCAGAAACTCTCTTGTGAGCAACTTCTGAAATGTGAACAAGTCCGTCTAGACCAGGCTCTAGCTCAACGAATGCGCCGTATTCCTTGATCTGAACTACCTTACCGCTTACAATCTCACCTACCTGGTACTTATCGTTGATAATGCTCCATGGCTCTGGTGTGATCTGCTTTAGTCCAAGTGAAATCTTACCCTTCTCCTGGTTCATTGAAAGCACCTTAACCTGAACAGTCTGTCCTGTCTCAAGTACTTCCTGTGGGTGCTTTAGCTTACCCCATGAAATCTCTGAGATATGGAGTAGTCCATCGATTCCGCCGATGTCTACGAATGCACCGTAGTCAGTGAATCTCATTACTGTACCCTCAACGATGTCGCCTACGCTGATGCTATCCCAGATACCTGAGATTAGCTTCTGCTTCTCAGCAAGAAGAATAGCCTTGTGTGAGAATAGTGCTCTGTTTCTCTTAGCATCAACTCTTGTTACAAGAACATCAAATGTCTGTCCGATGAATTCATCTGCATTCTCAACATATCTATCTGAGAGCTGAGACATAGGAATAAATCCTGTAACTTCCTTGTATGCTGCGATTACACCGCCGTTTACGGCTCTTAGCACCTTAACTGTTATTACCGTCTTATTCTCATGAGCTTCGTTAATCTCTGCCCAATGCTTGCTAATTTCTAATTTCTTCTTGGACAGTAGGATGCTTCCGTCTCCGTCATCAGTCTTTACGACCTTTGCCTGGATCTCGTCGCCCGGCTGAAATAGATCAGTCAGTTTTTCTCCTTCCTCAAGTGTGACTTCTTCTACGGGAAGAATTCCGTCTTTCTTGCAGCCTAGGTTTACGATCACTTCTCTGTCAGTAACCTGATGTACCTTTCCGTCTACAATTTCGCCGTTATGTGGGAGTCTCAAAGATGCATCAATTTCATCCATGAAATCCGCCATTGTGGTTTTTTTCTGTTTCGCTCATGTTGGCAATAACCTCCTTAATTACGCTTTCAGGTGTTGAAGCACCTGCCGCAACTCCTATTTTATTATATTTTTTTGAATTTCTTTCAATGGTAAATCACTAATATTTTCGGCAAAAAACGAATTATTGCAATGTTTTTTTTGCAATTTCATATAATTTCTTCGTATTCGAGCTCTGCTTGTCACCAATAATAACCATCGCATCGACTTCCTTGGCTAGTCTCTGGCATGCATCCTGCCTAAGACTTGTAGCATTGCAGATGGTATTTTTTTATCTCTAGCTTACAGCCCTTTGCTTCTAGCGCATCGATTATTGACTCAAAAAGCTCTTTTCTTATAGTCGTTTGGCAGACCACAAGATACTCTCCACTTTCTACTTTTTTTCGACCTCGTCAGGGCTGTTAATAATATATGCAGAGTTATCGCACCATCCATTGGTTGCAATAACCTCCTGATGATTTGCATCCCCTATAATTATTATCTTCTTTCCTTCTTTACAAGCACCATTTACTATGGTGTGTATCTTTGAAACAAAGGGACAAGTAGTATCCACATAGTTTAGATTAAGCTTGTCCATTCTGTCATAGAAAGCCTTTGGTTCCCCATGAGATCTTACGATTATTGTATCGCCCTCTTTTTGCCTCATCTGGCGTTTTTGATAATGCGAACGCCATCATTCTCAAGCTGGCTTGTAACAATTTTATTATGAATCAAAGGTCCACAAGTGAATAGACTTCCTTTGCTATTGCTAGCCTTGCTTTCTTTTTATCTGGTCCTGTGTAGTCTCCAGGGCCTTCTTTACTCCGAAACAAAAATCCGGAATTATCTGCTCTAATTATCTCCATATTTTTTTCTTAACTCTTCTAAAAAAATCTTTTTAAAAATTTGCTTCTGAACCATTTTCAGATGGCTCATAATATCTTACCCCTTCTGCATGAAGATTATCAGGTAAATATTGCTGCTTTACATATCCACCAAAATCGTGTGGATACTTGTAATCCTTGCCTAGTCCCTTGTCTCTTGCACCCTTGTAATGTGAGTCTCTAAGATGGTCAGGAACCATATCTGTCTCCTTGTGCTTAATATCGCTCATAGCTTTATAATATGCCATTACAGAGCGGTTTGATTTAGGGAGATGAAGCTAGCATTATTACAGCTTCTGCTAAATTTATCGCAGCTTCAGGGAATCCTACCATAAGCGCAGCGCTCACACATGCGTGAGTTATACTTATCGCTGAGGGATATGCCATACCTATATCTTCACTAGCTATGACAAGGAGCCTTCTACCAATCATCTGTACATCTGCACCCCCATCCACAAGTCTAGCAAAGTAATATATTGATGCATCAGGGTCACTTCCCCTTATCGATTTTTTTGAAGCGCAGATAGCAGGTCATACTTATCGTCTCCACGGTCATAAAAACCTATTTTTCTCTGCATTGCTTCAGATATATCCTCTGCAGTTACAGGCTTACCATCTTGGTGATTTTCAAAGACGAAGCCAAGTGTATCAAGTGCAACTCTTGCATCTCCATTTGATAGTTCTGCCAAAAACATCTATGGCCTTGTCATCGTATTTAACATCAAGATTTCCTAATCCGCGCTCCTTATCATTTGCAGCACGCAAAAGAAGCGTTTTGATTACCTCTTTATCAAGACGCTTGAACTCATAAATATTTCTAACCCTGCTCAATATCGCGTTGTTTATTGCAAAATACGGATTTTCGGTTGTACTTGCAATGAACTTAATTACACCTTCTTCTAATGCCTTTAGGAGCGAATCCTGCTGAAGCTTATTCCAGCGATGAAACTCATCAATATAGATATAGCTTGATTTTGCCTCTAAACCATAAAATCTAAGGCGTGCTCTATCTAATATCTCCTTTAGCTCCTTGGTTCCAGTCGTACTTGCATTGATCTCATGAAAAATCACTATCGAGCTCTGCAGCAATTATTCTAGCAAGAGTAGTCTTGCCTGTACCTGAAGGTCCGTGAAATATTGCTGAACCGAATGTTTTGTTCTTTATTGAATTGTATAGCAACGATCCTTTATACAAAAAGTGCTGCTGACCCATGAATTCGTCTAAATTCTGCGGTCTCATCTTTGTTGAAATTGGAATCATAGCTTAATCGTACACGAAATCATGCTATAAAGCAATAGTGCGACTTATTTTTACCCTGCTCGCTCCTCCATATGTTTCTTTTTATGTGCGTTTATCTTAGCCGTAAAATCATCTACTGTATCAGACTTACAAATTAAGCTTTTTAGAGATTTTATTTCTGTATCAGCCACTATACCTATGAACTGTTTAAACTCGTCTAGCAAAGCATTTAAACTCTCTAGGACTATCTTATTTAGGCTATTCATGTCATCTAGATGCTCAGTACTTGGTATAAACATAAGTTTAAACTTCTTTTGACTTTTGCTATAGTAGATATAATCTAGGCTGATTCTATATTCATACGGAAATACATATCTATACATCGATTCATTTATGCCCTCAGTTAGCTGTATCATCATATCTGCTATATCCCATGCCTCTAGTGAAGAATCCCTTAGATATTCTTTTAGGTTTGCATATCCATCAATATTTACAAAATACTCCTTGACTTTAACTTTACTATCATCTCTAATAAACTGAAATTTCATTGGCAGAAAAAGTCTATGTATGCCTGATGATAAAATCAAAGCCCTATAATAATCTATCTCTGTAATCGGCTTTTATCAAAAATATTATTTTTTTCACATTATCCTCCACATATTGAGCAGGCGGAGTACCCCCTGCTAATTGCCTCTCGCTTTTGTATCTTCTCGTAGTATTTATCTACGCTTGGACAATCACCACGATGATATACTTCACCGCTATGGAAAAAACAAAATACTGCTTGATTTCCCTTATATCCCTTCTTTTTGCATATATCACACTGCTTAAAACGCGATTTTATTGCTGGCGTAATATACACCTTTTCACATGCTGGATTAAGACATTGACATGATTTATTGTGGTACTTTCTACCTGATTCTGGAAATATATATACTTCTTTGGAATCCTCTTTTTTTGTTAAAACTATCCTTGTCGCTATCCTCATCTATACTAGCTCCCGTAAATGCCCTTGATCTTATTTTCATATCCATATCAAGGCTTCTAATTGCAAGCGGAGCTCGCTTAGAAAAAAACTAGCATCTATGCGAACTGTTATTAGGTCGTTAAATTTGCCATCGCTATGCCTATATTTATATTGAGTCACTTGAATAGGATCTATGAAGTGGCTTTCTTTATTTAACCTATTATTAAGTCTAACTTGGCCAAGTAACTTATCGTTATAAAAAGTGCGCTCTTATATCACTTGACCTTAGCTCATCACAAGCTGAATATACGGCATTTTCCCATTCCGCCATCACGGGTATCAAAGATAATAGCATTATTATCGCGATTATAAATGGTGGAAACACTATGCATGCTTCTAGAATGTATGCACCCCTTTTTATTACTTACTATAGATTTATTTTGTTTTTGGCAAAGCTAGTCTAATATTCTGCACTGAAATTATGCGTCCTCCCATTTACATCCATGCTGTAATCAATACCCGTGTAATGACTTGAAATACTGAAATTTCCATAATAACAGTATTTCATATTTATCTCTATCAAATCCATCATCCTTAGAAGTCTATTATCCTTATTTGTTAAAAAAATATCATCGCCTGAAGATATTCATTATATGTGTTACCTTTTTCATTATTTTTATCTATATACTCAGGATTTGGATTTGTTATTATCGATTTTAAATTTACCGCCCATGAATCATCATCCTTCATCAGAGGTACCTTCTTGCTATGAACAAGCAGTCTATAGTCGTTTACGCTTTCAGCATATGCCCACGCAGCTATTAGTGCCTGCTGAGTTGCTGGCGCTGCAGCTGGCGATGAGATAAGCTCAGCAATGGTTAGAGCAAGATTCCTCATCTGTGGATTTTGATTTATGTAAGCTATGTTCATCGCTTCTCTTATTGCAATTATCCTGTTTCTAGTGCTTTTTAGATTTCCTTCGTCTGAAGCTTTACCTGCGAGTATATACTCTAGCTCATACTTAAAGAAACTATCATCATCTTCACTTTGTGAAACTGCACTTTGGAAGTGATTTTTTTCATGTATTTCATTTGTAGAAGTTCATCTTTGCCGCCCTTTTAGCACATCTTTTGATATCATCTATCTCTTTAATCTTATTTATAAAGTTACTTAGCGAGAAGCTGCTCAGTCTTCCTTTTGATGGAAGTCCTGCCACTATAGCATCATTTGAAATCGTTCTGTCTGACGGAGTATAAACATCTAGCTCGATATCCTTAAAATTTCTTTTTGTTTATCTGCTACAGCAGCCTTATTAACTTGCTTCTGAAAATTATCAAGCTCTGCTAGGGAATATTTATATAGACTGCTATTGCACCCTTCACAGTCTATATATCTCTTCCCCTTGAAGGTAATTTCGCTAAGCTGGTTAAGCTTATCGTCGACTTCGGCAGGCGACTTGGCTTTATATGCGAATATTCCATATCGCTCATAAAGCTTGTCTGTATATTCACCCAGGATTGATTTAGCCCATAGGTGTCCCAAGCTTTCTACACTTGAGCTTATAGCCTTTGCCCTTGTCCCTCCAATAAAAAGCATGGCTAATGATATTATTGAAACCGAAAAAATCATTACGAATACGCTAACCATACCCCGCTTATTTCTTACCATCTCACTCTTTTAACCCCTTTACAAATTTCCCTGCCCTAACCAAATCTGCTTCATTTATCAAATATATATCCGCATAAATATCCTTTCTCAGCAAAACTCTTGCAGCTCCACTTATTAAGGATGAGTCTTCTACTTTATATTTTTCTTTTTTAAACAGTGAAGAGCTCGTTTTTGCCTTATCAAGCGATACCTTATGTAGCTTCATTTGCCTATCGGCATGACCGTAAAAAAACATCATTGCATAAATCATGCTTACAATCAGAAGTACCAATAGTGGAAGCACGATTGAGGCTTCTACATACTCACCTCCTTTTTTTATTCATTAGCATCATAAGTGCCTCCCTAAGCATTTAGATCTGCAAAAGTTGTATTGATAAACTCTGTGATTTGCGATCTAAAAATGATGCCTAGTGAAATTGCTAGCGCAATCAATATTGCTACCTGTACCATCTCCATTCCCTTTTTGTTTCTTAACATTTTGTCCCCCTAATTTAGAATTGTATTACAGCAGGTGCAGCTGTGATGATTATAAGTGATAGTAACTGTAAGGCTAGAGGCAGTGAGAGTTTTTAGCTCCGCAAGCTTAGCATTCTCTTCTGCAGTTTTCATCCTTCTCTGCCAAAGATACTCACCTTCTCTAGAAAGCTTTTCTCCTAGCTCAGTACCTTTATATTTACTATCAGCAATCATTGCTGTAATACGCGTTAGTTCTTTGATTTTCAATGATCTAGATTTTTCTCCGAGTATTTCCATCTCATCTCTTCCGCTAATCAACGAAAGTTCCTTTGCATCACTAATTAACTTAGACAACTCATTAGGAAATTCTTTTGCTATATCCGTCTATCACCTTGCTCATCGCATCCTCATACACCATTCCGCAATTTAGAAATAGCTCAAGCTTTGTTCCAAAGGCTGGTAAATTTCGGATTATGTCATTTCTTTTTTTCGCTGAGTCTCTTTCTTTTCCTTGTCCTTTTCACTCCTATAGGCAAATAGCATCACCAATGGTGCTGCTGCCATTACAATAGCGTAGTTTGTCTGTTTTTGATCTAATGCTCCAATTAAGCCTAGTTCCGTCATCTAACTGTTTAGGTAAGCTTATCATCTTGTTTGCCTTTTGTATTCTTTTTTTAGCTTTCTTATGATGTCTGATAGTTTAAGTTCAAGACTCTTGTCAACAGCTTTATCCTTTTTAGAATCCTTCTTATTTTTTTAACTGCCTTAAGATATACTGTTTTGCTTGCTTTATCGCTACCATTTGTCGCTGAAACCCTTATCTCCTCGCCTTCATTACTGCTATTTAGAGTTATTCCACTTAGGTTATCTCTGCTTCCTCTTATACTGACAGCCTTCCTAGATCCAAATACAAATGACATCATGCTTATCCCAACGGAAATAGCTATAACTAAAAATCAAGAGTCTTTTTCTTTCTCAGACAAAAATTTGGTAAATTCAAATCCATAAATTTGTGATTTTATTTTTGTCTGTACTAAACTTCAATTTTACATATCCTTTCTGATAAAAAAATAGCTGTAACTGATATAGAAAGTGCTAGCAGCATTATTATTTTTTTCCGCCTATGCCTTCGTACATAGGCTTTTATATAACTCAGGAGAGCATATCCTGAGAAAAAGTATTATTATCACTGGAATTACTGCTATTACTCTGCCTTCTATAATCTTTTGTTTGGCCAAAAGCTTAATACTATTTTCCATCTCTATCTTCTCACCAATCGTCTTTGCTGCGGCTTCAATAGCGACTATCATATTTCCGCCACTTGATGTACAGCCTCTGTATACCTCTGAAAACAGCTTTATGTCTTCTACTACACATCTTGATGCAAGATCTTCCCAGAGAAAAACTGGATCACTAGCTGTACTCTCTAACTTGCTACACATCCCCTCAAGTTCTCCTAACATTATGGAATCCTCATCAAAAATCTCTCTTAGCTTTTTGCACCCATCCTTCATTGCTGACTGCATACTTGAACCTATTGCAAATGAAGCACTGAAGCTGTACAGTAACTCCTTAAATTCATTTCTTAGTCTTGTCCTTCGTTTTGCTATCATATAGCTCATATATCTTTGCGATGCAAAGCCATAAGCTATTGGACTTATTACTACGGTTATAATTGAATTTATATAAAGTGTTCCTGCAAGTAATAAAAACCCTACTGATACCATAACCAAAAGCAAGCTCTCCTTATTGCTTAGCTTGTACTCGTTGTAATCCTGTATCATTTATCCCTCTTAATCTAAGCTTAATATCGTCGCTGAGCAAATTCTCAGTTCTAACAAGACTCATCTCATCAGATAGTTCATACAGCGGATTTAGAACATATTCTCCATCCCTATATCCTGTCAGCTCATTTACCTCTATAATCTTTCTTCTTCCACTTGGAAGTCTCTCCATATGTATCAAAATATCAATGGCTTCACAGATTTGCATTCTTATGGCATCAACCGGAATCTCAACAGCTGATAGATACATAGCCTCTATTCTCCTAAGCATTCCACATGTTGAATTTCCGTGTCCAGTTGAAAAACCACAATGTCCTGTGTTTAGTGCCTGAAGCATGTCAAGAACCTCTCCACCTCTTACCTCTCCAACCACTATTCTATCTGGCCTCATTCTAAGACTTGACCTAATAAGGTCAGCCATATTTATTGCGCCCTTTCCTGCACTATTTGCGTTTCTACACTCCAGTCTGACAATGTTTGCTATGTTGTTTAGCTTAAGCTCTAGTGAATCCTCTATTACAATTACTCTTTCGTTTTCTGGAATATAGTCACTTATAGCGTTAAGTAATGTCGTCTTACCAGAAGAAGTACCACCACTCACAAATATATTAAGACCTCCTCTGACCATAGTCCTTATATCATCTGCACATTCAGCACTAAGTCCGCCTCCCTTTACCATCTCATCTAGAGAAATTTTGTTGTTACCAAACTTTCTTATGCTTAGGCTCGGCCCTCCTATTGCTATATTCTTCATAACCGCATTTACTCTAGAGCCATCCTCAAGCCTAGCATCAAGTATAGGCTTAAACTCATTAATTTCTCTGTGAACTGAGGCAGCTATTCTCCTTATAACATGCTCTAATTCTTCTGTGCTATCAAAGCAGTCATCTACCTTCTCAATACGTGAGTCCACTTCTATAAAGATGGTATCAAAACCATTTACCATTATCTCATTCACATTGAGGTCAGAAAGATAGCTTAAGCTTCCGATATCACCTCTAAGCCTTCCAAATATGCGATTTATAAGAAAAATGATATTGTCTATGGGTAGATCTTTAGCATCCTCTAAAACAATTTTCTCAATGCATTCCTTTGCCCTGTTATCATCTTCAATTCTATGCTCCATCAAAGTATTGGTTGCCTTTGCCAAAAGCTCCTCATACTGCTTTCTATCAAACTTAGTATTAATATTCATCTATGCTCTAAGTATCTCCTCTAGAATGCTCTCTATCTCAAATCCATATTCATGGTCAAAACTTCTAAATGATAAATCCCTACAAAATGGAACCATAAAAGTCTTATCTTCATCAGTATTTTTCCCTGTTATATCGATGCTAATTTTATGTGTTTTAGCTCTTGGCTTTATATATTCAGATAGGAAATCGCAATTTACAAATATTGCATTATCAGAGCTCTCTGTAATTTCTATCGCCTGCCTACTAAGACTTGTGCCTATATCGATAATCAAATATTCATAGCCCTTCTCATGAAGCCTTATCCTTATCTCATCTATCAGCGAGGCATCAAAAATCATCAAGTCTTCCGTTTATCAGAGCTAGATTAAAATGCTTTATCCCATGGCTTTGGTTTTAAAAAAAGAATCTATATCTAAATCCTTCCTCTGCTTAAGAGCATACATAAACTTAATAGCAGAAGAATCATCAAAATCTACGCATTTCTCACTCTTATCTAGACTTCCTCTAAGAAACTCTATCGCTCTATAATTACTATGAGCGAGACTCAAGTATGCAGACTTAATCCCAAATCTCACATCCATGATATAGCTAAAGGCCAGGGCGCTGGTACTAGTACCACAATAGCTCTTTTCGGATACAAAACTCATTAGTTTGCATTTGTTAAGTTCTTTAGTCCCAGGTTTTACCTTATATCCAAAAATAAACCTGATTTTCTCTATAATTACTGCAGACTTGAGAAGATATATAAAGTACATGAATCTGCTAAAAGACACTCATCGTCGGCATTCATGCTAAGCGCTACATATCTTACATATTTATCTCTATCATGTATGTCAAAAGATAAAACAATACAGTCCTGTAAGACATTCTCAGGTGGTTCCTCAATATATACATTAACCCCATCACAAAGGCAGAAACTCTTAGCTAGTCTGCTAGTAAACTCCCTGTCTCTATGTTTAATATATAACTGCATGTTTTCCATATTTTCCCATCTCCCTTGCTGAAAGTCTAACTGCTTCCCCATAGACGGTCAATACCATTTTTTTGGTAAATTTATAGCATTTATTTCAAGGCGCGATATTTCAATTTGTGTATGAAAAAAACTCCACTGCCTTGCAGTGGAGCTTGATTTATACTTATTTGTCTGCTTATTTATTGCTTGATGAATATCTGAGCTTTGATACAAATAGAAGACCTGCACTCATGAGTGCCATTACCGAAATTCCAAGATATCCAAAATAATTTGATCCATCAAATGTATTAGGAACACTTGTCTTTACGACTGGTGTCTGAGGCACCTGAGGTGTTATGCCAGTTGGTGTCTGCGGAACGGCTGGAGTTGGTGCTGGTGGTGTTGGCGCTTCTGTATTTGGAATTACAACTTTTTTTCATACACATGAGTACGCACATCTTCTGTATCTGGAAGTGTATTTTTGTACTTATATGCCACCTGTCCGTTTGCTCCGTAAATGAAATCGAGCTTCTCAACAAAGCCTGTTGCATCAACATCCTTGACATCGTTTCCATCCTCATCTATAAAGCGTGTTATCTTGAGCATTGGCTGCTCATTTACTAACGAAGGTGGAACCTGAGCATCAACTGCAGTACCAACCCAAACAACTCTTCTTATAATGGTTCCGATTACTTCACCAGTCTCCTGATTTCTGTAATTTATCGTCTGAGTAGCTATGTAATATTGGCCATATGGTTTTTTATTTGTTCCTAAGATAACTGCAGCCTGCACCAGTATTCCATTTTCGTCTGTAGACGATACCATCCAGTCAGGATTTTCCTTAGCAATCTTCTCCTTCATTTGCTTCATATATTCAGCTTTTTGCTCAGGAGTCAATTCTGCGTCTCTCTTTACAAGCTCTGTTTCTTCATTTTGATTTTGCTCGTTTGTATTTTGGTTTTGATTCTGATTTGGATCTTGTGCCTGATTTTGGTTTTGATTGGCATCAGACGCCTGATTTTCATCAGCAAAAAGCAAGCCCGCTTCCCTGAATCAAAAGTATAAACGATAATACTACGACAAATAAAAACTTTTGCATAGCAATAAGCGACTTAGCTTAAAGCCTTTTCTCTCTAACATCTTTTCTCCCCTCTTGAGTAATTATATATCCTAAGCATTTAACTTAATGTAATCCCCTGTTAGTTAAAAAAATGCTCTACATAAAAAAACTCTGCTGTCTAGTCCTGTTTAGTCAATTCCTTAACTGATGATGCAAGTCCTGCAATGCTAGCAATCTCAGATGGAATAATAATCTTTGTTGCCTGTCCATCTGCTGCCTTAACAAATGAATCTAGGCTCTTAAGAGCGATAACCTCTTGGTTAGGCTGTGCTTCTACGAGCATTCTGATACCATCAGCTGTAGCCTGCTGTACCATTTTGATTGCCTGTGCTTCACCTTCAGCGGCGCAAATTGCAGCCTGCTTCTGAGCTTCTGCTTCCAAAATCGTTGCCTGCTTCTTAGCCTCGGCCTCAAGGATTGTAGCCTGCTTGTTACCCTCTGCTGTGAGGACTGCAGATTTTTTTCTCACCCTCAGCTCTGATGATTGCTTCACGACGTTCACGCTCAGCTCTCATCTGCTTTTTCCATGGCTCTCTGGATATCTCCAGGAGGCGTAATATTCTTAACTTCTACACGGTTAATCTTGATTCCCCAAGGATCTGTAGCTTCGTCTAGGACTACTCTGATTTTTGGAGTTGATTGTCTCTCTACTTGTGAGAGATTCATCAAGCTCAAGGTCACCGATGATGTTTCTTAGTGTTGTAGCTGTTAGATTTTTCGATAGCATCCATTGGGCTTTCTACACCATAAGCATATAGCTTAGGGTCAGTAATCTGAAAATAGATAACTGTATCGATTTCCATGGTTTACATTATCCTTAGTGATTACTGGCTGTGGCGGGAAGTCGATAACTTTCTCCTTAAGTGAAACCTTCCTTGCAATCTTGTCGATTAGTGGAATTTTTGAAGTGAAGTCCTACCCTGCCATGTCTGGTGGTAAGCTCCTAGTCTCTCAATTACATATGACTTTGCCTGAGGCACGATTCTTACATTGCTTGCGATTACTGCTACAGCGATCACAATGAATATAAGTCCAATAAAAAAATTTTTAGTATCTCTTCCATTGCAAACTCCTATTTAACTAACTCTCTTACAATAACTTTAACACCTTTTATTTCAAGAACTTTCGACTTCTGCACCTGCTTTGATGACATCGTCATCGTTTTTCGAGCATAGCACTCCATTCCTGTGCACCTACTTTTGACACGTCCTGCGCCATCAAAAATCGATGTCTGACAGTGCTTTACCACGCTCTCCAATAAGAGTCATGGTATTCGTCTTATTTTCGCCAGTCTTAAGCTTTTTGATAAATATCTTTCTCGTGAATGCGAGAAGAACTATCGAAACACATAGGAATATGACAAACTGGAGCCAAAACTCGGCACCTAGGATTCCTGCAATCAAAGCGGCTACGCTTCCACCTGCAAACCAAATAGTCGTAAGTCCAAGCGTTATCGCCTCTATAATCACAAATGCGAGTGCAAGCACAAGCCAAAAATACGACTTGGCATACGGTTGATTCAAAAAAATAAAATTCATACTCACCTCCGCAAGCTATGCTTGAATACCTCTTTCGATAAGCTCCTTCTCAATCTGCTCAAGCTCGAGTGGTCTCTTTGTCTTCTGAGTTGTAGTCTTGATTGTTGGTCTATCCGATAGAAAGAAGCGCTTAACCATCTTGTAAGCAGGCATACTCTCATTAATCTTATCTAGGTCTTTATCAAATTGCTTTTTCTAACTGTTCAACAGTTAAATTATTCTCACTTAGGTACTCTTTTATTATATACTACTTTCATCCATAAAACCACATCGTTTTGGCGGTTTCTGGAGAATAGCATACACTCATCTACGTAAGGAAGGAGTCCAACTAAATTCTCTATTTCTTCAGGGAAAACATTCTTTCCGTTCTTCATTACGATTACATTCTTCTTACGTCCCATGAGCCATAGGAAGTCGTCTTCGTCAAAGCGAGCTAGGTCACCTGTGTGAAACCATCCATCTACGATAACTTCTTTGGTTGCAGCCTCATCATTGTAGTAGCCGAGCATTACATTTTCTCCACGAACTACAAGCTCACCGATTCCGTTCTCGTCTGGATTATCGATTCTACCCTCAACAAAAGGCATTAGCTTTCCAACTGAACCATGTCTTATATTAAACTGTGATTCGCTGGCAATTGTAGGCGCAGTTTCTGTGAGACCATATCCCTGAACCGTGAGAATACCAAAATCATTCATACCTTTTGCTACGACTGGATCAAGTGCAGCTGCACCGTTGATAATAAATCTTATCTTGCCTCCGAGCTGGTCGATTATAGACTTAAATACCTTACGTCTAATATTGATACCAAATTTCTCTGAAATAGCACAGATTTTGAGTGCTTTTTCTATCTTTCCACCCATTCCTTGCTTTTCTGCGGCTTTGATAATCTTGCGATACATGTTCTCAAGGAGTAGTGGAACTGTCATCAAAACAGAAACCTCATATTCCTTCATGTTTGTCAATATATATTTCAGTCCATCAAAGAAGGCATTCTTCATTCCCTGAGATATGAAAGTGATCATGCCCATCATTCCATAAATATGATGAAGCGGTAAAATCATGAGGTTTACATCATCTGGGAAGAATTCCTCTTCGAGGTTCATGCTGTAGTTTACAGACATGATGTTGCTGTGCGATAGCATAACTGCCTTTGATGCAGATGTCGTTCCCGATGTAAATAGAAGGAATGACATAGCTTCTGGGTCTATAGAAGCCTCAGTATACTCAGTATAACCTGATTCTACAAGTTCCTTACCTCTGTCTAAAAGGTCATGTATGCAAAGACCTCCCTCAGGTGCAAAGTCCATACCTATTGCAACCTTAAGTGAAGTATTGCCCTCGTCCATAATTTCCTTAACAGTCTTGTAGCTCTTCTTATCGCAGAAGATGGCTGTGCATTCACTTCTCTGAAGAAGACCGATAAGCTCATCCTTCTGAAGCATTTTATCAAGTGGAACAACTACGCTAAGTCCACATGCTGTTGCAAAATATGATAGACACCAGTGATAGCTGTTATCTCCCAAAACTGCAAGTCTTGAATTGTTATATCCAAGCTCCCAAAGAGCTGAACCTAGATAGTTCATCTCATCTAAAAGCATCTTATATGTTGTATTTATATAGCTAACTTCTTTGTTACTTCCCCTTACCTTTGTCACATATGCAACTCTATCTGCATACTTTTCGGCAGAGTTTTTTTAGAAGCTCTCTAAGATTCTCGAATCTATGAAATTTCTGCTCTAGACGCAGCTTTCTTTTTATTCTTCATTATTGGCTTTCTCCTTATTTCATTTAAAAGATTCCATTTGATTAAGATTATCATTATTAACAGCCTATGTCAAATTGACTACATAAGTTTGATGTGATAAAGTTATTATAACTGATGTAAAAATCAAAAAGAATAGAAACGAGGCGTTTTTATAATATGAAAAGAGTTTTTTTTCCGGCGTACAACCTACAGGCAATATTCACTTAGGAAACTATCTAGGTGCACTGCGTCAGTTTGTTGAATTACAGGAGGACCACGAGTGTCTTTACTGCATAGTTGACCAACATGCAATCACCGTAAATCAGGATCCTAAGGAGCTAAGAGAGCACATACTCGACGTTGCAGCTTTATACCTTGCAATCGGAGTAGATCCTAAAGCGTTCAATAGTATTTGTTCAGTCAGATGTTCCTGCTCACACGGAGCTTTCTTGGATTTTGACATGTAACTCATACACCGGCGAGCTCTATCGCATGACGCAGTTTAAGTCAAAGAGTCAGAACAAGGAATCTGCACCAGCAGGGACTTTTGATGTACCCCTGTCCCTTATGGCAGCTGATATTCTTTTATATGATACAGATGTGGTTCCTGTCGGAAACGACCAGAAACAACACATTGAGCTTTGCAGAAACATCGCGACAAGAATTAATAATACAAGAAAGAAAAACCTTTGTGATTCCTGACGGAAGATTTATGAAGGAAGGCGCACGAGTTATGGCTCTTGATGACCCTACTCAGAAGATGAGTAAATCTGCACCAAATGTTCACAGCCGCATTTCTCTACTGGATGATGCTAACAAGATTAAAAAATCAATCATGAAGGCTACTACAGACTCTGAGGGAATTATCAAATTCGACATAGAGAATAAGCCAGGTGTAAGCAACCTTCTCAATATTTACAGCGTGCTTTCAGGCGAGACGATTTCTGATATAGAAGCAAAGTACGAAGGCAAAGGCTATGGCGATTTTAAGAAGGACCTCGTAGAAATAACTGTAAATGCCCTTGCACCTATCAAAGAAAGATATGAACAGATCAGGCATTCAGATGAGCTTATCGAAATTCTAAAAGATGGTGCTGAAAGAGCGAATGCGATTGCAGACAAAACTATGAGAAGAGTCAAGGATAACTTTGGCCTTGGACTAAAAAAATAGATATTTTTTTATATCAAAGATAAATAGAAAATAAAACCTCTACATGCTGTAATCAGCGCCGTAGAGGTCTTTTTTTTCCGTATTTTATTTTTCCGCTCGTATGCTTGGTTACGTGAACTGACTTTTATCTCGTAGTGACCGTCTTTTTTTCCTCTGGATTTCGAAAGTGGAAGATTGTCATAGTATCACCCTTCTTGAGTTCTACTTTCTGAGTAGTCTTTACATAAAAACACATCCTTGGAGCTATATTCATCCTCGTCACCGTTATAGTTGCACTTTAGGATAGTCTCTTCTCCCTTGCTCTCCTGAGATACATATTTCACCTCTGTCTGATGAAGCAGCTGAGCAAAAATGAAAAAGCCCTAGTGAAATTGAAAAACACTACAACTGCAGTTACTATTCTTACCTTTGATCCTCTATCCATCGCGTTCTCCCTAAATTCTATGGTGCGCTCAGAGGGGATCGAACCCTCGCCACCACATTCGGAGTGTGGTACTCTATCCACTGAGCTATGAGCGCAAGCCTCTACTCCGAGTATAATAAACGTTCCTGTCTATATTACCACAGCAAAAGCTAATTTTAAATATTAAACTTCATATACCTTGTGCTCCACATTTCCAAAAATATCTAAAATGTTTATAGAAATTGGCGTCTTATCAGTCTTAAAACTGCTGAAGCATGTCTTAAGCTTTCCACCCTCACTCACTTCGATAATCTCAGGCCTATGCACGCTTCCATCATAGTCAAAGTCTATACTCCACGCAAGGATAAGACTTAATGGATTCTCATCTATGAGAGTTTTTATCTTCTCTATTTCATCTTCTTCAAGCTTGCTCTCTGCCCTGTTAAGCTTTATGCTCTCAAGCTCAACCATAATCTCATATATTCCTGATACATCGTTCTTATCTGAACAAATATTTACTTTTGACTTTAGAGATGAAGTCCTTGGCTTTTTCGTATCAAGTATGGTAAAGCTAGCGTTTTCTTTGAAAAGCCTTGCCGTTGAAGTTGCAATTGCAAGCTTTCCGATGTCGGCTATAACAAAGCGTCTATCTAGCTTTGATGCTGCAGCGCCAACAGTTCCGCTTCCACAAAAGAAGTCGGCAACTATATCACCCTCATCTGTGAATGCCTCGATGATTCTATTTATGAGCTGCTCCGGCTTTTGGGTAGCATAACCCGTGCGCTCAGCCGAAGTTCTTCCAACCATATCTATGCTCCAGACATCCTTCATGTTAACCATGGTGTACCATCCGATGTCATCCTGAAATTCCTCAACACCTTTAAATCTATATGGCTTAAAGCCTCTGTTATATGACTTTTCCTTTTGCGGTCTAAACTTGAATTTCTTTGTCTTTGAATAGATCAAAAATATTATCGTGTTTGCGCGAGAATCTTTTTGTTAGTGCTACCGCCGGACTTATAGTTCCAAATTATCTCGTTTACGAAGTTTTCGCTGCCAAAAATTTCATCGAGCAGTACTCTCGCATAATGAGACGCGTGCCAGTCTAGATGAAGGCAAAGCACACCATCATCGCTGAGAAGTTCTCTCATCAAAAGAAGCCTTGACGCAAGCATTTTTAGATACTCGGACATTCCATACGACCAGCTATCCTTATATGCTGTGTGCTTAAAGCTCTTTTTCTCCAGCCTGAAGCACCGCATCGTAGTCAGCCATTGAAAAGAATGGCGGATCGACATATATAAGGTTTATCTTTTGATTGAAGTTTTTCATCAGCTATAAGACTTCTGATTACTGTCCTATTGTCACCTTGAATCAAAAGATTGTCGCTAGGACTCTTGCTCAAAAAGTCCCTCAGGCTTAATCTCTGCTCTAAGGTAAAAGCTTCTTTGGTGAAGACTTCATACTCCTTTGATACATCTGACTTCCAGACCTATATATTCTGTTGATTTTAGCTAATAGTCCCATAGGATTCCCCCTGCACTATAATCAAATCACCTTGCAAATCACTCCGCCGCCGTAAACAATGTCACCATCGTACATTACAGCTGATTGACCAACTGTTATAGCCCTCTGCGGTTCATCAAAGATTACTCTCACCCTGTCATCTGAAAGTGGTATAACCCTTGCCTTGTTTTCCTTCTGACTGTATCTAACCTTTACATATAAAGTCATTTCTTCAGTAGGTGGCTCGCAGGCTATCCAGTTGAAATCACAGGCTTCAAACTCTTTCTTGAACAGGTCTTCATTTCTTCCAAGAATAACTTTGTTGTCAATAATATTCTTTTTCGCAAACATACATAGGTTCCTTTAGTGCAAGTCCAAGACCCTTGCGTTGACCTATAGTATACTTGATAATTCCCTTATGTTCACCGAGTACCTCGCCGTCCTTATCTACAAACTCGCCATGCGGATATTCCTTGCCTCTATATCTTGTTATGAAGCTAGCATAATCGCCATCTGGAACAAAGCAAATGTCCTGGCTGTCGCGTTTTTCTTGCATTGATAAAAGCCATGCTCCTCAGCTATACGTCTCACTTCTTCCTTGTCATCCATCTCGCCTAGTGGGAAAAATTGTATGTGCTAGTTGCTCTTGAGTTATGGAATATAGAACATAGCTTTGGTCCTTATTCTTATCTACAGCCTTGAGAAGCTGATATCTTCCCGTTTCTTCATCAAAGCGCACTCGTGCATAGTGACCCGTTACGATGTAATCCTGACCTAGCTCCTTAGCTCTCTGATAGAGCCTTTTTAAACTTGATATACCTATTACAATCTATACAAGGATTAGGAGTCATACCTTCTTCGTAGGCATTTACAAATCTCTCTATAACCTCGTTTTCAAAGTCATCCTCAAAGTTAAAAAAACATAATACTTAATCCCGAGCTTATTTGCGACATTTCTCGCATCTTCAACATCGTCAAGACTGCAACATGTGTTACAGGCCTTTTTCACCTATCATCTCGTTATCATAGAGCTTCATAGTAACTCCTATGGTTTCATATCCCATATTCTTTATGAGAAAGGCTGAGACACTGCTGTCTACGCCTCCGCTCATGGCAATCATAGCTCTCTTGTTTTCTCTATTATCTATTAATGGTGTTATCTGATTCATAAGCTTCCTCTCTAAGCTTGGTTGACAGCCTGTTAAGGAATTGGGCTGTCATTCCCCATATCACTATGCCCTCATACTCGTAAATCGGTATTCTCATAGTGCCTCTCCTCCACTCGTAATCTGGAGGTATTCCCACCTTATCGTATGGAAATTCTCTTATATTTGTTTCGTATTTTTCTCTATAGAATTCAGGATCATTTTCGACAAAATATGAAAGCGGTATCAAATAAAGCTCTTCTACCTCTTCTTTTTCTATCTTTATTCTCTCATAGCTCTGCCTCACTTATCTCAGCTATGAAGGAATAAATGGTGAAATCGGCCTGTCCATAGAGTGTATCTCCTTGTGCCAGCAGCTTGATTTCGCTGACAGGAACGCCGATTTCTTCATTGCACTCGCGCAGCGCCGCCGCCTGCGGCGGCTCCCCGGCCTCAATGCGTCCGCCGGGGAAGCATATTTCGCCCGGCTGCGAAATATGCGCGGCGCGCTTCTCAAGGAGCACATGCATCTTACCCTCTCGCTCCACGAGAGGGATCAAAACTGAGTAAAAGCGATGCTCCTTGACAACGGCCTCGCTTTTTATATCCTTTAAAAAAATCTCTTATATCCTCTGAACTATACATATATATTCTCCTGCGATAAATATCTAAATCGCATTATTTTTTTCACTTCATAATGTACACATAAGTGCTCTATTATTAACAGTAATAAGTATATCATATTTTGATATGTAAAGTGTATAAATTCCGTTCTCATCTCATTTCAGGATGTTTTAGATAGCTCATAATTTGACAAGCCAATTTTGATGGGTTATATTTTATCTATTCAAATCGGAGGTACATCATGAATAACTTAGACCTTTTAACAAATCACCTAAACAAAAATTTTTTTGAAGAGAAAAACTTTCCCGGAGTCAGCGTGTGCATTCGCGGTCCTGAGGGAATCGTATATGAACACGGCTTTGGCCACATAGATATGGCAAAGAGCAGAGAAATTAACAAGGACACGATAATGGGCATAGCTTCCATGAGTAAGTCCATGACTTCCCTCGCCTGTGCAATACTTCAGGCAGAAGGAAAGCTCAACTTCTCAGATCCTGTGACTGACTACTTTCCTCAGTTTCGTATTCCTGGAACGCCAAGAGAAAGCGTTACACTGAGACATCTTGCTATGCATACTGCTGGAGTTCCACCTATTGCACCACTTGAATGGTCAATTGTAATGAATACTCCAGGAAGAGATTCCGAATATGAAAGAGAGCTAAAAAAAGAGCGCTCCTAATAAGATGGATACGATAGAAGACATCATCGATTTCATCGCAAATAGCGGAGCTTACGAACCACTTGGTGCTCCTGGAGAATATATGAGCTACTCCAATGATGCCTATGCTATTTTTGTCTTATGTAGTGGATAAGGCTGCAGGACAGAGCCTTGAGAGCTTTCTCGAGAAACGCATATTTAGGCCTCTTGGTATGACTAGAACCGTACTAGACCTAGATGGTAGCGAAGCTAATAAGCTTGGAAGTGACGGTAATATTACGGAGCTATTTGAAAAGGACGAAGACGGCAACCTCTACTCCGATAGAGTATGGTCAGTTTTACCGCCATTTAGAGGCTGTGCCTGCGTAAAATCTACAGCCGATGATATGGCTAAATACTATCTTATGATCGCTCAAAACGGTGTTTACGAAGGAAAACAAATAATCCCTGCTGAAGCAGTTGAAATCCTTATCGGAAGAGAGTTTCCTGAGAGACAAAGACCTTTCTACTGCTTTGGTCTAAATAAGAGACTTATGGCTGACCGCGTTCTTTGTGAACATGCAGGTGGCCTTCATGGAGTTTCCACAAATGGTGGCCTAGTAAGAGCTGAAGCTAATCTTCCTGGCTATGGACTTGCAGTTTTGTGTAATGAGAGCGAAGTATCTACAGAGAATATGTTCTACGCATGCTATAACCTAGTTTTAGGGCTAGAGCTAGACCTTGTTCATCGCTGGTTTATCCCTTCAGGCAAGAAATTCCTCGATCCTGAAATGATAGTTGGAAAATACATATGTAGAGAGGCAAATCCTGCATATAACATAGTTACACTTACAGAAGACTTTGAGCTTCACGCAGAATATCAGGGCGAGCCACTTGAGCTTCACCTATGTTACGGCACCCTTTTCAGTGCAAGAACAAAAGATGACCCAGATACCCATTACACATCCATGGAATTCTTTGTCAGAAATGGTAAGGCCTGGGGCGTTCGATGCGGAACCCGTATCTATCAGAGAATAGAAGAATAAATAGGCACTCTAAATTATCGTGTGGGTGATTTTCACCCACTTTTTTTATGCGTGTGGGTGGACTCTAAATTACCGTGTGGGTGCAAAAAATCCCTCCATAACAGGAGAGATTTAAGAGAAATGATATTCAGACTTTTCCTGAATTATCTAAAGCATAGGGATGAAATCTTAAACTCATATCTTAGACCCTATGATGATAGGAAACTATCTAACTCATTCACTGAAAACGTTAACGGAAAAACTGCGTATTTATTTGGCAGTATCTAGATTTTAATCGCTTCAAAAAGAGAATGAGCATTCAAAAAGCGCTTCAAGCATTTGAGCTTGAAGTACTCTTGATTTCATTGGTACCCACACAATAATTTTTGAGTTCGCTTTTTCAAACTCAATTTTTTTATCAAAACTCAATACTCAAAATATGTATCAACTCTAGAAAACTATATCATAAAGAAGCGTTTAAAAGAGTGTCTAAATCGCTTCCACTTCTGTTGGTCGATGTAATAACCTTTGTCGCTCTTTATTACAACACCCTCCTTTAACAGCAATGAAAGAGTTCTGAGGTTAACCTCTTTACTCCCCAATACCATGTTCTCGGACAGCGATTGACTTTCAGAAAATGCTGCTTTCTCATAAAACAATTTCGCAATTTTATTTTGTCTTCTTGTGATAACTTCTGCTCCAAATCCCATGATTACATTGCCTCCTTAACCATTAAATAAATCTATTAGATCATTTTCCTGTATTTTTATATCAATTCCTATGTATTTTTTCATAGTATTCCTCCTTCTCATTAACTGAAACTAATTTATTTCGGTAAGCTTTCTCTATTAGATGAACTTATACTCCTATTGTATCATTTTTTTGTCTGATTCCTATCATTTACACTTTTTTTCCACAAATATTCCTATCATTTTCAATCATCAATCTGTCTAAAAATGGCTTATCCTCAACTCTAACTACTATTAGCTTTTTGTCTCCAATCTACATTCCCTACAATATGGATTATAGTCATAGTTTATACATGATTGATCGGTATATTTTTTTCTATTCTATTTTCAAATTCAGATAAAATGTTTCGTTTGTTTTCTCATTTACTATTTTCTAACTTTCCTCTATTATAATCTCTTTAATGTTTATTTTCTTTCATCTAGTACTTAGTAGAACAGGGATCATTTCTTTTATGGCTATCATATACATTATAACCACTCTAAATAGTATAATAGAGGACATTCCAATTTCATAGGATTTTCAATTTCACAACATATTTTCCGTTGTTTTTTTACAGATATTACACTGATTACAAGCTGAAAACAGATTGACAATACTTGACACTTTCTATATACTTTTTCATACAATATGGTAATTTACAATTCATGTTAAATAAAGGAGGAAACTATGGCAAAAAAATTTTTATTTAGTCCAAGTAAATATGTACAAGGTGCAGGAGAGCTTGCTCGATTAGCAAGTCATATCGAATCGTTGGGCAAAACTGCTCTTATTATTATTACTGAATCAGGTTTCAAAAGAGTTGGTGAAAAGATAGAAAGTAGTTTCAAAGAAAGCAATTGCAGTATGGAGGTTTGCCATTTTAATGGAGAGTGTTCTGAAGTAGAGGTAAATCGTATTATCGATAAATATGTTACAAACGGTTCTTGCGATATTATTGTTGGAATCGGTGGAGGAAAGATTGTTGATACCGCAAAAGCTGTTGCATACTATACTAAAAAAACCCGTTGTTGTATGTCCAACCATCGCATCTACAGACGCTCCATGTAGTGCTTTGTCTGTATTATACACAGAAGAAGGAGTATTCGATAAATATCTCTTCTTACCTCAAAACCCTAATATGGTTATGATGGATACCGAAATTATTTCAAAAATCTCCTGTAAGACTTACCGTGGCAGGAATTGGCGATGCATTGGCAACCTACTATGAAGCTCGTGCTTGCAAAAATAAGCGGTGCAACTTCTTGTGCAGGCGGCAAAAACAACTCAAGCTGCTATGGCGCTTGCTTCTCTATGTTTAGACACTCTGTTAAAAGAAGGATTGAAAGCAAAAATTGCTTTGGAAGCTGGCGCTTGTACAGAAGCGGTTGAAAAATATCATCGAAGCGAATACACTATTGAGCGGAATTGGATTTGAATCAGCTGGACTGGCAGGAGCTCATGCAATTCATAACGGTTTAACTGTATTAGAAGAATGTCACCATATGTATCATGGTGAAAAAAAGTTGCTTTCGGAACAGTAACACAGTTAGTTTTGGAAAAACGCTGAAAAAGAAGAAATTGAAAAAAATCTACAAATTCTGTATTGAAATCGGACTTCCTGTTACATTGGCTCAATTAGGAGCAACTGATGTTACAAAAGAACAACTGTTAGAAGTAGCAAAAAGCTGCTTGTGTTGAAGGTGAAACAATTCATAACATGCCTTTTGAAGTAACTTCTGACAAAGTTTATAACGCATTGATTACAGCAGATGCATTAGGCAAATATTATTTACAAAGAAATTTGCACAATAATTTTTTTGCATTATATCGTAAACAACACAATGTTAGTGTTTCTCAAAAAGAACTACACTCTTTCTGCTTGAAAGTCTGTAGTTCTTTTTTTCTTGTCATAAATTGTATTTTTTTGTCCGAATAACAAGAACGATACATAATCTTTTTTTCTCATTTTTTTCATAAAAAGCTTGTATCATTCGAAATGTAAAAACTTATGATGTCTATAACTTGACGAATATAAGGAAAATCGGGAAACAATAAGCTATAATATTTCACTTCATCCAGTATTCCATCAAGTCATGGATATGCTAGACAGAGAGCGTTTTGTCAAGTACCTTTTTTGATTTATTGACGCTTTTATTTTTGAAAAAAATAAATAAGAAAAAAACAGCAAACCTTTGTGATTTACTGTTTCTAAAAATTATTCTATTCAATTAGGCAAACTGAGAGTTGTTCTAAGTCTTCTCGGTTGCACCTTCCTGCCCTTCGGACAAGAAGTCTCCCTCTTCAAAGAGCTCAGTCACTTTCTGTTTAGCGATTTCTTTTTCCGGTATTTTCTGTCCCTCGGATTTCCTCATGATAGAAATAATCCACAATCACCGGATGTCCCTGCGTGACCCTACCATAAGGCATTTCATTATCCACAAAGAGACAATCATACTTCTTAGCCATTTTCTCAGCTTTTACTTCAAGCGCTTCAAAGTAGCTGCGGTTATGCTTGTTATAGATCTCATCGTAAAGCGGTACAAGATCAGGATATTTTTTTCGGCGATATAATCCATGATCGTCTTTTTGAAGTCGCCCCGAAGATTGAGGTTTTCGAGCCAGAACAGATCGCACTGATCCTTTACCCTCTCAAAGATGGCTTCAAAGTCCGTAATCCCGGGGAATACCGGGGATACGAAACAGACTGTACGGATTCCTGCTTCATATACCTGCTTCATAGCAGCGATACGCCGCTCAATGCTCGAAGCAGAGTCCATATCGTTCTTGAAATTTTCATCCAGTGTGTTGATCGACCATGAAACGGTCACTCGTCCAAGCTTCTTCAGCAGATCAATATCCCTTACCACAAGATCAGACTTTGTGCATATCAGAATATCTGCGTCACTGCCAATCAACTGCTTCAGAAGTTTTCTGGTATTCCCGAATTGCTCCTCCTGTGGAATGTAGCCATCCGTTACAGAACCGATGACCACCCGCTGTCCGGCATATTTCTTCGGATTTTTAATTTCCGGCCAATGCTTCACATCAAGGAAAGTGCCCCATTCCTCCGTGTGTCCAGTAAAGCGCTTCATAAAAGAAGCATAGCAATACTTGCAGGCATGTGTACAGCCCACATAGGGATTGACCGAGTAACCGCCTACCGGCAGACCGGACTTGGTCATAATGTTTTTTGTTTCTACCTCGTCAATGAGGATTCCATCGATTACTTCTGCCATCTTTTTCTGTACCTCCAACACTTTATTGAATTCTTCCGGCATTTCCTGAATCATATTTTTCATCCCCTATGATATGGACAAGGTCTTCCTTCATAAACACCGGAACACCGAGCTTATGTGCCTGGTCCGTTAGAGACCATGCCCATTCCGGCTCCGTATGAATCTTCCTGCTCTGAGCTCCGGTCATGGTGCCGACAACGATCCAATTGATTCCGGAAAGGTCAACTATGCCGGGATCGTCGAATAACGGTTCAAAGGTAACATGGTAGTGTTTTGCTCTGACATTTTCCCGAAGCACATCAATACGCCACAATTCTGCTTTCCTCGTCACCGTAACGCCAAACCATGCGTTTTCCAGATCTGTATCAAACTCCAGCAAATCAGGTCTCTTGGTAAGGAACAGGAACTGATGCTGTGGATTTTCACGGATCTTTGCAAATACCTCTTCTCTCCATTCCGGCTTCCATCCGGATAGATCGCTCATGCCGGTAAGAAGAAAGTTCTGCGGACGTTTCTTTTCCATCATCTTGAGCTTACCCGGAAAGAATTCAGGGTCAGCGAAGTCATCAATCATATGCCAGCGTTTCACATTGTTGCGGGCATAGCAATATGCACACCCCACTGTACAGCCGATGACAATATTCATGTTTTGAATCTGATCTTTGATACAAATACTCATAACTTCTACCACTCCTCAAGATTCTTTTCTGATACGGTCGAGGCATACCTCAAACTGAGTGATTTCTTCCTCTGAAAAACCTTTGTAGTAAATACTGCCCATCTCATCAGATACAGAATTGTACTCGTCCTTTAAGGAATGTGCTTTCTCAGTCAGAAACAATAGTGTTTTCCTTTTTGTCCGTTTCAGACGGAACGCGTCTTATCAGCCCTTGATTTTCCATTCTTTCCAGCATCGTAGTAAGAGAAGTTATCGCTAATCCACATTTAATCGAGAGTGACCCAATCGGGATTCCATCCTCCTGCCACAGCACATAAAGAATACGCCCCTGGGCTCCATTGAACGCATCAATATTCTTTTCGCTGAGAATCTTCTCAAAAATCCGGTCTCCAAGTTGTTTTTATTTTGGTGATAAGAAATCCACCATTTGTTTTTCATGTAAAAAGCTCCTATATAGTATTTTATTTTTAAATAATACTATATAGGAGCTTTGTTGTCAACAGTTTGTATGTCTAAATAGAGATAAATTCCTGTTCAGTTAATATTATGCAACCCAAGGCTTTTTGAAAAAGATTCCAAATAAAGATGAAACAATTCTACATTCAGATCAAGGTTGGCAATATCAAATGAAGATATACCACATTTTAACGTTGAAATTTGAATGTGTTCAGAAGTCTTTATCAACACTTTTTGTCCTATAGCCCACAAAAAAATTAGAGGAGGTTAACCCTCCTCTTTTGCTTTTTATGAACTTATTAGTGTCTTAGTTCAAAACCTCGTAGTCTGCGAAGTCTACACCAATCATCTCTTCCTTCTCTGCGCTTAGGCTTACAACGAAGTCCATACCGTAGTCCTTAGAGATGTTCTTTAGTCTTGTCAAGAACTCTGGTAGATCTCCAAGTGAGAAATCAGCATGCTTGAGTATGCTGTCTATGTAAATAGTCTTGATATCGTGATCAGAACTTATGATTCCATATAAAAAAAGCCGATGTATTCGTCGCTATTTGTTACATGCTCATAATCCTCCATGCAAACGATTCTGATCTTATACTTAAGGTCATACATCAGACGGGCATTCTTGTTGATAAAAATGATGTTGCCATCACTCTTTTCAGCTTCAGTATTTGCAAGTTCAATCATCATTTTGGTCTTTCCTGTTCCCTTGTGACCAATCAATAGTTTAACCATAATGCAGTCCTCCTATCATTTTTATTATCGCTATTATACACTAAGTATCATAAGTATTCAACGACAATTTTGTAAAAACAATTTTGTAAATTTAATAATATTTTTTTCAGATAATCAAAGATAGTCATTATGTTTTGATATGCTGCCTATAAACATTTGGTTTTACTTACTTATAACTTGCTCAAAAAAATCTTAAAGCGGATTTTCTGCCCTTTTCAATTTTTGGCTTCATCAACATCATCTACTGCAGATGAGCTCACCCACTTTTTACCATATAGTGTCTGCACTGATTCCAAGATAAGTCCGCAGGCCTGTATATCCTTTTCCTCTGATAAGACCTTTGCAAATGCATCCTTTGATGCTTCGCATACTTCTTCCTTTGAAACTCCATGAAATGACATCTGCATGAGACTTGAAGCCGACCAAACCCTGCAAAGCGCATCATCATCGCTGAGCATCTGTCTAGTCAGAAAGCTTATTTCATTTGATGTGCCAACCCAGCCAAGAGCTATGATTAGTTTTCTTCTTAGAATTTCATCGCAAGTTTTGATGTCAGATATAAGAATAGGAATCAGTCTTTCGCAAAATCCTGTATAAAAATTCCCTATGTCTTGATTTTTGATAGAATCTCAGCTATCAAGTATTCTGTTAACACTTTGATAACTTCATCGTCGGCTTCAGAAATCTTTTTAAATAAAAATTCAAGTCCATCAGGTCCGTGCCTATCAAAGCTATTTTCTAGGTAAAGCCTTCTTCCTGACTTCCATGAATCACAAATCAGCTTGTAGTGGTAGTCTATATCATCGCTTGCACCGAGTTCTGCTATAAACCTAATTCTATCTCCATCTGGAAAATCTTTTTTTCAGCTAATTCCTTATATGCTTTTTTTCTAAGACTTCTCTTACATCACTCATTATTAAGCCTCAGCTGTCCCGCAAGCAGCATCTATATCATCACCTAGTTCTCGCCTTATGGTCGCAGGGATTCCTGCCTCTTCCAAAGCCTTTTGAAACTCAAAGGCCTTGCTCTTGCTAACTGTGACAAAACCGCTATCCTTGACCTCGTTAAGAGGAATTAGGTTGACATGACAGAGTTTTTCCCTTTAGCAGCCCAGCAAGTCTCTTTTGCGCTCTGCACGCTGTCATTTACCCCACTTACAAGAGTATACTCGTAGGTTATTCTGCGCTTTGTCTTCTTAGTGTACTCATCACAAGCTGAAAGCACTTCTTTGATATCATATCTATTATTTATTGGCATTATGGCACTTCTATCTTCATCGCTAGATGCGTGAAGCGAAATTGCAAGATTAACCTGATTAAAGTCTTCTGCAAACCTTAAAAATCATAGGAACTATACCACATGTTGAAACAGTTATATTTCTCATGCCTATGCCTAGGCCCTTTGGCTCATTGACTATCCTGAGAAACTTTGATAGGTTCTCATAGTTATCAAATGGCTCTCCACTACCCATAACGACGATATGACCGATTTTCTCACCGGAATCCTCCTGAGCAGCCATGATCTGTGAAATCATCTCACCAGCTGTTAAATTTCTTGCTAGTCCCTTAATCGTGGACGCACAAAATCTACAGCCCATGCGGCAGCCCGCCTGTGATGAGATGCAAATTGAGTTTCCGAACTTATATTTCATGAAAAACGCATTCTATGGTGTTTCCATCTGAAAGCTCAAGCAGGTACTTGCGTGTGCCGTCAAGCTTTGATTTTTGGACAGTTCGTATATTTAGATTTTCGATGTATGCCTTGTCTTCGAGTTCATAGCGCAAAGCTTCCGGAAGATTATTCATCTCCCGAAAGCTTTTTGCCCTTATATATCCAGTCAAATATCTGCGCGCCTCTAAATGCAGGCACGCGGATACTGCTGGCGAAGTCCTTCAGCTCATTTAAGGTCATACTCCTCAAATCAACTCGTTCAGACATTCTATTTCCTCACTACGCAGATTCCTGTCTTGTGACCGTTGATGTCAAAGCTCTCATCTGCCTTTGCAAATTCAACTGTATCTGCTAGAGTTTCGTCCTTGATGTAGTCAGCAAACTCCTTAACAGCCTCGCAAACCTCTTCATCTGCTTCAAGAACAATATCGATTCTATCCATCATCTCAAAGTCGTTCTGCTTACGTAGCTGCTGTACCTTTGATACAACTTCTCTTGCAAGTCCTTCCTTAACTAGCTCTGGTGTTAGAACTGTGTCAAGGATTGTAAATACGTTGTTTTCCATAGCTACTGCAAATCCATCCTTAGCGCTGATTCTTACATCAACAAAATCCTTAGAAACATTTACAGTTTCACCAGCTACAGTCATTTCAATTTCGCCCTTTGCTTCTAGCTCAGCCACAAACTCAGCGGCGTCTAGCTTTGCTAGCTCGTCTCCAAACTGCTTGATGTTCTTTCCTAGAACTGGTCCAGCAAGCTTGAAGTTAGGCTTTAGTGATAGGTTCATGTACTCACCTAGTTCATCTGCAAATACAACGTTTTTGACGTTAAGCTCTTCCATTACTAGGTCTGTAAGGTCAGCAACAAGTGGCTTTGTACTTGCCATCAACAAGGATCTCGTTAAGTGGCTGTCTAACCTTGATTCTCTCCTTCTCACGAGCACCACGGCCTAGAGTTACAAAGCTTCTTACTAGCTCCATACGCTCCTCAACTTTGTTGTCTATGAGAGCTTCATTGCATTCAGGTAGGTATGCTGTATGAACAGTCTCCTCTCCTGTTAGCTTTGTATAGATTTCGTCTGAGATGAATGGTGCAAATGGTGCAATCAAAAGTGATACGCCAACCAATACCTCAAAGCTTGTTGCATATACGCTCATCTTATCTTCAGTCATCTCGCTTCCGTAGAATCTTCTTCTAGCACGTCTGATGTACCAGTTTGAGAAGTCCTCGCTGACAAAGTCAGTTAGCGCTCTTACTGTCTTCATGTGGTCATAGCTATCCATATGCTCTCTAACTTCTTTTTACAAGCTTGTTATATCTTGAGAGTATCCATCTGTCTAGCTCAGGTCTCTTCTCGTATGCAAGCTCTAGGTTTGCAACATCAAGATCATCCTGATTTGAATATAGTACAAAGAAGTTATATACGTTTCTAAGTGTTCCAAAGAACTTGCTTACAACGTCCTTAAGTCCATCTTCGTCAAACTTTGTTGGTGTCCAAGCAGGTGATACTGAGAGTAAGTACCATCTTGTCGCATCTGCTCCGTACTGATCAAAGAGTTCAAATGGCGAAACTGTATTTCCCTTTGACTTACTCATCTTCTTGCCATTCTTATCGAGTATGAGGTCGTTAACTAGAACATTCTTATATGGTGACTTACCCATGATGAATGTTGAGATTGCCATCAGTGAATAGAACCATCCTCTTGTCTGGTCGATTCCTTCGCAGATGAAGTCAGCTGGGAAAAGCTTCTCTTCGAAGTGCTCCTTGTTCTCAAACGGATAGTGCCACTGTGCAAATGGCATCGCTCCTGAGTCGAACCAGCAGTCCATAACTTCTACTATTCTTGTCATTTCCTTTCCGCAGTGCGGGCACTTTAGATGTACATCATCAACATACGGACGGTGTAGCTCTATGCTCTCATCGATATTTTCTACAGCCTTCTCAACTAGCTCTGCACGGCTTCCTACACACTCAAGGTGACCGCAGTCGCACTTCCAGATTGGAATTGGTGTTCCCCAATATCTTGATCTTGAGATTGCCCAGTCCTTAACATCTGCAAGCCAGTTTCCGAATCTCTTCTCACCTACGAAAGGTGGATACCAGTTTACTGTATTGTTATTAGCAACAAGCTGATCTTTAAGTTCGCTCATCTTGATGTACCAACTCTGTCTAGCATAGTAAACTAGAGGTGTTCCGCATCTCCAGCAGTGTGGATAGTTATGCTCTATCTTCTGCTTAGCAAATACCTTATCATCTAGGTACTTGATGATTTCTACATCAAGACCATCCTCCATTATGAAGTGACCCTTCCATGGAGTCTCTGTATAGCAACCCTGCTCGTCGACTGGCTGAAGGAATGCAGCGCCATACTTCTTACCGCACTGGTAGTCGTCTTCACCAAATGCAGGAGCTGTATGTACGATACCTGTACCATCCTCGATAGATACATAGTCCATGCATGTAACAAAAAAGGCCTTTTCGTTTTCCTTAACTTGGCAGAATGGCATGAGCTGCTCGTACTCCATGTACTCAAGATCCTTACCCTTCATACGCTCAACTACCTCGTAGTTACCCTCGCCTAAAACTCTATCTGCAAGAGCCTCAACTAGGTAGAAGTAGTTACCCTCGTCCTTGCCGTTTAGCATCTTAACCTTGACATAATCAAAGTCAGGACCAACTGTAAGCATTGTGTTTGCTGCAAGTGTCCAAGCTGTTGTTGTCCAAGCTAGGAAGTACTCATTATCAGCACCCTTCTTCTTGAACTTAACGATTAGTGTATTTACCTTTACTTCCTTATATCCCTGAGCTACTTCATGTGAAGCAAGTCCAGTTCCGCATCTTGGGCAGTATGGGAGGATCTTGTGTCCTTCGTAAATGAGACCCTTATCAAAGAACTTCTTTAGAATCCACCATCCGCTCTCTATATAGTCGTTGTTAAGTGTGATATATGGATCATCAAGGTCAACTAGATATGCCATTCTCTCTGTCATCTCTCTCCACTTATCTGTGTATGTGAAAAACAGACTCACGGCACTTTTCGTTAAACTCCTTGATTCCGTACTTTTCTATATCCTGCTTACCATTCATGTTGAGCTGCTTCTCAACTTCGATTTCTACAGGAAGACCGTGTGTATCCCAACCAGCCTTACGATTAACCTGGTAACCCTTCATTGTCCAGTATCTACATATGGAATCCTTAAGTGTTCTTGCCATTACGTGGTGAATTCCTGGCATTCCGTTAGCCGTTGGAGGTCCCTCGTAAAATACATACTTTGGTTTCCCCTCGCGTGCTGTTACGCACTTCTTTAGTAAATCCTCTCTTTTCCACTTCTCAACCTGTTCCTGCTGAACCTCAGCTACAGGCTGTTCAGATAATCTCTCAAACATACTTCTCTCCTTCAAAAAATTAATCCCTATACAGAAAAACTGCATAGGGACGATTATTAAACCGCGGTACCACCCTAGTTGCTTACCTCTGACAAGGTGCCTCTCATTAAAGTGTCAGGCTCCAGAGTGATATTCGAATTTAGGTTCACCGCAAATCTCTCAGCAATTGATCTACTCTCTGTAAGGGTCTTAGCCTAAACCTACTTTGTCTCCTTCATAGCCTAAATATTAAGCTTTGGCCGAGCTCAAACTCGACTATATGCTATATTAACATCTCGCAGATAAGATTTCAAGTTATTTTTTTGTAAAAAAACTAAGATATTATAAAAAAATATTTGTATGCTTTTATATAAGCTTTATAAGAAAGCAAAAAGCCCTGATAATCACAGGGCTTAAATACTTATTTATTTTTGCTCTCTCTAGGTTGATACGATTCTGCTTGTCAATTTCGTAAACTCTTACCTTTACTTCATCTCCAACATTCATAACATCCTCAACCTTCTCTACGCGGTGGTCTGCCATCTTTGAGATGTGCAACAGACCTTCCTTACCAGGAAGAATCTCTATGAAAGCACCAAAGCTCATAATCTTTGTTACCTTACCCTCATATGTCTGACCAACTTCTGCGTCCTTAGTTAGAAGCTCAATCTCGCGCTTAGCAGCCTCTGCTCCAGCTCATGTCTGAGCTATAGATGCTGATAAGTCCTGATGCATCTTCTGCGATGTCAATCTTAACACCAGTCTCATCGATGATTCTGTTGATTGTCTTTCCACCAGGTCCGATAACTATTCTAATCTTATCAGGATCAATCATCATATTGATGCTTCTTGGAGCGTACTTAGACATCTCCTTGCGTGGCTCAGGAATTTCCTCAAGCATTACATCTAGGATGTGAGCTCTACCTTCCTTAGCCTGTGCAAGAGCCTTCTCTAGGATTTCTCTTGAAAGACCGTGAATCTTGATATCCATCTGGATAGCTGTTACACCGACTTCTGTACCTGTAACCTTAAAGTCCATATCTCCAAGGAAGTCTTCCATTCCCTGAATATCACTTAGGACAGCGATTTTCTGGCTTCCGTCTTCTTCTGTTCTTGAGATAAGTCCCATAGCGATACCTGAAACTGGTCTCTTAATTGGAACACCAGCATCCATAAGTGCAAGAGTTGATCCACATGTTGAACCCCATTGAACTTGAACCGTTTGATGAAAGTACATCTGAAACAACTCTTAGTGCATATGGGAACTCTTCAACCGGTGGAATTACTGGAAGAAGCGCTCTCTCAGCAAGTGCTCCGTGTCCAATCTCTCTTCTGCCTGGGCTTCTTGGTGACTTAGCTTCACCTGTACAGTAGCCTGGGAAATTATAGTGGTGCATATATCTCTTCTCTGTCTGCTCTGTGATACCATCGATCATCTGAGCTTCGCTAGAAGGTGCAAGTGTGCATGTTGACATTACCTGAGTCTGACCTCTTGTGAAAAGTCCGCTTCCGTGTACTCTTGGAAGAAGTCCTGTCTCACACCATACAGGTCTTATCTCCGTAGTCTTACGATTGTCAGGTCTAATACCTTCATCAAGAATCATATTTCTTACGGATTCCTTTAGTTATGTTGTAAAGAACAGCTGCGATATCCTTCTCATTGTCAGGGTAGATTTCAGCAAAGTGTTTCTTTGTCTCTACTTCTACAGCATCCATGTTATCTAGACGCTCAAGCTTATCAAATGTGTGAATAGCCTCCTGCATTCTGCCTGTAGCATACGCTCTTACTGCAGCATCTATATCTTCTGGAATCTGCTTTAGTACGAGTTCCTTCTTAGGCTTACCAACCTCTGCTACGATCTCATCAATAAACTCAACGAGTTTCTTGATTTCTTCGTGTCCGAAGAAGATAGCATCTAGCATTACTTCTTCTGAAACTTCGTCAGCTCCGGCTTCTACCATCATGATAGCATCCTTAGTTCCAGCAACTGTTAGGTTGATATCTGACTGCTCTCTCTGCTCAAGTGTAGGGTTGATGATGAATCTTCCGTCAACTCTGCCGACTCTTACTGCAGCGATTGGTCCTTCCCATGGAATGTCAGATGTAGCGATAGCAACCGATGCACCTACCATAGCCATGATATCAGTCTCGCAGTCAAGGTCAACTGACATTACAGTTGCAACAACTACTACGTCGTTGTGGTATCCCTTAGGGAAAAGCGGACGAAGAGGTCTATCCATAAGTCTTGAGCTTAGGATTGCCTTCTCGCTAGGTCTTCCCTCTCTTCTGATAAATCCTCCAGGAATCTTACCTGAAGCATACATCTTCTCTTCGTAGTCGCATGAAAGAGGGAAAAAGTCTATATCCTCTCTTGGTTCCTTAGAAGCGCAGACTGTAACGCTGACAACGGACTCACCGTACTTAACCATAACCTGGCCGTTTGCCTGCTCACAAATCTTTCCGAGTTCAAACTCTAAAAGTCTTCCTCCAACTGCGGTCTTAAATGTTCTGTAATCTGTAAATCTTGCCATTAATAAACAACTCCTTCCTGTTTATCCTATTCCAAGGCAATAACTTCTGGCATCTCAGTCACTTTATCTGATTTGTTTAAAAAAAGCGAGGTCTTAGACCTCGCTAACATACTTAGTATAACTACTTTCTCAAGCCTAGACGAGCAATAAGATTTCTATATCTTTCTATATCTACGTTCTTGAGGTAGTTAAGAAGGTTTCTTCTCTGGCCGACCATCTTAAGTAGTCCGCGTCTTGAGTGGTGGTCCTTCTTATGAACCTTAAGGTGCTCGTTCAAATCGTTGATTCTTGCTGTTAGTACAGCTACCTGTACTTCTGGAGAACCTGTGTCTCCTTCTTTAGTTGCATATTCGCTGATAATTGCAGCTTTCTGATCTTTAGTTATCATGTTTTTCTCCTTTTTATTAAATACGCTTTTGTCGAGAATGCGTTGGAGTGTCGCAAAACCAAACAAAAGTAAATTACTAAACAATGTTATCACGTTATGCGTTAAATTGCAAGTGATTTATTTAGCCCTAGCTCATTAGCTGTAATAGCGGAAAACTCCCTTAACCTTACCGAGAATCTTAACATCTCTAACGATTATTGGACTCATGTCATCGTTCTCAGGCTGAAGTCTAATGTGATCCTTCTCCTTGTAGAAAGTCTTGACTGTAGCCTCGCTCTCAAAACCGTCTACCATTGCAACGACTATCTCGCCATTGCGAGCAGTCTGTCTCTGCTCAACCAAAATAAGGTCGCCATCAAAGATACCAGCATTGATCATGCTCTCACCCTTAACCTTAAGCATGAAGTTGTTACCAGATACATATCTAGCTGGAACTGGGAAAGCAGTCATCTACATGTTGCTCTGCAGTTATAGGTGTACCTGCAGCTATAGTTCCAACAACTGGTACATTGATTATCTCTTCGTTGACTGGCTCTAGCTCTGGCTCATTGACAGGCTTATGTGTTTCTCTACCCACTATTACAAGAGTTCTAGGCTTAGCTGGGTCCTTCTTAACATAACCCTGCTGCGCGAGACTCTCAAGATCGTTATGCACGGTTGATGTAGACTTAATATCTAGGGCTGCGCCTATCTCTCTAACTGTAGGTGCATATCCTTTCTCATCGAATTCCTTGCGCATAAAGTCAAGGATTCTCATCTGCCTTGCCTTTGCTTTTTTTCCTTTGCTTTGGACATATCAAACTCTCCTTTTTATCTATCCAATTGATAATATCATATTTCAAACAAAAAAAGTAAACATTAGTTCTTTATTTTTCGATAAACAAATATTTATTCTTTTTTTCTGTTCATTTTCATGCTCACGCGATTTTCACATAAATATTGACAGAATTATGATATAATGTAGGAGCTATTTTTTTGATAGAGAGGAGAAATTTTCATGCTAAGACGCAATACTTCTAATGTATTAACAAAGAAAGTAAATTCAACCCGAAGCATACTTATAATTCTATCTATATTCATTTTATTATTCACAAGTATTCCATCCCCTAGCTATGCCAAGAGCGCTGAAAACACTACCGCTCAGCAAAGAAACTGTCGACGGAAGCCCTGCAACAGGTAGTTCATTGGCTGTGGCAAATAGCAAAGGGATATTCAATAGACCAAAGATATTCACCAGCTGGTACGATAATAACTGAAATCAAAACTGGACAAATTCTATGGGACGAAAACAGTACGGTAGAATGGACCCCAGCGAGCATGTCCAAGCTCATGACAATAGCGCTAACCTACGACGCAATTAAAGAAGGAAAGCTATCTATTGACACAGTTGTTCCAGTTAAGGAAAGACATGCAAGAGTTTCTGCAAATTCAAATCTCAGCAATAACAAGATGCAGATAGGAGCCTCATACACTGTCGGTGAGTTAATGGAGCTAATTGCAGTTCCCTCTTCAGCGGCAGCAACCTACATGCTTATGGATCTTCTAGCGCCAGATATTGATACCTTTGTTACAATGATGAATAACAAGGCTAAAGAACTTGGTATGGTCAATACCAAAGTATGTCAATCCTATCGGCGTCCTAAATGTTCTCCTAGGTAAAGAGGGCCCTTCAGGAGACCCTTATGCTGATAACTATACTACAGCAAAAGACTACGCATGTCTTTGCACCTATCTTGTCACAAATTATCCTGATCTTTTGAATCATACGATAAACGCAAATCTCGTATCAAAGCCCGGAACACCTTACGAGGAGCACTTTGAAGGCCATAACTACTCTCTTCCTGGAGAAAAAAATATGCATTTCCTGGTGCAGATGGCATCAAAACTGGCTCTGCCAGAAAGGGATATAACTACAGCCTCACGGCAAAGCATGGAAATACGAGAATGATAGAGATTGTCCTAGGAGTAAGCGTTTGGGGCGATAGCTCTGCAGAATCCATGAGACACCTAATCGGTAACTCAATACTTGAAGATGCCTTTGCTAAATATGAATATCGTAAGGTTTTATCTGCGGGTAAATATTCAGTCAAAGGCAAGATAATAGAAGTAAAAGAAGACTTCTACGACTGCGTTCCAAAAGGTCTATAAACCGAAGTTCATCTGCGACTTTAAGAATAAGAAGTTAAAGCTCAATATTTCAAATAGACAGTATCTCAATGGCTTTGCCGAGCCTAGTGCAAGCTTTGACCTTGTAAAAGCCTCATCAGAAAATAGCGCAAAAGCTAAAGGAAACGGAAAAGTCAAAAGCCTCTAAGTATCACATCTACTTTGATATCTATATTTGTTATCAGCCTCGTAGCTGCTATATTGGTACTAATATACACCTTAAGAAGAAACAAAAGAGCGGGCTATAGGACAAAAAAAGTGTTGATGACTAATCCCAATAAACCGGATAGTTACTTGAATGATGTAGCTCGCTCCATACAACTGCATCTCCCCACATAGGGATAGTATTTTCTAGTTGTTTCTTAGCAGTCATCTTCTTGTAAATATCATCTATGCTCTTGTTTGTAGGCATTGTTTTTAATATTTTAGAAGCAGAAAGCGGTTTTGGTGAGTGCATATAGCACCACCAAAAGACCGCTTTAATTCTTCTCTCAACAGACAAACCTCTATGGTTATGTAGCATCTCCCTAAGACAAGCATTTACGCCACCTTCTATTCGATTGTTTGTCGATGGTATCTTAAACTCAGCTCTTAATTCTTTATCAAGATATGTGAATAGAGTATTATCATTAAGCAGTCTTATTATTGATTTTTCAGCCTTTATCAGTCTTTCATGCTTAGGTCTTGATTTGCCATTTTCATCATATGTTACTTCGCTTAAAAAACGCTTATGCTTCACAATCCAAGCTGTAAAACGATCAACCCATATCTTTGAATCTTCAATACTTTTTACCTCAAACAGATCCCTAGCTAATGCATAAAGCTCTAGACCTGCTAAAGTATTGGGTCTACTCGTCGTATATCTTTTAACCTGTGAAAACACATGAAATACACATCTTTGATGCTTTGCCTTAGGCCACTTTCTCTTAAGGGCTTTTCTAAACCCCGTTCCACCATCTGATACAACCACTTTAGGTTCTGCTATACGGCTCATTAGAGCCTCCCAGGCTCCTGAATGCTCATACCTGCATAGATACCACCCTAACACATAATCTTTGTCACAGCATATCAAAATACACGATTTACGTGATAGATATATTCCATCTAAATACAGTACATCTTTTTGATTCCTCAATCTTTGGTGACATAACCCATATATCCCAAAAACTTGGAGGTTTTTTTCTTCTAAAAAGTTCTTCCGCCTCCTGACATATTACTTTGTACTTCTTTACTGAATAACCAAGCTAGGAACTGCTGAAGCTGTTTAGTATCATTGTCTATCTTTGGTGTAAATATATTTTTGCATGACTTACATAGCCATCTTTGGTTTCCCGATTTTAGTTTGCCATTTTTTTGACACATTTAGATCCACAAATGGGACAATTAACCTGCTTCATAATATATTCCTCCAAGAACATTAATTCTAAGGAAGATATACCACGTTTTAACGTTGAAATTTGAATAGATTAGAAACTTTTCATCAACACTTTTTTTGTCCACCCTTAATCTTCTTTTCAAAAAGATTAAATCGCCACAGACATTGAATTATCAATGTGTATGGCGATTTTTTTATCAACACTTTTTGTCCTATAGCCCAAAAAGAGCTCATGAAAGCAGACGCAGACATAGGCGCAGATAATAAAAAAATTACATAAAAAAAGCCTGCATTGAGCAGGCTTTTTATAGTTTCTGAAATTTTTATAGCTTGAATGTCTGGAACTTCTCTTCTGTTCCGTCGTCCTCACCGAACTCGTAATCGTTACCTGGCAAAATTGCATTTACCAGGATACCAACGATGGCTGCGATAGCAAGTCCTGAAAGTGTGATTGTTACACCTTTGATTGTGAAGCTTGCTCCACCAACTGAGTTAAATCCAAGTGCACAAACGAGTATCAGAGCTGCGATGATTGTGTTTCTTGACTTTGTGAAGTCAACCTGGTTCTCAACTACGTTTCTGATACCGATGGCTGAAATCATTCCGTAAAGGATGAATGAAACTCCTCCGATTGTTGAAGCTGGAATGCTCTCGATTAGGAAGCTCACCTTAGGAATGAATGAAAGTCCTACTGCAAAGACTGCTGCGATTCTGATTACTCTAGGATCGTAGATCTTTGTTAGAGCAAGAACTCCAGTGTTTTCTCCGTATGTTGTGTTTGCAGGACCACCGAATGCTGAAGCTAGGCAAGTTGCAAGTCCATCTCCAAGAAGAGTTCTGTGAAGACCTGGGTCTGCAATGTAGTTTCTCTTTGTTGTAGCACCGATTGCTGTTATATCTCCTATGTGCTCCATCATTGTCGCAAGAGCAATAGGCATGATTGTTAATATAGCTGAAACGTCAAACTTCATTGTCTGGATTGGAGGAAGACCTATCCAAGCTCTTGATGCTGCTGCGCTAAAAGTCGATTTCTCCCATGCAAGCTGCTACAGTGTATGATGCTGCCACACCTAGGATGATAGGTATGATCTTGAGCATGCCCTTTCCCCAGATATTGAAGATGATAATTGTTACAACTGCTACTAGCGCAACCACCCAGTTCGTCTTACAGTTAGCGATAGCCGAAGGTGCAAGGATAAGACCGATAGCAATAATGATAGGTCCTGTCACAACTGGAGGGAAGAACTTCATTACGCGCTTAACACCAAAGCCCTTAATCAGAGCTGACATTACTAGGTATACAAGTCCCGCACAGAAAAACTCCTCCGCAAGCATATGGAAGCATTTCCTTGTTAGATGCTCCATTTATCATTGGTGCAACAGCTCCGTATCCACCTAGGAAAAGGCAAATGATGAACCGAGGAATGCAGGAACCTTTCCCTTAGTTAGAAAAGTGGAAAAAGCAAAGTTCCAAGACCTGCCATGAGAAGTGTTGTGCTTACGCTTAGACCTGTCAAAAATAGGAACTAGTATAGTAGCACCAAACATGGCAAATGTGTGCTGCAAACCTAGGATTATCATCTTAGGGAACGCCTAGCTGTCTGGCATCGTAAAATGCCGTTTTCATTAACATTTTTTTGTCTGACATATATTTCTCCTTCTTAATAATAAAAATAACTTATAGAACACCTATTAACGATTATAGATGTTTACAACGGGCCTTGTTCCCGTCTCATCAAAGTCAATCCTTATTGTCTCAACATGCGATGTAGGAATGTTCTTTCCTACATAGTCGGCTCTTATCGGTAGCTCCCTATGTCCCCTATCTATCAAAACTGCAAGCTGTATGGTGCCTGCCCTTCCAAAAATCTGAAAGTGCATCAAAGGCCGCTCTTGCGGTTCTGCCTGTGTACAGCACATCATCTACTAAGACAACGTGCTTTCCGTTAATATCGCAAGGAATCATAGATTCACTAATCCTCGCCTCATCAATCTGATTTGGCTCAATATCATCCCTATGACCACTTATATCTAGTACGCCAGTTGGAATATTGCGCTGCTCTATCGTTTTTAGAAATTCGCTGAGCTGATTTGCAATGGGAACACCACCCTTGGCAATTCCGACAATTACAACATCCTCAGTACCGTTATTTCTCTCAGTAATTTGATGTGCGATTCTGCGAAGCGCTCTCATAATTTCATCTGTTGTCATTAGCTGTGATTTGAATTCCATGCTCTCACCCTTACTTTGGACACAAAAAAATCCTGTCAAGACATGCTGACAAGATGCGCAAAAATCGTATGATCTATCACTACCTTATCGGCATCTCTGTACCGACTTAAAGATGTTCTTTTTCACATAGAATAATATAATATCTATGGACTTATGTCAAGCAGATGTATATAATAATTCGTATCTAAAATAAGCTAGAAAAAAAGGAGAATCACCATGGATTTGAGCTATGTAAAAATCCCTTTCTTTTCCCACTCCCAGAGGAGCTTGAGAAACTAAAGGGCGCAGGATATTTTGACGAGTTTAAAGAGAGAGCAAAGTATCACCTTGATAGAGAAAAACCTTCCAGAGGAAGTTAAGAAGAGAATCATTTTAGAGATGCACAATGCCGATGTCAAGCTCAGGGAGTACACCCTAACAGAGAGCGAGCTTATCGAGCAGATTGCTGAGTATGCGCCGGGGTTTTTCTAGCGAAGATTTCAAGAAGCTTGCCGGAGATACAGACTATATCTTCGTTAATGGTGAGAAGCGCTATGTTGACTTTCAGCGTTGCTTCCCTCTTCATCACAAGCGTACTTTTTGACAAACTGGCCAGGAAGCACCTACCCTGACGATAAGAGCCCAGAAGTATCTGAATCAAGAGACCACATGAGAATCACAGGCTCAGCAGAGGTAGCTATCGATCTAGAATTTATCGCAGATGTGGATTTTGAGGCAGCAAAGAACAAGAAACTTTCTGTTCACCTACCTTATCCTTCACCTAATGGAATAGGTATGAGCGATATAGAGCTTGTAAGTACATCAAAGGAATGCGAAATCGCACCTGAGAGCGCACTTCAAAGAACAGTTCACTTTAGCGCAGACGGAAATGAAGAGCAAAGCTTTTAAGGTAAGATGCAAGGCAAAGATGACTCAGACATATATGAGCTTTGATGATATTGTTTCTGCTGGAGCAAAGGTTACTGAAGCTGAGGAAGCTGAGCTCAAGAAGCAGATTCTAGAGAGCGACCTTTCCGAGAAAGCACCTCACTATGTATTCACACCTTTCATAAAAGAACTTTCTGCTTTGATAGTTGGTGATGAGACTGATAAGACTGTAATTGCAAAGAAGATTTTCGACTTTATCACTCACAAATATAGATATGCTTATGTTCGCGATTATGCTGCTATTGACTGGCTTCCAGGCTACTTTGCACTGAGAGGCAGAGGCGACTGCGGACTTCAGGCATCGCTTTTGATTACACTTTGCAGATATAATGGCATCCCTGCTAGATGGCAGTCTGGTGTTGTAACTGATGGAGAATGCGGTGGTGCTCACGACTGGGCTGCTGTTTACTTTAGAGGCGTAGGTTTTAGACCTGTTGATCCATCATTCGGTGGCGGTGCTGTTCGCAGAGGTTCAGAAGAAGATTGTCAGTTCTACTTTGGAAATATCGATCCTTATAGACTTATTTTCAACACTGACATTCAGGAGGAATTCACTGTTCCTAAGAAGTTTTATCGCTATGACCCATACGACAACCAGTATGGAGAAGCAGAAACTGAAGATGCTATGATAAAGAGAAGCGATGTTAAGCTTTATAGAGTAATCCACTCAAAGACATTCAAATAAGAAATAGCAAAACCCTGTTAATTGGCTTAACAGGGTTTGATTATATTATATCCTAGTTTGATTTTATGATTTTTGTCTTAGGTACTAGGAAGTATAGTGGAACTAAATTAAGTATGAATGTTCCAACAAACAGAGCTAGGTCCTTAAGTTCTATAGCCTTTGATGCTGAAATTGCATTTATTATCTCGCTATAGTAATAGCCTGGGAATATCATCTGTATCTTACTTATAATTGTCATGAAACTTCCTTCAGCTCCAAAGCTTGCAAACGGTATAACAGTCATTGCAGCTAATATTATAAGTGGAAAAACTAACTGTATCTATAATCTTAGGCTCGAGTCTAACACCAACTACGAATCCAATCATGCTGAAAATAAATCCCCATGATTGTTAACAAGAAGAACTGAATTGCAAGTTCTCCAGTTATTTGAAATTTAAACAAGGCAACTGCTACTGCAAGCACTACTAGAAAAGATCAATGTGTTCAGAACTACCTGCACTATGGTCTGGTCTAATAGATATCTCTTAACGCTGTACTTTGTGAACTTTGATTCAAATGAGAAAAAAACTCTATGTTAGATGAAATTCTCTTACTGAATGTAGCCATGCTGTTTCCGATAATACCGATGAAAAACTGCAATACCAAACATGATGTTTGGAACTATTCCCTTCTGCACATTGTAGATAAAAAAATATACCATATAACAGGAACAAAGATTGTAAATATTAGAAATCTCTTATTTCTAAGGACTTGCCTTAGCTGTATTTTTCATAATCATGATTATGCCTCCTTTCTCTACATTTTCTCTATAATACTGTTCTATGGTCTTGCCATCTGCATGAATCTTATCGACTGCATCACTTGCTGCAATTCTGCCATCCTTCAAAATTAAAACCTTTGTAAAGAAATGGTCAATTTGATTGAAATCATGTGTGACAATTACAGATGTAAACTTCTGCTCATCAAGCAGTTTCCAAAAAATTATCGACTGACTCTAAATCCATTCCTGTTGTAGGTTCATCTAGGAATATAAGTTTAGGTGAATTTAAGATTGTTAGTAAAAGAGAAAGCCTTCTTTTTTGACCACCTGATAAGCCACCTACATACTGATTTCTATGCTCCCCCAGGTCCACCATAGCAAGTAAGGCGTCATAGTCCACATTATTGAGCTTATTCATCTGTGTTTTTTTAAGATAATTAAATCTAAAACTGTAAGATCATCAATCAAAAATATCACCTTGTGGCATCATGCCAATCTCAGTCTGGAAATCTAGCTTTGTGCTCACACTTCCAGAATTTGCTATGAGTTGTCCGGATATTATCTTAAATAAAGTACTTTTTTTCCAGCACCATTGTTACCGAGCAAAGCGACTCTGTCACCTTCTTCTACAGAAAAAGCTTACCCCCTTCAGAACTTCTTTTATCTTTAAAGGATTTCTTTATTTCTTCAACCTTAAACATATATCCCTCCACTTCAAAATTTTTAACTATTTTATTATATACACAGATTTATGATTGTCAACAAAAAAAGGCAGCCTTGCCTTTGCGAGCCCGCCTTAACAATTTTAATATGCCTTATAAATATTTCTTATTATCTACGCATTTAGCTTGATTAGGAATATGAATCTATCTCCATTCATTTCAATCTTATGCTCGATTCCGTAGTTTATGAGGATGTTTGAAACAACATATAGGCCTATGCCGTTTCCATTCTCCTTGTCTAGGCTAAAACCGATTTCAAAGATTCTATCTAGATTAAGTTCGCCTAGATTTTCTCCAGTGTTTTCTACATAGAGCCAGCCATCCTTAACACCAATATTTATCTTACCATCATTTATATTGTACTTTGTTGCATTGCTCATAAGGTTTGATAAAACTATCTTTAGCGCCGTTCTGCCTATGTATAGCTTTTCATCACCGAGCTTTATATCAAGATGCAAGTTCTTTTTTTCTATTTGCGCCAAATACTTCTTCTCTACATCAGAAATCATATCCTTTAGGACTAAGATTTCTTCATCATTTCTTAGCTGGTCGTAGCTAGAAATAGAGAGGGTCTGAGATATGCTGTGATTTAACTCATCTACCATGTTTATGCACTCGCCTATGTAGAAATCCTTGTCCTTGTACTTGCCTATATTGTACTTCATGTTTTCGAGAACTATCTTAAGTGAAGCGAGCGGCGTCTTTAGCTCGTGAGAACGTCCCCTAAAGAAATCGTACCTCAATTTGCTCAGTCTAGTTATCTCTTCATTCTTCTCTTCTAGGTCATCTATGAGTCCTAGCAAGGTTTCGTAGAGCATATTTAGCTGCTTTTTGAGGTGGCCAATTTCATCCTCGCTTTTTATTTCTAGGCGTGCATCTCTATCTAGATTTGCCATCCTCTCTGAGACTGCTACAATTTCGTTTACATTCTTACTTATGGATCTGGCAAAAATATATGAAACTATCATTGAGAAAAAAAGCACCGATACTAAAAATTGAATAAGGAAGAAAGCTTAATGTGAGGTGTTTTGCATCTTCCTGCATGTTCTCAGATGAAACAAACTGTAGGGTTATTTTTTTGCCATCCTTAAGCTTAATATCTCTTTCCTCTAAAATAACAGAGTTCTCATCGCTATAATAATCTACATCTATATCTTCCTCTACTTTGACACTGTTATCGCTCTTCATGCCTTTGATATAAGCCTTAATCTCACTGTTATTTGAGTAAAAATTCAAGTGCCTGCATGACAAATTTAAGGTCCTTTCCGTTCATGCTAAGAGCAATTTCGTCTGCCTTAATATCAACCTCGTGCTTACGGGTTTCTAGATATGACTTTGGAAAAAAATCAAATACACCGACAGATGAATCACGATTATCAGTATATTGATGATGATAAATATCTGCAAAAAAATATTTTGGGGAGTATCTTTAATTTTCTCATTTTCTCTCTAATTTATATCCTACATTTCTAATTGTAACTATGCAGTCTAACTCGAGCTTCTTTTCTGAGTTCCTTGACATATACGTCGATGACTCTATCAAAAGGAATTTCATCTGACTCCTTCCAAACATTATCGATAATCTGCATTCTCGTCAGAGCCTGACCCTCGTTATTGAGAAGAAACTTAAGGATTTCGAGTTCCTTTGCCTTGATATCGACTGGCTCACCATTTAGTTTGGCCGTATAGCCTATGAAGTCAACCTCAGCATTTCCGTATTTGAAGCTTTCTGACTGAGACGAGTACCTTTTTGATCATAGACTCTAGCCTCGCTTTTTAGCACAGGAAGAGAACAAGGCTTTTTCCATGTATCCATCAGCTAGATTTGAAAAAGGCATCTATCACGTATTCCTCATCGCCGAAGGCAGTGAGCATCAAAACGGGAACCATGCTCCTAGTTCTTATCTCTCTGAGAACCCTCAAGTCCGCTCATAAAAGGAATCTGTATATCTAAAACTACAAGCCCAATATCGTTCTTATCAAAGCGCTCAAGAGCCATTTTTGCCATCCTCTGCCTGAACCATCTCATAGCCAAACTCAGACATGTATTCACAGATGCCTTCCCTTATCATCTTGTCATCTTCAACAACCAGTATTTTCATACTATTACCTCATTGTCACAAATTCATATATTTAGATTATAATACAAAATGACGAACATCGATAGAATAAACATCGGCATTCGTCATTTTTTTGTTCCTTACTTAATGTCTGTTAGCAAATCCTTCGGCTTTTTTTCCTTAGGATATTAAATGAAGATATCAAAAGTGAAATTGCTAGAATAACCACCATGAATATAACAACATGGATGAAGATTTTTCATGCCTACCTCTATGTCTAGGCTAGTGAGCGTCTTATTGAAATCCATCTACTTCGGCACCGCCACCAAGCTGTGTTCCAGATGATTCTCCTGCAAGCCTCTTTTGATACATCTCCGGTAACCTTCTTGAGAATTCTGTTTCCCATCTCCTTGCCTAGGTATGATGCTGCAAAATATGAGCAGACAAATGCCGGAATCGAGATAAATACTAGCTCAGAAGCAAACTGAAGGAAAATTTTTGCCCTTTGATATACCTATTGAAAGCAATACTGCAATCTCTTTTTTTCTCGCATTTATCCATAGGAATAGAAGAAGCGAAACTACAAGTCCTGCAAATATCAAAGCGCCGGCAAACAGCTTATTAGCAAGTCCATATACACCTGAAATCGACTCCTGAAGCGCTGGATAGTTAGATGAACTCTTGACTAGAGTGAAATAGCTCCAGTCAATATCTAGCTCCTGAACCTTTTCCATGACCTTATCTAAGTCCTTATCTCCCTTTACAAAGAATGTTGCATCCATGTAAACTGCTGTATCCTCAGTGTTTCCATAGACCTTAGCTGCAGTGTGAAGAGCTGATACTATATTGTTCTCATAAAGCTCCTGCGCTGCGCTTACGCCTCCATTGTTGTGTCCATCAAAGAGTCCCTTAATTTCAACCTCTACAGTCTCATTAGCTTTTTTTTCATTATCTGCATCAAAGAGATTTGATTTAAGCTTTATCTTATCTCCCACCTTGAGATTATTCTTAGCAGCAAGGTCCTTGTGCATCAAAAATCTTATACTTATCATCCTGAACTAAAAGGCTTTCCTTCTACAAGAGTAAATGCACCAGATACGAACTTTGTCTCACGATTTGAATCGTTTACACCAGTTATCATCACCGCGCGTCCAAAGTTCTTTTGCTCTTTCAGGAGAGGAATTTGCCTTAGTATCATCTGTTTCTATAAGATCGTAGTCTCACTAGGTCTGCTACGCTTCCAATTCTCTTGACGTAGCCATCTATTTCATCCATTTCAGAGATCTTTTTGATATCCTGTCCCTCTAACATTTCCGCCACCTCGCGGGGTTCCAGGGATTTGTGGATCTATTGATTTCCATACTAAAGCTGTTTGTTATGTTCTTAAAAGGTTTCGTTTGAAGCCTTATCCGTTGCATCTTTGATAGATAATCCAATCATCGATAGTGTCGACATCGATAGAATTACAAGGAAGATGACAATGGTTCTCAGCGGCTTTCTCCATACGTATGTAAAAAGCATTCTTAATCACAGCTAACCTCCAAACTACTTTCTCTTAAAGCTTCTTATTGCTGATTTCTAGCACAACATCTGCTGCATCTGCAATATCCTTGCTGTGAGTAACGACAATAACGCATTTGTTTCTCTCTTTTGCAAGTCTCTTGAAGAGATCAATAATTTCCTTTGAACTAGCCTGGTCGAGATTTCCCGTAGGTTCATCCGCAAGTATTACTGGCGCTTCAGATACCAAAGCTCTTGCAATGGCAACTCTCTGCTGCTGACCGCCCGATAGCTTAAGAACATTTCTCTTTATTTGGTTTCTGTCTAGACCAAGCTCAAGCAGTATATCTTCGCTCGCGTGCTTATTCACGAGTCTGATATTCTCAAGCGGGTGTAAGATACTCAATGAGATTGTAGTTCTGAAATACTAGCGAGATATTATCTCTCCTATGTTTGCTATATCCTTCTTTCTCAATATTTTCACCACGGAATAGGATTTCTCCTCCCTGCGGCGAGTCAAGCCCAGCAAGTAGTGACAAAAAATGTCGATTTTCCTGCGCCTGACTTTTCCAATAATCGCGTAAAACTCTCCCTCCTCAAAGCCCTGGTTTACTGATGATAAAACCTTTTCCTTTGAGTTTGCATAATTGTAGCTTAAATTTTTCGCTTCTAAAATATTCATCATTGCTCCTAACTAACTTTTGATAGAATATCCTTCGGTTTTTTAACCAGTATCGTAGCCGAAGCTGCGACAACAGATATAACGATTATTCCTATCAGTACTGCATAGCACTGTAATAGACTTGTTATATTATCGAGTCCAAATCCCTGCTGGTAAAGTCCTCCCTGAACAAAGGCGCTCTCATCTGTGACAATAGCTCCTAGAAGCTGTGATATCAAAATGCTTCCCGAAAGCAAGGCCACTATCAAAGCAGGAAGCGATATGAACACTAGCTCAAGTATGAACTGGCTCATTATCCTAAACTTGCTAAATCCTATTGAAAGCAATATTCCTATCTCGTAGGTTCTCTCCCTTATCCATAGAATGAGTATCAAAGTGAGAACAACTATGGCGCCAATAACTATCAGAGCCGAAATCAATCTGATTATATGCTTCATGCTCAAAACCGCGCCCGATGCCTGTTCAAAAGCCTTGGAGTCCTTGATTATCTCATATTTTGACCAGTCGATATCAAGAGCTTTGATATCTTCCTTGACCTTGTCTAGCTGCTGTGCATCTTTTTACATAAAGCCTTAGGCTTGTTGCAATTTCATCATCCTTTGATAGGCCAAGAGCCCTCTGGCTTCCATAATAATCGGTAAATACCATGTTTTCACTCAGGTCAGATGAAAGTCCTGTATACTGCTCTGTCGTCTTACCGCTGAAGATACCAACTATCTCAAAAGTCTTAGCTTGCGAAGCGTCGCTATACGCCTCGTCCTTAAATATGGATAAGCTTACCTTATCGTGTAGCTTCCAGCTATTCTTCTTTGCTAGCTCTTTGTGTACGAGAATCTTATACTTATCGCCTTCCTTTAGAGCGCGTCCATCTTCAACAAAAAAAGCACCGCTACGAAATAGTAGATTTCTTCTACTTTCCGTAACGGCATGGATGGACACGAGATTATTTAGCTCCTGCGGCAAATCGTCTCGCTGGATTTTTGCGCACCGTCAAAAAACGCTGCCACTTGTCAGCTTTGCAGTGCCTGCATATTCTGCTGTAATTTCTTCGATATTGCTGATAGAATCTAAAGAACTTAGATCCTTTATATGAAATGTTCCCTTAGCATTCTTACTAGCTATGGAAATAGATGAATTCGATAATTTATAGATAGATTTTTTTCTACGGCGCCAATTGATTTTTGCGACATAGAAACAGGAATAAAGAGATGACAGCACCAAAGCTATGAGAATAAATGCAATCAAGCTTCTGTTTCTCTTTCGGCTGATATATGCTAAAGCATTCTTAGTCATGATCGCCTCCACTTAGTCGCCGTCCCCACGGTTCTGGTACTGTCTAGATTCCAACCCCTCGGAACCTATAATTCTAGCCTAATCTCCCAAGTAAACATCCCTCTTATCTACCATATTAAGTTGTATTTATGAATTCTTTATGAAATGGTTTAAAAAAATTTTTATTCTGTTCTCAAAGCCTCCACAGGATTCTTCTTTGCTGCTATTCTCGATGGAATAAATCCAGCTATCAAAGTGAGCACAACGCTAAGTATTATCAAAGAAACAGCTGTGCTAGGGCTAACGCTAGCATTAAATCCACTTATATCTAGTGACTTTTGCCACAAGCTTATTAATAGGAACTGTAAGCGCTGTAGCTACAGCAACACCTAGAACGCCCGATGTAAATCCGAGAATTCCAGCTTCTGCATTAAATATTCTCGATACATCCTTCTTTCGGCTTCCTAGAGCGCGCAGAATTCCTATCTCCTTTGTTCTTTCTACAACTGAAACGTATATCAAAATTCCTATCATAACAGATGATACTAGCAGAGAAATAGCAGAAAAAGCAATCAAAAATGAATGTTATTGAGTTAATAATATCCCCAAATGCCTTAGTTATCATCTTTGCTGTATCAGTATATGAAATAGCATATCTTTGATAGTCATTGCTATTCTTTCCATATTTATTCTCAAGGTCCTTGTTGAACTTTGATATGGTGTTAATTATATTTTCTCTATCATCAAAGGTCTTAGCATAGAAACTTATGCTCTTAGGCGTGCTATCACCACCAAGCTGCTGCATAATCTCTTGATATCTCTCATCTGTCAGTGAATCTCCGCTTCCACCTATTACACTTTTGCTCTTGCTATTTTCCTGAGCCTTAACTATGTCAGAATTTTTTTCTGAGTTTAGCATAGTATCTAGGAACTTTCTGTTATACCCAATTAGACCATTAAAGGAGTTCTTTGAGCTGTCATTAAGCCTCATAACTGCAGTAATCTCTAGATCCTTACCCTCCTCGTATAGACCATCTGTAATTTCATTTGGAACGAAAACATCACCAAACTGACGGAAGTACTGGTTGTTTGTCAAAACCTTAAATTTCTTGCCTATGAGTTCCTCAGGCTTGATGCTCTTTCTTCCGCTGTAGCCTAGAAGCTCAAGCTGTGTCTCGCTCAGCGTTCCTCTGCACCGACAAAGAGAATGGCCTCGTTTTTCTGCTGGATATTTAAATTTTCCTGTTTTGCTAGCCAGCAAGTCGTAGTCATTTGTTATAGTTTTCTCGTCAGCTGGAAGAACAGCGAAGTTACTTATGGTATTGAAGATTGTCTTTACTTCATTTTCCTGAACAGACTGTATCTTGCCATTTTCGTCCTTAGTCAGAGCCTTTAGCATATATCCTGTACTATACTCTAGACTCTTATAGTACTTGCCCGCATGCTTTTTCATGTATGATATGAAGTCTCCGTCATCTCCCCCTAGAGCATTTTCTGTATATCTATTTAGGGTGGAGGCTTCCCATTTCAGCTAGTTTGATTTCCTTGCTTTGATTTACTTTTTGGAGGTGCTGTTCTGAGAACCTTCTTTGAGTCTACTGCTGAGATTATGACAGGCATGGTCGCGATAGTATCTTCCTGAGTTGTTTTGATATAACTATTCATTCCAGATGATATAGCCATTACGGTTGCAATACTTATAATTCCAATGCTTGCTGCAATTGTCGTAAGAACTGTTCTGACCTTCTTTGTGAGCAGGTTCTTGAAGCTAGAATTTATCGCCTGAGCAAAGGACATAGATGTCTTAGGCGAATTGTACTCGCTATCTTCAGTCTCAGTATTTGGCGCTGTATCCTCGATAACAACACCATCTGAAAGGCGAATAATACGGTCGCTGTATTTTTCTGCTATCTCAGGGTTATGAGTAACCATGATTACAAGCTTATCCTTGCTTATATCCTTGATCAAATCCATAATCTGAGCACTTGTACTGCTGTCGAGTGCACCTGTTGGCTCATCTGCAAGTATAATCTTAGGGTCTGTAACAAGGGCACGGGCAATGGCAACCCTCTGCATCTGCCCGCCAGATAGCTGATTAGGCTTCTTATTCATGTGGTCAGCAAGTCCGACCTGCTTCAGTACCTCAGTCGCCTTCTCCTTGCTTTCCCTACTTGATATCCCAGAAATCGACATCGCAAGCTTTACATTTTCAAGCACGGAAAGATGGCTAATCAGGTTATAGCTTTGGAAGACAAATCCGATTGTTCCATTTCTATAGCTATCCCAGTCCTTGTCCCTAAAGGATTTTTGTCGATGTGCCGTCGACTATCATATCTCCTTCATCGTAGCCGTCAAGTCCACCTATCAAATTGAGAAGCGTCGTCTTTCCACTACCACTTGCTCCTAGTATGGAAACAAACTCGTGACCAGCAAATGATATAGAAACATTGTCTAGCGCCTTTTGTGCACCAGCCACTGTTATATATCTTTGTTATATTTTCCCAACTCTAATATTACCCCGTATTGTTGGATTCTATTAAGCTGGATATCCTTTAACCTTTCTATTGTCTACTCTATATATACAATCATCGATGACAATACATGTTCTTTGGATGAGCGACATCTAGGCTCCCATACAGGTCCGAACTTTTGCTTATACTGTCTTAGACCATTAAAGAATAGAACCTATTTATAAAGGCATATAATAGGTAGGCTATTTTTCATCATCAAATGTGCTTTGCTCTTCTACATTTATTAAGGCGCCATGCCTGAGTCAAAATTAAGCTCCTGCTCCTTAAAATAACTCATAATCTTTATAAAAAAGATAGTCATTATGCCATTTTGCGATTTATATAATCATATCTCATCAATCTATACCGAAATCGTTTTGTATTTACCCGATAAATGTCTGAGAGCTTGTATTTCCCATTCTCATCCTTTGCGATAGCAACAAATTTTAAGCTATATATTCTTGCTCAAAATATCCTAGAGAAAAGCCTTTTTCTTGACGTCCATCTAATAACTATCTGATATTTTCTAAGATTATCTATTAATTTATCATCAAAGGAGGTTCTACCACCTCAAATGTATAACCTTTGTTCTCTAGTTTGTTAACAGCTGTTCTGAACTTTCTGCCTGCCTTCCCCTCTAAGGTGAAACTCTCTAATGGACATCTTGCCATCTCCCGAATTTCATAAAATCGTATCCACCAATCATAAATTACGACGTTGTTTCTTGATTTACTTCGTAAGCTGCAGAAATATATTTGCAGTTCAGCGCGTCAGCTAGTATTTTTTTGAATATTGCCTGATCTAGATATCTGGTTGCGATATTGGATCGGACATTACAACCTTTGTTGTTTTCCATTGCGAATTGACTATCTATCACACTATCCTCTTATTTTAATATAGATATTTATCACCTAAAAATGCAAGTGCAGCATTTGGTTTTATTATCAATTGTAGCTAAGAAATTTATATACCTTTGCTTATCAATTCATCCAAAACAACATCATCTCTTCTTATTAGGCGTAAATCGTGCGATAAACTACAACTATAATAAGAGCCATAGTTAAAAGACCTAGCCAATGTGATGCGAAAGTATTTACGTATGATACAAAACCTGGGTGATGTGAGTCCAATTCGAGCAAGCAAAGAGCAATCAGTGATTAATACTATACCTATTACCAAAATCCTTTACTATATCCTCCCATCATAGATATAACATACGATCAAACTCCTCCTGTTCCACCAGGTAAGTGCTATCAAGCCAAAGAAATATACTACTTGGTATGATGAACCCTATATTCAGGTAAATCAAAGTTGATGCCCCTATTATTGTGGTAATAACTGAATTTTATCTTCAAAATTTCGACAATCAATCTTGCTAGAAATACCTAAAAGTATACTGTCGTTGTTGGATAAACTGCCCTCTGACTCAAGTTCCTTCGTAATTATATAAACTTAATTCCTGTGGAACGATTGCGAATATTATGAGGAATATAGCCCAAAAATCCTAAATCTAAACTAATATTTTAATGGATAGAGACTCTGCAGAACTTTTTAGGGATTCAAGATATTTTCATTATCTTTCACCATATTTTTGATAATAATATCACCCCTACTGCAAATGGACACATATAATAAAACAGTCTGTATACGAATATCAGCTAAGTGCCTGCATGTCAGAGTCCAAAGCCTTAGGTCCTGTTACCATTACTAAATCAAAACTTCCTAAACTTCCTGGAATCATTGACATAATACCGACAATTATGGAAATCATAAATAATGGGACTAACTCAGAGATTGTGGTGAATAGCACAAACATCTTCCCACTAATATGGAAAAACTGCTTACACAAATCAATCTATCGCTGATGACTGACAGAAATAAAGCTATGGTAGTCTTTCCTTTCATTTGCCCAAAGTAAGTCCAGGCTCTTTCTATTTGAGATAAAAAGAATGAAAGGTGAGTAAAAGCGCTTTTCCACAAGTAATTTGAGCCAGTAACGATGTATATCTGATGAGCTAGGAAAAACTGTAATCAAAACTAGCGCTATGGTGACATAAATGAAAACCCTCATAAAAATATGGTATAACACTTGAGATATTGCCGCATGCTTGCATCTGGTTTTCCTCATGCATAAAATGAATATCTTAGTCCAACATCAACCAGTCACCAAATCCAATCATATTATTCAGAGTGTTGATTGTCAACTTGTCTCCGATGAGATATGAAAGCCTTGGACTTCTTTAGTTCCTTGTTCGAATATAGTCATAAAGTATCATTGGTGATACAACAGCAAATCCCAGCACAAATAGGAATAGCACCTTATCAGATTGCTATAGTTCCCTATCGTACTTGTTACTTCATCGATAGAAATGGACCTAAACATCCTAATGATTTCTATGATGACGAGGCTTCCTATTGACATGAACAAGACAAGCTTTAATCGGGTTTTTCCATTTTTTTTAGAATTCCAATAATCTTATTCATAAATATCCTCTATCCTAATATCATATCGACAATAGGTACAACGATTACAAATAGAATTGTACTAATAGTTACAACATTTGTCGAAAACTCTACATCTCCATCGCCTTGATGAGCAAGGATTGGTAGTACTGCAAGTGCTGGAGCGGCAGACTGGATTACAAAAGTTCTATACTCAGCTGTAGGCATTCCTTTTTGCAGTCAAAGTTAGAAGTGCAATCATAACAGCAGGTCCAAGTATAAACCTTCCAATTAATGTTATGATTGTATCTCTATCTAAAGTAATGGTTTTTAGTCCTGCCTTTGATAGAACTATACCAATGTATAGGAGAGACAGTGGCGTTACCAGATTACCTATATATGTTAGAGTGCTAGTTGCAAAGCTAGGTACCGGAATTTTAATAACCAAAAAAATACTAGAGCAATCAGAAAATCCAACTAGTGGAGCAGGAAGAAGTTTCTTCCAATCAAACTTACTTGCGCCCTCATTCTTACCAGTCTTGCTATCGCTTGTCATTAGATAAACTCCCAATGTCCAAGTTGAAACAGTATTTGTAATATAGTAGATCAAGAAATAAGGAAGTGCCTCATTTCCAAATAAAGCTATGTTTAATGGTAATCCAATAAATATAGTATTTGCATTTACAAAAGTATTAATCATCGTGCCTCTTCGACCAGGCCTAACTTTGAACACCTTTACAGTGATAAAGGCTACTATATAACCTAATATGAATGCTCCAAATGTATATATCAAACCATCTGAAAGACTTATCAGCTTGTCTAGTGTGAGATACTTCATAACCGAAACAAAGATTGATGCAGGAAGCGCTACATTCATAATTAGGCGTGATAAATTTGCTCCAAAGCTATCCTCAAACCATCCACGACACTGAAGTACATATCCTAATACGATTATAATTATAATCGGAATTATACTCTCTATAGATGTTAGTAATATATTCATAAAAAAACCTTTCTTTACTTCATACCGAGAATATTAAAGCATGCGTGCCAAGAGACAAGGTCTCGTTGGCACACTTTATAAGCAAACTATAAATTATTAACGATACTTAGGGTACCACTTAAGTTCATGTACTGCCTTTGCCATATCCTTTTCCTCGCAGCGTGCAAGTCCTTGCTCCTGAGCCTTATTAGCAACTGCTTCAGCTACCTTTATTGAAACCTCAGCAACATACTTAAATGGAGGTAATACAGGAGCACCTGGTTTTTTCATATCTATAATTCCACCTAAGGCACGAGCTGCAGCACCTATCATCTCATCTGTCAAAAGACTTGCCTCTGATGCTAACATTCCTAGTCCTAGACCTGGATATATCAATGCATTATTTGCTTGACCAATTACATGTTCCACACCTTTATATGAAACATTATCAGCTGGTATTCCTGTTGCAACAAAAGCCTTTCCATCCGACCATTTGATAAGATTTTCAGCACTTGCTTCAGCAAGCTTTGTTGGATTAGAAAGTGGGAAAATCATTGGATGAGCAGAGTTCTCACACATAGCCTCCACTATTTCTTTAGTGAAAGAATTAGGATTTGTCGATGTTCCTACCAAAATAGTTGCCTTTACGGTTTTAACTACTTCTAGAAGGTCTGTGAGCTTTTCAGCATTTGTAAAAATCAGAACGCTTCTTTGCAAAAAGGTCTCTGCTCATGAGTTAGATCATCCATGTCGTCAAATAGGAGACCTTGCTTATCCACCATGAAGAAATGTTTATAAGCCTCCTCTTCCGAAAGTCCTTCATTTACCATCTCTCTAAGTACACGTGATGCAATACCAGCTCCAGCCGTACCACCACCGTAGCACACATATACCTGATCTGTTAGCTTCTCACCTGATATTTCCAGAGCTCCGTATAGACCACCTAGAGTTACTATTCCAGTTCCCTGAATATCATCGTTAAATGTAGGGATTTTCTTGCGATATTTTTTTCTAGTATGTTTGCTGCATTTGAGCGTCCAAAAGTCTTCCCAGTGTAGATATAGCTTAGGGAATAGCTTTTCTGCAGTCTGAACAAACTCATCTATGAAATTATAGTATTTGTCTCCCGTAATACGCTCATGGCGATTTCCTAGGTAGTTAGGATTTTCAAGAAGTGCTTTACGGTTAGTTCCAGCATCTATTACCAAAGGAAGCACCATAGACGGATCAATACCAGCAGCTCCTGAGTAAACCATAAGCTTTGCCTACTGAGATATCTACACCATTTGTTCCCCAATCACCTATTCCAAGAATTTCCTCAGCATCTGTAACAACTATGAGGCGTATATTACGATTACCTGCTGCATTTCTAAGCGTCTCCTCAATATATTCAGGATGGTTTATATCTAGATATCCAGCATACTGAGGATCTACGAAGAGGTCACTATAGTTTTCTATGGTCTCAGCAATTGTTGGATCATATACAATAGGGTTAAACTCCTCTAGGTGCTGTGAAAAATAGATAATAGAAAAGAGTACGATTTGTATTGAAGATTTCCATTAGGAATAGACGCTTCTCCAACATACTCTCCTTCTTTTCCATATGTGCATAAGTTTGTGCAGCCTGCTCCTCTATAGTCTGAACATATGGTGGAAGTAGCCCAATAAGACCTAGTTTCTTACGTTCTTCCATGGTAAAAAGCAGTTCCCTTTATTTAGAAATGGGTTGTTTAGGATTTCGCGTGATTTCATAGTACACCTCCACACTTGTGTAATCCCATGATTACATTAAAAAAATACGATTTGAACTTCATGTTCATTTTTTTAGCAAAAATACTCATCTATACAGCTATTGTATCACATTATACCCTAATTGAATTATTATTCATACCTGTATAACAAATATTTTCTATGTATTATATTATTCATCAAAGTATGATATTATTTATATAATTATATAGTTATTATCTGAAAGGAGCTTATGCTATGCTTTACGGACATGATAAGGTTAATATTTTGATGCAGCCTTCACAGATCACATATCTCAAGAACGTTTCCGAGGATCTGGGCATAAATCTATATCTCAAGAGAGACGATATAACAGCGCTTGGAACTGGCGGAAACAAGCTTCGTAAGCTTGAGTACCTAGTCAAGGATGCTTTGGATAAAGGAGCTACAATGCTTCTTACAACTGGTGGCGCTCAGACTAACCACGGAAGACTTACTGCCGCATCAGCAGCTCGCTTTGGACTAAAAATCTGCTATTGTAGCCGTAGATGAATATCCAGGTGAGATTTCTGCTAATCTTATACTAGACGGCATCATGAACTGCAATGTCTACCTCGTTCACAACGATGGCACAAGAACCAAGCAGGAAGTTGCTGAAGAAGCTTTTGCGAAGATTACTAAGGAATGGGAAGACAAGGGTGAAAAAGTTTACTTCATCTGCACTGGCGGTTCAAACAATATCGGTATGCTAGGTTACTATGACTGTGCGCTTGAGCTAGATAAGCAGCTTAAGGAAATGAAGTTAGAAGATCCACGCGTAATCACAACCGTTGGCAGCATGGGAACATATATGGGACTCTTTGCAGGACAAAAGAACGAAAACCTTGGATTTAGACTAACTGGTATAGCTATTGAGCCATTCCCAGATGGAATAGAAAAAGACAGCTATCGAGTACTACAATAGCTGTAAGAATCAGTTTTGTTTGAAGTTTGACGCCAAGGAAAGTGACTTTGACCTAACCTGCGACTACCATAGAGGTGCATATAACAACCCTTGCAAGGAAGTTCGCGAGGCAATCTACTACCTAGGAAGCAAGGAAGGTATAATCATGGATCCATGCTACACAGGTAAGACATTTGCAGGAATTCTAGAGATGGTAGAAAAAGGCGAAATAGCAAAAGGCGAAAATGTTGTTATGATTCACACTGGCGGAATTCCAGGAATCTACACAAAGCACCATCGCCTAGAGTTCGAAAAAAAGAGCTAGAAAAAAATACATTCATATAATCTAAAAATCTGAAATACAAACCGCCTGCGGATAGTAGCTCGCATAGAGCATTCCGAGGCGGATTTTTTTAATGCTTATTTACGGAATCAATTTGATTTAAATTTCTTCCAGTACTTGTTATACATATCGTCGTACTTGGTGCCGAGGTCAGTCAAAGACTCACATTTTGATATGACGCTCTCGTTTGGGAAGATATACTTCTTGTTCTCAGCATCCTTTGATACCTTCTCTATGACTGCCTTGTTAGGGAATTGTATATGTCAAGTATTCGTAGTTCTTGAGCGCAACCTTCTTGCTCATCATGAAGTTAATCCACTTCTCAGCATTTTTTTCATATGCTCAGCATTTGCAGGTATAGCCCACATGTCGAGAAACTCTTCGCTTCCCTCCTTTGGTACTACGAAATCTAAATCGCTGTTTTCTTCTCTAGAGTAGAGAACCTCACCGTTCCAAACAACTGCAATATCGGTAGAACCACCGATAGCTAGGGTCTCTTGCTGCATCGTTTGAGTACTTGTAGACAAGAGGAGTTTGATCCTGAAGATACTTTGTCGCTTTCTTAAGCTCAGCCTCATTCTTAGTGTTTATAGAGTATCCCCTAGCCTTTAGCGCAATTGCAAAGTTATCGCGCACGCTATCAGGCATAACAATTTGCTGGTCGTACTTCTTCTTGAGCAGGTCGTTCCAGGATTCTATCTCGCCCTGACGAATCTTCTTGGTATTATACATGACGCCCAGCACTCCCCATGTATGCGGAATAGCATATTCGTTGTTCTTGTCAAACTTTGACGCAAGCTCCATATACCTTTCGTCGATGTTTTCATAGTTTGGGAGATTTTCATAGTTTAGCTTTGCTAGAAGATTTTTCTTGAGAAGCCTCTCGATCATATAATCCGATGCACAAATGACATCGTACTTTACAGTTCCCTTTGACATAACCGGATACATCTCTTCGTTAGTATCAAAGTTATCTAAAAATGACCTTGATGCCTGTCTCCTTTTCGAATTCATCTATCAAATCAGGATCAAAGTAGTCACCGAGGCTATAAACCTTGAGGACCTTGGAATTGTTCTCCTCCTGACCGTTCTTTCCTCCACAGGCTGTAAGTCCTAGGCATAGTGCGAAAATGAGAAGCATCGAAATTATTCTTTTTCTTCATCTACCCTTGCCCTCCTTTATTCCTGAAAGGATGTTTGTGATAACGAGGATGATAAGCACCATCAAAAAAATATAACAGTCGAAAGTGCAAATAGTGTCGGCTTGATTCCGACCTTAACTTGGCTATATATCAAAGTTGAAATAGTATTTATTCCCGCACCTCTTGTAAAATGCGTTATAACAAAGTCGTCTACCGACATCGTAAAAAGCAAGTAAAAAAATCCCTGAGAAAAATTCCCGGCCAAATCTCAGGCATAACAATCTTATAAAAAAAGCGTACTGCGGACTTGCTCCAAGGTCTAGTGCAGCCTCATATGCGCTAGGGCTAAGTTGCTTTTATCTTAGGTAAAACCGAAAGTATTACATAAGGTATGCAAAAATGTTATGTGGGACAAAAAGCACCGTCGTCCACGAAAGGTCAATTTTGAATGCAAGGAAGGTCATCATCAAAGATATTCCGATAACGATATCTGCATTTAAAAAGCGGAATATTATTCAGTCCCATCAAAAACATTCTGCGACTTCTTTCTCATTTTGTTCATGCCGAGGCAGGCAAAGGTTCCTATAAGCGTTGAAACCACAGCTGCAACAAAAGGCAATTGAGAAGGTATTTCTTATGGCCTCGATAATCTGGTCGTTTTCTAGCATGGCTCTATACCATTTGAGCGAAAAAGCCCGACCAAACCGCCATAGTCTTAGCTTTGTTAAACGAAAAATACGGCTAGCGTCAAAATTGGCAGATACAGGAACATGACGATAAGCGCAAGATAAATATTACTTCCAATCTTTCTCATATCAAAGCACCATCCCCATCCTTATCGAGCCTCGACATTAGCTCCATAGTAATCAAAATGAATACCATCATCACAAGTGAAAGTCCTGAGCCGAGATTCCAGTTCGAAGTCGTCGTAAACTCCTGCTCGATGATATTACCTATCAAATATATCTTGCCTCCGCCCAGCATGTTCGAAATAGCAAATGTTGTCAGTGCAGGTACGAACACCATAGTTATGCCACTAGCTATTCCTGGAACGGAAAGCGGAAGAATGATATCCTTGAAAACCTTAGCCTTGGTCGCGCCTAGATCATACGCAGCCTCGATAACTGCATTTTCGATCTTAATCATTGAATTATATATAGGCAGTATCATAAAAGGTAGATAGTCGTAGACCATGCCTAGTACAACTGCTACCGGTGTGTTTATAATTTGAAGCTGAGGCATACCTATATTCTCAAAGAAGCTATTAATCAGACCACCTCTCTCGAGAAGAACTTGCCAAGCCATAGTTCTGAGCAGGAAGTTCATCCACATAGGAAGTATAAAAAAATAAACACCAAAAAACCCTTGCTGCTCAGCTTGCTATTTCTGAGAATCAAAGCGAGCGGCAGAGAGATTATTAAACATATCAGGCTGCTGATAAAAGCGAGTAGTAGCGATATCCAAAGCGCCTTAGCATGCTCAGGTGCGAGAATGCTAGTCACATTATCCATCGTAAACGCCCCTGCTCCTATCCGTAAATCCATAGAAAGCGATAACTAGTCCCGGAACAATAGTACCGATGAGTATCCAGCCTATGAATGGAATTGCAAAAGGCTTTTTATACATCTATCTCTATTGCCTCCTCTTCCTTGGTCTGAGGCTTGTGCATGATCTGTATATTGAAAGGAATTACATCAATGCTTACATGCTCGCCTACCGCAAAGCTAGTCGTATTCTGAGCAAGCCAAGTGAATCCACCAGCCTCTATCTCCATCTCATAGTAGACACCTATAAAGATATTGTGTGTGACAACTCCATCTATCTTACCCTTGCCAGGCTCTCTGATGATAATATCCTCAGGTCTTATCATTACATCGACTGGTTTATTCTTTTCCAAATCCAGTATCTACACAATCAAAGACAGTCTCACCTATCTTTACATATTTATCCTCTAGCATCACAGCATCAATGATATTGCTATCTCCAATAAAGTCAGCAACAAAAAGCATTCTCCGGCTCGTTATATATCTCCTCAGGAGTTCCCATCTGCTGTATGTAGCCACCGTTCATAACAATGACCTTATCGCTCATGGTAAGAGCTTCTTCCTGGTCGTGAGTTACGTATAGGAATGTAATTCCAAGCTCATTCTTTAGTCTAATAAGCTCGTACTGCATGTCCTGCCTTAGCTTTTAGATCAAGAGCTCCAAGAGGCTCATCAAGGAGAAGAACCTTAGGCTCATTAACTATAGCTCTTGCAATGGCAATTCTCTGCTGCTGTCCACCTGATAGTGAATCTATTCTTCTTCTCTCGTATCCGCTTAGGTTTACGAGGTTTAGTGCATACTTTATCTTATCTCGGATATACTGGTCGCTCTTTCCTTTAATCTTTAGACCAAATGCAATATTATCTCCTACATTCATATGTGGAAACAGAGCATACTTCTGAAATACAGTATTGATATGTCTCTTATTTGGCGCAAGATCTGTAATGTCCTTGCCCTCAAAAACACCTTACCCTTATCAGGCGTCTCAAAGCCACCTACTATTCTGAGCGTTGTAGTCTTTCCGCAGCCTGAAGGTCCTAGCAAAGTGATAAACTCATTCTCATTTACACTCAAATTGAAGTTATCCAGCACCGTCGTATCACCAAATGCTTTACTTATGTTCTTAAGTTCTATTAATGATTGCATTTTCCCTCCTAAAAAGCTTGGCGGCGTGCTAACCCATATCAAAAAGGGCTCCGCTCTTTGACGTGAAATAATGTGTTTTATCTGCTTTATAATAAAAGGCTTCTCCAGCCTTAGCCTCGTACTTCTTACTGCCTAAATAGATGCATATGCTCCCCTTAAGGATGTATCCAAACTCCTCTCCCTCATGAGGGTTGTCTGGATAAGTCCTCCCCTTAGGCTCTATCTTTTAGCCTTATAGGCTCCATCTCGTTCTTCTGAGCATTAGGAATGATCCACTCGATGATATTTCCCTCAGTAGCATCCTCCTTCTCAAAAATAGTCTTCTTCTCCAAAGACTACCTGCTCATCCTCTTCGCTGGCAAAGAATTCAGATACGCTTATTCCAAGGCATTGTAAAATATCCTCAAGCGTCGAAATCGACGGTGAGGTAAGGTCTCGCTCAAGCTGGGAAATGAATCCCTTGGATAGCTCTGCTCTATCCGCAAGCTCCTCCTGAGTTAGCCCATTTCTTATTCTAAGTTCCTTAATCTTTTCACCGATTTGAATAGACATTAGGCATATCCTTTCTAAACTATTTGTTTAGTATTGCTAAACCAACAAAAAAAGGATTATATCGTATTTTAATCAAAAGTCAAGCAAATAAAATGGATGCTTCTAGAAATTCTAAAAGCATCCGAGCATTTAAGATTAGTTTAGGATTAGCTTAAGATTAGTCGGAAAAATCTACTACTCTGATTTAGATAATGTATTTTTCCTAGCTTGTCCTTAATATACCTTTCGACATCTTCTCTATTGGTATCGAGTGCGACTGCGATTTCGCTGTAAATCAAGTCCTCCGCGCGCTTCATATACCGTTTGTCTATCTGCCCCAGGTGTTTCTTATTCCTACCAGCTACCATAGACTTAATATAAATAGACTTGGTCATAGCAAGTAAATCAGCGCAGCAGTGATTTTCTATGATGCTCTGATAGTGCTGTGATAGCTGCTGAGAGCTCTTGCACTTGTAATCATCAACCTCAATCTCATCAAAAATGATTAAGTAGCTCTGAGGCACTCTCTGCTGAAATTACTGCTCTGATAGGAACCTTATCATTGTCAATAGGTGCATAGATGACACCGCTCTGAAAAACTGGCTCTAAGAGGTAGTAGATACGCTCGTCGTCCTTGTCAACAAAACTTGGCCTGCCAATCTCCTTTACGCGACAAACGCCGGTAGAACCGTACATTACCAATTCGTTTTCTTTGAACATTTGTAACTCTCCTCTTACCATATTTAACTTACAATAATAGTATACACCATCTGCGTATAAAATGTAAGGGGAAAAGCAATTGAAAAAGCCCTTTAGAAACTAAAGGGCTTTTCTTGTTGAATCATTGTCAATTGAATATAAGTTTATACACCTTGGTGTAATTTATTCAGATTCTTTTTCCGTAAATCTTAACTAGTACAGCTAGTACTCCGATCATCATAGCAAATGCGATTGGAAGTGCAATGAAGATGTTTCTTGCGAATCCAGCTATTATGTATGCTACAAATGATACAGCTGCTACTGTCATAGCGTAAGGTAGCTGTGTATTTACGTGGTTAATGTGGTTACTCTGAGCACCTGCTGATGCCATGATTGTTGTATCTGAAATTGGTGAGCAGTGGTCTCCGCATACAGCACCTGCCATACAAGCTGACATTGCTATTACCATCATCTCCTTGTCGTTTGAGAATACTGATACAACGATAGGAATTAGGATACCAAATGTTCCCCATGATGTTCCTGTAGCAAAAAGCGATTACGCATCCGATTAGGAATACTACAGCTGGTAGGAGGCTTACTAGGCTACCTGCGAGTCCACCTACGAACTCTTCAACAAATTCCTTGCTTCCTAGGCTGTCTGTCATAGCTTTTTAGTGTCCATGCAAGTGTTAGGATCATGTTAGCAGGAATCATAGCCTTGAATCCTTCTGGGAAGCAATCCATGATTTCCTTGAATGAGATAAGTCTTCTTCCTAGGAACCAAGCAACGCATACTAGGATAGCTAGAAGTGATCCTGTTGAAAGACCAACTGATGCGTCTGTGTTTGAGAATGATTCTACGAATCCAGTTCCCTTAAAGAATCCACCAGCATAAAGGATTCCGCCTATGCAGAATGCGATTAGAATAAGCACTGGTAGAATCATGTCGATAACCTTACCCTTACCACTAATTGCATCGTTCTGTGCATTCTCATAAGGTCTATCTGGAGTTGTGTAGATATCTCCATTGATAGCATTGTCCTCGTGAACTCTCATTGGACCGTAGTCGAAATGGAAAGTTACGATGCAAAGCATCATAAGAATTGTTAGAAGTGCATAGAAGTTGTAAGGTATGCAACGTACGAATAGTGAGAAACCGTCTTCTCCAGGAACAAAAACCTGCAACCGCTGCTGCCCATGATGAAATAGGAGCAATGATGCAAACAGGAGCTGCTGTTGCGTCAATTAGGTATGCGAGCTTAGCTCTTGAAACGTGATGCTTGTCTGTGATAGGTCTCATAACAGCACCAACTGTTAGACAGTTGAAATAGTCGTCTACGAAGATAAGACAGCCAAGAAGAATTGTGCTGTACTGAGCACCCTCTCTTGTCTTGATGCGTTCTTCAGCCCATGCTCCAAAAAGCAGCTGAAGCGCCTGTCTTATTCATCATAGCTACTAGTGAACCGAGTATAATAAGGAATACTAGGATACCAACGTTGTAGCTATCTGAAAGTCTTGAAATAATTCCGTCTGCAAGTACGTGATGAACTGTCTGTTCGAAGTGTCCACCCTGACCAGAGTATTCCACCACATACGATTCCGATGAATAATGAGCTATATGCTTCCTTTGTAATAAGTGCAAGTGCAATAGCAACAAGCGGTGGTAGTAGTGACCAAGCTGATCCAAATAAAGCAGGTACATACTCTGCTTCTTTAGCCATAGCGAGTATTGGCATGCACATAATAATAAGTGCAGCAAATCCTATGATCCAGATGGCCCTTGATTTGAGATTTTTTTCATTAATAAGTCCTCCCTAAAACCATTGAGCAATAAATCCAACAAATGTAATTTAGCACTTTTTGATTAAAATGTCAATTAAATATGATGGCAATGTGAACGATTTGTGTTTGGAACAATATAATATTCCTCCTTGCATATGCAGGTTCACTATGTTAAACTTAAATAGCTGTTTTGGGCAGATATTGTATACTTGCCAAGCGTATAATGATACATAATGTGGAGGATTGACCGAGTGGCTAAGGAGCTCGCCTGGAAAGCGAGTAGGGTGTAACAGCCTCGTGGGTTCGAGTCCCATGTCCTCCGCTAATGCAAAAAGAAAGCCTTTATGGGCTTTCTTTTTTTACTATCTAATATTCTATTTATCTCTTTACTGCTAAAAAAAGCGTTTTGATACGCTTTACAAAAATAACTTATGCCATAAAGTTTTGATTAATAATTATTTACAAGTAGCAATAATTATTGTGAGCCCTCTATTTTAGTACTATGTATACATTGAATCTCTTCATCAAAATGATTGCATTGTTTTTATGAACAAAACTCGTTTTTTTGTACTTTTGTACAAAGCTTTTGTAAGTCCTTTTTAGCTATTTTAGCTATATGCTCAATATTCCAAGGTGCTCAAGCAGGATTTTTTTGTTCCTATCAAAATGAGAATTACTCCGCCTGCCCTCTCTGCGCCTGATTTAAACCTAGTTCCGCATAGGTTTCCGAGTTTTACTCCAGCAAAACCAAACGCAAAGGTCGTCACACCTATAAGAGTTACTGCAAGAACAATGTTTACCTTAAGTACAGCAAAGCTTATACCTACAGCCAGTGCGTCTATGCTAGTTGCAATAGCCAAAAGGAGCATGGTCTTCACATCAAAGTTAGCATCTTCCTTTTTCCTCATCACCCGCCTCTTTGATCATTTTTAAGCCCGATTATGAGGAGAAGAACAAAGGCTATCCAGTGGTCAAAAATCTGCTATGATTGCAATGAACCTTGCCCCGAGAAGATATCCGATGCTAGGCATTAAGGCCTGAAATATACCGAAGTAAAGTCCGCAAACCATAGCGTATCTCCACTTCATATCTCTTAGCGCAAGACCCTTGCATATGGAAACCGCAAAGGCGTCCATCGATAATCCTACTGCAATTAGCAGAATCTCAATTATAGACATAGAGCATCCTCTACCGCATCGAGCATTTTATCCTTTGCAAATACCTTATCGTGCTTAACTTCCCTGCTTTCTAGTCCATCTATAGCCTTAGGAACTTTAACTCCTGTGAATTCCTTGAGCTTTTTTTACGCACTCAAAGTCGCTCATTCCTTTAGGATTAAGTCCAATTGATTCTGCAACACTTCTTGGGAACTTGTATGGTGAGGCTGTTGAAGCGATAACATTCGCTCTTTTCGTCACCTGTCTCCTTTTTTGTACTGCTCGCAAACCGCGTAAGCTACGGCTGTATGAGTATCTACAAGATAGCTTTCTTTCTTGTATAGTTCTCCGATTGTCTCGCAGGTCAAATGCATATCTGCAAAGCCTGCGTAGAAACAGTCTAGTCCAGCTTTGATAGAATCAGAAACCTTGTACTCACCCTTGCTATCTAAAGATTCCATAAGTTCTCTAAGCTCATCAGCACTGCTTAGGTGGTATAGAAGCCTTTCTAGGTTGCTTGAAATCAAAAATATCCATGGATGGCGAGTTCGTCAAAACGAAATCTCTCTTAGTGTCATATTTGCCACTTGTAAAGAAGTCGGTCAAAACCTTGTTCTCATTGGAAGCACATATGAACTTTGATACTGGAATTCCCATCTTCATTGCATAGTAAGCTGCGAGGATATTTCCGAAGTTTCCTGTTGGAACTGTGATGTTTATGGCATCGTTAGCTTCAACATCCCCTGCTGCTACAAGTCTTGAATATGCATAAACGTAGTATGCAACCTGCGGAATTAGTCTTCCTATATTAATTGAGTTTGCAGATGAGAAAAACGTAACCCTTTGATGCAAGCTCATCCTTAAGCTTCTTATCTGTGAAAAAGCTTCTTAACTCCTGTCTGTGCATCATCGAAGTTTCCTTCTATGGCATAGACATGAACGTTCTTACCCTCCTGAGTTACCATCTGGCGTCTTTGCACCTCACTAACTCCATCCTTAGGATAGAAAAACGATTATCTCCGTATTTTTCGACATCGGCAAAACCCTCCAAAGCTGCCTTTCCCGTGTCTCCAGATGTGGCTGTCAAAATGCAAACCTTCTTATCTACGCCAAGCTTCTTCATAGATGTAGTCATAAGATAAGGAAGAATTGAAAGCGCCATGTCCTTAAAAGCTGCAGTCTTTCCGTGATATAGCTCTAGGAAGTTTGCTCCGCCAGCCTTTGTTATCTTTGCAATCTCAGGAACCTCAAACTTCTCATCATAAGCATTGTCTACGCAGTAGTCAATCTCCTCACTTGTGAAATCTGAGAAGAATGATCCAATCACTAGCTTGGCAACCTGCTGATAAGTCATCTTAGCTAGCTCATCAAAGCTAACTGAGAGCGCCGGTATCTTGGTCGGAACGAACAGACCTTTGTCATCAGCGATTCCTTTAACTATTGCTTCGGCTGCGCTAAAGCTACCTTCCATGCCTCTTGTACTTACATAATTTATCATATGAATTCTCCCGAAAATATTTAAATAAAAAACTTTACAAGTCGATTACCTTAGTATATAATATCCCTTGTAGCATTTCAATAAATGATTTGTGATTTAACAATTTAATTTGTCGCCTTGGTCAAGTGGTCAAGACGTAGCCCTCTCACGGCTGAATCAGGGGTTCGACTCCCCTAGGCGATACCAGTTAAGAAAAAAGCCTTGAAAAATACTGTATTTATCAGTGTTCAAGGCTTTTTTTATTTCGCAGTAAATTGGTAAACATTTACATTTTTACATCAAAAACATCAATTAAAGACAATACAAGTGTGCCATTTAGTGTGCCACTTTTTCCACAAGCTATTGTGAACATGTACGCATTAAGAAGCCATGTCATCTGTACTTCTCCCATGGTTTTTGTAATTTTATTTGTTTCCAAAATCATATCTCACCTTGAACTCGACAAATTTAAAAACGTATTTTGGGGGAATCCTATCTCCCATTTCCCAACTTTTTAATTGTGCGTACTGGTGTTTCATAAACATTCGCAAATTTGTTTTGTGTAGCCTGTTATTTCTCTTATTTTTTTAACCTACCAATTGCCGTTGTTTGTTCCCTCGTTCCGCAAAAATAATGAGATGTATATATCTTCTTTTTAAATAGTTCTTTACCCATATTTTTTTGCTTCCTCTTTTGTAAGAGGCTTTATGCCAATTTTTTTGTGTCAAGCTTGAAGAATTCTCCCTGTTTTTTTCTGAAAAGTTCTTCCTCCCCAAAACTTTCCTATTGTAATTGATGTGTCTGTATCATAGAATTTACCTTTTATGATGGTCTTCATATGTTGAACCTCCTTATTTTATAGCTAAGTAAACAATGCATCCAATCAGTATTCCCCACACGATGCCGCCAATAACTTTTTTTCTTTTGCTGTTGTTTTTCTCTTCTTAACTGTGATTTTTCATTCGCTTCTTGCCTTTCATATTTTATTATGGTATGATTTCTATAGAGAGAACTTACGCCTCTCTATAGTGACTTCGAAAGTGAAGATGATGAAATATAACTTTATTGTTAGTTTCTTTATCTTCATTTTTTTCTTTTTCATACCTTTTAGGAAAAAGCCCTGAATTTTTGATATGTACCCAGAATCCTGGACACATGTTATGAACTAAGCGGAACACATGGATGTTATCCTGTACCTTACAGGTGGCATCCATTTTGTTTTTTTCTTTGTATTCTTTCATTGTTGTAATAACTTATGTATTCATCTAGTGCTTTTGAAAAGCTCTCAAATGATTCATATTCTTTCTCGTAGCCGTAGTACATTTCATTCTTTAGACGTCCAAAGAATGTTTCCATAATGCAATTATCTATGCAATTGCCACGCCTAGACATTGATTGGATAATTCCTCTGTTTTTTAGTTCTTGACGATAGTAATTATGTTGATATTGCCATCCTTGATCTGAATGAAATATTAATCCTGTAAGTGATTTGAACTTTTTAAATGCCATCTCTAACATTCTCTTGATTTGATTTAGGTTTGGACTCATCGATAAATCATATGAAATAACTTCGTTTGTGTACATGTCAATTATCGGAGAAAGATAACACTTTCCCCATGAAAAAGTTAAACTGAGATACATCAGTTGTCCACTTCTGAAGTGGTGCTGTCGCTGTAAAGTCCCTATCTATTATGTTTGGTGCTACTTTACCTACTTCGCCCTTGAATGAATGATATTTCTCTTTAGGCCTTTTGCCTTGCAATCCAAGGGAATGCATGATGCGTTGTACTCTTTTGTGATTAACAACATTTCCACGCCTTAAGAGTTCTCTATACACTCTTCTCACACCATATCTACCTTTATGCTGATTAAATATTTTCTTGATTTCTTCAGTGAGTTCAGCATTTCTAAAAGCCTACAGTATCAACTTTACTGATTTCGTAGTAGTAAGTTGATTTAGGCATATTTAAACCTTTTAGTAGGTATTTTTAATTGGTATCCTTCTTCTCTGAGCGCTTTGATGATTGCTGCTTTTTTTCGCCTTGAGTTGCGCAGCCCATCTTTCTTGTCTCAAGGCGATCCTTTTTTTTACTACTTCAATCTCAGCTTTCATTGCCGCAATTTCTGCTCTTAGTCTGATTAACTCTTCGCGTTCTGATTCAGTTAAAGGCTTGGGCTCAATCGTTTTCTTTTTTTCATATCAGGGTTATTGCTCTTGCGACCTTTCTGTTTATTCACAAGACCATTGTAACCCAATTCTTTGTATTTGCGAACCCATGTATATAGCATTCCATCGCTGATACCCGCAGAAATAGCAACTGACTTGTTGGATTGTCCTGCTAATACTTTAGCAACTAATTCATATTTCGCTTCAGGGGTCCACACTTTGTTACTACCTAAGTGCTTTAAAGCGTCTGGTCCATTTTGTTCTTCGATACGAACCCAGTATCGAATCATTTTACGAAATCTTGCTGTTTTTTTATCCTTTCTGGCGTTTCAGGCCAGATTCCTTGTCTATATAGCTCGATACACTCTAACTTATACTCATGACTGTAACGCATAAAAAAATACCCTCCTTACTGGGTGTCCAGTAAAGAGGGTACATATCAAACACCTTACGGTGCTTCTTTTTATTATGATTTTTTTTAGCAACCTCAAGCAACAATGCTATTGGGAATAGAATTATTGCAAGTAGAATAATCATATATCTTTACCTCCAAAAACTATTAAACATAAAAAGTTAATTTCAGTATTGTGCAACTTTTTTTCTCTTGTGCTAATTATATCACCTATTTCTCATTAGTAAAGCTATTTTTTTATGCTTACAAATACTCTCTTGTCTATTCTTTCGATTTCTAGACCACGAAGATCTGCAACAAACTCTCTAAGGAATTTGTACTTTCCGCCGCCTTTTTTTGTCGTAGTATCTTACGTCAAAGTTTCTGTAAAGTCTGCTCAGCTCATTTCCAATCTGCCCAAGGTCTGTCGGCTTTCCTAGATCCTCATTTGCCATGATAATCTGCTTAATCTTACTGCTTATTAGCTTCTTGCTTGGAATGTTTCCTGTTTGGTCAGACTTTCTTTCCTGCCTTGGCTTTATGCCAGCTGCAGCCTCAGCGTCAGCTTCCTTCTTCTTTTTCGGCCTCGGCTTCCTTTGCTAGAACATCTATGTAGACGAACTTATCAAAGGCGTTTTCGAGAGCCTCAGTTGCCTTATCAGATTCACCCATGCCGATTACGAGAAGTCCCGATTCAGCGAGCCTTCTAGCCAGTGATGTGAAGTCACTGTCCGAAGAAACTATGCAAAAGCCGTCGACATTTCCACGATAGAGAATATCCATCGCATCGATTATCAAAGCAGAATCTGAGGCGTTCTTTCCTCTCGTGTTGTTAAATTGCATCATTGGCTTTAGGGAGTTTTTGTTTATTTGACCCTCCCATTTTGTTTGGACAATCTTGTCCCAGCTACCGTAAATTCTCTTGTATGAGCATTCACCGTAGTTTGTTATTTCATCAATAATATAGTCGGCGTACTGGGCTGAAATATTTTCGGCATCTATCAGCAGCGCCATCTTTCTCTCTTTGTTCATTATCTTACCTCTTTTGCGTATTTTGATATAACGCTGAGCATGATATCAACGAGCATTACCATCTCCTCGACAACGGCGTATTCTCTATTACCGTGATGGTTATAGGAACCCGTTCCAAGGTTAGGGCAAGGAACTCCCATGCGTGAAATTCCAGCACCATCTGTGCCACCTCTCATTGGAGCTGGCCTTGCATCAAGCCCCTGCTCTCTTATGGCCTCCATTGCATATTCTATATGCTCCTCGTGACCCTTCATGCATTCAGCCATGTTTCTATATGAGTCCTTAAAGGAAATTTCGACAGTATCAGCACCGTACTTTTTTTGTTTAGGAACTCTGCACATTTTGACATCAAAGCCTTCCTCTGCTCAAGCTTATCAATGTCGTGGTCTCTAATTATGTACTCTAAGATAGCCTCTTCACAGTTTCCGTTCATCTCCATCAAATGGTAGAATCCCTCGTAGCCCTCGGTGTGCTCAGGCCTTTCGCTAGCAGGGAGCGCCTCTGCAAACTCGCACGCCACGTGAAGAGCATTTTTTTCATCTTGTTCTTTGCTTCACCAGGATGTGTCACTATGCCATGAATCTTTATGATAGCAGAAGCCGCATTGAAGTTCTCATATGAGATTTCATCTGGTGCTGCGCCGTCTAGTGTATAGGCTCTATCTGCAGCAAGCTTCTTTACATCAAAAATGATCTACGCTAGTTCCAATCTCCTCATCTGGAGTAAATGAAAAAGCGATATCTCCATGCTTAAACTCAGGAGTCTTAACCATGTATTCAAGAGCTGTCATTATTTCTGCAACGCCAGCCTTATCATCTCCTCCTAGAAGAGTTTTTTTCCATTTGTAACTACGATGGTTTTTCCATTTGCATTCATCAAAGCTTCATTACATGCCGGATCTAAAACCACACCTTCACAGAGAATTACTGGCTCTCCATCGTAGTTATCTATAACCCTAGCCTCATCTCCTGGATATGGAAATTCTAGTGCCGTATCCATATGAGCTATGAAGCCTATTGTAGGAACCTTTGCGTCGATATTTCCTCTGAGCTTTCCGTAGATATAGCCCTTGTCATCTAGCTCTACCTCTGTTATTCCAAGAGCCTTGATTTCTTCTATCAAAACCTTGGCTAGATTCAGCTGCTTTGCTGTACTAGGAACAGTATCGCTAGTGTCGTCAGACTGCGTATCGATTTTGATGTATGTTAAAAAGTTTTTTAGTACACTTTGTTTTTTGTCCACTGCCTTCTCCTTAAAAATAAGCAGGGCATGCAATACACGCCCCGCTTTTTGTTAGTTATTTGAGTACTGCAATCATCTCGCCAGCCTTAACCTGCTGACCTTCCTTAACGAATACCGTATCAACGATACCATCAGTAGTTGAAATGATATTTGTCTCCATCTTCATTGCTTCAAGTACAGCGATAGCCTGATTTGCCTCGACCTTATCGCCTTCCTTAATGAGAATCTTGATAACAGCACCAGGGATGTTTGCACCGATTTCCATTGGGTTTTCTTCGTCTGCATATCTTGTAACAGCTACAGCTACTGAGTCCTTGATGTCCTCATCCTTAACCTTTGCAACTCTGCGGTTACCGTTGATTTCGAATACAACCTCACAGATGCCTTCGTTATTTGTAGCTCTTCTCTCGATAAGTCTTACGATGAATGTCTTACCCTCATCGATCTTGATTTCGCAAGTTTCACCCTCAGATAGTCCGTGGAAGAAGATGTCAGAACCCATGTGTCTGAAATCACCGTTCTTGCGAACATATTTGATATAGTCATCAAATACCTTAGGGTAGATAGCAGCACTGATGACATCCTGCTCACTTGCCTCTATTCCTAGCTCATCAACTAGGTGCTTTTTGATTGCGTCAAAATCCTCATCCTCTAGGAGCTCACCTGCACGGCATGTGATTGGCTTCTTATCCTTGAGAACTAGCTTCTGAAGATCCTTTGGGAATCCTCCAAGAGGCTGACCAATCATTCCCTCAAAGAATGAAACTAGTGAATCTGGGAAGTCTACATTCTTACCCTTCTCATAGATGTTCTCTGGTGTCATGTCATTCTGAACCATGAAAATTGCAGTGTCGCCGACAACCTTTGATGTAGGTGTAACCTTGATGATGTCTCCAAGCATCAAATTAACCTTGCGATACATCTCTTTAACCTCATTGAACTTATAGCCTAGTCCAAATGAATCTACCTGAGCCTTTAGGTTTGAATACTGTCCGCCAGGCATCTCGTATTTATAGATTTCTGCTGATGGTGTACGTAGTCCAGACTCAAAGCTTGCATATACTGGTCTTACATCTCTCCAGTACTCTGAGAGCTGCTGGATTCCCTCGTAAGCGATTTCTGTATCTCTTGATGAGTGCTCAAGTGCTGCAACGATTGAGTTTAGACCAGGCTGTGATGTTAGACCTGCCATGCTGTTAAATGCAGCATCGACGATGTCTACACCTGCCTGAGCAGCCATGAGAACTGTTGCGATACCGTTACCGCTTGTATCATGTGTATGTAGATGTACTGGAATCTTAAGAACCTGCTTGAGTTCTCCGATGAGCTCTCTTGCAGCCATTGGTTTTAGAAGTCCAGACATGTCCTTGATACCGATGATGTGAGCGCCCTCAGCCTCAAGTTCCTTAGCAAGCTTGATGTAGTATTCTAGATTGTACTTTGTTCTTGACTTATCGAGAATATCACCTGTGTAGCACATGCATGCCTCAGCAAGCTTACCCTGCTTGAGTGTCTCGTCAAGAGCAATCTTCATTCCCTCTGTCCAGTTTAGTGAGTCAAAGATTCGGAATACATCGATTCCAGCCTTAGCTGACTGCTTAATGAACTCTCTGATAACGTTATCAGGGTAGTTCTTGTATCCTACAGCATTAGCACCTCTAACGAGCATCTGGAACATTATGTTTGGAATGAGCTTTCTCAGTGTTGCAAGTCTCTCCCATGGATTTTTCGTGAAGGAATCTGAAAGCTGTATCAAATGTAGCTCCACCCCACATCTCAAGTGAGAAGAAATCCTTACCATAAAGCGCTGTACCAGGAGCGATTTTCTCCATGTCTCATTGTACGAACTCTAGTAGCCATAAGTGACTGCTGAGCGTCTCTCATTGTTGTATCTGTGATCAAAAGTCTCTTCTGATCAAGAACCCACTTGCTTACCGCCTCAGGTCCCTGCTCGTCAAGTAACTGCTTCGTTCCTCTTAACTTAGCAATTTCCTCAGGGCTAACGCGTGGGAATACAGGAACGTCAAAGGTTGGCTTTCTTCCCTTTGTCTCATTAACAATCTTGTTTCCGAGGAAGTTAATAATCTTTAGCTCTTCATCTTCCTTGGTTCTGATATCCATAAGCTCTGGATGAGCTGAAATAAAGCCAGTGTTACAGTTTCCTTCAGCGAAGGTCTCGTGGTTTAGAACGTTTAGGATGAAGCCGATATTTGTTTTAACGCCCTTGATCTGAGTCTCTCTAAGAGCTCTGATAGCCTTGCGTCTTGTTGCATCAAATGTAAGCGCTGTTGCTGTAACCTTAACTAGAAGGCTGTCGTAATATGGGCTGATTGTCGAACCAGTAAATCCATTACCACCGTCAAGTCTGATACCGTAACCTGAAGCACTTCTGTAAAGCTCGATAGTTCCTGTGTCAGGAGCAAATCCATTGCTTGGGTCTTCTGTTGTGATTCTGCACTGGATAGCATAACCTCTTGTCTTAATGCTCTCCTGTGACTCGATTCCGATTTCTGGATCAGCAAGTGCATATCCTTCAGCAACAAGAATCTGTGTCTGAACGATATCTATACCTGTCACCACCTCAGTAACTGTATGTTCTACCTGAATACGAGGGTTCATCTCAATGAAATAGTGTCTTCCGTCTGAGTCTAGAAGGAACTCAACTGTACCAGCACTGCGATAATCAACTGCTCTTGCAATCTTTTAGAGCGTCATCACAGATAGCCTTTCTCTGCTCATCAGATAGGCAAAGTGAAGGTGTAAACTCGATAACCTTCTGATGTCTTCTCTGAATGGAGCAGTCTCTGTCGTAGAGGTGTACGATGTTACCATACTTATCTCCGACAATCTGAACCTCGATGTGCTTAGGGTTTTCGAGGTACTTCTCAATAAATATATCATCGATACCGAATGCCGCCTGAGCTTCACTCTTTGCTCTTCTGAATTCATTTACGATATCGTCCTTGCTTCTTACGATTCTCATACCACGGCCGCCGCCACCAGCTGCTGCCTTAAGCATAACTGGGTATCCGCATCTGTCTGCGAATTCAACCGCCTCGTCCTCGTCCTTGATAGCTGAGTCAACACCTGGGATAGTAGGAACCTCAACTCTAGCAGCTACAATCTTGGATTTGATTTTGTCGCCAAGCTGATCCATCATGTAGTGGTTAGGTCCGATAAATTCAATTCCTGCGTCCTCGCAAGCCTTTTGCAAATTCTGTATTCTCTGATAGGAATCCATATCCTGGATGAATAGCATCAACACCCTTAGCCTTTGCAAGCTCAATAATTTCCTCAATTGATAGGTATGCCGCAACAGGAGTCTTTCCCTTTCCTATCTGGTAGGATTCATCTGCCTTAAATCTGAATAAGCTGTTCTTGTCTTCCTCAGAGTAAATTGCAACTGTTCTAATTCCGAGCTCTTGACATGCTCTGAATACTCTAATTGCAATCTCGCCACGATTAGCAACCAGAACACGCTTGAACTTCTTAATTTCTCTCATTGTATTTCTCCCATTCTCTATAATAAAAAAATTAAACGTGTCTTAATATATATCAATGCATTACTGCATATGAATATCAATATTCTTATAAGATAGATTGACTTCAGCAGACCTGAGAGCCTCAGTAACATCCTCTTCTATCTTGTATGATAAGTTGTAGTAGTCATCCGCATTGCACCAAAGCTTAAAGTCTACAGAAAGTGCATATGCATCTATGGAGCCAACTCCAATTATCGGTTCAGGCGTGCTTAGCACGAGAGGATTGCTCCTTGCTACTGCAAGAAGAATCTCCTTAACCTTAGCTATATCCGTATCCTTAGCAAACTTATATACCTTGTCTATTCGTCTTATCCCAGACTCAGTGAAGTTAGTCAAAACCGAAGCTGACATAACTCCGTTTGGCACAGTCACAGTCTTGTTGTCACCAGTGTGCATCTTGGTGTACATAAGGTCAATCTCGTCGACAATTCCCGTCGCATCAACGCTTCCGTTTACTGCTATCAAATCCCCACACTTGAAGGGCTTGTTGATCAAAAATGAGAAAAACCTCCAGCGACATTGCCAAGACTATCCTTTAGGGCTAGCGCAATCGCAGCACCTCCAGCACCAAGTACTGTAACTAGCGATGAGGTGTTAAGCCCCATCTCTTGAAGGATGATGATGGCTAGTATTATCAAAAATATAACTCTGATGCCGTTAGTTATAAACGCATGCAGTGACCTATCTATCTTGGATCTCTCAAGCAGCTTGCGAAGTACTTTGATGAAGATTGTTACGACTATCCATCCAGCTATGAATGTTAGAATCGCAATTCCCATCTCCGTAAGTAAATTTAAAACACGCTCTGTACTTGGCATAATCTCCCCTCAGCCCTCTCACGGCTGCACCAGGGGCTTGCCGCAAGACTGTATCGAAATAGCAAAACGCATTCTTAGCGTCCTGCTCTTCTTCTTTCTATTTCCTTTAGCAGCTTCTTTCTGAGTCTGATATCGTCTGGGACGATTTCAACTAGCTCATCATCAGCTATGAACTCCAGCGCTTCCTCAAGAGTGAAGTGACGAGCCGGTGAAAGCTTAACATTTTCGTCACTACCTGCAGCACGCATATTTGTCGCCTTCTTAGCCTTACATGGATTAACCTCCATGTCGTTTCCTCTCGAGTTCATTCCGACAATCATACCCTCATAAACTCTAGTCTGAGGCTCTACGAACATCTGAACTCTTTCGCTGATATTGAAAAAGCGCATAAGGTGTGCAAACACCTTCTTCTATCGCAATGGCTACTCCGTTATTTCTACCCGGAATCTCGCCCTTGTACTCTTCGAATGCGAAGAATCTTCTCTCCATGTTGCCTTCGCCACGAGTATCGTTAATGAACTCAGATCTATATCCCAAAAGACCTCTAGTTGGTGCATGGTACTCTAGCTTAGTGTATCCGTTGTCACCAGACATCTGAACCATGATTCCCTTTCTGAGGTTTAGCTTGGAGATTACCGTTCCTGAATACTCATCTGGAACAGTAATTATAACTTCTTCGATTGGCTCAAGCGTAACGCCGTTTTCGTCCTTGTGGTAGATAACCTCTGGCTTTGATACAGCTAGCTCATAGCCTTCCCTTCTCATATTCTCTATCAAAATAGAAAGATGAAGTTCGCCTCTTCCTGAAACCTTGAAGCAGTCTGTTGAATCAGTGTCCTCAACTGTAAGACCAACATTGACCTCTAGCTCCTTGTTCAGTCTTTCTCTAATATGCCTTGATGTCACATACTTACCCACCTGACCAGCAAAAGGAGATGAGTTAACCATGAAGTTCATCGAAAGTGTAGGTTCCTCAATCATGATGCTGCCTAGTCCCTCTGGTGCTGACAGATCGCAGATTGTCTCACCGATTGAGATATCTGAGATACCTGAAACGACAACTATATCACCGCACTGAGCTTCCTCAACAGGTACTCTCTTAAGACCTCTGTAAACGAAAAATCTGACCAATTTTGCGATTTTCTACGCTGTTTTCTTTGACAACAGAAACCTGACTGCCCTGTTTAAGTACGCCTCTTGTAATTCTTCCGATTCCTAATCTTCCGATATAGTCATCGTAGGCAAGCGTTGAAATCTGCATTTGCAAAGGCTCTTCTCTTCTGTCTGGGTAAACCTCGCAGTGTTCAATTATTGTATCAAAGAGTGGCGTAATATCGAATCCGCCGTAGCCCTCTGGTGTATGCTTTTAGCTTGCTATCTCCCTGTCTAAACTCAAGTCCATCTATATCTGATGGGTCCTTAACAGCTATGCCCTGTCTTGCAACTCCGTAGAGGATTGGGAAGTTCAGCTGCTCGTCGTTTGAATCTAGGTCCATAAATAGCTCGTATACCTCATCGACAACCTCGTCGATTCTGGCATCCTTCTTGTCGATCTTGTTAATGAACAAAAATAGGATTTAGCCCCTGCTCTAGCGACTTGCTAAGAACAAAACGAGTCTGTGGCATAGGGTCCCTCACTTGAGTCAACAAGCAGAATAACTGTATCTACAGTCTTCATGATACGCTCTACCTCAGATGAGAAATCCGCGTGGCCTGGTGTATCTACGATGTTTATCTTAACGTCATTATGCATTACTGAGCAGTTCTTAGAGTATATTGTTATACCTCTCTCACGCTCTATATCGTCGCTATCCATGACGCAATCTGCCATCGCTTCGTTGTCTCTAAATATACCGCTCTGCTTTAGAAAAGCATCTACAAGCGTCGACTTACCAGCATCTACATGGGCTATAACGGCAATGTTAATTATTTTTGTCTTTCAGACATAATTTTTACCTTCTTTATTCATTGATTTAACAATAAATTATACCACGAAATGCTCATTATTTCAAATCTGTAATGTCCCAGTTTATCGCTTTTTGCCATTTTTTTCTAGAAATTCATTGGTCCTCGTAAAATAGGCTCCGCCATAAAAAAACCATTATATGCTGATAGCGGGCTTGGATGTGCGCCCTCGAGTATCAAATGTCTTTCGTTTGTAATTAGGGACTTTTTTTAGCTCTTGCATTAGCACCCCAGAGAATAAAGACAACAGGCTCTGCTCTATCGTTTAGCTTAGAAATTATAGCATCAGTAAGTCTTTCCCATCCCTTTCCCTTGTGAGAATTCGGCTTTCCTTCCCTCACTGTAAGGCAGGTGTTCAGAAGCAGAACTCCCTGCTTAGCCCAGCTGAGTAGATAACCGTTATCAGAGCTTGGCATGGGCGTTCCTAGTTCCTCGCGAAGCTCCTTAAAAATATTTACAAGAGACGGTGGCTGCTTAACTCCTGGTTTTACAGAAAAAGCCATGCCGTGCGCCTGTCCTGCTCCGTGATAAGGATCCTGACCTAGTATTAAAACGCGAGTGTCAGCAAAATCCGTTTCCTTTAGTGCATTGAAAATATCGTGCATATCTGGGTAGATAGTCTGAGTGCGATATTCCTCTATCAAAAATTGTCTAAGCTTTTGATAGTACTCGCTATTAAACTCGCCAGCGAGCACCTCATCCCAGTGATTTCCTATGTTTACCATATCTCTCCTAAACATTTCAAGCCCGCAGCTTAGCGTAGTTTACGCGAGATGCGAGCTTGTTATTGAGCATATAGCCCGTATTATATCTTGTAACTTGTGATTCTTCTGCGAGTCATATCCTCGCCCATAATCTGCTGTATGCACCAAACATCAGGTGACTGAGCTCTTCCCATAAGCGCAATTCTAATAACTGTGCTCACATGTCCCTACATGCCCCTTATAATCCTCTGGATTTTTCTTGTAATCCTTAGGCTTTTGCAGCATATCCAAGCTCAACAGCTATGTTTCTGATCTTGTCAAACCACTGGCTCTGGTCGTCTGCATGGTCATAGCTTTCCATGTATTTCTTTAGAACTTCCCTTGCATCCTCAGCCGAAACCTCTGCAGGAATCTCATCCTCTCTTGCAAACATATCGTCAAAAAAATAGCTTATAAATTTGACAATCTGCTCTGCATAAACGAGGTCCTTTCTTGGCTTCTTATCGTTTCTACCAAGGTCTATAATCTTCTTAAGGTATTCCTCATCATCAAAGATATACATAATCTCAGGCTTAAATTCCTCAGCCCAGCCCTTTAGAAACTCTATGATTTCCTCTGCCGGGATTCTAAGAAGGACATCCTTACTGATGTCGTTTAGCTTATTCAAATCAAAGAGTGCACCAGAGTTACTCATCTTCTCTGTTGTAAAGGTGAACTCGTCAATATCTGCATCCTGATGCTCTGCTCTCCACTCCTCAAAATTGGAGTTTAGGATGGTTAGCAGATATTCTCTTACCGCAGCCGGATGGTATCCTAGGTTGCGATAGTAATCAAGCGATAGCTCTGGGTCTTCTCTCTGGAGAGTTTTCGCTTGTTTCCGTTTTCGTCTAGCTTCATTAGCTGCGCTGTGTGGCAGTAGATTGGAAGCTTGAGGCCGAGCTTTTCGAAGAGCTCAACGTGGATTGGCAGTGAAGGAAGCCACTCTGCGCCTCTTACGACGTGAGTCGTTCTCATCAGGTGGTCGTCAACCACGTGTGCGAAGTGGTAGGTTGGGATTCCTGTGGTCTTGAGGATGACGACGTCCTGGAAGTTTTTCCGGCATTTCGAGCGTTCCTCTTATCGCGTCTTCAACCTTGATTCTACGTGCCTTTTTCTGGATCTGGATTTCCATCAGACTTAAGTCTAAGAACGTAAGGCTTTCCGGCTTTGATATTAGCTTCTACTTCCTCTAGGCTTAGGGTTTCTGTGCGCTGCAAACTCACCGTAGATTCCAGGGTTTTGCTTCTCTGCTTCTTGCTTTGCTCTAATAGCAGTGATTTCTTCTTCTGTCAAAAAAAGCATGGATACGCCTTTCCTTCTCTCACTAGCTTCTTAGCAAACGAAGCGTAGATTTCTCCTCTCTTGCTCTGAGTGTAGTTACCATAAGCACCTGTATCTCCATCTAGTCCTGCCCCCTCGTCAAAATTAATTCCAAAGAATCTGAGAGAATCGATGATAATCTTAACTGCACCATCGACAAAAACGCTTATCATCAGTGTCCTCGATTCTTAGATAGAATACTCCGCCTGACTGATGAGCAAGTCTTTCGTCTACAAAGGCTCCGTAAAGGTTTCCGAGGTGAATAAAAACCAGTTGGTGATGGTCCTAGTCTTGTAACCTTGGCTCCCTCTGGCAGATTTCTCTTAGGATAGATTTTCTCATAGTCCTCAGGGCTTTTATCTATATTTGGAAACAGCAGTTCTGCTAATATGTTGTAATCCATTTCTTCCTCCACAAATTTAATCTCATATATAATTAATTATATAATATTTTTGCCCGTATTTGTAGTATAATGTCATCATGAGTAAAAATATATAGCAAAAGATGCACACTATCATCTTAAAGAGTATTTAACAGGGCTTGGGCATGTGCTTGAGCCAATTTCATCAAACGGAATTGTTGATCGCGGGATTTCTAATCATCCTGATATTTTCTTGTGCAAAATGGGAATTGGGGACAAGGCTCCCGTCTACATGGCGGCGCCTGAGGACCTCGGCAGGTACTATCCTCAGGATGCTGCATTCAATGCAGCATGTACAGGAAAGTACTTCATACACAACCTTTCCTGTACGGCGGCGCGCCTACTCAAGGTCGCTGAGGAAATGGGAATGTACCTCATCGACGTCAAACAAGGATATACAAAGTGCAGCATCGCTATCGTTGACGAAAACTCAATCATCACCTACGATGCTGGAATTGCAAAAGCCTGTGAAGGCGTAGAAGATCTTTCAGTTCTTCTAGTGCAACCAGGCTTTGTTCGCCTCGACGGCTATGACACAGGATTCATAGGCGGAACCTGTGGCAGAGTTGGAGATGAACTTGTATTTAACGGAGACCTCTCCTCTCATCCCGATTTTCCAAGGATTTTAGAGTTCACAGAGGAACGCGGAATAAGATGCAAGTGGTTCCCAGAGTATCAGCTCACTGACATAGGCTCAATTCTTTAGTATATGAAGCTATAAAGCAGGGAGCATAGAGTATGAAGAAACATGCGATAATACCCATATTCATCCCCCATCTCGGCTGCCCCTGCAAGTGTGTTTTCTGCAATCAGCAGAAGATAACCGCAAGGACTAAAGCCGTGAGTACAGATGAAGTCAGAGAAACCGTCGAAAGATACCTATCGACGCTCGGAGAGCTTGACCCAAGCGAGATAGAAATCGCTTTTTTTATGGAGGAAGCTTTTACTGCGATTCCAATAGATGCGCAGACCGCATATCTTGAGGTCGCAAACGAATATATAGATCAGGGAAGAGTTTCATCCCTACACATATCGACAAGGCCAGACTGCATAGACGAAGAGATTTTTGGAAAAATCTCAAACGCTATAATGTAAGCACCATAGAGCTAGGGTGTTCAGTCCTTTAGCGACGAAGTGCTTAGACTATCCAAGCGAGGGCACGATAGCGACACCGCAAGAAAGGCAGCTAGACTAGTTAAGGAGCGAGGGTTTAAGCTTGGTATTCAGCTCATGATCGGGCTTCCAGGAGATAGCCTAGAGAGCTGCATTTATTCAGCAAGAGAAACTGTGGCACTTTCCCCAGAGCTAGCAAGGCTCTACCCTACTTTGGTCATAGATGGCACAGAGCTTTATGACATGTATGAGGACGGAAGCTACGAGGCTTTGAGCAAGGAAGAAGCACTGCTTCGCACCAAGGAGATGTATAAGATTCTGCATAAGGCAGGAATAAATATAATGAGGGTCGGGCTTAAGAGCACAGATATAATCGGCGGAAGCGATTTATCTGCAATCAACGGCGGAACCTATCATCCAGCCTTTTAGGCAGCTCGTTGAAGGCGAGATAGCATATGAGGCACTTAAGGAACAGCTAGATGCTTTGATGAAAAAGACAGACGGCATGGGTCATGCACACGCGCCAAATATAGATGAAACAGGACTTGCGAAAGCTGAAGGTTCTTACGAGGCAAGTAGCCCACCAAAGCCAAAAACTCAAGGTCGACCTATTTTTCTAATCCTCAGTCTTTCTCCAATATGATTGGAAACTGCGGAATTAATAAGAATAGGCTTGGTGTTGAATATCCTAATTTTGATATAAAAATATAGAACAGACAATAAATTAGCAAGAGATATTTACATAGCAGAACTAAAAATAACTGGAGGAAAAATATGGACAAAATCATGGAAAAAAAGCAGTTGTAACTGTTGTCGGCAAGGACGCTGTCGGCATACTCGCAAAGGTATCCAAGGCCTGCGCAGAGGCGAATGCAAACGTTATCGATGTAAGTCAGTCAGTTTTGACAGAAATATTCTGTATGATCATGGTCATCGACATCTCAGAGCTTTCAATTCCGCTTGACGAGCTTAAGAAGAATATCGAAGCAGAGGCTACTGGCATGACAATTCACGTTATGCACGAGAACATCTTTAACGCAATGCACAGGATTTAGTCTGCTGGAGGGATACATGATAAATACAAACGACATCTTAGAAACCATAGGCATGATACAGGACGAATCCCTTGATATTAGAACGATAACTATGGGAATTTCCCTGCTCGATTCAGCAGATAGCGACATCGATAAATCATGTCAAAAGATATACGACAAGATTTGCCGCAAGGCAGAAAAGCTAGTTTCAACTGGTGAAAGCATAGAGAAGAAATATGACATTCCAATCGTAAATAAGAGAATTTCTGTAACTCCTATAGCAATGCTTGCGGGTGTTTCTGGCGGAGACCCAATCAAATACGCAAGGATTCTTGACAAGGCTGCAAAGGAATGCGGAGTTAACTTCATCGGTGGCTACTCTGCCCTAGTTCACAAGGGTTTTAGCGCAGGTGACCTTGAGCTGATAAATTCAATTCCTCAGGCTCTTGCAGAAACTGAGCTCGTTTGTTCATCGGTAAATGTTGGTTCAACAAAGGCCGGAATCAACATGGACGCTGTTGCTTTAATGGGAAAGCAGGTTCTCGAATCTGCAAAGCTCACAAAGGACAAGCAGTGCATAGGTGCAGCAAAACTAGTTGTTTTTCTGTAATGCTGTAGAAGACAATCCTTTCATGGCTGGTGCATTTCATGGTGTCGGCGAGTCAGACACTGTCCTAAGCGTTGGTGTTTCAGGCCCTGGCGTAGTTAGATCTGCTCTATCAAAGATGGACCCTTGCGCAAGTCTAAACGAGGTTTCAGAGCAGATTAAGAGAACTGCTTTTTAAGATTACAAGAGTAGGTCAGCTAGTCGGAAGCGAAGCAGCTGAAGTACTAAATGTTCCATTTGGAATCGTAGACCTTTCGCTTGCTCCAACTCCAGCTGTCGGTGACTCAGTTGCTCACATACTTGAGGAAATAGGCCTTGAGCAGTGCGGTACACACGGTACTACAGCAGCGCTTGCAATGCTAAATGACGCTGTCAAGAAAGGCGGAGTTATGGCTTCATCAAGCGTTGGCGGACTTTCAGGAGCTTTCATCCCAGTCAGTGAGGATGCTGGCATGATCAAGGCCGCAAGAGAAGGAACACTAAGCATAGAAAAATTAGAGGCTATGACAGCTGTTTGCTCAGTAGGTCTAGACATGATAGTAATTCCTGGAGATACGCCTGCTGAAACCATCTCAGCTATAATTGCTGATGAAGCGGCTATCGGTATGGTAAACTCCAAGACTACAGCAGTTAGAGTTATCCCCGCAATTGGCCTTTCCGAGGGCGAGGAGCTGAACTTTGGCGGACTTTTAGGCTACGGTCCAGTTATGAAGCTTAGAGATAAGTCCCCAGCAAAGATGATACTTCGCGGCGGCAGAATACCTGCTCCGCTCCAGAGCCTAAAGAACTAATCGTTCATAAAAGCAAAATCAAAGCCTGTGGAAATCCACAGGCTTTTCGTTTCTTCTATTCTAATTTTTCCTCGTCGCTCGAATAATCAAGTCTCTGAGTGTTGAAGAGCTTAGCATATCTGCCGTCAAGTTTCATGAGCTCAGCATGAGTACCCTCTTCTGCAATTCTTCCATCGTCAACTAGGATTATTCTATCAGCGTTTTGAACTGTTGCAAGTCTATGCGCTATGATTAGGCAGGTTCTGTCCTTTGATAGCTCATCAAAGGACTTTTGAATCGACCTTTCTGTAATCGTATCAAGTGCCGATGTCGCCTCGTCTAGAATCAAAAATTCTAGGATTCTTTAGGAAGATTCTAGCTATGGAAAGCCTCTGCTTCTGGCCTCCTGAGAGCCTTGTTCCCCTCTCACCTACATAGGTATCAAACTGATCAGGCATCTCCATGATGTCATCAAATATCTCAGCCTTCTTTGCTGCTATGACAACCTCCTCATAGCTTGCTGATGGCTTACCGTATCTGATGTTTTCTAGGATTGTGTCCGCAAAGATGAATACATCCTGCTGAACGATTCCGATATTCTCACGAAGAGAATTCTTAGTCACATCTCTAACGTCAACTCCATCTATTTTGATGCTTCCACTGCTCACATCGTAAAAACCTTGGGATGAGCTGGCAGACCGTAGTCTTACCTCCTCCAGAAGCTCCGACAACTGCTAGAGTTTCTCCAGCCTTAACATGAAGGTTCATGTTATTTACAACATCGTGTACTCCGTCGTATGCAAATGTAACATCATCAAAGTCGATATTTCCCTCTTTGACATCAAAATCAATAGCATCTGGCTTCTCCTCTACCTGAGGCTTAAGCGCCATGATTTCGCTGAATCTCCTAAGCCCAGCCATACCGTTTGCAAAAAAATCTCAGCAAAATTTGCCATCTTTCTAACTGGCGTAATAAATGCTGAAACATAAAGAGTAAATGTGATCAAATCTATGTAGTTAAGCTGCCCGTCCATTATGAGCTTTCCACCTATGGCGATAACTGCAGCCGGCATGATGCACATAAAAAATTCCTGCGATGCGTTGAAGGTTCCCATCGCTTTATAGAACTCACTCTTTGATGTCCTATACACATAGTTTGAATCCATGAATCTGTCGTTATCGACATCCTCGTTGGCAAAGGCCTTTGATGTCTTAATTCCTGAAATACATGACTCTATCTCTGTGTTTATATCAGCAATTTTCTTCTTTACATTAACCGAAGCTCTCGACATCTGCTTTCTTGTCATCACGACAATCAAAAGGAAAATAGGTACAAGCACAGCTACAACTAGTGCAAGTCTCCACTCTATGCTAAACATAACTATCAGAGCACCTGATATCGAAAGTATCGCAATTACAAGGTCCTCAGGACCGTGGTGTGCAAGCTCTGTAATCTCAAAGAGGTCGCTTGTCAGCCTGCTCATCAAAGTACCAGTCCTATTCTTATCGTAAAACTCAAAGTCCAGACTCTGCAGTTTATTGAAAAGGTCCGCCCTTATATCGGTCTCAACTCTGATACCGAAGGTATGTCCCCAGTAGGTCATAATGTAGTAGCAAATCGACCTAAGCACGTATGCAACGGCAACTATAGCCATTACAACAAAGAAGGTCCTGTACTTGCTCTGCGGAAGCATATCGTACATCGCAGTCCTTGAAACTAGCGGAAACGCAAGGTCGATAAATGCAATCATAATGGCACAAAAACATAGTCGAGCGCAAATATCTTTCTATGCGGTTTTGAAATATCTAAATAAATCTCTTAGCATCCTGTCTCCTTCCAAATATTACTTATTTATATATTTCCATAAAAAAATGGATATAACACTTAATATAACAAAAATCTTCTGTGATATATTCTACCACAGAAGACCTTTTTTTATAATGAGTATTTAAAGAAAAATCTTAATTTAATTATTCATCTTTGCTTACAGCATTCTTAACGCCATCAATTGCGCCTTCTACACTATCCTTTACGTTTTCTGCTACTTCTTTTACTTTAGCAGCCGCCTTTTCTACTGCACCTTCTTTTTTTCAGTCTTTTTATCTCCACTTACTTTTCCTAGACCTTCTTTTTACAGCACCCTTAGCCTGATCGATTTTTGTTTTCTATTGACATGATATTAACTCCTTTCAGTTAACTACTGCGGTGCACATCTTATGCACGTGTTATTTATGTTATACACCCCTTTAATTGCTTATAAACATTAAAAGGCGCCAAATTAATGACGCCCTTTGTTAATCAATTTATTATTCCTGATTACACTTAATTGCTGCCTGTGCAGCTGCTATTCTTGCAATTGGAACTCTGTATGGTGAACACGAAACGTAGTTTAGTCCTAGCTTGTGGCAGAACTCTATACTTCTTGGGTCACCACCGTGCTCTCCGCAGATACCTATCTTTAGGTCGTTTCTTGTCTGTCTTCCGAGCTTAACTGCGATATCGAGTAGCTTACCTACACCCTTTTTCGTCAATTGAGCGGAAGATATCTTCCTCAAAGATATTCTTCTCAATATATGTCTCGATAATTTTAGCAGTATCGTCTCTTGAGAAGCCGTATGTCATCTGAGTCATGTCATTTGTACCAAATGAGAAGAACTCAGCGCTCTCTGCGATTTCATCTGCAGTAAGTGCAGCTCTTGGAGTCTCAATCATCGTTCCTATCACATACTTGATATCCGATGACTTCTCCTCCTTACATCTCTCAGCTTCCTTAGCAACGATATCCTTGATATATGCCATTTCCTTATCGCTTGATGTTAGTGGAATCATGATTTCAGGAACGATGCTATAGCCCTTTTCTTCGCTTACCTCAATGGCAGCTTCCATGATAGCTCTTGTCTGCATCTCTGCGATTTCAGGATAGCTTATAGCAAGTCTGCATCCTCTGTGACCAAGCATTGGGTTGTTCTCGTGAAGCTCGTCAGTTCTTCTTACAAGCTTTTCGTATGGAACGCCAATCTTGTCTGCAAGGCTTCTGATCTCAGCATCTGTGTGAGGTAAGAACTCATGTAGTGGAGGATCTAGAAGTCTAATAGTTACTGGATTCTCCTGCATAACCTCGTAGATTCCCTTGAAGTCGTTCTTCTGGTATGGAAGAAGTGCATCAAGAGCCTCACGTCTTTCGCTTTCTGTATCTGCAACTATCATTCTTCTGATAGCTGGGATTCTATTCTCCTCAAAGAACATGTGCTCAGTTCTGCAAAGTCCAATTCCCTCTGCACCAAACTCTAAAGCCTTAAGCGCATCCTCAGGCTTATCTGCATTTGTTCTAATCTTGAGGCTTCTGATTCCGTCAGCCCATGACATGATAACGCCAAAGTCCCCTGATAGGTTTGGCTCTACTGTATGGATTTCTCCCTCATAAACCTTTCCGTCATAACCGTCAAGTGAGATTACATCTCCCTCTCTGTAAACCTTGTCCTTTGTCTTGAGCTCTTTCTTATCCTCTGAAACTAGGATTTCTGAACATCCTGCTACGCAGCACTTACCCATCTGTCTTGCAACTACAGCAGCGTGGGATGTAACTCCTCCCTTTGCTGTAAGGATTCCGCCTGCTGCGATCATTCCTGCAAGGTCCTCTGGTGAAGTTGTCTCTCTTACGAGGATAGCCTTCTCGCCCTTCTTTACTGCAGCTTCAGCTTCTAGAGCGTTGAAATATATCTTACCGCTAACTGCACCTGGTGATGCTGGAAGTCCCTTTGCAATAGCTGAAACCCCCTTTAGCTCGTCCTCGTCAAATCTTGGGTGGAGAAGCTGGTCAATCTGACCTGGCTCTATTCTCATAACAGCTGTTTCTCTGTCGATGAGACCTTCTCTTTCCATATCTACAGCAATCTTAACCGCTGACTGAGCTGTACGCTTTCCGGCTCTTGTCTGAAGCATGTAAAGCTTGTTACGCTCAACAGTAAACTCCATGTCCTGAGCATCCTTATAGTGCTGCTCAAGCACCTTTGCGATGTTCATGAAGTCCTCATATACCTCAGGGAAAGACTCTGCCATCTCGCTTATAGGCTTAGGTGTTCTAATACCAGCTACAACGTCCTCACCCTGTGCATTTACAAGGAATTCACCGTACACGTGGTTGTCTCCGTTTACAGGGCTTCTAGTAAATGCTACACCTGTTCCAGATGTATTACCCATATTACCAAATACCATGGACTGAACGTTTACGGCAGTTCCTAGTGAATCAGGAATTCTCTCCATTCTTCTATATCTAATCGCTCTGTCGTTATTCCATGAGCGGAATACTGCCTTTACGGCTTCGATTAGCTGAACCTTAGGATCTGATGGGAAACCACCTTCCTGTCCATATCTAACAACCTTCTTGTAATCATCGATAATTTCGCAAAGAGCCTCTTCATCAAGATCGATATCATACATGATTCCGCGGTCGTGCTTTGCTTTATCTATGATGTCTTCAAAATTCTTGCCGTCTATCTCCATAACTACGTTTCCGTACATCTGGATAAATCTACGGAAGCTGTCTAGAGCAAATCTTCTATTCTCTGTAAGGTCTGCAAGTCCCTTTAGTTGACTCGTCGTTTAGGCCTAGATTGAGAATGGTATCCATCATTCCCGGCATAGAGAATACCGATCCTGATCTTACAGAAACAAGAAGTGGATTTGTTGTGCTTCCAAAAGTCTTGCCTGTTACATTCTCAAGTTCACTCAGCTTTTCTTTGATCTCGGAAATTAGTTCCTCGCCAAGCTTTCCTCCATTGCGATAGTACTCGTTACAGGCCTCGGTTGTAATTGTAAATCCGAAAGGTACTGGAAGTCCTATCTTTGTCATCTCTGCAAGGTTAGCGCCCTTTCCGCCTAGTAGGCTGCGCATATCCTTTGATCCTTCGTTAAACGAGTAAACAAAAATGCTTCATGCTGTTGTTCTCCTATTTTTTTCACTTAAAATACAAGCTTTTTCTTCGATATAGCTTCTTACTTCTGAAACTGGAATTCTTATCTGCTCCATAGTGTCTCTATCTCTGATAGTTACGCAGCCGTCTGTCTCAGTATCAAAGTCCACGCAGATGCTAAATGGAGTTCCGATTTCGTCCTCTCTGCGGTAGCGCTTACCGATTGATCCTGATGCGTCGTAGTCTACGTTAAAGTACTTGGATAGTTCTTCAAATATAGGCTCTGCAACGACTGAAAGCTTCTTTGATAGAGGTAGCACAGCAGCCTTAAATGGTGCAAGTGCTGGGTGAAGCCTTAGGACAATTCTTGTATCCTCTTTGCCGTTATCGTCAGTTGATAGAACCTCTTCATCATATGCATCAACTAGGAATGCAAGCGCAACTCTATCAGCTCCAAGCGATGGTTCTATGCAGTATGGAACATATCTCTCATTTGTATCTGGGTCAAGATATGTCATGTCCTGACCTGAGAACTCTGCATGCTTGCTAAGGTCAAAGTCAGTTCTATCTGCGATACCCCATAGCTCGCCCCATCCGAATGGGAATAGGAATTCTATATCTGTTGTCGCGTTGCTGTAGTGTGATAGCTCTTCCTTTTCGTGGTCTCTTGTTCTGATGTTTTCCATCGTCATTCCAAGTGACTTTAGGAAGTCAACGCAGTATGTTCTCCAGTAGTTAAACCACTCTAGGTCCTCACCTGGCTTACAGAAGAACTCAAGCTCCATCTGCTCAAACTCTCTTGTTCTGAATGTGAAGTTACCAGGAGTAATCTCGTTTCTGAATGACTTACCAATCTGTGCAATTCCGAATGGAATCTTCTTACGTGAAGTTCTCTGCACATTCTTGAAGTTTACGAAAATTCCCTGTGCAGTCTCTGGACGAAGGTAAATCTGCGACTGTGAGTCCTCAGTTACACCCTGGAAGGTCTTAAACATCAAATTGAACTGTCTGATGTTTGTGTAGTTGCTCTTACCACACTCAGGACAAGCAATCTGCTCATCTCTGATATACTCCTCTAGCTTCTCATTTGACCAGCCGTCGACAGCTTCTTCTGGAAGACCTTTTTTTCGCTGCGATAGTCCTCAATTAGCTTATCAGCACGAAATCTTGATCTACACTCCTTGCAGTCGATAAGAGGGTCAGCAAAGCCTCCGATGTGCCCAGATGCCTCCCATGTGCGTGGGTTCATCAAAAATAGCTGCGTCGAGCCCGACATTGTACTTGGATTCCTGAACAAACTTCTTCCACCAAGCCTTCTTGACATTGTTCTTAAACTCTACGCCCAAAGGACCGTAGTCCCATGTGTTAGCCAAACCGCCGTAAATCTCAGAACCAGGATACACATATCCTCTGTTCTTTGCTAATGCGACAATTTTTTTCCATCGTTGCTTTACTGTTTTTCCATCTGTAAAAATAACCTGCTTCCCTTGTATTTCAAATTAATTCAAATTGAATTCGGATTTGATTCCGATTATTCTTCTACCTTTTTCCTTAACTGTGTCTGCAGCATCCTTAACAGCATCTGCTGCTTTATCAACTGCTTCCTTTGCAGTCTCTTCTACTGCTTCCTCAGCCTCTTCAATATCGTCTAGATTGATATCATCAGCAAAAATCGTTCTTAACAACCTTGCTCTTAGCCTTAGCTGCTACATCAGCTGCAACATCCTTAGCCTTGTTGAGAGCTTCTCCACCCTTATTAACTAGGTCTGAGTAAACCTCTGGAGCCTTCTCCTTCATGTCAGCATAGAAGTCAGTTCCTTCTCCTTAGCTGTATCATAGAAGTCATTAGCCTTCTCTGATAGGTCTATAACTGATCCGTCGTCCTTAACAAACTCGATCTTGCATCTAAATCCTAGCGCAGCAACAACACCAGCAATCATTCCCCATGGTGCGATTACTGTTCCTACGATACCTACATTTAGCGGAATGTTTAGGAATGTGTTATCGTCTCTTGATACTACGATTCTTGAAACATTACCCTTGTCAAACATCTCCTTCATTCTGCCTATCAAAGCATCCTTCTTAGCCTTAGTACTGTTCTTGTCTGAGCAGTCTACTGTCTCTTCAATTGCAATTATCGCATCTACAACGTTTCCGTTTGCTGCTTCTAAAGCTTCCTTAGCTTCCTTGTAGGTTACCCCTGTGCGATCCCTTACTAATTCAATTTTTTTCTAATGTAATTTCCATTGTAAACCTCCTATACAATGCTCGGATATAGCTCGCTCTTTAGCGTTCCCACATCCATATGATATGAAATATATTCTCTTAAAAATCTTATAAAGCTCCTCCTCAGTTTCGGCATCTAGCATGATGTTTCCGAAGGCTGAGATTGGTCTTTGGAGAAATATTTAATTATATTAACTATATCAAATTTAGGGCTATAAATCAATCTCGGCTTTGCCCTAGACTTAGAATTTTGTGCGATTTCCTGCTCTATTTCTCTCATGCATTCATCGCATATCATTCCTCCGTCTTCGACGCTGAAATACCTAAGCCTTTTTCGCATCGTCTGGCTTTGATCCGCAGACCACGCATTCATCTAGATTTGGCAGCATTCCCACGGCATCAAGCAGCTTAATTTCATAGGCTATGACAAGAGTTATGAAGCCCTTGCTTCTATCCTCTAGCGTTCCAAGAAAATCCACAAGCTCGTTCAAAAGCTTTGGCTGAGGAAGCTCCTCAGGAAGCGCCTTATCCGTAAGCTCTAGCGCAAAGGACGCCGCAAAGTACTTGTCTGGATCCTCTCCTATTCGGAAAAAGCTCTTAACTACCTCTCCGCTGTTGACATTGTAGAAGTCACGGCTCCTAAAAAAATCTCATAGCGCCCGTAGGTAAAGCGGTTTAGACTCAGCGTCGCCTTGCCCTTGCTGCTCTTTTCTGAGATACTTGTGCCCGCGCTTATCTTTCCGTATTTCTGAGTGAATATGGATAGCATCTTCCTGCCCGAGGTTGCATTTATTCGCCTTAAAATGATTCCTGTAGAATCGGCAAGCATGCTATCACCTGTCCTCGCTGTATCCGAAGTTTGAGATAGCAAAGTCTGAGTCACGCCAGTTCTCTTTGACCTTTACAAATAGCTGTAGGTAAACTCTAACTCCTAGGAGCGCTTCTATCTCTAGCCTTGCGCTCTTTCCTATGCCCTTTAGTTTCTTTCCTTGCTTTCCGATGATGATACCCTTGTGCGACTTCCTCTCGCAGTAGATAACAGCACCGATTTCGGTTAGCTTAGGATCTTCCTTATAGCTTTCTATCTCAACGGCAACGCCATGTGGTACCTCTTCGTTTAGGTACATCAAAAGCTTCTCTCTGATGATTTCACTTACGATAAAGCGTTCTGGATGGTCAGTTACCATATCCTCTGGGAAGAACATTGGTCCCTCCTCAAGATATCCCTGAATCGCCTTCACAAGTTTCTTTTACATGAGTTCCCTTGAGAGCTGAAATGCCAAATATCTCATCAAAGATGCCCATCTTCTCATAGACATCATATGTCTTTTTGAACTCCTCTGGGTCCATGGTATCAACCTTGTTAATAACTAGGAACTTTGGAGTTTCAACATCCTTAATCATATCTAGGATATAGGTATCGCCTCTTCCCTTATCCGGACTTCCATCTACAAGAAATAGTATTACGTCAACTTCCTTATATGTCTTAATAGCTATGTCATCCATAGCTGCTCCAAGCTTATTGTGAGCCTTGTGAATTCCTGGAGTATCGATAAAAAAACTATCTGGCTTGAGTCTCCATCTTCCGTATGCTCTGTATAAATACCTCTTATGCTGTTTCTCGTTGTCTGCGGCTTATCTGTTGTGATTGCGATTTTCTCGCCCAGAATGGAGTTCAGCAATGTCGACTTTCCGACATTTGGTCTTCCTATAATTCCTGCAAATCCCTGACTTCATAATCTAAATCCTTTTCGGTAGTAGTTCATCGAGACTTGTCACCTCGATATTCTCTTCATCTCTTCCTATTATAACCTTGAGATTTGGTGCAAACTCAAAGAGAAACTGCCTGCACATTCCGCACGGAACTGCCTGGTCTCCTGAATATGTCGCAACTGCAATCGCCTCAAAGTTTCTAAATCCCTCTGAAATGGCCTTTGCACATGCAACGCGCTCAGCGCATATCGTAGCGCCATAGCTTGAGTTTTCGACATTTACACCTGTAAAAATCTCACCTGTAGTCGTCAAAATTGCTGCTCCAACCCTAAAGCCCGAAAAACGGTGCATAGGCATTTCTTGCAGCTTTTTCTTGCAAGCTTATATAGCTCGACATCTGTTATATTACTCATGACTTCCTCCTTTAAGAAGCATTTCCCTAAACTCTCTTAAGCTTAAGCTCAGTCATTACATCTTCTTCACGCTCTCTCATCTCGGCCTTCTCTTCCTCATCCATGTGGTCGTAGCCAAGAAGATGAAGAACGCTATGCGTAAATAGATATATTATCTCGCGCTCATATGAATGCCCAAATTCCTCAGCCTGCTCCTTCGCCCTATCCTCGCAGATTACGATGTCCCCAAGGCAGATTATCTGATCCTCAGGAAGCTCGTTAAAATCCTCAAACTGAGGAAACGAAAGCACATCTGTGACCTTATCAACGCCTCTATATGTGCTGTTTAACTCTTTGATTTCTTCCCTGTCCACAAAGCTGACCGAAAAACTCGCAGTTCTCCTCTGGAATCCCTTCCTTTTCTAGGCAAAGCCTTGCGCTTTCCTGCATCAAAGCTAGCAGCTCCTCGCTGACCACCTGTTCATTCTCAAAATATATTTCCATTATTTTTCTTCCTTCTTTGGATGATGCTTATAATACCTATCGTAGGCGCTGATTACGCGCTTAACCATCTCATGTCTTACGACGTCCATCTCCCTCAGATAGCAGAATTCTATGCCCTTTACGCCCTTTTAGGACTCTCTCAGCATCTATAAGTCCGCTCTTCTTTCCGGTTGGAAGGTCTATCTGTGTCACGTCACCTGTAACCACAATCTTGGAACCAAAGCCCATACGCGTCAGAAACATCTTCATCTGCTCGCAGGTCGTGTTCTGAGCCTCATCAAGTATGATAAAGGCATTATCTAAGGTTCTACCTCTCATGTACGCTAGTGGAACAACCTCTATAATCTCACGCTCTTTAAGTCTCAGGGCATTATCTCTTCCGAGAAGATCATAGAGCGCATCGTAGACTGGTCTAAGATATGGGTCTACCTTATCCTGAAGGTCTCCCGGCAAAAATCCTAGCTTCTCGCCCGCTTCAACAGCTGGCCTTGTCAAGATTATCTTCTCAACCTCTTTGTTCTTATATGCGCTTACTGCAAGAGCTACTGCAAGATAGGTCTTACCCTGTTCCAGCTGGTCCTATGCCAAAGACCATGTCACTCTTTCTCACCGCATTGACATAGCGCTTTTGGCCGACCGTCTTGGCCTTTAGAGGCCTTCCCTTTGCTGTAAAGCAGATAACATCTTTTCCGACTCCGCTTTCGCTGTATGAACCGCCCTCAGCCTTGAGCTGAATTACGTAGTTCACCTTTTGTTCGTCGAGGAACTCTCCGCTATGCATTATATCTATGAGCTCCCTGAGCATCTCTATAGCTAGATTAGGCTTTTCTCCGCGTATCAAAAGTGAGTTATCTCTTTGCACTATCTGAACACCTGCTGCCTCGCTGATCAGATTCAGGTTAATATCTAGGTTTCCAAACAGTGCGACTCTGTCCACTGTCTCATCTATATCAAAACTTATAAATGCGTTTTCTCTCGCATCGTTTTTGGCTTCTTGTATTGTCAAACAAAGACCTCCATAGCTTGAAAAAAATAAATTATTATCCAGTGTAATTATATAATTTTTCCTATGTTTAAGCAAGTTTAGGCTGGCAATATCTAGCTTTTTGTGCAAAGTAATTTTCGCTGGCTTTTTAACAGGCAAATCAAGGCAAAAAGGACCGGCGCCCCCTTGACTACCGGCCCATAAATATAGGCTATTTGCTATATTTTCTCTTTTTTGATACAGCGATGAATGCTAGACCTGAAAGTCCTGCTATCATGCTGTATAGCGCCATTCCGCCATCATCGAAGGTATTAGGCTTTCCGCCCTTCTTTCCACCGTTTGGCTTTACTAGCTCCTTGTATGTATTTGTCACTTGGAACTCAGTCTCATCGCCCGTGATCTTGCTCTCGTAGCTTGCTACCGCGTCCTCTTTGACTGTGTACTTAATTAGCTTTCCATCCTTGAACTTAGGCATATTCGCAAATGTGTGCGCCCAGTTATCTCCTGCGTTCAAATCTACTTCATCAGCCTTTACTCCATCAGCAAATAGCGTGATGTGTACGCTCTGCGGACGTCTTCCCTTAGCATCGTTATCGTCATTCCAGATTTTCTTTACTGGGATATTGATTTTTGCTGGATCATGAGTGTTTGTAATAGTTGTACCATTAATCTCTGCCGTGTATCCTGGAACGCCTATCTCCACAACGCTATAGACGATTTCATCGCCATTTGCATCGTATTTTGCTAGGTTTTCAAACTTGTACTCCCAGTTTCCTAGCTTTGTTGCTTTGGTAGTCTTTCCTGTATCTATGCCATTTGCAATTAGTCTTACGGTCACTTCATCAGGTCTTATTCCATCCTGGTCGTTAGCATCGTTCCAGATTTTTCTTGCCCTCGAGCTTTAATTTCTGGGTTAACGAGCGTGTTCTTCACCTTTGATCCGTCATAGCTTACAGTGAACTCCTTATCACCAAGCTTAATCTTATCGCCTGCATTCAGTGCATTTCCGTCAGCATCAACTTCCTTAACTGTGTAAACGTTCTTTGTATTCACTCCGTTTACTGCGTCAGTATCTGGCAAGTTATCAAATGTAGCCTTAAAGTTATTATCCTTATCAAGAATCTTTTTCCTGCGTTGTTGCGACGCTGTTTTTGAAGAGCTTTACGGTAACTGACTGCTCATTTGCGTTAGCCTGCGATAGGCCGCTCCACTCCTTTGATACAGTCAGCTTTGTTGTAGCTGGAATCATAGGGGTGAAGGTCAAGGACTTCTTATTTGTAACTGTGAAGCCTGCATCCATGCTTCCGCTTGTCGTTGCTCTGTACCAAGCTCCGCCTAGCTTAATGTCATTTGATGCGTCTAGCCCCTTTTCTCTTACGGTGTATGCATAGTCAACTCCTGCTGCATTTGCCTTTTTCGAGATTATCAAATGTAACAGTCCAGCCATTTGCTGCTGTAAGCTGCTTTTCTTCTACTACAGCTCCATCTTTTAGAAGCTCTACATCAACACTTGTAACTGGCGCTGTAATTGCTGTGCCTGCGTGATCCTTCCAAAGCTTCTTAACTGTGATATCTCTTGTTACTGGAGCATCGACATGGAAGCTAACTGCTGCTGGCTCCCTTGTGAGCGTAGATGTGTTTCCGCCGATGTTGTAATCTAGTACTGGCGTGATTACGTTCTTTTTTTCTCGTTATATAGATGATTTACATCATTTCCAACCTTGTATGTGATATCAACTCGTCCGCCATCTCCTGGAGCAACTGCAGATCTTGATACTAGCATAATCATATTAGCATCTGCAGGGTCTGTAACTATATCATAGTCTGCTGGCTGCGGCGACTCATTTATCGGATATGTCTTTCCGGCCTTGAGCTTTATGTACTTCACCTCAAAAATTAGGTGTTGTCTCAACCTTCTTAAGCTCAAGCGGAAGCTCGTTCTTACCTTCTGGCATAAAAGCCTGCTCCGAAGTTCAAATCCTTCTTTAGCAGTGGAACAAAGAGACTCACGCGATCTAGCTGCGATGTCATATTGTTTCTCACAGTGATACGGAGGGTTGCATCGTCTCCTGGTTTTAGAACTGGAGTAGTTGCTTCTTTTGCTGTCTCTGATGTATTGTCGTATACATATGACTTTCCTGTATCAGGTATCAAAAGTTCAGACTTAGCGCTTACCTCATATGCCTGCGTAATCTTGATTCCTGGACCCTCGGAAAGCGATACCATGTCTTTTTCCGGAGTTAACCTTCTCACCAAATGTAGCTGTGTACTTACTAGTGTTCCAGTTGCTTGCATCCCACTTCTCACGCTTTATAACTGCGTCTATGTCCTTGAAGTCCTTTGTTGTAATTCCGAGGAAGTCATTGATGTGATATGTCTTAACTCTCGCAGTCTTATCAGTCTTTACATCAAAGGAAATGTTCATATTCTTGCTTGTAAAGTTAGGCTGATACTGACCTCTAGTCTCATCGCCTATGTCTATTGAATACTTCCAAACTTTGATTTTGGTTCCGTCCTTCTCAAACTCACCAACATAGCTTGGTGCGCTGAGCGTTCCGTTTGTCACGGTCAAATTGGAGTACTCGAAGCCCTCTGGCATAATCATGTAGATTACCGGCTCCTGAAGTGGATTCCAGTCCCAGTTAGCATCGTCAATTCTTCCCGATACCTTGAAGCTATCTCCACCGTTTATCTGTGTCTTATTTATTGTTCCGACACCGTTTACAACTCTTGGCTTGTCCGACTTTCCAACAACTTTAAATGTTTCTGTTCCTGATGGAGTCTGGCCTGTCGTATAAACTTTGATTGTTGACACTACGTCAGCACTTGTTCCCTTCTTCCAGGTTCCATAGATTCCTGCAGGGATGTATGGCCATCCGTAGTACTCATCGTAAACGTATTTGTTGCTTGGATTCCATGTCTCAAGTAGGGTCCTGCATACGTCTTATTCCGTCGTATGATGCTGGTATTGGTCCAAGGTCTACCTTGAGAGTTTTTGATTGAATCGTTTATGCCAAGTCCAAGCGCTTCGTTAGTTATCAAAGCTGATGCGTCTCCCGATGGCTTAATCACACTTGGGTCTGCTGTTCCGCTTCTGCCATCAGCCGTAGTCCAGTGTATCGTTCCATATGTCATGCCTGGTGCATAAGGAATTGTCACGCCGCGAATTATTGCTGTATCTGCGTTATCAATGTCAAACTCTATTGTCTTTTGGGCTGCGTTGGAATTGAAAGCTCGTTTTTTTAAGAAGCAAGCTTCCTAGACGCACATTGTATGTATCGTTCTTCTTTAGCGCCCAGTTTGGCATAGTGTCAACAAGCCCGTGTGAAAGTATTCTCTCTGGCGTATTTCCGTCAATGATAGTAACTACCATCTTAGCTTCCTGCGCTTTAGATGTTCTTCCCACATTTGGGTTATCATTCCAGATTGTCTTGCTGAAATTTTTGATCACTACATCAAATGTAGAACCGTTTGGCCTTGTGCTATTTGCTGGAACCTTAAGGTGTGGATAAAAATGAAAGTCCGCCTGAATATGAGCCTGGCTCATCCCACTCTACTGTTGTCGTCTTAAGTCCACCGCTCTCAGTTGTCGATACTACTCTTCCATTTGTGTTATATAGAGCCCTTTCTTCTAGGGAAACAAACTCGATATCGCTTGGATATACTATCTGTACTGTTGTCTTGCTTCCTGCTCTTGTCAGGGATTTTTCCACCCGTATTTGATACGTTTATCGTCTTAGTTGTTCCACCCTTTGATAGAACCTCTGTGGCCTGATTTGTCCAAAATCCGTATTGCAATTCCTGAGTAGAAATCGCATTAAAAGACTTAGCATCGATATTATTTGTGGCATCGGTGCTTAGGCTAAGCTTTAAACAGATTGGATAGAATTTGGTTTTGGATCCTGGTTTAGATAGGCCTCATCTACAACAAAGCATATCTCTCCGACCGAAGATACATTGGTCAGCGAAACCTTGCTCTTGTATTTGAGAACACCATTTCGGGATTGCTCGGAGCCTGCAGCCGGGTAACCGTAAGGTGATGTGCCTGTTCCCTGTCGGCGTCTTTACTAGAGACTCAAAACCTGTCGATACGACCGGTCCCTCAGTAAATGTTGCTCCTGGAAGTGTTTTTGATATATACGCCATCCCCAAGTCTCAGGTTGAGGTAGGTGTTTGAGAACTGCAGATTCGATGGAACCGAATAGCTCACATTGAGCGCATAGGTCACACCAGTCTTTAGCTTAGGTGTCTGTCCGTTTAGCAGGTCTGCTACTACGGTACCTGTTTCAGAATCTACTATCTTGATGCTAGTAAACTGAAGTCCTGTGGTCGTTTCTGCATTAACCACTGAGTTTGTCATAGGCGTTATGCCCACAACTACAATTAGAATTGAAAGCAAGCACGCAAAGACCTGCTTCACTCTATTTTTTTCATAGATATACCCCTTATTTATCTACTTTCTGTCTCATTAATCGCTAATCGAAGGGTGTCTAAACTAAGATTGGCCCTACTATCAAGCCTGTCAATCTCCCGTCTGACCACAGCTTGGAAAAGCTATTAATCCATACGCTTCATTATATACTTGTTTGTGACAGCGCGCAACATGTTGACTGAAAAACTTACCCGTTTGGTAAAAGGGGATTTTTTTCATCAAAAAAATGACACCCTGATTAGTGGGCGTCATAGTGTTGGTATTGACTTTTAGATTTTTTTATTGATAAAATAGATTCATTGACATGGCGGTCGCTCTCGCTTGTAAACTCCCTTTGTGGGGTTTGAGAGGACTCGCCATATTTTAGTTTTTGTAGGTTGCACACTACTGCAAAAAGTGTTACACTATCACATAGTAATAAGAGTACTGTAGGTAGTAGTCACCTACACCCCTACACTGGGGGTCAGAAATTCAGTGTCCGCCAAGAACTATTACCGTAAGGGATACGGTAAGCGTAGCGTGTAGCGATATACAGCGATATCTCAACAGAGCCAGGAAGTTCCTGGCTCTTTTTTTATACGGTTAATCGTACTTACGGGGTTATAGGACAAAAAAACACCTTTCACATGGATTTCATGTAAAAAAAAATGTCCTTTAAATTCATCGTTATTAATCAGGTTATTCACACTATCAATATTTTGAATACATGTACTGATTTAATAATAACCTAATTTGTGTGCTAATTCGTCTTCTGATTTTCTCATTTTTTTTCCCTTAACTCTTCAGGAATAACTATTTTTTTGGATTCCTCTGCACTTGGCATTTTGCTGTCGTCTATGAGATCAATTATCTCTCCATTGATTTCCATTAACATATTCTACCTCTCAACAAAAATATAAATATTTTTTTAATTCACTCATGTAATTAGCTAGGGTATTACCACCTTTTTTTAAGTATTATTATTTTCTTACCTGTAAAAAAGCACCATGCCTTGAGATATTTAATATCTTAATACAAGCCGAACTCTCTCGAAACTTTTTTTCAGCGGCCGCCTTTATCTGCCTTTTGTATTTCTTCGGGAATCACAATTTTCTTAGATTCCTCTGCACTTGGCATCTTGCTATCGTCTAAAAAAATAATCGTAATCACTAATAGTCTCTTCTTTTTTTCTTCTCTTTTTTTCATTTCTACAGTTCCTTACAAATATATCCTGCCCTATTCTATATTTTCTAGGCAGCTTGTTTTAATATATTTAATGCTTACCAATCTATCTCCTCTGCATCAGCCAAATCATAGACTCCAGTTAACACTTCCCCATCATAGTTCACCGATATGCCAAATGGCTCACCTATGCCTAGATCGTTTTCGAGGAAGATAATTGCCCATTCCTTGTTTTTCATAGAAGGTAAACTGTGGACAGTTGAATGGCAAATTTTTTTAGCTTTGACAAGCTATCTGCGTCTTCTTTTGATAGACCAAATAGCTTTGGTTCTGAGATTAGCTTTTCCCTAAGATCCGCGAGAGCCTTTTCTTCGTAAGCTTTCCAGTTTTTGGTGATTTTAGCTATGAAGTCCGCGTCTGCTTGGTCTAGTTTTAATGTCTCTAGGATTATGTCAAAGCCTAGCTCGCTTCCTTCTAGCCCGCCGTGCCAGCAGTGAATTTGCTCGGGGCTATCTAAGTATTCTAGTTTGCCAAGTTTTGGGTGATTTATTGTTTCTGCCATGCCTAAATTCTCGTCACATTCTGGTTTAAAACCGATTCCATTATTACATTCTTTTACTTTCTTAGGGCTTCCTTCAAGATACCATTTTCGAGGAATGCCATCAGGGTATGCCTTACAACAACATGTGTGTGGATTTCCATCGTCGCAGAAGTGTTCACATTCTATACAATCTGAAAAAACTACCATCCTATAACTCCTTTGTATGCAAAAAGTTTTCTGTGTCCTTTTACACGTCGTTTCTTATGACGTCTTCGAAGGTTTCGCCTTTGACCGCCACATAGCTTTCGTTTCCGCCTTTGAGCATGACTACTGGTGGCTTTGGCAGTCTGTTATAGTGCGATGCCATGGAATAGTGATATGCTCCTGCTGTGCATAGGGCTAGCGTGTCGTAGCGACCTACTGATGCTGGAAGCATTACGTCCTCCTGTATGATGTCACCTGACTCGCAGAGACGGCCTACTACTGAGGCTTTGAAGTCATTTGCTTCGTCCATCTTGTTTGCGAGTAGACAGGTGTAGTTTGCTTTGTAGAGCGCGTATCTTGGTGAATCGGTCATTCCGCCGTCTATGGAAACGTAGTTCTTGTAGCCAGGGATTTTCTTTACTGTACCTACTGTGTAGAGCACCATGCCTGCGTCTGCGACTATGGATCTGCCCGGCTCCATGTGGATTTCTGGCATTTCAATTCCGAAGTCTTTACAAGCCTTTTTGACTGCTTCTGCTACTTGGCCTACCTTTGTTTCTATGTCAAGGTATGGGTCTGTGTCTACGTATCTTACGCCGTAGCCGCCGCCGAGGTCGAGCTCTGGTGTGATGAAACCGTACTTTTCCTTCATCTCCGCTACGAACTTTAGCATTACGACTGCTGCACGCTCAAATACATCCTCTTCAAATACCTGTGAGCCCACATGACAATGGAATCCCATCAGCTCTATGTGTGGCTGCTTGAGGGTGAAGGCGGTGATTTCTTCAGCCTGGCCTGTTTCTATTGGGCTTCCGAACTTGGAGTCAACCTTACCTGTGGAGATTGCCTCGTAGGTGTGTGGGTCGATTCCTGGGGTTAGCCTTAGGAGTATCTTTTGCTTTTAGGCCTCTGCGCTCTGCTTCCTTTTCTACTGCGATTACTTCCTCTACATTATCTGCGACAAAGTAGCCGATGCCGTGTTCCATGGCGTAGCTTATGTCTTTGTCTGTTTTGTTGTTTGAGTGGAAGTAGGCTTTTGATAGATCAAAACCTGCTTGGAGCGCTGTGTAGATTTCGCCAGAGGAAACCACGTCTATGCCCATCTCCTCTTCTCTCATAATCTCGTACATGCGCTTGAAGCAGTTTGCCTTTGATGCGTAGAGCGGTACTGCCTTTTTCGCCAAAGTGCTTTTTGGAAGGCAGCCTTATATATTCTGCACTTTTCCCTTTATTCTATCCTCGTCTAGGAGATAGACTGGTGTGCCGTATTTCTTTGCTAGTTCAACTGTGTCCTGTCCTGCAAACAGTAGGTGTTTGCCATCCTTTGAAACCGAAATGTTTTCGCAGATCATTGTTTATCCTCTCATTTTTAGATTCTATCTAATTTCTTCGTAAATTATACCATAGCTTTTTGGAATTTATAGCATTAATATGCGCGCCTTGTCTAGTTTTTTTCGTTCTGGGAGTCCTGTTTTTTTGGACTGCTATATTTCACATGTGCTTACTAGGTCTTTGATGTTTTCATCTGTTACCTCGCCTTTACAGACTACATTTGTCCCTCCTCTTAGGTAGAGGTTTTCTATTTTGCCATCCTTTTTATCTGCATTTACGATTAGTCTTCCGCCTTGCATGTCTACTTTGATGTCTTTTCCATTGCTTTCGCCTTTTAGCCTTAGGATGCTGACAAGCGAGCCGGTTCCTGTGCCACAGGCTAGGGTGAAGCCTTCTACTCCTCTTTCGAAGGTTCTCTCGTAGTAGTGGTCATCTGCGAGCTTCTCATAGAAGTTGACATTTGCTCCCTTTGGGTAGTTTTTGTGACTTCTTAGATATGCTCCTATGCGATATAGCTTGTCTTCATCAAAGCTTTTTAGGCCCTTTATCTCTACGACTAGGTGCGGAATTCCTGGGGTTCCAAGCTCTATGTAGGAGCAGTTTAGGATTTCGCCTTCGCATTCTATCTGCTCGTCTAGCCTGATATTGCAGGGTGTGTTTAGCCTGATTTCGTATTCGCTTTCGTTTATGCGTCTTCCCTATGACTATTCCGGCTTCAGTTTCTATTCTTTGCTCTTCGCCTGCGAAGCCGTTTTCGTAGGCATAGCGACAGATACACCTTGCTCCATTTCCACACATTTCGCTGGTTGAACCGTCGTTATTGAAAAAGAGCATTTTTAGGTCTGCACCTGAGCCTTCGCCTTCGTTTTTCGACTATCATGAGGCCGTCTGCTCCAATGCTGTGATGCCTTTCGCAGAGAGTTTTAGCTAGGAATGGAAGGTCCTTTTGTTTGATTTTTTTAGCAGGCTATTATCTATGATTAGAAAATCATTGCCTGTTCCGTTCATTTTCCAAAAATTTCATACTGCGCCTTTTTCTTGCTTTTTATTTCCTTTGATAGTTAAAGCATAAATCGTGCCAGCTTTTATTCGAGCTCTATGCCATAGCGCTTTTATTTTGTCGTAGAAGACTGATTTTGATAGCTCTAGCTCCTGCATAGCTTTCTTTCGGTTTCCGTTATGCTTTATGAGGACTTCCTCAATTATCTTCTTCTCGCCTGCTTCGACGCGGGCTTTGAGGGATATGCCTTGTGCTTCTGGCTTTGTTATCATGAGATGCTCTGCGTAGATATTTGGTTCCGTCGCAGAGGGTTATTGCTCTTTCGATTATATTTTCGAGCTCTCTGACGTTTCCCGGCCAGTCGTAGGCTGTGATGAGGTCCATTGCTTCATGTGAGAATTTCTTTTCGTCCATGCCGTAGGCTGATAGGAGGTTTTTTGAGTATGGATTCTGCGAGGAGGCTGAGGTCTTTTTGCGCTCGCGTAGTGGCGGCAGCGCGATTGGAAATACATTTATTCTGTAGTACAGATCTTGCCTGAAACTTCCTTTCTTCACCTCTTCTTCGAGATCTCTATTTGATGCCGTAATGACTCTGACGTCAATATCTATAGGGCTTGGTTGAGCCGACGCGATATATTCTCTTATCCTGAAGGACATTGAGGAGCTTTATCTGCATCTCGGGAGGGATTTCTCCTATCTCATCTAGGAATATTGTTCCGCCGTTTGCCTCCTCGAAAAAGCCCTTTTTTTCCCTTTGAGTCTGCGCCCGTAAATGCGCCTGGAACATAGCCGAAGAGCTCTGATTCTATGAGGCTTGGCGCGATGGCGTTGCAGGCTACTGTTACAAATGGTGTGTTTTCGCCTTTGATGCTGTGAATTTCGCGTGCTAGCTTAGTTTTACCTGTACCTGATTCTCCTGTGATGATTACGTTAAATCTTGTGTTTGCTGCCTTGTATGCTAGCTGCTTGACCTTTTGCATTTTGATGGAGTTTCCTACTATGTTTTTTTAGGAATTCTATCTCCTGCATTTCATCCCTATATGCTGTGAGTCTTGATGCGTTTTCGATCTTTTTCTTTTTAGGACTGCGCCTGCTTTTGCTGCTTTTTGGGCAAGCTCTCTATCGCGTATGAAGATGTATACGCCGTCATCTTTTGTGCCCTTCTTAATGCGTATCATTTTGACTAGCATCCAGCGTCTATATATTTCAAGCACCTTTTGGATTTCTGCTCCGTCTTCCGAGTTTAGAAGTGCTTCTAGTTCTTCTTGGAATTCCTCGCCTCTCAGCACGCGTCTTGCGCTCATTCCTACTGTTGGGACGAGCACGCTGTTTTCGTCATTAAGATTCTTTTCTTGGTAGCTCTTTCCTCTTAAGAGTTCTCCTGCTTCTTCTCCCTCCATATCCGTAGCCCTTTGCCTGAAAGAATTTGACTTCCTTGGTTTTTCCGTCTAGTACTACTAGGTGTCCTACGCTTTCGAGGTAGTCCATGCAGTAGGATTCGCCTGCTACAGTGATTTTGATATTTCTGCTTTCACAGTCTAGGGAGACTGAGATTTCGAGGCTGTCTAGCTTTGTTTGGAGGGTGATTAGTGGCTCTGGGACGTAGGCTCCGAAGGTCTTGTAGACTGGGCTTTGATGACTTATCCTTATAGCGTCCTATGGCTAGGACTATATCGCCTTGGCTGATTCCCTTGTCTTTGATGTTTAGGCACTCGAGGTCCTCTGGCCTCATCATGTCATCGTTTCCGAGGTCGTTATCTGCAAAGATGACTATGTCGCCTGGCTCGATTTGGCCTGCGTCGTGCTTTTTGGTGTCCGATGGGTTTTTGATACCTAGTATTTCCTTGGCGAGCTCGCTGAAGTCACCGATGATTCCATCCTTATCCACGTAGATGTATCCGGCGTTCATGCCCTTTACTATGGTTTTTAGTGTTTCTGCTCCGATGCTTTTCATAGTTGGTCTCTCCTTGTATGCGCGTGATGCCTTGCTTTTGCCTTTTGATTTGCTTTGCCTTCGGCCTTGACCTTGGCTTTGACTTTGGCAGGCGTTTTTTTATTTTGATTAGATGTTCAGATAGAACCTTAGGATTCCTAGTATAAGTAGGTGGACTGGGTAGAAGGCGTAGTTTAGCCATTTGTACTGCCTTCCCCTATCCCCGTTATATGTCAGCGTCAGTCCGAAGCCTAGGATGGACCAGAGTTCTTTGATGATTGAGATATACCCGAGTCCTGCTCCGATGACTGGCTTTTGGCGGAAGATATAGAATATGTATGCGACGAGCACTGCGTGATAGTCGTAGTCTAGGCTTAGCCAGGTTGCTATGAAGCATGAAATTCCTAGAATTGGCAGGCTTGTTATGAACCAAAGCAGCGTGTTTTTTAGTTTCGCTCTTATGCTGTCGATTAGCCAGATTACGCCTAGGCACAGGGATAGCGTGAACATCATGTTGTTCCAGTTTGGCTCAAAGAAGGTCCTTGAGACGAACATATCAAATGGGACTTCGGAGATAAGTCCGAAGATCAAAAGGCTTGCGAGGTATTTCTTGCGATTTCGCGTCTTGAAGAAGCCTTCTATAAGGAAAAACATGAAGATTGGGAAGGCTATTCTTCCGAGCACGGAAAACTAGTTCGATATGTATAGCAGCGCGCCTTTGCCGTTTAGCATGGGCGTTATTAGTGCGTTATTTATGTGGTCTATGAGCATTGAAATAAATGCGATGTATTTTTAGCTGCGCTCCGCTTAGGATTTGGTAGGGTTTAGGTGTGTGTGTTTTTGGGGTTGTGTATGCGGTTTTTGGCTTGCTAGATGGCAAAGTTATGTGTGGATTTGAGGTCATAGCGGCTCCTTTTTAGACTGCGTATTTTTTTGCAGTCTGGTTTTTACTCAAACCAGGCGATTGCTCTGATTGGCGAGTGGTTTCAGTTTTCTAGTTTAAGTGATTCTATTTCTGGATAGACAGGTATGTTTTCTTTAATTGTGTGTGTTAAATCTATTACTTTCATGTGGTGTCCTTATGGAGATTATAGCATAAGTGAGCGTTAGTTGACTTGAACCAAATCTAAGATTTTAAAAAGTTACACAAGCAATCTTAACTCATTAATCATAATTATAAAAAGCACATAGATAAAAAGATTTTGCTCTTAAAGCTATGTGCCGTTTATCAGCAATATGTTTCTCATAAGTGAAAGTGATTGCTCAATATTTTTCAATTTAAAAAAAGCAATAAATTCATCTTTATATTTTTTTAAAACTAAAAATTCTAAATGTCCTTTTATATACCACATTACATGTCCTTAATTGAAGATTTTATATGTTTTCTTTCTTCCATTGACAAACCATATTTATCAAATAATTGTTCATCGATTTCATTTATAGATTTAGACCAATCAATATCTGATTCGCTAGTAAAATCTTCAATCGGTATAAATCTATAAGTTTTACTTGAAGCATCTTGACTTGCCTTTGCTTGCTTATGCATAAATCTCACAAATTTTGTTGTTAGGTACTTACTAACATTTATAGCAGAATTCTTATCATTTATCGTCCCTGCGCTAACTACAATATATGATTCCGTACAAATACTATTAGGTTCTCCTACAAAAAGAATTTAGATTGTCATCATTTAATTCTGTACCTAAGTTGTTTGCTCTCGGAACATAAACTTTCCATTTATCTATCCAATCTTCATGTGATTTGACATGTTTTTTTTCAATATAGCCTATACATTTATTTTTTTACCAATACAAATTATAGGTTCATTTAAATTATCGCAACTTTGCTTAAATATGTCTGTTTTAATTATATTCGATTCTATCCCGAATGGTTTTCTTGTTGATACCATTGATGAAAAAAATTTTCATCATAACATTCATTAAAAAAATCTTCTTGATTATACACACAGCTATTGAATCTCTAATGAATATATCTACACCATCAATAAGTAAATTTCTTTTAATCCTTGAAATAACATGATTATCTTTATGGGTTACAACAGTAACTTCACTATCTGTTTTTGAAAAAAATCATTTATAAAGTGGCAAACTCCCCTCTATTATTTGTATTCGGAAACACATCTTCTGGCGTTAAAAAAATCATGTAGTTCTTTCATAGTATTATCATTAAGCATCTGATTTCTAAAGTTATCTAACCCCTTACCTCCAGCAAACCATCTTGAAGGAGTAATAAAAACATGTATAATCAGATGCAAGACTCTTCCCTATAGATACAAAAATGCTGGTATATAGGTTTTGCACTTGCCTGAGCTCCCCCATCACTCATTTGATATGGCGGATTACCAATTACAGCCCCAAATCTCACTGTTTCCTCACCTACCTTAAATTCATCTTCTAACGTTATTTTTACTAAATGTCTTTTTCTGTTTTAAAAATCTCACTTATTTTCTTATAATCTACTTCGTCTTTATCATCTTGTATATTAATCAAGTCATAAGCATTGAATTCCATCGCAATATTTTTCGATATTCAAATCTAATATTTCATAGAACCTCCTGGTAAATTCATATGCAATAGAAGACGTCGGAATAGAGTAGATAATATCCCTTACATCTTCGTGTGAATAACCAAGTTCAAATGTCAATCTCTTTATATAAAGAAACTGCGTACTCTCCAGATTTACTTGCAATGTCGAGCAATTTATATTGATTTGAAACAATCTCTTTCAATCCATCTTCAGATAATAAGCCAACCATTTCATCACAGACATTTGATGGTGTGATAACCTCCGACTCTGACATTCGATTAAATTTCTTTATTGATGTCATTGCTCTTGTCAGCGGTTCAATGCTTTTCATCTGATGCAAGCATCGATATATTCTGTATCTTGTAATCTAATCCACTTCTTTTAAAAAGGATCCATCTTTTTCACTGATATTAACAATGGTTTTCTTGTCTAAATTTAAGTTTATCGCAAGTCTCTGGTTTTTCATCACTATCTATAACTTTTTATAATATCATCTAATGATGCAACTTTGTCTTTGGCTAAAAATGAAAAGAACAGTAACCTCTGATAATATGTTTTTATCTTGCTTTCAAGTTTTTTTATTTCATTATCATTTATTTTTTTAGTATAGTCTTCTGTTTTTATCTTTTTACATTATGTCTATCGTCCTTAAATTCATCATCTTCGTGCTCATTTAAATCCAAATCATCACCACTACCCTTATAAGGATCAATTGATAATCCTTGTTTTGAATTAAACTCACCCTGACTTTCCATTATTTTTTTCTAATATCTTCATCATTTAAAAATTGATAAATCTACCGGAATATCCAATACTTCGTCAGATATACTCCTTTGATTGTTGTACTCGCTGATTGCCTCTAATATATTAGTAGCATCTACCTCTTTTAATCTTATTATGATTCATCGTAATTACAGGAGATATTTTGAGCTCTTCAACAATTCTTTCTTTTTAATTTGCTGTTTCCGTTTTCTTCTGTGTTGACATTATAAATCAACGATTTTTTTGTTCCTGCATTCTGAACAACCTATAAGGATCAAAAATCAACAAGTAGTGTTTGTGGTTTTAAATTTTCTTTAATAAATCCTTTTTCACTTGATAATGTCCTTATATATTGATTTTTGCAATCTAAAAAAATCGATTGATCATATTCTTGTGGAGATGATGTATCTTTAAAAATATAACATAGTATCCCACTGCTCAACAGTAGATCCAGTAAGCATTCTGTTAACCGTTAATGTTATAGTCTTCTTGTTTAAGTCTTCACACTCCTTCACTTTATTCTTAATATCACTTGGTTTTTTTATATATTTTTCCTGCATCAACGCCAGATATGTTTATAATTTCATACTCATTGAGATTTTTTTAAAAAAATATCTTTTCGATCCCTTAAAAGTTCTTCCATCGCATCACAGGAAGCACAATATGGAAGCACCATTACCATGTGTCGGCACATTTTTTTCCTTCTTTGATTTTTGTCATAATCCAAGAAACCAAGTAAGTTTTCATCTTCTTTTTGAACCATCTATAACCTGAAGTAAATCTAATATTTCTGCCTTATTTTTTTAAACTTTTTATGTCCATTATTTATGGCATCTTTCTTTATAGACTCAGGCTCAAATAATTTGGAAAAATGCAAATGTAACTCCACTTTTTTTAAGGGAGTCCATTTTTTTCACGTGAAGATTTGTTTGGATTAAATGCAAATCTAACCATTTGCGGAAATCCATAATACGGATTATCCCATTCGTTTATATTGTCTTTATAAAGATTATTTTTTTATCCCATTCTTCCTGTTCCTTCACTATATCTGTGAATTGTACAAACGAGATGATATCATCTTTTTTTCAAACTCACTCCCCATTAAGATACGGTATGGTGTACCGGATAGATGTAGTCTAATCCTTGCATTGATTTGTTTTAGTTCCTCTTCTGCTATATTTACATCAACATTATCATCATCAAGTTTATTAATGTTGGATTTATCTAATTTCTCATATCCTGCTTTCTCTAAAAATTTTTTTCCAAAAGATTCAGCTCTTGCTCCGAAATGAGTTTCATCAATTATTAGCAAATCAATTTGTTCTTTAAAAAAGTTCTGCATGCTTTTCTTTGATTTCATCACCCTGTAAATCTTGCAATGTCAAGAATATTACAACCTTATTATGTTCATCTCTATTTGTCTTAATGATGTTTTTCGCTTGAAGCTAAATCATAGGATTCTAAAAACACATACTCTGAAAAGTTTCCTGCCCCTTCAACAGTTTTCTTCCACTAATCTTTTACATCAGCTTTCGCCGATACAACTAAAACGATATTAGCTGAGATTTCTAATGCGCAGCAGAGCGAAGTGAAAGATTTTCCAAAACGCATAACAGCATACATCAAAAGATTTTTTTCGTCCGTTATTTACAGCATTTATAAAACTATCTACTGCGACTTTTCTGATTTGGTCGTAAATCCCATGCATCTCCACGTTCATAGTGATATGTTTGTGGTAGCCTATTATTAGAACTATAGTATTCGTACTTACCAGAATTTGATATATAGTTACTTTCTATGTCTTTTATAGCATTATCTATATCATTAATATCAGCATATTTAAAGAATTCATTACTGTAAACGACTCCGCTGTTCAGCTCTTCATGACGCAGTCTTTTTTTCTTGACAGATCGTTCTCTAAGTATTTATGAACTGAATAATCTCTGAAATATGTATCTTCATCAATTATAGCTTTACTATCGTATTGTTTTTTTAGATTGGGATAAGCACGTCTCCATTCATTTAGTCTTTTAGATACTGGTCTATATGTATCACCAACCTTTAAATAATTTGGAACTTCTTCTGTTGTGAATGCGTAGATGTGTGGTTCAACTCTACCTACAATAATTCCGTCCAATACCTCTGTACCTTTTTGTTTTTAGTATCGTCCATGATTATTCTCCTCTTAATAAATCCTTAAAGGCGATAATTCTCTTTGCTCTCCAGTCCTTTATAATGCAATATGCCTGTTTAGCCTCTTCATTATTAAATATTGAAATCTGCTCGTCAGGATTAACAGGGTTGCTATATGGGATTGTATATGTTAGACCATCCATCTGCCAAAGATTCCACGATATAATCCTTGCAATTTTTTTATTAGCTCATTTTCATATGGAGATCTGCTCATCATATCCTCCATGTAATCACAATATGATGCTAAAAGGTTTTCCTGGCAATCAACAAACTATCTCCATGGAATTCAAATCCATACACGCTTTGAAATACTCTTTCCGTCCACTTATGCCATTCTTCATCAGAATCAACATTCTCTTTTACAACTCTCATTTTTTTCTATCTAAAAATACCTATTCGTTCGTATAAATCCAGAGTATTTCCTGTGACAGTATCATACCGACTGACTAAGTAAGGAGCCTCACCGCATGTGATTTCTAATCGCCTATCATCTATGTATTTCTGCCATGACTTACTTTTTACTATCAGGAAACTCTATCTTACCTTTATTGGGTATCCATGTTTTTTTCTTTTTCAATATTGAAAAACATCGTCTCTTTCAAACCATGAATTATCTACTAAGTTATTTTTGAGCATTACATATCCAGCTAGGAGTGAAAACCTCTGCTTTTTTTCTTTTAGTTCTAGTCCCCTGACTTTCCTTTGTTTTCATGATTCTAGGTTGAATCACATTTGAATTATCACCGGTAATTAATCTAGCTAAAAATAGGATAATGTGAATAATATTCTTCACCTAAAACTTCATAGTCATCCGTTCCCCATATAATATTTCTTTTTGGTAGTTCTATCTATAAGCAAGGTTTCTAAAACGTCTTTACTCCACATTCCTTCGTCAACATCTATTGTAAATGCCATTTATTTATCCACCCCAATATTTTTATCAACACAGACCAATTCCCCTACATCAACACCTAGAACATTACATATTCTACCTATGACTGTTAATGAGATAGCTTCCCCTTTTACCATCTTCGATATAGTCGCAGGAGATATCCCTGTTAGATTTATAAGATCCTTCTTTTTTTCATATTATGATCTATTAAGTTTTTTTCCATAATCCATTATAGTTGAACTTCATAATTACCACCTTATATTTCATAAAAAAATATATTTTATATACAGTTATTATATCATATAATTCAATATCTCAACATATGTTGTAAATATAAATAGCATTAACTGGGCATTGTATCTATACCTTAGTTAACTGATAAAAAAATGCATCCTATTTCACATGAAAGTCAACACTTATAATTTAGATGGATACCTTTTTTTTATTTGAATGTGGTTGATTTCTAAATTATCTTATGGATAAAAACTCCAAGCTCCCTTCCCTGAGTGCCTTGGGATAGATGAATTACACAGTCATGAGTTATAAAGACGTAATTCAAGTTACATTTGTATTTTAGTAGATAACGAAATACGAACCGTTTGGGATGTACTCGATTCAAGAAGCAAAATGGCACTTTCTCTATTCTTTTCTAATATACCAAGGGAAGAACGACTTAGGGTAAAATATGTTACTATCGATATGTGGGAACCGTATAAAGATGTTGCAAGAACATACTTTCCTAACTGTGTAATAGCTGTAGATCCTTTTCATGTCATAAAGCATCTTACCCAAGGTTTTGAACGTCTTAGAATAGACTTAATGAACATGTCACCGTATGGTTCAAATGCATATTATCTGCTTAAGAAATGGAGCCATCTTCTTACAAAAGATAGTGTATACCTTGATAATGACAAGGTATACAATTCACGTTTTAAATGCAAGCTTAACAGGAGAGATTTAAGAGAAATGATATTCAAGACTTTTCCTGAATTATCTAAAGCGTATAGTCTTAAAGAGCTTTATCGAAATATGAATAAAAAAACTGCTCATTTGATGACAGGAGACTATCTAACTCATTCACTGAAAATGTTAACGGAAAACTGCGTACTTATCTAGCAGTATCTAGAGGAATCAGTAATTTTAATCGCTTCAGAAAGAGAGTTATCTATTCGCTTTCGAAAGATGTTCAATATGCACTAAACGATAGCCTGCACAGTGATAGTGTTCCTAAAAGAAAAAGAGGTACATACAAGAAAATTAGAGATTAAGTATTCAAAAAGCACTTCAAGCATTTGACCTTGAAATGCTCTTGATTTCATTGGTACCCACACGATAATTTAGAGTTTATGAAAAACCCTCACCCACACGTTAATTTAAAGTACCTTACTCTTCAAAGTCCTTGATTCTTCTTTTTTTAGACAAAAATAAACTCAGATATATTTGGAAATTCAACAATAATCGTACTACGAAGTTAGCTGAGTTAAGAATGTCTACTAACTAGCTCAGCAAGTATAGTTATTCATAAATCATATTCTCTATGTAGAATTCTTGAGTTTGTCGGATGGATGAATTACATAGTAGTGACTTATCAAGATATAATTAAAGTTTATGTTATACTATTAAAAAATTATATAATATATTAAAATATATAAAAATTTACCATTTGAGTCGGTCCAACCTCTCGATTAATAAATTACCTTGATTTGAGTCTATCATCTTTAAAAAAATTACAACGTCCATACATATAGCCTTTAAAAATTACTTATACTACAGATATTATGATATTCTAGATGACTCATTATTCCATATTTCTCACAATAATAAATATCACTTTTTTTATTTTTTTACATAACTAGTAGGAAGAAAAAAACTTTATCCTCTTCTACATTAAGACCCGTTATTTTTTTATAGAAGATTTTTTTGAATAAGCGTTTTATCATGATTAATCTTCAAATTGATTTTTAGACAACCCATTTTCTATATCGCTTTTCAATGCCTTAATTACTTTTTGTGTAACCTGGTTTCTTGAGCCCTGATATAATCATATCATCCGCATATCTTGTGTATATAATATCAAATTCTTTAAATCTTTGTGTTTCTGTGACTATAAAATCATCAAAATTACGCAAATATAGATTTGCAATGCAAGGACTAGTTGGAAATCCCTGCCTTATAGCTCCTTTATAGCAACATAAACTTGCCAAATTTATACTAACAATTTCAGAATAACCTATATACCTAAAAAAAGCTCAATAACAGATTTAAGGTTAATCGAATCAAAAAAATTTTTCAATATCAATCCTCAAACACCATCGATCACCAATTTTTTTGCATGTTGTTTAGCATTTGTAAGTATTGATTTATTTGGAACGAAACCATGGACACATTCATTTAAAGGGATTAGACATAATATTTTTTTCAAAAAGCCATTTCTGTATGTACTTTAAATGTATCGAAGGTTCATACACATCTCTATATTTTCCATTTCTTTTTTTCACTCTGTAAAATTTTATATCGCGCGATACAAATTCAGATATGTCTTTATTTGTAATTTTGAAGGTTCCTCTTAGATGACATTCATCTATAAAGTTTGGTATTTTAATATCATTATTATTTATTTTTAAATACTATATATGTCATATTAGTTTTTATTTTCTCCAAAAAAATGACGACTACTTTTTCTATAAAATATCTAAGCGTTTACCGCTGATATTTTTATGAAACGTTGCTACAGATTTTCTTAGATTTAAAAATGTCAAAAGACCTTTTCAGAAAAATCTGTAGTAACGATTGATAATAAAGATATTATCCTTTGATAGCACTTGCTAAAAAGCTAGTCGTCATATTTAATTATAGCAATTTACTATGATAACGACAATAAGTTTGATAAAAGTTTTCGTCATAGAATTCTATCTTATCTTTTAAAAAGCTCATCAAATGACGTATCCGTAAGATTATTTTTCCACAAGCAATATTTTACTTTTTTTGTAATCACATATCTCATTTTCCTATTAACATATTTTATGTATCCATTTCTAGTTAACATATTTAAATACGCTAGAATCTGTATCGGCAATAAATCTAGATAGTATCCGAGAAGTTCGATATCATCATTATCCCTTATAATAAGAATAGCCATCAATAATTTTTATATCGTTTCTATATTTATTTATATTCACTATATATTCGCCTCTTTATATTTTCATTCAATCTATTATGTGCATCTTTATCCAACGATATATTTTTCTCTAGGGAAGGCTGGTATCCACTTTTTTTGTTCACCTACCTGAGTGTAAAAAGCATAATTCGAATTGGGAGAATTTATATACGATGCAATAGCAGTATCCATACAATACTCACTCTCTCTCAAATTGAAAATTTCATTTACTCTTGTTTTTTTTCTTCGATAAAAAAATATTATTCCCATATTTCTCATTTATTTTGTATTCCATATTAGAACAGATTTTATCAAATTCTATACTAATTACTTCGCTTAATCGATATGATAATATTGTTTTATTAACCTTCTCTAGCCCTTCTTCTGTAACAGCTAAACACAATAATTTGAATTTATAACCACGATATCCTAAATTCAAAAACATCTTTATTTTTTTATCAATGAATGTATTAACCGAATTACCTGAGCAAAGGAAATCATCAATAAGTATATAATTTTTTTAATCCTTGTGTTTTTTTATGTTTTTTTCAATTACTGTTTTTTTTAGACTTTATACGTTTTTAGTTCCTTTGATTTATCTTTTAGAATTTTCTTTTTTTATCACTTATATGTTTAATATTATAGAATTCTTCATTTTGCTTTTGCACTTTGAATGTTATCTTCGCATTCAGTCATTTCATTATTCAATTTTATTAATTGACGCTCTAATCTATCAATATCACTATTTATTTTATCAATCTCTTTGTCATCACTTAACAAATTAGATAGCCACTGTTCTATATCACTTTCATCTTGTGTCATTACTTTAGGGATTTCTAAAATATTTACTGTATCTATAAATAACTTTACAGATGATTCAACTCGTTTATGCATTCTTAATGGTAGTAAAATTATATCATTATTTTGTAATCGATATATCATCCCTGCAAAAGGCATCAGAAGAATTAGACTTAGAATAGTATAATGACTCTTTAAGAATGAGAAAAAAATATTTAAATTTATCTCTTTTTATATTCTTTTTCCAAAAATTATATGCTTTAATGAATTGTTTCTTTTTCTTTTTCATCACGATCAAACTGTATTTTTTTAATATATATTTTTTTCTATAAAAAGAAAAACACGATATTTCCCCAAATTTGAAACTTTTTGAATTGGCTATTCTCAATTGAAAAATAATGTCCGCATACTAAGTGGTCATTGTATTTAATATTTCTACAAAAACATTCTTAACCGATTGCTTCTTTTTAGTACATTCATCTCTAAATAGCTAAATTAGTACTCGTTCCAAGGATAATAACTACAATTCAATTATATCTACAATTGTAATCGCCAATGATTTTTAATTATGATTTAAATCCTACTATTATGTCAACTTCACAACGGTAAAGCTGATATATTAAGCCTTTAATTTTCGTTATTAATACTTGTATATAAATACCTTTTCTTTACTTTTACACTTTTTTAGTAGTCTTTCTATTTTTTTAATGTTGAGCATATGCTATTGCTTCAGTTCAACTAAATCAGTTGTACTTATTTTTTTAAATACCAAATACTCCATTCTTATAACTTGTATTATTTTTACATATTTTTTTAGGATATAACATTAAGAGACACTTTGCAGATGTGATACTAATAGTTAAACCCCACATCATGAGCTCATCACAACTTAATGAAACCAAACCACACTTCTATATATTAATGCGTCACTCGGGTTTAATAATTTTTTTCATGTAATCATCAATCCATCAAATTCCCGAAAAAACATACTACTTCCACTCGCAGTAGCTCGGAGACTCAAGTTTCGCACTTTAATTCGCTTCCATCTCCTGTCTGTTGCAAAGGTACTACCTATAAGTTAAGCCAACGCTCGAGCGATTGGCTTAACTTGGCATACGTAGACTAGTAACTACCTCAAGTACAGCTACTCCCTCTTTTTCTGTTCAATATATCTAAAAAAACGTTCAAATTTTATATTTTCAGTTCTTTAGAAGTTGAGAAAAACATTCAATTTGAGTTTATTTTTTTAAATTCTTTTTGCTCTTCCCAGCTACAGTAGTATATGTATATTTATTGATTCTTATTTTTTTAGTACTTTCTTTTTAACCGCAAACAAAAACAATTAAAAATCATATAATTAGATAAAATAAAATTTATATTTGTATCCTAAGCAACTACTTCTTTTTACATAGCATTATTTTTGCATTATGAAAGCATTTCTCCAGTAAATTGCCTCTAATCATCCTTGCTTTTTTTACTAGCTGTACCTTGATACAATGCCATGTAGAATGATTTATATTCTACGTCAGTATTTTTTTAGTATCTTTAACCTTATTCTCAATCTCTTCTAGTACTTTTTTTACAAAGTTCTTCGGTGGTAGCTTTTTAAATTTTTGCCAACTCACATATCAATGTAAAAACTGCATTTTTAGACTTCCATATGGAATCTGCTTTTAATCGAAAGCTCTTTTATATAAGTGAAAAATTTCATCTAAGCGACCCAACATTTCCATTTTTTTAGGATATTCATCATCATATCTTATAATAAATTCTTCTACTTCTTTATCCCCTGTAAAATATGTGCCCAATTCAATGGTTGTCATAATAACCAGCACAAACTCTATATCCTTCATTCTTGAGAATGCTCTTTCCCCAAAAAATATTTGTATTCCTAAATGATTCCATTTCACATATTTCTTTTTGCTGTTTCTATATATTCCCCATTATATAGCGCATTATTTATTTCCATTGAGTTTAAAAGCATAACTAATTGAATTAATACGTCTAAATATCTCCTTAATCTCTTCAGCTGTTACATTTTTTTAAATCTCTAACAATAACATTGTAATTTAAAAAAATCTGTTTTTCTCACCATCTGTTAAATCTTTATATCTTTTTACTATTTTTGTACTTTAGTTCTATGTCACCTTCTATGTAATGATATATAGTATCCAGCCTTTGTTGTCCATCTACGATTAATGTTTCTTTTTTTCATTTCTTCTAAATTCATTTCACCATCAGCAATATATATTTCTGGAAATGGATATCCTAATAGTATAGTTTCAATGAATTTTTTTCCTTGTGATCTGCATTCCACACCAATCGTCTTTGAAAATCCGGTTTTAAAAATATATTCCTCATCTTTTATTTTATTGTATAAATTAACAATTCTTTTCATTAGTACTCATTCCATTCAGAATTTTTTTACTCATTTTTCATAACCTCTCTTATACTCTTTTATGTTTTCTCTATTATATCCACAGAATACATGAATATCATAATATATTCCAGCTGCTATCTTATGATTATATTTCTTGTGTAATGAACTAAAAAAATCAAACCATTCTTTTTTTCTCATTCATATTACTAGGAAATTTGTCCGGTCTAAGCCAGCCTTTAAAAAAATATTCCAAAAATTTTCTGTATTTTTTTCTTCTTCGAGATAAGACCTAGCTCTACCAATTGTATTATATTCGTATAATATTTTCCAATATCTTATAAATGTAGCTTCATCAATTATCGCAATGTCAATATCTGAATCCTCATTAAAAGTATTTATATCTTTTGCTAGGAGCAATGCTAAACCCTAGCTTTGCAGATCCAACAACAAATATATTAGTTTGGCTAACTTCGATAAAATTTGCAATTTCATTTTTAGTTCATAAAATTTGTTTTTCGTCATCTTTAAAAAAATATGGTGTTCCATGTAATAGATATTTGTTAATTATCGTATCTGTACTGTTTTTTTCATTATTAATTGAGTCTTTAAATTCTTGTACTTTTTTTATTTTTGCGCTTTTATATCAATTCCTAAGAGGTTAAATTCACTTCCATTATTTCTCATCTATTCCTCGCATTCATACATGTGTTTATAACCTAGAAAAATCAACATATACAAACATTTTTTTCTGTCTTTATATTGGATAAATTCGCAATACTATTCATCACTTTAATTACATAACTCTTAATTAAGCCATTATATTCTATATCAACAATACCTAAGTTCTTTTTCTGCATCATTCATAGAAGTTCCTATGTGATAAACTCCTGTTTTATCTATAATCAAAAAAATATAACGCAAAAATCTGTAGTTGTTTTTAACATGTAATTTGGAATATTTAGCATTAAACTTTATCATGCTTTTAGATGATAGGTTGACCTCCCAATTTTAGCAAATACAGCATCCACAACCTAATTTACTCGTACAAAAATTTTTTTAAATGTTTGTATCAGCATAATTATCAATTAAAAATTATCTCTTTCTTATCCTTTTGATCAGCTCTAAAAATAAACGTGAATTCGTCATATATTCACCTCTAAATAGCCGCCTTGTACTTTACTCCCACTCGCAGTAGCTCATGGGATTCAAGCTTCGTGCCCTACACTCGCTTTCATCTCCCTGACCCTTGCTGAGGGGCTACCTACAGCTCGACCATCGCACTGCAGAGCAGCGCTCGGGTCTCGCTGGGTAGTCGTAACTCGTCCGAAATCCTACCCGAGTTACTCCCACTCAATTGTTCCGGTTGGTTTTGGGGTGAAGTCATAGAGGACGCGGTTTACGCCTTTGACTTCGCTTGTGATTCTTTCTACGATATGCTGCATCAGTTCGAATGGGATATTCTCTACTGTTGCTGTCATTGCATCTACTGTGTTTACGGCTCTGATGATTACTGGCCACTCAAAGCTTCTTGATCCTTCTTTGATGCCTGTGGATTTGAAGTCTGGTACGACTGTGAAGTACTGCCACACTTTGCCTTCGAGTCCGTTCTTTGCGAATTCTTCTCTGAGGATGGCATCGGATTCTCTTACGGCTTCGAGTCTATCTCTGGTGATTGCGCCTGTGCAGCGTACGCCCTAGGCCTGGCCCTGGGAATGGCTGTCTATCTACCATGGCTGATGGGAGACCGAGTGCTCTTCCGACTACTCTTACTTCGTCTTTGAATAGGAGCTTTGATTGGCTCTACGAGTTCGAACTGGAGGTCTTCTGGGAGTCCGCCTACGTTGTGGTGGGCTTTGACGTTTCCACTTTCGAGGATGTCTGGATAGATTGTGCCCTGTGCGAGGAAGTCGATTCCGGAGAGCTTGCGTGCTTCTTCTTCGAATACGCGGATGAACTCGCCTCCGATGATCTTTCTCTTTTTCTTCTGGCTCTTCGACGCCTGCGAGTTTATCTAAGAATCTATCGGTTGCGTCTACGTATACGAGGTTTGCATCCATTTCATCGCGGAACACCTGCACTACCTGTTCTGGCTCTCCTTTTCTGAGGAGTCCGTGATTTACGTGTACGCACACCAGCTGCTTTCCTACGGCTTTGATGAGGAGTGCTGCTACTACTGATGAGTCTACTCCGCCTGAGAGTGCAAGGAGCACTTTTCTGTCTCCAATCTGCTCTCGTAGGGCTTTTTAGTTGCTCTTCGATGAAGGCTTCTGCTAGTGCCGTGCTTGTGATTCTCTCCATGTTTTTCTGGTCTCTTATTGCTATCCATTTATTCCTCCTAATAAGCTTTTATTTTTTTGCTTTTTTTGTTTCCTGTTTTGTTCCTTAGTGTTTCAATATATAATATCTTGTAAATATTATAACATTTATTTAATTATTTTCGCTATATTTTTTTACTTAACTTATTATCTATCTCCTACAAATATATATATTTCCATTTAATTAATCGTTTGATTTTTATTTCATTAATTATAAAATATTGTTCCCATAAACATGTTATGATATAAATGCATTGAGTAAATATTTTTTTCTATACACAAACAAGTATACAACAGGTAAATCAATCCAACTCAGCAATACAGCGCATTTTAGAAACGAGGTTAAATAATGGATAAAAATACTTTCAAAAAAATAATGAACCCAGACAATTGGCCTGAAATATCCTTACCTGAGAACCTAGATTTATTAAATGAAATAGCTGATTCTAGCTATAATGAAAAAAACATTTTTCTGGAATGGTTGCTGCAACCATGATATATCAACAAATTATTGAAGCTATGTGTTTACACATAATTGAAAAACTGTCATTTTGAAATACAACTTCATATATATCCCTCAACGATTTCTTTTCAAAATTGATAAAAAAATAAAATGTTAGGATTTTTATTTAAACATACTTGAATCTACAATTGACTTTGAAGGAAAAAAACTGAATTTATAAACAAAGTCAAGGAATTTAATAATTTTAGAAACAAGATTGTTCATGAAATGAGAAAAGGATAACATAGATTCATTAACTAAGGAACTCTATGATTCAAAGAAATATTTTGATGATATATTTGATTTGTACGATCAAATTCAAGATAAATTTAGAGTTATGTTTCGTTGTTTTGCAAAAGATAAATTCACTGACTATATTGACGAATAAGGAATAGGAGTCTTAAAAAAATATGATATTCGAATCTTCACCTTGGAAATGCGATTTGTTACGTATGAAACAAGAAATAATACAATATAATAACTCTAAATATTTTTAATGATGATTCTAGTGATGCAATAACTATTATTGAGCAAGCAATTTTTTTATTCTGCTTTTGTTATTAGGAAATTAATAGATTGTAAAAACAAAAAGTTAGTGATAAAAGTAGATACATACACATTTAAATTAAAAATCTATTCCACCAAAAAAATATAATTAATTTCTTATATGATATTACTAATAGCTATAATTGGGATAATTCTAAGTCAGTTACAAAACCTGGAGCAAAAATCTGTAATTGGCTTATTCACTCATATGTTTTTTTCTTTGGTGTTAATGAAGAAAAATAAAATAGATAGTTTCTATGTTTCTTCTGATTATGATAAAAAAATAAGTATCTTTATCACGTAGAATTATATGATTGGATAAAATATATGGATTTCGTAGGTAATGATGATATAGTAAACCTAGTAATGAAGTTTGACCCGCAACACGAAGATTACGTACATAAAAATCAAAGAAACAATTTAAATTAAATTATTACATATATAAATCTACAGAACCTTCTTTACTTTTTACAAACAAAAGAGGAGCACGCTTGATGCGTTACTCCTCTTTTGATATATATGTGATTTGTCATCCTGTAGGCTTTAGCCGAAGAATAGCTCCATGTCTTCTTCTACTGATCCGATTCCTGCGATTCCGAAGTTTGTCTACGAGAACCTTTGTCACGTTTGGTGATAGGAATGCTGGTAGTGTTGGACCAACGTGGATATTCTTTACGCCTAGGTATAGGAGCGCTAGAAGTACGATTACTGCCTTCTGCTCATACCATGCGATGTTGTATATGATTGGAAGATCGTTGATGTCGTCTAGTCCGAATACTTCCTTTAGCTTTAGTGCGATTAGTGCTAGTGAGTATGAGTCGTTGCACTGTCCTGCGTCTAGTACTCTTGGAATTCCACCGATGTCTCCTAGGTTTAGCTTGTTGTACTTATACTTTTGCACAGCCTGCTGTTAGGGATTACTGTGTCTGGTGCTAGTGCCTTTGCAAACTCTGTGTAGTAGTCTCTTGACTTCATTCTTCCGTCGCATCCGCCCATTACTACGAATTTCTTGATTGCGCCGCTCTTTACTGCGTCAACTACCTTGTCTGCTAGTGCAAATACCTGCTCGTGTGCGAATCCGCCGACAATGCTTCCTGTCTCGATTTCTGTTGGAGGTGGGCACTGCTTTGCCTGCTCGATGATTGCGCTGAAGTCCTTTGTTTCGCCGTACTTACCGTCGATGTGCTTGCATCCTGGGAAGCCTGCTGCTCCTGTTGTCCATAGTCTATCCTTGTAGCTGTCCTTAGGTGGCACGATGCAGTTTGTTGTCATTAGGATAGGGTCCGTTGAAGCTCTCGAACTCTTCCTTCTGCTTCCACCAAGCGTTACCGTAGTTACCTGCTAGGTTGTCGTACTTCTTGAAATGCTGGGTAGTAGTTTGCTGGTAGCATCTCTGAGTGTGTGTAAACGTCTACGCCTGTTCCCTTTGTCTGCTCTAGTAGCATCTCTAGGTCGCGAAGGTCGTGTCCTGAAATCAAGATAGCTGGGTTCTTTCTAACGCCAATCTGTACTTCTGTGATTTCTGGGTTTCCGTATGCTCCTGTGTTTGCTCTGTCTAGTAGCGCCATGCCTGAAACGCCGTACTTACCTGTCTCTAGTGTTAGAGCAACTAGATCGTCTGCTGAAAGTGTGTCGTCTAGTGTCTTTGCTAGTGCTTCCCTGCATGAATGCATCTACCTCTGGATCTGAATCAAGTAGTGCATTTGCATGCTTGCTGTATGCTGCAAGTCCCTTTAGTCCGTATGTGATAAGCTCTCTTAGTGAACGAACGTCCTCGTTTTCTGTTGCAAGTACACCAACTCCTGTTGCTGTTGCCATGATTGCGTACTGAGCTCTATCCTCTGTGTACCACTTTGCTGCGTGTGGAAGTACTGAAGCGTCGTCTAGCTGTGCAAGTAGCTCCTGCTTTGTCTTTAGAGTCAAAGCGATTCTATCCTCGATGTACTTATCATCAAAGTTAGCGTTTGTGATTGTTACAAATAGGTTGAATGTAACCATCTGATCTACTTCTGCTGCAATCTTCTTGCCTTCCTTACGAAGTGCTGTTGTTACTGCTGAAAGTCCCTTTGTTGCATATATTAGTACGTCCTGAAGCCCTGAAACCTCTGCAGTCTTTCCACAGACACCCTGAACTGTACAGCCCTTACCGCCGGCTGTCTCCTGACACTGATAACAAAACATCTTGTTTTCCATTTTTTTCTCCTCTTTTCTATATCTCAAAAGATTTATAAACGATTTCCTTATGTGCCCATTATATGTGCCTCTACATCAAAACTCGGTAACATATGTTACGTTTTAAAAAAAACATATTTTTTTATCAAAATTTTTTTCGTGTCTTTTCAATTTGAAAATGAATTTCATATTGACGGTCTTACCGCATGGGTATAAAATGAAAATGGTTTTCAATTTAAGGAGATTTGCATATGAAAGCGAAAGGACAATACAATACGAATCAGCGCAAGGAACTTCAGAGTTATCTTGAGACAATCGCTGGCGAGCACACCACGGTTGCCGAAATCTGCGGGCACTTTAGCGCTCTCGGCAAAAAGCATTGGAACCTCTACCGTCTACCGTCAGCTTGAGAGAATGGTTGACGAGGGTCTTGTCGAAAAGTACATAGTTGACGCATCTAGCCCTGCCTGCTTTGTCTATGTAGGCGAGCACATGCATGCTCATAACAGACGCCACTATCACTGCAAGTGTGAGAAGTGTGGCGAGCTTTTCCACATCACCTGTGACGCACTTGATTCATTGGAGGAGCACCTTCTTGCGGATCATAACTTTGCTTTTTGATAACATGCGTACCGTTTTCTACGGTATCTGCGGGAATTGCCGTAACTAGTCAGTGCTAAAACTTAATTGATCAAGCCTTGATTGCACGCTTTGATGTGCAATTTATTACGTTTTACTGTTATTTTTGATGGAGGAAATAATGAAAAAAATTATCACTTTAATGCTTGTCGCAGTACTCGCTGTTTGCGCGCTTAGTGGCTGTGGCACTTCCAAATCCGGCGAAGATACAAAAGATAAGAAGATTAAGATTGTTACTACAATCTTCCCAGAGTACGACTGGGTTATGCAGATTTTAGGAGACAAGGCTGACAAGGCTGATGTGACCATGCTTTTTAGACAAGGGCGTTGACCTTCACAGCTACCAGCCATCTACTGCTGATATCGCAAAGATTTCAGAGGCTGATGTTTTCATCTATGTTGGCGGCGAGTCCGACGAGTGGGTTGAAGATGTTCTTAAGGAAGCTAAGAATAAGAAACTTAAGGTTATCAACCTCATGGATGTAATGGGCGATAAGGCTAAGGAAGAAGAGGTTAAGGAAGGCATGCAGCCAGAGGAAGAAGAGCATGCTGAGGAAGCTAAGGACGGCAAGGAAGAGGAAGAAGTCGAGTACGATGAGCACGTTTGGCTATCCCTCAAGAATGCAAAGATTTTCACTAAGAAGATTGCTGATGTTCTATCCGAGGTTGATAAGGACGATGCTAAGACCTACCAGGCTAACTACGAAAGCTATGCTAAGAAGCTAGACGATCTCGACAAGAAGTACGCTGAGGCTGTTGCTTCTGCAAAGAACAAGACTTTGGTATTCGGTGATCGCTTTCCCATTCAGATATCTCGTAAACGACTACGGTCTAGATTACTACGCTGCCTTCGTTGGCTGCTCAGCTGAGTCAGAAGCAAGCTTTGAGACTGTCACCTTCCTAGCTAAGAAGATTGACGAACTCGGACTAGGCAATGTACTTACTATAGAAGGTAAGAATCACAAGATTGCTAAAACAGTTGTAGACAACACTGAGAATAAAGATCAAAAAGGTACTAACTATGGACTCAATGCAGTCCACTACATCAAAGGATGTCAAAGACGGCGCTACCTACCTCGGTATCATGGAAAAAGAATCTCGAGGTTCTAAAAGAGGCGCTCAAATAGGCATCTATAGGAGGAAAAAAATGGCTCAAATCATCTGTCAAAAATCTATCGGTTGGATATGATTCCAAGATAATATTAGAAAATCTAAGCTTCGAGGTGAACAAAGGCGACTACCTTTGCATCGTCGGAGAAAAACGGCTCTGGAAAGACTACGCTCATCAAGAGCATCCTAGGGCTTATTCCGACTATCTCTGGAAAGCTCGAGACGGGTGATGGGCTGAAATCTAACGAAATCGGCTACCTGCCGCAGCAAACTGTCGTTCAACGCGACTTTCCTGCTTCTGTTAGGGAAATTGTTCTCTCTGGCTGTCAGGGGCGCGTGGGACTTCGTCCATTCTACTCTAAATCCGATAAGCTTTTTAGCCGAGGAAAAATATGAGGAAGATGGAGATAACTGATCTATCAAAGCGCTGCTACCGCGAGCTTTCGGGCGGACAGCAGCAGCGCGTTTTTGCTCGCTAGAGCTCTTTGCGCTACGCAAAAGCTCCTGCTCCTAGATGAGCCTGTTTCTGGCCTTGACCCTAGAGTCACAGCGGGCATGTATCAGACCATTAAGTCTTTGAACGAGGAAGGAATCAGCATTATTATGATTTCTCACGATGTGAACGCTGCAGTGAAGTACGCAAGCCATATTCTCCACATCGGACACACTATATTTTTACGGAACTACTGAGGAATATATCAACAGTACAATTGGACAAAGTATTCCTAGAAAGAGAGGGGCAATCTAATGACTAGCCTTTTTAACGACTTCATGCATTATTTAGAATATCCCTTTGTCAGATATGCGATTATTGTCGGTATCCTGATTGCCCTCTGCTCTTCCCTGCTAGGTGTAACCCTAGTGCTTAAGCGCTTTTTCCTACATAGGAGATGGGCTTTCACATGTTGCCTTTGGCGCTATGGCTATCGCTGGAGTGCTCAAGGTGACAAATCAGACTTTGATAATACTTCCAATCACTGTGATATCTGCAATTTTTGATTCTCAGGGCTGGACAGAAATACAAAGATCAAAGGTGATGCTACCATCGCGATGATTTCCGTCGGCTCCCTAGCCTTTGGATATCTGCTTTTAAACATCTTTTTCGACTTCGTCGAATCTCTCGAGCGACGTTTGCGTTACCCTCTTTGGTTCGACTTCGATTTTGACACTTAAAAGCAGCGATGTTCTGCTATGCGTGGTGCTTTCAATCATAGTCGTAGCGATTTTTCATCTTTTTATATAACAAGATCTTTGCAGTTACCTTTGATGAGAACTTTGCGATGTCTGCTGGCACAAATGTCAAGCTTTACAATTTCTTGATTGCTGTTATGATTGCTGTTATAATTGTTCTAGCTATGAACCTAGTTGGTTCTCTGCTAATTTCGGCGCTCGTAATTTTTCCCTGCGCTCTCGAGCATGAGGGTATATAACAGCTTTCAAGTCTGTTACCATCTGCTCTGCCATCCTATCAGTCGTATGTGCAGTCCTTGGTATGGCTATTTCCATTCTCGGAAATACTCCAGTGGGCTCAACCATCGTCGCAGTTGATGCGTTCTTCTTTGGCGTATTCACTTTGATAGGTAGGATTTCAGCAAGGAGGGCTTAGCGTGGTAGATTACAGCCAAGACTAGCTAGGCTAGCAAAAATATAGAGAAAAGAGGCAAGGATATGAAGAAGATTTTTAGCATGCATCATCTGCCTCACCCTCGCATTTGGCGTAACTGCGTGTGGAAAGGCAAGCGATAAGGATTCTAACGGAGATACCAAGATTATCTCTGATGCTAAGAACAAGCAGGAGAATTCTAAGAGTGATACTAAGAAAGAAGTAAGCAAGAAAGAAGTAAATAAAAAAAGAGGTCGCAGACGATGCTGGAAAAAGGCAAATCTAGCAAGAGCAAGTCTAAGACCAAGGGCAATAAGATAGATGTTGACCTAAATAATTTGAACGCTAATGTCGTCTACTCTCAGGTTTTTCTGATGATGACAGAGCCTGATAAGTTCATCGGTAAGCGCATCAGAATGTCAGGTCAGTTCAATGTCTACGCTGCTGAGGAGGGAAACCCAAGCGGCGTTACTGAGTACTATGCGATTATAATTGCAGATGCTCAGGCATGTTGCCAGCAAGGTATAGAGTTCGTATGGCCTGGTCATACTTATCCCGGAAGGATTCCCTGAGGTAAAATCAAATGCCTCTGTGACAGGCATATTTGAGGGTTTACGAGGAGAACGGTAAGAAGTACTGTCGTCTAGTTGCTGATACTGTTGAGCCGCTCTAAGAGTCGATTTTTCGTCTTGGGGGCATGACGCGCGCTAGCGCTATACAAATTCATACATTTTTGATGAAAAAAACACCTATGAGGCGCATCGCTGTGATGCTAGTTCATAGGTGTTTTTGTATGCTATTTTTGTCCTATAGCCCTATTTTTTTTCTCGAGCAAGTCTGTCATATTGCGAAGACTTATCGCAAGTGTTGACGAGTTGTGAAGCAGGGCTGTTGTTGTCGGTGTAAACATACCGAACATTCCCATTCCGATTAGGAAGGAATTGAAGCCCAAAAATCTGACGATAGCTTAGCTTGATTCTCTTCATAAGCTTCATGCTTATCTCTCTGAGTTTTACTAGCTCGTCGAGCTCGTCGCTTCCAATCATGATGTCAGCAACCTCTCTTGCGATTGCTGCACCGCTGTTTGATTGCGATACCTGCATCTGCCTCTGAAAGCGCTGGTGAGTCGTTAACTCCGTCTCCTACCATGATTACCTTGTGGCCTTTGCTTCGTTCTTCTTTGATGAAATTAGCCTTGTCTTCTGGAAGTACTTCTGAATGGTAGCTGTCCACTCCGACCTTTGCCGCGATAACTCTTTGCTGTTCTCTCGTTGTCACCAGTCATCATAACTACGTTCTTGATTCCGAGTGCCTTAAGCTGCTTGATTGCCTTTGCTACGCCTGGCTTGATAGGATCGTCTATCAAAATTACCGCTACGAGCTTCTTATCTATAGCTAGGTATAGATGTGAGTACTCGTTTGGCAGATCTTCGAAGGCCTGTTTCTTATCTTCGTCTATTGTGCAGCCCTCATCTTCAAATATGAAGTGGTGGCTTCCGATGCAAACCTTCTGTCCATCAAGCGTAGTTGCAATTCCGTGAGCTACTATGTACTCTACCTTGCTGTGCTTTTCCTCGTGGTCAAGTCCCTTTACCATAGCTTCCTTAACGACAGCGTTTGCTATCGAGTGAGGATAATGCTCCTCTAGACAAGCTGCGATTCTGAGGCACTCATCCTCATTGATATCGCTGAAAGGCACAACCTTGTGAACTTTTGGAACTGCTTCTGTTAGAGTTCCTGTCTTATCAAATACTATCGTGTCTGCCTCAGCTACTGCCTCTAGGAACTTTCCGCCCTTGACAGTCATGCGGTACTCGCCCGCCTCTCTCATCGCTGAGAGAACTGCGATAGGAATTGAAAGCTTAAGCGCACAGCAGAAGTCTACCATCAATATCGATGTTGCTCTTGTTATATCTCTTGTAATGAGATACTGAAGCGCTGTCGCACCGAATGTGTATGGAACAAGTCTATCTGCAAGCTTTGATGCCTTATCCTCTGTCGAAGACTTTAGCTTCTCAGAATCCTCAATCATGGTGATGATTCTGTCGTACTTGCTGTTTCCGAGTGAGCCCTCTGCCTCGATGACAATCTCGCCCTCTTCGACTACAGTTCCTGCATATACAAGGCTTCCCTCATACTTACGCACTGGCATTGACTCTCCAGTCATAGAAGCCTGGCTTACGTGAGCCTCACCGCTGATGACCTTACCGTCTACTGCTATGACATTTCCGGTTCTTACAATTACTATATCACCGGCATTGATTGTATTTGCATCTACGAGAATCTCTGTTCCATCCTCAGCCCTTGTCCATACCTTCTCAACATTGAGAGCCATGGCCTTAGCAAGGTCGCTGATTGACTTGCGATGCGTCCAGTCTTCCATTATCTCACCAACTCCAAGCATAAACATTATGCTTCCTGCTGTTGAGAAATCTCCTCTGAGCATTGAGACTGTGATGCTTGTCGCGTCAAGCACAGATACCTCAAGTTTACCATGTATCAGTGACTTTAATCCCTTTACTATAAACGGAATGGCCTTGATAACTATTATTCCAGCTGCTAATGGCATCGGTATAAATAGCTTAGAAAAAAACACGTCTGCCTACGTGTAGGCAGAGCTTGTTTTCGAATTCGTGTTGTAGCTGTCTATCAGCTATTGTCGTGAGAAGCTCCTGGTTGGATTCATAATCAAAAATTAGATAAAGCATCTATGATGTCATCTCTAACATCTCCTGAAAACTCTATAATCGCAACCTTAGTTCTCTCGTGAACCTTTACGCTCTTTACACCGGAAAGCCTGCTGAGGTAGTTATCTAGGATATCCGCTTCTTCAAAGGTCATGCGGTACTGCACTAGCTGCACACGCATCCTGCCCTTGCTCTCGTGTAATATTCTACACCTCATCCAAATGCCTCCTATATGAAAAACTGAAGCACTATTATGCTTCAGCTCCCTCTGCCTTCTCTTCTGCAGCTCTAAGAACTTCCTTAGCGTCCTCAATCATCTTAGCTTCTGCTTCCTGGCAACGCTTCTCGTTGATTTCGTCAGCATCTGCACTGATGTCCTGGCAGTTTTTCTCTGATGTTTGTTACTGTTTTCATTACCTCATCTACTCCGCGCTTTACAGCTGCTGTAGCGTGTGTGTATACCTTCTTAGCGTCTGCAGAAGCAAGTACCTTAAGTCCTGCTGTACCTACCAAAACTCCGCAACCCAATGTTCTTAGTGTCTTCAATACGTTCATTTTTTTCTAATCTCCTTTTCTTAAAACTTATAAACTAGGAATATAAATTTTATAAAAATACATCCCACTCAAAACTATCATTTAAAGCCATTTTTAATAGCCAATGACTATGTTAGTCAAGTATAAAATTTGTTATACTTATGCAACATTGATTAGTCCCATAAATCTTCGGTTTCAATAGAAGAACCTGCGATTCATTTGCACAAAAAGCAGGTCCTTTATATATGAGTGATTTAGATTACACTGCTACAGTAGGCGCTGTGTACTGTCTGCCTAGAAGCTCCTGGTTAAGAGCGTATAGTCCCTTAGGGTCTCTTCCGAAAAGCTCAAATTTCTTTATTAGATCATCAGCATTCTTTTTCTTCCTCTAGCTGCTCCTTAACGAACCAGTCAAAGAACTGCATTGTTCTGTAGTCATCAACATCGTGTGATGCCTTGTAAATCTTGTTAATAAGACCTGTGATGAATCTCTCGTGCTGAAGTGCTAGACGAAGCGGTGCATCCATGCCATCGTATTCCTGAGTTGGATTTTCGATTGCATCAAAGATCATTCTCTCGCCATTGTCTATAATATAAGTTCTGATTAGCATAGCGTGGTCACGCTCTTCCTTTGCCTGAACTTCATACCAATTAGCAAATCCATCAAGACCCTGCTCATGGTAGTAGTTAGCAAAAATCTAAATAAAGATATGCTGAGTAAAATTCTGCGTTAACCTGCTTGTTTAGTAAATCTGTTATCTTCTTATCTAACATTTCATCTTCCTCCAAAATTTCAAAACGCTTACAGAGTATTTATATCCGATTTAATTGTATACTAACATATTATATCGAAAAATTTTATGTTTTTTTATTTTAGAGCAACAGCCCTGCAAAAGTTTTTTTGAGGCTTTACAGGGCTGATTTATTTTATATTTTTCTTATTGCTATATCTTTCTTCTTACTATCCTGTAGTATTCTCTTGCTGTGAATGCGAAGATTACTGCGTAGAGAATTGCAAATGCTAGCGTGCATATAACTGTGCATTCAATTAGAAGTCCGATGTTGAATATGCCAAATATTTCTAGGATAAGCCTTATCATGTTGAAGGCTCCTGCCACATGCAAAATTGCAACTATGAGTGGTGCAAAGAAGACAAAGGTTATTTGCTTTCTTATTGTCTGTCTTACGTCTTTTTCCGACATTCCTACCTTCTGCATCATGTCGAACTTGTCCTTATCGTAGTATCCTTCTGAAATCTGCTTGTAGTAGATTATCAAAGCAGCTGCAAAGGCAAAGACAACTCCTAGAAATGCTCCAAGGAATAGGAAGCTATTAGTTAGACCTCCGAATATTTTATCTGCTTCATATCTTGTTACATTAGACGAATTGGTTATTCCTAGGCTTTCTTTCCTATCATTCCAATACTCTGTAACACATTTAGATAGCGCAGCGTACTTTTTGTTCTCCCACCTCATCTCTGTTCTCGATATTTGCTGTCATGATGAGCACATTTCCCATGGAGCTGGAATATTTATTTGCTTCACCAGCAATTGTATCTGCGATTTCATCATCATGCACAATTAGCACATACTGGCCATACACAGCTGAGACAGTTGATGCTGGAACCTTGAGATTCATCTGCTTTACATCAAGATTAATTCCAGAGATATCAAGCTTTCCATTTAGCTTTGTTCCTATCGATACAGCTTCATTCTTTGATACACTTATTTTCTTACCGCTAAATTTCTCGTATTGATCTGCTGTCATTACGGTTAGAAATTGCTTATTAGTCACTTGGATAAAGTTAATTCTTTGACTAGCTTCATCAAATTCCACCTTATAGCTTTGGAGTACATATGCATTTGTATCTACTAGCTTGATATCCTGCTTCTCAACCTTCTCTTCGAATAAATTCAGCTCCTCATCTATACGTGCGTTAGATGTCTTACCGTCCACCTTAAGCTGCTCACCATCTAGTGACACGCTGACGATAACATCTGAAGGTGTTATCTTTTTGATAACATCATTAATTCCAACTCTAAGCGATACAGTAACAGATACCATAACTATAACCATGGTTGAAAGAATGCAGATGTTTGCCATACCTACAGCATTTTGCTTCATTCTGAATAAAATACCTGAAATGCTTGTAAAGTTGGCTTTCTTGTAATAAAAATCTTTTTGTTCTTCTTAAGTGCCTTTAGAACAGCTACGCTAACTGTCGTAAAGAGTAGATATGTTCCGATAATTACTAGAATTACCGCTCCGAAAAACAGTATTATTGCTTCTAGAGGCTCTTTTATGCTGATGGAAATCACATATCCTGCAACTAGGCATGCTGCTCCAATTAGGCTTAGAATAATCTTCGCCTTTGGCTCACGCTCAGGTGCCGATGCTCCTTTTAGCATTTCTATAGGCTTTGATATTCTTATAGATAATATGTTTTTTTATCAAAAACGAGTGCGAAAACTATAGCAAAGAATACTGCTGTATGCGTAACTGAATGCATATTTACTTCAAAAGCAATTATATATCCAGCACCTATCATCTTCGTTATTACCATTAAAGCTAGCTTGCTGAACAAGATGCCAACGCCTAGACCCATTATGATAGATATACTAGAGCTTATCATACTCTCTGCTACAAGAACTCTACCTAGATGGCGCTTTTCCATACCTAGAATATTATATAGTCCAAACTCCTTACTTCTCTGCTTCATCAAAAAGCTATTGATGTAGAAAGAAAATATTATTGCAAAGCCTGATACAATTATATTTCCTAAAAACATGCTCAGTGTAACGTAGTTTGCGCCTCTAAAGTTTTCTATATCCTTGCTATTGCTAAGAAAACTCATTATGTATATAACGGCAATCATGATTATAGATGCTATAATATACGGCATGTAAAGCTTTCTATTCTTTTTCAAATTCGATACGGCGAGTTTTAGTGTGAAGTTTCTAGGCATTTCTCTTACCTCCCACAGATAGGGCTGTCAATGTGTCCGAAATGCTTGCAAACATCTCATCATTTGTCATATTTCCTCTATATATCTGATGGAAGAGTTCTCCGTCCTTTATGAACAAAACGCGTCCTGCTGTGCTCGCCGCTTTCACGCTGTGCGTTACCATTATAATGGTTTGTCCACCTTGGTTTATTGAGCTGAATAGATTTAATAGATCGTCTGCTGAGTTTGAGTCTAGGGCTCCGGTTGGTTCATCTGCTAGTATCAGTCTTGGGTTTGTGATTAAGGCCCTTGCTACTGCTGCCCTCTGCTTTTGACCACCCGACACCTCATAAGGAAATTTATCAAGTATATGCGTGATTCCTAGATACTCAGCTATTAGCTTTAGCTCTGCCTCCATTTGGCTTGGCTTTGCTCCTGCAAGCACCCTTGGCAGATAGATATTATCTCTTAGGGTGAATGTATCTAAAAGGTTAAAGTCCTGGAATACAAATCCTAGATTGTCTCGTCTAAACGCCGAAATTTCTCCGTCTCTTATGGCTGAAAGATTCATTCCATCTAAAATAACTTCTCCGGAGCTAGCTCTGTCTAAGGCCGCAAGTATATTTAGGAGCGTTGTTTTTCCTGATCCAGACTCACCCATGACAGCGACATATTCTCCTCTTTCCACACTGAAGTTAACGTCGCGTAGTGCAACTACTCCGTTTGTTCCAAGCTTTGATGTATAAACTTTTTTAAGATTTTTTACTTCTACTAATGACATATTGTTCATCTCCCTTCTTGGAACTATTCTATCTAAAAATAAAAGGTAATGCATATACACTACCTTTCAAAATCCTATTCGTATCTTACATTGCTGTAAGGTATATGTATATTAATTTTCGTACCTTCACCTAGCTTTGATTCAGCTGAAAGTCTATACCCTAGCTTATCAGCGATTTTTACGACAAAGGTATAGGCCAATGCCCGATGACTTACTGCTAGTTCTTCCGTTATATCCAGTGAAACCATCCTCAAATATTCTGCTAATATCACTGGCTCTTATTCCTATACCACTATCTGCTATGGATATTATTTTTTCGGAAGTCGTGCTCTTAAGACTTACTACAACTCCGCCCTCATTTGTGTACTTTAGGGCATTTGAAAGTACTTGGTCGATTATAAAGCCAAGCCACATCTTGTCAGTTACTATATTTTTCATCTAGATCATTAAGCTCTATTGAGAGCTTCTTTTTGATAAAGACAATAGACTGAGACTTTACGACTTCCTTGACAAGTTCTTGTACATTATAGTTCTGAAAAACAAAATCAGTGTTATCACTAGCTAGCTTTATGAACTTAAGGAGCATGTCGAGATATCCATCTATCCTTGCTAGCTGCATCCACATTTCGTTTTTTTCTTCAATACTGCTGTTTTGGACTATTAGATATAGAGCTGACAGAGGCGTTTTTATCTGGTGAACCCACGTTTTGTAGTAGTCATTAAGTCCGCTTTCTAGGCTTTCCCTTTCCTTTATCGCTTCAATCAGCATATCATGGACCTCTGCATACAATCTTTGATATTCCTCATCTATCAAATCTCGTGGTGGCAAATCAGTCCTAGCTGTGTACATTAAGTTTTTCTCACAATCCTTGAGAATATTTATGTATCTAAAAAATCTAAAGTAATCTATACTGCCTATTATCAAAGCAAAGAATAACTGCAATAGTCCTGCGTAAAGGCTCACTGTCCAAGGAATTCCTGCAAGCATGGTAATAAATGCGAAAAATCAAAAAGCATGAATACGAAAAAAAGATGATTACCCTTATTCGACTCTTAATATATTTAGAGAAAAATCATTCCACTATATACCCTAGTCCCTTCTTTTGTCTTTATCAAATCACTTATTCCATGTTCTGCAAGTTTCTTCCTCAGTCTTGTCATATTCACTGTTAGGGTGTTCTCATCTACAAAAGCTATCCGTATTCCAAAGCCCCATCATCAGATTTTTCCCTGCTAGTCATCTTTCCCTTGTTCTTAAGCAGAATTTCCAAAAATTTTTATACTCGTTTTTTTGTAAGCTCAATATTTTCTCCATCAAAGTAAAGGCTGGCGTTTTTCATATTTAAAATTATACCATCATGCTCTATAACGTCCGCCGTTTCTCCCTCGCTGAAATCATATGCACGTCTCAGTAAAGCCTGTATCTTTGCCGTTAGCACATTAAGATCAAAAAGGCTTGCATATGAAGTCATCAGCTCCCATATTCATCGCCATTACAATGTTTAAATTATCGCCGGCTCCTGATATGAATACTATCGGAAGTTTTGATATCTGTCTTATGTGACGACACCAATAAAAGCCATCAAAAAAAGGCAGAGAAATATCTAGGAGCACAAGGTCTGCTTCTGACTTTGCGAAATCACTCATGATATCGTGAAAGTCCTTAGCAATTATTACCTCGTAATTCCAGCTCCTAAGATGTTTCTCTACTTGATTAGCAATTACATTATCGTCTTCAACTAAAAATATTTTGTACATAAGCTTCCCTTAGTCGCTCACATCAAGGTCGAGCGTTATTCCTATGGCGAAATCTGGGAAGGCCTCTTGGACATCCGATAATATGTGCATATACTCTTCGTTTCGGTCTGGCGAATCAAAGTCGAGGATGATATCAAAATTCATAATCTTCTCCTCGTAGTTGATATAAAAGCCGTGCATCTGAAGCACATATTTGTGAGACATTACAAGATGTCTTACCTTCTCAAAAGTCCTGCTTGGCTCTATCGTCCTTGCTGTTTCTCGCATATACGCTTATTCCTGCAAGGATTATATTGTTCTTATCGTAGGCTGCCTTCATAAGATGACGCTGCAATTCATCAAGCTGCCCAGCAGTATATGTATCAAGCACCTCTATGTGAAGAGAGCCTATCAAAGTGTCCGGTCCGTAGTTATGAAGCACAACATCGTAGACTCCATAGACATCTTCAAACTCCAGAATAGTTTGCTTGAGTTCATCTATTACGTCCTTGTCTATTCTCTCTCCTATGATTTCTGAAAGCGTTTCGCTTATCATTTCATAGCCAGCTTTAATAATCACTAGAGATATTAAGGCTGCAAGATATGACTCAAGGCTTACACTCCAGAAAAATATAAATCAAAGCAGCTACAACCGTTGATGCTGAGATTATAGCATCTAGCCTTGCATCTTCTCCTGAGGCCACAAGAGAATCTGAATTTAGTTTCTTACCTTTACTCTTTACATAGCTTCCGAGGACGAGCTTGACTACGACTGCTACAGCAACAATTATCAGCGCTATATTAGTGTACTCAGGCTCGCTCGGATTTAATATCTTCTTTACCGACTCTACAAGAGATGTGATTCCTGCATAAAGGACGATTATGGCGATAAGCCCTGCACTTAGGTACTCTACTCTGCCGTGTCCTAACGGATGCTTTTTGTCTGGTTTACGACTTGCTATTCTCGTTCCGATAATAGTGATTATCGAGGATAGAACGTCGCTCAGATTGTTAACCGCATCGAGCGTGATTGCTATGGAATTAGTCAAGGTTCCAATAGCCGCCTTAAAAGCAGCGAGGAATAGATTGGCAATTATTCCTATTATACTGACCTTTATTATCTCTTTTTTTCTCATAGAAGTCTCCTAATTCTATGTGCCAAAAGTTATCTGAAATTATAATAAAGGTATTATAATATATCTATAACCTCTCCCGCAAGGGCTTTGTTCATACTTCTTACTGCACAGAACTTACCGCACATGCTGCATGTATCTGCGTGATCCTCTTCAGGCATTCTGCTCTTTCTGATTTCCTTTGCAACCTCAGGGTCAAGTGCCTCTAGCCACTGAGCATCCCAGTCAAGAGCCTTTCTTGCATCAGCCATTCTATCGTCCTGATCTCTTGCTCCAGGTATTCCCTTTGCAATATCAGCTGCGTGTGCTGCAATCTTACTTGCGATGATTCCCTGGTGAACGTCGTCAACATTTGGAAGTGCTAGGTGCTCTGCCGGTGTTACATAGCAAAGGAAGGCTGCTCCCTGCCATGCTGCGATAGCACCACCGATAGCTGCTGTGATGTGGTCATATCCAGGTGCGATATCTGTTACTAGAGGTCCTAGTACATAGAAAGGTGCTCCCTTGCAAATTGTCTGCTGAATCTTCATGTTTGCTGCAATCTGATCCATTGGCACATGTCCTGGCCCCTCAACCATAACCTGAACATCGCGCTTCCATGCTCTCTCTGTTAGCTCTCCTAGCATGATGAGCTCCTCAATCTGGCATCCATCTGTTGCGTCAGCTAGACATCCTGGACGGCAAGCGTCTCCAAGGCTTATTGTAACATCATATTGTCTACAGATTTCAACGATTTCATCGTAGTATTCATAGAAAGGATTCTCGTTTCCTGTCATGGACATCCATGCAAACACAAGGCTTCCGCCACGGCTTACGATGTTCATCTTTCTGCCGCCGTTTTTGATCTGATCTATTGTCTTTCTTGTAATTCCACAGTGAAGTGTGACAAAGTCAACACCGTCTTGAGCGTGAAGTCTTATAACATCGATAAAGTCCTGAGCAGTAAGCGTGCCAAGGTCTCTCTGATAGTGAATAACTGAGTCGTAGATTGGAACTGTTCCAATCATAGCTGGACACTCTGCACATAGCTTCTGTCTAAACGGCTGAGTATTTCCGTGGCTCGAAAGGTCCATGATTGCCTCTGCACCTAGGTCAACTGCTCTCATTACCTTCTTCATCTCTATATCGTAGTCCTTGCAGTCACGGCTGATTCCAAGGTTTACATTTATCTTTGTCTTTAGCATGCTACCCACACCGTTAGGATCTAGCGACTTGTGGTTCACATTTGCTGGTATAACCATCTTTCCCGAAGCCATCAAAGGTAGCAGTTCCTCTACGCTGCGGTTCTCCTTCTTTGCTACTGCCTCAAGCTCTGGAGTTATAATCCCCATGCGCGCTGCTTCCATCTGAGTTGAATACTTTCTTTCCATGATTATTACTTCTACCTTTCTTGAAATGAAATCTCTATTTATCTTTGAAAATAAATACTTGTTTGTTTGCCTAGGCACGGCCTAGCTTTGCTCTATATAAACCTGCTCTTTAGGTCAAAGCCGTGATCTAGTGGTCCGCTTCCTGCTCCCAGGTCAAGTTCTGAAGCAAGGGCTCCGCTTATATATTCCTTCGCTCTTACAATCGCATCTTCAAGCTCCATTCCCTTAGCAAGATTTGATGCAATCGCGCTCGATAGCACGCAGCCTGTTCCGTGAGTATTGCTTGTATCTATTCTCTCGCCCTTGAACCACCTGAAATTGCCATTCTCATAAAGCACATCATCCGCATCGCTGATGCTATGTCCACCCTTTAGGAGAACTGCAACTCCATGCTTATCGCCGATTAGCTTAGCAACTCTTTCCATATCCTCTGTCGATTTAATCGTCTCGCCTGATATGTACTCTGCCTCTGGAATGTTTGGGGTTATGACCCTTGCAAGAGGAATAAGCTTTTTCTATCAAAAACCTCGCAGGCCTCGTCTGAAATCAGCTTAGCACCGCTTGTTGCAACCATGACTGGGTCAACTACAAGGTTCTTTTGCCTTCCACATATAAAGCTCTTCAACTATGGTCATCGTAAGCTTGGCATCGCTCACCATTCCTATCTTAACCGCATCTGGGTAGATATCCTCAAACACCGAGCTTATCTGGTCCTTTAAGAACTTGCTGTCAACATTTAAAATAGACCTAACTCCAACCGTGTTCTGTGCTGTCAAAGCTGTGATAACCGACATTCCGTAGACACCGTTTGCAAGCATGGTCTTAAGGTCTGCCTGAATACCTGCACCGCCACTCGAATCACTTCCTGCTATTGTCAATGCTGTCTTCATAATATCCTCCTATCTTATCTGACGCTTCAGATAATCCAAAACCTTGGTTTTGTCCATTATACCGATCAAAATAGCCGCAATCAGCGTACCACCACAGGTGCTAATCAAAAATGGAAGAACAAATGTAAATGTCGCAACCTTGGCATTGCCCATAAGAAGCAATGCAACTGGATATGCGAGAAGTCCTCCTATTATTCCTGTTCCGATGATCTCACCTATGTAGCATGCCCAAAGCTTCTTGCTCTTCTGGTATATTAAAGCACATAAAAGTGCTCCGACCATGCTTCCTGGAAATGCTAGTAGCGATCCAGTTCCCATAATATTTCTAATTACCGAAGTCACAAATGCAGAAAGCACCGCATAGACTGGTCCAAGAAATACCGCAGCAATTACGTTCATCATATGCTGCACTGGAAAGCACTTAGCTGTTCCCACAGGTATTGAAAAAGCCTGAAAGCGATACCGTCAGTGCTACAAACATCGCAGCAACCACCATCTTCTTTAGTTCTAATTTTTCCCCTATTATTCATAAGTTCACCTTTCTTAATTTCCAAATAGGCTTCTGCTCTTAGCCATCAAAGCGTCCGCAGCCGCCCTAACATCTTCCTTTGCAAATAGAGCCGATATAACAGCAACGCCGTCTGCTCCTGAGCCAGAAAGCTTATCCATATTCTCTAGATTTATCCCGCCTATGGCTACCATAGGAATCGAAATATTATCGCTTATTCTCTTATACTCATCTAGTTCTATTGGCCTTGCATCTAGCTTGGAGCTTGAGCCAAAAAGCTGCGCCGACTCCAACATAGTCAGCACCCTCCTCGCAAGCCTTTTTTTGCTTCAGCTAGGTTATGCGCTGTCGCACCGATTATATAGTCATCTCCAAGAAGTCTTCTCGCATCAGTTATAGGCATATCATCCTGACCGAGGTGAACACCATCTGCACCCGCCTCTATGCAGGTTCTCGCATCATCGTTTACTATGAGCTTTGCTCCGTGCTCATGGCATATCTCAGCAAGCTTTCTCGCCAAGCTCACAAATTCATCGCGCGATGCATGTTTTTCTCTTAGCTGGAGTATCCTTATACCTGCTTCAAACATAGGCATTAGGATGTTCTCCCATTCTTCTTCGCTTCGCCTAACTTCATCCGTTATGGCGTAGACTAACAGATCTTCCTTATTAAATTTCATCAAATATCTCCCCTAGTGTAGCTATGCTCATCGCATCTATCAGACACTGCCTAAAACTTGCTGTTCCAAAAGCGCCTCGCTCCTTCATAAGCTTTATCGCCTTGACAGTATTTAGCTTATAGTCAGCTGCTGCCTTTCTCACGACCTTTACAGCTGGCTCATCCTTGTGCTCTGCAAGTCTTGTGGCAATAAATGCGCTATACATGCAGCCACTTCCTGTGAGCTTTTTTTCATCAAAGGACTTCCGCCACATATCTCAAACTTTTCGCTCTCGTCAAAGACTAAATCGCTTTCGCCAGTCATGAGAATTACTGAGCCTGTTTTTTTCGGCAAGTCCGTGAACTGCTTCATCTGCAAGCTCAAGACTTACGGTTTCTACCCCCTTTGATCTAAACGGAATGCCAAGAAGTGCTGCTATCTCTGACTTATTTCCTCTGATGCAGTCAAAGCTCACATCCTCAAGTAGCTCTCCCAGAATCTGCCTGCGAAACTCTGACGCACCAGCACCGACAGGATCGAGCACGACGGGTATTCCCATCTCGTTTGCCCTTCTTCCTGCAATCAGCATGGCTGTAAGCTTCTTCTCACTAGGCGTCCCTATATTTATCATCAGCGCATCGCAAAGTGATACGACATCAGCTACTTCTCTCGGCGAATCTGCACATATGGCGGCTCCACCTGCTGCTAGCACAAAATTTACCGTATCGTTTATGGTCACGCTGTTTGTGATTATGTGAACTAGAGGCTCTTTTTTTGTCCATCTCTACCTCCACGGTCTAAAAAAAGAAAAAGAGTAGCACCCTTCTGGATACTACTCGTCAAAAATACATCCCTACGCTGGCATTATCCAATCAGGTTTAGGGTCTTAACGCATCTCAGCGCTAACTCTCAGCAATTCCGCTCCCCTTGATTCTTTATATTTACTTGTAAAAAAATTATATCATAGCGCGCATGCTTTGTCCACCAGCCTGTTACTTAGTTAACAGCTCTTTCTCTTGCGCTATAAGCTGATTTAGCACACGCTAGAAAAATCGTAATGCCTTTTTGTTGCAAAGATTATAGCTGCAGCTACTGCGCCAATAATCAAAAATGATATTTGCTACTATATCAATTCTGACTACCCATATGAGTATCTCTGTTAGGACATTTACGGGCTTGCGCTCATCGTTTAGCCCCGTGCAATACACATTATTCTTGACAAATATATACCTTAGGAGCAGGCCAATTAAAAGCCAAAATAGCGATGTTGCCATAACAATATACGGAATGAATGGCAAAATCACATAAAACAATCCCGATACTAGTAGCAGCGGCCAAAGTATCAAAAAAAGAATACTGCACCCATATTACCTCCTTAAATAAACTAGAAAGCAACTAGCCCCTTCATTGCAAACACTCCGTAGAAAGCTAATTGCAGAACTATGGCTATAGCGTTTCCTATGATATCAAACTTTACGAGAACTACAAATAGCTTTGTCAATTTATTTATCGTCTCGCTAGGTACTTCTCGCCCCATTTTAAATATACCATACTTGATACATAAACGTCTTAAAAACCAGTCCGACTATGAGCGAAATCAAATTGATTACTAATCGTTTATATGGAAATGTCAATAAATATATTTCAGCCATATTTATCCTCTTATGCGTCTCTGTATGAATTTGATGCACTCTACAATTGGAATTACAAGTACTGAAAGTCCAAGTGCAATTGCATATTCTGTAACACTTACTGATGTAAATCCAAACATATTAGCTATGAATGGAACCTCAATGACTATTGTAACAAATACAAGGCTCATGATCATAGTTCCAAAGAGTGCCTTGTTCTGGTAATTGAGTCTAAATATGCTTGCCCTCTGCGAGCGCATATTGAGACTTTGGAATATCTCGCACATGTTCATCGTCATGAAGGCCATGGTCATACCATCTGGTGAGAGACCCTTTGGCATCTCAAAGTATCCGACCTCCATCGAATGTCCGATAATATATGATGCTATCGTAAGCACAGTTATCATAAGGCCCTGATAAACTATATCAAAGACCATTCCCCCAGCAAAGATGGAATCCTTGGAATCTCTTGGCGGTCTTCTCATCGTATCAGGCTCTTCCTTCTCTAGTCCTAGGGCAAGAGCTGGGAAAGCATCTGTAATCAGATTGATGAATAGAAGATGTACAGGCTTTAGAAGCGTGAATCCAAGCAGTGTTGCAAAGAATATACCAAGAACCTCACTCATGTTGGAGCTCAAAAGGAACTGTATAGCCTTACGTATATTATCGTAGATTCTTCTTCCCTCTTCTACCGCATTTACTATGGTTGCAAAGTTATCATCTGCAAGAATCATGTCGGACACATTCTTTGTTACATCCGTTCCCGTGATTCCCATGCCGATTCCTATGTCAGCAGTCTTAATTGATGGAGCATCATTTACACCATCACCTGTCATAGCTGTTATCGCGCCACGCTTCTTCCAAGCGCTTACGATTCTAACCTTATGCTCAGGCTGAACTCTAGCATAAACTGAGAATTCCACGACTCTGCTCTCAAAATCCTCATCGCTTATCTCGTCAAGCTGCGCACCAGTTATTGCTGCCGATGCATCTTCGATTATGCCAAGGTCCTTTGCAATGGCAACCGCAGTATCCTTGTGGTCACCAGTTATCATTATAGGTCTGATACCTGCCTTACGGCACTCTACTATCGCATCCTTAACCTCTGGTCTTATCGGATCGATCATACCCGTAAGTCCAATTAGGCAAAGGTCGTGTTCTAGGTTTTCTGAGCCGTTATTCTCAGGATTTTTCGTTCCAGTCTCTCTTTGATACTGCAAGTACTCTTAAAGCCTTGTCGGCCATGGCCTTGTTATCAGCAAGGAACTTAGCTCTTAGCTCATCTGTGAACGGAACTTCCTTTTCGCCGTCAAAAATAGCTTGTGCACCTGCTCAAAATCACATCAGGCGCACCCTTGGTGAACTGAACAAAGCCCGCTTCAGTCTTGTGAATTGTGCTCATCATCTTTCTTGATGAATCAAATGGGCACTCGTTCACTCTAGGATATGCTATCTCTAGCTCGTATTTCTTAAGTCCTTGCTTTACAGCAAAGTTAACTAGTGCAGCCTCTGTAGGTTCACCTTCAGCCTCATCCTTATCGTTAAGTATCGCATCACAGCACAAAGCCATAGCTGTAGCAATCTGTCTGCCATCACCGACATGCTCTGTAACTGTCATCTTGTTCTGTGTAAGAGTTCCTGTCTTATCTGAACAGATAATCTGAGTACATCCAAGGGTTTCAACAGCTGTAAGTCTTCTTACAACAGCGTTTTCCTTGGACATCTTGGTTACACCGATTGATAAAACTACAGTAACTACTGTAGCTAGTCCCTCTGGTATTGCTGCAACCGCAAGCGATACAGCTACCATAAATATATTTAGAATCGATGTAAGGCTCATATCCTTTGATACGAATAGATCAAAGACAAATATGAATACGCATATCAAAAGAACTAGGTATGAAAGCTTCTTACCGAGCTCATTAAGCTTAATCTGAAGTGGTGTAAGCTCTTCCTGTGTCTGATTTAGGGCATCAGCAATCTTGCCCATCTCTGTATCCATACCTGTTGCTGTTATTACTGCAATTCCGCGTCCGTACACAACAGTTGAACCCATGTAGCACATGTTCACTCTATCTCCTAGAGGAATGTCCTTGCCATCGCCTAGGTTTAGGATATCAATCAGCTTATTTACTGGTACGCTCTCCCCTGTGAGCGCAGATTCCTCAATCTTTAGGCTCGCTGCACTTATAAGCCTTCCGTCTGCTGGCACGGCATCGCCTGCTTCAAGAACGACTATGTCACCAGGCACTAGCTCTGCACTAGGTATAACCTGCTGCTTACCATCTCTGATAACCTTACAGGTTGCTGCCGTCATGGTCTGCAGGGCCTCTATGGCTTCCTCAGCCTTGCTCTCCTGAAGAACTCCAAGTATAGCGTTAATAAGAACTACTACGATGATGATGAAAACCTCTACCATCGACTCGCCTGAAATAATGTTTGTAACTGCTGAAACACCCGCTGCGATAATCAGCATGATTAGCATAGGGTCCTTTAGCTGATCCATAAATCTCTGAAGCTTAGTCTTCTTATTTCCCTCTGCAAGCTTATTTGCTCCGTACTGAGACTGTCTTCTTGCGACCTCCTCAGATGTAAGCCCGCTCTCTCCGGTATTAAGATCCTCTAGGACCTTCCTCGGATCATGTAGGTATTCTTTTTCCCATAATATCCTCTCTTTATTTAAAAATAAAGGTATAGCCTTGCTATACCTCAGGTTTATTCACTCCAATAGAAGTTCTCTCTGCCTGCTCCAAGCTCAAAATGGTATTTTACAATACCCATATCCATCTTTGTAAAGAAACCGACTCCCGGTCTCAGCTTTACTCTTCTTTCGTTATGAACTATGTTAAATCTCTGCTGATTAAGTGCAGTAGGTGCAAGCATGGCTGCTTCTAGACCTCTTTTGTACCAATCAGGGTCGCTCTCCTTAAAGTCGCTCACCGACCTAAGCTTCTTGCTCTTATGCGGCGTCCCTTGAGTCTTCCCATATCCTATGGTTATAACTGCAGCAAGCTTTTCGTTAAGCTCTGCATGATATACTGTTTTACTCTTCTTAAATGTCTGTCCAACCCAGCATGTGTTTAGTCCAAGGCTCTGAGCTATCATCACTAGATGCTCTCCGTAGTATCCACATTTAAATTCTAGGTCTGGACCCTTAGGGCCAACTAGCGCGATGTAGTTCTTCACACCTTCAAACTTGCCATATTTAGCCATTAGACAGTCAAAAGCATTCTCATCATTTTCGATAAACTGCATCCTCAGTCCGCTGATTTTGTTGTATCTATCTATGGCCTTTTGCATTATCAAAACATGCTCTGAGTCGATATCCTTATCAAGATAAGATCTCACAGAATGTCTCTGTCTCATTAAGTCAAACTTGTCCAAGAAAGTACCATCCTTAAAATATTATATGCACTACTATAACATTTTTTTTAGGCTATTATGCTCGCTTTTTTTCAAAAATATTACTAGGCTTTCATCACATTCTAGAAAAATGTATCATTATATTATCAGAGATAAAATCCATTCCTGCAACCAGTACTCCCATTACAATAGAAAGTACTCCTATGATTCTAAGACCAATGCTTGAATTTGCCATGGTCTCAGCCTCTTTTAACTCTTCAATATAATGCTGGTCCGGAGATTCTCCGTTGTAAATTACGCTAACAGGAATTTCTCCCTTGCCCTTACATTTGCTAAGGAACCTCGCGCTGCTTTCGAACGAATCCTTCGTCTCTGTATATCGATATTCCCTTCCCTTTGCAGTTTTGAATACAAGTTCGAAATCACATTCAAATGACCATCTGCTCCTTCTGATGTCAAGAACCCTGATAGTTCCACTTACGGTTTTCTTCTTTCTCTCATTTTCGAAAAGCTCATTGAGCTTTCTAAGATTATTTGACTGAAACGCTGCTACGCTTATCATAGAATAACCTAATACGCATAGCAATATTCCTATTACATACTCCATTTTATCTCCTGTTAAATACAAAAAAGAGAAACTCAAAATGAATTTCTCCTGCTTTGCTTGACTTCTATCCTAAGAACGCCATTACTTGCTTGCGCACTTCGTTGCCATCTGCAAGACCCTTAGTCTTACCCATGACAGCTCCCATGAGCTTACCCATATTCTCCTTGCCGCCTTCAATTCCCATGGAGCCTGCGGTCTCTCTTACGATCTCCGCAATCTTCTCAGGGGATAGCTGCTCAGGAAGATACTTCTTTAGTACTGCGATTTCGGACTTATATGCATCGATTAGATCCTGTCTTCCTGCCTTCTCAAAGTCAGATAAGGCGTCATTACGCATCTTTACCTGCTTCTGTAGCAATTTTTTTGGATCCCTGCATCATCAAGTTCTTCTCTGTTGTCTACCTCGTACTGCTTAACAGCTGCACGAGCTAAACTAATTGTATTTTTGGCTGTCTCGTCGCGATCCTTGAGGGCCTGCTTGAAATCAACCATCAGTTGCTCTTTTAGATTCATGTAAATCACTTCGCTTCCGATATATTAATACTTTCTTGCTTTTTTTTCTGGCTGCCTCAGATTTCTTCTTTCTCTTTACACTTGGCTTTTCGTAGTGCTCTCTCTTTCTTACCTCAGCCATTACGCCATCTCTAGCGCAAAGTCTCTTGAATCTCTTAAGAGCGCTTTCCAAGCTTTCGTTTTCTCTGACGATTACCTGTGCCATATCTAATCACCTCCTGCCTCTTCGTAAATTCAGCAGTGTTCAGATTTAACTGTAACGCAAATATTATACTATCTTTTCAATCAACAAGCAAGGAATATTTTTAGCCCCACTTTTCAGAGCTTCTCTTAGTTGTCAACACATATGTTACAATAAAAATCATTTAAAAAAAGACATTTCCCTATGTGGAGTATAACACAGGATATGAGATTTTTGTCTATCACTTACATTTTTAACATATGAAGCCTAAGAACTTTTTAGTCAGCATTACCCTTGTTACAATTTTTTTTAACATTCGTTATACAATAAGCTTTTTAAATCTGTATTTTTTTTATCAATTTTATCTATAAAAATAATTCATCTATACATCTAAACGAATTATTATTAAAAAAATCATAATCATATTTTTTTATTGTATTTTTTTAATAATTTCCGAAAAAAATAATCTGAGTGATCGATAATGATTATCATTTTGTCATTTAGTTCATTACAAATTACTTCTTTTATTAGCTTCTTTGTTTCAGAGTCTATATTTGATATAGCTTCATCAAATATGATAACATCGGTGTTTTTTTCATCATTGTTCTGGCTAATGCAATCTTTTTGTTTTTTTCTCCGCCTGATAATTTATTTCCCATAGAGCCAACTGTCATATCTTTAGTCATTCCTCTACTTAGATATATCTCATTAATTTTTTTAATAGACTACAGATTTCTGTATATTTATTTTCATCTATCTCCTTATTTCCATACAGTATGTTATTTTCCAATGTATCATCAAATAAAAAAATACATTTTTGACTCATAACAGAAACTATATTTCTGATATTCGCTGATGACATATTTCTAATTGACCTACCATTATATAATATTTCTCCATCATACTTATCAAGTAACCCACATAATAATTTGACAATTGTAGTCTTTCCTGATCCATTTTCTCCAGATATCTGATATACACCTTTTACCTTTCAATTCAAAAATTCAACCCATCAATCACAAAGTCCTCTGTAGAGCCATATTTAAAATATACATTTTTTTAAAAACATATATTATCTACCTTTTGCTTTAAAAAAATAGGATTTTGTTAAATTATTTTCGCAATGTTCTTTCCCAAAAAAATTGTTTAACCTTGTTATTGAGGTTTTTTTATAGTTGCCAAATTCATACTTAATGTAGCAATATTAATAAACGGTGCATATACTTTTCCTATATATGTTGAAAAAAACTATAATTCCTCCAACAGTGATGCTTCCATCAATAAAAAAACTTTCCTCCAATACAATACAATATAACTGGTATTAAAGAAACATATACACTAACGGTTTCTATAAATTTACGTGTTAGAAGTGTGAATTTAAGTTGCGAATCAAACATTTCGTCGTCAAAACTTTTTCATATTATATGCTTCTTCTTCTTCAGTACCACTTAATTTGATAAGCTCTATTGCTGTAATTTTTTTCATTCATCTTAGTTTTATTTATTGAATATTGTTCCAAGAAGCTATTTGTAGAATTTAAGATTTTAGATACGTATATTTTAGAAAAAAATATAAATTGCAGGTATTGGCATTATCATAATTAATAACAGTACGTAGTTGATTTTTATTAGTATTATTAACACTAATAGGGATTGAATCATACTTACAACTATATCCCACATCCCACTTGAAAAAAATACCACTAATATTATTAATCTCATTTAATCTTTCATTTATATAAACACTATCCCTTTCGGTATAAAAATCCATAATCACTATTTATAACATATCTAAAATATTCTTTTTCTTATTTGTTTTTATTATATTTTTGTCCAAAAATAGATATTTTTTTTACTAAGAAAAATACGAAATCAAAGATTTAAATAAATATACAACCACTAAAAATCAGTGATAGAAATAAAAATATATTTGTATTTTTTTCAGCAAACCCAACATCAAAAAATCCGTTTTGTGACTTCTACTGGAACAGCTTGAAATAATGAAATTACAAGGCTAAATATCAAAAAACATAAGAAGATATTTTTTTCTGCTTTATATACGGTTTAATAAAGTAAAAATACTTCTTTTTAAAGACATAACATACCTCCTAATTACAAAATTTAATTATTATTTAAATATCTATCTACATAAAAAAATAATCAAATATACTATTATTTTTTTCTTTTTTTTAACGATGTGTAAATTCCCAGTTTTTTTTCTTCAATATTTCCTTTTTGGTTATCACATATTTTTTTATCTATTGAAAATTTTTCCATCATTGTCTTTGTATAGCATTGCGTAACATACTGAACATAAACGACTAATCTCACAATTTCTACATTTAACTAGAAAATCTTCATTAATTTTGTTTTATGAGTTTTTTTAACTTTCTCAATGTCTATTCCAGTATTAATATCTCCTAAAAATAAATTCCTCATAATTAGGAACTTTTTCGCATAATGTAAATGAACCATCGGTTTGAAGGAAAAGTTTATCTCCTGGAATACAATTACCCAATGGCACCTCGTAAAAAAACTGTTATTCGGTGTATACTTATTTCTGTCGTCGATTAAAAATAAATTCATATTCGAAGAATATCCTTTCTAGAAAAATTCAAATCTTTTCCATTTGAAATCTTATCTATAAATGACTTTTTTTATCGTCTTGATTTTTATTTACGTATTTATTATAATCAATTTTATTAAACTGATTATAATAATTTGTATTAACATCACAAACAAGTGTTATTTTTTTGCTATATGATCATAAAAAAATAATCCTCTCCTAATCCAAATCTATCACGATTTATTAATCTATCAAAGTCAGTCTTAAAAATCGTAACACATAAATATATTCCAATTTTTTTGTAATCAAGTAAATATTTCCTGATTATTTTATCGATTTGTTCAAACGTTCCTTTACCCGCTACGGTAACTCTATTTCTATTATGATTTTCCCTATATCCATCTAAACTTATAGATATATGGAAATTATGTTTTTTTGATAAATTTAGAAATTTCGTCATTAATCAGTAAAGCATTTGTTGTCATAAGATATGCGGCTTCATATTTGCTATATTTTTGTTTCAATATATTCTACAATTTGCTTTTATAACATCAAATTGTAATAATGGTTCTCCTCCATAAAAAAAGTAAAAAGTAGGCTTTAATTCAACATTAGTCCAAACGCTGTTATGTTTTTTTTAATAACATCCATGTATATATCGACACCTTTTTAATGCATCACTAATTTTCAATTGTTGGTTTCCATACATTGATGTAAAAGGATAGTAATCGGAATATGTACAATACTTACATCTCATATTACATTGATCTGTAAGCTTAAACGTCAATTGTTTAATTCCATTATCAATATAATATTGCTTTGTCAAATTATTTATATTTAACTTTTTGGGAACTTCCCAACATAATGCTGTTGATTATATTTCTTCTCTTTTTTTGATTTTCGATAATTCTATCTGAATTTGGTAAGGGTTCTTTTATATAATCATAACTTTGATATATTGCACCAGAGATGTTATCAAATTCATATTCTAATCCATCTAAATCTTTGAATTTCATGGTTACCTCCAATCTAAAAGACCTTTAAAAATACTACAAGTACACAATATAGCAGCACAATGTGTACTTGCAGTATAACAACATCAGTTAAATGCTATTTGAATTTTTCCTATGCCCATCCAGCAGCTCCTGCTGCTCCACCCGAAAATGCACCATAAAATTCATCTCCCGGAATTGGCGTTATTCCACAAGCGCCACAAAGAAGTATACACTGTAGTAAACATCTTGTCGCCTCACCTTTTCCTGTAGGTTGAATTGGATTATTAATTTCTGTCATAACTTTTCACCTCCTAAAATGCTGCTCCTGTAGCAGTGCCTGTAAAGGCTCCATAAACTTCGTCACCTGGAATTGGTGTTATCCCACAGGCTCCACAAAGTAAGATACATCGTGCTGCACACTGTACCCAACCTGTAGGTTGCACCCCTTGATTAATTACTCTCATACTACAGCCTCCTTTCTCCTAATTTTATGATTGCCGAAAATCTATTTTATATTGGGCATCATATCATAAGTATTATGATTACATTTCAAAAACTATATTTCTTATTATAATATGCACAAACAGAACAATTATTTCTATATTCACAATGAATACAACTATCAACATCCTTGTGATGATTTGTATACTCTCTCCACAAATTATTCCATATCGTACTTTCGTTACAGCCTATATTTCCTATGCACTCATACAATTTGCATGCATGTATTCCTCCTGCACAATCAATATATATTCTGCCAAAAAGGCATTTCAGTCCTGCATAACCTATGACATTGAATTCAAATGACGGATTATCAAGAAAAATACCTATTATTTCCTCTGAATTTATTATTTTTTTTATAAGTTCATCTACTTCATAATTTTGTATATAGTCTATGCCTCTCCTATTAAATTCATCTACGATATATGAATCATTCATTCTTAAAAATCGGTATTACTTTTTGTTCCTCCGACAACATATTGTAAAAAAATTCATGGTATCTCTATTAATAAATTGCAAGTATATCAAAAAAAGAATTTGATTTCAATAATTGTGCAATGTCATTCGATAATTTAAATTCTGGAGTTATTATTGAAAAACGATATCTGCTTATTCTTTAAAAAAATCAACAACATCTATAATTATGTTCATATTTTCACTATTAACTACACCCAAAAATGTAATATTCGTAATTCTATTATTACACTCAACAATATCTAACAAGAAATTTTTTTCAAAAATATTTAAATCATAACTAGGCCTATTCTTATTAGGGTCATATGAGCATGCTAAACATTCTTTTTCAACTTCCTTATTACAAAAACGTACATCCATTTTCACACACTCCCCAATATTAATTACAATATTCCTAATATCTTTTTATGATTATTAGAATAAAAATTTTGGTATAATCCCTCCAAATGACATTTCATCATTGTAGTATGTCAAAGTTTCACTTAACTCAATCAATTCTAACTGTATCAATTCATTCCAAAACAGATAAAAAAATCATCTTTATATTTAACTATTAATTTTTTTTCAATTTCTACTCCAGAGAGTGCATCTTTTTAAAAATGTTTTTTTTGTGGTGAATTTTTCCACAGCAAATACTTTTCCTGTAAAATAATCTTTAATAATAATTATGTTTTTTTCAAATTTATTATTTCGACAAATTTGCTTGGTCTTATAAACAAAAATACTCACCTCCAATAACCATAATTCTTTAATTTGTCTCAATTATAACAAAAATCCATTTCTTTGTCAACAATTGTTGACAAAGAAATGGATTTCTACTGTTAATTTTACTAGTGGCTTAGATTAAACCAAATAGTTTAATCTAATCTTAAAAAAATTTATAATCTATGCAATTCTATTTATTATTACATACTTGTTATATATTTTATGCATTAGCAACATCTTTATAAAAAGAAAAGTTCTTCCATACTAACACATAAATATTTAGCACAATCAAATGCAACTTTTTATCGTTGGTTGCTTCTTTTTGATTTTTCAATATCACTCAAATATTGTCTGCTAATACCAATAGCACTTGCAAGTTCTGCTTGAACTATTCCTTTCATATTTCTAATTTTTTTATGTTATTTCCCAAAATTTACACCTCCATAAAAAAATAAAAATTTATACAAATTATTTCAAATGTATATTTTTTTTCTGTTACCAAAACCTTTATATGTCAATTAAAACCTATAATAGTCCTTGATTCCAAGGCCTATGGTATCCCAATATCTACTCTTGCTATCTTTTTCTCCAAAGTCCTATGCTTTCATTTAAAAAAAGAATAGCCAAATTCAGCTTCACTGTCGTCAATCTCATTATCATGCTCAGCTATTAAATTCTTCACATTATCGGCGTCTGTTTCAAACACTGATAATCCATATATATATGGTTTGAGCTTGCCTTTATTTCCACCGAGAAACTCTATAAACTCCAGTAAGCCATTTTTCATCAAAAATCCAGTCCTAATTCGCTGTCAAAATAAAAAAACTTCTATAGGATTTCGAGCCGTAGTTTTCAAAAACTTCTTTCTGCTTTTTCCAATCTCTTCTTCTACCCGGCTCTCATTCATTCCGATTGCAATCTCCTTATCCTCGATTCTTATTTTTTTCGAGGGGAAATATTTCTACCTTCATATGTTTTTTTCCTTCTAAATAACACTTTGACAAATTGGATTTCGCATCTGTAGACATCAAACTTGCGACAAAAATCCGCTTAATGAACTATTATTTTAGCCCGGTGGCCAAAGCATTTTTCTCTTTCCGATCACGTGGAAATGAAGATGCTTAACCGTCTGGAAGGCATCCTCACCGTTGTTGCTAACTACACGATATCCGCCCTCAAGTCCAAGGCTATCAGCTATTTCATGTATCTTGAACATGATGTGACCGAGAAGTTCCTTGTCTTCCTCTGAAACATCATCAAGAGATGTAAGATGCTTCTTTGGAATGATGAGAACATGAACCGGTGCCTGTGGCTCAAGGTCATGGAAGCAGATAAGCTTATCATCCTCATATACCACATTTGATGGAATATCGTGCGTTCCTATCTTGCAAAAAATACAATCACTCATCTATTATCACTCCTTTCATTCCGTCCTTATATACTTTATCAAGCTTGACCCTGCAAAACTCGTTGAGCTTGCTCTCATCAGCCTGTGTATAAACTCTAATATAGTTATCTGTGTATCCACACATCAAAGCATCGCCTTCAAACTCCTCAAAAAGCACTGTCCTTATGCTTCCCTCACAGCTTCGCCTGAAATTCTCAGAAACTTTCTCTGCATGAGCTATCAAAGCCTGGCTCCTCTGGTTCTTAAGCTCACCATGAATCTGATTTTTCATCTCAGCTGCCCTAGTTCCTCTCCTTGGAGAGTACTTGAAAGCATGCACCTTGACAAACTGCGCCTCATCACATACGGAAATACTCTCTGCAAAGTCCTCCTCGCTTTCCCCAGGAAAGCCTACAATTATATCTGTAGTTATTCCATAGTGAGGATCAAAGCTCCTAAGCTCCTTAACAATCTCTAGGTATTCCTGCCTTGTGTACCTTCTCGCCATAGACGAAAGCGTGTTATTAGAACCACTCTGTATGGAAAGATGAAGATGTGGACAAAGCTTCTTGTACTTAAGAAGGCTCCTTACCTGCTCCTTATTTATAACTGTTGGCTCTAGTGAGCTAAGTCTTATTCTAAAATTCTCAGGCATCGCATCTAGCTCTGCAATGAGAGGCTCTATACCATCAAAGCCTATGTCCTTGCCATATAGCGCCGTGTTGATTCCTGTTAAAACTATCTCCTTAAAGCCTCTATCAATAAGTCCCTTCGTCTCAGCCTTTATCTCTGCTAATGACCTACTTCTAACTTTTCCTCTGGCATATGGAATTATGCAGTAGCTGCAGAATCTATCACAGCCTTCTTCGATTTTAATATACGCTCTGGTTCTAGAATCCATGCCTGTTATGATGCCATCTGAATGGTAGCTGTCGAGTCTTTCTCTATCGCCAGCACCTTCGACTACAACACCCTTCTCGCTCATGTACTCTTCTATGTACTTTGCTAGTTCAGCCTTTTCACCGGTACCACAGACAAGACTTACGCCCTCAATGCTAGAAACCTCATCAGGATCAGTCTCTGCATAGCAGCCTGTTACAGCAATCACGGCATCTTCATTTAGGCGTTTTGCCTTTCTTATGAACTGCCTAGACTTCCTATCTGCTAGATTGGTAACCGTGCATGTGTTGATTACATATATATCTGCCCTATCTTCGTCGGAAACGATTTCGTAGCCTTTTTGCGCGAATTTTTTTTCCTTCAGGGCCTCTGTCTCATATTGATTCACCTTACAACCCAAGGTGTGAAATGCTATTTTAATACTCATGCTTGAAATTATATCACAGCTTTGTGCAAATATCTCCCATTTTGATATCAAAATATGTCCATTTTGTGGGTCAGATATCTATCTTCACCATTTTTTCACTGTATATATAGTAAATTTTAAATTTTTACTTGTTTAAATCGGCTCAAGTAGTGTATAATCAAATTGTGAGCAATTAATGTTTACGAAAAAGAGGTATGGATATGGATAAGATTTATGATATAAGAGTTATTGATCGCTTAGGGCGAAGAACATAGCATGAGCGAGTACAGGGGAAAGACTCTTTTGATAGTAAATACAGCTACTGGCTGTGGATTTACACCGCAGTACGAGGGGCTAGAGAAGCTCTATCGCAAGTACAAGGACAAGGGCTTTGAGATTTTAGATTTTCCTTGCAACCAGTTTGGACGCCAGGCGCCAGGAACTGCTGAAGAGATTCACGAGTTTTGTCAGCTAAAGTATGATACGAGTTTTTCCACAGTTTGCTAAGATTGATGTAAACGGTGCAAACGAGCATCCTCTCTATACATTCCTGAAGTCGCAAAAAAGCGGTCTTTTAGGCAAGAAAAATCAAATGGAATTTCACAAAGTTTTTGATTGACAAAGATGGAAATGTAATCGAGCGTTTTGCTCCTACAGTTAAACCTGAGGATATCGACGATAAGATTTCCGCAATAATATAAGGAGTTAGTATGGATAAGTACGATAATTTAAAGCTAGATAATCAGTTATGTTTTCCGCTTTACGCTGCGGCTAAGGAGATTGTTAGAAAATACAAGCCTATGCTTGATGATCTGAATCTCACCTACACTCAGTACATCACCATGATGGTTCTGTGGGAAAGAAAATCAGCAAATGTAAAGGAACTTGGTTCTTACCTTTATCTCGATTCCGGAACACTAACGCCACTCCTAAAGAAGCTAGAGTCCAAGGGATATATCAAGAGAACTAGGATGGCAAGCGATGAGCGTAACCTTTTGGTCGAGATTACACCTGAGGGTGAAAAACTGAGAGACAAAGCTGTTTATGTCCCTATTCAAATGGGTAATTGCATAAATATGGAACCTGAAGAGATGGCAACTTTATATAAGCTACTTCATAAGGTTTTAGATAATACATCAAAGTAAGTTAAATATAATATCAACATTATAAATGGAGAATTAGGAGGATATAATTATGTCAGTATTAACAATCACAAACGAAAAATTTCGAGCAGGAAGTACTTAAGTCAGACAAGCCAGTTATCGTAGATTTTTGGGCAGCTTGGTGCGGACCATGCAAGATGCTCTCACCTGTTGTAGACCAGCTAGCTGAGGAGCTTGAGGGTGTTAAGGTAGCTAAGATCAACATCGATGAGCAGATGGAGCTTGCAGAGAAGTACAATGTTAGCTCAATTCCATGCGTAGTTGCATTCAAGAACGGCGAAGAGGTTGGCCGCTCAGTAGGACTTGTACCTAAGCAGAAACTAGTAGACCTTCTTAAATAATTAAAAATATATAATCACACTATAATACGCAAGATTTAAAGGTTAAGCACGGACTTAACCTTTATTTTTTTCTTGAATTTTTGATTAGTCCTGTACTAAGATATTCTAAAAAGAATGAAAAACCTAGGAGGAGTTATGCTATATCTAAATCAATTAGAATACCCAGATATAAAGTATCCAACAAATGTTAAGGAGCCAGGTTGCGACCTTGATGTAAACGGAAATATCAAAGACGCTGGTTGCGGAATCTGCTCAGCTTGCATGATGGTAGATAGACTTTGTACAGAGAGCCCTAAGCATGGAGGAATGTATTAAGATGTCTATAGATGCAAAGGCAAACCTCGACCCAGGCACTGAGATGAAGTTCCTTGCCCCACCTCTTGCAGAGAGATTTAATCTTGACCTTGTGGAGTCTGATAACTATCACGACATGATTGACGGTCTAAGAAACGGTGGCTGTGCTATCGTAAATGTTGGCGGAGACTATGAGGGACACCACGGCCTATTCACACGCAGTGGTCACTTTATTGTTGCCGTAAGCTACAGAGATGGCGAATTCCTAATTCTAGATCCTTCATGGAGCGAAGGCAAATTCCAGGAAGAAGGTCGTAAGGGTCAGGTTCGCGAGGAAGGATTCTTAATCTACGCAAAGCCAGAGGTTGTAGATGCTGATGCTGCAAATCGTAGCCCACGCTACTACATCTTCACACGTAAGGAAGATAAGGCTTGCAAATAATAGAGAAAAAAAGGGATTTCTGCATGGAAATCCCTTTTTAACATCTTATATTTTTTTATCATAAATTTAGGATTACAGGTTACATTTAATTGTTTGCAGTCGAGACAACTAAATATATCTGGCACATCTTTTTCATCTAGATATTTGTAACCATATCTAGAGAAAAAAATCTGGCGCTTTTGCTGTAATATATATGTACTTTCCTCCAAGTTTTTTTATTTCTTTTTTTCAGTCACAGACAATAAATTTACACCTATATTCATAGATCTAAACTCTTCCAAGACAGCAATATCATTAAGAATATATTTCCCTTTTTCTATAAGTTATGCTACTACCAGCAATAATATTGCCATCAACATCTTTTGCAACAAAAAAAGCTTTTAATAAAGCCCCATGGGTGTAAACTATTTTTTTCTCTAAATTGAATTCAAGTCCTGATTCTTTTGAACAGTTTTTTTCAAATATTATATAGTCTTGAGTTTCTAATATTTCATATTCCATATTGTCTATTCATCTCCTGATAAATAATTTACATTCTATTATTTAAATTATCAAGTGATTCTCAAGTAGCTCTATATTGGCAATCAATCTTTTTTTCTTCTTAGTAACAACGATAAATATTATACCGAGCACTGAAGCCCCAAGTATTATGCCGTAAAGCTTAATATTTGAGCCATCGCCTGTGTTTGGTACATACTTTCTGTATATGTGGAAGGTATCTCCATTTGATGCCGTATTTGTCTTAACAAATGTGTATCCAGCAAACTTTTCTGGGCCCTTGGTTCCATACTCTGGATCCTTTAGGTTCTGATTGTCTTCAGTTATCCAGTATGTTCTCACCTTGCTATATACGAAGGTCAAAACATTTGTGTCTGTATCTGTTTCTAGGGTCAAGTTCTTGTGTGCATAATCAGCTGCATAGTCAGGAATGCCACGCGCAGTTGCAAAGAGCACAGAGTATAGATTGTCCTCACCTTGCGTAGCGTTTGCAAGAACTCTACCTGCTTCATCAACATATCTGATTTCCCACTTGGCCTGAGGTCTACCTATCCACTTCGCATAGATTGTTGTATCCTGAGCTAAGCTTTCGTTTACATCAAAATGCTGTGTGAAGGCTGCATCCTTGAACCAGCCTGCGAACCAGTAGCCAGTCTTTGATGGAATTGTTGGAAGCTCCTTGTGAACGCTTCCCATCATAGGAATATCTATGACACTTGGTAATGCAGAAGTTGCGCCATTTCCTTCTACTGTGACCTTAATATGAGGTTCTTCCCATTTTGCATATATGAAGATGTCCTCTTCACCCATCTTGTGGTTAGGGTCAAGCTTTGTTGCTTCATCCATTCTTGCTGTTGTGTACCATCCTGCAAATACATAGTGCGAAGGTATATTTGCTGGCTTTATTGGATTGCTAAGCTCTGTCTTAGCATATGATAGCGGTGCTCCGTAGTGGAGTGAAACAGGATTATTGTCCGCATTTATAAAATGAAGCTTATACTGCAATGATGTAACATAAACATGTAAATATGTTTCTCCGTCTCCATCATAGTCGTTGACAGGCTGTTCATTTTTGAGAACGTCTATATGTGCCTCATTAGTATAGGCATTAAGGTCTGGATTTGATGCACTAACATCTGTGGTAAAATCCTCAGCACTATTTGTCCAGTAGTAGAACTTTGCTTCATGTGCATTGTTCTTACTGAAGTATATGTAGAAGTTTTTTTGTAATCATAGGTAGAAAACTGCTTTTTTTCTCTGTTTGCATGTCTCTAGTCCATGTGCCATCTGGATTCTGGTAATGGTAAACCGTAAAAAAATTTTTCGTCTTAGGTGGCTTTTGCAAGAATTCTAGCGTGATATTCCTGATTATAATCGTCAATCATAAATGATGGAATTTTTTTATAAATTCCCTGGTATATTTACTCTGCCACTATGTGGATTTGTAGGCGTTGTCCATCTATATTTTCTATCCAGTGAAACTATATCGTCAGTAGAATGTCCGTAAATTCCCCTATAATCTTCTCTATGGTCTTCTATTCCAGTTGTCGTGTCATAGTAAACAAGAGTTATTGTCATAACAGGTCTATCGTAGTAAACATTTACAACCGTAGATCCATCTCCTGCAACTGTCTTACCCATGTTAGCTGCAGTTGTCTTTTGCGCTATTGTATTTTTCTATATGTCGTATCTCTATTTGTTGTATCGTATAAAACAGCAGTATTTACATTCTGAACCTTTGTCTCTACATCAAAAAGTGAATAAGTCTTTTGAGCATCGGTAAATGTAAGCTCGTCTGTCGCATTTTGATACCAATAGTTTACTGTATAGCTAGCCTGAAATGGGATATCGTACTGCGCGTAAACTGTCATATCCTTTCCTGGTTGAACACCTGGTGTCCAAGTATGTGAAACTCCAGCTTCATCAGCGTACTCCCAGTGGGTAAAAAAATCTTGCCCGAAATATTTGGCTTCGCTGGCGTAGACTGATTTGTTCCATATAAGAATGTCTCATAGAAATCCTGATTTGGATCACCTGTCTTAAAATATGTTGTGAATTCCTTTCTAGCATAATACACAGTCACAGTAATATCACCGCTAGGTGCGATTTCAACCTGTTCTGGTGTAAGCGCCTGAAAGCCTTCATAAGTCTTATTGCCACTAGCTTCGGTCATCTGACCAACGCTTCCCGTTAGAGTCTCATACTCCATCATAGCTGGGTCTTTGTAGCTACCGTCAAGGCTCTGTCTAACATGCCTCACCTTATAAGTCCTCGTAGCTGGAACTGGCTGAGTACTAGGCACTGACTCAGTTGCAAAAACCTCTGCTGGTAAAGCTGTAATCATCATGCCACATATCAAAGTCAGCATGAGCAAACACTTTAGTCTCTTGATCTTCTTCATTTTCCTACTCCCCTTTTTTTCATACCTGTAAATATATTTTACTAAAAACACAACATAGGTTTCAATACGTACTTGTCTGATAAATGTATATTTACATACAATTTATTGCCTAGTATCAAATAGACGAAAAAAGAGACTCGCTAGGAGTCTCTCGTATATCAAATTAGCTGTGCTTTCTCTTTGCAATTGCAAGAGCCGCTAGACCAAGTGCTGACATAGCTAGCATTGCCTCAAATAGAGCAATGTTTGCGCTATCTCCTGTGTTTGGAACATTCTTTCTATATAGGTGAATAATGTCACCGTTCTTTGCTGTATAAGTTCTTATTAGCGTGTAGCCCTCAAACTTCTCTGCTGGCTTTGTTCCATACTCTGGGTCCTTTAGATTATGATTGTCCTCAGTCACCCAGTAAGTTCTAATCTTGCTGTATACGAAGGTCAAAACATTTGTATCGTTAGCCGATGATAATGTTAGGTTCTTACTTGCAAAGTCTGGAGCGTAATCCCTGATGCTTAGTGCATTTTCAAATAGAACTGAATACAGGTTTCCTATACCAGTTACAGGACTTGCTAGCACTCTTCCTGCCTCGTCAAGATATCTGATTTCCCAGTTTGCCTGCTCTCTTCCAACCCACTTAGCATAGATTGTCATGTCGTGAGGAACGCTCTCATTTACATCAAAAGGCTGTGTGAAATTTGCATCCTTGAACCAGCCTGCAAACCAGTAGCCGTCCTTTGATGGGATATTTGGAATATCCTTGTGAACGCTGCCAAACTTTGGAATGTCGACAACTGATGGCAGCTCCGATGTAGCACCGTTACCTTCAACAGTTACCTTGACATGTGGTTCTTCCCACTTTGCATAAATAACTAAGTCATGATCTGGCATTTTCGCATCTGGACTTAGCTTTGTCTCATCATACATAGAGCCTACAGTATACCAGCCTGCAAATACATAGTGCGCTGGCACACTAGATGGCTTGATTGGGTTATCGAGTTCGTTATGTGCATTTGACAAAGGTGCATCATAGTAAAGCTTAACCAAGTTATTATCTGCGTTTGCAAACCTTAGATTGAACTGGTTTCGGCTAGCATACACATGCAGGTACGACTTTCCGTCTCCATCAAAGTCGTTCACTAATGCATTGTTCCTTATTACATATATTCTGTCACCCTGGTTGTACTTTGTAAGCGCTGGATTTGTTGCACTTACGTTATCAGTAAACTCTTGTTCTCCGTTAGTCCACTGATAGTACTCATATGTATATGCAGTGGTATTATTAAAGTAGGTATAGAAGAGGCTGTATGAGTAGGTCTCTAGCTTACCCATAAATTTTTCCATATCCATTGACCATGAACCATCTTTATTCTGATAATGAATAGTTATGATGACATCTTTGACACTTGGTTTAGCTAGTATTCTTGCATGATATTCAATATGGTAATCATCTTTCATAAAACGATTATCCTTTACATACGTATTTCGAATATCCATAGAGCTGCTATCTGAATCGTTATATGCTGTCCACCTATACTTCTTCTCTAGTGCTGGAACATCCTTTGTAGAATGTCCGTATATACCTCTATATGACTCCCTGTGATCCTCTACTCCAGTATCTGTATTGTAATATACCTTAGTTATAGTCATAACAGGTCTATCATAGTATACGTTTACAACAGTCTCACCATCTCCGCTTACGGTTTTACCTGTATTTGCTGCAACGGTCTTAGCGCTGTTATACTTCATGTATGTAGATTCACGTGATGTAGTATCATATACAACAGGTGTATTTACGTTTTGGGTCTTTGTCTCTGTATCTACAAGGTCATAAGTTTTTGGTCATCTGGCAAATCCACTTCATCTGTTGGCTTCTGATACCAGTAGTTAACCCTATACATAGCCTGAAATGGTATGTCGTACTTAGCTGATACAATCATGTCCTTACCAGGCTGCACTCCTGGTGTCCATACATGAGCTACTCCATTCTCATCCACATACTCCCAATTTTGGAAAATCTTGCCCGGAATATTTGGCTGTGCTGGCGTAGACTGATTTGTTCCATAAAGGAAGGTCTCATAAAAGTCCTGATTTGGATCGCCAGTCTTAAAATATGTTGTAAATTCTTTTCTCGCATAGTAGACAGAAACTGTAATATCACCACTTGGTGCTATTTCCACCTGCTCCGGAACTAGTGCCTGAAAACCTTCATAGTTTCTGTTTGCAGTAGCCTCAGTCTTCTGGCCTACATTTCCTGTAAGAGTCTCGTACTCTGCCATTGATTCATCATTGTAAGTGCCGTCAAGACTCTGTCTTACGTGTCTTACCTTGTACGTTCTTGTCGCTGGTGCTGTCTGTATGCTTGGAGCCGGATCAGTTGCATAAACAGCTGCTGGCAGAGCTGTAGCAAGCATGCTGCAAATCAAAGCAAAAGATAGCAATAGCCTAAAACCTTTCTTCTTCATTATTGTCCCCCTTTAGGTAATAATACATCATAATTATACTAAATTACTATCTCACAATCAACACAAGCTATCTGATAAATTATTCCGTCAATTCAATTTAATGAACTTTTTGAGGCTTATCAAAAAAGGACCTGCTGTCGCAAGTCCTTTGATTGATTATATTAGCTGTGCTTTCTCTTTGCAATTGCAAGAGCTGCTAGAGCAAGCACTGACATAGCCATTACTGCTCCGTAAAGTGCTGCATTTGAACTATCGCCTGTGTTTGGAACGTTTGACTTAGCAGTCTTTGGCGCTTCGATAGTCTCAGCTGGCTTCTCCTTGCTATATACGAATGTCACCGTGTTTACATCATCTGCGCTCAAAAGGCTTAAATTCTTATCTGCGTAATCAACTGCATATCCAGGGATGTTTAGCGCGCTTTTGTAAAGCACTGCGTATAGATTATCAGTTCCTAGCTCTGAGGTAGCTAGCGGATTACCATCCTCATCTACATATCTGATTTCCCAGTTTGCCTGCTGCCTTCCAATCCACTTTGCGTAGACTGTGATGTCCTGAGTTAGGCTTTCGTTTACATCAAATGGCTGCGTGAAAGCTGCATCCCTAAACCAGCCTGCAAACCAGTTACCGTCCTTTGATGGAATCATAGAAAGATCTCTGTGGACGCTTCCTAGCATCGGAACATCAATTACACTTGGAAGCTCTGAATTCGCTCCATTACCTTCCACTGTCACCTTAACTCTCGGCTGAACCCACTTTGCATATAGGAACTTGTCTTGAGTACCCATCTTCATCTCAGGATCATACTCTGTGCCGTCCTGAAGTCCTGGTGATGTGTACCATCCATCAAATACATATTCTGCTGGGATGTTTGCTGGCTTAATAGGATTGTTAATTTCGGTATTTGCAGATGATAAAGATTCGCCGTAGCGTAGCTTCACAGGAGTGTTTCCTGCATTTTCAAAGCGAAGGTCATACTGCCTTAGCTCTACATAAACGTGCATATATCCTACGCCGTCATTATCATAGTCACCTACAATCTTTCCATTTTGCAAAGTTTGTATCTTCTGTCCAGATGTATATGGCTTTAGCTCAGAATTTGATAGCCCCTACATCAGTAGTGAATTCATCCTCTGCATTAGTCCAGTAATAGTAAGCATAATTATGTGCTACATTTGACGTAAAATATGTCGAGAAGTTTAGAAAATCATAAGTAGAGCTCTGAAGCTTCTTAGACTTCATATCCCTTGTCCATGTTCCATCCGTGTTCTGGTAGTGGAAAACTACGTATATCTCTGAATTTGATGGCGGTGCAAGGATTCTCGCATGAAACTCTATGTGATAATCATCAATCATGAATAATGGTAGTATAGTGAAAAATAGCCGGCATTTGCCTTCTACCATTGCTCGCACTTCCTGCTGCTGACCATCTGTACTTAGGATCAAGTCCACCGGTTTCTTCAGTCGAATGTCCGTAAAGCCCCTTTAAATCAACTCTATGGTCCTCGACTCCTGTATCAGTGTTATAGTATACCAAAGTGATTGTCATTACTGGACGGTCGTAGTAAACATTTATGACTGTTGATCCGTCAGCATTTACTAGCTTATTCGCATTTGCAATTCTGGTCTTATCAGCATTAAACTTTTTGTATGTCGTCTCTCGAGTAGTTGCATCAAAGTTAGGTACCGTATTGATATCCTGCACCTTCTTCTCTGTATCAAAGAGTGAATATGTTTTTTTCATCATCTGTGTAAGAAACCTCATCAGTCGCATTTTGGTACCAATAGTTTATGGTGTACGAAGCCTGAGTTGGAACATCGTACTTAGCGTAAACCGTCATATCCTTAGCTGGCTGAAGTCCCGGTTGCCAGTTTTTAGTCACTCCGTTTTCGTCCACATATTCCCAGTACATGAACATATTACCATTAATATCAAGCGCAGGTGGTGCAGACTGGCTTTCTTCATAACGGTTTGTCTGGCTGAAGTCCTTAGTAGGATCTGCAGTCTTAAAATATGTTGTATAGCTTTTTCTTGCATAGTAAACGGTAACCGTTATATCACCGCTAGCTGCTATCTGAACCTGCTCTGGAACAAGTGCCTGAAATCCCTCATAGCTTTTGCTTGCCTTTGCCTCAGTCTTATCGCCCACATTTCCTGTGAGAGTTTCGTACTCAGCTAGTGACTCGTCGTTATAGCTGCCATCTAGTGACTGTCTTACATGTCTTACCTTATATGTTCTTGTAGCTGGCGCAGTCTGTGTAGTTGATATATCATCTGCTGCAAATGACGCAAGCGGCATAGCCGTCACAATGACACTACATATCAAAGCGAGTACTACTGTAAACCTTAATCCTTTCTTTTTTTCATTTCTAATCTCCCCATATATTCCAATTTTTTTCAAATAAAAAAAGACAAAATGCACATCCTCTTGGGTGTAGGTTTTGCCTTTTATGTTCCCCCTTAAAAAAAGGACATTGCTGCCCTTTCATTTATATAGATTTATATCTCAATCTCTATTCCCAAGCTCCCTTTTAAATTGTGCACTACTTATATACACTTTGAGAACTAAATTTAATCAAAGTTTTTCAAAAAAATCATTTTATAACTACGCTTATTGCACAGATTACTAGAGCTATTGCCATGACGATATTAACTGCCTTTTGATGATTGATGAATAGATTTCTCAGCTTTGCTCCAGTGAGTAGCCAAATCATATTGCACACAGGTCCAGTGAACGGCAAGAAGCATCCTACGAGAAATAAGCTCATGAATGAATCGCTGTAAGGTGCAACATAGGTTCCTAGTGCTGTGAAGCAAAAGAGTATTACCTTGGCATTTGTCAGCTGGACTATGAGTCCAGTTTTGATGCTATAGTTCACCTGCTTGCTAGTTTCTGGGGACACTGTACTCCTCAGTATATGTATTGCAAGCCAGATTATATATGCTGCTCCGACATAGGCAAAATATGAGATATACTTTCCGAGAACTTCACCGACAAAGTAGATAAGGAAAACTGCTATCATGGCGTCTATGAAAAAGCCGATGAAGATTCCCCACCACTGTCTCAAAGCCACCTTTTTGCCCGCGTTAAGACTTGCCGATAGACTGCATAGATTTGCAGGTCCTGGCGTTATTCCGTTTATATAGCAGTAAAATAGAAATGATGGTATTAGTGCAACTGGCATTAGCCTTCTCCTTTGGTCATACTTAGTTTAGCGCTTTTCCGTCAAGCAAGCACTCGATAAGCTTATCCTCTTCATTATAAACTAGCTTGAGCGAAAAGAAATCCTTTCTTTCATCTAAAAGCCTTAAGAAAATCTTATCACCTTCCCAGAGCTCGAGTTCCATAAGCTTTGATTTAGGCACCCATTCTAGAACTCCCTCGTCGCAGGCCTTTGGACTTCCTACCACGTTCTGTGCAGTGAAAAGATGCATGTACTCTATAGTTTCCTTACCCTTCTTGCCATAAACAAAGGTGATGATTCCCCTAAAGCTATAGTCGCTTAGTGTATATCCTGTTTCCTCGTAGACCTCGCGAATAAGGCATTCCTCCGGACTTTCTGCATACTCAAAATGTCCGCCGACACCTATCCACTTGTCCCTATTTACATCATTTTCCTTGAGGACTCTATGCATCATCAGATACTTTCCATCACGCTCTATGTAACACAAAGTGCTCATCTTTGATCTTAGCTCATCAAAACCTATTGTCATTTTCCTACCTTCTCAAAAAGTAAAAAAAGGCCGCGATGGGCCCTATTAGTTAAAAAAATATTTACTCCAACGACGCTTGCAATCATCATAATTACACCTGCAAGCGCAACGCCCTAGCGTAACTGAAAGCACCGTCTTCTTAAAAATCTATATCAAGTATGCTAGCTGCAAGCGTTCCTGTCCAAGCACCTGTTCCCGGAATAGGAATGCCTACAAACAACAAAAAGCGCGATAAATACACCTCTATCGCTCTTCTGCGTAAGCTTGTGTCCAGCTTTCTCTCCTTTGCTCAGAAAGAAGCGACACGGCTTCCATATAAAAGGTCTTTCGCATCCCCATGTTAGAATCTTTCTGGCAAATAGGTAGATAAATGGAACTGGTATCATGTTACCTATCATGCATATGAGTAAAGACTCTATGACTGGCAGGTCGCGCGCCTGAGAAAATGGCACTGCAACTCTGAGCTCAGCCATGGGGAGCATAGACATAAAAAACAAATAAACGTAGTTTTTTAGCATCTTCACTCTCACTGATCTAAATAATACTTAAGAGTATTTTACTTGAATCAGTCGATATTAGCAAGCTAATAAAAATTCGTCCCTAATATTGCATGTGAGCTTTATGCCGCTTGCTTCAAGAACCTTCTGAAGTGCTTCGAGCGTCTGTGCAATGTCTTCCTTGTTTGCATTTTCACCCATGTGACCTATTCTAACAACCTTACCTTTTGAGCACATCAAAGCATCCGCTTATCAAAAATGCCAAACTCATCTCTAAGCATGCTCAAAAATCTCATCCTCTGTAATTCCTTCAGGAATTTCAATTACTGTTACATTGTTAGAATATCCGCTTTCTAGATATAGCTTAAGTCCAGCCTTTTCTACTGCAGCTCTTGTGGCCCTTGCAAGCTGCTTATGTCTATTCTGAAAATCTGCATCCTCAAGATAATTATCTATCGCAACTCTTAGTCCCATGATGTCGCTTGCAGGCATCGTATATGGGAACCACTGGTTTTCGTAGTAGTCCTTGATGAAAAGGAGGTTTGCATAGAAAGCTTTGATAGGAGTTTTACGGTTTTGCATTGCCTCAAAAGCCCTGTCGCTAACCCAAACCATAGTAAGTCCTGGAGGAGCTGAAAGCGCCTTCTGCGAACCCCCACATAGTATATCTATCTTAGAATTACTAAGATCTAGCGGCTCTCCAAACATTCCTGCTACTGAGTCACAGACTGTCAAAAATTCCAAACTCATCAAAGAGCTTACTTATGCTTTCGACATCGTTCATAACTCCGCTTGGCGTGTCGCAGTGAACCACGGTTGCATACTTAAAGTTACTATCCTTTGATAGGAAATCTCTAAGCTCATCTATATTAACTGGATTTCTATAGTCACTGCTAAATAGCACTGGCTCTCCGCCGTACATGCTCACAAAAATCAGCAAAGCCCTTGCCGAAAAATTCCATTATCTATTACGAGTACTCTGTCGCCTTCTTCAGTTAAAGAAGCGCAGGCAGCCTCTAGCCCTAATATTCCTTCTCCACCTAGGATGAAGGCTTTTGGTATCAGTGTGCATTGCCTTTGATAGAAGCTCACAAGTTTCCTTATAGAAGTCAAAGAACTTAGGGTCTATATCTGGATTCGTAAACTCCTTGCTTCTTTCTAATCTTACATTTTCTCTGACCTGTGTAGGTCCTGCTGTCATTATCTTGTACATTCTACGCTACCAGGTGCCTTCCTTGTTGCTAGCTTCAAAACCGGTGCCACAAGAAGTGCTACAACTATAGCAAATCCAACCTGTGCAATGTTGCCAGGCATTGATCCAAATGGAGCGATCCAGTTTCCGGTTAATATAACCTCTGCAAAGTAGTAGCCAACTAGCTTGATAACTAGCGCTAAAAACTAGGGAAACTAGGCTATTTACAAATGCGTTCTTGATTGGCTTTTTCTCTGCAAAATATCCAACTGTGTATCCCATGAGTCCAACGATTACGAATGTAAATGGCGCCCATGCACCCCATCCGCTCATTATATCAAAGAGTCCCATTCCGCAAGCACCTGCTAATGCTCCTGTTCTTCTGCCAAAGAGCATTGCTCCAATGAATAGAGGTACGTTGCCAAGGTGGATTAGTCCGCCGCTTCCTGCAAGTGGAAGTCTGACATTAATTAGCCATGTTGCAACATAAACCATTGCGATAAAAAAAGTGCTGTAATTACGAGCTCTTGTGTTGTTATTTTTTTTCTATTTTCCATTTGTATAACTCCTATATATTATATTTAAATCTATTACAATATTATTCTAGCACTAATCTAGATTTATTAAATATGCAATAATTTATTTTTTTTATAATATACAGTTTGTTGATAAATTGTATTTTGACCCTACTGTACTTGTTGAAATGTGTTATTTATATATATACAGTTTAGGTGATGTACTTAAATTTTATTCAAATAAAAACAGTAAGCCCATTATTTGGACCTACTGCTCTTGTCATTTCCATCACTCTATTCCTGATCAAAGATTCTATAAAGCTTATCGTTAGGGTCGCTTATCATTTTAATTTTACTACCTAGCTCAAGAACCTTGCCACTGTTATACGGCTCCCACTCAGGAAGACCCTTGCCATTTGGATTTCCAGTCTTTACAAAGTTAATCCAGTAAGACGTCATAGTTTCGCAAAGCTTCTTGTCACTGCTGTCATATAGATATGGTGCTTTTCCTATGTTTCCGTAGGCGTATGGAAGTTCTCCTGTATGGTTAGAACCAATCGACTTGTTTTCCTTGGTGAAGTAATATCTATATACAGGCTCTCTTTCGCTTGCTAACCTGCTCCATACATCATGCCCGTATCCGAAGGTTCCTGCGTTATAGATTATTTTTGAAGTTCTTTACTACCTCTTCATCCGTCTTTGCTGGGTAAAGCTTTTAAAAATTCCCTCATAGTCCTTAGGGTATAACTTCTTTTATCTTAGCCTCGTAGTTATCCTTATCTGTCTTTTGATTCGAGGAGCAGGAAGAAATCGCCATCCTCCTTGTTATATCCCGTCAGCAAGGCCTTCTCATTATTTTCACCGGCCATATAGCTCTCATATGGGGATTTTGTCAAAGCGTACCCGTCGTTTGTCATCGCATTAAGCGTTCCATACTTGGTATTTGTGTTTGCTATGTCCTCGGCAGATATCTTTCTGAGATCCTTAGGCTTCTTTGCACCTAGCTCATCGCGAAGTGATTTGCCCTGCTTTATTGCCGTTTTGATATCCATATATGAATGAGGCGGGTTCTTTGCTGTAATCGAGGAGCTCTCAGAGATTGCGTATTTGAACTTGCCTTTTTGCCAGTGGTGAAGTGCACATTGCATTTACCGAGGATGAGCCTGCAGACTCACCTGCAATTGTGATATTGTCAGGATCGCCACCGAACTTTTCGATGTTTGCTCTCACCCAATCAAGAGCCTTTACCTGGTCGAGGAAACCGTACATTCCCGTAGTTCCGTTAGGAGACTCCGAAGCTAGGTTCTCGTCAGCATAAAAATCCGAGTGCCCCAAGCCTATAGCTAAAGTTTACAAATATGACATCATTCTTCGCATATGATTCACCGTTATAGTCCTCCCACCAAGCCTGACCAGTTGTGAGTGAACCTCCGTGGATGTAGAATACGACAGGGAGCTTTTTCTGTGGTCCTCTTGGCTTCCAAATATTGAGATAAAGACAGTCCTCGCTCATCTTTGGAACATATCTATTCTTTATTGTTCTAGTCACATTGTGGTAGAAGAAAATATCAGTTGCAGATGAAACGACTCTGTTAGTGCGCTTTTGCATGGCCATTGGCTGAAAGTGATCCGCCCTGAGAACACCTTTATACTTCTCAGGATTTTTTTCGGTTCCTTCCATCTCAAATCTCCAACTGGAGCCTTGGCATATGGAATGCCTGCATAGACCTCAACTGAGCGATCTTTGTTATATACACCCGTGAGTCTGCCCTCTTTTACCTCGATTTTTGCCCGTGCGCTTTGCTCCCTCATAGGGTAGCTGGTACGAGTTTTTTTCCTTAGGAAGGCTTATGAATGAAATTAAAGCAAAGAGAATAAACATGGCAATTACAGCCCTTCCACCTTTTTCTTGTCTTCTTCCAATAAAGCATAAATATAAAGGCCGTAATCAAAACAAGAATTAGTCCAGACCAAGCATTTCTATTCAAAAACATATAGAGTTCAAATACTATTGTCACCAGTATCAAAAAAAGCTATAAAAGGCAAATTTTTTTCTTTTTCTCATTCCCTTACTCCTTTCAGGACATCAAAGCTAGGCCTTGAAACAAAAATTCCTCGATAATTTTCTCGGCAACCTTTATACCGTCACAGGCTGCACTCGTTATGCCACCAGCATATCCTGCGCCCTCACCCGCAGGGTAAAGACCTTTGATGCTTCCCTGAAGATTGTCGTCCCTAAAAAAATCTAACTGGCGAAGAGCTTCTCGTCTCCACCGCCTTCATCACTGCATTATCATCATCAAATCCCTTGAGTTTTCTTCCTAGATATGGCATGGCCTCTCTAATAGACTCAACTGCAAAGCTAGGAAGCGAGTCAATCACGGCCTTTGCATCTTCATCTCCATCTCTGAACTTTGACCAGCAGGTCTTAGGGAAGGCATATCTTCCGCCACTGTTTTTTTGTAAGCGAGCCTCTCGTACTTTTCCTGAAACTCTACTCCAGCTAGTGCATCATCTCCATCAAAAATCAGAAACCCTAACATCAACAAGAAGTCCGCTGTTAGCTGTTCCACTGTCACGCTTGTGATTACTCATGCCGTTTGTTACAACACCGCCCTCTTGAGAAGAAGACATTATGACCTCACCACCTGGGCACATGCAAAAATGTATAAACACCTCTTCCGTTTTCACAGCGATGAGAGAGCTTATACTCTGCAGGTGGAAGACCCTTGGTTTTGCCGTACTGAGCCTCATCTACCATCTTCTGTGGGTGCTCTATTCTCACTCCTATGGAAAAACGGCTTCGCTGACATCTCAATGCCAAGCTCGTGCGCATACCTAAAAGGTATCCCTTGCGCTGTGGCCTATGGCAAGTACTAGATTTTCTGTTTCTAGCGTGTAGCTTTCCCCATTCAGAACTTCCTGAACTTTGACAGCTCTTATTTTTTTCCTGATGGCGCATCTATGCCAACTAGCTTGCTTGAAAATCTAATCTCACCGCCGAGTCGAATTATCTCCTCACGTATATTTGCGACCACATCTCTGAGAAGGTCTGTTCCTATATGTGGCTTATTTTTGTATACAGTATTTCCTCTGGTGCACCGGCGCTTACAAATTCACTTAGGACTTTATGGATTCTCGGATCCTTGATTCCTGTCGTAAGCTTGCCGTCAGAAAAAGTTCCAGCACCACCCTCGCCAAACTGAACATTTGACTCTGTGTTTAGCGCGCCGCCATTCCAGAAGTTTTGCACATCCTCAGCTCTTTTCGCTCACACACTTTCCTCTCTCGAGAACTATCGGTCTATATCCCTGCTGAGCAAGTATCAAAGCACAAAAGATTCCACATGGCCCAAAGCCTGCAATAACTGGCCTATGCTTTAGCTCACGCACGCCAGGCTCAGGTGCTTTATAGCTCATGTCAGGTGCTATAGAAAGATTTTTTTAGGGTCAGGCTTTAGCATTATTTTCCTTGCACCCTGCCCTTGCTCCACATCAAAGTCGACCGTATAGACAAATCTGATATCGCCCTTGTCTCTAGCGTCTATCGACTCCTTTACAATCTTATATTCCTTTATCTTGATGCTATTTCCGAGCTTCTTCTTTATTTTCTTTGGAAGAAGTTCCTTTGGCTCGCCGAGCGCGAGCTTTATCTGGCTAATTCTATACACACTTAGCTCCTATCAAATTAATTCTGTATTATTCACCCTAGCGCTTTTTTTCTGCAGCAGCACTACCCTGCCGTATGACCTGTCGAAAAAAAGCAATGGTTAGGTTATATCCTCCCGTGTATCCACTTACATCGAGCACCTCTCCGCAGGCATAGACCCCTGAGATTATCTTAGATTCCATGGTCTTAGGGTTTATCTCCTTAACGGAGACACCGCCAGCTGTAACAAAGGCTTTATCTAGCGATAGTGTTCCCTCTGCCTGAAGTTTCACATCCTTCAAAAAGTTCCGCAAACTCCTCAAGTTTTTTTCTCTGGTATTTGCTTTTAGCTTCTCTCCATCCGAAATTCCTGCAAGCTTTAAAAGATAGTCAGATAGTCTCTTAGGAAGCTCTGATTTAAGGTAGCTCTTTAGCTCCTTTTCTCCGCTATCCCTTGCCATGCTTCTAAGCTCATCCATGATTTCACCCTTTGATTTTTTTCGGAAGTAGGTCGAGGCTAAGTTTTTACAGTTTCTAGCCCATCTTTTTCGCATTATGCTATTAACAAAGCCAGAGCACCTTAGCGCAATAGGACCTGATATGCCAAAATGCGTGAAAAATCAAATCCCCTTCGTGACTTGATGCAAGTTTATTCCTTTTGTTATATACACTGAGCTTTACGTCTTGAAGCGATATCCCACTAAGCTCAGAGAAAAAATCACCGTAGTTTCTGCATACTATTGGAACCTCTGCTGGATAAATCGGACTTATACTATGTCCTAAAGCCTCCATGAGCGCATAGCCATCTCCATTTGATCCAGTTGAAGAAAAATGACTTTCCTCCGCAGGAAACTATTACGCATGGGGCGTAAAACTCCTCACCATGCTTTTGTTCTAATGCCAAGGGCTTTCCCTTCTCTCTGCATAATCTCTGTTACGGTACTTCCTGTCTTTATCTTTACACCGTGCTTTTTTTAACTTGGCTTCAAAGTGCTCAACTATGCTCTTTGATGAGTCGGTAACTGGGAAAAACCCTGCCCTTGTCTTCTATCTTCAGCTTAAGCCCTCCCGATGTGAAGAAATCCATTATATCCCTGTTGTCAAAGCTAGCCATGCTGCTGTATAGGAACTTTGAATTTACGGGAATCTTCGCAAGGAGCTCATCTCTGTCCTCTGCGTTTGTGAGATTGCACCTTCCGCCTCCTGTTAGAAGAAGCTTCTTACCAGGTGAATCGTTTTTTTCTCCACCAAAAGAGTCCTAGCGCCGAGGCTCGCAGCTGAAACTGCTGCCATCATGCCAGATGCTCCTGCTCCTATTACTATTACATCAAAGCCTTTGACTTTACTCATTTCTGTCATTTCATCTCCGAATTCGATTTTTTTCCGTTAGATTTTGTTATTTTTTTGACTAAATTGTGATTGAAATATGATGTCAAGGGTACAAAAATCTAGGCTTTTTAGCCACCTACATCATAACTTTTTTTCTAATGTGATTAGCAATATGTTTTGATCTGGAACTACGGAATTATGCACTTTGTATGGTATATTAGATTCTCCAATGCAGAATGTGATATGTGATTAGTCTTTTTAATACTAGTTATAAGAAATCAGATTATTAACATCGTCCTATCACAATTGAAACTGTTTTTGATAAACATTTATAATCTAATGTGTAGATTATGTATGTGATTTTGTTCATATAACTCGAATTTAAAGTAAGAAGGAGGAAATTTATGATTTCATTTATCATGGGTGTAGTACTGCTTATCGCAGGTTACTTTACCTACGGAAAGGTTGTCGAAAGACTCATCGGACCAGATGATAGAGTAACACCTGCATACAGCAAGGAAGACGGCGTTGACTTCATTCCAATGAAGGCTAGCAGCTCATTCCTTATTCAGCTCCTTAACATCGCAGGACTTGGCCCAATCTTCGGAGCTCTTACAGGTGCTCTTTGGGGACCAGTAGTATACCTTTGGATTGTATTTGGTACAATCTTCGCAGGTGGTGTTCACGACTACCTATCAGGAATGCTTTCTGAGAGAAACAACGGTGCTTCAATCTCTGAGATTGTTGGTAAGTACCTAGGACCAGTTATGGCTTTAGTTATGAGACTATTCTCAGTAGTACTTCTAGTTATGATTGGTGTAGTATTCATGGTTGGACCTGCTCAGCTTATCGCACTTCTGACACCAAGCGCATTTGGAGTTCAGTTCTGGACTATCGTAGTACTTGTTTACTACTTCCTAGCAACTCTACTGCCAATCGACAAGATCATCGGTAAGATTTACCCAGTATTTGGACTAGCTCTTATCATCATGGCTCTTGGAATCGGTGGTGCAACACTTCTACATTCAGGCGAAAGACCAATGCTAGAGATTTGGGATCACTTTGAGAACATGTATCCTGCAAAGGACAAGCTTCCAATTTGGCCTCTAATGTTCATCACAGTAGCTTGCGGAGCTATCTCAGGCTTCCACGCAACACAGTCACCAATGATGGCTCGTTGCCTAACAAAAGAGAAGAACGGCCGTAAGATCTTCTACGGAGCAATGGTTGCTGAAGGTATTATCGCTCTTATCTGGGCTTCAGCTGGTGTTGCATTCTACTACAACAGAACAGGCGATGGCACAGGACTACAGGCTCTTTTAGATATGCAGGGCGGTAACTCAAACACTGTATATCAGATGTCAAAGGCACTGCTCGGTGGCGTTGGTAGTATCCTAGCTATGGTAGGCGTTATCGCATGTCCTATCACATCAGGTGACACAGCATTCCGTTCAGCAAGACTTACAATCGCTGACTGGTTCAAGATTGACCAGCAGGATAAGAAGAAGAGACTTCTTCTATCACTTCCACTCCTACTAGTGGGTTACGGAATTTCTAAGCTAAACTATGCAGTTATCTGGAGATACTTCTCATGGTCAAACCAGACACTTGCTATGATGGTACTTTGGGCTATAGCAGTTTACCCTATGCCGTTACAGAAGCAAGATCAGCAGCTGGATGGCTTCAATTCCAGCAACATATATGACAGCTGTAACAATTGCATATATCTTGCAGGCTAAGGAAGGTCTAAGAATTAATGCAATGGTTTCTGATATAATCGGTATCTCAATTGCTGTAATAGTATTCATCTTCTACATGGTAAAGGTTTATACAAAGGCTGGAGATACACCACTTGTGGATACTCCACTAGAGGTTAAAAAAAGTAATCTCAATTCAAATTAAATACATAGTGTTGAAACCCCGTATCGCCGTATACGGGGTTTTGTTTAGTGAGCTAGTGTAAACTTCCCATCTTTTATATAAAAATCGCTTAAACAAAGAAAATAGCAGCTCTAGCGTTATGCCAAGGCTGCTATTTTGATACATATTCACATAAATTAAGCTTTAGCTCCTCTGAGTTTACGCTTTCTAATTGCAACGCTGTGGAAGCTATCTGCCTCTTGGGTCAGTTCCTTTGCAACTACTTCGAGAATTTCGTCGAGCTTTTCGACATCCTCCTCTGAGAATCTCTCCTTGATGCGGTCGCAAACGATTCCAATATAGTCATAGACCATACCGTAGTTTTTGGTGTACTTCTCGGTCGCTTCGAGGTAGTACTCTCTGCGATCGGTTTCACCGCGCTTCTTGTTGATATATCCCTTTTTGATAAGGCTGTTTACTCTGTATGTTGCATTAGGCGAAGACATATGTGCTGCGTCGGCAAATGCGTTTACAGTTGGCTCTTTTAGGGCTGTGATTATCTCCATGCAAATAACCTCAAATGCAGATAGTGCATCATCGTCACCATCATCATTGAATGCCTTATCGTACAAGAGCAGTTTGAATTTGTCATAAACATGCGAAAAATTTTCTTTCAGCATATATCTCTCCCATCATCCTATTGCGAATGAAATCTCCCCACTGCAAGCTACTTCACCATCCACGGTTGCAACTACATTTCCGAAGCCTACGTTACCGCGGCTCTTAATGATTTCGCATTCCAGCGTCAAAACATCCCCTGGAACTACCTGTCTCTTAAATCGGCAGTTTTTGACTCCACCGAAGAAGGCTAGCTTTCCTTTGTTCTCCTCGGCGCATAAAATTGCACAAGCACCAGTCTGAGCCAGAGCCTCGAGAATCAAAAACCCCTGGCATGACAGCCTTCTGTGGAAAGTGGCCCAGGAAGTGCATTTCGTTCTGAGATACGCACTTAATTCCCTTGGCAAACTTACCTGGCTCCATATCCGTAATCCTATCGACAAGAAGGAAAGGATATCTATGAGGAAGAATTTCTTTTATCTGTTCTGAATTAAGAGTCATCTTAATCTCCTTTATTTTACACTAAACTCTCTTGAAAAATCAAAGACGCATTATGTCCACCAAACCCGAGAGAATTTGACATAGCGTATTCGCTGTCAAAAGCTACTCCTTCGTTAGGACAAATCTTTAAATCACACTCATCGTCGGGCACTTTATATCCTACTGTAGGAGGTGCAAATTGGTCTTCTAGAGCCTTAATTGCCATTACAGCTTCAATTGCTCCACTCGCACCTAGAAGGTGTCCGGTCATGGACTTTGTTGATGAAATCAAAAGCTCCTTGCTGTGCTCACCGAATGCAAGCTTTTACTGCCTTGGTCTCACCCTTATCGTTAAGTGGTGTTCCCGTTCCATGAGCATTGATGTATCCAACTTCGCAAGGTTCAATTCCAGCATCTCTAATAGCCAAGGTCATGCAGTCAGCAGCTCCACTACCGTCTTCGAGCGGTGCAGTCATATGGTTTGCATCGCAGCTAGCTCCATATCCAGCAATTTCGCCAAGAATCTTTGCGCCTCTCTTAACCGCATGCTCATACTCCTCAAGGATAAGTATTCCGCTTCCCTCACCCATGACAAATCCGCTTCTCTCCTTATCAAAAGGAATTGATGCACGCGCTGGATCGTCTGAGTCAGAAAGTGCCTTCATAGAAGCAAATCCACCTATTCCTAGCTCGCAGATACAACTTTCAGCACCTCCGCAGGCCATTACATCAGAATATCCATCTCTGATATAGTGGAAGGCTGCTCCGATTGAATCTGAAGCTGAAGCGCAGGCTGTAACAACACAGGTACAGCTTCCCTTAAATCCGAGCTTGATGGCAATCATTCCTGCTGCCATGTTAGTTATGCTTGATGGAACAAATAGAGGTGAAACTCTATCATATCCGTGCTTATCCCCTCTTAGGCATTCACGCTGAATTACTGGAAGTCCGCCGATTCCACTAGCAACATTTACACCGCATCTTAGCGCATCCTCTTTTGACATATCAAGACTGCTCTGCTTGAAAGCCTCCTCTGCCGCATAGAGAGCAAACTGTGTGAATCTAGCTGTTCTTCTAGCTTCCATCTTGTCCATGATTTCGCAAGGATCAAAGTCCTTAACCTCGCCTGCGATTTTTACCTTTGATTCCTCAGTGTCAAACTGAGTAATGAAATCTATACCTAGCTTTCCGTCCTTGGCATTTTCCCACATATTTGAGCTTCCGATTCCTATAGGGGAAACTGCTCCGATACCTGTAACAACAACTCTTCTCTTCATAATTTCCTCCTACATGGCCATTCCGCCATCGACCTTGAGAACCTCTCCAGTGATGTATCCTGACTCTTCAGTCGTCAAAAATAGAATTGCACTTGCGACATCTGCTGTAGTTCCAGCTCTTCCCATAGGAATGTTGCTCTGGAGCTTTTCTGATGCCTCTTCTGGGATAGCATCTGTCATTGCAGTGCTAATGAATCCTGGTGCAACAGCATTTACAGTAACGCCTCTACCTGCTAGCTCTCTAGCAAAGCTCTTTGTCATACCTATGATTCCAGCCTTTGCTGCAGCATAGTTTACCTGACCTGCATTTCCAACGATTCCTGTAACAGATGAAACGTTTACAATTCTTCCGAATCTTTTTCTCATCATCACAGATGCAGCTGCTTTAATCATATAGAAAGGTCCGTAAAGATTTGTCTTAACTACGCTATCAAAGTCCTCCGCACTCATTCTTACGCCAAGTCCATCCCTTGTGATACCAGCGTTATTTACAAGAATATCAAGTCTTCCTAGCTCGCTTATAGCAAGATCTACGATGGCCTTGCACTCCTCTTCATTTGAGACATCACCCTTTGCTAGGACAGCCTTAGCGCCTGCCTCCTCACAGAGCCTCTTTGTCTCTAGAGCAGCATCCTCGCTTCTGCTGTAGTTGATTACAACATCAACACCGCTTTGCGCTAGCTTTACCGCAGCCTCTCTTCCGATACCTCTTCCGGCACCTGTAACTATTGCAACTCTATTTCCCATATTGATTACCTTCCTAACTCTTCAATAGCCTGGCGAAGCTCATCAGCTGTAGTAATGCTAATTGTCTTCACCGAGCGATCTACCTTTTTGACAAATCCAGACAGTGCATTTCCTGGACCTATTTCAACAAAGTTTGTAACCCCAAGCTCTATGAGCTTTCTGATTATCTTCTCCATCAATACACCAGACTGAACCTGTTTTGATAGAAGCTCTGAGATTGACTCATCTGCCTGCTTTTACATCTCCTGTGTAGTTGAACAAAAACAGGAAATTCCTCTTCACCTAGATTAAATTCCTTTGTCTTCTCAAGAAGAGCATCTCCGACTGGCTTCATGTATGATGTGTGGAAAGGTCCTGAAACTGATAGTGGCATAACCCTTCTTGCACCCTTTTCTAGGGCAAGCTCAGATGCCTTTGCTACTGCTGAAGCCTCACCCGAAATTACAATCTGACCAGGACAGTTGACATTGGTTATCTCTGCCTTTTTATCCCCATTTGATGCCTCCGTGCAACACTCAGCAAGTGGCTCCTGCTCTAGTCCAAGGACAGCAGCCATGCTTGAATCTACATCCTTTGATGCCTTTACCATCTCGTTTGCTCTAAATTGAACGAGCTTTAGTGCATCCTCGTATTCAAAGACACCTGCACTGCATAATGCTGTGTATTCTCCAAGACTTAAACCTGCTGCAAAATCAGGCTTAATTCCGTTCTCTTTTAGTACGCTGTAAATTCCCATACCGAAAGCCAAGAGAATTGTTTGCGTGTTTTGGGTCTGAGAAAAGGTCCTCCATGCTTCCATCAAATGCGATGCTTCTCTGCTCAGCTGGCAGTTTGTCAAAGCATTTTTTAAATCCTTCAAACTCAGCGTACAAATCTTTGCCCATCCCTGGCTTCTGACTTCCCTGTCCAGCAAATAAAAAAGCTGTTTTCATTTTGTTCTCCTCGCTTAATACTTATTCAAATCCCTTTGACAGTTCGTCCATAAGGTCCCTAACTTTAACTATTTTATCTATTCTTCCGCAGTTTTCACCGCTGAAGAAAAAGTCCGTTATCTTCGTCTCCATTAAATCCTGCTATCAAAAGCTGCACTTATGCAGTACGGCGTCGTCTTAGGATCGCATGTGCTTATGCAATTTATGCAGCGACTTGGCGCTTTTCTACCTTCCTTTTCGACCTGCTCATGAAGAGCTGATTTTAGTGCCCTTCCTGGAAGCCCAACAGGACTTTGTATAATTTTTAGATCCTCGGCCTTCGCTTTCACGATTTTCTCCTTGAATCCTTGACTTGCATCGCACTCTTCACAGGCGATGAATCTTGTTCCTATCTGCACACCGTAAGCACCACACTTAAGTACCTTTTTGATGTCATCTGCATCAAAGATGCCTCCCGCAGCAAAGACAGGTATATCTCCACAGACCTTTACGACATCTGAAACTATCTCGGTCAGAGGCTGATAGGTTTTGTTTATCAATTCCTCTTTCTTAAAGCCTAGATGTCCGCCTGCTCCCGAACCTTCAACAACTATGAAGTCGGGTTTTCTTTCACATTTTTTATTCCAGCTTCTCATGATCAAAGCTGCCGCCTTGGCACTCGAGACAATCGGAGCTATTAGGACATCTTTGCCATCAACTAGTTCAGGTAGGGCAAGGGGGAGCCCAGCACCTGATATGATCGCATCTATTCCTTCCCTGACAGCAGCCTCGATACATTCCCTATAGTCAGTAGTTACAGTCATAGCATTTATGGCTATCATTCCTCTACCATTAGCAATTTCCTTAGCGATTTGTATCTCTTTTCTAAGGGCACGCACATCAGCCTCTACATGATTCTGATAGAAATCTTCCTCACGAAAGCCGATCAAAAGCAGTTGAAATAACACCCATACCACCGCAAGCTGCGACGCTTCCGGCGAGCTTTCCCATGGATATACCAACTCCCATACCGCCCTGAATAACTGGAATTTCGAGCTTATCCCTAAAAAAACTTTAGCAGACGCTCTATTTGCAAAAACTCATTCTTACATTCCTCATATTCTCTCATCATTTGCTCGAAAATACTGCGAAGTGGCTTCACTTCTTTGACAAGCGCTGACACTTGACCGGCCATAAGTGAGCCTCTCTTGACATCACCTTCGTGGACAGCTCTTCTAAGTGCGCCGAGCGTATATTTTTTTCGAGCTCCATAAGGTCTGCACCCGCCTTTTTCACGCTCTAGGTACTCCTGAGCCATTGGATTTTTAATGACTCTAACAGGGGCTCCTGAGTTTCTGCCAGTAACGATAGTGCTTCTATCCTTTGCCTTGATAACGGCATCCTTATAGTTTTGGTGGATAGGACACTCCTCACTTGCAAGCAGTACAGTGCCAACCTGAATTCCCGTAGCTCCAAGGATCTCAGAAGCCGCCATCTGGCGTCCGCAAGCTATACCTCCGGCAGCGACAACTGGAACGCTCACTGCATCTACAATCTGCGGAACCAAAACCATGGTTGTAATTTCACCGATGTGACCACCGCTTTCGCAACCTTCAGCTATCATGCCATCAGCACCCATAGATTCAAGTCTCTTAGCAAGTGCAACTGATGAAACAACAGGAAACACTTTGATGCCCTTGCTCTTCCAAAGTTCGATATACTTGCCAGGATTTCCTGCACCAGTTGTTACAAGTGATGCGCCAGACTCAGCGATGACATCTGCCATTCTTTCAACATCTGGATTCATCATCATTAGGTTGATGCCAAATGGTCTATCCGTCTTTGCTCTAACAGCATCGATTTCGGCCTTTAGCATCTCGGCATTCATAGCTCCGGTACCGATGATTCCCATGGCACCTGCATTTGATACGTCGGCTGCAAATGAACCAGTAGCAACCTGTGCCATACCTCCCTGAAAAAAATTGGAAATTCTATATCAAAAATTTTTATTTAAATTCATATTCAATCCCCTTATGCCCTAAAAAAGCATTCCTCCATAAGTTAGTCCAGCGCCAAATCCAACGCTTACTGCTAGCATTCCGGGCTTAAGAAGGCCCTTATCCCTCATGTCAGCCATCGCAATTGCAACGCTGGCTGCCGAGGTATTTCCATATTCCTCTAAATCCATGAAGCATTTTTTTCAATAGGAACGCCTAGCTTTGAGGCAATGCTTCTGATAATGCGCTTGTTAGCCTGGTGGAAGATGAAGAAGTCAACATCATCCTTATGCACACCGTTTTTGATCTAGGAGCTCCTGAGTTACCTCCGGAATCTTATTTACTGCAAATCTATAGACCTCTTGGCCCTGCATGCTGATTCTCTGCTCAAATCTCTCGCAGTATAGGACCTCAGAATCCGAAATTACACCTTCTAGGTGTGCAAATAAGGCATCCTCTCTCAAGGTACATACGGCAGCGCCAGCACTCGTCTCCAAAGAGCACATCTGTCCCTCTGTCCTTCATGCTCATGAAGCTGCTTATAGTTTCACTTCCGACCAGCAAAATGTTCTGGTAGCTTCCTGTATGAAGAAGGGCATTTGCCACGATTGCTCCATATATGAAGCCTGAGCAAGCACCGTTCACATCTGTAGCAAGCACATCCTCTCTTAGCCCGAGCATACCGCAAATCTCTGTAGCAACTCCTGGAGTTGCCTTATCTGCTGTAAATGTGCATACGATTACCGCATCTATATCACGAGCAGATAGTCCTGATTCCTCTATAGCCTTAAGCGATGCTTCGCAGGCGATGTCTGCATTGCTTTGCCCGTCTGCAAACCATCTGCTTTCTATACCGCTCTTTTCTCTAATCCACTCATCACTTGTGTCCATGATTTTAGCTAGGTCGTCGTTTAGAACCTTTCTCTTACCGTGAGCAAGACCAGTTCCTATAAATTTCATAGCAAGCTTTTTCTTTCATCATCCTAAATAAGTTCCTTTCCGACCTTACGCAGCCTGTGATATCTCTGCTTTTACGATGTCATCTCCACTTATCTTCATAAGTCTTGCGAGATTCCTGCGAGTGCAGCATCTAGTCTCTTAAATACCGGCTCGCTATTTTTCGTGTGCACCTTCGCCGTCCTCTTTGATGACGCAGTCGCAGATTCCCATCTTCTTGAGTTCTGGCGCTGTCAGCTTCATGTTCTCGCAGGCTTCCTTCCACTTTGATGCATCCTTGTATACAAAAATCGAAGCAAATCCCTCTGGTGAAAGTATTGAAAATACGCTATTTTCTAGCATTATCATGCAGTCTCCAAAGCCTATTGCAAGGGCGCCTCCACTTCCGCCTTCACCTATGAAGACATTTACAACCGGCACTCTTAGCCTGCTAAGGGTTAGAAGGCAATGAGCAATCGCACTGCCCTGACCGTTCTCCTCAGCCTCTTTACCTGGATATGCACCAGGAGTATCGACAAAAGGTAATGATAGGGAAGTCCAAATCTCTCAGCATGCTTTCATGAGCCTTTTGGCCTTGCGATATCCCTCTGGATTTGGCATACCGAATCTGTGACTTATCTTTTCGTCAAGACTCTTTCCACGCTCCTGAGCTATAACTACTACAGGTACTCCATGAAATCTTCCGACGCCTCCAACAATTGAGACATCCTCTCCATGAAGTCTGTCTCCTCCAAACTCACAGAAGTCAGAAATTAACCTATCGATATAATCCCTGCCTGTAGGCCTAGTCTCGATTCTCGCTATCAAAACACGTTCATCTGCACTGCGGCTTGAAATCACCTCATCTAGTTCTCTAGCTAATTCTTTTTTTGTCTGAAGAAGCAAGCTGGCTTTTCTTTCCTTTTTGGTGGAGCGAAATGAGCTTAGCGATGTAGCTTTTCAGCTCTGCTCTTGGAACTACCCCGTCCAAGAGACCGTGCTCATAGAGGAATTCCGCGCTCTGGAAAACCCTCAGGGAGCTTTTTCACCGATAGTTTGACTAATGACCCTAGGGACCCGCAAAGCCAATGAGCGCTCCAGGCTCTGCAAGCTGAATATCGCCGAGGGAAGCAAAGCTAGCCGTGACGCCACCCGTTGTCGGATTTGTCATAACCGAAATGAATAGTCCTCCCGCCTCGCGTAGCTTACCAATAGCGGCTGAGGTTTTTGCCATCTGCATCAGAGATAGCATTCCCTCCTGCATTCTTGCGCCTCCAGAAGCCGAAAAAATGACCAGTGGAAGCTTTTTCTTGGTTGCATATTCAGCAGCCCTTGTAACCTTCTCACCTACAGCCATGCCCATGCTGGCCATCATAAACCTCGAATCCATGACACAGATAACTGCTTTGTGTCCGTCTATCTTGCAGGTTCCAGTGACCACAGCCTCAGGCATATCAGTCTTCTTTTCCATCTCTGAAAGCTTGTTATCGTATTCAGGAAAATCGAGTGGATTATACCCCTTTATCCATCTTCCGAACTCTCTGAAGCTGTCCTCATCGCAGATGTACTTGATGCGCACTCTTGCTGCGATATTCTTATACTTACCGCATTCAGGACACTCGTATAGATTGTCTCTCCACTCACTCTTTGGCGCCTGAAATCCGCAGCCCTTGCACTCAACTATTTCATTTTCACTGCGTATCTCCTCAAGCGTCGCTGATGATTTGCTTATTTTCTTAACAAATCTAAGCAGCTTTTATCTTGTCGCCCTAAAAATCTTTTCCATTATTTTCCTCTTATATCAGTAGCAGTCCTCAAAAGTTCTAATAGTGATTCCTGCTCTTTTTCAATAAATGAAGTGTTGTAATTTCCTCTAAGAAATACTCGATTAAATAGAATTAGATACTGTAACAAAAGCGTTGTATCTATTCCCTCGATGATGGTCTCCTCAAGAGCTCTTCTCATCCTTCTCACCGCCTCAACTCTAGTGTCGCCGTAGACGATGATCTTAGCTGCCATTGAATCATAGTAAGGACTGATGTCGCATCCGCTATAAAGCGCGCTCTCGACTCTTACACCGTTTCCTCCTGGGAAGTGAACCATGTTCACATGTCCTGGAGAAGCCGCAAAATCCCTGATCGGATTCTCAGCACAAATTCTGCACTCTATTGCATGACCTTTAATCTTTACATCGCTTTGGTCTATATCAAGTGGCAAGCCCGAAGCGATTCTGATCTGCTGAGCAACAATATTTACCCCTGTTACCATCTCTGTTACAGGATGTTCAACCTGAATTCTCGTGTTCATCTCGATGAAATAGAAGTTATTCTCACTGTCGAGCACGAATTCAACAGTACCTGCACCCTCGTAGTTACAAGCCTCGGCAGCCTTAACCGCCGCTTCACACATCCTATCTCTAAGTCCCTGATCAAAAGCAAACGCTGGAGCTTCCTCTAGCATCTTCTGATTCTTCCTCTGTATTGAACAGTTTCTCTCCCCTAGGTGAATCGTCTTCCCATAGGAGTCAGAAAGCACCTGTACCTCTATGTGCTTAGGGGCTCAAAATAAGCTTTTCAATATATACTGTATCATCGCCAAAGGCAGCTCTTGCCTCAGCTCTCGCCTCATCAAAGGCTCTTTCTATATCCTCAAGCGAGTTTGCCCTTCGCATGCCTCTACCACCGCCACCTGCGGAGGCTTTGATCAAAATAGGAAATCCTATCTTCTCAGCTATGCTCTTTGCTGTCTCGATATCCGTAACCGCCCCATCTGAGCCTGGCACCGTTGGTACTTTAGCCTTCATCATCAGCTCACGCGCAGCGAGACTTATTTCCCATCTGTTCTATGACATTAGATGATGGACCTATGAATTTGATACCGTTCTCTTCGCAAAGCGCAGCGAATGCAGGATTTTCTGATAGAAAGCCAAAGCCCGGATGGACTGCATCACAGCCCGTTCCGAGCGCCGCTTCTATTATATTATCCATCTTCAAATAGCTTTCCGAGGGTGGTGCAGCGCCGACACAAACAGATTCATTTGCGAGCAGGACGTGCAGCGAATCCTTGTCAGCTGACGAATATATCGCTACGGTTTCTATATTTTTTTATCCAAGCACTCTCTGATTATTCTCAGAGCAATCTCTCCTCTGTTTGCAACTAGGACACGCTTTAGCATCTGTCTACCTCGTAAATATTTTGATCGAACTCGACCATGTCTCCATTGTTTTGCAGTACATTCTTTACTACTAAATCATATGGTGCCTTAATCTCATTCATCATCTTCATAGCCTCAATTATGCACATAGGCTCTCCAGCTTTGACCTTGCTACCCACCTTAACGAACGGCTCGCTTTCTGGGTTTGCTGCAAGGTAAAGAGTTCCGACAAGCGGGCTTTTGATATACTCCTTGTCACTCTCATCTTCCCTAGTCTTTGGAGCTGCCTTTACCGCCTTGTTTACCATATCTGGCTGGCTAGGCTGAATGGCACATACATCAAAGCTCGGATTAGCATTTGCTTTCTTAAGCTTAAGCTTAAGACCATCAGCATCAAATTCCATCTCCGAAAGGCCAGAGGTCTCGAATATCTCTATTAATTCCTTGACCCTGTTCTTAACTTCCATGACTATGCCTTATACTGGTCAACGCACTTAACTACGTCTTCTACTGTCTTTAGCTGCTTTAGTACATCATCAGGTAGCTTGATGTCAAACTCTTCCTCAAGAGTCATAACTAGCTCAACTGCATCTAGTGAGTCAATCTTTAGATCCTCTGCTAGGTTTGATTCTAGCTTAATCTTGTCCTCATCTACGCTAAGTGTTTCAACGATTAGTTCCTTTACCTTCTCAAAAGTCATTATAAATACCTCTCTCTTCTTTAATAATCAAAATTAAACTATTGATTTTCCCGCTCACGCGGCGGGTTTGAAGTAAGTAAAATATTTTATCTAAAAAGAATTTAGTTAAAAATATTTTTATATAATTCTTTGTTAGGATACCATTTTGATATATCTATGTCAAAGGTTTTTTTCGTGTAAAAAAATGTGTTGTTTTTGTGAAATCGTAAGTCCTGGCAAATAAAAAGCCTCGCATTTGAGGGCTTTAAACCCTCAAATACTAGGCTTTGATTGTCATAATAAATCATATATATAATCTTGCCATCATATATTCGTCAACAAATTCACCATCGACTAACGTTGTTTTCTTTTTTTGATGCCCTCAGATATAAATCCTTGCTTCTCGTATAGATTTATCGCAGGTGTATTTTGCGTCTCTACTGTAAGCTCAAGTCTTTTGACCTGATTTTTTTCTCGCCCATTCATCTAGCTTATCAAAAAGTTTTGTTCCGATTCCCTGTCCTTGAAATGAACGTCTGATTCCAATAACAATATATGCAGAGTGTCTTATTCTTCGAAAGCTTCCTCTTTTTGCTGCTAAAAAAACCTACAATTTCGTGTTCACTAAAAGCACCTAGGAATAAATCATTTTCATTTGAGAGATTGTTTACTATTAAATCTTCATCAAACTGCCTTTCATCGGGCTCAAACATCATAAACTTTGTTTCTTGATCTATACTCTTCATACAATCAAAGAATATCTTTGCTTCGCTTTTGATCTATCTTTCGTATTTGCATAAATTACCTTCTTATAGTTTTATTTATAGCTACGATACTGCACCACTCGCCCAAAATAGCTTTTTCTACTATCTCAAATCCACATTCCTTCATACAGTTTTCAACCGCCTCAGACTTTTCCGTTAGTATTCCTGATGTTATGAATATGCCATTTTCTTCAAGATGTCTTTTTGGTATCCTTTGATAGTCTCATGACAATATCTGCAAGTAAATTTGCAACTACGATATTTGCCTTTATAGTCAACTCCTGCTGTTAGGGTCTCCAACTATTGCCTTAGCTCTATCGCTAACATCATTTAGTTCATAGTTTTTCGTTTGAAACTCTTACAGCATCCTCATCTATGTCTATGCCAAGAACATCAGATGCGCCTAGCTTTGCTGCCGCTATCGAGAGTATCCCCTGATCCACTTCCTACATCTAATACCTTATATCCATCAGACATATTTTTTTCTATCATTCTTATGCAGAGCATAGTTGTCTCATGAGTTCCCGTTCCAAACGCCATGCCTGGGTCTATCTCTATGACAATATCCCCCTCATTAGACTTATACTCACACCACGTAGGCTTTACTACTATATTATTAGAAAGCTTCGTTGGCTTGAAATACTCCTTCCACTTATCGCGCCAGAGCACATCGTCTTCAACCTTAGCACTAACGGAAAGTTCTCCTAGATCAGCTTCAGCACCATATCTTCCCTCGGCTGCAGATTTAGCTAGCTCCTCTATAGCCTTTCTTACATCCTTTGCCCTGCTGTGACCTTCCTCATCATCAGCAAAGAAAACAGTAACTGCAGGCTCAATAATGCTAAGGTCTGGTATCTGACTTTCGTCGTACCATTCGCTTGGGCCAGGGGATGCTATCATTGCAAGAATCTCATCGGGATCATCTATCATCGCATCGTTTATTCCTATGTTCATAAGCGCAGCGAGAACAGGGTCAATTCCGCTCTTACTGGTCTTAATCTTCACTTCTATATATTTCATGCCTATAGCTCCTTTTTGATCAAAACAAAAATAACTCTGCTTACAATATATCATTGGCAGAGCTATTTATCAATAAATATGAGGGGGTTCACATTTGAACTAAATTTTATGCCTGTGCTAGAATGACATCTTTGAAATCGCCTTCTTAAGCTGAAGTCCTACTGTTGCTGCTAAGAAACATTTTACAACATCTACAGGCATCTGAATTGAAATTGATGAAAGAAGAAGTACTGACACCGCCTTATCGGTTTTGATATAGCAAAAGCATGATGATTAGCTTATATGTAATTCCTATAGCATATATCAGAACAAATCCAACCATAGATGCGAAGAAATATCTTTTAATGCTAGGCGTTCCTCTCTCTGAGATATATCCAACTGCATACGATGCAAAGATGAAGGAGATGATATATCCAAATGTCGGCATGAGCACATAGTTAAAGCCTCCGCCACCAGCGAAAACTGGAACTCCGCATATTCCGAGGACCAGATATATTGTAAGGGAAAGTGCACCTAGCTTGCTACCTAGTACAAATCCCGATAGGATAACGAAGAAGAGTTGCATGGTTACATAGTCCATAAACGGCATAGGAATCTTGATGAATGCACCAACTGATACCAGTGCTGTAAATAGAGCTACAATTGCTAGTCTGCTTGTCTTGTTTTTGAAACTTGTCTGTAATCATAATAATAACCTCCGTAGTAAATTACGAAGGTTATTATATCACTATGGATTTCATTGGTAAACTATTTTGTAACTTGGTTTTACAATACGCTGCTCATGACTAAAAAAATAGGTCCAAATGCCATGTCAACAGCTTATTTGTTAAAAAAACCAAAGATGTCTTTTTACCTTTTGTGCAAAGCCATTTTTTTCTTCTGATAGCAGTTCTTATCTAGAGCCGCATCCATATCTTCTATAGCCTTGCGTTGCTTTGCGTTAAGCTTTGTTGGAACCTCGAGCTGGACTTTTACATAAAGATCTCCCATTCTGCCATTTCTAACATTTCTTTAACACCCTTACCCTTGAGTCTGAAAAACAGTCTCTGGCTGAGTTCCTGCTGGAATCTTATATGAAACCTTGCCATCCAGCGTTGGCACTATAATCTCATCTCCCTAGCGCTGCCTGAACAAAAGTGATTGGCATGTCTAGGTAAAGGTCATCTCCAGTACGCTTAAATAGCTTGTGTGGTTTTACATCTAAAAACGATGTATAGGGTCTCCTGCTGGACCTCCGTTCACACCTGGCTCGCCCTGTCCTCTTAGTGGAATAACTGTATCTGTATCAACACCTGCTGGGATCTTGACATCTATTGTTATCGTCTTACGAACGCTTCCTGTTCCGTTACAGTCAGGACATGGAGTCTCTATCTTATATCCTGTTCCATTACATTCTGGGCACGTGGTCTGGCTTCTAAACTGTCCAAAAGGTGTTCTCTGAACGCTATCTATAACGCCTTTTCCGTTACACCTTGAGCATGTGTGCTTCTCTGTTCCAGGTGCGTTTCCTTCACCTCCGCATGTATCACACTTAACCATCTTGGTAAGTCTTATCTTTTTATTTGTACCGAAAGCAGCTTCTTCAAAGTCAATTGTAACATGCTTCTGAAGGTCTCTTCCCTTCTGAGGACCGTTTCTTCTTCCACCTCCGAAGCCGCCACCGAATCCTCCACTAAACATGCCACCAAACATATCAAAGATATCTTCAAAAGCCACCGCCAGAGAAGCCTCCCTGACCAAATCCAGCGTTTGGATCTACCCCTGCATGTCCGAAGCGATCATACTTTTCCTTCTTCTCTGCATCTGAAAGTACAGCGTATGCTTCGTTTATTTCCTTGAATTTTTCTTCTGCAGCCTTATCGTCAGGATTTCTATCAGGATGATACTTCATTGCCAGCTTTCGGAATGCTTTTTTTATCTCATCTTCTGAGGCACCCTTTTGTAGCCCCAGGACCTCATAGTAATCTCTTTTTTTCTGCCATATTCTCACCTATACTAACCGCAAACGAGGATTTGCTCTGAAAGCAAATCCTCTTGCGAGTCAAGCTAAATCTTTCCTTTATTTATTCTCATCATCTACAACAGTGTAATCTGCATCAACTACATTGTCGTTTGCTGCGCTTCCTGCATCTGCACCTGCGCTCTGACCTGCTCCACCCATGCCTGACATGTCTGGGCCAGCTTCAGCGCCTGCCTGCTGATATAGCTTTGTTGAAACCTCAGTGAACTTAGCTGAAAGTGCTTCTGACTTAGCCTTGATGTCCTCTTCATTGTTAGCCTCAAGAGCCTTCTTTAGCTCCTCGTTAGCTTCCTTGATAGCTGATTCATCTGCTGCATCAATCTTTCCTTCTAGATCCTTTAGAGACTTCTCTGTCTGGTATACAAGAGCCTCAGCCTGGTTTCTATTCTCGATAGCTTCCTTCTTCTTCTTATCCTCAGCTGCATAAGCTTCTGCTTCTCTTACCTTAGCCTGGATTTCTTCCTCTGAAAGCTTTGTTGATGATGTGATTGTAATCTTCTGCTCCTTACCTGTTCCAAGGTCCTTAGCGCTTACATTTACAATGCCGTTAGCATCGATATCAAATGTAACCTCAATCTGTGGAATTCCACGTGGAGCTGGAGCGATTCCTGTGAGCTGGAACTGTCCTAGTGAGATATTATCTGCTGCCATTTCTCTTTCACCCTGCATTACGTGGATGTCTACAGCTGTCTGGTTGTCTGCAGCTGTTGAGAATACCTGGCTCTTCTTTGTTGGGATTGTTGTATTTCTCTCGATTAGCTTTGTTGCAACTCCGCCAAGTGTCTCGATTGAAAGTGAAAGTGGTGTTACGTCTAGTAGAAGAACATCGTTAACCTCACCTGTCAAAAACACCAGCCTGGATAGCAGCACCGATTGCTACGCACTCATCAGGGTTGATTCCCTTGAATGGCTCCTTACCTGTAACCTTCTTAACTGCTTCTTGAACAGCCGGGATTCTTGTTGAACCACCTACCAGGATTACCTTCTCGATATCGCTGTTTGAAACGCCGGCATCTTCCATTGCCTTCTTCATAGGTGCGATTGATCTCTCTACCAGGTCAGCAGTTAGCTGCTCGAACTTAGCTCTTGAAAGATCCATATTCAAGTGAAGTGGGCCATCAGCTGTAACTGTTATAAATGGAAGGTTAATGTTTGTTGTCTGAGCGCTTGAAAGCTCCTTCTTTGCCTTCTCAGCTGCTTCCTTTAGTCTCTGAAGAGCCATCTTATCAGCTCTTAGGTCAACACCGTGTTCCTGCGCGAATGTATCTGCAAGATATGTAACTATCTTGTTATCAAAGTCGTCACCACCAAGCATTGTGTCACCATTTGTTGCCAGTACTTCAAATACGCCATCACCAAGCTCTAGGATTGATACGTCGAATGTACCACCACCCAAATCGTATACTAGAATCTTGTGTGATCCCTCTTCCTTATCTAGACCATATGCTAGTGAAGCTGCTGTTGGCTCGTTGATGATTCTCTTTACATCAAGACCTGCAATCTTACCAGCATCCTTTGTTGCCTGCTTCTGCGCATCTGAGAAGTATGCTGGAACTGTAATTACTGCTTCAGTAACCTTCTCTCCTAGGTAGCTCTCAGCGTCAGCCTTTAGCTTAGAAAGGATCATTGCACTGATGTCCTGTGGAGTGTACTTCTTGTCATCGATTGTTACTGTGTAGTCCTCACCCATGTGTCTCTTAATAGATGTAATTGTTCTCTCAGGGTTTGTTACAGCCTGTCTCTTAGCTGTCTCACCTACAAGTCTTTCGCCGTTCTTTGCAAAACCAACGATAGATGGTGTAGTTCTGTTACCCTCTGCATTTGCAATTACTACTGGTTCGCCACCTTCCATTACTGAAACGCAGCTGTTTGTTGTTCCTAGATCTATTCCTATTACCTTTGCCATATCAAATTCCTCCTAAAATACTTAATTTATTTCACTAATTGTTAGTTGTTTACCTTAACCATTGCAGCCCTGATAACCTTGCCGTTAAGCGTGTATCCCTTCTGCATTACATCCGTAACCTTGCCGCTCTCATACTGTGGATCATCACCAGTCAAAACAGCATTATGGAAGTTCGGATCAAAGTCAGCTCCTAGAGCCTGAATTTCCTCAAGTCCAGCTTTGTTTAGCTTATCTAGCATCTGCTTAAAAATCATTTGCATTCCTGTCACGAATCCTTCGTCATCTGTATCGTGCTGAAGCGCTCTCTCAAAGTTATCCAAAAACCTCTAGAAGGCTTGAGACAATATTCTCATTCGCATAGCTTCTGAGGTCATCCTTCTCTTTGGAGACTCTCTTCTTATAGTTCTGAAACTCTGCCATGAGTCTGACATATTTGTTTGCCATATCATCGTCAGCATTCTCTTCTTCCTTAGCTGCAAGCTCTTCCTCGGCTCCTTCTGGCTTATCTATATCCTCAGCCTTATCCTCGCAAGCCTTGCATTCCTCATCCTTGAGCTCGCAAGCCTCTGCGTTCATCTTCTTCTTATTCGCCACTATCGTGTCCTCCCTCTTCTAACTGAAAGCTCTGATTCAAATTATCGGTCAGATACTCCATTATCGAAGTTATTTTATCATATCTCATTCGCTTAGGGCCGATTACACCAATCTTACCCACCTGCTTACCGTCCACACTATATGTGGCTGTTATCATAGAGTAGTCGTTCATCTGCTCATCCATATTCTCCTCGCCTATGGTTACTATCATTCCGGTATCTCGGTTTATGACTGTCTTGATGAACTCATCCTTATGACTAAATAAATTGAAGAAGCTCTTAGCACGCTCTATATCGTTATACTCTGGAAGGTCAAATATATTGGTCATACCATCCATGTATAGCTGAACATTTAGCATCTCCTCAAGAGTCTTGAGGAAGTCTGGCATGATATCCTGCTCAAGCTTATCCATAGCTTCGACATCGTTTTGGAAGCACTCGATTATGTTACCTGTAAGCACATCCGTAAGTGTTCTTCCTCTATACTTATATGTCATCGACTTGGCTAGCAGCTGCAAATTATCATTGCTGCATGGCGATTCCAACTTGAGCGCCGTATTGCTAACCTTGCCTGTATCTGAAACTATCATCATCACAACCGTGCGATCATCGACTGGCAAAAGATTTACGAACTTGATTGTGTCATCGGCTGCCGTAGGCGTCACCGCAAATGATGTCAAATTCGTTATCTTAGAAAGGATTCTCGCCGCATGCTCTATGGTTCTATCAAACTCCCTGATATTCGCCTGAAGCTCACGTGCGATTTCTCTCTTCTCATCTAATGTAAGTTCCTGCCTCTCCATCATCTGGTTTACGTAAAGGCGATACGCCTTATCTGAAGGAACTCTACCCGCCGATGTATGTGGATGTGTCAAATAACCCATCTCCTCAAGATCGCTCATCTCATTTCTGATTGTTGCAGGGCTGATGCCAAGCTCAAACTTACGAGATAGGGCTCTTGAACCGACAGGTTCAGCAGATTTAACATAATCGTTGATAATAGCATGTAAAAATCTTTAGCTTTCTCTCTGTCATCTCCATCTGCATCATCTCCATTCAGTAACAAGCACCTTTCCGTGCCTGCTGCCTTAACTCTAACCTATCTTTGTTATTAGCACTCATCGTGTTCGAGTGCTAATCACTATGTATAATTTACTCCTTATCCCATAGATTGTCAACCCCTATTTGCAAATAAATTTAATTTTTTTCTTGTGTTTTTTTAGTATGCTAAATTTGTTGAATTTGTATGGGATTATGCTAATCAAGTCCGTACTTTTTGGCATAAAAAAATAAGCAGATATGTCAGTCCACATCTGCTTATCCTCTTCATAAATTCTATCTATTCCATCCCATGGTTCTATTAACTGCATCGTGCCAACCCTCAAGTCTATACTCACGACCTTCCTTGTCCATCTTAGGCGAGAATACCTTATCAACCTTCCAGTTGCTTCTTATATCTTCTATATCCTTCCAATATCCAGTTGCAAGTCCTGCAAGGTACGCAGCTCCAAGAGATGTTGTCTCTATACCCTTAGGTCTTACGACATCCGCTACGAGAATATCTGACTGAAACTGTAGCAAGAAGTCATTTGCCGATGCTCCACCATCAACTCTAAGTACATTAATATCGTGTCCTAGGTCAGAAGACATCGCAGCTATAAGATCGTAGCACTGATATGCAATAGACTCAAGCGCTGCGCGCACTATGTGATATTTGTTTGCACCTCTAGTAAGTCCGAAGATTGTGCCCTTTGCCCTAGCATCCCAGTAAGGAGCTCCAAGTCCAACAAAGGCAGGAACTATGTAAACGCCGTTACAGTTTTCGACCTTGCGAGCCATTTTTTCGCTGTCTGAAGCTTTTTTGAGAAGCCCTAGTTCATCCCTCAGCCACTGAATAACCGCGCCACAGATGAAAACTGAGCCTTCTAGAGCATAAGTAATCTTACCATCTATGCCATAGGCTATAGTGGTAAGGAGGCCATTCTTCGATTTAATCGGCTCATCTCCTGTATTCATAAGAAGAAAGCATCCTGTTCCATATGTACTCTTAACAGTTCCCTTCTCAAAACAAATTTGTCCAAATAGTGCTGCCTGCTGGTCCCCTGCTGCACCAGCTATTTTGATAGGTCCACCGCCGAAGAGCTCATCTGTAGTTTCTCCATAAACCTTTGCTCGAATCACAGACCTCAGGTAGCATGGACTTAGGTATATTGAGAATCTCAAGGATTTCATCGTCCCACTCAAGAGTATGTATGTTGAACATCATGGTTCTTGAAGCATTTGAGTAGTCAGTGACATGAGCCTTTCCGCCCGTCATCTTCCAGATAAGCCATGTGTCCACAGTTCCAAATAAGAGCTTGCCCTGCTCTGCTAAAGTTTCTTGCGCCCATCAACATTTTCTAGTATCCAGCGAAGCTTTGTCGCACTGAAATACGGATCGATAAGAAGTCCAGTCTTATCTCTAAACATCTCATCAAGTCCCTGCGCCTTTAGGCTCTCGCAGTAGTCTGCCGTTCTACGGCACTGCCAAACTATGGCATTATATATAGGCTCACCAGTTTCTTTGTTCCAGACGATGGTAGTCTCTCTTTGATTGGTTATGCCGATAGCATCGATATCCTTGTACGTGAGTCTTGCCTTAAGCATGGCCTCGTAGGCAACTGTCATCTGCGATGACCAGATTTCGTTTGCTTCGTGCTCAACCCAGCCCTGCTTGGGGTAATGCTGTTTAAATTCTAGCTGTGCAGAACTTATCTGCTTACCAGTTCTATCATATATGATGCAGCGCGAGCTCGTTGTTCCCTGGTCTAGCGCCATAATAAACTTTTCCATTATTACCTCCACACAAGTAAATCAAAAGATCTACACAAATATCGCCATTATTTTGTTCGAAATATCAAAGCCTCTCTCGCTGAGCCTGAGGCCGTTTTCGTCCTCTATCAAATCGCCACTTTCTATGAAGGGCTCTATCTCGTCTCTTCTGCCAGCGTAGACATCTGCAAAGCGCTTACCAAATAACTGCTCAAATTCATCAAAGCTTATACCAGCAGTGCGTCTTAGCCCAAGAAACACAAACTCTGAAGCCGTATCCATGAAGTCATTAACATGAAACTCGGTGTATTTGTAGTTTGCGAATTCAGCATCTCCAAGATTTTTCATTTTCTTAGCACCGCCAGTCTTCAGGAAATCTCTTTCCATCAAAACGCCCTTGCCATAGCCTTCATCAGTTGCATTTGTAAATCTCACACCATCTATATAAGATGAAGCACTTTTACCAAAGCCTAGGTAGTCTGATAAAGACCAGTATTTGAGGTTGTGTCTGCACTCAAAGCCCCGCTTTGCCGCATTTGATATCTCGTAGTGCTCGTATCCAAATGACTTTAGGCACTCTATTGCCCTGTGATACATCTTCCTATCTGCTTCATCTGTGACCTCTGCAAATACACCATTCTTATACATATCATATAGCGGGGTTTCCTCCTCTATCTGAAGACTGTAAAAGGATATGTGCTCAGGTGAAAGCTCAAGCATCTGATCTAGCGTGTCCTGCCAGACATCCTCGTCTGCACCAGGTACAGAGAACATCAAATCAAGATTTATATTATCAAAGCCTGCTGCCCTTGCAGCTGCAAAACTTTCGCGTGCATCCTTTGATCTATGAATCCTGCCAAGCGTCCTAAGCACATCGTCTGAAAAAGACTGACATCCCATGGAAAGCCGGTTAAAGCCTGCGTCGTGAAGCTTTTGATAAATATGCCTCGCTTACTGCTCCAGGATTTGCCTCAAGAGTAATTTCGCAGTCATCTGTCACATCAAAGAAAGCTCTTATTGCATCTAGTACTTCTATCAGGCTCTCTGCCTTTAGCGTGCTTGGAGTTCCCCGCCAAAGAAGATGCTATCCACCTTTCGATCAGGTCTTTTGGCATTTTCTATCTCCTGCACGAGAAGATTTACGTAGGAACTTTCCTCTTCAGTGCTTGGTGCTCCTGCTGCAGAATAAAATCCGCAGTATATGCACTTACTTATACAGAAAGGGATATGTACATATATCCCTAGTCCTGCATCTATATTATTTGTCGTCATCATATTTTAGAACCGCTGTGAAGGCTTCCTGAGGCACCTCTACCTTACCGAACTGGCGCATTCTCTTCTTACCTTCCTTCTGCTTCTCGAGGAGCTTCTTCTTACGCGATATGTCTCCGCCGTAGCACTTTTGCGATTACGTCCTTACGGTAGGCTCTTACCGTCTCTCTTGCGATAACCTTCTGACCTATGGCAGCCTGAATAGGAACTTCAAACTGGTGCATAGGAATAACTTCCTTGAGCTTCTTGCAAACGAATCTTCCTCTATCGTAGGCAGCACTCTCGTGAACTATCATGGAGAAGGCATCTACTAAGTCCTTGTTTAGCAGAACATCCATCTTAACAAGCGAGGACTTCTGATACTTGATAAACTCGTAGTCGAGCGAGCCGTAGCCCCTTGTCTTTGATTTTTAGGGCATCAAAGAAATCATAAATAACCTCATTGAGCGGTAGCTCATAGTGGAGCTGAACTCTATCCTGAGCAATATATTCCATGTGAAGCATGGTTCCACGCTTCTTCTGGCAGAGGTCCATAATTGTGCCAACATACTCCTTAGGAGTCATTATATCTGCCTTAACTATAGGCTCCTCTATATGGTCTATCTCCGTCTGAGGCGGCAGGTTAGTCGGATTCTGTATCATCTGAACGCTGCCGTCGTTCATAACAACCTTATATACTACGCTAGGCGAAGTCGTGATTACTCCAAGGTCAAACTCTCTCTCGAGTCTTTCTACGATTATCTCCATGTGGAGAAGTCCAAGGAATCCGCATCTGAAACCAAAGCCCAAAGCAGTAGATGTCTCAGGCTCAAAAACAAAGGCAGCATCGTTTACCTGAAGCTTCTCAAGTGCATCCTTGACGCTCTCGTACTTCTCTCCCTCTGCTGGATAGATACCGCAGTAAACCATGGACTGAACCTTCTTATATCCTGGAAGTACTTCGTCAGCAGGATCCTGAGCAAGCGTCACAGTATCACCTACTCTAGCGTCCTTAACCTGCTTGATGCTAGCGCAGATATATCCCTACCTCGCCAGCTCTCAAATACTTAGTTGGAACGTGAGAAGGTGCCATAACTCCGACCTCAGTTACCTCGTATTTTTTTTCTTTGTATTCATCAAAAAGGATATTGTCTCCAACTCCTACCTGTCCATCAACTATACGAGTGTAGATAACAACACCCTTATAGTTATCGTATACAGAGTCGAAAATCAAAGCCTTAAGCTTACCATCTGGATTACCGCTAGGTGCCGGAACAGACTTAACCACAGCCTCAAGAAGATCGGTTATACCAATACCTTCCTTGGCAGATACTAGTGGAGCCTCTGAAGCATCTATGCCTATCATCTCCTCTATCTCTTCTTTTACCTCATCAGGTCTTGAACTAGCTAGGTCTATCTTATTTAGGACAGGAACTATCTCAAGGTCCTCATCGAGTGCAAGATAAACATTTGCCATAGTCTGAGCCTCAACACCTTGAGTTGAGTCAACGACAAGAACCGCGCCTTCACAAGCCGCAAGACTTCTTGAAACCTCGTAGTTAAAGTCGACGTGACCTGGTGTGTCTATCAAATTGAATATGTACTCATTGCCATCTTCTGCCTTGTAAACTAGTCTCGTTGTCTGAAGCTTGATAGTTATACCACGCTCCCTCTCAAGATCCATGTTATCAAGGAACTGTTCCTTCATATCTCTATGAGCGACAAGACCTGTGTTTTCGATAATTCTATCCGCTAGAGTAGACTTACCATGATCTATATGAGCTATAATGCTAAAAATTTCTAATATATTTCTGATAATCTTTATTTTTCCATGCTTACCTCACGCATCATTAATACTTATATTTTACAGTAAAAGCAGATGCTGTTCAATAAAAAAACATAGCCGAGTTATCGGCTATGTTTAAAAACATTTTTGGCTGGTTATTACTTAGAAGTGAATTCCTTCTTTGTGATTACCTTACCTGATGCATCCTGGTACTCAACAGCAACTGTGATTCCCTTGATCTTTGTCTTTGTCTCCATTTCAGCTGCTAGGTTCTGGAATGTAGCCTTTGCACTCTCTAGAGCTGTGTCTAGCTGAGTACCCATCTGCTTGATCTGGTCATCTGTCATTGTCTCCTTGTACTTGTAGATGTATGTTAGAGTATTATCCTTAACTGTGATCTCTAGACCATTCTGCTGTGCAACATTCTTAATCTCTGAGTCTAGCTTTGAATCGTTCTTAACATACTCTTCTAGTGTCTTGCTTCCGCAAGCAGCTAGTGCTAGTGCTGAAATTGTCATAACAGCTACCATTAGCAATGCAAAAAAATCTCTTATTTTTCATATCTTTCCTCTTTCCTCTCTAAAAATTCTTGTGAGTTTATGAAAAATAAAAAAATCCACCTAGATTATTCTACATTATGAAAGCCAAGTCGTCAATTACATTTCTTGATAAATCTCGAAAAATAGTTAAAAAAATATTGAATTTTACTACTTTATAGCATCAAAGCCCTTCTGTAAATCCTCAAGAATATCGTCTATGCTTTCTAGTCCAACTGAGAGTCTAACCATGCCTGGATTGATTCCAGCTTCGGCAAGCTGCTCGTCAGAAAGCTGCCTGTGAGTCTCGCTTGCTGGATGAAGCACGCAGGTTCTGATATCAGCTACATGAACCTCATTTGATGCTAGCTCTAGAGAATCCATAAACTTCATTGCAGTGTCTCTTCCGCCCTTGATTACAAATGAAATTACACCGCTTGCACCCTTTAGATACTTCTTGTATAGCTCGTGATATTTATCGCTCTCTAGCGCTGGGTAGCTTACGCTCTCAACTAGATCGTTCTTTTCTAGATACTTTGCAACTGCTAAAGCGTTCTCACAGTATCTTTCCATTCTGAGGTGAAGCGTCTCAAGTCCTAGGTTTAGAAGGAAGGCTGAGTGAGCTGCTGGATATGCACCCAAAGTCACGCATTAGCTGCATTCTTGCCTTTAGTATGTATGCCAGATTTCCATATTTCTCCACATATCTTAATCCGTGATATGAGTCGTCTGGCTCTGTCAAATCAGGGAAGTTTCCATTAGCCCAGTCGAATTTACCACTATCTACGATGATTCCTCCACCCTGTACTGCATGTCCGTCCATGTATTTTGTTGTCGAATGAGTAACGATGTCTGCACCAAACTCAATAGGCTTGCAAAGCATAGGTGTAGCAAAGGTGTTGTCGATTACAAGTGGAATATTGTGCTTATGAGCAATATTAGCAAATCTCTCAATATCAAATACGCTAATTGCTGGGTTAGCAATAGTCTCACCGAATACTAGCTTTGTATTTGGCTGGATCTTAGCCTCGATTTCCTCATCGCTAGCATCTGTAGATACAAATGTGCAGTCTATTCCTAGCTTCTTAAGTGTCACATTGAAAAAGATTATATGTTCCTCCGTAGATCTGAGCAACGCTGAGAATATGGTCTCCTGCCTTGCAGATATTCATTACAGCGAACATATTTGCTGCCTGTCCAGAGCTTGTGCACATAGCTGCAATTCCGCCCTCTAGGTCAGCTATCTTTTCTTCAACTGCCATTACAGTTGGGATTTGCAAATCTTGAGTAAATTAGAGCCTTGGTTGGATCATCAAATACATCCGCAACATCCTGTGTAGAATCAAATACATATGTTGTACTCTGCACGATAGGAAGTACACGCGGTTCTGAATTCTTTGGTTTATAGCCTGAGTGCAGGCATTTTTGTTTCGTCTTTCATAAAAGTCCCCTTTTTGTTTTTTTCATCTTGCGATGTTCTTAGTTATATCTTATCTATTATAGAATTATTTGCTTACTGCAACCTGTAAAACACTATTTGCAACTGGAAGCGCCGTATAGTAAGCTTCACCAGAGTTCTCTAGGCAAACTATAAATGCATAAGGATGATTCTCATCCTTTAGGAATCCAGCAAACCATCCGTAAGGCTTCTTTCCTGCAGACTCTGCAGTTCCAGTCTTAGCATATACATCTAGATTTGGCAGATTAGTTGCTCCAATATATCCATCTTCTACCGTTTTCTTCATCATCTCTGATAAAATTTCTGCGGTTGACTCATCTATCATCTGATTTGTCATCTTGGTTATTCTAAAGTCACTCATCAAAATATGAGGAATGGCAGCCTTTCCACCATTTGCAATGGCTCCCATATATACCATCATAGAGCATGGGTTCACAAGGTCATGATACTGACCTACCCCAGCCCATCCTAGGTTTAGCTCAGAGTCCTTAGGAAAATCAAAGCTTCCCTTTACATTTCTGATTCCATCAATATTGTATGATTTGGTAAGTCCAAGCCTGTTTACATAGTCTTTCATGACATCTGGTCCCATTTCATCAGCCAGGACCGAAAAATGCACCGTTACACGACTGAAGTAGCGCACCACCAAGGTCAACATGTCCGTGTGGGTATGCACAGTTTAAATCTTCACCGTGGATGACTCTAGTTCCATCGCACTCGTAGCTGAAGTTTTGATAGTCTGTGTTTTCAATTGCCGCTGCCGCAGTAACCGTTTTGAAAATCGAGCCTGGCGGTAGCTTTGATGAAAGAAATCTATTCAAATATAGACCAGACTGGTCGTCTGCCGAAACGCTCGGCTCATTCTCAGGATCAAATGTAGGCGTGCTCACCATACATATAATTTCACCCGTCTTATAGTTGTAGATTCCAATGCATCCAGCATCGTATTTAGATAGCTGTCTATAGGCCTCCTTGCACACATCGGCGTCTAGCGTGAGCTTAAGGTCCTCGTTTTTGCCCTTTAGCTTATATGTACCCGTCAAAAGATTATATCCTATGAGCTTATCCTTATATGCGCTTAGTGCAGATGTTGAAATTTTACCGTTCACATCGCCTACGGCATGGACTGTTGCCTCTCTTATTTCGGGATCGTCGTTGTATTTTACCTCACCGCCCCCACTCTTTGCTAGGAGGACATCATTTCTGTCATAGATGGCTCCACTTTTGAGGACACCGTTTTCATATATGCTTCTATTTCCGTAAAATGTCGCCCACTTGCTTCCGTATTTGACAAAGCGGAACACAAATACTCCTGTACCGATTATCAAAAATAGCTGCAAGTGCTAAACAGATTATCGATCTAACTTCTAGTTTTCTCATGCAATCGCCTCCTCACTTGATACCGCAATGCTCGCATTTGCTCTAGTGTCTGAAGCCTTTAGGAAGGCTAAGAGTCCCCAAGATGCAACCATGCTCGTTCCTCCATTTGATAGGAATGGGAAGGTAACACCAGTAAGCGGGAATAGATCCACTGAGCCAAATACATTTAGCATTGTCTGGAATATGAATAGCGACATCGCAGAGCAGGCAGCTATCGTATAGAAGGTAGACCTTCCGCTCCAAATCGAGCGAATCGCAAATAGCGAAAGCGTTACTATAGCAAAGATTGCAAGTACCGCGATTATGAGCCCCCACTCTTCAGTAATAAAACCAAAAGACAAGGTCAGTTTCGGAAGCTGGTATGTTTTTTTAGCCATCCATCTCCGGCACCTACTCCTATGAGTCCTCCGCTTGATGCAGCTGACATGGTTCTAGTCTGCTGGTAGCCCATCTCGTCTGCGAATTCCCAAACATGTCCCCATGCTGAAAAATCTTGCGGCAACATAGGCCTTAAACTTGAGAACCATGAGTCCTCCAACAAAAGGCAACACCGACAATTAGAATAAGCTTGGTGAAATCGCCACTCCTGAGGAAATGAAATCACCAGAAAAGCTAACGAAAGAATATCAAAGCCGTACCGAAGTCACCCATCAGTGCAAGACAAATGAAGCAGAATCCTGAAAAACAACATGAATATCAAAGAGTTTTTCTTTTCCATCAGCTCATCTAGCGACGCCGCACCTACCCAGATGAAGGCTAGCTTAACTATCTCAGACGGCTGTACTGAAAGTCCTCCTATGCTTACCCAGTTGGCAGCACCGAACTTTGTTGTACCTAAAAGCAGGTTAAAAATCAGCATGGCTGCAGCTCCTGCGTAGAGGTATTTTTTTGATAGCCTTACTTCTATCTAGATTTCTAAGAACCGTACACATTCCAACAAATAGGAGCACTCCAAAGACTATAGCTATGAACTGCTTGAGCACTGAGTGTGGAAATTTACTGGCCGTGACCGCAAGACTTAGGGTTGACAAGAAAAACGCTATCGTCTCCATCTCAAAACTCTTTCTCTTGAGCATTCTCATGGAGATAACATAAACCCACATAAGTATGCATAGACCCGCAAATGCTACTGCAATCTGGCTTGTATATGATTCTCCTAGCGATATATCTAGCTGAATCACTGTCATTAGCTGAAATAGTGTCAGCATCAAAAGCGATGACCATGGCGATAGAAGGAAGGTTTCTTCCTTTCTGAGTTTCTCGTTGTTTCTCTTCTCCTCAAGGCTTATTGGAAGAAGTGTGCATGTGCTTTGGCCGATGAGAATGCTGTCACCTGGCTCTATAGGATACTTCTTTGCCCTTGGTGAGTCTTTTTCCGGCACAGATACTACCGTTGCTCGATCCAAGATCCATATATGACCACCTTCCCTCAGCGTCCCTGCTGAGCGTACCGTGGCTTCGTGAAGCTGCACCGTCTTTTAGCACTAGATCGCAGCTCTTTGATCTTCCTATTAGGTTTTTCCCAGTGAGTTATCGGATAGGCTATGCGATCGTTGACATTGAAATATGCCCACACCTCATTAGGACTCCTGCTTCGCAAGAGCGAAACTATGGATTTAATCAAGATGAAAAGTGAGAGAATTATAAACACCCACCTTGCGATGGCCGTGTAAAGCAGGCCGTAACCGTCTGAGAGCGTAAAAAAAGCTCTTTAAACAGGTCGAATATGCCTATGAAAAAAACTCTCCTATTTTCGATAAAATGTTTTTGTATAACTGACATTTTAATCCCTCAAAAATTTCGACTATAACTAAACGGCGAATCCGCCATCTACTCCGAGCACCTGCCCGTTTATGAAACTAGCCTTATCGCTAGCTAGGGTAATAGACTGCCTCTGCAACCTCTTCAGGAAGCCCTATTCTTCCTAGCGGAGTTTCCTCTGCTAAGGCAGATATATCGGCCTCGCTATATTCGCTGTTCATATCGGTTGCAATAACTCCTGGCGATACAACATTCACCCTTATTCCCGAAGGTCCAAGCTCTGCTGCAAGGCTCCTAGCAAATCCAATTATTCCTGCCTTCGTAGCCGCATAGACGCTCTCGCAAGAAGCTGCTCTCTGACCCCACATAGATGAGATCATAACAATGCTTCCCTTCTTTGCCTCTACCATATGTGCTACAGCTTTACGACTCACATTTATGGTTCCAACTAGGTTAATACCTATGAGATTATCTACATCCTCATCGCTCATATCTGTTATGAGTCCCGAAGCTGAAATTCCTGCGTTGCAGACCACTACATCAAAGCTAGGTATTCCAAAAATATGTTCTAGCCTGATCAAAGGTCTTTTCTATTTGCTTAGCATCTGAAACATCAGCTTTAATTGCAAGAGCTGAAGTCTTAGCTGCAAGCTTTTGCGCCGCCTTATCATCGCTTCCGTATGCGAAGGCTACAGAAAATCCATTCTTAGAAAAAGAGCTCTACGCAGGCTGCTCCGATTCCCCTTGATCCTCCTGTGATAAAAAAACACTTTTTTTCTCATCTATACCTCCTTGAGCCTACTGACCTCTTTAATCAGTCCACTTACAAGCCTTTCAAACTTGTGAGCCACCTTATCTGCAGTAATTTGAACCTCTGAATGCGTTAGTGGCTGGTCTAGGATTCCTGCCGCCATATTGCTTATGCACGAAATTCCGCAGACCCTAAGACCCATGTGATGAGCTGCAATTGCTTCAACCACTGTGCTCATTCCCACAGCTGATGCTCCAAGCGTTCTAAACATCTTAATCTCTGTTGGCGTCTCAAATTGAGGACCGCTAGTCTGAAGGTATGTTCCCTCTTTGATGTCTATGCCTTCGCTAGAAGCTGCTCTTCTTATGCAATCGCAAAGCTTCAAATCGTAGACTCTGCTCATATCAGGAAATCTAACACCGAGTTCCTCTATGTTTTCGCCAATCAAAGGGACTTCTGATGAAAGCTTGAGATATGGTCTTCAATCAGCATTAGGTCCCCTGGCCCAAAATCTAAATCAATTCCTCCAGCGGCGTTTGTCAAAAGAATATACTTAGCGCCTAGAAAGTCCCATCGTCCTTATCGGAAGAACTACATCGTCTATTGCATAGCCCTCGTAAAAATGCACCCTGCCTTTCATTGCAACTATTGGAACACCTTCAACATATCCAAATAGAAACCTTCCGTCATGTCCTTGAACAGTGGACACGGGAAAACCGTCAATTTCGCTATATGGAATTTCACAAACGACTTCCATCTTTGATGCATAGCCTCCGAGTCCAGAACCCAAAAACCACAGCCATAAGTGGCTCAAAATCCGTTTTGCTTCTAATCTGCTCTAGGCAATGATTTATCTTCTCAAATTCTTTGTTCATGATATACGCCTCCATATTGAATTATACCCCCAAGACATAGTTTTTTAAATAGCTAGATTGAAAAGCTCATCAAATTTACATATAATGTGTATAGCATATATTTATATTAAAATATAAAAACATACACAAAATAATGGATATAGGAAAGGAAGAAACATGGAAACCAAAAACTTATGGCCAACATATACAGAAAGTGACCTGAAGAAGCTTAACGAGCTTTCAGAGGAATACAAGGACTTCATATCTAGAGCAAAGACAGAGCGCCTCTGCGTTTCAGAAGCTATCAAAATGGCAGAAGCAAGAGGATATGTAGATATTAAGACTTTGATCAAAGAAGGAAAGAAGCTAAAGACTGGTGACAAGTTCTATGCACAGCATATGAACAAAAACTATGATTCTTGGAATCATCGGTAAAGATAGCATTGAGAGCGGTACAAATATTCTCGGCGCACACATCGACTCACCTCGCCTTGACATCAAGCAGAATCCTCTTTATGAGAGCTCAGAATTCGTATACCTAGACACTCACTACTACGGTGGAATCAAGAAATATCAGTGGGTTACAATTCCACTAGCGCTATACGGAGTTGTAGCAAAGAAGGATGGCACTGTTATCGATATCGCAGTTGGTGATGATGAAAACGATCCAGTTTTTCTCAGTTACAGACCTTCTCGTTCACCTTTCATCACAGCAGATGACAAAGAAGGCAAATGTTGTTATCGAAGGCGAAGCGCTAGACGTGCTCCTCGGAAGCAAGCCTTTAGATGCTGGAGATTCAGACGACAAGGAAGCAACAAAGGACAGAGTTAAGGCTGGCATCCTTGCAATACTAAAAGAGAAATATAACTTCGAAGAAGACGACTTCCTATCTGCTGAGATTGAAGTTGTTCCTGCCGGAAAAGCAAGAGACCTAGGCTTTTGATAGAGCTATGGTTATCGGCTACGGACACGATGACCGTATCTGCGCATACACATCGCTTGCTGCAATCTTAGACAGTGAAGCTCAGGACAGAACATCTCTTTGCATCCTTTCAGATAAGGAAGAGATTGGAAGCGTTGGCGCAACAGGAATGAAGTCACACTTCTTTGAGGATACATTTGCTGAGATGATGGAGCTTTGCGGAGAGTTCTCCGAGCTTAAGCTTCGCCGTGCACTTAAGAATTCATGTGCACTTTCATCTGATGTAAGCGCAGGATTTGACCCTACATACGAGAGCGTTTTCGAGCGCAAGAACACTGCTTACTGCGGACATGGTATCACATTCAACAAGTACACAGGCTCAGGCGGAAAGTACGATTCTAACGATGCTAGCGCTGAGTTCATGGCAAAGATTCGCCAGATTCTCGACGATGCAAAGGTAGGTTTTCAGACTGCTGAGCTCGGAAAGGTTGACGCTGGTGGCGGCGGAACAATTGCCTACATTCTAGCAAACTACGGAATGAACGTAATTGATAGCGGTGTTGCCGTTCTCTGCATGCACAGTCCATGGGAAATCGCAAGCAAGGCAGATATCTACGAAGCATATAAGTGTTACAAAGTATTCCTTAAGGATATGACAGTTATTGGTTAAAGCATCAAAAGTGGATTGAGCTATGCTAAGTTGAAATATGGCATTAGCTAAATCAGGTAAATTAAAAATCGTTGCAGTGTCTCAGTTTAAAGAGATTCTGCAACGATATTTTTAGTTTTTTGTATTTTTGATTAGTGATTTAGCAAAGCCTAAAAATCAATCGTTCCAATAAGCGTATCCACCTTTGTACAAACGACATTTACGCTATCGCCAAGCCTTAATTCCCTGCCGTGATTGCTTCCAACTAGCCTATAGTTTTCCTGATCAAACTCGTAGTAATCATCTATCAAAGTGTCTAGTCTTACAAGACCTTCAACAGTGTTAGGCAGCTGAACGAAAGATGCCAAAGCTCGTTATTCCACTGATTATTCCCTGCTCCTCGTAGCCAATCCCAGCGCTCCATGTACTGAGCCTTCTTGAGCTTTTCTAGCTCACGCTCCATAGAAATAGCTTTGCGCTCAGTCTCAGATACAATGTCAGAAACCTTCTTGGCCTTTTCGCGATATTTTGATAGCTGCTCATCGCTGAATTCCTCATGCATTTGATGCTTAATCATCCTGTGAATCCAAAGGTCTGCATATCTTCTTATCGGCGATGTAAAATGACAGTACTGCTTGAAAGCAAGTCCGTAGTGTCCTAGGCACTCAGGCGAATAGAAGGCCTTTTGCATGCTTCTGACCATAACTGCGCTGACAAGAGAAAGCTTTCCGTCCTTATCTGCCTCATCAAGCAAGTTCCTCAAAGCCAAAGGATGAATATTGCCCTCGTTTAGTGGAAGTGATAGCCCTATGCCCTTTAGGAAGGCTTTGAGCTCCATCACCTTCTCTGGCAGCGGCTTTTCGTGTACTCTGTAAATGAACGGATATTCCATCCAGAAGTAGTGCTCGGCAACCGTTCTATTTGCAATGAGCATGAACTCTTCTATAAGTCTATTTGCCGTGCGTCTTTCGCTCAGGAATATGTCTATCGGAACTCCATCCTTATCGATTTCAAACTCGGCCTCATCTATATCAAAATCGATACTTCCAAGCTCTTCTCTTGCCTTTCTCAGGCAGTTTCTAGCAAGCTCCTCCATCTCCTTAAGCATTTCTCCGTGGGCTGATACCTTTTGCAGAGCTCCCTTTGCCCGTTTCTCCAGGAAGTCAGAAACCTCATCGTATACAAGCCTTGCACTAGATTTGATTACGGATTCGCTTATTTTGTATTCGAGCACTTTACCGCTCTTATCGATTTCCATTATGCAGCTCAGCGTAAGTCTATCCTCACCCTCATTCAAAGCTACAAAGCTTATTAGAGAGCAAAAACAGGGAAGCATAGGGCACGACATAATCTATCAAAGTAGATGCTGTTGCCCCTAGATCAAAAGCCTCTGCATCAAGAGCCATGCCCTCTCTTACAAACTCGCTGACATCAGCTATATGAACTCCAAGAACGTAGTTTCCTTTTTCATTTTTCTTAAGTGAAACGGCATCATCAAGGTCCTTAGAATACGCACCATCAATGGTTACTATTTCCTCTTTTCTAAGATCTAGTCTTTGTTTTTTTATCTGTATACTCAAGCACAAGGTTTGCAACCTTCTTCGTCTCGTTTCTCTATTTCCTTGCTAAATTCTGCATTAACTCCGTGTTCAAATATTAAAAGCTTTGATGTCCCTATCTGAGTCATTCTTTCTTGCAATAATCTTGAGAACATCTCCCTCGGCAAGTCTATCCTCCTGCGGATATTTTTCTGATTCTAACGAGGAGCTTATCTCCATCCTTTGCGCCATTAAGCCATTTGCTCGGGATAAAAAAACATCCTCCTTGATGCGCTTTTTCCATAGGGATTAGAAAGCCATTCTTTTCCGCTCTTTGTCGAGCGTTCCAACAAGCTCTGTGATTGCTCTTTCTTTGATGTTTTACGACAAAGCCCTCAGGTCCATTTTTCCCAAAGTGGCATGGGAATCAAAGCGACCTCTGCTATATCTCCATCCATGGCATCCTTCATGTGCTTTCTCGCTATGAAAAACATCTTTATCAAAAAGCATCGCTTTTAAGGAAACCCAAAAGCCTCCCTTTTGCTCTATGTATCTCACCAGTAATTACTTTTTTTCTTTTTTTTTGCTTTTTTTACTCATTTTCTTACCCAAAGGCTAAGCCTTTAAATTATGGTTATATCTTTTAGATATACCATACTAACATTTATTATCTAATTTTTGTAAAAGCTATTGTAGTTTAGGTTGAATTTATCCTAACTTTGTGTTATTATAATCTAAAAAGAAAGGTAGTGATATATATGAATATAAATACTAATAGTTTGGTTTCTATAACAGAGGCAAACCAAAATTTTTTTCAAAGGTAGCAAGAAAGGTTGACGAAAAATGGCTCTGTAATAATTTTAAAGAATAATCGACCAAGATATCTTCTAGTAGAGTTTAACGAGGCAATGGAGTACCAGCTTGCACCTGACGAAGATGTTATGGAAATTTCTAACAGACTTATAAGCGAAAAATCGCGTAGCTTATGAGGTATTATCTAAATGATTCGCTGCATTTAACTAGATATTTCATGATTTAAAAAGGAGGATTTCTGCACTCATGCAAAGCATCCTCCAATCTAATTATTTACTTTTTAAGTAATGCTCAGTTTACAGCATAATTCATAATAAAGGTAAATATATCGTTAAAATATTTCTCCCATCACCTCATCTACATCGTTATAGATTTCGTGTTTGGAATCTTCATAGTTGATATGCTGAACATTTGATGCCCTCTTAGCAAACTTCTCGTGTCCGCTCATATTTACGAGTGCGTCGTTACCAGCCGTCAAAAAGTAGAACTGGAGTCTTTACCTTAGAAGCCCTTCTCAAAAAGTCTAGCTGTAGCTTTAAAAGCTTGCAGCGCCCCAGCCATTTGACATCATATAGGTGTGGTAGTGCTCGTCCCTTAGCCTTTGATTGAAAAATATAGTTATATCTCTTCTCAGATCTTGCACTGCTAGTCTCAAAGCTTGGAATGCCATCAAAACGCTTTCCTCCTGGGAAAGGCAAGTTCTCTTGGTGCAGGAGCCTAATCTTTGCACATAGCAATTTAACGGCTATACTTGGGGTGCTTTCCGGTTTTTGATGCTGAACATTGGTGAGCTCAAAACCGCTGCATCGAAAATACTCAGGATGCTCTTCTAGGAAAAGTGCAGCAATAGCACCTCCCATGGAGTGTGCGTATATTATTTTCGGAAGCTTTCCTGCGCTAGGCATGACAATTTTGTCCATGAATGTCTTTACGTCTGCGATATAGTCCGCATAATCCATAACATGAACCATGTCCTTGTCATCAATCTGCCTGCCCGAATATCCGTGCCCGCGCTGCTCAAGGAAGAAAACATCAAACCCAGCCTGCCAAAAGAAATGTGCGACCTCATGAAACTTTCCCCAAAAGCCACAGTAGCCGTGGAGCATGACTATACAGCCCTTAGGCTCTTTCCCTCGCCCTGGCTAGCGTGGTAGTACCTTAGATTTAGACCATCAAAGGAATGAAAATCACCTTGCTCTACGCATTCGCTGCGCCACCTAGAGTTTTCATTTTCCATGTACTCATCGTAGTCTACATCTTTGATGAGCTTGATACCTAGGTTTTCTAATGTAATATTATTCATTTTTGCTACCTGCCATGCCCTCTATTACTGCAAAGACCTTGTCTGGGCAGTTTGTGATTATTGAGTCTACACCTAGCATGCAGCAAAATTTGACATATTCCTCTTCATCGACGGTCCAGACATTGACCTCAATGTTTTTTTCCTTGCACTCCTTCATGAAACCCTCGTACTGTAAATTGTAGAGTGCTGGATGTAGCGCTTCCATACCGTGAAGCTTTGCATAATCAGGCATGCCAATAGTTCCATCTGCGTAGAGGAAGCCGCATTTTGCATCAGGTCCTAAGCTCTTTGATTTTCTTTACCGAAAGGTGGTTAAAGGAAGAAAATATTACGCGATCCATGATTCCAAATTCCTCAGTCAAGGCTATCGTCTTCTCCTCAATTCCGGTATAGAACATTATGCCTGTCTTAAGCTCGATATTTATCGTCATATCAGTGTCTGTGAAGAGTTCAAAAACCTCTCTAAGCGTTGGAATCTTAGTACCCTTAAATGTCTCATCTCCATACGAGAAATCAAACTCTCTTAGCTCTGCCAAAGTGAAATCCTTTGAGCCAGCCCTTGCCATCAGAAGTTCTATCAATCTTCTCATCGTGGCAAACAACAAGCTCGCCGTCCTTTGTCATCTGTACATCTAGCTCAATTCCATCAGCTCCTAGCTCTATCGCCTTAGCAAAGGCAGGAAGCGTATTTTTCTGGGCAGTATGCACTCGCGCCGCGATGCGCCCAAACAAAAGGTCTATTCATCTGTCCATTCATTGCAAATTCTCCTATTTATTTCCCCAAAGTTGCTCGTACTCTATACCAGTTACTCGCTTTAGGGACCTTCTTTTCCTCTTCAGTTGCCACTGAATCATCCTCGCCCTTTCTTCTTGCGATTTCCTTGTGAACAAGTTCAAACTCCTTCTTCGTAATCGGGAACATATATCCGAAAATCAAAAGAAGAGTAACTAGAATCACTGGTAAGAATATGAAAAATCATCGCTATGCCGTTTTTGGGTGTGAAGACTCTGTCTGAGACCAGCCTTTGCAATGCTAGCATCGTAGCCGGCAAATGAAATCAGAAATACCGATAACCCAAGCTGAAAGTCCTGCTGAGATTTTTCTTGCAAAGGTTGCCATGCCAGAAACAATTCCCGGTCTGCTCACCGAAGTAATCAGCTCATCCACATCTGCCATATCTGCAAGTATAGCGAATATGCTTGTCAAAGTCGCCGCGTTTCCTATGCCCACACCTGCTGAAAGTGCAAGGATTGGAGCAATTGGCGCACCCTCGTATGAGAATGCCAAAAGGCCTAGTGTACAAACTATTCTTATAGGCGCACCTATCAAAAATCGTCGCCTTCTTTGATGTCTTAGTCATTATAGGTCCAAACACGAGCATTCCTAGAAGCTGTGAAACGAGAAGAACACCCATGAGCATGGTCAAGTAGCCCTTGGAGTAGCCGTTCAAAAACTTCATCCACATAGTAAATCGCCATGCCTGAAACGAAGTCCATGCCGCACTGTCCCGATAGATAGATTCCGACAAAGATTCTAAATGATCTGCTTTTTAAAAAAACTGAACCAGCCTGTGAGAAGCTATCTCCTAGGCTTGTCTTAACTGGGTCCTTGAGCTTTTCCCAGGTTCCCATAAAAGCTTACAAGCGAGCTCATGCAGAATAGGAAGCCAAAGAGAATACCTACCTTAAGGTACATATCTACCTGAAGAGTATCCTTAATCATGAGTGTTGGGATAATTCCGGCAGCGATAGCACCAAGAGTAGACCAAATCATACGCATGGTAGAAAAACTTTGATCTTACTGCATAGTCATCTATCATATCAGGAAGAAGGCCGTTATATGGAACCATCAAAAATCGTAAAAGCCCTGTCGAAAACAAGCAGTAAATAACAATGTAGTAAACGAATAGCGTCACCTTGCTATCACTTGGAATTGTCGTCCAAAGTAGAACAAAACGTAATAGCCGATATGATACCGCCTATCAAAATGTAAAAATCGCTTAGGGTCCGAACCTCGAAGTCGTCCTGTCTGTAATATTTCCCATCATCGGATCTGTTACCGCATCCCAGACCTTGCCGACAAGTGGAATTGCACCAGCCCAAGCCGCAGGAATTCCGAGAGCCTTCGTCAAAAAAATACCATGAAGAAGGTGTTGATGATAACAAATGCACCACCTCCGTAAAACTCTGCCATTCCGTAAATCAGTCCCGTCAGTGCACTGGTGCCACGGTACTTTTCCCGCTATTTTTTTTCACCCATATGTATATCCCTTACTTAATAATTTGGTTTAACTTTATCTATTTGCTCAGCACATCGATTAACTCATAGAGCTCATGGTCAAACTCTGGCTTCTCTGCGAGCGCACCTTCAATTTCAAAGGCCTGAATCTTTCCGTTTACAGTTCCAATAGCCTTGTTTTTGATTCCGCTTTTGGATTAGCTCAATTGCCTTGGCACCACTTTGACTTGCGAGAAGTCTATCGTCAAGAGTCGGCACACCGCCGCGCTGTAGGTATGATAAAAACCACTATTCTAGTCTCGCGACCCTGTAACCTCGGCAATTTCTTTGGCGAGCTCATCTGAGCTTACACCTGAGCCTTCAGCATTTATGATTATGCTATTGAGCTTACCTCTACCTGCACCCTGAAGAATCTTTCGGCAAACCCTGTTTACATCTGCCTCAACCTCAGGAATCAAAACTGCTTCAGCACCACCGCCCACACCTGCGTAAAGAGCAATGTCTCCGCAGTGCCTTCCCATAACCTCGATTATGGTATTTCTCTCATGAGCAGAGCTTGTGTCTCTGACCTTTGATATAGCATCTAAAACGGTGTTTACTGCAGTATCAAAGCCTATGGTGTAGTCTGTATAGGCTAGGTCGTTATCAATTGTTCCCGGAAGACACATAACATTGATACCGAGCTTTGATAGCTCAAGCGCGCCTCTCATCGAGCCATCTCCACCTATTACAATCAATGCATCTATACCGAATGTGCCTAGAATCACCTTGGATCTCTTAACGCCCTCTTCAGTGCTGAATCTTTCGCTTCTTGCGGTCTTAAGTATGGTTCCGCCGCGGTGAAGAATATCTCCGACACTGCTGAGACTCATCCTTTCGATTTCACCATCGAGCAGGCCTTCATATCCCCTCTTTATTCCGTAGACCTCAAAGCCTGCGTCTATACCGCATCTAACAACGGCACGAATTGCTGCATTCATACCAGGTGCATCGCCACCACTTGTCAAAACTCCGATTTTCATATTAAACTCCTGACCTAACTAGCTATTTGCAATATGTTTTTATCTTGACATTCGCATGTCCTAAAAAGCTCAGCCATTTCCTCGGCGAACTCTAGGCTAGGCCTAACTAAAAGCCTGCTGCGATGACATTATCTTTCCATTTCTGAGATATACTAGCACCTGATTATCTCCAGGGTACCTTGCCATTATCCTGCTGATTTCGCTAAGAACCTCTTTTTCGTCTAGCTTAGCAGCCTCGGATATACCCTCACCGCTTTGCGGTATTCTTAGCTTTACAGCATCCGTCAAAGCGCTAGCGCTCGAATTTGCCTTTACTCCCTCATGGGAGGAAGTAGCTTGTGAGTTAGGGCTAGCATTTGCAGAATCATCTTGAGCTCTTGACGTTCTTTTGCCCACCTGACTGCCTTCCATTTGACCTTCCAGACTTAACAAGCTCAATTATCCTATCCGCTTCATCTATGCCGACTATATGTTCAGCTATAATCTTGGCCTGCCCGCTTTCTGCCACATCGGCACGTCCACTCAAAACTATGATATTGTCCTGGGCTAAAAGCTCTGCACAGTTCTCAAAGGTCTTAGGGAAAAACTATGACCTCAACATCTCCATAAAGATCCTCAAGCTGCACAAAGGCCATCATCTGCCCCTTCTTTGTGACAAGATTTCTGTGTCCCACGATAAGACCTATGATTACAAGCTCCTTACCGTCCTGAATCTCGCTGATCTCGTCCATATTGCCATCTTCCTCAGACTGGCTCTTACTTCCGAGCTGAGTTGTATTTACGGTCGCTAGCCTATCAATCACATCCTTATATTGGTTTAGCGGATGGTCGCTTATGTAGACGCCCGTCATCTCTTTTTCGAGGCTCAGAAAGCATGCTTTTATCAAAGTTAGCAATATCAGGAAGCCTTCCCGAAACACTGCCACTTCCCATCTCTTCGCTATTAAGCTGAAATAGAGACATCTGTCCTGCAATGTTCTTGCGCGCATTCTGCTGTGCAGACTCCATCACATCCTCATAAACGGCTAGAAGCACCGCTCTGTTAGGGTCTATACAGTCAAGGGCACCTGCCTTAATAAGGCTCTCCATCGCCTTCTTATTGACCTCTTTGATGTCTAGGTTATTTACAAATTCGAAGATATCCTTAGGCGCCTCGCGTCCAGCTCTTGCCTTTATTATCGCATTTACGACACCCTCGCCGACATTTTTTTTGACAGCCATGAGGCCGAAACGAATTTTACCTTCTTTTTGTTGAGAAGCTGTGCTCACTCTCAAGCACTGAAGGTGGAAGAACCTCGATACCGATTTCCCTGCAGTTTGCTATGTACTTTGATATAGCTGCTGAATCGCCCATTACACTGGTCATCAAAGCCGCCATGAACTCAACAGGATAATACCTCTTGAGGTAGGCAGTCTCAAAGGCAAGCACTGCATAAGCCGCTGCATGAGATTTGTTGAAGGCGTACTCAGCAAATGAAACCATGTCATCAAAGATGGCCTCTGCAGCTTCCTTTGATACACCATTTCTGATACATCCAGGAATTTCAACGCTTCCATCCTCTGCGAGCTTACCGTTTATGAACCACTCCTTCTCCTCCATCATAACGTCGGCTTTCTTCTTACTCATGGCACGACGAACGAGGTCAGATCTTCCGTAGCTATAGCCTGCAAGGTCACGAACTATCTGCATTACCTGCTCCTGATAGACGAGGCAGCCGTAGCTGACATCTAAAATCTCTGCAACCTTTGGCGTTACATACTGAATCTTATCTGGATTTTTTTCTTGTTCTCTATATACTTTGGAATCGAGTCCATTGGACCTGGTCTAAACAGTGAAATTCCGGCAACTACATCCTCAAAGCAGTTCGGCTTTAGTCTCTTCATGAATGAAGTCATTCCCGAGCTCTCAAGCTGAAATACACCGAGCGTATTTCCGTCAGCAATCATTGAATATACCTTAGGATCTTCATAGCCAATCTTGCTGAAATCTATGTCGATACCGTGGTTTTTCCTTTATCAAGGACTTTGCATTTCGGATCATCGTGAGGTTACGAAGTCCAAGAAAGTCCATTTTGAGAAGGCCAAGCTCTTCTATGGTTGTCATATTGAACTGAGTCGCAAGCCCCTTATCTGACATGTAGAGCGGCACATACTCGTTCAAAGGAAGCTTAGATATTACTACGCCAGCTGCGTGAGTTGAGGCATTTCTAGGCATGCCTTCGATTCTCATCGCCATATCTATAACCTTCTTGACACTTGGGTCCTCGTCATACATTCTGCGAAGGTCTGGACTTATGTTCAAAGCCTTCTCAAGCGTCATATTAAGTTCAAATGGTATCGCCTTTGCAATTCTGTCGGCCTCTGCATATGTGAGATTAAGCGCCCTTCCGACATCTCTTACTGCAGCCTTTGCCTTAAGTCTACCGAAGGTTATAATCTGGGAAACATTCTCTCTACCATACTTTTGCTTAACATACTCGATTACCTCACCTCGTCTTTCGATACAGAAGTCTATATCTATATCAGGCATGCTGACACGCTCAGGGTTTAGGAATCGCTCAAAAATCAAAGTATACTTAATCGGATCTATATCCGTTATCTTTAGGCAGTATGAAACAAGGCTTCCTGCTGCAGAGCCTCTTCCTGGTCCAACTGCAATATTGTTTTTTCGCGCGTAGTTTATGAAATCCCAAACTATCAAAAAGTACTCTACATAGCCCATGTTCTCAATGACATCTAGCTCATAGTTCATTCTCTCAACTAGCTCAGGCTCGATATTTTCGTATCTTTCTCTAAGACCAGCCTCTACAATCTCACGCAAATACTCTGTACAGGTCTTTCCCTCAGGTGGAACAAACTCTGGCAGATGATACTCACCAAAGGTGAACTCGACATTGCATCTTTCGGCAATCTTTGCAGTGTTATCTACAGCCTGAGGAGCAAAGGAAAAGATCGTCCTCATCTCGGCCTCGCTCTTTAGGTAAAACTGGTCGTTAGGAAAGCGCATTCTCCTCTCATCATCGATACTCGTAGCCGTCTGAATAGCAAGAAGAACATCATGAGCCTCAGCATCCTCCTGCTTGATGTAATGCACGTCGTTTGTTGCAACTAGAGGAATGTCAAGCTCCTCAGATAACTTGAGAAGCTGTTGATTGACGAGGTATTCCTCCTCAAGACCCTGGTCCTGCATCTCTAGGAAGAAATTTCCATGGCCGAAAATCTCGTCTAGCTCAAGCGCCTCTGCACGAGCACCCTCGTAGTCCTTGTTCAAAAGTCTCTGCTGAACCTTGCCCGCAAGACATGCCGATAAAGCTATTATTCCGCCACTATACTTTCTCAGGACATCCTTGTCAACTCTCGGTTTATAGTAGTATCCGTTTATGTATCCCTCTGATACAATCTTAATTAAATTTCGATATCCATCGTTGTTTTCGGCAATCAAAACGAGATGATTCTGGTATCTATCTAGATCTGGATCTTTATCCTTCATACTGCGAACAGCCATATATATCTCGCATCCGATGAGCGGCTTTAATACCTTGCTTCTTACACTCCTTGTAGAAGTCGATAATGCCGAACATGTTTCCGTGGTCTGTTATGGCAAGGGAGTCCATGCCTAATTCCTTGGCATGCTTAACAACGCCGTCAATTCTTGCGGCGCCGTCCAAAAGGCTATATTCTGTATGTAGGTGAAGATGTGTAAATGACATTTCTATGTCTCCTTGACAGCTTTATAACTTACTAATAAAAATTATACCATAGGCGGGTTATTTTTGATAATGAAATATGGAGGTTAATATGGTTAATACCACTACCGAAAAACTATAAGTTTTTTTCAGCACAAGGATTGTGAATTCTTCCCATGTCACAAGACTAATAAACCGGAGGATTTCAACTGCTTTGTTCTGCTATTGTCCTCTGTATGCGCTCGGCGACAAATGTGGCGGAAACTTTCAGTACACTGAAAATGGATTCAAGGATTGTACAAACTGCCTGTTCCCACACGTGAGAAGTAACTACGAGAAAATTTTTGGAGCGCTATCAGGACATAATCGCTGTAGCTGCAAGAAACAGTGAAAAAAAATAAATTGCTTACATTTCCCGAGCGCTAAGGTTATTTACCTTGGTCTCGGGTTACTTTTTAGGAATAAATATGAAACAAATTGCTGTATACGGTAAGGGAGGCATAGGAAAATCGACCTTGAGTGCGAATATCTCAGCAGCCCTTTCATTAAATAATAAAAGAATACTCCAGATTGGCTGTGACCCTAAGCACGACTCGACAAAGCTTTTGATGCGAGGCCTTTCCATCCCTACGGTTTTGGACTATATAAAGACAAAATCTCCTTTGGAGTACCGCAAAAGCGATATACTCTTTGAGGGCTTTGGAAAAAAATCGGCTGCATAGAAGCAGGTGGTCCAAAGCCAGGTGTCGGATGCGCTGGAAGAGGCATAATAACTGCCTTTGAGCTCCTCGAAACCCTTCACATCAAAGATAACTACGACATGATAGTCTACGATGTTTTGGGAGATGTTGTTTGCGGCGGCTTTGCCGTTCCTATACGCAGGGAGTATTCCGATAGTATTTTTTTATTGTCACCTCTGGTGAATATATGTCGCTATACGCAGCCAACAATATACTGCGCGGCATCCAAAACTATGATGAAAATCGTCCAAGACTCTTGGGAATACTATATAACAGCCGAAATGTCAAAAATGAAGACGATAGAGTTTACAAATTTGCAGAAGCAGTTAAGCTTCCCGGTATTTGCGCGAATCCCTCGAGACGATATCTTTGCACGCGCAGAAAAAAAGCTAATGTGACTGTGCTTGAGCTAACCCAAAACGAGGAAAATCCTGTAGCAGATATCTTTAAGGCTATTGCGAAAAGGATATGCGAAGGTACTGAGCACTTTGCCGCAAATCCTTTGACAGATGATGAGCTAGAGGCTTTGATTCTGTCAAATGAAGGTGCAATTACTAAGGCTAGCCACAGCGCATGCTTCTTCAGTAAAGCCAGAAGATGAATACACTCCTTCCTGTAGCTGTGAGTCCGCAGAGCCTTGCGAAGCATGCACGGGTATCAGCTCTTGCCAAGAAGAAAGCACTAGCGACTATGATGCTCCCTATCTATCAAAGAATGTAATCAGGGATGAGCCACTGCACGGCTGTGCTTTTAATGGCGCCATGACTATGAGCTCAAACCTTAAGGATGCTGTGATCCTCGCCCACTCACCAAAGAGCTGCACCTACCTTTCGATACAGACCATTAGCTCTGCTGGAAGAAGGACTCTTTTGAGCGCGGAAACATCCTGCCATCATCACTTATACCTAATGTGCTTTCGACCGACATGAGCGAGACAGATATGGTATTTGGCGGAAGCGAAAACCTTCTCAGCAAAGTCAAGTCAGTCCTGAATTCTAAGTCTCCACCACCAGCTATTGTCATAGTAAGCTCCTGCCCTTCTGGAATAATTGGAGATGATATAGACGATGCACTCAGCCTTTCGACCGAAAGAACTAAGATAGTAACGGTAAAAGCTGAAGGTAACCTCACAGGAGATTACCTTCAGGGAATGCTGATAGCGTACACTTCGCTTGCAAAGCAGATAATAGATAGGAACGTAGAAAAAAAGAAAAAGGACCGTAAACATAGTCTTCGAAAAGGTTGTTGCCCGAAATACGGAGATGAACTTCCAAAGACTTAAGGCCTTCCTTGCTCGCATGAACATCTCGGTAAACTGCCGCTTCCTATGTAACACAAGCTATGCTTCTTTGCGCGATTTCTGCTCAGCGGAGCTAAACCTGCTCGCATATCGCGACTATACCGGCAAAGATACTCGAAGATTTCTTCATCAAAGAATACGGCGCAAGCTTCTTCGAAAAAGCAGTTCCCTATCGGCTTTTAAGGAAACCTCCGATTGGCTTCTTGCCCTAGGTAAGCGCTTTGATGCAAGCGATGAAGCAAAGAGCATAATATCGGAAAAACGAGTTCATATATCAAAAATAGGATAAAATCAGTAAGGCCCAAGCTCGAAGGCAAAAACTCATGATTATCACATACAATCACGAGCTCGACTGGATACTGAACGCTGCTCTAGACTGCGGTATGAAAAATCGTAAAAAAATATGCGTTTTAAACTTCTCTCAGGATGAAGGCTTCCGCTCCTCTCTTCCCGAAATAGACGGTATCGAGGTTGTAGAAAACTACGATAAAGATGAGAGAAGCTCTGATATCAAAAGGCTAAAGCCTGACATCATCCTCTCAAACTACGAGCCTGTAAGCGAGCAAAGCTATATCACAGACACGATTCCAATGTGTCCAGATAACGGCTTCTTTACAGGACTTGAAATGGTCGAGCGTTGGTCGAGACTTTTTAGTAAATCAGAGGAAGGAGAATGGCTCAATGACAGAAAACTATTTGACAAGTATTACTCCAGATAGCATGTCTGGGCTAGTCTTTGCTTTTGAGGGAATATCAAAGGGTCTAGTCCTTATGAACGGCCCAACGGGCTGCAAAGTTCTATCACTCAGCCACATCTGATAATCAGATGATAAGGCAGCCAGAGTTTGATCCGCTCGAATACCCTGAGTTTTTGGTATTTCGGACAGCCTCGCGTTCCTTCAACCTTCCTAGATAGACGCGATTACGTTTATGGTAGCGAGGATAAGCTTTCTGAAGTAATAGCCTTTCTCGAAAAAGGAAATTGACTTTTGATCTACTTGCCATCGTAAACACGCCTGGAGCTGCGCTTATCGGTGACGATATAGAAAGAATCGTAAGAGAGTCAAGCAGGGACGAGAAAAAAATCATCTCCATAGGAAGCCCTGGCTACTCCCTCCCTATTTGGGATGGCTATATCAAAGCCTGCCGCACCCTGCTAGAAAAATTCGCAAGAAATGGCAAAAAACTAGCTTGTAAAACCGTAAACATACTTGGACTTTCCATATTTCACAGAGACTTTGCCGGAGATAAGGAGGAGCTAAAAAGAGCTTTTTCTCTCTGCGGTATAGATGTAAACTGTTTCCTATGTGCAGGCTCCAGCATAAGTGAGATAAAAAAACATCCCCCGTGCAGATCTCAATATAGTAATAGACAGCCTCTACGGACTTGATTCCGCTGAGCTTCTATCTGCGCGCTTTGATATGCCCTATATTGTATGCGATGGTCTCCCCGTTGGATTTAGGGCCATGGAAGAGCTTGTAAGTAAGGTTTGCGACATTCTCAGAAGTGATATGAGTTCATATATAGAACAAAGCGAAAGAGCAAGAGCGAAGTGTTTTTCTCACCTCTCTAGGATTCATACTTTAACTGGACGACCAAAGGGCGTTAAGTTTGCAGTGCATGGTACGCTTTCCCAGTGCCTTGGATATACGGATTTCATAGCAAGCTATTTTCGGAATGAGCCCAGATTCCATATCTATTACTGAAACAGATGCCCTCAAAGATAAGATTCGAAGTTCCTCTGTGCTTTCGGCGCAGGAAACTAAGCTTAGGGATATTCTAAAGGAGTATGGCTCTAGCGAGGCGCTCGAAAAGAATATTTTTGATACCGATGCTGAGCTTGTCTTTGCAGATGGACAGACCATTGCTATGCTTAGAGCTAAGGGAAAAAAAGATTCAGCGGAATTGAAATTGCACTCCCATCACTAGGCTATATCGATGTAATTGAAAAAAATCACATTTAGGTATGGGCGGTGGACTTCTTTTATGTGAGCAAATCCTAAACGGCATGCTCTATTAGAAAGATTTCATAAAAAAATAAATCAAAAATATGTTGACACACACATTTTTTTGGTGTTAGTATTTATCTAATTTAACAAACCTTTGATGGAGAATAGTAGGCTTAGATGCAGCAGAAGAGAGATTTGCAGATGGTGTGATTGCAGACTGTATGCGCTTTGTTGAATGGCCTCCTGAGGGCAAACTGAACAAATTATCTTTGATGATTCTAGTAGGGGCGACGGAGAAGATACTTCGTTAACAATATCTGCATATGTTAGTATGCGAAGGAGTGGGCGTTTTACGCCAAGCCGGGTGGCACCGCAGGAGATTTTAACTCTTGTCCCAGCGAATATGGGATGAGAGTTTTTTGTTTTATACATCCTTTCACACTTCGCAAGTTTTGATGAAAAGACAGAAGGAGAAAAAAATGTCAAACAGCACAAATAACAAAGCAATACCTTACAAGATTTATCTGCACGAGAGCGAAATGCCAACGCACTATTACAATGTCAGAGCGGATATGAAGAAAAAAAGCCAGCTCCACTTGTAAATCCAGCTACAGGTAAACCAGTTACATTTGATGACCTAAAGCCAATTTTCTGTGATGAGCTTATCGAGCAGGAGCTAAATGAGACTGATAGATACATCGAGATTCCTCAGGAAATCAGAGACTTCTACAAGATGTATAGACCATCACCTCTTGTACGTGCATACTGCCTAGAGGAAAAGCTTCAGACTCCTGCTAAGATCTACTACAAGTTTGAGGGAAACAATACTAGTGGAAGCCACAAGCTAAACTCTGCTATCGCTCAGGCCTACTATGCTAAGAAGGAGGGCCTCAAGGGCGTCACAACCGAGACTGGTGCTGGTCAGTGGGGTACTGCCCTCTCGATGGCTTGCTCATACTTTGGGCTAGACTGCAATGTCTATATGGTTAAGGTTTCATACGAGCAGAAGCCTTTCCGTCGTGAGGTTATGAGAACATATGGTGCATCGGTAACACCTTCCCCATCTGAGACTACAGAAATCGGTAAGAAGATTCTCAGCGAGCATCCAGGCACAACAGGAAGCCTTGGCTGCGCTATTTCAGAAGCTGTAGAAGCTGCTACAACTACTGATGGGCTACAAGTACGTTCTAGGCAGCGTGCTAAACCAGGTACTTCTCCACCAGAGCATTATCGGTGAGGAAGCTATGGCTGCAATGAAGAAATACGATATCAAGCCTGATATTATTATCGGCTGTGCTGGTGGCGGAAGCAATGTCGGTGGACTAATGTCACCTTTTATGGGCGAAAAACTAAGGGGGGAAGCCGACTACCGCTTCATCGCTGTTGAGCCGGCATCATGCCCTAGCCTCACAAGAGGTCGCTACGCTTATGACTTCTGCGATACAGGACGCGTTTGCCCTATGGCAAAGATGTACACTCTCGGAAGTGGCTACATCCCTGCTCCCTAACCATGCAGGTGGACTTCGCTACCACGGCATGAGCCCTATCGTATCTGAGCTATATCACCAGGGAGAGATGGAAGCTGTAAGCTACACACAGACTGAGGTCTTTGAAGCAGCTCGTGACTTTGCAAGAGTTGAAGGAATCCTTCCTGCTCCAGAAAGCAGCCACGCTATCAAGGCAGCAATTGACGAGGCTCTTAAGTGCAAAGAGACAGGCGAAGAGAAGACAATTCTATTTGGCCTAACTGGTACAGGATACTTTGACCTATATGCTTACGAAAAAGTTTAATGATGGTGTTATGACTGACTACGTACCAAGCGACGAAGAGATTGAAGCAAGCCTTGCTACACTTCCAAACATCGAAGAGTAAATAGAGTAAACTTCCATCCTATAACCCCCGATAAACACTATAATATAAACTCAGCCCCGAGAGCCTAGGGCTTTCAGGGGCGTTTTTCTGCGTATCTTATATTAAAAACAGTCTATAATTTTTAATTGAATTCTCATAGTATTATATCGAGAATTATTGGTATTATAAAGAGAATTAGTGCTGTAAAAAAATAATGCTAGTAGAAACGTTCCTATCTTTCCATAACTATACGATGAATTACTGTTTGTACCATAAGATGATGTATCCATTCCATATCTAGATGCATTATTAGTACTATTCCTTGCGCGAACAATTTTGTAATATCTACTCAGAGGATCTTCACCGTCAATAATCCTATAATAAAAAAATCTTCTAGCCATTCTATATCTTCTACATCACACAGTTCCTCTTCATAAGCATCAGGTTCATGGACTAGCTTGTTTCTAATTCGTCTATAATACTTTAAGTTTTTTTAAATCGCTTTCCCAGTCATCTACCAGGTCCCATCCTTCAGTATTTTCATACATTTTATCTATATATGCTGAAATTCGCCTCTCATCTTCAAGCATATCACCGCAGAGCTTTTCTAAACGTTTATATGAGTCCATAAATCCCATAGTGTATTCCGTCCTTTGATGTGTTCACAATATACTACGATTATTAAATATAAAAATCAATCCATTCAACCTATAAAGATTAGCATAATCTCCTACTAACACGCAAGAAAAAAATTTTTAAAAAGAATTGATAGTTAATTAAGAATTGAATTTTTGTTACATATAATATAAAAATATAAGATAGTATGAATCATAGGCAAATTTGATATATTTACTTTTAATTATTATTTAGATACTATTGCAGAATAAGTTACATACTTATTTTTTTAAAAATTATTAAGGAGAACGGTAATGAAAAAAACACCTAAACGATTTTTGTGCGTCGCACTAAGTCTTGTCATGGTATTGATAGCAATACCTAGCGCCGTATTCGCTGAGGAAATGCCAAGCGAATACAAAGAGCAGACAAAAGATAATTATTGGGCAGAACTTGTTTGGTACAAAGACAGCGGCTTTCGTGCTGTCATACCTTCATACTTGAATGATTATTTTGCCAGCAGCAGAGTTAAATGGGTTAATACCTTAAATTATGATTATGTTACAGGCTTCCCTAATGCCGGAATTTCCAGTGACCCTAATCTTTCTGAGGAAGTTTCGGAGACCTTGAATAATTTGGATATGTATGCGCAGGATTTACCACATAGGGAACCTCGCGATCCTGCACTTAACAGATGGCAGGGTGGTAAGCAATGGAATCCGTACAACTTTAACTACTCGACTGATCTTTTAACTAAGAATATAACTGATTATAATGTTCGTGGGGATATTACCGAAAGAGGACTATCAAGCACAGAAGTTGCTAAGCACAACATAGGTGATGATATCAACCTTGATTTTAATATTGATATGTCACTGTTCAAAAAAATGATGAACACAATTCTCATAGCTTATATAAATTCGGAATTCCCTGCGTATTACATGATGAAGGACAATATGCCTGAGACAGCTATAACGCAATCAGACGGACAGTTAGTATTTGTTTTAGATCTTCCTAAAGGTCTAGAATCAACAGATGCTACAGAATATAAGCTGAGTGGACTTGATGGCTTTGATCTTTCCGCTACAAAAGAGAACGGTGGCAGAAGAATTGTTGTCAAAGCAAGACTTAGGGCCCCTGCTAACTATGAAATGTTAAAAAGATGTATATGCAAAGATTCAGAAGGTTAATTCCGTTACTTTAAATATAAATGGTTTAAAAGTCACTTCCGAAGTTGAAACGAACAAGAACAGCACTGTAACCGGGTACGCTTATGGCGCTTACGAAAACATATTTACTACAGATAATAATGCAATTATAAACCAGGATGCTTCAGCTATTGAAAATGACGACCATCATTCATTTTCTCGACTATCAACTGTTTTTGCTGCAAAGCAGCTTGCTAGTGGTAAAGACGAGGCAGGAGACCCTAATAAGCCTGAGCTAATCACATACTCACTAAGAGTAAATCAGAACAAGGTTACATTCATAGACGATGGTAATACTCATGCAGTAGTTAATGTGGAATCAGGCAAAGCTATAGACACTGATAGCCTCACAGATCAGTCTATGCCGGCTGACCCAAGCAAAGCAGGATACACATTCAAGGAGTGGAACACTGCAATGGATGGTAGTGGAACAAAGTTCACAGGAAGCACAGTCGTAAACGATGATATGACAGTATATGCTATCTACACCAAGAATGCTGCTCCTAATAAGGACAAAAAGCCTAACAAACCAGTAAATCCAAATACAGGTGATTCATCAAGCTTACCACCTTACATCATGCTCATGGGACTAGCTGCAGGACTTGCAATCTCAGTTCATATGAGAAATAAAAATAAAAGAGAGCTAATCAAACTTCGCAATAATCGACCCTAAAAAGTAGACCCCTAAGATTCCTCATTGAACTTAGGGGTCATTTTTCTAGATATTTACTTGCCAGAATTTGACTCTGTTTTTATCCTTATTAGTATCTTTATTTACGTCCTTATCTTTTGGACTTTGCTTCTCTCTTTGCATTCTCAAAAAGCTTTGAGGATTGCCTGCTTAACACCATCCGTAGTTGCTGTTGCATTTGTAACTGCATCAACATCTTTAATCTCAGCCTCAGTCTTTCCTTCAAATCTATCAAAGCCATTAGCATCTAGGAAGATGTTCCAGAAAGTGAGGTTTGCTCCTGCAAATTTTGATTTATCAAGTTCCTCTCTTGTCTTGTGGTCAGTAACCTTGACAACCTTTCCATCCTTGATTTCTACTTTTACAACAACATCGTAATCGTAGTCTTTTCCATGGAAGATAACATCCCCTCTGAAGATATTTTTGCTTGTTCTCTGCAATCTCCTCTTCAGTTCTATTATCTTTTTCCTCGTCTTTGTTGTCTTTGTTCTTGTCCTTGTCGTCGTCCTTATTTTTTTGTCCTTGTCACCGCCAGGCTTTACATCCTCATTAGGTTTCTTTTCCTCTGGGACTACTGGAGCCACGATAGGTGGTGCCTCGGTCTCGTAGGCATCCTTGATAGCATTATATACGGCAGTCTTTATCGCATTGCTCGTATATGTAGCTCCTGTAACCTTATCTACATTAGGTGTCTGGGCACTTAGAATTCTGCTTATGACTGATGCGCCATTTGCAAAAGTAGTTTATTGGGCTGAGTGTCTCGCTGTGAGATGTCACCTGAATATCAGCTATCTTGTTACCACTTACAACTACCTTAACGCTCAGTCTTCCACCAAAACCTGTTCCGCTTCCATAGTAAACACCATCTTTTAGCTTGGCATTGCTTGGAGCTTGGATGCTTAAATTCAAGTTTTGTGCTGGTGCGCTTGGGCCAGTCGCAGCACTCTTCTTTGCAACGGCCTTAGGCTTTTCTATCTTTTTCTTTTTGCTTCTTTTGTTTGCTTGGCTCAGCCTGTTTCTTAGCCTGAGTCTTAGGCTGAATAACCTGTGATTTAGCGGTTTCACTATCCTGGTTATCCTTGTTCATTGTCTTTTGCCACACTGAATCCCGTAATTCCAGCGAAGACCACGAATATCAAAAGTGATGCGATTATCTTATCTGCTCTTTTCTTCATTAATTACCTCCGTTCTCCAGTGCGTTATAGATTGCGTCTAGGATTCCAACTGAGCTGAATGTAGCTCCGCTAACAGTATCAACATTAGGGGTCTGCTGCTCTATAACTGATGAAATAACTCCTTTAGCGTTGTTAAAGTAAGCTGCGTCATCCACATTTGATAGAATATCGACTGCAGTTATCTTGCCGTCTTTGACCGTAACGCGAACCTTAACCTCGCCCTTGTAGCCGTTTCCTGTTCCTTCCCAGCTGCCGTCCTTATATCCATCAGCTTCCCCATTTGAAGCTGAATCATTAGCCTTCTTGCTGTTATCAGCCTTAGCTTCTGTCTTCCTAGGCTGTACCTTTCTTGCTTCTACCTTCTTTGTTGTAGTACCAAAGCTTATTCCCACAGCCACTAGAACGCAGATCAGTGCCGTAATGAGAATGCTTAATATCGACTTATTTTTCATATCTATCCTCCTCCGTCACTAAACTGCCTGTGCTAGCTTTCTTTTGCGTGCATTTAGGGCTTTTTCTAACTCTGAGAATTGTGTATGAGATGAAAATTACAGAGTAGAACACTATGTTTAATGTCACCGTATTTGATGCTGGTCTTCCGATGTAAACCATCATTACCTGCACATATACCATTGCATAGAAGATGTATGCAAATTCCTGCAAATTCTTCCATTTGCTTGCTTGCATCTTCTTGTGAACAAAGTTAAACGATGTCACAAGTAGCGGAAGCATAACTGCTATGGCAAAGACACCTGCTGCAAACATCATTAGATTTGTCCAAAGCGCAATTCCATTCATTTTATTCACATTAGGAAGCGTAAATAGAAGTGCCTGAAATAGATAAAAAGGTGTTATGTGGTAAAAATCATAAGCCCGCCTATTATGGAAAGCTCTGCACGATTCTTACGAAGCTGTTTAAATACCTTGTACTTCATGCTGAATGTACCCATATACATTACGAGTATGAAAAAGGCTCCTCCTAGAGCGCCCTGAGGATATAGACCTCATAAATGGCTCAAGACCATCAACATATTGGACATTATATCCGTTCAGTCTCAAAATCGCGTGATATATTGAGATTATAGAAATCACACCTGCGATGGCATAAATCTCCCTAGAGTATTTTTTGATAATGTCGCTAAAGAAATAACTCAAGACAACTACTGTTATAAGACAGTACATACCTAACATCAGTATAGTTCCTCCTTTAAATTATTATTGCTTCCCCCCTGTAGCTCGCAGGCAAAGTAAGCATACGGATTTATTATGAGCTATGCTGAAAAGTTAGTAATCACTAACCCCACTGTGAAATATAAGCCCTCAAAAGAGGACAAAATTGGCGGAGAAGGTGGGATTCGAACCCACGTGCCCTTGCGAGCAACCGCATTTCGAGTGCGGCTCGTTATGACCACTTCGATACTTCTCCAAATAAGGTTTGCAAATAGATATACCCCGTTCACAAACCACCGTAACATTATATCATACTGTTTATTTCACATCAACAGGAACAATGAAGCTGAGAGCCTTCTCACAGATTTCAATATCTATACCCTCAGTACGAGCAAGCTCTCCATCTATGCATATACCGAAGTCCTTTGTTCCCTTTGGTTTTAGACTGAGCTGCCTACTCTTCTTCACATATATAATTTTATCTATCCCATCAACCTCAAGATGTGTTCCTTCCTTGTACTTAGGCAAGAGCTTTAGGAACTTTAGCCTTGGAAGATCGTTTATTATATTAAGATCAAAGAAACCATCGTCAATTATCGCCTGTGGTGATGACTTTATTCCACCTCCACAATAAGATCCATTTGATATGGCACAGAGAAGCATCTTTCCTTCTCTGATTTGCTCGCCATCCTCGTAGATGTCAAGACAGGCACCTCTCTTTTTGATGAAGTTAAACAGTATGGCCGACTGGTAAGCCGTAGCCCCTGCAAAGAACTTTTTCTTTCTAAGCTTAAAAGCCGTTTCAACAACATTACAATCAAAGCCTATGTTGAACATATTAAGGCAGTACCCCGTTTGTTCTTCATTCCCAAGCTTGCTTGTGTACTTCATCACATCGACTTTTCTGCTCTTTCCATTTAGCTGAGAGCGCACGCTCATGAAATCTCCAGCATCCTGAAAATTCCTAATCATGTCGTTGCCAGAACCTATAGGAATAATTCCTAGCTCAATTCCATCAAAGCCTATTACCGCCGATGCGATTTCATTAGCTGTACCATCGCCTCCACAAGCATAAAACCTCGCAGGCTCACCATTTAGTCCCTCTGCAATAGCTCTTACTATCGCTTCACTCCCTCTATTTGGCTCAGTCATAATTATCACGGATTCACTTTTCGCGTCCTTTAACGCGACTTTTTATTTCCTCAATCAGCTCTTTGCTCTGATTGCCCTTACCCGCGACAGGGTTAACAAAAAAATAATGCTTCATATACGCAGTTACTGTTCCTTCTAATCTATAATCCAATCATCGTTTTTATCAGAGGCTCCGCCTTAGGCTCACTATCTGATATCGCGTAAGCACTGAGAACCTCTTCACAGGCTTGCTTTAGCTTTCCTTCATCGCTTGAGTAGACGATGGCAATCGTATCCGAAAGCTCAACCCTATCGCCTCTCTTTGCAACTAGTTTTATGCCTGCGCTGTGATCTATTTCATCCTCCTTGCTAGCTCTTCCGGCACCTGAGTGCTGTGAAGCAAGTCCAATTCCTTCAGCATCAATAGACTCTATATACCCAGAGCGCAAAGCCTTAATCTCAGCACTAAGCTTAGCTTCTGGAAATAGCGAATAATCATCGATTACCGCCTTGTTTCCGCCCTGATATTCTATCATTTCAGCGAGCTTTTGTAGCGCTCTTCCGCTTGAAATTGCACTTTCTGCAAGTGCAATTCCCTCATCTATGCTAGATGCCTTACCACCAAGATATATCATAGCTCCCTGATATATTAAGGCAAAGCTTAAGTAAATCACCTTCAATATTAGCTTTGAGAAGCTCTATAGCTTCTATCACTTCAAGGCTATTTCCTACGGCATGACCTAGTGGCTCGCTCATATCTGAAATTATCGCTGCAGTTTTTCTTACCCTGAGAGCTTCCGATTTTGCACATCAGCTCAGCTATTGCCTTGGCATCATCCTCGGACTTCATAAAAGCACCTTTGCCACATTTAACATCTAAGAGAATCGCATCACTTCCTGCGGCGAGTTTCTTGCTCATTATGCTCGATGCTATAAGGCTGAGATTTTCGACTGTTGCAGTTACATCTCTAAGCGCATAAAGCTTCTTATCTGCTGGCGCGATATGCCCACTTTGACCGATTACGGCAATTCCGATTTCGTTAACCTGCTTGTGAAAAATCCGCAGGCTCAAGCGTCGTTTTTAAATCCTGGGATTGACTCAAGCTTATCTATGGTTCCGCCTGTGAATCCAAGACCTCTTCCGCTCATCTTGGCGATAGGAACTCCACATGATGCAGCAATTGGCGCTACTATCAAAGTCACCTTGTCACCGACTCCTCCCGTCGAATGCTTATCCACCTTTGTTCCGTGAATGTCCGATAGATCAACTATATCTCCGGAATGAAGCATTACCCTAGTTAGGTCAAAAGTCTCCTTCTCGCTCATATGTCTGAAGTATATGGCCATCAACAGAGCCGAAGCCTGATAGTCAGGTATATCGCCATTAAGATAAGCTTTGATGAAGAACTCGATTTCGGAAGTACTGAGCTCTTTACCGTCTCTTTTTGCTTATAATATCAACTGCATTCATATATATTCCTACTTTAAAATCTCATTTAAAAAGCTTTCGCCTATTGCCGGTTCATCCACATCAAGGTAGTCGCAGATTGTAGCTCCTATATCTGCAAAGCACTCCCTAGTTCCAATGTTTGCCGATTTAATTGGCTCGCCGAAGGCTACAAAAGGAATGTGTTCCCTCGTATGATCAAAGCCGCTGTGCGTAGGATCATTTCCGTGGTCTGCACACAGAATAACTATGTCTTTTGGACCCTAGCTTCGCCTCAAGTTCAGGGATTCTAGCGTCAAAATCCATTATCGCATTTCCGTAGCCGATAGGATTTCTTCTGTGTCCGTAAAGCGAGTCAAAGTCAACGAGGTTTGTGAAAATGAAACCGCTTTCTACCTTATCTAAAGCCTCAAGAGTTTTTGTCAACTCCATCCATATTGCCGTCTGTATGAACCCAGTCCGTAACGCCACTGGCATTGAAAATATCGTGGATTTTACCTACAGCATAGACTTCTTGCCCTGCTTCATCAATCAGGTTTAGGATCGTCTTTTCTGGTGGTGAAACCGCATAGTCACGGCGGTCTGTCGTTCTCTCACGCTTGCCGTCCACAAGCTTATACGGTCTTGCAATTACTCTTCCACAGGCCCATTCTCCCTGAAGAAGCTCTCTTGCAGCCTCACAAATCTTGTATAGCTCCTCAAGAGGTATAACATCTACATTTGCAGCGATTTGAAATACACTGTCAGCTGATGTATATACGATAGGATAACCTGTCCTCTCGTGCTCCTCTCCTAGCTTTTCTATAATTACCGTACCAGACTCTGCGTAGTTACCTATACAGCGCCTGCCTATTTTTTCCTCAAACTTTGCGATGAACTCAGCAGGAAAACCATCTGGGTAGGTTTTGAACGGTGTTAGGCTTTCTATGCCCGCAATTTCCCAGTGACCTGTTATGGTATCCTTTCCCTTTGATTTTTTTCCTTAAGCTTACCATAGGCACCCGAAGGATTAGAAATAGCAAAGCTTCCGTCTCCTTGACAAAGCCCGTCTATGTTTCCAAACCCTAGTCTTCTCAGGTTAGGAATCTTCAGTTCATCGCCCATGGTCTTTGCAATATGACCAAAGGTGTCGCTACCAGCATCGCCGTAGCTTCCTGCATCGGGCAGTTCTCCAACTCCTAGACTGTCCATCACAATTAAAATTACTCTGTTCTTGTCCATAGCTACCTCCTCAAGCCTCATTCTAAAGAATCTTTATAGGATTAGCCTCGATATAATCTAGGGAGACTAGTTTGTACTCTACTCCATTTAATATACCCTGAAAACCGTTCTTAAAAGCGTCCTTACCATGCAGATGCCCATAAATGCATGTTTTGACACCGTATCTCGAAAGCATATTCGTAAACTCTGAAGGCTGAAACTTATCGTTACAAGGTGGATAATGAAGCATTGCAATTATCAAATCGGGCTCCTGCTTCCTAGCCTCCTTAAGCGACATCTCAAGTCTAATCAGCTCACGCTTAAAAAAATCTTCTCGTCGTGCTCATCAAAGCCTTCTGTACCAGGGCAAATCCATCCCCTCGTTCCGCATATACATATGCGTCTATCTTCATCAAAAATAAGTGCCGCATCGTTTTGCAGAAAGCGAATATTTTCGCTTATACTATTCAATTTCTTGACAGATCCCCACCAAAGGTCGTGATTTCCTTTGGTTATAATCTTGCGCCCAGGCAAGCTCTCAATCCACCTAAAGTCAGCCATTGCTTCCTCTAGTCTAAGGCCCCATGAGATGTCCCCGCATACTAGTACAGTATCATCTTCTCCGATGTTTTCCTCCCAGTTCTGCTTGAGCCTTTCTGCGTGGTTTTCCCATCTGCTACCGAAGATGTCCATGGGCTTTGATATTCTCTCATCAAAAGATAGATGTAAGTCTCCTATTGCAAAAATGCTCAAATTCTACACCTCATCACCATCATCTAGCTCAAGAACCTTGCTCGCTCTAGCCTGATCTATCTTCTCTATATTGCGAAGCTTTCTATTGATGCTTCTCGTTCTCACGCCAATAAGCTTATCGAGCTCTACATTAGCCTGATCTATTCTCTTCTTTGTCGCCTCTAGGACGTTGCCAAAGCTGTCAAACTCGGTCTTAACCGCACCGAGAATCTCCCAAACCTCGCTTGAATGCTTCTGAATCGCAAGAGTTCTGAATCCCATCTGAAGGCTGTTCAAAAGACCTGTCATGGTCGTAGGTCCAGCAATGTTTACCTTGTAATCTCTCTGCAAGGTCTCGACAAGTCCACGCCTAATAACCTCTGCATAAAGCCCCTCAAAAGGAAGAAACATTATCGCAAAGTCAGTTGTGTATGGCGGCTTAATGTACTTGCTTGATATATCCTTAGCCTCCTGCTTGATAACCTGTTCAAGCTGCTTACCAGCCTTTTCTATCTCAGCAGAATCAGCTAAATCATATGCATCAAGAAGCTTGGCGTATGCATCCCCTGGGAACTTAGCATCTATTGGAAGATAGATAAATCCATCCTCAGAGCCATCCACTCCAGGGAGCTTGATAGCAAACTCGACTCTCTTTGGACTGCCGTCTACACTCACATTCTCGTCGTACTGCTCAGGCGACAAAAATCTGCTCTAGGATACCTGCAAGCTGAACCTCTCCGAGAATGCCTCTTGTCTTTACATTGGTCAAAAACCCTCTTAAGGTCACCAACACCTGAGGCGAGGTTTTGCATCTCTCCAAGTCCCTTGTAAACCTGCTCAAGTCTATCATTTACCAAATTGAAGGACTGAGTTATTCTGTCGTTTAAAGTCTTCTGAAGCTTCTCGTCAACAGTGCTTCTGATTTCTGAAATCTGCTTGTTATTATCTTCTTTAATCTCGGTAAGCTGAGTCCTTACAGTCTGCCTAATGTTCTCTAGCTTTCTGCTCACTCTCCATGCTGAAGTTTGATAAAGTCTCGTTAATTCTTCTCAGGCTCTCGTTCTGCGTCTTAAAATGCTCGCTCTGAGCCCCAGCGATTAAGTCACCATAGTTTCTGAAGCTGCTGTTTATATGCTCCATGGTGTCACGCCTTGTAGCATCAATATCAGCCTTTAGCTCATCCTTAAGCTTGCGAATCTCTTCGTCCTTAGTCTTATCCTCTATGCTCTTGCTGAGTTTAAGTACTAGCGCAACTGATACAAGCGCTACAATCAAAGTTATAACGGATAAAAATTACTATGATTAAGTTCATCTTTTTTTCCCTTTATTTATACCTTGTTAAAAACAATATTTCCTAAAAATAATTTTACTATCTAAAAAGCTTTTTTTCGTCTACATCAAAAATAGCCCTAGGCGGACTTAACTGCTTTAGGGCTGATTTGGTTTAAAAATCTAATTTTTTTAAGCAAAGGTTTTTTTGCCTTAATATCGACATGTTTCGACTTCCTACAGACCGTAGATGCAGTAAGCAGGATAGTGCTCTCCCATGAATAGCCATGGGTTTTCTCCCATCTCGATATGCTCATCAAAGCTAACATCTGGAATGAATATCTTAACCGCAGTTCTCTTAGTTCCTGTAATAGTTCTTCCCTCTGCAGTTGGGTTTGCAACAAATTCCTCGATTGCCTGGCGAAGCTTGCTTATGCCAGCCTCCTTCTCGAAGTTATCAATAAATTCATTTGCATCAACATATGCTACATTGTTGCCATCTTTTAGCCAGTCCAATTTTAACATCTTCTACCTCCACTTAGGCTCGTTAATTACACATAGAAATATTAATCATGAAAAAAATCATAATTCTATTTCAATTATAATAAGGCTTTAGACTTCTGTCAATATATCGAGAGCCTCGACATAGCCATCAAAGCCGTGCCCTGAAATGCAGGCACATGCAGCTTCGCTGATAAATGAATGCTTCCTGTAGTCCTCACGCTTTGATATATCTGAGATGTGAACCTCTACTGTCCTTATTCCCACAGCCTTTATCGCATCTGCAAGAGCAATGCTCGTATGGGTGTAGCCTGCTGGATTAAAGATGATTCCATCAAAATTACCATAGGCCTCCTGTATCTTATCTATCAAAACGCCCTCGTGATTTGACTGAAAGAACTCCACCTCTATGACTCGCTCCAGGGCAGCCTTTGAAATCAAAGCAATCAGGTCCTCATAGCTTTCCTTACCATAAATCTCTGGCTCCCTAATTCCAAGAAGGTTAATATTAGGTCCGTTCAGGACTAGAATTTTCATAGCTTCTCCTCCAGACACCTGCTTTGGTAGAGCTTAGACAGCTCCATTATTTTCATAAAGAGCGCCATGTCATACTCAGAAAGCCCATCCTCGCTCATATCCTTAATAGCTGCAATCAGCTCATCTTCTCTGCTAGAGTCACAGATGCCGATGCCATTTGCTTTTTTTGATGCCAGCAACTTCCTTTACTACATGCATTCTCTCTTCAAAAAAAGCCTTAGAAGCTCGCGGTCTAATGCATCTATTTTATCTCTACATTCTTTTAGATCAATCATTGAAAACAAACCTACCCGAAAAATTAATATCGCCAAGCATCAAATCCAAAACCGCAATTGCAGCTGCTGCCTCAACACAAGGCACTGCACGAAGTGCAATGCAAGGATCATGCCTTCCGCTAATCTTAAGCTCCACATTCTCGCCCCTGCTATAGCTTACACTCTTTGATGGGAATGGAAATAGAAGGTGTTGGCTTAATGCAAACCCTGAAATTCACAGCTTCACCCGTGCTTATTCCACCGAGTATTCCACCGTTATGATTGCTAGTAAGGGCGATTTTTACCATCGCTTGCTACATATTCGTCGCGAGCTTCGCTGCCTTTGAGCTCGCTTAGCTTAAAACCATCGCCAAACTCAATAGCTTTGACCGCTGGGATGGCGAAGACTGCCTGAGAAATTCTGTTCTCAAGCCCATCAAACATAGGCTCTCCAACTCCGCAAGGAAGCCCCTCGATAGTGCATGCTATGGTTCCGCCAAGCGAATCCCCCTCTGATATTGCCTCTGCGATAAGTTCATCTATTCCAGATTCCTGTCCACATACTGACTCAAGCACAGCCTTAACTTTAATTCCATTTCGCTCAAGCATCTGGATTGCAATTCCTCCAGCTACGCAAAGAGCAGCCGTAAGCCTTCCCGAAAAAATGACCGCCGCCTCTATAATCCTGATATCCTCTGAACTTTCCTTCAGCAGTAAAAATCTGCATGTGAAGGCCTTGGGAGAATCCTTTATATTCTCGTAGCCTGCGCTTCTTACATCTTCGTTATATATCAAGGCAGCAAGTGGCGCACCGCAGGTCTTACCATCAAAGAGACCGCTGACAAATTCTGGCACGTCTTTTTCAGAGCGCTTGCTCGTCAGCTCGCTTCTTCCTGGAGCTCTTCTACTTAGAAAAAGCTGAAGTTCATCCATGTCGATTCTAAAACCGCATGGAAGTCCATCAAAAGCTCATTCCTATCGCCTCAGAGTGCGACTGCCCAAATATTGATAGCTTTATATTATTTCCAAAAAAACCGAGGCCATGTAACCCTCCTATTTCCTTATGCATTTGCCTGAAAGCCCTAGCCTATCAAGTTCATCAAAAGAAACCCAAATATGACTTATTTACAGCAAAAGCATTATCTATCAAAACATCTTCCCTGCATCTTAAAGATGAAGTAGCTGCAATCATTACAATTCTGTGGTCATCAAAGCACCTAACCTCTCCACCTCTCAGCATTGCTCCTGCACCTAAGCCACTTATCTCTATGGCATCCTCACGGGCTTTGAAACTTCCTCCAAGCCCATCGATAAGCTCCTCTATTGCAAGAAGTCTATCGCTTTCCTTGAGCCTAAGCCTTTTTGATGCCCGTAATTTTTGGATTTTCCATCTGTAAAGCAGGCTAAAATCGCTATTAAAGGAACTAAATCAGGAATGTTTTCTGCATCTAAAACTATAGCCTTAAGAGCTTTATTTCCAAGCGGATATGCTTCAAAGACCGCCTTATCATTATCTATTATAGCGTAAACCTCTGCGCCCATTTCTCTAAGGATATCAAATATTCTTCTATCACCCTGAAGAGAGTTCGGGTTTAGCCCCTCGATAGCAAGAGGCTCATCTCCGAGCACTCCTACAGCAAACCAGAATGCTGAATTTGACCAGTCACCTTCGACGATATATTTTTCGGGCAATATGTATCTTTGCCCGCCCTTTATTCTATAAATATGTCCAGAGTCTAAGCTTTTCCTCTGAAACTGAGATTGAAAACTTGCGCATCACATCTAAAGTCATATCTATATATCCAGCTGAAACAATTGGCCTTCGCACATGTATTTCGCTGTCAGAAGAAAGAAGTGGTAAAGCCATCAAAAGTCCGCTGACATACTGCGAGCTAATGTCTCCGGGCAGATTAAACACTCCATGCTCTAGCTTTCCACTAGTGCATATAGCATCATCTTCTTTATCTATTTTACACCCGTGGGATTTGAGCTCGTTAATTAACTCATCCATAGGTCGTTTTGCAAGTCTTCCGCGCATTAAAAATCTCGCTTTTAGTCCTAGTGCGCAGGCAATAGGAAGAAGAAATCTTAGTGTCGATCCGCTTTGATTGCAGTCTAGGACTGCCTCGCTCCTTCCGTCTTTGAGCGATAACTGTATCTTAGAAATACAGTCTATGGTAGCCATTATATCCTCAGGTTCTCTAGTTACTGCCCTACTTCGCTGCAGTTTCCCTGAGTCCTCCTTGAGCATCTAGCCTATCTGCTTCGCCTAGCTTTTGATAGAAGTTCACATATCAAAAACCCTGTGCTCATATGACTTTCGATTTTGGTGCTACTACCCTCTTCATCTGAGATACCTCTCTATGAGGCTTGCAAGTTCCGTCACTAAAAAGCCTTTTTGATTTTTGCACTTGTTCATTTTGCAAGGGATTACGATGTCTATGTAATCGCCACTTCGTTTTTTATCCGCTTTGACATATTCAATCAGCTCGTCTACACCGCAATCTATGCTCGCATCGTAGCCGTATTCATCTATCAAAGCGAGAAATGCTTCTTTAATACTCTCATCACACCAGCCTTCGCCTGCTGAAATCCGAAACATTAAAGCCATTCCTTTGACCACCGCCATGCCGTGGCTAACTTCATACTTAGAAGCCTTTTTCTATCGCATGACCTAGCGTGTGCCCAAAATTTAAAGTCTTGCGAAGTCCTCTATCCTCAAAGTCCTCACTTATCACCTCATACTTAAACCTTGCACACTCAGAAATTACTGCTTCAAGGTCTAGTCCCGTGTCAGCCTTTCCTGCGGCTAGCTCATAAACTGGCTTTGATAGCATGGCATACTTTATAACCTCACCAAAACCATCCCAAAAAACTGCTGGATCAAGTGAGCGAAGTAGCTTTATATCTCTAAAAACAAGTCTAGGCGTATGGAATGCCCCTATCAGATTCTTGCCCTTATCTATGTTTATTCCTGTCTTTCCTCCAATGGATGAATCTACCATTGCAAGGAGGGTGCTAGGAATTTGGACATAATCTATACCTCTGAGATAGCTTGCAGCTACAAAACCGGCTAAATCGCAGAGCGCTCCTCCACCCATGACAACAATCATGTCATCTCGGCTTATTTCCTCTTCTATTAGAAAGCTTATTAGCATCTGGTATTTTTCAATGTTCTTACAGCCTTCCCCACCAGCGATTTTAATTTTTGCAACATCAAAACCTGCCTCAAGCATACTGCTTTTGGCAGTCTTTTACAGCTTCTTCAGGAATATTAGCATCATAGATGAAGGCAAGTTTAACTCCAGCTTTTTACGGCGGAAAGTTCCCTTCCTATATCTCTGATTGAGCCTGCTTTGATATTTGCATCGCTGGATAATTTACTCATTTAATCGCTTCTCTAATCCTTAGAATTCCCTTCATTATCTCATCAAATTCACTCGGCGTCACCGACTGTTTTTCCGTCGCTTAAGGCTCTTGCTGGATTGTCATGCACCTCTATCATCACGCCATCTGCTCCGCAGGCAACTGCTGCAAAAAGCCATAGGCTTAACGAGGCTCGCTTGTCCTGTTGCGTGGCTTGGGTCAACAATTATTGGAAGATGTGTTAGGCTTCTCAAAACTGGGACTGCTGAGAGATCAAGCGTATCCCTTGTGTAGTCCTCAAAGGTTCTAATTCCTCTCTCGCAAAGGATTACATTCTCGTTTCCGCCGTCCAAAAATGTATTCGGCGCTAAGCAAGAGTTCCTCAAGCTTGCAGCCCGTTCCTCTCTTTAGCAAAAATAGGTTTATTGAGCTTACCAAGAGCCTTGAGAAGCTCGTAGTTTTGCATATTTCTTGCACCTACCTGAATTATGTCAACATCCTCGTAAAGCGATAGATGTTTTTCGCTCATTATCTCTGAGACTATGGGCATACCCTGTTGCCTTCTTTGCCTCAGAAAGAAGCTCTATGCCTTCTGCCCTCATACCCTGAAAAAGAGTATGGTGATGTTCTCGGCTTAAAGGCTCCACCTCTGAGAATTCCTGCTCCTGAAGCCTTGACTGAGCTTGCGATATCGATTATCTGTTTCGGCGATTCCACCGAGCACGGACCTGCAATTACTGCAAAAATTTCCTCCACCGATTTTGGTACCTGCCACATCGATAACGGTATTTGGCTTATTTTCGTCCCTTGCCGCCTTCTTGAATATTTGGTTGCTTGTGCCATTTGATACTGAAGAATTCCACATTATATCAAAACCTCACTCTAAACATATCTCTCAAACTCCATAAAGATCCTGTCCTTACGAGTCCTGTTTCCTATCTCTTTGACGAGCACCTTGCCCTTACCTCTGAGAACAATCTTATCACCCTCATCTATCTGAGTATCGACCTTGGTCTGCTCTAGGCTGTTGACAAATACTATTCCTCTTTTGATTGCCTCCTGCGCCTTCGCTCTCGAGAGTCCAAATGCGCTAGATACAATATTATCAAGCCTTAGTGAGGCCACAGTATCCTTAACCGTTACTTTGCTGTTTTCGGGAATCTCTAGCTCCGAAAGCTCATGTTCCGAAAGCGAAAGGTAGTTTCTTCCCGCCTTTGCATAATTGGTCATCAAAAATTCCACTATCTCTGACGACACGATTATATCTGCTCCACCTTCATTTACAAGGATATCTCCAATCTTGCTCCTGCTCACGCCAAGTCCTGTAAGGGAACCGAGGTAATCACCATGCCTTAGCGTCCTGCCGCCCTCCTTGGTCTTAACCCTGATGACCTTTAGAGCATCCTTTGATGCATCCTCGAGGCTCGCATAGTCTGGCAGACAGAACATTAACACTCTCTGCATCCTCATAACCACCAAAAAAATACAATTTCTACATCAAATCTCCCTTTTCCCCTGATATAATTACTCGCAACAGAATGTTCGTGGGGATCAAGAAAATCGCTATAGGTCAGCATGTACTTTTCGCTAGCTCCTTTGATTTTGTCTTCAATTTTGCCTAAAAAAATTCGATCCTCTTTCATATATATTATTATATACAATATTGTGATATATGCCTACTGTTTTAGAAAACTTATATTCTCGGCTCGATTTGTGGTATAATGAGCCTTTAAGGAGTAAGATAATGAAATTTGATTTACACTGCCACATCAAAGGTGGTTCCATAGATTCAAGTATAGATATAGACGAATATGTAAACATCCTTAGGAGTAAGGGCTTTGGTGGAATGCTGGTCACAGACCACGATTCCTACAAGGGCTTTAATGCCTGGGAAAGCGAAGGCCAGAAATACGACGACTTCACAGTTCTCAAAGGCATTGAGTACGATACAAGGGACGCTGGCCACTTTATTGTCATCATGCCAGATGGCGTTGAGAATAAGCTTCTCACAATTCGTGGAATGTCGCTCAAGCAGCTCATTAAAGGTCGTTCACTCTGGTGGCGGTATACTCGGTGCTGCCCATCCTTTCGGGGCAAAGGCCGCAAGTGCAATGTTTTTGCCGCAAGGTAAGGCGAAATCCCGGCATTTTCAAGAACTTAGATTTTCTCGAGGGCTTTAATACATGTGAAGCTAAGGAAGCAAATGAGAAGGCTGTTGCCTTAGCAAAGCAATATTCACTTCCATGTACGGGAGGTTCCGACTCCCACAATAAGGCGCATGTGGGCAAGGGATTTACAGATTTTTCATCCCCTATCAAAAACAACAACGACTTGATCAAAAGCATCAAGGCCAACGAAATTACAAGCTTTTGGCGGTGTTGAGCGCGAGTTTCTCATGAGGCATATTCTCAAGCATAGCTTTCCAGCAACCTGGGGATTCAGAGCTTTCAACCGCAGTATTGGGCTTGCCTATGTTTTTCGCAGAAGGCCTTATCTTTCAAAGCTAAAGTCTGACAAATAGGTATTGAATTTAACTCGCATCCGGTGTAATCCGCTTGTGAGTTTTCTCTTTTTTTGATACAATTATGGAGATTACTATTATTTGGAGACTATTATGAACGTGAACAAAAGTAAAACCAAACGGATTGGCGCTCCTGCCTATCATTGTCTTTCTGATTCTCTTCATCGGTATAGGTGTTGTTCAGAAGGATTTCTACTCGATGCCAGCAGTCATTGGATTTTTGATTGCACTTGCGGTCGCTTTTTTTACAGACTAGAGGCATCAGCTTTAATGAAAAAAATATCCATCATAGCTAAGGGCGTAGGCGATGACAACATAATCACTATGTGTCTTATATTCCTCGTTGCTGGTGCTTTTTTTCTGGAAGCGTTTCTGCTGCGGGCGGTGTAAACAGCACAGTTAATCTAGGCCTTTCTCTGCTTCCACCAGGAATTGCAGTAATCGGACTTTTTCATCATTGGATGCTTCATATCCATTTCTATGGGAACCTCCATGGGTACAATAGCTGCTCTTGCTCCTATTGCAATGGGTATAAGTGAAAAGACAGACTTTCCTATAGCCATCTGCATCGGTGCCGTAGTTTCTGGCGCTATGTTTGGTGATAACCTTTCAATGATTTCTGATACTACTATTGCAGCGGTAAGAACTCAAGGCTGTGACATGAGAGATAAGTTCCGTAAGAACTTTTTGATTGTCCTACCTGCTGCTATTGCAACTATAGTCATTCTATTCTTTATGACAAGTGGCGCACACTTCACAGTGTCTAAGAATCTTGACTATAATATATTCCAGGTAATTCCATACATTCTTGTACTGGTTACTGCACTAATAGGACTCAATGTTTTTCATAGTTCTTATAGGTGGTATTGCCTTCTCCGTAATTGCAGGCCTTGCTACTGGTGCAATGAAGGTCTCCCAGATTTTTCACTTCTATGGGAGAGGGTGCTACAGGAATGTACGATATCACAGTTATTTCCATTTTAGTTGCTTGCATAAGCGCCCTTGTTAAATATAACGGTGGCTTTGCTTTCATTCTCGAAAACATTCATAAGCACATACATTCATATAAAGGTGCCGAATTTGGCGTTGCTGCTCTTGTTGGTCTCATCGACTGCGCTACTGCAAATAACACTGTAGCTATCGTAATCGCAGGTCCTATCGCTAAGGAAATTTCTGATGACTATGGCATTGAACCTGCTAGAACAGCTTCTCTTCTTGATATGTTTGCTTCCGTATTTCAGGGGTATAATACCTTATGGAGCTCAGCTGCTTTCGGCAGCCAGCCTGACGGGGCTATCGAGCTTTGATATAATGCCATACCTGTTCTATCCATATTTGATGGCAGTTTGCGGCATTGTGAGTATTATCATATCAAAGAAAAAGTTAGGAAAAGCATAAATGCTCAATTTTACAGATCATCCAAAAAATAAATACGACATTGTCATCGTTGGCGCTGGCCCTGCTGGCGCCACTTTTTGCACGTGAAGTCTCAGGAAGTGGATACTCGGTTTTGCTTATAGACGGTCAGGACTTGATAGGCAATAAACCATGTGGCGGACTCCTTGCCCCTGACGCCCAAAAATTGATGGCTCACAGGGATTTTGTTCTCCCAAAAGACATTCTTGTCGACCCACAGATTTTCTCGGTTAAAACAATAGATCTTGGCTCAGGACTCATTTGTAACTATCAGAGATACTATCTCAATATGGATAGACGTGCCTTTGACAACTTTCTGCTAACTCTAATTCCTGATGATGTGACTAGGATAAACGCAAAGCTCATCAAAGCCGAAAGAAACAGCGATGGATTTAGCCTAAGCATCTCAGATGTAAATAAAGCAAGACTCGAGATAGATTGCAGATTCCTCGTAGGTGCTGATGGAGCTTCTTCAATCATTAGACGCAAATTCTTTGATAAAAAGATATATAAATACACAGCCATACAGCAATGGTTTAAAGGTAATGGCAAGGAAAGTCCCTACTACTCCTGCATTTTCGACAAGAAGACAAGCAGTGGGTGCTCATGGACCATCCACAAGGACGGCTATGTTATATTTGGTGGCTCCTTCGAATTGCACAATTGCAGACAGGCTTTTTGAAGAGCAAAAAAAGAGATTTGAGGAGTTTATGGGAATAAGCTTTGGCGAGCCACTAAAAACCGAAGCCTGCCTCGTTTGTAGCCCTAAACATCTATCAGATTTCGTAACCGGCTCAGGCAATGTCTTCCTCATAGGTGAAGCTGCGGGTTTTATCAGTGCCAGCTCACTTGAGGGCTTCAGTTCAGCCTTTACAAGCGGAACCATGCTTGCTAAGGCCTTTCTCAAAGGTGACGAAAAACAAGATTGCCAAAACATATAGAAAGCTGACACGTTCACTGAGATTTAAACTAAAACGCAAGGTTTTTTTAAACACGATATTATATTTAATCCAGCCCTGCGCAAACTCATAATGAAAACAGGCATTACAGCAATAAAAGATCGAAATTAATTCGGTCTTTTATTTTGTGCTTAGATATAAAAGAGCTCCGCTTTCGCGGAGCTCTTTGATTATCTGCTATTAGTCAGCTTAAAACTAGAGTTTATTTCTTTGGCTCGTAGCTTTCCTTTAGTGCCTGGAAGTGTTCGTATCTTTCCTTAGCTAGCTTCTCAGCATCTTCGAATAGCTGCTCAGCTCTCTCTGGGAATCTCTTTGTTAGAGAATCGTAACGAACTTCGCTCATGATGAAGTCTCTGTAGCTTTCTGTTGCAGGCTTGCTGTCGATCATAAGTGGGTTCTTGCCTTCCTTAGCTAGATCAGGGTTGAATCTGATTAGGTTCCAGTAACCTGAGTTTACAGCACGCTTCATCTCATCCTGCGCCTTGTTCATACCATTCTTTAGACCTTGGTTGATACATGGAGCGTATGCGATGATGAGTGATGGTCCATCATATGCCTCAGCCTCTCTGATTGCATCTAGAGTCTGCTTCTGGCTAGCACCCATAGCAATCTGAGCTACGTAGATGTAGCCGTAAGCCATAGCAATCTGAACCATATCCTTCTTCTTTACTGCCTTACCTGAAGCAGCAAACTTAGCTACAGCACCAAGTGGTGTTGACTTTGATGCCTGTCCACCAGTGTTTGAGTATACCTCAGTATCGAATACCATGATATTGATGTTCTCTCCACTTGCTAGAACGTGGTCTACACCGCCGTAACCGATATCGTATGCCCATCCGTCACCACCGAAGATCCACATTGATGGCTTGATTAGCATTTCTTTGTTATCTACAACGTACTGAGCATCTTCGTTGTTAGCTGCGATCTTCTCGCAAGCTGCTAGAAGAGCCTTACCTGTTGTCTCTGCACCTTCAGCATCTTCCATTGCATCAACCCATGCTGTTGCAACGTCACCAAGCTCTGCAGCTAGTCTTGTAGCAACTGTCTTAAGCTCGTTACGTCTAGCCTTCATTGAAACTGCCATACCGAATCCGAACTCAGCGTTGTCCTCGAATAGAGAGTTAGACCATGCTGGACCTCTTCCTTCAGCGTTTACTGTGTAAGGTGTGCTTGGTAGTGAGTTACCCCAAATTGATGAGCAGCCTGTAGCATTTGCAATGAACATTCTGTCACCGAATAGCTGTGTAATCAGCTTAGCATATGGAGTCTCTCCGCATCCTGGGCAAGCTCCTGAGAACTCGAGAAGTGGCTGCTTGAATTCAACGCCCTTAACTGTATTCTCCTTGAATGGAACTTCCTTAGGTGTAACATTATTGAATAGATGGTTGTACTTCTCCTGTGAAACTGAAACGATCTCATCGTTAACAGCGTTCATAACAAGAGCCTTGTTAGGAGCTGGACAAGTCTGAGCACATGATCCGCAGCCTGTGCAGTCTAGTGCTGAAATACCCATTGTGTACTTCTTGTTCTCGTCCTTGCCACCCTTGAACTCAGCGTAGTCACCGTTTGTTCCTGCTAGCTCAGCTTCTCCTTCGATTACGAAAGGTCTGATTACACCGTGAGGACATACGTATGCGCACTGGTTACACTGGATACAGTTATCCTTATTCCATACAGGAATATCAGTAGCAATACCTCTCTTCTCGAATGCAGCTGTTCCGTTAGGTACAAGTCCTGTTGGAGTGTCGAGGAATGTTGATACTGGGATTGAATCTCCATCCATATGTGCATATGGGTAAAGAACCTTGTTGAGGTAGTCTGTCTGTAGCTGGTCGCGTCCAACGAATGGGATAGGTGCAACATCAGCTTCGCATGTAGCCCATGAAGCAGGTACGTCAACCTTATGAACTCTCTCGATACCTGCGTCAACAGCAGCGATGTTCATGTTAACAATGTTTTCGCCCTTCTTGCCATATGTCTTTCTGATAGCGTCCTTCATGTAGTTTGCTGCTTCCTCGATAGGAATAATGTTAGCAATCTTGAAGAATGCTGCCTGAAGTACTGAGTTAGTTCTTCTTGCACCAAGACCGATTTCCTTAGCAATTGATACAGCATCGCATGTGTATAGGTTGATGTTGTTCTTTGCAATGTACTGCTTCATTGATGCTGGAAGATGTGAATCTAGTTCAGCATCTGACCATGTGCAGTTTAGTAGGAAGTTTCCGCCTGGCTTAACGTCCTCAACCATCTTGTATAGGTTTACATATGCTTCGTTATGACATGCAACAAAGTTAGCCTGCTTTACATAGTAAGTTGACTTGATTGGCTTATCACCGAAACGTAGGTGAGAAATTGTTACACCACCTGACTTCTTGGAGTCATACTGGAAGTAAGCCTGTACCTTCTTATCTGTGTGGTCACCGATAATCTTTACGCTGTTCTTGTTAGCACCAACTGTACCGTCTGCACCAAGTCCCCAGAACTTACATGCAACTGTTCCTGCAGGTACTGTATCAGGGTAACGTGATGGTGTTAGTGATAGATGTGTAACATCGTCGTTGATTGACAATGTGAACTCTTCTTTTCTGTTGTCTGCCCAAAGGTTCTCGTATGCAGCAAGGATGTCTCCTGGCTGAACGTCCTTTGAACCCTAGTCCGTAACGACCACGTGTCATTACGCAGTTTTCGAACTTAGATCCCTTAAGAGCTGCTACCATATCTAGGTATAGAGGCTCTGCAAGTGCTCCTGGTTCCTTTGTTCTGTCGAGAACTGCAATCTTCTCAACTGTCTCTGGCATTACTGCAAGAAGGTGCTTAGCTGAGAAAGGTCTGTATAGGTGAACCTCGATGATACCAACCTTCTTACCTTCTGCTGTAAGTAAATCTACTACTTCTTCAGCAGCATCGCAAACTGAACCCATAGCTACTAGGATTTCTGTTGCATCTGGAGCACCATAGTAGTTGAATAGCTTGTAATCTGTTCCAAGCTTCTCGTTAACCATGTTCATGTACTTCTCTATGATAGCTGGTGTCTCGTTGTAAACTCCATTGCTAGCTTCTCTGTGCTGGAAGTATGTCTCTGGCTGCTCAGCTGAACCCATGCTGTGTGGATGTGCTGGGTGAAGCGCGCTAGCTCTGTAACGCTTAACAGCTTCCCAGTCTACCATTGACTTAAGGTCATCGTAATCCCACATCTCGATTTTCTGGTTCTCATGTGATGTTCTGAAACCATCGAAGAAGTGAAGAACTGGAAGGCTTCCGCCTATAGCTGCAAGGTGTGCAACAGCTGCAAGGTCCATTACCTGCTGTACGCTGTTTGACGCTAGTAGTACGAAACCTGTCTGACGTACTGCCATAACGTCTGCCTGATCACCAAAGATTGACAGAGCATGTGTTGCAAGAGCTCTTGCTGATACATGGAATACTGCAGGAGTATGCTCACCTGCTAGCTTGTACATGTTTGGAATCATGAGCAAAAGTCCCTGTGAAGCAGTGAATGTTGTTGTGTAAGAACCTGCTGCAACTGCACCGTGAACGGCACCTGCTGCACCACCTTCTGACTGCATCTCTACGATGTGCACCTTTTCGCCAAAGATGTTCTCTCTTGCGTCAGAAACCCACTCATCCATACTTTCTGCCATAGGTGAAGATGGAGTAATTGGATAGATAGCAGCAACTTCTGTAAACGCATATGCTACGTGAGCAGCAGCTGTGTTACCATCCATTGTCTTAAGTTTTCTCATGTGGATATCTCCTCCTAAATTATATAAACACTATAATACAATTAACTTTGTATACACTTTTTATATTACTCTCTGATTCAATCAAAGTCAACAATCCAAATAAAGATTAGTTTTCACTAACCGTGTTTTTTTAAAGATACCTTTTTGCCTAGATAGATTAGTATCTATATGTTGAAAAATAAAAAAATCGGCACGCTTGAACGGATTGTCAAGTATGCCGATTATTTCAACTAATTCTATATGATTAGACTATGGTAAAGATTCGCTTTACTCTTCTTCCATCGCCTTCATATCAGGTGCGAAGATTAACTTGCATCCTGTTGCAGCCTGGATGTCTTCCTTAGTGAAGTCAGGGTGGAGCTCTGTTACTACAAGTCCCTCTGGTCTAACTTCCATAACACCCATCTCTGTGATGATCATATCAACAACCTTCTCTGCTGTTAGAGGAAGGGTGCACTTCTCAAGAATCTTATGGTTACCCTTCTGAGTGTGTGTCATCGCAATGATAACCTTCTTAGCTCCAACTACGAGGTCCATAGCTCCGCCCATTCCAGCAACCTTCTTGCCAGGAACAATCCAGTTAGCTAGATCTCCGTTAGGTGCTACCTGCATAGCACCAAGAACTGTAGCATCAACGTGTCCGCCACGGATGATACCAAAGCTAGTAGCTGAATCAAAATAGCTTACCCATGGAACTACTGTTACGTATGTTCCGCCAGAGTCGATGTTATCTACATCTGCATCTGCAACGTCATTGATAACTGAGTTAAGTCCTGCAAATCCGTTCTCTGAGTGAAGTGTTACTGTAACATCTTCTGGTACGAACTGTGGAACCATTGTTGGAAGACCGATACCGAGGTTTACAACATCTCCATCGTGAAGTTCTTTTTGCTACTCTCTTAGCAATTCTTGCTTTTATATCTGCCATTTTGGTTCTCCTTCCACTACATAATCAACCGGAACTCCGGAAGCCTGGAATGTATCAGGATCTACTTCTCCGATTTCAACAAGCTTTTTCTGTTGCTACGATTACCTTATCTGCAGCTCCTGCCATTATATAGTTGTAGTTCTTAGTTGCCTTGCTGCACATAAAGTTACCAAATCTATCACATATGGAAGCTCTGCATAGAGCGTAATCAGCACGAAGAGGTCTTTCTAGAAGATACTTCTTGCCATCGATCTCTATTACCATCTTGTCCTTGCCTAGCTCGTCCTTCTCTGTCTCCATTGGTGTACCAAGTCCTGTTGGTGTAAGTACGCCACCGAGTCCAAAAGTTAGCTGCTCTGATTTTTCTCAGCAAGTGTTCCCTGTGGAACAAGTGTGTAAGTTAGAGTACCCGCTGCGAACTGCTCATTAAGTCTTGGGTTAACACCTAGATGGGAAGCTATGATGTGGTCAACCATACCGTGCTCTAAAAGCTTACCAATTCCTCTTGGTGTCTTACCAGGTCCATTTGCTGGCTGTCCCTCTGCAAGTCCGCCGTCGTTACCGATTACTGTAAGATGCTTAACGCCCTTTCTTACGAGCGCGTCCATAAGTATCTCAGGTGAACCGGTTCCCAGGAATCCTGAGACCATAATCGTCATACCGTCTTCAATTCCGGCTACTGCTTCGTCAGCAGTTATTACTTTGTTAATTGACATTTCTAAATCACCTTTCTTTATAATGTTCACTTCGAATATTATAGCACAAAATTCAGCCACAATTCAATGAAGTTCACGGATTGTGGCCAATATTTGCGTTCTATTTTGTGATGAAAATCATTAGATTATATCAGTCCTATAATTAAGAATCCACCGCATACTACCAGCGCTGTAAAGAGCAATGTAATAATGCAATATCCCATGATGTCACGAGCTGATAGTCCTGCGATTCCTAGAGCTGGAAGAGCCCAGAATGGCTGAATCATGTTTGTCCAAGCATCACCCCAAGCGATAGCCATACCCGTGATAGCCGGGATCTACGCCAAGAGCCTTTCCTGCTGGCATCATGATAGGACCCTGAACTGCCCACTGTCCGCCACCTGATGGAACAAAGAAGTTAACTATACCAGCTGATAGGAATGTGAATAGTGGGAAGGTAACCTCTGTTGCAATTGAAACGAAGAAGTTACTGATTACTGAAGCTAGTGACTGTCCTGTTCCGCCTTCAGCAAGTTTAAATACCATCATTCCCATGATTCCTGCGTAGAATGGGAACTGAAGGATAATTCCTGCTGATCCCTTGGGTTGCAGAGGTTATAGCATTAACGTAAGCGATTGGGTGTCTTATGGCAAGCGATACCTAAGATTAGGAACATGAAGTTTACTGTGTTTAGTGTGATATTGAATCCGTTGTGTGCAAAGTAAAGAACTAGATAAACCACACCTGCAAGTACAATAATAGCTGAAGGAATGAAGCTCTGCTCAATCTTTTCAGCTGGTGTCTCTGGCTTCTTAAATACTGTTACATCATCTATAAGTAGGTTAGGGTCAACTGTTATAGTCTCGTCTGGAGATGGATGCATCTTAGCATTGATGAAATGGTAGGAATAAAAGAATTATACCAACCATGATTAAGTTATATGGTGCAAAGATTGTGTGTGCTGTCGAGATAGCGTCAGAAACTGCACCGCCTGTAGCTAGTTGAAGTGCGTCCTTTCCTGGTGTTGCAAGTGCTAGAGGAATTGATCCAGAAAAACCTGCGTGCCAGATAACGAATCCCGAGTAAGCTGAAGCGATTAGAAGTCTATAGTCTACGCCTTTAACCTGTCTTGCAATTTCCTTTGCAAGGATGGCACCAACTACAAGACCAAAGCCCCAGTTAATCCAGCAAGCGATAAGGGAGAAGAATGTTACAACGACGATACCCTGTGTAGGTGACTTTTGCAATGCTTGCAATAGTTGCAACGATTCTCTTAACTACTGGTGCATTAGCAAGCGCACTTCCGAGTACGAGCACCAAAGCCATCTGCATTGAGAATGCAAGTAGGTTCCAAACGCCTACGCCCCATCCTAGTTCGAGCACCTGAAAAGGGGTTGCTCCAGTTGCAGGAATAGCTGCGACAAAAAAACGATAATAGTTAGGACAATACAGAAGATAAATGGATCAGGTAGAAATCTGTTTTACCAAGTGTACGCATCCGTTAGTAAATTTCTTAAACATCTTGTCCTCCTATGATTTAAGAATTGGATTAAAAAAACAATTACAATTTAATTATATTCCCGCAATTTTTGTGTAGTCAAGATTTTCCCTTATTTGAAACTTTTGCATTTATTTGATTACAAAACGTAATGAACAATAATAGACCTAAGCTGAGCTATATAAATCAAAGGAAATATCCCTGAGGACAAGCCTCGGGATACCGGTTTGGTACTTATATAATTATATTATAGGTTTTTTTGTTACTCACTATCTTGAAGCGATGTCAGCCTTATCCTGCCAACCTCTCTTCTGCAACTTCCTGCATGATGTATGACATTACGTGTTCTGCATACTTTCCTGGACCGAATCCAGCATCGTAACCTAGCTCCTGTGCTAGCTCGTGAGAGATACGAGGTCCACCACATGTCATGATAATCTTGTCTCTAAGACCTTCAGCTTCAACAAGCTCAATCATCTTTGTTAGATTCATGATGTGGATATCCTTCTGAGTTACAGTCTGTGAAACGAGAATTGCATCTGCGTTTACTTCCTTTGCCTTTGCGATAAGCTCTTCGCAAGGAACCTGTGAACCCATGTTGTATGCTATAACGTTCTTAAATCTCTCAAGACCGAAGTGTCCGTGGAAGCCCTTCATCTGAATGATAGCATCGATACCTACTGTATGAGCGTCAGATTCAATAGATGCACCAACTACTACGATGTCTCTTCCGATGTTTTCGCCAATCCACTCACCGCACTCAACTCTGTCAAGAACGTTACCCTCAACCTTAGGAACTTTTGATTGCTGTGTAGTCGATTGTCTGCTGAGCTGAACCGTAAACTACGAAGAATGTAAATCCAGGTGCTAGCTCGTGATAATATGTTACGCTAGGCTCGTCAAATCCTAGCTTCTTTACATACTGCTTTGCGCATTCCTCAGCTTCTTCACCATAAGGTACAGGAAGTGTGAATGCCATTTCTACTTTTACCGTCGTTTAGGGTATCACCGTAAGGCTTTTACCTTTGTTAGATCGCCAGTTGTCTGTACTGTGTTTTCTGCCATTTTCATAACCTCCTTATCCTTACTCATGATCCATAAATAAATCTATGAATGGGTTGAAGTAGTTTTCACCTCTTGTGGTTACACCTGCAAGACCGTGTCCACCGTCTTTTGGACGCTTAACTCCACCGAAAATACCTTTTTCGATAGTTGTGAAAAGTCCTTCCTGTTCAACTTCTGCAAGTAGCTTGTCAGCCTTCTTGAGAACTTCCTGAGCACGAGTCTGGATAATTCCGTCCTTCTTGAACTCAACTTCATCACCGATATCCTTACAGTTGTTGAAAATGTACTGAGCATTTTCGATTGATAGATATCTATCGTGCATATGAGGTGTGTGAATAGCCTCTGTAAGCATTCCCTGCAAGAGCAGTGACTGCTTTGACCAAATCGCAACTAGGTTAAAGAGTGCATCCTGAATGTGTCCCATGAAGATGTTACCTGTCATGAACTTTGTAGGAGGCATGTACTTAAGTCTTGCCTTAGGGAAGATTTCTCTTGCCATGATAGCCTGTGAAAGCTCTAGAAGGAATCCATTCTCTGTCTTAGGATCCATCTCAAATGCGTGACCAAGACCCATCTGCTCTTCTGAAATGTTTGCAAGTACAGCAAACTGTTCATTTATAAACTGTGATGCGGTTACTGTGTGTGCCGCCTCGATAGCGTCGTCTGTAGTTAAATAGTTATCCTCACCTGAGTTAAAGATGATTCCGCAGTATCCGATGATAACTCTGGACATGAACTGGTCAACTAGTGTTCTCTGCATGTTGATGTCACGGAATAGGATACCGTAAATAGCGTCGTTAAGCATTACATCAAGTCTTTCTAGCGCACCCATAGCTGCGATCTCTGGCATGCACATACCTGATGAGTAGTTACACAATCTAATATATCTGCCAACTTCTTCTCCAACTTCATCAAGAGCCTTTCTCATGATTCTGAAGTTCTCCTGTGTAGCGTATGTTCCACCGAATCCCTCAGTTGTTGCTCCATATGGAACGTAGTCAAGAAGTGACTGAGCTGTTGTTCTAATTACAGCGATAATGTCTGCACCCTGTCTAGCAGCAGCCTGTGCCTGAAGAACGTCCTCGTATATGTTACCTGTAGCTACGATAACATATAGATAAGGTTCTGGACCTGATCCGATTCTGTCTAGATATTCCTGACGCTTTGCCTTCTGCATATCGATTCTCTCGAATGTCTTTTTGATTGATGGCTTGAGTGCTTCTGCAGCCTCCTCAACTGTACAGGTAGGAAGTTTTGTTACATCTAGCTTACCCTCTGACATCTCTTCAGCTATAGTCTGAGGATCCTTGCCTGTCTGTACTATTGCATTACCAATCCAATATGCCACACCTGTCGATAGAACGCCTGCGTCCTTAAGCTGATCTACTACGACGTTAGGTAGTGGAGTGTCAACATCATCAACGCCGTCTACTCCCAAAAGTCTGAGGATTGTTCTCTCTGTTGACACAGTTGTGTGTCTTGAGATAAATTCCTGCATATCCTTGGCAATGTTAGCAGCATGATTTCTGGCACTTGCAACAACATCAAAGTCAAGATTTAGTTTGCTTTTCATCTTTTTTCTCCTTATTGATATATTTCTTCGCTCCTTCTATTATCTCCGCGCTGATTCCCAGCATCTTTGCAATATTTAGGGCGTCCTTAGGAACTGAACCGTTTTTGCCGACCTCGAAGAGTCGGTAATCCATGTACTTGGATATAATATTTATCCTGTCTTTTTCTCTTTGCGTACTTAATCTCTCTATCGAGAAGATCAAAGTCCACATCCGCAAGTCCTCTGACCTGCATATTTATAACACCCTCTCTCTCGCTCACAGTCTCAAAAATGAGTCGTTATAAGCGATATATAAGGTTTTGTTATCAAATAATCTACAACTGATTTAGTTAGTGCAAGTCCCTCTATTGGGTTTGTTCCACTCGCTATCTCATCTATCAAAATGAGAGACCTGTCTTTACTGTGATCAAAGATTTCCTTGAGTTCCTCCATTTCGGAGCCGAACGAGGAAAGTCCTCTTTCTACTGACTGGCTATCTCCTATGAGCATCTGCATGTAGTTTGAAAGTCCGATTTTTGCTCTCTTTGCTGGGACGAAGAACCCATACTGTGATAGGATTGCTACCTGTCCAGAAAGTTTCAGAGAAATTGTCTTTCCACCCATGTTAGCACCTGTTATACAAGTTACTCCATCTTTAAGTGAAATCGATACTGGGCAGTATTCCTTGCCCTTGTTCATCAAAATTTCCTCAACCTGCAGATTCCTACCTTCATCGAACTCTATTACATGTTCCATGACGATTTCTGGTCTTACGAGATTTCTCTTAATTGAGAATAGTCCCTTGGCAAGCGCCAGTTCAAACTCTCCCATTATGTCACAGTTCTTGAGAAGAATGCTTCTGTACTCTCCGATTTTCTTCGATAGTATTTCTGCTATTCTTTCCTCTTCAGCCTCGATCTTGTCGTTGAGCTCTTCCATGCTCTGGGTTATCTTGAACACCTCTTCGCTAGGTCTTAGCTTAAAGGTTATGCTCATGTAATCCTGGTCGACCTCTTCGAGTTCCTTGAGACCTTTAATCTTTTCTAAGTCCGGATGGGATCTCGCTACGACTATATCGAACTTCGGTGTCAGCTGAACACCGTGTTCTCTGCGTAGGTCTTCCCTTGATTTCTTCTGTACTCTTCTGATTTCTAGCTCAAGCTCACGCTTTTCCTTTCGGTATAACGCCAGCTCTTCACTGAACTCGTCGTATATGTAGAAGGTATTCATCCTGTCTTTTCGTGGATCGAGTATATCTAAAAAGTTCCTCTGTATCCTCAAGAAAAATACTTCTCTGGAATCTGTACTTCACTATTAGCTTCATTATCTGTGGGACTAGTCTCAGCACCCTCATCTTCACGCCCCGCCATAGCCTGTGAAACACATCCGCAAGCTGGCCTATACGCTACAATTTCTCTCTCCTTGGTTATCTTAAGGAGCCTTCTCATCTGAAGGAGCAAAGACTTAACCTCGAATATTTCTACCACTGACAGAACGCTGTTTTCGCTTCTTTCTATGGTTCCCGTGGAATCCTTGAGCTCCATGTAAATTTCTTGAATCTTATCCTTTAGCATAGGATAGGCTTTGATGAAGTCAACTATATCCTGAATCCTGTCAAGCTCCTCGTCAAGCAACTGTTCATCTCCCGGATAAAAACGGTCTCATCGCCTTTAGCTTCTTCTTTCCGAAGGGTGAGATTACATCGAGCTTCAGCATCACATAATCGAGACCTGTCTCAGCCTTTGGTCTTCAGATTTGCTAATCTTTTGTTTGCTCCGTTTTGCATATCTACATCCTCACATCAATCACCGGAATGTCTGGGTATAGCTTCCTTCATCGCCTCTAATAGGCTTCTGTTATCAAAGGTATATCCCGCCGGTGCCCACGGATTTGACAGTTATAAGGGCAATTTCTATCTTCTTTAGGACAGATACCCTAAAGCCCCTCTTGCGGAGCCTTCCCCAGTCCATAGGATTTATGAAAATCTTGGTCGGATCCTTGAGTACGAATCTGACCTGTTTAAGTTTCTTAGTACTTATATCTGAAATTACGCTATTTGTAAAAAGCACCTGGGATGAAAAACAAACTCGGTATCCTCTTCGATAGCCTCGTCTATGTGTCTTGCTGCCCCAAGTCCAGTGAGTAGGTCAAGCTTCTTAACCTCTCCGCTCTTACTTATGGTCATAATCTTGTCTTCGTGTTTATATGATTCTATTGCATCCCTATAAATTCCATCCTCTAGCTCGTCTATAGAGTAAAGGTTTACAACGTGCGCAGTTTCCTCAACAACCTTGTTCATCTTTCTTGAGATGACAGCTCCTGTCGCAAGGATTATCGCATCAGATGTATCTGGTGATGCTATGGTCTTTCTATCGATTGCGCCATCTATCAAAACCATATCACAGCCTTCGTTTAGCATATCCTGACAAAGCAGTTTTTGCTCTGCATTGATAACAGGTCCTGCTACCTGAACATATCCCGCAGATTTTACCCTGCAAATCAAAAGTGTTCCGATTGCTGTCGAATACTTGGTTTCTTTGACTACCTCTAGTCCGGCATCTGACATGTCGTATAAGAACGACGGTACTGCTACGAGCGTATCCTCATCGAGATAAACTCTAGGCTTTTTCGGTTCCGGTCACAAGATCCTCAGTCTCTCCATCACGTCCAGTAGACGTAATGCCTAGCATGACTCCCTCGTCCATCGCCTCTTCAATCAGGTAATTGAGGGCAGTGGTCTTGCCAGCATTCTTGGACATTCCCACTATGGATAAAGTCTTATATTTTTGTGATAAGTCATATATCAATCCCATATCAATTCCTTAATATCTAATGTATGGGGGACCGAAGTCCCCCATATTAAATTTAACCTATTGCGAGAACTAGTGCTTGTTTCTCTCGTGTCTTGCAAGGTGAGCAGGCTCCATAGACTTAATCTGCAAGCCTTCTCCAAGTGCTGATACACCTGAAACCTTGATGCCTTCCTTACCATTTCTGTAGTTGAAGTTGCACTTAACTTCTGGTAAGTGTGGCTGTGTATAAGTTGTGATAACACCCTCGTAGTTTCTGAGAATGATCTTGTCTGGTGTCTCTGAAATTACGTACTGTGGCATTACTGGCGTCTTTCCACCACCACCTGGAGCGTCAATTACGAATGTTGGAACGCAGTATCCTGAAGTATGTCCTCTTAGACCTTCCATGATCTCTAGTCCCTTAGCCATTGTAGTTCTGAAGTGCTCGATACCAACTGATAGGTCGCAGATGTAGATGTAGTAAGGTCTTACTCTGTTCAAAACTAGCTCGTGAACAAGGTCCATCATAAGTGACTTATCGTCGTTGATTCCTCTTAGAAGTACGCTCTGGTTTCCTAGTGGAACACCTGCATCAGCAAGCTTTCTCAAAGCTTCCTTAGCATCAGCTGTGATTTCCTGTGGGTGGTTGAAGTGTGTGTTCAGCCAAATTGGGTGATATTTCTTAAGCATGTTTACGAGCTTGTCTGTTATTCTCATTGGCATAACAACTGGTGTTCTTGAACCAATTCTAACAATCTCAACATGATCAATCTTTCTAAGTTCGCTGATGATGTATTCTAGTGTGTCATCCTCAACAAGAAGAGCATCTCCGCCTGATAGAAGTACGTCTCTAACTTCTGGAGTCTTCTTGATGTATGCAATACATGCATCTATATCTTCTCTTGATCTAGCACCGTCAGTCTCTCCTGCAAGTCTTCTTCTTGTGCAGTGTCTGCAGTACATTGAGCACTGGTCTGTGATGAGGAATAGAACTCTGTCTGGATATCTGTGTGTTAATCCAGGAGCTGGTGAGTCTGCGTCCTCGTGAAGTGGGTCAGCATCGTCAGCAGGTGATCTGTGCATCTCCAAAAGTGTTGGAACAGCCTGCATTCTTACTGGATCTGTTGGATCATCTGGATCCATAAGTGAAGCATAGTAAGGTGTGATACCTACTCTGAAACCACCAATAACCTTTTTCGATTTCAGCTCTTTCCTTCTCTGTTAGGTTAACAACCTTAGCAATATCATCTACTGTTGCGAGTCTATGTGAAACCTGCCAGTGCCAGTCGTTCCACTGCTCTTCTGTTACATCCTTAAATAATGGAATGTCTTTCCAATTTCTAAGTGCCATGATTTTCTCCTTTTCATTCATAGGTTAGCCCTGTGAAATTTTTGTTAATCCGAGATGGGGTAGTCATTACCCCACCTCGTAATAATCATTTTGGGTCTATCAAAGCTTGATAGCGCTTTGATAGGATTGATAGTATTCTATAAGTACTTATGTTTTTGCTATTAAGCGTACATCTCGTTGAATAGCTTTCTTAGTCCTTCGTGCTCTCTTAGAACCTGAAGTGTGATTTCAGCGTGTCCAGCTGTGTAGCCGTTACCGATGATCATATCAACGTCCTTACCAACACCCTCAGCACCAAGAGCAGCCTTTGTGAAGCTTGTAGCCATTGAGAAGAAGTAAACTAGACCCTTGTCCTTTGTGCAAAGGATTGAAGCCATCTCTGTGTTCTCTATGTTTACACAGTTGATAACAACGTCGCAAAGTTCTCCATTTGTAAGCTCCGCAACCTTCTCATACATTCCAACTGCATCTGTAGCATCGTGGTGGAAGTATGCATCAGCTAGGTCTAGTTCGCGAGCTCTGTCCTCTGATCTCTGTGATCCAGCAGCGCAGATAACCTGACCTGTAACGCCAGCTCTCTTCTTTGCCTCGTATAGGCACATTAGACCTGACTTTCCGCCGCCACCGATAACTAGAACCTTCATGCCTGGCTTAACTAGCTTAGCAGCCTGTGCTGGAGCACCTGCAACGTCAAGAGCTGAAAGAGCAAGTCCTTCTGGCATATCCTCAGGTAGCTTAGCATAGATACCGCTCTGGAATAGGATAGCGTGACCCTTGATGTCAACCTGGTCGATAGCTGGTCTCATAGCTACGATCTCGTCGATTACAAGTGGTGTAAGTGAAAGTGAAACTAGTGTAGCAATCTTGTCACCAACCTTTAGGTCACCCTTCCACTCTGGTCCGATTTCTTCAACTGTTCCGATTAGCATTCCGCCTGAACCTGTCCATGGGTTCTTGTGCTTACCAGCCTTAGCAACGATACCAAGCATTGTTTCCTTTATCTTCTCGATATCTTCAGCAGTTAGATCATCTCCAGGCTTCTTTCCACAAGCGTGGTCACAAACTGATGTGAATGAAGCTGAGTCGATGTTTAGTGTCTGAACATTGATCTTAACTTCGTTGTCATAGATCTCCATATCGTTATCGATAACGTCAGCTGGCTGTGGTAGAACACCCTTTGGTGAAATTACTCTGTGAGTACCGTATGGATTACCCTTTTTTTCATATTAGCTTCCTCCTAAAAAAATTATAAAAAAATTTTAACTAACTTAATTTGGCGTATATAATGTAATATACATTCTCAATATATTATAAATCAGTCTCTATTTTTTTCTATATGCTTGACTGCGTGTATACAAGGATTTAACAAAAAAATAACAAGCGAATTGATTTCGGTTCGCATAAAAATACCGCGCGAACCATATTATAATCATTTTTTTAATTAACGCTCGTTATTTTTCTTGATTAGTAAGTTTAATTATTCCATGTTTAGTTATATGTTGTATTTGTTTTTTTGCGAACGAGCTGAGTTTGACTTATGCCTATCGCCTTTTGCTGCCTTACGAGTTGAACCATATTTTTTTCTATGGCATGCTTGATTATATTCTTTTCAAAAGTTCTCGACCATGACCTGCATGTTGACCTCTTCCATGGCAATTCCCTCATCACCTGAGTTCATCACATTCATATCAAAGACATCCGCGTGAAGCTCCCTCATTACATCGAGCAAGGTTATCTCTTCGCTCCTTGCAGCAATCATAAGCCTCTGAACGATGTTCTCAAGCTCTCTTGTATTGCCTGGCCACTCACACTGACCTAGGTAATCTAGAGCATCTGTGTTTATCGCCCTTTTGATGGAGAAAAACCTTTCCGTAGGCATCGAGGAAGTGCTCGACCAAAACCAGGGAATATCTGAAGGTCTATCCCTCAAAGCTGGAACCCTAATTCTAACAACATTTAGTCTGTAATATAGGTCTCTTCTGAATCCACCTGCATCTATCAAATCCTCTAGCTCTCTGTTGCTTGCAGAAATGATTCTTACATTGAATTTAATCGGTTCCTGACCTCCGACTCTGAAAAACTCTCCATCCTGTATCACCCTCAAAAGTTTAGCCTGCATATCAGGCGGTAAATCAGCGATTTCATCGAGGAAAAAGCGATCCGTTGTCCGCAAACTCAAAGAATCCCTTTTTGCTCGTCTCAAGGCCTTTTGATTCGTCCTTCTCGACTCCGAAAAAAACTCAGCCTCAAGCATGGATGGTGCAATCGAAGCGCAGTTCACTTTGATGAATGGCTGCATCTTTCTATTGCTGTTCTTGTGAATGAGATTAGCAACCTTTTCCTTGCCGACACCAGTTTCTCCGGTAATCAAAACATTACAGTCGTACTTTGCAACAGTCAAAACCTCATCGATGACAACCGACATCGCATGGCTCGTAAATACGAAGTCCTCCATTATGGTTTGGTTCACACCACTAGCGTTCACAAATCTGCTCTTGGCTCCACCATAGGAAGAATCATCCTTTAGTCTGATGGTCGTCTCCTCTGCATTCTCTATATATGGTGCTAAGTCTTTTACAATCTCAATGTCGAACTTATCGTAGGCCTCAAGATAACCGTCAGCACACCTAATATCTAGCTGTCTAGATATCGCTTCTGTTATATAAAGTGCGATGTTATAGTTATTTATTAGATTAGCAAAGATTACTGTTCCACCACTCTTTGTTGCGAGAATGTTGATGGTCTCTGCTCCCTGAATATCTGCGCAATTAACTGAAAGATCAAAAGCAGAATCTCCGTCAATATCAGCTATGCACTCAAGCGGTTTTAGGATATCCACATAGTGGACCTCGGTAAAAACCTTCTTTATCAGTTGGTTGATTCCTTCGCCCTTAAGCACCATATCCGTTTTATGGTCGAGCAAGCAAATAACCTCTGCATCTTCTCTTGCTACCTTGCGTATCGCAAAGCCAAAAAGAAGATTTGATAGAAGGTTATTACCAACAACGAGGAACTTTCTCTTGCCGACAGCTGTACTGCTTATTCTGTAAATGGTTCCAGATTCGTTGAAGGTGAACATCAAAAGCTTTAGCGGCAGCCCCTGAGGCCTTCTTATTATCGGCACATCATTTGGCAAAATGCAGTAGCCCTCTGCCTCTATCTGTCCAAACGACTTATCTATGGAAGTAATCTTATCTATATATAGCGGAAGTGATGTCAACGAAGCATTACATATAACCTCGTCACCAACCTTAAATCCCTTGAGATTCTCATGTTCAGAGCCTATCTCACTGACCACACCGTAAAGCATTCCACCTGTATCCGTTACTGGATTGTGGAGCTTACCCCTTCGGATAACTATGTCCATTATCTTCTGCTTAATCTTTTTGATCGTTGTCGTTTGCCTCAAGGCAGATTTCCTTAAAGCTGGTTCCCTCTATATGAATTCTCCTGATATCTATACGAATCTCATCAGGAAATATATTGTGGTTATTGTCAAGCTGCCAAGCCGAAGTTGGAAGCTACATGCTTTGGCTCTAGAACCCTATTGATGCCATAATTGTTATTCATTTAATGTTCACTCCATTTGTCGAACCTTTTTTTCGGTTCATTTTGCTTATTTCCAATATTAACGCATTAAGTGCCTTTTTGCAACCGTTTTTTTATGTGGACAGCCTCGCAGCCTAAAGCTATAATTTATTTATAAAGTATTATCAATGATGTATATATGCAAAAGGAGAACAGTAATGGAAGAGAAAATCACTTCAATGATTAGAGTTAGAATGTCAGCAAAGGACGCTCATTACGGCGGAAACCTTGTAGACGGAGCTCACATGGTACACCTATTTGGTGATGTTGCTACAGAGCTTCTTATCAAGTGTGACGGAGACGAAGGTCTTTTCTGCGCTTACGATAACGTTGAATTCCTTGCTCCAACATATGCAGGTGACTATATCGAAGCAGTTGGCGAAATCACAAAGATTGGAAACACATCAAGAAAGATGTCATTTGAAGCTCGTAAGGTAATCGTAGCTAGAACAGACATCAATGCTTCAGCAGCAGACTTCCTTGAGGAGCCAATCGTTGTAGCTAGAGCTACAGGAACTTGCGTAACACCAAAGGAAAGCAAGAGAAAGTAGTTAAATACAGATTTCAATAAAAGCTAAGGCACCGAACTTCGGTGCCTTTTTGTCTGTAAATTATAAAAATTAAGTCCCAGTATCTCACTTTGATGAAATGCATTATTCTATACAATACATCTTCTACTTTCCAACAGAAACTGCTGTAATACTCACGTAATCCTTGCCTTCTAAAGAATATTCTATTTCGAAAATGCAAAACCAAATGCTATCGCCTGTGTCTTCAGGGTTATCACTGCCCGTTTCTTCCTCCTCAGCTTGGAAGGTCAGCTTGTCCCTTGGGATAAAGTCTGAGAGATACATGCTGAGATTTCCTGCTTTGTGGTCAAAGTCATATGCTACCCCAATGTCCTGTCTTTTCTTAGGGGAAACAGGCATTCCATCTGCTGTATAGAGGTTAATCTTCTGGATCTCGGGTACTAAATTCTTGGAGTCTTTATCTTTAAAGCTTATTTTTACATAGGAATCTTTCTTGTTCTTTATGGATACAAAAGGAACATCTCCCTCTACCTTTCCACAGGTAGAGCTTCTGATTTTCATTTGCTTTGATTCCGAGAAAGATGAAAAATTTTTCTGCATCGTAGGTCTTTATGAATGGCGATGCCGTTTCCTTTAGAAGTTTTCAACGCTTAGCTTGATATCCGTTTCATTTGTGATGCGGTCTTTATCGTCTGTTGGCCTATATGCCATATGTAAGACGGCAAAGACTATCGCAGCGATACCGATTAATACGACAAAAAGCAATAAGTAATTTTTTTCCCAAAAGACTTAGATTTTTGATGACATAATAATACCTCCTACATTTAGATTTACATATATCATTATTTAAAATCTTGCATATATTATATCATGTAATATTATTTTTTTGAATTAAATTAATTTTTTTCAATTAGTTTTAAATGCCCCTAGATGCAAAAACACCGAGTCAAAGTTACTAAACTCTGCTCGGTGGTTTTGATTATCCTTGTAATTTTTTTATCTCTTCTCTTGTCAGCTTTACGGTAGTGGCCTAGTGAAAGCCTTCCGATTTTGATGTCTCCTATAGCTATGCGCTGAAGCTCCTGAACCTGGTTTCCGACAGCTGCAAACATCTTTCTGACCTGTCTATTCTTGCCCTCGTGAATAGTAATGTCCACAATGGTCGACTTAGGCAAATCTTTTACTATCTCAACTGAATCGGCTTTTGACCTTATATCCTCCGATATCCACTCCGTTTATCAGGCGGTGGCACTTTTGCTTTGATAGATATCCTGCAACATGTGCTCTATAGGTCTTGGGCAGCTCGTGCTTTTGGATGCGCAAGCTTATAGGCAAACTCACCGTCGTTTGTGAGAATTATCATGCCTGAAGTGTTGTAGTCAAGCCTTCCCACAGGAAAGAGCCTCTCCTCAAAATCCGTCACCAGCTCCATGACCGTAGCTCTTCCGAGCTCATCGCTCACAGTCGTAACGTATCCGATAGGCTTGTTCAGAAGAATATATACTTTTTTGCGTTCAGCATCGATGGGTTTACCATTTACTGTGACCTTATCACCCTCGCAGACCTCGTAGCCCGGGCTTGTCAAAACAGCCCCGTTGACCTTAACATTTCCGTTGGTAATAAGCTCATCAGCCTTACGCCTACTGCAGATTCCTGCCGATGCTATATACTTATTTATTCTCATCTCTCTCCCTCTTTGTAAAGGTTTGATCAAATTTGCTCTTAGCAAGCTATATCTCGCTGATAGCAATTTCCTTCATTATCGCGCATTCCATACGCTTCTTGAAGAGCTCACAACCGAACTCGTAAACACCTCTGATATCGCCGGAAGACTTAAAGCCATTAGCTGCACAGCCACCGCTGCAATATAGCTTGGCCCAGCAATCACGGCAGTCCTCTCTAGCGTAGACATTGCACATTTTGAACTCATCCTTGATATCGTCTCTTTTGATTCCATCAAAGATATTACCCATCAAATATTCAGGCTCACCAACAAACTGATGACACGGATAGAGGTCGCCCTGAGGCGTCACTGCAAAGTACTCTGTACCCGATCCGCAGCCAGATATTCTCTTATATATACAAGGTCCATGATTCAAATCTATCATATAGTGATAGAAGGTGAAATCCTTGTCCTGCTTGTGCCTCTCAATCATTTCCTTAGCAAGCTTCTCATACTGTTCAAAAATCACAGGAAGGTCTTCATTACTAAGAGCAAACTCGCTATCCGGCTCACAGACAACAGGCTCAAGTGACAGCTCATCAAAGCCTAGATCTAGCATCTGCTTGATATCCTCGGTAAAGTCCGTATTGTACTTGGTATAGGTTCCGCGAATATAGTAACCCTTACCACCGCGCGACTCAACGAGCTTCTGAAACTTAGGCACTATGACATCATAGCTACCCTTGCCGTCTGCAGTCGTTCTCTCACGGTCATGGATTTCCTTACGTCCATCTAGGCTCAAAACAACATTATGACATTCCTTGTTGGCAAACTCGATAACCTCATCGTTTATGCCCATGCCATTAGTCGTCAAAGTAAACCTAAAGTTCTTGCCGTGCTCCTTCTCAATCGACCTTGCGTAAGCAACCGTGTCCTTAACTACATCAAAGTTAAGAAGCGGCTCCCCGCCAAAGAAATCGACCTCAAGATTGCGCCTTGAACCTGAGTTCTCTATCAAAAAGTCAATGGCCCTGCGAGCAATTTCCTTGCTCATCAAAGCGCTCTTTCCCTTAAATCTTCCCTGTCCTGCAAAGCAGTATGAACATGTCAAATCACATGTATGCGCAACATGAAGACATAGTGCCTTGATGTCTGTATGTCTGTTTTTTAGAACGCTTGCCTTAGGCTCGTAGATGTCCTCGGTAAACAGCTTACCCGCTTTCTTTAGTGAAACAACATCTTCATAGGTCTCGATTACCTCAGCCTCTGTCACATCCTCAAGATACCCGTAGTTCTTCATGATGTAATCGACAATCTCGTCCTTAGTTTTCTCACAAAAAAAGACGGATGATGTCATAAGCAACATCATCCACCACATGTACTGCTCCGCTATAAACGTCGATTACAATATTGTAACCATTTAGCTTATACTGATGTACCATACTAGTTCTTCTTCTCGCACTCCTGGTTAGCTACACCACATGAAGTCTTGCAAGCTGACTGGCATGATGTCTGGCACTCACCACAGCCGCCGTCCTTTAGGCTGTCCTTAAGATCTCTTGTCTCTATAGTCTTGATTCTCTTCATTATCGTACCTCTTTCGTAAAAATCTGAATAAGTTCGCGTGTAAATCACCCATCAGAAGGTAAAATTACACACTGATATATTATCTTTTTGGGCCTAACTTGTCAAGCTACATAAAGCTCTATTGCCCATCTGAAAACGTATTTCCTACTTGTTTGGCTTGTAGCTGCTCTTTAGCCCTACAATCTTATTAAATACCTTTTCATCCTCCGTTGTTAGCTTGCTATCTGCGATGTAGTATCCATGTCTAAAGAACTGGAAGCGTTCTCCCGCCTTTGCCTCAGCAAGTGCAGGCTCTGCATATGCAATCTTCTCTACCTTAGATGCTTCATTAGGAACTAGATTTCCGTCCTCATCTTCTATCAAAAGCTGATCATATTCTCTGATCTTTAATCTGAACAGCAGTCTTAGCATCAACGAAGTGAATTGTACCCTTAACCTTACGCTCTGTGAAGTCAAGTCCGCTTCTTGTTGCAGGATCATAGGTGCAGTGAAGCTCTTTGATGCTTCCATCTTCGTTTTTGATAACTTCCTCGCACTTGATGAAGTATGCGCCCTTAAATCTCACCTCATTACCAGGGAAGAGTCTGAAATACTTCTTTGCAGGAACCTCCATGAAGTCCTCTCCATCGACGTAGAGTTCATTTGAGAATGGAATCTCTCTCACGCCCATCTCTGGAACATTCTTATTGTTCTCTATCTCAACCATCTCTGTCTTATCCTCAGGATAGTTTGTTATTACAACTTTGATAGGATTCTCAACTACGTTTCTGCTCTCAACCTTGTCCTGAAGGTCTTCTCTGACGCAGTGCTCAAGAAGTGATGACTCAACCGTGCTGTTAGCCTTGGCCACGCCTATTCTCTCACAGAAGTCTCTGATTGCCTCAGGTGTATAGCCTCTTCTTCTCAGGCCTGCAATGGTAGGCATGCGTGGATCATCCCATCCCTCAACAACGCCGTCATCAACAAGTCCCTTTGAGAAGTCTCTTGCTCATAACCGTTCCTGTTAGGTTAAGTCTTGCAAACTCAATCTGGCGAGGCGGATTTTCCCAAAAGCCAACTTCATCCAAAACCCAGTTGTATAGCGGTCTGTGGTCCTCAAACTCTAGCGAGCAAAGCGAATGCGTGATTCCCTCAATCGCATCCTCTATAGGGTGAGCAAAGTCGTACATCGGATAGATGCACCATTCTATCACCTGTGTTATGATGGTGAACATGTGCGATTCTGTAAATTACAGGGATCTCTCATATTTATGTTCGGAGATGACATATCAATCTTTGCTCTAAGAACCTTCTCACCGTCGGCAAACTTACCAGCCCTCATGTCCTCAAACAAAGCGAGATTCTCCTCTACACTTCTATTTCTGTATGGGCTCTCCTTACCAGGCTCCTTGAGAGTTCCTCTGTATTCTTTAATCTGCTCTGCAGTAAGGTCATCTACAAAGGCCTTTCCCTTTTTTTGATTAAGGCAACAGCAGCATCGTACATTGTCTCAAAATATGAAGACGCCCATAGCTGTTTCTCCCACTTAAAACCAAGCCACTTGATGTCCTCTTCGATTGCATCAACATACTCTACATCCTCCTTGACAGGGTTTGTATCGTCATATCTGAGATTGCACTTTCCATTGTACTTTAGCGCAGTTGTGAAGTTGACGCAAATTGCCTTAGCATGTCCGATGTGTAGATAGCCATTTGGCTCAGGCGGAAAACGAGTATATACCTCTTTGTATACTCCGTCCTCCAAGTCCTTGTCTATGAAATTATGTATAAAGTTATTTGAAATAGGTTCGCTCATCTTTGCCTCCTACCGTTTATTAGCACCTTGTAGTATATCATAAAATCTACTTATTTTTAAACAAGTAGATGACAATTAGCTAATCGAAAAAGACGGAGTCGCACCTCCGTCTTTTTGGCGTGCAAAAAAGTGCATGCCGTTGGCTTTTATTACCTATATTATATCACAGTGCAATTCGATGTCAACTTTCCAAACTTCTGTATGGGAAATTCATAAAGCCTGTATTTTATCAGATGAGTTTAGGCTTTTCCTCATCGTTCTGCTCGACACGAGATTTACACCCGTTCCTAGAAAAATCAGCTACGATAACCTGATTTACTGCAATCGGCGCCTGTACTTTGATAGTCTTTATTTTCATCCATTGCCTCCTGCCACATGTCGAGAGGTATTTCACCATCTGTTATGACTGGGATAACTCTGCTCAAAGCGCCCTCTATCCTAACCGTTGATGTAAGGATTCGCATTGGTCTTATTACCTCTTGGCGCGCGTAATTTAGACCTTCCTTACAGCCATATCCCTGTACATCTTTGACCTCATCTCCCTCAAGCTGCACTGTTACATTGCAGCCCTTTGGGCAGTTGACACAAACTAATTCCTCTTGTCTCATTTCAATTCCTTTAGCTTTCTTTTATTTGAACTAGCAGATCCCCTTCGGCATCCTCTAGCATGGTATTTGCAATAATTACTTGCTCCATCTCAGAAGGTATCAGGTGATCTTTATGGATTGACCTTATCACCTTGCCAGCCCTTACTTATTTCTATTGTAACATCTGTCAAAGGCTTTCTAACCCTGAAATAGAGAGTTACAGTCTTAGGCAAGTTTTCCTTGTGCAGCTTTGCTGGAACCACGTAGCCGATGAGGTTTCCTGCTTTGACACTGCTGTAATCACCGCCCGAGCCGTTTAGGTATCTGAGTGCACCTAGCGCAGCTTCTCCTGCCTGCTTTGTTACAAAGTCTGCTAGGTCGTGAACGTGAAGTCCGTTTCCGCATGCGAAAATTCCTGGCACTGACGTCATGTAGTTTTCGTCTACTATAGGGCCGCGAGTGCTCATGTCCATGTCTATTCCAGCTTCCTCTGCAAGGCTGTTTTCTGGAATCAGTCCTACGCTTAGTAGCAGTGTATCTACATCAAAATACATCTCGCTTCCTGGGATAGGGGTTTCTATTTTCGTCCACCTTTGCTAGTTCAATTTTTTTCTAGTCTATCTTCACCGTAAACATTTGGTTACTGTATGTGAGAGATATAGCGGAATCCCAAAGTCATCAAGGCACTGCTTCATATTTCTTGGGAGTCCGTTGCTGTAAGGCATGAGTTCTGCCACGCCGAGCACCTTTGCTCCCTCAAGGCTCATTCTTCTTGCCATGATGAGTCCTATATCACCTGAGCCTAGGATGAACACACTCTTTCCTACCATGTAGCCGTCTATGTTTAGATATCTCTGAGCCTGACCTGCTGTGTAGACTCCTGTCGGACGTTCACCGGAAATAGCTAGAGCACCTCGGCTTCTTTCGTAGCAACCTACTGATAGGATGATGATGTCTGCCTGTAGCTTTTGATATCCCTCTTCTTGGTTTACGTACTCAATCACCTTATCACGACTCATGTGAGTTACCATGGTGTTCAGTTTGACTTCGACACCGACTTCAACTACCTGATCTTCGTATCTTTCCGCAAAACTTGGCCCGCTGAGCTGTTCCTTAAAGGTTGTTAGACCAAAGCCATTATGTATGCACTGGTTGAGAACGCCGCCTAGCTCTGCATCTTTTTCGATGAGAACTACATCCTTGAGACCTTCCTGCTTTAGCTTTGCTGCCGCAGCAAGACCGCCACAGCCTCCACCTATAACTACTGCCTGACACTGTCTCATACTAGCGATTCTCCCTTCCTAATATCTTTGATTTCTTTCTGTCAAGCACGACATCAACTGGCGAGCAGTTTAGCTCTCGTGCTAAGATTTTCAACGACCTTAGGTTCGCAGAATCCTCCTTGGCATTTACCCATTCCTGGGCGAACGCGCTTCTTTACACCTTTGACGCTACGCGCACCGCATACCGCATTTATAGCTGCAACGATTTCTCCCTCTGAAATCTGCTCGCAGCGACAGACTATATTTCCATACTGTGGGTTTTCTTTGATGACAGCATTCTTCTCTTCATCTGTGAGCTTTGCCATCACGATATCGCCCTTTCTCGTCATGACTGCATCAGGGTCTAGCTCAAGCTCTAGTCTATCTTTGATGTACTTATCAATTACGTATTCTGTGATTCCTGGAGAACTTGCAAGGCCTGGTGATTCGATTGATGCAATATTGATGAAGTTAGGATTGTCTTCTCCTAGTGGCTCTATGATGAAGTCCTTTGATGTTGAGCTTGGTCTTACGCCAGCAAAGGTACGAATCGCCTTGTTTCAGTGGAACCTCTTTTAGGATTCTAGAAAATGTTGTCCTTTTGATGTACTTTTATTCCGTCATCGCTTGTTGCGATGCTAGCCTCGTCTATAGGCTCGCTGTTTGGACCAATCAAAAGTATTTCCATAAACTGTAGGGACTGCAAGAACGCCCTTTCCCTTCTCCGTAGGTACTGGGAAAAATGACATTATCTACGATGTGAACATTCTTTTCTATGACAAAGTATTCTCCGCGTCTTGGCTTTAATCTGAAAACCTACATTTCTCTGTGATCATCTTGCAGATTTCTTCTGCACCAGTACCTGAGGCATTGATAATTAATTTTTGCACTAAATTCCTTATCTCCCGCTTTGACAGTATAGCCGCTTTCTGATTTTTGATATGCTCTTAACCTCGTGGTTTAGGAACAGCTCTGCACCATTTCCTATTGCGACCTGCATGCATGCGATTGCAACTTCCCAAGGATAAATTACTGCTGTCGTAGGGAAACGAAAGTACCTTGGTAATGTTATCGACTAGGTTCGGCTCGCGCTTTCTCGCCTCATCACCTGTCAAAAAACTCATGCGGTATTTCTCTTCTCAAAGCCCTTTCAGCTAAAACATCAAGCTGCTTTCTCCTCATCGCCATTGCAAGCAACAACATAGGCACCCGTTGTTTTGATGAGGCAGTTTAGATCCTCACAAAGCTTAGGGATACATACGCGAGCCCCCTAACATTTAGCTTTGCCTTTTAGTGTTCCGTCCTCTGGATCGTAGCCTGTATGAACTATCGCAGAATTTGCCATGGTAGCACCGTTAGCGACGTCGTTTTCCTTATCGACCACCGCTATCTTAAGCTTGTAGCGAGAAAGCTCTCTAGCTAGCATGGTGCCACTGATTCCCGCGCCAATTATCAAAATATCAAAATTCATTTTTCCTCCGAATTATTTCTTATTATAGTAGCTTTCTGCAAGCTGTGTAAGTTCTGCAAACCTTGTGTAGTATTTACCTGGGCAAGCTGTTGGAATTATGTCCCTATGACCGATTATAGGCTTCTTTCCGTACATCTTCCAAAGATTTGCTATTAGTCTAGCCGTTGTATCAAAGTCACCATCTGTCATTTCTGGTCTGCACTCTATTCCTATAGTTCTGAGGTTGTAGTTCCAGTTTCCTGCATGCCAAGCTGTATCGTTTGGATTTACTATGCACTCAACTCTGCCGCCCTGCACAACATAGTGAGCTGAGGAATCTCCATTCATTCTGCAAAGCCAGCAAACGACTCCTGAGAAAGACTGTCCCTCATGTCCCCAGTGATGAATAACTATATAGTCTATTGGTTTTTCTGCTCTTCCGATGTTATAGTTAGGGACTCTGCTGTATTCCAAAAGTCTATTCCCTCAAAGTTAATATCGTCTCTAACTGCCCCATCAGGTCCAACAAAGTATTTTGTTGCTCCAAAATATAGAAACTGGTTTGTGTAAATTTCCCCATCCTCATTAGAGAAATACCTCTTGCCATTTTGCTCTATCCACTGCGCTTTTCTGATAAACTCTCCAGTTTCATCAGCATTATAGCTGTGATTGTTTGGCGCTTTGAAAACTCCAGTCATGGCTGCTCCGTCTTTACCCATATAGTATCTATGATAGCCAAATTTAATAAACTGGTTTACGTAGAGAACGCCCTCGGCATTAGAATAATAGTACTTTCCGCCCTTCTCTATCCACTGAGCTTTTCTCTGTATTTCTCCTGTATCACTGGCGTTATAGTAGCTTCCGTCCTTACCTATAAATATACCCTTTTGAATTGCGCCTTCTTTGTCAACGGAAAATTTCTCGCCGTCATGTACTATGAACTGATCTTTATAGATTTTACCATCTTCGTTAGATAGGTAACTATTTCCATTCTTCTCTATCCTTTGATCATCCCTTACAATCTCGCCGTTGTTATTTGCATTATAGGTTTCGCCATCTCCTGCTTGGAAGATATCCTCACCTGCAGCACCGTCAGCACCTAGATAATATCTATATGGACCAAAGGACACAAACTGGTTCTTATATATTTCGCCAGTTTCACTTGTCAGATATTTTTTGCCATCCTGCTCTATCCACTGGGCTTTACTTTGCTACAAGTTCATCTGTACCTGCCCTATATATGCAAGCATCATTTGTAACATAAAGCTCTGCCGCTAGTGCCCGTTGATTGTTTTCATCTGCATAAGCATACATTACACCAATTACTAGCACTATGCACAAAGCAAGACCAATTCTTAATTTCAATCTCATAATATTCACCCCTAAGTAAATTTAACATAGAAACGGGAAGACGAAACTTCATTAACGTCTTCCCTTTGATGTACAATTAATCAGGTCTCAAAGTTTCTCTGATAGGATATCACAAATTCTTTTTGATGCGTTTCCATCACCATATGGATTTACCGCCTTGCTCATCTTATCATATTCTTCAGGCTCATTGATGAGCTTCATCATTTCTTTATATATATTATCTCCGTCGAGCCCTATGAGCTTTGTGCTACCTGCTTCTACACCTTCTGGTCTTTCAGTAGTATTTCTCATAACAAGCACAGGCTTTCCTAGCGAAGGAGCTTCTTCCTGTATTCCTCCTGAGTCTGTGATGACAAAGAAGCATTTTTTGATGAAGTTATGGAAGTCTATCACATTTAAAGGTTCTATTAGCTCTATTCTAGGATGATTTTCAAAAACCCTCATAAGCAGCTTCTCTTACTGCGGGATTCAGATGAATTGGATATACAAGGTAGAGATCAGGAACCTCGTTTACCACCTTCAAAAATCGCCCTAAAAGCATTCTTCATTGAGTCGCCCAGGTTTTTCCCTTCTGTGCATAGTTAGCAAAAATCATTCTGCCTTCATCTGAGATATATTCGTTTGTGTAGTTTTTCCTTTACTGTTGTTTTTTTAGCGAGTCAATAACGGTGTTTCCCGTTATGAATATGCTTTCGTCATTTTTGTTCTCTTTTTAGTAGATTTTTGCCTTGCTGTCTCTGTAGGTGCAAAGTGAAAATCTGCAACTGAGCCTATGGCCTGCCTATTGAATTCCTCTGGGTAAGGTGAGTATTTGTTATATGTCCTAAGCCCTGCTTCGACATGTCCCACTGGAATCTTTCAAATAAAACGCAGCAAGTGCCGCAGCAAAACTCGTCGTTGTATCTCCATGAACCAAGACAATATCTGGCTTTTTCTCTCTCGAGTACGCTCTTAATTCTCTCTAGGACTAGGCCTGTGACATCAAAGAGATCTTGGTTTTGCTTCATTATTTCGAGATTGAAATTCTCTTTTTACATCAAAGCATTCAAGCACCTGCTCCAGCATTTCTTTGTGCTGTCCAGTGACAAGAACAAACACTTCAAAAATCATCTCTATTTTGTAGTTCCTTTATTAGTGGACACATTTTTTTATAGCTTCTGGTCTTGTACCAAAAACCACCACTACTTTTTTTCATTCCTGCCTCCTTAAGCATTGTACACTTGCTGGGTTTATTATCTGCAATCAGCTTACAGTGACTCGAATCCCCATTTATTATTCTTATCTATATTTCTAGTATCAAGAACCAGTTTGCCCTTGAGTAGATCTAGATTCTGTATTATCTCATCATGAGCGACCATTATTATTACAAAATCAACATCTGCAAGGAATTTATCTAGATTATGGTACTGATTATCAACTATATCATTTTTTTGACCATAGGGTCATAGACCTTTAGCGGGCTTGCTAGATTCTCCTTTTGGTATTCGAGCATCTGCATAGTCGGCGAGTTTCTCACATCATCCACATTTTCCTTGTATGTGAGTCCGTAAATTCCCACCCTAGTAAAATCCTTTAGGCCATTTTTCTTCATTATGTCATAAGCGCGCTTTAGAACGTACTCAGGCATGGAATCGTTTATCTTACGTGCCTTGTAAATCAGTTCTGTCAAAAGTGGATATTCTCCGACTAAAAAAACCAAGGATCTACAGATATGCAATGCCCGCCGACACCCGGTCCTGGCGAAAGTATGTTTACCCTAGGGTGCATGTTCGATATCCTAATCACTTCGTTAACATCTACCCCGCCTTGTCTACAGATTTTTGCTAGCTCGTTTGCAAAAGCTATGTTTACATCTCTAAAGGTATTCTCAACTACCTTCGTCATCTCTGCCGTCTTAATATCGGTTAAATTGATTTCGCTCTTACAAAAAGCTCTTATAAACTTCCTTTACTCTTAGGGCTATTTCTTCGCTATCTGCTCCTACAGTTCTAGCGTTATTTTCGATTTCATATATTATGTTTCCTGGCATAACCCTCTCAGGAGCATGTGCTAGGTTGATTTTTCTTACCTGTTTTAGCAATATAATCTTCAACTATCGGTCTAATATATTTATCTATGGCGCCTGGCGTAACTGTAGATTCTAAAACAATAATCGCACCATCTTCAGCAAATTCGAGCACGGATTTTGTTGCGTCCTCTACATATTTGCAATCAAGCTTCTTTGATACTGAATCATATGGTGTCGGTACGGTAATTATATAAAATGATGACTCAACAGGATGTGTCTTGAACTCTATTTCATTTTCAAGTGCCTTCTCTAAGAGCTCGGCCATACCTGGTTCTTCAAATGTCACCTTTTTTTCACGCAGGCTATCTACAATATCGCTCTTCACATCTGTGCCGACCACTTGCTTCCCAGATTTAGCCAGTATCAGCGCAGTTGGAAGACCTATATATCCTAGCCCTATTACATTGATCATGCTTGTACTCCTTTTGTTAAATACCCTCAAATATATCATAATTATTTAAAATAATTCCTTAATCATTGCCAAAAGTCTATTGTTATACGCCTCAAAGGAAAAACTCACTCTGCATGTTCAAAGAGTTTTTCTCTAATGGCATTGTAAAAATTCCTTATCATCTCTTAGCTTCAGTATAGCTTCACGCATCTCATCTGCTGAAAGGTGGTTCACAGCAAGCCCTATATTCCACTCTTTAACAAGCTCAGACAAGTATGTGTTCTTCGCTACAATGATTGGCATGCTAGCAAAGATTGATTCGTATAGCTTGTTTGGAAGGGCTATCCTAACATTCTCCATCGATGCGTCATAAACAGAAAAAATACAATCGCATTTAGAATACAGCTCTGCAATTTCATCGTCATAGAAGAATTTACCACGGTATTCAATGAAGTCCTTTTTCTCTGCAAGCTCCTTGAAATAGCTTCCGTTCTCAAAGCCTGCCATTAGAAGCTTAACCCCAGTTCCATCAATAGCCTCAGTAAGTCTCTTAAGCTCATTTATATAACGTATTCCTCCGATATATCCAACTGTGAACGGTCTTCCCTCATTTTTCTTCCTAAGCTCTGCATAATTATTGAACAATCTAGCATCTGGCATGTTTGGCATGAATATTATTTTTTCCATATCAAAATGCCCTTCGAAGTGACCCAAAAAGCTTCTACTTGTAACAACAATTAAATCAACAAGTCTCAGCATGTGAAGCTCCCTGCGTTTCAGCTGCTTAGACAGTAAATTGATAGGAAAACTCTTTTTTTCATCTGTGAGGTAGTAATGTATATCTGGTACTTCGTAGATGATTTTAACATCAGCATCAAATTTGTTTTTGTACCTATATGCTATCACAAGGGTATCGTAGCTTTGCACATGGATAACCCTTGGCTTTAATTCCTTAATCAAAGCGAGCGCCTGCTTTATGAACTTCAGCGTTGGAACTATTCGCTTCATAGGATTTGTCCTGTTTGCAGATATATCTATCCTATTAACAGATACATAGTCTCTACGAAGCTCAAGTCCTGCCTCACCATCCTTATCCCAGTAAATCGTATGTATATCAAAGCTGTCCTTTAGCAAATCCATACGCTTTACTAACCTTGGAGGAAATGTGGAATTTATTAAAAAAATAAATATTTATCTCTCATAGTCTTTTAAATTCACCCAATACTTACATAGTTTCTATTTCAACAGCACATCGTGTTGCTTATAGAATTTATCCATCATAAAAATTACTATATTTTCCGTAGAAAGCTTTGATTTTCTCGTCTCCGCTTTGTTCGTATATCGCCTTTAGCATCACTATGCACTTCGCAAACTTGTCATCGCTATCCAAGGCCACTAATTGCCCTTCCGATAAATGCATCAAATCGCCTGTCAAGTATCCGTTTAAGTCGTATATTGGCAATGTCCTCTTTAACATTTCTACACCTTTATCATAGCTTTCTTTCGCAATCTGCTTACTGCTATTTGGTGCATCAAGTTGACTCCAGTCGTAAAGTCCTATGAGAACATAAAGCTGCGTATCAAGTCTATAATGTGGAGTTAGATTTGAATAATCCTCATAATAAGCGAATTTACCATCCTTGCCTAGGTAATCTGTAAATGCAGATTGTTTATCAATACTGCCATCAAAGTTTCTTAGGCATTTCTCATTTAGAAATCCAAGTGCCTTTTCTCCTGCCTCAAGATATCTCTCATCACCAGTTAACTTATAGGCTCTTGCAAATACACTTAAGGCTCTTCCCTGTGCCTTTGCCGATACCCATCCGCTATTTACAGTGTCCTCTCTATATCTGCTACCAAGCATCATAGGAATGGAACCGTCAGGCTTTTGATGTTCCAAAAGCCAATTTGTGCAGCTTATAAATCTGTGCCTTGCTTCAGCGTTATTGTCTTCAATTGCTTCTGTATACCATATCAAAGCATAGCTCGTAGCAAGGTCTACATCGTACTCGAATTTATCTTTCCTGCTATAATCTTTTGGAATTCCGTTTTTTTGTCAAAGCAGCACTCTTTGATCGACATTCTTATCAGTCATTTCGTCTGGCTTCCAGTACGGACCCATAGCTTCATACTTGCTTTCGCTGAGTTTTTTATTATAGTAAAAGTCATCCATCTTTATATGCATACCTCTGTTGAAATATCTTGCATTGATGATATGCTCCTCCGGCATCAAAATTGAAGACCTCTCGTCAAGCTTATTTACGAAATAAGCCTCGTGACCAGATTCCTTTCCATCATCTGTGAAGTAATCAAAGCGATAGTAATGCCAGCCTTCATTTAGGCTTGCTAGCTCCATTTCGTATGTAAACTTTCCATCCTTGACGGCAAGCTTCTTTACTTCCTTACCATCAAAGACAACAGCCACCTTGCTAACACCCTTACTTGTAATTCTTTCAAACCTATAGCTCGCTTCCGTTTCAAATACAGGCTTAAGCGGAAGCTGGAACTTATATCTTACAGAGCTTGAAGTAAGCGCAGCATATGCCACTCCTATTAGACAAAACAGTAATGCTACTATTGCTACGATGTACTTTTTTTCTTTATGCTTTTCCTAGTACCACCTGCGATTAAAAAGCTTTTGATGCATAAGCGACAGATAGGGGCTATTACTATCCACCAGTATGCTATACCTATGTAGTTGCTAGAAGCAAACCCAACTATTACAAAGATGATATCCATAGGAATGAGCACAGCTCTTACTCTATCTTTTTTTTCACCGCAAACAATCATTACTGCCAGCGATAAGATGCAGATGCTTACAAAGAATATGAATATACCGATACCATAGTTTGCAATGATTTCAAGCCACAGCGAGTGTGGATTGCTCAGGACATAGTTGTGATCAAATGGAGCAAGAAATTTATTAACTCCATAAGGTCCGTATCCAAGCCCCTTGGCATCTCTAATTGCATGAGTAAACTCCGTTATATAGGTGTTCATTCTTATATAGGCTGATCCAGTCTGACTATTTACACCAGAAAACTGCTCGAAAAACCTCGTTTCCTAGTCCTCTATCCCCTCTCTTTAGAGAAAAATGTCATTATCAGCTTTTCTAGACCATAAGCGTATATAGCTCCAGCGATTAGCCATCTATATTTAACCATCGATACAATGGAATAAATCAAAAGTCCTAAGCATATACCAAATAGACAGATTACTGCATCATCCTTCAAAAGAAGGAACTCCATCAAAGATAATTCAATCACATTCAGCGCATTAACATATAGCTTCTTCCCAAGCTGAGGAAAGAAAAGCGGTGAAAATAGCGCAAGACAAGCACAGTAATCGTTTTCGTTAAAGAAGATTCCCGTCGCAACACTAGGAATGCCACTACTTGAATTAGCCATGGCTGAAACATTGTAGTAGCTTGATGTAGACAGGTGATTACCCGTTACAATCTCAAATATTCCTAACAATGTCAAGGCTACTATCGATACTTTACAGAACAAGAAAATGCGATTTTCCATGCCTTCTATCTTCACGGCAAGGAGAACGCATAGTGCTATGGAAAACTGTAAAAACATCTGAAGCAGCTCTTTAAAAGCATCCTTGTCTGTAATTGTTCCTCTTAGCAGCATTAATGCTATGCTATATATGAACCATACCGCCATGAGTATTACAAAAGATTTATCTAGGGATTCGAATTTCAGTTCCTTATTTCTATATGCACGATAAAAGAAAACACACAAAAGTAGTGGTATCGCCACTCTAAACAGCGTTACAACAATTCCGGCAACTCTAAAACCAAAAGCCTATGCTCGCGCCAAAGAAGACGGAGAAGACTAGAGCTCCTATAAGTATGGAATCTGTTTTCTGCTTGGATAAATTCATCTTAACCCCTTTATTTTTACCCTTGATTCTGATAAGAATCGAAAAAAATATCCTTTATCGCATTCCTGTAAATTATACAGATAAAAACGATAGACATAGCTGTGAGCAGGGGCTCTAAAAAGCAAGTCCTAGCTCATAGTGGTTCATAAATATTGAAAGAGCTATAATAGCTACATTGCTTATTAAAAAGCTTTGATATGCCGTAATCGCACGGGTATACTTTCTGTGCAAATGCATAGAGCAGAATCGCCATAACAAAGTAACCTACATAGGTTGTATACGCAGCAGCCTCTGGTCCATAGCTTGGAATAAAGACTACATTCAGCACTATGTTTTAGCACTGCGCCAATTACATTTGCCAGCAATATATATCCAGTTTTCTTTTCAAACGACAGGCCGTATCCGACGATAACTGAAACGCCATACATAACCTGTCCAAAGAGAAGTCCTGGAAGAAGCAGGTACGCTGCCCCATACGATGTATTTGACATTACTGCAATGATTTCCTTACCCCACATAGTCACGAAGATACATGTTATCATCAAAACCATATAGTAGAACCCTAGCACTCGCTTATACTGGTATTTGGCATCCTCATCATCCTTCTTGTCAAAGGCAAACGTGGTGTATGCTGTAAATACTGCATTTGATAGAATCGATAGCACAGAGCTAAATCTTGCTCCGATTCCATAGATTCCTACCTCGGCTGCCGAGAAATAGTGCAGTATAAAGTATCTATCTGAAAGGTTCAAAAACCAAGCAGCAATCGCAGTTGGAATAATAGGAAGCGAGTACTTTAGCATTTGGTGTAAAAGAGCTTTATCGTACTCCCTATACCTGAATAGCTTCGGCAAGAAAATTAGGTATGCCAGAAGTTGAAATAGCTGTACTATCGCAGAGCTTAGTATCAAAAGCAAATGCACCTAGGTGAAGTACAGATACAAACACTATGTTTGTGCCTATCATCAAAAAGCGATGCGCTTACATTTACCATAGCAAAGAGGAACATTCGATTTTCCATCCTTGCGTGCAAAGCGTATGGCGTATACCAAAGGTTAAAGCTTATGGTTATAAGCGAAACAGCAACTAGAATTTGATGCTTTTTCGGTATGGAATAGCCAAAGAGAAATATCCTTGCTGAATATCGCTATTATAAATGGTGTTATGCCGGCAATTATGAGCGTTATCAGTGAGGTGTTAAACACTTTGCTCTTATGCTCTTCTGTTCTCTCATCAAAGTAGAACGCACTGAAAGCAGAGTCTAGACCTAGCATAAGAAGTGGCATAAGTATAGCCGTCACATTGGTTATAGAATCCGAAATACCAAGCTCTGTCGGTGTCAAATACTTTGTATAAAGCGGTAACAGGAAAAAATTTATCGCTTTAATCATCATATTTGCAAGCACGAGTATTGCGCTTCCTTTTATGAAATTACCAAGTTTACTATCACTCATAACTAAAGCTCTTTTACTTCCTCAAAGGCAGCTCTTCCACTAAGCTTCTTTTGCCTTGCCTTCATATATTTGACCAATAACCTTGCCATTTTTTTCTTGCAATCATGGTAGATTTCTATATACTTTCTACCAGCAACGCCAAGATCATGTCTAAGCTTTCCGTCATTTATCAGTCTCTCTAATTCGCTCTCTATATTGAGAGGTGAAGCGCTAACTATAGGTAGCTCCTCTGGCAGGTTCCTCTGCATATTATCTGTTATATATGTAATTACAGGCTTACCCATAGCCATAGCTTCAATTGCGAATACACCATAGGTTCCTCCGAGAATCTGATCTACTATTACATCGGCTTTCCTATATTCCTTGAAGGCATCTTCCTGAGTCATATTTTCAACCAATATATATTCTATATCGTATTTTTTTTCTTCAGATTTTCGACAGCCTTATTTACATAGCTTGTTCCCTTAACTCCTCTATTTGAAGGTGCATGAACTATGGTCACCGTCTTTCTATTAGGATCAGGATATTTAGGCTCAAATTTATCCGGCTCTATCCTTAAAGGAACAACAAAAGGCTGAAGCTCCGCCGGAAAAATGCGGAAGAAGCTCATCGTCGTGAACAATGAAAGCCTTAGCATATTTCCCTAGTTTAAGCATTCTTACTCTAAGCTTCTCTTCATTCGTCAAGCCGACCTCTCTCCAGTAGTGGTTCATTCTATATGCTATGGATTCCTGCCTAACGTCTGATCCGTGAAATTCAAAAGAAAAATATTCTTTTTTTAGCAGCTTCAAAAATGGTAGGGTCGAAATTCCAAGGCAGAAGGCTATGCCCAAAGTGAAAGTGAAATGTATCGTACTTAAATGCGCATTTAACAAAGTTTGCGAAGGTTTTTTTAGGGCGTATATTGGGTACATGTATTTTTTTCCCCTGTACCATCATCAAACATTCATCGTAAGGATACTTAAGAGGTGATTCATCCCATAATATGAGTTTCGCATCATACCCATTGCTTTTTCAGCCCCTTAACTGAGTAATATGCTTGACCTGCAACCTCTCTCATTCCATGCATTATTTTCATAATTAATTTTTATAATACTAGCCTCTAGTATTAATTCTCCTTTTGTTTTTGAGTAAAATTACTATTTGTTAAGTAAGTCTGAAATCACCTGCTCAACTCTCTTTTTCCCAAGTATTGTTCAATGCAGCTGTTTTTACATTATCTAACAAAGCGTGGTAAAGTTCGTCATTAGTATAATACTCTAAAAATAGCTTTCTCTAGACCCTCTGGTCCCTCTTTACAGATTAGACCGCTTTCATTTTCTAATATAAATCTTGATATTGCAGGGCAATCTGTCGAAACCATCGGAAGTCCATGACTTAAACATTCTAGAACTTTAACGGATATTGCCATATCCATGTAAAAAAATGCCTCTTTCTAGGAATAACTCCTAAATCACATTTTTTTCATAAATAGGTTCTAGCTCATCACCAGATGCTTCCACTATAGATATCCAATCTTTCTTTAATAATTCCTGGTTTTTTTATATGTACAAGTTCATTTTTTTCTTTGTTATTAAATTGAACTTTATATTAAGCCCTTTATTGTTTATATTATCTAAAGCAACAAGTAAATCATCGACACCATCAGCGTCTCTAACACCTCCTGCATAGAAAAATTTCTCTTGCACCTGTATTTATTTTTCTTGCTTGGTACTACACAACCCGGTGGTAATGAACCTGTTTTCTTAAAGTCTACATAGGTAAAAATGTTCTATACATTCAACAGATGGAAAAATATACCACATCGCAACATTCTTTAAATACTTTTTAAATCACGCTTATGCATTGCAATCAAAATAGCACATTTCCACCAAGGGGTATCACTCCACGCCCACTTCGGAAATTTCCAGTAGAAATCTCTATAAAACAGCCCTATTGGAACTCCCATTTTATGAACCTTCTTTAGCAATTTCAAATCTATTTGATTAAAAAAACGGACCCTGAAGGTGGTTCTACATAACAAAGGTCAGGTCTATTTTTCATCAAGCCAGTCTATGATTTTTTTGACCTTTTCCTTTCTTTCTTTTTCTTCTGTTTTGTTGCCCCTCAAGTAGCTTTTACATCGTGACCAAGATTCACAAGTGCATTATACATTCTAAAAGGTCTTACAGAAGATCCTGATGCAACTTCACCAAAAATCTGTAAATGTTATATATAAAAACTTTGAGCTTCATATCTTACTCCTATTTTCTTTTCAGTTCTCTAACGAGTTTATCATGATTAATTGCAAAGTTTCCGCTCACAGCTTCTCCCTCGTCCACTGATTTGGTAACAACAGCTCCCATATTTGCCCTGCTACCTGAGCCTAAATCAATTCCATTTCTGATAACTGCACCAAGTCCAATCCAAACATTGTCACCTATGTTACAGCGACCACCTATTGTAGCGCCAGATGCGACAAGACTAAGCTTTCCAATTTTGACACCATGGGCAATATACACAAGATTATCTATGCTGCTGTAATCGTCTACAATTGTATTATCCCATGGATAAATCGCCTTATCTAAGCATACATTGTGCTGTATCTCGACATTCTTGCCTATCCTTACACCGCCAACATGCTCTACCAGAAAGCTCTCTGTTCCTTCTCCGTTTTTCTTAAACTCAAAACCAGTTCCACCTATTACTGTGCCTGCTCTAATTACTGAGTTATCTCCTATAACCGTATTTTCTTTGATTGATACAAATTCCTCTATTGTCACGTTGTTTCCTATCGTAACATTGTTATCCGCAATATATGCCATCTTGCTGATATTACAATTCTCACCTATAATAGTCGGATAGTTTTCCCTTCTATATCCATCTGTTTTAGTCAGGTAGTTGTGTAGCGAGAAAAACACAGCTCTAGGGTATTCTGTTGCAATTACTCCATAGTTTCTGTCTTTAGACTTTAGCTCTTCTGCAACTTCCCTTTTGGTTATTAGCATTGAAATGCCATCAGGTATATTTTTGATAAAAGATATTTTTTCGGCAAATGTACACACATCTGAGCCATCATTGTAACTGACTAGCCCTAATGACTCCACTGGCCTTTCATCCATCACCTCAAAGGCAATCCCCATTTTTTCTAAAATCTCACTTAAAAACATTTATACCTTCTTTCGAAAGAGCTACCTAGATTTATTTGTCACCTAAAATTGACTTTAGATGCTCTATGTAGAGCTTGTGATCAATTGCAAAGTTTCCCGAAACCTGAGAATTATCAGCAACATCTTTTGTAACTACTGCTCCCATAGATATCTTACAATTCTTACCCACCTTAGTCATAGGTGCTATACATGACTGGACACCAAGAAAAGTATTATCTCCAACCTCTGCCCAGCCTCCAAATGTTATATTTGCTGCAGCAATAACATCTTCACCAATCCAAGTATCATGACCTACCATTATGCAATTATCTATGGACGAATAGCGTCCTATCTTAGTTTCTCCGCCAATTACACCCTTTTGGATGGTTACATTTGTATGGATTGTAGATCCCTCGTATAGGTGAACAGTCCCTGAACTATATACTAGCTTTTTCTTTGGTCCCTCTCCATAGTAATAGAATGCAGGACAGCCTATAACTGTACCGCTCATTACTCTAACATTATCGTCTATGACAACCCCGTCATAAATTACAACCTGGGGATCTATGGTTACATTGTTTCCTATCCTTACGTTCTTATGTGAAATTACAACTGATTCTGCAATATTGCAATTTTCACCTATGACAGTATCAAAGATATGCTCTCTTTGTTTTGATATAGCCTCATGCGCTTGGAAAAAAACAGTTTTAGGATCATCTGATGTGCAGATACCTCCATCAAATTCTTTCCTTATATCCTCTGCTATATCTTTAGGACATATTATGCAGCTTACGCCTGCATCCCTAACAGCTGGAAAATATTTCATAGATAGAATGTATGAAATGGTTTTGAGTCTTTCATCAAACCTGAGTCCTGAAAGCATGACGGTCTCGAATTCACCATCGTTAACCACTTCAATTTGTTCGTCTATCACAATATTTAATTCTGATAACTTCATGATTACCTCCGTAGGATTAATTACACTCTAAATATAGTCCTTTTCGTTAAGTATCTCGCTAGTGTTACTTATATTTTCTTTAATTGCCAAATATCTATCGTGTACGCTAGAGTCAATTATCTTCTTTAGGGCATCCCCTATTGATATTTCTTTTTCGTAATACCAAAGTGGATGAACAAGCATTTGAATCTTGTCAAACTTCTTTTTCTGCAATTATGCTATCAACATCTTCTCTCCAGCACCTTCTGCTGTCTGAGACATATTTGATTTCTCCATCAAAAAAGACCTTGTCATAGGCATTTATTATTCCGTCGGTATTGATATTCATATCGAGAGTGATTTTGTCTGGTCTATGCATCGACATAAATTTTACTTTCTCACCAATTATGTCAGAAAGTATTCTAGCTTCCTGTGTAATTGCCTTGCTGTAGTCAAAGCTTCTTCTATCCTTCTCTGAGCAATATACTGTATCATCAAAGTGCAAACCGACATTATGGCCTAATCTAACAAGCTCTTTAATCAAATGACGTTCTCTATTTCCTCCGATATTATAGAAGTTTGTAAACATTAGAATAAAATAGGTTGACGAAACGCCGAGTTCATTTTCAATTTTAGCCATTTCAACAGCTTTTTCTAGCGACATATCTACATCATGCCTTAGTATTATTTCCTGATCATATCTATTATAGTTAGAGTAATCACAGAAAGAATACCCTTGCTTCTTTGCTAGCTCTATTATGTTTTTTTATACCAAGAATGGGTAAATTCCATTATCTTTCCTCGCCTATCTATTCCTCAATTATCTCTATTAATTTATCTGTAAGTCTCTTGAAATCAAACTCAAGTGTAAGATCCTTTGCATTCTCGCACCAAAGCTCATATCTTTTTTCATCTCCATTAATCATATCGGCTATTGTCTCAGCCATCGCCTTTGGATTTTCGAAGTTCTTAGCTATTCCTATTTTGTTTGAATTTATTATTCCAAACTCATTTTCCTCGCAGTCCATAATTATCGGTTTTCCACTAGCAAGGTAATCAAAGAGCTTATTACCGCTTATTCCATATTTAGAAATACCACCTATATCGCCATCCATAAGGTTTAAATCACTTTTGCTCAAAACATAAGGAATGCATTCCTTATCGACTCTTCCCTTAAAAACAATATTAGTAAGTCCTTTTTCCTTAACTTTTTCGCGGAGTATTTCTAGCTGGTCTCCACCGCCGTAAACTATGATTTTGATATTGTCTGAAACCTCTGCAAGGCATTCGGCTAGTTTTATAAAGTTTTCTGGCTTGTTTGCAGCTCTTAGAGAACCCGTGTATAAAACCTTCTTGAAATTCTTATCTTCTAGGTCACTATCCTCAACAGTCTTATTGAGTTTGTTTTCGTTATAAACTTCTAGATCAATGCCGTTATTGATATTATATATCTTGCTCTTTGGCACATCTTTTTCCCAGCCTCTATCCTCAATATATTTCACTGCCCCAGGCATTGTGAATATGAGGGATTCTGCCTTCTTATATAGCCTTCGTTCACCTCTATACATAAGCTTTGTAAGTATGTGGTTTCTAGGAATAATGTCATATTCCACAAGACTTTCTGGCCAAAGATCCCTTACTTCACAGATACACTTAACACCTAATTTCTTAGCGATTTTAATACCTGCTAGCAAAGTCAAAGGGTGTACTGAGGATGCAAATATTACATCTGGTTTTTCGTAATTTTTAACTACACGAAATATGCGCCTATAGTACTGATACATATTCTTTACGCGGCTCTTTCCGTTGCCTACATAATTAGATGTCTCTATAAGCGTGTACTTGAGTCCGTCTACCTCTTTGTCGCAGTAGCCAGACTCTCCCACATCAAAATTTATATCCGTGTCATGCACTGTCGATGCACAAAATATCCTCACGTCATAGCCAGCTCTAGTTAAATACTTTGCAAACCAGTAGTGTCTTCCGCCGTGATCGAGCATCGTATCAGTTGCATAGTGATTAAAAAAATCCAAATTTTTTTATTCATAATTTCTAGTATGCACTCTTTACAACATCACAAATCATCTTTAGCTCATCGTCTGTTAGATATGGATGCATTGGAAGGCTCATTACCGTCTTGCTAAGCTTTTCACACTCAGGTAAAACTACGCCTTCATTTGCTCCTGCATATGCAGTTGACTTGTGCATTGGAATAGGATAATAAACCATAGCTGGAATTCCATTGTCATTAAGTGTCTTGATTAGCTTTTTCTCTTTCCTCAGTTGACTTTTAGTTTAAGTGTGAACTGTGCCCATGATGAACCGTAACCTTCAGGTACTACTGGTGTCTCTACTATATCCTTTAGTTCCCTTGTGTAGTAATCAGCTACATGGTTTCTCTTAACTAGCTCATCATCAAAGATATTTAGCTTTTCGATAAGCACTGCTCCCTGAATAGTATCAAGTCTGCTGTTTAGACCAATCTGAATGTTATCATACTTGTCTGATCCCTGTCCGTGGACATGTATGGACTTCATCTTTGCATAAAGCTCATCCGAGTTTGTGAATATAGCACCACCATCACCGTAGCATCCTAGTGGCTTTGCTGGAAAGAACGAAGTACCCGCAACATCACCGAATGAGCAAGCCTTCTTTCCACCGATTGTTCCACCAAAGCCCTGTGCAGCATCTTCAAGAACGAACAAATTATATTTGTCAGCTATTTTTCTAATTTTATCAAAATCAGCAGGAAGTCCAAATAGGTCAACAGCAATAATGCCCTTAGGTGTAAGTTTTCCTTCAGCAAGAGTCTTTTCTATGGTCTCTTCGAGAGCCTCAGGATTAATATTAAATGTATCTCTGCATGAATCAACAAATACTGGTGTTCCTCCAGCAAGGCTTACGCTTTCACCACTTGCAAAGAATGTGAATGACGGTACGAAAACCGCATCAGTCTTCTTTACTCCATATGCCATTAGCGGAATTGTCAAAGCGTCTGTACCGCTTGCACAAGCGATTACATGCTTTTACTCCAACATATTCTGCAAGTCTTTCCTCAAGCTCTGCAACTTCAGCTCCTCCTATGAAGTGCTTATGTGCAAGAATCTCCTGAATTCTCTCGTTTACCTTTGCCTCTATAACATCGTACTGTTTGTGTAGATCAATAAATTGCATAACTACATATCCTCCAATATCTAAATATCTAAATGAAATATTTTTTTGTTCAAAAACTATATTAGCTGCTTATCTGCTTCTTCTAAAACCTTTAGCATTCTAATTGCAGAGTCTGGACCTGTTACAGACTCATGATTATTCTCTATGCAGTCTCTGAAGTGGTCAAGACTGTTGAACAGAGCATCACCTTGATCAAGCGAAGGAATGATGCCGTCTCCAATTCTTGTTTTTACAACAAAGTCTTCATATTCCATATTATCAACAATTTTTTTACATCAAAACCCTTGTCATAAACGATTAGCTTGTTCAGTGCATCAACATCATCGTATACTATCATCTTCTTAGTTCCTGCGATGATAATTCTTCTCTCCTTGATTGGCGATAACCAGCTTGAGCGAAGGTTTGCAAGGAACTTATCGAATTTGATGTTAAGGAAATGTTATCGATTCTCTCTTCGTATAGATTTTCTCACCCATCGCACTTACTGCAACAGGCTCTGCTCCATCTGATAGATAATCTATTATAGAAAGATCATGAACACTTAGATCCCACATTGAGCTCACATCGTTTTTTAGCTGACCAAGATTTATTCTTGAGCAATCGAAATATAGTAAGTCTCCAAGATCTCCACCATCAATTATTTCTTTGATTTTTTTGATCACTGGGTGGTATACCATGATGTGGTCAACATGTATCTTTAGATTCTTTTTCCTTTGCAAGGTCCCTCAAAAATAACAGCCTGCTCTACCGAATCTGTGAAAGGCTTTTCTACATATACATTCTTTCCTGCAAGTAGTGCCTCTTTTGCCAGCTGAAAGTGAGCGCTAGTCTCTACTGCAAGCGCTACTGCCTCTAGCTCAGGATCCTCTAGTAGGTCTCTAAAATTCTCTGTGTATGTAACGGACTCAGCATAAGTATTCTTTGCAAGCTCAATTCTCTCAGGCTTTTTGTCGCAAAGATATTTGAAATCAAAATTCTTATTTCTGTAAATATTTCTCGCTACATTCGGTCCCCAGTATCCAAATCCAACTAAACCGATCTTAACCATTTCTTACTCCTTGTTGCTAAATTATATCCTCGAATTAATTATTTACTCTTTTTGTGTGCCTTAGCCGGTGTGCCAAATACTGTTAGCCCTGATTCAACATCAGACATCACAACACTATTCATGCCAACTGTGACATTATCTCCTAGCTTAATCTGATTCATGATAACAGACGAAGCTATATATACATTATCACCAGTCTCAACAGAACCATACAAATACGTTCCTGAAACAAGTGTATTTTTCTTTCCGAGGATGCAGTTGTGGCTCACCTGACAAAGCGCATCTATCGATGTCTCATCTCCAATAACGGTATCATCGATGGTTCCCTCTAGAAACTGTTGTTCCAGTTCCAATATAAACGGATTTACCAATCTCGACACCACCATAGTGGCTCAGCATTTTTTTCTGTGTCCATCAGCACCTTCTACATATCCAAGGTCTGCATCACCTATGCAAACGCCTGATTCTATGATGGCGTTTTCTCCAATTTTGACATTTCCCTTTATGGAAACATTATTCCCGATAATACTATTTATGCCAACTTTGATATTTCCATCCAGACTGCAGTTGTGTCCGATTTTTACGCCTCTCCAATCACGCATTCGTCTGAAATATAGGTGTTATGTCCTATGCTTTTCTGACTGGTCTACTGTCATTACTTGTCTTCAGCAAAGTACTCAACTAATGAGAAAAAAATACTCTCTTTGAGCTATCAGTATAAATTATGTTTGGACAGCCTATGTTCTCACCAGTTTGCGTAATAACAAGTTTGCATCCGGATATATCCATACCCTTAGGAATTGATTCTACTTTTTTTATCCATGTGAAGGTTCCCTCCTTGTAGTTCTTAAGCGATGAAAAACCATCTACCTCACAGTTTTCATCTCCAATGAACTTGAAGCTTTCTCCACTTTCTTTTAGATATTCTAGAAGTTCTTTAATCTTCATTTTTCTCTCTTATTTCCCGATGTTTAGATTTTTCTCGTATCTCTTTTTGCTGGATTACCATAAGCCACTATTTTATCCGAAGTGTCTTTCGTTATCACAGCACCAGCTCCAATAATGCAATCCGAACCAACAGTTCTTCCAAGTGTTACAATTACTCCATCATCGAGAAGTGTATTCGATTTTATTCTGACTCCTCCCGAAAGAACTACACCAGACGCAATATAGACATGATCATCAATGACATTGTCGTGATTTACCTGTGAACCTGTATTTACCACAACATTGTCACCGATTGTAGGATTAGGTGTTATCAAGCACCCACACTCTATTAGTATGCCTTTGCCAAGCTTGGCATCTGGTGCAACTACAGCATTGGGATGTATTATGTTCACAGCCTCCCATCCATTTGCTACGAAGCTGTTATATACCTCTCTTCTATACTTCATACTGCCGAACGAGATGAAGAATTTATTTGTATTGTATTTTTCTTTGAGAGCATCGAGGTCTTCATATATTTCATCTATATAGACGCCGTTTATGGTCTTACCTCTGTTTTCTGGATTTCCGTCGATTGCGCAAGCAACCTCGTATTTATCTTGCTCTCTTAAATTGTAAAGAACAACATTAAAATGCTGTCCTGTTCCAACTAGGATTATCTTTTCTTTCATGGCAATCCTCTAATTATTTCCTGTAAAATCTTCCATAGTAGCTGCTGAGTCTGAGTTTATTCCTTCTTTTTTAAGCACGCAGTATATGGTTTTAAAAAATATTGATATATCTAGTCTAAGTGAGACATTATCAACATATTCGATATCCTTATTGAACTTCTCAGTCCAAGTTATCGCATTTCTTCCTGACACCTGTGCAAGCCCTGTAAGCCCAGGTCTTACATCGTGCCTTCTTTTTTGCTCATCATTATATAACGGCAGGTATTTAACTAATAGAGGCCTCGGTCCAACAATGGACATATCGCCCTTTAGTATATTGTAAAGCTCAGGTAGTTCATCTAGACTTGTTGATCTAAGTTTCTTACCAAAGCTAGTCAGTCTATACTCGTCATCAAGCAGATTCCCATTCTCATCCTTGGCATCAGTCATGGTTCTAAACTTATATAGCTTAAACACCTTACCATTTTAGCCCAGGTCTTTCCTGCTTAAAGATTACAGGCCCTCCAAGCTTTACTCTTACAAAGTATTGCAAGAATTATAAGTAATGGACTAAAGATTATTATGCTCAGCGCCGCTATGAGAAAATCCATAAATCTCTTTATTAACTTGCAGTACAATCCATTTGATTTTTGATTTCATTCTTTTCCTTAAATTCGTTTCTATATCTACTTAAACATTCATCTATTTCTTTAGAAGTTTATTCTTTAGGTACTTTTTGTGCATGCTTATCAAAGAGTTCTTTTGCAAATTATTGACAGTGCTACACAAAGCACAAAAGAGACTAGCAGCTTACCCTTATTAGACTCAAATCCAGTGAGTCCACAAACTTTAGCTGAAAGTCTCCACAGGAATACCTGCAATATGAAGAAGTAAAATGTAAGACTTCCTGCATACTTTATAAAGCTTGCTTTTTTTGTTAGCAAACGAGGCTTAAACTTAATCGAAATTAGCATAGCAAAAGCTATTAGATAATAGTAAATAGGTGTCGTTACATATTCTATTCCCATCTTATAGTTCAGTGCAAAAACTGTTAACAATCCAGTGATAATCAGATTTGCCGCCATCATAATGGCAGCTTTCTTATTATTCCCCTTATCATCTTCGGTAAATGCCATGCAAAGTGCTGCTCCAAATGCAACCTGCATTGCACGAAATACTGGGTTTTACATATCCAGGCTGCACGCCAAATATCTGTAGCATAACAACTTCCGAGTATACTAGAACAAAGAATATAACTGATGTTACTAGGTATATGCAGCTTTCGATTCATCTTAAGTAGCTCTTGAACTAACGGATATATGAAATATCCTAGAAGCAAAGAACTTATGAACCATGTTGCACCACTGTGCGATATTCCAAAGAGTCCGCCGTACATGGATTGCAATCCAAGAAGCTCAACTGGCGTGGAATATATCTTCTGCTGAACAGTGTTCACTACTAGTACATATGAAAGGATATGAACTAGAATATATACTGGAAATATGGATATGAATCTTTTTTTATAGAAATTTCGAAGTTCTCCTGAATTAAGCAGATTTCTATTGCTATTGTTATAGTATAAGGAAAAGCCAGATACAACAAAGAAGCAAACCATTATAGGTAAAGTTGTTGCACGTATAATGCCATCTGCTAAGCTACTTCCATATGTGCATTTGAACATCGTTATGGAATGCCTCATATATATAAGAACTGCACAGCAAATCTTAATTATATCCAGTATTACTAGACGTTCTTTTTTTCCCCATAAACATATTTCCTTACAAGTGAAATAACTTCATTTTTAATCTTATTAATTTTTTTATTAAAGTATTTCGTCCTACTCTATCAGCTCATCGATTTTGTTGACAATTAATTCAGCGGAATTTCCATTCCCAAAAAGGTTGTTCTTTTGGGAATATAACCTCTCTATCTAATTTTTGATAAAAATATCCATCTTATCTGGTTTGCATAACTGATTACAATTTCCTACCATCGTCTCCTGCCATACTACAAAGTCCAATACAGTTACGCATGGTTTTTTTGCAAAAAAAGCTTCTCTCTGCAAGCCACCAGAGTCAGTTATTATTTTTTTGCAATGTTTAACCATAAATATTGACATCATGTAACCAACAGGCTTACAAAAATATAATATTTGTATATCTATTTTTCTCACTCAGCTCAAGTATTTTACCCTGGTTTCTAGGATGTACAGGATAAATACATTTATAATCGAGAGCCTCCATCGCTGATAAAATACCCTCTAGATTTTCTATTTTATCAGTGTTCTCTTGTCTGTGACATGTTAGATAGTAAAATTCATTTGGCATTCTATCTATATTCGTTCCGTCAAGGCCAACAAGTTGTTCAGGTTGCTCATCCCCAATTCTATCTGAATAGAAACAGAAAAAGCATCATACATTGGATCACCTACTACAAATGATTGTTTTCCTAAACCTTCTAGTTCTAGGAAATTCTTTGCAGATTCAGTGCAACATAGCAACAAATTTGAACAGTGGTCAGTCAAAATTCTATTTACTTCTTCTGGACTTTCCAAAGTTCCAAATCTATTACCAGACTCAACATGTACAACAGGTATATGAAGTTTAACCGCTGCCAATGCCCCAGCTAAAGTTGAATTCGTATCTCCATACAGTAATACTAGATTTGGGGTTTTTCTTTTTAAGAGCACTTCTTCAATGGCAATAAGCATTTCTCCCGTCATTTTACCATGACTTCCCCAGATATACCCAGATTATATTTTTGGTCTCGGAATATCAAGTTCCTCAAAGAATATATCTGACATATTATAATCATAATGCTGCCCTGTATGAACCATCACTTCATTATATTTTTTTCTCAATTCCCTTGAGACAACTGCAGCTTTTAATAAATTGTGGCCTTGCGCCTACAATCGATAATATCTTCTTCAAATTATAAAACCTCTATTTTATCCCTGTTTTTGACATCCTTTCATTGCATTCTTAGAGTCGAAGATAGCCTTGGCGTTCTGCTCTATCATGTCGTAGTCAACATTTGTGTGAGCCGCAGCAACAAAAACTATATCGTAGCTAGCAATTGCTTCAGGGCTAATATCAGCTATTCCCACATACTCCTTACCGTGCGCTCTGAACTTTGGAATATATGGATCAAAGAAGTCTACATTAGCGCCCTCGCGCTGAAGAATCTCTATTACATCGATAGCTGGGCTTTCTCTGTAATCATCAATATCGGCCTTGTATGCTACTCCAAGAACTAGTACCTTTGATCCGTTCAAAGCTTTCTTTGCGCGATTCAAAACCTTAGCAGCTCTATCTACGCAGTACTCTGGCATCTTGTCGTTTATCATCATTGATGCTTCAATCATAGAAGTGTGGAAACCGAACTCTCTTGCCTTCCATGTTAGGTAGTATGGATCTAGAGGTATGCAGTGTCCACCTAAACCTGGGCCTGGATAGAAAGCCTGGAATCCGTATGGCTTTGTCTTAGCAGCATCAACAACCTCCCAAAGACTGATATTCATTCTATCGCAAAGGATAGCAAGCTCATTGACGAGACCTATATTGATGTTTCTATATGTGTTCTCTAGAATCTTCTCCATCTCAGCTACAGCTGGTGATGAAACCTCGTGCACATCTCCAACGAGAACCTCGCGGTACATCTTTTGCTATAACTTCGGTTGCATCCTTACCAATAGCTCCAACAACCTTAGGAGTATTCTTTGTCTTAAACTGCTTGTTGCCTGGATCTACTCTCTCAGGTGAAAATCCGAGATAGAAGTCCTCCCCACATGTAAGTCCTGATCCTTCTTCTAGGATAGGCTTGATTAGCTCCTCTGTTGTTCCAGGGATATGTTGTTGACTCTAGAACAACCATTGTGCCTGGCTTTAGGTGCTTAGAAATAGCTATCGTTGAATCCTTAACATAACTGATATCTGGCTGCTGGTGAGAATCAAGTGGTGTTGGAACACAGATAGCAATAAAAGTCAACATCCTTCACAAAGGAAAAAAATCACTCGTTGCAGAAAGCTGTTTTGCGTTTACAAGCTCAACTAGGTCGTCATCAACTACGTCTCCTATGTAGTTGTGTCCCTGATTAACAAGGTCAACCTTCTCCTGCTGTACATCAAAACCTATTGTCTTAAATCCAGCCTTTGCCTTTTTCTACTGCAAGCGGAAGACCTACATATCCAAGACCTACAACACCTACAACTATCTCATGGTTTTCAATTTTTTTAATAAGGGTTTCTTTAATATTTTTCACTTCTATACCTCTAAAGAATTACATATAAAAATCTTACAAAAGTCTCTAATTTATCACTCTTCATTTTACCTCAAATGCAGCATCTGTGCAAGTTTTTGCAAGCTCTACTAGCCTCTTACAGGCTCTATATTTAGGCTTATTTTATTCGAAGCATTTTCTAATCGTTTCGATGATTATATCCTGCTCCTCTGCTGTCATCTTGTTATCGCTCGGTAGGCAAAAGCCCTCTGTGGAATATGTCCATCGACACATCTATTGGCATGCCATCTGAGCCCACCGTGCCACCTGAGATGTAGGCGTTTGTAGCACATCTTCCGCTTCCCTCTCTAGTAACAAAAGGGTTCATACGGAATATTGGTTGCGCATGCATAGCCTTCCAAATTGGTCGTCCCTCTGCATTTATCTCTGCTAGGTGCTCGAGAATTTCTGTTGGGCAGGTCTTTCCTTGCTCGCTTATATAGAGTGCTTCAGAATCGCTTCTCACCTGTTTGCACATCGCAGACTCGTCAATGATTGCACATGAGAGCCAGTAGTTAGGCTCACTGTTCTTCTCATCAAAAGGATTCATCGAAATAGGAAGGCCTTTGAACCCTTCTTTGTATCTTTCGTAGATTGCCTTTTTTTGCTCGATATGCTTTTCAAGATACGGCATCTGACCTCTTGCAACACCTGCAATCACATTGCTCATTCTGTAGTTATAGCCCACTTCCTCGTGCTGGTACCAAGCTGCTGCTTCTCTTGACTGAGTTGACCACTTTCTAACCTTTTTCGGCCGCTTTCTTGTCATCTGTGAGGAGCATTCCACCTGAAGATCCAGTAATTATCTTGTTTCCGTTAAAAGCTTATCGCATTAAATTGTCCAAATCCACCAGTCTGCTTGCCTTTATATGTCGCTCCAAAGGACTCAGCAGCATCCTCGACGATTATGGCACCATGCTTATCGCAAATTGCTTTTATCTCGTCCATCTTTGCTGGAGTGCCGTATAGGTGTGCTATTACAACAAGCTTTACCTCTGGATATAGCTCAAAGGCCTTCTCAAGTGCAACTGGATCCATATTCCAGGTTTCGTACTCTGAGTCTATGAAAACAGGCACGCCGCCTTCATAGAGCACAGGATTTACAGTAGCTGAGAAAGTCATATCAGTGCAAAAGACTTTATCGCCTGGCTTAACCCCTGCAAGTTTGATTGCTAGATGAAGTGCCGATGTTCCCGAGGCCAGAGCAACAGCATCCTTTGTATCGACCTTTTCGGCTACAAGACGCTCTAGCTCATTTATGTTTGCCCCAACCGTGGACATCCAATTTGTTTCGTAGGCCTCCCTCATATAGTCCATCGACTCTTGGTAGATTGTAGGCGTAGCTAGCCATACCTTTTTTTCGAACTTAAATGCGGTTTCTTTTGACATAAGATTTCACACGGTCAAAGACCATGCTCTCCTTTCTGTAAAATCAGCTAAATGCTGACATATTTATTGTTTAAGCGCAATTTGCGTTTTAGATCTTAACAAAAATCTAACTTCTAAGCTTCTCGATTTCCTTCTTTGAGATAGAAGGGCTGTATTATGCAGTACGGTGCTATTACTAGGATATTTGACAGCACAACTATGATCCAGGCATTTGGATATAGCATGGTTCCAAAATAGACAACGCTGTATTTCACAATGACTCCTATGCTGTAGCAAATGCATAAAACCATGACCTTACCAAATCCATAGGCGAAGGTCTCCTGAACTGACTGAAGCATCATGATGCTTCCATAGACTGCAAAGATAAGAGCATAGCTATAGTCCACCTGAATTGCATGATCGCCCTAGCCATACGTTTACGACAAACTGCATAAGTGCAATTATACAAAAACTCCCCTATGACTCCGACTATTACTGCAAGATTAGCCGTCTTGTATATCTTCTTCACCCAAAGGTAGTCTCTCTCTTCCTGAGCCTTTGTAACCGCAGACCATACAGGAGTAAGCGCAAGCGCAAACACAGTACCTGCCATTGAGAAAAGCCTATAGTATATCGAGAAGTAAACCTCATACTTAGGTGATGTAAACTTTGTCACTAGATAGTCATCTGTTAGCAAGATCAAAAGGTGGAGTATCTGTGTCCATAGAAACAAAACTCCTATGTTTACGGTCTTTGTTGCTGCTTCTTTCTCAAAGTATTTAAGACTAACGCCGCAACCCTTGAGCTGCTCATCTCTAAATGCAATTAGCGTCACAGCTATGTATAGGATATTTGAGCTAACTACGAATACAATCGCAAGCCTTATAAGGTTATCGCTTATCGATGAAGATGGTAATAGTAGTACCGCTAAAAAACTGAAATAAGGATGTCAAAAAGGCTATCATATTGTTCACTGCAGACTTCTGCAATGCATATAGAATATAGATTATGATTTTAAAAAAACAAACTGTAGTATTATTCCTATGTAGATGATTTTGACCGTAGTTGCTAGAGTTGCCTTATCTACGACCGATTCGGATATATTGAAAAAATTATTCCAATCAACATAGCCTAGCGCTATCGTGCCAATGCCAAGCAGAACTAGAGCTATGACTGTAATCATTATGTACGCCGAAGAGATATAGGTCTTTATCCTCTGTTTATCTCCCCTTACAAATTCTCTTGTCAGGCAGTTTCTAAGCCCGTTACCTATTCCAATATCGAACATGAATATCCAGTTTGAGGGTCGATAGAATCGTAAACCAGACTCCTAATACTAGCTTATTCTCAAAAAGCCCATATAAATAGGCAGAGAAAAGAAAGATAACAACATACCGAGACCTTTAAACATAAAAAGCTCCGGAAATGTTCTTGAATAAAGCTCTATCGCTGCTACTCTTTAATATCTTCAAAAATTGATTCTCCACCCTGTCTTTTTACTAAAGTATGCTAGCATAAGCATCACTTATCTGCTCGGATATAGTCTTAGCACTAAACCTATCTGATATATCCTTAGATATCTTCTCATGGTTGTAGCTCTTTTGCGTTTTCGTACATAAACCTCATAGCTTCCACGAGTTCATTTAGGCTATCCCTCTCTATCAAAAAGACCGTTTTCCTCACTGACAAAATCCTCTGGCCCTCCGCACCTAGTTGCGATTACTGGAAGTCCCGATGCAATAGCCTCTATGTAGGCAAGTCCAAAGGTCTCACTCTTTGATGTTAGAACAAAGCAATCTGCCAAGGAAAGCTCCTCACAGATTTTCTTCCTATCAATTTTTGCCTAGCATTCGCACATTACTTGTTATGCCATACTTTTCTATTTTTCTCTTCAATAAGAGAGCGCTCCTCACCATCACCAGCGATGGTTAAGCTTAGATTTTTTTTCCTTCTTGGATAAGCTCAGCCACAGCATCTATAACAAGGTCTACTCTTTTTGTTAGGCGTTAAATTTGCGACAGTAATAAAGCTGAAAGGCTTGTTCTCGCAGCTAATAGCATCCTTTGCCCTAACATTAAAAATATCTGTATCCACTATATTACTTATGCATATAGGCTTAACCCCAAAGAGCTTCTCCATCCTCTGACAAAGCGCTTTACTAACCGCAATTGTAAGGTTTGCCTTCGCGTACATGCTTCCATATTTTTGAATTTGGCCACTTGTAAGTTCTGTATTTATGAACGAAGAATGCTCAGTTATAACCTGTTTATATCTTCCATCCAGCGCCTTTTGCGTCATATAGCTTATATCAAAAAAATGCGAGTGAACTATGTCAGGCTCGCCATGCTTTGATATAGCATGCTTTAGAAGCTTCTTGAGTCCGAGAGTTCCGATGCTTATCAAAACAGGCTTAGGAATTGCACCTAACGGCACATTTATCTCCTCAACCTTGATTCCGTCTCGCTCATAGCTTACGAGTCCCCATCTTCGCTTGCGACGAAAAGATCTTAGGTCAAGGGATAGCAGCAAAACATCATGACCCGCCTCTGCCAGCGCCTTGGCTTGATCGTGCTCAAAAATTCCCAAAGTTTGGTTGTTTTCGCTAGGTACACCCCTTGATACAATAAAAATCTTCATCTCTTGCTCTCTTTGCTAAGACTAATTTCTCTTATTTTCGGTAATTCTATAGGTCTTGCAAACTCCCTCGACCATGCCCTTGATATTTCCGTCATTCTTCTCAGATTCTCGAATAAGCGCATCTAGACTTGTCAAAAATTCTTCGTCATCCATCTTGATAGGCTGACCAACAAATATCATATTGTTTTCGGTCTTGTTAAGCCCCTCTTCATCCATCAAAACTTCCTCGTAAAGCTTCTCGCCAGGTCTCAGCCCCACAAGCTCTATCTCAATGTCCTCATGAGGTCTAAATCCCTTCATCTTGATAAGGTTTTCGGCAAGTTCATATATCTTTACCGGCTCACCCATGTCAAGAACAAAGATTTCTCCACCCTTTTGCAAATAGACTTGCCTGAAGTACTAGAGAAACCGCCTCAGGTATGGTCATAAAGAATCTTCTGATGTCCTTGTGTGTAACTGTAACAGGGCCGCCCTCTTCAATCTGCTTGAGAAATAGCGGAATAACTGAACCGTTGCTTCCGAGTACGTTTCCGAATCTGACAGCCGAGTATCTCGTATGCTCAGATTTACGTGCATAAACCTGAACTATCATCTCACATATTCTCTTGGATGCCCCCATGACATTCGTAGGTCTTACTGCCTTATCAGTCGAAATCAAAGTGAAATTATCAACAAGATATTTATCGGCAAGCTTAACCACATTGAGAGTTCCTAGGCAATTATTCTTAATTGCCTCATTAGGAGAATCCTCCATCAAAGGAACATGCTTATGTGCTGCAGCATGATAGACAATCTGAGGTCTATACTCATCAAATAGTGCATCCAGTCTATCGTAGTCTCTAATAGATCCTATCAAAGTTATAATCTGCGCATATGGGAAGTGTCTCTCAAGCTCCATCTGAATCTCATAGGCATTGTTTTCGTAAATATCAAAGATTATAAGCCTCTTAGGCTCATATCTTATCACCTGTCTACAAAGCTCAGATCCAATAGAACCGCCGCCTCCAGTTATGAGCACGGTCTTATCCTTGATAAAATTGTTGATGCCAGTAGCATCTACCTCTATCGCATCTCTTCCGAGCAGGTCCTCGTAGCTTATAGCTCTAAGTTCTCTAACAATCGAAGAAGAAAGACTCTTAGCAACTGACGGAAGAATCTTGACAGGAAGCTTGGTCTCCTGGCAAATAGCGATTATCTTCTTGATATCTTCTGATGCGGCAGATGGCATTGCAATGATAATCTCATTTACATTGTATTTCTTTACAGCACGCTTAACATCATCTCTGGTACCTACAATTGGAACGCCCATCAGCGTTTTGCCCCTCTTGTTTACATTGTCGTCTACAGCGCAAACAATCTTGGATGTTGATCCTGTCTTATTGATATCCTTAATCAAAAATCGAAGCAGCTGAGCCAGCACCAATTACAAGAATAAATTTGTTTATCTTGTTCTCACCATAGGTTCCTCTAATGCTTCTATAAAGCTGTTTGCTGAACCTAAGTACCGCAAACATAAACACGATTGCGATAAAGTGCATAGGGTAGTAACTTCTCGGCATATCATACTGCATGAGTACATGGAATGATATAATCAAAGCCTCTATTACAAAAGACGCCTTAAATATATCCATCAGTTCCTTCATGGATGCGTAGCTCCAAACTCTGTTATATAGCCTAAACACAAGCATTATAGCTATGGTTATAGCAATATATACTGGTGTAGATTTAAGCACATTATCCATGTATTCAGCCGGAAGCTCTCTTATGTCAAATCGCAGTGCTATAGCAAATAGGGCGCCAAGCTCTACGATGACAGCATCCAAAACCATCAATACTGCAATTCTTAAATTCTTGCTATTCAAAGCTTTTTATTCCTCTCTTCTCCTGCCCCTGCAAATAAGCAAGGACTAAGCTTAAATAACACAAGCTGTGCTCTACCAGAGCTAGATCCAAAAGACGCACAGCCTCTTAGATTTTCTCTTACTAGAACTCGCCCTTCATATCTGTTGAAGCAAATTCCTTAAGTGGTAACTTAACTGGAGCTGCAGTCTTCTGGCTCTTGTAGATTGAAAGCACAACCTCAAGCGCATTTCTTCCTGCAACAGCATCAACATATGGCTTTCTGTCGTTTACTATAGCATCCATCACATCAGCAAATAGGCTTGTGTGACCGTTTCCGTAAACATTGCTTGTCTCTTCCTCGAGGCCTTTGTTTTTCCTTATCCTCTTCAGTCTCAACAGCAAAGTCCCAAACATCTATATTATTTGTTGAAGTTCCGCCAATCTTAACAGTTCCGTTCTCTCCGAAGATATATAGAGTTTCCTCAAGGTTCTTAGGGTAGACATTTGTTGTGCCCTCAATTGTTCCGATCGCGCCATTCTTGAACTTGATAACAGCCATTCCAACATCCTCAGCCTCTAGATAGTCGTGGAACTGCTGCCTTGTTGCTCCGTAGATTTCCTCAATCTCATCGCCCATCATCCATCTGAGAAGATCGATACCGTGGATGCACTGGTTCATTAGGGCGCCTCCGTCCTGTTCCCATGTACCTCTCCATGGAGCCTGCTCATAGTATCCTGCGTTTCTATTCCATCTAACATGAATTGAACCGTGTGAAAGCTTGCCGAATCTGCCAGACTCAACAGCCTTTCGAAGCTTCTGGATAGCTACATTGAATCTGTTCTGGTGGCATGCGCTAACCTTAACATTCTTCTCCTCAGCAAGATCGATGATCTTATTGGCATCCTCTATGCTCATAGCCATAGGCTTCTCTATTATTAGGTTTACACCCTTATCTATACAGTGCAGAGCTATCTCAGCATGTATTCCGCTTTCGGTTGCAATACTTGCAAGCTCAGGCTTTAGCTCCTCAACCATCTTCTTGTAGTCAGTGTATCTCTTGATAGATTCATCCTTCTCAAGACCATGCTTAGCAAGAAGCTCTTCCATTTTCTCCTCAATGACATCGCAAACAGCAACAATCTCTAGCTCATTGTTAATAGCTGCCTTCATGTGATTAACTGCAATTCTTCCGCATCCTATGAGCGCGTATTTCATGACAAAAATCCTCCTGAAATCATATATAAAAATCTTGTAATACAGTTTATTATCCTAGCTTTTTGCCCATCAAAATGAGCCTAAAAAAATAATTCTATCTATTATACCATATATACGCCCCAAATAAAAGTCCGCAATCCTTAAGAAATACAATACTTATATGACTTTTTTTATTCAAAAAAATACACAGTCTAAAATCAAAAGCCCTCCCTACTGTTCTCACAGTAAAGAGGGCATACAAAAATTATCCGATTTTTGATCTTAAAAAAATTACAGATAAAGCATTAGTCACCAATTATACTTATAGCGGCATCTGTGATCAAACGACTGCCTCCTAGCACTAGCAAATCCTTTATAGAATTTGCTTTTTACATATTCCCTTGCATAGTCAAGGTTGTTCTCGTTTATCAAGATCATAGGTGCACCGCGCCTTTCCGCAAGAACTCCTCCGCAAAGACCGTCAGGGAAATTATCTCCATAGCTCAAAACAACACTATTTGGTTTATTGAAGAAGTATTTAGCTATGGCTACCGATGTCTCATATCTATCAGCTCCAAATACTCTAGTAGTATTTCCCGTCGAATTAAGCCAGTCTTCTGTCGCACTACTTATGGTTCTATATCCACCGATAATTGCGAATTTTATACTGTTTATGTCCTTCAAAAAAGCCTTCTGCTCATCGCTCAAGGCATCTCCAACTAGAAGAATAGGTCTTCCCGAGGCCGATGCTGAAAGGCTATCTGCAAAGCCATATCCCGAGCACACAAGTATCTCCTCGCTGTTTACATTAGCCTCTTTGAGTATAGCTAAATTCGTTGCAAAGCGGTCATCTCCAGAGATTCTTTTAACCGTAAAATTGCCTGATAGTCGAGTTCTCATATACTCTGGAACTACACGTGTCCCGCCTATTAGGTACACCTTGTTAGCCTTGCTTGCGCTGAGGTTTTGATTGATATAGTCAATCGCTGCCTCCATATTGTGCTCGTTCACAAGTATAAGTGGAGCATTGTTTATCTTTGCTAGATAAGCGCCAGAAAGTGCATCGGCATAGTTGTCACCATTAGCCACAACTGCAGCCCTGAACTTGTCAACATTCATGCTTGCCTTTAGTTCATTTGCAACCCTAAGAGAGGTTTCATAGCGATCGCTACCAGCTATTCTCTTGTTCAATGTCGACTTGCTAAAAAAACGAGAGTAACCGAGCGAATCTCAAGATACTGCTTCTTACCCTCAGCCTTAAAACGTGCATAATCCGCATCCGTCAAAGTGTAGGTAATATCATCGCTTGGGCTGTTGCTAGCCCTTCCTGACTGTACATATTTCACAGTTCTCTTATACCTATAGTCAAGGCTTGAAATCTCAATACCGCTATCCGTTCTATACTTCTCCTGATATCCTATTTCACCACTTCCTGAGCTACCACCCGCAAACTTCAGCTTGCCTGATATTCTCAAAAGATCAAGCACGTGAGTCCTCATATCTCCATACGCAAGTTCAACAATCGGATTTCTTGATGAGCTAGCATCACTCATATTTAGGACTAAGTCAAGCTTATTGCTTGTAATTGGCCTATACTTTGCTTTAACCTTTACATTCCCAGCTGGCATCGTAAAGTCATAGTATTCCTTGCTGTCGTAAGGGCTACTCAGATAAATTTGGGTATTACCAGAAGTAATCTCCCATCCATCAAAGATTATTCCATCTGGTGCATCACTCGGCAAGAGATAAACTTTGCTACCTTCTTTAGCACTCACTATCATATTTCCATTATGAGTGTCCATAGCTATGCCGTTTTCAACAGTTATGTTATAGCTTCTCGCATCATCTGCATATGAGAAAAATACTCTGTGAAAAAAATAATTCCAATCATCAAAAATAAGAGTTATCGATATGCTAAGCCATTTCTGTTTTCTTCTAACCATTGCTACCTCCTTTTATCTGCAAATGCGAAAGCAAAATAAAAAACGTGGCTAACTCAGCCCCCTGAGAAACCCACCTCTTCTATTACAATATTGGTGCGGTCTAAAGGGATTTGAACCCCCATGAGTTTCCTCACACGGACCTGAACCGTGCGCGTCTGCCAATTCCGCCAAGACCGCAAATATTCTTTTTATTCATCCATATAATTATACATACCGCTTTCGCGATTTTCAAGTGAAAAACATGAAAGCCTTCGATATTAATCTCTCAAAAAGCAAATCTATTCCTTAAATTATACAACCTTCAAATGCCTATTTTTTTAGGTGTTTTTCTCGCTTTGATTTACACATATTATGATATCCTATGATGCTTGCAATTAAATGTGAAGTAAGGTATAGTGAAATTTGAATCACTATTTAGCTAATTGCAAATGTGATTGTGGAGGAAATAATGAATCGTAAAAATAAAAAAATATTTATGGCTTTGGGCGCAGCATTCTTGCTCAGCACAGCATTCGCCTACGCTGACGAGAGCCAAGCCCCTAGTCTAAATAACTCAAACATGCAAGATACAAGTTTGCTTCCTTTGACCTATAATGCTTCTTCAACTGGTCTATATATAACGAGCGATGGTCGCATATATAAGGCTGACGGAAGTGCAGAGGTAGCCAAGAAGGCAAGGTGGCTTGAGTACAGTGGCAACAGGTATCTAACAAGCGAGACAGGTGAGATTTATAAGAACCAGTTCGTTTCCTTTGGTCCATACAGATATTATCTGGATTCTAGCGGAATTGCGAGAACAGATGTCTTTTAATGCAAACGATGGTGAAAGCTACCACTCAAACGAAAATGGTGAAATCGTAAGACAGGACCTCAAGCTCGAAAAAAACGGAAAAACATACTTCACCAATGAAGATGGTGTGATTTACAAGAACCAATTTAAGACTAGCGGATTAAATAAGTATTATCTAGGCGCAGATGGCGCTGCCATGACTGGTATCTTTACTGCAAACGACGGAAGAAAAATACGGCGCAAACGCCAAGGGTGAAATTGCCAAAAATGAATTTTTTTTAACTGTGGGTGCTTACAAATATTATGTAGGCGAAAGTGGCACTGTTACTACTGGTTTATTTGTGGCAAGCGACGGAAATAAATACGCGACAAATTCAGAAGGTCAAATTTATAAGAACCAATTTGTAACCTCTGGCGGTTCTAAATACTACGTTGGAGCAGATGGGGCGGTGCTGAAAGGAATAATCACAACAGTTGACGGTAAAATGTTTAACGCAGACAATTCTACTGGTGAGATTATAATGAAGGCTCAGTGGATTGACAAAAAAATGGCAAAAAGTATTTTTTTCTAATGCTGAAGGCGAACTCTATAGAAATCAGTTTATTTCATTTGGTGTTCGTAGGTATTTCATAGGGAGCAGACGCTGCTCTAGTACACGGAAGCTTTAGCCATGGTGGCAAGGATTACAACACAAGAGCCGATGGCGAAGCATATGAAGTCAAGGTTACTAGAACAGGTAAGATTTCATCTACTGTAGGTGCGAACGTTAGACCAACAGCTGGAACTAATCGCCCTGCTTTATACGGACTTCCGTTTAATGCTGTGATATCCATAATTAAGGATGTAGTCGGAAATGATGGTTATAAATGGTTTTATATCAACCATGCAAACGGCCCAGGCTATGTGCGTTCTGATTTAGTATATAATATTGTGAGAACAGAGACGGAGGTAAAGGAAGATACAGGAAGTACACCTCCTCCAGTAATGAACGATAGCGAATTTGAGCAATATATGATAACTCAAGGATTTCCAGAAAGCTATAAGCCTTTACTTAGAGCGATGCATAAGTCACATCCAACTTGGATACTCAAAGCTGCACAGACAGGTCTTGACTGGAACTATGTAATAACCAAGGAAAGTGCGTTAGGCGTAAATACAGTTCTTCCATCATCACCAGAATCCTTTAAATCAAAGGACCCTAACGCAAAGAATGCAGACGGTTCATACAAGGTTTACGATAGTGGTGGATACATAGCAGCATCTAGAGAAGCTATCGAATACTATATGGATCCACGTAATTCCTTTGATGAAACCTTCTTCCAGTTCTTATCAAATAGCTACGATGGAAATACTCAGACGCTATCTGGAATAAACACAATTGTTAAGGGTACATTCCTAGGTAAAGCCTTCCCAGAAGGTGGATACACATCATATGCTGACCTTCTTTTGAGCGCAGGCAAGAGATACGGTGTAAATCCACTCATACTTGCATCAAAGCTTATCAACGAGCACGGAAGCAGCGGTAATTCCGGCTCTGTTTCAGGAAAAGTTGAAGGCTATGAAGGATACTACAACTACTTCAACATCGGAGCTTATGCTCATAGCGGTAGATCTGCAATTGAGAACGGTCTAATCTACGCAAAAAGAACACGGCTGGGACTCAAGAGAAAAAGTCTATAATGGCAGGGAACTGAATTCTTTGCTAAGGACTATATTAGAAGCAACAAAACCACAGCATATTTCCAGAAATTCAACGTTATGAACGGTGCTTCAGCAGTAGCAAGAGGCCAGTACATGACAGCACTCTGGGGAGCTAACAGTACAGGAGAAACACTCGGCAAGGGATACACATCTGCGTACTCATCAGCGCTAACATTTGAGATTCCAGTATATCTCAACATGCCAACGCTTCCAGTCCCATATCCAAGATAAACAAAAATGCTGATTACCAAAGCAAGGTAATCAGCATTTTAAATTTATAATTATATGTCTAATCCGAACCTACTTCCTCGCAAGTATTTCGCTTGCCACACTGCATGCGTACATCGCTGCAGTCTCTGCACGAAGTATTCTAGATCCGAGCGTTACAGTCTCAAAGCCAGCTACCTTTAGCTCTTCAACCTCTTCATCGCTAAATCCACCCTCTGGGCCGATTACAATGGTCAAAGATTTCTTCTCATCTATAATCTCGCTCATATACCTTGCGCCACCGTAGGCATTCTCATAAGGAAGAAGATTTACGTCTGAGCAATATTTGGCAAGTTCCGAAAGTTTAATTGGTTCAACAATCTCTGGAACAATATTTCTCTTGCACTGCTCACTAGCCTCTAGCAAGATATCCTGATACCTGCTCAAAACCTTATCACCCTTCTCTTTCTTGTATTTAACAACACATCTACAAGAAACATAAGGCACAATCTTGGTCACGCCAAGCTCTGCTGCCTTCTGAAGAACAAGCTCAAACTTCTCCTTACGAATGAGAGCAACAGCAAGAGTAAGCTCTACGCCTATCTCGTTTACTCTCTCGTCCTTTTCCTCTATTTTGGCAACAAAATCCTTTCCACTGCTATAGCAGGTGGCAAAGTATCCTATTCCGTCGTGAACGATTCGCACCTTTTTCGTTCTCGAGCCTTACCACATTCTTTGCGTGGTGAGCCTGCCTCTTATCAAAGATATATTCATCGCCAATCTCGATTGGAACATCGCTAAAATACTGTTGCATTACTTAGCCCACACATCAGCATATTCAGCATTCTTCTCAAATGTCTTAAGTGCATAAGAGCATGTAGGTACAATCTTAATACCCTTTTCTCTAGCCTTCTGCGCAAGCTCATAAACCAGCTTTCCGGCAAGTCCCTGACCGCCATATGCAGGGTCAACGATAGTATGCTCAAGGTCCCAAAGACCATCTCTTACCACATAGGTGCACTGACCAGCTAGTGTATCTCCATCATATGCTGCAGTTCTAAGATTCTGCTCTTCGTAAACTATTTTTAATCATATCATTACTCCTCAAATATTCTAAATCACGCATTAGGCCCAATTTACTATATTATACTACAAATTCACAGGGTGATAAACAGGGGAAATAAATGAGCAGTATATTTACATCAAAGCTAGAATTTCATATACCAGGACATCCTGCACTCACCCTGCGCTCCCGCCTGTTTTACGAGTTCAGCATTTTCATCATCTATTCCACCTATTGCAAATACAGGTATGGAGACTGCCTCACATATTTTTCTAAGAAAAATCTAGGCCTCGTGGCTCAAGACCCTTCTTGCAGTCAGTAACAAAAATATGACCAGCTATAAGGGCATCTGCACCCAGCCTTTCTGCTTCGATAGCCTCATCTAGTGAATGCACTGATACCCATGTGCTATCAGATCTATGTTCCTGCTCTATGAAACTTTGATAAGACAGCTGAAGACCGCAAGCTAGTCTGCTTGCTGCACCAGGCATATTGTTACAGATAAAAGTCTACCCCTGTGTTCATCGCAAATTTCTTTTATAGACTTTGCTAGACTTAGATATTTCGCCTCACTAAGATCCTTTTCTCTAAGTATCAAAGCATCGCAAAGCCCCAGCCTAGATATCTTTTTCTACCTGCTCTTTTAGCCCTGTCCTGCAGAGGCTTCGGTTTGTCACCACAATTCTTTTAAACATAGACATAGTCGTTCATCACCGGCTGAATACCACGCTTTTTGAGGCTCTCATAGATTTCATCGAGGCCTCTAGTATCAGCAATTTCAAACTGCGCATCACCCTTATCTTCGCTTTCGCTGTGACTTCCAATGCCTGTGCTTACTCCAGCGGAAATCTTTGTTGCAGCAAGACCAACAACATTATCTCTAAACTCAGCGCGCTCTCTTGTGGATATTGTCATTCCAGCAAAAGGAAGGAAAAGCCTGTACGCGCACATTATCTGAAGAAGCTGCTTTTCGTGGACATCCTTTGGATTTATGCTCGCATTGTTTATGATAGGGCGAAGTCTAGGACATGAAATTGAAATCTCAGCCCATGGATATTTTCTCTGAATAAGGTAGGCGTGCATGCCCGTTCCAAGCGCATCCTTTCTGAAATCATCAAGACCGAGAAGCGCAGCAAAGGCAACACCTCTCATCCCTCCCATCAAAGCGCGCTCCTGCGCATTAAACCTGTATGGAAAGATTCTCTTATGACCTGCAAGGTGAAGAGTCTCATACTTATCAGAGTTATATGTCTCCTGAAAAACAGTAACATAGTCAGCCCCGCACTCTCGAAGATATCTATACTCATCGCTGTTCATAGGATAGACCTCGATACCTATGTTCTTGAAGTACTTCTTTGCAATCTTACAAGCCTCACCTATGTATTTAACATCCGAAGCCTTACGACTCTCGCCCGTCAAAATGAGAATCTCCTCAAGGCCTGTATCTGCAATTGCCTTCATTTCCTCATGTATTTCCTCCATGGAAAGCTTTGCTCTTTTGATCTTGTTATGGCAGTTAAACCCACAGTAAATGCAGTAGTTCTCACAGTAGTTCGATATATATATAGGCGTAAAGAAGTAGGCACTGTTTCCGAAGTGCTTTCTTGTTTCTAGCCTTGCCTTTCTCGCAATTTGTTCTAGAAAAGGCTCAGCAGCAGGTGAAAGTAGTGCCTTAAAATCCTCAAGGCTGCAGCTGTCTGACTCAATGGCTCTCAAAACATCGCTAGCCGTATAATCCTCAGCCCTATAGCTATTTATCTCAGCAACGACTTTATCCAAAATCTCATGAGGAATCTGCTCCATATCATCCATATATGTCATATGGTCGCATCTTTCCTCTGCATTATGTTCCTTTATTACATCAAAACTCATCCTTGATTGCCTCCTACTACTCTGCCAAGAATCCTGTAAGTGGAGATGATGCCGAAGCACCCTTGTCTAAAACTCTACCTAGTCCAGAAAGGTATGCGAGCCTTCCAGCTTCTATCGCCTTAGCAAATGCCGAGGCCATAGCCGGAACATTTCCTGAAGTAGCTATCGCTGTATTTGCCATAATCGCAGCTGCTCCCATCTCCATAGCTTCACATGCCTGAGAAGGGACTGCCAATTCCCGCATCAACAATAATCGGAAGGTCTATCTCCTCTATCAAAATCTTGATGAACTCCTTTGTCGCTAGACCTCGATTTGACCCTATCGGTGAAGCAAGTGGCATAACTGCTGAAGCTCCAGCATTAACCAAATCTCTAGCCACATTAAGGTCAGGATACATATAAGGCATAACTACAAAGCCCTCATTTGCAAGAATCTCAGTCGCCTTTATCGTCTCGTGATTATCAGGCAATAAGTACTTGCTATCCCTAATAACCTCAATCTTAACAAAGTCACCACAACCTAGTTCGCGCGCAAGCCTTGCTATCCTCACAGCCTCCTGCGCATTCCTCGCCCCCCGAAGTGTTCGGCAGCAAGGTCACATTCTTCGGAATATACTCAAGAATGTTCTCACTGCTTGAGTTTGCGCGCCTAAGTGCCAGCGTTATCATCTCAGCACCTGCATCTTCAATCGCTGCCTTAATAAGCTCTACATCATACTTTCCTGATCCCAAAAATAAATCTAGAATTAAATTCATGTCCGCCTATAATCAGCTTGTCATCATCCATATTTTTTTATTCATAATTACTGTCCTTCCTACTCTTCGCCTAAAATAAGTCTAATTATCATATTCGCCTGATGCCCAGCGCATATCATGACGCGTGGTGCCATAAGTCCAATGCCCTCAAAAGCATCGCTTTTACCATCGCCACATACATAAAGCCTCGACATCTTTTTCACCGTTTTTATCTCATTTGCATCCCCATAACCTGCCATGCCGCTTCCCGAAACTATTATTGTCTCAGCATTTCTAGAAAGGAGCTCACTAACAAGCATAGCCTTAGCTTTCGGATTATCAAAAGCCTCGCATACAAGGTTAAACCCTCTAAATAAACGCTTTACATTGCTATTGTCAACCTTAATACTTTCAAAGCTTACATTTATATATGGGTTGATTTTTAAGCAGAATTTCCTTTAGAGCCTCAGTCTTTAGCTCACCAAGTTCATTCACTCCATAGACCTGCCTGTTAAGATTGCTGAGATCTACCCTATCAAAAATCCACAAGGTGTAGATGTCCAACTCCACTTCTCGCGAGCATGACAGCTATGTGCGATCCAAGACCGCCAAGTCCAGCAATCGCCACTTTAGCTCTTTTTAACTTCTCATAGATTTGAGGGGAAAAAAACGTTCGTCCTTCACCGCATCAAACTCTGCTTCACTTGGAACCTTCATCGCTCTTTCCTGTTGTTCTCTTTCACCTGGCTCAAAAAAACAGTTTTTATCCATCAGCCACCTCCGACAAACCTAACGACCTCTATGCAGTCGTTTTTCTTTGAGTACAGTCGATGAAAAAAACTATCCCTGGGTAAGATATCAAGATTTAACTCAACTGCCACCATAGCTTCAGAAAAAGCCCATCTCAGCGATAAGATTGCTCACTGTCATGCCTTCCCTAAATTCAAATATTTCTCCGTTAACCTTCATAATGTCTCCTATTTAGCTATAAAGTAAAAAAACCACACGAAGATATACACCCAAGGTGGTGCACCCCTTCGTGTGGTCTATCACACTCTAGATAAATTCTATCAAACCGCGCATTTTATGTCAATACGAAAAAAAGAGCCGGCATAAAAACCGACTCTTTAAACACTACTTATTATAGCTTATAGCTTATTTGTATTTACAGTGCCAGAAGAATGTGAATCCTAGTGGGTTCTTGTAGAATCCTTCTACGTCGCTAGCTAGTAGATAAGGATCTGTGTAGTGGTATAGAGGTGTGATACAACCTGTGCTCATGATCATATCCTCTGCCATGTGCATCATCTCATAACGAGCCTTGTCGTCTGGTGTTGTCTTGATTGCATCAATCAAAACGTCATAAGTCTGAGCCCATGTACCATTCTTAACATTTACGTCCTTACCAAACTTAGTTAGGTCTAGGTCATACATAGCAAGATTCTGGTGCTCGCCCTTACCGAACTGCATGTCGTTGTTTCCTGAATGTGTCTGCCACATCTCAAGGAATGTTGTAGGGTCGTTGTAGTCTGCTACCCAACCGTTACGAGCGATTGTGAAGTCACCAGCCTTACGTGTTGTTAGGAATGTAGCCCACTCCTGGTTCTCAAGCTGTAATGTGATTCCAGCGTTTGCTAGTGTTGACTGGATGTATTCACCGATTGCCTTGTGAGCATCGTCTGTGTTGTATAGGTATGTAAGTGTAGGAACGTTAGTGAACTTTCCTGACTTTTCATCATACTTATAGTACTTCTTCAGAACTTCTACAGCCTTCTTGTAGTTTGTCTTAACTGCTTTTGAAGATGCATCATAGTAACCTTCGTAGTCCTTGCTCTTTCCAGCGTGTGAAGCAAAGCTCTTTCCATCATAATCCTTTAGTGCCTTAGCAACAAATGTTGATGCTGGAATCTGATCAGCCTTACCGATTTCGTTTTACGATATAGTTACGGTCAATCATTAGGCTGATTGCCTGACGAATTTCAGCCTGAGCCTTCTCAGCTTCTACTCCTGTTAGAGTTGAATCCTCAGGTAGAATTCTCTTGTTGATGTTCCATCCCATGTAGTATGTACCTAGCTGGTCAGCTACATGGTATTCATCCTTATAATCCTTCTTTAGGCTATCCATTTCATTTGAAGGCATTGAGTCAATCATCTGCCAGTCGCCATTCTTGAAGTTTGTAAGCATGTTGTTTGTGTCATCTGACAAGTAGAACTTGATTGTCTTCATTGTAATGTCCTTCTTGTCGATGTAGTTTTCATTCTTCTCAAGTACGATCAAGCTGTTGTGCTTCCACTCTTTTAGCTTATAAGCACCATTTGATACATACTTTTCTGGTGATGTTGCCCATGACTCATCGCTTACAACATCTTCTCTTACTGGAAGATATGTAGGGAATGCAAGAAGCTCGTTCCAATATGAAACTTTGTTCTTAACAACAACCTGAAGTGTGTTGTCGTCAACTGCTGTAACATCAAGCTTAGCGCCTGCTACTGGTTCCTTATCCTCGCCTGGCCAGATGTCATCATAACCCTTGATAAGCTGGAACATATTTGAATAGTCAGCTGCTAGTTCTCTTGATACTGCACGATTCCATGCGAATACGAAGTCGTGAGCTGTTACAGGCTTTCCATCTGACCACTTAGCACCTTTTCTAATCTTATAAGTATAAGTATATGTGCCGTCTTCATTTGCTACTGGGTCAACTAGCTTTTTCTGCTAAATCAGCCTTAAGAACTACTTTACCGTCCTTATCTGTGTCCCACTTTTGCAAGTCCTGAGAACAAATGCAAAGTCATGGTTCCGCCGTCAACTGTTGAGTTTCTTGCTGGGTCCATTGTTGCAGGTTCTGAAGCTATGCAGACCGAAATTGTGTCAGCATCGTGCTTAGACTTATTGCTGGATTTGCCACCGCAAGCTGCGAGTCCAAATACCATTACAAAAGCTAGAGCCGATACAAGGGCTTTTTTCATGTGTTGCTTCTTCATGATTTTTCTCCTTTTCAATAAAATGTTTTATAGCAAGGACATTGTCCTAAACCAACAAATGATTCACAGGTTAGTTAATCTCCTTAACTCTGTGACATGCGACAAAATGTCCTTCTCAACTTCCTGGAATTCAGGAACCTGCTCAGCACATATTGGCTTTGCATACTGACACCTTGTTCGGAATGGGCATCCTGAAGGTGCGTTGAGTGGACTTGGAATATCGCCCTTAAGAACTATACGCTTGTTAGCCCTAGCAATCTTAGGATCCGGTACTGGAACTGCTGAAAGCAAGGACTGTGAATATGGATGGAGTGGCCTTGTGTAGATTGTCTCAGCATCGGCTAGCTCTACCATCTTTCCTATATACATCACCGCGATTCTATCGCTTATATGTCTAACAACGAGTAGGTCATGTGCTATGAATAGATATGTTAGTCCTAGCTTATCCTGTAGCTCGTCGAACATATTTATTACCTGTGCCTGAATTGATACGTCTAGAGCTGAAACTGGCTCGTCACAGACAATAAAGTCAGGGTTTACGGCTAGAGATCTAGCGATACCAATACGCTGTCTCTGTCCGCCAGAAAACTCATGGGCATATCTAGCAGCATGTTCACTGTTAAGTCCAACATGATCCATTAACTCAAGAATTTTCTCTTCTCTTTCTTTCTTATTCTCATACAGCTTGTGTACATCTAAAGGCTCTCCGATGATATCAGACACCGTCATTCTTGGGTTTAGCGAAGAGTATGGATCCTGAAATACCATAGTTGCCTTTTCTCTGAACTTCTTAATATCTGCCTTTGTCTTAATCGAATTACCGTTATATATAACTTCTCCTGATGTAGGCTTGTAAAGGTGCAATATTGTTCTACCTACAGTAGTCTTACCACATCCAGACTCACCAACAAGTCCTAGTGTTTCTCCTTTATTTATGTTAAAGCTTACATCGTCAACCGCCTTAAGTGGTTTATTTTTGAACCATCCCATGTTTACGTCAAAGTACTGCTTTAGGTTCTTTACCTTAATAAGCGGCTGTTCTGTTTTGATATTATCACTCATTATCTGCACCGCCTTTCTCTTCAGCTTCTGCTGCAGCCTCACCTAGGCTTACAGGCTCACCCTTCTCTAGCTTCTCTTTGACATTCATCCAACATGAAGCCTTATGTTCGGCATTTATATCCATGCTCTCAGGTGCCTCTGATATGCAAATCTTCATTGCATTATCGCATCTTGGAGCGAATGGACATCCCTTTAGGAAGATTTAACAGGTCTATCGGTGTACCCGAGATAGGCTGTAGTTTCTGGCCAAGGTTACTTACGTTTGGAATGGATCTCAGTAGACCCTTAGTATATTCGTGCTTAGGATTGTAGAAAATCTCTTCAGCAGTTCCTCTCTCACAGTATGAACCAGCATACATTACTACTACTTCATCGCACATCTGAGCTACAACACCTAGGTCGTGAGTAATCATGATGATTGCCATTCCTAGATGCTCCTGGAGGTCCTTCATGAGCTCAAGAATCTGAGCCTGAATTGTAACGTCAAGTGCTGTTGTAGGTTCGTCTGCTATGAGAATATCTGGCTCACAAGCAAGCGCCATAGCTATCATTACACGCTGGCGCATTCCGCCCGAAAACTCAAACGGATACTGCTTCATACGCTTCTCAGGATCGTTTACGTTTACGAGCTTGAGCATCTCAACAGCCCTCTCGTAAGCCTGCTTCTTATCTCTGTCAGTATGGAGAAGTATTGCCTCCATTAGCTGATGTCCTACTGTATATGTTGGGTTAAGTGAGGTCATAGGATCCTGGAATATAATCGAAATCTTATTACCTCTTATGTGCTTCATTACCTTTTCGCCAGCGCCTACAAGCTCCTGTCCATCAAACTTGACTGATCCACCGACAATCTTGCCTGCTGATGCCAAAATCTGAAGCACCGAGTAAACTGTTACCGACTTACCTGAGCCTGATTCTCCAACGATTCCCAAAACCTTACCGCGTTCCAAGTTAAATGAAACACCGTTTACTGCCTTGACTTCGCCTGCATCTGTAAAAAAAGGATGTATGTAAATCTTTTACTTCTAATAAAGCCATTTTACACTCCTCTCTTAAGCGTTAAGCTTAGGATCAAATGCGTCGCGCAATCCATCACCGAATAGGTTTAGAGAAAGTACGATTAGAGAAATAACGATTGCTGGAATTATCAAATGTGACGGATATGATGATATTCCGTTAAGAGCATCCGAGGCTAGTGAACCGAGTGATGGCAGTGGTGCGTTAACACCAAGCCCTAGGAATGATAGGAAGCTCTCTGTGAATATGGCACTTGGAATCTGTAGTGCCGTTGATATGATGATAACACTGATACAGTTAGGTATCAGATGTTTCTTTATAATCCAACCTGCCTTAGCTCCTGTTGCCTGAGCTGCAAGAACATATTCCTGCTCTCTTAGTGATAGAATCTGTCCTCTGATAAGTCTTGCCATCGATACCCAGTATAGTAAAGCGAATACGACGAAAAAGACTGACGATATTACTTCCTATTCTCTCAAGTATTGTGCCATCTAAAACATTTCCGAGCGCCGCCTTAAGAACTGACGCTAAGAGTATAACCATTAGCATGTCAGGAAGCGAGTAAATGACATCGACTATTCTCATTAGGACCATATCGACCTTACCACCGACATATCCTGCTATTGAACCGATTGTCATACCGATTACCAAGACTATGATACTTGCAAAGAAACCTACTGCAAGCGAAATTCTTGTTCCATATACTACACGAATGAAGTAGTCTCTTCCGTGTCCATCTGTTCCGAATATATGTGGGAACACCTTGTCGCCCTGGCTAATCTTCATCTTCTCAGTCATACCGTATTGCATAGGAGCAATATTGTTGAAGCTTGCGTCTACAGGCTCTCCTCTCTTTACTCCAAGTTGCTGATCATAGCCATATGGCCAAAATGCAGGAAGTAATAGAGCTGCCAAAGTTATAACTACGATTATAATCAGACTGACAAGTGCAACCTTATTCTTAACAAGACGCTTAACTCCATCCTTGAAGAATGTTGATGACTCTCGCATCTGCACCATATATGCTTTTTCGTCAGCCGTTGCAGGTATGAAATTGTCCATATCTACATGCATGCTTAGTTTGTTTGTAATATTATCCATTGTGCCCTCTCTATTCTAAAGTGATACGTGGATCTGCAATCTTGTATAGTATATCGCTGACAAGGTTCATTATTACAATGAGTGTCGCTAGTATGATCGTTGTTCCCATAATCAAAGGATAGTCACGACCTATGATACTGTTTACAAATGCTCGTCCGATACCCGGCACTGCGAATATCTTCTCAACTACAAGTGAACCTGTAACTATGTATGCTAGCATAGGTCCAAAGTATGTTATTACAGGGATAAGTGAATTCTTAAGCGCGTGGTGCAAAATTATATCACGGCTCGAAACACCCTTAGCCTTTGCTGTACGAATATAGTCCTGACCTAGAACATCTAGCATAGACGAACGTGTCAGACGAGTTATATATGCCATAGGATATAGCATCAAAGTAGCAATTGGAAGAATCAAGCCTCCCTCTGCATCACCGTTCGCCGGAAGTACTCCAAGCTTGATAGAAAATAGCATGAGCAGGAAAATACCCATTATAAACGATGGCATAGATACCATAGCTGTCGTCAAAACCATGATAACCTTGTCCACCACTTTGTTTCTCTTAAGAGCTGCAACAGCTCCAAGCCCAACACCAAATATCAACGCAAAGATAGCTGCTGTTACACCTAACTTCGCTGATACCGCAAATCCATCTGATAATACATCAATAACCTGACGGCCTGTCTGCTTTAGCGAAGGTCCAAAGTCAAACTGAGTAACTATACCTTTCAGATATGTTGTGTACTGCTCCATAACCGGCTTATCAAGCCCATATTTAGCCTCTAACTGAGCTCTTACTTCTGCCGAAGCTGCCTTTTTCTCCTATGAATGGTCCGCCTGGTACTAATCTCATTACAAAAAAATGTAATAGTGATTACAACCCAAACGGTCACAATTGCGATTAATATTCTCTTCAGAATATAGAGCAAAGTTCTTGAATCCATTATTTCATCACCTTTTCCTTTTTGGTTTGCCACATTTTTTTCACATCATTTGGTTAACTTTTTATAATAACCTATTTTGCCTTGATTCGCAATAAAAAAACTCGTCACTTTATGTGCTTTTCCAACAAAATTTAATCACAATTTCATCACATATCACGCTCAAAAACTATTGGAAAAAAATAAAAGCGAATTTTATTCTACCACAAAACGCTTTACTTTTGCAAAAAGTTTTTTTGTTATTGATTTGTGTTTTTTTCCAATTAAAGTTGTCTTTTTTGTTGTGTCAATCGTTAATATTTAAGTACGGATCTTTCAACCCTATTCTTTAGCGAGCGCAGCCAGCGAGTAAGTTTATTTGTATCCTCTATCCTTCGAATGACTGCATAGGCATTATCTTCTCTATACAAAAGAACTGCTGAAAGCTTAGCCTTCATGTCGTCGCAAATCTCTTTGACCTGCTCTAGATACTCGTCCTTTGACATATTGTTAAGTCCTGCAGGAAGCTCCTCTATATCAAAAAGTATATTCTATATCAAAGAGTTCAAATATCTTCTTTGATAGGCGAAGCTTAAGCTCATTTGCTCTAACTGCAAACATTCCTGTGTGCTCATGTGCTTCAGCCATCTGCTGCGCCATAAAGCTTTCTAGTGCTGCAAACTTCTCATCTAGCTCATCGTAAGGCATACCCATCGCACTTCTGTAAAACTGAAGTTCTTTGAGCGCTGAACTTATGATGTCTGTTAGCTTCTTTCTCGTCGACTCTTGCATTATCTCCTTTATGGAAGTACTGCTGTCTCTTAGGATAGTAGACTTCAGTTCTTCGACACCTTCGCCAGTCTTTGCACTTACCGGCATCAGCTTTATCTCACTAGTCTCCATAATCTCGCTCAAAAGCCCTGCGCAGTAGCCTATGTAGGCTTCTAAATCCTCCGCGCTAACCGTATCCATTTTGTTCACAGCAAAGTAGAATTTCCCCGCGTATTCCTTGGTGCTCTGCAAGAAGTCTATCTCTATTTGATTGATAGGGCTATCTACAGAAAGAAGGAAGATTACGGCATCGCTTTCCTTCATGTAATCGTATGCGACCTCGGTATTGTTCTTGTGGAAAGAGCCGACACCTGGTGTGTCAACATATGTGATTCCGTTCTTAAGAAATTCGGACTCACTGTGAATGACAACTTCCTTAACACCAAGCTCATTTTTGGCATTTTCTTGCTCACTTATATATGCGGAAAGTTCATCTATTTCGACGGGCCTGATTTCTCCGTTTTCAAAGCAAACCTCTGCAGATTGCTTTCCGTAAACCACCTTGGTCACCGCCGAGGTAATCGGGACTATCCCGACCGGCATATAATTCTTCCCAAGTATGCAGTTGCTCAAGGTACTCTTTCCCCTCTTGAACTGTCCTATGACTGCAATTGTCATATTGCTATTGCTTAGCTTATCTATCAAAAGCTTACACTGACGCCTCTGGATGCTGCACGCAGCCCTCGCCACCGGAAAAATAGTTCATCTGCTTCCTTGGCAAGTTCCAAAATGTCAATAGCTTCTACCTTTAATTCATTCATCAAATATTTCTCTCCTGATAAAATCGTGATAAAAAAATACATAAATATAATACTATTTTTGAGCATACAAATAAATATTCCTTTAGTTCTACAAATACTACTTTAAGCAAATTTTTACAGTGAACCGATTTTGTGTTATGCTTTATAAAATATTATTTAGGAGGATATCATGCCAGAATTACCAGAGGTCGAATCGATAAGAAGCATGCTCGAAAAAAACGAGTTTTTAAACAAGAAAAATATCAAAGCTAGAAATCCTTGATACCAAAACTATCGCAAGACCTGAACCAGATAGCTTTTGCAGCGCTATTCTCGGCAGGAAAATCCTCGATATGAGGCGAAATGCTAAGTATCTTATCTTTGATTTTGATGATGCATCAAAGATGGTAGTCCACCTTCGCATGACCGGCAACTTGCTTTTACATGGATGGAAGCTCAAAGATAAATATTAAGTCAGACGAAAAACGGCCTCCCAAGGCACACGCGCGTTATTTTCACCTTGAATGACGGTAGCTTGCTCTGCTTCTGCGACCAGAGAAAGTTCGGCAGGCTGTGGTTTTACTCAAGTGACGAAGATTATAAAGCTTGCGGAATAGATAGACTTGGTCCCGAACCTTTAAGTGCTGATTTCAACAAAGAATATCTTTGCAAATGTCTTGCGAAAACCCAGAGGCAGATTAAGACTGTGCTTTTAGATCAGAGCATAGTTTCAGGTATAGGAAATATCTACTCGGATGAAATCCTCTTTAAAGGCAGGAATACTTCCTCAGACTAGAGGCTGTGACATAAGCAAGACCCGTGCACTTTCCTTGCACGATGCAATAAACGACGTCATCTCTAAGGGAATTAGGGTAAATCAAAGCTCAATCGAAGCATATATGCTAGGCGCCAGACAGCAATATTCCGATCTCGAAAAGATGAATGTCTATCAAAAAGCAGGCAAGAAATGTAAGGTCTGTGGTACTAAAATAGAAAAAAATTGACAATAGGCGGGCGAAGTTCATGCTTTTTGCCCTAACTGCCAGCGCTAAATCACTAGCTTATTGCAGACGCCTCTTGCAGAAAATCATAACCACCGGCTTAGCCGGTGGTTTATACTGCCCCTATAAGGGGCTTTTTGCCAGCAACATCTCAAGATGTACTGAATTGTTCACCAACCGCACATCTTTTTTTCTACAAGCCCTAAAGGGCTATTTATTTTTATTTCCTGTGAAAGGATCTATATACTCTTTCAAGCTTATCTGGTCCTCTGCTATATCTTCTTGAAGTTGTGTACGTATGTATTCCTCTATTCTTTTTCTTATTCTTCCCTACTGTATCTACAAAATAGCCTCGACACCAGAAATGTCTACTTCCATATTTATATTTTTAGATTTGCATGTTTGTCAAAAAAATCATTAATGAGCTTTTTTTCCTTTGAGATAACCAACAATTTGGGACACACTGTATTTTGGTGGTATCTCTACAAGCATATGTATATGATCAGGACAACATTCTGCTTCGATTATTTGTATTCCTTTCCTTTCACACAGAAGCCTTAATATTTTTTTCCTATGTCTCACTCTTATCTTTCCATAAATCGCTTTTTCTTCTGTACTTTGGTGCAAACACTATGTGATACTTACAATTCCACGATGTATGTGATAAACTATTCTTATCCATTTTGGATTACCTCCTTGTTTTTGATATGTGGTTGGTGACCATATTTATCTTAACATAGGAGGTATCTTTTCGCTAAAGCCATTTAATCTCACCGGCATAGCCGGTGGTTTATTATTCATCTCTCTATCGTTCGATGAACCACTGCTAAAGCAATACAATAAAAAAAGCCGCCACATAAACTACTGTGGCGGTTTTGCTTTGTCTTATTCGATAAAAACTACTTCAGTTTTGCATTTGTCTTTGCGAGGAACTTCTCATTTTCGATGATGAAGCGCTCATGCCTTGCCTCGCCGATTAGTCCAGCTTCGTCCATGGCTTTGATCTCAAATACGAGCTTTCTTCCGTCTACCTCAACAAGCTCGCTTTCACATGTAACCTCCATGTCAACTGGTGTTGCTGCAAGGTGTGATACTGTCATAGATGTTCCAACAGTGCCCTGTCCTTCCTCTAGCTCAGGCTCAACTGATGTGTGAGCAGCCTCCTCCATCATAGCTACCATAGCTGGTGTTGCGAAAACATCGAGCCTTCCGCTACCCATCACCTTTGCGGTTAATCCCTCAACGACAGTTTTCTTTATCTGATTCTTTATTCCTACCTTCATTTCGCCCTCGATTCCTTTCGAAAAAAACTTTCTTTGATTATAACATCAAAATCAGAATATAAAAAGTAATAAATTCTTTATAATTATGTTTATAGTTTTGTAATAAAAAAATATACTATAGTCTTATTATAGCGAGCTATACTTTTTGAAATTGGAGTTTTTGATGGGGAAGGAACACATATCGGATATCAGCAGCCTCAGTGCTGAGAATCTGAACGATTTAAATAGAAGAAGGCGCGTAACATATATTGCCTCTACGGCAGGCTTTATGATTACGATTTTGATGGTATTTGCACTTACGGTATATATACTGTCAGTTTCATCCGTTTTTAGTGCAGCCTACTATTCGGATGACCTTAGCATGAAAAATATAGATGTCGCACGTATTCGTACAGGAAAATATCTTGGCATCCCATGGATAGTCCTAATTCCTGCACTTGTTCTTGTGCCAATTACTTTTGTAATTTCGATAATGAGAGCTGGTGAATTTGGACAAGATGGCAAAAATCAAGCTTTAGCTGGTTTGATAAAAATTTTCTCTGAAATTCAAGTTTTAGTTGCAATGATTGCAAGCGCAGGCATAGTGATTTCAGATGAGCTCATTCGCACCTGGATATATAGAAGCCATCTACTAGATAAACCTATTGCTGCTGTATTTAAGCAGGCCTATAACTCAGCACCTAACAACGAGGCCATCAAGGACTTCATAGAAGAAAAATCTACGTTCTTTTTAACAGTTCTGGTTTTATTCGTTGAGCCGCACTGGGTTCAGCTGGTTTTTGAGCCTTACAATAGCCTTTGTCATTTTCTTTTTTTGGATATCATGACAATTCACTCACTATCTAAGAAAATCAAAAGTGGCGAGCTCCTAAAAAAAGAACCATCTTAGGCTATATCCTAACACATACATTTAAACTCGCGGGCGGTGAGAAATACCTTTTTGCTAAGATAATAGGATGCTTAATCCTCTGCACTCTTCTTGCTGCAACCGGATGGGGCGCGTTCATAGTTCTTATTTTGATCTTCATATTCGTTCCCGTTCAGCTAAGAAAAATATGCTGAGCTCAAGCGAGGCATCCGCGAGGTCAAAGCAGGAAACTACGACTACAACATCCCTATCTATGCTAATGGTGAGCTAGATAGGCTGTCCATGGATATAAACTCAATAGCAGATGCTCAGGAAATTGTAGTTGCAAACGAGCTTCATAATCAGAGACTAAAATCCGAACTCATATCGCACGTATCGCACGACCTCAGAACTCCGCTCACTTCTATGATATCTTATCTAGATTTACTTAGATTTGAGGGACTCGATAGCGAAAAAGGCTCCTGAGTATTTAGACATAATAACAGATAAGACAAACAGACTATCAAAGCTAACTGACGACCTCTTTGAGGCTGCCAAAATTTCTAGCGGAGATATACCTGTCGAACTCACTAAAATCGAGATGGTTTCGCTCGTAAGGCAGGCCATTGCTGAAGAAGCAGATGCATTCAAGAACAAGGACATAACTCCAGTTATGAACACAAATTTGGAGAGTGCCTTTGTCTATGCAGACGGGCAGCAGCTTTGGAGGGTTGTTGATAATCTATTTACAAATGTTTGCAAATACTCCGTTACCAGAAGCAGAGCATATATCAATTTATATGATTCCGATACATACTACGCTTTGGAGATCAAAAAATATTTCAAATTCTCCGCTAAACATCAATCCAGATGAACTTATGGAAAGATTCAGGCGTGGTGATACTTCAAGAAACACCGATGGCAGTGGCCTTGGTCTAAGCATTGCAAAAGACCTTGTGAAGCTAATGCACGGTAAGTTTGAGATTGAGATAGATGGCGACCTATTCAAGGCAAGTGTCTATATGAAGAAAGCCTAGTGTTAATAAAATTTCAAAGCTATAAATTGCAATAAAAAAAGTTGGGGTTTTGTTCCCAACTTTTTTTCTTTTTTTGTTTTACTTTTTTTGTTTCTATCTTTGATTTATCAAAAATCGACAAATGGCTTAACCTCTGTGTCATTGATGTTTTTTTGTAGTAAATCTCGAAGTGATCTTCGTTATTCATCTTCCAGTTTTCCTTAGTAGACTCTAGCTTAGTATCTGTGTTAATTATGGCTTCACAAGGAATGAGCTTCCCAAAGAATCCTTCCTTCTTCATTACTAGCGTAATTTTTATATCGATAGACTTAACAAGACTCTTTTCTCTATATAGATTACTCTTTACAAATGAGCCCTGAAGTTTTTTTGATATCATCGATATCCTTAGTTACATCACCCTTGAATTCGAGGAATACATAATCATTTTTTTCTCCGTCCTAACAAACTTATCTGCATATTTTTTTCGTAAAGTTTTAGTACGGCCTCTTTATTTCCTATTTCTGGTACTGTATGCTCTTTTTGGATCTATGGCCTTCCAGTTCCATTTACCAGATTTATAATCAGAGCTTGCTTTGTAAAGTTCCTTATCATTTGGCGCATAATATTTATCCTTGTTAAAAAGTGAATCACTGCTACCATAGGTTGTTAAAGCCTCTTCAATACGCCTTTTATCTGCTAATGCATACTCACCTGTTCCACCGAAGTAATCGTATTTAGAGTCACCATCTACATAGAATTCACTATAGCTTAATGGATCAAGCTGTATTTTTTTCCTTGTCTAGCCTTTGTCTCTGACCTAAAAAAATTTGTTCCTGATCATTATACATATGATTTTTTTCTATATATCTTTATTGTATATTCTAAGTTCTTTGCTTCGCCGATTGACTTTACATAAGACTTAACATTAGATTCTGGCTTATTTCCACAGCTCGCAAGAGCCACACATAACATAAGCACAAGTAGTGCAAGTGCTAAAAATCTTTTATTCTTCATTATTATCTCACACTCCATTCTACTTTACTTCTGCTTTATCAACTCCGTCAGAGTCTCAACTTCTAATACCTGTATTCTGGTCTGAATAAGTAACCTTGCTTGTCATTTTTGCTGATGCATATTCTGAGTCGTACTCACTCGTATAGGTTATTCCCATAGGTGTAAAGTCTTCCTTGGATACCTTAAATACAATTTTTGCACTTCCACTATAGTAGAAATCATATAGACCAAATGCAGTATCTAGAGCACCAAATATCAAATAGTTGTTTGGGTCTGCAAGCTTTAAATCACTTATCTCATATGTAAATGTATAGCTATCCTTCTCCTCTGAAAGCTTAACATCCTTCTTGTGTTTTCTAAGGAATTCAATGAAATCATAATTGAAGCCAAGTGGCTGTCCATAAAATTCATCCGAATACTGGTTTGTAGTCCAAACCTTACTTTTCTCAGGCACCTGAGGTAATTCATAGCTTAGCATCGAGTCACCATAATATTTTGTATTCTATCTTCTTATGTGCCATTGTAGTTCCTGTGACTGTAACCTCGCCTGAAACACGGTTTGGTCTTAGCTCAAAACTTCCCTTGAACTTTCTCTCACGCCAGTATTCAGGCGCTTCCCCTCCTTAGGTTCATGTTTTACACCATTATGTTTAGTAGTAATGCTAATCTTACCGTTCTTTAGCTGCTCAAAGCCCTGAAAACTCTTCTCAAGGATTTCGTCCTTGCTGAGATTTTTGTTGTTATTGCTACCTCCGCTTTGGCATCCAACTAGTGCAACTATCGCTATCAAGCTTACTGCTAGTAGCATTGTTCTTTTAAAAATAACTTCTCATGTTTTTACCCCCTGAATTTTAGTTAAACTCTGAAAGCTTATTTAAATATTATAAGTTTTATCAGAATCCAATGCAAGGAATTTAAGATTTTCTTAATATCCCAAAAATGAAGCTTTTTATATTCGTACAAGCCGGCTGAACTAAATCAGCAAAAATTTAGCATAGAAAAAAACCCCATCTTACGATGAGGCCTTCACTTACTTAATTATTCCTGGTTTGCGTCCATAATGGTGTCGAACTCTTCAACTACCTTGGCAAACAATGCGTCGTCTTCGATATCAACAAGCTCAAACTCGTCCTCTCCGACTTCCTTGTATCCATAAATATATACATCATCACTGCCATCTAGTGGAATAAGTGCGATGTAGTCCTTGCCGTCGTAATCGAAAATTCCCATCTCTTCACATTCAATAACTTCACCGTCATCAAATTCTAGTGTGATGATTGCGGTTTCGTCCTGAACGGTCTGCTTCTTATCTGACATTTTTACCTCCGGTTATTAACATCCTTAGTGTCCAATTGACACCTCTGATTAACTATATCACCAAACATATTTTAAAGCAACTGCATAAGGGCATTTATTCGTCAAAATCCCCTATTTGTCTATTTAAAAAACTCAATTACATTTCTTGCTGATTCTTCGCTCATACCCTCAACTTCGGTAAGCTCAGCAAGGCTTGCCTTCTTGATTGAATCAATCGAGCCAAAGTGAGCAAGAAGTGCATTTCTCCTTCTTGGACCTATTCCCTTAATTTCATCGAGGATGGAACTTATGCTCTTCTTTCCGCGAAGGTTTCTGTGGTACTCAATGGCAAACCTATGGACCTCCTCCTGAATTGTACCAGCATAAGCAAATAACAAAGGTCTATCCTTTAGGCTTATCTCTCTTCCGTCCTCAAACATTATGCCCCTAGTTCTGTGACTGTCATCCTTGACAAGACCTACGACAGGAACATCTAGCCTCAGTGCATCGAGAACCTTCTTAGCTGCAGTAACCTGCCCTCTGCCTCCGTCCATGAATATACAGTCTGGAAGTATTGCAAAGGCAGGATCACCCTTTTGGGCCCTGCTAAAGCGCCTGTAAATCATCTCCTGAAGACTTCCGTAATCATCAGGGGCCTTCAATTGTCTTTATCTTAAACCTTCGGTAGTCCTTTTCGAATTTTTGTTTGTTCCCTCAAAGACAACCATAGCACCAACAGAATCGATTCCATTGGTGTTAGATATATCGTAGGACTCGATGCGGTAGCTCTCACCCTTAGGCTCTATATCAATATTTCCTTCTAGCAAAGCCGCCTTTATTTCCTTCCTTAGCTGAAGCTGCTTTTTCGGCCTTTGACCTATTCTTTTTCGCTTATAGTCTTACTCATCTCAAGCCTATCCTGCTGCGCGAGCTTTAGCATGCTCAGCTTATCGCCACGCTTTGGTACACTTATCCTCACCTTATGCCTGCCCTGAGATAAGAATTCTTCTATCAAAGCGCTTTCCTCTGGGAGCTCCTCAACTATGATTTCGTGAGGGACCTCAGCCCATCTGCTATAGTACTGCTTAATGAACTCAGCCGTCATCTCCCTTCGGTTTTCACTAATGCCCTCCTGAACCTGGAAGGATTCCCTTCCCACGAGCTTTCCATTTCTGACCGTAAACAAAACGATAAAGGCATTATCAATGTCCTTAACAGGAAGAACTATATCCATATCGTTATCGCCAGACATGGTAACTCTCTGAGTTTCTGAAAGTTCCTCAGCTGCTGCAATTGCATCGCGATATCTTGCTGCATCCTCAAACCTAAGCTCTTCTGAGGCTTCCTCCATTTTTTGTCTTAGGCTTTCTACAAGCTTTGATTTCTTACCAGATAGGAATTCTAGCACATCGTCAATGGACTTGCGATACTCCGCTTCGCTGATGTTCCCTGTGCATATTCCCTTGCACTGCTCTATATGATAGTTCAGACACGGCCTAAATCCTGGCGGAAAATCCTGTGCCGAACAGCGCTTTAGACCGTAGACATTATTTAAAAGTTCTATCATCAAATTCACTGCGCCTACATCGCTATAAGGTCCGAAATACTTGTTGCCGTCCTTTTTGATGATTCTGGTTTTCATAACCCTAGGGTATTTTTCACTAAGTGTAACCACAATGTATGGATAGGTCTTATCATCTCGAAGCAGGACATTATACTTAGGCATGTATTTTTTTGATTAAATTGCACTCTAAGATAAGGGCCTCCATCTCAGTTGCGCAGGTGATATAGTCAAACTCCGCTATATTCGCCGTTAACGCCCTGAGCTTTGCAGTCGACTTGCCGTAGCTTTTGGAAGTACTGACGAACCCTGTTCCTCAGTGAAATAGCCTTTCCGACATAGATGACCTGCCCTAATTTGTCCTTATGCATATAAACTCCCGGTGTGTCCGGGAGTTTTTTTGAGATTCTCTTTAATATCAAACATTGTATCGCCTAATCCTCTATCTATAGCGATTGTATCTATTGTTTCGTTCGTGCTCTCTCATCAGCTCTTCCATAGCAAGCTGCTTAATACGCTCCTTGCGAAGCTTGCGCCTTCGCGCCTTAGTCTTGGCTTTATTGACCGTTCTAAGCATCAAAAGTGATACTATCAAAAAAATATTACAAAAAAATAACTATTATAGTCGTTTTTGTTTGAGATTCCTATATATGAAGGAATCCAGCCTGTTCCAACAGATTCTGTGGAAACGAGGTCTATCTCATTGACCTGCTCATCAGAAACGTAGATGCGGTAGCTACCCATTACGTCTCCCTTTTTGATAGGGGCCTCGACGTCGCTCTTAAGCACCACCTCGGTCTTAATCAAATCCTTGGAGCCCTGAGCAGGAAGATAGGCCATTGCTGAGCTGGCAGATTCTACCTCAACTCTTGTCTTGACGCCGTGCTTAACACGCGCCTTTCCTAAAACCTTACCCTTTGGAACGACTTCTATACCCTTGATCTTAGTCTTGGCATAATCAACCATCTTTTCGCAAATCGTGTAGCGTGTATTCTTGCCTACTCCGAGTGAAACCATGATAAGCTCCATACCATTTTGCTTATAGACCATGGTTATCGATGTACTGTTTTCGCTGATATATCCCAGTTTACCTGATACATACCCCGATTTACTTCCCGATAAAAGCTTATTGCTATTTTTCAAAAAACGGACGTCGCTCATCTCGGTCTTAGGTATCCTATAGTTCTTAGTTCCTGACACCTTTGAAATCGTCTTGTTTGCAAAGGCTACCTTAGCTATCTCAAGAAAAATCTGAAGCTGTAGTATGCTCAGCAGAAACATCGTCAATCAAACCGTTAGGGTGTTGCAAACAGCGTGTCCTTGCAGCCGATGTTCTTAGAGGTCTCATTCATGAGCTTGATAAACTCATCCATGCTTCCTGAAACAGCTTCTCCTAGAGCGTATGCTGCACCATTATCTGACATGATTAGCATCGCGTGAAGCAACTGGTCGACTGTGAGAATCTCGCCTTCTTTAAGCTGAATTCCCTTCTCCTGGTTGCTTAGCTTCGCCGCCTCTGCAGATATGGTTACCTTAGCATCCAGCGAAAGCTTCTGAGTAACCAAAATAGCTGTCATAAGTTTAGTCAAGCTATATGGTGCAAACTTTTTCTTCTCAGACTTAGCATAAACCTTTTCTCCAGTATTCTTGCAGTATATTATCGCAGAACCAGATTTAAGTTCAGGCTTTCCATTCTTGTCTACTTTTACAACACCTTTATCTACTTTGTCCGTTGATCCAAAATTAGCTTCACTCGCCTTATCAATATCAAATTTGGTGGCTTTCTGTTCCTCGCCTTGCTGATTTTGTGATTGATTTTCTTCAGCTTCATTTGTCTGTTCTGTCTCGTTTTCGGCAGGTGGTGAGGCCTCATCCTCTGCGAAGGCAAAAGCAATATGTGAACAGCATCATCAAAATGAGCACTACACTTAGGTATACCTTTATTCTTTTGTTTCTACTCATTTATTCTTAATATCTCCATAATGTTACCCCTGTGCATGCAGAGGCCATACCACATCAAAACTAATACTTCATCTTTTCAAAAAGCATGTCCGTTAGCTTAAATGCTTCATCAACATAGACACCTGTAGCTATAGCTGCACGCTCATTAAACTGCTTGCGCTCATCCTCTGGAAGCTCATTTTCTGCTATCGTAGATAACAAATGGAACAGGGTCGCTAGAGTGCGTACGGATTGCAAGAGGCGTCCTGTGGTCAGGTGCAATGAGAACTCTGAAGTCCTCACCTCTTTCTCTAAGTCCCTCAATTATAGGCTTTACTATTCTTGAATCTATGTTCTCTATGCATGCAATTTTTGTCCTCGAGCGATCCTGCATGAGATGACTCATCAGGTCCCTCAACATGTACATAGACAAAGTCATTTCCTTCATCAAAGAGATTTAGCGCTGCCTGAGCCTTACCCTCATAGTTTGTATCAAGGCTTCCCGTCGCACCTGGAACGATGATAGTTCCAAGTCCAGCGTACATAGCGATGCCTCTGATAAGATCAATCGCACTTATAACACTTCCTTTTACGGAGTACTTGTCCTCAAAGTTAACGAGATTAGGTCTCTTTCCCTGTCCCCATATCCAAATTGAGTTTGCTGGCGGAAGTCCCTGCTCTCTGCGCTTCTTATTAACCGGATGCTCGTTCATTATGTCGTAGCTTCTTCTCATCATATCGATGAGAAATTCTGCATTCTCACCCTTAGGAAGCCAATCTCCAACCCTCTTGTCTAAATGGTCATGTGGCGGTACCGTCTCATAGTCCGTTCTTCCACCATGCACAAGAAGGCAATGTCTATACTGAGTTCCTGTGTAATATCTTTAGCTTATCTGAGCCAAACTCTTTGTTCAAAGCCTCAATAAGCTCAGCTGATTCCTCTGATGAAATGCAGCCTGCATCGTGGTTTACTATGGTCATATCCTCGTACTTTCCATCACCACTTACCGTGATGAAGTTTGTACGAAAGGCAACATCATCAGGCTCCATATCTATGCCGATGCTGATAACCTCAAGTGGTGATCTACCTGCAAGGTCAGTCCTTGCGTCATATCCCATGAGTCCTAAATTTGCTGCATCACTTCCTGGTGGAATTCCTGGCGGAATTGTCCTAACCATCCCAACGAGTGCCTTACTTGCTAGTTTATTAATGTTAGGTATGTTAGATACTTCAAGCGGTGTCTTACCTCCCAATGACGCAATTTCGTCATCTCCTGAGCCGTCTGGCACTACAATCAGATACTTCATACTTAATTAGCCTCCTTAAATTCTTTTCATGAATTCTATCAAAGCTTCTACGCCCTCAACAGGCATAGCATTATATATACTTGCACGCATTCCGCCAAGGATTCTATGACCTGAGAGGTTAATAAGTCCTCTCTCCTTAGCCTCTGCGATGAACTTCTTATCTAATGCCTCATCTCCTGTAACAAAGACTACGTTCATTAGTGAACGGTCCTCCTTGCGAACTGGTGCTTTGTAGAAATCGCTTGAGTCGATGTAGTCGTAGAGCATATTTGCCTTCTTAACATTAATCTCGTGAATCTTCTTGATTCCGCCTATTCTGTCAAGATACTTAAAAACCTCTCCTGCAATGTAAATCGTAAAGCAAGGCGGTGTATTGTACATCGAATCCTTATCTGCATGTGTCTTATAATCTAGATAAATTGGAGTGTTCTCAGGTGCAAATCCAAGAAGATCTTCCCTGATAATGACAATGGTAACTCCTGCTGGTGCAATGTTCTTCTGAGCTCCAGCATAAATCAATCCATACTTAGTCACATCAACTTCCTCTGAAAGTATGCAGCTTGACATATCTGCAACTAGTGGAATATCTCCCGTCTCAGGGATATATGGGAAGTGTGATCCAAAGATAGTGTTGTTGAGACAGATGTAAACATAGTCTGCATCCTCTCTGATATCTTCTTTCTTTACCTTAGGAATGTATGTGTAGTTCTCGTCCTTGGAGCTTGCAATAACCTTGATATCACCGAACTTCTCAGCTTCTTCAGCCGCCTTCTTCGCCCAGTTTCCGGTTACTATGTAGTCTGCCTTCTTTGATTTTCTCAAAAGGTTAATTGGAACCATCGAAAACTGAAGCGTTCCACCGCCCTGAAGGAATAGAACCTTGTAATTGTCAGGTATATTCATAAGCTTTCTGAGATTTGCCTCGGCATCATCTATAATCTGCTGAAAAATCCTTTGATCTATGGCTCATCTCCATAACGGACTGTCCACAGCCCTTGTAATTAGTCAAATTTGCTGCTGCATCCTCCATCACCTCTAGCGGTAATACAGATGGTCCTGCTGAGAAGTTAAAAACTCTTTTGTCCATGTTATTTCTCCTTTAGCTTATATTATATAAATTGAATTAAGTTTCTAGTTATAGACCCTTCTTATTTTATCACTATATTGAAAGCTACGCAATCCAGTGCTATAATAATTTGAATGACTTTAGTGCTATATTTCAGTGAAGCTTCATTGTGAGTTTTAGGATTAAATATAAATGCTTAGGAGGCTATAAATGTATAAGATTTCAACGCTCAACAAAATTTCCCCGGTGGGTCTAGCCCGCTTTTACAGATGCCTACGAGATAGTAGACGGCGCAAACGGAATAGATGGTTCTGCAGGTGTTCTCGTTCGCAGTCAGGCTATGCACGATATGCAGTTTGATGAATCACTTCTTGCTATTGCAAGAGCTGGTGCAGGAGTAAACAATATCCCTTTAGAGTCATGCGCTGATCAGGGAATTGTAGTTTTCAACACCCCTGGCGCAAATGCAAACGCAGTTAAAGAGCTCATAATCGGAGCCTTGGTTTTAGCTGCAAGAAATCTAGACAAGGCTATCGCTTGGACAAATGCCTTTGCCGGCAAAGAAAGCGACAACATCGGCAAAGAGGTTGAGAAAGGCAAGAGCAAGTTCGCAGGAAGTGAGCTAAAGGGAAAGACAATCTCTGTATTCGGTCTTGGTGCAATCGGAATTCTTGTGTGTAATGCTGCATCAGATCTCGGTATGGATGTAATAGGGTATGACCCTTATTTAGGAGTACACTCAGCTCTCCGTCTAGACGCATCAGTTAAGATAGAGACTAAGCCCGAAGTCTGCTCTAGCTAAATCTGACTATGTCAGCCTTCATCTACCATCGCTTCCAAGTACAAACGGAATGTTTCAACGCAGAGCTTCTTTCAAACATCAAGCCAGGCGCTGTCTTCCTAAACTTCTCAAGAGATAAGCTTGTTGAAGAGGCTGCTATGATAGATGCTCTAGAGTCCGGAAAGATTTCTAAATACATCACTGACTTTGCAACAAACGGTATTATCGGAAGAGATGATGTTGTTTGCATGCCTCACCTTGGAGCTTCTACAGAGGAAGCGGAAGATAACTGTGCAATGATGGCTGCAGAGGAAATCATGGACTACCTAGAGAACGGAAATATAAGAAACTCCGTTAACTTCCCTGCTGTTGACCTTGGTCCTATCGGAACTCAGACTAGAGTTGCTATAATAACAAAGAACGAGCCTTATCCAGCAAAGCTTGCTGCCGCAATGTTCGCAGATAAGAATATCACTGCTATCGCAGGTGCTACACGTGGTGAGTACGGCTACGCACTAGTTGCAACAGATGATGAAATCACAGAAATCCCAAAGCTTCCTGAGGTTCTGCGCGTGCGCGTTTTAACTACAGACTGATGTCCTTTAATAAGGATTTTTTTAGATACGGTTCTCTTTGATTAGCGAACCAGCTTTTGATAAAAAAATTCCGCTATACGAGCTTTCTAGCACGCATAGCGGTTTTTTTATTTGCAAATATTTATTTCTCCTTCATATCAGCCCAAACCTTGTTTAGAATGATTCCTAAAACAAACACCCATGAAACAAAGTATAGCCAAAACATCGAAATCGATAAGCTGGCCATAGATCCGTAAAGGATGTTGTTTGTCACTGCCCTTGTTGTATATCTTGAATAAAAGATTGTAACTAGTAGCATTCCAACTGCGCAGAAAAATAGTTCCTGGAACAACGCTTCTTGCTTTTAGCTTACACTTTGGCAAGCATGTAGTAGTTCATGAATATAAGGAAAAAATATAGCGCTCCTGCAATAGGCCAGCGAAGGAAGGTCCATATCCAGTCGAGCCTGCTGTTTATCTGCAAGCGAGTTGCCAAAAATTCTAGGACTAGCTCTCCGTATCCGAGAACTATGAATATGAATACCATCGCTATTACTGTAACTACTACAGCCATCATCGAGCGAAGTCTATCAAGCCAAAAGTTTCCGAAATCCTGTCCATCAGAATAGCTATAATTCAGCACTCTAAGCAGTGTAAACTGTATCCTTGAGGCCGCCCAAATGGCCATTATAATTAGAAAAAAGTTTGTTGTCGTCTGTGGCCTGAACTCAAAAATTTTGTTCAGAAATACCATAGCTTCACTAGAAAAATTCTTCTCAAACCAGTTCTGCAGCAAATCTATAGACAGATTAAAAACGCCTAGAAGCTGCGTTAGCAGAACTATGCTTGGGAAAATTGATAATATGAAATAAAAGGCTATCTGCTCTGGAATTCCTTGGTAGTAAGGATCCTGATACTCTTTGATGCCTAGGTAGATCATTCGGAAAAAAACTTTTTTTCTTGAGAGTCATGTGCTCACCGTTTCTAAATCCCGCCTCTTTCACTCAGCAATCTCTCCATTTCTTCAAGCGCCTTTGCTCTATGGCTGATTTTTGTTCTTTGTCTCTGCATCCATCTGCGCAAATGTCCTCTGATATCCATTTGGGATAAACAGCGGATCGTAGCCAAAGCCAAACTCCCCTTCTTCCCTATCTATTATGTGGCCTGGGCACTCTCCCCTTGCCACAAGAGTCTCGCCGTCAGGAAAAAAACTATGGTTATAACGGAGACAAACTTTGCACGTCTATCAGTGTAGGTCACGCCGTCTAGCATGCATAGCAGCTTCTCATTATTTTTTTCTTATCATCGGCATTATCACCTGCATATCTTGCCGAGTAGACGCCTGGCTCTCCGTTAAGATATTCGACCTCTAAGCCTGAGTCATCGGCAATCGTTATCTCATTGGAGTACTTCATTATTTCATAGGCCTTTTTTTGTAGGAGTTTTTCCTCAAAGGTGTCGCCGTCTTCCTCTATCTCAAAATGAGGTATTCCAGCATCATCCCTTGAAATAACCTTCATGCCATACTTCTCAGTGATTGCAGTTATCTCCTTTATCTTGTGCTCGTTTCTTGACGCAGCAATTATAGTTTTCATTACTTCTCCATATCAAAAATTATTTAAAAACGCTCACCATATCGCTACTGATTTCCTCAAGTGAACATGCTCCGCACATAGCCATCGTGTCCTCTAGTTCGTGCTTTAGCTTTTCGGCAAGCTCTTTGACAGCTTCACCTGCTCCCACATATACAGAGCTTACAAAAGGTCTTGCTATGATAACAGCATCTGCCCCAAGCGCTAGTGCCTTGAAAACATCTACGCCTGTTCTTATTCCGCCGTCAACAAAGATCTTCATAGATCCGTCGACAGCCTTAACTATATCCTCTAAAACCTCTGCAGTTGCAGGACACTGGTCGAGAACTCTACCCGCCGTGATTGCTCACGACTATAGCGCTTGCGCCAGCCTCTTTTGCTTTTAGCGCGGCTTTTGGTGTCATTATACCCTTTACTATGAAAGGAACATCAAGAAGCTCAACGATTTCTCTAAGCTGCTCAACCGATTTGCTCCCTGCTGGAGGAGTAAAGTTCTTCAAAAATGGAAGTCCTGCAGCATCTATATCCATGGCTACTGCAAAAGCATTAGCCTCCTTAGTAAGCTCAATTTTCTTCTTAATCATCTCGAGATTCCACGGCTTAATCGTTGGAATTCCGCGTCCCTCAGCTTCTTTAACGGCCTCACATCCTGAAACCATCTGATCGTCATCCATTCCATCTCCTGTGAAGGCTGCAATACCTGCTTCATTACAGGCTTTAGATCAAAACCTTGTTGAAGCTTCTGTCATCGTATTCATCACTATAGTGCATCTTTACTGCGCCTATAGGTCCTGCGAATATAGGGGCAGAAAAAAAGACCTTCCGAATAGCTCAAAAATCAGTACTTATCTGCTTTTTTTCTCCACTAATGTGTCCATATTTACGCGTATATCGCGCCACTTATCAAAGTTTCTGATTGCGACATCGCCAGTTCCCTTTGCCCCTGGACCAGGAATGGTATTTCTACAGGCCCCTGCCGTCGCAAACCTTGCATAGCTTACATAAATTCCCCATATATTTCGTCCTCCGATTCAAATTTACCAAACTTAGATACTTATGTCAAATCACACAGTTTCTCTATTCGTCAAGGTCTCCAAAATGTTCCCTCAGTTCCTTATTAAGCTCAATGTCTGTAATGAGAAGTATCAAAACCAAAAAGCGGTCCTGCAATTATTAAAAATCACCGGAATTAGCAATATCAACATGCTTAATATGTTTGCTCTACTATATAGCCTGCCATATTGGGTAAGTGGCATCACGGATTCAAAACGTTCTATATACCATGTAACAAACGGACTGCTGTAAGGATACATTACAGCAAGCATATTTAGCACGCTCATCAAAAATAAAATATATAATACCAATTACTATGGCAATGCTTCGCACTCTTTTTGCCACAGTCTTGCATATTTTTTTACCTTTTTGCTCATCACTTAGACGGCTTAATTCGGGTCTAAGCGAGCACTTCTTCTTCAGTCTTCTCATTGCGTACTTATAGATGTAATGGTTCTTTATATTTCCCATAAGTCTAATCCTTTAATTACAATCACTCCTTAAAGCATGTATAAAACTTTTCTTCTTGAATTGTCAGTCCAAGTACAGCGAGTTGAATAATAAACCTCATAAGGAGTTAGGTAGCCTAGGCATTTCGAGGTCGTCTGTTTAATTCATCCACTTTGGCATATATTCCATCGCTGTACTTTGAAAGATCAGTTCCTTCCAAATTATGAATTAAATAGTCAATATTTTCATTTGTTCACGCTATAATACATATCATTACAATGAAAAATTTAAGGAGAATCATGCTTTACAATCTTAATAAAAAAATCATGGTCATCTTTGCGATGATCTTTTGTTGGCTTATTTCGCGAAATAAGCGTGGCATACTGCCCTGCCGAATCAAATAAATATCTCGTAGACCTTTTAATCCTGATTACATCGCCTGCGATGATTCTTCACGCTATGGCAACAGGAACAGCTTAACCACGAGTTATTTAGTGATACTATAACCGTTCTTATTGGAGCAGGTCTTTTTCTTTACTAGTGATGCCAATTTGATCGCCTACTTTTTTTAAGCAAACTGCTAAAAAAGCACACCATCTCAGCAGATGTCGGAGTTCTAATGGTGGTAATGACAGCCGTAAATACCGGTTTTATGGGATTCCCAATCACAAAGGCAATATTCGGAGATTATATTTTCTTTCTGATTGTAATCGCAAACATTCCTCTGAATATCTACTTATATATGATAGCAATATTCCAAATGAACATCGGACGCGATAGCAACTATGATCTAAAGCAGACCATAAAGTCAGCGCTCAATCCATGCATAGTTGCAGCGCTTCTTGGTGCGGTCATACTCTTTGGAGGCATACATCTGCCGGCACCGGTTATTGACTTTTTCGATTTGATAGGTGATGCGACAATTCCGCTTTCGATGTTCATCGTAGGAATACAGCTTGCCGGAAGCAATGTGATGTCGATACTAAAGAACAAGGATCTTATCATAGCTTCAACGATAAACCCTAATATTCGTTCCACTTATAACCTTCCTAGCGGTGCACTGGCTACCTATTTCTAATGGAGCAAAGCTAACGCTTGTATTCTCATCATGCTTTCCTTGTGCAGTTGCATCAGTTGGTGTTGCAGCAAAAGAGGGACACAATGCAGACCTCGTTGCAGAAGGTGTAGCGCTTACAACAACATTTTCATTGATAACGCTACCAATTGCAGCGACAATATTAAGTAGCATATATGGAATTTAACACAAATAAAAAAACGCACTGGCTAGATGCGTTTTTTTATTGTGTGAATTGTAAAAGCCAAAAAGGAAAAAAATTATTTCTACCGTTTGACGCATATAAAAATATGCTATTGCGTTAACTCCTTGAGTAACTCTGCTAAAGCCGAAGCACTGCTACTATGACAGTGCGCTACAGGAATGCCCTCTTTCTTTGCTGCCGATTTAGCAGCGTTAACCATCTTATGTGACACAGTTCCCGTAAAAACATATGAGCATATCTGGAGATCCAATTTTCTTCTTTATAGCACCCTTCTCTTTGGTATAAACCTTAGCGCTACATCCATACTCCCCACAAATTTGCTCGTATCTATGGCTCATGCACTCATTACCCCCCCAATTATTACGACACTCACCTCACGCCCTCCAATCGAGAATTAAAAAGTGATATATAATCCGAGTTAATTGTGATTAAAGCTATATATAGAAGTAGCTCCACTCATATTAACTGACAGTCAGTTTTAGTTAGTTATAACTAACTGTATGTCTATGTTAGCAGAAACTAACTCAGCTGTCAACAACTTTTTTTCAAAAAAAGAACAGAACCTTTTATATGGTTCTGTTCTATATATTTCAATTCATTATTCACTTTAGCATTAGTCCTCTATGAGAACCTTTGCGAGTGGCTCGATGTCCTCGCAGTTATACTCTTCGATTCTTCCCTCGTCGCAAGCCTTAGCTAGCTCTGGATCAATGCGAAGCTTCGCTACGTTTGTGATACCGTGCTTTGCTGCAATCTCATCGATGTGACTGTCACCAAAGATTTTGTGCTCTCCGCCACAGTCAGGGCACTTGAAATATGACATATTCTCAACTAGTCCTAGAATTGGAATGCTCATCATGTCAGCCATCTTTGTTGCCTTCTCAACTATCATTCCAACAAGCTGCTGTGGTGATGTTACAACTACTATACCGTCAACTGGAAGTGACTGGTACACTGTTAGGGCAACGTCTCCTGTTCCAGGTGGCATGTCGACAAACATTACATCAACATCTCCCCAGATAACATCGCTCCAGAACTGAGTGATAACTCCACCAAGAACTGGACCTCTCCATACAACAGGGATCTGTCTTGTTCTCTAAAAGAAGGTTAACTGACATAACTTTGATGCCTTCCTTTGTCATTACAGGGAAGAGTGTCTGTCCATCTCCCTCTGCACGCTGATCAAGGCCAAATGTATTAGGAATAGAAGGTCCTGTGATATCGCCATCTAGGATAGCAACGCTCTTACCAGCACGTGCCGCTGCAACTGCAAGCATCGAAGTAACCGATGACTTACCAACGCCTCCCTTACCGCTGACAACACCTATAACCTTTCTAACATCGCTGTTAACATTCATCTCAGCGATTGGAACTCCTGAATCTCTACTTCCGCAGCTCTTTCCGCATGAACCGCAATCACTATTACAACTTGACATAAAATTTCTCCTTTCTGTCTATCATTACTCTATATTATCTACTAAATTCATTTCCTAAAACATGCCTAAGCTTTTGAATAGGAAAATCCAAAAAAACATTGTTATACTTGAGAACAGTGACGAAACAATCAGCGAGTTACCCGCCAAAACTCCGTCGCAGTTCATATTCTCTGCCATCGTATATGATGCAATCGCAGATGGTGCAGCAAATATTGCAATCAAAGTTACAAAAATCAGCATCCCTAAAGCCCGCCAAAGCAGCTACTCCGAGCACTATAGCCGGCACCACTATGAGCCTTCCGACTACTGCGTAGGTCAAATTACGACCGCACTCCTTTATCTGTGAAAACTCAAATGATATTCCTAGAATGACAAGCGTCAGAGGTGTTGCAACCGCAGCCATATCAGATACTAGCTTCTCTAGGAAGAAAGGAAGCTTAACTCCTAGCACTAGGCTCAGTATTCCGAGCACCGCTCCCTCGAGCATAGGATTCTTAGCAAGTTTGATTAGCATATCCTTTAGGTCTGCCTTGCCACCACCGTAATACTCCAAGGTAAGAATCGCTAGGATATTATTAATCGGTATGACTACCGCAATCATAAGTGCTGTAGACGCAAGCTCACTTGCACCACTTATGCTCGAAACTATTGGAAGCCCCATGAGCACAAAATTACTTCTATATATCGCCTGAATCAAAGAGCCCCTTGTCGGATTCGACGGCTCTACTCTAAGCACGAATATCGTCGTAAGTACATACACGATTAGCACAGCCATTACACCATAAAAGCATGAGCCTGTAGTTAATCGCTTTGTCAACTCCATTGCTATAGATGCTGTTAAACATCAAAGCAGAAAAGAACACCTTAAACGCCATCTTATTCAGCTTTCGGTTTTCTTCCTTTGATATGAGACTCGACCTTCTGACCAGCATTCCAATGCCTACAAGAATGAACATAGGCACCACGGCTTCGAAGGCTATTACAAAAACTGTTTAACATCTATATACCTATTCTAATACTGCTGACCTATGAACTCGCATGACTTGCACTCTTCCCTCTCAGGATTTTCTGGATCACAGTAGAGTGGTTTTTAGGCTCAAATTCTCATGGAGCCTGTCGCCCATCAAAGACTTAAGTCCCGCAATCTGACAAAGCGTTCCAGCAAAGTCAACCTGCTTACCATCCCTCAGACCGCGCATTACCTGCCTATATTTTTGGGCATATCCCTATGATAAAACTCGCCATTATACTCGTAGAACTCCTCTAGCTTAGGCAGCTCAACAGGCATATAGAGTGGACAGTATAAAAACGCAGTTGTTGCACTTACTACAAGCCCCCTCGTTTATCAAAGGAAATTTCTTTTTCGCCCTTAGTATTCCATTTTGATTGCAGAATCCCTGCAGCCCACTATGCAGGCCGAGCATCCATTGCAATCCTTAATTTTATCCATTATTTGCATGATTTTTAGTCCTAAATTTTCTCTTATATTATTTCATTTATACTATTTTTTTGCTCTTTTTTTAATCACATAATTTCGCATCAAAGCGAGATTATACAAATCGGCCATAAATAGATCTAATCGCCTCTGCATAGTCGGTTGCCGCAACGGCTATGAGAATGCTAATCTGGTCTTGACCGTGGTCTATGAGCTTGACATCTATGCGCCTTCCTGCAAGTGCTGAAAGCGTTTTGATAACGACTGTTGGCGAGCTTCCTAGCTCTCTTCCAACAACGCCGATAACCGCGATGTCCTTGGTTATATCGATTTTGATTCCACCAGCGAGCTTGCGAAGGCTTGCCTCCATCTCAAAGAAGCTGAGGCTAGTTTTTCTCAAAAGCTATCCTTAGGCACAAGAAGAATCAATGAGTCTATTCCCGCGATGATATTTGTAATCTTAACTGAGCTAGCAGCAAAGAAATCCAAGATGCTCTGGCGAAGATTAGTATCGTCGTTTAATCCCCAGTCTTCTCCAGCTTGATTACCACAAATCCACGCTTTTACCAGAAATACCAGCGATTTCCATGCTCTCCTTGTAGTACTTCTTATCCTTTACTACTAAGGTTCCCGCAGCCTCTGGATCCATTGTATTCTTTATGATGATAGGAATTCCAAGTTTTAACAACAGGCTCAACTACATCAGGATGCATAACCGTAGCACCTAAATATGAAAGTTCTCTAAGCTCCTTATATGTCATAACAGGCACCGTAACAGGGTTTCTGACAATGCTAGGATCAGCCATCAAAATTCCTGAAACATCTGTCCAGTTCTCGTAGAGGTCAGCGTGGAGTGCTGCAGCAACAAGAGATGCCGAAATATCCGAGCCACCCCTGCTGAAAGTTTCAACACTTCCGTCCTCTGCAAATCTTCCATAAAAATCCTGGTATAACCGCTCTAGATAGCTTAGCACATCTATCTGCTATAGCCCTTTAGAGTTTCCTCCATGAGAAGCTTTCCGTCATTATCAAATAAGACGATGTCCTTTGCATCAACAAACTGCCACGGCTCACCAAGATATGCTGCCATAAGCTTTCCGTTCAGGTACTCGCCTCGGCTTGTAATATAGGCCTTGCCATGCCCATCCTCAAAGATGTCATGCTCTATCTTTGCGAATTCAGCCTCTATGTCAACTCCCTGTGCGAAGTTCTTCCTCTATCTCTACAAAACGCTCTTTTATCTCATCAAGAAGATTCCTTGCGTGATTTATATCAAGATTTATACCTCCGCCCACGCATGTACTATCTGCAAGCTCAACAAGAAGATCCGTCACCTTAGTGTCGCGTGCATCACGCTTACCAGGTGCAGAGACCACGACAAACTTGCGGTTTTCGTCAGCTTCAATTATTTCCTTTGCGACTTTGAAACCTGTCAGCCCCTGCAAGTGAGGTTCCGCCAAACTTTGATACTATAAGGTCGGATTTTTTTCTAAATTCATAGCTTCGCTCGCTTCTTGCTGGATGCAGTTGATGTCGTAAGGAGTCGACTGGTAAACAAAGTAGTTTAGCCAGTTTGAGAACAAAAGGTTAGCGCATGAGCGCCAAATAACCTCTGGCTCCTTGCTAGGGATCATCATCAGGGTAGTAGTTACAAGGCACATTAGGATTTTTGCCCTGCTTTTAGGTCTCTCTCATACTCCTTATGAAGCGTATCAGCATCGTACTCGGAGTGTCCCATTATGAAAAATCTGTTTGTCATCATTTGATTTAATCGCAAAGATTCCCGCCTCATCTGACTCTGCCACGATCTTAATATCCTTGCAGGCCTCAACAGCCTCCACATCAACATCCGTATTCCTGGAGTGTGGCACGTAAAAAACATCATCAAAGCCTCTAAAGAGCATCCCCGTCTTATATCTCAAGCGGTGCTTGTAGACGCCCGAAAGCTTCTCCGGAAGCACACACTTCTTGATTCCGTAGTGGTAGTAGAGTCCAGCCTGCGCACCCCAACAAATGTAGAAAGTGCTGTGAACGTGTGACTTTGACCACTCCATTATCTCGCAAAGCTCATCCCAGTACTCGACCTCCTCAAACTCCATTAGCTCAACAGGAGCACCTGTGACTATCATTCCGTCATAGTAGTTCTGTTTAATCTGCTCAAAATTCTTATAGAAAGCGAGCATATGCTCCTCTGGTGTATTCTGTGATTTGTGACTTGCGGTTTGAAGCAGCTCAAGTTCTACCTGAAGTGGCGAGTTTCCCAAAAAGTCTTGTAAGCTGCGTTTCTGTATCTATCTTCGTTGGCATCAGATTGAGAATCAAAAATCTGCAAAGGTCTGATGTCCTGAGTCATAGCACGGCTATCTGTCATTACAAATACGTTTTCGTTTGTTAGCGTTTCGACAGCCGGTAGATTGTTCGGAACTCTAATTGGCATGCTATACTCCTCCTGATCAAATTTATGTATACATTTCATTATACCCTAAAATCAGCATCTCTGCACATAAATTCCCATAACAAAGTCAAATGAAATTCAAGGCAGAATGAGAAAAATAATGTGAAATCACTTGCACTTAATCAATTAATCGTATATAATACTTTGCGTATATGCGAATTATATTAGTATTGCTAAAGATTAAAGAATAGTGGGGTAAAATTATGGCAAATATCAAATCCGCAAAAAAAAGAATCAAAGTTATTGACAAGAAAACTGCAAGAAACAGACGTGTAAAGGACTATGTCAAGGAAGCTCTTCGTCAGTTTGACGATGCAGTTGTATCAGGTGACATGAATGTAGCAGCAGAGAAGCTTACTTTAGCAGAGAAGAAGCTTATGCAAGCAGCAGCAAAGGGTTCTATCAACAAGCACGCAGCTTCAAGAAAGGTTTCCCGTATAACAAAGAGATTCAACGCTGCAAAGTCAGCAAAATAAGTCTCACCCGTCCCCACCAGTGTATAAGTTAAATACACATGCAAATGAGCAAATGCGATGGATGTGTCTCCCATCGCCACGTAAATAACGCCAAGGCGTGGAATATAGAAAAGACTTTAACCGAAGTTAAAGTCTTTTTTTAGTATTATGGAAAAATGTCTATTACACAAAAATCGCATTTTCAGTTTCACATATTATGTTCAAACTATGAAAAAAATATTTGTCTATGAATTCTTTTTAGTGATTCATACTTTCCGCTGTCATTATTCTTCAGCTTTTAACTCATCCTTATCCAAAAGCATTCATAGAGATTTTATCATTTCCATCGTTTGCTTCACCACTACTTATTTCCCTACTTCCGTATTGAGCACCAAGTATGTTGTAGTACCCCGTTTCCTCATTATACATTGCGAAGAAGATATATGTTTTTTTCCAACTTCAATATCTATATCGCCATCTTCTTTCCATTCATAGAAATTAGCATTTTTTTATCGATATTTTCGTTTCCTGATTCCTTACGGTGTTTCTCTTCATTAGCAATCATCTCTGCAGGGGCATCCTTCTCATATTCAGCTATGGAAATGACTCCTCCCGCTCTGTAATAACTTATGCTATCACCATCTACACTACCTTTTATGCTTTTTAAGCACTCTCATTTTTTTCCATATTCAGCTGGTATTGGTGAGAATCTTCCGTTTCCTACTGTAGTACTGCAGCCATCTATACTCTCAACCTTTGCTATAAATACATTAGAGACAAAAATCACGAAGCGCTGGGAACATCGCTTATATCGATAGCATTATCTGCGTCTATCTTTAAATGTTTCAGATTTTTTTTTCGCCTATGCTAAGCTTTATCACGATAACTTACATTTACATTGCTTTCTTGGTTATTAGTTAGCTTTGCATCTTTTTTTACCACAGCCTGAAAGTACAATCAAAAGACACAGCAGCAACAAAACCATGCTATATATTCTTTTCATTTTCTTTTCCTCCTATATGTGGACTATAGTAATTATTATTTAGTATACCACAATTACTTGAGAATCGTACTTTTTTTCTAAATATTGAAAATTTCTTTTAGATATTGCTTAATGATTTGCAAAAAAATATACCTAATATGGTATCATTTTATTTGCATTAGTTATTCAAAATGCAATAGAACATAGTAAAGAACGAAAGAGGTTATGGCACTTTGCTTTGTGCCGATTTGGTATTATGACAAAAAGAAAAAAACAATTAAACAGAAAAAAACTGTGGCAGAGAATTCTTAAGTACTTGCTTTGCCTAATTCTAATTGTGGTTTTTAAGCTTTGCTGCACTCATAGGATATCTAACTTTGACAGAATTCAATCCTGATAAGGAAGTTCCTGTTCCGCTCATAGGAAAAGGTCAAACGGACTCTGTTGATAAGATCGAAAGGAAATGACTGCGGTGTCTTGGAACATCGGTTACGGTGCTCTAGGCAAAGATGCAGACTTCTTCATGGACGGAGGCAAAAGCGTTAAAAACAGCTGATGCGGATGGCGTAAACAAAAATTTAAAAAGCAATTTCATCTGAGCTAAACTCACTTGATCCGGATTTTCATCTTGCTTCAGGAGGTAGATGAGAACTCAAGCCGAAGCAGTGATATAAATGAAGTATCCGAAATTCAAAAATAAACTACTTAAGCAAAAGTATCAGTCAAGCTTTTGCCAAGAACTTCAGTGTCAAATTCATTCCTTACCCTATTCCACCTATCGGAAAGGTTAATTCAGGTATACAGACGCTAAGCAAGGTGAACATTAAGGACTCGACAAGAGTTCAACTACCTTGCCCATTTGAGTGGCCTACTAGAGTAGCTAACCTCAAGAGATGTTTGACCATAAATCGCTTGCCTATAAATGGCTCGGATAAGGAATTAGTCATTGTAAACCTTCATTTAGAAGCCTATGACAATGGTGCCGGAAAGAAGGCACAGACTGATATGCTTAGAACTTATCTTCAGACTGAAGCTGACAAAGGAAACTATGTTATCGCTGGTGGAGATTTCAATCAGACTTTCTCAGGAACTGACACATCTATAATTAAACAATTCGACGGAACATGGAAACCACCTGTTCTAGATACGGATAAGTTCGATAGCTCATAGCAGTTTTTTTGATGGATACTAAGACAGCAAGCTGCAGAAGTCTTGATAAACCACTTACAAGCCTAGACACAAATAAAGTTTCAGTTCTACATCATCGATGGATTTATCGTTTCATCAAATGTAGAGGTAACATCGCTTGAGACAAAGCAAATGGGTTTTGAGAATACTGATCATAATCCAGTCGTTCTAAAGTTCAAACTTAAATAACAAAAAAGGGCTTTTAGGTCGCTTAACCTAGATAGCCCTTATTTTTTACTTTATTTACTTGCAAAGCTTAGCAGCAATTTCTGCTGCAGCCTTTTCGTCGCCCATCCAGCTTTCCTTACCATTTGAACGCTCAAGATATCTCTCATCGCCCTTTGCCGAGTACCAAGACCATATCACCAGGCTTTGCCATAGCTATGGCCTTTGATATAGCCTCATATCTATTATCGATAAACTCGTGACCTTCCCTAGGCATCTTTAGAGCTATCTGTTTTGCGATATCGCAAGCAGCCTCGTCCCTAGGGTCTTCTTCCGTCAAAAATTATGTAGTCGCAGTTTTCGCTAGCAATCTTACCAAGAACCTCTCGTTTTTCCTTGTCTCGCTTTCCTGCAGAACCAAAGACCGCATAAAGCTTGCCGCCAGCTTTCTTGACACTGCGCGCAAACTCAAATATCTTATCAAAGCCATCAGGTGTATGAGCATAATCGACAATCAAATCTATACCAAGCTCATTTTCTACGCGCTCCATGCGTCCATCGACCTGCTTTACTTCTAAACATGCTTCGATTAGCTTTTCCATTTCAAAGCCTTGACAATGAAGACCTGCAATAGCTGCAGTTAAATTCAAAATATTATACTCTGCTACGATATTAGTCTTTATGTGATAGCATGCGCCTTCATGCTTTCCGCAAGCCTTTTCTGAAAGCACAAGGTCAAATTCAGAGCCACCAGCACTCATTCTTAGATCCTTAATTTGATAGTCAGCGCCCGCACTCATACCGTAGCTCAAAACCTCGCATTTGCACGCTTCCTTCAGCTTTTTCAAAGCTATCATCATCAAGATTAAGTATGGCTTTAGCTTCTGGCTTAAGCCCTGTAAACAGACTCTTTTTTGCCTCAAAATATGCTTCCATAGTCTTATGAAAATCTAGGTGGTCCCATGTGAAATTCGTAAATATGGCCACATCAAAGTCAAGTCCTTCAGTTCTTCTAAGCGCAAGTCCGTGAGAACTCACTTCCATGGAAACGCTCTTCATGCCTGCTTTTTCCATTTTTGATAGATAGTCGTTTATCTCAATTGCATCAGGAGTCGTAAGACTTGGCTTTTCGTCTACATCGCCGTATCTAACAGCAATTGTTCCCATATATCCGCAGCCCTTACCGCTAGCCTTCTCGTGAAGGTCTTTAATAATGCAGGTTGTTGTGCTCTTTCCATTAGTTCCCGTCACGCCATACATGGTCATCTTAGTGCTAGGATTTCCGTAAAAATACACTGCTGCATCTTCCGATTTCACCGATCACATCATCTCTATATATGTAAGTGATGCCCTCGCGCTCATCCTGCTTGTCACTGCAAACTATTGCAACTGCACCCTTTTCTATGGCCATTGGTATGTAGGCATGTCCATCAGCCTCAAGGCCCTTTACGGCAAAGAAAAGGCATCCTTCACTTGCCTTCCTGGAATCTATAACAAGGGAAGCAATATTCTGCTCCCCTGCTCGCTTCCCATATATTCATTAAAAAAAGCTTTTCTAATTTCATCTTTCCCTACCTACTGCTCTCATCATCTGCAAGTATAGGTGCATCGTATTCAAAAAGCTGGCATAAGTTCAAGTTTGAACTTGTTCATCTTGCGTTTTCTATCTATCAAAGCCTTGATTTCGGCATCCTCACAAACTCCTGTGCGAAGATACTTATCCAAGGTCTCGTAGCTAAATCCAAGATTCTGCTCATCTGTCAGCCCAGAAAGTCCATCAATTGGAACCTTATCGACTAAAACCTCTGGAAGCCCTAGCTCTCTTCCGACAGCCTTAACCTCCTGAACTGTTAGTCTAGAAAGCGGACTGAAGTCTCCAGCTGCATCGCCGTAGCGAGTCGAATATCCAACCCAGTCCTCTGAAAGATTACAGGTATTTGCAACTCTTCCGTTAAGGGATTGAGAAACCGCATACGTTGCAGCCATTCTCAGTCTTGCAGGAAGGTTAGTCAAAGTCTGCTTGCTCACCTCTACTGGAAGCTTCTCCTTAAGCTCTCCCGTCAGTCCTTCAAAAGAATCCTTGATATTTATAACCGCATGCTCTATGCCAAGATGGTTTACAAGGAGCATAGACATATCTATGTCAGCCTGAACACCGTTTGGGAGCAAAACTCCAAACACTCTGTCCTTGCCAAGCGCTTCAACACATAGCGCTGCAGTCACAGAACTGTCCTTTCCTCCACTAATTGCAACTACTGCCTTGCAGTCTTTGCCATTTGCATCAAAGAAAGCCCTTATCCAATCAACAATTCTGTCCTTTGTTTTCTGTGCATCAAATTCGTACATTATTTCCTCCACGCCTTCTATCTAGGAATGTCTCCACCTGATAGATGCTCATCATAGACAGCTCTTTCTCCGCCTATGAACTTAGGGTCTTGTTCTAGCGCAAACAAGATGTGCTTCACCAATCTGCTTTCACAGATATGCGCACAGGAACAGCAACCGCTCTCAGATGCATTCCAATCAAAGTATCGCCTATATCCATGCCGGCATCTGCTTTGATGTATTCAACAGCGACTGGGTCCTTAAAAATTCTTGTAGCAAGTAACCGAAAAAGGATCCGCCTGCGTGAAGCTGAGGCACAACATTTACGATTTCTTCATTTCCTCGCAAAGCTTCCCTCTCCACTATGATGGCGCGGTTTAGGTGCTCGCAGCACTGGGCAGCAAGGTAAATGCCTCTTTCTTGTAGCGCTGGGTATATGGCTTCATAAACTGCCTCTGCAGCGTTGATGTCTGAGCCTCTACCTATGCTCTCACCCTTTATTTCACTGGACGAACAGCCAACAACAAAGATGTCGCCTGCCTTCAAATGCGTTTTTTCTAACAGCTCTTTGATAGCCTCTTCAGCTTGTTTCTTTATCTGTTCGTATGTCATTTCTATCTCCTATTCTACTGTAACACTCTTTGCTAGGTTCCTTGGCTTGTCTATGCTTTCGCCCTTCTCCTTAGCTACATAGTACGCAAATATCTGCAGTGGTACTACTGTAAGAAGTGGTGAAACCTCATCATCGCAACGCGGAATGTAAATGACCTCTGAGCTTGCATCCTTTATCTGCTCGTTGCCTGCTTTGGCAATCGAAACAACATGCGCAAGACGAGCCTTAACCTCAATGATGTTTGAGTACATCTTCTCAAATAGTCTATCCTGTGTCGCCATAGCAACGACTACTGTATCTGGTTCCATCAAAGCGATGGTTCCGTGCTTTAGTTCACCTGCAGCAATCGCAAATGAGTTGATATATGAAATTTCCTTGAGCTTTAGTGAACCTTCGTATGCGACTGCAGAGTCTAATCCTCTTCCGATGAAGAAAAACCTGAGTCTTGTTGTAAAGTCTCTTTGCAAGCTTTTTCGATATATGGAGCTTCCTCAAGGATTTCCTGAATCTTCTCCGGAATCTGCTGGAGCTCTTCAAGAATGAACTTACGATACTCATCTGTAAGTGTTCCACGTATATCTCCAAGGTAAAGTGCGATCAAATACATGCAAACGAGCTGAGTTGTGTATGCCTTTGTTGATGCAACAGCAATCTCAGGTCCTGCCCATGTATAGAACACATCGTCTGATTCTCTAGCAATTGAGCTTCCCACTACATTGACAACGGAAAGAACCCTAGCCCCCTTTTTCCTTTGCAAGTCTTAGAGACATCAAAGTATCTAGGGTCTCTCCTGACTGGCTTATTGCGATGAAAAGAGTCTTCTCATCGATGAAAGGATCGCGGTATCTAAATTCTGAGGCTACATCAACCTCAACAGCAATGCCCGCCATCTTTTCAATCACATACTTACCCACTAGACCTGCATGATAAGCAGTTCCGCAAGCAACGATGTATATCTTATTGTAATTGTCGAGCTCTTCCTTTGTTAGGTTGATTCCGTCAAGCTTTAATCTTTCCGTCTTCGTCGATACGACGGTTTAGAGTCTCTGCGACAACCTTAGGCTGCTCGTTTATCTCCTTAAGCATGAAGTGCTCGTATCCGCCCTTCTCGGCGTCCTCTACGCTCCATGTAATCTTCATGGCCTCACGCTTAACTTCCTTGCCATCCTTGTCCTTGATAGTTATAGAATCAGGAGTGCAAATTACCATCTCATCGTTTTCAATCAAAAAAATATCATTTGTGTACTTCAGCAAAGCTGGAATATCTGAAGCTATGAAGTTGCTCTTCTTTCCAAGACCTGCAATCAAAGGCGCTTCCTTGCGGTAAGCGACTATCTTGTTAGGAGTATCCTCTGCGATAACACCTATGGCATAGGTTCCGCGCATTTCCTTTATTGCGTCGTAAACAGCCTTCTCAAGGTCTCCGCCATTTGCATTATACTTAACTCCAACAAGCTGAGCGATAACTTCACTATCTGTCTCTGACTTGAACTTGATTCCGTGCTCGTTAATGAGAGCTTCTTTGAGCTCTACATAGTTTTCTACGATTCCATTGTGAACAAGAGCAACTCTTCCACTCTGATCCATGTGAGGATGCGAGTTTACATCTGATGGTGCACCATGCGTTGCCCATCTGGTGTGCCCCGATGCCGCAGGTTCCACTAGGGATTCTTCCTGCAATCATGTTCTCAAGGTTTTTGATCTCGCCCTTGCACTTGTTTAGCTCTATGCCCTTATCGCTTAGAATGGCTATTCCTGATGAGTCATAGCCTCTGTATTCCAATTTCTTTAGACCTTCTATGATTTTGCCAGCGGCTTCATCATATCCTACATAGCCTACTATTCCGCACATAATATATTCCTTCCTTATCTCCTAGGCTGTCTTTCGGTTTGCCTATTGCGACTTTGATTAGTGAAACTTTCCTGCTAATTAGAGCAGCAAGGTCTTCAGCTAATTCGTTTATCACTTCTGTGTCCTTACCTTCAATCATGACTCTAACGAGAGGCTCTGTACCTGACGGCCTGATAAGAACGCGTCCGTCTTCTCCAATTTCCGCCTCTACATCAGCAATTTTTCTGCTTAACTTCCTCGTCATTCATGAAAATTTTCTTATTGTCATTGTGTACTCTTGCATTTACCAAAAACCTGTGGAAACAGCTCGATTTCCTCAGATAGCTCCGAAGCTTTCTTCCCACTTGCCACAAGTGCCTTGACAAACTGAAGCGATGAAAGAGTACCATCACCAGTCGTAGTGTAGTTCTTAAAAAAATTATATGTCCTGACTGCTCACCACCGATTACGCTACCAGTTTTTTTAGCATTGACTCTAGAACATATCTATCTCCAACACCTGTAACTTCTATATCAGCTCCTATAACTTCCTTGACATATTTGTGGAAGCCTAGGTTGCTCATTACCGTTGTTGTAACCTTGTTAACTCCTAGCTCGCCAGCATCCTTGAGCATCTTTGCACAAATACAGATTGTCCTGTCTCCGTCAATTACATTGCCCTTTCTCGTCAACTACTATGAGTCTATCTGCATCTCCATCATAGGCAAGTCCAAGGTCAGCCTGACAGCTTATAACCTCGCGCTGAAGCTTCTCTGGATGAGTTGATCCTATAGCCTCATTGATGTTGATTCCGTTAGGTTCATCACCTATTACTGTAACATCTGCTCCGAGCTTTCTATAAACCTTAGGTGCTATCTCAAAAAGCAGCTCCATTTGCACAGTCTAAAAACTATCTTCATTCCCTCAAGGCTTATATCTATTGTCTCAAGAAGGGAATTGCAGTAGAGCTCTATCGCTGATTCTTCTGCTTCTAGACATCTACCGATTTGGTCGCCTGTAACGTGAGCATTGGCATCGATACCTCTCATAATTATATCCTCGATTTTTTTCTTCTATCGAGTCATCGAGCTTATATCCTTGCCCATTAAAGAATTTGATTCCGTTATATTCAAATAGGTTATGAGATGCTGATATAACTATACCTGCATCTGCACGATAATATCTTGTTAGATAGGCAACCGCAGGAGTTGGTATTACTCCGACTTTAATTACATTTCCGCCGACTGCGAGTATTCCAGCTGCTAAAGCATTTTCGAGCATATCTCCCGAAAGCCTTGTATCCTTACCTATAACGATTACGGGCCTTTTGTTACCTTGGCTCAATACAGCTGCACCAGCCTTGCCCAGGTTAAACGCAAGCTCCGGTGTCAGTTCGGAGTTTGCCACACCTCTTACACCGTCGGTGCCGAATAATCTACCCATATTTCTTCCTTCCTAGCTATTCCTAAAGCCTATTACTTGTTGCTCACCTTAACGTTTACAAACTGCGGATCTAATGTAACAGAGAAATTCTTCGTGTCACCGCTTAGGCTGAGCTGAATTTGATTATCGCCTCTCTGAGCATTTGATACATCTATTACGAGCTCAAAATCACTTGACTTTAGCTTTTCTACCGCATCCTCATCTCCTGTAACGGTTAGGTTTACAAAGGATAATTCCTGAATCTCATACTTGAGATCACTTTGTTCGCCTGTTATCTTAATCTCGCTCTTACCAATCTTTAAAACTTTTTCTCCAAGCTGACTCACAGTCACCTTTACCACGAGATTTGCGTTCTTCTCAGAGATTGTAACTCCCTCTGGAAGCGATGAGAATTCGAGCTTGATATCCGTGCTCTTAGAGATATTCGAAATATCAACATCATCTGCACTTACACTGCTTATTGATTTTATGACATCTGCTCTTCCGGCTATAATAACCTTCTTTGGAACTGTCGTTTTACGAGTTGCTCCATCTGATGAATAATCACTTATCGAAACTTTTAGGGTTACGGTCTTGGTCTTTGATAGTATCGATATTACCGATGTTGATTTCTTAGAAAGCGTTACATTCTCAACCTTATTACCCTCTTTGCTAACAGGTATGAGCTTGCAGGTGTTTGCACTTTCCACATCCTTAACTCTAGATGCGTCGACCGTTCCTCTTGCATAGCTTACAAGCTTTAACGATTGATTCTGCACCAGTAACCTCTACCTCGTCATTCTGCACTGACACTGTCGTTCCCTCTTCATCATCGCTGAATGAACCGTTGTAAACGATCTTTACAGGCACATTCTTGCTAACTAGGGATTCTACCATTACCTTGATACTGTTTATACTCTTGCTATTTATGGTTATTCCATTAGGAACTCTAACGGATATATTAACTTCATTTTCGCCCTTTGATGCAGAAGCAAGGTCCACAGAAGCTGTGATATCTCCAGCCTTTAGCTTTGCTATTGCAGTTCTAGAGCCACTAACCTCTATATCTAGCATTTGTGACGTCATAGAGCTAATTGCTAGCCCTCTATCTGTGAGAACATCTGTATGAAGAGTTGTTATAGGCACATTGTGAACTGTCTTAACCGCTGAAGGGTCAATTTCTCCAACTACATATATCCAAAGTGCTATTGCTATAGCTATTGCTATTGCAATATTTAGACGCTTATTCCTTGTCATTCTGCTTGCCTCCTACTACATTCTTGAGAAATGATATAGATCTCTTCTCAACAGTTTCGTTAGAAAGATATAGATTGAGAAGCAACTTCTCTAGCCCCTTGCTATCTAGGAATCTAGTGAGTCTTCCACCTTGGGCAACCGATATTACTCCATTTTCTTCACTTACGATGATTGTCACCGCATCGGAGTTTTCGGTTATTCCTATACCTGCCCTATGCCTTGTACCAAGGTCCTTATTTAGAGTCCTTGTTATCTGTGAGTGGCAAAACGCAACCTGCTGCATATATTCTGTCTCCGCGCACAATAGCTGCACCATCGTGAAGAGGCGCTCCCTTGTAGAATATGTTTCCTATCATCTGCGCAGATATTTCTGCATCTATAATTGTTCCCTGTATCTGCTATGTCTCCAAGGGAAACTTCTCGCTCGATAACAAGCAAAACACCTGTCATCGTTGCAGAGCACTCATCTGCAGCTTTGACAAACTCGTCTATTATCTCTTTGGATTTATCGCTGTTTAGTCTATTGAGTTTATTAGGCATGAACCTTCCGCGACCCACATACTCGAGTCCACGTCTAAGCTCTGGTTGGAACAAAATAATTAGGGCTACGACTCCGATAGTCATAGTTCCCCTGAGAATCCAATTAAGTGTGTATAGGTGTAAGACATCGGAAATCAGAAATGCTAATACTAAAAACAAAGATACCCTTGACGAGCTGCTGAGCTCTAGTTTCTCTGATAAAAATCAAGCACTTTATATACGATTAGAGCTACGATCAGGATGTCGAGTACATCTTTGATTCCGAATCCAGTCGTGAGGTTAATAATGAAAATCCTTCATGCCTTTGTCCCCTTTGATATTTTATACAATTTTACTAAAAAACTTGCCAAAATTCAATAGTTTAGCCCAATAAAAAAGACCGCCCTAACAATCGATTTTTTTCGATTATGACACGGTCTTTTTCACAACTATTTCACAGCAGGCTCATTGCCAAATCAAACATCTAGATTTTGACACTGCCAAGCTTATTAAATCATCTATTGAAATCGCAAGGATTATAATGCTCTAATGCTTTGTCTCAAGCAAGCCGTAGTTGCCATCTTTTCTCTTGTAAACAACATTCACCTTGTCTGTCTTGTCGTTTAGGAAAACGAAGAAATCATGATCGATCATCTCCATCTCAAGAGCCGCTTCTTTCTCATCCATTGGCACAAGTTCAAGAACCTTGGTCTTAACAATGTGCTTATCTACTATGCTGTCCTTAGCTAGGTCTGGAATTGCCTCAAATTTAACCGACCTATTGTCGTGATAACGCTTCTGCAATTTACCCTTGAGCCTTGACATCTGTGAAGCAAGCTTATCTGTAGCTTTATCAATGCCCTCGTAAATATCATCGCAAACCTGTTCTGTTCTGAAATCTTGCTCCCTTAGCATTTATATTAACCTCAATCTTGTCCTTGCCTCTCTCCTGCGAAAGAACAATATTGACATCAATATCGTCGGAAAAATACTTGCCTAGTTTCTCGAATTTTTTGTCGATAGTTTCTTCCAAATGCTTGTAGGTGTTGAAGTTTTTCCCTGTAATTCTGATATTCATAAATGCCTCCTTTACCGCTTTGCTATAAGGATGTACAGTTATGCATCATAGCAAAGCTACGATTTTTCTTTATTATACCACTTTTTTTATGAAAACTACCCTATAAATTGTGAAAAAAATTTTTAATTTTTTTATGTGAAAAAAATGCAACAAAAAACAGCACCTGTTTGCCTGACCTGGTCTTTTGCCCCCACACTTGCCTTGACCGGAGTTTCTCCGAGGACTTACTTCTAAACTATGCCATGATCGCCGCGAGCTCTTCTCACGGTTTACGTGGATCCTTTCGCCCATAGCTGGCATGGATCTTCCTCCACAGACGCAAACAAAATGCTGTATCTAATTATTATCAAAAATCCTGGCGCTTTTGTCAACGAAAAGAGGATGGCTAAATAGCCACCCCTTTTCATTGGACTTATTAAGATTACCTTTGCTTTGCTGCCATGATTATTTTATACAGAGCGGCTAAGCCTGCGATTGCAAATACAGCTATGAAGATCAGATACTTTGGAAGCTTATCTGCTTCTTTTTTTATCCTTTCTTTCATCACCGTTATTTAAAAACCGCCTTGTTCTTTGCATTTTTTTATCAGCAGCCTTTAGCTCTGTATTTTTCTGATTTTCATCAGTCTTCTTGACTGTATCAGTATCCGTCTTCTTCTCAGACGCTATAGGCTTACCTAGATACTGACTCACTTTGCTAGCCTCGCTTCTAGGAGCGACAAGGCTATTATTTGTTCTTGTCGTTACAGCTGGCTTGACTGGCTCAGTCTTACTTGTATCTGGCTTCTGAGGTTCTACTGGCTTGGTTGGCTCTGTCTTGCCTGAGCTCTGGTTTACTCAGGTTCTGCTAGGCTTAGCCGGCTCAGTTTTTGCCTGGCTCTGGCTTCTCCAGGCTCTACTGGCTTAGCTGGCTCTGGCTTTTCCTGGCTCTGGCTTCTCAGGCTCTACTGGCTTAGCTTCTTCCTTCATTCCTTGTTTGAAGCTTGCTTCAAAAGCTATTCATTGCTTCCTGCAAATCGGCCTTTGCCTTGTCGACTGCTTCCCTGTCTTACTCTTGCATTTTCATCTACAGACTTTTGCCGCCGCAATCGCACTATCGAGTGCTTCTACAGCCATAGACGTAGTCCACTTGTCCTTTTGCTCTATGTCCTTGCCATCAGAGCTAATTTTTGATATCCTTCTTTGATTCCTCTGCTGACCTTATTGTATTTTTGAAGCTCTGTCTTATCGACAACTATTTTTTTCTTTTTGTCTGGTATACAAATTCAACTACATTGTCTGTGCTTGTTATCGTCTTATGCACATCTTCCTGAGGTCTGATATGTCCCTCTATGTATGGCGCGCTGTTCTTGCTGAAAAACATACTCCTTGCCATCTCTAAAGAAGTTTTTCTCCGATGATAGCATTAGCGAGCTTTTTCCTGCTTGAAAAATCTCAGTTGCAGTGTTTCCTGTATTTGTGCCGTTTGAACCTCTATAGCTATTTAGGAAGCTCTTATCTCCAGCGCCTAAGCTTACTTTTTCCATAATTTTCATATGTTGTATTGAAGTTGCAACCATAAACTACATCATCCTCACGTATGCTTTCGCCGAACTGATTTACATATTTGATTGTAACAGGTACAGGATTTACAACACCTCCCGTGTTGAAGGTGGTTGCAATTCCGCTCTTATCTATCACCTGAACATATCTAAGCTGGCCCTTGTATGCAGAGCCCTTTGCTTTCTCGCTGAAGTTCTTGTAGAATACTCCGTTTGCTGTCTTAGGCAAATCTTTGAGAGTACTTGGTAGTGTAGCCTTCTCTATCAAATTGCATCCGAATGCACCTCTACCTAGTTTTTTTCTAGACCTTCTGGAAGCGTTAGTGCTTTGATGTTATTCATACTAAAGGCATCGTCTTCAATCTCCCTTACGCTAGCTGGCAAGCTCAGCTCATCAAGACTTGCTGACATAAAGGCTGAATCACCGATTTTTTTCAAGCTGCGAGCCATCTTCAATGCTCAGTTTTTGTAAGTGTTTTATGACCTTTGAAAGCTTCTGCTTCTATACTCTTTACGCTCGCTGGAATGTGAAGCTCTGTTATGGAGTTTTTTACATTCGATCCCCAAAGTGCATATTTAAATGCATTCTTGTCTATTTTTTCGACAGCTACTCCGTCTATGCTTGCCGGGATTTCGAGTACCTTAGGATTGTCATAATTCTCGCCCGCCTTATATCCCTTTAGCGTCTTCGTGTCCTTATCAAAGTTCCATATCGAACTTTCCTTAGAGCCATCGTCCTTCTTTGTTAGAAGAACTCTATGCTCCCCGCGCTCCTTTTGGTACGAATGCCTCAAAGAAATCTTCGTAGCCGTCAGCCTTTGCACTTAGGTAGTATGTTCTGTTTTTTTTCTAGATTGTAGTCATACTTAGCGTCAAGATTGTATACGATTTTCTTTCCTGCCTGATCCTCGTACACATTTAGAGCTAAATTGCTTGTTCCTTTCAAAAATTTCCTGACTGCTTTCCTTATCAAAAAAACTTTGATTGAAACCCTTACAGGTGCATTCTCAGATTTTGGTGCTTTTAATATGATTTTGATATTTCTCTCTGCTATTGCATCCACCTTTCCCTGCTGAACATGGGTGCTTATAGAGCTCTTTCTAAACAAAGCAAGCCTTGCATTTACAACGATATCCTGCGTCTTAGGCCTCCTTTTTATCTTAATCGTGTTCTGGCTTCCATTAGGAGCAGTCTTTGCATCGAGTGCACTTCCCTCAAAGAAGACCGTCGCTCTATACTTATCAAACCTGTTGAAGTTGAAGTTTAGACTTGTAAAATCCGCCTCACTTCCGCCCGACATCTTATAGCCTATGGTGTAGGTTAGACCGTCGTCACTCTTCATCCTTCCGTATTCCTTTTCAGGATTCCATGTACCCTCCCATTTGTAATCAGGTAGCTGTTTCTACCTGCCATGAATTCATCCAGTGCCTTATTAGCCTCGGATATTTCTGTCTCGGAATATTTTTTTCGCCATTAGCATATGCGAAGTCCCTAGTCATGCTTGCAGTCAAAACGAGCATAAGCGTTAGAAATACTACTGCAAACCTAGCAAAATTCCTTTTTCTTACTGTAAACACCTTTTCCTCCCATTTTCTATCTACAAGCGCATAAAAAAAGCAACCTTACGAGGTTGCAAAAATAATCGGCATCATAATAGCAATCTGCACAAATCCTTTCCATCGCTCGTAGAATAAGACTTAAACAAACAATACAGGTAATCTGACTCTGAGAACGCAGGCTTCTCATTACAGTGGCGGGACCGTTTGAGATTTTCACTCAATTCCCCTGAAATTGTTTTTAAATTAGCAGATAAATTATAACATTTCTGCTTGGATGATTCAATAAAAAAATCACTCTAAATCCCCCTTAGAGCGACTTTCTTTTAAACTATTATCCGCTTATCGACTTGCAAAAGCAATAAATATAATATCTTCTGCACCTGTTACCTTAAGAGCACGAATGCATTCCCTTGCCGTACTTCCCGTAGTGTAAAAGTCGTCGAGTACCGCTACTCTTGCTTTCTTGTCAAATCCATCAAAATCTGAAGCAACAGCGATGCTTCCCTTGATATTTTCTGCACGCTGTTCCTCGCTAAGCTCCTCGCATAGGCCTTGTTGCTCTTGTGCGCACAAGGCAGTCAGATACATTGCAAGCGAGCTCTTTTGAAAGAAAAATCAGCAATGAGCCTCGTCTGATTAAATCCTCGATTTTTCTCTTTTTCCTTAAACATCGGCACGGGCACAAGATAGTCAAGCTCGATACCAAGAGATCTAAGCTTATCTGCCATTATCTCTGCAATGACTCTAGCAACATGCTTCTTTCCCCTATACTTTAAATCAAAGATAAGACTTCTCTCATATATGCCATAGCTCACGCATCTAATTAACTTTATATCTTCACTACTTATCCCATCGCTCCTATCCCATCTAAAGTGGTCCATGCAGTGATCGCAAAGAGAATAAGTTCTCGTAGAATCAATTATATTCCCACAGCATGCGCAGTAGAGGCTTGGCGGAAAAACTAGCTCTGCTACCGTCTTTATTGCATTCCTAATTCCTAACTTAGACCTTTGCTTTGATATATCTATATATTCAGTTTTCTCCCATTAAATTTCATTTCCCAAAGTTTCTTCGTTTGAGCCAATTATGCTCCTACCAATAAGTGCTCTAAGTCTATGCTTAAGACCTGAAAAATCTAAGCTTTTATACGGTTATTGTCAACCATAGCTTCCATACGCCTTTGCATTCCGCAAAGAATGACAACCTTCTTGCCTCTAGTTACTGCAGTGTAAAGCAAGTTACGTGTAGCTAGCATAGGTGGAAACCAAGACACAGGCATAACGACTATAGGAAATTCACTGCCCTGACTCTTATGCACCGTCATGGCATAAGCAAGCTCTATCTCATCTAGCTGTCCAAACTCGTAGCTAACAAACCTATCTTCATCAAAGATAACTGTCATCTGCCCGGCATCGTTATCTATGCTGTGTATATATCCGATGTCTCCATTAAAAAAACGCCCTGACCCTCACTGAAAATCACGCCTTTTCTTCCATCCAATCTGGTAGTTATTTCTGGTCTGCATAACCTTTGTCGCCTTCTCTAAAGAGCCTGTCTCCAAGCTTTCTTTTCGGTCTTCAAAGGATCTGGTGGATTTAGCATTTTCTGAAGTTCAGCATTTAGACTAGCAGTACCAAGAGCCCCTTTTCGCACAGGTGTCAAAACCTGTATATCCTTGATAGGGTCTATACCATCGTAGTATGCCGACAGCCTAGTTGTCGCAAGCTCGCTAATTAGCGCTACGATGCTCTGCTCATCGGTTCGTTCCATAAAGAAAAAATCCTTTTCCTTCTCATTCACATAAGGGTATTCACCCGAGTTTATCCTATGAGCATTGACAATTATGAGGCTCTCCTCAGCCTGCCTAAATATCGAGCTCAGCTTTGTTGTAAATACAAACTCACTCTCAATTAGATCACGAAGAATATCCCCAGCACCCACTGGAGGTAGCTGGTCGCAGTCGCCAATCAAAATAAGTCTTGTTCCAGTCTGAAGCGCATCTGTAAGAGCCTTCATCAAAAGTAAATCTATCATTGACGACTCATCGACTATCACAACATCGTAATCGAGTCTATCATCATCGCACTTACCGAATACCATCTCTCCAGTTTCATCCGAAAAATAGTATTCTAAGAGTCTATGAATCGTAGAAGCATAGTGACCACTAGTTTCAGTTATACGCTTTGCTGCTCTACCAGTTGGCGCAGCTATTGCAGTCTTTAGGCCACTCGCCTCAAAAATTCTAATAATCGCATTTATGATAGTGGTCTTGCCCGTACCAGGGTCCACCAGTTATCACAGAAATACCGTGGTTTACAGAGTTGATTACTGCATTCTTCTGCTGATCTGAAAGCTCAATTCCACTGCTGACTTCACTATCTCTGATAAGGTTTTCTATATTGGTGGAAAGAGGCTTTAGCCTTCCTTCGCTGAGTCTAAGCAGGTTTCTGCAAACCTTCTGCTCAGCGCTAAAAAAGCTGTATAGATATACAACCTCCTGAGTATCAAGCATGTCTATCTTGAGCATGCCTTCAAAGGCCATCTCTATTAGGCTTTCCTCAATTAGCTCACTAGGTACATCAAGAAGCTCGCACACTTTATCACAAAGCTCAAGCCTTGGCATATAGGTATTACCCTCTCCTGCAAAAAAGGAAAGAGCGTATTTGATTCCGCTCTTAATCCTTATATCGCTGTCACGGCTAACGCCCATCTTCTCTGCGATTAGGTCAGCCTTACGAAAGCCAAAGCCCCTAACCTCGTCGATAAGTCTGTATGGATTCTCTTCGATAATGTCGACAGAATAAACACCAAACTGCTTAAACAGCTTAAGTGCCTGCGCAGATGAAATTCCATACTTCTGAAATGCCATAGATATCTCAGCAAACTGCCTGTGTGCAGAAAAAGACTCCGTAATTTTCGCCGCAGTCTTCTCACCTATTCCATTAACCTCGATAAGTCTATCTGGATTTTCCTCCATGATAGTAAGTGAATCTTCACCAAACTTATCTATGATTGCAGCAGCAGTTGAAGGACCGATTCCTTTGATTACGCCAGAAGACAAAAATCAAAGATTGCCCTTACGCCCTGAGGCAAAACCTCCTCAAATTCGTCAAAGGCAAATTGCTCACCGTAAACTGGATGAGCCTTTTCGCTACCCACAAGCTTGAACCTGCTACCCTTGTTACAGCTCGGCAGATTGCCAACTACAGTGCAGTACTCATCCTCTAGCTCTAGGATAGCGACAGTATATCCGTTTTCTTCATTTCTAAAAAAATAATCTCGGCAATATTGCCTTCAATCATCTGCATGTATTAAATCACCGTTAATTTTTGTAATTGAATATCCAAACTTTATATTTGTAAACTATTCTTCTTCGCTAGTAAACAAAGGTCTATATACTCTTCTATTATCAAGTACTCTAACTCTTTCACTAAAAGCCACCAGGACCAACGCCGTCAAGCGCCTCTTCCATGTCGAACATTCTAGCATCCATCACATCTAGATAATGAAGAATCTCAGCCTCTGGGAACATCGGTTTCTTAGGACTTCCGAAACTCAGGCTCATAGTGATGAGTCAAAAATCATGTGCTCAAGGATAATAGCCTTCTCCTCATCAATACCAAGTTCCTTGCATAACTCATCTATCATAGTAACGCCCTGAACTATATGTCCAAGCAGCTGACCTTTCATGGAGTATCCTGATGCGATTCCGTTTTCGCTCGCATCAATCTCATTGAGCTTCTCCATATCGTGGATAATTACACCTGTAACTACAAGATCCTCATTGAGGAAATCATAAATCTTGCAAAAGCGCCTTACCAGACATAATCATTCTCTTCATATGCCAAAGAAGACCCTGCATACTCTGCATGGTGATTTCTCGAAGCTGCAGGATAATACCAAAGTCTGTCCTTGTTATCTACAAGCAGCTTGGTTGTCAGCCTTCTTAAATCATCGTCCTTAATCTCATTAGCGCAGTCAGTTATGAATCTATACATATCCTCTGGCTGCTCTGGTGCCGCCTTGATAAAAATCAGATAACTCAAGTACATCAGCCTCTGTGGACTTGCGTATTCTTAGAACTCTAAGCTGCTTCATTCCCATTCCATTCAGTAACCTGAGCCTTTACCTTTACAATGTTTCCCTCTTTAATCGCAGATAGTGCAGGCTGCTCACCCTCTGAGACATCCCACTTCTTGGCACTGACCTCACCAGTGTTATCAGCAAGGTGTAAATCAAGGTACTGCTTGTTGTTAGAACCGACCTTGATTCCTATCGACTTGACCATGAAAAAGTCGATGATTTCCATATTGCTCTTCAGCTCGTTAATGTAAAATTCTTTCATATCTTCTGCAATGCCCTAAGGCATCTTATACCTCCAAATTTGTCTTATTTTAATTATATACATTTCCTCATACAAAGTAAATCATACAGTATCAAAAAACGAGCGATGAACTCATCGCTCGCACATTGCTTTATCAAAGTTACAGTTTTTCCACCTTGTATCCTATTCCCCAAAACCACCTTGAGGTACTTAGGGTTCTTAGGGTTGATTTCTATCTTCTCACGTATTCTTCGGATATGCACAGCCACCGTATTCTCAGGGATTATATGCAGACTCGTTCCATACGCTTTCATAGATCTGCTCTATGGAGAATACCTTGCCCGCATTCTGAGTAAGAAGCTTAAGAATTCCAAACTCAGTTGGAGTCACTGGAATAAGCTCGCCATCGACTGTAATTTTCTTCTCATTATCATCGACCTCTAGCCCTCCGCTGGTATAGATACCTTCCTTGCCCTCAGCATCCATGCTTCCAAGCCTTGTAAACCTTCTCAGGTGTGACTTGACTCTGGCAATCAGCTCAAGCGGGATTGAACGGCTTGGTAATATAGTCGTCTGCGCCTACATTAAGTCCGATTATCTTATCGTAGTCCTCACTCTTAGCCGATAGCATAATGATAGGAATATTATTCTCCTCACGAATCTTCATAGTCGCCTGGATTCCGTCGAGATTTGGCATCATTACGTCCATCAAAATCAGGTGAATCTGGTTCTGCTTGACGATATTCAGCGCTTCCATTCCATCGTATGCCTTAAATACATTGTAGCCTTCGTTACGCAGATATATCTCTAGTGCGCCCGCAATTTCCTTGTCGTCATCGCATACAAGAATATTTACCATCACTACCTCCAATTCTGTGAAATACACAAATAACTATACCATAAATCGGCTAGTAAGTAAATTACTCCTTGCGCTTAAAGGTCCTTGGTGCAATCCTTTTCATCAAAGAAATCGACACCGTTAGGTAAACGAGCACAAATACACAAATCAGTATATATAGCCAAATCGGAACGCTTTTCATCTGCATCATTGCAAAGCTGAATACATAGATAAGCGTGCTCGATATCGAGTATATTGGATTTTTTATCTTTGATTGGTCAGTGTACGGCTGAAGTAAATAATACATAGTCAGGTAGTGCGCAGAGTAAAACAGTGTGAGCACCAGTAGAATTACCGCAAGCATCAAAATAGTTTTAGCATTCACCGATGCTATTACTCCACCGATTGTAAGTCCCCACAATAAGCGGAAGCGTCATTAAACCATTCATCAAAAAGCTTGATTTGAGTCTGATAAAATAACTTCCCAAAATAGCCTCTGGCTTTCTGTACCACTTGTAGCAGAGCATGTACTTATCTATGTTATTAAATAGAGCTTTTGTATAATTTTTCTCTAAAAAGCTATAGCATAGATAATAAATATCCATATTCCAATAGGCCCCATAACTTCAGCCATTAGACCCTTTGCTACATACTTGCTAATTATTCCTAAAACGATTGGCGCCACGAAGGCTACAATTGCAGTCCTAACCGTTCTTTTAAAGAATATCTTTCTATGTCTCTGCATGAACATGGCATTAAGGTATGCGTAGCCTTTCTTTTTTGACGCGCTTTTGCTTTCGTGCATGTCAAGCTCTTCCTCTTTGAGGACCATAGCCTTGGCATTTGTTCCAACTTTGATTTCCTCAACTGCTCCAAGTTCCTTAATCTCACGTCTTGCAAGCTCAGGGTAATCATCAAAGCGTCTTATCAAAAGAAGTCCACACGCCGCAATCAAAAGATAAACAGGTATCGCAAGCGGACTTACAATACACGGGATATATGTATGTTCAATCCTTCTTACGCTTTCAAGGAAAAACTGTGCATAAGCTCCGGCAAGGCAAAACACGGTAAAAGTCATGTGTTTCGTAACCATAGTCACGTTCTTTTCGTTGATCCACATGTTAAGCGGCAGAAGCTCCCAGCCATCTATAAATATTCTCACCGAAATCATACCAATCAAAAGTATAGGCACGTTTAGGAGCGGTATACCAGCTAGTTTTTGTGCCTATGAGCATAGGTATTAGCATTATCAAAGGCTTGGTTACATAATCTACAATGGTCCGCGAAATATAGTAATTTTTTTGGATTTAGCTTCAGATACCTGAGCATCATCATGGTTCTATCATCTGAATCTGGCCTAAGCTTATGCGCGAATAGACCTCCACATAAATAATTCATGAAGAAGAAAAAATCGTAAGACAGGATAGCCAAACATCTTCGCCACTAATATTAATATCATTGCTTTTCACAAAGATAAATGGCACATAAAAAGAACATTCCTAGGTATATAAATGTACCAAAAACAGACTTTATGAAGCTGAGCAGGATTGCAAAAGACTTTGATAACATCCTTTGCTCCATATGCTGCATAAAGATGCTCGCCTATGATATTTTTTTTATAATAGGAATCCTTCTGAGAAAGTAAATCAGATTGTTGCATAGCACCGCTGCATTTACACTCAGAATAATCTTATAGGTATTTATCAATCCCATCTTAAACCTCGCTGTCCCTAGCCTCATCGCTGACTAGACTCGAAATTATTGCCTGTTCGTAGTCAGCCGAATTCTTATCAAGCTCTGCTAGCTCCTTGAGTTTTCCATCTTTTAGCAGCACGATCTCATCGCACATATCCTTAGCGAGCTGCATGATATGGGTCGATAGAATTATGATGTGATCAGACTTAAAGCTAAGAAGTATATTCTTGATTTCCTCAGCTACAACAACATCAAGTGAAGTCAAAGGCTCATCGAGCAACATGATTTTTGGGCTTTGATATGAGTAGAGTCATAATGTGCAGTTTGCTCTTCATTCCAGATGAATAACCTTTGATGATTCTGTCCGCATCATTTATATCAAAACTTAGGCTCGCAAAAAGCTCAGGAATATTAATATTGCTTTCCTTTGCATGCACATCGCAGTAAAACTTAATAAACTCGTAGCCCGTTAGAAATTCCGGAAGCATAGGCTGTGCATAAATCAGCTCAACATCATCGCTATTAAGCATGCGCTCACCTTCTTCATCCTCTATCAAAGCCTGACCCTTAACATCCTTATACTCTCCGTATATTGAATTAAATAGAGTCGTCTTTCCTGCACCGTTTCTACCGAGAAGTCCATAAATCTTTCCCTGCTCAAAAGTGCAGCTGCAACCTGCTAGAACATTTTTTTCACCGAAGTTCTTTTTCTATATCTTGTAAAAATCAGTTTCATTTTGTATACCTTTGAATAATATTACTTAAAAAAATTATATCTATATGCATATATTATCATATAGAGGTCTCATGGGCAATTAATGTTAACTACACATAAGCTGTTAACTAAGTATAAATTGTTCTAATGACTCACTTCAAAAACTTAATATACTTTTTGTATAATTATTTGTGTAATTTACTGAAATATTCTCCCGTTTAACACATTTTAGTGATAGAATATGCAATGTAGTAAATTTTTTTGGAGGTGAGTATGGTTTTTTTCTAAATACACGATGTTTCTAAAAAGTAATCGAATTAGGTAGCATGTCCAAGGCTGCTGCCGAATGTAACTACTCCCAGTCTGCGGTAAGTCAGATTATCAGTTCTCTAGAAAAGGAACTTCAGCTGACCCTTTTTAAACCGTAGCCAGACAGGTATTTGGCTGACCTCCGATGGTAAATATATGCTCCCATATATTGAAGCACTCAGCAACGCAGAGCAAAAATATTTATAAACAGGCATCTAAGCTCAAGGGTGTAGAGTCTGGTCGCATAGTACTCGGTACATTTTCGAGTGTTTCATGCCATATCCTCATGCCTATAATCAAAAACTTTTAAAGATGCATATCCTAACATAAATATAGAAATTCGCGAGGGTGATAATCTAGCGATTGAATCCTGGCTAGCCAAGGGCTCCATCGATTTTGGTTTCATTGATTCGCCTACACTTCCTGGTTTTGAGACAATTCATGTGTGCCGCGATCCTTTTGTTGCAGTCATGAGCGAAGAAGGAGTATATGCAAATAGAGACGATATTCCTGTCGAGATATTTGAGGAAACACCTATGATAATTGTCGATGAGGGTTCCCCAAAAGAAGCAGGTGGAATTTTAAGACAGATAAATATTACTCCAAATATAGTACATTCAAGCAAGGACAATTCCTTAATACTATCAATGATTGAAAACAGGCTTTGCCTCGGATATATGGGCAAGCTCGTGCTCACAAAGACTCCGTATAAGATTATTAGCAAACCAACAGTTCCTCAATTCTACAGAGACATAGTGCTAACTATCAAAGATAGAAATGCAGCTTCGGTTGCAACACAGAAATTCCTAGAGTTCTTTGAGGAAAATCTAGAATCTGTACTTGCTGAAATTGGATATGCTGATACAAAGAGCAAAGAAGAAGAAAATTAAATTGATATAATCAGCCACTTTACTTTTAAGCTAGACACAAAAAAGGAACTTCAAATCAATCAGATTGAAGTTCCTTTTGCTTTAGCTATATCACTAGAGAATTGTTACAACAACGTTGCCTTCTGCCTCGAGCACCATCGTATAGAAAGTAACCAGTCCATTATAGCAGGCCTCGATTTCATCAAGAAGTGCATCGGCCAATCCTTCATCATCCTTATCCCAGATGTTAGGGTAAAGTCCTGCCTCTTTGCACGCCTCCATATCAAACTTTTTCTAGAGCTTCTTCTATATTAAAAGCTCTTAAGTGCAGACAGAATCTCAGCCACCCTATCCTTTTTCGGTGACAGCTACATAATCATCCATGTCTTCTGCAGATATTACCCCCACAATAGCCTCGCTAAGAGGATTATCAGCTGGTGGTTCATCTGAACTCACACCAGTTAAAAACAAAGTGCAGTACATCCCACATCTTATCGATATCTAAAAAAATACCTCTTGTTCTTCGGCTAGCTCCTCCAGATCCTCGAGCAGTTCCTCTGGATCCAGGTCCGGGTCCATTATCTTTTTCCAATTCTTGATCATTTACAAGCTGATAATTAGCTATCAATCCCATCTTGAATTCTCCTTATTCTATCATGTAATAACTACCCAAATTATAGCCATAGTATATTTCTCCGTCAAGACTTCTTTGATACCCTAGTAGTATATTGCCACCTTTTTCTCATACTCAGCATCATACTCATCAGACTTGTCAACCTTTGTTTTTTTATAATTTACATATTCTGCATAAATCTTAGGAAACTCGGCTTTGTGTTCCATGAGAAAACCTTCGATACTGCTGCATTCTATAGGCTCCATACACCAGTCTATGACTTCTTTGTCCTTGGCAATATCAACTGCCTTATCAAACATTTCAAGTGCTTTCAGCATATACTTTTCAGTATTTGGGAATCGCCTGTATGTATAGGTAAATCCGTATCTATAGTACCAAATTGCATCTCTGTCTGATTCCGGAATAAGGTCCATGATTTCAATGGCTTTCTTGTACTTTCTATCATTGTTGTATGCACGAGCCAGCGCTCCAAGAAGTCTGCTGCTCAAGTTTTGGGCTCCTATGGCACTTAGATACTCGACTATTCGTTTTGTCTCAAACTCATCGTTTAGTCTTTCTATAAAGAAAGCCTTTTTCATCTTCACTCAAAGCCTTAAACTCATCAATAGTTACCATAGTTAGGTATTTTGCGGAGACTTTTTATAAAGGTCTCAAAAGTTTTTCTGCAAGTAAAGTTTTCTTGTAGTCCTTTTTCCTGATCTATCAGCACCACCTTAGGGTTCTCCCTTTGATCCACATTCGCTGTAGTCGAGGAATACCATCGCATGTCCATCTCTTGTAGTGAATGCAATTGGAAGTCCGATGTTTGGATAAGCCCATTTATTATATATCATCTTTGCTCCACTATCTCCGCAGATGGAATACTCTAATTTAGAGTCCACACCGTAAATAGCAGTTAAATAAACTGGGGTAAAATTCACCATCCTCTTCATAGTAGCAAAGAGTATAAAAAGGCGCTCCTCCATTTTGACTCCTTAGTAGTTCTATATATGAGTCAGGAAGCTTATATCCAAATTCCTTCTCAACACGCTCTATATCTTCTTCTTTGAGCTTTCCACCCTTAAAGTGGATTAACTTATTGCTATCATTTTGCCAAAATGAATTCCAATCAAAGTTTTGCAAATGCTGTCATACATCCTCCTCAGAGCTCTATCCATTCGAGCTTATCTAAATCTTTGAGCCTTAGCGAATTACCATCAAAAGCTGTTCTTCAGTTTGACGCCTCTATGTTTCATTTCTATATCGGTATACCAGTTTCCGAGACTTGCATAACTTCCGGTATGTATATTAATCATCATGCTAGTGATAGGCGACCACGTGCCTACTTCAACAGTTTCTGCAATCAGGTAGTAGGCGTCTAGAAAACACTAAATTTCTCCCATATATCCAAAATGGCAGGTTTTTATTAAGAATAGGTAGCCTTGCCGAATATATTCTATCGCCATGTGGTGGCTCGGTTTTTGAAGCGTAGCTCAATTTCGCTACCATAGTAGGCTAGAAGGATTTCATCCTCTCCTACATAAACGGCTTTTGCCCTCTTCAGGAATACGTAGTTCCATAACTTTCTCCTTGGTTATTTATAATACAAAATTGACTTGCTAAAGAAATAAAATGTATAATTTCTTTAGACAGAGGAGGTTTATTATGCCAAATATAAAAATCAAGCACAGACTTACGAAATAATTATAACGACATATCTTCATACTGCCGTGAAACAGGTGAACCAGTTTACATTACCAAAAAAATGGCTGAGGGCGACTTAGCTGTTATGAATATAGATTCATTCAACAAGCTTATGGATAGATATGAACTATATCGCCTTTTTAGAGCAGAGTGAATTCGATTTTTACCAGTGGTAACACTATGGACTTTAATGAATCCATAGAAAAAAACTTAGAGCGGAGATAAAAAAATGGATCGCTATAAGATAATCGTCTCTAAGAAATACCATAATGATTTAAGAAATATAATCACATATATATCTAGAGACTTAGATTCACCATATACTGCAGACCATCTACTTGATAAAATTGAAGCTTCAGTTAAGGGGCTTTCTACTTTTCCATATAGGTTTGCACTTGTCAATGATCCTTATCTTCGCTGCAGAGGCTTTCGAAAATGTCTAGTCAAAAAAATATTATCTTCTATCAAATAATTGAGGATAAAAAAACTCGTCTATATCCATAGGATATTACATACAAAAACAAAGTTTACTAAACATTATTTAGTCATTGCCAAAAATCTCTTCCTCGCTCATTCCAACGAGTTCTTTTTGTCCAAAGTCCGATGATGTCAGACATTATGCCATCGCATACATATGCATCATCGTCACTTCCAAATCTACATGTAAAAAGTGGCTCTCTTGTCGCAGATTTATAGAAGTCCATAGCAAGCTCATAAAAGCTATTTGGACTAAAGTCTAGCGACAGTTCCTTTGCCAAGGAAGCTCTGCTTTCATCCCAGCTAAATCCCTCGATCTGACAATTCGCCCTTTGCTTTTCTATATACTTTTCACAGAATATCTTAATAAAGCTTATCATTGCAATATAAGTATTTACAATTGAAATCTGATATACATCCAGCACAGATCAAAAACTCAAGAAGTTTATCTAGACTTTTCGGAAACTCTGCCCACAGAGCCCTCACTGCTTATAAGGCCAATGCTTCCATCCTCAAGGAAAAGAAATTCGCCACCACTACCGTCACGCGCAAATACCTCTCCCTCCATAGAAAATATCTCTCCATGACCCTGAAACTCGGTGTCCTGTTCCTGCTCTAAAAAATAAATATCGCATTCACTCATGAGCCTGTGATTTAACTCAGTATTATTTCTTATCAAATTTAGAAGCTCTTCTCTACTAGGTTTTCCCTTTGCTCATCTCTAAATTGTCCTTCCTTCCCTCGCACGATTACTTAAACAGCTTTCTCAAAAAAATTCAAAGGCCTTTTCGTTATATGGTGGAGCAATCTGCTTGATGTTGAAATCTTGCCTTATTCCTATAAACGCCGCGTCTATGCGAAAAATGTCTCTATACTGTATTTACCGTGATAGGAACCCATACCAGAATGGCCTACTCCACCGAAAGGCAGGCTATCTATGGAAACATGCTTAACAGTGTCGTTAATTGTAATATTTCCGCTTGATATTCTGCTCTTTACACTCTCGATATATTCTTTATTCTTTGAGAAAATATACATTGCAAGAGGCTTTTCCCCATATCTGACCCTATCAACAGCTTCATCTAAACTTTCGTATGAAACTATAGGAAGTATCGGTCCGAAATATTTCATCTGCCATAGCTGCACTTTCACTTACGCTGGCATCCCCAAGTTTTCCTAGATCAAGAATGGCAGGTGCTATATACCTTTTTTCTACATCAAAGTCCCCACCGAAGACCACTAAATCCTTATCGCTTTCTAGTATTTTTGCAAGTCTTTCCGCCTGTTTCTCATTTATTATGCGTCCCATAGTCAGGATTTTCTTTGATGTTTTTCGCCATAGTGCTCGTGTATTACGGCTTTGAGCTCCTCTATCAAAAGCAAGCTTTTCTGCTCTCATGAACTAGCACATAATCTGGCGCTATGCAGGTCTGTCCATTGTTTAGAACTTTCCCCAGGCTATTCGCTTTGCTGCTAGCTTTATATCAAAGCTTTTCATCTATGAATACCGGGCTCTTTCCACCTAGCTCAAGTGTTAATGGAGTTAAATTCTTTGATGCAGCTTCCATGACGATTTTTCCCTACGCGCACGCTTCCCGTGAAGAAAATATAGTCAAAGCGCAGGCTCAGCAGTTTGGTAATCACATCCACACCGCCACACACGGATGCAACATAGCTTTCATCAAATGCCTCCCTTAAGATATCCGATATGACCTTCTCGGTCTCAGGTGCAAGTTCGCTCGGCTTTACAACTGCAGTGTTTCCCGATGCAATCGCTCCAATGAGCGGTTCCATCGCAAGCTGAAAAAGGATAGTTAAAAGGGAACGATTATAAGAACGCTTTCCATAAGGCTCATACTCTATATAGCTTTCACCATATTGAACAATCGGCGTGTTAACAGCCCTTTGACTTAGTCCACTTTGCTAGGGTTCTTTACAAATAGGTCTATACTTGCATATATTCCCCCTACTTCACTAAAGAAGGACTCTTGCTCAGGCTTTCCGAGATCCGCCCTTAGGGGCATAGAGCACCTTCTGCTCGTAGATTTTTGATAGCCTTCTTTAGGCGCTTTCAGCTTTGATATTCTAAATTCTATCTCTCTTGTTTCCCCGATTCTAAAATAATCTTTCTGTCTTTGCAAAAGTTCATCTAATTTGATGTTCATATCTTCCATGTCTATCTCCTTTTGCTATATTTTTATAGCCTTTGTTCTATCCCTTTTCTGGACACTGTCATGAAAAATCACCTTGCCATGAATTGCGTTTTGGTGTGCTGCAAGAATAAAGGGAACAAGCGACGCCTTTAAGGGAATATATTGCTATAAATCCAAGGATCATTCCTATGCTTTTTGATGTCATAATGCTTTAACTAGTCCCACGTAAAGCGCCATCAGATTTAATGAAATATTTAGCAAGCTTGCCATACTTGCTATCAAAATATTGCTTCTCACCTTAGGTCTTATGATTTTTTTATCAAAAAAATATGCTTAGCAGAGAAATGTTGTAGATACATATCGGTTTCATCTCTTTTTCTATATATTACCAGGCTCTTTCTATTATAAAGTGATCTCGGATATCCTCCTCCAGAAACCGCATTTATCCATACATGAGCCACTGCATCAACTTCCTCCCACGGCACGGTGATGTTTATCTTTTTGATATATATGCCCGATTTTCCGATTGAAAGCTTCCAGCATGCAAAGTGCATAAGAATACTTATGACTATCAAAATTGCAAATCCTATATATGCATACTGATAGGGGCTAAGGCTAATTTCAAGAATTCCTAAGTCTAAATCTACATTATTATTGCCTACTTTATGATATGCAATTCCATAAAAACACTGTAAGCCCATACATCAAAAATGAATATGAGATACCTGTAATAAATGCTGTGAAATTTTATTCCTCTTTCCATTTCTACATCCTTATCTTTTGCGCAAGAGAATAAATTTCATCCATATCTCGCATCTCGCTTGTTCCCAAAGGGTTACTAGTTTTAACTCCAGTTATCTTCCTATATTCTTTAGCTCTAGCTCTAAATTTGATATTTCCACTGTCAGTATATATATTCAAGTTAACAGATTTTGCGTTTACACCATCCATTTTTATACTAGCCCTGCAGTCTATGATTTCTCCAGACAAAAGTTCTTCGCTCCCCTGCCAAACCCTTATGCTATCACTGTAAATCTCTACGGTATAATCCTTTATCAGGCTTTGCTGTATTTTCTTGATTAGAGCAAAGGCGCCTGCTAAGCAGGTTGCGACTATTATAAATAGGCTTACTTGATTTTCTTTGATAAAATCCTTTGCTCCAAGATAAAATACTGCAAGATTTATACCTAGTATAGGAAGCATCAAAAGTGCCGGAAAGGCGAATCCTATGATAATATCTGATTTTGATGTTGTTGCTGTAAATTTGTATTTTTCCATAGTTTTCCTACTAAATAATCCATCTCTTGATGGCTTACTACTGATTAAATGTTACGATGACAGTCTTAATGCTCTTTGAACTTTGCGACTCTAAGAATAGAACCTTAATATTCTTGAAAGTAACACCTTCGGTTCTCTCCTGCTCAGTCTTTGGCTTTGATATATTCAGAGCCTTATAGGGATCAAGCCATTCCTTGTTCTCGTTATAATATAGCTCTATCAATTTATCTTTAATGAATACAGTTTCAGAGTTTGAGATTACCATCTTGTACAGGGTCGCATCGTATAGCGAGCAAGGCGAATCTGTCATGTTCTTCACCTGAATCTCTATTCTTGCACTTCTATAATCGTCTTTCTTAGCCAGTGTATATGTTTCACTGATTTCACCCGGCTGTAAAACTATGCTGCTTAAATCAGCACCTGTCGGATTATCTAGATCCATAACCTTGTAAAGACAATCTTCAAAGCTGTCACCTCCGAGCATAAATGTACGTCCCTGAGCTTGCTCTAATCATTACACCATTTGGATTCATAGCATGCGTCTGAATCTGTGGGGCAAGCTCTGCATATAGCTCATCAAAGCTCTTCATTGTAACCTTGCCATTCTCAGCTCTTCCAACATCTACATATTTGCTCTCATCGCTTACATCGCCCTTGAATCTGATTCCATGGATATCAAATCTTAGAGGTAAGTTCTCTACATCAATCAAAGCACTATACTTCTCACGCACTGTGTTAATAAAAGCAACAAATCTGTCATATGAAGTTTTTAGTTCATCAATCGATTTTACTTGGGCAGAATATGCTAGTTCCGGATCCAAATACTCAATATGGTCCTTTCCCATATCCGTTGAAGATTGGAAAGTCTTAATTACATGTTCAGTAAAAACATCATCAAAATCATTCCATACAAAGGAACCCATAAATGGCTGATGCGAAACTGTAATATTAAATTTGAGACCCGGATATTTCTTGAGGCTTACAATATAATAACGCTTATGCTTTGGGTTTTGCTCAAGTGTATATTCATTTTCCCCATAAACTCTATCAAGATATTTATCAATTCTTGCCTTATCCTCCTTCGGATTAGAGCATCCTATCAAAAGGAGAACAGCAATTCCTATAATAAACAAAACGACGTACTTTTTCATAGATATTACCGTCCCAATTTAGCTTAATTTTAGCAATAGATTTATACTGACATTATACCATATTTTAAAGCTCTTCATAGCTTTGAGTTTGAGTAATCCCTTGCTTTTGATGCATCAAAAAAAGATAGAGACAGGGACCTGACCCTGCTCTACCTTTGATGTAAATAACTATTGAACTACATAGTCCTCGTGATCATATTCTGCCCTCATCTCTGGCGAAAGCTTGTCCATGAAGTCTTTTTCTTCCGAGCTTAAAGATGATTGATACGGTCATAACAGCAAACATTACGAAAGCAGTAAATCGTCATCGGCATGATCTGCACACCTGTTAGTGGCGCACCGGAATCCTTTTGCAAAGCCTAGTGTGTAAACAACAGCTGGCGTCCATGGCAAGCAGTATGCCAAGGTGTTTGACTGAGCATCCATTAGATTTGCAGTTCTGTAAGGTGAAATTCCGTGTTGCTTTGATAGCGGTTTAGCAAATGAAGCACCAACGGCTAGAATTGCGGGAGCATTTAGTCCCATGATACCTGACAAAATGATTACCATAGCAGAGATTACAAATTCTGCACCTGTTGCTGTCTTTGCAACCTTTCCAAGCCCATTTAGTATCAAAAGGTCTCCTTCTCCCTGTCTCATGATATTTATTGATCCAAAGAGCAAAAAGCGCTAGAACTATAACCTGAATCATTCCAGCAATACCATCGTATAAAAACGCCTCCAACCACGCGATCAAGGCCTTCGCCTCCAACTGAGAACACTGCAGGGAGCGTAGAGTCTGAATCAATGTGAATTAGGTCAATAAGTCCTGTTGGAACAGCAAATACAAGAGCAAGTATTATACCTATTGATGTAGCGATGATGATGTCACCTGACTTTATTGCAATATATATTGTTATAGCTACAGGTATTAGCATGATGAGAGTCATTGGATTGTAGTTTGCGTTTTCAGTTACTCCATTCTTATCTGGTCCAAGCACCATGCTCACGATGATGAATACCGGAATCGATATTGCGCATGAAATTATACTGTACTTAAGTCTTGATCTTACAACGCCTGGTACATCAACACCCTGAGTTGCTGCAGAGCAAATTGTTGTATCAGAAATTGGTGCTAGATTGTCACCAAACGCTGCACCAGAGATAATTGCGCCTGCCAGAAGCGGGTGGTTGCATCCTAAAGCAACACCTGCTGGGTAAAAGCACACCCATGCCTGCTGCAATTGTTCCAAATCCTGTTCCTGAAGCTGTTGCAAACACTGCAGAAGCAAGGAAGGTGATAATTAGGAACATCGTAGGTCCAACACCTGCATTTGCTGCTACACCTGCGATACCTGCCGCAAGTCCTGAAACTCTCAAAACCCTTGAGAACACTCCGGCAAATATCCAGCACACGATAGGAACTAAGCATTCTTCACTTGCCATACCTGAGATAACAACCTGTGAATACTGCTTTTTGTCCTTTGACAGAAAGAAAGGAATCAAAAAGTGCAAGGAAGGCTGGCACCCAAAGTGCACCATCTGAAATTGATCCCCAAACAAAGGTTGTGATAATTATCGTGATGATAAAAAAATCACAAATGGCAAAAAGAGATACCCCTGCGCCACCGTAGAATTCTAAACGTTTCTTTCCTGTTTCCATATAAATCCTCCTGAGTAAATATGTAAAAATAACTAGCATAACAAATTCATCGAATCTATCCATCCCCCATACTGTAAAGCTTCGACATAACTTGTTCTTATAGCCATTGTGCCTTAAAAATATGAGAGCTTTCAAGTAATTGTATAAAAATTAAACAGTACTTGCTAAATAAAATTATCAGAATCGGATTCCTGTGCATTTTTTTGTTGACAAATATATACACTTCCCTTATAATATGTATTGTTGCTAACGCAATTTATTAGGTATTCCGAGATAGCTCAATGGTGGAGCAACCGGCTGTTAACCGGTAGGCTGTGGGTTCGAGCCCCACCTCGGAGCCATTTTTTTCGCCGGTGTGGCGGAATTGGCAGACGCCCGGGACTTAAAAATCCCGTGATCCTCACGGATCGTACCGGTTCGACCCCGGTCACCGGCACCACTTTCTGTAAGATCACAAACTTAATATCGCGGGGTAGAGCAGCTGGTAGCTCGTCGGGCTCATAACCCGGAGGTCGCAGGTTCAAGTCCTGTCCCCGCAACCACGCAAAAGATATCCCTAGCCATGAGGCTAGGGATTTTTTATGAAGTTTTTATATAATCTAATAGAATTATATTGATGGTTTTGATTAAGGCCAAAAACTAAACTTTTTATGAAATTTGTATATGTGATAAAAATACAGTTGATTAAATAAATAAGTGTTATTCGATTTTTGATTTATATGCATTGGAGAAGTTATATATGACATCAATAGATTTTTTTAAACAAACTGTATAAAAAAAGCTTAGATTTACAAGGATATAGTCTTTCTTTTTTTCTCCAGCTAAGTCTAAGGACTATATGCTGTACTGCAATGGTAACTTTATCGGAGGATTGTTTGACGACGAGCTCTGCTTAGTCTATGCAGACAGCGTGAATGACTTGCTTGGACACCCAGAACCTGTCTCACTATGGCTACTCAAGCACAGCCTTACACAAAATGTTGATAATACCAGAGGAGCACTGGAAAAACAGCTTTAAAAACTACTCTATGCGGAGAAATTTGACCATAAGCGATTGGTGTACGACATTACATATACCAGTATTGGCGCAGCTGTAGTGGAGGATTTCTATGACAAGAACATTGTGTTCTTGCAGTTCTGCTTCGAAAGAAAAACTACTTGTAAAAAAACCCTCTAGATCAGCAGAACCGTATCCTTCAAATGGTATATCTAAACAAAGACCTTACTGAAACAGGCAAATATATATTTCCAAAACTGCTACAAAAAAATTTCTCATTTATACAGATAGTAATGGGAAAACCAGTTTGGAATCCATGTTGAAACGTTGGTACAATAAGTTTGAATCTACAAAAAGAAGTAACTAATAATGATTTTGATATTATTTACAGTTAGCTTCTTAAGGTTGCTTACAAACAAAGGAATACTTTAAATCAGGCTTTCGGATATTTGAGCGAAGTAAAAATAAGTTCCTTACTAAGAATCTTAGAATCTCGTACTACTTGTTCTTCGATACACTCTAACTTATACTAATGACTGTAATGCATAAAAAAATACCCTCCTTACCGGTTGTCCAGTAAAGAGGGTACATATCAATTAAGCTAGTTTTTTTCAGTTCGGATTTAAAATTGTAGTTTATTTCTTTTTAAATAGTATCTATATGCAAGTCCTGAGACAATAGTGTCAAATGCATTACCACAGCCAAACATTATAGCAATTCCTATAAGCGTTGGACTCCATATGCCATTTAGGTACAATAAGAAGAAAGCTGCCATAGTAAAGTGAATTTGTCACTACTGATTCAAACAGCATGTAGTTTGTTTTACCTCTTCCATAGAAAGTAGAGTCAAACACATTTTGTATTGCATAGAGTATATAGAATCCAAATAGAACCATGACGAGAGAGAATAATTTATTTACATCATTAAATCGCAAAATATACTGCATAAATGGTTTATATACTGGGATTAAAATCACCCATAGTGCACACACAAATCCTGTAATAGCAAAATATCCCAAGGTATTATTCCGTATTGCATTTTCATCTTTAGCTGTTTCCTGCTTGATCAATTCACCCAGCTGTGTTATTGGTAGAAGCATCCAGCCCCATATAAAGTTATTTGCAACCCAATATGTGCCCTGTTCTCCAAACCATATTAACCATTCTCGAGACCATCAATATATAGGCAATATTTCTTACAAACGACTCCAGCCCCGAAACTCCACCGATTTTTGCAAAGTCCTTTGCCCAAATAAATGACATCTTCTCTTTGTTTAAAACACTATATCCCTGCTTCGCTAGTATGCTAATAACTAGAAAAAAACAGAAATACCATTTACAATTATATTTGAGTATGCAATCCCATTAACACCTAGATTTGCAGAAAAATGGTAAACTTGATACCAGGAAAGTATCAAAAATCAGGCAAAGTAAAAAGTTTAGATACTGTCAAAACATAGATTAATTTATCCTTTCCAACAGAAATAAGAGCAACTGAACTAAAAGCTTAGCAATATACCAAAGATATTTGCAATGCTTTCTATCCTTACATACTTTGCTGATTCAGGGAATTATTTCCTTTGTTGTAGCCATTGCGCTTAGCATCTGCTCCGCATAAATTATTATCAAAAATCGACAGGATTAAGTAAATAAGTAGAGATATCAAAAGTCCAGTTTTCAACCTGTTTATGAATTCACTTTTTATTTTCAATTACTTTACCTACAAAGAAAAAAATAAAGGTAGTATTATTGCTTCATTTACAATTTCATAAATCAAATTTATCCAAGAGAGCTGTCCAGCAATTGAATATGCCCACTCCCCAGGCAGTTGCCCCAAAAAAGAATGTTCGCACGGTTGTGTAAATAGTTGGGCAAAACCCCATTACAAGTAGTGCAACAAAAAGACGCCAATTGATGTTTCTAAGTGATCGTTCAATTCGTTTCATCATTATCTTCCTTACCTTATAACAAAATAAAAATCTTACTAATTGTCCACAAATATATACACAAAAAAAGCAGCCCTAAGGCTGCTTATATATCTCTATAAAGAATCATTATGGATTAGTGTGCTCATGTATGCACCCTTCTTGAAGAAGGATGTGCTTACGCCCCATGCAACTGCTGAGCAAGCTAGTTCGCCTGCGTGCTTTGCTTTGATGCTTCTGATGTCAATAACTATTCCTTGTGGATATAGCTCTGCATCTAGGTGCTGCTTTAGGCTGTCTGCACTGCCGGACTCTACCGCTTTGATTGAGCGCTTTGGATTTGAATCCCACCACTCATCTGGCTTGCAGAATGAGCCGTCCGCTCTCATCTCACCAGATGACAAGCTCTGTGCACAGATTTCTCTGATTCTCTCTAGCATCTCCTCATCAATTATTCCGTCTTTGATTGAGTATGCATAGCATGCGCAAGCTACTCCGTCGTCGTCTAGCTCTTTGATTAGATAAAGGTTTGATACGCCTCTTTCTGCGAACTTCTTCCACTTTGATGCCACCTTATTTAGGCGTGGATTTGTGTATATTGATGAGTTTCCACTCTCTAGAGCTGATTCGAGCTCAGCTAAATTTACATTTTTTTCTTTTCCCAGTTGTCGATAAAGTTAATTCTTAAATCACTCATTTGCTTTCCATCCTTCGTAATCTTCTTGCCAGCTGGCTAATGTATCATCATCAAACACGAGCATCGTGTCTCTGAACGACTTTTACATTTATCTCTGCAAAGAAAGGTCCTTTCTTACTGTGGTATGCGGAGATTCCTTTTCTTGATTTGATTGAAAACTGCACCTTGTAGATTCCTGCTGCGGCGAGAATCGATGGAGTTATGCGCTCTTCTGAAAAATATGCATCGTCCCATTTTTTTCGCCGTCAGTGCTGATCTTAACATCGTAAAAGTCTCCGTATCCGTTGTTTATCTTTAGATAGATTTTGGATAGAATCCTGTCGCTTCTCATGCTTTTTGATGGCCTTAAATGATTTCTTATACTGCCACTGCTTATAGCCTAGCCTTATCATGCTTTAGGAAGAACAAAAGCAGTTAAGACCGCAAATATTATCCACGGCTTTTCTTTTATAAAGCTTAAAATATTGTCCAATCCAGTTCCCTTTCTTACTTAGCACTTGTATTTTATAGTGAATGTGACCTAGTGTCAAACACTAGTCTAGGAATAGCTTTTGTTCTTTTCCGCACGCTCTTCTTCGATGTTTCTTTGCACGAGCTTTTATCTTGTTTGCGTACTTTTCCTCTAGCTCCTTTTTCACCTGTAATCTTGTATATTTCAACAAGCTCGGTCATGGTCTCTATATTGCTTGGCGACAGCTTTAGAACCTTTAGGAAGGACTCTTTCGCCTTTTCAACATCGTCAATATGCTTGTAGGCGATTCCAAGGTAGTACCAAAGTGGCCACCAGTTTTTGAACCTTTCGCTTTCCTCATAGGAAGAAAGGATATTAATTCCATCAGCAAATCTATTTGATAGGATGCAGTTATATCCAGTCTCTATCAAAACGGGTTCCTCTAGGTCAGCGAGTCTTTCCTCGATTTCCTCTCTCATCGCCTTCTTTTTCTTCGCTCTCGTCTCCCTCTATTAGCGCAAGGAAGTCCTTCCAGGTCAGCTGAGCTTTGATGTAAAGCCCCATGTTAAGGTATGCGTATCCGAGGAAGTAGAATCCCATATCAAAAGTCAGGCTTATCCATGGTCAGACGCTCAAACGACTCTAGAGCCTCGGCCTTGTATCTTCCAACGTAGTCCTCGCCCTCACCGATTTCGTAGGAATCCTTGCAGGCTCTTGCGTAGCAGTAGAGCGCATCTGAAGACTTTGGATCTATCAAAAGTGCCGCGCGAAATAGAATGCATGCGTAGTCGAAATCGTTCTTTGATGCAGCTTCAACACCTTCGTTTATCAAAGGTTTAGCGAAGTCTGTGCCGAAGGAACGCTTTATGTACTCGACATAGCTATCGCGGAATTTGAAATTGATATCGCATCCGATGATGACAGCCATATTGTGTGCAATCTTGACATTTGTAAGGTTTGTCAAATCGTCCTTGCGGATAGGTACAGGTACATTTGACAGGATATCAAAGAAGTTGTTCTTCTTAAGATAGTTTTTCGGACAGCTCATCAAAGATATAGTCCTTTGTATGGGGAAATAGAAATTCTCCTATTCTATCCTGAAGCTCCTGTGGCTCGCCCGTTTGCACTGGCCTTAGCCTTTGCCTTGCTCGCCTTAGCGTCCTTTGCCGCTTTATCTTTTTTTGTTTATCAGTCATGGTTTAACTCCCATCCTTTTTTTCTTAAATTTTTTTAACTGCATCCGGATTCATCGTTCTGATTAAATCCTCCTCAATCAGGTGCTTTGCCTCGCCCGCCGGAAGCCTATCCTTGTTTTCGCAGACGAAGGCATAGAGAATTCTGTAGATATCCTCCTTGCTGTGCGACTGCTTTTGGAATCCCTTCATGTAGTAGAAATCTGCAAGCATTTCGTAAAAGTCGAAGGAGCTATTTGATATCGAGCGCTCGATAAACTCTATCGACCAAGTGAATCCGCCGCGGTTATAGTAGAGGTCTAGAACCTTTTCTATCATCTTAAGCCTAGCTAGCTCCTTAGCCGAGATATAGCTATTGCTGATTACCTCGTAAGGCGCCCTGTCTCTCCATACATATCCGTGCTGCTTACGCTCATCGTAGGCCCTTGTTCCTTTAAGAAGCTTTTAGGAAGCCGAGCTGAAGCATATCAGGTCTTAAGCTGTAAACACGGTTAAACGACCTTGCAAAAGAATGGTAATTCTCAAGCGGAAGTCCTGCTATCAAATCGAGGTGCATGTGGATATTCTTACCCTCCTGTAGCTTTTGTACATTTGACATTAGCAAGATCTATATCCGTGTCACGTCCCAATGGCCTTAAGCGTCACAGGATTTGTTGTCTGCACGCCTATCTCAAACTGAAACTGTCCCTTACGAGCTTTTTTGAGCAGATAAATCTGCCTGTCTGTCAGAAGTTCACCGCATATCTCAAAGTGAAAGTTAGTGATACCATTATCGTTTTCTATGAGAAATTTCCAGATTTCATACGACCTAGCCTCACTGAAGTTGAATGTTCTATCGAGGAACTTTACCTGCTTAACCTTATTTACAAGAAAGTATCTAAGCTGTCTTTCGACCTTTTCGGTATCTAGGATGCGAAGTCCCTTTTCGACCGATGAAAGGCAGTAGCTACAGCGGTATGGACATCCCCTAACGCTTTCATAATATATGACTTTGTCGCTCTCAAGCTCAAGGTACTCGTACGGAAACGGGAGCTGGTTGAGGTTCATAGGCTTTGACAATTCGTTACATACAATTTCTTCGCCAGACCTGTAGCATAGTGATTTTACCTCCGCAAGTCCGCTTGCTTTCACATCAAAGCTAGGCTCTCCATCCTGCATGACAAGCGCCTTACAGAATTCAAAGAATCCGTTTTTCTCCCTCGCCTCGAATGACAAAAATCTATCCAAGGGTTTGCTCTCATGAGTTCCTTAGTCTCAAAGCTCACCTCTGGTCCTCCGAGCAAAATCTTCGTATCTGGACAGGCCTTCTTTACCTCACTTGCGAGGATTTTTGATTTCCTCAATGTTCCAGATATAGCATGAGAAGCAGATTAAATCATATCCGCCTCTGACGATTTCCCCATAGACATAGTCACTGTCGTTGTTAATGGTAAACTCCTGAAGGCTGATATCAAGCCCCCGAGCCTACTGAAACGCCGTACAGGTATTTCAGTGCTAGGTTGGAATGAACATATTTAGAATTTAGTGTTGTAAGCAAAATTCTCATCTTATTCCTCATCAAAGCTAGAGCAGTCTGAAGCGCTCATCCTTGAGCATTCCCTCTATCCTTCATTGCTCTCTCAAGCTGAGCGAGCATCAAATCTCTATCCTCTGGCAAATTACCGCGAAGCGATACATAGTTTGAAGCGTGGTTGCTTCTGAAAACGCAGCTCTTTCTTTGGGTTTGCATGCTTGCATTAGAAGGTAGGTTTCTTCGACCACCTCTTCACCGCTCAAAACCTCAAATTCGCCTCTTGCTATCTCATCTGTTATAGACGCCGACGGATCTAGCATCAGTGTCAAAAGGCTCACATACGATGCGTCCATCTCGCTAATCATCTTGCCTGTCTCTATCGCGTGCTCTCTCCATAGCTCCTTACCTCCAAGTCCAGAGATAAAGGTAACTGATGTACGGATGCCGTTTTCCTCTGCCTTATGAACGGCAGCCACGGTGTCCGCGCGCCCAGCGCCCTTGTTCACCCTCTCAAGCACAAGGTCGCTGCCTGACTCGGCGCCGATGTACGCAATCCCAAGGCCCGCCGCCGCAAAGCCGAGCCAGGTCCTCAGGACTTTTGCGAAGGATGTCCTGAGCGCGCGCGTAAATGCCTACGCGGCTTACCTCCGGGAACAAAGCCTTGATATTCTCTAAAATGAACATCAGCTTGTCCGTTGATAAGCACATCGCATCGCCATCGCAAAGGAAGATTTTTTCCACATGCGAGTAGACGCTTCGCGCCTCAATCAAATCCTCTATTACTTCTCTAACATCTCTAACCCTGAACTGCTTATCCTTGAACATGCTGCAAAAAGTGCATTTGTTGTAGGCGCAGCCTATTGTAACCTGAACGAGCAGGCTGTAAGCCTCGCTCGGCGGTCTATAGATATTCCCCTCGTATCTCATCTACATACGCTCCGGCGCTTTCATTCCAAGCAAACCAATTCCTGTAGCAATAACTCTCTTTGTTGCGATTACAAGCGCTATCTTTGATGTCTTCTCTACCTCATCATCTACGATTATGTGCTCATCATGATAGAACTTATTGAAGCACTGAGCGATATCGATTATGTGCCTTGTAATGATTGAAGGCTCATACTTTTCACCAGCCTGCTCAACAACTCCTGGGAAGGCATAGATAAGCTTTGTTAGCTCATATGCGCTATCCGACTTTGCTAGAAGAGCAAAGTCAACATTCTTAGGATCCTGTGCCTTAGCTACGATGTCCTCTCCAGCCTTGCGAAGAAGGCTTGCACATCTTGCGTGAGTGTACTGAACATATGGTCCAGTTTCTCCATCAAAGTTAAGAATCTGATCCCACTTAAATGTGTAGTCCTTGATTCTGTTGTTTGAAAGCTCATTGAAAACAACAGCACCGATTCCAACCTGTGAAGTAATTTCCTCAAGGTTTTCGATATTAGGATTCTTCTCTTCGATAATTTCTCGTTTTTTTTCGATTGCACCGTTTAGAACGTCCTCAAGGAATACTACGCGGCCGTGTCTTGTCGACATAGTTCCTTCCTCGAGTCTAACCATTCCAAATGGCACGTGAACGCACTGGTTTGCCCAGTCGTATCCCATGAGCTCAAGAATCTTAAATAACTGCTGGAAGTGAAGGTTCTGCTGAGTTGCAACAACATAGATATTCTTATAGAAATCGTAGTTTTCCTTACGGTAAACAGCCGCCGCTATATCTCTTGTAATATATAGAGATGAACCATCTGACTTTCTTAATCAAAGCTGTTCCTAGCTTGTACTCTTCGAGATCTACGACCTGAGCTCCATTTGATTCCTGAAGAAGTCCCTTGTCTGAAAAGTTCCTTCTCAAACCCTAGGCATCTTATCAGAATAAAAGCTCTCGCCATTGTATGAGTCAAACTCTATGCCTAGCATATCGTAAACTCTCTGGAATTCCTTGAGGCTCTCCTCACGGAACCACTGCCATAGTTCAACCTCTTCCTTGCTGCCCTGCTCAAGCTTTGTAAATATAGCTCTAGCCTCATCCTCTAGCTCTGGATGCTCCTCAACCTCAACATGAAACTTCGTGTAGTAGCCTAGCAAGGTTTTGATAGGTGAGTTTATAACATCTTCGCGGTTTCCCCATCTTCTATATGCACAAATCATCTTACCAAACTGCGTTCCGTAGTCACCGAGATGATTGATTTTGAAAAACATCATATCCAAGTGCATCGTAGATCTTGCTTAGTGAATTTCCGATAACTGTCGACCTGATGTGACCGATGTGAAAAGGCTTTGCAATGTTAGGTGATGAAAATTCTACAATTACCTTCTTGTTTCCACCGATGTCGCTTCTTCCGAAGTTTTCCTTTTTCTTCTAGAACCTCTGAAACAGTTGACTTCATCATCTCTTCTCTAGAAACGAACATATTCACATATGCGTTTACCGGACTAACCTCTGAGAATAGCTGCTCTCCCTGAAGCTTTTCTGCAAGTTCAGCAGCAATTAGATTAGGAGCCTTTCTCATCGTCTTAGCAAGTCTAAAGCAAGGAAATGCGTAGTCGCCCATGGACTGGTCCTGCGGGATTTCAATCATTGATTTGATTTCATCCTCGGTAAGCCCCTCTAGATTCTTAGCTATTATCTCTGCTATCTCTTTCTTAAAAATCTATCATTTTACACCTCAATATTTCACTAATATCATTTATATTACTGCACTAGCACCCTAGCAAATCTCCTTTACTACTGCTATGCCTTACTTCTTTTTCATGCGCACAATGGTTACGCCTTCGCCGCCATCGTTATATGAAGCAGCGCCGTAAGAATCGACATACTTCTTTCGCTTCAGCATCTGCCTTATTCCATCTTTGAGTATTCCTCCGCCCCTGCCGTGGATTATAGAAACCATATCTAGACCTGTCATATAGACATCGTCGAGATATTTCTCTACATCCGCAAGCGCGTCCTCTAGGTTCTTACCCATGACATTTATGCTAGCAGAAACGCTTGATGACTTTGATCTCAAAAAGTGAACCGTACTTGCTTGAGCTCTTAGCCTGTGGCTTTTCTGTCCTTACCCTCGTTGATGAGCATAAGGTCTTGCAGTCTCGCCTTTTACCTTGAGTGCTCCGATGTTTATCATCAGATTGCCCTTCTCGTCTGGTAGGCTCAAAAATAGTTCCATTTTGCCCTATGGTTAACAGCTTAACCCTATCTCCAATCTTCAAAGTATCAGCTGAAACTGGCTCGCTGTTCACCTGCTTTACGACTTTCTCTGAAACCAGATCCTCTGCCTCATTTATCTTGCGCCTACTCTTTTCTAAAGCTCCAGTGTTAAGGTTTGTATGAGCACCTGACTTTTTGCAACCTTCTAAGGTCTTTTTGCACGTCCTTGACAGCGCTCTTTGTCTCCCTCAAAAGTTCCCTGGCCTCGCGCTTAGCTTCTGCGATTATGTCTGCACGCTTTTCGCTAATAGCCTTTTCCTTCTCCTCGAGCTTTTTAAGTCTTTCCTCGATTTCAGCTCGCATGCTCTCTGCATCTAGTCTATCAGCAGCAGCCTTGCGTTTATCGTCTTCAATGGAGCTTATGACATTCTCAAACTCCATATCGCCGTGTTTGATATGCTCAGAGGCTCTTTCGATTACGGACTCAGAAAGACCGAGTTTCTTTGATATCTCAAAGGCATTTGACTTTCCTGGCACGCCTATCAAGAGCCTGTATGTCGGCGTCAGCGTCTCTACATCAAACTCCATCGCAGCATTCTCAACACCACTTGTTGCAAGCGCATACTTCTTTAGCTCGTTATAGTGAGTTGTTGCCATGGTCAAAGTTCCGCTATCATAGAAGCGCTCAAGTATTGCTATTGCAAGAGCCGCACCCTCTGTAGGATCTGTTCCTGCACCCTAGCTCATCCACGAGAACAAGGCTGTCGTAGCTCGCCTTATCTATTATGCTGACTATGTTCTTCATGTGAGATGAGAAGGTCGAAAGACTCTGCTCTATGCTCTGTTCATCACCTATGTCAGCAAAGACCTCTCCAAAAATCGGAAGTGTACTTGCATGTGAAGCCGGAATATGAAGTCCGCTCTGTGCCATCATCACAAGAAGCCCCGCCGTCTTTAGACTCACAGTCTTACCACCAGTATTTGGTCCTGTAATTATCAGAGTTCTGTAGTTTCCACCTATTCTGATGTCAACTGGAACCGCCTTCTTATATTCTATCAAAGGATGCCTTGCCGATATCAGTCTAAGCTCTCCATCTATATCTATCTTAGGCTCGCTTGCATGCATCTTACATGAAAGCTTTCCCTTTGCCATGATGAAATCTAGCTTGGTTAGAAGCTCTAAATTGCTTCTTATCTCCCTATAGTGCTCTGCAACTCTAGAGCTTAGCTCTGCAAGGATTCTTGCAATCTCTAGCTGCTCTTCAACCTCAAGCTCACGTAGCTTGTTGTTAAGTTCAACAACGCCCTGCGGCTCTATGAAAAGAGTTGCCCCACCTTTTGATTGGTCATGCACCATACCTGGAAAGAAGGAGCGATACTCCTGCTTAACTGGAATTACGTACCTTCCATCTCTCATGGTCACAATCGCATCCTGAAGGTAGGTCTTATTGCTCGATGAGGTGATGATTCTCGACAGCTTGTTCTTTATCGCCTGATTTTGCTGGTGGATGCTTCTTCTAATATCCTTGAGCTTTGGCGATGCGTTATCAGCCATCTCATCTTCGGTCAAAATGCACCTTGAAATCTCTTTTTCGAGTGCAGTAAACTCAACGATTAGGTCAACCATCTCGCCTATATACTTTAGCTCAGGGAGCGCATCATCGTGCATAAAAGCAACAACCTCAGAGCTTATACCAAGCACGTTTTGTACCTCAAGGAGCTGTCTCATTGTTAGACTTCCGCCCTTTTTGGCTAGCAAAAGTGCTTCTCGAATATCATAAAGTCCTCCCGTAGGAAGCGGGCCTTTACGCACAATAAGGTCAACCGCTTCCGTGGTCGACCTTAATTCCTCTTTGATTATTTTTTCGCTAGTAAGAGGAGTCAGTTCATCCGCTAGCTTTGCGGACGCGGCAGATCCCATCTCACGCTTCAATTGCGCAATTATTTTTTTGTATTCTAATGTTTCTAGCGCCTTTTTGATTCATTTCTTTTGCCTTAAGTTTATCGAGCTCGTTCTTGAGCTTTATATTCTCCATCTGAAGATCAAAGAAGCTGTTCTCGTACTCGCTGCACTTGTCACGTAGCTCCTTCATTCTTGCTGCATCGTCTTTGATTCTACCCTGAAGCTCGCTCACATTTTCCTTATTGTTCTGTGAGCTCTTCTTTGACTGTTCCCACATCTGCATGTAGTACTTCATCTCTTTCTTGAGCTTTTCATTATCAGTTCTGAGTCTTTCTACCTCGTCCCTTGCAAGCATAAGCTCTTCCGTAATGTTTACGGCTGCAAGAAGTGCCACTGAGCCATTTGCATTGTCAAGGCCAGCCTTGCCTATGATGTTCATCTGCTCATCAACATGCCCAGCAATTTTCTGGATGACTTCTTCACTGTAGTCTCCGGCAATCGTATAAACCTGATTATAAATTTTTTTACATCTACCTTGCTCATTTTGACCTCCTCGGGCAGAACTCAGGATTTCTAATTATCTCTGATGCTCGCACCCAGATTATTCTTTAGTGCTTCTACAACCTTTGCATGCGCTTCTTCCGTCTCAACATCGGTAAGAGTTCTATCATCATGTCTATATGTCAAGCTATATGCGACGCTCTTCTTACCATGTCCTACCTGTATTCCTCTATAAATATCGAAGAGCTTAACACTTCTCAGAATCTCAGTACCCGCTTCCTTAATCACCTTTTCTATCTCGGCAACCGGAGTGCTTTCGCTAACTACCATAGCGATATCTCTTGATGTTGATGGATACTTAGGCGGCTTAGAGTACTGAATTTCTCTACTTGAGAACTCAATCAGTCTATCTAGGAAGAACTCTCCGCAGTAAGCTTTTATCGCCTATTCCGTAGTTTGATGCAACATCAGGGTGAACCTCACCCATGATTCCAAGCTCAACTTCCTCGCCCTTATCTGTCACCTTGACAACTCTTGCACATCTGCCCGGGTGGTAAATTCCATACTCTGACTCTGCTATATAGCTAACATCCTTGATACCCATCATATCAAACATGCACTCTACCATTCCTTTTGAGAGTGAAGAAGCTCTCATCCTTTCCGTAAACTCCAATTGAAAGATCAAAGCTCTCATCTGGAAGTCCCTCTGGCTGAATGTAGTTCTTGCTGAAAACCTTGCCTATCTCAAAGGCTCTAACGCCCTCTACACTTCTGCTATAGTTTCTTGCTAGAACCTCAAGCATGCCTGGTGTAAGTATGGTTCTCATAGCAGCTGTATCTTCTCCCATAGGATTGATGATATCTACTGTATCTCTCTCCCATGACTCTTCGTCTATTCTGCACGCATCAAAGATCTTCTGATTGATAAATGAGAATGTCTGAATTTCATCAGCACCCATTGCACAAAGTAGATCTCTAAGCTTTCTTCTTGTCTCCCAGCTCAAGCTGTTCTCAGCCTTAACATCTAGCTTAGGAAGTGTATTTGGAAGGTTATCGTAGCCGTACATTCTAGCGATTTCCTCTACAAAGTCAACTTCCTTAAGGATGTCTTGACGAACTGTTGGAGCTGTAACTATCATCTCGTCTCCAGTTCCCTGAACCTTCATCTCTAGAGATTCTAGTATAGCTACCATCTCTTCTCTAGAAAGATCAGTTCCAAGAACCTTGTTGATTCTGCTAACTCTAGCGCTTACCACCTGTGGGTGCTCTGGACTCTTATATATATCGACTGAACCCTCTAGCACCTTACCGTAGCCTAGCTCATCTATCAAAGCGCAAACTCTGTCAGCTGCTTCCTCACAGAGGTTAGGGTCTATGCCCTTCTCGTATCTTCCTGAAGCCTCAGTTCTGAGTCCTAGCTTCTTGGATGTCTGCCTTACTGAAGAGCCAACAAAGTTAGCTGATTCAAGAACAACAGTCTCAGTGTCAGGCTTGATTTCTGAATCAAGCCCTCCCATAACACCTGCAACAGCTACAGGTCCATTTGCATCGTTTATCATCAGCATGCTGTCATCAAAAGTTCTCTCAACTCCGTCAAGTGTTGTGAACTTTGATCCATCCTCTGCGACATCTACAACGATCTTTCCACCTGCTAGACTTCTGATATCAAAAGCGTGTAGCGGCTGTCCGTACTCCATCATTACGAAGTTTGTGATGTCGACGATGTTGTTGATAGGTCTCATTCCTGCTGCAATGAGCTTCTTCTGAAGCCACCAAGGTGACTGCTCTATCTTCACGTCTTTGATTACTCTTGCTGTGTAGCGCTTACAAAGATCGCTCTTAACCTCAACCTGTATGTAGTCTGATGACTTCTCTGTCAAAGTGTTGCATTCTGTCTTAGGATATACAAGCTCTCCGCCGAATGTAGCTGCAGCTTCCCTTGCCATACCTATCATTGAAAGACAGTCAGGTCTGTTAGGTGTTATCTCAAAATCTACAACTGCATCCTTAAGACCTAAAAACCTCATCGATATTCTCTCCGAGCTTATCTTCATAGTTTCCTGAAAGGAGCCAGATTCCGTCCTTTGATACAAGAGGTGCACACTTATCAGCTATTCCAAGCTCCTGTGGTCCGCACATCATGCCGTCAGACTTTACTCCTCTCAGCTCTCCTGCGCTTATCTTAACGCCGCCCTCCTGTTTAGGCTGTCCGTGAAGAGGTCCTGGAACTACGCTTCCATCGATTGCTACCGGTACATAAGCACCAACATAGAGGTTGCTTGCACCTGTTACAATCTGAAGCTTTCCAAGCTTGCCTAGATCCATCTGGCAAACCACTAGCTTATCAGCATCTGGGTGCTTATCTATGCTCAAAACCTTAGCAATTTTGACATTTTCAATGCCCTCACCAAGGTATGAGATTGTTTCTATATTTGATCCGCTCATAATCATGCGGTCACAGAACTCCTTATCTTGTGGCCACTTGTCGAGCTTAACATAATCCTTTATCCAATCTATTGAAACTAGCATCTGCGCCTCCTATTTGAACTGCTCAATGAATCTTGTATCGTTCTCATAGAGCAATCTTATATCGTCAATTCCGTACTTCAGCATAGCGATTCTCTCTACGCCCATTCCGACAGCAAAGCCTGTGTACTTGTTTGTATCGATGCCGCCAGCCTCATGTACATGCGGATGTGTCATACCGCATCCGAGAATCTCAATCCAGCCGCTTCCCTTTGCAGACATTGCAGCCTTTTCCGCCGCATTTAAAGCAAGATACATCCATCTCAGCACTCGGCTCTGTAAATGGGAAGTGGTGAGGTCTGAACTTCGTCATAGTCTTAGGGTCCAAAGAGTTTCTTTTGCCATAAGGTCAAGAGTACCCTTTAGGGTCAGCCATGGTGATATCCTCTCCGACAACCATCATCTCTATCTGGTGGAAGGTATGTGAATGCGTTGCATCTGGTGTGTCACATCTATAACATCTTCCTGGAATAACAATCATGTATGGAGGTGTTAACTCCTTCTCAGCTCTAATCTCTGCTGAAGAGGTATGAGGTCTGATAACGATGTCCTTGCTAATGTAGAAGGTGTCGCTCATATCCCTTGCTGGGTGAGCCAGCGGAGCGTTTAGTCCATCAAAGGTATTAAATACCGTATCGATGTCTGGTCCCTCGTAAACTGAATAACCCATGCTGCGGAAGATATCAGTAATCTCCTCGATAACCTGAGTTACTGGGTGCTTAACACCGATTTTCTCCTTTACGCCTGGTTCGGTCACGTCTATAGTCTCGGCCGCAAGTTTCTCCTGCTTCACTCTCTCTTTGATTGCATTTGCTCTCTCCTCAAGCGCAGCAGCAATCTTCTCTTTTACTTCGTTTGCAGCCTTACCGAGTTCCTTCTTCTCCTCTGGAGCAAGCTTGCCCATCGAACGCAGTACTTCTGTAATTTGACCCTTTTTGCCCAAAAAATCGAATTCTGATCTCCTCAGCTTCTTTTTCTGTGTTTGCAGCGCTAAGCTGCTCACGCGCTTCTTCGAGCATTTTCTTTAGTCTTTCCTGCATAGTTTAAACCTCTTTCATAATTTATTACACTGATTAATCAGCTTGTTTTTCTCTGTCTCATGCTCTCGTACATGATTATTCCTGCAGATACTGCTGCATTGAGAGAGTCTATCTCTCCGCACATCGGTATCTTCACAATTTTGTCTGCGGCATCAAAGATTTCCTCTGAAACTCCGCCTCCCTCGTTTCCGATAACGAGAGCTAAATCGCTATCTAGCTTCGCGTCAAAGTAGTAGCTATCCGTATCAAAGCCAGTCGCTACAAGCGAGAGCTTATTTTCTCTCACGAGCCTTAAAAAGTTCCTCATTGCTATCTAGCCTGATGATAGGAACCCTGAATAACGAGCCTGCAGCAGACCTTATAACCTTGGCGGAATATACATCGGCCGTTCCCTTCATTACTATTACCGCCATGAATCCTGCCCCATCGCAGGTACGAATTATTGTCCCGATATTGCCTGGATCCTGAAGCCTATCTAGGACAACAATGTTGTTGCTCCTATCACTTTGGATATTGCACGCATCACATACATGTTCATTGGCAAAGCCAGACCTTTCCAAAGTGCACTTCTCATGAAACGACCTAGCGTCTCCCAGCGTCTCAAAGCCCTGCATCTTAACTACTGCAATTATGTCTCTTCCGTTCTCTGTATCCTGAAGTTTATCAAAAAGAGTTTCATTTAAGAAGAAAAATCTTAGCGCCTGTCTTCTGTAAGTCCTCAGCTAACTCTTGCGAAATATATGAGCTAAGCTCATATCCCTTCTCATCGCTATAGCAGATTAGAAGCTCTTTAATCTTCGCATTTGCTCCGAGAGCATCTCTCAAAATATTGCTACCCTCGATTAAATATTCCTGCTGCTTCTCCCTATATTTGTGCCTGAGAAGCTTCAGCCACGTCTTGAACCTTTGGTTATCCGGCGATTCTATATAGTTTGACATAATTATCCTTAAATCACGAAAAAAAGCCGGCAAGGCCGGCTTTATATTTTTTTCTATTTCTTGAGAAAAGATGGAATTCCGAACAATGAATCCTCTTCTTCGTCTACAGATGGGCCTCTATCAAAGATATCTCCAAGAGTTACTTCTCTTCCTGTGAGTCCCTCTTCTGTAGTAACGCGCTTTTCGTCAAGACCAACGGTATTGCTTGCCGGTCTGAAGTCTACCTTATCCTGGCTCTTAGCAAAGCCTGTTGCAATTACCGTTATTGAAAGCTCATCTTCCATATCGTCGCAAACAGCAGCACCGAAGATGAAGATTGCATCCTCGTCTACCTTCTCCTGAACCATCGATGTCATCTCGTTAATCTCGAGCATTCCGAGGTTCTCTCTACCAGCGATGTATAGAAGAACGGCGCCAGCACCTGAGATTGTTGTCTCAAGCAGTGGGCTCTCGATAGCCTGAGTTACTGCCTCAACAGCTCTGTTCTCACCGTTACCACGGCCAACACCCATGTGGGCTATGCCTCTATCTGTCATAACAGACTTAACATCAGCAAAGTCAGTATTGATAATTGCGAAGTCAGAGATGATATCTGTGATACCCTGAACACCCTGACGAAGTACATCGTCTGCCTTGCCGAAAGCCTCAATCATTGTTGTGCTCTTATCGCTTATGTCGAGAAGCTTGTCGTTAGGAACTACTACTAGTGAGTCTACAAACTCCTTTAGGTAGCCTAGGCCCTGCTCAGCCTGCTTCATTCTCTTGCGACCCTCAAAGGTAAAAGGCTTAGTTACAACTGCAACTGTAAGAATTCCCATGTCCTTGGAAACCTTAGCGATAATAGGTGCAGCACCAGTTCCTGTTCCGCCACCCATACCAGCTGTGATGAATACCATATCGGCACCTTCCACAGCATTTGAAATAGCCTCTATAGTCTCCTGCGCAGACTCCTGACCCATTCTAGGGTTTCCTCCTGCACCAAGACCTCTAGTAAGCTTCTCACCTATCTGGATCTTATTCTCAGCAGAACACTTATTAAGAGCCTGTCTATCTGTGTTTACTGCGATAAACTGAACTCCCTTTAGCCCTGCTTCTATCATACGATTAACAGCGTTACAGCCGCCGCCACCGACTCCGATTACTTTGATTACAGCGGAATTATCCTTTTCCGTTTCGAACTGCAGCATCTCAATGCCTCCTTACCTTGCAAATATACTCTAATTTTACCATATACGCCGCCCTTTTGCACTCTTTTTCTTTGATAGAAAAGTGAATTTATGTAAATATTTTCTTAAGCGTCAATTTCTGGCGTGAAGGACATATAATCACTGCCTCCAACCTTGATTGTTCCCCTGTTTATCTTATCGTTGAAGAGGTTATTTACGACCTTCTGTAGCTCCCCTCTTTGAATGGTTTGCATGAGCTCCTTAGGAGTTCCTTTGACAGAAAGAGTGTCATAAATATACGCTCTTATGAGAACCTTTGATACATCAATTTTTTTGAAGAAAAGATCGCCCTTATTCATTGCCGAAAGCATCCTCAAAGTCATCTTCAGCGCATCTGATTCCTCAACCTCAATCTTCTCTCCAATATTCATCTTGCTTATTGTAAGACCTGTCAAAAGTGTTACCTGAGGATCTACGGTTGCCTTTCTCAAAACCGTTCCATCTTCATCGATTACAACAAAACTTTCGCCGTACACTATGGCCGCCGTCTGCCGTCTCTCCTTAACGCTTATGATAAGCTTGTCCGGAAGGCTTCTCTTTACGTAAATATCCTCAAAATATGGATTCCCCTTCAGGTTCTTTTTTATGTCAGAAAGTCCCGCATCAAAGATTAGATTAACGCCTTTTTTTGCCTTTGCCATGGAAATGACCTCGGCATCTGTGTAATAGCTATTTCCTTCGACCGAGAAGCTCTTTATGTTGAAGTAGTTTGATTTTAGAAATAAAAACACGCCAGTTCCTATACATAGGAGCACGACAAATCTCAGGAAGTAATGTTTCTTCCTGTGCTTTTTGCGCTGCCTTTCCACATGTTTGAGAGCGATTCTGCGATATATCTCTTCGTCGAGTTCTTCTTCTGTAGTAATTTGCTTTTTTTCTCGCCATTATCACTCGCATTTTCACTAGGCTCAGTTTCAGCTTTTACACTTTTCAGAGACCTCTGTCTCCTCCTCTGCCTCACCTGAATTTTTCTACTTGAGCTTCGGCATCTGCAGTGCCATCCTCTTTGTGCTCTTCCTCAAGCATTTCAAGCGCATCGTCACTTACATCTTCCCTCTTTTTTTCCCTTGAATGCCTTGAGCTTACCCAATAAACCTTTTTTTCATTAATTCTTTTTCCATTATCTCATAAACTATTTTTTTCACTTGCTCTCATTTGGCCAAGCTTCTTGCTGGCCGCTTCCATTTTGCAATTCTATCCTTGTCTTTTTGATAATTCCTCTATCAAATCACTTAGCTTTTTCTACATCGACATCAGCCTGCTCAAACAGCAGTCCTCCTCCGCAATCTGCGACAACCTTGGCATTATAATACTGATGGTTATCTGCCGCCCATGGATAAGGAATTATAATCGAAGCCCTGCCACATGCTGTTATTTCAGCAAGAGATAGTGCACCTGCACGGCAAATCACTAGGTCTGAAGCTGATATGGCATCAGCCATACCATCTATATACGGAAAAAGTCTAATTTGTCCATCTATAAACGACGTACCTGCTTCACCGATCTGTTCCCCTTCTTCCCCGGTAGCCTTTGATAGTCTATCCTTTGTATCATCAAAGAACCTAGTTCCCGTTCCGAAGATCAAAGTTCTCTTATCGCCCTTTTTTATTCTACGCGCGTAGGCCTCCGCCACGCCGTTTATCTCATTTGACCCAAGGCTTCCTCCAAAGGAGAATACTACAAAATCCTCATCTGCTATGCCTAGTTTCTTCCTCGATTCAGTTCTATCGAGATTCGTAAACTCAGCCCTTACAGGGTTTCCTGTATATGAGGTTTTTATCTTTTTGTTTGAATACTTTTTTTCCGCTCCCTCAAAGCCTAGGAAAACCTTTTTTTGCAGTATTTTTGATGTAAATCTATTTCCTATGCCGGGGTAGGCGTTTTGCTCGTGGATATAGCAGTTTGCTCCGCAAATTTTACCTGCAATTATGACAGGCACGCTGACAAATCCACCAGTTCCGATAACAGCATCTGGCTTAAATTTCCTTATCAGCTTTATAGACTTAAAAATGCCCGCAAGCGTAAAGCTACACGCTTTGACGAACTCGCGCATATCGCTAAAAAATCCATTTCCTCTGTAAAACCACCTCGATGGAACTGCATGAAATTCATAGCCGTTCTTAGGCACAACTTCAGCTTCTATGCTGTCCTTACTACCCAAAAAGATGATTTCACTATCAGGCTTAACCTTCTTTATTTGCTCCGCGATTGCTATCGCTGGATATAGATGTCCCCCAGTACCTCCACCGGTCATCACAAATTTCATTAGATATCCTCTCTCTGCTGTCTCGAAATATTTAGTACCACGCCGATAAGGAACATGAAAAATCCACAGTGCGTTACCACCGTAGCTTATGAACGGAAGTGCAACTCCTGTAGGTGGCATAGACGATGTTACAACTGCAACATTAAGAACTACCTGAGCACCTATCATTATCGCAACACCCGAGGCAAGAAGGGTTCCAAAGCTATCCTTTGCATTTAGGGCAATACAGAATATTCTCCAAACGACAACTACAAATACCATAAGAAGAGCCGCAACCCCAACAAAGCCAAGCTCCTCACCCTATGATAGCGAGTATAAAGTCATTTTGTGGTTCCGGTAAGTATAGATTCTTCTGCACGCTGTTTCCGAGTCCTCTGCCTCTAAGCCCTCCCGTAGCAAGCGCAAGTAAAGACTGAACGACCTGAAAGCCTCCTTCTAAGGAGTATTTAAACGGATTTAAAAAACTTACAACTCTATCGTGCTGATAGCCTGAGCTAAAGAATCCTAAATATATGCTTCCTAACGAGAGACCGCCAACTAGAAGTCCTATATAGCCCCAGTGCATTCCAGAGATAAAAGCTATCCCTGCCGAGATCAAAAATACCGTTATCGCAGTCGAAAGGTTTGGCTGAAGCACAATCATTCCGCACACAAATAGAGTGTAGGCAACTATAGGTGCAAGACCCATCATGCTCTTTGCTCTTTCCTTGCTCGCCGAAAAATATGCAGAGCCAAGGATAATGATGGTTGGCTTTGCTAGTTCTCCAGGCATGATGGTTATTCCAAGTTTTACCCATCTTCGAGCATTATTGACAGTTACGCCAAGAGGCGTAAATATCATAAATAGCATCAAAACCTCAATGATGGCAATTAGAACAGCAAACCGCCTATACTTATGATAATCTATTAGCGAAGTAAACATCATTATGCCAAATCCACTGACCGCGAAGAATCCTTGCTTCCAAAGAAAGGCATAAGGCGTTCCTGAAGTGTTTATTGCACTGTAGTAGCTGGCACTGAAAAACCATAACCACGCCAAACACCGTCAATATGGTAATAAGGACGACAAGCACAGGGTCACAGTGTTTTAAATTATTCAGTTTTCCTAGCTTTAGCAATTTTTTCATTCCAACACCCTAATTTAATTCATTTGAGCTTCTCAACGCAGCGCTTAAAGTGTTCACCGCGTCTTTCATAGCTTTCATACATATCCCAGCTTGCGCACGCAGGTGAAAGCAAAACAGTATCACCGCTTCTCGCAAGCTCATGAGCTCTTTCAACACATTCATCCAAATTGCTGAAGTTCTCGTATTCTGTAAATCCACATCTATCTGCAGACTCAGCTATTATATGAGCATCTCTTCCAAATAGAAGAAGTTTCTTTACAGCTCCATCAAAGTTTGATGTAAACTCATCAAAGTCCTGCTGCTTTCCATCACCGCCAGCAATCAAAAGAACATTTTTCTTTATTGCTCTTAGTGCAGTTAGCGATGCATCTACATTTGTGCCCTTCGAATCATTATAGTATTTAACGCCATCAATCTCTGCACAGAACTCTATTCTATGCTCAACACCGCCAAAAATTTCTCATCGCTTCGGCTATGACTTCCTTATCTATTCCTGCAAAGTAGCATATGCCGACTGCCGCCAGAACATTTTCGACATTATGATCGCCTATTATCCTAATATCGCTCTTATCACATATGTAAACCTTGTCATTTCTGTCATTTACATATATCTTTTCATCATCTAAAATTACGCCATAGTTAAGTTTTTCTTTTCTGCTAAAAGGCACGACTGTGCACCTCGCATTCTTTGCTAAATCAAAGCAAAGCTTGTCATCATAATTTATGATCAGATACTGATTTTCATCCTGATTTGCAAAGATTTTTAGCCTTAGCTTCGCCATAGGCCTGCATGGTATGATGCCTGTTTAAGTGGTCAGGTGTCAGATTTAATATTGCAGAAACTAGCGGTCTAAATTCTTTAGTTGTCTCTAGCTGAAAACTGCTTACTTCCGTTACAAGCCAGTCATCTTTTTGTTGCTTCGATAGCGGCACCGATTACGGCCTTACCAATGTTTCCGACAACCGAAGTCCTTCTCTTTGATCTCTCAAAGATTTCTCCCAACTAGACTTGTGGTTGTTGTCTTACCATTAGTTCCAGTTATGGCAACAAAGGTTCCGTCACAAAGTCTATACGCAAGCTCTAGCTCTCCAATTACTTCAGCTCCCGTTTTTCTCAGCCCTCTGAATAAATTCCAGTTCAGGGACTTACTCCAGGGCTCATGATCACGTAGTCAAACTTTGTATCATCTGGATCCTGCCCCTAGAAAGGCATGTTTACATGTCCTATCTATCAGCGCTACAAGAGCCTCATCCATGTCATCTCTAGCCTTGCTATCCTGAGCATAGAGCTCTGCAGCCCTTTCCTCCTAGCATTTCGAGGGTCGCCTTTTCCAGTTCTTCCAAGACCTACAACCAATATTTTTCTTGTTCTGTATCTTATCCAAAAAAATTCATTTTTACACCTAAATCATATATATTAGGTAAGCCAGCAAGCAACAAAGCGCGCTGACGAGCCAAAAATATTAGAACTACAACTCTCTCGTGCAATCCGCACATTTCAAAGTGATGGTGGATTGGAGCCATCTTGAAGACTCTCTTTCCTGTTGATTTAAAGGAAACAACCTGAATGATTACAGATAGCGATTCCATCACATATATGAAGCCAGAGACTATGAGCAGAAATTCCATCTTTAGCATAATAGCAGCTGCTGCAAGAGCTCCGCCCAAAGCCATAGAACCTGTATCACCCATGAAGAGTTTCGCTGGATTTTTATTAAAAATCAGGAATCCGAGACAGACACCACTCAGTGCCGTGCAGAACACGAACGGTGAGTTTTTGACCCATCTGCATTGCTATGATAGCAAAGAATGTGGATACAATAGCTGTTACTCCGCTACAAAGGCCATCTAGTCCATCCGTTAGGTTTACACTGTTTGCCATAGCTACAACAACTAAAATTACAAATGGAATATAGAAAACTCCAAATTCTATGTACTGGCCGTAGAAAGGAATAAAAACCTTGGTTCCATAATCTGAGAACATGGAAATGTATATGCCTAAGACCGCTGCAAATCCAACCTGAAGAACTATCTTCTGCCAAGCCCTAAGACCTAGGTTGTGCTTTTTTGCAACCTTGATGAAATCATCAAAGAAGCCGATAGCTCCAAAGAGTAGCATGACGCAAATCATCATTAGGTTTTCTGCACCGAAGCCTCCAAAGATTAAAACTACCACAAGCTGCGCGAGAATCATGGCGATTCCGCCCATCGTTGGCGTTCCTGACTTCTTTTGATGCGACTCAGGTCCTTCCTCACGTATGTACTGTTTAAATTGTTTTTTTCTTAAGTAACGGTATTTCTACTGCCGTAAGAACCGCAGACATCGCAAGTCCTACAAGCAGAACCAGAAAAAATCGTTCCATAATATCAAGTTCCTTCTTATAAATGCATCGGCATTTACTTATTTATGCTGTCAATCAGCTTCTCAAGCTCATAGCTTCTCGATGCCTTCAAAAAGCACGAGATCGCCCGCCTTAAGATAATCGTTAATAACATCTGCAAGAGCGTCTCTGCTATCAAAGTGAAGCATTTTATTCTTATCCATTCCCTCAGAAGCTGCTTCTTCTGCAATAAGTGAAGCATCGCTTCCTACGGTAATCATCAAATCTAGATCAAGCTTTGCCGCCTCTCTTCCCACTCTGCGATGAGATTCCTCGCGCACAGCCCCAAGCTCATTCATGCCTGCAAGCACTGCAAGCTTTCTCTTTCCTTCACTCTTAACTAAGGTTTTTGAGTGCGGAGATCATCGACTCCGGTGCCGCATTATATGCATCGTCTATTATATTAACCTCGCCAGCTTCAACAAATCTCAAACGGCTTCCCGTCATCTCTATGTCCTGAAGTCCAGCAATTATATCATCAAAATTCATACCTATGGATTTACAAGCTGCTGCTGCAAGCGCTGCATTTAGAGCGTTATGTTCTCCCATAATGCCCAGCTTTACATGATGCTTTTCACCTTCGCATACTAAATCAAAAGCGATTCCATCATAACCGAGGTTTTCCACAGCTGAAACGCGAACATCCGCATTTTCAGCCTTGCCTGCTCTAAGAATCCTATACGGAACTTTATCCTCATCAATAGTCTCAAGCATGTCATCATCTGCATTTACAACGAGAATTTTTGATTCGTCAAAGCCCTCAACGATTTCCATCTTTGCTTTGAAAATATTCTCGCGTGTTCCAAGTTTTTCAAGATGCGAATATCCGATGTTAGTTATAACTGCGACATCTGGCTTTGCAATCTCTGTGAGCCTGCTTATCTGACCTAAAGCATCCATTCCCATCTCAACAACAACTGCATCCATACTGCCATCAAAGCTCAAAAAGCGTAATCGGAAGGCCCGTCTCGCTGTTTTAGATTAGCCTTGCTAGTTCCGGCATTAAAGCCTTTTTTTAGAATGGCATAAATCATGTCTCTGGTCGTTGTTTTTCCAACGCTTCCAGTTACTGCAAGCTTCTTCATATCAAAACGAGCTATATACCACGCAGATAATTCCTGAAGCGCATACATCGCATCGTCTGTAAGGATTAAAGCGCAATCCTCTGGTACTGTCTCAGCTGTTTCTTCTTTTGATATGAGCATTATTCTGCAACCATTATCGTAGGCAGATTTCATGAACTTATGTCCGTCATTGAATTCGCCCACCATGGCACAAAATAGGTCTCCGCTCTTTGCATTCCTTGAATCTATGCAGATATCAGTCGCTGCTTCATCTCCGCTTCCACGAATCAGCTTTCCTTTAACTGCATCTGCAATTTGTCTGGCTCTTAACTCTTCCATTGATTTTTCCTAGCTTCTGTACAAATAAATGATTTCTTTTTTATCTATCTTTTTTCCACCCTTAGGGTATTGGTCCACAATTGTGAAATCTAGATCTTTATCCTTCTTCTCATCGTCTGTAAGTGCAGGTCTAACTTCATACTTTAGTCCATACTCATCTAGTATAGCTTTTGCATCCTTATATGAAGCATTTGTAAGATCAGGCACATAGGCTGTCTTCTGCTTCTCAGAGTCCTCCTTAAGATCGTCTGCTGCATTGACATTAAGATAAGGTAGCGCCTTTGTCAAAAAGTCATTTGCGATAGGAATAGCTGTTATATCTGCATAAGACTGATTTGGTGAGTTACAAACAATTAGTACTACAATCTTAGGATTATCTATAGGTGCCATACATATAAATGAAGTATCTGTCTTTGACTGTGAGTATGACCCATTAACAGCCTTTGATGCGGTACCAGTCTTACCACCTATTCTATAGCCTGGCATCTTTGCAGTTTTACCACCGTACTTGTCAACCTGCTGCTCCATTATATTTAACATTTCCTCGCAGGTCTTTGAAGACAGAACCTTTCTCACCTTTGTTGGCTTAAATTCTACAACTGTCTTTCCGTCTTTATCAGTGAGCTTTCTAACAAAATGAGGCTTCATCATAACACCATCGTTTCCTATTGAAGAAACCGCAGTTATGAGCTGCATTGGCGTTATAGCTATACCCTGTCCAAATCCCATAGAGGCTAGCTCAAGCGGACCAACCTTTTCTAAATCTGTAACTATAGGATTGCTCTCTCCAGGATAGTCAATTCCCGTCTTTTCTGTTATTCCAAATAGCTCAAGATGCTTGTAGAATGTATCCTTGCCCATGTTCAGCGCAAGCTGCATGTGCACTGGGTTACAAGACTGTCCTACAGCCTGAGTCAATGTCTCTGCGCCGTGAGGCTTTCTATCAGCGTCAAAGATTTTGAGCCCTGAAACTTCATAAAATCCCTTACAATAGAACGGTGTATCTGGTGTAACAAGACCCTCTTCTAGCGAAGAAGACGATGTCAAAAGCTTAAATGTTGATCCTGGCTCATACACATCGCTGACGAGTGCATTTCCCCACATTCTATTTAGATATTCCGATTTCTTGGAGTTGCTAAGCTTGTTGTAAACTTTTAGCGCATCCTCGCCAACTGGCTTTGTTGGATCGTTTGGATCAAAGGTAGGATTCGTAGCCATGGCCAGAATCTCACCAGTCTTAGGGTCCATTACGATTCCGCTAACACGCTCAGCTCCAGTCTTTTTCATTCCCGTTGCAACAGCATTTTCTAGATAGTGCTGCAGCACTTCATCTATAGTTAGCTCTACATTAAGACCATCCTTAGCCTCATAGTACTTGCTGCTTCCATTTGATAGCTGGTTTCCGTTTACGTCGGCTTCGATTACTGCACGTCCAGTCGTTCCGCTAAGATACTCGTTATACTGGTATTCTATTCCGCTTCTTCCTTCACCCTCGTCATTTACACTGCCGAGAAGATTTGCCGCGAAGCTCTTCATAGGATAAAAAGCGCTTTGTATCCTCTGTAATTTCAATTCCAGAGATATCTAAATCTGAAAGCTTATCTGCTGTATCCTTCTCAAGGTATTTTTGCCGCCTTTAGCAAAACCTGGTCCGACTTGAGCAAGTTCAAAACTTCTTCGCTTTCCATTCCTAGCACTACAGAAATTCTATTTGCTACTTCTGTGAGCTTGTCGCCAGGATAATTTTCTCTAATCTGCGAAGGTCTAAGCCAAAGAGTATAGCAAGTTGCACTCGATGCGAGTTCCTCTCCGTTTCTGTCGTAGATAGAACCACGCTTTGCCTGGATTGGAATATCTCTCTTCTGCTGATCCTTTGCCATATCGCTGTATTCGCTTCCTCTTACAACCTGTATCCAAGCCATTCTAAATAGAAGCAGAATCAAGAGAAGTGCCATGGTTCCGAATACGAATATTATTCTTTTTTTGCTCTTTTAAATTAGTTTTGGTTCTCTCTGCCATTTAGCTATCCCTTTACCTTTTATTATGAAAAAAACCGACAAACTGCGATATTCAGTTGTCGGCTGTTTTATGCAAGCTGATAACGCTTTTATTTATATGCGTTTTCCTTTATTATACTCGCTAGATTTCCCTTTGGAGCAGCGGTCTTTGATAGATATATGCACTCGTTCTCGTTTGCGTACACCATGCCGAGTTTGCTTGTTGCCACAGTCTCTATGTGTTCTAGGCTATTGGCAGCTTTAATCTTTACATCTAGCGTATCTATCTCGTCCTGCAAAATCCTGTTGTTTCGGTCGAGCTGGTTATTAGTCATCTTAAGCTCTGCACTATAAGCGGACAAAAACAACCAAAAAATATACAAATCATTCCCACCAAAACTATACTAAACACAGTTTTATTTCTTATAAGATTGATCTTTTGTCTCTGACTCTTAACCATTTCCCATCCTCAATAACTTCTTTATCTCTTCCCAAGTTTTTCGCAAACTCTCAGTTTTGCACTCCTCGCTCTCGGATTTTCATTCTCCTGCGATTCGCTTGGCACTATAGGTTTCTTATTTACCTTCCTTATTTCAGGCTTCTTTCCACATATGCAGATTGGAATCTCAGGTGGGCATACACAAGGATTTTCCTTTTCGTTATACGCATCCTTTACAATTCTATCCTCTAGCGAGTGGAATGATATTATCGCAAGCCTCCCCTTAGGTGCCAATACATCTATGAAGTCATCTACTGCTCTCTTTACTCCTCCGAGCTCATCGTTAACTTCTATCCTTATCGCCTGAAACGTTCTCTTTGCTGGGTGCGGTCCATTTCTTCTTGCTGATGCTGGAACCGCCGCCTTTATTATTTCTACTAGTTCAAAAAGTCGTCTCTATCGGTTTTTCGCGTCTTGCTTTGACTATAAAGTCTGCAATCCTGCTCGCCCAACGTTCTTCGCCGTAGCTTTTTGATTATTCTATATAGTTCATCCTTGGAATACTCATTAACTATATCGTAAGCTGTCATGCCCTCGCTTCTATCCATTCTCATGTCTCAGAGCAGCGTCGTTCATATATGAAAAATCCACGCTCTGGATTATCTAGCTGATACGATGAAACTCCCTAAGTCTAGAAGTGCTCCATCAATTTCCTCTATATCCAGTTCCCTTAGGATGTTCTTGATATCCGAATAGTTTCCGTGAACAAAAGCCTTCTTGCAATCAAATCCCTCAAGTCTTTTCGAAGAAACTCTGAGAGCTTCTTCGTCTCTATCAATTCCAATCAGCATTCCATTTGGCGATAGTCTCTTGCAAATTTCGCTTGAGTGCCCCTGCTCCTCCGAGCGTGCCGTCAACATAGATGCCATCCGGATTGATATTAAGACCGTATATGCATTCTTCTAGAAGCACTGGTACATGTGAAAATTCCATATGCCCTCCTAGAAATTATATGCTGCCAAGGTCTGATTGAACTCCTCTGTGTCCATACGATTTTCGTTATCTGGAGCATTCCACTGTTCCTTAGCCCAAACCTCTATTTTTCTCATCGCACCTATCGTAACTAGTTCTTTATCGATATGTGCATACTCCTTGAGTTCAGCTGGAATAATTATTCTGCCCTGTTTATCAAAAGCCACATGAAACAGCATTACCACAGATATGTCTTACAAAAAGCTCTGACCTTAGGGTCTGATTCTGGAAGCTTGTCTATCTTCTCAAGCAAATTCTCCCAGTCACTAATGTCATAAATGTATAGGCATCTATCGATTCCCTTAGTGAGAATGCACTCCTTACCAAGCCTATCTCTATACTTAGAAGGCACGATCATGCGATTCTTAACATCTATGGAATTATTGTATGTTCCGATAAACAAATCCTGCCTCCTTTCGCCACTTCACCTATTATCAAATATTAACACTGTAATTATATACCACTTTCCCCCACCTATCAAGGCTAGACCCCCACTTAATGGGTATAAAAAAATAGGCTATTTTTTTACTTTTTTTTCTACATTGAAATAAAAAAAAATCAAGCTTCCACTATATTTTGTGGTCGCTTGATTAATTGTTATCAATATGTTGTTTTTAAAATCAGCTTTTCTTTGGCTGTTTTTTTGAGCTTTTTGATACTGAATTCACGCGATAGAGCCTCTCCCTTTTCTTCGTATTCTTCGTAGTAAACAAGCTCAACCGGAAGCCTAGTTTTGGTATACTTTGCTCCCTTGCCAGCATTATGTGTTTTTACCCTCTTTTCGAGGTCATTCGTCCAGCCTGTATAAAGACTCCCATCCGCACAGCGAAGTATGTAGACGTAGTTCATAATTCTCCACCTTATCATCTTTTAGGACGGCCTTCTGCTCTATTCGTATTCCTACTAGAATCACTAGCCGTTCTGATATTATAGCACAGCTTTTGCTTCTTTATAAATCGATTGAAACGCTTTGATTAAAATTTTTTTCATAGAAGAAAAACAGTCTGTAAGTTTGTGATATAATAAGCACAACAAAAATCACGCTCTAGTTTATATTTATTTTCAATAGTTTCACGATGAGAAACGAGGACTTTATGAGCTTTATAGAATTTGATGATGTCAAGAAGGTGTACCGCACAGGCGAGTTAGAAATCGAGGCCCTTAGAGGCATAACTTTTTCCATTGAAAAAAAGGTGAAATCGTAGTAATTCTTGGAGAATCCGGTGCAGGGAAAAACTACGCTTCTAAACATCCTCGGCGGCATGGACAGGCTTACGAGCGGTTCTGTTCGCCTAGATGGACAGACCATATCAGATTTTTTTCCGCCAGGCAGCTAACGCACTACCGCAGACACGATGTCGGCTTCGTTTTTTTCAGTTCTATAATTTGATTCCTAATTTAACAGCTCAAGAAAATGTCTCCATGGCAACTCAGCTATGTAATAACTCGCTTGATCCTTTTGATGTTCTCACATCCGTTGGGCTTTCCGAAAGGCTAGATAATTTCCCATCCCAGCTCTCTGGTGGCGAACAGCAAAGAGTTGCTATCGCGCGTGCACTTGCTAAGAATCCTAAGCTTTTTACTTTGTGACGAACCTACTGGAGCTCTAGATTATCTAACAGGAAAAATCCATACTTAAACTTTTACAAGATACTGGTCGCAAGAACGGCATGACCGTCATCATCATAACTCATAACCAGGCTCTTGCTGCTATGGCTGACCGCATTATCAAAGTCAGAGCCGGCAAAGTTACAGAGTCATATATAAATTCTCATGTTACTCCAGTTGAAGAGATAGAGTGGTAATATGTTGTTCCTAAATATACTCCGAGAAATCAAAAAATCCCTTGGTAGATACCTTGCCATACTCGCCATTGTGGCGCTTGGCACGGGATTTTACTGCGGTCTAAAAGTTTCGACTGATGCCATGGTAGCAACTTGCGATAGCTATATTAAGGATGCAAATTTATACGACTTCTGGCTACGCTCTAACCAAGGTATAGACCAAGATTTAGCGAGCAAAATAAGAGAAAAACAAATCCGCTCGTGAAGCAGAGTTTGCCTATAGCTTTTGATGTCATATTCAATACTTCAGAAGAAAATTCCGTAGTGCTTCACAGCATGTCGCTTCCAGAAAAGATAAATAAACCTCTAGTCAAAAGCGGACACTTGCCAAAGCACGATGATGAGTGCTTGCTTGATGAAGCATTCCCTAATGCAAAAGCTTTGATTGGGAAAACCATAACTGTTTCAGGAGGCAACGAAGCCCAAACTTCGCAGATGCTAAAATCAAAAAAATACAAGGTTGTTGGTCTATGCGACTCACCTCTTTATTTGAATTCTGAAAGAGGTTCCACCTCAATCGGAAATGGAACAATATCAGGTTTTCGTTTATTTGAAAAAATCTGCATTTCTCAGTCCCGTATACACCGATGCCTATATCACATGTGGAAATTACGAGAAAATCTATTCAGACGCATACAAGGACAAGATAAAGAAATACGAGGGCGATTTCGATGGGCTTACAGACCACGTTCTAGACCGTGAAAGCAATGCAGGATATGTCTCATTTGAAAACGATACTAGTATCGTTGCAAGTATATCTACAATTTTTTTCCTGCCTTTTTTTCTTTTGCGATTGCAGCCCTTGTTTTGCATGACAACCATGACTAGAATGATAGATGAGCACCGCATGCAGCTAGGGCGTTTACAAAGCTTTTAGGCTATGGTCCATTAGCTATCCTTTCCATATATCTTTTCTACTCGTCTACAGCTACTGTAATTGGAGTTACTTTTGGGATATTTCGGCGGAATGACAATCACGCCACAAGCAATTTGGCGCGCATATAATACTATTTATCTCTTTGCTGATAAGCTAGAGTTTACAGCAGATCGCACTCTAGGCATTTTTGCCTTGATTGTCGCTTTGTTTTCTACCGGCTTTGCCACAGTTGCAACCTGCGTTAAGGAAACCAGTGAGTTTCCTGCTTTGCTCATCAGGCCACGCGCACCGAAATCGGGAAAGAAAATTTTCCTCGAGCGTTGCTCATTCGTTTGGAATAGACTGCCTTTCATTTATAAAAATCTCACTTAGAAATGTCTTTAGATATAAAGGCCGACTTTTGATGACCTTGATTGGTATAAGCGGATGTACAGCACTTTTAGTCGCTGGATTTGGTATGAGAAGTTCAATGAGCGATCTCACAGATCTTCAATATGAGGAAATCGAACGCTATGATTATAGCGTAGTTTTCAATACTCCTCTTACATCTGATGCCGAAGAAAAATTCACCGCATTCGCTAGGGACAACGGGCATGCCGAGAAAATTAAGTTCTGCAATCAGCAGTCGATGAAATATGGCGGTAAAACAAAAGGTAAGAAACCGGCAGGCTCCTAAAAGCTTATCACAACATCAAAAAGACGACTTTCGAGATTTTTATAGACCTTCGCAACGGAGACCGTAAGATTGAGTTTCCAGGCAAAGGCAAAATTGTACTTTGTAAGAAATATGCAAAGTTATACAAGCTATCAAAAGGAGACAAGCTAAGGCTTGTAGATGACAATCTAAAGAGCTATGAGTTTGAGCTAAGTGATATCTTTGATAACTATATCTATAACTACGCCTACATTTCTCCTGAAACTTACCACTCTGTCTTTGGTAAAGAAGCAAAATTAAATATCGCCCTCGTAGAGACTGGTCTTGAGGGCGATAATAGAGATTTAAATATTTCTGAGGCAGCTGCTAAAATTCGAAATTACGATAATGTAATATCAGTATCACAAACTGATGAGTTTAGAAAGCGCGTCGATAAGATGATGCAGAGTCTAGCTGCAATTATAATTTTAATAGTTGTCAGCGCTGGAACTTTAGCATTTGTGATTCTATATAACATTACTAATATAAACATCACTGAGCGTAAGCGCGAAATTGCTACAATCAAAGTTCTCGGCTTTTATCCACGCGAAACCTCTGCATATGTATCTAGAGAAAATCTGCTTTTGACACTTATGAGTTCTCTCCTTGGACTTCCACTCGGAAAGCTCTTGCTTAAGCTCATAATAAGTCAGATTAATGTCGACCTCGTTTACTTCCCTGCGATTGTAAGCGTCCTTGATTATCTATACTCATTCATGCTGACAATGGCGTTTGCCGTAATCGTGGTACTGCTCATGCACATAAAGATTCACAGAATCAATATGAGCGATTCTCTAAAGTCAATCGAGTAGGTCCTATCCATCAAGCCTTGTACTGCTCTTCTCAGCTTCGGCAAGATCAAGCTTGACTCTGTCTATATCATCGAGCAGATTTTTTAGGCTATCTGCATCCACGTGATTGTTCAAAAAGAGCTGTTCCAATTGTCTACTTGCCTTTGTTATCTCGTTTACAAAAGCGAGATAATCCTCGAATTTATGGCTACTTTGAGCTCTCTTGAATTTTTCGAGATCATTTCTTATATAGTCTATTACATCCTGTTCTCCAAAGAATCTTCCTAGAAGAAGTGGATATGGAGAAACACGAGATAGGTAGATGCTACCATCTTCACGAGCCTCATACATATAGCTCATCTTGTAGTCTTCTATCTCAAATTTTGCCACTGTGATATTAGCATGCACAGTCTTAACACTTGTCGCACCTAGCTGCTTGAGCATCATGTTTATTATGTCGTTAATTGTCCAATCCATATTAGCCTCCTGTTATATATATGCCTTGATAAGAAGTACTATAGTTGATACAAGTATTGAAAGTATCATAAATGGAAATCCTACCTTCAGATAGCTTGCAAATGTTATAGGGTAACCATGCTTATTACTGATGTCTGATAGAACTACATTAGCCGAAGCACCGATCAAAGTTCCGTTTCCACCTAAGCAAGCGCCTAGCGATAGCGCCCACCAAAGAAGCTCTACATCCATACCCTGATTTTTTTCATTGAGATAATCAAAGGTATCATAGCAGCAACAAAAGGTATGTTGTTTAGTACCGATGAAACAAGCGCCGAAGCCCAAAGGATTACCAGTATTGTAATTATCTCATGTCCTTCTGTAAAGCTGATTATTCCCTTTGATATAGCCGATATAACACCCGTCTTTTCCATTCCACCTACGATAACAAAAAGTGCTATGAAGAAGAGTATCGTAGACCATTCCACTTCTTCTATTACATGCTCAGCTTTCTTTCCGCTCAGTAGCATTATAATTGTAGCTGCTGAAAGCGCAATAACAGCTGGCTGAACACCTAGCTTATCATGAGCGAGAAATCCTATTATTATGAGTCCTATAAGAACTATACCTATCTTCATAAGTCTAGCATCTGTTATAGACTTATTCTCATCTAGCGCCATTACCTTTGCTCTTGCTTCTTCAGTTGCCATCGTAGATTTCTTGTAAAAGAAACTTCATCATGATGATCTGAACTGCGATTACTAGCACAACAGCAAGTCCTGTATTCATCATAAAGTCCATGAAGGAAAAGACCTGCGGCGCTTCCAATCATGATATTTGGTGGGTCACCTATCAACGTAGCTGTACCTCCCACATTTGATGAGAAGATAAGCATTAAAAAGATATGGTACTGGATTTACCTCTAGCATTCTTGCAATAGCAATCGTCATAGGTCCAACTAGAAGAACCGTCGTAACATTATCTAGACAAGAAGATAAAACTGCTGTAATAATCACAAAGATTATCATTATTTTCCATGGGTCAGCATTCACCTTCTTAGCTGCTTTGATAGCTATATATTCGAACATTCCGGACTGCTTGAGCACTGCTACAAATAGCATCATGCCAACAAGCACGCCTATCGTGTCAAAAATCAACGTACTTAATTGCTTCATCAAAGCTAAGCACCTTGGTGAGCAAAAATCACTGCCGCACCGATAAGCGCCGAAAGTGTGCTATCTATCTTTCCCGTCGTTATCAAAACCATAACGCCAAGAAAGACAAGTATTGATATTATTTCCATTATTCCGCCTCCTGACAAAGCAATTATATACCTTTTTATATCAAAAATGCAATAAAATAAACTAGCACTAGATATACGCTTTTATAATAAGTACGATCATCGAAACAAATACCGATGCAATCATGAAAGGAAATCCAACCTTGAAGTAGCTTTTAAACGTGATTGGGTATCCGTGTTTGTTACTGATATCAGATAAAACAACGTTTGCTGATGCACCTACAAGAGTTCCATTACCACCTAGGCAAGCACCTAGTGACAGAGCCCACCAAATAAGCTCAACATCCACACCCTGAGCCTTCATTGCAAGAATCAAAGGTATCATGGTCGCAACAAAAGGTATGTTATCAAGTATAGACGAAATTATTGCTGATGCCCAAAGGATTACGAGAATTGTAAGAAGCTCATGCCCTTCTGTAAAATCAATCAAAGCCTTTGACATCGCCGTTATAATGCCCGTCTTTTGCATTCCGCCAACGATTATGAATAGCGATACGAAGAACAAAATCGTAGGCCACTCAACATCTTCGATCAAAGACTCTACTTTCTTCCCCTTCACAATCAGCATAAAGGCTGCTGCTGAAAGAGCAATTACCGCAGACTGTATTCCAAGCTTATCATGTAGCAAAAAAACCTATGATTATGTATATGATTACGCCTATTCCTATCTTCATTAACCTTAGGGTCAGTTATCGCCTTTTTTTCTCATCGAGAGCCATAACCTTAGCCTTAGCCTCTTCGGTAGCTGTAATCGTCTTCTTATACATGAACTTCATCATAATAATCTGTACGATTAGAACTAGAATAACTGCACCACCTGTGTTCTTGACGAAGTCAAGGAAGGTAAGTCCCGTTGCACTTCCAATCATTATGTTAGGGTGGGTCACCAATCAAAGTAGCCGTACCTCCGACATTGGATGCAAGAATTTGCATTAGAAGGTAAGGCACTGGATTTTACCTCAAGCAGATTGGATATAGCAATCGTCATTGGTCCAACGAGTAGAACAGTAGTGACATTATCAAGGCATGACGATAGCACTGCTGTAATTATTACAAATATAACCATCATCTTCCACGGATCAGCATTTACAAGCTTCGCCGACTTGATTGCGACGTACTCGAACATTCCCTGATTCCTTGATAACTGCAACAAACAGCATCATTCCAACCAGTACGCCTATGGTATTAAAAATCTACATACTCAAGAGCTTCATCAAAGCTAAAAAAACCTTTGCAAGCATGAGCACTGCCGCACCAACAAGGGCAGCTGCAGTTCGGTGCACTCTTTCGGTTGTTATCAAAACCATTACACCCAAAAAAACTAAAAACAGTTAAAAAGTCCCATATATTTCTCTCCTAATAAAGCATTAGTATATACCTAATACGCTAAAAATTCAACCCCTTATATATGTTTATTTTTTTCAATGCATACACGCATTTAATTTTTTTATCCCATTGTTGCAAATTGCACCAAAATATAATTAAAAAAAGCCACACCTAACTTACAGTCTAAAAATGGGTTCTACGCATCAAAGAAAAAGAACGTTAAGTGTGGCATAAAGTTGTTAGCAAATTACCACTATTATCTGTATTTTTATTCCGTAGTCATTTAATTTTTGTATAGAGTCTTTCTAGCTATATTCATCTCGCGTGAAGCTTTAGTAACATTCCAGCTATTACGACGCATAATTTCCATAATATATTCCTTCTCGAAGTCTTGGGTAGCTCCTTTTAGGGTCTTCACCAAAAGTTCTATTCATATCCGAATCCATACCCTGAATTTCTAACGGAAGATTATCTTCACTAATTTTTTTCCATCTTGCGCCATAACCACAAGTCGCTCAATTATATTTCTAAGCTCACGTATGTTTCCTGGCCACGAATATTTCTTCAGCATTTGCATAACACTTACTTCTATAGAATCAATTTTACGCCCCATTTCTTTTGATATTGTCTCGATAAAATAGTTTGCAAGCAAAGGAATATCTTGTCTCCTTTCCCTAAGAGGTGGAATTTCAATAGGCAGTATGTTAAGCCTATAGTATAGATCCAGCCGGAATCTACCTGCTTCTATTTCCTGTTTTTAAATCAGCATTTGTTGCAGAAATAAGCCTAAAATTACTTTTGAATAGTTTCGCTTCCTCCTACTCGCTCGAAGGTTTTTCCTGTAAAAACTCGTAGTAATTTTGTTTGCATGTTTAAGCTCAGTTCACCTATCTCATCAAAGAAAATGGTTCAGCCATCCGCTAGTTCAAATCTTCCTTTTCTACGTTTTTCAGCACCAGTATATGCACCCTTTTCACTGCCAAAAAGTTCACTTTCTATTAGATTTTCATTAAATGCTGCACAATTAACAGAAACAAACGGTTTATCAGCTCTTTCACTGCATTGATGAATTAGATGAGCCATTACCTCTTTACCAGTTCCACTCTCTCCCGTGATAAGGACCGATGCCATCGTTCTTCCAATCGTGATAGCCTCTTCTCTCATTTTTCTGGCTGCATCGCTTTCTCCAATCAATTTATTGGTGGCTGATATTGAGCAGATATGTTGTTTTTAGCTGACTATTTTCCATACGCACATTAGCAAGTTCCTGTGCTTTTATTACAGTTACTATCAACTCGTCAATATCTACTGGCTTAATGAAATAGGTATATGCACCTTTCTTCACAGCTTCAACTGCGCCTGGAATAGTGCCCTCCGCTGTAAGCATAATAACCTCTGTCATCGGCCACCTTTTCTTGATTTGCACGAGTGCTTCCATTCCATCCATTTTTGGCATTATAATGTCAAGAACAACAACCGTGATTTCGTATTTTTTTCCCATTATCTCTAATGCATAAAAAGCCGTTTTCTGCCGTCTTAACCGAAAAATCCCTTTAGCTCAAATATCTTACGGTAGACTTTCAACAATTCTTGATCGTCATCCACCAATAAAAATTGAATTTCTGATCATTCTTTTTCACCTCATGTCTGTTCTACTACATTTAACTGGTAAAACGATTTCAAATTCCGTCATATTTTGATCATCTTCCAATACCATAACACTTCCACCGAGTGCGTCCGTCAAGCGCCTCGTAATCCATAGTCCTATGCCATTTCCATCAGCTTTTGTAGTATAGAAAGGATCAAATATCTTTTCCCTGAGTTCGCTAGGAATAGGTTCTCCACTATTTTTGACAATCACTACTATGGTTTCATCTTTTCTGCCACAGAATATATCAATTAGTCCATCCTCACCAATTGCTTGTATTGCATTTATGATAATATTTTTGCAGTATTACCTTTAACGCTTCTGGACTACCCATATTTATATAGCAATCGTCATCAATCATCTCCTTTACTTCAATGTTTTTGCCTTATAAGCGTTTTTTTTCTTGATAACAATAGAATTTGTTTTATTACTGTTCCAACATGGACCATTTCCATTTTTTCATCATCCCTGCTGTAGTCAAGCAGTGTGTATATTACTTTTTCAGCCTCATCCGCTGCTCTTTCAATTCTATCAACCTCCTCTTTGATATCTCTACTTTGATTTGACATTGACAAAATATACACTGCACCTTTTATTACAGCTAGATGATTTTTTTCAATTCATGAACTATAGCGGCAGCAAACTGGCCTATCCCTGCCATTTTTTTCCATTTGCTGAACTTCTTTTTCTAAAAGTACACTCTGTGTTACACAGTTGCTACTTACGACCATTTCCATAAGCTTTCCTGCGCTATCACATATTGGATAATATGTATTTCTATACACTTCTGTACCAGATACAATTTGTTCACTTTTAATTTGAGGATGTGCTTTTAGCCCATTTAAGGTTTTCTCTATTATCTCAGGTGTAACCGCTACAGATTCCCTTGTCGCAACTACAATTGATCCATCACTCTTAACTATAAGGAGCGCTCCTTCAATTGTTTCTAATATCGTATTTATTTCCTGGTTTTTCTCAGATAATGACTTTGTATAACTACCTATACTTGCATTCATTGCAGTAAACGCACGATTCAGTTCTCTAACTTCCAGTAAATCACTTTTAGTTTCTATTTCACATAAGCTATAATCCCCATTTGATATCTTATTAGCACGAGCAACAAGCCCCTGCATAGGTATTGAAAAGCTATGTTTAAGCCATGTTAGAAAACCAACGCCCATTAGAATCGCCGTTAGTAATAAAATAAAAAGTAAATTTGCATCTAGTGATTTACCTGGTATAAATTCGCTCCTATCAACTTCAAATAATAAAACTGTATCCGTATCGTTTACTTTTTGATGAGAATAGTATTTTACGACTACCTTTAACCGTATACATATAAGTTGTAGAATCACCTTTTAATGCACTTTTCATAGCAGTTCTTTTGTCAGAACCCATCTTCTCTTCATCAAATATATTTTTTTTGAGTATAAACGGCCTTGATGTTCGTCACCTGTCATACCAGATTGATAATATATGTTTCCTTCCTTTGTTAGCCAGTATATTTTACCGGTTTTACCTATTGAAAAATCCTTAAAGTATTGCTCTCCTAATTTAAGTAAAGATAAATCAATACAAACAACACCATAGAATTCGTCGTCTTTATTATAAATTGGATATGAACATGTAATTGTCCAACCAGTTCTCAGGTAATCAGAATAAGGCGCTGTCCAGACTGCCTCACGTCTTGGATTATTCTTTTCATTTGCATCTATATAAAAAAAGGATCTTTTTCTTTGGTCATGATCACTTGTAAATTGTGCTGTTAAATCACTATATGGCAAACATCTTAATACATTATTTTTTTATCAATCAAATATGCCCATGTAACCATTCTATTTTCAACAACCTTAGCGAATGCATCATCCAATTCCTCAGAAATTGCAATATCACGGTATAAAGAAGAGTCCTCTTTTATGTTGCTTGCCACATATAGGGCGCTTTGTTCTCCTTTACTTAAAGATCCATTTTTTTAATCTACTTATTGTTCCATTTTCATTCCTTATATATCCTTTTTGGGAGTTCTTTATATTTTTTTCTTCATCAGAATTGATATATTTTTTTGATACCATATTCCTAAAGAAATGGTATTATCCTCTATTTGAGTAAAGCCTTCAGATATTAACTGGCTTTTTTTCCTTTATAATCTCCTCTAAATTATTAATTGCATATTGTTCCGACTTGTTGCGTGTTTGATACGACGACAAAATAGCAAATAACGCCACATAAAAGATATTGCCTACTAGGAAAAACTAAAAATCAGTCTTGTAACCATCGAGTCCTTAAAAATTTCGTCTTCCCATCTTGCACCTCCTCTATGTGGCGTATTTATTTATACAATATACTACCATACATTTGATGTAATAGTAGTAATATTGAACTAATTATAGTTACTAAAATGTGATGTTGTTACTGTGTTTTACTAACTTTGTTAATATCCAGCTAATTCAAGACATCTGTTTCGTGCCCTACTGTATCAGGCGATATTGTAACTGGCTTCCATCCCTCAGGATCAGCTTTTTGCATATGTTTCATATATCCCCAGAATGCAAGTCCAAGAAGAACATATACTAGCATTACAATCCAAGCGCCAAGATTCATCTCTTTGATAGATACATATAGAACCCAGAAGCAGAAGCAAATTGACCATATTCCAAAGAATGTACCAAACTTTAATCTGAAAGGTCTTTCCCACTCAGGGTGTTTCTGTCTCGTCTTTAAGAATGATATTGTTACTAGTAAGTATACTGCACCAGCAGCTACTCCATATATTGTATAGATATAATTAATCCATGCATCTGGAGCAAATACAGTAAAGAATATTGATAGGATTCCAACAATCAAGTTTGCGAACTGTGGTTGTCCAAATTTGTTTAGATTAGTGAATCTTTGTGTTACTTGGTGTTGTTTTGCTGCACCGTATAGAATACGTGAGGCGCTAAGCCAAAATGATGATAGTGTAGTTATACATGTACCAGTACCCATAATAACAATCAAAAGACCTAACCAATGCGCCCCACAAATATCTGCGACTCTAGGATCAACGATATCTGTATTTGCAACCCATTCACTAGATACAACACCACCAACTGCTATTACAGCTAATCCGTAAACTAAAACTGTACAACCTATAGATCCAACAAATGCCTTCCATAAGTCTTTTTTAGGAAAATCGGATTCCTCTGAAAGCTGTGGAATGATGTCAAAGCCTACAAATTTCATTACTAAAAGGCCAACCGCTGCTGCCCAACCTGAAACTCCATGGGTAAACATAGGCGTTATAGTTGAGAGGTGCCATTTACCGCTAAGAATAAAGTATATATCTGCTGACAGAGATATAATTAAAGTACTCCAAAATAATATTGATTGTAATTTTGCTAGCACCTTAATTTCCCTGTTCGTAAGGAAAAAAACCAAAAATACTATTATTGCAGCTGCGAGTATTTTTTTACTTGAAGTGTAGTAATTGGGAATATATATCCCATCATGCTCGCAATACCATACGCTACGGTAGGCATCGCCATAATATACAGTAGCATTATCATCCAAAATGCTGCAAATCCAGAGTTTTTACCGAGTGCATTCGATACCCATATATTCTGTCCTCCAGCATAAGGCATCATACTTGACATTTCTGAATATATAAAGCAGAGTGGTAAAATCAAAATTGCCAAAGTAAGTAAGGCGAACACAGATCCTGGACCACTTAACTCATACCAAAGTTTTATCTCGACCATCCATGCTGCAATCATTCCACCTGCAGCCATCGTTATCATATTCGATAATTTCAGTTCTTTCCTTAATCCGCTAGGGCTATTATTATCTGACATTATGCTGTGCCTCCTTACTGAAGATTCTTACTGATGATATTGATTGTTTCGTCGGTACTTAATACATCACAGTAAATCACGTTCATTATTTTAAGTTCTGCATCATGGAGTTCCTGACTTCCTGCTGCACATGCATCTTCTACACAGATTACCTTTAGCCCCGCATCTGCAAGGTCTCTAACCGTGCAAGCTACACACTGGTCTGTAACTATGCCAGTGACAACTACCGTATCAATTCCCATAAACCTTAATAGCGTTAGATAGTTGGTACCATTGCACACACTATCTGTTGTCTTATTTACTACAATTTCATTTTTTAGTGGAGATAGTTCATCTATCATTTGAGCTGAATAACTATCCACCGGCATCAACATATTGTTCCAGCCTTCCGATTTTTGTACGGGAGATCTATCTTCACCATCATCTCGCAGGCAGGCAATTCTACCATATGTAACAGCCATATTGTTAGCTCTAAAGAAATCCAATAATTTCTTATTGTTAGGAATAACGATGTCATCCAATCTATCATGGAAAGGAATCCATCTTTCCCACTCGCCAGACGCTTTAAACTGCAATGCCTCACCAAAGTCTCTTAATACAAACTCATTTTGAAGGTCTACAAGAAGTAGAGCAGTTTTCTTTGGATCGATGATAGGTTCTTCGATTTCACCAATTGTTTCATAATAGAAATTTAGATACTTGTCTTTAATGTTCATTTTTTTACCTCCATTTATAAAACAGATATTTGATATTTGAACATATTTATTGCGATATCTGTGCCAACATTTAAGACTGTAAAAAAACAAGCTCTGTCTTCTTTGATATTTCAACGTTAATTTAATTTGAAGCTTCATTAGTTGTTACATTTTATTATTTGAAGTGTTACCTTTTTGTAACGTTACCTTGTGTGTCACCGTTACCTTTTAGTAACACTTTCACACACAAAAAAACCCAGACCGAAGTCTGGGTTTGATATCAACTATATCGTTATAAATCTGCAAAAAGAGATTACTACCTCTATATTTGTCTTACCATTTACTGTAGTTTTAAAGATGTAGCTTTCTGTTGCTCCACCCGCCACATCTATTGGTTCCTTAGCCTTTGCTCTTTTGATTTCTATATCTGATCCAAGTGGCGCTTCTGCCCTATGCCTAATTAAGAATGATGTCATTTTCTTCTTATCGACATCTGGAACATGATTCCATACCATATCAAGATAGTAGGTATTGTTCATATGCATGTTTCTGTCGACCTCGCTGAACATAACTTGGTGCTTTCCACATAGCTCATAATCAAGGTCCTTTGGCAAGGTAAATCTCAAAGGAATATTCATCTCTAATGGCTCGTCAAACTCGTAGTCTGAAAGGTCAATCTCGTCAGTTCTGATGAGTTTGCCTGTATGAATATTTACTACAGCCCACTCACTATAGCCCCTAGCAACAATCTCCTCTCCTCGCTTAACTAAAAAACATCTGACAAAGGTTGCCGCCTTTCCTGTCGTCGCCCAGGTATGTACATCGATTTCATCATAACTATGAATCTGATCTATAACCTCATAGAGAATTCGCGTTGCAATAAAGCTTTGACCATTATCAAATAGCTCCTCATATGTAGGTCTTCTATCCCTCATGTTATGATTTCCGGTTTCCTGCATAAGTCTAGCAAAGCTTGAAGGCTTTATATTGTTGTTTATATCCACATCATGTGATGATATGGAATAGTGCTCTATGTAAGTGCTCATCTCAGCTCCTTTGTCATCTGTAAATTAAATAGTCTTGGCTCCTAGAAGGTTGCCACCTCCTGTTCAGGTGGAAGACTCGCTACCACCTTGCTGCAGTAGAGGATAGGTCCCTCTTCACCATAAATATCTGTATACTCTAGCCTCACTTCAGCTACGATTTCTGCCCAACTTCCGTTTTTGATCTTTGATGCATTCTTCCAAACACATAATAGTCCTGCAAACTGAATATCATCTGCACAGCATGTCATAACATGTCTTCCAAAGACTAGATTATCTTTTGGCAAGCCTCCACCGGTCGCAAATCTACCGAGAACTCTAACTTTCTTCTTATCGTATTTCTCAGGATTATCGTTTACATCACGGTACCACTCAGCAAAGCAATCTTCCTCAATTTCGATGATTTCTGCATTCATATCAAAAGGCAGTTCATCGACTATGGTGTCTGGTTCTACATCGTCTGGACCATACTCGTAAACTATTTGACTTTTTCGGTTTGCAACCCTTACGATCTTGTGGAATTCTAGCTTATCAAAGCCATGCACGCACCTGTTGAAGACAACTAGGTCAGCTGTCTTTAGTTTATCAAAAACAAGCTGTCTCATATTCTCATTGTGGTTTATGAAAACACTCGCATCTGCAAATGTAACCTCCTGAGATATGATCCATTCTGGCGGCATATTTCGGAACAAGTCCTGCATCATCCACATGCCATTATATTCAACAACAACTCTCTCAACACGGTGCTTTTTCTGTAGCTCCGAAAGATGCTCTGGGTTTAGCTCATCCAAACTTTCTATATATTCGCAGAAGATATTATCCTTTGTAAAGAACTTGCTTTCATCAAGTTCCACCTCTCCCTGCTCGCACATTAAAAGCAGAGTTCTCTCACCTGCATTGAAATCACTACCCTCGAGAATATCTTGAATGAATGTCGTTTTACCACTTTCTAAAAAACCTGTAAATAAATATACTGGAATTTCCATTTTGTCCTCTTTTAATTTTTATCCTATAAAGCTAGTGCTTCCCTAATATTAGCTTCCTCGATATCAACACCGATTACGCATATCATTCCTGTAGTTGCAGCGCTTCCTGTTCTAACATCAGGCTCTCCTGGAACATAGTCAAAGTGAATCCATCCACCTTCTGCATTTTCAACAACGCCCTTAGCTCTTAGTATTGTTCCAAACTCTGTAAAGTTTCCGAGCTTACCTAGGAAGTCATTAATCTCAGCCTCACTAAACTTATGACTTGTCTCCATTCCTATGCTCTGGAATACTTCGTCTGCATGGTGATGTCCGTGCTCGTGGTGATGTCCACATCCACAGCCTTCACCATGCTCGTGGTCGTGATGATGGTGTTCGTGCTCTTCATGCTCATGGTCATGTCCACAGCAGCAGCCTTCACCATGTTCATGGTCGTGATGGTGCTCGTGCTCTTCATGTCCGTGATCATGTCCACAGCAGCAGCCTTCACCATGCTCGTGGTCGTGATGATGGTGCTCGTGCTCTTCATGCTCATGATGATGGTGCTCATGCTCCTCATGCTCATGATGGTGATGATGCTCATGCTCCTCATGCTCATGATGGTGATGATGCTCATGCATTTCCGTTTTTAGATGCTCAAGCTCTGCATCAATTCCAGCTCTCTTTTCCATGGTCTCAAGTATCAACTTGCCATCTAGCTCATTCCAATCTGTTGTAACAATTTCCGCAGTTTCGTTATGCTCACGTAGAAGTGCAACGCAGGCATCTAGCTTGTCCTGGGCAAGACCAGCTGTATGGCTCAAAATAATAGCACTTGCGTTCTCAATCTGATTATTGAAGAATTCACCAAAGTTCTTCATATACATCTTGCACTTCTTAGCATCAACAACCGTTGTAAATCCATTTAGTACAAGCTCGTCATTATGTAGATTTTCTACTGCCATAATAACATCGCTAAGCTTACCAACACCAGATGGCTCAATCAGGATTCTATCCGGGTTATATTTCTGGACCACCTCAGCAAGAGCCTTACCAAAATCTCCGACAAGGCTACAGCAAATGCATCCTGAGTTCATTTCGTTAACCTGAATTCCTGAATCCTTTTAGGAACTCACCGTCCACTCCTATATCACCAAACTCGTTCTCAATAAGCACAAGCTTTTTCGTCCTTATATGCTTCGGAAATCAGCTTTTTAATCAAAGTTGTCTTTCCTGCTCCTAAAAAAATCCTGAAAAATATGTCTACCTTTTGTCATATTACGCTCCCTTCAATATATATTCAGTTATATTTAATTTAAATTCTACATATCTATATATACCACTTTGATGTGTAAACAAAATGAAAATCATAGATATTCTTTGCAATATTATTGCACTTCACTCTTCATCTTCTTCTACGATAAAGCTTCTAAAGATTGCCTTTTCATCCTCGCTTAATTTCATTGTTACGCAAAGAGTTTCAATTACTTCAGCTGGTGGCACATGACCTTCCGTAGTACAGAGCATGGTAAAATCATTGTGCGGCATGCCGAGGTTTTTGAAGACGATTTCTCCGCAGCTCACCTTTCTATCGTAGATTCTAAAAAATTCTCTCGCAAAATTCTTATTTGACATTTTTCTCCTTTTATATCACTATAGAAATTACGTATATTTTGATTGGAGGACTATATGAAGGATAGATTCAAACAAGGCATGGTCATGACAATTTTCGCAGGAATAGCATGGGGCTTTTCGGGCAACTGTGCCGAAATTCTGTTTAAGAACTTCGGGATAACTCCTGTTTATCTATCTTCAATGCGCATGGTTTTTTCTGGTCTGATCCTCACCATTGCAGCCCTACTAACAAATAGAGAAAACCTGATTTCTATGCTTAAAGATAAGCGTTCTGTACTTCAGCTAGTTCTATTTGCGTTGTTTGGCATTTTGTTCAATCAAGTATCTTATCTTGAGGCAATCAATAATTTAAACTCAGGAACCGCAACCATACTCCAGTATATAGGGCCTGTCTTCTGCATGATTACCGAATGCATACTTATCAAAAGACTCCCAACAAAGAAGGAAGTCAGCGCCATCATGCTTGCCATGATAGGCACATTTATACTTGCAACTCACGGTGATATTCACCGCATCTACATAACACCGCTTGGTCTAATGTGGGGACTATTTTCTGCATTTGCTATCGTATTCTACACCTTCATACCTATAAAAACTGATAGAGAAGTACGGTGCAATTCCGGTAACTGGATGCGCTATGCTCATCGGAGGAGCTGTAACAAGCACATATAGCAAAGCATTCTTACAGCCATTTAATACAGATCCTAAGTTCGTTGCGCTTCTTGTTCTAATTATACTACTTGGAACTATAGTATCATATACTCTATATCTAATGGGAATAAACAGATGCGGTCCTGTCGTAGCCAGCATGCTAGCTAGCATAGAGCCAGTATCAGCTACAGTGTTTATGGTAATTTTACTAAATGTTCCATTCACTGGAATAGAAGCACTAGGCTTTGCATGTATATTTGTAACAGTCTTCATCCTCGCAAGGAGCAAGACATCAAATAGCAATAAATAGGCTGAGACCTCATAATCGAATAACATTTCATCTCTGACTAGCTCATCGAGTTTGCTCAGTGTAGAAAAATACTATTGAAGAACCATATCCGTAGGTTGATAGCCTGCGGATTATTCTATTTCTAAGCTTTTTCTGGCAGCCTGCCTTCTATATCCATTCCGCTTTGCCTTACAACTTTTTAGAGCTACAGCAAGCGCTCTATCTGCCTCGCTATTTACATCTTCAGCTTCAGCATTCTCAGCCTTCTCATCAAAAGCAACCGATATATCATCACTACTGAGCTCTCGCTTTCGGAGTTCTCTCTTGATTCTAAGCTCTCCCCAGCCCTTTCTCTCTCCATGAGCAATAAAGTCCCTGCAGTACTGAAGATCATCTAGATATCCGTATTCTATAAAGCTTTCAATTACCGGCTCTATTTCCTCACTAGAAAAGTCCTTGTCCTTAAGATATTTTCTTAAAACTGAGGTGCTACATCTTGAGCGAAGCACCCTTGCTGCTGCAAGTTCACTTATCGACTTCATAGAAGCACCACCTTGGCATCCTCATTAGTCTCAAGACAATATGTGCACTTTATTTCAGGAAGAATATCTATTCTCTTTATATAGACCTTCTTTCCTTCATACACAAGGCTCTGTTTTAGCTCGTGGTTTTCATCGACCACAGATTCCTTTGATGCAAAAAGTCCCTTTCCTGTATATTTTCCAAAAGCCTCCTTGGCTGTCCAAATATCAAAAAGCCTTCTTCTCCCCAGAGCTTCACATACTCAAATTCTTCATTGCTGAAATGCCTCTCCGCTATGGATTCGTGCTTGCAGGATTTCACCTCCTGTATATCGATTCCGCATGGATGTTCTATCAAATAGGCACATCCACATAGGGCCTGTATTTGATACTGAAAACTCTACATCTAAATTCTCAAAATATGGCTTTCCTTCTTTGTAAACTTCTATCTTGACATCATTTACAACATCGTCTATTTCGCCTATATTCAGTGATTTGCATTCTTGATTTTTGAGATAGCTTGCTAGTGCAGTTCTTATTAAGCCATGACTTTTCTCTCCGTGCAAAACTGTTCCTTCTCTTAAATATATCTCTGGCAAAATGACCTCCATTATACTTATCCCAAGACAAACTATGGGGATTTTTAGCTATTAAAACAATAGGGTGCTAATGCACCCTAAACTATTTTTCCTCATTGTTAAGGCGATCCAAAACCCTGCGATATCCATCCGCACCATAAACAATGCACTTGTTAATTCTGCTTATAGTCGCTGTCGAAGCCTTAGTCACCTTCTCTATTTCGTTGTATGTTTTCTTCTCCGAAAGGAGCTTAGCCACCTGCAATCTCTGAGCGATTGAATGTATCTCGTTGATAGTACATATATCCTCAAAGAATCTATAGCAATCCTCTCTATCGCGCAATGTCAAAATCCCATCGAATAGTTCGTCAATATCTTCTCTTCTGTACTTTGATTCGTAAGCCATGGTCTCTTCCTTTCGCCTTAATAGTAAGGCATAAAACATCGAAATATTGCGTTGAAATTATACCATTTTACCGTGCTAAAGTCAATTAGCCTGCAAGCTCTATAGCCTTCTCTAGTTGTAAATCCTTGCCATCGCTATTCGTCACAAGATACTGAGGAGTAACTCCCACACCATGTATTTTTGTACCCTTAGGTGAGAAGTATTCCTTTACAGTAAGACTTACTGCTGTTTCATCCTTAAACAAGCGTGTTTCCTGAACAATACCCTTACCGAAAGTTTTCTGACCAACAGAAATCGCAGCATTATTATCTATGAGGGCTGACGCAACAATTTCTGATGCACTGGCAGAATTCTCATCTATCAAAAGTACTACCTTGAGTTTTGTATGCTTCTCATCGGAGTTAAAGTTTTTGACATTACCCTTCTTATCCTTTGTATAGGTAATCTTACACTTAGGAAGAATTCTATCCGCTACCTCTGTTCCCTCATCAAAATATCCACCTGGATTTGAGCGCAAATCTATAATCACACTCTCCTTACCACTAGATTCAAAGGAATTTATGGCCTCATTAAAATGCTTAGCAGTATTGCTTCCAAATGAGAGTATCTTTACATAGCCTATCTTATCCGAAATTGAAGATTGCTCAACAGTAGATTCTTCAATCTCACCTCTGATAACCTTGATGTCCTTTTTTTCTCTGTTCCGCGCTTTATCTTAAGCACAACAGGATCTCCAACTTTACCAGTTATCGCCTTCCTTACAGAGTTTGTAGTGGTATATGTCTTTCCGTCAATCTCTAAGATTATATCGCCCGTCTTGATTCCTGCAGCTTCTGCTGGAGCGTCTTTCATGACATCCTTGACAACGATTCCTTCCTTTGTAATCTCAAAGCTTATACCTATTCCTGTAAAGCTATTATTTAGATTTCTCTTAAGTAGCGCAAGTTCTTCTTTGTTTAGATATCTTGAGTATTTATCTCCAAGGGAATCAAACATCGCATTGTATATGGCTTGCTCCTGCTTATCCTTATCATACTTAAAAAAAGAAAGTCTGACGATATGAATTCCTCTACACTTATAAGCTTACTATATTTTTTTCGAGAAGCTTGTTTTGCTCATCTAGTTCACTCCTATTTACCATAGCTGTGTCACTGATCTTTAGGTAGGAGAAAAAAATCCTGCCACTAACATTGCCGATGTGATAAATACGGTGAATATTACTATCCCAAATCTTTGTTTTTTTCATTATTTCTCCATCTTTGCTGACTTCAAAACAAAAATTCATATATTGTTTTCCGTTCCAGCTTGATAAATCCAAATTACCAATCAAAGCTATCCTTTGCTTTGTCTTCATTGCTTCTTCTAAAAGTACTTCATTTGCATCAGCATTTGCAAAAATCTACACCTCTAATTTGCTGTCCATCAAAGTTTGCTGTAAACTGCAGAAACTCAGGTCTCCTCTGCATCCTTGAAACGAAATCAATATTCGTATCAATTCTTATTAGCGGTACTTCATTGCATCTGCCAAATGGCTCAAGCATACTCTGCTGAGAGAAGAAATCCGCATTTAGATTAGCGCTCTGTAATTGAACGTCATAATCTGGCATACTGTTTTTCTTCTGCCTTAGCTTTGCTCTTTTTGCTCTATCAACCCCTCTTCTAAGGACTGTCTTAAAAAGCGGTATGTTTTTCATCTAAAATTGTGAATCCACAGGCTGCTGCGTGTCCACCAAACTTAACAAATAGCTCAGGTTTTCGATTTAAAAGTTCAAACAGGCTTATTCCATCTACGCTTCGTCCTGTTCCCTTACTACATCCTTCGCCTATCTTTGTAACGATGAGACTTGGGACATTATATTTTTCCTTAAGCTTTCCTGCGACTATTCCGGTAACGCCTTCGTGCGCATCATCTAGCTCTACTAGAAGATATCCTTTATCTACATCTTCCTTTGATATATCGGTCAAGCAGCTCTCAAAAAGCTTTTCCTGGACACTTCTTCTCGTACTGTTAGCTTCCTTTATCTGCCCTGCAAGTTCCTTTGCTCTCTGCTCATCATCGCAGAGTAAGAGCCTTGACGCTAGAGAGGCACTTCCCATTCTTCCAGCAGCATTTATATGAGGAGCAATCACAAACGAAATGTTTTGTGAGCTTATTTCACCCTGTTTTAGTCCAATTTCTGATAATAAAGCCTTAAGACCCACTCTCTTGCTTAGGTTTAGCGCTCTAAGCCCGAACTTTACAAGAGTTCTATTCTCATCGATAAGTGGTACTACATCTCCGACTGTACCTATTGCGACAAGGTCAAGGTTTCTTGTCAAAACCTCCTTGGGAAGATTCGCCGTCTCACACAAGGCTTGAGCAAGCTTAAATGCAACTCCAACTCCAGCTAGCGCCTTAAATGGGTAGTTACAATCAGCCTGACTAGGGTTGATAATTAAGCAGTCTGGAACCTCATCTCTAATCGTATGGTGATCTGTTACAAGAATCTCAAGCCCTATCTCCTGAGCATGCATTACCTCATCTACAGATGTCGAGCCACAGTCTACAGTTACAATTAGGTCAGCTCCTGCTGCCTTGATCTTATCAATAGCATCTGAATTTAGTCCGTATCCCTCATCAAAACGCGAAGGAATGTAGTAGCTTACATCTGCTCCCATTCTTCTTAAAACGTCCATCATAAGAGAAACTGATGTGACTCCGTCCGCATCATAGTCTCCATAGATACAGATTTTCTGTCTAGTCTCAACGGCCATCATAATAAGGTCCACGCCCTCATACATATCCTTAAGCAAAAAAGGATCATATGTAAGACTCGGCTTATCAGATAAGAACTCCGCGACATCATCTGCCGCGGAGATACCTCTTTTATTTAGTATTGTCTCTATAGCGTTGTTTAAATTCATTATCTCTATTTTTTTCAAAAATCCTTTTTGATGGTTTCATCAGAAATATATTCTTCCAAGCCAATTATAATTGATTTTTTTCTCCAAAAATTCAAAGTATCTATCATATACTTTCTTGCATAATAATGATCCTGATTTGACACTAACAAAAACTGGTGTATATCCTTCCGACAAACCTGCCGCAGATAATCCGTCTGCAAAGTCATATCCGCACGTTAATAAAAACCCGCGGTCTTTTTGTTATGCATAAAATATACCATTGCAACTTTATAAGATGTTTCATACCTGTCGGAGCCTGCAATCCTCTGTATTAGCCATCTATCACTATGTTCTCTAAGTTGTTTTTTTCAACATTTTTCACTAACAGCTTTTTGCCACCTATCATAGTCGCAATGTCCATTTCTTTTTAGTGACTTGCAAAAATTCTATCTGTTCATTTGTCATATAGCTGTCAACAAGCAAAAACAGGTCTACTTGTTGATGACGCTGATATAGCATCTGCAAAGTCAAAAACCTGAACAAACTAATAGATCTCTACTCCAATAAGTTTTTTTAATTTCCTTTAATATATTTATATTAGTTTCAAATCTATCACTACCACCAAGTCGAATACAGTTATATGCTTTTAATTGATCTGACTCAACATTTGTAACTGCGGCCTCTCCACCTAAAAATATAGACAGTTCCATTATTTTTTTCAGATTTTTGTTTGACATAGTTAATTGTTGTTTTCACATCCTGTGGATCTACAAGTAGAATAGGTGCTTTATTTATATTAGCAAAGCAATCCTCCTGATAAAAGCATCTGCATAGCCATTTGCAGATGTTAAAAACAACTGCGTCAAATTTATTTCCCCTAAAACTCTTTTTTTCTCATTAGATCGGCTGTTTTTAATGATGTATCTACACGATTTTTTTACCCGAGACCCTAATGTGGTATTCATCCGAGATTGCGTTACTATCTTCAGAATCAATTACATTGATATTTGTATCCGCTAATGCAAGCTCTGTTGAAATAGTTAATATCATTAAACATAGAATAACAATATGTTTAAAACTTGAAAAAAATTTTACATATACGCTTCATAACTACTATACCTCCAAAAAAATACATCAGAAAGTCTATAACTAATTAACAAGCTCTATATATTCAAGTATATGTTAAACAATATTACAATTTAGTTCGTATATGCTTCCGGATTAACATACTGTCCGTTTATACGAACCTCATAGTGAACATGCGGTCCTGTCGCCCATCCTGTTTGCCCCGAAAGTGCTATTACATCACCTTGCTGAACGTATTGTCCCGGACTTACCGTTAACGCACTGTTATGTCCATAAACAGTCACTACTCCGTTACCATGGTCGATGAATACTCCCCATCCGTAACCTTGCTGATACCAACCTGATAAATTCATAACTCTTCCGGCAGCAGCCGCTCTTACCGGAGTTCCTGATGGGACACCTAAATCGGTACCCGTGTGGAAAAATTCCGTACTGTTCAAGCCCAATCCTATTTCCAAATGGAGATGTTATAACCTTTGCAACAGGCCATCTTAGATTTACTGGACCGTTTGTGGCAACACCGCCTCCACCGCCGCTATATCCGCTATCTCCGCTTGTGTTCTGATTGCTCTGTGCTGCAGCCTGCTGTTCCGCAAGAATCTGTGATGATAGTGATTCTGCCTGCTGATTGAATATTGCTAGATTCTCATCTATCTTAGCCGCCTTCGCCTCAAGCTGTGCAGATACCTTATCAAGCTCGCCCTTCTTATTCTTTAGTTCACTCTGTGAACTTGCCATTGCCTGCTGAGCAGCACTGAGTTCCTTCTTTGTATGGTTTAGCTCTTTGCTTATCTTCTCCAGACTATTTAGGGTGCTTCTATCGCTCTTATATATTTTCTGAAGCATTGACAGATTGGATAGAAGTTCCGAGAAGTTTCTTGAATCAAGGATTATATCGATAAATCCAACAGAACCATTCTTGTACATAGTACGAAGTCTCTTAGACATTCCGCTTTTTCTATCGTCAACCTTAGCTTGCATCTCCTCGATTTTGCCATTTAGCTCATCAATTTCTGCCTGCTTCTTGTCAATCTCATTTTGTGCATTTGAAATTTCAGTGTTTAGGCTTACAATCTGAGTATTGTATTTATTGATCTCGCTTTACAACTTCACTCTTCTCAGCCTCTGCCGCCCTCTGCTTTTCCTTTATGCTGTTTAGCTCAGACTTCTTGTCTGTCGCATATATGCTTCCCGTATATGCAAGACTAAGACTTAAAGCCATCATCAGCGACAATGATAATGCTATGACTCTATTTTTTTTTCATCAATAACCTCCAAATCCTCTACTTCGTATCAAGGAATTTACGCATTGAAACTATGCTTCCACACGCACCTATGCTTACTCCGATTGCTAGGAATATCAAAATCAGATTGACTGATAGATATCCTGCAGGAACAAGCGGGGAACTCATAATAGTCATAAACTGCTTACCTACTAGTGATATGATTTCTCGATAGATGAAGAATGTTGCTACAGCAGAAACTGCTGATGAAATAACACCTATCAATATTCCCTCTATTAGGAACGGACCTCGTATAAACCAGTTGGTCGCTCCTATATACTTCATAATCTCTATTTCCTTCGCCCTCGCAAATACTGTAAGCTTTATCGTATTGGATACGACAACTATAGAAACTATGATTAAAAACACCATTATTATCATTGCAGCTAGCTTGAGGAAGTTTGTTATCTTGGTCAGCTTCTTAACTGTATCCTGATAATACTTGACGTCCTCAACACCATCTGTCCCCTTAACCATCTTGATAACATTGTCTGCAGTTGACATAGAGTCAACAGTAACAACTATGGAGCTCGGCAAAGGATTATCTCCTAAGCTATCAAGCAAGTAGCTATTTTCTCCCCAGCGAGCCTTCATTATCTTCATCGCCTCAGTCTTGCTACGATATGTTGAAGACTTAACTCCTGGTTCTGCATCGATTTTTCTTCATGATGTCTTCAGCATCTGACTTCTTGACATCATCGTTTAGGAAAACCTCAACCTCGTTGTAGTTATTCTTTAGCATCTCCGTAAAGAGATTGATATTTACTGTAATTACGAAGAACAGTCCTAGTATGAGAAGCATGGCTGTTATCGCAAATACTGAAGCAGTTGACATACCCTTGTTACGCCATATCTGCTGGAGTGCCTGTCTGACATTATAGCCTATCCTCAGCATCATGAACCTCCTCATTATCATTATATCCGTAATCTCCGTATTCGTCTCTTACAATATGACCAGAGTCAATTGCAACTACGCGCTTGCGCATACGGTCAACTATATCTTTGGCATGTGTAACCATTACGATTGTAGTACCCTGTCTCATTAATCTCAGCTAAAAGATCCATTATTCCCTTAGCTGTATCTGGATCAAGATTACCTGTAGGCTCATCACAGATCAAAAGGTCAGGATTATTAATAATCGCTCTTGCAATAGCAACACGCTGCTGCTCACCTGCTGAAAGCTCATCAGGGTAGTTGTTTGCCTTATCTACAATACCAACCATGTCAAGTGCTACAGGGACACGGTTCTTAACGCGTCTTGAGCTCTTGTGGACAGTCTCGAGGGCAAAGGCAACGTTCTCAAATACAGTCTTCTTTGGAAGAAGTCTAAAGTCCTGGAAAACTATGCCTATCTTACGTCTAAGCATAGGAATTTCTCTGTTGCTAAGCTTAGTGACCTCTTGTCCGTCTACAACAATGCTTCCGGAGTCTGCGTTGACTTCCTTAAGGATAAGCTTGATAAATGTCGACTTACCCGCGCCACTTGGTCCTACCAAAAATACAAACTCTCCATCATTAATCTGGATGCTAGCATTTTCCAAGCCAACATTATCGTTATATATTTTGGTAACATTATCGAATGTTATCATGATAACACCTCTACATCAAAAAAATAATTTACCCAAATAGTATACTACAAAATAGCCATTTTGAAAACCGTTACAGAGCATTCTATCGCTTTATCTAAGTGAAACTTTTTGTGAAAAATTCCCCAAAAACTGCTTTCGACACTCCTCATCTACCCATGGATATGTGCATTTGTATTCACAAGCATACAAATTTTGCACTCCCAGCTCATCTATAAACAACATATTATCGCTTCTGAACACTCTCTTAATTTCCCTTTTTAGATACTCCGCCATTCATGTGATTTATAACCCAAACTATCTTTATATGATCTGCCAAAAGTTTGAATTCCTTTATCCTCTCAGCCTCTCTTATCATCCTAGATGGTAAAGGCGATGCTACAACAAACAGAGCATCCATATCCTTAAGCATAAAATCAAAATCAGAAGAGGAATCTATATCAAAGATATTATAGTCACCTCGAGCAATGCTCTGAAGCCTTACAAAACCTTTTTCATCAAGCGTCACGCCTTCTTGTATATTTGCCGGAGATATAAGCCTCCAGTCAATGGATCCTGAGCTTAGCTCGCTCCCCTTGCCTGCGAACACATCTCTTTTCTGTATATTTTCACCAAAAGCCAAACTTTCCACATTCGATATTCCAATCACTCTTTCGCTCTTAGAAATCAATTCATAAAAATCGACAAATCCCTTTGCAGAAAATCTCTGGTCCATTGCAAAGCTGTCATACAAAAGAGCTGTTTTTTTCTCTCGGTACTCCGACCTCTGTATAACATATATCAAAACCTAGGCTAGCCAAAAACCCAGTAAGCATAACAGCGAAAAGACTTGCACCAACTTGCCTTCCTGTGCCAGTCACTCCAATATTACTACCAAGTTTAATTCCAAATCGCTTCTCAAAATCAACTTTACTATATTTATTTGCGTTTGCGCCAGCATCCTCACGAATCCGCTTTCCGCCCAGTCTGATTGCCATGTTAATCCCCTTTTCAAAGCCTAGTATCAGTAGCCTAAGCCCAAAGTATGGGGAAATCAAGCCTATTTATATGGGGAATTTACTTTGATATAGCAAGAAAAATCCCCTTACAACACAATGTAAGGGGAAATTTGAACTTTACTTATTTGCAGATTTTCTTAACAGCTTCTACGATATGTTTCGCCGTCATTCCATATTTTTCTTTTAGTTCGTCTGGCTTTCCTGACTCACCGAAAGTATCCTGCTGGCCAACCATAGCCATCTTTGTTGGAAGCTCTCTCGAAAGAAGTTCTGCCACAGCACCGCCGAGACCGCCTATAACTGAATGCTCCTCAGCTGTTACAACTAGCCCAGTCTTCTTAGCGCTTTCTATAATTGCCTTTTCATCAAGCGGCTTGATTGTGTGGATATCGATTACCTCGGCATCTACTCCATCATCCGCAAGGCTCTTCGACGCATCCATTGCCTCTGAAACCATGATGCCAGTCGCAAAGATTGTAACATCCTTACCCTCTTTAAGAACCTTAGCTTTTTCCGAGCTCAATCTCGTCGTTTTCGCTATAGAAAAACAGGAACCGATGCTCTTCCAAGTCTAATATAAGCAGGTCCATCAAAGGCAACTGCCTGCCTTATCAGCTTCTCAGCGCTTACACCATCGCATGGATTGATAACTGTCATGCCTGGAATAGTTCTCATCAAAGCAAGATCCTCAAAGGTCTGGTGACTCGCTCCATCCTCACCTACAGTTATACCCTGCATGAGTTGCACAAATCTTAACATTAGCTGATGTATATCCGATTGAATTTCTGATAATCTCAAAAGCTCTTCCTGCTGCAAACATCGCAAAAGTAGATGCGCAAACAACCTTTCCTGAAAGCGCTATTCCCGCTGCTGAGGGCGTATAGATTCTGCTCTGCGATTCCCATATTAAAGAATCTTTCAGGGTAAACCTTAGCAAATTCTCCTGTCTTAGTTGATCCTGAAAGGTCTGCGTCCATGACAATAAGGTTTGGATTTTCTTTTCCGAGCTCAACCAGAACCTTTCCGTATGCCTCTCTTGTCGCCTGTTTATTTCCCATTACCATTGACCTCCAAGTTCTTCAACTGCTTGCTTTGCCTGCTCCTCGTTAGGTGCCTTGCCATGCCATCCAGCATTGTCCTTCATAAATGAAACGCCCTGGCCCTTATGAGTGTGAGCTATGATTACCGATGGCTTATCAGAAACCTTCTTCGCCTCGTCCAATGCAGCAAAGATTTCATCAAAATTATGTCCGTCAATGACCTGAACATGCCAGCCAAAAGCTTTGAATTTCTCATCAATTGGCTTTACCGTCATTACCTTGTCATTTTCACCGTCTATCTGAAGCCCATTCCAGTCAACAAAAAGCGACTAGATTGTTTAGCTTGTAGTGACCTGCAGCCATAGCAGCTTCCCAAACTAGACCCTCCTGAAGCTCTCCATCACCAAGAAGAGTGAACACTCTGCTGCCATCATCATCCAGCTTTGATGCTAGAGCCATACCCACGCATACAGAAAAGCCCTGTCCTAGTGAACCTGTTGACATCTCAACTCCTGGTACCTTCTGCATATTAGGATGACCCTGGAATTCGCTTCCGAGCTTTCTCAAAGTCATTATATCTTCAACAGGGAAATATCCTCTTTCTGCCAAAGCTGCATACTGTACTGGAGCAGCGTGCCCCTTTGATAGAACAAATCTATCTCTTCCCTTTAGCTTAGGATTCTTTGGATCTATATTCATCTCTCTGAAATATAAAGCTGTAAGAATATCCGCTGCCGATAGACTTCCTCCGGGATGTCCTGATCCCGCATTGTACACAGCCTTGATTACGTCAACCCTAATCCTAGCTGCGATTTCCCCATAGTTGATGTTTTCCATTCTTTCCCTCCATATATGACAAAAACAATAGTTTTGTAAACCTATTTATTTTAGCACTTTACAATGACTCAATGGCCTTTGGTATGTGCTCAATTATATCTCTAGCCATCATGCTTTATTTGACCAAGTTCAAAAAGCAGCTCCATCGCCAGCCTTTCCGTGCAAAAACGCTCCGAGGCATGTCGCGTCAAAGAGCTCTACCCCTGTCCGGCAAAAAGCAGTAATCATTCCTGTAAGCACATCTCCTGAGCCAGCAGTAGCCATACCTGGATTTCCGCTCGTATTTATCGCAAGTCTTCCATCAAAGCTAGCCACACATGTATTCTTACCCTTTAATAGGCAGATTGCATTATACTTCATCGATATAGTCTTGCAAAATTCCATGCGATTTTCTACTCTTATCTCGCTTGGCTCACACTCTAAAAGTCTAGCCGCTTCACCCTTATGAGGTGTCAAGCAGACATTCTTTGCATCTTTGATTACATCGGTCAAGTCAAATCTTTCATCGGCCAAGGTGTTGAGCCCATCTGCATCAATTACTATAGGGCCCGAAAAATTCCTCGCATACTCGCCTAATCAGACTTGCGGTCTTATCGCTGACACCCATTCCTGGTCCTATTGCAATAGCGTCAAAAGAAGCAAGATGACTAAAAGCTTCATCCTCGCTCACGCATATAGCCTCAGGCAAAAGACACTGCATAGGTATAATTCCTAAATCAGTCGTCAATACTCTGACTAGACCTACGCCGCTTCTCAGCGCCGAAAAAGCTAGCCATATATGCTGCTCCGACCATACCAGAAAAAGCCCGCAATAATCAGCACATTTCCACAGTCTGACTTCGAAAAGTCCTCTTCTCTCACCGGAAGCAAGCGCTTGCAGTATTTTTGAATCAAGCATTATCGCATTAGTGTCTTTATCCTCAAAACTCATAGGACACGTCCTTATAAACAATTAGAATACGAAGATTCCTGCCATCAAGAAGTAAATTGATAGAGCAACGGCATCCGATACAGATGAAATTGCTGGATTTGCGATAAGTGCAGGGATCAAGATTCAGCTTCTTAACGATAAGTGGAATCATACTTCCCAAAAATCTTAGCAAATACTACTATACCAATCATTGAAGTACATACAGTAATTGTCTGTGAGAAAGGCACTCCCTCTAGGAAATAAATTCTTGCGAAGTTGATAATGCTCAAAATCGTACCGAGAATAATTCCTACTCTTATTTCCTTCCAAAGTATCTTTAGGAAATCCTGTGGCTCAACCTCATCGGTCGCAAGTCCACGAATAATCAAAGTCGCAGCCTGCGAACCTGTATTTCCTCCTGTACCCATAAGCATAGGCATATATGTTATCAAATTAGTATAATCCGAAAGCTGTCCCTCGAAGTTACTTATGATCTTACCCGTGAACACATATGCTACCATCAAAATCAAAAGCCAAGGCAGTCTGTTAATCACATGTTGCCAAGGAGACATATCAAGATAGGTTCTGTCGGATTTATCAAAGTCGATGACACCGTTCATACGCTCGATATCCTCAGTAGCTTCTTCTTCAATGACATCGAGAATGTCGTCAAAGGTTATGATTCCGACAAGTCTAAACTCATTGTCTACTACTGGAATAGCCATGAAACCATATTTCTTAAAATCTGCCGCAACATCTTCCTGGTCATCGTATACATTCTCATATACGAATTCCGTATGCATTATATCGTTAATTTTGGTATTGTCATCTGAAACAACCAATGTCGAAAGCGAAACTATACCTATGAGCTTACGCCCTCTATCCTTTACATAACAAGTATAGATGGTCTCGGCATCTATGCCCTCTCTCTTAATGTGGTCAAGCGCCTCTCTGACAGTCCAGTCCTTTTTGCAAACTTATATAGTCAGGAGTCATCAGACTTCCGGCACAGTTATCTGGATAGTTAAGGAAGGTATTGATCAGCCTTCTCTCGCTCTTAGGCGTCTTTTTCGAGTATTTTATCAACGATGTTTGCTGGAAGTTCCTCGAGAATATCAATTTTATCGTCGAAGTCCATCTCATGAACGATGTAGTGAATTTCTCTGTCGGTAATACTGCTTACAATCTCAACCTGATCATCTGATGGAAGCTCAGAGAAAACATCTACAGAAACATCCTTTGGCAAGAGCCTAAAAAGAATAACTGCAGCCTGAATACCCGCATCCTCCATGACTTCTTCTAGAAGCTCAGCAATATCAACAGCGTTATATTTGAGGAGTTCATCACGTGCTAAGAAATATTTTTTTCTCCAATACTAGCTCGATAATTTTCTCGAGACTTTCCTCCATAGCTAAATCTCTATCCGCTATTGTTAGGTTTTCCATAGCACCCTCCTCTCTCTATCAAAAGTAATAACATCCTATAATTAAATTCTAAACTAAACGCCCTTGCGCTTATCAAACATCCACCTGCTTGGCTTATACAGCAGCTTAGAAACAGGCAAATCAAATTCACCTAAATACTCATGAATATACGGATTGAATGAGCTCTTAAATTCCTGTAATCCATCATCTTTGTAACCCGATATACCACCAAGGTTTACATACTTGCATCCTCTTTCGAAGCTAGTCTCCATAGCCGAAAACCAAGTCTTGTACGGAGCCATAAGTCTTCTAAAGTCATTGTCTGCACCAGCATATAAAAGTTCTGCAGTCTCACCAAATATTATGCTGAGAGCACCTGCTATGCACTGCTTATCTCCATACTTTGATAAATTAGCCTCTCCTTCGTTAACTCTACGAGTGTATGAAGCGAGATTTTCCTCGAGCTTAAACTTCTTCTTTGGTGCAGTTTCTGGACATGCCTCAATATCAGCAAGGCATTTGTCACGGAGCAAAGCAGCCTCCTCATACTCGCCTTTGATATCCATATAAGTAAGTGTCAAAAAAGCATCTTCCCCATATGTATCTAGCAGTAACTCGTAGTACTCTCTATCTCTTAGAGAAACACCCTGACGATTAGCCGTACAGTTCATTACTCTCTCAAAATCATCAAGTCCTGATTTATCAACGTTTACTGTCTGTAAAAACTTATTTTTCACTGTAGTTTTATAGTTCTTTTTTCCCTTTTTGCTCAGGTAGTCTTCGCCGAATTCATCCTTGTAGCAAACCATGTTAAATCTAGGCTGTATCGTTGCTGACATACCTACTGTAAAACCAATGTGTTTTAAGTCCTGCCGCCTCTAGATGTTCTAGGGGCCTCAGAACCTGCATCGAATATGACAGGAATACCTAGCTGCTGATAGCGACCTCGTAACACAGGCGGATCTACTTTAACAAAAAGACATCTATGCTTCTTGGACCACTTCTTTAGTTCTTTGAAAAAAAACTCAACTAGTTCAACATTGCTATAGTCAAGTATAGGTCCTCTAGGAATGTACATCATCGTAAAGCCAAGAGGCAAATGCTTAATCAAAACAAGACAAGCTGCAATCTGAGCCTCTCCATCAAAAAAACCCCAACTCTAGCATGGCCCTCAGTTACTCTTAATCTGACTCCATCTGCTCGACTGAAGAAGATTTCCTAGCTCTGACTGCGATATGAAATTGTCATGCGTATTAGCATCTACATTATCTCTGAAAAATATACATTTCTACCGCCTATTTATAATCATATTCCATAATATTATAAGCCACCCTAAAGGCTCTGTGTCAAACTGCAAGATGGCTTTAGGTGTCCAATAAATTTAATAACAAAAATCTATAGCTTTGATTATAAAAAAATATCCCTATAACACAAGGATTTTGCATCAAATTTGTGCTAGCTAACTATCAGAAAAAAATTAAATTAAATTAGTTTCCCTTTTGTCCCATTTCATATTGACGGAAAAAAATATCAAAGTGGTATATTTAGGTTAGATGCTTGTGTATACACAGCATTGCATAAAAAAACTAATGCACAGTATGTATTTAAGAAAAGAGGAGATCGAAATGGCAAATTTAGTTCAGAAGTACATCGACATAGCTATCGCTAAGAATCCAGGCGAACCTGAATTCCATCAGACAATAGAAGAAGTTCTTACTTCTATCGAGCCTGTTCTAGAAGCACATCCTGAATATGTCGAGGCTGGACTGCTTGAGAGACTTATTGAGCCAGAAAGAACTGTAAGCTTCAGAGTTCCATGGGTAGACGACAGCGGCAAAGTACAGGTAAACAGAGGATACAGAGTTGAGTTCAACAGCGCTCTTGGACCTTACAAGGGTGGTTTGAGATTTGCACCAAGCGTATATCCTGGAATCCTTAAGTTCCTAGGATTTGAGCAGATTTTCAAGAACAGCCTTACAGGCCTTCCAATCGGTGGTGGTAAGGGTGGTTCAGACTTTGATCCTAACGGAAAGTCAGACGCTGAAATCATGAGATTCTGTCAGTCATTCATCACAGAGCTTTACAGACACATCGGACCTGACACAGACGTTCCAGCTGGAGACCTAGGTGTAGGCGGAAGAGAAATCGGATTCATGATGGGTCAGTACAAGAGAATCACAAACCGTTACGACGGAACTTGGACTGGTAAGGGAACAACAAACGGTGGTCTTGCTGGAAGAACAGAAGCTACAGGATACGGAATCGTATTCTTTGCTAGAGAGATGCTGAAACACTGTGGCGAAGAGCTAAAGGGTAAGACAGTAGCAGTTTCCGGATTCGGTAACGTATCATGGGGAACAGTTCAGAAGCTAAACCAGCTTGGCGCTAAAGTTATCACAATCTCAGGACCAGATGGATACATCCTTGACGAGGATGGAGTATCAGGTGAAAAGGAAGATTTCCTTCTTGAGCTAAGAAATTCAGGAAAGAACATCTGCTCACCTTATGCTGAGAAGTTTCCAAATGCTAAGTTCTTTGCTGGAAAGAAGCCTTGGGAAGTTAAAGGCTGATCTATATATCCCATGCGCAACACAGAACGAAATCCGCATCGAAGATGCTAAGACAATGGTTGCTAATGGTTGTAAGTACCTATGCGAAGGTGCAAACATGCCTACAACAAACGAAGCTATCGAATATCTACAGGAGAACGGCGTAGTTGTTGGACCATCAAAAGGCTGCTAACGCAGGTGGTGTAGCATGCTCATGCCTAGAGATGAGCCAGAACGCTCAGCACATCGTATTCTCTGAGGAAGATGTTTACAGACAGCTAGAGGGAATCATGGTTAATATCTTCAGACTATCAGCTGATGCTTGCGCAAGATACAACCTAGGATTCAACCTAATCGCTGGTGCTAACATCGCTGGATTTGAGAGAGTTGCAGAAGCTATGATGCTTCAGGGTATTGTATAAACAATACTAAAAGTAAATATTAAGCGATAAGCTTTATACATGACAAAGCCCCTATGTTACCATAGGGGGCTTTGCTATATCTCGAATTCTGTCTAAACCGATACTTAGCCTAAAAGGGGTTTTCGTTTGATTAAGGATGATTTACATCATCCCTAGGCTTGGGAGAGTAGGCCTGAGACATAGTTACGAGCACTATTTAGTTAGCTCTTCTCTTACGCATTGCAGTTAAGGCTGCGCATGCTCCGATCAGAGTAATTGTGTAAAGCGCGAAGTTTGCTACATCACCTGTGTTAACAGGTTTCTGTACCGCAGCACTAGCTGGGCCATTAGCACTTCCGCTTCCTGTAGCAGGCTGAGCTCCATTTGCATTATTGCTAGGTAAGCCTGTGTTCTGAGCAGCAACACTAAATGCATACTCACCAAATCCAGCCGTAGTATTTATTCTCAGCGTATGGCTTCCTGATCTTAGTGTTCTCAGATATCTTGTTGCTAGAGAAAGCTTTTATGCTTCCTCTCTCTATTGTAAAATCAGCGTAGTCTATTTCTTTTCCGTCTATAGTTACTGATAGGAACTTGTCAAAATCAGCATCCTTTGCGTATAGAACTAGACCCTTTGTCTTACTTGCATCAATTACTAGACCTGATGGTCCAAATGTATTTTCGAAGCCTCTATTCATATCTTCTATGTAGACGATATCAAAAGCAGCTACATTCTGAAGCTTGTCTAAAGCCGCAATCTTTTCATCAAGTATTTTCTTGATTTCCTTTGCTAGCTCTTTCTGCGCCTCAGTTAGCTTATCAAACTCAGCCTTAGCCTTTTCTATAGCCGCTTTACTTTCTGTAGTAACCTCAGCTATAGCTTTTTACTTTATCTTCGAAGCTCTTGACTGCATCATTGTTCTTTATAGTTTCGTACTCTTTAAGTGAATCATCAATTTTATCTGTTTTTACTATATTTGCAGCATAAAAATACTGGGATTCTATGGAACCACTTACTTGAGGCTCTCTGAGCTAAGTCGAATGTCTTCTCAAGGTATGGAAGAGGATATTCAAATGCATAGGCCTGCTTTCCTTCAGGATTTGTTCCCTCAAATAGTGGCTTGATAAGCAAATCTTTCTTATCAGCTTTTTCAGCCTTATCGGCTTCATCAGCAGATCCCATGAATATGAGGTACTGTCCCTTGCCTGGTAGATATGCTACGACGCTCATTTTACCGTCTTTTGCTATGATGTTCATGCTAACCATTCTAAATGTGCTGAACTTCACGTTACCAGTGTACTTATATATTCCATCCTTCAAAAACAAGCTGGCTCAGAGCAGTCTTGAGTTTTCTTGCCATCTTTGTCTTCGCAACTTCACTCTTGCTCGAATCAGCCTTAATCTTTTTCAGCTTCTTTTTTTAACCTCTTTCAGCGCCTTTACACTATCATCGGTAAATATGCTTAGATCGCTAGGAACAGCTGCTATAGCCTGATCTAGAGTGTAAGGATATAGGTCTCCATCATCCTCTATCTGTTCCTCTTCCGGTTTTTCTACAACTTTTCCGCTGTCAATTTCTTTAATAGCATCATTAACAATCTTATCCAGATTTGCAATATTCCTCTCTTGATTGATAGCTATAATGCAGTTTTTCTTTGCGGTCTTAATAACATCTTGATCAATATTCTTGCTAGGCACATAGGCATTTATCTTAGCGATAGCTGCTCTCTTTGCAGGTAGTTGTTTAAATGACTCCTTAACTGCCACCTTTACAGCATTCCAAGAGAATGTTGCAGAGGTAATAGTATCAACCCCATCTATTTTGGATTCATCAAGTCCATTAAATGCTTCTACAAAACCCTTCTTACCGTTAAGGCCATTCTTTACATTATTCCAGTAGGTTATGTTCTGGGCACCATCATAATCTGTCTTATCATCTGCAACCGAAACAATCTTATTATTCTTGTCTACTGTTACTGATAGCCTTGCCGTATAGTCAAAATATTCACCTTTAACAGGTGCTTGACCATATACAGTGACATTCTCAGATCCACTTTCTGTATTCGTCTCTCCTGCATATACATTCATAGTAGGAATTACCACTCCGGCTGCTACTATTAGACTCAAAACTCCTACAGAGATTTTTCTCAATAACTTGCTCATTTTTCCTCCTCTTTGATTAAAAATTGAAATAAAAAAAGCTCATCGAAAAGATGAGTCTTGCCGCATCATTCGGCTCGCATAATCGTCATCACTCGTAACAAATAGCTTTTCTGTGGGTAGTTATCTGGCTAGGCATTGCCTTACAGTTGCGGGACAGCGGAGTTTGGCTCACTTCCCTACCTCTTGATAGCTATAATTTAGGACCATCAGTCACAGAATCAATATAAAGTTTAAGAGTAAAACTATTATATCACACGTACTTAGTATTTGTCATTATTAAATCTAAATACATAACAAAAATAATTAATACATATATATCAAAAATAGGCAGACGAATTGTTTCGTCTGCCTGTACATGCTTTTTATGCATTGTTATATTCAATTATTTAGCGTTTTTTTCTTTCTTGCTAGACCAAAAGCTTACTACAGTTCCAAGAAGCAGTATTCCTGCATATAAAAGCCATATCATTTGTATCATATGTGTTAGGAACCTTTGGTGTAGGAGGTGTCTTAGGTGGCTGCGGCGGAATATCCTGTGTATTCGTAATTACATAGCCATTAGCACTATCCCCACTTATTGCGGTGCTGTAACCGGAAACGCGTTCTTCCTTTACTGTATATTTAATTTCATCAGCACCATTATACTTGCGAAGATTAGCAAAACTTGCAGTCCATGCATTTGCTTCGTTTAGAGTAAGCTCCTTGCCTGTGTCAACGCCATCTGCATATAGATGAACCTTAACTGAAGGTTTCTTCTCTCCAACCCATAGCTTCTTAACATTTACAGAAACCTTCATAGGTGCATTTTTCTATTGTCTGAAGGCTTACAACTCCGTCCTGAACAGTAACAAGTCTTTCTTGTGTATCAGCTTCATAGCCAGCAGGAGCCTTTGTTTCAACTAGTTTGTACTGTCCTGCGCGAAGCCAGCTGCTCACTGCTTCACCATTAGCATCTGTTTTTAGAGTATATTCTCTGCCATCAGATACACGGGTAATTTTGAACTCTGCGTCTGCGAGTTTAACCTGGTTATCATCTGCATCAACCTTAACGATTTTAATTTTGTTTGCTAGTGTACCTGTTCCCTGTCCTCCAGAGTCAGCAAGCATATGAATTGCGTAAGCTCTTTGTACTTTCTCTGTTGCTGTTAAAACAACATCGTTCTTAAGAACTGTACCTGGTGTATATGTTGAGCGATATGAAAAGTCGTACTGATCGCCATTCATATCAGGAAGGTTTAGCGTAAAGCTGCTTCCATCTGGTGAAATTGTTAGGCGACCTGTCAAATCAAGTTCTTCTAGTACGTTAGTAACATATCCGTATGCATCAAAGACAACTCTGCGTACCTTGAAGCTTCCTGGTATATATTTCTCCCCTGGTTGATCCAGTTTATCTGTCATAACGACATTATGAAGAGTATCTCCCTTGTGATTGATTCGTCCACCCCATTCAACAAGGTCAACATGTCCGCTAATTTTAGACTCCCATTTTCTTATACCTTCGTCTGTGACTAAAGTTGGACCTTCGACATATACCTTTGATGACATCTTCTTTCCATTGATTTCTGCCTCAAAGGTATTCTCTGAATCTCTTGTTACGGAATCAGTATTGAAGTTGGCACTCATATATAGGTTGCCCTTGATATTGTATCTACCATTTACATAGTTAGTGAACGTAACCTTAACCTTGCCTCCGCTTGGCGATTTAGGTGTCACATGAGCATTTGCAATTACTGCACTTGGATTATCCTTATCTACAATCTGAAAAATCTACATTGTGAGAATCGCTTGGAAAAACCATTTTCTCTGGTAAATCAACGTAGAAGTAATCTCCCTCATTTAGGCTCACTCCATTTCCACTAGCATCCCAATCCATGCTTACAAAGAAACGGCTTCCTAGACTAATTAATACAGCCTTTTGATTTAGCCAGTTGTAAATTTCGAACTTTGTAATGCGAGTGTCTACCTCTCTTGGCGTACCACTAGCTGCATAAACCTTTGCTGGAGCACTTTGGAAAAAACATCCAAGTACCAAAAAAAGGCACAAGAACAATCCTACTACACTCTTCTTTTTCATTTTCTCCCCCTTTTTACACAGTTTGATTAAAGCGACATATTCCTTAAAAGCGGGTAATATGCGAGAATTAAATCTCTACTGTGAACAAACGATGTTTTCATTTTTAAGTATAGCAGTACTAGGTATAAATGTCTCACTGAATAAATTATATTATCTTATAATATTTATACCGTATAATATTTTTATTTTTGTATATTAACAGGCATAAAAAAAGGATGCCCATTTGAGCATCCTCTAGTAATATGCAATTCTTAGCCGATGTGTATGTAACCCATTAGGGTTTGCGCTACAGTATACTGGACCAACTCCTGTTGTTCCACCATTCCATCCACCGTGAACAGCTGTTCCACCACCTGCATAGATAGCTACGTGTGTATCGTAGATTACTATGTCTCCTGGCACTGGGTTTTGAAGTCCATGAGCCAAGTGAAGCGTACTGCTGTGGCCATCCGTGGAAGTAGATTCCTGCTGCTGCAAGTGAATTACTTACAAGGCTTGTGCAATCCTGTCCAACTCCAAGCTGTGAATAAGCTGCTGATAGGACTGTGTTTCCGTTTGCTGAATATCCGCTTGAACTTGATCCTCCGTAGCTTCTTGAGCTTGAAGATCTGCTTGAGCTTGAGCTTGAACTCTGAGCTGCCGGTGTTGCCTTCGCTTTTAGTTCCTCTTAGAACTACTGCACTCTCAGGAGCCTTAACAGTCTTAGCTGATAGAACCTTAGTTGAAACTACTGCTCCATTAGACTTTGTTACAACTTCTGTAAGCTTTTCTGTTCCCTGAACACCTTCAGTCTTTACTTCTTCTTCACCTTCATAAAGTTCGTCAGTATCTTCATATACTGTGTCGAACTCTACTGCTCTCTCAGATGTAACCTTCTCCTTAACTGTTACAGTTAGAAGTGAGCTCTTGCTTGAGAACTTGATTACGTCTCCTGGCATTAGGCTTTCTAGACTTACATTAGGATTAGCTGCCAATATAGTATCTACATCTGTTCCGAAAGCTGCTGCTATATCCCATAGCGTGTCGCCATCCTGAACTGTGTATGTTTTGCTAGCTTTTTCGTCACCTAGTAGCTTATCAACAAGCTTCTTTGTGTTTTTTTCCACCTTTGGCTGTTCATCTGATGCCTTTACTGTAATCTGATCAACTGTCAAAGCCGGATCAATTTCAACTGCCTCAACATTAGCGCCCTTAGCAACATACTTTGCCTTAACCTGCTCGATTACATTCTTAGCATCTGACTCGTTATCGAAAAACTGCTACAGTCTTCTTGCCGAGCTTTTAGCTGCCAGTAATCTACTGTATTGCTGCTAGCGGTCATTGCCGACGAAATAATCGTAGTTGATAGAACTAAGGTTACTATCAAAGCTAATATCAGCACTGAATCCTTTCTTGATTTAATTTCCTTGATGATACTCATGTGTTGTACTGTTCCTTTCCGTACTGATTAGTCTATCAGCACTCGGTCAAGGGACCGAAGTATTCCAGTGAGTTAATCCATCTTAGATGAATCATGAACTCTTGTGGTTTAGTTTGTTTATGTGTATTTCTTAACCACAATACGTATATTAGATTATATACATCCCTTCGTCAACCCTTTTTTTGAAACTTTCACAAGACTATCACTTAAGTATTTTGAGGTAATGTTGATATTTCAACATTTTATATTCTTAAGTTTTCTTAATTTTTCTTAAGAAAATTGATTTATGTTATGTATTTTTATGCTTTCATATTGTATATTCGCCTTTTTTTATATGCATTTTCTATACATTTTACGCAATTACATAGCCTTTTTTTGGAGTAAATTCTTTGCTTTTCTTAAGAAATGGGTTAAGAATTAGCTTAAGAATTAGCTTTGCTCATATATATAGTTGTTCAATCATTCATTTTAATGAAGTGACCGCTAGATAGGAGGTATATATAAGCTTCGCAGGAACCAGGTTCACCTGCTTTTTGATAATGCTTCGGCATATATATCCACCTGTTTTCTATATTGTTCTGCTATGCGCTCCTCATTTTCTGCAAGAGCTATTTCAGATACATAGCTGCTCTTATAGTCTATCAAAACCGTCTTGCCCAGTTCCCTAAAGTAGCAGTCGATAATACCCTGTACGAGAATATCGCTTCCTTTATATAGCATTTTGAGCGTGAAAGGCTTTTTCCTTAAATAGCTCGCCCCTCTTTGATGCTTCAGCTGCCCTTGTGCCTATTTCAGTATCAAAGAAAGCACATATTTTGTTTAAATCTATCTGCGCAAGTTCCTCTTCAGTGAAGAAATGCTTTTCCACACATTCATTTGCGATTTTTTCTACATATATATAGCCCTCGGTTTTAGCTATATTAAAATCTATAACTTCCATTATCTTATGGTATATGGTTCCTAGCTTTGCTGCCGAGACCTTGCCCTTAGGTTTTGCAGTTTCTTCCGTGCCTGTACCAAGCCCCTTAAGTTCGTTCTGAAGCTTTCCTATATTATATGTAGCTTTTGAACTAATTTCTAATTCGCCGCCCTTGTTGATTTCAGAAACGGAGTACTTTGATTTTAGATCAGTTGCAAGCTCATGCGGATATTTGTAAGCTAGTCTAGCTTCTATGCTCTTTCTATCGCCTTCAGATATATCGCTTGCATCAAGCGCGTCCTTCCACGAAATGCTTTTCTTTCTCTCAGCCTCTGCATGATTTACATTAGGCACTACAATTTTGGCATCTACATAAGGAGCAACCATGTCTAAGGTAACTCCCTACCTTCTTGAGCTTGCTGGCGCTCTTGCTCTCATAAGCACTCTCTTTATCGACGGTTCCAACCAGATAAAGGATGTCACGCGCTCTTGTTAACGCAACGTAAAGGATTCTTTCCTCCTCATCCCTTTCCTTTTGCCTAATCTTTTCTTCCTATGAGCTTCTGCACAAGCGTCGTCTTCTTCCAGTGCCCCTCTAGGCTCTTTAGAGTAAGCCCAACACCAATATCCTTGTGAATCATGAGGTCTTCCTGATTTGAATACTGAAGCCTTCCGTTCATGCCTGCAACTATGACCATAGGAAATTCAAGACCCTTACTTTTGTGTATGGTCATAATCTTAACCACATCGTCAGCCTCTCCGAGCATTTTCACCTCGGAAAGCTTAACGTCTCGCTTCTTAAGAGAATCTACATATCTAACAAAGCCGTATAAGCTCGATTGCTTGTCATCTGAGAATTTATCAGCATACTCGACCAAAGCTCTCAAATTCGCTTGTTTTTTTGTGTTCCTGCAGGCTGCGTTCCCATTATCAAATAGTATCCGCTATCTATCATAAGCTCCCAGATAAACTCCGGCAGGTTCATTATGCGCGCACGAAGTCTCCAGCTACGCAGAGTTTCCAAAATCTCAAAACTTCTATCTCTTAAGTAAGCTGGTTCGCTTTCTTCACACTCAGCAAAGCTCTTAAGCGATTCATAGAAAGAGCCCTTTCTGTAATCAGCTCTTATTCTCGCAAGCTCCTCTGCTGAAAGGCCAAAGATTTCACTGTGAAGTATATTTATCAAAGCAACGTCCTGCTGCATATTGTCTATAACTGAGAGCAGGCTCATGAATACATTGATTTCTATAGTATCAAAATATCCCTCACTGTCATTGATAAAGCTATCAACACCCTCAGACTGCAAAATATCTCTTAGAGTGCCTCCACGACTTTTAACGCCTCTCATCAAAATAACTATATCTGATTTTTTAAGTTCTCTAACCTTGCCCTGCTTGCTATCAAAGAACGTAGTTCCTATACTTTTCTTGATAAGCTCTGCTATATACTTAGCTTCTGCCTCTGATTTCTTCAGCTTTTTGAATAGCCTTATCAGTTTCATCTTCTTGTTCTGCTAGATCCATGGCAAGGACGTGAAGCTCCGGCTTATATTTAAGCTCTCCGTCATAATCAAGCCCCTTGTGAAGTGCGGCTCTATCGTCGTAGCCCCTCATAATAGGCTCGAAAATCTGATTTACATAGTTTAGGATTTCCTCCTTGCTTCGGTAGTTTTTATTTAGGTCAACCACCTTTGATTGCTCGGATATTCCCTCGCTATAGCTTTGGTACTTGTCCTCGAAAAATCTGCGGTTCAGCCAGTCTAAAGCTATATATGCTCTGCTTAACGTCTCCAACCATGAAGACATTGCTCTCTCTTTTTGATCTTACCCTATGATTTCCTCTTGGATGAAGTTTGTATCCTGATATTCATCAATAAAAAAATATGAGCGAACTTATCTCTAAAAAAACCTTCTCGCTTCCTCGTGCTCTAAAAACCGCAAGGCACTTATGCTCTATGTCGTTAAAAATCTATATATCTTTTTGGCAGCCTTTTGCCTCACTATATCTTCTATCAAAAATCCTGAACCAGTCTGAATAGCGTCTTTACGCATCCTTTTTGTCGCGTTTATATCAGCAATTTTATCTTTAAGACTTATATCTAAAAAGCTCAGACTGAAGTTCCTTTATCTCCGCCTTTGCAGACTCACGCAAATCCTTAATCATTCCCTTAATTGGCTCGTATGCATCCTTTTCGGCCTTTTTCGCCCTTAGCTGTGCATTTTCAAGAACTATGCAAGGAGCAAGCTTCTCTATAATGACGCCAAGAGGTTTGGCTTCGGCCTTAAGCTCTGCCAGTCTTCTTCTTGCATCTCTAATCTTTGAGAGCTCTGCATCTTCTATCAAAGTCGCCATGCGCTCAAGTTCTTCTGCCCTTAGATTCTCAACCGCAGAATCAAGGCTTGTATATGCATTTTCTAGGGACTCAGAGATATAGTCTAGGTATTCTCTAGCAAGCACGCTGTTTTCGAATTCTGCATCCGAAAGGCTTAGGCTTTCTAAAACTTCATCCATCCATGCCTGCGGATAAGGCATAGCCATGAGATGGGTATATAGCTTAAAGATTAAATCTCTTACCTTGTTTGGATTTCTATCGCTGCTTTGTGCATCCATAAGAGCCTTGAAATCATCCTGAAAATTTTCAAATTCATCATCGATAAGTTCATCCATCATATCCTGCTGGATCAGCGTCGCGCTAACCTCATCGCAAATTGCAAGACCTGGCTCAATATCTATTAAATAGAAGAATCTTCTTATGACCGTCAGAGCAAAAGCATGGAAGGTGCAGATGTCAGCTTGCGGAAGGTCTGATAGCTGGGCTTTGATGTATTTAATCTTTTCTCTTGCTTCATCATCAAAACCTGATGCGCCTTGGCCACCCTTTGATAGACCTCTTTGCTCCTCCTGAAGAGTCTTGAGTTCCTGGCTTAGTGACTTTCTTATCTTTTCCTTCATTTCTGCTGCAGCAGCCTTTTGTAAAGGTAACAACAAGAAGACTGCTTACAGGAACATTTTCCTCGCAGACAAGTTTTCGAATTCGCTCAACTAAAACCGCCGTCTTTCCGGAGCCTGCCGCCGCCGCAACGAGCACGTTTTTGTTTCTTATATTTATCGCTTCGCTTTGCTCTTTCGTCCAGTTCATCAAAAATTCTCCTACATTTATATCTTCCAAGCTCAGATATGTTGATTATACCAAATTTCTTGTTATAATTGAATAAGAGGACTGTAATAAGGAGATATATATGGAGATAAAACACAGACCGACAATGCTGATGATTTTTAGACGGCTTTGGTCTAAACTCTAATAAAGAGGTAAATGCTATCGCAAAGGCTAGGACGCCTCATTTTGATGAGATATTCAAAAACTACCCACATACCGAGCTTGCAGCAAGCGGACTTGCAGTTGGGCTTCCAGAAGGCCAGATGGGTAACTCCGAGGTTGGACATACTAATATAGGCGCCGGAAGAGTTGTTTTTTTCAGGAACTTACTCGCATAAGCCAGCAGGCAAAGAGTGGAGAGATTTTGAAAAACCCTGAGCTAGCTAAAGCTATGAATAATGCTCTTGAGAATGGCAAAAGTCTTCATCTCATGGGACTTTTTATCTGATGGCGGAGTTCACAGCCACATAGAGCATCTTAAGGCGCTGCTTTCGATGGCAAAATCAAAGGGGCTTGACGCAGTTTACGTTCACTGCTTCCTAGACGGAAGAGACGTTCCACCAAAGAGCGCGCAAAAGTATATAAGCGAGCTTGAGGACTTCATGACAGAGCTTGGACTTGGTGAAATCGCAACAGTATCAGGTAGATACTATGCAATGGATAGGGATAATCGCTTTGATAGAGTGCAAAAAGGCTTATGATGCTATTGTAAATCGTAAGGCAGAGCTCTTTGATACTGCAAAAGCTTGCCCTTGATACTGCATATGATAAAGACGAGACCGATGAGTTTGTAGTGCCATGTCTGCATTAAGACAAGAAGTGCTGAAGGCGGCAAAAAGCCAAGGCAATATTTGCGATGGCGACAGCGTAATAATGTTCAACTTTAGACCTGATAGAGCAAGGGAGATAACAAGAGCAATAGTAGATCCTAACTTTGATGGATTTGATAGAGGTACGGTCAGAAAAAAATATCACATATATCTGTATGACTCAGTATGACGCTTCGATTCCTAATGTTGGAATTGCCTTCCCACCTCAGTCGCTTTCTAACACATTTGGAGAGTACATCTCTGCACTTGGACTTAAGCAGCTACGCATAGCTGAAACAGAAAAGTATGCACACGTTACTTTCTTCTTTAATGGAGGAATAGAGGAAGCTTATCCAGGCGAGGACAGAATCCTAGTACCATCACCTAAGGTTGCGACATATGATTTACAGCCTGAGATGAGCGCTTTTGAGGTAACTGACAAGGTGGTAGAGGCGATAGAAAGTGCCAAGTATGACTGCATAATTCTAAACTTTGCAAATGCAGATATGGTCGGACACACGGGAGTTATGGATGCTGCAATCAAGGCTATTGAGGCTCTTGACACATGTGTAGGCAGAATTTCAGACGCTATACTTAAGGCCGATGGTCAGATACTCATGACTGCAGACCACGGAAACGCAGACGAGATGCTTGACGAAAACGGAAATGTTATGACAGCTCACTCCCTAAATCCGGTACCACTTGTCCATATAGCAAGAGAGCCTCTAGCCCTAAAGGATGGCGGAAAGCTCTGCGACCTAGCACCAAGCCTTCTTGACCTTATGGGAATTGCAATTCCCAAGGAGATGACTGGAGAGAGTCTGATAAAAAGAGATTAGTAGCTTTAATTAGGCACAATCCTAATCACTAGATAAATCTGTATAATTAAAACCCACCTCATTAGAGTCAGTCCAGACAGTCTAGTAGGTGGGTATTTGTTTAAAAATTTAGTTTGATATTATGCTCAAAGACCACTTCAGCATAATATTTTTTTCACCATTGTTAGTCACTTCTTTATTTTCCTTGAGCAAATCAAGGGCTTTTTTTCATGTTTGTTTTGACATATGGTAGCTCATGATTATCTATATAGTTTTGAAATGCCGTAGTAAGTTGTTCATGCGTTCCATATCTAAGCAAAAAAATTAACCGGTACTATGAATCCTGCGTCATATACAGCTTCGTTCGAAAAATACACAAAAATCCCTTCTCTGCAACTTCCTGTATAACAAGCTCCAGTTCAGACTCCATTCTTCGGATAAAAGGTAAAAAAATGATGTGATATAAGCTCTTTTATTTTCTCAATCGAATGCTCGTATGATTCTTCCCCGTAAAAATCCCACCATGAAAGAAAATCTTGATTCTGGTTTGAATGGGGAATTCCCTTAGACCAAAAGTACTCTTTTCCTTCCTTGTCGAAAATAGAACAGGTCAATATAGCTTGTACCCTTTCTCCGACCTGATTATTACGGTTGAGCTGAGTTGATATAGAAAATGTAAAATCAGAGCGCTTACGAATTTCCAGCTTGCTTTTGTAGAAACGAAAGCCGTCTGGCTTCATAAGCTCGGCAAGCTCTGCCATTGCACAGGCAATGACTTCCTTTGGTGATGTATCAGCCTTAATATCCATAGCTTTATTCCTTAGGCATGCTTCTTATGTAAATTTTACTGACTAGCAATTTCCCGTTATTTTCCTCGATGCTTATCTGCCCTGCTACATTTATTCTTTCTCCACTAGTCTTTTCCTTCAAAATCATCTTGAATTCGTAGCTTCCACTCACATCATCCTCATCGTTTGACTTGGTAAGCTCTATGTCAGTAGGTTGATATGCTAGTCCATCTTCTGCACACTTCTTATCGTACTTTAGAGGATTTCTGCTTACCATCATATCATCAAGACATTCCTTGCTTGCCATTTCCTCAAAAAGCCTTGTAATACTTTTTTTCTGATCCTTGTCCTTAACAAAGTCAGTATAGCGGTTTTCATAGTCTGTCTCAAAGAAAACCTGACAGAACTTAGTCATTAATTTCTTGCCTTCTGCTGGATCTGTAGCTTTCTTGCTGCCACAACCAGCACATAGCACTAAAGAAACTAATAAGATTACGCAAAAGAGTTTTTTTCATGGCTACCTCCAATCATAAAAACTAAAAGCTTAGCTACTATATCCTTCCCGCACTTCATACCTGTATCCCATGCGTGCTGCAGATTGAAACCTCCACATGCTCCATCAAAGTCCACAATTTCACCTGTAAAGTATAGTCCTTTTAGTTTCTTAGACTCCATGGCATCAGGGTCAAATTCGCTCTGATTCACCCCGCCTCTTGTCACCTGTGCTTTGTCCCAGTCGCAGAGCCCTGCTATATCAAAGCTAGTGCATTTAAGTATGTTTTGCAAGGCCCTACAGTTTTCCCAGATATGGCCTTCATATAGCCTGCGAGCTGAGGCTTAAGTATTGAGCAAAGACTTCCCTGTGAACGCTCTAAAAAGCCCTCCACTTGCTTTTCATCAAACTCAGGCAGGAAGTCGAGTTTGATGCTGTAATCTGAAAAATCTGCCCTTTAGGATATCTTCATAGTCTATGAATCTTGTCATATTGAATATGCAGATTCCCGACAGCCCGTAGTCAGTAAACTGAACTTCGCCTGCTTCCTGCGCGAGCAGATTGCTGCGGCGGGTGAGGCTGACAAGCGCTTTCTGCCTCACCCCGGAAAGACCGAGCGACTTCATTTTTGCTCGGTCTTTATGCCGCAGAGCGCCGGAACCGGCTCGCGCACTGCGTGCGCGAGCTGCTTTGCCAGGGCAAAGCCATCGCCGCGAGTCCCGAGCTGCGGCGCTGCGGTTCCGCCGCAGGCTAAGACAAGACGCCTTGCTTTGATGCTAAAATTCTTGGGCTTTTTGGTCCTTGGGAACTTGCTTTGATTTGCCCCCTTTGCCCTTTGATTTTTACACTAGGTGCGTCCTGTCTTGCTGCGGCTAGAAAAAAACGCCCTTGGCGTATTTTACAGATGTAAGTCTGCTAGAAAGCAGCCAGTCCGCAGACTCAAGTTTACTTGTCAGCGCCTCTACAACATCTGGCGCATATTCTGAATAGGGATAAATTCTTCCCTCTTCATCGCTCTTTGTCAAGACTCCCAGATATCCAAAAAAAGGCTGAAGCAATGCTCCAGCCCTCGCTTTTGATATTCGATAGATTGCATTTTCCGTTTCCGGAAGCCGCAATCTTTCTGCCAGGTCTGTCCTTGGCATCGACTATGAGAAGCTTGCAATCAGGTTTTTCTCTTAGGATCACATTGGCCGCCATAAGGCCAGATGCACCTGCGCCCACAATGCAAACATCATAAAGCTCTTTTTTTCTATATTGGGATTAAATTTAAAATCCAATCTCTTCTCCTACATTACAATCAGTGTTCCGAAGGGCACTATGATTAGCTCAACCTCCTTATCAAGCTTTAGCTCCAAGCTCTGCAAGAAAGTTGCTAGCATTATCGACAGCTTCTCCTGATGCACCTACTACCATCTTTGTAATCTCGTTATCCTTTGCAAGTGAACAAAGGGTAAAAATCGTATCATCTGATTTTAGTACAGTCAGGTCAGCTCCTACTTCCCTCGCCTTTTCGTATAGAAATTCTAAGGCTTTGTTTTCCTCGGAATCACCTAAAAAATTATAATCTGAGCCCGTTACATGTATTATATGTATCGTATCATCGCTACCCATCAGAGTCTTGCCATAGTCAATAAGGCGCTGGCATGTACGCTGCTTAGTTACGCAAACCATTATATTTTCCATATGTTCCTCTTCCACAAAACTATTATTTATACGAGTATAACATCCTATTTTGTTAGTTTATCAAAGGCTTCTTGATATTTGGATATAGTTTTGTCTATTACATCCTGAGGAAGAAGATAATCGCTATCTGGGTTTGCCTTTAGCCAGTCACGAACGAACTGTTTATCGAATGAAGGCTGTGATTTTCCTGCCTCGTAGCCTTCTGCAGGCCAGAAGCGTGAGCTATCTGGAGTTAGCATCTCATCGCCGATTACGATGTTGCCATCTTCATCTACACCAAATTCAAACTTAGTGTCAGCGATGATGATTCCGCGCTCAAGAGCATAATCTGCGCACTTTCTATAAAGCGCAATAGTGCAGTCCTTAATCTTCTCAGCATACTCTCTTCCGTGTCCAGGAAATTCGCGTTCGATTACATCTATGCTCTGCTCAAAGGATATATTCTCGTCGTGATCTCCGATTTCTGCCTTGGTGCTAGGTGTGTAAATAGGCTCGCTTAGCTTCTGTGACTCCTTGAGTCCTTCCTCTAGCTTAATACCGCAAACCTCACCTGTCTTTTTGATAGCTGCTCCAGCCACTACCTGTGATATATCCCCTTACGATGCACTCTACAGGAAGCATATTAAGCTTCTTGCACATCATAGATCTTCCCTCAAAGTTTTCATTTTGGAAGAACTCTGGCATATCCTTGGTATCAACTGAAAGCATATGGTTTGGAACTATGTCCTTTGTCAGGTCGAACCAGAACTTTGACATCTTAGTCAAAACTTCTCCCTTACCGACGATGAGGTTCTTTAGAATCACATCAAAAGCTGATATTCTATCGCTTGCGACCAAAATCAGACTGTCACCAATATCGTAAATCTCGCGTACCTTACCCTCTTTAACAGGCTTAAACTCCTTCATAAAAATCTTTCGCACTCCTTATATTATCATGTACTACTCTGATAAAGCAGCTTCTAGAGCTTTCTTAGTTGCTGCCTCTATAACCTCATAGGAATCCCCAGGTGATGCTTCAAATAGCTTCTCATCTCCAATGTAATATGTTGGCACATGATAGTAGTCTAAAGTAGCGATTCTATCTGGATTTTCTCCTTCCTCAACCGCATCTATCTCTACCTTCTTGTACTCCTCATTAGCATCTAAAAGTGCATCAAACGCCTTCATAGCCTTCATACAATATGGGCATCCTTTTTAAATATATAAATGTCAACTTTTTTTCATAACATACCTCCTCTTTTATTATCTAAATTTTACCACATTTAAGCCTTTCTCTCAATCCTAAAGTCAAATTTCACATAAACACTTAGCACCATCTTTGTCATCAAAGCGAGATTAAGCATAAAAAATAGCAGGTACACTCGCGCATACCTGCCTCCTATTAGGTTATTTATTTCTTTCTTACCTTAACAGCTGTTCCGTAAGCCATAACCTCTGATGCACCCTGCATGATTGCTGATGATGCATATCTAAGTCCTACTACAGCATCTGCTCCAAGAGCAGCTGCTTCCTCAGCCATTCTTCTTGTCGCAAGGTCTCTAGCTTCATTCATCATATCTGTATAAGCTTTGATTTCGCCACCTACGATTGTCTTAAGACCTGCACCGATGTCACGAATTGCGTTCTTTGACTGAACTATACCACCCTTTACTACTCCTAGCATTTCGAGCTCGTAACCCTCGATGTATTCTGTGTTTACTACTAGCATGGTTTCCTCCTTATCTAATCTGACCATTACCATAAATTATATACTTAGTGGTCGTTAGAGCTTCTAGACCCATAGGACCACGAGTATGCAGTTTCTGTGTACTGATGCCGATTTCGGCTCCAAATCCGAACTCAAAACCATCAGTAAATCTCGTCGATGCGTTTACGTATACTGCGGCCGCATCTACCTCATCAAGGAATCTCTGTGAATTCTCATAGCTATCTGTAACTATGCTCTCAGAGTGTCCAGTATTGTACTTGTTAATGTGAGCTATAGCTTCATCAACTCCTGAAACGACTTTGATTGACACCTTAAGATCTAGGTATTCTCTTCCCCAGTCATCCTCTGTCGCAGGAACTGCCCCATCTATCAGCGAGCAAGCCTTATCATCTGCACGCATCTCAACACTGTGTTCTGCAAGCTTCTTTCCTAGCAAAGGTAAAAGCTTATCAGCTACTGCCTCGTGCACAAGAACTGACTCGCAAGCATTACAAACGCCGATTCTCTGAGTCTTTGCATTCTCAATTATATCAACTGCCATATTTAGGTCAGCCGATTCGTCAACAAAGACATGGCAGTTTCCGGTTCCTGTCTCAATTACTGGCACGGTTGCATTCTGCACTACGCTCTGAATAAGCCCTGCGCCACCTCTTGGAATCAGCACATCAAGGTAGCCATTCATCTTCATGAACTCAGTTCCAACCTCATGCGAAGTATCCTCAATTAGCTGAACTGCATCTTCTGTGATTCCACAAGCCTTAAGTGTATCCTGCAAAACCTTAACGATAGCGATATTAGAGTTTATCGCATCGCTTCCACCCCTCAAAATAACTGCGTTACCCGACTTGAAGCAAAGTGCAAAAGCATCAGGTGTCACATTAGGTCTAGCCTCATATATCATTCCGACTACGCCTAGCGGTACGCGTTTCTTACCTATCAAAAAGTCCATTAGGGCGCTTCTTCATGTCGAGTACCTCGCCCACTGGATCATCTAGCGCAGCAACTTGCTCTAGCCCTTCAGCGATCCCCTTGATTCTCTCCTCGGTTAGCATCAGCCTATCTACAAGTCCTTCGTTCATACCCTTTTCGCGGCCTATCAAAACATCCTTTGCATTCGCCTCAAGTATGATATTGCTCTCCTTTACGAGTGCTTCTGCACATGCAATAAGGGCCTTATTCTTAGTTTCTACATTCATCTTTGCAAGGAGTACCGAAGCAGTCCTTGCCTTTTATTCCAAGCTCTGATAAATTCATATCTTCTCCCATCTATTTGCTCAGATATTCCTGAAGATCAAAGTTAGCATCGTGCTTACCTAGGAACAAGGTTCCAAACTCCTGCCCCTCAAGAATCCTGTGAATTACATGAAAATCACTGCCGCTGGCTATTATCATATCTATGCCAGAGTTTACGGCAATCTCGGCAGCTGCAATCTTTGTCGCCATGCCACCAGTCCCAACTCCAGTTCCAGTCGTCGCCTTGCCCATTGAAACAAACTTATCGCTTAGCGATTCTACTGTGTCTATGAATTTAGCATCTGGGTTTCTGTGCGGGTCATCTGTGTAAAGCCCCTCGACATCAGAAAGCAGTATTAAAAGGTCTGCACCTATCAAATTAGCAACTACCGCCGAAAGTCTGTCATTATCTCCGAACACAGGAACTTCATCAATTTCCGATGTAGCTACACTGTCGTTTTCGTTTACAATTGGAATTACGCCAAGTTTCAGAAGCTCCTCAAATGTATTGCAGACATTCTCACGGCTTTCACTATGTAAAACCGTGTTCTTTGTCATCAAAATCTGACCAGCAATCTGATTATACTCAGAAAATAGCTTCTGGTAAATCATCATAAGCCTTGCCTGCCCTACAGATGCACAAGCCTGCTTGAGCTGTATCTTCTCAGGCCTTTCCTCAAGTCTAAGAGCGCTTCTTCCCGCTGCAATCGCAGCTGATGTAACGAGCACCACATCGACATTACGGTTTCTAAGGTATGATAGCTCTCTTGTCAAAATCTCCATCTTCACAAGGTCAAGCCTTCCGCTCTTCGCATGTGTGAGTGAAGAAGATCCAACTTTGATGACTATTCTCTTTTTCTTACTTAATTCTGGTCTTCCCATATATTCCTACTTCTTCTTACTATTTCCGTTCTTATAGTTTATCTCAATGTCTGGCTGGACATTATATATAAATACATTAAAGCTAATCTCATCGTCCTCTATCGACTGAGCCTCCATCTGCACTCCTCTAGCTACAAGGTCCTTCTTGTAGAATATAGGCCTTACTCTGTAAAGCACGTGATGGTCTGTGGCTTTGATATAATTTGCTACCATATCCTCAAAAGGAAGCATGCCCTCAACATTTAGATATCTTGTTCCTGTTATCAGGTTCTTTCTATTTGCATTCTCTCCACTAAGCTGATACCCAATCAAATGGCAACGATTGTAAAGGTACTTATCTGCGATGAGTTTATCATACCTCTTAGTATGCCAGCCGCTGGGCTTTATCATACCTATACTGCCTCTCTTTTCGGTCGGCATAAGACTCTTCCCTAGCATGGCCGTAGCTGGTCTACATCTCCCTAGGTGGTCTAATTCTCCATAGCTTTCAAATTCGGGGCTTGAAAGTTCCTCCTCAGTGAAGCTCGGCTTATTATCATTCACTACGGCAAAGCTATACTCTGCATTATTTGGAAATGTATGTATGACATCGCTTGCTACTAGCTTCTTCCCTTTGCTCCTTATCTGCTTGCTATTAGCTACTTTGAGTCCATCTGGAAGCTCGCCAGGCTTTGCCGGATTAACATTTACATTTACGCGTCTATGTATGCTTTCCCTGCCTGATGGCTCCATGCCGAGATATTCTCTCAGCGGCTGCGGTAAATCAGCCTTAAAAAAACCTAGACCTGCGATAAGGACTGACAGGACTAAGCCTGCAATCATCTTGCTATTTTTTTCTTGTTATTTTTTTCATATAAGTATATAATAAATTATTCCCTTTGTTTTTGTAAATGACTTGATTTCTTAGATGAAAAACGCGGCATAACTCTAAGATTAGAATTATGCCGCTAAATTTAAGTTAGCTAATTACATTTACCCACTATACATTCTCTTTGATGAATACACGAGCAGCTATTAGTAGCTCTGTGACATCGATTCGATGATGCTATCTGCTAGTGAATCTAGCTCGCTTTCTGTCATCTTTGATACTGATGATAGTACAGAAACTTCTTCGTTTAGAACTGTCATCTGCTTCATCTCGTCAAGTGTTTCGTTGATCAAAAACGCTTGCCTGTGGAGCCCATGAACCGTTCTCAACTACTGCAACTACTCTCTTCTGCAAGTTCAGTCTCTTCATGTCCTGAACGAAGTTGTCCATTGCTGGGAATACGTTTAGGTTATATGTTGCTGAGAGAAGCGCTAGGTGGCTGTACTTGAAAGCCTCTCCAATTAGGGTATGATACGTGTGTCTTTGATACATCGTACATGTGTACCTTTGTGCATTCCTTTTTCGTGTAGCTTTGTAGCTAGGATGTGAGCTGCATTCTCTGTATTTCCGTACATTGAGGCGTAGCAGATTAGCACGCCCTTCTCCTCTGGTGTGTATGTAGCCCAGTGGATGTACTTATCAAGAATATAGCCGATGTCCTTACGCCATACTGGTCCGTGAAGCGGGCAGATAATCTTAATATCGATTGTCTGCGCCTTCTTTAGAAGGTCCATAACCTCTGGTCCGTACTTACCTACGATATTTGTGTAGTAGCGTCTTGCCTCGTTTAGCCACTCTCCATCAAAGTCTACTTCGTCAGCAAATAGTGCGCCGTCTAGTGACTTGAAGGAACCGAATGCGTCAGCACTGAAAAAGCACTCCGTCTGTTGTATCGAATGTTACCATTGCCTCTGGCCAGTGAACCATAGGCGCCTCTACGAAGACAACATTGTGCTTACCAAAGCTCATTGTATCTCCCTCAGCAACCTGGATGAAGTTTTCGTCAACTGTGTAGCCGAACTGGTGCATTAGCATTAGCGACTTCTCTGTTGATACAATTTTTTTACATCTGGATATCTGAGAATAATCTCTTCCATTGATGCACAGTGATCTGGCTCCATGTGGTTGATTACCATGTAGTCGAGCTTTCTTCCGTTAAGAACATACTCTACGTTTTCGATAAACTGACGTCCTACTGACCAGTCTGCTGTATCAAAAAGAACTGTCTTTTCATCTAGCAATAGATATGAGTTATATGAGACTCCATCTTCGATAGGATGAATGTTTTCAAAGAGGTGAAGCCTTTTGTCATTTCCACCGACCCAAAATAGATCTTCGGTTACTTTTCTAACACAATGCATTATTTTTCCTCCTTCTTAGGCTGTTCTACTTTGATAAAGCCTGTTTTCTCTTCTCCGCAAAGTGGACAAATCCACTCTTCTGGTAGTGATTCAAATGTTGTTCCGATGCTTACTCCGCCTTCATCGTCTCCCTTTGCTGGGTCGTATTCATATCCACATCCCTTGCAAACATGAAGTTCCCATGGTGAAGGCTCCTTGAGTACTGTTGCCTTTCTCATCTTAACACGTGGTGGAGCCGGTTTCTTCTCCTTACCATTATCTAGTGCCTTTGTGAGTAGTGGCAAGATCTCCATTACATCTCCTACGATTCCGTAGTCAGCGTTCTTGAAGATAGGTGCATTCTTGCTCTTATTGATTGCTACGATTGTTGTAGCTTCCTTGATTCCCTTTAGGTGCTGTCCAGCTCCTGAGATACCACAAGCGATATATAGGTTTCCTGAGAACTTCTGTCCTGACATACCTACGTATCTGTCTAATGGAACATACTTAAGTGTCTCAGCTACTGGTCTTGATGAACCTATTGCTGCTCCTGCCTGCTTAGCAAGATCTTCAATAAGCTTCATGTTCTTCTTCTCTCCGATACCCTTACCTGCTGATACTACTCTGTCTGCATCAACGATTGGTGTATTAGGATCTATGCCTACTGTGAAGTCAAATCCGTCTGACTTAAGTGCTGAAACAAGCTGATCTACCTGCTCCTGAGCACTTCCTGAGAACATAATCTTCTTTCTCTGTCCTGTGATAGGTCCCTTCTGAGCTGCTGGTGCCGCCTGCTGTGGTGCCTTACCTAGGATATGTGCTGCAATTACGACTCTCTGAATTTCGTTTGTTCCTTCATAGATAGTTGTAATTTTAGCATCTCTGTAAGCTCTCTCAACTTCCATACCCTTGAGGTATCCTGTACCACCAAAGATCTGAAGTGAATCGTTACAAATCTCAAGCGCTGCGTCTGAAGCATACTGCTTTAGCCATAGCTGATTCCATTCCGAATGGCTCGTGGTGTTCCTTTAGCTCAGCTGCTGAGTAGATAAGGAATCTTGACATTCTTAGCTTTGTAGCCATGTCAGCAATCTTGAATGAGTTAATCTGCTGGTGTGCGATTGGAATACCGAACTGGATTCTCTCAAGTGCATACTCTACAGCAGCCTCGTAAGCGCCCTGTGCAATACCTAGCGCCTGTGAAGCGATACCGATTCTTCCACCATCTAGTGTTGAAAGCGCGATCTTGAATCCCTGACCTTCCTTACCTAGTAGGTTTTCCTTTGGAACCTTTACATCGTTGAAGATGAGCTCAGCTGTTGATGATGATCTGATACCCATCTTGTCGTAGTGGTCACCGAACTCAAAGCCTTCCCAGCCCTTCTCTACGATGAATGCGCTGATACCCTTTGCTCCGATGTTTGGTGTAGTGACTGCAAATACAACATATGTGTCAGCAATTGGAGCGTTTGTGATAAAAGATCTTGTTACCATTTAGTAGGTAGTAGTCTCCCTTTAGCTCGGCTGTTGTCTCTGTTCCACTTGCATCTGATCCTGCGTTAGGCTCTGTAAGACCGAAAGCACCAAGCTTCTCACCCTTTGCTAGTGGAACTAGATACTTCTGCTTCTGTTCCTCTGTACCATATGCGAAAATAGGATATGAACCTAGTGAAACGTGTGCTGATAGAATTACACCTGTACCACCGTCAACCCTTGAAAGCTCCTCAACTGCAATCGCATAGCTTATTGCGTCAAGTCCTGCTCCGCCGTACTTCTTTGGATATGGTGTTCCCATAATTCCAAGTTTCGCCATTTTCTTTACGACGTCGTGCGGAAATTCATTTTTCTGATCTAGCATGAATGCAATAGGCTTTACTTCTTCCTCTGCAAATTTTCTAATTTTAGCTCTAAACTCTTCATGAGCTTCAGTTGTCTTAAAAAAAGCATGTTAATTACCTCCTTGCTCTAAAAACATTTACCTTAATTCTTATTGTACCCAACTTATTTTTTTAATCAGTAGTGACATTTGCAACTTTTTGTAATATAATTTGATTAAATAGTGAAAAAAATATTTCGGGAGATAATTAATGGCCAAGACACAAATCTTCGATAACATTTCGGAAAAATTCCCTAGCAAGCATATTTCCATGCTTTTAATCCTATATATAGAAACTATAAGCGCGGCGAGTTAATCATGATGTATCAAAGCTCTCAGGCAGAGCCAAGGCAAGTAGCCATCGTGAAATCAGGTCAAGCAAGACTTGAGTTTCTAAACGAGTACGGCGACTTTTATGTGCTTGAGCGCTATAAGAGCGGGGATTTATTTGGCGAGCCTTTTTCCTTGCCACTTTCGGATTTTGAGTACATGGTTACTGCAGAAGAAGACTGCAGAGTTGTTTACTTAGATTACAAGCATATAATAACGCCTTGTGAAAAGCTCTGTGAGCATCATAGCCAGCTGATCAGCAATCTCTTTGTTATGTCTGCCCAAAGAGCGCAGGAGTTATCTTTTCATCTTTCTATAGTTAAGCAGGGCAGCATCAGAAATAAGCTTCTTGCATATCTTCAGTATGCGCGTATGGCAAATAGAGTCGCTTCAGAAAATAAGTCTCCTAAATCAGCCAAGGAAGTACGTGACATCAAAGCCTCGCTCAAGAATAAATCTAGCAACGAATTCTTCGAAATTCCGATGAGCCTAGCTGAGCTTGCGGAGTACATCTCAGTCGACCGCTCTGCAATGATGCGAGAAATAAAGGCAATGAAAAACGACGGCATCATAAATAGCCGTCGCCGTGAATTTAAACTTTTGATATAGTATATTTAGACGCCACGCACAGCTTGCGTGGTGTTTTTATACATCTATCTTCATCTGTAGGTATGAAGATTCCTCATCTCTGTCGATAACAAAATCCTCGTGCTCCTCAAACTCTGGAAGTTCTTTGATATTTGTAAGTCCAAACTGCTTAAGGAAATTGTCTGTCGTTGCATAAAGAATTGGTCTTCCAATTCCTTCTGATCTACCCTTTTTCGCAAATCAAGTCCTTTTTCATGAGGCCTTCTATAATTCTGTCGCTCTTGATTCCCCTGATTGAGTCGATTTCTGACCTAGTTACAGGCTGCTTATATGCCACAATGGCAAGTGTCTCTAGCGCAGCCTGAGTCAATTTCTTAGTCTTAACCGGCCTGCAAAGCCTTTCTATTGCATCTGCATTTTCAGCTCTAGTTGCAAACTGGAAGGAATTTTTTTCACGCGTCTAATCATAATTCCGCGTCCCTCCTGTTCATACTCTTCCATGAGCTCTAGAAAGCACTCTAGCGCCTCTTCCTTTTGTTATCTCTGCTGCATCAGCAGCATCCTTTACATCAAGAGGCTCTCCCCATATATACATTAATGATTCAAGCGTTGACTTTTGCTCTTTTTTTACTGTACATCGATTGCCTCCTTACTCTCATCTATGCCCTCGGTGCTGATTGATATCTCACCATACATCTTATCTTGCTCAGCTCTTATCTGCCTATCCTTCATCATTTGAAGCACTGAAGCAAATGTCACAATCACATCGTACCTGCTCTTTTTGTTCGGTACTAAGTCTTTTAGCGATAGCTTTTTGATACCACCTTTTATCGCATTTTTTTATCTTGTCCTTGATGAAGCTTATTCGGCTTTCGATAGAAGCCTTCTCGCGCTCCACCTTTTGATAGTGAGACTTAACTACAGCTACGCGTTTTTCTCTCTCGAGGAATAGCTTAAATGTACTAATGAAGCTTTCCATTGATAGATTGAGCACTTCGTCCGGATTCTCAGTGTATATTGAAATATCCTCAGCAGGCTTTTTCGTAAATCAGGCAGTTTTCCTCAAACCTTCTGCCAAGTTCATCTGACATCTGTCTAAAGCGCTTGTACTCTAGGAGTCTTTCGACGAGCTCATTTCTTGGATCTTCTATCGTAGCATCTATGCCCTCCTCGCTCATACGTGGAAGAATCATTCGTGATTTTATCTCTATCAAAGTTGCCGCAAGCACCATAAACTCAGCTGATACAGCAATATCAGCTTCTTTCATGTCATTTAGATATCCAACATATTGCTCTGTAATCTCAGAAATCTGAATATCATATATGCTCATTTTGGCGCTTTCTATGAGGTAGACCAAAAGGTCAAAAGGTCCCTCAAAGCTCGATAATACTACTTTATAACTCATTACCCTCTCATAAGCCTCGCTAGGTTCTCCTTGTACGGAGGTCTAACTATACCCTTTTCGGTTACTATGGCAGTTATATATTCTGCCTTTGTTACATCAAATGACGGATTATATGTCTTGATTCCGCTTGGTGCCATATCCTTTTCGTACCACATCTTATAAATCTCATCACCCTTGCGAAGCTCTATTGGAATATCCTCTCCCGTCTCCGTCTCAAGATCTATGGTTGATGTAGGAACAAACATGTAAAAACGGTATGCCGTATTCCTTGGCGAGAATTGCAACTGCCGATGTCCCAATTTTGTTGGCTCCATCGCCGTTTGCAGCAAGCCTGTCGCAGCCTACTACAACAGCATCTATCCAGCCGTTTTTCATGACTATTGATGCCATGTTATCGCAGATTAAAGTCACATCTATACCGGCCTTATCTAGCTCCCAAGCTGTAAGCCTAGCCCCTTGAAGAAGCGGTCTAGTCTCATCAGCGAATACCTTAAAAATCATATCCCTCCTCATGTCCTAGATAAAGCGGCGCAAGGCAGGGTTCCATACATGGCTGTTGCTATGGTGCCGGCATTACAGTGGGTCAAAATTCCCATGTTCTTATCTAGCAGACTGAGTCCATGCTCACCCATGGCCTTGCACGATGCAATGTCCTCATCCATGATAGCCTTTGCTTCTTGCGTCAAAGCTTCCTCTAGTTCTGATAGAGCAGTATCACAAAGCAAATATTCTTTGTCAAAAATCATTTAGCTTTCTATCTAGCCTTTTCTGCATTCTTTTGATTGCCCACTCTAGGTTTACTGCTGTAGGCCTTGAAGAAATCAGGTAATCGCCTATTTCCTTTGATATTCCTAGGTACTCAGTTGCGCTGCCATTAAAGCTCTGTGCCTCTAGCTCTGTTCTTAGCGAAACCAAAAACCCAAAAGCTGCAGCAACGCCTATCGCAGGCGCTCCTCTAACTCTGAGCGAGTGAATAGCTTCCCAGACATCCTCCTTGCATTTTAGCTCTATGTAGCTTTCTTCTGCCGGAAGCAGGGTCTGGTCAAGTATATATAATTTTTTTCTCCTTATATTCTATAGGTGAAATCATAAGGCTCTATCTCCAAAAATTATATTCTGTAGTCAAGATATCTCGGATGTGGATTTTTGTTATCGTAGAAATGCCACCATTCTGTAGGCGATGCGCCAAATCCGGCAGATTCCATCACCCTGCACATATATGCAGCATTCCTATATTCTTCAGTTTCTGGGTCGTTGTTCTTTAGGGGCCGCAATCTCTCTGAAATCATCAAAGCATGTCGGCATCTTAAGCTCGTTTCCCTCCATGTCGGTTAGCGTTATATCGACACACTGCCCATTCATATGAGTTGATCTGAAGCTAGTCATAGTCTCCATATCAGGAGGTCTTGCCACGAAATTATCGTCAGGATAAATCTCCCAGAAGCGCTTCTGCGCACTTATAGGTCTGTAGGCATCCCAAATTTTGACGCGGTAGCCATCTCTTTTGAATATGTCTCTTGCCTCTATTAGCATCTTTAGAGTTTCTCTATCTATGTAGCACTCCGCAGACTCGTAGACTCTTTTGCCTGTAAAATTGTCCTCTGTGGCATATCTTAGCTCGATGATAAAGTCATCGTCAATATCTGTTAGCTTAACTAGATTGCCCTGAATCACAGTCTTCTTTGGGGCTGTTAAAAAGTCATATCAGCCTTGTTTATTTCCTTCTGGTTTTTGTTTCAAGTGACTCATCTCCCAAAATGAATTTATTCTTCTGAAGAAGCTTGCCAAGTCCAACGCCTAGTATGCAGCAAGAAACCACTTCTCCTGCACCAACTGTGAGCATCATAAATGGAATTGGTAGCGGAACCGAATATGCGTACTTTAGAACAAAAGGCACTACTAGCATGTTCAGCACAACTGGTGGAATTGATGCTATCAAAAGTCCCTTTCCTCTCAATTTGTAGCTTATAACCGCTGCTACAAGCGTTGCTAGGCTACCGAAGATAATATCTGGAAGCACTGCACCTCCCAAGATGTTACCTATTAGGGCAACCGATGAATACTCCAGGAATCGCTGCCGCTGTAAATACCGGCATAATTGTTAGAGCTTCCGATACCCTAAGCTGAACCTGACCAAATGATATAGGTGCAAGCACAATGGTTAAAAACCACATACACCGCAGCTATCATCGCAGCCTTTGTCACGAATAGTACTGTTTTTGTTTTTTTCATATTAAATTCTCCTTAGTTTTGTTTTTACGAGTGGATGGTTTCGAACACTCGGGCTATATTATATCATTTCTTGCCTAATCAGTAAAGAAGACGCAAAAAGCGAGCCTTTAATTTGAACTGAAGCCCGAAAGCTGGACAGTTTAATTAAGCGGCTCGCTTCGTATTTTGTTTAAATTTTGTTTTTTTACGGATTATCTACCCATTAAAAACCTTTTACAGCCTGATCGCTAATTGCTCTTGCTCCACCCATTACGATGCTTCTCTTTGCTCCAGTTTCCTTTACAAAGTCTGCAGCACCCTTTAGGTTGCTATCGTCAACAAGAAGTAGCGGCGCATTATTTTGCCATAGCAGTAACTCCTGCTACGATTCCATCTGCAAAGCCATTTCCATTTGCGATAACAACAGTTGATGACTTCATATCGAAGAACTTCTTTTGCAACCTGTACAGCAGTATCAAATCTGTCAGTTCCGGCAATTCTTTTCTGTACTTCTCATAGCTGTAAGTGCAGCCTGTACATTATCGCTTACTGATTTCTTTCCACCAACTATGTAGAACTTTGCAGGATTTATGCCTCCAAGGAATTCCTTCTGCTCAGCTGTTAGAGCATCATCGACTAGAAGAACTGGTCTTCCTGTTGCAGCTGCTGAAATAGCATCGGCAAATCCTAGACCTGAGCAAACCATGATTTCCTCATTGTTTACATTTGCTTCCTTTAGAACAGCAAGATTTGTGAGGAATCTGTCAGCACCTTCAATACGCTTAACATCGTAGTCTGAACCTAGGATAGTCTTTATTTCTTCAGGAAGAACTCTTCTTCCTCCGATTAAGTATACAGTTTTGCCCTTAGCTACGTTCTTTCTGATGTAATCTACAGTTCCCTGAACCTCTCCTACATCTGAAAGAAGAAGTGGCGCATTCTTAACCTTTGCAAGATATGCTGCAGAAAGTGCATCTGGATAATTTGATCCGCATGCTACTACTGCAGAATCAAATTTATCTAGTCCGAGCTGCTTCTTAAGCGCATCAGCATTCTTATATGCTGTGTCATATCTGTCAGCACCCTGAACTCTTACATCTTCTTCCTTAACCACTGGCTTTTCTTCGCCTTTAACAGTAATCTCTGCGTAAGGTGCGATGAAGAAAGCGTGTGTGTCTCCCTCTGCGAGAGATTCCATAACTGCAACATACTTGCCTGGCTTGCTTACTTTGAACTTTGTAAGACCATCTTTTCCAGTCTTAGTCTCTGCAACAACCTTATTATTTTCGTCCTTGAGAACTACCTTTCCGCCCTCATATGGCTCACCCTCTTCGCTTGGTGGCACAAATGTGCTCATTCCATTTAGTTTAAGTGTGAACTCTTTGTCAGTTTCAGCTTCTAGCTTAACCTTATCAAAGCTCATGAATAGAGCATAGTAGTCTTTATCAAAGTACTTAAATATATTTAGTCTATCGCCGTTTTCAAGAACGCTATCGCTTGAAAGAGTTGTTGTAGATCTGTTGTTTATAAAGTATCCAACATCTGATGTCTTTTTCACCGAACATCGCAAGAATCCATCCATTAGGGGCAGCCTCGAGATATTTCATTGGATCTGCCTCAAAAATTAGCTCCATACATGTCGCGGTGAATCGCTACCATAGCATCTAGAATTGTAACCTTATCTGCATAATCAGGTCCCTTTGTATAGCCATACTTTTCAGCTTCATAAGGGCTTACCTCTAGCTCCATATAAGCCTTTGTATATGCATTTCTGTCAGCCTGAGCTAGTGCGAATATCTTAATGCTAGGAGCTGCAGGCTTAATGTTTACCTCTGCGTAAGGTGCGATAAACTGCTTGCTTGCAGTTTCATCATCAGCAAGCGCTGTAACTGTTGCACTGTACTTTCCAGCCTTTTTCAACAGTAAGCTTTTGCTACTCCGTCCTTATCTGTAACAGCTTCTGCTACTACATTTCCCTCTGCATCTTTAACAGCTACCTTTGCACCAGCATAAGCATCTTTCTTCTTGCTCCAGTCAGCGAGAGTCTTTTCACCCTTAAGAGATAGAGTGAACTCCTGAGCTGTTCTAGCCTCGACCTTCTTCTGATCAAAGCTCATGTATATAGCCTTGTAATCCTGATTAAAGTATCTGAATATGTTTAGTACATCGCCATTTTTTAGAACTGTTGTGTTTGCTACAGTTCCCATACCAGTCTCATCAACTGGATACTGGTTGTTCACGTAATATCCGAGGTCACCTGTTGTAACACCGAATATCTTTGTTATAAATCCATTCTCTGGAACTACGAGATAGTTTTTCTGGGTGTGCGTCAAAAATCAGCGCCATACATCTCGTGGTGAATTGCAACTAGGGCATCTAGGACAGTAGCCTTGTCAGCAAATGCCTCAGCCTTAAAGTATCCGTGCTCTGCTGCTTCCTTAGGGTTCACCTTGAGACCATCAAGTACCTTAGTATATGCATTGCTTTCGTTTTGAACAATGGCTGAGATTGCAATAGGATTCTGCGCATCGTTTGCTTCCTTCATTGCCTTCTCTAATGCCTTTAATGCAGCCTGTACCTTCTCATCATCTGCACCAGCATCACTGCTTACTGCTTCTGCATCAGCGATAGCCTTCTGTAGCTTAACCTTTGTTCCCTTAGCATATTCACCGGCCTTATCGCCTTCGCTTATTGCCGCAACGAGGTTCTTAGCTTCGTTTATCTTAGCATTTAGAACTTCCTTATTGTTGCTTCTCTCTCCGAGAACTGTAAGTTCTACAGATACTTCCTGCTTTGATAGCTTCTGAAGCTTGGCATTGTTTGGATATTTCTTTGCAAGGTCTCCATATTTAGCACTGCTTAACCATGCTGAAACAGTAACCTTAGTATCCTGTGCCTGTCTTGTTACAAGGAGGTTCTGGTGAGTGATAACTGATTTGTTTGATGACTTGAATGTGTCATATCCGTTAGTCTCAGCTTCTACACTTGATTTGAAATAGCTTACTGGAACGATTCCTCTTCCAGTCTTTTTCACCCATTGTGTAAAACCCATACAGGATTTTTCTCCATCAAAGTGGAACTCATAGAATGCGTGTAAGTCTTCCTTTACGGAGTCCTTGGATGCATTTGCTCTATCGTTGATTCCATCAAAGAAATGTTCCTTGGCATACTCCATTTCCTTGATTTCTGCATCAAGCTCTGCATCTGTTATTACAGCAATCTTTAGTGGAATTTTCTTTGTTACAGTAACATCATCTCTCTTGAATGTAACAATAAGATTTACTGTTTTCTCGCCTGTCTGGAAGCGATCCACATTTGCTGCGTATCCGTTTACCTTGATTGCATCATCGTCAGTGCTGTATGTAATTTCTTTATTTGCAAATACTAGCTTGTTGTCATCACCTTTGATCTTTGTATATCTTGGAAGCAGGATATTTCCAATTACATGATTAGGATCAAATTCACCATCTTCCTTGCTTACATATTTCAAAAAGATCTGGCGTGATATACTTGTCTAGCAAAGCCTGAAGTTCTTCTGCTGTAGGGACCAGTCTTGCCACTTCCCTTTACAGTTAAAGTGAACTGCTTTTGTTATCGTATCAAAATCACCTGGCTTTTTCGATGTTTGAGTTTAGAATACCACTATTAACACCTGTCTTTGCTGTTAGTGTGACTACTGTGTCCTGCTTTAGGCTGCTTTACGACCGCCTTTTTAGGAGTGTTTTAGACCAGCGTACTGGTTTGCATCCTGAACGCTTAGTACATCAGGGTTTGATGATTCCCATTTAGTATTTGACCAAGCTGTTGAAACACTAGTGCCGTCAATCTGAGGAAGTGTCAAATCAGAAACTATATTGTTTTCTGCAGTATTTGAACCCTTTATAGTGTCAAATGTGATTCCATCAGAAATTGCCTTTACCTTCTTGTTTAAATGTGGAGCATCCCATCCTACCATTACAGTTCTTGCTACTGTCTGCTTCTCACCGTTGTAGCTAAACTCAAATGTACAAGATACATTTTCGTGGTTTTATTCCATATGTAGCTGTCTTCTCTTTCTTGACAAAGTTTATTGTTCCATCGCTAGCGATTACAGACTCCTTTATTAGAGCTTTATTACTTTTACTGTAACGCCTTCAGAATCCAGGTCAGTATATGACTTCATCTTCTCAATTGCTAAGTCTGCTGCGTTGTTTGTAACGCCGTATTTAGCGGCTAGAGCTCTGAAACTCACCCTTTAAATTTATTTTACAATAGGGTGTAAGCTTGTCTACAGGTGCTGGTGGAGGTGTTACCTCAGCATTCTTCTTAAGAGTTATTACCTTCTCAAACTCTTCCTGCTTGCCATCTGGAGTGAATTTCTCAGTCTTTGGCTCGTATCCATCCTTAGATACCTTTAACCGTTGTCTTTCTGTTCACATAGAGTTTGTACTTACCGCTTGCATCTGGAGTAACCTTAACGATTTCGGTTACAGTTTCCTCTGAAAGGTCATCGTAGCTTTCATCTAAGTATGATACCTCTAGCTTTGGGATTTTCAACAGTTGCACCGCTCTCATCAACGACCTTAACGGTCATCTTTGGATAAAGCGTGTCCGCATGTGAATTCATAGGCAAAGCTCATGCTAGTCATAAGCATTGCCATAGTAAGTACGATTACGAGCAATTTGCTGCTCAGTCTCTTCACACTTTCCATTTTCTCTCCCTTCAATAAATAAAAATACCTAAAAAAATGGGCTGTGAGATATCACAGCCCGTTTTTTTCCATGATTGATTGTCTGATCCCGTCTCTCGCAGTCTCAGAACCTTCCCTGTAGCTACCTGACTCATGCTCCAGCATTCACAGTGGCGGGACCGTCCAGGATTCAAACCTGATTGGCATACAGAAAAGCTTATATTGTTACTTAAATTATATCTAAATAAACTGTATTTTTGTCAATGATGAAAGTCATATTTTTCGGCTATTTTTTTCAATGTATACATTGATTTACACATTAATATATAACGCGTATATATTTATCAAATATTCTGCAAGGTAAATTTCTACCCTCTGCATACTCTTTTTGCTACTGACTCACCAAAAATCTAACATGGCTTTTCTCTCATCTTCACTGATGGTTTCCTTGCTAGAAGCATACACAGCTCTATCGTTTATCGCAAGGACTTCGCCAAGCATCTCTGCTGATTTTGGGAAGGCCTCGCCTATGTCACTTGCGCTTTCTTTGATAAATGATATATCAAAATCCTCAAGCTTTTGTGAAATGAGATACATGCTGTAGCTGAAGCTCCTCTTCACTGCAATCCTAGCTTCATCAGTTTTGAGGCTTCTTAGGAAACATCTAAGTTTATATCTTCTGATTGCAATTATGATAATCAAAATGATAAGAACTAGAAGTATCGCTAAAAGAACTAGAAGCTTAGCATATGTAAATACCAAGGTCTGACTATTTATAGGATTTTCGATATCCTGATTTGTATCTTTGTTTTCCTCATCCTTGTCTGTGCTATCGCTTGTGCTTCCCTCGGTGCCCTTACCTCCTCCAAGTTCAGACCTTAGTGCATCCTCGGTCGCGGTAAACTTTATTTCTCCCCTGTACTTTGGAGCTACATCAAAAGGTAGCCAGCCAACTCCATCAAGATAATATTCGCACCAAGCGTGAGCGCTATCTTCGGTTACTGTAACGCTTGCAGGCTTTGATATAGCGTCCTTATCGTCGGAACTTCCGTCTGCAATCATCTTCTCTGTTATTACATAACCCTCAACATATCTAGCCGGAACACCGTAGTATCTTAGCATTTGTGTTGCTGCACTCGCGTAGAGTTCAGATTTTCCGACCTTTGAATTGGTCAGGAAGTATCCGAGCTCATCACTTTCCCCAGATGATACTGCACTGTCATCGTATTTGAGGTTTTTTTACTTATGAAATCTGAAATCTTAAGCTTCGCCTCACTAGTAGACAAAGTCTTGCTATCTCCTAGAAGCTTCTTTTAGCGTTTTCTTATTTGAATCCGAAATGCTTAGGTAGTTCTTATGAACAAAGTCCCTGTATACCGACTCCTTATATGAAGTGCTATCCGGATCCTGCGAGGCTGTCTCGCCCTTCTTCTGATTTACATAGGCTTCCTTGACACTATCCTTGCTATAGCTTAGCTTATATGACTTTGATTCCTTGCCATTTGCTTCGATAACCGAATCACCTATTCTCGAATCCATGTACATGCCCTTCTTCTCCTGGAGGAAGGAATATGGTAAGTATAGATTCATTCTGTCAGCGTTTACAAGATTTATACTGAGCTCACCAGTATTGCTTTTTCCATTAATATCATAGTTGTTTTTAGCTAGCAAAGACTCTCCATATACTCCGTTTTGCCTGAGCCAGTAAAATTTATCTCTGGCGTCTGAAAGCCCTGAGCCCATTGAGATTTACCCACTTATTTCCCATCGAGATACTCTCCGACAAAGCCGCGCAAGTACATAGGCTCTGCCTTTGACATTTGTACATCTAGCTGGACCCTTTTATTCGGTTCAAACTCCTCGATTGCAGATAGATTACCTCTAGCAAAAAGCTTTGATCCACCGTAGATTTTACGGTGCACTGTTGATTTTATTGCGTCATTTGTCCTTACTGCTGCCCTGAGCGGAATCACATCTGAATTTGCAAGCGGAGCTAAAGCAAGCAAAAGAATTAATACCGTAGCAACTATGCCAGATACCAAAGCCCTTGTTCCTGAAATCTTAAGCGCGTCCCTATTTGCAGAGGCCATAGCTCCTGAAATGATAAGAACTATAGATACGGCAAATATCATTGAAACCGTAAAAATTCCCATATATGCCAGATAGATTTCTGCTATGACTAGGGCTATAAAAGATGTAGAAGGCTCCCTTCTTTATGCTGAAAAGAACAAGCTCAAATACTGCAATTGCTAGCATGAGCGTAAGTAGATGCGCACCTAGCTTTGATGCCTGCCCCTCAATATAGTTATTGTGAATTCTTCCCTGAGACTCCGTCATTGTCATGGAAATTCTCTGCATAAGCGCCCTAAGTCCCTCGCCGAAATCCTTATGAAGCACAATCGTTACCACAAGGAGAATCGCCACGACAATTAGAAATCCGTACTGCTTAAGATTTGCTTTTGCACCAGCTCCTTCCTTTTTCATCGCTGTTTGAAAGCGCAATTTCAAACACAGCAATCAAAACAAGGCTTAGCACGACTGCAATCATAGAAAAGCCTTCCTTTTGCAGAGCGAGACTACTAAAAGCGAGATTCAAAAACGAAAGCGAAATAAAGAAGCTTAAAACCGCAATAATAAGTTCCTTAGCAAAGCTGCCGCTTTGTTCTGCTATTTTTATATTAAGTTTTTGATTCGTTAGCAAACTTTTTTTCAAATTAAACTCCTAAATCTAATAAAGAACTAGCTCTCTGTTATTCTGCCTATATTCCTCATCAGATGCATCTATCAAAATTACTCTGCCGCTCGTAAACTCCTTCTCAAAGCTCGTCTTTCCGACAGATATGTAGATTATATGCGTAGCGTCGCTGCTTCCATACATAGAAGTATAGCTGCTAGCACATGTTATATCAGACTCAACAAGTCTTGTTCCTATAATTCGGGATATTGCATCTCCCATATCTTCGCTGAACTGCATATTTTTTATCAAAGCGATGTTTTCACTCGGCTCATTCCAAACGAGGACAAACTCAAGCTCGCTATCTATAAGGCTTTGGCAAACTGAAACCGCTAGCTCCGCTAGAGCCTCCTTCTGTTCTGAGGTAGTATCTCCTTTGAGACTCTTATCAACAAATACCATCAGCTTCTTATCAAGCGGAAGCGACGGATCTCTGACTATGAGCTTATCTAGCTTTCCTGAAAGTTTCCAATGTATCTGCTTCAGGCTGTCTCCCTGCTCGTACTCCCTAATTTGATAGGTTTCCGTCATATCTCTGCCTTTTTTATAAGGAGAGTAGCTGTCGTTATCAAAGCTGTCACTTTCGTGAAGATCATAGCTTATAACTACATCAAAGACTTCTGGAAGCATGGTCATAGCTTTTTTTCGGCGTGTACATCACACTTAACATCTATAATGCCGAATATGCCTTCTAGGCACATTTTTCTCTACACTGCACCTGATCTTACCGCAATGCTCGCTGGCAAGATTCAGCTTGATTTTCTTTTTCTCTTCCACTCAGAGATAGATTGAAGGCTTCATGCTTCTCATCGCCTGTGTAAAGGTTGATTATCTTGAGCTTTACCTTAAGCGAAATTATTGGAATCCAGCTATCGTTTCTTATCTCAAGTATTCCCTCTGCGGTCTTGTCCGTCCTTCCACCTGTGTTTAGGAAGAGCTTTTGCCGAGAGCTTGCTTCGAATTGCAAAAATCTATTGCGCATGCTACAAGCATGACAAGAACAAAGGCGAAAAGAAGAGCCAAGGAAAAATCTATTCGTCTCTACGATATTCAGTATGATTAATAAAAATTAAAAAGTGTAAACGAAATAGCTCTTTTCATCTATCTCTCCTACAGCATTTTTCTTAAATGACTCAGCAGCTGGTATCTCCACATCCTTAATGATATCAGCGAGGATATTTTCTGCGCTAAGCTCGTTTAGTCTTGCCTTTGAATTCAGCATGAGCCTATGGCCACAAACATCGGCAAATACAGCTCTAATATCATCTGGTGTGACAAAGTCTCTTGAGTTTACAAAAGCATAGGCCTTAGCCATCTGGCAAAGTGAAAGCGCACCACGAGGGCTTACGCCAAGGCTTACCATATCGTGCTCTCTTGTCTTTTGAACAAGCTTTTGCTACGTATTCATATACTGATTTAGCAATATATACCTCGTTAGCCTTTTTGAATCATGTCCTTTAGCTCTTCATCAGTAACAACCTGGCTAACATTGTCAACTGGATTTTCGGTATGTCTATCAGCTAGGATTTCTGCTTGGCTTTCTACATCAGGATATCCTATGCTAAGCTTAACCATAAATCTATCGAGCTGTGAATTTGGGAGCATCTGAGTTCCTGCAGAGCCTGCAGGGTTTTCCGTTGCGAGAACGATAAACGGATCAGGCAAAACTCTAGTAACTCCATCAACAGTAACCTTCTTCTCTTCCATGGCTTCAAGAAGAGCCGCCTGAGTTTTTACTAGATGTTCTGTTAATCTCGTCTGCAAGAAGTAGATTTGTTACAATTGCACCTTCCTTATAGCTGAGCTCTCCCGTCTCCTTATCGTAAACAGAGAAACCGATGATATCTGAAGGAAGTGTATCAGGAGTGAACTGTACACGCTTAGTGTCTAAACCCATAGCTCTTGCAAAAGCTAGAGCCATTGTAGTCTTTCCTACACCTGGAACGTCCTCAAGAAGCACGTTACCCTTTGCGAGCATTGCCATCAAAACCTTTGCGATGACCTCGTCCTTTCCCTTGATTACACCCTTTACCTCATTGCTAATTTTTTTCTATATGCTGATTCATATTTTTGACCTTTCTATAATTTATTATTAAAAATCAAAGAATTTACCATTTCCCTTTTGCAGAAGTCTAAGCGCCGTAAGTGCTTCTATTGCTTGTCTTGTAGCAAGTACATTAGTCCTTTTTCCCTGCTCCTTGCGAATCAAGAGCTGTATCTATTCCTCCATCCTCTGTCTCAAAGCTTAGTAGCGCACTTACTGGATTTCCTCCGTTTTTGATGAAGCGCTCATCCTTTGTTGGATCTATACCTAGCGAGCAAAGTGCGAGAATAACCTGAGAGCCCGAGTCTGAGCTGTAGTGATTCTGGAAAGAAAAATATCCTCCGTCGCTTTGTTTCTCTGAAAGATATGTGAGCGCACTATCTATCGCAGTCTTTACATCTACGCTCTTTCCTGCAGCATTAGTGTAAACATCCTTTTTATCTATGTACGGAGCGAGAGCCTGAATTGCCATCGAAGTAATATCTAGGTCGCTTCCTCCTTTGTTTAGACCAAAACCACCATCTTCCATCTGGTAGGCGATAAGTTCCTTTATAATATCCTCTTCACTGTATCTTGCTCCTTCAGGGCTCTTGTAATCTCCCGCTTTGATGCATAGAAGAGAATATATCAAAGCATTGCTTCCTTGATAGTCTATTTTCTCTTCCTGGCACCAATTGAATATGCCGTCGTTTACTAGGTCTATCGGTGTTCCATCGGCCTTCTGTGCAAAGTTTCGAGGATCCTGTCCAAGAACTAGAAGAACTAAGATAAGCCTGTGCCACTCTGTCGATTTATACTGGTCTAGCTTCTCATCGCTTTCGTAGGCCTTGCTTATATATTTCTTTAGGTTCTTAAGGTATCCCTTCTCATCGAAGTTCTTATCTAGACCTGCCCTCTTTTCAACTATAACCATCCAGTCGCTTATCGGATCACCAGCCTTGAAATAGTTTGCATTTGTTAGTGATTCATCAGCTTTTATTCCGCCGATCTCATGGCAGGGCTGCATCCCATCTTTTGCTTATCTTCTCGTAATTTGTACTGTCATCGCCGCAAGCACCCAAAATGAGACTCATAGCAACAATCAGGATAAGCGCTAGGGCTATGTATTTCTTACTCGTCTTTCTTATCATGGATTAGTCACCTTCGGCAGAACCTCTCTGCGAGTCGTTCCGCAAACCTTACACTTATATTCTATATATCCGTCTTCCGTTGCCGTAGGCTCTTTTTCTAGAAACCTCTTCCCAGACGTGCTCTAGCTTCGGAATAACCCTTGTTTCCTTATCTCCGCAGACACTGCAGACTCTTTCTTCAAGTCCCTCTTCATCACAAGTTGCTTTCTTTATAACCTTCCAGTCGCCAAATGTATGCCTTGGCTCGTAGCCTCCATTTATCCAAACTCCGCAGTAACTGCTCAGCTTTGTCGGTGGATATGTTACTACAAGGCCTAGGTCCTTACCGTATGCAAGGGTAAATCTCAAGGTTATGTGATTGTTTCTTCCGTTTAGGAAGTACTGCGACATACCTCTTCCTGGATAATTTACTCCATCTATGGTATACATCCAGCCCGAACCGCTAGAGTACTGGAATTCTAGTATAGAATCTCTGATAACCACGGCAAGCTTGGTGTAAGTTGATAGCCCTGTCCTCGACAACCTTGTCAGCAAGGTTGGTAGGCACTGAAGCACCGTCAGCAATTCCACCTGCTCTTATTCCCTTGAGGTAGAAGCCTGCATCCTTTGTTCCTGAAAAAAATCAGCCTTAAATCCGTAGTAATCTAGCGCTGCAAGGATAGCATAGGAAGCTGGTTCGTCCTGTCTCACCTCATACTCAAATCCATCACCTATAATTCCAAGACCTATAGTCGTCGCATCAACCGTGACATAGCATTTACCGATTACATCTCCTGAATCAACAAAGTTATATATAAGAGTATATTTCTTAAATGTAGAGTTGCCCTCATCATCCCATGCAGTCACGGTTATAGTATGCTGCTCGCTATCTCCAATCTTAGGATTTTCTAGGAAGAAGCTATACTCATATCTTCCATTTCCCGTAGGCGGATCAGCTGCTCTTCCATCAAAGGTAACTCTCATATTGTCATACGGAAGCGACTTACCCTTGTATGTCAAAAGCCTGAAGAATCAAAGAAAAGTTTCTGTTGCTTGTCTCTATCTTTGTTCCTTCAACAGCGTCGCCGTCAACCCAAGCCTTGATTGTAGGTGGATGCTTACCGATAGTCGGATTCTTTTCATCCGCCTTCTTTGCCATCAAATTGATTACAAAGCTAACATGGTGAGTAGTCTTGCCCTTTTCCTTGACAATCAAAGGTTATAATGTTTTCACCTCTAACAAGATGCGCCTTAAAGTTCTTGCCATCTCCCTTTTAGGGTCTTTCCATTATCTCCAGTCGTGGAATTTCTAATTCTTACTCTGAGCTCAGAGTCCTTGCTTGCATTTTTCAAGATAAGCATAGAACTCTAGGTCATCGTTTTTGAACTGATTATCTATGACATCGGCATTGCGTAAATCTGTCATAATCTTAAGCTTGCCGTCATTCTTCTGCGGAACTATGGTCGATTTTCCGATATTACCGTTTCCCTCTTTGTCAGTAGCTCTATCGCTATTGGTAATTCCGTCAAGTCCGCCCTTGCCCTTTTCAACACTGATGCTGTTATTAGGCTTTTTCCTCTTGCTTCTTGTCCTTCTCCTGCTCCTTCTTGTCTTCCTTATCGGACTTCTTGTCGCTTTTTTTCCCCCATCCTTAGTGTCACCAGAGTCGCTCTTTCCTACGGAATTTTGATCCTCATCAGAGCCATCTGCCTGAGAAAGCGCCATCTTCTCCGCCTTAACGGCAGTCACATTCACATCAGGCTTATTAAAGCCCACAGGTTTTGATAAAAAGAGTCCATGCGAGAAAACCTACTAGGAGCAGTAGAATTGCAAGAATGTATATTAAATTTTTTTCCTACTATCTTTGAAAAAAATTTCATCTAAATTACCTATTTCTTATCATCACTTTCTTTATCGTAGTCGACGGTGTAGAACCAGACTATATCGTCTCCGTCCTTGAGCTTAACCTCAGAAGCCATGTAGTTTGGCATTTTCCCGTTAACCTTGTACATCCAGCCACTCTTTTTGCCCTGCCGAAAACTCATAGAGATAGTTTATTCCTCTGATATAGCCCTTCTTGTCTTCAATCTGGATATCCTTTTTCCTTGCAGGCCTTTTTGGAGAACGTCCATGACGGTCGTCTCATCGCTCTTTACCTTATAGCTAGTCTTCTTTACAATGATTCCATCTTTAGGAACATAGTCTACAAGCGCCTTGTCAGTTAGCATATCCATGTTTGAACTAAGCTCGTCGCATCTTATCTCAATTGTAACCTTTGCATCAGAAGCCTTCTTGTCCTGCGCCTTAAGCTTTCCTACGATAGAAAAGCCGACTGCCAAAATGGCAACAATAGCTAGACAAAGTATTACGAGTCTTGTCTTAAGCCTCTTGTTCTTCTGTTTCTTTAAAAAATCCTGTTCCATATCTCTTTCCATTCTCTATTTATAGATTCCGTATTTTATCTTGATTCTCTCTAGTTTTTTTACCATCGGAGTTCCTATTACAAACACACAAATCGCCGCCGTGAGCGCGTGGTAGAAGTCGTAGCCGACACCGCTGACATATAGAGCTTTTAGCGCTTTGATGCCTATTCCTAAAGAGCCTGGCTCATTCATGGAAAGGCACATAGCTGCAAAATTCATAATTCCGCCGTATATGACAAAGGTTACAACAAAGGTAAACACTGCCATCGTGAGATTATCTGTCTTGAGCTTGCCCTTTTTGAAATATTACAGCTAGTAGCAATCCAATTATTCCAAATAGATAGACTCGCCATCCGAAGAAAGTCTTATCGTTTCCCGGCCATAGCAGAAAGCTGATGTACGCAACAAGCTCTGAAAAAATCACGCACAGAAGCGGAGTTATTATCTTTTTAAAATTACTGATTCCACTATCTTCGCTAAGCTCTCGATTGAATGCAATCCCTGCGAGAAATCCTAAAAGTCCCCAGCAGAACATCTGCCACGGAGTCCAAGCTCCCTGCCCCATATAGAAATTGCAGACAAATCTCGACATTGCACCTATCAGAAAACCAGCTTCTGGTCCGAGTGAAATTCCTGAAATTATCACCATTGCTGTCCCAATCTGAACAGGAAAAAGCTATGTGAAAAAAATGTATGAGATGCAACTGTAAGAGCGCTCATCATGGCTATCAAAACAACCTCTCTTGCGCGAGGCTTGCGCCTTTCAAAGATCATGAAGAACGGTGCCATTATCATGACCAAAAATAAGCAGTGAAAGTGGCATGTACAGTCGCTTGCTACCTAGGAAAACCGTCAAAGCTATCAAAACCGGTATAACTAGAAATATCAGCACAGCTGTAAGAGCCAGTCTCTTTCTCGCAGCCACCATATAATGGCTTTCGTTCTTTTTCTTCAGCTCATCAAAGCTTGTAGCTAGAGCAGGCTCCTTATCCATGTCCTCGCCTCCTCTCCAGTTATAATGCCCTCACACCACTTTCTAGTCAGTTTGTTTTCGACCGTGGTGTAGAAGTTGTTTCCTGAGAAGAATTCCTTAGCGGTTCCACTAGTTGCTATTTCTCCATCAAAGAACATAGAGCAGCGGTCTCCGAATTCTGCACAAAACTCGATATCATGGCTAACCATGAATATGGTCTTATTCTCCTTGCAAAGGCTTCTTAAAATTCTTCCAAGCGTCTGCTTAAAGAAAGGATCAAGTCCCTTCGTTGGCTCATCTAAGAGAAGAATATCCGGATTTGAAACCATGACCTTGGCAAGCGCAAGCCTCTGCTGCTCACCTCCTGAAAGATCGTAAGGATTTGCCTTCCTCAGATGGTCTATCTCCATGAGCTTTAGCATCTCCTCAGTTCTTTGAACCTTTTCCTCAAGCTCAAGACTTTGATAGCACATGCCCTCAAGCACCTCTTCCTCACAGCTAATCTCCGTAAATAGAGCCTGCGGATTTTGGGGAACCATGGCCACCCTGTAGTTATCAGCAATTTTTAATCTTGCCTGACTGAGGCTTTATAATTTCGCATATCGCCTTAAGCGTTGTACTCTTTCCACTTCCGTTTCCACCGAGCAAGCAGTGAAGTTTGCCCTCTTCTATCTCTAGATTCAGTCCTCTTAGGACATCATCTGCATTCTTTGCATATCTGAAATATAGGTTTTTAAGCTTTATAACAGGCTTTCCGCTGTTAGCTTCTTTTTTTCCTCATCTAGCTTTTTGCACTCCAGCTTCCTTAAGCGTGAGCGTTCCGTTTTCGAAGAGCTTCTCCATCAAAAATTCGCCCTTCTCTTAGCGTCATAGGCAGGCTATCCTGCCATCTCACAAGCTCCTTTGGAAAAAGCTTCATCACAGGAGGCATGCCGTAGTACATAGGATGTACATCATCTTCCCCGCTTCCTGCAAGCTGTATCGCAACCTCGCTAGGCTTTGCATTAGCGATTATCCTGCCTGCATCCATGACAATGGCTCTATCTGCAAGAGGAAAAAAATCTCTTCTAGCCTATGCTCAGAAATAATAATCGTTACCCCAAGCTCCCTATTTAGCCTGTGTACCGTACTAAGGAAATCTCTCGCCGCAATCGGATCAAGCTGTGAAGCAGGTTCATCCAAAATCAAAACCTCAGGTTGCATAGCCATAACGGACGCAAGGTTCAAAAGCTGCTTTTGACCTCCAGAAAGCTCGCTGACTGACTTTCTAAACCAGGTCTGTATCCCAAAGTATGAAGCCATCTCAGCAACCCTTCTCTTAATTACGCTATTGCTATATCCTAGACTTTCAAGACCAAAAGGCAAGCTCGTGCCAAACCTTGTCGGTAACAAGCTGATTGTCAGGGTTTTGCTGAACATATCCAATTTTGCTCGCTGCATCTTTATCGCTCATTTCCTCGATTTCTTCGCCATCAAAGCTCACGCTTCCCAGCTTGTCTCCGTACGGGTTCATGCTCTTCTTTAGATGTCTCAAAAGCGTGCTCTTTCCACATCCCGACTTACCGCAAAGCACGACAAATTCCGACTCTGGGATACTCAGCGAAACGCTGTCGAGAGCCAATTTATCCGAGCTAGGATAGCTGAAACTTAAATTGTCGACCTTGATTTTTTCCATCTTAATTCTCCGATTAAATCTATGGCTAGCGGTATGGCTAAAAGTGCAATAAACGATACATAACCCGCAAACTCAAGCCACTTTGGCGAAGACTCAACCACCCTTATTACAGGATAGTAATAGAGCTTATTCACACCTTCTGCATAAGAAACTATTATAATTCCTCCAAGGAGCATACTTAATAGCAATGTCATAATGTCTGCAGTTCTAAGCTTAAAGAGATTATAGCTCGTTCTACCTTTGAGTCCGTAGCCTCTTGCTGCCATGGAATCTGCACTTTCTATAGAAGATTCAAGCGACCATGAGACTAGAATCGACACCTCTTTACCTAGCTGTCTTATTTTTGCCAATAAAGCTCTTTTCATCTCCTGCATAGAGTGCTCTTTGTCCTTCTCTTATAAGCTCAAAACGAGTTCTCAAAAGTGGTACAAAACGAAATATCATAGAAAGCGTAAGACCCAGGACCGGTGCAAATCTGCCGAAAATATAGATTAGCTTTTCTGATGTCATGACAACATTGAAGCTCGAAAACCAAATCATTACACCGCTTAGCATCAGCGCCATAACAAATCCATAGCATGCTTGCCTCAAGTGTGACCCTGTTATTTCCCAAATAGAAAAGCACCGTACTACCATTGTGAGTAAACAGCGCATTTATAAGCACGGTCAAAAAAGACATAAAAAGAATGATAAAAAGGTTATTTCTTAGGCTCTTTCTTCCCTTAAGAAGCATGTCATAGCATATTCCTAGGGCAATTGCGCTTATGAGAAATAGAGGGGAGTTTGAAAACATCAAAAATCCCTGATGACTATTGTATAGTATGAAGCTGTCACCACAGGATGCATCAAAATGAAACGCCCCGTTTCCCCAATTCCTTCTCTAAACATTTACTAACCAATTTCATTCTAAATAAACTATATAGGCATACATAATAAGTATATTTATAATTAAGCTAATAGTCAATTATTAAAGGCCCTGCAAATGATATGCCTAAATGTCAAGTGAAAATTAGAAAAAGTTTATAAAAAAATATATTTATGTCAAGATATAAATATAGATTAGTAAATTTTATATTTTTTTAATGTGATTAGCATAAATAAAATTAAGTGTAATATAAATAACTCTATATTTTTTTAACATTATAAAAATAATGCGTTATATAATAATGCATTATTAAATATACTATATTTCATTTTTTTAAATATAGAAATTACCATTTTAATATATAAACAATTAGTAGTCATATAATGAATATCCAAGCCGCTTTAACTCTTTCAAGAATATCTCCTCTGCTGTATATCCCTTCAAAATTTTTTTCGTGGATATGTGTTAATCCAATACTCTACGACTTTTTATTTTGTTTCTATTTATTTCTTTTATCGAAATCTATTCCCTTAGAAAAGAAACGTCTAATAAGGTGATTTGCATTTTTCATTACTGCCACGTTCATGAGGTGCGTATGGATGGCAATAGTAGACATTTGTCCGTTTCCCCTTTCGATAAAGAGCTTTTTCCATTCCATAAAAAAATCCTTAAACTCGCTACCATTATCCACCGTTATAGATTTAAAAAAATTTTTGTAAAAGCTACTTTTTAAATCTTTTTTTCAATTCTATTTAAAAGCTTTAATTACTTCAGATGTATTATGTGCCTTTAATTTTTTTCAATAATTTCATACCTGGTAAGTCGTTCCGTAAGAACAAGTAGTGTAGTTTTATTTTTTTACTTTTTGCCAATAACACAATCCATTTCCCAATGCCCAAATGTTTCTCTGTAATTAATTTCACTTGGTCTTTTTTTTCAATACTTATTCCAATGGTTGCAACTTTTGCAGCTTTCTTTGTTGTAACTGATTTTTTTCCGTTTGATTTTTTTCCCTCTTCTTGGTAAATATTCCATTGTGATACCAGGAATATAACCTTTCTTTATTGCATCATATATAGTGTTGACCGACTTTATTTTTATATCTTGAATTGTCAAGTCAAGTGCAACGAGGTTGAATAATAAACCTCATAAGGAGTTAGGTAGCCTAGGCATTTTTCGAGGTCGTCTGTTTAATTCATCCACTTTGCTTTGTATATATTCATCGCTGTACTTTGAAAGATCAGTTCCTTTTGGAAAGTATTCGCGAATTAAGCCGTTAGTATTTTCGTTTGTTCCACGTTGCCATGGCTGATGTGGCTGTGGAAAGTAAAATTGCACATTGTTCAATGCTACCGAGGTTTCTGCATGCTTTGCGAATTCCTTCCCACGATCTGGAGTAATGGAGAATAATGGTTGCTCTTTGAGGCATTTAATCATAACCTCACTCACAAGAGTGGCCGTTTTCTTTTCAGCCTTCATACATAGAAGAAATCGACTTTTTTTCGATCTGCAAGTGTAACGAGACAAGGACCATTTCTCTTTCCGGCAACAGTATCACCTTCCCAATCCCCAATACGTGACCGACTATCTGCCTCGGCAGGTCGCTCTGATAGATTGTTGCTAATAACTATTTTGCCACGTTTTTCAGTATGTTCCTTAGTATGACGAGTTTTCCCTCTATGTCTGAGTTTCCGTATTGCACCTCGATTACCATTCGATTTGCGTTCGGCTTTTGAGTCAAACATTCTTGCATAGATAGCTCTATAAATTGTCGAATAACTAATGCTAAAAACTCGCATGTTCCAGTTTTAGTCTCTCTGAAATCTGTTCCGGTGACCATTGATGATTAAGAAACTTTTTCTTGAACATATTTAAAAAAATCGTTGGATTCGAGAGTTTATGCTTAGGACGGCAGTTTTTTTCTGCGAACTTCGTATGCAGCTTGAGCTGAAATGGCAGAATACTTACTATCCACAGTATTACGAGATAACTCACGAGAAATTGTTGACTTATCTCTTCCAATGCTGTTAGCAATATATGTAATTGTGCAATTCTGTGAATGGAGAGTAGTATCTTTTCACGCTCCTCTGGTGTAATATGTTTGTAATGACTCATTATTCCTCCTGGTATTTGGATGTCTTAGCAAACACCATTTTACCAGAAGTAATGAGTCATTATTCATTTGTTGCACTTAGATTGTAAATTCAAGATCAAAAGAAATACCTTTGTTGTTATTAAGCTCAAGCAAAAATAGCTTCCGGAGAATATTTCATTTCTTTGATCATGTATGAGATATATTGACATAGCTTCTTATCTTGTATAATAAGTGGTTTCTTCCCTTTTTCTTTAACATTTGTCTATATCTTTGCTCAGCTAAATCAGGGTGAATATCTCTCTTCGTTTGTTAAATTTGAATTAGTATGTATATATTTTGCTCTTGCAAGCTCGTTATATATAGTTCCTAAAGAGCGACTAATAGCATCTGCAATAGCTTTTTTTAGGATATTTTTTTAGTAGCATTCTTTCAATAGTAAGTCTATCATTCCAACTTAGGTGTCGATAATTTTTTTCATAAAAAAATTAAACTTTCCCATATAAAAATCAATTTTTTTAGTTGCCGCCTTATGTTGAAACTACAAGCTAAGAGGCTTTAGCCTCTTGGCCAAGTAGTGCATGCGTATCACAAGGCTTAAATTTACGTTTTTAAGCAAAGTTATTTACAGCAGAATCATTTCTCTAACAATAATACTAAATTCTTCAAAAAACATAAAATAGGGCGTGTATGAGAACTTTCTCATACACGCCCATACTCAACTAAAAAAATTTGATTGTTTAAAATGCTATATTTCTTCGCCTCGTTCTTCTATTTCCCATTGCAATTCTTCATACGCCTGCTGTGCCTTATAGTTTTCGATTGTTTTTATTCATGCTTTTTTTAAGATTTGAAAGTGCACGTGCAAAATCAATACTTGAATGTGATAAGATATAGCTTTTTCTATTACTATAATGATTTGTTGTCATTTCTCCGGCATCGATGCGATAGATCATTTTTTTAGCTATATCATTACCCTCTTGACTTGCTTTCACAAAGTATTCTCTTGCCATTTTTTTATATTTTTTTCTACAAACTCACCTTTAAGGTATATAAAAACCAAGTGTATTTTGTGCAGGAACTGAACCTAAATCAGCTTGTTTGATTAACGCCTCAATTCCTTCTTCAATATTACCCTTACCAATTAATTTTTCTCGCATATGTAACTTCTCTAATTTTATCTTGCTGTATTTTTTTCATATGCTTTCAATTCGCTCAATATTGCATTACCTAGTCGTGGATATAACTCCTTTTTTTATCTGATTTTGCATATAGTTAATATCTCCGCCATAACTTTCTCTATAAGCGACCTCTTTTTTTCGCCCATTTTTAGCCTTTTAAAGCTTTATACGCATCTTCTTGGTACTTATTTATGTAATCGTTGCTTATATCGTCGATTTTAGCCTTAAAAATCATTCATGAAATTAGTATTATATGCCCAAAGATTAAGATATGCTCTTTTCCCATTACTTTTTTTCTTTAAGATTACAATATAACTCTTTCATTTTCTCTGCAAACTCGTCATTAGATAAAAAGCGACCTTTCTTTTTTTTATCAGCAACTATATCCCTGATAAGTTTTGTGATCTCGATAGTATCTTCCTTGCTATTTTTCTATTTCAGCTCTTAATGTGCTTCGTAACCCATCTTTACCGTGCAAACTACTTTCCTTAAACTTGCCCCTATATTCTTCTAAATAGACTGGCTTCCCATCAATATCAACTACAGGAATTTTTTTCAAGTTTTTCCTGATTTTTTTCATCTTTTTATTTTTTTATATTTACCTTCAGATGTCATTTCATATTGCCTATATAAACTCTTTTTTTTCGCAATGGTATAGGTTCCACTGTAGCAACATGTATGTGTATATTATCAGTGTTATAGTGAAATGAAGCTGCCCATAATGCATTTTCTAAACCTTCTTTTTCAAGCATCTTAACTATGGCTTTAGTCGCAGCTGCTTTGAGCCGCCCCTCATTTAAAGTTTTATTTTCTGCATCATAAAGTCCATTTTTTTAATGAGATATCGATTGTCAAAAAGAAATTACTGTCTGCCACATAAGGCTACCATTGCTTTTGAGCTTTCATAAATCCATCTTTTTAAGATTTGCTTCTCTTCTTCGTTAAGCTGAGATTTATCCTTTGTGAATAGAGATCCTAATTTCTTTGTATCTCCCACATAATCAAGGTAGTCGTTAAACAAGTTGAATTTATCCAGGTTATCTTTTTTTGTCGCATTATCTCTATCTATATAGTCTATATATGATTTAAATGCTTTATCAGCACTTTTACAGAATTTAGTAGTGCAAACTATGCCTGCTACTATATCACCCATTCTACTTCTCCTTAATTAGCTTTGATAGTATATAATTATTTTCTGCAATAACGCTCGTGTTTTTTTCAATTATACCTGTGTATATAGACAGTAATTCTTTGGTGAGATTACTATATTTATCATCAAGTGATGTAATCTCTATAGAAAGTGCAACAGTTTCAAGTATATTTTTTTTACATACTCATTTAAAGCTTATTCCTTTCTTTTTTTAGCATTTTTCTTTTAATTTAATTTTAATTCCAGGATCAATATTTCTAATGTAAATATCCATTTTTTTAATTCTCCTCATCTTCAAATATACTATTATCTTTAATTTGTTTTATATCTTGCTATCTTTTTCTTTAAGAAACTCTTCACTTTCATCAATAACCTTGTGCTTATTGTTATCCGTATACATGCAGACAATCAATGTCCGGGAATTCATATAATAAAGTGTTTAATGCATCTTTTATGACTATAGAGTTTTTGTTCAGCAGTTCTTACCCCAAGTCTTAATCGTGTAAATATCTTGTTAAATTTCTCATCGATAACTTCAGCGGTTTTTCCGCTACAGTTAATCCTGCGGCATAGTCTTGAATTATAAATTTTACAGCATCTACTTCATATACTATGGAATGCTCTTCCATCACAGAGTGAATAATATCGACAATATGCTCCGGCAAATCATAATGTTTTTTTCATAACAAACTACCTCTTTTCTCTTTTTTTAGCTAATCTGAAACATACCTGTATAGGTATACTTACCTTTAATATTATTTTTTTCATATACCTACATAGGTATATTTTTGCTTAAAAATTACAATATTTTAACTATCATCAATATACCTATGTAGGTATATTCGCACAGATTTGTGCGAGCATATAAAACAGTTGGTACTACCAACTTAGCAAACTATTTGCGTACAGTTTTTTTCCTTATGCTCTTTCACATAGCAAGCTATGTAAAAAAAGAAATACCCTAAAAATCGGGTATTTCCTCATTTTCGATAAAAATAAAAAAACCTCTAATCTATAAGCATCATGCGTAATATTGCCTGGTTCATTTTTATTTCATTGTTAAATTTGGGTCTAAAAAAATCATCTTCCATTTTCCACTTTCATTTACTGTAATTACACCTATATTTTTTTAAAAATATTGAGTTGATTAAGATATCTGTCCTTAATCAAAAGTTCCTTTTTCTTCAGGAATAACAATCCACGATTTATGTACATAAGGCACATTGCCTTTTTGCCTGAAGAATGACTTTTTTTATATCTGAAAGTTTAAATTCAAAGGAATTGAATTGCACGTCTCCTTGAAACACCTCTACTGTAACAAGATCTGCATTTCCTTCTCTTATTGGAACTTCAAATTGATACCTTTTTAGCCCTGGAAGAATAATTATAGTTTTTCCAAAATGTCTCCTTAAGCTCTCTTTCACTTAAAAACATATTATTCCTCTGTGTGTTTTCTTTCTACTTTCTCAAAATCAAATATTGTAATAGTAACATATCTCATTTTACTATCCTTATTATATTGATTTTCAATTTTAGCCCTCAATAGAGTAATTGTATCGGTATTTTTTTAGATTTGCAGCTTTTTTTCAAATGCATCACCAACAAAGTTTGCAAACCAGGAAGAATATTTGTTGTCACCATCATTATCCTTTTCCCTCAAAACTTGACACCTTTCCAGTGTATGTATTTTTTTCTCTTTTGATTTAATTCTAAGTCAAATACTTTTTACTTCCTGTGTGTTACTAATATCCATTGTTTCTCTCCTTTATTTTTAAAAATTCAGCTTCAAGCCCATACTTACCTTCTTTATTTTTTTTAAAAACAATATGTGCTTCGTAGTTAATACCTCTTTCCGATTTGAATTTAAATTTACCAGTCTTTCCTTTTTGTAAGCAATAGTTCTATACTCTTTTCCGATAATTTTTTTCCCTCTAAAAACTTTTTGCTTATTGTGAAATCACATTTATTCTCCCTGGAATAATTTTTCACAGCCATAAAAAAATCTCTTTTTCAACAAGATTTCCCCACAGCAAGGACACTTTAGCTTTAATTCAGTTTTGCTTTTATATGTCAGCTTATTTATGTCTGCTGTACTTTTTTTAATTTTATTATATTATTATCAAGTTCATTTTGTAGTTCGTTAAGAAATAAATCCTTATCCAATACACCATCTTCTATTTCCTTGATCTTATTATCTAAAAAAAGAAAGATATTCCACGGTCTTAATATCTTCAGGAATTAAATCATCAATTTTTGTCCAAATTCTGTAGATATGTAATATCTTCCGTCTTTAATAATATAGCTTTCTTTATTAGTTCCCTCGGTGTCACAAGCTCTTTAATTATGCTATCTCTTGTTGCTCCTGTGCCTATATTATATATCTTCATAAGATTTAACAAGCTTTCAGTTGTATAATGACTTTTTAGGCTTTGTTACACTATCTACTATTATAGGTTCTATATCAAGTATCATTCCTTCTTCGATGTTATTTATTTCTTGTGTAATATTTTTCATCTTCATTTTCAGTAAAAATAGGATGAATAGCCCTCATCTTTAATGATTTTACCCTTAAGAATAAATTTATATTTCTCAGCTGTAGCTATAATTTCAATTTCATCATATACATAATCAGGCAGAAATAAGGATATGAAATTTTCGCATATTGCATCAAAGACTTTCTGTTCATCATCACTTAATAAATTATATTGTTCTTTTATATCTTTATCCCCTACTGGCATAAGTGCATGATGATCTCCTACTTTTTTTATCGTTAATGTACCTTTTTAGGGATATTTGCAAGGCTTGCTAATACTCTTTGCTTTTTCAAATCTATCAAAAACATAAATATTTTTGTAACATTTTTTTAAGCTCATCGTATAAGTCATGAGTAAAATATCTACTGTCTGTTCTCGGATAGCTAAGTATTTTTATATTTATCATATAACTCTTGACATATACTTAATGTCTTATCTGCGGTAAAGTCATACCTTTTTAGCCATTTCTTTCTGTAATGTTAATATGTCATACGGTTTATTAGGATGTCTTACAGTCTCTTTTTTTAAAAAAACACTTTCTACCACGACTTTTTTTTAGGGATAGCTGCAATAATTTTTTTTCTGCATCACACCTTTCCTTATACACTATTCTATCCTTATTATCATCAATAAGCATAAAGCTTACAAGATTCATTATTATTAATGCTTGCTTCTATATGAAAAAAAGGTTCTTGTATGAAATTTGCAATCTCTTTATCACGTTTTATTATTTCGTGAGTTAAAGGACTTTTACATCTACCATATATAACAGTTACACCGTTAGTTTTTTTGCAAGTGATAAAGCCCTGCTATAATTAAAACCCTAATATCGCATCCATAAAAGCTCGTGCTTCACCTGCTGCATATAGATTATTAAAGGTTTTTAACTTTGTCTTTGTATCCATTCACAATGCTTTCTTGTTCAGGAACATTCAATATGTATAGGTTTTTCCTCAGCTTTTTATTATTGCCTCTTTTTGTTAAGCTCTGCATCCACATTCTTGCTACATATTTATCGTTTTAAATTAATTTTTAGATAGTAACCATCGCTGTATCAATTCCCCTTCTCTTCCTGCATCTCCGGCAAGAATAATTGATTTAGCAAGTTTAAGCTGTTTAGAAACCTTTCGATATAGATATCTTTTACTATTTATGATTGTCAAATATTCTCGATTTGCTTTTGTATTTTTATTGGCAACATATCAAGCCGCCATTCTTTGTATTCAGTATCTATTTCATGCGGTTCTTTTTACTGCAAGTAAATGTCCATTAGTATATGCTATAATTATCTCATCTTCTTCACTATAGAAAAAAATCCATCTTCTGTCTTTTTTTGAGGTATTAAATCCCTTGGCTTCTGCAATAGCTTTTTGCAACACTTTCCTTTTCTGCTAAATATACCATCAAACTCATAATTCTTCTCCACTATCATATTCTGAGGATATCATTTTAGGTTCTATATTTTTTTTATTTTTTTGAAATTGCTTTTTGCAATCGGATTATTTTTATCAATTTTGCATTCATGTTTGAGTTGAGATTCTCTTAACATTTCAAGAATTTCATTACCAGGAACATTCCATTGTTGAAAAAAACATTGGATCCTGGCACATATATATTTCTATTATCTATGCAATAAAAAGGTCGCAATTATTTTGCAACCAACTTGTAAAAAAATCATCTGCATTGCCAAGATTTATAAGCCCATCTGTTTTTTTAAAAAATTTTTGATATGCCTCTTAAATCCATGTGATTTTCCTCATTCGTAAATTTTCTAATCGGTAAAAAGGAAAAAAATCTCTATACTTAATAATTTCATTTTCTCTATTATGAATTAGTTTTATAACTTCATCAAAAATCACTATCAGCAATACCTAGCACAGTATCTTGTAGTATTTTTATCTTTTTCCAGGTTAAAAACTACCTGCTCTCCATAGATTTTTTTCCCTGCTCATAAAAAAAGTATTTGCTCTATTTTTTTCAAAAATCAACGCTATTTTTTTATGTAATTATTATTTCCTTGTACAATATATGTTTCAAATACATTTATATTTTTTTATCATTTTCATAACCACATATACTTGCAACTCCATTAGTCTCTAAAAATAGCAAGATGCTTAAACTCTTTTTGATCAACCTTTATAGCCATATAGTCACTTCTGATTGTAGAACTAACATGGCTGTTATTAACTAAAATTGATTTATCAAGTTCTTCCATAAAAATTCTTAAATGTATCGATTCGTTTCGATACTTGTCCTGCTATTTTTTTGACCATGGACTTGATTAACTTTATTTATTAAAGTAGCCTCATCTATTCCATTTGTTTTTATATAATAGTACAGTCTCAATCCACGCATATTTCTGCTATCTTTATTTACATACTGTAATCCTAATAAATGTGGTAAAACATTATTATCTATGTGTAAATATAAATCCTTTGTTTTGCTTATAATTCTTATATCTTTTATTGCTAAATTTATTCCACCAATTAAATATTTCTTCAATTTTATTATTCATATATTCCTCTTTTTCTATAAAACGCACACTTTTTGTATAAAAAAGAGCTAGGCAATTCTAACTCAATATGGGATGTCGCTGTATATCGCTACACGCTATGCTTACCGTATCCCTTACGGTAATAGTTCTTGACGAACGCTGTATTTCTGACCCCCAACGTAGGGGTGTAGGCGACTACTACCTACAGTTCTCTTGTTACTAAACTCATTTTTACCATTGTTTTAAGTAAAAATTCAACACTTTATATCATTTTTTTCCCTTCATTAAATATATTTAGAATAACCTCTATAAATTCAGCTCGTATTTCGGGATAAATCAAAGTTATTATACCAATTGTTGCAAGAGAAACAAGAATAATTGCAGCAATCGTCTTAATACTAGCACGCAAAAAGATAAAACGAATTTTTATTGTATTAGATTTTTTTCAACTATTACTTTATTTTCATCAATATCGCTATGTTTTATTATGCAGTCTATCTTGTTCTTTATTAAATGATTCTTCTTTTTTTAGATTTTTCAATATAGATATCATACTTACCCATTCTTTTTTTCACCAACCTTTTTTTAAACTAAAACCTCTATGTTTTTTTCTTCATGTTCTCTTTCTTCGATTGATAAAAGTTCGTTATAAAATGATAGGTTTGTTAGAGTAAATGGATCAGGAGTATAATCTGTCATAAAAAGTTCTTGTTGTATTTGATTTATCACCTATTTTTTTATTGTATCCATGAGGCTAAGCACCTCATTTTTTTCTATTTCAGGAATAAAATTAAATATTAATTTAGCATCCTGATATGATATATTCGATGCAATTTCTTTAGTAATATCTATTTCGGTTACACTTGTACCAACTACAATAAACTTTAGATCATCCTTTAGGAATGCAGTTTTATTGAAGTCAATATCACTAAATACACCATAATCATAAATAAGAAAGTCATATCCGGCTTTAAGAATTTCGCTAAATTTATCTTTATTAAATAACATAGTTACGCCTTCGATCTTGAATATACCAAGTTCCTCATCGATAAATTCACATCCAAAGACAGCCATTGTTTTTTTCGGCATATGACAACTCTGTTTTTTTCCATGTAGTCGTGCAGACGATGTTTTTGTTTATATATTTGTTCTCGTTCATTTCTATAATGCAGCATGTATATCCTAAGTAATTTATGTATTTTTGCAATTTGTATACACTGTGTTGTTGTTCCAATACGATGCATTGAACCAACAACGCCTATAGTATTTAACGTTCCTACTCTCTTTTTTTCTTCGTCCTTAATTTTTTTCAATATCTCTGATATCCTGTCTTTCATCCGGATTGTTTTTTTATAGTAATCAGTAACACATTTTATAAATTGATCCTTTTTGGTCTGTAATTGTAAGTCCAATATTGATAAACTCTTTAATTCCGTGATCCAAACAAGCTCTGATAAGTACATTATTTGGATTTTGCAGTAGATGCCAGGACAATAGCTTTCGCATTTATTGCTTTATGTACTTTTTCGATTTCGGCAGCAATAATCTCAGCACTATCAACATATTGCTCTGCATCATATATAATTACAGTGCGACCTTTTTGCAAGTGGTAAAAATTGTATTTATTTGTTCTGATATATGGGCTTTTTGATTCTACAAACTCAATCTCACATTTAAGCCTTTTTAACTTCTTCATCAATAAAGTATCCGGCACCCTTGCTTCCAACAAAAATTATATACATTGTTTAATCTTCTCCTTTTTATATATCTAAATCATCTTCGCAGCTTTTGCTTTATCCTGGGAACTTTATTGTTTATATTGTTTTTTTCTCAAGAGCTTTACCTATGATGGATTGTTTTTCCCTTGAGGATTTGCAGATACTCATTAAAAATCTTTTTCCATTCATAGGTAAGATTTTTCTGATGTTTTTGCATTGGATACACTTCTTTAATTTTTTTCTTCAAGCATTACAGCGACCTTTTTTTACCTGCTTCATCATTATCAAGACATATTAAAAATACTTTCATACTTTTTTTCTTGGCAAGATGATTAAATACACCTTCATGTTTTTGAGTTCCCGCAAGTGCTATATAATCATTTTTTTATAATTGTCTCCATTCGATTTATAAATGCTCATTATACTCATTGCATCAATAACGCTTTCTGCAATAACAAGATTTTTTTCCCGTTATTATCAATAAAAAAAGATAATCATAATTAGAGCCTTCCACATCTCCTAAAAAAATCGTTTTTTTGTATTAGTACCCCTCACTGCTGCAAACACAGGCTCACGATTTTTATATGACACAAACACACAATTCTTATGTGTATCCTGGTACAGCATCTTATGCTTTATAAAAATCAGATACGATAGCCTTATCAATTCCCCTCGTACTTACCAGGTATGCATATACATTTTTCAAATTTTCATCTGCTTTAGGTAGTATTAAATCCTTGATTTCATGCTTAGCTTTTATTGTGTTATGCTCTTGATATGGTTTATAACTACTTGTAATAGTTCCTTCGCTTAGTTTTTTAAGAGCTTCTTTTTAGTGAAAGACCCGAAAAAAATTCATATAAAAGTCTATTACAGTTCCACCTTTGCCTGTAGAATTTTTGTATGTATAGATTATTCTTTGGATTTATTCTTACGCTGTCATGTTCTTTCAAGGTATAATAATTGCCGATTTTTACTACCGTAAATCCAAGTTTTTCTGCAACATCAAGTATGCTATTATTTTCCTTGATTGCATCAATACTCACCTTCATTTTATTCACCGTTTAGTACCTTTATTTTTTTCTTGTAAATCTGCTATATCATTTTTTTAGCATCTTTATTTTTTTTAATGATAGTTCGTTTTTCTTTAGCTCAAGTTCATTTATATTTGTGTCCGTCACTTGTTTTTTTCCTTAACTGTCTGAACTTCCTTTTCCTTTTTTTAACTCACTAATTTTTTTCCCTTAATAGACTTTATATCTTTGTTATTTTTTTACTAATAATATGCTTAAGTTCTGTGATTTGCTCTTCAACGCCCTCTATTTGTCTTTTTTTTTAGCAAGCCTTACATATCCTTCATCACTTTTAATATCTATAGTGTCTACATTTTTAGCAATTTTATTAGATATATAAACTCTCATAGGGTCAAAAATCTGTATTCTTCTTTTTCATCTTCAGGTTTCAAACTTATAACAATGCTAATTTCTGTCCATCTTCTACTAACTTTCTTTATATGCAGACAACAAACTTATTAGATTCCGAAACTACTTCTGTCTTAAGGTTACCTCGTCTATCCTTTTGCTTTAAAAATTATAGCTATTAACTCCATCAATTGATAAGTTGTCAATTTCTAGTATCACTTCGATTACTCTGTCTTTTTTTAGAGTAGTCAATACTATCTACCTTTACTTGTCTATTATTAGCACTTATCTCGCCACCTACTTTTTGTGACAGGTACACCTACATATGTAGGTGGCAACCAAAAGTTGTGACGTGAAAAAAATAGCATACCCGACTATGAAAACCACCATAAAATATTTCATTCGCTTATTATAACTTTTGTATCTTCTCTTTCTAAGTTTATTAACTCTTTCTTTAAAGGTATCAAACATAGCTATATCTCCAGTCCATATTCTAATTCATCGTTTGTATATGCCACTTCTTTTTGCTATCAAAGCATCCTTTAATAATAAAGGGTCATCAACACTATCAATAAGTGCAGACATCGATCACCCTTACATCTATACCAAATGTATTTTGCATAATCTATATCATTTTTCTGTTCTTCAGTAAGTCCATCCTCTTCTTCCAAAATCACAAATATATCTGCACTAGCTCTATCTTGAGCAAATACAAGCATATATTTTTTTCCTGAGCTTTTTCCTTAATTAGATCTTTTTTTATTTCACTTGCCTTTAAATAACATTTTCTATTCATCTCGTTTTTCTCCGAAAAAAACAAGGCTTTAAAAATCAGTTTTAAGCGATTTTTTTAAAAGCCTTGTTATATTATATTACCTATATAAATACTGTATATTTCCGTTTTTTTATCAATTTTGACGGTAATAACTGTCTTACCATAGTTATTTAACAAAAATATTAAATTCCCATCCGTCATTATTTATATCTCTTATTAAATATCCATCAGATGTACCTGTAGTACCTTCAGTCCACAAATTTGATTCATCCATAAATTCTCTAAATGATTTTTTTCAAACCCTTTTGGAAGTATTTTTAAAAATTTCATTTGGGAGTTTTAACCCAAGACTTTTTGTCAATACTTTCGATATTCGGATTATCTTTTGATTGTCCTGGCAGCTCTCCATCTTTTTCATCCGGGCTTACAACCTGACGCTCGATTTTTTTGTTTTGTTTTTTTCAGGAGTTTTTCTTTGCAGCTTCGCCATTATCACTAAAGAAAAACGGTTTTAACAAGAAAGCCTATTATAAAAAAACCAACAAGAACCAGTACCATTCCAATTTTCTTCTTATCCATCTCTCTTTTCCTTTCTACGTAAAAGCAAATAACTCAGACTAGAACTTTTTTTCTGCTCCTAATTTTTTTACTTTTTATATTATTATCATTAAAACTATAACCCCCATAGCCACAAAGTGCAATCCAATCGTTTATATCCATTATATATGGAGTTTGACTTCCTGCAACCTTTCCATCACCAATATATATAGCAACATGTCCTGCATCACGACCACAAGAGCGAGCGAACGCCTGATTTATATCCTTTACTACTGTAAATAACTGCACCTATTGGAATCTTTCCTGTTTTTTTATAGCAAAAACGCTCTCTTGCATGACTTGCACAGCAAGAAGCTGAGTAATGTAACCCTGCTTTTCTATATGTATCACATACCCATCCCTCACAGAGATTTCGATAGCCATGATTAAACGGATCAGGGAGATGAAAGTGCAGCTGTTACGATTGCAGCTTGAGCTGAACTTGATTTTTTCGCTGCACCAATATAGTTTACATTACCAAGACTTTTCAAGTTTTTGATTTAACACCATCGAACTGGTATAAATTGTATTCTTGCATTATTTTTTTTAGAGTACTTGCATAGTTATGTGCTGTTGCATACTTTCCTTGAAGAGCGTCTGCCCATGCATCAGGTGATTTTTAAATCTTTTACCCTATTTTTTTATACATTGGTTGAGCCAAAAGTTCGCCATGTGCATCAATACTTTCTGCATAACTTTTTATATTTTCTGAATTTAGCTCTTATGTAATAACTACCATGACTGTTTTTCTTCCCTAGTTTTTCCAATAATTGAAATCTACTCCTTCTATTCCATTTCCAAAAGAATTTTTACGCAAAAAAGGTTTTTATCTCTTGTAGCAAGCTCACTAAATTCCGTGCCACTCTCAACTAGAATCTGTGCAATAGTTATACTTGCAGGAACTCCATATTTTTCGTAGCTTAAAACAGCTGCACGTATAATATCTTCAGTAATACAAGCAGGCAAATTGAAAAAGGCTCATGTCAATATCGTTATCCTTGCTTTTTATTAAGAGCAAGAAGTCGCATTGCGACAGATGATATAATGACAGCTCCTATAAGAATTATAGATACGATACTTATAGCAATACCAATCACAATGGCTCTTTTTGCCTCTTTTAGCATTTTACATACCTCCGGCAAATAGAGTTTCTTCATATTCCTTTGATAGCCAAACCTTGAATTTTTATGCTTCTATCTCCGGCTATTGATAGAATGGTGTCTCCCTTTTCCAAGGTTGGTATAATATCAATTTGCGTTTGAGTTAATGCATTATTAAAGACTTCGCCTATTATTTTTTTGTTGCTGATGCATCCTGATTAAACATAAATTTATATTGTGTTAATTCAAACAAAGTCTTAATCAAATCTACATTTTGATTTTGTATTCCTTCCGGCATAAAAATCTCTTACAGATTGTGATGCAAATGTGATACCTGCAAAAGTATTTTCTTGCTTCTCTTAGATATTTTATTAGTAAATCTAAAAAGCATCGGCATTTTAGTATTAACCCATCGATGACTTTCATCTATAAGTATTAAAAAAATCTTGTAACATCACGGATATCAATAGCTCCCTTTTTCCCACATTTCTTTCATAACAACTCCGTTGTTTATAGCGTTATCCCAACAAAAGGCTTACCATATTAAACATCTGTGCTACAAATACATTACCAAGATCTTTTAATCTCCGATATATCAAATGTTACTATTTTTTTCATCTATAATATTATCCACACTTGTATGTCCATCGAACATCTGTCCGTAGTTAGAAACAAGATTTTTTTAACTATTTTTTTAGAAGAGAATTTAATTCTAATGCTTCTGCTTTTAACAAGTTCTTCTTGAATTGCATTATCCGTTTCGATCGCTTTCTTTTTTTCTAGTTCCATTTCTAAAAATGCTTTGAATTCCGAAAGCTTTGGATAATCTGCTGCCCTGCGACCTGTTATAACTCTATTGCCATCAGGCGTTAGACCTAATCTTTGATAGAATTCTCTTAAGTAGTTTTGTATATTGATTATTTCTTTATCCGTCATGGTAGGCATTATACACATAAAAAAAGCTGAAACCTTTGTTATGTGCCTTGCATATGAACTATATTCATCTTCTCCTGCACGAAGAATTTCAAGCGGATTAAGTATTCCACTTTCTCCATTGCATTTTTAGCACTTTGCCACCAAATTCCTTTGTTAGATTTGTAAATTCTCCAGTTACATCAAAAAAACTCTTAAAAAGTTACCTTTTGCTGCATTTGCTTTGAAACGTTTTTTTCAAGAATGTAGATTTTCCTGAACCCATATTTCCACAACACAAAGTATTATAGTGGTTTCTTGTTTTTTTGTGTTTGTAAACTCATCAAAGATAACTGCACCTTCAACATCACTAAATCCTAAAAAGCGTTCCGTATGGATCTATAAGTTCACTATATTTAAATGGATTACCAATTGCAAGGGCTTCCGTTGTTAGCGGATGAGGTTTAAAAGAAAAATGGCTTGCTATGTCTGCGTTTTTATAACTTTCAAACATGCTCTGCCACTCTCTCTTAGTTTCGTTTAAAAAAAGTTGTGCTTAAATAAGAATCTCCCTCGAGCGACTTCAGGATAGTCTCGCGACGTTCTTCAAGTTCAACAAGATTTCTCCCCATTACATATATTCTAAAAATCAACCATTTTTTTATTATTTCGCCAAAGCGGGTCAACTCATGATATATTTTTTTAAGTTCTTCTGCTCGCATAAAGGCATCATCACCTTCAAGCTCATCTCTCGTAGTTTTTTTCCTCTTGATTTTTTTCCTCTTTAAGTGATTTTTTTTATATTTTTTTCTTTACCTCATTAACATCTTTGGTGTGTATATCCATTGTTACAACAGTACCATCAATATTAAAGATTTTTATCAAGCCAAAAATCACTTATACTTTTTTTGGTAGTTGACAAACATGTATCACCTTAACATACCCATCACCAGTATTTATATAATCCGGCTCTTTAAAAGTAATCCCACCTAAAGGCTGAATATATTCAAAAAAAGCTCTACATCTATATCCTTGGACTTCAGCATTTTTATTCGTACTTTTCATCACTGTCCTCCTCAAATTCTCCTGGTATAATAAGCATATTCATATTGTTTAATTTCCTTACAACCTGGATTTTTTTACCCTTTCCCATTTCTCTAACAAAGCTTTATTTTTTTCCCTGTTCCAACTAAAGTTAAAAGATCACTTCTATTACGTTCAAATGTATCTTCGTTATTTTGCAAAATACATTAAGTAATATTCTCTTCTTTGTATATTTTCATCAAGTAATATAAGCTCTTCTATTTCTCTCTCCATCCATTTTATTCTCACTGGACTGCTTTGTAGCCTTAATTGCTCGCCTTAATGCATCTTGCTGCCCTGATGTTGATATTGGAAAAATTAAGTGACAATATCTTAATATCAGAACTAAAAAAAGCCTGTAAAACCTCATCATTCTATACATATCAAGCCTAACGTCGTCGTCACTTGCATTATCTCTATCCCTTGGAATTATTTCAAGTAGATCAAGACTACTGCCATCATCCATCTCAAAGCATTTCTTTTTCTTCATCGTATCTTCTTATTTTTCAAAAATCTCCAGGTTGGTATATTTTTTTCGCCACCCTTTTTTTACATTATCCTTATCTTTTTTTCTTCTTCATCATCTTCTCCCATATCTAAAAAGGTCTAAATACTCTTAAGTCTTTTGTTAGTATAAAATACAAACTCTCATAGTTTTTTTCTTTTTAGAATTCATCGTGCTTTTTAGTGCATAAGAATAATCCTGTAAGAAACGAAAAAAATCATATAAATTACGCTCAAGCTTTCATGTACATTTTTTTCATAAGTACAAAAAGCGGCACCCATCCAAAAGCACCATAAAAAAGAAAGTCAAAAGCATCGTAATTCAAAAAAACGGAACTCCTACTTTCTAATGTTTCAGTTATGATAACTTCATTATTCATTATTTATCACCTCTTGTACTATTTTTTTGTCCATATATTTGCTGTGATTTTTTTATAGATTTTTCGTGGCATTGTGCTTCTAGGTTCTTGTCGTTTATTATTCATAAATGAGCCTGCATTTGAGCCACTGTGTTTGTCTTTACTATTCATAAAGCTACTACTTTTTAGAGCTATTAACATCGGGCTTTTTCTCCTGCATTTCCTGGATTATTATCTCCGCTCGACTTACCAGGTTGTTCTCCATCACTATTTCCTGTGCTTGCAGAACTACTGCTTTGCATTTGATCCTTTATTTTTTTCTATCCTGCCACTCTTTTTTTACCGATTTCCTTAGCCTCTTTTTTTCTTTTCCATTTAGCTTATCAATAATGCCGCCATGTCTTTTTTTCCATCATTAGGCATCGGTGGAGCTGATTTAGTTCCAAAGATTTTCTGTGACGCACCCTTTGCTCCACTTCTTACACCCTTTGCTGCACCTTTTTGCAGCTCCATATGCTGCAAGAAGCCTTGCTGCACTCGATTTTAAACCTGCATCAAGTCCTAGCAATCTCTCTACAAGATTTGGTCCATCAATGACTGCAAAAGCTGTAAATAAAACAAAGACTGCTTTCTACAAAAACCATTATCTATTCGATTGTGTATAATACCAGTCATAATACCATATACTTTTATACAAATTACTGTAATACAAAGTAAGATATAGCTGTCTCTTATAAAGACAAGGATTTTTCTTTATTTTTTTCGCCACCTGAAAGTTCTGCACTATATAAAAAATGCAAGTAGCCTTGCAACAACTAACTCAAATTCTACTCTTACACACTTATATGACATCGTGATATATATGATTATTAATGCTACTAGACTAATCCAGGCATTTAGAAAATGAAATTTGTATCTATAATAAAATTCATTTCCCATATCTGCATCGTCACCGCTATTCCAACCAAATCCGTTATATACTTCTCTTGTTGTGAATTTTTTTCCCTGGAACAACAACATTTAATTTATTCTGCAAAAATTTTTTTACTTGCAGTATCCCAATTAAACTGAGCAGACATCATAATTAAGGACTTCGTTATAGTCGATTTGAGAAAAATGTTTCTCTATTGATTCCTGAATGATAATATGTATCTTTACCATCCTTACTGTTCTTACTTGCATGTGCATAATCAAGTTTTACCAGGCTTTTTAAATTTACTACCATCAAGGCTTGCAATATCTACAAGATCTATAAGATTATCATCAATTACCTTGTAAACTTGACTACTATTTTTTTCTTATCAGTAATGCTATCAACACCTGTTTTTAAAATGCTAAAAATTCCTGAATTTAGTTCTGCAAAAAAAGCGTTGTTCCCATGGTTACAACAAGTGCAAATATGCATATATTAATAGCTAAGTTCGGCTTTTTTTATCATGTGATAAGATAAATACAAATCCAAGATATAAAAAGTGATAGTGCCATGATGCCTACTATAACCGGCTTAAACGCATCTATAAATGCAGATACTTTATCATTGAGTGTAATGTCAATAAAACCAAAAAGCTGTATCATAAAGCTTTTTCGGATGCATCTGCAATAAATACGATTGCCTTTGTTATGTACCATAATAAGCTCCTTATGGCACTTGAAATGATACTATTATTTTCAAGGATATCAGCATTATTCTTATATACGTTTATGTATTCATCCGCAGTTCCTTCTGCATATACTTTTACACTTAAAAAACACTGTGAATACAAAAAAACTGACTATGCTTAAGCCAGTTTTTTTCTAAGTTTTTTTATGTTTTTTTCTTTCTTTCCTTTTTTTCTCATTGTTCATCACCATCAGCGATTTTTTTACTAAGATATTTTTGCAACAGCTTCAGGATTATTAACTCTTTTAGAATAGTCTATATGTTCCCTGCTCTCGTTACAGATATCATCAAATTTAATTTCTGTAGGATTAGGAAAAATCGCTTGCCATATATTGATATCTATACAAAAAGTGCTGTGCCTAAATAACTTTGCAATTTACTTTTTTTCTCTTTCGTATTGCTCAGCAAACTTTGCTTCTCTTTCAAGATCATTTATATATAATCTGTCTTTGCGAAGTCTTCTAATAATCACCTTAAAAAAATACTATTATTTTTGTTCTAAAATAAAGTCCTTCAAGATATTCGTTTATGACTGGATACGATCTTATGGAAGCACCTGAAAGATCTGTTCTTTTAGCCCCTCTATATAAGACTGTTTCTCCTTCTTTAAGAACTTGAAGATCTGAAGGCAACATCAATCTTACTTCTTTTGTACTTTCCATGTATGATTTTGATGTTTGAAATCTTGTACCTGAACGTCTGCACCTCAATCATCGTCTTGTTACCAAGAAGTTTACTAAACTCTTCCGTGCTTTCATTGCCATTGTTTAGTATATATCCTCTGTTTGAACAGTTTTCCATTATTGTATCGGATTCATCACCATACTTATTTTTTTAAGCTGATTATATGACTGTATGAATATATCAAAGCTCATACCTATACCAAGACATACTGTAACAAATCCTGAAAAAAATTCTCGATTTTAGGCATATTTCCAAATTCATCTAGTATAAATCTTACATTTCTACTCAGTTTTTCCATTTCTTGATTTTGATAACTGGAATAGATACTGATATACCTGTGCTACAAATGTTGTAGCAAGAAAGTGGTTACTCCTATCCTCAGATGGTATTCCCATAAATATAGCGACAGGTCGCTCTCCATATCCGATTTCTTCAAAGTCAATATCATTTTCTGCTGTCATCTTTGCAACATTATTTAAAAAGAAAAAAATTGAAAGAGACGATTGCATATTAATAAATACACTGCCTTTTTGTTCGATCTCCAGCACTCTTTATAGAACTATATAGGCTTGCAGCAAAAGTCAAGCGGTGGTCTTTGATTAAAAATATGTGTCAAGCATTGTTTCTGCCTTTTTTTCCATTTTAGATTTATCTCCATCTGCCTGAAGTGCTGCTCTATCACACAATTCTTTGAAAAAAATTAATTACAGAGAAACAGTTTATGTTTTTTTCATTGAGATTTATTTCCTTAAATTCGACATCTCCAGGAATACATAGTTATTTCAGGTCGCATAAACAGATCCTCATCATCCGTTATATTTTTTTCCTGAAGATTTCCCATCTCTTTATTGCGATATTTTTTTGCTTCTTCATCATCTTCAAGCTCCTCGAAGTTCTCTTGCTTATATTTTTAATGCTGCCCTACGCTTCTTATTTAGCTCCTCATCCATTTTTTTAGACAATCTGATATGTTTGCTATGATAAGAGCTGTAAAAAGGTCTGTAGCAGTATTTTTCCATATAGGTTCTTGCATATCGTTATTGCTGTTATATATACCAAAAGCAAAGGTCTTTGCTGCCTGTTGTGCTTTTTCTATTTGTCCATTTTTAAAATATTGCGTTGCAATGTATAAAGGATTATACCCTGCGGATTTAGTAGGATCATCTAAATTTACCAGTCTTACCTTATAGCCTCGTTTCTCTAATCTCTCTTTTGCTGATTTATATAGTTCAAGCTTTGGATCAAACAGTATAAGGGAAGGTCTGTTTTCTATTTTTTTCAGCTCTGCTGCATACATCGATTGTAGGGAAAACATATAATTCACCTTTACCGGATCTTGTTGTACCTAGCCACAAATTGTTGCAAAGTTGAGTATCTATATATAAGTTGTCTCTCCACCTGGAAATTATGCTGCCTGGTTTTCCTACAAAATAATTTGTCTTATTTTTCTCCATTCTCAACAGATGAAGGATATAAAGGTACTGCCTTAAATTGCTTATCAAGCTCAAGTACAGTTGTCCACCTCGATGTACCACTTGTGCCTTTATTTATGTCCTTAGAATTAAAAGAAATTAGCGTCTTATATATGGATATAAGATTAAACACCACAATAAAAAAATAAGAAAAAGCTAAATAGATTTTACCTATAAATCCTTCTTCTCTAAAAATGATGTTCTGTAACAAGCTGGTACATATCAAACTTTTAAACCATATAAATTCCTTAAATTTTTTTCAGCACATTTACAATAAAAATTAAGCAAGAAAAAAATACCTGCATCCATTAAAAATTATCTTGAGTGCAATAATTAACGGATTTGCTAAGAATCTATTTAATTTCATCACATTGTTTAAGTTATCACTACGCATAGGATAATGATATCTTAACGACAGTTTATATAATATTTTTTTTCATGGCGACTCCTATAACTCTTCTTCAAGTTCTTCTTTTTCCAGGACTGCATTATTTTTCTTGTTCATGCTCTATTTCTTTTAGAAATTCTTCTCGAATCTTCATTTGCATCTATTTCTTTATTACAGTTTAAATCTAAATTTCTATTCTCAATTATATCCTTAAGTTCTTCTGCTTTTAAGATACACTTCGTTTTTTTACTAATGCACCATCTTCATTTTTTTCATATTTACAACTTGAACATTATATTTACTTGGGAAAGATGCTACACAATATCCTTCGTCCATATCATCAACATATGCTACATATGGATAAAAAAATACATATTATCTAAACTTTTTTTCCTTCATATGTACAACCCTTCGGAAGGGAGAATCTATTATATGTAATTTCGCCATCGAAGAGCGGAGCATCGAGCGTGCATAATGCACGCTCAAGCCTTATTTTTACTCTGTTATTACTCATTGTTATATTCCTATTAAAAATCCACTTGTTATAGCTTTTTGCAATCGTTACTGCACCCATAGCAACAGCACTACCAATTACTACCCACGGTACTGCATTTTTTTGCCTTTTCTTTGCTGCTTTCACTTGGATATATCATCATAATACCAAGCACTAACAATGCAAATGCAACTATAGCGTATACAAAAAGGTGCTACGCTTGAAACAAAAATTCTCTAACTTAAGTGCAAAATTTCCCATTTTTTTAACTCTCCTTTACTTTAACTGTCTTGTTTTCTTTTTTTCTCTTAGCAATAATCCACAAAATTAACGCAGCAAGTGCTGCGAGAATTAATATCCCGATGCCTATGAATATTTTTTTCATAAATAGATAAACTGACTTTTTTTATAGCTTACGATAGCCTTAACTTTATATGTTGCATCTTCGTCGCTACTTTCATATATACTATTTGCATCATATTTGGTTATCTCATATGTAGCATCATATATTGTACTTTTTTTGTACACCTCTGAAAAATAGCATTTCTAGCTGTTATACCATTTGTATAATAGTATCCGCCGCTCCAACTACCACTGTTTAAAAATATATCTATCTTGCTCAAGATTAAGATATCTTAGAACTTCACTTTGATATCCTGTAAATGCTGGAGCAGATGAAGCAGGAATTTTATATCCATTTAAGTCATATTCAGGTACGTCCTCATCACCATAAAAAAACTCCTGTTACTTCAAAGTTTGTATCAAATGTATCTGATAAACTGGTATTTACATTCTTTAAAAATACCAGTAAACTGTTTATTTTCACCCACTTCTATTTCTTTTACTTTTTGGTACTTCAAAATCTCCGGTTCCCCTAAAAGATTGTTTTAACATCTTGCTTCACTTCTTTGTATGTAGTTTTTGCAAGTTTATATTTCTTACCGTTTTCTTCAATTGTTTTAGGAACTTCCTTTTTTTACTAAGATCTGTATAATCACGCACAAGCTTTTTTTCGTGTCTTTAGATATAACTTCATATTTAATATCGTTCACTTTATACCTAGCTCCATCAATGTTTATTACTTGATGTTTTTCATATTTAAAAATCCTTACCAATAGATTTAAATGTGTATTCACGCTTAACATCCTCTGCTGCATAGCATATCGATGAAAAAAAGCTAATACAATAAAAAAATAAAAACTAATAGTCTTTTTTTCATACCTTCACCTACATTTCAAAACTTTCCTCTTTTTCGTTTTTCAACAATGTTTTCTTCTACTGAATTTAACTCTTCTTTAGACACAAACTTTTCAAGATTAACATTTCGTTTTTAAATAAGACTTTCCACCTTCTAGTTCCTGCAAATCTTCTTTATCAACACAATCTAAAATTGACAGCTCAGATTCCTTTGGAAGCCTTGAGTTTATTTCATTAAATAAATTCTCAAGGTCTTTAACACTCGGATTTACATAATGATTATTGCTAACATTTCTATCACAAAAACCATATATTAAGTTGATCTGTATTTCCGATGCATTTACCATCTTTAGTGATCCAGGTTTCCCAAGCTCCATCTATATCAAGTGCCTGAATATCAAGATTTTCGGATAGACGTACTCCAAACTTTTCATAGCTTTCTATAAAATCAACCTGGAACGGCTCTATATAAATTGACTTGTTTTGCGTTTCGATAGTAGCATCCTTATCAAGATCAAGTTCTCCTTTTTCTATCATATAGTCCGCAGCCGCTTCCGCATCTTTAATTGCATTTATAAGATATGCATTATCATCCTCAATTTCACTTGCCCAATTTGCTATATATGCTTTATGATTTTTCAAAGTGCGAATCTGTCATTTCGGCAGAAATATATTCTCCCATAAAGCAACTTGTTATTTCCGCAACAAGTTCTTCATATGCATAGTTATTGTCTGACAAATCTCGATTAAGTCTATGTTCGGCACCAGTTGAATGTCCAAGTTCGTGAAGGGCTGTGGAGTTATATTCATAATCATCAAAAAAAGGTTTCTTTTTAAAGGTAAGCATATTTTTATCTTTACCAGGAGAATAATATGCCATATCTCCACCTGAATGTTCTATATCAACACCAAGTCCTTTAGAAATTTTTTTCCACAACTTCGCTTTCTGAGATATCATTATGAACTAGTTTGATTTCAGGAATACCTTCGATTTGGCTTGCGTTAAAAAAACAGTGAAATACTTGCACTGCAATGTACAATCTTTCTTTTCATCATCTTCAAGCTGAGCATATTCATTCCATGTTATAGCTTTTTCTTCTTCCTGTTTTACTATCAAATTTTTAAAGGAAACCAATATTCAACCTTGTATCCCTTGCTTCCTTTTTTTGAAGCTTCCAACCTTTATCCTTGATTTGCTTAAAAGTTGCCCACCTATTATCGTCAAAGCCAAGTTGCATTTCTACCATCTTTAGATAAAAAAGATTGATTCCTTTGTATGGTTTGTCAGTAGCTGCATTTCTTGCACGTCCTGACTTTCCTGTAAACCACCCTTGTTTCCATTCTCTTGGGCTTTCATTCACGCGACGTATAAATTCTTTAGCAACTAAATCTCTAAACTCATTCGTTTTCTTCATTCGCATCACCCTCTAAAAGTTCATCTTGCGAAATAGTTTCATCATCTATAAAAATTAAAATCTTATCATTCATCCTAATCACCTCTTTTTATAGCTCAAAATCAAAACCTTCATTATTTATTTCTTTAAGTGCTGTCTTATCTCTAGCGATTTCCATAGCTTTTTTTCAATGGGATTTAAGCCTTTTAGATTTTTTTCATTTGATGTGGTATTCACAGAATCAAGAGCATCTTCTATATACTCCTCTAGCTGCTCAAGAAGATATTGATCTAGTATAGATGTGTATTTATCACTATAGATGTATTTTTTTCATAAACAGCTTCTTTTTGTTCTTCAGTCAATTCACACCATCTATCATTTTCTATATTTGCAACTCCATAAAAAAAGCTCTTGGTAAGATATTCTTGCTAAAAATATTTTTCTGCAAAAAGTTTTGTCTGTTTCTAGTGCAAAATCGAAAAGTCGCTATAGCTAAATCCTTCTCAGTATTTCCATAATACTTTCCCTGATCCCATTCGTTATTCACAGGGTTAATTGATTTGGCTATGACATACGCATTTGTACTTTGATTTTTGTAGCAGAGCATCATTATTATTTCTTGCAATAACGGTATACGTAGTACCATTATTTCTAAAAATTATTTTTTTTCTATAATCTATGGTATTATCATTCATCCCTAACATTAGCTTAGCTTCTTTAAATGTTTTTTTCCTAAAAGATTATTTTCTGCAAAACTAAAAGATTTTTATTTTCTGCTACTATAATATGATCTAACATCTCTATTCCTATAAGTTCCCCAGCTTCATATAGTCGCTGCGTTGTTAACAAATCCTCTGGACTAGGACTTGGAAAACCACTAGGATGATTATGTATAGCAATAAAAGATGCTGCATTTGATAAAATAGCTGTTTTAAAAGTTTCTCTTGGATGAGCAGCAGAACCATTTAATGTTCCAACACTTACAATATTGAAATTCAATACCTTACCTTTTTGTATTAAGATTAATTATTCCAAATACCTCTCGATCATAAGTGCTTAATTCTTTCTTTAAAATGTCTCACTGCATCATCAGCACATCCTACTATTTCATCACTATAAAGCGGAATGTCCTCAACCAGTTTAACTCTTACAACATTCAATTTATTTTTTTCTCTTCCATCGCTGTCACCATTGCCTAGCTCAACGCTTATTACTTCGTTTTTCCTTCATATTTTCTACTATTGATTTTAGTTCTTTTATATCTTTTATAGTTATCTCCATCGTTAATCCTTTTCTAAAAAAAGAGGAAGGGTTACACATCCTTCCTCTTGCTTAAATACTAAAACTATTATTTATTTCTACCTTTTTCTTTTTTTGCCACTGCCATAAAAAAATAGTTAAGGCAATTGCAAATATAAGGCTTAAGCCAAATATATATAAATTACTGTGATCTCCAGTATTCACATTGTTTGGTTTAAAGAAAACAACCTTACCAACTTTCGTTTTTATCAGCCATTGTAAAAGTTTGTACGTCTGTGGTATCCTTTACTTCAAATTCAATATCCTTTGCAAGTTCATAGCCTTTCGGTGCTTTTTGCTTCGTGTAGTATATACTTGCCTACTGGAAGTTTTTTTCAAACTTAGTAGGTTTATCTTCAGATACCCACTCTTTTACTACCTTTCCCTTTTTCATCAAGTATCTGCATTGTTGCTCCTTTAGCGACTTCCCTGTTTTAACATCTGTTTTTAGTAAATTCTGTTTTTGTAATTTCGTCTACCATTTCAACTTTCTGTACTTCGCTAACAGCAAACACTTCAAATTCAATATCCTTTTGCAGTTACGTAGCCATCAGGTGCTTTCTTTTCGTGTAAGATATATTTACCTGCTGTAAGTCCTTTAAATACCTTACTCTTGTCTTTTTTCAGATACCCACTCTTTTACTACCTTTCCCTTTTCATCAAGTATCTGCATTGTAGCTCCACTAATTTTTTTGTTTTTACTCCAGTCTTTTTCCTCACTAACCTTATCGACTTCTACAGTTATTACTTTTTTTCCTCATCTACAACATCTTTAAGTATATTTACCGCTTGCCCTTGATTATTTCCATCTATTATTTGAGTTGATATAATTCCTTCTGTTTTTTTACAAAACCAGCAGGTGCCTTTTGTTTCTTCAACTGTATATGTGCCATACAAACCTACAGGAGCATTATTATCGTCTTTAAATAATTCATCACCGCCAACTTTAAATTTATCTCTCAAATTAAAATATGCGATTCCATTACTATCAAGCTGTGTTTTTAAAAAAATCCAGGTTCTAAAAGGGGTCAGTCCAGTTGTATCCTCTGTTTTTTTCCTTGTAATATTTTACTGTATACTCTGCTCCCTCAAGGGATAAATTATTATCCGTTTTTTTCAGCAGACCTTTTTTTCTGTACTTTTTTAGAGTTAAAGGGTCAAAATTTGGTTTATCAGTAACTTTTAAAGTTGCAGTTTGTCCTGATGTTACTGTTACACTATGTACATTTGCATCAAGGCTATACCCATTAGGAGAAATAATTTCTTTTTGCATAGTATGTTCCTGGATTAAGATATAATGTGTTTGACGAACCATCATCATTAACTATAAGATTACCTACACTGTCTGTCATATCAGGCCTTGTTGAAATTTGATATGTAGCACCTTTCACAGAATAGTTTTCAGGACATAAATCAACTAAATGCTTGTTGCTATCGGTTTCTTTCACAAGTTTCAAATAACCACCATAGCTCACTGAAAATCTTGCTGTAATTTGTCCTTTACTTCTATCTACTGCAAATCCATCGTTTGCACTAACGTATACCCATCCTTGTCCAATTGCAGAATCTGCGTGTGATGCAGCCCAAGCATCAGCTTGAGCTCTAATTCCGGCAAAAGAAGCTGATCCCGTACCCGTAAAACTGTAATTATTGAGTGTATAGTATGTTCTACTTGACATCTGAAGCCATATCCATACCTGCCCTATTGCGGCTCTTGTATTGTAATCAGCAATGCCAGATCGATTCATAATAAAAATCTATACCAGATGATATATAATTTATATCTCTTTGAGATATATTCATATAATTTTTGAATTGGCATGACCGTTTTTTTCATCATGTAAAAATATCTGCGTGTGGATTTAAACACCATATATTTTTCGCTTGTATCACTTGCTACGTGTAAATTAACAAGTGATTGTGATGTAACAGTATAAGCTCCGTATGTTCCTGATGCCGAAAAATTCCCGCCAGTTGTACTACCAGTGCGTACTGTTGCTGCATTTTGAAACGATAGGCACAAGTGTTATTATTGCCATTAAACTACCTATAAGTATTTGTTTTATTCTTCTTTTCATTTCTTTCCTTTCCACTTCTTGTTTATCTTAATATAACGGATATATAAATATATTTTTTTACGGTGGAACAAACCTTAACATCACAATTTTTCCCCTTTCACTGTATAAAAAAAGAACATATTGCTATGTCCTTCTAAACCGATTTTATCCTCTCTCTTTTCCTTTAAAGTTTATATTTATCTGCTTCAAGTCCTTTTTTTCATAATATCCATAATAGCAGTGGTGCATAGCGAATGTTCATCATCAATCCAATAACAGTATCCATTTTCATGTGTATAACATGGATTTTCAAAAAGTACATCCACAAATCTTACACACTTCCTTTTGCCTGCCCATCTTCATAAAAATATTCTTTTTATTGTCATTTTTAACCCCCATAACATTCACATTAAAATAGAGCATATTTCTATGCCCTATCTATACAAATTATTCCCAATGCCCGACTTCTTCATGGTGTATTATAGTTTTATTATATCCTGATAATACTTGTTTAGAGCCTGAGCCATTAGCAGCTACTTCAGAACCATATTTATCCATAGCATTCTCACACTCATTCCATGATTCATAAGTAAGTATTGTTCCATTGGTTAATCTAATCCAATATTCTGTAACAGTTTTGTATACTGGTACTTCTACTGTTTCATCCCATGCAGCCTGATCTACTACCCAGCGTTTAGGCTTTGGTGCTGGAGCTGTTCCTGAACTTGATGAGCTGTTATGTGAAGGTGGATTTGTAGAAGATGTGCTTGACCTTGCACTTGATGATGTTTTAGTACCGTTATTGTCGCTTTTTACCAACCTTTTCTCCAATTTCTTCCCTTTTCTCATCTTCAACCTTAACATCGCTCTTAGTGTCTGTTTTTTTTATCTTCAGCCTTACCTGATTTAACTCCTGTTGTCTTGACTTTCTTTTTGTCTTCTTTCTTTGATGTCTTCTCGATTTTCTTTGGCTTATCAGTTGTACTGCCTTGCTTGCTTATTCCATATGCTATACCGATAGTCTGCTATTAAGACGATAGCAACTATGCCTATTATAAGTTCTTTTTTTCTTAATCTTCATAATAGCATCCTTTCAAAAATACATATATTTACTTCTTTTTTTATTATATTTTCTCTTTGAATAAGAGTTTTTTTACCTCGTTCCAACTATCTTTTCCTACAGCTATTTCTATATCAGCTATAATAGCTCTGATTGGATTATATTTTTACATACTGTCTATTTTGATATTCTTTTTGCTGTAAGTCCTTTTTTTATCTCTGTATATAGCACACTTCTTGTAACATCTAATTTCTTTTTGAATTATTGTTAGCGAAAAAAACCGTCCGATAACAAAAACTCCAACTTCTTTCTGTTATCTAAATCAAAAACTTATTCATGGAACCAATCCTTTAACTATGTATTGCCTTACTATTCAGTTTAATTTTCTTTTTCTATTTTGATATTACCATAATATCATATGTAAAAATTTCGCTGCGGATACTTTTTATAATTTTTTTGCATTAGACATTAATATCATTATCTATAATATATTGTAATGCTTTTTATATAATTTTCTCTTTCGCTTTTTTTACTGATTTTTGGGAACAGGATCTCATCAATTATATACTTTTTTTAGGTCTAACTTTCTTTATTTCTTGTTCTCCTTCACTCTCCCATATTTTTCTTTATATTGTCAATATTTAATTCTCCATCTTTAGACAATTGTCTAAATCTTTTTTTGCTATATCAAGCGTGAGCTTCATTCCATCTGCATTAAGACTTGCAATATTAATCTGTTCAACACTTGATAAATATGATAATTCTATTGCAATGTCTTGAGTTATTTTTTTTGATTCATATAGTTGCAAGAGCTGTTGTTCTAAATACGTAAGCCTCATTTTTCTATATATAGTATTCTTTCCAACCCCATATTTTTTTGCTACAAGTTGCTCTGTGGTTAGTCGGATTGACCTATCCCCTGAAAGGGAGAGGTTAAATCAGTTCTTTCACCCGAAGGCTTTTTTTAATAGTTTCATATGTATTTCTATATGCCCATCCCCACTCAAGATCTGTAGTATTTTTCACGCTGATTATTTGTTATACCTATAATAACGCTTGCATCAACATCATCTGCATCTGAGATTATAGCTGGAACTCTATCTAACCCTACTTCCTTTGCAGCTCGAACTCTATTGTGTCCTGCTATTATTTCAAGTGTATCAAGTCTATTTTCTCTTCCAACAGGTCTAACTATGATAGGGCTGCATTATTCCATACTCTTTTATTGATGCAACAAAAACCTCCCATTTTTCTCCATCAATTTTATGGAACTTATTATTTGGATTATCTTTAAGTCTTTTTGACTTCTACATCAACAATATATTTTTCCACCACGCTTTTTCAAGTTCTTCTTCAAAGTTAATATTATTTCCTTTATTTTTCTCCAAAAAAATATCTGTTATTTCATCCGGTTCAATTTTAACTATATCTTGTAGATTTTTCCAAGTTATACTTTGCCATCCTTAAACTCCTTTAAATCATTTCTTTAACTTTAAGTATTCATCGGTAAAAAGAATATGCTATAGCGACTTTTGTTATTTTTTTATCATACTCAGCTATAGATTTACCTACTGCTTGACTTTCTTTTTACCTTAACAGATAGAGGTATTACATTATTAAATACCTTTATTCCTTCGCCCCAAGATGATCTTATTATTTGCATCATATCTTTTTGCAAAAATTAGTTCTTACATCTACTCCTGTTATTAACACACCCACAATTTTTAAGCTCTTTATTAAAAATTTTTTTCTTTGTTTTGCACATAAGTCTTGAATAGAGCTTTAGTTCCACTTGCTGAAAAACGCATCCGGTGTTGCTGTTATTATTACCTCATCACTTGCCACAAAAAGCATTTTATAAGATCAACATCTAAGGATGGAGCTGTATCTATAAGTATATAGTCATAATTATTTTTTTACGCTTTCAAGTATACGTTTTAAGTACATTTCCCTAGCTATAGATATATTAAGTTTCATCTTTGTTTTAGCCATATCTATATTGCATGGAATAATATCAAGTCGTTCATTAATCTTATATATTACAGGTTCTTCTTCGCAATCATTAATATATGTATCTATAACACTTGCAATTGTCATTTCCATATCATCAATATTTTGCCCTTTAGCTATGCCGCTATTTTTTTAGTTAAATTTCCTGACTATCAAAAATCTATCAAAAGAACCTTATTATTTCTAACAGCAAGCTCAGCTGCAAAGTTAAATGTTGTAGTTGTTTTGCCTACACCACCTTTTTGGTTTGCTATAGTTATAATCTTGCACATAATTCTAATCTCCTTAATTTATTCAAAAATCCTCGCCTAATTCTTTTGGCAACTCCATATACAAATCTTTGCACCCATTTTTTTCATTGAAGGTGTAGAAAGATAATATATTTCTTCTAACACGCTATATTCTGTTCTATTTACGATATGCTCAAACACAGCATCACGATATTCTTTAATTACATATTTTTTTCTAGAGCAACATCAACAGCATTTTTTTATATTTTGCTGATATCATCGCATTATCTACATCATTTTGCGTAATCTTTTAAATCACTTTTTTTCTTCAAGTAAATTTATTTTACTTTGACATAGATAGTAAAGCTGTATATCCTTTATTGTTTTTTTCGTATACACGTTGGTGCAGTTTAAAAGCCACCTTTTCTCTGTTGATAATAACTTTTCATCTTTCACCTTTTTATCCTTTCAAACAGTTAGCCTTATCTTCAGATTTTTCTACTTTTGCCAGCCATTACTAACTTTCAAAACCTTTCTTCTTAATAACATTAAGTGCGATTTCATTTAATTCACTTATCTCATTTTTCTGTTAAATAATGCTTATCCTCTGTTGTAACTGGGATTCCTTTTTTTCTGCATTATTTTTTTGCACGCAAGATATCTTTCTTTTTTTATTTGTTTATCTTCCTTTGTTTCTTTTCTTTTTAAGATTCCTAAATTATTAAAGTTTGCAAACCAGTGTAGTTTTTTTAAAATGAGCTTCTTTATCATAGACTTTATTATTTGCATACATATATGTAGACATTCTGTTTATTATTACTTCTGCATTCTCATATGTGTTGCAAAAACTGCTCATACTCTTGTTCAGTAAGCTCAACATTTTTAAATTCACCAAACTTGATAGTATTTTTTTATCTTTAGATAAACTTAACTCGTCAAGCGACTTTACATCATCATGCTCAAGAGTTAATACTTCGTTATGTTCAAGCTCTCTCTTTTCGTTTTCTGTCAGCATCTTTACTCGACTTACCAGTGTTATTCGCTACGTAAGGAAAAACTACATATGATTGATTGAACATCTTCATTATCAAAAACTTCCATCAGATTATTTTTTTGATAGTATGCACATGCTGTTGCCATAAATTGACTATCTACCCTGCAAAGTTTTGCAAGTTTCATCACATATGTATCTTCAGGCAAGGTCTTTTTCAATTCTTATGTATCCATGATTTTTGTTGCATATACATAAAAGCTTTAAAAGAGTAACAATTAGCTTATCGCCGTATATTGGAAATTGTTCCATATTAAAAAAATCACTTCTTCGTCAAAAAAACTATCCACAAACCTAAAATAAAAAGTATTTTTTTTATTTTTCCATAGTTATTCCTCAAAGTTTTTTTCACAATTTTTTTAAAAACATCATCTCCAAATAGATCTTTGACTTCGGTGTAAGCGACTCTTTCGACAGAATACTTAACCCATCTTTTTTTCTCTATATTCATCCGCAGTTGTTCCTCTTCTGATTTCATTCAGAATTGCTTGATATGAAATATCCAGGATTTCGGATATATGCTTTGCATTATATCCTTCATCAATTAATAGCTTTAACTTTTTCCTTTTTTTACTAATCCCCATGAAGTTGCACGCATTTTTAAAATCTCCTTACTTATTTACTATATAGATAGTAATCTTCTTTCTTTATAGTAAATATCTATATATATATCTAATAGTGGACATTGTCCAAGTAAGAGATAATCCCAACTATTATTAGCAATTTCATTCTTATACGATTGCCTTTTTTTATTTTTTTAAAAACTCCTTAAGCGTTGTTTTTTTCAACAAAAAAATTAAGTTGTAATTTTCATCTTACAACTTAATTATAAAAATTCAGCCCTGCAAATG